>Ga0265297_10000012_pt1 | contig 804028 bp, 831 predicted proteins | sample Munlanlwell13791_FD_192502 | JGI IMG/M metagenome (GOLD analysis project Ga0265297, IMG submission 192502) | Leachate microbial communities from a municipal landfill in Southern Ontario, Canada - Leachate well 137-91 | ecosystem: Engineered > Solid waste > Landfill > Unclassified | place... | reverse complement strand
AATAAGGGGGTCTTTTGTTTTTCTTGAATAAGTCGCCGACAAGTCGCCATTGGTCAGTGAAAGCAAAAATGACTATGACGACTAAACCAACCGAAAAAGAATACTTCAAAAGCTCCGACCTCGCACTGGCGGCGGTGCTTTTTCTTTTCTTTCCGCTCGAGGGAATAGATAAAGAAAATCCGAGAAAGGCATTATTCCTCTTTGAAAAAGATGGCGATGGACACTTAGACGAAACAGTTACGGATTATTGGCGCGGGGAATTAAAGGTCGAGCCCCGCAGATATTTTGAGGCTCTCCGCCAGATCAAGGCGCGTCTCTACGAAAACTGATATGCCACTCCCAGCTGAAGCCATAAAACAATTTACCGACCTATACGAGCGCATGTACGGCGTAAAACTTGAACCTGCCGAAGCTTCAGCGCGGGCCAATATCTTTTTCCAATACTGCAAAGCTATCCAGCTCGGCTTTCCCGACATCCCGAATAATAACAATGAAAATAAACATGAACAAAGAAATAAATCAGGAACAAAAGATTACGGACAGAAGCTTTGAGCCGCGTGGATTTAACCGCGACTATAACGATGGCAAATTAACGGCCGTTGAATGGATTGTCCTGGTTTGGATATGGAAAGATGCTAATCCATTTACTGGAATAAGCCACATCAGTTACCCAGGACTTGCCAGCGAATCTCCAGCCAAAGCTACTCCGCAATACACGAGGAAGATACTCACGAACCTACGCAAGAAGCGTTATTTGTACTTTTCCAATCACAGCGGAAAGGGCGGAGCATTCGCAGTTTATCCAGTAGGTTATCTAAGAGCTGATAAGAAAATTCAGACATGGGAGTTTCTAAAAAATCGTGCACAAAGAACAGCTCAGTCACAGGTTGATACCACACCAGATACTAATCATGAGGACAATCATAAATACAACATTGATGGTCAAATTCACAGGTTCAATGAAGGCAAAACTCAATTAATACATAAGTTTTCTATGGTTAACAACGACCACAAATTCACAGGTTCATATACGAATAACGATACAGAAAATATTAATAATCGAAGCTCTTATAAGAGAATCGACATACGATCATTCCTTCCGAAGACTTATGAAGAAGAACGATGCAAAGAGATAGCGATCGCACTCGGCGAAACAGACATGAGATTTATTTTAAGCTGTTTAAAGAAACACGGGTTCGGGGCCGTAGAGAATGCATGGACAACTCTCAATGAAATTAAGTCCAGCGGTAAACACATAGAAAACCAAGGTGCTTATTTTAACAGAATAATCAAAAAGAAATGAGAAAAATAAACCTTCCAATATCAAAGATGCCAGGCGAAACCGAACAGCAATACATAGCATGGTTACTATACTGCGAAGCTGGCAGTATCCCGAAGATGATACAGGCATGGGAATTACTGGGACGAAGCATCGGGGAAACATCGGGGATTTTCGGGGATAGAATCTTAGGATTAGGCAAACTACCTGCGGAAAGAAACATAGAAAAGTGGTCTTCAAAATACCACTGGGTTGAAAGAAAAGAATTAAAACTGCAAGAAGACGCAGAAATACTAAACAAGAAACTTTCCAATATTATTTTGAAGGAAAAATACGAAGTGGTCATTGCCTTCGGCTACGCAATAGAATCTGTTTTAAGAAGACTGAAGGACCCTGATTATCACGTAACAATAGACGACTTAAAAACGATCTGGGAGATGGCTTGCGTGGAGTTGGACGATCTTGATCTCGGAGAACCAGACGAAAGAGAGCTTATAGAAAAAGATGAATTGTCGGAAGAAGTTGACGAAATTATGAATCGCTACGAAAAAAGAAAGGAGCGAGAAATAAAAAAGAACATTGTAAAAATGAACAAAAAGACGTAAAATATAATTGCGTCCCATATTACCGACATTGTCATGAGGAATGTTGTCTCTTAAGACCCGATTGCGGGCTGAAAGGGGCAGTCGTTCCTCCACAATCGGAGTCCTCGTGACTTCGGTAATGTGGGACGCAGGCAACGGCTGTCCCTTTTTGTTTATTTGACTTCCTTAAACCTTTAGCCCATGTATGTGTGTAAAGGGTCAAATTCAATGAAAATAATAATTAACCACAAACATATGACAATAAAAGCCAAAATTTACGCCGTAATCACCATCGTAGCGGTCTTTGGAGCAGGTTACGGAGTTTATCACCTTCTAAGCAACGTACCGCAGAATAAAGGCAACGTTGACGTAGCCTCAATAACGACATTCGAAGCGTGCACCAGTGCAGGTTTTCCGACCATCAAGCATTATCCCGATCAGTGCCAGACACCAGACGGCAGGATTTTTGTCGACGGCAGGAAACCAGACCAGAGCGAGCTCGCCAAAGCAGAACAGGCAATCAGAACATTCATGGTAGAGCCGAACCTGGAGCTTGAATACATGAGCCAAAACAGGCATCCCGCAAACTTCTCAGTCTACAAGCCGACAGGAAAAACAACCGCCAATGATGACGGCGGAACTTATGACTTCGTGGAAGGATGGGATCGCCCTGTTTATATTTTTCAGCAGAAGAACTACATCAACGACCGATGCGAAGTCTATGAATACGAAGTGAGCATTGAGACTCATCAAGTCATACAAGTAGGCGTCCGCTATCCAGAAGAAATTCAGCCGATGATGCCAGACGAAAGAACATCCAAGTGCGGGCAATACGGATCGCTGGAAACTCCGCTGAAGACGAAAGCAGAAATCGAGCAGATCGCATTCGAATACCTCCGCAGAGATTCGGAAAATGCAAAGATTCTCGTTAGTCCAGGTATTCAATCTGAATACATCTCGAGTAAAAAAGGATCTGCAAATCCAGCCACCAACGAATGGAAGTGGGAAGACAAAAGCATCTCGCTCCCAGAAGGGCTGATAGGCGACCCGTGGCAGCACCCGCTGATCCGCATCATAATATCAAGCGGTGGAAAACTTATTTATTACTTAAACACCACCGACTTATTCAAAAACTAATATGAACCAGGAGGTATCACCAAAATTTAAATACTTCCTCTACGCCAGAAAATCTTCTGAACAAGAAGATAGACAGGTTGCTTCCATCGACTCGCAGATAGACTTCTTAAAAGAACTGGCCGAGCGTGAGCATTTGCAGATTATAGAAATACTTACCGAATCCAAAAGCGCCAAAGCTCCAGGGCGTGAGATTTTTAATGAAATGGTTGCCAGAATTGAGCGAGGCGATGCGCAAGGCATTCTCTGTTGGAAAATAGATCGCTTGGCCAGAAACCCAGTAGATGGCGGAAAGATACAATGGCTCCTGCAAAACAATGTGATCAAGCAGATTAGATCGTTTGAGCGCAGTTACTATCCCTCAGACAACGTTCTGCTTATCAGCGTAGAGCTGGGCATGGCTAACCAGTACATCCGAGACTTAGCGTTCAATTCCCAGCGTGGCATTAAATCAAAAGCAGCAACGGGCTGGTTTCCTGCACCCGCGCCAATCGGTTACTTAAACGTGACTGATAATGAGACTGGCACAAAAATAATTGCCAGTGATCCTTATAGATTCCCACTCATTAAAAAGATGATCGAACTCATATTAACGGGAGAATATAGTGCGCCTAAAGTCGTTAAGAAAGCCAACGAAGAATGGGGCTTCAGAATGCCGAGTGGCGGACCACTGGGACGCAGTACGTTTTATAAAGTCCTTACCGAGCCGTTCTATTACGGCAAATATAAATATCCAAAAAATAGCAACACCTGGTATGATGGCAAACATCCCGCAATGATTACCGAAGATCAGTACGATCGCATACAAGATATTCTTGGGAGAAAAGGCAAACCGCGACCGAAAGAGCATGAGTTTGCTTTTACGGGTATGATACGCTGTGGCGAATGTGGTTGCATGATTACGGCCGAAGAAAAAACCAAACACCAACAGAACGGCAATACCCATCACTATACCTACTACCATTGCAGCAAGCGCAAAGGTCCGTGCAGTCAGAAATGCATTGAGGTTAAAGACCTTGAAAAGCAGATTTCAAAAAAATTAGAGAACATAAAAATCCCTAAGGAATTCTATGACTGGTCTTTGATATGGATAAAAGCCGAGAACGGCAAAGAATCAATAGATCGCAACACCATTCTCGAATCACAGCAAAAGACCTACGAAGCAGCGGTAAAAAAGATTGACCGCCTGGTTGATTTGAGAATCTCAGGCACTATCAGCGAAGAAGAATTTGATAACAAAAGAAATGAGCTCATGAAAGAAAAAGCCCGTTTACAAACACTTCTTAAAACCACTGATCAACGTATTGATACTTGGATTGAAACAATAGAAAAAATATTGAAGTTTGCCCAGCATGCCCATGAAGTATTCCCAGATGGCAAGCTTTTGGCGAAGAAAACAATACTTGCTGCGCTTGGTTCGAACCTCGTCTTAAAAGACAAAATACTTGATATAGACCTCACAAATTCACTCTTACCGCTACAAAAAGTCGCATCCTCTATACAGGCACACACTTCACAGTTCGAACCCCTCACTTTACCCGCAAATAAACGGGCTTTGGAGGAGTCTTACGCAAAAAGTACAAGTTGGCTGCGGGGCTTGGACTCGAACCAAGATACATAGCTCCAGAGGCTATAGTCCTACCATTAGACGACCCCGCAATTAGATGTAAAACCAGCCTCACCTGCTCCTAACTCGGCTAGGCGGGCGTTCCTTATCTGAATTATACTTTAAGGTATTTTCTGATGGCAAACAAGGTAGGAATCACGGACAAGGCCAAAGCGATTAAGAATTGGATTAAAAATAAACTTAATAAGTTTCCTTCGAAATAATCCAGAAGATTAAACCCCGGAACTAAAATCGATATCTTAGAGGAAAAGAAATAAGATCCCAAGCTGAAAATTATAATTGTAATAATAGTAGCAACTATGGCGGAGATTAATCCTTGAACCATAAAAGGACCTCGAATAAACCAATTAGAAGCGCCGACTAACCTCATTGTGGAAATTTCTTCTTTCAGATTTGATATTCCTAATCTTACGGTATTTAAAACTACCAATATCGCCAAAATAATAGAAACCAAAACAGCCAGAATCGAAGCTCTTTCAATGGTAGAAGTAATAGAGAACAATCTGTTAATTATTTCTTTATTTTGAGAATAACTAATTTTATTTATGATTGCTTTAAAATCAGGATTTTCTAAAAATTTAACTATCTGCTCATATTGAGAGGCTTGCCAGGCCTTAATATTTAAATGGGCGGCAAGAGGATTCGTTCCTATCTCGCTCAAAGACTCCATAATAACGGGATTGTCTTTGTGCTCCTGGGCAAAATCAGTCAAAGCTTTTTCCCGGGAAATATATTCAACGTTTTTAACTTCAGAAATAATCGCAAGGTCGCTTTTTACCTTAATTATATCTTCTTCTTGGGCTTCTAGGTTAAAATAAACGCTAATATCCGCCTTTTCCTGCAAGGAGCTTATTAAAGAAGCGGTTAGCTCTCTCACAAAAAACAAGCCTCCTATCAAAGAGGTGGATATCACCATTATAAAAACCGTGGCAAAAAATAAGCCCTTGTTTCGCAAAAGACCGTTCCATCCGAATTTAAAAATTCTTTTTATTGCAATTAACATATAAATCTGCCTTTTTGTTCATCTCTTATTAATTCCCCTTTATCTAAAGTAATAACTCTTTTTTTAAGACTGTTAATTATTTCTTTGTCGTGGGTAGATAAAATAACGGTTGTCCCCATGTCCTGAATTTGGAGCAAAAGTTTTATCACGTCTCTTGTATTATAAGGGTCCAAATTTCCGGTAGGCTCATCGGCGCAAATCAATTCCGGCCGGTTAATCAAAGCTCGAGCGATAGCCGCTCTTTGCTTCTCTCCGCCGGAAAGCTCGCTGGGAAAATGATTAAAAAATTTTTCCAAACCTACGATTTCTAAAACCTTTGGAACGTCCCGTTTAATTTCTTCGTCGCTATAACCCATCAACTCCATGACATAAGCCACGTTTTCATAAGTGGTTTTTGAGGGAATTAATTTATAATCCTGAAAAACAGCTCCGATTCTCCTTCTTATTAAAGGCAAATGAGATGACCTTAATTTTTGAACTTCAATATTTTTAAAAAAAACCTGGCCTTGGCTCGGTTTTTCCTCGCCTAAAAGCAATTTAAGCAAAGTGGTCTTGCCGGCGCCCGATTTCCCGGCCAGACAAATGAATTCGCCTTCTCTGACGTCAAAAGAAACGCCGTTTAAGGCTTGGATATTTTTAGGATAAATCTTGGTTATGTCTTTAAAGGAAACCAAAATTTCTTTTTCTTCTTGTTTTTCTTTACTTATTAAGTTTGATTTCTGCTTTGATGAATTCATCTAAGTTTCCGTTTAAAACATCTTCGACTTTATTGGTTTCAAAATCGGTTCTCAGGTCTTTTACTAATTTATAAGGATGTAAAACATAAGACCTGATTTGATTTCCCCAGCTTTCTAAGCTTGAATTTTTTTTATTCTTAGAAACTTCTTTTTTTTGAGATTCAATTTGCAATTGGTAAAGCTTGGCGTATAAAAGGTCTGTGGCTTTCTGACGATTCAATCCCTGAAGCCTTTCCGATTGGCAAGCGACCTTAATCCCTGTGGGAAGATGAGTAATCCTTACGGCCGACTCCCTCTTGTTTACATATTGGCCGCCAGGACCTGAAGAGCGAAAAACGTCTAATTTCAAATCTTCCGGTTTTATTTTAATCTCCGACTGTTCAATTTTAGGAATTTCGGGCAAAACTTCCGCTAAAGCAAAAGAGGTATGTCGAAGACTTTGAGCGGAAAAAGGAGAAATTCTTACTAATCTATGGACTCCGGCTTCTTTTTTTAAAATGCCATAAGCGTAAGGCCCTGTTATTTCTAAAGTTACGGATTTAGTTCCGATTCTTCCTTCCGGCCCTCCACCCTCGCCGAAAGATTGGTGTAAATTTTTAATTTTAAATTGTTTTTTATGACAAAACCTTTCATACATTCTAAGCAACATAGTTGTCCAATCCTGGGCGTCCTGCCCGCCAGCTCCGGCAAAAAGAGACAAAACAGCATTTCCTTTGTCATGTTTGCCGGAAAGAAAAATCTTTAATTCTTCTTCTGAAATTTTTTGCTCTAGAAGGTCCGTCCTTTCCCCTATTTCTTCTAACATTTTAAGGTCTAAACCAGCCAACCGGCTCAATTCAACTAATTCATTTATTTCACTTTTCATCCTCAGATAAGAACTTATTTCTTCTTTCAGGGAAGAAAGCTCTTTTATGGCTGTATTTGCCCCCTCGGGATTTGACCAAAAAGACGAGCCTTGGGTTAATTCCTCCAGTTTTTTAATCTTTTTTTCTTTTTTTTGAACGTCAAAGACGGTCCTCCAGATAGAGGATTTTATTTTTTAAATCAACTATTTTTTCTTTAATTTCTTTCATACTAGAAATTATTTTAACAAAAAAAAGCTCAAAAGTAAACCTTAAAAATTAACGGGGATAAAATTTCTATTAAAAATTTTTATTAAAAATTAAACTTTTGAGCCGAGGAGAGGACTTGAACCTCCAACCTACGGTTTACGATACCGTTGCTCTGCCATTAAGCTACCTCGGCAAAATCTAAACTTAAGAGCGAGAGACGGGAGTCGAACCCGCATCTCAACCTTGGGAAGGTCGCATAATGCCGTTATACTACTCTCGCCTTTTAAACTGTCCTATTAATTTCCTAAATTAATTTTTCCTAAAATTTTTTCCCAGATGCTTCTTTCCTCGCTTCTGTCTTCCTTGTTCTTTTCGGGCCAAACAATAATTACGCTTTTTTCTCCTTTTTTCTGATAAAGTCCTTTTTCTCTAAGAATTTTTTCGGTATAATCTAACTGCAAGGTTTCGGAAATGCCGGCCTTCAATTGCTTATTTTTTTCTTCCAAAACTTGGATTTCATTTTTTAGCTGGAAAACCCTTGTCCCCAAAGACGCTCTTTCTTTTATTATCCTCCAATTTGAAATAATTAAAAAAGATAGTATTATAATAAATAATAACGAATAAAAAATCAGCTTTCTGTCTAAAAATTTTTTATTCCGATAATTATTAATCATAAAAAAATGGTAAAAATTAAACCAAAAACTTTGTTTAGAGCGGTCTGGATTGTTTTAGTTTCTCTTGTCGTGATAAGCATGATCGGTTGGCTTTTTGTTTCCGCTTTCTGATAGAATCTTAATAAATTTAGCTTTTCTTGGCAAGAATGAAATTCTTGGCTTTAAAAAAAGAGGTTAAACCTCTTTTTTTGTTTTTTAACTTTTTTTGAACTGCTTTATAAGGGCTAATTTAATGATTGATAATTCGGATGATTTTAGAAAAAAGCTTATAAAAACATAAACCAAGAGACCCGCTATTCCAGCGAAAAAGCCCTGTAGGAAAACACCTTTAAAAGTATCCATGCTTACCAACCCTCCTATTAAAAAAAGAGTTGAGTAAATGGAAATCGCCATAAAGTAACCGGCCAATAAACTTTTTCCAAAAGAAAACAAAATTTCTTTTATCTTAAAATCGCCGACTTTTTTATAAAAAAACAGTAAAAGCAAAAAGGTTTGAAAAATTGCAGTTAAAGAAAAGGCCAAAGGCAAACCAACCACGGATATATCTTTGATTTTAGAAAGATCGAAAACAAAAGATATAAAGCTTGAAAATAAATTCGAATTTTTAAGAATATTGACAAAAGAAAAACTCAAAAAAATATTTAAAATAACGCTGGCTATTGTAATTAAGGTTGGGGTTTTTGTGTCTTTTATAGAAAAAAAAGCCCGGCATAAAAGTGGGTAAATGGCTGAAAACAAAATACCAATGGTAAAAATTCCCAGACAAGCAGCGGTAAGTTGAGTATCCTCCCAGTCAAATTTTCCCCTGTTTAATCCCCCCAAAACAACTCTCACCAATTGGGCTCGCAACAAAAACATCAAAATTGTAAAAGGAACTGTTAAAAAAATAATTTGCCGGAAAGCGGAAGAAAAACTTTTAAAAAATTCTTCTTTTTCTCTTTGGGCCCAGAATTTAGATAAAAGAGGAAAAGAAGCAATGGCAAAAGAAACCCCGACAATGCCTATGGGAATGTTATATAAATTATTGGCAAAATTAAAAATAGCGATACTCCCCACGATCAGGGTGGAAGCTATGGTTGTAGTAATGATTAAATTTATTTGCTGAACTCCTATGGCAAAACAGCGAGGAACCATCAGTTTAAAAATTTCTTTGAGGGCTCTGTGCCTTAAATTAAAAATCGGCTTATATTTGAAACCGCAATATAAAACCGAAGGAATTTGAATTAAAAAATGTAAAAAAGCGCCGATAACCACTCCTATCGCCGCTCCGAAAATTCCAAAACGAGGAGATAAGACCACAATACCGAAAATAATTCCCAGATTATAAAATACCGGAGCCAAAGAATAAACTAAAAATCGGTTGCAATACTGCAAAATTCCAGAAAAAATGTTAGATAATCCCAATAAAATCGGGCTTAAAAACATCAACCTGGTAAGCTTTACGACTAAAGCCATTTTTTCCGGAGAAAAACCGGGCGTAATAATTTTTACCAGCCAGGGAGCAAAAACAAAAAAAATCAGGCTTAAAAAACAAAGAAAAAATAAAAAAACATTAAAAACATTACTTGCCATCTCCCAGCTTTTCTCCTTGTCTTTCTCGAAGTATTCGGCAAATAAAGGCAAAAAGGCCACGGTAAGGCCGCCGACAATTATAAAATTATAAACAAAATCGGGAATCAAAAAAGAGGCAAAATAAACGTCTGTTTCCGAACCGGCTCCGAAGTAACCGGCTAATAAACTATCTCTTATTAAACCTAAAAATCTGCTGATTAAGGCTGCTATGCTTAAAATTCCGGCGGCAAATGTTATGGTTTTGGTTTGAGAGTTAAAAAAACGTCTTATCATTTATTTTAAATACTACTAATGTATTTTTATTTTACAGGGTTTTTTTAAAAAAACAAAAGCCCAACTAGACAGTAAGCCGAATTCTGTTTTCCCGCCCTCAACCTCGCGGCTATTGACGGGAAACGGTAATCATTTATCTGGACCACGATTTACATCGGGGTTCTTGCGAACTACTTTTCTTTTCGACAAATCCGGAGAATGTCGAAAAGTTTGTTCTTGCAGCCAATAAGGATTTTGCCGTTTCACCCCCAAGATTTCTCTCGGGATTTATCCCCGCTCCCTCATAAAAAGGCTTTTGCGGGAATAGTTTAACTCTTTCGAGCTAAACCGTCTCTGTTCGCACCTCTAGTCTTGCGACCGACGGCTGTTAGCCGCTATCTTTTTATCCCTCGCTAAGCGAGGGAGGCTGTTCGGACTTTCCTCTCCCCGATTTTATCGGAGAGCGATTACCTAGTCTAGTTGGACTAACCATAGAGTAATAAAAAAAACAACGTATGTCAATACCTAAAATAATTTCTGGGGATGCGATTTTTCGTTCAAAGCTTCTTCGGCTAAATTATGAGCACCGGTATTTTTTTCCCGACCGACAAAAACAAATTTAATTTTATTAAAGTCAATTTTTAAATTCCAAACCGAAAGGAATAAAGGCTGAATTTTTGAATCTAAAATTTTATATTTTCCATTAAGCTGGCTGACCAAAAGCTCCGAGTCCGCCCTTAACTCAATATCAAGGTTTTTAATTTTATCTTTTCCGAAAAGAGCCTTTATTTTTTTTAAAGCAAAAATAACCGCCTGATATTCGGCTTCATTATTGGTAAAATTATCTCCCAAATATTGAGAATATTTTTTAATAACTTCTTCTTTGCCGTTTAAAATCAAAGCTCCGATTGCCGAAGGTCCCGGGTTCCCCCTGGAACCGCCGTCTGTATAAATGATAATTTTCTCCATAAAATAAATTATTTTTTAATTTTTGAAAAATAATCAACCAAACAATCTTTAAATTTTTCCAGATTTTTATTGCTTACAGTGAAGCCTGAAGCTAAAGGATGGCCGCCGAAGGTCTCCAAAAGCTTCTCACAACTTTTCATCGCGTCAACCGAATTTATGCCCTTAGGGGTTCTTACCGCTCCCCTGCTTATTTTTTCCCCTTTTCTATAAACAAAAACCGGTTTTTGATAATCCCGGCAAATCCTTGAAGCAACCGGACCCATTAAAACCAAGGGCCAGTCTTCCTTGCCTTCAAATACAATCGGAAAAGTATAATTTTTTAAAATTGTCTTTTCTACCTCGAAAGTTATATCTTTTATTTTTAAATGCTTCTCGGCGCTTTTCACAATTAAACTCCGTATTAAATTTTCGGCAACTTCTTCGTCCAGGGCGTTTAAAAGCAGGTAAGATTCCGTTAAATAGTCTTTGGTTTCAGCCGCATTCATCACCGAGATTATTTTTTGAACCATCATTTTAATTTGTTTTGCCTCTTTGACTTCATCTATTTTCCAAAATACCTTTAACCCCGGCCTTACCGTTTCCCTTAAAACGGCCAGACCCTCTTCAATTAAAATTTGATTATCCTGAATTTGAGGCATCATATCGGAAATAGTAGCTAAAGCCGCAAGCTCCAATAAGTTTCTTTTAAAAGTACCGCTGAGTTTTTCTTTCAGAAGAACTTCGCTTAATTTATAAACAATGCCTGTCGTAGAAAATTCTTTAAAGGGGTATTTATCCCCTTTTTGTTTAGGGTCCACCACGATAGAAACCGAAGGAAGTTTTTTTAGAATTTCGTGATGGTCAATAATTATAACTTCAAAGCCATTTTTTTTGGCTATTTTTACTTCTTTAAAATTTCCTATTCCGCAATCTAAAGAAATTAATAAAGCGGGAGCAAACTTTTTTAAATAATCTAAGGATTGCTCGTTAATGCCATAACCTTCTTTTTCTCTGTCTGGAAAATAAATTTTCTCTACCTTTCCGCCTAAATTCCTGATGGATTCCTCTAATATGATAACCGAACAAGTGCCGTCCATGTCAGCATCGGCAAAAAGAATAATTTTTTCTTTATTCTTTATCGCCTTTTTAATCCTCTCTGCCGTTTTTTTCAAATTTTTTATTTCCGCCATGTTTTATTTTAGCAAAAAATCAATTAAATAAAAAGATGGCTTTTAAAATACGGCTTTTAAAATATCAAAAATTATGATAAAATTTTTTAATAAACATTAAAAAATGAATTTAAACATTATTTCTTGGGGAGCGTTTCTAACAATATTGATTGTTTATCTTTGGTATACTTTTGCTATTTTTTACCATCTAATCAGGTTTGGAGTCGGAACTAATCCTAAAAAAATAGCTTTAATATTTTTTTTGGGTTCTTTCATTTTATTCTCTTTATCAATGGTTACTTTTCTTAGAGTCGAATGGATAAATATTTTAAAAAACAATGTCTATTTTTAATTTTTCAAATAATAGCTTTGACGGCCAAATCCAAGGAGAAAAAACAATCTTGGTTACGAGAAAACATTGGGTTTTTCTGTTCGGACCGATTGTTTTAGTTATTCTTTCGGTTTTAATTATTTTTATATCCTATTTATTAATAAATAACTTCGAATGGTACGAAAAAATTTCTCGCCTATATTGGTTTTTATCAACGCTATCTTTGTTAATCTTATGGAATTTGGCTTTTCTTCATATTATGATTTACTCTTTAAACACATTAATCATCACCAACAAAAGACTGATAGAAAACAAGCAAGAAGGCCTTTTTAGGCATTCAACAACCGAACTGGAATTGGACAAAATTCAAGACATCTCGACAGAGATATTCGGACCGGCAGCCCAATTTTTAGGTTATGGAAACATAGAAGTCCAAAGCGCAGGCGCAGAAATTGATAATTTATTGTTTTCCGGCATTCCGGACCCTCAGAAAATCAAAGAGACTATCATGAAATTAAAAATTAACAAATAGTTCAAAAACAAAAAATCGCTTTGGTTTTGACCAAGCGATTTTTTTTATTTAAATAAAATTTATTTTAGAGCTTCAATGCCCGGCATTTTATCGCCGCAAAGAAATTTAAGCATCGCGCTTCCTCCCGTAGAAATATGATCAAACTTATCCATCCAGTCGAATTTTTGGAGAGCTGAAATCGTCTCTCCCCCGCCGGTAACCTTAAAGGCTTTGTAGTTCCTGACTATTTTTTCTCCTATTTCCCTGGTTCCTCTCTCAAATTTCTCCACCTCAAAATAACCAAGCGGTCCCGCCCAAAAAATAGTCTTGGCTTTTTCAATTATCTTGGAATAAATGTCGATTGTCTCAGGCCCTATATCAAAGATTTCTTCCTCTTTTTTAATGGTGCCTAACCCGCCTATCCTTCTATAACTCCAATCTTTAGACAAAGAAAACAAAGCATCTTTTGGAAAATGAAGCTTTCGATCGGCAAAATTAATTTTTTTAGAAACCTTTGTAACCCTTTCATCGGAAAAAGATTCATTAATTAAAATTCCCTTGGCAGTTAAAAGGCTTTTTGATAAAAAACCGTTAAGCAGCACGTAATCTCCGATTTCTAAAAATTTAGGTAAAGATTCAATTTTGGCGGTTTTTTTCCCTCCGATGATAATAACCAAAGGCCTTTCCGGCTTTTCTTTGATTTTTGATAAAACTTTTATTTCTTTTTCTAAAAGAAAACCGGCACCTTTTGGTAAAAACTGAGGTACTCCAACGATTGAAGCATGGGGGCGATGGCAAGCTGAAAAAGCTTCATTTAAATAAATATCGCCCATTTTTGCCAATTTTTTAGCAAAATTATTATCATTTTTTTTCTCCTCGGGATGGAATCTGACATTTTCTAAAAGTACTATTTCGCCAGGCCTCGTGAGGCCTGTTTCTTTTTCTATTTGAGGGCCGATACAGTCTGATAAAAATTTAATTTTTACTTTCAATAATTTTTCCAATCTTTGGGCAACAGGCTTTAAAGTGCATTTTTTAGGATCATCTTCTTCGGGGTCTCCCAGATGACTGATTAAAATTGTCTTTGCTTTTTCTTTTATTAAATGCTCGATTGTGGGCAGAGCGGCTTTTATTCTAAAATCATCCGATACATCTCCTTTATCATCCAAAGAAACATTAAAATCAGCTCTTACTAAAACTTTTTTATCCTTTAGCTTAAAGTCGTTTATTGTTTTCATCTTATTTTTTATTTATTTTCTTTTGTTTCCTGGTTGTCTTTTGAAGTAAAAACTTTCTTAATTAAAGAATCTTCCAAAACTTTCCTTAAATCAGTTAAGCTTACTTCTTTTCTTTTGGGCTTATTTTCTCTTTCAAAAACTTCTCTTGAAGGAGATACGGGTTCGGGCAAATCGGTTTTCTTGGAAAAAGATCCTCCTTTTTCTTCCTTATTTTTTAAGCATGGCTTGCAAAAAACCGGACGATTAGGGTCGGGCTGGAAAGGAACCTTTACCCATTTTTTACAATTAGAACACTGGGCGTCAAAAAGAACGGATTGGCCTGTTCTTGCTAAAGGAACGTTTGAATTTAAAGTTCCTGTCCAACGAGCGATTTTCCCTTCTACTATTTCCCGGGGAGTGCTATATCTTTCTCTAGAAACTTTGATAATTTTTTCCCGAAAAGATTTTTTGGGCGTGACAAATGGCACAAGAGTAGAGGCTGAAAAAGGACGGCCAGCCAGCCCGTCTATCATTAATTTTAAATAAATATTATATTTCGCCAAATTAACTATATCTTCAGCAATAAACTGGGGGGTAAATTCTTTTTCCAGATATTCGGCGTCCTCGGCTCCAACCCTGAAAGAAATAATCGTTCCAACGTTGCCAAAAACCGCGTCTCTTACCTCTTCTTCCATCTGGTTAATATATTGATGCCCCAGAATAAGACATAGCCTATATTTCCTAGCCTCGGATAAAATATTAACAAAACTCTCGGTGGCAAAATTTTGAAACTCATCTACGTATAAATAAAAATCTTTTCTTTTTTCTTCGGGAGTATCCACTCTTTCCATGGCGGCCAATTGTATTTTTGTAATTAAAAGCGCCCCTAAAAGACGGGACGCATCCTCTCCTATTTTCCCCTTAGATAAATTTAAAATTAAAATTTTTTGCTTATTCATCGCCTCCCCCATATTAACCGTAGAAGTAACCTGTCCGATGATATTTCTTACTAAAGGGGCGGAAATGAACTGGCCGACTTTATTTTGAATGGCAGCGGTAGCCTCCATTTCATATCTTTGGCTATAACGGGCAAACTCATTAATCCAGAATGATTTTACTACGGGATCGGTAATTTTTTCTACCACTTTCTGCCTAAAATCGGGGTCAGCCAACATCCTGTTTACTCCCAATAAGGTGGAACCGGGATATTCCAATAAAGATAAAATGCAGTTATTTAAAATATATTCCATTCTGGCTGACCAAACGTCAGGCCAGATCTTTTTAAAAACTCCCATAAGACCGCCTGCCACTAAATGCCTGTGAGCAACATCCACTTTTTCCATAACATTAAAAGCAATGGGATAATCAATGTCCGAAGGATTAACATAAATTACATCATTCACTCTATTTGAAGGAACAAAATCCAAAAGCCTTTCCGCCGCTTCTCCGTGAGGGTCGACAAAACAGATTCCTTTCCCCGACTGGATATCTTGAATCGCCATGTTCTCCAATAACGCGGTTTTTCCCATTCCGGTTTTACCGATTACGTACATGTGGCGCCGCCGGTCATCAATTTTAATGCCAAACCTTCTTTTGAGATTGCGAAAAGTTGTTTGGCCGAAAAGATTTATTTCTTCTTTCATAATTAATCTAATTTTAAAATAAACTGCTTAATTTTCAACAGGCAACTCAGCCGGAGCTTCTCCTTTTTTAGCTTCTACTCTTGGAACAAAGGGAGCAGGCGCTACTCTCCAGCCGGGGAAATGATATAAGGTGGCTAATTCCTCGGTGTTTAGAACATAAGTTCCGCCGGGCTTTGGAAAATAAGTAGAGAACCTCCTTGCATATCTTCTGAATAAAACCCTTTTTTTAACATAAGTTCTCGCTTTTTTAAAAAACCATTGAACTTTGGGCATTGTTTCTTTTAAGGGTTTTAGCCCGTTCAGGGCTTCCGAAGATACGGATTTAAAATAACCATAAGGAACTCTGGCTTTTGGCTTTAAGAAAACATCCTTTTTTCCCAGATATAAAAATCTGATAAACGTAACAAAACCGAATTTTGCAATTTTATCTTCAATGGCTTTTACAATGTCTCTCTCCCCTGGAGTTAACTTCATTTCCGGCGGTATTACTGATTCTTCTTCTTCTTTTTTCCCTTCGTCGTGAGGCGGAAGTCCTGTTATATAAACATCTGCCACTTGGGCCGGAATTGACCTCCATATTGTTTTTTGCGTTTTTCGATGGACTAATTCATCTACTATCGCCTTGCCTTCTGTCTGCCAAGGATCTTCTTTTTTAAGAACGGGTTTAGCAACAATTTGAAGCCACATATGTTCTCCTGGACCTATAGACGACATGCCATCTAAAAGTCCGGCCAAAGGGTCTAATCTTTTTTCTTCGACCAATTCTTTTACGTCTTCAAAGTACTTATAAGTCATTAAGGGATAGCAAGATTCTTTTGTAAACTCCATATCAAAACCGAAAAGATCCCAATCTTTATTGGGAATGTTTTGAGGAATTGATTTGGTGTAATCGTCTGCTACCGAGATCTCGGCTTCCGGATATTGAGCATAAATATTAGACTCTATCACCGTTCTGAATTTATCCGGAGCTCTTATAAAAAAACGGGTTTTACCCTCAATGCTGGCTATTTCAAAAGCAATAGAATGCATAAATTCTCCGTTCCACCACGTTTCCCGCCAATCAAAAACATCATGAAGGCCGTGAATGCCCGAAAATACCTGTTCCATCGCCTTTATCGGCTTTACTATTTCTTTGGGAATTTTTACCTCTAAAATTGTTTTTTTAATCTTTGAATCCCATTTTTCGCCTTTATACCATTTCCAATAAAAAACAAAATGATTATATAAAAGAAAAGGCAATATCAACCACCACCAATTTTTTAAAATTATCCAAATGGCATTACCCGCAGTTAAAATGCTAAGGCTAAGATCCATTTTAGTTTAAGCTTTTAAGGTATATTTTCCTTGGTCGTTTCTGGAAAAATATTTCTTATTTTGTAAATTTAACAAAATTGTATTTTCCTTGACCAATCTCTGGTTAAGAACTTTTTTTATAATTTCTTGTTTAGACAAAGGGTTCCTATTTTCCTTTAAAACCTCCTTGATTACATCTTTTACTTGGCCGGGCAAATAGCCCCATTCTTTCAAAGCATATATTCCCCTGCCTACCAAAACAAATCTTGCATCTCTGATTAATTCGTTATGAACGGTTTGGGGAAGAGCTTTATTTCCCGAATTTAAATCCAATTGATTTATGGCGTTGGCCACTTCATTAAAGTGCAAGGGATGATTGGCTTTCTTTAAAGCCAAGAAGGCCTTATCCTTTACTCCTCTCGGACTCACTTCCGGCCATTCTTTCAACCCGAAAAGACCTTCAGAGTCCTGGTCTATTTTTTTGGAAATTTCCAAATAAGACAAGACTGCCTCCGAGGTCAACTTGATATTAGAACCGAAATCTTTTTTAAAAATATTAAAAATTTCATCTTGAGCGATAAGTCTTTCTTCTTTGTTAAACCGCTCAATAAAATTATTGCTCACCTTTTGGGCAAAATCAAAAGAATCTAAATTAATAGTCCATAAAGAATGAAAATCATTGTTTTCTGAAAATCTAAAAAATGGGTCGCCCAAAGTCAGCCAAAACAAAGTTTGATTTTGAAATTCAGCGGGAGTCATTTTGCAAAGAAATAAATCCTCTCTTTTTAGGTTACCGGTCCTTTTAAGATTGCTGATAAAATACTGGAAAACTTCCCGATAAAGGGGTTTTTTTAATTCTTTTTTTACTAAATTAATTCCAGAATCCTCGATTTGTCTTACCCTCTCCCTACAGACTCCATAACTCTTGCCAATAGAGTCAAGAGTTTCTCTTTCTTTCCCATCCAAACCAAACCTGCGCCCGATAACGTCCCGGGTTCTTTCAGGTAATTCATTCAATAAATTTTGGTAAATTTTTTGGGAATAAAAAGAAATGTCGGTCATATGTTTAAATTTTATTTAATGTATAAATATATTCTTTATATATAATCACATTTAAAAAATAATGTCAAGCCCTTTTCCTCCGATTCCACCACACCAAAATAGGAGGAGCGATAAAAATAGAAGAATAAGTTCCAAAAGCCACTCCTAAAATTAAGGCTAAGCTGAAATATTTTAAAGTTTCTCCGCCAAAAAAGAAAATTGCCAACAAACAAAATTCTACAGTCAAAGAGGTATTAATTGAACGAAAAAGCGTTTGATTCAAGCTTTCATTAACCGCCTGTTCAAAAGAAAAATTCTTTTTAAAAACGTTTTCCCTGATTCGGTCGAAAATAACCACCGTGTCATTAATTGAATAGCCAAAAACAGTGATAAAAGCGACGACAATGGGAAGAGAAATTTCAATAAAATAAAATCTTCCGAAAAGAGCAAAAAGACCAATAACGATAAAAACATCATGACAAAGAGCGATAGTGGCTGCAATGGCGTATTGCCAAGATTTAAGAGGACCAGCCGAAACTTTTCTAAAGGCAACTGTAATATAAAAAAGTATTGCAATAACGGAAAGAATGGTCGCTTTTTTGGTTTTTTCTTTGACTTCGTTACCAACCACCGGCCCTATGGCTTCAAACCTGATTTCTTTTAAATCTTGATTTTCTCCCAATTTTTGTAATATTTGCTCATGAGCCTCCGGAGATAATTCCTTTGTTCTTAAAATAACACCTTTTTCTCCGGTCGGCTGAACGGTTATTTCGCCCAAGTTCAAATCGGATAATTTATTTTTTATTTCTTGGTTGGAAACCCTTTGGTTTTGATATTCAATTTCTAAAATACTGCCACCCGTAAAATCAATACTGAATTTCAAGCCGAAAACCAACAAAGAAAAAGCTGCCAGTATAACAAAAATTCCGGAGAAAATAAGGTAAAGTTTATTATGTTTAACAAAATTTATCGCCATAATTTTTCCCATTTTTCAAATCTAGTGCCGACAAACACCTTTATTAAATTTTTAGTAATAACAATTGCGGTAAAAAAGCTGATGGAAACACCTATAAACAAAGCGAAGGCATACCCCTTTACAAAACCGGTGCCCAATCCGAAAAGAATCAAAGCAACCACTATCGTAGTCAAGTTGCTGTCCCTGATTGAAGAAAAAGCCCTATTAAACCCGTTTTCAACAACAGTTTCAAAGCTTTTTTGTTCTTTTCTTTCTTCTCTCATTCTGGCAAAAATCAAAATATTAGCATCAATAGCCATACCGATTGATAAAATAAAACCGGCTATTCCGGCCAAAGTAAGAGTTATCGGCACCGCCTTAAAAACGGCTAAAACTAAAATTACATAAATCAATAATGAAATTGAAGACAAGATGCCCGGCAATCTATAAATTAAAATCATGAACGCGATAATTATTAAAAAAGAAATGATGCCGGCGTTCAAACTTTTTTCTAAAGAAACGCTACCCAGAGTAGGACCAACGACTTGCTGAGAAATAAGTTTTATATGCACAGGCAAAGCTCCGGCACTCAAATTCTGAGCCAAATCTTTTGCTTCCTGAACGGTAAATTTTCCCGTAATTTGCGCCTTTCCGCCCGAAATTTTTTCATTTACCTTGGGAGCCGATAATAAAACACCATCAATAAAAATAGCTAATGGCTTTCCCACGTTTTTTTCGGTGATATCGGCGAAAACCTTTGCTCCTTCTTCGTCAAATTGTAAAGCAACGCCGGCTTCTCCTGTAACCTGGTTAAATTCAACTCTTGCTCCTTTCAAATATTTCCCCGTCAAAAGAGTCGATTGGAAAGGGTCTTCAAGGGCTATTTCCCAGTCGGGAATATTTTTAATTTCTTCTTCAGATTTTCCTTCTACTTCCTTCCGCTTGTCCTCTATTCTTTTTACAACATCATCTGATTTTAATTCTTTAAACTCTAAAAACGGAGTTTCTCCAACCATTTTAATAGCTTCATTTATATCTTTTATCCCGGCAAGTTCTATTATTAATCTATAATAATCCCCGGCTTTTTCCGTTTGAACCAAAGGCTCGACCACGCCGAACAAATTTACCCTTCTTTCAATGACATCTCTCAACCCTTCCATTACTGAATCATAATCTCCCTGCTCTACGCCAGATAAATCAGCTTCGTAAACCAAATGAATTCCTCCTTGAAGGTCTAACCCCAGTTTAAATGGCTTATCGGGAAAGTGAGGCAAGTTAAAAGCAAATTTATTATTGAAAAAATCAACTCCTTGATTAAAATATTTCGGATAATTAAAAATTCCGGCCAGTAGTGCCACGGCTAAAATCAAAATTAAAATTAAGTTATTTTTTCTTTTCATGTTTAAAAACCGGTTAGAAAAGCTGAAACAATGCCCATTAAAAATATTCCATCAAAAACGCCTGCACCCCCTATTGATAAAGTCCCCGAATAAATTTTTCTTGCCTTTCTTATTTTAAGAATATCAGCTCCTATTAAAACACCGGCAACTCCGGAAATAAAAGCTACGGGAGCTGGAAAATTTGGAACCAATATTAAAGAAATAATTGCTGAAAAAATCGGAGGAATAAAGGCCGGCAGGACTATTCCCCGGCCGGGAACTATCTTTGACAATGAATAAGCAATAATGGCCATCAGGAGGGTAGCGATTAAGGTCGGTTTTAAGGGGACCTTAGTCAGAAAGAAAGCGGAAATTAAAATGGGAATGATTGCTCCTCCCAAATTTATTGCTATTCCCTGAGAAACTATTTCTTGTTTTTTAAAAAGATTGAAAAAATAGGGTTTTTCTATGTAAATTCTTTTTGACCTGGTTAAGGGAATATTTACTAAAGACCCTGCTAAAATTAACAATAATACTAAAAAAGTAGCTTCTTCTGAAAAACCCAAATTCCCAAATCCAAAACTAATAATACGCAAAAAAACCAAAAAAAACAAGAGGGGCAGCGATAAAACTAATAAAATAATAATTAGGCAACCGAAGGGAATCAAATACATTTTTTATTTTTTTGTCTTTAATAAATAGTACTTTTTGATTTTATTTCCGCATCCATGGGGATAGTCGCCTTAAAACCTCATCGAACCCAGGAAGTAATTTCAGTTTCTTAACCTCTTGAAGCGTAAGCCATTTATAATTTCTTGCTTCCCAATCAATCTTAATTTTATCTGTTTCCACTTCTACCAATACAGGATGTACAATCCATGTCTTTTTATATTTCGGTTCTTCTTGGTCGAATATCTCTCCAAGCTTAATATTTTTGATCTTATTTTTTAATATACCAAGCTCTTCTTCAATCTCGCCCGCAATTTTTTCGTTCAAGCTTCTTTGGTCATCAAGAAATCCTGAAATTCCATTCCAATACCCGGGATAAAAATTCAATTCTTTACTACGCTGAACTACCAGTAATTTATTATTATATTTCAGGACACAATTTATCACTGGCGCCCAACGCGCATTCGTATAATCAACTTGTCCTGGTTTTGGTTTGAATGTTGGTTTTTTCATGCCCTTATTTACCACAACATCTCTTATATTTTTTTCCGCTTCCGCATGGACAAGGATCATTACGGCCGGTAGTTTCTTTTGTTTTAGAAAAAACAGCCGAAGAAACGTTATCTTTGGGAATGTTTTGATTCTGTTCTTCCCTCAACTCTGCTTTTAAAATTGATTGAATGATTGCCGATTCAATAATTTTTAAAAGATTTTTAAAAATCATGTGGCCTTCTGTTTTATACTCAACCAAAGGATCTTGTTGGCCGTAAGCTCTTAATCTTACCGAGTCCCTTAAATGCTCCATGGCGTCTATATGGTCCATCCAAAAAAAGTCCAAAGTTCTCAAGGCGGCTATTTTTTCAATTTTTCTCATATTTTCCTCCCCTATTTCCTTTTCTTTAGCCTCGTAATCTTTTTCCGAAAAGCCTTGGTCTCTTACTATTTTTAAAATTTTTTCTTTCAGCTCTTGAGGAGAAGCTATTAAAAATTCCTTTCTTTTCCTGTAAATCGTTTCCCGGTGTTTATTCATTACGTCGTCGTATTCCAAAACATGTTTTCGAATATCAAAATTCATTCCTTCGATTTTCGATTGGGAAGATTCAATGGCATTAGAAATTAGTTTAGCTTCTATAGGCTGGTCTTCAGGGACTTTTAACCTTTCCATTAAAGATTTTAATCGGTCTCCGCCGAAAATTCTCATTAAATCATCATCCAAAGAAACAAAAAACTGGGAAGAACCCGGGTCTCCCTGCCGGCCGGCCCTTCCTCTTAATTGATTATCAGTCCTTCGGGCTTCGTGTCTTTCGGTCCCTATTATATGCAATCCTCCTATTTCTTTTATTTTTTTAGTTTCATTAAGGTCCGGCGGATTTCCTCCTAAAATAATATCCACTCCTCTGCCGGCCATATTCGTGGCTACCGTCACTGCTCCCAGCCTCCCGGCTTGGGCAATAATTTCACCTTCTCTTTCGTGGTGCTTGGCGTTTAAAATTTGATGAGGAATCCCTTCTCTTTCTAAAATTTGGCCTAAATATTCGTTTTTTTCAACAGATCTTGTCCCGATTAAAATCGGTTGCCCGACAGAATGCCTTTTTTTGACTTCTTCCACAACGGCTTTAAATTTCCCTTTTTCGGTTTGATAAATCCTATCAGGCAAGTCTTTCCTCACAAGGGGTAAATTAGTAGGAATAACTTCAACCTCTAGATGATAAACTTTATCAAATTCCTCGGCCGAGGTAAGGGCGGTTCCGGTCATGCCGGATAATTTTTTATACATTCTAAAATAGTTTTGAAAAGTAACCGAAGCTAAAGTTTTTGATTCAGGTTGTACCTGGACTCCCTCTTTGGCTTCAATTGCTTGATGAAGACCGCCGGACCATCTTCGGCCAGGCATTAATCTGCCCGTAAATTCATCAACAATTATTACTTCTCCCTTTTTAATAACGTAATTAATATCTCTGGCAAATAAAGGCTTGCCATCGGAGGGTTTTATGGCTTGAGCCCTTAAAGATTGCTCCAGGTGGTGTAGATATTTTACTCCCTTATCTTGATAAATATTTTCCATGCCTAAAATTTTCTCCACTTTTTCTATGCCTTTTTCCGTTAAAGTAACCGTTCTCATTTTTTCATCAATTTCATAATCAGTTTTGGGGTCTAATCTTGGAATAATTTTGGCAAAATCTTGATACCATTTAGAGCTTTCTTCGTCGGGACTTGAAATTATCAAGGGGGTGCGGGCCTCATCAATTAAAATAGAGTCAACCTCGTCAACAATGGCAAAGTTGAATCCTCTCTGAGATTGGTCTTTCAAATCATAAACCAGATTATCCCGTAAATAATCAAAACCAAACTCATTGTTGGTGCCGTAAGTAATATCGGCAAGGTAAGCCTCCTGACGGGAGCAAGGCCTTAAAAAATCCTGGACTATTTTGAAAGAGCCCAATTCGTCTCTGGCTTTATCTTGCTCTTCACCAGGTTTTTTATAATTTGGGTCGTATAAAAAAGACTGTTCATGATTTAGACAAGAAGTTGATAGTCCTAAACAATCGTAAATTTGACCCATCCAAACCGCATCTCTCCGGGATAAATAGTCGTTAACCGTCACCACGTGGACACCTTCTTCATCTAGAGCATTAAGATAAACAGCCAGGGTAGCCACGAGGGTTTTCCCTTCTCCGGTTTTCATTTCAATAATTTTTCCTTGATGCAAGGCGATTCCGCCCATTAATTGACAGTCAAAGTGGCGCTGTTTCATGGTTCTTTTAGAAGCCTCTCTGACTAAAGCAAAAGCTTCGGGCAAGAAGTCATCTAAATTTTCTCCATTTTTTATTCTTTCTTTAAAATATTTTGTTTTTTCCTTAATTTTATCCAAAGAAAAATTTTCGGTTTCTTTTTCAAAACCGTTAATTTTTTCTATAAGGGGCTTTATGTTTTTTATATATTTTTCTTTTGAGGTTCCGAAAATCTTATCGAAAATCATAAAATTAATTACTTAAAATTGTTTTTTATTTTACAACATTTTTCTATAATATTCAAGAAATAAACAGTGTAAAAAAATAAAAAATCTTATCCACAGATAGCTTGAAAATTATTGCTAAAAATACTATTATTAAATAAAGAAAAAATATGGCTAATCAAAATAAAAATCTACCGATCATTATAAAGGGCATTATATATGCTATTCTTTTCTTGGCTATTATATTGGTTTCTTTTTTGGTTGTTTTTAACATTGCGTTTGAAGAAGCGGTCAGGTTCGCTCTTTTCTTTATCTTAGTCTTCTTGTCAATCGATCTTTTCAAAAAATTAAGAGACGAAACTGTCGTTAAAAAATAAAATTATCAAAAAACAATGCCAAAAAAATCGCCTATCCGACGATTTTTTTATTTTCCGAAATTAATACCGTATCAATCTCTTGGGGTAAAAAATCTTAAGAAATTTTTCATCCTTCTGGCCATTCTCTTGTACCTTGAAACCTGTTTTTGTTTATATTGGTCAACCTCTCTTTGCAATTCATCCTTGACTTCATCTATAGCCAAATATATGTCTTCTTTAACCGATTCTGACCTCAAGCTTCTGCCCGGAAGCCTTATTTGGCACTCGGCTCGAAAAACTTTTCCTTTATGATGATGGCGAGTCGTTCTTTCCAACTCCATCCAGGCTTCGTAGGAAGGTTTGCCTTTTTCAAAATCTTGGCCTTTTTCTTTAATTCGCTGAATAAACTTTTCCAATTCCCCTATCTTTTTTTCAGCGTAATCCTTAAGAGAAGGAGTCAAATCAAGATTCGTTGTTTTGATAATAATTTTCATGATATTTTTTTTGATTATTTAATTTAAAAATTAAAATCCTAAATATTTAATCTCTTCTTTTAACTCAATTCCGAATTCATCTTTTACTTCTTTTTTCGCCAGATTAATTAGACTTAAAACATCAAAAGCCTTGGCTCCGCCCAAATTAATTATAAAATTAGAGTGTTTTGAAGAAATTTGAGCCTGGCCGATGGTTTTTCCCGCCAACCCGCACTTTCCAATCAACTCTCCGGCTGATTTTTTAGAAGGATTCTTAAAAACAGACCCGGCCGATGGAAAATTCAAAGGATGATTTTTCGCTCGATAATCCAAATAATTTTTTATGTTTCTTTTAATTTTATTTTTTTTGCCTTTTTTTAGCTTGAATAAAGCTGAAATAATAATTAAGTTTTCTCTTTTTTTAAAAATACTTTCCCGATATTTGAAACAACATTCTTTTGCTTTAAAAATTTTAATTTTTTCGGTTTTAATGTCATAAACTTCCACTTCTTCTATAACATCCTTAATTTCCCCGCCAAAAGCTCCGGCATTGCCCTTTACTGCTCCGCCAACGGTTCCGTAAATTCCTCCCGCCCATTCTAATCCTGAAAGTCCTTTTTCTCCCGATTCTTTAACTATTTTAGACAAAAGAACCCCGGCTTCCGCAAAAATTTTTAGGCCTTTAATCTCAAGTTTAGAATTTTGAACTTTTATAACTAAGCCGTCAAATCCTTTGTCGGAAATCAAAAGGTTGCTCCCCTGTCCCAAAATAAAAACAGGGATTTTAATTTTTTTTGATTCCCCTATCGCCCCAATTAGCTCTATTTTTGTTTTGGCTTTAAAAAAATATTTTGCCGGTCCTCCAATTTTAAATGTTGTATGAGAAGCCAGTTTAATATTTTTTTCAAAGTTAGAAACCATTTTTTTATTTATAACAGTTTTAGTAAAAAAATAAAAGGGCCGGAAGAGTTGACTCCAATTCTAAAGTTTTTTAGTGAGTGCGTACCTTCCGGCCCATTTAAATTATATATAAGTTTTTTTAAAAAAGCAAAAGGCCTCGCTCGAGGGAGGTCTTCTGCCAACTTTAGAATTTATGATCCGATAAATCGGATTCCACTCACTGCCTGAATGTTAGCAAATTTTTTAAAACTTGTCAAGGGCAGTTTTCTTATGAGACAAACATTGGTTTTTATATCGAATTTAAAATTGAGTCGATGGTTGTCGCCCAATCAGGATTAATCTTAAGGGCCTCGTTAACTCTTTCTTCAACAAAACTTGTATCGCCCGTTACTCTCGCTATTATTTGGGCGATTTGAATAGCTACAAAATGAGACCTGTCGGCTCTAGGCTCTAAATCTATAGCTTTTTTAGCTAAAGACATGGCCTCTTCGGGCTTATTCAAAAAAAGTTCGGTTTGAGCTAAAGCCCAGTAACCCTGTTGATTATTAGGCCCTATTTCTATTGCTTTTTTTAAGGCTTCTTCCGACAAATCAAATTTAGAAACATCAAAACGTCCATAGATATTATAAAGCCGACCTAAAGCCAAATAAGAAGTATAAAGCATCGGTTGCTCCTTAATATTCTCTTTCATTAAATCAATAGCAATATCAAGTTCTTTTTTTTGGTACTCTTCCGGAACCTGTTGAGCTAAATCCTGTTGAGAAAGCATAGATGCATATTGCGTAAAAGACTCTCTAATCTCTTTCCTGCCTAAGGGAGAAATGGCCAATGTTTTTTCGTAAAGAGCAGTTCTTTCGTTAATATCTGAAGTCTTAAGGGCCGTCACGGTGTAGCCGTCAGCTCTTAAGGGCTGAATAACAAAATTAAAAAACGAAACGCAAAAAATAACAAAAATAATTAATATGATAAAAGGATTGGGAGGAGTTGTTTTTTTCTCGAAATCTTCTTTTCTCTGGGAAGTAATGCTCGCTACAAACCCTAAAAGTAAGAAAAACATCAATAGGCTGCTTACCATATCAAAAACAGTAAGATTCTGAATAAAATAAGCCACCAAGATTACAGGGAAAATTACGGTGGTTGAAAAATCAACTTTTTGAGACAAATATTTTTTCCATAAAGTATAAAAAGCTGCGGCAAAAATACCAAGATAACTTAAAAGACCCAAAACACCACCGGAAACTAAAACGTCGACTACAATATTGTGGGCACGATCATACCATAAATCTGACCCATAAATGGGCAATAACATTTTTCCATCAAAATATTTAAACCAAGCTAAATGAAAATTTTCCAGGCCCCAGCCAAGCAAGGGCTTCTCTTTCCAGCCGTTTAATCCCACCTCCCAGACAAGAGTTCTTTGGGGTGCCAATAAGCCGAATTTTTCAGATAATACTTTCTGAATAAAATTATCCTGATTTTGAACGGAGAAAAAAATTACTACACAAAAGCCTATAATAATAGTAATCAGAAAAATAATGCCGATCAGTTTTAAATGCCCTTTTTCTTGAAAAATAATTTTCAATAAGAATAATAGAATCATTCCGCCAAAAAAAGAAATAGCCGCCGCCCGGCCGGTACTAAAAAACAAAAAAATAGCAAGCAAAATAAAACTTAAAGGATAGAAGATATTAAATCCTTTTATCTTAATGAAAGAAAATAATCCCTCGTTTTTAAGCTCATGATTTTCCCCTGTAAATAATGTAACAAAAAGATATAAAGCAAAAAAAACATTAAATAATAAATAAGCGGCTAAAAAAGAACTATTCCCCAGCGTTGCTCCTCCTCTGGTGCCGAAGCCCTTTGCTCCCAAAATATCTTTACCACTCAGTAAAGGGATTGCCATCATAAAACCTATAATAAGGGCTATCATCAAAGAAAATTCAAAAATCTTAAGCCATTCCTTTTTAGTAAAAACAGAAGAAGCTACTATAAAAAAAACAAAAAGATGAAACCACATTAAAAGGCCTGTCATTCTTTCGTATTTTGACCAAAAACTCTGGGAAAAATCTAATCCAAAAACAGAAGAAATAACGGAAAAAACAATAAATATCAATATTGCTATTGATACAATATTAAGTCGGGGCCGATATTTTGGCGAAAAAATTGCTAAAATTACATAAAAAAGAGCGATTATTTCCACTAAGGCCCAAAAATAAAGGCTTTTAGGTCCCACGAAAGGAAAAAAGAACTTCCCTGAAATTATAAGGGGCGTGATGAGAATCAAATACGTTCCTATTTTAATAATCAATAAACAAGCCCTCTCTAATAATTTACCCAAAAAAATTGAGTAAGAATCAATTTTTAATTCTTTTATATTATTAAATTTATCCATAAATGTGATTTAAATAATGTTTAATATTATATAAAAATAATAAAAAAATCAAGTTTTAAGTGCTTTTAAAGTAAGGAACTATGTCTTTAAAAATTTCCAATATTACCTCTTTTCTTCTTTCCTTCGCGGCAATTTCTAATTTCTTTAAACCATTATCCAGCTTTTCTTCGTTAATATCAGAAAGCTTGGCGTTAAAAATCTTTTGATTTTTGGTCGCCATGGTTCCTTCTTCTGCGGTTAAAATTTCTTCGATAAGCTTTTCCCCGGGCTTTGGTTTTGTAAAAACAATGGGAATGTCTTTGTCGGGCTCCAAGCCGGCTAAACGAATCAGCTCTTTGGCTAAGTCTAAAATTTTAATTGGCTTTCCCATGTCTAAAACAAAAACTTCTCCTCCTTGGCCCATCTCCGCTGCCTGCATTACTAAAAGACAGGCTTCTGAAATCATCATAAAATATCTTTCCATCTCCGGATGAGTAATTTCAACTGGCCCTCCTTTTTTAATTTGTTCTTTGAAAACAGGGATAACGCTTCCCCTGCTGTCCAGAACATTGCCAAACCTTACTGAAATAAATTTAGTGTTGTTTTTTTTATTTAAAAATTGGCAAATCATCTCGCCCATTCTCTTTGTCGCGCCCATAACAGAAGATGGTTTTACGGCCTTGTCTGTAGAAATAAAAATAAATTTCTCTAATCTATATTTTAACGATTTTTCAGCGACTATTTTTGTCCCGAAAATATTATTTTTAACTGCTTCATCCGGATTTTCTTCCATTAAAGAAACGTGTTTGTAAGCGGCGGCGTGGAATAAAATTTGGGGTTGGAATTTATTAAAAAGATAATCAATTTTTTCTTCATCTCGGATATCAGCAATCTCGGCTGAAAAATTAAGAGCAGGAAACTTGTCTTTTAACTCTCCCGAGATATTAAAAATACCTGTCTCGTCTTGGTCAAGTAAAATAATCAAACTCGGATTAAATTTTGCGATTTGTCTAGAGAGCTCTGAACCAATGGAACCTGAAGCTCCTGTAATTAAAATTTTTTTATTTTTTATAAAACTTTCAATTGAAGAAAGATTTAAAAAAACCGGCTCTCTTTGCAGCAATTCTTCTATTTTTAGCTCTTTTAAATCACCTATTGAAACCTGACCGTCAATAATTTCCGTTAAAGAAGGAATTATCTTTATCTTTTTAACCCCGGCTTCCCTTCCTTTTTCTACTGCTTTTTTAATAATATCTGAGCCAGCCGAAGGCAAGGCAATAATCATTACTTTTACCTGATTATCTTTGACTATTTTAGGAATATCATCAATCTTACCTAAAACATTCAATCCGTGAATAGCGACTCCTTGTTTTACATTATTGTCATCAACGAAACCGACCGGATAAAAAAAACTGGACTTTAAGGTTGAAATACTTCTTAAAATTTGTTCTCCGGCATCTCCGGCTCCGATAATCAAAGTTTTTTCTTTTAGTTCAGACAGTCTTCTTTCAAAAATTTGTAAATAAATTCTTTTTGAAAAACGAATTCCACCGCAAAATAAAATTATTAAAAAAAAGCTTACAAAAAAAGTAGAACGGGGAAATCCGTAAAAAATCGGGCTATCCTTAAATATAAAAAGAATCGCCCCTAATATGGAAAATCCTAGAACAGAAGATTTAACTAAAGATATTAGCTCTTCTGCGCTTACAAAAGACCAGGAAAAAGAATAAAGCTTGTTTAAATTAAAAATAGGAATTAAAAAAACCAGGGCCAAAAAAATCATTACGAAAATAGACCCGAAATATTGGTCAGGTATTACAGCCTCAAACCTCAGGAAGAAAGCCAGATAAACAGCTAGGGGTATCCAGAATAAATCATTCAACAGAAAAAAAATTTTCCTGGTAGTTGGCGTTCTTTTAATTCTTTTAAATAATCTTTTCATCTTTTTAATTTTTATCTATAATATTTAATAAATTTCGACTTAAAGCCTTATATAGGCGGGTCCTTTTTTATTATATGTTTCTAAAAAAATTTTTTTAGCCTCTTCAGGGGTTTCAACTATAAAAGTTTGAAGATTGGGTAAATGCTCCAGGATTCTTATTTCTTCTTTTTCGGCAATAAGATTATGACTAAAGCCCAAAAATTTATATTTATCACTACCTTTAACTCCAAGTATTTTTACATTAGCGTTATGCAAACAAACAGCATTACGAACTGCCTCGTAAGGCCGGAAAGTAACAAAATTTATCATACTGTAAACATATGGTTTTAATCCTGACAACGCTAAGCCAGCTGCAATTGTCATCGTGCTTTGTTCGGTTACGCCAAAGTTGAGAACTTTAAATTTATTTTTAGGATCGTCCAAATAATTGAAACCGACATCACAAATAATAACGACGATATCCGGATCGTGTTCCGCTAATTCATTTAACGTTTCAACAAAAGCTCTTCTTATGTCTTGTTTTTTAATTATTTCAGACATGAATTATTTAATTCCAGCTCTTTTAATGCCCTTTGATATTCTTCGTCAGAGGGCGCTTTATAATGATATAAATTATTTCCTTCCATAAAACTTATTCCTTTTCCTTTAATTGTGTTAGCGATAACAATCGTTGGTTTTTCTTTTTCCAGAAGTGGACTTATTAAAGTTTTTTCTATTTCTTCAAAATTATGGCCATTAATTTTTCTAACTTCCCATCCAAAAGCTTTCCATTTCTCTTCCAACGGCTCAATATTTAAAATTTTGTTAGTCTCGCCCATTGCTTGTAGTTTATTATAATCAACGACAACTAATAAATTGTTTAATTTATGATGAGCGGCAATAAGGGCCGATTCCCAAGTAGTCCCGCAATCCATTTCTCCGTCTGACATCAAGACAAAAACTCTCCCTTTTTCTCTTTTGATTTTTTTTGCCAAAGTAAATCCTACTCCAAAAGGCAATCCGAAACCCATTGAGCCACCTGCCGCCGGAATTTCGGGAATAATAGGCTCAGTTAATCCAATAAATTTACTCCCGACTTGACAGTAACTGTCTAATTCTTCTTTTGTAATTCTGTTATTTCTCCATAAAAAATAATAAAGTGAAGCTGCTGCCCAGCCTTTACTTAAAATTATTTTATCCTTATCTAAGTCCGCTTTTTCAAAAATAACCGTTAGTAAATCAATGCAACTAAGATTGCTTCCGATGTGGCTTGTCTGAGCTTTATAAATTAAACTCAGTACAGTTTTACGCGCATCTAAGGCGATTTTTTTATAGTTTAAAATATTCATTGAAATATTTTGAATATAGTTTTAAAAATTAACTTAAGGTCAAACCGAAAAAAGAGAATATGATATCAAAAAAAACGTTTTATCATTAAGTTCAATTTACCCTTTTTGTCCAGTTTTTTCAAGATTTCTTTCTTTGAGAGATTAAATTTAAACAATATGAAATATTAAAAAATAAAGACAGTATCAATGATTAAAGTGATTTTTCCTTATCTAGATGTAATGGTTTATCTGAGCATGCTGAATTTTCGTGGTTATTTTTGGTCCTCCATTCTTCTTCTTTTCTATATTGTATGCCAAAAGCAAATGCTAAAAAAAACCAATAAATCTCCGAAGGTTTTACTACGATAAAAACTTCTGTTGCGAAAGACATGAAAATCATTGTAAAAGTTGAGACTAAAACTCCAGCCCAAAGAGCAGTTAGAAATGATTCTTTACTTCTGAAGAAATTTCTAAATCCTGCTTTTAAAATTGATAAAATAAAAAAGAAAAATATCAGACTTCCCAGAATTCCTACTTCTATAAAATTTCTTAAATATTGATTATGAGCTTCGACCACATAACCTTTTCCAAAACCGATAAATAAAAATAGCAGATTATTCTTTCCCATTATTTCTTCATAATAAGCTTTAATAAAATTCCATCTCCCGATTTCAAAATTATAAAGTAGTTTATCGAAAGTACGAACGCTTACTATTCTATTTTCTATACCAGCAATTCTTATATTATTACCCTCAGAATAATTGATAAAAACAAAAGCAATAATTAGAATAATGAATATTAATGCGGAAATCAAAATTGTTTCAGGTTTTACTTTTTTTATCAACAAAAAAATTGAGGTTAAAAAAGAAGAAAAGATAAAACCCAAAATATTAGTCCTCGAGTTAACTCCCCAAATTCCAATCACTAGACTTAAACAAATTAAACCAAAGATTATTTTTTTATATGCTGTTTTATCAGAAGCCAAGAAATAAAAAAGAAAAATATTAAATAAAAAAATGAAAATGATTAAAAAGAAAGCGCCCGTTGGAAATACTCCAGATTCAGAAATCGCTGCTATGCCACATTCTCCAAATTTGATATTGTTTATTATTTGATAAAAAATAAAAAATAAATTTAAAACAACAAAAAACAAAAAAACACTTATAATAAATTTAGGAAAATTAATATTTCTTACTTTACTGAAAACGTAAAAATAAATAAAGAAAAATTCTAATTCTTTCAATAAATAAAAAAAACCCCTATCGAAACTTAAATTATTAAAAATAAAATTAATTAAAATAGAAAATAATCCAATGGTTAGCCACAATAAAATAGGAAAAAATAAAGGAGGTTTCTTCACTTTTTCTTTCTTTGAAATTAAAAAATTAGCAATAAAAAATAGCCCCAGAATGACTATTAATATATCTTCTATTCTAATCTCAATCAAATTACCTCCTGAAATTTTCCCAAAATAAAAACTCGGGGACAACATAATTGCCCCGATTAAAAAAAATATAGGTATCAAATTTTTCAAATCTTGTTTTCTCATATTCTAATAAAAAACAATTAAAAAAAGACAAAAAAAGTTGTCTTTTTAATTTTTATCTTCCTTAATGTTCACTCTTATTTTTTTTCTTTTTGACCACTCCACCATTCCTTTGTGAAAATACAAAAAAGACTTATTATAATCCCTAAAGTTCCCCAAATAATTATTTTCAAAACAGAATAAATGGCTTTTTCCTGAGAAATTTGAGGATTTATTATTACCTTAACTGTTGGCTCGAGATCGGAAATAGTCTTAAGTTTAATTATTTCCGATCCGATAATTTCTGCACTCTTTTGTTTGTCTTGAAAAATTAAAAATGCCCTATCTCCAAGTTCTTTTGTAATTTTTTCTAAATTTATATTTTGTTTCTTTAACTCTTCTTCCTTTTCTAGAAGAATTGAGTTGTTTAATTTTTCTAAATCACCAATTGCTGCTTGATAGTTTCTTGAAAAAGCAACTATCTTAAGCAATTGGCTACTTCCTAGATTATTTGCTTCTATTTTAGAAGAATAATTACCGTAAAAACCAGCTTCAATTTTCCCGGCTATATTATATGGCTCGTTTTCAAAAATTGGATTAACTTCTAAATAAGTAATTGCTTTTTTGTTTTTTGGGAAAAAAAATCCAATAAAAATAAACAATAAAAGAATTACTAATATAAAGTATTTCTTTTTAATTATTATTCTGATGTATTCTCTTATGTTTACATCCTCATATATCTCATTGTACATATATTCTTTTATAACTTATCTCTATTAAAAAAGCAATAATCTACCAAGGCATGTCTTTCGGGAGCCTCCTTCATTTTGGAAAAATGAGGAGAATTTTCTGGTTTTGAATCTGTTTCCTATTTTATTTCGGCTTTTAAAATAGCTTGAGCAGCCGAAGATTCTGTGAGTTTTAATAAATTTCGAAAAAGCCTATGCCCCTATTTTATATCCAACTGAAGGGTCCTGATGACCGGAAAATCCAAAGTTCCTTGATTGCTCTCAAGATTCACTCGCTAATTACATTGTAAAAAATTTAATAAATTATCGAATAATCAAATTTATATCAGCCTCCCAAGCGGGATTAATTTCTAGTGCCATCTTTATTATTTCTTGCATATAACTTTCATCACCATTGTAATTTTTAACTATTTTCCCCGTTTGAATCGCTATCAAATAAGATTCTTCTGCTTTTGGCTCTAATTCTATTGCTCTTTTATACAAATCAAAAGCACCTTGAAAATTGTTTTTAATTAAATTTGTTTGGGCCAGCACCCAATAACCTTGCTGATTTTCCGGGCTGATTTCTATGGCTTTTTGAACCACTTCTTCTGCGCTATTAATTTTTGAATTATCAACTGCGGAATAGATATTATAGACTCTTCCAAGAGCGATATAAGAAGAATAATTTTGAGGAGATTCAATTATGCTTTTTTCTAACTCGCTTGCTAAAAATTCAAACAGCTTTTTTTGAACATCGATTGGTATTTTTTGGAAAATTTCAGGCTGTGCCAACGCATAAATATCTTGCCCAAAAGCTTCTCTTATTTGATATTTTCCTAATGGCGAAATAGATAAACTCTTTTGAGCTAATGAAATCCTCTCTTCAATTTTATTTTGTTTAAAAGCTTTTACTACATAATAATCAGTTCTTAACGGCTGAATAAAGAAATTCAAGAAAAAAAACGAGAAAATTATTAAAATTATAGAAATAACAAGAGGTTTAATTGCCAAATTTTTTTTGTCCATTTCGTTCTCTTTTTTAGACGCAATACTGCCTATGAATCCCAAAATAATAAAAAACATCATAAGGCTGCTTACCATATCAAAAACGGTAAGATTTTGTATAAAATATGAAACCAAGGCAACGGGGAACGTTCCAAATGTTAAAAAATCAATTTTTCCGTTTATAAATTTTTTCCATAATATATAAAATGCAGAAACAAAAATTCCGATATAAAATATAAATCCTATTAAACCATTTGTTACTAATAAATCAACTACAACATTATGTGCTTTATCGTACCAAATATCCCCGCCATATTCAGGCAATAAAATTTTAGATTCAAAATGTTTAAAATAAGCTTTATCAAAATTTTCCAAACCCCATCCTAAAAGAGGTTTTTCTTTCCAAGCGTCTATTCCTATATTCCAAAGAAGAAATCTTGATTGGATAGAAGTAGAAGAAATATTTAATTTATCGCCAAGTATTTTGTTTATCAGATTTTCTCCGGTTGAAAAAAATATGAGCCCCAATAACCCTATCAAAAAAAATGCGAGTAAAAATTTTCCTAATAATTTTAATTTTCCTTTTTCACAAAAAATAACTTTAATTAAAAAAAATAAAACCATTCCGATAAAGAGAGCGATCATAGCTGCTCTGCCAGTACTTAAAAAAAGCGCGGTATTAATTAAAATAAAAATTATTCCATAAAAAATTATTTTAAATTTTTCACCAAAAATTGAAAAAATCCCATTAAAAAAAACAATAGGTTTTCTGCGCAAAGACCCTATAAACAAGTATAGAGATAAAAAAACATTAAATAAAAGATAAGTGGCCAAGAAAGAACTATTGCCTAATGTCGCCCCTCCCCTGTCAACATCTGCTTCGCCTACATCTAAGGGACTAATGCCAAATCTCGGTAAAATACTTAATATTCCTATAGAAACTGCAACCAGGGTGGAAATTTCAAATATCCGTATCCATTCTTCCTTTCTCAACACAGAGGAAGCAACAATAAAAAAAACTAAAAGGTGAAACCACATCAAAAGACCCGTCATTCTTTCGTATTCTGACCAAAAACTATGAGATAAATTTTGACCAAATATCGAAGAAATTAAGGAGAAAAAAACAAATAATATTATTGAAATCAATAAAATATTAATTTTAGGGCGATGTTTTAAAGAAAAGGATATTAATATAAGATATGTAAAAAATATTATTTCTACTAATCCGAAAAAATAAAGACTTTTTGGTCCTACAAAAGGGAAGAAAAAATTTTCGTTTATTATGAGAGGGGTGAATAAAACCAAAAAAATTCCCCAACGAATAATTGTCAAACAAATTTTTTCCAAAAATTGACCGACAGAAATCTGATAAGGAGAGAACGATTCTTCGACAGAAATTTTTCTATAATTTTCGATATTATTCGTCATTTAAATATTTTAAATATCGTTTTGAAAATTAATTTAATGTCCAACCAAAAATTTTTTTCTCTTACGTATTTTAATTGCAGTTCTATTTTTTTAGGTCTTATTTTTTCTTGGTAAATTTTTTCCGGGTCCTTGCTTCCCTTTAAGATATCTCCTTCGTGAAAATTCCATAAAGAAGCGAAATCGGTCATCCCCGGCTTAACGGAAAGAATGGCCTTTCTTTCTTCGTTCGAAAGCATATCAATATACATTTTTACTTCCGGCCTGGGACCGACAAAACTCATTTCTCCTTTTAAAACATTTATCAACTGGGGCAGTTCGTCCAACTGGAATTTTTTAAGAAAAGGAGCTATTTTTAACAATCTCTTGTCATCAGCGGCAGTAGAAGAACCGCCAATTTTTTCGGCATCAGGCACCATGGTTCTAAACTTGAAAATCCTAAAAGACTTGTTGTCTTTACCTATTCTTTCCCCTCGATAAAACACCGGACCCCTGGAGTCCAATTTTATAATCAAAGTGATCGCGCCAAAAACGGGAAGTAAAATTAAAAAACCAAAAAAAGAAAATATAAAATCGAAAATGCGTTTAACCATAATTTAGTCTTTTTTTAAAGACTTAATGACTCCCAACGCAGACCCTAATCCGTAAGGAACATGACGAATTATAAAAATAATAGGTAAAATTAAAAAATACCTCAAATCTTTTTGTCTCCTTGCGATTTTGAAAGAAAAATACAAATTAAAAAAAATATAAATAAATAACCCGAATATAAATAAAAAAAGAAACAAATTAGAAAAAAAGGAAAGTAAAAAAGTAACAATTAAACTCGAAACAAAAACTAAAGGCGTTAAATGGCGCCAAGAAAAAGCTTCGATTTTAAATTTAAAATAGGGGTAAGTAACCCAAAATCCGTCTATAAAATTATGCTTTAAAAACCCTAAAATTGTCGGCTGAGAATAATAATAACTTATTATATCGGGAACCAAAAGTATTTTTCCGCCTGATTGTTTTAGCCTTAAATTAAACTCGAAATCCTGGCTTCTTGTCATTTTTTCGTTAAAAAGACCGATTTTGTCAAAAATTGCTTTTCTATAGCAACCGCCGAAAACCGTATCTACAAATTGGGGTTTTTCTGAACCAATCCTAAAATAAGAATTACCCGCCCCAAAAAAGTGAGATAAACAAAGAGCAATAGCTTTGGCAACAAAAGTATCTGCTCCGGGAAGGGTTTTGATTACTCCCCCAACATTATCAGTTTTATATTTATCCAGATACTTTATGCATTTAGAAACATAATCTTTTTGATAAGTGGCATGAGCATCCATTCGGATAATAATCTCTCCTTGAGCGGTCTTGACGCCAATATTTAAACCGAAGGGTGTAAATTTTTGAGGATTATCTAAGACCTTCATTTCTAATTCTAAATTTTTAATTTTTAATTCTTCTACTATTTTTTTTGTTCTGTCTTTGCTCATTCCATCAACAACCAAAATTTCCATTTTTTCTTTAGGATAATCTTGTTTAATCACAGAGCCCAAACATCTCCCGATATATTTTTCCTCATTTCTACAAGGAATAATAATTGAAACAAATGGTAAATAATTAATCATGGGTTAAATATTGTAGATTAAAAATTGTTGAAGAAAATCTCCGTGCTTCACGAGAAACCATAAAATAGTATAGTTTGTGAAAAGATATAAAGAGAGCAAACTTAACTCTACAAAAATATTAATTTTTGGATTTTTATAGTTTCTTAAAATACCGAAACTAGCTAAAAGAATTAAAAGAGGAGCAGCGATGAAAATCATTCGATTATGAGGATAACACCAAAGCAAAAAAGATAAAGAAGCAGGCATAAAGGCAATTAAAATTTTAATACGTTCAATATTTCTTAAGGCAAATTCTTTTAAACCTCCTAATAAAACAAATAGCCATCCTATTAAAAGTACTCTTCCTATTTCTATTATTATTCTAAGATGACTGACCATATAAAAACCGGAGGCAACGACATCGCCGTGAATTCCTCCTAATCTAAAAGCGTCTAAGTAAAAATAGGAATAGAGGTTATATAAAATAACGCTGTTAATCGCTGGAAAAAAAGAAAAAGCTGCCCCAAACACTAAAATATATTTTAACTTTTCTTTCAAAGGAAGCTGGATGGCTATAAATAAAAAACTGACAAAAAATATGGGTGCAACGGCTACGCTTTCTTTAAAAAGCATGCCAAAACTGGCGGCAAGACCGGCTAAAAAAGCTGTTTTTAATTGGGGTTTCTTAAGAAGGTTAAGAGTTATTAAAACTGAAAGAAGAAAAAAGAACCAACCGGGCATATCAGTAAGAGGGGCTAAGCCAAAATGCAGCAGAGGAAAAGCTCCCATATATAAAATCGTTCCATAAAACGCTTGTCTTTCGTTTTGATAAAGACGGTATGTAAGGATAAAAATTAAATAAATCGAAAGGAAATAAAAAATAAAATTCTGAGCGACAAGAGCATTTTTAATTCCAAAAACAGGACTTAAGGCTGCGCTAATTAATACGGGCATGGGGTTTAAAATTCTATGTAAAAAAACTTGACCTTCGGGATCGCCCAAAACGTATCTTATCGTAGAGATATATTCCGGAGTATCGGAATGATTAAGTTGGGGAACGAAAAAAATTAAAAGCAAGGTTGCGTTTAATAAAGCGATAACCAAAGAAAGCAAAAGGTATCTTTGAAATTTATTTATGTGAATTTTAGTCATTTTAAATTTATTTTAAAGAGACGGTTATTTTTTTAATTTTAATTTTAATACAAATAAAGGTTTAATTGTTATCCAAAGGGACCTTAAAGGACCGAACTTGCTCGTTTTTTTATCAGGATAGATCTTAGAAACTGGCACTTCTTTAATTTTATAACCTAAAGTTATGGCTTTGTAATGGATATAATATTCTAAATCGTAGCCATCTAGCCATTCCTGATCGATATTGATTCTTTTGTCTTTAATAAAATCTACGGTGTAGGCCCTGAAACCATTGGTAACATCGGTAAACTTCCTGCCTACAATAAAAGAATAAAAAAAAGCAAAAAGTGGACAGCCAATAATCCGATACAAAGGCATATTTCCCCATTGACCGCCCTTTAAATAGCGAGAGCCCTGAATATAATCATAACCTTCTTGAACAATAGGTTTTAATAACCCTTCTGCCTCTTTGGGATTATCTTTTCCGTTTCCAGCGCAAATTACAATTATATCATAATTGTTGGTAATGGCGTATTTTATTCCGGTTCTAATTGCATTCCCTATTCCCTTTCTTTCAGGATAAGAAAGAACAGTTGCTCCCTGGCTTCGAGCAACTTCAGGGCTTCCATCATTACTTCCATCATCCACCACGCAAATTTCATCAAATGCCGTTCCTTTTGCTTTTTTAACCACTTCGCCAATTATTTTTTTTTCGTTAAAAACAGGTGTTATTAAAATAATTTTTTTATTCTGATACATTTATTTTATAACGTCCCCCTTCTCTTTTGTTCCCGATTTATAGGGACAAAACGGAGAGAACGTCATTTCTATTAAATAACCATTTAAATCCGGTAAGTTGGTCAATAAATAAAAACAATGGGCATCTTTAATAATTTTAATCACCGAAACTAAACTTTAGCAAATCAATAAATGGTTTGAAATCCCTTTTAAAATCTTCGATACTCCTTATTTTCATTAATCTTTTTAAAATATAATTGGGTCTAAAATAAAATTGCCGATAGGCTTTTTTATAATAATCCAGAATTTTTTGAGAAGAAACCGTCGGTAAGTTCATTACCGGTCTGGCTAAATCGTAGTCAGGCCAGTTTTTATGGACCAGAAAATTATTTTTTTCTGCCCAGTCAAACATTTCCGTACCCGGAAAAGGAGTGGTGATATTAAAAGTAACCATATCCGGATCAAGAAAGATGGCGTATTTAATAGTTTTCTTTATAGTCTCTTCAGTCTCCCCGGGATTGCCTATCATAAAAGCTAATCTAACTTCTATCCCCGCCCTCTTGGTGGCAGCCACCGTTTCTTCTACTTGTTTAAGAGTAATTCTTTTTTTAATATTGTTTAATATTTCCTGGTCGCCGGATTCTACTCCATACATAACCTGATGACAACCGGCTTTTTTCATTTCCTGAAGCGTCTCAAAGTCAACCGTATCCACTCTTGAAAAACAGCACCAAGTTAAATCAAGGTTATTTTTTAAAACAAGACTGCAAAAATCCTTTACCCTTATTCTGTTACTGGTAAAGGTGTCATCATAAAAGGTGATATCTCTTGTCCCATATTTTTTTTGAAGGAGCATTATTTCCTCAACAATTTTTTGGGCTGATCGAAGTCTTATCCTGTCTCCTAAAAAGTTCCCCTTACAGAAAGTACACCTGCCCGGACAACCACGAGAAGTAATTATTCCGAAGGAGGGTTTCCGCTTATAAACGCCAGAAGCCGGATAATAACTATTCATTGGTAAAAGATCATAGGCCGGAAAAGGAAGACTATCAAGATCAAGAACCATCGGCTGGATTGGATTTATAATAATTCTACCATCTTTTTTAAAACCAATACCTTTAACTTCTTCGGGAGATTTATTGGAAAGCAACTCTAAAAGACTATATTCTCCCTCCCCCATTATAGCATAATTCACTTCATTAGAACTTAAAACCTCTTCCGGCCTAACGGTAGAATGAACTCCGCCAATAATTACTTTTGTCTCTGGATATTTTTTTTTGACTATTTTAGCCACCTCAAGAGCATTATCAATAGTGATGGTAGTAGCTGTAATTCCAACAAACCTAGGAAAAGCAACGGGTAGATATTTCTCGATATTATCTAATCCTATTTGTAAGGCATTGCAGTCTAAAATAGAAACCGAGTAACCTTTTTCCCTTGCCACAGAGGCTAAAAGATTCAACCCAAAGGGCGGAAGACAGGCGGAAACATTTTTCCAAATATTTCCTGAGCTTTTATACCAAGGAGGATTTATAAACAATATATCCATTTTACTTTGTAGAAACAAAAATTGTTTTAATTACTCCAAATTTTTTCTTTGCCAAGAATATGGCAATTTCATAAGCGCCGAAAAAAATTACCACATAAGACAAATCTCCCAATAAAGTGTTTCTTAAAAACGGGATAGCCATTAAATAGCATTGGACTAGCCCAATAAATGTTTTCGCATACCAAGGAGTCAAAATCCAAACAGCAAAATTTGTTAATAAAAAAAATACCGAAGAAGCCATGATAGAACCGCCTAAAAACAAATACCATTTTTTATGATTTTTCAACCAGAAACCCAATAAAACACAAATAAAAAAACTAGCATAAACGGAAATCATCAAGCTCGGTTCATAATAACCGATAAATATGTCTGAAATTACCATTGCTGAAATCGGAACTAAAATCGCTATTTTTTTACTTAAATAAACTCCCGCAAATAAAGCTATCGCAGCAATGGGAGTAAAATTAGGGAGATGAGGAAATAACCTAAAACTGGCTCCAATCAAAATTAAAACCGTAGCGATAATAATGTCTGAAATTTTTATTTTTTTAATTATTTTTTTCATATTTTTATTTTTTTTAAAATTGCGATTTTTCGAATTTAAATTCGACACTGTCTCCGTTTTTTAATTCTTTTTTATCCGCCGCAACCTGAGGCATTTCACCGTTTACATAATACATCCAGTATTTTCCATCTTGACCATTTTCAACGTCTCCAATGGCTTCGATAAAAATACCCATATTATAAGATTTGGCATTTAAAGTAAAATTTTGTTCCTTGCTCGCCTTTTCCAATAAACTAAAAGCGGTCATTCCTTCTTCAAATTCAAGATTTAGAATTCGAGGCGTTTCTTTGCCAAGGTCAATAATTAATACCACTTCTTCAGCTTCTTCTTGAACGTTCTCTTGGAAAATCTCAATTTCTTCCGGGAAAAGAAATTTATTTATCTGGTTAGAAAAAATCAATAAAATCCCGACGATAAGAATTATTCCTATGCCCAATAAAATACTTATTTTTTTTAGGTGATTTGTCATAAATAATTTAAATCTATTTTTAATTTTTTAAAAAATATTCTACTTCAGTTTTTCCGAGGCTCAGGCTTCTGAATAACTTTTATTTTTAAAGCAGAATTAGAAGGAATATCATTTATTATTATTGAACCACTGGCTACCCAAACGTTCTTGCCTATGGTAATGCTATCTTGAATAAAAATTCCGGTACCGAATTTGCAGCCGTCTTCAATTCTAACTTCTCCGCTGGTGGAACAATGGGGACCGAAATGATTATGGCTGCCAATTTTATTATGGTGCTCAATATTGGTAAAAGCGCTGATAAGGTTGTTATCTCCAACCTTACTAAAAGGGCCTATCCTAGCAAAAGCATAAATAAGATTTCCCTCTCCCAATTCCACATTATTCTCTACCAAAGCCTGAGGATGGATGATGTTAATAAATTTATAACCCTTATTTTTGTATTCAACAAAAATCTTTCTTCTGGATTCCGTATCCCTGGTAAAAGAAATAATTAAGGCATCAAACATATCTTTTAATTGGTCAACCATTTTTAAAGGGCCGTAGACTTGAACTCCCAAAATTTCTTTCCCCCATAATTTAGGTCTATCATCCAAAATTCCAATGACGGCTTTGTTTTTATCTCTATTTAAAATATCCTTAACCAGCATTGCTCCGTCGCCCCCGCCAATAATTAAAATTCTTTCTTTTCGGCTAAGAAGATAGTTTTTAATATCCTCTTCAATAATTCTTCCTTCCGGCCCCGTTCCCTTAATTAAACTTAGTTCAATCCCTTTCTCTTTGGCTAAATTTCTTGCTCGAGGAGAAGCCCTTACCGGCTTTTCCAAAATAATGATTGGACAACCCTTGGGTTTCTCTTCTTTTTTTACAAAACCTACTTTAGCTTCTTCAACTTCCTTTCCTAAAATAAGGGGTGTCTCTAATTCATTCAATGGCGGTAATTTTTCTTCTTTTTGGGCAATAATTCCAATAGAAGCAAGAATGGGAGCTTCTATTCCTTCTTCAACTAAAATTTTCCTTAAAAAACCTGACTCTTCGGCTTCTACTTCAAAAACCGCCTTATCTGTAGATAGTTCATACAAGGGTTCTCCTTTTTCTACCTTATCTCCTTCTTTTTTCAACCACTTTCCTATTATTCCCTTCTCCATATTAGCCGCTAATTTTGGAACAATAATTTTGTGAATCATATTTTTTTTAAACTAATTTTGTCAGCATAGTAAGAACTCCTAACCCATGGACCGGAAGCAACACGGGAAAATCCTTTTTCGGTTGCTATTTTTTTATATCTCTCAAAAATTTCAGGAGTAATAAATTCTTTTATCGGATAATGGCTGGAGGTAGGAGCTAAATATTGACCAAGGGTAAGAAAATCACAATTAACTTTTCTTAAATCATTCATTGCCTCCTCTACCTCCTTAAAAGTTTCTCCTAGCCCCAACATTAATCCTGATTTAGTGATAATATCATTCTTTATTTCTTTAGCTGCTTTTAAAATCCCAAGGGACCTTTTATAATCAGCTTCCGGTCTTATTTCGGGATAAAGCCGTGAAACGGTATCTAAATTATGATTTAAAATATGGAGTCCTGATTCAACAACCTTACTGATAGAGCTTAAAGAACCTTTGAAATCCGGTATTAAAGCCTCAATGATTGTTCCGGGATTGATTTTTTTGATTGTTTTAATAACTTTTACGAATTGAGAGGCCCCGCCATCTGATAAATCGTCACGGGTTACCGAAGTTATCACTACATGTCTTAATTTCAAATCTTTTACTGCTTGAGCAACCCTTAAGGGTTCTTCGAGGTTCAAGCTTTCTGGTTTCCCTTTTTCTACGGCGCAAAATCGACAATTACGAGTGCAAGATGAACCTAAAATCATAAAAGTTACCGTTTTCCTAGCATAACATTCTCCTCTGTTCGGGCAAAGAGCGTTCTCGCAAACAGTCTTAATGTTCATTTCTTTTAAAAATTTCTGTATAAAAAGGACCTGTCCGGGATTTACTCTTTGTCGCAGCCACGCCGGAAAAATCATTGTTTTTTCTTTTTGACTACCTTGCATAATTCCATTCTTTTTTACTAAATTGTTCTTTTTTTATTTTTTGTACTAGTTTGTTTTCTTCGTTAGTCATTCCCTTTTCAAAAAAAGTAATCCCGAAATATTTTTCAAAACCTTTTTTCACCGCTTCCATTACCTCTAAGCATGAAATGTTTTTTTCAAGTTCACCAGCAAGAGAAGTAACTCTTTCTTCTGCCTTTGAAATTAGCTTATCTCTAATTTTTTCATCAGGAACTTTGAGAATGGAAAACATTTTTTTAAGATTAACCTCTATTATTAAGGTGCCGTGCTGAAGCAATTTTCCCCCTCTTCTTGTCTGAGCAGAGCCTGAAATCTTTTTTTGGTTTACAACAATATCGTTAAGAAAAACATATTCCGCCTGAATTCCTAACTCTTTAAGTCCTAAAACTACTGCTCCGCAAATCATTTCATAAGATTTATGAAGGTCTGCGGAAATAAAATTATTCTTTTCTTTGAGAATAACGCTATAAGTCAGTTCTTTATCGTGAAACACTGCTCCCCCGCCGGTTATCCGCCGGACATAATCAATCCCCAGTTCTTTGCACTTTTTAATATCCACTTCTTCTTCTAACCCTTGGAAACAGCCGATAGAAACCGCTGGGGGTTCCCATTGATAGAGCCTCAGAACCGGAATTTCGGTTGTCATCATTATTGCCTTGTCAAAAGCCATATTAGTATAAGCATCGCGAGCCCCATCAATAATTAAACGCCATTGTTTACTCATTTTTATTAATTGCTAATTTTATAGTTTCAACAATTCCCTCCGGTGTCAGACCAAATAAAGTTAAGTTGTTAGATTTAACAACATTTTTTATTTTTTCTAAGGCATCTTCCAATCTAACATTCCTTAAACTATCTTCTAAAAAATTAATGCCTTCTTCGGGATAAAGAAAAAAGTCTCCGGTAATTTTAATATCTTTAATAAGATTTTCTTCCCATTTTAAAGCCACTCGAACCATCTTCCCTCCAGGTATTTTGTAAACAGCTCTTTTTCTCATAATATTGAATTAATGGCTTTTAGGATTTTTTCTTTATTGGGAATGGCTAATTTTTCCAAGGAAGGAGAGCAAGGAATAGGAATATCTTCTGCGGCCACTCTTTTAATCGGAGCGTCTAAATAATCAAAATAATTTTCTACAATTTGAGAAGCAATTTCAGCTCCAACCCCGCCGGTTTTACAACCTTCCTCAACGATAACCACCTTTCCAGTCTTTTTGACCGAACTTCCGATGGTATCAATATCAAGAGGCAATAATGTTCTAAGGTCGATTACTTCTATGCTTTTTCCTTGTCCTTCTAATTCTCGGGACAAATCTTGAGCAATAGGAACCATTCTGGAGTAAGTAATTATTGTTAAATCCTTTCCTTCTTTTTTAATGTCAGCTTTTCCTAAAGGAATAAGGTATTCTTTTTCTGGCAACTCTCCTTTTTCCGGATATAAAACTTTATTTTCAATAAAAAGCACGGGATTATTATCCCTGATAGCGCTTTTTAACAAACCCTTGGCATCATAAGGAGTAGAAGGAGCCACTACCTTTAATCCAGGAACATGAATAAACCAAGATTCTAAACTCTGAGAATGACTGGCTCCATATCCCCCTTTAGCTCCGGTTGGGGTCCGGATAACTATAGGAACTTTTACCTGGCCTCCGTAAATATAACTTAATTTAGCAGCCTGGTTTACAATCTGATCCATCGCTACGGTGATGAAATCCATAAACATTATTTCCACCACAGGCCTCATACCGGTAATGGCTGCCCCAACCGCCGTTCCCATAATTGCCGATTCTGAAATAGGAGTATCGCGAACTCGTTCGGGACCGAACTCACTAATTAATCCTTTGGTCACCCGAAAGGCCCCACCAAAAACACCAATGTCCTCTCCTATTAAAAAAACATTTTCATCTCTTTTCATCTCCTCTTTTATGGCTTCGTTAATAGCTTGAGAAAAAGTAATGATTTTTGACATAGTTTTTTTATTGATATAAATCAGTAAAGAGTTCTTCTTGTTTGGTTAGAGAACTGTCCATAGAAAATTTTGCTGCTTCCTCAATTTCATTCTCTACTTCTTTTTCAACCCTAGCCAATTCTTCTTGGGTCGCCAAACCTTCCTTAAGTATTTTTTCCTTAAACCTTTGAATAGGATCTTTCTTCTCCCATTCTTTCTCTTCTTCTTTAGTTCTATATTCTCTTTGATCGCTTTTGGAATGACCGCATTGTCTGTAAGTTTTACATTCAATAAAGGTTGGGCCTCCTCCTTCTCTGGCTATATCAACTGCCTTCATCACTGCCTCTTTTACCAAAAGAATATCGTTTCCATCGACGATCAGGCTTGGCATTCCATAAGAAATACTTCTTTCAGCTAAATTTTTTACATTAGTCATCTTACATATAGGACTTGACATTCCGTATAGGTTATTTTCGCAAATATAAACAATTGGTAACTTCCAGATAGCTCCAAAATTTAAGGCCTCGTGAAAAGAGCCCTGATTTGTTGCTCCATCTCCTAAAAAAGAAAGAACCACCTGACCGGTTTTTCTCAGCTTGGCTGATAAAGCCGCTCCGGTAGCCACTGAAATTCCTCCCGCAGTTATTCCATTTGTTCCTAAAAAACCCTTCTCAATGCAACAAATATGCTGAGTCCCTCCTTTTCCCTTGCAATAGCCGGTTTCCTTTCCTAAAAGTTCTGCCATTATTTTTCTCAACTCCAATCCCTTAGCTAAAGCATGGCCATGACCTCGGTGAGTACTTCCTATTAAATCGTTTTCATTAATGGCTGCGCAAGCTCCTACAGCTACAGCTTCCTGTCCGATACATAAATGAGAGGTGCCGTGAATCAAATTTCTTGTAAAGAAAAATTCTATCTTTTTTTCAAAGCATCTGATTTTAACCATTTCCTTATAATATTTTAGATATTCTTCTTTGTTCATTTTAAAAATTTTGAATCTTACTTTTGGTTTCCGTAAAATTTTTTAATTAAATTTACAATATAAGAAATCTGTCTTTTGGTGATCTCCGGATACATGGGCAAACTTAAGATTTCTTTACAGGTTCCTTCAGCTATCGGAAAATCTCCTTTTTGGTAACCTAAAAATTTATAGGCTTTTTGAAGATGAATAGGTGTAGGGTAGTGAATTAAAGTAGAAACTCCATTTTTTTGCAAATAATCTTTTAAGTGGTCTCGCTTTTTACATCTGATAACGTAATACTGAAAATTGGAAGAATTTAAACTGATTTTGGAAGGAACAACCACTCCTGTTCTTTTTAACAAAAGGTTATATAATTTTGCCTGCTTTTTTCTTTTTGAAATCCATTTGTCTAATTCTTTTAGTTTTATCTTTAAAATCGCTCCCTGAATCCCTTCCATTCGGTAATTGTAACCAATCAATAAGTGTTCGTTTTTATTTAATTGACCGTGATCGCGGAGACTCTTCATTTTTTCATACGCTTTTTTATCATCGGTTATTACCGCTCCTCCTTCGCCATAGGCTCCCAAAACCTTACCGGGATAGAAGCTAAAACAACCGACTCTGCCAAAAGTTCCCAATCTTTTATTCCGATAAAAAACTCCGTGAGCTTGGCAGACATCTTCTATCACAGTCAAATTATGCTTTCTGGCAATTTTTAGTATTTTTTCTATCGGAGCGGCGTTTCCGTAAAGATGAACCGGCAAAATAACCCTGGCTCTCGGAGTTATGGCCTTTTCTATTTTATCTGCATCAATAGTAAAAGTTTCGGGGTCAATATCAACAAAAACTGGTTTAGCCCCGGTATAAGATATGGCTTCGGCCGTGGCAAAAAAAGTATTAGGCTGAGTAATTACTTCGTCTTTCGGGCCTATCCCAAGAGAAAGCAAAGCTAAGTGAACGGCCGAAGTTCCGGAATTCACCCCCAGGCAATATTTCGCCCCACAATATTTAGCAAATTCTTTTTCAAAAAGCTCAACTTCCTGACCTAAGATAAAAGAGCTGTTTTGAAAAACCCTATTCAAAGCCGAATTAATTTCACGCTTAATAGATTGAAATTGAGATTTTAAATTTATAAATGGTATTTTCATTTTTTTAAAATTAATTAATGTTTATTAATTTTCCTCCTTCCCGAATTGACTGCTGGGCAGCCTCCAGTATTTTAATTACTCTTAAACCATCTTCCCCGTCAGTTAAGGGTTTCTGGTTTTTTTCAATACACTCAATAAAATGCTCATTTAGTCTTTTCAAGGGTTCGCTTTGATCAATTTTGGGTATAACAACGTCTCCGCTTCTGTAAAGAGGGCTGAAAGGAGTAATTTGCTTCGGATCTATATCAACCCCCTTATCGTAAATTCTTATTTTATCGCTGGGCTCAATATCATCATAAAGTATCATTTTCTTGCTTCCTCCCACTAAAATCTTTCTCAATTTTAAAGGAGAAAGCCAACTGACATGGATATGACTTATTAATCCTTTCTGATGCTTTAAGGTAATGTGAGCCATTTCTTCTTTTTTATTAAAAACATGGACAGAGCCTACGGCCGAAACGCTTATTGGTTTTTGATTAAATAAATAATTGACTATCGAAATATCATGGACGGCAAGGTCCCACATTACATTGGCATCAGAGCGAATTAATCCCAAATTAATCCTCTCTGAATCAAAGTAGTAAGCTTCTCCCAGTTCTCCTTTGTCAATTAATTCCTTAATCTTATTTATTGCTCCGGAATAGATAAAGGGATGGTCCACCATTAAAATCTTTCCTTTTTCTTCGGCAATTTGAATAAGCTCTTTAGCCTCTTCAGAGGTGGAAGTAAAAGGTTTTTCTATTAATACATGTTTATTATTAAGTAAGGCTTTTTTTGCTATTTCAAAATGAGTAGCCAGAGGAGTAGCTACACAAACAGCGTCAATTTTTTCGTTGGTTATAATATCTAAATAATCCTTAGTAGTTTTAAGATGAGGATAAATTCTTTTTACTTTATTCAGATTGGTTTCATCCATATCGCAAGCATAAAGCAGACCGATTCCCGATAAACCATTAAGGTTTCTTAACAAGTTCGGGCCCCAATAACCCACTCCTATTACGGCTATATTGATCATATTATTTTTACGTTTTAAGGTTTGTTATTTTCTAATGAATTTTAATTATTTGGCTTCTTGTGTTGCGCTTATCTTCCTCCAGGAAGAGAACACTATGCAAGTCTCCAACCAATTAGATTCTCTTTCTTCTCTTGTTTTGAATCTAAATTTCAAAGATAATTTACATATTTTTTCTACGATATTTGAAGGAGTCATTAAAATTATCGCAAGGCATACCGAGACAAAAAATGCTTTAACAAAAAATAAATATTTAAATGATAATTTCATGCATTCAACGTAAGAAGCGAAATTAACCATACCAAAGGCTTTATATAATGCCACGATATATATAATGCTCAAACTCGGATTTCCTCTCATATTTTTAACGGCTTCTATAATGTCTTTTTCTGATTTATCTATTACTGAAAGCAGACTATCAAAAAATTTAATTTTCCAACAGCAGATTAAATTAATATACTTTTTCATTGGATACCTAGTTTTTGACAGAGACACCACGATGGCTTTATTTAAAACATGACACCTAGCCTCCTTATTTAAAATGAATAAAAGGAAGAATAGCCAAGAGTGAAATTGGCCCGTGCCAATGCCTTTTTCTGCCAAATCTTTTTTTTCTATTAGTATTTTTTTTAATAAGCTGTTATTAAATATTAAAACAGATAAGCCCTGATATGGAATATTATCTCGAAGCATTTCAACAAAGCTTAATCCTCCATACGTTTCCGGTTTATTCTTATTAACAAAAGACTGGTATTTGATTTGCTTTCCGGTCTTAGGATCTGTCCCGTAGGAATTAAACTTAACGACCATTCCTCCCATTTTTTTATCTTTATTTTTTATTAAAAAGTTAATAACTTGCTTGAATCCGTTCTCTACAATTAAATCGTCGTCTGAAATAGACCAAACGAACTCTCCCTCAGCCATGCCGACAACTTTCAGAACATTTATATCAAATCCTAAATTTTTTTCGTTTTCACTGTATTTTATCAAATCAAAATATTTTTCTTCAAAAGTCGCTACTACTTCTTTGGTATTATCCGATGAGCCGTTATTAGAAATACAAATCTCTATATTGTCTCTAAATTTTATTACTTGAGACATTAGATTGTCCAGTAATCGTTTCAAATAATCTGCCCTATTGCACGTTGGAATACATATGGATAATAATTTTTGACTCATTAGATTATTTGCCGGCAATAAACTCTTTAAATTTTTCTTCAATATATTTAATCATTTTATTGGTAATTCCGGAATAAACGCCTATCCAAAAAAGATTGTTCATGACTAAATCCGTATTCTTTAAAGAGCCGGAAACTCTGTATTTCTTATTTTCGTAAGCCGGCTGTCTAGTTAAATTTCCGCCAAAGAGCATTCTGGTGGCGATTTTATTTTTTTCCAAATAATTAACAATTTCGTTTCTGGTAAAAGGAGCTGTTTTTTTTACTAGGATAGGGAAACCGAACCAGCAAGGCTGAGAATTTTTTTCTGCATAAGGAAGAATAAAATATTTTTCGTATTTTTTGAGAATATTATAAAGTGAAGTAAAGTTTTTTCTTCTGCTTTTGATGAACGAAGGCAATTTCTTTAATTGAGCTACTCCGATTGCCGCCTGCATATCAGTAATTTTCAAATTGTAACCAACGTGAGAATAAATGTATTTATGGTCATAGCCTAATGGAAGTTTGCCCAATTTCCATTTAAATCTTCTACTGCAGGTATTATCTTGGCCCGGTTCACACCAACAATCTCTCCCCCAATCGCGGAAGGATAAAATTATTTTTTTAAGCAAAGGGTTGCTAGTCAAAACTGCCCCTCCCTCCCCCGTGGTGATCTGATGAGCCGGATAAAAACTGAAAGTAGAAATATCTCCAAAAGTTCCGGTATGATTATCTTTGTATTTCGAACCTAAAGCATCGCAGCAATCTTCTAACAGCCAAAGTTTATGCTTTTTAGTTGTTTTTAAAACCTTATCAAGGTTAACCGGATTTCCTAAAGTATGAGCAATAAAAATCGCTTTGGTTTTTTTAGAAATTGCTTTTTCAATTTGCTCTGCTTGAATATTATAGGTTTCTAAATCAATATCAATAAAAACCGGCGTTAAATTATTCTGCAAAATAGGATTCAAGGTAGTGGGGAAACCGCAGGCAGTAGTAATGACCTCGTCTCCGGGTTTTAATCTTTTTTCCCCTAATTTCGGGGAAGTTAAAGCGGATAAAGCTAAAAGATTGGCCGATGACCCGGAATTAGTTAAAAGACAATATTTTAGGCCTAAAAATTGAGCAAATTCTTTCTCGAATTGTTTAGCGAATCGACCCGATGTCAACCAAAAATCCAAGGAAGCATCGACTAAATTCATCATTTCTCTTTCGTCGTAAATCCGGCCAGCGTAATTAATCCTGGTAAAGCCAGGAATAAATTTTTCCTCTTTTTTTCTTTCCCGATAGAATTCTTTTACTTTGCCTAATATTTCTTTTCTAATTCTTTTAGTTTCCACTCTGTTAGAAGTTCGTCTTATACAATATATTGTTGGTTTCGGACGAACTTTTATTTTTTCCTATGCCCCGTTAGCAATACGCAGAAAAAATTTTATCTAAATTTTTTCTGCTTAGGATTTCTAACGGGGTTTATTTTAAAATATTTTTTAGGCATCGAACGATAAACTCTTCGGTTCGTCTCTATCTGATTTCGTTCAATTATTGTTAAAACCAGTTAATTTTTTTCCAGTCAACAGGATAAGTATCCGATTTTTCTATTTGCGGCATAATATTCTTATAGAATAATGTATCTCTATTGCCGCTTAAACAACTAAATTTAGAATTGTAAGAAAACCACTTCATATCCAATCCGCGTTTTACTATAGTCTTCAAATCTTCGTCAAAAATATTGCCAAATTTTATTGGAATCCAAGGGCAAGGCATTACATCGCCGTGAGCAGTAATTGACAAATGTCTTTTAAAACACATACAACCAAACTCATATCCGCAATTCGGCGATAAATGAGTTGAAGTGTCATATTTTCCGCCCAATTGCTGATGTAAAGTCTGTATGTATTCTATGTCTTTTGTGTCTAATATTTCATCTTTATATTGTTCAAAAGCTCCTGTAGGTTTCGCAAAAATTATACTTGTGTGTTGGCCGTATTTAGCTAAAAAATCCAGTTGTCTGATTAATTCGCCTGACGAAACCAGGCTTTTCGTGGTAACAATGTTGACAATAACGCCAAGACCGTGTTTTTTGCAATTTTCCAAGGCTTCAAGAGACCTTTTCCATGATCCCTCCGCTCTTCTAAACTTATTATGACTAGACTCAAGACCATCCATGCTTAAATGAACCCTATCTACACCATTTTCAACAAGCCATTTTACCTTATCTTCAGTCAGGAACCATCCATTTGTGTCCATACTGATGACAAACCTTTCAGGACCTATTGCAGCTATAACGTCCTTTAAATCAGGGAAAATCAAAGGTTCTCCACCGGAGATACAAATACTTGCTAATCCCATTGCATCGGCCTGGTCTGCAATTCGTTTAACGTCTGCGACAGTCAAAAGCCTGCCATTTTGCTGTTTAAATCTTTCAATAGCACAATGCTTGCACTTAAAATTACAGGCATAGTTATATTGTAACTGAATCAAAGCAACGCTTTCTTTATTTTTTATCTTTTCAGGATGTTTAATTATTTTTGCGTACGCCAAGGGCTTTTTTTCCTGTAATTTTACTCTATTATTTTTTTCTCTGGTTGTTGATTCTGTTTTTTCCATAAAAATTTAAATTAATTTAATTTTATTTTCACGAAGTACTGCGACCTTTGCGCTAACATTCATTTGCGTTAGTTTTTTTAATACTTCTCCGGGAGAAAGTCCCGGCACCATAACTATCACCAAATCGACCTTTTTTTTCTTTAAATATTCCGGGGACACTATATTTAAATGCAGAATAGGAGTAAATTTTCCCTGCTTAAATCTTGCCGAATCTACCACGTATTCAATATCTTTAACTCCACTCAATGCTAATAAAGCTAAAGTCCTATGACCCGCACCCCAAACAGCTACTTTTTTATTTTGCGATTTATAATCAGATACAATCTTTTGAAAATTTTTAATCAACCTCTCAACTTCGGTAAAGTGTCCGGAAATATCTAAAGCTTTTCTCTTTTTTACCATTACAACGATATCGTTATCTTCATTAATCGCATAGCATTCTATTACTTCAAAGCCGTTCTTTTCGAAAGCATAAGTCAATGTCTTTTTAGTAAAATAAGAAAGATGGTCCGCGACAAACTCGTAAAAACACTTCGTTCTCAATAAATAATCTAAATTAGGAACGGTTACAAATCCTACAGCATCAGCGGTTGTATTGTTATATATATTCTTGATAATAAAATCAGGGTTAGGCAGGTGTTCAAGATAATTAAAAGAAACAAAAGCGTCAAATGGATAACCGTTTATTTTATTCGCATCTCCAATATAATCCTGAATCATTTCTCTACCCGCAGATCGTCCAATCTTTACTGATTCCGCCGAAGCTTCAATTCCTATTGCTTTTAAACCCGCTTCTTCCAAGATATCCAACATATCACCCTTGCCGCTGCCAACTTCTAAAACTTTTTTTCCTCGCAATCTAAACTCCGCAACAAACTCTTTCATCTGGCTCAACCTAAATAATTTTGTTTTCTCGGAAAATGAAGCGGCGGTAATTACTTCTTTAAAATAATCCACTGGTTTTATATTCAACTGAGCTAAACCGCAAGCAGAACATTGATATATTTTAAGAGTTATCCCTTTGTCTTCTCTAAATTTATCTTTTTCCGGAAAATATTGAGCGGCCTTAGGCATTCCTTTTAACTGCAATAAAGGATTAGGAAAGAGCTTAGAATTGCATAAACGACATTTATTAAATTGCATGTTATTAACCATTAACTCTTTTCTCGAGCATTGCTATTCTGCTTTCATCTTCAGCTTTGACGCGAGAATAGTATCTTCGTTTACTTTTTAACCAAGCAAGTTCAAACTCAAGAGCTTTTAATATCGCTGCTTCACCATACTTACAAGATATGGCCGGAAATACAACCTTGCGAGTCTCAAACTTATCAAGTAAGTTACTTTCTGCCAACTTTGTTATTATAGGCAAGGCTTCCTTGGAGATACCTCCCCCCAGACCGGTCTTAAAGCCTCTTTTTTTTGATTTTGACAAAATATCCTCGCAAATATTACATACCTCGCTGGACGTATTAATAGCTTCTCTGCCTAATCCCATGGAGCCGGTTAAATCAACTCTTCCGATAGTTATTCCGCTTACAAGTGAAATATCGGACACCTCAAACATTCTGTCTATATTTTTGTAAGCCGTAATAGTTTCTAAATTAAAGGCGAATTCGATATCCTTTGCATTATCTTCAGGGACCATATTTTTTATAAGATTCAAAAATTTCGACAAGGCATAAGGTGTTTCAACCATAGGAGCAATAATCCCTTTTACGCCAATTGATAAGGCATTGTATATGTCCGTTACGGCTTCTACGCCGCCAAGTTTTAATACAATCGGTAGCCCCACAAATGCTGTAATATCTTTAAGACGCATCATCTCTTCCATTCGACTTCCTTCAGCTTCAAATTCAGCTTTAATTTCAAAAACGCCGTAATTATTTTTTAAAGTTTTAAGTATATCTATCATCTGATATTCAAGTATGTTCATATGTTTAATTTTTTTTATTAATTAACGAAATGATCTCGTGATGACTTTTTACTTTATTGCCTGAAAATTCCGGAAAAACGTTCTTCGGATCGAAAAGGATACTTTGACATTTAAAATTATTCGCCATCTTAATATCGCTTTCCGGACTATCGCCGACAATGCATATTTTTTCCAGAGGAAGATTATGGTCTTTGCAAAGCAATTCAAGCATATAAGTATTTGGCTTCCCAGCAATAAAATCAGGATTATGAAGTGTTGCGCTAACGATTGCGCTCGCTATGGCTCCGCAACCAGGCAATCTTTTATTATTTTCTACAGGATAAGAAGGATCTGTATTAGCAACAATCAACTTCGCTCCTTTATTTATGGACTCTAAAGCTACTGATAGTTTTTCGTAGTTAAAATAAGGGTCAAGACCAACAACTACCGCCGATACTTGGGAAGAATTATCAACTTTGATTTTATGTTTCAGTAAATCATCTTTTAAATCATCCGTACCTATTAAATAAATAGGCGTAATTTCTTTTTCCATCAGATAAATAGAAACAGCACGGGAAGTACAATATACATTTTGCGGTTCTACTTTAAAACCAAGCTTATTTAATTTTTCAATAATCTGCTCCCGTTTTTTCGCGGAATTATTCGTTAAATAAAATATTTGATAATTCGAATTTATAAGGGCGTTAACGGTTTCTCTGGCACCTTCTATGAGACTATTGCCCTGATAAATCGTGCCGTCCAAATCAAAAACTAAGGCGGAAACATTATTCATCGATAGTAGGAATTATCATATTATTTTTAAATTCATCTCGACCAAGTAATGGAGAAAGGTCCTCTAGTGGCTTAGAGATCATCCGTCCGTCAGGCTTCTTTTCCGATGATAACTTAGGAGCAAAAACATAATCATTATTTAAAACAACTTCACACATTGCCGCTCCTCTGCAAGATAAAACATCATCAATCACCCCTTTCATCCGGGCGGTTGAATCTATCCTATGATACTTTAAACCATATAAACCTGCAAGCTTGGAGAAATCTGGAAAAGAAACGCCTGAATTCTTATTACAACCGATAAAATTACCATTAAAAAATTCTGTCTGCGTCTGTTCAATTGAACGATAACCTTTATTATTCAAAAGGAAAATTTTTATCGGCAAGTTATAATCCCTAATGGTCTGCAATTCCTGGAGATTCATTTGAATACTGCCATCACCTGTAATACAGATTACATCCCGGTTTTCTGCCAAAGCAGCGCCTATAACAGCCGGTAAATCATATCCCATAGCTGCGCAACCTGAATTCCAAAAAATACGTTGTTCTGCCTTAACAATTCCGGCCTGAAATAAAACAACGCAGGCCGTTCCGTTTCCAGCAACCACAAGAGCGTTGTTACCCAATGCCATTGTTAATTCTTCAATAAAATGATAAGGATGGACATAATGTTTATTTGGGATTTTATATTCGTCTAAGACAACCGGATATTTTTTCTTGCGTACCAAACACCATTTGAGCCATGTTCCGTCAACCTTGAAACCTTCGGGAATTTTTTCCAGAAACTTAATTATAAAATCCTTGGCATCGCAATGGATAAGAATATCTCCCTTCACTGTTTTCTTATGCAACTCAGCTTTATCAATATCAACAATAATTTTTTTTGCATACCTAGCAAAAGAATCCCAGTTATAGCTAATCTGCCTGATATTGTTTCTAGTTCCAAAAAAAATTACAAGGTCCGCATTTTGGAGCGCAAAATTGCCGGCACGGCTTCCTAATGTTCCTATCCTACCGATAAAATTATCCGAATCTGAAGGAATTAAATCAAAACCATTAAAGGTTGTGACAACAGGAATATTTAATAAATCAACTAATTTTAGAAATTCTTTCTGGGCATTTGAAATTCTGATACCGTGACCGGCAATAAGCAAAGGTCTCTTAGCTTTTTGCAGCTCTTTGACAACTGCAGAAATAGTTTCATTTTCTACCCTTAAAGGAATATCATCTATGTTCGCACCCTGAAGGCCTTGCTCATCAATCAATGCTCCTTGAACATTTAACGGGATGTCCAGCCATACCGGACCAGGCCTTCCTGAAACAGCAATATGAATAGCCTTATCCAATTCAGCTTTTATGGTTTTTGGTTCAGTTATCATTTTTGCGTATTTAGTCACCGGCTTAACGATATCGATTATGTTAATTTCCTGATCTCCCAATTGACGTAAATTGCCATCGGGAATGGAAGCAATTGTTGTTTCATATTTTACTTGGCCAGACAAATATAACACCGGAACAGAATCAAGCCATTGCCCAATTACTCCCGTTAAAGCATTAGTTCCTCCCGGTCCCGACGTTACGCTGACAACCGCTAACTTTCCTAGCGTCCGAGCATAACCTTCAGCGGCAATCGCGGCTGCCTGCTCGTGATGATGACAAATATATTTAATTCTCTTTTCTTTTTTTAATGCATCGTTTAAATGCATTGCGCCACCGCCAACCACAAGGAAAACATGGTTAATTCCATAATCGGCTAAATATTTAAAAATATAATCAGCTACTCTCATTTTATTTATTATAAAAACTTCCTGTAAATTTCGTGAAATTTTAATAAATTATCGGGACAAGAATCATACCATTTAAGATAACCGGCATCTTTTTCCGATAAACCGATATTTTTAGGGATAAATTTACCAGAAAGAAAACATTTATATAATATCGATACAAAATGTCCTCTCGTATTTTTTTCACATATTATCTCGTTAATGGCAATCGGATTATGATCGAATTCAATCTTCGTCCCAACTTCTTTTATCGCCACCTTAAGAACTCTCTCTTCTAATTTTTCTTTAAACCTTATGATGCCGCCGGGCAAATGCCAGCCCTTACCGGAATATTCATCATCTCTCCAGACCAGCAGTGTTCGGTTTTTTTCATCTTTTATCAAAAGGTCAACATTCACCAACGGCGTTACCCGGCTGATGTAAAAAAATACCCCATCAGGCAAACCTTTTGATGGATCGGGAACCTGTTCTTCTAAAAACCTGATCGCTTCTTGTATGTTCATTTTATTAGAGATTCGTTTCATAATTCACTTTTCTTAATAATATGTTTATTTGAGTCGTACCAATCATATAAATCCTTAATTTTGTCACAAATGGGACTGAATTGAAAATCCTTTAATTCGTCCATCAACAACGAATTGTCACCGCTATATTCCCTGCCAAGACCGTCTATTTTAATGTTTATATCCAAATCTTTGCCCGATATTTTGATAATTTTTTCCGCCAAAGTTTTAAAATCAATAACTTCACCGGTGCAAACATTATAAATATTATTTTTGGGCTTATTATCAATAAACCATTTAACGATTTTTACCAAGTCATCAACGGACAAAAAATCATAAAATTTATTTTGTTCTATTCTAATCGGTGAATTCATCACCGCACAACAGCAAATGTTGGGAATAAAACGAGTCCGCCAATCGCTATATTTACCGAAAACGCTAAAAAGCCGGAGATTATAAATATTATTGTTTAATTGGGCGTATTTGGTCATTATATATTTTGAAAAACCGTATTGGTCTGTCGGAACATATTTATCAAAATAATCTTCTTTCATTCCAGATATCCAGTTTTCGCGGCAAAATTCCGCGCCAGAACCGAAATAAATCATTTTATCGAAATAATCTTTGCATCTGACAATGTTAAAAAACATTTTCAAATTATTTTCCAAAATTTTTTCCGGATCTTTTGTTGAAAATCTCACTAAAGCATCGTAAGTAGCCGTATGTATGACCACATCAAATTGATTCTTTTTTATATAATTAAAAACTTTTGAAAAATCTAAAAGATTAAGCCCTCTAACATCAATGGAAGATATAGCATATTCATTATTTAATTGTTCAGATAAATTTCTGGCAATAAATCCCGCTCCGCCGGTAATCAAAATTTTTTTGTTCTCTATTGACATTTTTTATTAATATTTTATAATCGGAATAGTTCTTATTAAAACTACGAAAGGAGATGATTGAAGATGGATATAAAAAAAATGGATTTTTCAAAGCTGTCTCAAGATGGCCTTAAAAATTTAGCGGCGCAAGCTATCCTTCGGATAGAAAAACCGGAAAAAGGCATCGGCGCAACACTTTTTGAAGCTTTAATAAAGATCGTTCCTCAACCTTCTGTTGAAGCGTTGGTCGTTGATAACTTAGAAAACCCTAAAAAAATATTGCTTATTTGGCGGGACGATAAACATTATAAAGGCTGGCACTTTCCAGGAGCTTTTATCCGGTTCGGAGAAAACTTTCAAGATGCTTTAAAACGAATCATTTTGGACGAATTGGGCGCTGTAATGAAAAATTATAAAGGGACTGGAGTAAGTTACAGCGAGTTAGACAGCCGCGGCCATACAGTCGGAAATGTTTTTATGGTTGAAATGTACCGGCAAAAAATCACGAAACCCCACCAATGGTTTAATTGTGTCCCCAAAGATTTACTTAAGCATCACAAACAATTCTTACGGGAAGTCCTCGGTTGGGAATAAATCTACTTTTCCATAAATATCATAGGCACTCATAATCAATGAGTGCTCTTTTTGTACCAATCAAAAGATTTCTTAATTCCTTCTTCAAAAGAAGTTTTGGGCTGCCAGCCTAATATTTTTTCCGCTTTTCTCCAGTCCAGATATTGCTCCGGTATCTCATTTTTAGCAATATTTAATATCTTATAGTTAACTTTCGTGTCCAATATTTCTTCTATCTTTTTTATAACATCAATAACGCTAAAGATATTTTTACTGCCGAAATTAAAGGCTTCCCCTTTGGTTTTGTTTATCTTCTGATTCAACTTAATATAACCATCAGCTACATCCTCTACATATATATATTCCCGAACCATTTTCCCGTCGCTTCTTATTAAAAGTTCTTCATTTTTTATAATTGCCTTAAGGACGCCAGGAATAATTCGGTTAAAATTTAGGTCAGCGGGACCAAACGTATTGCCGAATCTGGCTACAACAACTGGCAAATCGTAAGTTTTAAAATAACTCTGGGCTATTAAATCAGCGCATGACTTGGATACTTCATAAGGGTGGTCTCCTTTAAGAGAAGCGCTTTCAGAATAAGGCAAATCTTTATTTTTCCCGTAAGCCTTGTCTGAAGAAGCTATAACAATAGACTCTAAATTTCCTAGCAATCTGCATGTTTCTAAAATATTAACGGTACCCATAATGTTTGTCTCTAAGGTCTTAAAAGGTTCTTTGTAAGCTTCCTCAACAATAGGCTGGGCGGCTAAATGAAAAATAGTTCCTATGTTTTCTTCATCAATGATACGGGAAACTTCCGGATTACGAATATCAACCTTAAAGAACTTGGCTTCAGGATTTAAATTTTCTTTTCTGCCTGTAGAAAGATTATCAATTACTACCACTTTGTTGCCGTCTTGTATTAATTTGTTAACCAAGTGAGAGCCGATAAAACCGGCTCCTCCGCTAACCAAAATTTTTTTTCCTTTGAATGTTTCCATATATAAATTATTTATCCCATACCTTCCATTTAGGATCTTTTTCCCAAAGTTCGTTCAAATGAAGAAAATCTCTATAAGTGTCCATCCCGTACCAAAAACTATCATGCTTATAAAGTGCCAGTTGTTTTTGAGGAATTAACCTCGCTAAAGCGTCTTCAATCATGTCTCCGGGCCTCAGAAAATCAAAAAATTCTTTATTAAAAACCATAAATCCTCCATTGACATAGTCGTAAAGAATTGGTTTTTGGTCAAATTGAATTACCAGATCATCGTTATCAACCCTTGTCCAACCCCATCTTGATGCCGGATGAACTCCGGTAATTGTTGCTATCCTGTTTTTCTTTTTATGAAATTCAATTAATTTATTAATATCTATATTGGCTACCCCGTCTCCATAGGTCACCATAAACAAATCGTCAGGAATGTATTTTTTAAGTTTGAGAATTCTTTCTCCGTGGGCCGTATTTAATCCGGTCTCGGCAAAGGTAATCTTAAAATCATCCTCCTTGAAGCCGTTGCAAAGAAAATCTCTGATTTTCCCTTCTTTGGTATTAAGGCAAAAATCAGAAGTATAATATTTTTGTTTTAAAAAATAATCTTTTATATAATCGCCTTTATATCCTAAGGCCAGAATAAAATCGTAGTAGCCACAACAGGCATATATTTTCATAATATGCCAAAGCAAAGGCTTGTCGCCTATCATTACCATTGGCTTTGGCTTAAATTCAGTCTCTTCTTTTAAACGAGTGCCCATACCCCCACAAAGAATAATAACTTTAGGTTTTGTTTCCATAATATTTTATCTTTTTAGGAATAAATTAAGGTGATCTTTTTCTCCTTTGCAAAAATTCATAAGTTCGTCAGCGCTATTAATCCGTAAAATTTCTCCCTTAGAAGCATCGTAGTCATCAGGAATAATAAATATCGAAAAACGGTAATCTTCTATAAGTTTGTCAATAAAACCCTCGGGAGAGCTGTTCATTTTTATTATCAAAAGAGGGAAAAATTCAAGAAAAATTTTAATGTTCTCATTGTTTTTCAATATTTCTTTCATTCCCGAAATAGCAAGAGCTTCGGCTCCTTCTACATCAATCTTAATCACGTCAATCCTTTTTTCTTTATCTTTAAAATATTCATCTAAAGCCAGCGTTTCAATCTCAACGCCATTAACCTCCCCTTTTCTGCCCTGACGATAGGCTTCAATTCCATCGGGCTGATTTATGGTATGATGGCCGGTGTCATAAGGACATATAAAGAGCCGGGTCTTTCCTTTTCTGTCTGAAACGGCTTTTTGGAAAGCAGAAACATTATCGTAATTATTTAATCCTATATTCTTAACTAAATAATTATAGTTTCTCGGTTCGGGTTCAAAAGCATAAACTCTCCCCTTTTTTCCTGTAAGTTTAGCCGCTAAAAGAGTGAAATATCCGATATTGGCTCCAAGATCAACAATAACATCTCCTTCCTTAACTGTTTTTTTAAATAAATCAGTTGTGGCTTCTTCGTGAATTTTATTAAGAGCATATGATTGGAATGTTTCCCGTACATCAGGAAATTTCTCGCGAACGTTAAGATACATCTTGCTGCCCTGAATCTCTATAACATCAGGCCCGGACCAAAAATGCCGAAATAAAAAATCGTACACCATAGAAATTCCTGGTATTTTACTCAAACCCAGCCCGCTTAAGCGATTTCTAATTGTTTTTAGGACGCTAAATAAGAATTTTTTTATTTTAGTCAGCATAATTATATTAACTTTATAATATTTTTTAAAAATCCGGCTTAATGTTAAAATACATGTCTTCGTCTAAGGTAGAAATACAAATCTGCCAACTTAAGAAGAACGAAATCAGGACTCCGATATATTATTCTCCTGACGAAACTAACAACAAAAAAGGTAAGATGGCATTCTCTACAGACTAAAGGCATACTATACAACCATTTCCGTTTTTTTTCCATAAATAAATTCTTATAAACTAAAACATTCTTGCAGAAAGGACACTTAACTTTGATTTCATAAATATTTTCTCCTGTTTTCTTTATTGAGATAGGTTTTGTAAAATAACGATGTTTTAAATTCAAAACAATTACCATGTTCTTCAATCGTTCTAATTCCTTATCGCTCATTCCGTCGGTCATATTATACCAATTTGTTGTCCTCATCCGATTCTCAATAAAATCAATCTTATCTTTAATGATGCCCTTTTGCAAACAATGCTCATAAATCTTACTCCCGGGATAGGGCTGAATAAATAGTAGATTCATCTGTCCCTTGCTATCACTCCTCCACCAATTGATAGTAGTTTGTGCGGTTTCTTTTGTTTCGGCAATATCGCCAAAAATAAAATTTCCAACAACGCCGAGACCTGCTTTGAGTGTCTTGTGAAAAACCGAAGAAATCATTTCAGGGGTTATTGGTTTATTCATGCTTTTTAAAACAACAGGGCTCATGCTCTCAAATCCATAGCTTACCGTATCCGCCCCGCTATCACGAAGTTCATGCAATATTTCATCATCCACTCCAAGGACGGTGAGCTGAGGCGACCACTTTAACTCCCATGAAATTTCTTTTCTGAGTTCTTTGATTATTTTACAAATCGCCCACAATCTATTTTTATCCAAAGCCAGACATTCATCAAAAAAAATAATCCTATTAATCCTATATTGTTTCACCATCTTGTGCAATTCTTGTTTTATGCTCTCCAGGGACCGTTTTCTGTATTTATCGTAATGGTAACAAAATGTGCAATTGAAAGGGCAACCCCTGCTGCCTAATATCGGATAAGTCCTGGGATGGTCAAAACTATTGTGAGCAGCATTGGGAAGAGAATTGCAATATAAATTATTCAAATAATTTTCGAACCCCAACCCTTCAAAATCAGGATAAGGCAAAGAATCCAAATCTTGTACGCTCTCCCGCTTTCCGGTAAAAATAATGTCTCCCTTTTCATCGCGAAACAGTAAGCCCTTCACTTTATAAGAATCATCTTGTTTATTAATACAATCTAATAATTCGCAAATTGTTTCCTCTCCTTCGCCGACAACGGCAAAATCCGGGTTTAACATATCAAACATAGTTTCTGGTTCGCTTGTCACTATTAATCCTCCTACAATAATTTTTACTTTCGAACTATGCTTTTTGACGGTATCAATAATTTGCTTGATAAAAGAGTAGGCAAAAGTCATGCCTCCGGTGCAAATAAAGTCATAATCATTTTTGTCTAGTTCATTATTGATCAATTCTTCCATCGTCCTATTATAATGATTTAAGTTCAGACAATTCACTTTATGTCCCGCTTTCTTTAACGCCGAAGAAACATACCCTAGGCCCAAAGGAAATACATAGTCATAAGTGGTCTTGTTGGTCTCTTTAAATCTAGGAACAACTATTAATATTTTCATTATATTTTAACTTTCTTTATTAAATTCAAATATATATCTAGATAATCCTTTTTCAAATGAAGAAGGCGAATAACCGAACCTTTTTCGGGCTTTTTCAATATTTAGAAAGAATCTAAACGGCCGGTTAGTTTTTTTATCGGTAAAAATTATTTTCGAATCGGATTTGGTAAGATTGATAATTTCTTCGGCAAGTTTTCTTATGCTTGTTTCTTCGCCGCTGCCGATATTATAGATTCCTGTTGAGTTCTTTTCCATTGCCAAAACAGTGCCCTGAATAAGGTCTTCTATATAAGTAAAATCACTGGTTTGGCTTCCGTCGCCGTAAATCATAATTGGTTCGTTATTCAATGCCTGATTAACAAATCTATATGCCGCGTAATGTTCATCCTGGCCAATTCCATATACTCCGCCGTACCGCAGTACAGTAATCTTCATTTTTTCAGAATATGCTCCGCAATAAAGCTCGCCTGCTAATTTACTGATACCGTAAATAGTAGAAGGTTTCGTTGGATGATTTTCGTCTACCGGCAAATATTCGGGAGGTTCAGAATATACGCTCATGGTAGAAACATATATAAATTTATCCACTCCGTTAAGATAAGCTGATTTCAACAGATTTAAAGTTCCTTTGATGTTTACATCGGAAATCAAAGAAGGATTATCCAAATCATCGTCACCGGGCAATCTTGCTGCAAGATGAAAAATTACTTTAATATTATTGTCTCTTATAATTTTTTCAATCGGTTCAATTTGAAGAATATCGCCTTTTTGTAAATGGAAATTTTTTTCTTTTAATAATTTATTTATCCTTTGGTTTTCTTTTGATAAAGAAATTCCAAAAACATTGTAACCTTTCCGAGTTAATGCTTTGCACAGATGTGAACCGATAAAACCCGTCGCTCCCGTAATTAAAATGTTTACATTATTGCTCATAATTTTTGCCGGGGTGATTTTTATTTGCTAATTCTCTGTAAAGATTATAAACTTCTTCCATATTTTTATAGTAATTAAGTTCATTTTCAATGGTTCTTCTTCCTTTTTTTCCTAATTTAGTCCTAAGTTCTTCATCTTCCAACAGCCTGATAATTTTTTGAGCCAATGACTTTGGATTTTTTTTAGAAAAAATAAGTCCGTTATCGCCATCCTTAATCCTTTTTTTATTTACTTCTAAATCTGTGGTTATTATCGGTAATTCGCAAGCCATCGCCTGCTGCGTGCCTTGGGAAAGGTCTCCATCCGACAACGAGGTAGAAACTAAAATGTCTATTGACCTCAAATACTGCAAAACTTCACTGTTTGAAATCCAGCCAACAAATCTAATGTTTTCTAAGATTTTTAAATTTTCAGCTAATTTTTTTAATTTTTCTTCCTCGGAGCCTTTACCGGCAATTATGAATTTTACTTTAGGATTGTTTTTCAAAACTAAGGGAATAGCCTCTATTAACGTTTTAACGTCGTAAACAGGTTCTAAATTTCTCAGACTGATTACTGACGGTGAAGCAATTATATTCAATCTTTTTCTAAGTTCTATATTTGCGGGTCCGGGTTGAAACTCCTGAGTATCGGTCCCCCAATAAATTAATTTAATTTTCCGAGAATCACCGTTTAATTTCATCACCTCTTGTTTAAGAAATTCGCTGTTACAGGTTATTAAATCAGCTTTATTAAGAGCAAATTTTATTAGGGGTTTTACTATCTTGGATTTGGGAGCAATTAAGACATCGGAACCCCAGGCGGTTAAAACAAAAGGGTGAAACCCGCTTAAAGCTCCTATCACTCCATTAACTCCGGCGTAATGAACATGGAGAATATCGGGGTTTATTTTTCTTAACAGCCTTTTAAAAGGAAGAACGTTAAATATTATATCTAATGGCTTTGTGGGAAATCGCTTCATTAAATAAAACTTTACATTTTTTATCTTGCCGAAAATATTTGGAGTCAAAGATATCCAATGAACCTCTTGGCCCTTATCAACAAAGTATTTAATCCATTTTTGAGAATGAATAGAATCAGCTCCTGATAAAAAACATAATTTCATAATAATTGGGTTGGGTTCTTAATGGCCAATAAAATATTTTTATATAATTTTAAATCGGATTTTTTAAAAAGAACTATATCCCTTATTCTATTGCCGGAAATCCGGCTATAAACAAGAACTGTAACCAGAAACATAGTTAAATAAGAAACAACCGTTGCCCAAGCAGCTCCCTCTATCCCCCATTTAGGAATCCAAAAAATATTTAATATTATATTTACTACGACAGAAATACCAGCTATGTACGTACCTAAAATGGGCTTGCCCCGAGCAGCTAAATCATTAACCAACATCTGCCACCCGCTAGCAACAAATGTTCCTATCAGCAAAATCCGGAAAGGTTGAATTGACCCTAAGAACTTTCCGGAATAAAGCAGAGGAATTATCCAATCTCCTAAAATAAAAAGCAAGACGCTTATCACTAAGGTAACAAACAGAATGCTGCGACAAACCATAGGAGTAAATTCCTTTAAATTCTTTTCGTTTGTCTCTGAAGACACTTTTGGAAAAAGTACTGTTGCTGCCGAAGTAGAAAGGAACCAAACTCCTTCCGCTAATCCAACCGATACAGAATAAAGCCCTACAGCAACCGGATTTATAAAAAAATTAATTAAAAGCAAATTTACCCGGTGATGAAGAAAATAAAATATACCGCCCAAGTAAAGCTTAAATCCATAAACAATTGTATCTTTTAAGTAGTTTTTATTTAATTTTAAAACAACCCCCTGAACTTCTTTTTTAACAAGAAAAAATAGGACTATTCCGGTTAAAAGAAAAGAAAAAAATTGAGCCAGTATTGCTGCTCTAACGCCGAAATGAAATCCAATGAGCAAAATTCCAACTAAAATTAAAAAAGTAAAACCTTGAAAAAAAGAAACAGCATTATATTTTTTTATTTTTTGCAGTCCAAGAAGAATATGAGAAATGAAATTAAAAAAGATATAAAGGGGAATCAAAGATAGGGCTAAAACTAAATACTTTTTCTCTACTCCCGGAAATAATCTATCGCTGAAAAAAAATATAATTATCAGGCCTGCTAAAATTGCCAAAGAACTGATTAAAACAGTTAGGATAATATTATTGCCAAAAACTTCTTTTGGAGGATATTTCCTTTTTGCAACATAAAAAGATGATGCTAAATTGATGCCGGAACTAACAAACATTAATAAAAAAGCGGGCAATAATACGGCTAGCGAATAAATACCTTGTCCTTCAGGGCCTAACATCCGAGCAATAATTATTACAACTCCTATCCCAAAAATAGATGTTAAGACCCGGGTGACAAAAGTAATTAAAGTGTTTTTAGTAAATATGCCTATCATTTGAGTTTAAGCTAATTTATTCTTGTCTTTCGCTTTTTTCTCTTGAATTGTTAGATTTTTTCATAGTTTTAAAATGATGCCAAACAACCTATTGTGTCTTGGATATAAAAACCAAAATCAATTGGTTTAATTCCAATGTATCTAATTTTAAGTCCGCTTGAAGCAATTAGATAAGACAACGATCGGATTGAGAAATAATTAACATGTTCATGCATATATAAGGGAAACGGCATCCAAGGAATAAACTTAAAAATTTTATAAAAACAATTACAGAATAAAGGATTTGAGAGTAATATTTTCTTCACTATCCGCCTGACAGATGTTATCGGAAATTTAAAAGGAGTATCTATCGGAACTTCAAAATAGAAAATAGTATTTTTATGGGAAAATTTCTTAACCTGATCCAATATTTCCCTAGGATAACTGATATGCTCTAAGATATGACAACACATAATAAAATCAAACTTTTTATTAAAATCGCTTATTCTTTTTACCCCTTCAACCAGTTCTACACCAGATATATCATAGACATACTTTTCGGCATTGATAAAATCGTCAACTATGTATTGTCCTTTATCTCCCCCAAAATCAAGAATACTTTTAACGCTGTCAACGCCGGGAATATGGTCTTTTATTATCTTTGAAAGATTAGATTTTTTATTCTTTATTGCCATCGGATGATGACCTACTTGCTTATTAAATTCTCTTGTATATTTTGGCTCATACTTTTGTCTTTGTTTTAAGTATTTATCTCCTCTCCAACTTTTATATAAAGCGGCTATTTCTTCCTCCTCCATTCTTAAGTCATAAAACTCAAATCCACAATTCTTACAACGCATAAACTTTGTTTCTAATGGTTTAGTATTCCAGACCCTATCGGCTATAAATGGGACAGTAATACCAGAATAAGCAATGAGTTTCTTAGAATTACAAATTGGACAATAATTAATGTATTTCATATATTATATTTTATTCTTTACCGTTTTTCGGCTCGATATTTTAAGATAAGATCTAAAGCCTCGCTTTTATAATATTTTTTCAAAATTTCAGCGTTGGGACAGATGCAATGACCAGTAATGCCATTTTTAGGCGGAAAAAGAACCGGCCGAACAACATTAGACATTCCTATTTTCTTATATCCTTCGTTATAGGTTTTGTTAAAATCAGTTACAGCCTCATTAAAGTCTATTGCTTCAGCGTCGCAAATTTTTTTCATTTCCCCGTGCCAAGCAATGCAAATACCGTAATAGCTGGTATCAAAAAGCTTGCCTATTTCAGTGGTGATTGATGGCATAAAAACTTTTGTTTTTATACCCAAGCTCTTTAAGTGTTTTTTTGCAATTTCTCCTGCCTTTTTATTATCTGCGCCTATATACTTCACAAAGGTTTTTATGCCTTCGTAAAGATGAGGATGAACTCCTCTAATAGGGCTATGGACAACCATTGACCTTGTTAATTCGCTAATTTTTTTAGTGGTTCCGGGGGCCACGGTAGAATGAATAATGGTTAATTTCGGTTTTATTTTCTTTATTTCTTCGCTGGTTATTTTTATGAAATTTTCGTTCCAAGGAATACAAATATTTAGAATATCCGTCCCCTCTAGGTTGTCGTTTCTTTTAAGGTCTTTTATCCGGGGGTTTTCATAAAAATTAGCTACTGCCTTACCAACCTCTCCAAAGCCTATTATCCCCGTCTTTGTTTTATTTTTTGTCATATTATTTGTTTAAAAATTTTAAAGATAAAAAAATAATCTTTTTTACAACAAAAATTTAAATAAAAAATTACCACTTTTCGATAACCTTTTTCGTTTTGTCTCTTACTTTGCTGTAGACCTTGTAAACCTTTGATTCAACCTGAGGAGAAACTAATTGTAAAATTTCACTACCCCAAATTCGGTATCTTCCCCCTACCTTATAAGCCTTAATTATTCCTTTTTTAAGCATCCTTTTTATCGTGCTTTCGCTTATCTTTAAAAAATTCTGGGCTTCTTCGGTGGTATATATTTCATTTGGCTTTATTTCTGGCATAGCTTTAGTTTATGCCAGAATCAAGGTTCTGCGAAAGCAGGTTCTTATTTCTGGCATAATTTTAATTTATTATGCCAGAATCAAGGCTCGTTCTTATTTCTGGCATAATTTTTATTTATATGCCAGAATCAAAGCTCTGTAAAAACAGATTTTTGTTTCTGGCATAAAAATAACATTAAATAGATATAAATAAATTAATAACTACCGCTACTACTATTCTTTATTAATAATAAAGCACCCTTCAAAGGGTGTCAATGGGTATCAATAAGCTATAATAAGGGTCAAAAAAACGTTTTCCACAAGAATTAAACAACCCCTTATTCAATAAGGAGTCTTTGTTGCTTGATTAGATGTCATCTTTTTACTGATTTCTCAAGATAAAATTTATTTTATTTGCGGTCGCCTTACCAACAATTCCAGTGCCCTTGGTTAACTCTAAGGGTGTCAGGATTTCAGAAGCGTATTTTTCCTGGAAACGAATGACAGCGGCTTTGGTTAAATCAAGAAAATTACCGGTAACTAAACCCTCAGGATAAATATCGTTTCCTTGATTTTTTAAAAATGCTTGAAGGCAACTCACTTCTTGGTTATTTCTCATCCCAAAATAAAGATTATTTTTGATTTCAAGACAGGCAGCGCTTTTGTCCGGCAAAATACCGCCTGTTTTTGCCTGATATTGGGCAATCTGTCTTTTTAGTTCTTCAATTTGAGCTAAAAGTTGTTTGACCAACTCTGCTTCGTTCTCTACTCCTGATTCTTTTCTAACGGAGACCTCCCAAGAAAAAGGAAAAAAAGTTTCTTTATTGTTAAATCCATAAGTTTTATTTTTAATAAAAGGAACAATGGTTAAAGAACTGTATTTTTCGCTAAACCCGGGAAGAATAATACTTCCTGATTGTTTATTATCTAAAGATAAAAGGCCGACAGAACAAACGTCTTTAAAATCGCAAAGCAAATAAGAAACTTCAAATTCGACCGAATCAGCTCCGTCAAATTTTAAATTAAAATTACTTTGTCCCCCTATAAACCTATACCAATTGGCTGACCAATAAGTGGCTGAATAATAGGTTGATAAAATGGTTTCTGTTTTGGGCAAATAATAAAAACTGGGAGTAACTCTTAAATCTTTCAGATTTTTATTCAGATAACAATATTTCATCCCTAAATTACAATCGTTAGACAAAATCGTGATTGTCCAATCAGAAAAAATCTGGGCGAAATCTTCTTTAAAATTGTTTTTTAATAAAGCTTCATTTAAAGAAGCAATGCCGATTTTCGAGGAAAACAAAGAATCAACTAAAATCTTTTTTCCGTAATGTTCAACTAAATATTGGATAAATAAGTTTAATACACCGTAATCCTCTTTCGTGTCCTGCCATACAACTAAAGAATCTGACGGTGTTAATAAAAACTGCCTGACTCTTTTTTCAAGATTACTTCCTTTATAAACATCATCATAGCCCAATAAGGTTGGAGCATATTCTGCCCTGGCTTCATTCAGCCAAACTTCTTCAGCCACGCCCCTTAATAAATCTTTTTGATTGATTGTTATTAAATGTATAAATTCATGAGAAAGAAGGCTTTTCAATTCGGGTTTATCAATATACTGGCTGTTTAAATAAACCATTTCTCTTTCATTTGATTTTGGGGATTGTATTTTCGAATAAACATCTCCTGAGTTAAAATAACCGCCGGCATCTCTTTTCATTTGATGGATCAAGACGGTTATTCTTTCGTCTCCATCAATTCCCGGTTTTGGTTCGGATCCAAAAGTTGAAGTTAAAACAGGGTAAATCTTGTTTTTAAATTCCTCTCCCAACTCAAAAAGTGCGATTTTTATATCGTTTTGATTTTGAGAAGAAAACCCTTCCCACCAAGTTTTTTCTAAATAAAAATATAAATTGTCGGTAGTGCGGACAAGAGTCGCCTCTATTTCTCTTCTCCCATACAAATCATAAGAACTATTGATATTGAAGAATTTGGTTTCTGCCTGGGCAAAAACGGTATTAGCAAAAAAACTGCTTAAAAAAAAAGCGAATAAGAATAAAAAGAAGAATGAAAATATTTTTCGTTTTGCCTTGAACATGTCTTTTTTATTATAGCAAATTATCAATTTTCATCAATAAAAAATAACCGGTATTTCATAATTATAATTGTTTCTGCTATATTTTACAAAAAATCAGCGTCAAACCAGGGCTTATAAGTGTTAAATCAGCGGAAACGAAAACCCCGACTAAATGTCGGGGTTTTTCGAACCTCACAAGGAAAAACTTTTTTTGACCTATACGGTCATTACCTTAGTTCTTACCTTGCAGATATACAGCACCTGTTTTGAGATTAGTTATACCCCAATCCCAGGTGTAAGAAGCAGCTGTGGTCGTGCCCCACATTATCTGACTGATTTCTAAATTAGTAAAGTAAGCTATTGTTGTGCTATTGGTCAAGAAACTAGTCACTTCAAACCATTTGGTTTCGCCCTGATTAATCTTCCAGTAACCAGATGTGAATGTTGTTCCTAATTCAGAAGCATAATCATTTGTAGCTGAGGTGCTGGCTGCGGTAGAGGGCACAGCAGTAATACCAGTTGCCGTTGTCGAACCGACATAAATATCTCCACCTACTGCTGTCACGCTAAACTTAATCTTAGCGTCAGCTGAAATAGTGCTACTACCATCCGTTCTGCCTGCTCGGTTTTGCGCAATCGAGGTGCTAACTAAAGCCAAGCTTGGCGCTGAGGTATAAAGATGAATCTTATTACCTGAGATGGTTGAGCCGCTAGGTGTAATGTCGGCAAATGTTCCGGCATCAGAAGCTGTGATACTGCTAGGAGTCACGGCAACGCTGGTCGAGGCATTCAAATTGGAAGCTGTTACAATTTCTAAGTCTGCTTTAATTATAAAGGTCTTGGTTGTGTCTTTGCTTACCCTTATATCAAGAGGACCGAAATTGTGAGCTTGTCCGCTAACTGAAGTGGTGGCAGCCAATAAGGTATCGCCGTCATAAAGTTTTAAGGTTTGCAAAGCATTATTAGTGTCTGTAATGGTGCCTGTAACTATTTCCGAGATAATAACATCATTGATTGTCGCCTTAGCGTTAAATCTCATTAACTCCACGTTTTCAGTTATAGCTGACTCTGAACCAAGAACCGCGCGTTCAACCGGATTGCTGGCGTTAGAAGAAATTGTCAAAGCTCCAGTAACCGTTGAAATGACAAAGGTTCGGCTAGATAAAGCAGCTGATGAAGGAGCATATTGCTGAATATTTACTCCATCGGTTCCGCGAAGACCATTGATCGGGATGTTATAAGTAATTGTTTCTGTGCTATCTCCTGCTACCAATATAGGATCAACTTTTACTTTCAAGGTCTTGGTTGTGCCGTCAGGAATAGTGATATTCAAACCAGTAATTCGGACAAGGTAAGATGATCCTGAGGTTACCTCAATGGTGTTTGCCTGCGTCACAGGATAGGTAAGGACATCGGTAGTTCCGTCAGAGATAGTGACATTGGCAATGTTCAGCCAAGGTCTTTTGGTAAAGTTGATATCCAAACGAGTTAAGTTTATATCAGAACCCAAAGCCTTAACATCTAAACCAGATACTGCTACTTTTGTTTGTCCGGCATAAATAGTTTCAGCTGTAGGTGGCGTAGCATTTGCTGTTACTGATAAAGTTCCTTCTGTTCCTGATGGTGTGGTTGGCGTGGTTGGTGTGGTTGGGGTTGTAGGAATTGTCCCAAACATTGTGTTTAATTTAGCTCTGGTTATCGGACCCACGTAACCGGCTACCGGTGAAATGCTATATTTTGTTTGGAACTTCTTGACTGCCTCTTGGGTTAAGGGACCAAAATACATGGTTTCACTTCCAGGAGCACCAACTCCACTTGCAGCTACCTGAGTGTCAGCACTCGTATTTAAGATGATTTGTAAACATTTTACAGCATCACCTGTTGATCCTAGGCTAAGGTCTGAGGTAAAGCTGGTAATTGAACAACCAGTTACTCCAGTACTTCCGCCTTGAGCAGCGATTAAAGCATTTAACTGATTAGTTAAATCTGCAATCATCTGCTGAAGTTCTTCGATCGTTACAGCGCTTGCCTTAGGAGCAGCAATCATAAATGATGCGGCTAAGACTAAAGCAATCGCGATTATTTTTTTAGACATAATTTATTCGTATATATTTAATGTTATTTTTATTGATTCCTATGTCGACCTTTCTCTAGAATTTTTGATTTATTTTTTGCTCTAGAGAACAAGGAATTCTTATTAATTATTCTACTCTAATCGCCAAAATCGTCTTTTTATTTTTCGACCTTTTATAACGATTTTTTTCTCGCGACTTTAGCTATTAGCCACGAAAAGTAAAGCGATTTTTCCAATGGTTAAATAATGAAAACGATAATAAAAATGATACCAAAATATTCTTTCAGTTTCAAGGGCTTATCCCCTATTCTTCCTTATTGCTTTCCAATGCTTGTTGCAATAATATAATTTTTTCAGGAATTTCTTGATAATTCTTATTCTTAAAATCTTCTTTGATTTGATTAAAAATTATCTCTTGAGGCGGAGAAAAATTAAAGCCATTCAAGCCTTCAATTAAATTCTGACACTCTAATCGAGTTATCTCTTCGTTTAAGTCTTTATTGTCTGGCAAAAGAACTGCATAGGTCTTTTCTATGTTTTGCTTGGTTTCTTCTAATGTTTTATTGGTTTGAATAATTTCTTCTATATCTTTTGCGTCGGCTTTAACTACTTTTTTTAAATTTTGAGTTGCTTCTGAAACGTTAGCTTGATATTCTTTGACTATGGGAATTATCTTTTTAGTTTGGTTAGTTTCAACCGCTTTAGCTATATTTTCTAATTTATCATTGGCAATAACAAGCTGTAAGTTTGGTCTTGATTTTTCCGGAATTAAATAAACAATGGCTTTTTCACCGACTCTTTTAATCGGATAAAGCATATCTCCAGGTAAAGAATTCTTAGCAAAAACTGCTACTCCGCCTAACATGCAAATCACAGCCAAACTCGCAAAGGCGGGCTTGAAAATAAGCCTTAAGCCAAATTTCGGTTCCCATCCTAATATATTCTTTTTGGTTAAAACAACCCATTCTCCCCTGGGTTTTATAGCTTTGAGCTCGGTTATTTTCTTAATTAATTGAGCGTTCGGTTCTCTTTCCAATATGTTGTTTTTCATCAAAACAGCCCATTCTTTTCTGGGTTTTATAGCTTTGAGCTCGGTTATTTTCTTAATTAATTGAATATCAGACCTCATTATAATTATGACGGAAATAAGCGCTGTTTATTACACTTATTTCAAAGGAATATCGGATATAATATCGGATGTCCGAATTTAGCTTTGGATAGTCTTTTTCAAGGATTTTAATGCCCTGTGAAGCAAAACCCTGGTGTTTTCTTCGGATTTATCCATTAATTTAGCCACTTCTTTAACCGGTAGGTCGTCTAAATAATGCCAAATAAGAACGTTTTGATAATCATCTTTAAGGTCAGCAATGGCATGACGGACATTCATTAAATCCGAGTTTTTTTCAGCGCTTTTCTCTAAATTCATTCTCGGGTCAATTAAGGGCGTTTGGTCGGCTGAAATTGATTGATTCTTTCCTTTTTGCCGATAATGGTCAATCACCAGGTTACGGGCAATCTGGTATAAAAATGCTTGGGGGTTTTCCAAAGTATCTGCCCTGTTTTCATAAACCTCCCAGCCCCGCAAAAAAGTCTCTGAAGTTAAATCTTCAGCTGTTTCTATTGAACTGACTTTTAAAAATATAAATCTATAAATTTTATCTATATAATTATCGTAAAGATGGCCGAATTCTTTTCTTGGGTTTTGCATTTTTTTATTTTATTTTAACAAATTCATTTTATACGAAATTTTTTATCAAAACAATACTTTAATTTAAATAGGACATCATCTTTTTGTCCTATGTATTTTATGTCCTAACTGCCTGTCCTATGCAATCCCTATCACTTAATCTTATAAAATGTTTCGCTTTTTTCACCCATTCTTTCTACTAGCCCTTCTTCCATCAAAGATTTGAAATCTCTTCTTAATGTTCTTTTACTAACTTTGGGGAAAACTTCTTTGAAATCACCGACTTGGGCTTTTTCTCTTTGTTTTAAAATTTCCAGAATTTTATCTTTTCTGCCTTGAAAGGGATTTTTAAAAGAAGAGTCTTTTCTCTCTGTTAAAGGAACAGAATTTTCAATTTTAACAAATTCCCTGGATTCAATCAAATCTTTATCCATTGAAAATATTTTTGCTTCTAACTCTTTTTCTTTTTTTGTTTCTAAATTCAAAAAAGAGTTTTCCGCAACCTTGTCCCCTACTGCTTTCTCTTCTGGCTTTATATTTTTTAACAAATCAAAATTCAGTTGCTTTTCTTTTTCAAATAAAAATCCGTTAAACTCTTTTTTTATTTTATCATATTCTTTTTGAATCTCAAAAATTTTTTCTCCACTCACCCAGTCAAGATTTTTTACCACCTCAAAAAAACAATCTAAAACTTCTATTTGTTTCTTTGTTTCCGGAATCAAGTCCTCAAAATCTGAAAAATTTTTTTCAAAAATTAAAATAGAGTTGGCTGAAATTTCAACGCCCAGTTCTCTCATTTTATATCTCAAAGGATCCTTTTTGGGGAAAAGAAGAGTCAATCTGTATAAGCTCAAAGTAAGTTGAATAAAATAATTTTTGTCCATTTTTTAAAAACCTTTTCTGAGTAATATTAATTTTATTTTGCCTAAAAGTCAACCCTGAAAACTGCCTATTTTTTAAGGAAAATAAACGCTGTTTTGTTGTTTTGGAGTGCCTAAAATTAAATTATTTTCAGCATCTCTGCCAATAATATTAGAGATATCATTTGTCGTCCAATTAATCGAATCATTTCCGGAATTCTTTGGATTTTTTCTTTCCATAGAAGCCCTCTGCCATTTGTCCCCTATTTTTTGGTTTTCGCCAAAAAACCAGCTCAAAGAACAATTAATAAAATCAATTAAATTATTATTGGCGTCTCTTAGTTCTAATTTTTCTCCATTGTTCCCTAATGTACCGACATAAATTTGGTCAGCCATAATATCAGAAACAGCTTGGTCGTTAGTTCTCTCTAAAAGGAAATAATTATTAGGCAAAATTTTTCCGGCGAGTTTAATTTCTAAACTTCCTTCCAATGACTTAACCTTCCAACCGGTTAAATCAATTTCTTCGTTGGTGTTATTAAAAAGCTCAATCCACTCATCGTCAGCGCTGGCCTCTGTCCCCATCCAGGCAATTTCATTTATTACAATATTCTGGCTTAAAAAATTTTCGAAAATAACTAAATTAACTAATACTGATTTAGAAACAAGCTCCAAGCTTTCTATTTTTATTTCCGCGCTATAATTTCCAGCCTTTAAATTATCGGGTATTATTGAAATTTCCAAGCATAAAGAAGATGAAGCTAAAAGAATATTACTACTTGAGCTCATTAAAAGCCAATCGGTTGAATTTGTGTCTGTTGCGTAAATGACAAAAGCAAACCAATTCAGATCTCCATTACCAGAATTTTTTATTATTAAATTTTTAACTTCTGAATTAGTCGCTCCTTTTTCAATTTGAAAATCAAGAAAATCAGGCTCTATCTCTAAGCTCGGACCCAGGGAAACAATGTTTAAACTAAGAGTAGCAGGCAAGCTGATTTTTCCTTTATTATCAGCAACCATCAGATTCACCAAATAATCTCCGGAAGCAGAATAAAAATGAGAAGTTGTGGCTAAAGCGGAAGTTGCCGAGCCGTTGTCTCCGAAATCCCAATAAAAAATACTTATCCCACCATCAGAATCAGTGGAAAAAGAAGCATCAAAAAGAACTTCTTGGTTTGTTCCCAAAACCGAAGAAGATGAATAAAAGAAAAAAGAAGATGTTGGAGCTTGATTGGGAGATTCATTTATTAATTTTGGGGTAGGGTCTTGAATTTCAAAATCCTGATAATTATCTTCTGTGTTTTGATAATTTTGACTTTCATGATTCCATTTTCTGCTCAAGCTTTGATTTTCCACAGGGTTTTCCACAAAGACCATTCCCCTTAAAAATGGATTGCTGCTGCTTCCCCAAGCTAAAGAATCAATGATGTTTTTTTCTTTATCGAATAAAGCAATACTATTGTCCCTGGTTAATGTCTGAGTAGAGGAAACGTCGGCCGAAGCCTGACCAGAAGAAGCATAATCCGAATTTGCCCATAAAAAATAATCTTTGCTTGGAATAACGCTCCCCTCGGGAAAAACCCTTAATGAATATTCTGTCCCGCCGGAATTTCTTTTTTTTAACTGAAAATTAGAAATGTCTACAGAAGAAGTATTTGGATTATAGATCTCAATAAAATCAAAAAAGGATTTTTTTCCTTCAATTTGAACTTCGGTAATTAAAATTTTTGGAATTTCTTCCGTCAAAACTAAAAATTGAGTCAGGTTTGGGCTGGTTATAATTGGATTTGAAAAACAAAAACTATTTTGATTTTTTGGCGTTCCAAAGACTCCGCTTTGAAGCCCTCCGCAATAAGTGTGCCAATTTAAATCAAAATCTCTTTCCGTTGATTTTTTTTCAACCTTATCGCCCGCAAACCAGCCGGGGACTGCAATTATTTCATCCTCTAAGATGCAATTTTCATTAAAAAGGTATAGCTCTTCTTCGTCGTCATTAAGCTGCCCATTATATATAAAATCAGCCGAAACTCCCGGTACCGAGTTATCGTCGGTTCTTTCTAACAAATAAAAACTTTGAGGCAATAAAATCCGGCTCTCTCTAAAAAATATTTTTATTTGCCCGGCTTTATCTAAAATCTGCCAATCTTTTAAATCGATATGGTAATTTGAAATATTTTTTAGTTCAATCCACTCATCGTTAGCCGAAGCCTCGCTTCCGGACCAGGCAATTTCGTTTAAAATAATTGTTTTTCTTAAAGAAATATTCCCCGGTGTTTTATTACAAAAAACAATTTCATTATCTTGCTCTTTCTCTGTATCGTCTTCATCCTCGATTTCATTTTCTAAATTTTCCTGTTTTTCATCTTCGATTTTCTTTTGATTTGCCTTTTCTTCTATTTCTCTGGCGATTAAATCAATTTTTTCGGCAATATCATCTAAAATTTCCTGCATTTCTAATAATTTTAATTCTTCGTTATCAATTTTTTCGGCTGTTTCTAAGGATTGACTTCCCGGATTATCATTCTCTGATTTTTCAGAATAAACTTGTTCTTGCGGTTGGAGTTTATCAGAAAAAGAAAAAGGAGTTGACATCAAAGATGCCTGAGAAAAAAAATCTTTTTGAAAAACAAAATCTTTTATTTTATTGCTAATTTCTTCCCTGAACTCAATAAATAAAAAAACTCCTGACAAAAAAAGGAGTAAAATAAAAATCGCCGGCAAAATAACCTTTTTCATAAATATTTTTTTATGATACAAATTTAAAAAAACTACCACAAGTGGAAATGTTATTTATTGACAAAAATTAATAAAATAGTATATTAGAAACGTGGAGAAAGAGGTGGTTTATTAGTAGAGCTTGTAGCAGAGCTTGCCTTCATTTGCCATCATTTCTCTGCAAAATGTAGGAAAAGGATGGGATTTTGGGGCTAAACCCTCCCCTTTCCTACATATATATGGAGGGAAAATGCAAGAAGTAGAAATCAGAAGAGAAAAAGGCATTGGGAGAATAGCAAAAAAAGAAAAGGCTGATGAGTTGGTGAAACAAGGCCATGTCCAAATTATAAACGGACAATATTTCTACAAAGCATAGCACTTCAAACATCTGGTCTTGGCTGTTTTATTAAAACACCAAGGCCTTTTTTATTTGCTCTTGCTTCCATTTTTTTAACACTCCTACAATGATTTATTGACAAAAAATAAAATTCCTATATTATTTAACTTGGGCTAGAAAAAGGTTTAATTTTTAATAATGCATCCCATCTCCTTGCTAGGAGCACTTAATCCTAGCTTCCTCTCCTTTTTCTAGCCCGTACACCTCAAAATTGCACCTTATAAATTCAATTTCACATAGTCAAAAAGCCCAAGATTGGTTATTCTTTGGGCTGTTTTATTAAAAAAATAAAAGCCAATTAACTCGTCAGTTGAAAAGTGGAGAATATTTGCTTAAACAGACTTTCCTCTTGTTCCGGAGAAATAATACCGGGTATTTGCAGATTTTTTTGGTAATCCTCGATTATCGGTTGGAATTCCGGAATAAATGACCTCAAAACAATTAAAGTATTTTCCGAATTTAACGGAAAGTAATAAGTGTATTGACCGCAACCTTCAAGTCCCCGAGTCACGACATAGCCCTTTAAGCTGCCCACTGTTATTTCATCGATGAACCCCGGTTCCAGTTTAAATTTTTTTTCTAAAAAATAACTGGAAACGAAATCTTCGCTTTCTTGGTTTTTAACCGCTGCTTCCAGGTCTCCCTCAAAAAGCTCGAAATTAACCTTAAAATCAGCCAATTCTTTTAATTTTAAGCCGTCTCCTTTAAAGTCGCATGGATTATTATGCTCAAAAATAACGGAATGATTTAAATATACTTTATTTTGTTCTTCTGAAAGAGAAACGATTTTTTTTGGATATTCAAACTGAATTTTTAAAGCTTCTATTTTATAAATTTCCCAGCCCAATTTTTGTTCTTTTATTTTTGACTGCAGATACTCTAATTCCGTTATAAAGGTCTGTTCTTTTTTTATGTCAAAATACTGTGAAACAGTAAGCCCGCCTACCAGCAAAGCAAGTAAAGAAATCACGGTCAGCCCCAAAGGAGTCGGCACTCCCATGTTTAATTTTTCTAACATAAAATTATTTTTTTATAATTTTAAATCTCCTAATTTTTATTTTATCACAAATAAAAAATCTGAAAATGATTGGTATTAGGATTGCATTTGCATCATTTTCTGGGCGGCTGTCATCTGAATTTTTCTCATAGCCTCGTTGAAACAATCTTTTAAAACCTTTTCTTGCTCTTCTGCCTCCAAAGACGGGCTTAATTTAACTTCTTCAATTTCCATTTTTCCGTTCATTATTATTTTCGTGCCATTTTTTTCAACTTCAAATTTTTCTTTTTCTAAAGAATCTTTCAAATCTTTAAGCTGTTTAAGTTGTTTTATTTTTTCAAACATATTATTTTTTTACTTAATTTATTATATTAATTTATACCATATCCTAAAAAAAATACTACTAAAAAATTATCCCGAGCTTTAGGTCTTGACAAGAGTTTTTGACTAATTATACTAAAACAAATTGGTTAAATGTTTTTTAAAAAAACCAATAAAAAAAGAAAGGTCGAAAATTTTTAGAAAACGTTAGGGGTTTGAAATCTAATATGCAAAACAAGAAAACAAGTAACCCTTTCGTTAGTCAAAACGATTTTGACTTAGATGAAGGAGTAGAACAAGATTTACCAGAAGAAAGTCCGGAAGAAAGTCCGGAAGAACCCAAAGAAGAAGAAGCGTCAGAAGAAGAGGAAGAAGGAACCGAAGAGATAGAAAATATGGAAGATGAGTATGATGAATTTAGCGAATAAATAAAAAATAAAAAATCCCTGCATTAAAAACAGGGATTTTTCTTTTCAAAAAAATTTATTCTAGCAATGTCTCGGCCTCTATTTTTAACTGCTCAAAATTTTTCATTATTATTTTATTTTTTTGAATATTTTTTTTAAAATCGCTTCTAAAAACATCTTGGACCAACATCATTCTTTTCTGAATTAAAGCCTCCAGCAATTCTTTTTTTAAGGATGGTAAAATTGTTATCGGATATAATTTCCGGCTATCAATTATTTTTTCTAGGCCTGATTTTTTTGGGTATTGCCAACCCAAAAGTTCAATCCCCACGCATTTTGCATATTTTATGGCTTTTTCGGTAAATTTAGTATTTGTAACTATCAGGCTCTTTATGTCAAAATTTCTAAATCCGTTTTTATTGAAAAATCCTCCCTTTTGAATGTCCAAAAAACGAGCGAAAGCCGAAAGAGTGATGTCCGAATGAACCTTGCCTTCAGATAAATTCCGGTATTTGCACTCTCCAATGTAAATTAAATTTTTTTTCTCAGCCCAAAAATCTATTTCATAACTGCAACAAAAACCCGATACCATTTGATTAAGTTTTACTTTGAATCCTTGCTTTTCAAAAATCTCTCCAATATATTGCTCGAAAGGGAAACCGCTCGGCCCAAGCTTTCTCATCGCTTCTTTTAAAGAAAACTTCAAGACGGCGTTTTTGGATGACTCCTCTGAAAGAAGCCCCCTTACCCTTTTAAAAATTTCAAGCGTTGTTATGCCGGGAAAAGCTTCTCTTTCAATTATGCTGGCTATTTTCTGAGCTGTTTTATTGGAAACTCCTGACTTTTTAGCTGATTTATATATTTTCCTGAAAGAAAAAGGCTCTTTTTCCCCATTAACATTTAAAACATAAAGTTTTTTCATACTTTAATCCATTTTATTATAAATCCCATTATTTAAAAATATAATGAAAAATTTTTTTATTTTTTAAATCTAATTATCTTTTAATTTCAAAAAAATTAAACTCTCCCTTAAATTCCCGTTGTTCAACCTCTAACTCTTTAACTTTCGCAAATAATGGGCCCTTTTTGACCCATTTGATCAACTCTTCAATTCTTTCCTTTTCTCCTTCAACTAAAATTTCGACTTTTCCGTCGGATAAATTTTTAACCCATCCGAAAATTCCTAATTCCTCCGCTTTATTCTTGGTATTAAGCCTAAAAAAAACTCCCTGTACCTTTCCGGAAACAAGAAGATGAACTCTGAGCCCTGTTTTCATATTCTAAAAACCGAGGAATTCTTTAATTTTAGAAATAGGGATAGATGTCGCTCTCCCCTCTTCGTCAAAAATATTTAACCCTAAAACATTACCTTCTATATCAAATAAAGGACTTCCTTGTAATTTTTCTTCGTCTAAAATACTCGTATTAATTTCTTCTTCGTTTAAATATCTGATTATTCCTTCGTTCACAATTTTTTGAGGTTTTGCCCCTTCAAAAAATACTCCGATCAAAAAAATTCTTTGGCCTAATTTTATTTTTTCAAAATCAGCAAATCCGGCCGTCGGCAAACTATTTTCATCAACTTTTAATAAAGCGAACTTATCTTTTTTCAAAAGGACATTCGGGGAAAAAACCTTTCCGTCAAAAAATATATTGGTTTTTGATCCTTCTGGTAAAAGGTCTGATAAGGTTATTATCAGTCCGTCGGAAGTTATAATCAAACCTGAACCTTCCAGAATTTTTTTATTTTTAGTTTCAGTCCTGACTCCAATAACGACTTTTTCTAATTTGTCTATCGCCCCTTCAAGAGCGGCGTTTTCCTGGATAAAAACTTGCTTGGTTTCGTTTATATAAACCGGAAGCTTGTCTAATCTATACTCAGAAAAAATAGGCCTTTCTATAAAATAAGGCCATAAAATTTGGTCGGCAAAAATACCACCGACCGTTCCAATAATAAAAATGATTAAAATTTTTAAAGCGTTTTTTGTCATTTAAAAATTATTTCGCTAAAAGCTTTTCCTCTTTTTTTTCTATCTTTAAAATTTCCCGCGGCTCTTGAAAAATAATCTTTTCTTTGTCGGCCCCGATTATCACTCTTTCCCCTTCTCTTACTTCTCTGGAAACTATCTTTAAGGCTAGCGGGTCCAAAATTTCCTGTTGGATTACCCTTTTAAGAGGCCTTGCTCCCAATTGAGGATCAAATCCTTTTTTAACCAATAAATCCTTGGCTTCTTTTAAAATTTTTATTTTTAAATTCTTTTTTTTAAGCCTATTTTCAACTTTCGCCAATTCTAATTCAACAATTTCTTTAATCTGTTCTTCTCTCAAATAATTAAAAATAATGACCTCGTCGATCCGATTTAAAAATTCCGGCCGAAAGCTTTGTTTTAAGGCCTCCATCACTTTATCTTTTAATTTTTCTTGGCTTTCTTGATTGGTTCTGGCAGCAAAGCCCAAAGAGCTCATTTCTCTAATATCCTCTGAACCGACATTCGAAGTCATAATTAAAATCGTATTTTTAAAAGAAGCCACTCGGCCTTTGGCATCGGTCAGCCGTCCGTCTTCTAATATCTGTAAAAGTATATTAAAAACTTCAGGATGCGCCTTTTCAATCTCATCCAGCAACACTACGGAATAAGGCCTTCTTCTTATTTTTTCGGTTAATTGCCCTCCCTCATCATATCCTACGTAACCCGGCGGAGAACCTATAAGTTTTGAAACAGTGTGTTTTTCCATGTATTCGGACATATCCAGTCTTACTAAAGAACTTTCGTCGTTGAATAAAAAATCAGCTAAAGCCTTAGCGGTTTCTGTTTTGCCAACGCCGGTAGGACCCAAAAACATAAAAGAGCCCAAAGGCCTATTTTCTTCGGCAATGCCGGCTCTGGAACGCCTGATTGCCGCGGAAACCGCTTTAATCGCATTTGCTTGGCCAATAACCCTGTGGGCCAATATTTCTTCCATTCTCACCAGTTTTTGAGCTTCAGCTTCTATAAGACGAATCACCGGAATTCCCGTCCAGCGGGAAACAACACCGGCGATGTCTTCCTCGGTTACTTCTTGCTTTAAAAGATGGTGTTTTTTTTGTATTTTAATTAATTCTTTTTCAGATAGTTTTAATTGCTTTTCCAGCTCCGGGATTTTTCCATATTTTATTTCAGCTATTTTTTGGAGATCCATGGTTTGGCTCATATCCAGTTGGGAAGAAAATAAATCAATATCTTTTTTAAAATTTTTAATTTTAGAAATCAATTCTTTTTCCGACATCCACTGGCCTTCAATGTATTTTGACTTTTCTTTTAAATCAGCCAGAAGCCTCCCTATGGCTTTTAATCTTTTTTTTGATTTTTGGTCTTTTTCGCTTTTTAAAGCTTCTTTTTCTATCTCTAGTTTAGTAATTTCTTGTTTTTGATTTTCCAACTCTAGGGGCTCTGATTCAATTTCCAATCTTAAGCCGGAAGCAGCTTCATCCATCAGGTCAACTGCTTTGTCGGGTAAAAATCTGTCGGAAATATAACGATAAGATAGTTCCGCCGCAGCAACTATTGCCGCATCTCTTATTTTAACTCCATGATGGACTTCATATTTTTCTTTAATGCCCCTTAAAATTGCAATTGTGTCTTCCACTGTAGGCTCTGAAACATAGACCGGCTGGAATCTTCTCTCTAAGGCCGGATCTTTTTCGATGTATTTCTGATATTCTTTTAAAGTGGTTGCCCCTATTGCCTTTAGCTCTCCCTTAGACAAAGCAGGCTTTAATAAATTGGAAGCATCGATTGCTCCTTCAGCCGCTCCCGCTCCCACTAATGTATGGAGTTCATCGATAAATAAAATATACTCTCCTTTAGCCGCTTCAATTTCTTTCAAAAAAGCCTTGACTCTGTTTTCAAACTCACCTCGATATTTGGTACCGGCGACTAAAGATCCTAAATCCAAAGAAATAATTTGTTTGTTTTTAAGGCTTTCGGGAACCAATCCTTTAACTATTTTTTGAGCTAATCCCTCAACAATGGCGGTTTTCCCCACTCCGGCTTCTCCGATTAAAACAGGATTATTTTTTGTTCGGCGCGACAAAACCTCCATCAATCTTCTTATCTCAGATTCTCTTCCGATAACCGGGTCAAATTTTCTGTCTTGAGCCAATTTGGTTAAATTACGAGAGTATTTTTCTAAAATTTGATATTTAGACTCCGGTTCCGGATCCGTAATTTTTTGGTCGCCCCGAATTTGAGATAAAACTCTTAAAACAGTTTCGTAGTCCAATTTTTTAAAATCTAAATTATTACCCAATAAAATTGTTTTGTTTAAAATTTCTTTGGCTTTTGTTTCGCTGTCTATCAAGGATAAAAATAAATGCTCAACTGAAACGAATTCGTCTCCCATTTTAACGGCTTCTTGTCTGGCCCTGTCTAGAACCTTAGCCATGTCTTGGGTTAAATAAAGTTGATTTTGAACTTGAGGAGTTGCAATTATCGGAATTTTATCAATTGATTTTTCGGCTTCTTTTTTTAAATTATCAATATCTGTTCCTAATTTTTGGAGTAAAACCAAAATTATTCCCTCCTCTTGGGAAAGCAAGGCAAATAAAAGATGAAGGGCATCAATTTGCTGTTGCCCTTTCTTTTGAGCGATAAATCTGGCGTTTACTATCGCTTCTTGGGCTTTGTGAGTAAAATCGGAACCGTTCATAAATTGGTACATAAAAATTGAGAGTTAGTTTCATTTTCTTTGTATCAAAGCTACTCCCAAAAGTCAACGCCGCTAAAATTAATAGCGGGTTAAAAATTTAGGGAATTTTAGTTAAACTTCTATTTGTTCTCTCCAAGTACAATTTCAATATTTTTTTCTTGATTGTCCCTGAAAATTTTAAGAGTAACTTTATCGTTCGGATTATATTTTAAAATAATTTCAGCTAAAGGATTTTCTGTTGTAATTTTTTCGTTATTTAATTCTAAAATTATATCATCTTTTTTTAAGCCAGCTTTTTCTGCCGGAGAATCGGCCAGAATAGCCTCTTTAGTTTCCTGGCCGTTTTTATCTCTTCCTATCCAGGCGCCATAATCAAAAGGCAAATTATATTTTTCTTTAAGGTCGCTGGTAATCAATGTGTAATAAACTCCTATATAAGGATAAACGATTTTCCCTGAATTTTTTACCTGCTCAATATCTCTTTTGGCTTTATTAATTTGGATGGCAAAGCTGATATTTTCAGCTCCTAAAACCGTAGCCGTATTAATCCCCACCACTTCTCCTTTTAAGTTAAGCAAAGGACCGCCTGAATTTCCTTTATTAATAGCTGCGTCGGTCTGGATAACATCTTCAATGGTTTCTACAAATGTTCCGCCGAGGGCAGTTACCGTTCGACCCAGACCGGAAACAACGCCAACTGAAATTGTATTCCTGTATTCTCCTAGGGCGTTGCCAATTGCAATTACCGATTGGCCAAGCCTTAAATCAGATGAATCGCCTAGTTTTACTGTTGGAAAAGGGCCCTGCCCTTGTTCGATTTTTATTATGGCAAAGTCCTGGTAAGGGTCCTTGGCGAGAACTTTAGCCGGATATTTTTTCCCATCATTCGTAAAAACAGTATACTCTGCTTGTTCGTCGTCTACCACGTGTTTGTTGGTTAAAATTGTCCCGTCTTCGTAAATAATAAAGCCCGAACCTCCGCCAACCTCCTGTTTTTGGGTTCCTTTTTGCCTATACTGCGGGATTTGAAATCCAAAACCCTCGCCAAAAGGGTCAAAAGGATTTGTATAATATTCTTCATATATTGGGACATCTTTGCTGATAATAATGCTTACCACTGCCGGTGAGTTTTGCTCTACAGCTTTCATTATTGCTTCTTCTTGAGAGGTTTGGGGAGAACACAAAGAGACTTCATCCTCAGATAAATTAGTAAAGTTTTTATCCTGAATTTTTATATCAAATCTAGAAAGAAAATCTTTAATTTCTGAATAATAATAACCGCTGGCAACAACGCCCGCAAAAAAACCAAAAAGAGAAGAGCAAAAAACAATTAAAAAAATAATTAATATGAACCTCTTAAGCTTACTTTTGATTTTAGATTTAAAATTTTTAATTGGGTCAAAAGATTTATAAGATTTTAATTTGTCGTTAGACATATTAAATTATTATTTATTTTTATATTTTATATTATATCAAAATTAAAATTTTTTAGCAGCTTGTCTTGCTGCTATCGCCTTATCAAGGATAACCAAAATAATCCCTAGGCTGGGGAAAAACTTAAAGCTAAAAGTTTAAATACGAAATTTTATCTGAGAAATAATCTCGAGAAACTCCAGACTACCCTTTAAGACAAACTCCTAAATCCCCCAGCCTAGGAGTCGTTTTTTAAACATAAATTAATTACTTATTGTTGAGTTGTTGATGAAAAGTTTGGCATTTCCGGTCTCATTTGAATTGATTGTGCGGCAATACTGCCGTCTTGATTTGTCTTGCCAGTCACGCTAACTGTTTTGCCAATTTCAAGGTCGCCCGAAACGCCGCCCACAAATTTACTGATTTCTGTCGTGTCTGAATAAAAAACAATTTTTGAACCGCCATTTCGGATGCTTACCGTAATGCTTTCGTCGTCTTTAGAGATAATGTTTCCTGTGACAAAACCATTGTCATTATTATTTCCGCCAGCTCGATCAATGGTTCCAGCTCCCATTCTGTTGCCAAAACCGCTTGCACTCATTTGTTGAAGTTTTTGCGAGGTTTTACTTTCTGAATATTTTATCCCTCCAAAAAACGCTACTGTTCCAATTATTGTTAATGTAACTAAAAATAATAAATATTTTTTCATAATTATTTTATTATTAAATTAATAAATTTTTTATTCATATCTTAATGCCTCTATCGGATTTAACGATGCCGCTCTCCGAGCGGGATAATAACCAAACCCAATTCCTATCGCCGCTGATACTCCAAAAGCCAAAACAATGGAAGAAAGAGAAATAGTTGTGGTTAGGCCTCCAAACCTGGCAATCAAAAGAGAAATAATCCATCCTGAAATTACACCAAAAACTCCCCCAATAAAAGTAAGAGTGGTGGCCTCTGCAAGAAATTGCAAACTAATGTCTTTTTTCTTAGCGCCTATGGCTTTACGAAGCCCTATTTCTCTCGTTCTCTCGGTAACGGTCGTCAGCATCATATTCATGATTCCAATGCCGCCGACAAACAGAGAAATACCGGCTATCGCCGCTAAAAGCGTAGTAAAGGTACTAGTGACGGAAGAAGCTGTTGCTAAAATATCTGCTTGATTTAAGACATTAAAATCCGCGAGCGCGGGATCGGAAATTTTATGACGATTTAATAAAAGCGTTGTAATCTGTTGTTGAATAATTGCCGTTGAATCCGAATCTTGAGCCTGCACGCTAATGGTAGTCACGTAATCTCCGCCACCCAAAAAGCGTTGAGCAGTAGAGATAGGAATATAGATAACATCATCCTGGCTTCCAAATCCCGTACCGCCCTTAGATTGAGTAATGCCAATAATTTTAAAATCAATTTTATTAATTTTAATTGTTTGTCCTATTGGATCTGAGTTCGTGCCGAACAAATCGTCGCGAGTCGTAGGCCCTAAAACCGCCACTTTTGCCAAGTTTTGGACTTGTTGGTCGGAAATAAAATTTCCGCTGTCAATCTGAATATTCCTTACTTGAGGATAAGCAGAGACGGTGCCCACAACCCTGGTATTAGTATTTTGTCCTTTAGCTACAATTTGATAATTTTGTGAATTTTCCGGCGCTACTGCTTTTATAAATGCAACTTGCTGCGAAATAGCGCTGGCGTCTTCTTGGGTTAAAGTTTGAGCAGAGCCCCTAGAAGAACGTACTTCATTCCCCACCCCTCTCTGAAAACCGGGCTGCACTAATAACAGATTTGAGCCTATGCTTTCTATATTTGATTGAATTTGCCCTTGAGCTCCCTGGCCGATAGAAATCATGGCTACTACTGAACCAATACCAATTATAATCCCTAGGATCGTTAATCCCGACCTAACTTTATTCATAGATATCGCCGAATATGTTTCTTGCAATAAATCTGATAAAATCATATTTTATGATTATTAACGACGCGTTGTTTATGATTTTCACCGTCTTCTATGATGATTCCGTCACGAATATGAATTATCCGGTTTGCGTGCTCGGCCACATAAGGCTCGTGAGTAATAAATACGACAGTGCGCTTATATTCGAAGTGAAGCCTTTGAAATGTTTCTAGAACAACTTCTCCTGTTTTTGTATCAAGATTACCCGTCGGTTCGTCAGCCAAAATCAAAGACGGGTTGTTAACCAAAGCTCGAGCGATGGCTACTCTTTGCATTTGCCCTCCCGAAAGCTGATTAGAAAGATGATCAAAGCGAGATTCTTCAAGTCCTGCATTTTTTAAAGATGCTTTTGCTCTTTTCTCTCTTTCTCCTTTTGGAAGACCTGCGTAAATAAGCGGTAAAACAACATTACGAATAACCGTAGCTCTTGGCAGAAGATTGAAAGATTGAAAAACAAAACCAATTTTATTTTTTCTGATATCAGCCAACTCGTCATCAGAAAGTTTTGATACGTCTTGTTTATCCAAAAAATAGCTCCCTTTAGTTGGCACATCTAAACATCCTAAAATATGCATTAACGTTGATTTGCCGGAACCCGAAGGTCCCATAATAGCTACAAATTCTCCATCTTTAATAATAAAAGAAATATTATTAAGTGCCTTAGTTTCTACATTTCCACTTTTATAAATTTTAGTAATATTTTCAACTTCAATCATTTTTATTATTATTTTAATAACATTTACATGCCAAACATACCAAATCCTTGATTCTGGCGTGATTGCGTGTTTTGTTGTGAGGTTTGATTAGGGTTTGAAGTAATGGTTTGAGAAATTATAGTATCTCCTTCCTTTAGGCCGCTTATAATTTCAGTATAAGAATCGTTAGATAATCCAATTTCCACTTGTTGTTGACGAGGTAACGCTTTCGAAATAACTCTTGTATTGGTAGTAGTAGAGACTGCGCTACTTTCCAGTATTTCTATATAAGAATTACTGTTATTTGTTTTAATCGCTGAACTTGGAACTAATAATACGTTTTGTTTTGCATTTGTAATAATATTTGCACTTAAGCTCATTCCGGGTCTTATTCTTTCGTCTTGAGTGTCAAAAATAATTTTAACGCTATAGTTAACCACTCCCTGGCTTACAGTTCCTATATTATCAATTTCAATTACTTCACCGGTAATACTTAGATCCGAAACAGCATCGAAAGTAAAAGTAACCTTTTGGCCAACCTTTATTTTTGCAATATCTATTTCATTTAAGGAAATTTCAGCTAATTGTTGTTCTGTAATAATCGTTGCTAATATAGTTCCAGAGGTTACAGAATCTTCTTTTTTGGAATTCAATGCAACGATAATACCGTCAAAAGGAGCACGAACAAAACAATCGGCAAGATATTCTTTTGCGTCTGAAAGAGCGCTCTCTTTTTGTTCTACTAAAATTTGTTGTGATTGAATATCTCTTTTGTAACTTTCGATTGTATCTTTGCCTTCGTCAATTGCCTGAATATTCGAAAGCAAATTAGTCATCTGCTGAGTAAGGGAATTTGTAAAACTATTAAGGTCGGAGAGCTGCGTATCGGTAGTGCTCGTTGGGATGGGCAATGTAAGCGATTGTTCTTTAGATAATTCTTTACATAAAATGACTGCATCACGAGTTAATCTTGTTAGTTCTGTAATTTCTTTCTCGATAGCACGAACCTTTTCAAAAAAATTTTCGAGCGTATCCGGTGAAGATAGTTTTGTAATTAAAAAATATTCCTTCTTAACTTCATTGTACTTGTCGCGAAGAGCAATAAAATAATTTTCTTCTTCTTTCCGCGATAAAAGAGACTCGCCAGTAGATATGCTCACCAAACTTCTGTAATAGTCAATATCTGATTGGTCTCCTCCGTAACTGCTCTCTAAAAACATCTTTTCTAGCTTCTCCATAACTGTCGACAGTTCATTAAAATTATCGGAAACTATATTAAGAGTATCTTCATAATTTTTAACTAAATCTGTTTCTGCCTTCCCTTTTGATTTTTCTAATTCTTCTAATGCAAAGTTAGTATTTTCTAAATTAATTTCGGCATCCTGAATTGCCTGTTTGGCATCTTCGGAATCCAATTCAACAATAAGTGACCCGGCTTTTACTTCCTGGTCTTTACTTATATAAAGCGCCGAGATCTCTCCGGAAATTTTCGGTTTGACATCCACTTGGTCCAAAGCTGAGACTTGGCCAGAACCTGAAACCGAAGCAATAAGAGCGCCTTTTTCAACCGTAGCTAAAATATAGCTTGTTTGTTCTGTCTTATTATTAAATTTTTTATATCCGAAATAACCACCGCCAATTAACATAATGGCAATGATGACCATTATGATTTTGTGCTGAAATATCATCTTTAATGCTTTGAAAACAAAAGTTTTAAACATATTAATTTAATTGCTTATTTTTTATATTGAAAAAGAGAATCTTAGGCCTCCGTTTTTTTATCTCCGTCTTTTCCTAAAAAAACAGAGTGCCTAAGGTTTCTTTCTGGACCGATATTATTGATTATTATTCTCTATCTTATTGTGAAAAGGAAATCCTAACCCTCCATGTCTCCTGTCTGGCCCAAAACCTCCAAAAAAAAGATATTCTCGTGGAATATTGTTGTCAGCGGCCCATTGCTTTAAAGACTCCATTTGTGTTTTCATCTCTTCACGATTTTTACTTCTCTGAGCTTCTATTTCGGTTTTTTTAGCAAAAATTTTGTCTGCCTGATCTTGAGTTAATTTTCCGTCTTTTACTGCCTGTAAAATTCGGCCGGTAAATTCTTGCTGGCGCTGAGCTTCCATCTCAGCTATCTTTTCTCGATGCTGTGATTCCATTTGAACTTTTTGCTCATCAAACACCGCCTGAACATCGCTTGGATTTAAATTAAATCTTGTTGCTATAATGTTTACTATATTACTCATAGGATTTTCACCCCCGGCAATATTAGATACGGCATGGGCAGTACCGATTGTAATAAAAGCCAAGGCTATTAAAATTGCGGATAGGATATATTTTTTCTTCATAAATTATTTTTTTATAAATTATTTTATTTTCTTCGATCTTTTCCTCTATCATCACCTATGAGAGGGTTTCGGCTTTAATAGGGATTTTATTTTTAATTGCTACTTATATTACTACAACTTTTAGATTGTTTTATTTCATAAATAAGGACCGAAAAGAGGGTTGAGGTAAAAGCTTAAAAACCTCTCGTTCGGTCCTTCGCTTTCTCAACCCTCTAATTTATTACTACAAATTTTTATATTCTTTATTTCATTAAAAACAAAATCGCTTATTCGGCGATTTTGTAATTTATAATATTTTTAACTTTTTATTATTTAGAAGGAGGTCGGTTTCTTGGAATTCTATCTGGCGGAAAAAGATTAAAATCTTTTTCAATCTGACGTATCTCAACGGCTTTTACCGTACCATCGCTACGCTCTCCAAAAATTACTATTTCATCTCCCCGTTCTATTTCTCCATCGGAAAAAATACGTGTTTCCGATACGATTATTATCGTTAAGGTTTCCTCTCTGGGTGTTTCTATTTTAAAACCGCTATCCATTATTTCAGAAACAACGCCACGATGAACATTATGAATAGAAGGAGCTCCAAAGTTACGATAAAATTGGCCCATAACGGGCAACTTCCTATCTCTTGCATTCAAAAATAAACTGGGATGAAAGGGTGTCTTTTCTATTAAAAAACCTATTGCTAAAGCCAAAACAATAATAATTAACAATGAATAAATAATCGGCCTACGATAAACAGAAACAAAACGTTTGCTAAATATTTCTAGCATCACAATCAAAATTACGACAATTAAAATTAAAAACCAAGGCAGAGAACCTAAAAAAATTCCGATTCCGCGAAAACCGAATCTTGGCATGAATAAAACTCCGCTTGCCCTTAAGGAGAAAATAATAAAACTAACAAGATAAATAATAAAGAAAAATAAGAAGAAAGCACCTAAACTCATCAAGGTTATTTTCAAAATAAAGGATATTCTTGGCTTCATTTTGATATCCCCGCTTTTTATCTTATCGATTATCTTGTCGCTTATTGAATTTTTTTGTTCTACATTATCCATGGTTGTAACCTATTTTTTTAAAAAATGACCTCATTATTTTTTTTGCTCGCTTTATTCTTACTCCGACGGTAGAAATGGGAATTTGCATAATGTCGGAAATTTCTTCATAAGTTAATTCTTCTACATAGTAAAGAATTATCGGCTCCCTGTATTTCGGTTCCAATTTGTCGAGGCACTGGTCTATTGTTTTTCTTATTTCTTGATTATCTATCTTTTGATTAATATTGTCGTGGTTAAAAAAACCATAAGGAAAAAAAGTATCCAAATCAAAAAATGGCAAGGATTGTTTCTTTCTTTTTTTTATGGCGTTTACCAATTCATTATGGGCGATGCGATATAACCAAGAGGAAAATTTTCTTTTTGTATCAAAGCTTTGGATATTTGTATAGGCTTTTATAAAAATATCCTGAAGAACATCGCTTATATCCTCTTTGTCAGAAATGAATTTTTTTGCATAACGCCCGATTTTGCTTTCGTACCTGTTGATTAAAATGCCAAAAAGCCCAACCTTTCCGGACCGAATAGACTGCACAATCTCTTCATCTTTTAATAAAGATGCGGGTTCTTCCATATAATTAATACAAAAAAAGAATAATTTTATTTCATTCTGACGCAAAAAAGCGTCAGGTCCTGTTTTTGTTTATAGAAATAAAAAAACAATCTTTTAAAAAAGATGCGTCGTTTAAAATTTTTTTTTAGAAATTTTATTTATGCTTTCTCTTTTTAGCCCTGGCTTCAAGCATAAGTCGCTTTATCTCTAATCGCTTTTTTGTTTTATGGGAATGTGATCTTATATATTTATATTTACCCACTCCCTTAGGTCTTTGTGCCATATGTTGTATATTATACTAAAAAACTACCCTCGGCTATAGCCTCAAGGGCAAAGTTAACTTTAATTGGATTCTTTAAATAATTCTCTTGCCGCATCCCAAATACCGGAATCATTTTGCTTTGTTTTTAACCAATACCACCATTCAGCTCCCCATAAATAAAATTCATCGAACCCTGTTTTTTTGGCAAATCCTATATTGCTTTTAAACTGTTCTAGATTCATTGTTTTCTCCTGTTCCTCTCTAGGCAAATCACTAATCAGGCTTTTTCCCCAGGGCTCAGCCTGCAGTTCCCCGCAAATCACTCTTTTATCGAAAATAGCTTTTATTATTTGATATTTCCTCCAATAGAAAACCGGCGGAAAAGGGTATTCTACGTAAGCGTTAAAATTATTGAACCAAACTTTTCTATAAAGGCTAAAGCTCACCATATCTCCCAAGTTTGCCGTTTTTATCCAGAAACGATTAGAGCCGGAATCGCTTATTATAACAGGCCTTTCCGGATTTAGTTTTTTTACCAGGTCAATTTCTTTTTTTAAGAAATTATCGTCAGTTTCCGGACAGTTTCCGAAAGGAAAAAAAGGCTCATTCTCCACCTGCCAAGCCCAAATATTATCATAATCTTTATATTTTAAAACAATATTTTCGATTAATTTTAAAACTGATTCCTGTTGTTTTGACTCCTCCGTTCTTTTAGCCCATTCCGGCACATGACACTCCGGCCATCTCGGAACTTTCCTTCCTATGGCTAAGGTCAACTTAACGTTTCTTTTTTGAGCTTCTTTGACTTGAAAATCCAAATCGTCAAAAAAATAGTTTCCCGGGTTTTTTTCAATTAAGTCCCAGTAAGCGGTGACCTTAAGATGAGAAACCTTGAGGTCGTCTAAAATCGCCAAATAATTATCTTTCCAGGGAACACCCAATAAGTCCGATTGTTTCTGGGAAAAACTTATCCCCCAGTTTATATTTTGAGCCTCCGGGGCTTTCCCGATAAAAAGCCACACTAAGAATATTAAAATAGGCAGTCCCAGTATTAAAAACAATATTTTTAAAATTTTTTTAATTCTCATTTTAAGTAAGGATGGCAAGGCCGGATATTATTAATATAATTCCTAAAATTTTTTGCAATAAAACTTTTCTTGAAATTTGTTCTTTAAAAATTTTAGGAAATTTAAAGAAAAAAATTGTGGCTAAAATAATCAGAAAAACGTATTGAATCCCGGCCAAAGCGTTGATCAGGGGCAAAAAAATAATCGGAGCTAAAAAAACAGCCCTGTTTTGTAAAATAGAAGAAATAGCTCCCGCTGCTTTTGAAAAAGCGAAGGGCAGGGCAACCTTTTTCTTTAAAATAGTCTGGGGTTTAAAAATATTGTTTCTTACCTCGGAAAACAACAAAAGAAAACTTAAGGCCCCTAAAAATTCTCCTAATCTCATCCAGATGAATCCCGGCAAGAAAGGCAAAAAATTATAAACGATTTTGCTTAAAACAAAAGTCAAAGCAAACAAAAAAGAGGCAAGCAATGAAATTTTAAGACTTTTCATGGTAGCCAACTTTTCTTTCTGGATGGTCAAAACAACGCTTCCTGAAACTAAAAAAAACAAAGCTGATATTTCTGAAACTCCAAGAGTTAATTTTTCGAATCCGATTTCAAAAGGAAAAAAAGCGAATAAATAAATTAGGATTAAGCTGAAAATAGGAACCGTTCCCCCGACGGCCGGTCCAATCCTGGAAACTTCAAAACTGTTAATCGCCTGATAATAAAAAAACAGAGCTGAAAGAGAAACAATCCCGGCAAGAAGGCTCAGCCCTATTAAATATAAATTAGGGATTATAAAGAATGTCGTATTCTCTAAAAAAGAAAATCCAAAAGAATAAAAAAATTCATGAGAAAATAAAATTCCTATCGGAACAAGAAATAAAACCCCTATAGATAAAATACCCACGTAAAAAGCGTAAATTTTAGGAGACAACAACTCTCCTCCCAAAATATACTTATCCAGAAAGACGGCTAAAGAAAGTAGAAAATAGCTTGAAATAGCTAAAGTTAACCACATATTTTTAGTTAATTAATTTCTAAACAATTTTCTTTGCAAATTTTGGCATAATAAAAAGCACTGGGCCTGGGTTTTCTTTCCAAGGTTTTATAATCGATTTCTACTAATCCGAATCTAGGCTCAAAACCTTTATCCCATTCGAAGTTATCGATTAACGACCAATAAAGATAGCCCCTGACATCTATCCCTTCTTCAATGGCTTTATAAACCCAATATAAATAATCTTTAATAAAATTTATTCTTAATTTGTCTCGAGCGTCAGCTAATCCGTTTTCGGTAATATAAACTGGCAGATTGTATTTTTTTAATTCTTTTAAGACGCGGCTGATGCCTTCGGGATAAATCTCCCATCCCATGTCAGTAATAATCTTATTTTCATTTTTTCTAAAAAAAGGAAATTTAATTTTAACGTGAAAATAATGATTTAAACCTATGAAATCCAAATGATTCTTAATTTTTTTTAAAAAATAATGATTCCAAAAATACTTGACTATAGCAACAACAACATTGTCCAAAGGGGATTTCTTATCGTAAGGCTCGAAAAATGTATTATTTTTAGCGATAGATACTTTTGCTTCTTTGTCTATGCTATGAATAATTTCGTAGGCTTTTTTATGGCTTTTTATCAAATTTTTAATAACTTTTATCACTTTTAAAAAACTTTTTTCTTGAGGCGGATACCTTCTTTCATAATAAGAGTTAGCACTGTAAACCAAAGGTTCATTAATTGTAATCCAAAAATCAACGCATTCTTTCAGGTTTTCGGCTATTTTTTTGACGTACCTGCCGAAATAATAAGAAGATCGAGGATTGAGCCATCCTCCCTTTTCCAAAAACCATAAAGGAATTGTCCAATGGGATAAGCTTACAAATGACGAAATTCTTTTTTCTTTCAAAGACAGCAGCACTTTTTTATAATGTTCTATTTCTTTTTCATCAAATTCCCCTTCTCTAGGTTCAATTCTTGACCATTCAATAGAAAAACGAAAGGCATTCTGATTAAGTTTTTTTAATAAATCAAAATCTTGTTCGTATTTATTATAATGATCGCAAGCAATGCCCGCGTCTTTGAATTTCGACCAGTCGCAATTTTTAATTCCGCCCTCAACCTGATAGGCCGAAGTAGAGGATCCCCATAAAAAATCTTTAGGAAAAGTTAAAATCTTTTTCATTGCTTAATCATATCATAGTTTAATCAGTAATTTAAAAATTCCATCTTCCATTTTTCGTTTAAATGACGAATAAAAAAAATTAAAATTAAGTAAAAAACAACCAGCCAAACAAAAGAAACGTTTTCCAGGCTCAAAGAAGAAAATGAAAAATCGGAAAGCCAATCTACTGTTTTTACAATATAAGTCAGAATCAACCAGCATGGAAAAGAAAAAATCCGGGCAAGGCCTTGGGAAACAATACCGACGAGCCCGACTAAAAATCCAAAAATAGTCAGTAAAGGAATAAAGGGTAAAACTAAAATATTGGTAAGCGGTGAAATTAAAGAAATCCGGCCAAAATTATAAATTAAAATCGGCAAGGTGAAAACCTGGGCCGAAAAAGTCATCGAAATCATGGTTCTTAAATTAAAAAATTCTTTTTCAGGAATTATTTTAAGAAATTTTTTCAGAATAGGATCTAAAAAAATCAAACCGATTACGGCCAAAAAAGACAATTGGAAGCTGACATCAAACCTTAAAAGCAAAGGATTTGCAATTAAAATAAGCACTGCAGCAAAAACAATTGACCTGAAAGCCGTGCTTTTACGGCCAATCTTTTGAGCAAACAAAAAAAGACCGCCCATAATTCCGGCTCTAATTGCAGAAGCCGGAAAACCTACCATTAAAATAAACAGGATTAAAAAAATAACTGTCAGATAAAAAGCTTGGCCCCTCCAAAAACCAAGTCCCAAAAGAAACTCCATCAAAATGGCTGATATTATGGCTATATGCATTCCTGAAATAGAAGCAATATGGCTGACCCCTGTAATATTTAATTCCTCTCTGAACCAATCCGGCATTCTCCGTTGGTCTCCAAACATTAGGGCTCCCAAAAGCGAACTTTGGGGCGGAGAAAAGTTCTGATAAATTGATTGACGGATTCTGTCTTTAAAAAATAAAATTCCAGTAAATAAAAAATTACCTTTTTTCTCGCCTATTTTTTTAATCTCAGGAAAATACATCACGGAGAAAATTCCGTCTTTAGCAAGAAAATTTTTATAGTCAAATTCTTCAAAAACCATCGGCGTTTTCAATTCTCCGATAATTTCCAGTTCGTCTCCATAGTTATAAACAGGATAACGTGAAGCTGTCACCAAAACCTTTCCCGATGTTTTAATTTTTTTATTGTTTATCAAAGCATGATCGCTTTTAATTTCTAAATTAATGCTTTTATCTCTTATATCCGCTTCTTTATTGACCACGCCAACTAAAATTAAAGCCTCCTCCTTGTCGTTGTACTTTTTAAAATCGTTATTCGAAATTTTTCCCATGGCCGATTGATAATGCCAGGCTCCCAAAACTGCAAAAATAAAACAAAAACTAAAAATAGCTAATCTTTTGATTTTTAAGAAAAAACAAAAAATCGCTGACAAGATGCTTAAAATTAAAAGTCCCGGAAAAAACTCCCGGGAAATCAAAAAAATAGAACTTAAAAAAATACCAATTATAAAAGAAAGGCAAAAATATAAAAAGACTTTTGAAAAAGTCATTTTATGATTTTCTTAAATTTATATTTTAAATCCGGTAGCCATAAGGGTAACCTTTATTTCCCCTTTTTTAAGAGTTTTATCTTTTATTGCCCCGAAAATTATTTTAGCTTTGGGGTCTATGTTTTGAGTTATGATCTTGGCCACCGTATTTACCTCAAAAAGACTAAGGTCTTCAGCTCCGGAAACGTTGAATAAAACTGATTTTGCTCCTTTGATCGAAAAACTTAATAAGGGAGAGTTGATAGCTCTTAAGGCTGCCGTCATTGCCCTCTTAGGGCCTTCTGCCCGGCCGGTACCAAAAATGGCTGGACCGGAATCTTTCATTACAGCCTTGGCGTCAGCGAAATCAAGATTTATAATCCCCGGTTTTACAATTAAATCAGAAATCCCCTGTACTGCTTCCCTTAAAACTTCGTCGCAAACCCAGAAAGCATCAATCAAAGAGATATTTTCTGTTTCTTTTGTTCTTAAGAGCTTGTCGTTAGGGATAACTAAAAGGGTATCAACTTTTTCTTTCAAATCTTTTATTCCTTTTTTGGCGATTTTTTTTCTTTGAGTCCCCTCGAAACTGAAAGGCTCCGTGACAATAGCAATTGTCAAAGCGCCTATGCTTTTAGAAATTTCCGCGACTATGGGAGCAGCACCGGTTCCGGTTCCGCCGCCTAAACCGCAAGTAATAAAAACCAGGTCTGAATTTTTTAAAAGCTCGAAAATTTCCTCCTTGCTTTCTTTGGCAGCGGCCTTGCCGATACTATAATTCATGCCCGCTCCCAAACCCTGAGTAATTTTTTTGCCTATTTGCAATTTTTTATCGGCCAGAGCGCTTCTTAAATTTTGGACGTCCGTATTTGCGACAATCAGCTCTATGCCGGAAATTCTACATTTTGCCATCCGAGAAATCGCGTTATTCCCCGAACCTCCTATCCCTATTACTTTTATTTTAGGCCTATTTTTTTTCATTTTAATTGTTTACTCCTAGGGGATAAAACTGCGAAACAAGTCTTTTATCTTACCTAACATTTTTTCATCGCCTCCAATATTAATCTTGTCATTATCATAATCTAGTCCTTCCAATACTAAGCCGCAAACCGTAGCTAAACTCGGGTCTTCCTCTAATCCGATGAAACCTTTGGGTTTGCCGACTCGAGCTGGAAGCTTTAATTCTTTTTTTGCCAACTCTGAAATTTGAGAAAGGCAAGCTCCGCCTCCGGTGAAAACTATTCCGGCCGGCAACAATTTTTGACGAGAAACTTTTTTTAATTCTTGGTCAATTTGGTCAAAAATTTCCGAAACCCTGGCGCCGATTATAGCATTCAACATTTTTCTGGAAAAGATTAAAGAATCTGAAATTTTAATTTTATCTCTTTTGTATTTTTCTCCTTTTTCTTTTTTAGACGAACAAGTACCGAACTCTCGTTTGATTTTTTCAGCTAAATCAACTTCGCACTTTAAACCAATTGCTATGTCTTGAGTAATGTTTGCGGAACCTATCGGAAAAATAGTGGAATGGATCAGGTTCTCTTCTTCAAAGATGGCTAGTCCCGTAGTTTCAGCTCCAATATCCACCAAGGCGACTCCCAGTTCCTTCTGTTGAGGAGTTAAAACTGATTTTGCCGCCGCAACTGGAGAAAACTGAATCCTATCTGGTTGCAGCTCAGAATATTGGATGGCCTTCTTTAAATTATGTAAAGAAGGAGTAAAAGCGCAAAGTAAAAGAACCTCAGCTTCCAACCTTATTCCTTCCATGCCTAAAATCTCTTTAATACCTCCCTTGCCGTCGACAATAAATTCTTTGGGAAAATAATCAATAATCTCCTGGTTTGAAGAGAGGTTCATTGATTGGACTGCCTGGCCAATGACTCTTATCTTGTCTTCTTCTGATATTCGCTTATCAGCCCTTGAAACAGCTATGGTTCCTTTAGAAAAAATTGCGCTCATGTGAGAACCGTTTATGTTGAAAAAAGCATGCTTTATCCGTTGACCGCTGAAATTTTCGGCGTCTTCAATCGCCGATTTAATTATTTCAGCCACTTTCTCCGGTTTACTAACCACCCCTTTCCTGACCCCGAAGCAATGTTTCCTTACTTGAGCTAAAACTTCCAGCTCTTCCTGGTCTGCTTTTTTTAAGACAACTAAAACTTTAATAGTATCTGTCCCGATATCCAAACCGGTTATCACTTCTTGGCCTCTGTTGCGAAACATTTATTTTTTAAATTTATTTATTAATAATTTTTTTAAAATAATAGCTCTGTTTTTTTTCCATCAAATTAGCTTGTTTTTCGGATTTTTCATGGTCATATCCCAAAAGGTGTAAAATGCCATGAATTAAAACCCGATAAAGCTCATTTTCAAATTTAGATTTAAATTTTTTAGCGTTCTTATCAACCTCTTGAGGACAAATAATTATTTCTCCTAGGATTACCCTCTCTCTTATTTTTTTAATTTTAAGTTCTTTTTTTAGATTTTTAAATTCCGCGAAAGAAAGAACATCGGTGATTCTATTTTTTTTTCTGTATTTTCTATTTAAATTCTTAATTGCTCCAGGGTTTACGAAAGCGACTGATAAATCATTTTTTTTGAGCTTTCCGATCAATACTTTCTTTATAATCCCCTTTAGTTTCTTTTCGTCCAAATTAAATTTAGTCAGATTGTTTATCTCAATCATAATCTTTATTTATGGTATCAAATACGAGAGTTCAAATCAAATAAAAAACCCTGCCTATCGGCAGGCCTGCCTGCCGATAGGCAGGCAGGCGCCTTATAAAATTAAAACAAAGCGACAGCTTTTCAACTAATAATTTTCCAGGGCTTTTTTATAAAAATTGAAACAAAAAAGCCCGGCAAGTACCGGGAAACTTTACTCAATTTTCATATTTTAAGATAAAAATTCTCTTACTATTTTACTCGCTAATCCCCCTTCGGCCCTGCCTTTTATTTGGGGAGTTAATTCTTTCATTACCTTACCCATGTCTTTTATGTTTTCCGCTCCGGTCTTTTTAATCGTTTCTTTAACCATCTTTCTCACCTCTTCTTCCGGCAATTGTTCGGGTAAATAATCTTTTAAAATTTCTAATTCCTTGGCTTCTTTTTCGACTAAATCTTTTCTATTCCCTTTTTCAAACTCTAAAATAGCTTCTTTCCTCTTTTTAACTTCAGACATTATAGCTTCTACTATTTCCTCGTCGGTTAAGCTGCTTTGATTCGCCAAATTATTTTCGCTCTCATCTTTTCCTTTTATTAATTTAAATCTTTTTTCTTTTTCCCTGTTTAGAATTTGAGCGCTCAAAAACCTCAAAGTAGACGCTTTGTTTTCATTTTTTTCTTTAAGAGCAGAGTATAAGTCTTTTTGAATCTTTTCTTTAAGATTCATATTTTTTTCTAAATTAAAAAACTTTATCCTAACTTAGCCAATTTTTGATAATGTTTTTTAAGCTCTTCTTTTCTCAAGGCAGCTTTCTTAACGGCCCCTTGGCTTTTTGCTTTGTCTTTGAATCTTATCTTTCTGGCCTGAATCAAAATTCCGCTTCTTCTGAATTGCTGAGAAAAGCGCCTTATCAAACTCTGAGTTGTTTCTTTTTGTTTTCTTTTTATTTCTAAAACCATATATTTAAAATTATCTTTAAACGGGATGAATGTCTTCAGAAAGAGGAGAACCGCCGATAAGGTGCAAATGGACGTGCTCTACTTCTTGTCCTCCGTGACGACCTACCCTAAATAAAAGTTTGTACCCCGATTTTGATATTTCCAGACTATCAGCTATTTTCTTCGCTGTCAAAATAATTTTTCCCATTAACGCCTCGTCCTCATCTTTAATATCTGAAATTCTGGAAATATGCTTTTTGGGAATAATCAAAATATGAACTGGAGCCAAAGGATGAATATCTTTGAAGGCAAAGACATCTTTATCTTGGTAAATAATCTCCGCTGGAATTTCATTATTGGCAATTTTACAAAAAAAACATTCTTTCATTTGAAAATTTAAACCTTTTTTTTCATTTCTTTAACTATTCGGCCGATTTCTATTGACCTCTGTTTTCCGTTTTCCATATCCCTTACTAAAACTTGTTTTTCTACTACTTCTTTTTGCCCTATAATCAAGACATATTTTACCCCTAATCTGTCGGCGATTTTCATCTGAGCGCCCAAAGAATCCTTGCTTAAAGAATGCGCGATAGGAATTTTAGCCTTCCTAAAATCTTCTATTAGCCTTAAGCTTTCTCTTTTGGCTTTCTTGCTTAATTGAGCTAAAAATATTTTTGGCCGCTGGCTATTTTTAAACTTCATTTTCCTTCCTTTCATTATTTCTACGATTCTTTCAATGCCCATTGCTCCGCCGCAACCGGGAGTATCCTTGCCGCCTAAAAGCTTCACTAATTTATCATATCTCCCACCACCAGCTAAAGCATATCTGGCCAAACCCGCTCCCGGAGTATTTTCGGAACTTAAATGTTCTGTAGAAAAAATTTCAAAAACGGTCTTTGTATAATAATCCAACCCTCTGACCAAATAGGGATTCAACTGATAAGGAAGGTCTAAATCATCTAAAAACTCTAAAACTTCTTTAAAATATTCATGGCATTCAGGACAAAGATAATCAACTATCTGGGGAGCAGACTTAACGATTCTTTGGCATTTTTCATCCTTACAATCCAAGATTCTTAAAGGATTTTCTTTAGATCGGCGCCGGCAATCAACGCAAAGCGAAGACTGGCGTGATTTAAAATAATTTGATAGCGTTTTTTTATAATAAGGTCTGCATTGGCTGTCTCCGATGCTGTTTATCTCTATTACTAAATCTTTAAAACCTAGTTCTTTAAAAATAGAATAAAAAACCTGAATAATTTCTGCGTCAATTACCGAACTTCTTTCCCCTAGAACTTCGAGCCCTAGTTGAAAAAATTGACGGTATCTGCCTGCTTGCGGCCTCTCGTGCCTAAAAAACGGCCCCCAATGCCATAATTTCACCGGTTGCGTCAAGGATTGCATGCCATGCTCAATATAGGCCCTTACAATCGGAGGAGTGCCCTCCGGCCTTAAAGCCAACAAGTCTCCCCCCTTGGTTTTAAAGGTGTACATTTCTTTTCTAACAACATCCGTATCGCCTCCGGTTCCTTTTGAAAAAAGCTCGGCATCTTCAACTATCGGAGTTTCAATTTTCCTAAAACCATAAAAATCGGCAATAGTTTTTGCTGTTTTTAAAATTTCTTGAAAATATTTTTGGTCCCGCGGAAGGATATCGTGCATTCCATAAGGAACCTGAAATTTTAATTTTTTTTCTCTTGGCATAAATTAATAAGAATAAACCGGAGATTCAATTTTAGAAAAAGCGCTGATGGGCCAAGCCCTTAAATAAACCCTGCCTATTATCTTATCTTTAGACAAAATGCCAAATTTTCTCGAATCAGCCGAGACAAAACGGTTATCCCCTAAAACAAAATATTCTTCCGGGTTTAAGGTTACCTGAACATCTCCTAAAGTTTTAACTTCCAAAGAAAGATATTTATCTTCTTTCAAGTTTTGGTACTCTCCATTTTTATAAAGGAATACGTTTCCGCTTTCAATTTTTATCGTTTCTCCGGGCAAGCCTATAATTCTTTTTATATAACGGGAAGAAGGGTCGTTGGGAGCATCAAAAACAATCACCTCTCCTCTTTGGGGAGCTTTAAAACGATAGGAAATTTCATCAATAATCAAATAATCGCCGTCGGAAAAATTAGGCTCCATTGATTGGCCTTTTACGATAAATGGCTGAAACAAAAAATACCGCACCGGAACCACTATCACAAGGGCGATGATTACTATCTTTAAAACTTCGAAAACAAAAGATAATAGATTTTTCATGTTATTTTTTATAGTATTGAGTTTTTATATTATATCACTTTTTTTTATTTAAACAAGATTTTTCTGATTATCGTATTTTTTATGATATAATTAAAAAATGATTTTAATTGTAGGACTGGGAAATCCAGAAAAAAAATTTGATGGAACTTGGCATAATTTAGGCCAAACAAGCTTGAATTTCGTTAGCCAAAAATGGCAAAAAGATTATTCTTTTTCTGATTGGGAAAAAATAAAAAAAACAGAAAACGAAATCAGTAAGGGAAAAATAAAAGAAAATACGGTTATTCTGGCCAAGCCCTTAAACTTCATGAACCTTTCCGGGAAAAGCGTAAAAAAATTGCTTTTTTATTATAAAACAACGGTTAAAAATTTAATGGTTATTCATGACGACCTGGACCTACCCTTAGGTAAAATAAAAATCGCCAAAAACCGGGGGGCTGCCGGACACAAGGGAGTTCAATCGATAATTTCTGAACTTAAAAGTAAAAATTTTATAAGATTCAGAATCGGAATTAAAGCCGGCAATCAAAAAATAAAAAATCCGGAAAAATTCGTTCTTCAAAAATTTAATAAAAAAGAAAGCAAACAAACAGAAAAAGTCATTAAAAAAACCGCTCAAGCAATAGAAATTGCCATTCAAGAAGGCCTGGAAAAAGCAATGAATCAATTTAATCAATAAAAGAAGAGGTAAAAAAAGATGTTTTACCTCTTATTGTTTAGGGCCTGAAAAGTATAAAAAAACCTTTGACAGATAGTGATAATTCCGAAAGTTGCGAAAATTATCATTACCCATCCCAATAGACTGAACTGAAACTGCGCCAAGCCGATTCTCTCCGTCCAAAATGCATTCAGGAAAATAAACAGATTCAAAATAACCAATCGATAGGCTCTTCCCATTAAGCCCCGGTACTCTCTTTGAATTCCTAGGGCCTGAGCTTGAACGCCCAGGTATGATACTAATAATACGGCAGAAAGAGTAATCAGTCCTATTTCCCAACCGATGTAACCAGCCCAAATAACTCCTAAAATAAGAATCGTGTCGGAAAAGCGGTCAAAAACATGGTCAAGAAAATCGCCTTTTTTATTAGCTAGATTTCTTTGTCTGGCTATTATGCCATCAATAGCGTCTAAAAAAGAGCTAAAGAACAAAAAAATTCCGGCTAAAATTAGCCATTGGGGATTATTAAGCTTTCCTGATAAAAAAATAAAAATCCCGGAGAAAACCGCAAATAAAAAAGAAATGACTGTCCATTGGTTTGGAGTAATTTTTTTCGGAAACTTTCCAGCAAGGCCTATTAACAATCTTTGAACTATTTCTCTCAACGTATAGATGTTTACCATTTCTCATCATTCTCCTTATATTTTATTTTTAAAGAAGCTTTTTATACTTCAGGCTACCTGCGAGCGATCAGAGAATCAAAGCATAAGCTTAGAATCCCTGAATCTTTAAGCTATTAATTAAGATAAAGGAGGGATTGCTTAATTTTCGCAACTCTCAGATAGCCTGAAAAATAAAAAAATCTTGAATTAAAGATATCTTATATTATAATTGAATTTACAAATTTGTCAATGGAAACCAACCCCCCCATTTTAAAAAAAGAGGCTATCTTTTAATTTCATTTTTATGGAAGAAAAAAAATCAGAAAAATCGATTAATCAGGTTTTAGTAGCCGGACTTTCTCATTATTTTTTAGAAAAGTCCAATTTTTGGTTTGAAGAAAATTTTAAAAAAATATTGCACAACCAAAAAACCCAGTCTTTTTTCCAAGACAATGTTCTTTTTTTAGAAAAAGGAAAAAAACTAAATCTATCTGAAACATTAAGGAGGCTGGATGAAGTGGGATATGAAAAAGTATATAAAGTATCAGAAATTGGAGAATTTTCCCATTCAGGGGGAACAATCGAGCTTTTCCCGATAAATTTAAACCATGCCGTTAGGTTTGATTTTTTTGGCAATATACTGGAAAGTATTAAAAAATTGGATATCACGGTTGAAGACGAAGGAAAAGCAAAAAAGATTTTAAAGCATAAATTAAAATCTCAAAAATTCTTTTCCGACTTAAAAGGATTGAAAATTAACGAATATCTGGTTCATTTAGACCACGGGATAGGAAAGTTTATCGGAATTCTTGAAGAGAAAAAAGATAATCTTAAGTATTATATTTTAGAATATGCCCAACAGGATAAGTTATACGTGCCTTTGGGTCTTGAAAGAAAACTTTCCCGCTATATAGGATTCGTTGAGCCTAAAATATCCAGATTAGGTTCCGCTCTTTGGCAAAAAACTAAGAAAAAAATAAAAGAGAGCGCGGAAAAACTGGCCAAAGAACTTTTAGAAATTTACGCTCAAAGAGAAGTGGCCACAAGACCGCCTTATTTGCAAAATGATGAAATTCAAAAACAAATAGCTTCGAGTTTTGAATATGAAGAAACTCCGGACCAACTTCAAGCCTTAGAAGAAATAAGCCGAGATTTGGAAAAAAATCAACCGATGGACAGGCTAGTTTGCGGAGATGTGGGGTTTGGAAAAACGGAAATCGCCCTAAGAACAGCCGTCAAAACAGCCTGCTCCGGGCTGCAAACGGCTTTAATTTGTCCGACTACTATTTTAGCCGAGCAACATTTCCAAAACTTTAAAAAAAGGATGGAAAATCTGCCCCTTAAAATCGCCCGGCTTTCCAGACTGGAAAGCAAAAAAAACCAACAAGAAACAATAAAAGGATTAAAAGAAGGGTCTGTCGATATTTTGATAGGCACTCACCGTCTTCTTTCAAAAGACGTCGAGTTTAAAAATTTGGGATTATTGATTATTGATGATGAACAAAAATTCGGAGTAAGACAAAAAGAAAAACTGAAAAGAATAAGAGCTTCTTTGGACGTTCTCAGCCTTTCGGCCACCCCGATTCCCAGAACGCTTTATTTGAGTTTGTCCAATTTTAAATCAATTAGTTTAATTTATACTCCCCCGCCAGGAAGATTACCGATAACAACTTTTATTTTGCCCTGGTCGGAAAAAATAATTAAAAAAGCTATTGAAAAAGAACTATCAAGAGGCGGCCAGATTTACTATTTGCATAACCGCATAGAAAATATAGAAACCGTTAAAAAATTTCTGGAGAAATTAGTTCCCAAAGCTAAAATTGAAATTGCCCACGGCAGGTTGAATGAAAAAGAACTGATAAAAATAATGGAAAATTTCAGAAATAAAAAATTCAACGTTTTAATTGCTACGACTATAATTGAAAACGGATTGGACTTAGCTAACGTTAACACTTTAATTGTAGCTGACTCCGCCAAATTAGGCCTTAGCCAGTCCTATCAAATAAGGGGCCGCATCGGCAGGTCTCATATCCAATCTTTTGCTTTTTTTCTTTATGGAAAAAAATTATCAGACCTTGCTAGAATAAGGTTAGAGGCTCTAAAAGAGGCTCAGGAGCCGGGCTCTGGCTACAGGGTCGCCTTGAAAGATATGGAAATCAGGGGCGCCGGAAATATTTTAGGCAGAGAGCAATCGGGCAACGTTAACAAGGTGGGACTTAATCTTTATTGCCAGATGCTAAACGAAGCCGTAGAAAAATTAAAAAATAATTAAAAAATGGAAGAAATAAAAAAAATTTTAATAGAAGATAAAAATTATCCGGCTCTTTTGAAAAAGATAAAAAATCCACCTAAAATTATTTATTTTAGAGGTGAAATATTTCCGGACGAAACTTGTTTTGCAATTGTAGGAAGCAGAAGGTTTTCTCTTTATGGAAAACAAATAGCATTGGATATTGCCGGAGACTTGGCTGAATCAGGATTTATTGTTGTTTCGGGATTAGCCCCGGGAATCGATACCTTTGTCCATTCTTCGGTGATAGAAAGAAAAAAAAGAACTATTGCGGTTTTAGGCACCGGGCTCGACAAAGAAAGTTTTTATCCCCAGTCTAATTTAAAACTGGCGGAAAAAATACTAGAGAATAATGGCGCTATAATTTCCGAATACCCGCCCGGCACCCGGGGAACTCATTTTACTTTTCCCCAAAGAAACAGAATTATTTCCGGCCTTTCTTTGGGAACTCTTGTCGTGGAAGCTAAAGAAAAAAGCGGAGCTTTAATTACGGCTAAATACGCCATTTCTCAAGAAAGAAAAGTTTTTGCCGTGCCAGGCTCCATTTATTCTTCAACGTCAAAGGGATGTCATTATCTGATTAAAAATGGCGCTAAGTTGATTGAAAATTATCAAGAAATTTTGCAAGAATTCAATTTATCAGGTAAAAATAATAATAAAGTAAAAATTCAGGGGGAAAACGAAGAAGAAAATATTATTTTAAAAACTCTTCTTGAGGGCTCCCTACACATAGACGAAATAATTAAAAAAACAAATCTTCAAATTTCAACCGTTAATAAAACTTTGACTTTACTGGAAATAAAAAATAAGGTAAGGAATTTAGGAGGAAATATTTATGCAATTAATAATCGTTGAATCCCCCACTAAAGGAAAAACTATCAGTAAATTTTTAGGCCCTTCTTACAAGGTCCTTTCTTCTTATGGCCACGTAAGAGATCTGCCCAAAAGTAAACTAGGAATAAAAATAAAAAATGATTTTGAGCCCGAATATATAATCCCGACAAAAGCCAAAAAAAATGTTCAGCTATTAAAGAAGGAAATGAAAAAATCAAAACCAGTCATTCTGGCGACCGATGAAGACCGGGAAGGAGAAGCAATCGCCTGGCATTTAGCCGAAGCTCTGGAACTAAATAAAGAAAATTCTTATCAAAGAATCGTTTTTCATGAAATTACCAAATCTGCCATTAAACAAGCCCTTAAAAATCCCCGGGCTATAGATATAAATTTAGTTAACGCCCAGCAGGCCCGCCGGATTTTAGACCGCTTGGTGGGATACAAACTCTCTCCGTTTTTATGGAAAAAAATAATGAGAGGCCTGTCGGCCGGCCGAGTACAGTCGGTAGCGGTAAGATTGGTGGTTGAAAGAGAAAGGGAAATTAAAAAATTTATCCCTCAGGAATATTGGCAAATTACAGCTTTCTTTAAAAAAGACAATAAAAACTTTGAAGCTCTTTTGAGTGAAAGAAACGGAAAAAAATTACAGAAATTGGAAATTAAAAATAAAGAGGAGGCAGATAAAATTTTAAAAGAACTGGACAGCGCCCGATATCGAATAAAAAATATTGAAAAAAAGGAAATTCAAAAAAATCCCCTGCCGCCCTTCACCACCAGCACGCTTCAGCAGGAAAGCTGGCAAAGATTCAGGTTTCCGGCAAAGTTTACCATGAGACTGGCCCAAAACCTTTATGAACGAGGATTCATCACTTATCATCGGACAGATTCCTTGAATTTATCGGAATTTTCTTTGGCAGCCGCTAAAAAATTTATAAATGAAAATTATGGAAAAAATTATTGGGCCGGATTTTTCAGAAAATATAAAGCCAAAGGAAGAGCTCAGGAAGCTCACGAAGCCATAAGGCCGACTTATCCGGAAAAAACCCCCGATAAGTTAAAACTGGAAGATAATCAATTTAAATTATATGACCTTATTTGGCGGAGATTCATCGCCTGCCAGATGGCAAAAGCGGTTTTTGACCAGACATCAATTAAAATTGAAGCTAAAAATCCTGCCCCGAATCTGCCTGTAAATCAGGATGGCGAGGGGTATGTTTTTCAAGCTAATGGCCAAAGCTTAAAATTTGAAGGATTCTTAAAAGTTTATCCTTTGAAATTTAAAGAAACCGAACTCCCAAATTTAGAAATAAATGAATTATTAGAGCTTTTGAACCTCTCTTCTTCCCAGCATTTCACCTTACCTCCTTCGAGATTCACTGAAGCCACTTTAATTAAAGAGCTGGAAAAAAATGGCATCGGCCGGCCATCAACTTACGCCCCTATAATTTCCACTATCCAAGAAAGAAATTACGTTGAAAAAAATGAAAAAAAACAGTTCCAACCGACGGAAATGGGAAACATGGTAAATGATTTATTGGTCGAACATTTTAAAGAAATCGTAGACATTAACTTCACCGCTCAAATGGAAGAAGACTTGGATAAAATTGCCGACGGTAAAAAAGATTGGGTAAAAATCCTCTGGAGTTTTTATGAACCTTTCGAAGTAAACCTTTCTAACAAAGAAAAAGAGGTGGAAAAAAAAGATTTAACGGAAAAAACCGGAAAAAAATGTCCGAAATGCCAATCTGATTTAATAATCAGATTCGGAAGATTCGGAAAATTCATCGCCTGCTCCAATTTTCCTAAATGCAAACACACCGAAAGCTTGCCGGCTTTTAAGCTGGGAATCCCCTGCCCCAAATGTAAAAAGGGAGAGATTATTGAAAAAAGAACCAAAAGAAAAAAAATATTTTACGGCTGCAGTAGCTTCCCTAAATGCGATTTTGCTTTATGGGACAAACCCAATGGCGAAAAATGTAAAAAATGTAATTCTCTTTTGATAAAAACAAAAAAAGAACAAATAAAATGTTCTAATAAAGAATGCGAATTAAAGGAAGAACGAAAATAAGTTTGACAAAAAGCTCAAGTTTGATAATTTAAAAATTAAGCCGGGGTGCTGGAATTGGCATACAGGGTGGACTCAAAATCCACTGTCCGCGAGGGCTTGAGGGTTCAACTCCCTCCCCCGGCACTACCAAAAAACCCGATATTTTTATCGGGTTTTTATTTTTTTAAAAATTTTAAGCACTAAAATTCCCGAAATTATTCCTACGATAAAGCCGCCTACTATATCTAAAGGCCAGTGGATTCCGCAATAAATTCTGGCTATGACAATCGGCAGGCTGGAAATGAAAAAAATAATTCCCAGTTTTTTGTCGTAAAAAAATAAAACCGTTGAAATTCCGAAAAAGAAAGAAGCGTGCCCTGAGGGAAAAGAACGGCTGCTTATATCTTCTATGAAAGTTTTTATATGCAAAAAATTGACTTCGTTGCCAACGAAAGGACGGGGCTTGTCTATAAAGAGACGGATAAACTCGGTAATTCCTCTGGCTAAAAAACCGGAAAATAAAGATTGAAAAACTATATTATGATATTTTTTGTAATTAAAAACTAAAATTAATAAAAGACAAAAAGTTAATATATAAGGAAAACCTATTGCGAAAAAAAGCCCGAAAGTGTCGAGCCAGGCGTTTTTTAGAGCCAAATCATTAATTGCCCGAAAAACAAAAGCTTCCATTTTATTCTCTAATAATCTTTAATATTTTATCTTTTGAAACTTCTCCAATTCTCAAAATTTCTGGCGTTTCCTTGGTAAAATCAACTACGGTCGAAGCTTTGCATTTTTTTAAATTACCGGAGTCAATAATTAAATCAGGACGATATTTTTTGCCCTCGAATTGATTTATTATTTTTTTTATCTCGGAAATATTCCCCTCCCCTGAAATATTGGCTGATGTACCGGTTAAAGGCTTCTTTGTTTGATTCATTAAAAAATTAACAAATTTATAATTTGGCCAGCGAAGCCCTATTGTTTTTTTATTACCAAAAATATTTTTAGAAATATTGGAGCCTTTTTTTCTTTCTAAAACAACCGTGACTTTGCCGGGCCAGACTTCTTTTAAAAACTTTTCTTGATTCTTATTAATATTAGCTATTTTTTTAGCCATATTAATATCCTTCAAGAAAACCGGCAGAGGCTTGGACATTTGGCGATTTTTAATCTTAAAAATTTTATCTGCAGCTTTTCTTGAAGTGGCATCAGCCGCTAATCCGTATATAGTATCTGTTGCCAGAACTAAAACCTCGCCACTTTTAATTGCTTTTATTGCCTCTTTTACAGCATCTTTTGATTTTTCTTTAATGATTTTCATTTTATTTACTATTTCAGTTTAGCTTAAATTAATCAATAAAAAAAGCGCCGTTATAGACGCTTATCCTTAACTATTTTTTATAGCTTTAATAATGTTTTTCATTTCTCTGTCGCTTGTGCCTTTAATGGCATTCCCTATAACTGTAATATCTGCCCCGGCTCGAGCTATTTTTTTAGCAGTTTCAATATCTCTAATGCCTCCTCCAACAAATAAAATATTTTTGGGTGAGGGTATAAAAATTTTTATTGTTTCTATCATTTTTTCTGGAACCGCCATGCTCGCACCGGACCCTGCTTCTGCGTAAAAAGTTTTGAACCCAAATCTTTTGGCGGCAAGAAGATATTTAACAGCTGTTCTCGTATCTTCTCTTTTGATTAAATCTGCTTCTCCTTTTTCTCCAACTGTCATTCCGGGCTCGATGACTAAATATCCCATTGAAATAGTTTGCATTCCTATCTCTTCAAGATACAAAGAAGCTTCCGCTTGCTCTCGAATAATATAATTTGGATTCCTAGAATTCAAAAGACTCATAAATAATAAGGCATCAGCGTGCTTGCTCAAAAATCGAGCGCCAGAAGGAAATAAAATAACCGGCAAGTTTGTCTTCTTTTTAATGGCTATTACCGTGTTATCAACTTGTTTTTGCGATTCTAAAGTAGACCCGCCAACCAGTATAATATTGGTTCCATTTTTTGTAGCTTTTTTAGCAAACTTTCCAGCCATTATCGGTTTTTGTTTATCTGGATCAAATAGAGTAGCATGGAGCTTCCCTTTCTCTCTCTCTTCTTTAATATATTTCCAAACATCAATCTTATCCATATTTAAATCCTCCTATATTTCAAAGAACCTTGTTTATTTTAAAGATAATTAAGTTTCTGTCAATAAAATTAAAAATCTTAAATATTAAAAAATTTCATTGGAAAGTTTTTCTTTTATTTTTTCTAATTTAAGCCTTAACAAGGGAATTAAAATTAATAATGATATTACTGTAACTAATATGGATAATAAATATATAATTTTTGTTTCTACTATAAATATTTTAGAAATAAATAAAGCGCTAACTATTCCTAAATTCTGAAAAATCCAGAATAAAGCCATTACAAATTCGAGATTTTTTTTCGTGGTTATATCTCCTATCAGAGCAAATGAAGTCGGCCGAAGAATGGCTGAGTTAAAAGCGATTAAAATTATGCCTGAAAGTAAAAATATCGGAGAAGCCGAAAAATAAAGAAAAATTAAACTAATTATAATAAATATATAAGACAAAATTATCATTTTTTTTCTTCCCTTTATATCAGATAATTTTCCCAGGAAATAAGAAAATAAAACCGGCACGATAAAAAACAGGGAAGATAGAATGCCTACATAAGAAACCCCTAAGACGTTTTTTATCTGAATCGGAATAATTCCGATTACCAAACCGAAAATAAACTGAATCGAAAAATAAAAACTGGATAATTTTAATAAAGTTATGTTCGATATGGATTTCCGAATAAACTTAAAACGATTTATTTTTTCCTCCGTTTTAAAATCTTTCAAACCAATGATTAAGAAAAGCCCTATTAATGGAAAAAGAGAAAAAATAAAAAATGATGATTTGAACAAAAATTTTTCAATAAAAAATCCTAAAATTATAATTCCGATGACAGAGCCTAAAAATTGGAGAGAATCAAAAAAACCGGAATTTTTTCCATAGGATTTTTCATCGCTTGTTCTTATCAAAAAACTGCCCTGGCCCATCCAAAGCAAAGATGCTCCAAATCCCAAAAGAGCCGAAGTAATATAAATAAAATAAGGAGACTCGGAAAGCAAGGAAGCGATAAAAATAAAATATAAGAAAGAGCCGATAATCATTGATTTTTTTGTTCCGTACTTGGAAACAAAAAATGCTGAGAAAGGTTCGGACAAAGTGATAAAAAGATAAATTAAGATTAAAGAAATAAAACCAACCTCAACTATTCCCGATTCTGAAAAGAAAGTAGTGATATACTGCTGAACTCCACTAAATCCGAGAAAAATAAACAAAAAACTTAAACTTAATATTTTTATTTCTTTATTTAATTTCATTTTAAATTCTATATTATTATATCTATTTTATTGTTGTTTATCCTAAAGAGCAAATAAAAATACCGGCTTAAAGTCCGGCAATTTAATTAATTTTTATTTTATTTTTGTTCAACTACGCCTTCGGCTCTTGTATAAAAAATGGTATTATCTTTAATATTTTCCAAAACCAAAGATTGGGGTCCAATTTGACAGTCGCGACCGACTAAAACTCCGGGCATTAAAGAAACATTAATTCCTATTTTAGTATTTCTCCCGACTATAGTTCCTAATTTGTTTAACCCCGTATCTATCTTTTCTTCTTTGACTGCTGATTTTATCTTCTCTCCATCAAGCCTTATGTTGGCCGTAACGGTTCCGGCCCCCACCTTGCAACTCCTATTAAATATTGAATCTCCAAAATAACCCGAATGGATTTGGCAATTATCCTGAAAAATTGACCTCGTAACCTCCGCAAAAGCGCCAATTAAAGTATCATTTTCCAAATTAGTATAATCTCTTATTAGGGCATTGTTTCCAATTATGGAATTATTTCCTATATAACAAGGCCCTTTAATAATAGCTCCTTCAAAAATTCTAACGTTCTCTCCTATAAAAACCTTGCCCTCGATTTTAGCTGACTTGGCAATTTTTGCGGTTTTAGGGATTCTTTCTTCTAACGCCTGATCGAATATATAATTTCTGAGGTCAAATAAATCCCATGAATATTTTAAGGCAAAAGTTTCTTTATTAATATTAACTATTTTTACTTCTTTTTCTTTGGTATATAAAGAAAGCGCATCTCCCAAAGAGTAAGCATTAGAAGGAACTCTTTTTAAATAATTCAAAAAATTTTTCGGAAAAAAATAAGTGCCTACTATTTTTAGGTCAGAAGGTTCCTTCCCCGGTTTTGGTTTTTCAATCAAGGTTATTACTTTGTCCCCTTTCACCTTTAAGATGCCATAAAGCCAAGGAGTCAATGTTTTTCCGGCTATCAATATTATTTTATTCAACGTCCTCTCTTTTTTAAATTTTTCCAAAATAGGAGCAATGTGTTCTTTGGCATCGACTCTTTCGGCGTTTAAAACAAAAAAATGCTCTTTTATATTTTTTTGAGCTTTTAAAATCGCGTCCCCGGTCCCCAAAGGAACGGGCTGCACCACGTATTTTACAGATAAGGGAAGTTTATAATTTTTGAGTTCCTTTTGGATTTCTTTTTTAGGACCCTGAACGATAATTACCTCCCTAATTCCCTTTTCTTTTACTCCTTCAATCAAAGACAAAATCAGGGGTTTCCCCATTATTTTAATTAAAGACTTATGGTAACCATTAATCGGCCAGAATCTTGAAGATTCTCCGGCAGCTAAAATAACAGCTTGCATAAATATTTTTAAAACCCTTTAATGCTATTTATTTTTTTCAGTATATCACATTTAAGGGTTCTTAAAGAACTTTATCTTATTAAATAATAAAATAAAAATCAAATTAAAAAAACGACAAAATTACTAAAACTAATCCTCTTCAAGCAAAACCACCAATTCTTTGAGATAATTGGCGGGAAAATTTTTGAAGAAAGTTTTCTGCTCTCTTCTGGTCGTCCATAATTTTTTTATTTTTAATTATCCGATTTGCCGGCAAGCTCAAAAACTTTTTTATTCATATCGAAAAATTTTTCCGGCACAATTTCTTGCATAGCTTTTAAAATTGAAAGAATCTTAAGAGGGATCAAATCCTCATAAATAGCTTTTCCCAAAAGATAGGTTCCGGCCAAAACCGAGTTGCCAAATTCTTTTTCGGTAACTTCGGTTGCCGGTACAAGTAAAGTTTTTCTGGAAAAATCTTTCAAAATATCGGAAACTTTTTCTAAAGACATTAATTTTTGCTCAAGAATGGGAGCTAAAAATTTGTTTATCAAGAAAACCGTTCCAGTTTTTTTAGAAGCATAAGAAGAAGCTTTTACGGCCTCCTGGGCTTCGAGCGCGATTATTAAATCAGCCCCTCCGGCTTTGACTAAAGGCGAGTATATTTTCTTACCAAACCTGATATGCGTCTCAACGGAACCTCCTCTTTGAGCCAAACCATGAAGTTCAGAAGTTTTCGATTCATAGCCCTCTTCTTGTGCGGCTATAGCTAAAATTTTAGTAAGAGTTATCAATCCCTGGCCTCCTACTCCGCAAATAACTATATTAAATTGGTCTTTTTTGTTTTTCATATTGTTTATTTTTTAGCTATAAATACGCAAGGTCTTCGGGCGATAATAACCGAAACCTCGTCTTTATTTAAAAATTCTTTAATAGTAGCCACCATTTCTTCCTGATTTCCCTGGTCGACGATTTTCATATTCTTAACTCCCAAAGCCTTCACTACATCTTCAATTTTTAAGGGTTCTTCTTGATTGGCAGACGCCGGATGAGGCTGGTGGCCGGTCATTCCCGTTGTCTGGTTATTCATGATAATAATCAGAGGGTTTGATTTATTAATTACGGTGTTAATCAGGGCGGGCAATCCTGCATGGAAAAAAGTTGAGTCGCCGATAAAAGAAATGAGCTTCTGGTCGCTAACTTTTTTAATCCCATGGGCAATGCCTATAGAAGAGCCCATACAAGATAAGTAATCCTGCAAATAGTGGGGAGGGTTACCGGCCAGCATATAGCAGCCGATATCTCCGCCAAAAATAACTTCTTTTTCATTAACCGCTTTTTTAACTGCTGAAAAAACCAGCCAGTAAGGACAACCCGGACATAGTTGAGGTTTTCTTTTTAAAATCGGGGCTTTTGTTTTAGCCACGGGATTTAAATATTTTTTTCCGCTGAATTTAGCTAAAGCCTCAATCACGTTTTCCGGCCTTAACTCCCCTACTTCCGACAATAAGTCCTTGCCTGAAATTTTAACTTTAGGATTTGCTTCTTTAGCTAATCCTCTTATTTCTCTTTCTAAAAAGTTTTCTAATTCTTCTACGACCAATATCTTTTTAAATCCTTTAAGAAAACTTTTAATTTTCTTTTCCGGTAAAGGATAGAAAAATCCCAGTTTCAAAATGGGTATATCCAATTTTAGTTCTTTTAAAGCTTCCTTAATGTAAAGATAAGAAACTCCGGAAGTGATAATTCCGATATTAGATTTTTTGCCTTCTATCCGGTTGATTTTGCTCTTTTCGGCAAAATCCCTTATTTTTTCAATTTTCTCCAAAAGCTCGGCTTTCATTTCCAAAACTCTTGGAGGAAGGGTAACAAATTGATGGGGATTTTTTTTGAAATTTCCCCTGGGATTTGGTTTTTGAATTTCGTCCAAAGTCACCATTTGTTGCTGGTGGGAAACTCGAGTGGTTAACCTCAACATAACCGGAATTTTAAACTTTTCGGAAAGGTCAAAAGCAAGCTTGGTATATTCTTTACATTCTTCGGGGTCAGAAGGCTCTATGGTCGGAATATGCGCCAAATAAGAATAAGGCCTGGTATTTACTTCGGCTTGGGCCGAACTCCAACAAGAAGCGTCATCGGCTATCATTAAAACCGTAGGAGCTGGACTCCCTGTATAAACGAAAGGCATTAAAGAATCGATGCAAACATTCAAGCCGAAATTTTTCATTGCCACTAAAGTTTTGACCCCGGAGTATGAAGCTCCTACCCCGGCTTCCATGGCTACCTTTTCGTTGGTGGAAAATTCAAAATAAACTCCGGCAGCTTTATGAATCCGATAAAAAATATTGCCGATTTCCGAAGCCGGAGTCCCGGGATAAGTGGAAACAAATCCCACACCTGACTCCAAAGCCCCCCGGATTACGGCTTCATTCCCCAAAAGTATTGTTTTTTCTCCTTTTTGATTAGAAAGTATTTTTTCCATATTTTTGAATAATATAATAATATATCTATTTTAGTTTCTTTAAATAAAATAGCAAACAGATAAAGAAAACCCTTAGTCAAAAGACCTCGGGTGATAATCGTAAAGTATTATATTGTGAAATAACTATGGGGGGGGAGGCAAGGTTAGGAGTTTTGTAAACTCCGGAACGATTAAAAATATTTAAAAATGCAATCCCACCAGCCTCTCCATTTACTCCCAACCTTATATTAATTTTAAAAGTTATTGATTTTAGCGTCAATCAAACTATCCACAGATAAAAAAATAAGGGTAAAAAATACCCTTTTTTAGAATCGGCCCGTTTTAAAGGACCTTATAAAGATTTCCGGCGTTATGCCGAGTTTTTTCGAGCTTTCAATAACAAATTTCAGCAATTCATTAGCTTTTTCGGTATAAAAATCTATTGTCTCCTCGGGAACTTCAGGCCCCCGATTTAACACCAGCCACATGGCAGTTTGTTCCCTTATTTGCTCTTGCCTTATGTCTCCTAATACTTCCTTCCCTATCATTTTCTCCTTCTCCTATAAATTTTAAAAAATCTATTTATTAAATTATAACTTACTTGTTCTTAGTTCTCAAGAATGAAAAAGGAGATTTTTTACTGATTTCTTTGAATATATAAAAACCGAATAAGTGGCGCTTTTAGCTATCCTTATGTGGCCGCCAAAAATTTTCATGCCTCCAAAAACCAGAAAGCAGGTTATTAAAAATCCTAAAATAAACAGCGATATGAATATAATAATAGGATTAATATAGAATAAATTGAAAAATTTAAATGCGCTTATTAAAAAAACTAAAATATAAAAATGGATAAGATAAAAATATAAGCTGTTTTTTCCGATTTTCTCAATAAACTTTGCAAAAGGAAAACGATAAAGCTGGTTGAAATAATAGAAAAGAAGCAAGAAAACCACGGGGCCGTAAATAAATTGATAGTTCAATAAACCCTCTTTGGGGCTTATAAATCCGATGATGAAATAAAAAGCTAGTCCTAAAATCGACAAAAAAGGAAAATGAACTTTTTTAAGCCACTCTCTATTGTCTGTAAAAATCATGGGTTTTAAAATAATCCCTAGGGCAAAGAAAAAAACATATAAACCGAAAACTGAATTATTAAACGGCAAACCAGACCAATAAACAGAAAGAGCATAATATCCTACTGCAAAAATAAATAAAAATAATAAAAAAAACCTGGGCCTAATATTTTTTCTTACTAATAGATACCATGCGCTCGGATAGATCAAATAAAGCATTAAAAGAAAAGGGATGAACCAAAAAGGCAAAGTAAGCAATGAAATAAAAAGATTGCCCTGACCCCTAGCAATAGAAAAAAATAAAAGAAAAATAGCGGGAAAAGAAAAAATAAGATAAGGAATAAATATTTTTTTTAATTTACCGAAGAAAAAAATATATATATTTTTTTCTTCCGAAGCCGTTATTGTTAATAAAGCTCCTGAGCTGATAAAAAAAACCGGCAGAGCAAACATTATAAGCCTGTTGATGTATTGAACCCAATCAATAGAGTAATCTGTAAAGTTTTTACTGATAAAGCTTAACAAATAAGAAATATGATATATAAATATTGCAATCATGGCTACGCCCTTGGCATAATCGAAAAACGGTAAGCGTTTTGATGTTTTCTGAGTCAAAACATAAATAGAAAAAGGGAAAATCTTATGTTTTTTTTGATAAAAAATAACGCCGAAATAAAACAATGCAGAAAAAATTAATATTAGGCTGATGGATATTTCATTAAACATTATTTTTGTTTTAGATTTAATAAAAAATTGCGCTATTCCCGAAATATCAACCTGTTTTTTCCGAAATTAATTTGTTCAATATTTTTTTTACATTATCCAGGCTGTCAGCATCAATTATCGAAATTATGAAAATCTCTTTGCCGATCTTTTTAAAATCGTTTTTTATGCCTTCAACAACGGTTTTTTTAGTAGTATCGCTTTTGCTGATAAAAATATATTCCGGTTTTTCTAAAAGCAACTTATTATAAGTTTCTAATTCAGCTCTCACTGTTTTATAATCTGATATAGGGTGTTCCGAATCGGCGGCAATAAAATGAAATAAAATTTTAGTTCTTTCAATGTGGCGCAAAAATTTAGTGCCAAGCCCCTTGCCCTCAGACGCTCCCTCAATAAGGCCGGGAATATCAGCTAATATTAAATCATAATAAACTCCTAAATTAGGCTCTAAGGTTGTAAAGGGATAATTTGCAACCTTGCTCTTTGCATTAGTAAACTCATTCAATAAGCTGGACTTGCCAACGTTCGGCAGGCCGATGAATCCTACGTCTGCAATCATTTTTAATTCCATTCTTACTTTAAAAGATTCTCCTGGCTCTCCCTCTTCAAATTGTTTCGGACTGGTGTTGATTGATGACCTGAAAAGAAAATTTCCTCTTCCTCCCTCGCCGCCCCTTGCAAGAAGTTCTCTCTGGCCAATTTTATTAATTTCAATATTTTTTCCGGTTTGTAAAATAGTTGCTACCGTGCCCAGGGGTACGTATAAAATTAAATCTTTGGCGCAATGCCCGTCGTTCAACTGCGATTTGCCATTTTGTCCGTCTTCTGCCTTATTTTCTTTTTTAAATCTAAATTGTCTTAAGGCTCCCAAATCAGAAACGCCTTCAACGAAAACACTGCCGCCGTTACCGCCATTACCCCCTGTTGGCCCCTTAGACATTTTTGTCCTGCTAAAAGCTACCAGGCCCTTCCCGCCCTTTCCGGCTGCAACATTTATCGTTACATCATCTATAAGCATCTTCTTTTTAAATTATTTTATAAATAATCCGCAGAAACATCTTCCATCTTTTTCAATTTCATCTTTATGATAAGAGCAAGGGCAGATTTTTTTTGAATCTTCTTCCTTGTTTCCGCTTAATCTTCTGCAAGGGCAATATTTTTTGCCATGTTTCTTTTCGTTTTCCAAAAGCCCCTTAATTATTTTCTCAACGCTTTTCCCGTCGGGATTTAATTTGAAACCGTTCTTTTTTGCATATTCTGAATATTCTTTTATCATTTTATCTATTTTTTCCTGATTGTCCTCTGATGATTCGGCCGGTAAATTCTCTTGAATCATTTTTTCCAGCCATTCTTTAATTACAGGCTCCGGCCTGAATCCGGTAAAAGCACTTATCGGCTGTCCACTTTTGAATAAAGCCACCATTGGAATGCGGTCAACCTGAAACTTCTGAGCATTCAATGGGATGTCGTCAACGTTGGCTTTCAGTAAAATAATTTTTCCTTTGAATTCTTTTTCTAATTTTTCTAAAACTGGTGCAATCAACGAACATGGCTCGCACCAAGTTGCATAAAAATCAACCAGAGCCAGCTTGTCTGTTTTTTGTATTTCTTTTTCGAAATTTTCATCGGTTAAAATAATAGGCATTTTTTATTTTTTAAATTTATTATAATGATTTTATTATTCTACCCTGTCCGTCCATAGCTCTCAAGAGCCCGGGGAAGACCAAAAAAAGCCCTTGGTTCAAAACCTTGGGCATTGGAACACGGCAAATTGTGAAAAGGACTGAAGGAGGCGAGGTGGGAGGCGTATATCTAAGACCTGATGGTATTAATTAAAAACAGATGGGGAATAAAGTATTATAGTCTTAAAGATGCAACGCCCTTTCCTCCCAGCTCTATATTCATTTTAGTTCCGTTGCATCTCGCCGTCAAACTCCGCTTAGCGGGGTCAAATAAAAAAAGCCTTGGATAATTTTCCAAGGGCTTATAATAATTTATTTAGAATGGGTTCCTGTAATTCTATTCCTCCGCTTACGATTGTTGCTGTATCGAATGCTACGACAGCAGAAAATTTAATTGGATGATCCCACTCTATTCCCATTCCTTTGTGAGGAAGAAGAGCTCCGGTAATTCGCCATTCATCTCTCACTAAATTAAAATCTCTGGTTATAGAGTCTATTGTTGCGCTGCATGTTTGAAGGGGGACATGAGAAGACGCCCTCCCCATTACTTCAAATTTTAATCTAAGGCGATCTTCCAAAGACTGTCTTTTATAGAAAAGAGCTGCTATAAGTTCTAATTGGTTTGGACCTCCACAAATACGAAGTTCTTTTATTTCTTCATTACTCATTCCAATACCTCTTTTTTCTTTTTATTCTAAATTATTAATTTGTCAATAAAAAAAGGGCGATTTCACCCTTTGCTTGTTTTGTTTGTTAAAATTTTCAATACTTTTCTTACTTCGTGAGGCATAATAATACCCAATACGTATCTTATAAATAAACAGATGCCAACGCCAGACATTACTGCTAAAAACCACAGCCAGCCCCCGAAGATAATATATAAAATTAATGTTAAACCAGTAACAAGAATAAGAGTATCTATATTTCTTAAATGATCTTTCCAGGTCATACTCTTTTTGTATTCCCGAATTGCTTCGTGACGATTTCTTTCGGCTATTTCTATTTTTTCTTGCATTATTCCACCTTTTTTAATTTGCTAATATTATTATAACAAAAAACCCTGCCTACCGGTAGGCAGGCCTGCCTGACGGCAGGCAAGCGCCTTGATTGGCGATTTTGGGATGGGGGTTTTAGGAATAAAAAAGTGATTCGTTTTATAGAATCACCTATTAGATATCTTTTAGATATCTTTACCAAACCCTCCTATTGTGTATTCCCCTTCTATCGAAACTAACTCGAAACCGAATCTCTCGCAGAGTAATTTTGCCGCCTCGTCAATAATCTGTTTCCGACTTCTCTGTTCTAAAAGAGGGATGTTTTTGTCGTCGACGTTATATTTCTTTTTTAACTCATCGCTAATTTGACTGGCTTTTTCGCTAAAACTTTCCTTTGTTTCTTTTTCTGGGCCAATAAACAAAACTTTGTAAAGACCGAATCTTCTGTCCAGATACCCATCGCCCATAGAGCCATTCAATTTAAATATTTTCATTTTTTAACCTCCGTCTTTTATCTTTCTACTCTAAACCATTAATTTGTCAAACAAAAAACGCCGATAAGATATGGCGATTTTGATGCGACTCGGACTAGAGATTATTCAGCATAAAATAGATTTAAATAAAAAATACGGGTATTGAAAACCCGTTTTTATGTAGATAGTTAACCCCATTCGATAGTAGCTGGTGGCTTATCGGAAATTCTATATACCGTTGTTCCAACCTCTCGGATTTCATTCGTTATTCGCCGACTAACATGTTTTAGAAAATCATAGGGTAGTTCAGCGGCTTGAGCAGTAAATCCATTAACGCTCCAGACTGCCCATAAAGAAACCACATAGCCCGAAACGGCATCATCGCCCTTGGTACAGGTTGTTACTGATTGAGTTACAACGGCTCCAGCCTGCCAAACACTGTTATAGAGATTCCACTTACGTAGCTCTTTAACGTAAATCTCATCAGCTTTTCGAGTAATAGATAGCTTGACCTTGTCAATTTCGGATTCAATTCTGACAACTAAACCAGGCCCGGGAAATGGATGTCGAGTAAGAAGAGTTTCTGGGACACCGATGGAACGACCAATATTACGAGCATTATCTTTAACGCAGTCATCAAGAGGTGTGATCTCCGGCATGGAGAATCCTAATTTTACATTATGATGAAGCTTAATCTGAGCTTTCCTAACTCCTATACTATAGCCATCACCGCTTTCAGAAATATCAGTGTAAGGTGTTCCTTGGACAATAAAGCTGGCTCCAAACTTCTTAGCTTCTTCTTCAAGCACAGCCTTATAAACTCCTCTCATTGCTATTCTTTTTTCGGGCATCGTAATCTTACCTTTTAGATCTTCGATAAATCTATCGGTTGCGTCGACAACTTCTAATTCTAACCAATCTTGATTACTGAAATAATCTAAAACATGGGCTTCATCGTCTGGCCGATCAATTCCTTTGATATAAACAGCTCTTAATTGGCCTTTCTTGTCGGCCAAAGCTCTCTTCAGGAGATAGGCAACTGTCGAAGAATCCGAACCGCCAGAAAGAGCTAAAAGAATTTTTTTGTCTCCTATTCGGTTTTTCAGGGCAGTTATTTTCCGTTCAGCTATTTTTTTAGCTGGATATCTGTCTTTAGCTCCGCAGATTCTAAAACAGAAATTATCAAATATCTGAGCTCCGTCCATCGTTTCTGTCACTTCAGGATGGAATTGAACTCCATATAAGTGCTTATATTGAGCAGCCGCTACTGGCGAATTTTCCGTCTTTGCTAAAATATTTAACTTTTTATCAATTTCGATTCGGTCGCCGTGACTTTCCAAGACTGGCGTTTCAACTTTACACCTATAAAATAATCCCGAAGACTGGTTAATGGTTGCTATATGAGTGCCGAATTCACGTTTTTCGGCTGCTACAACGGGAACTCCGATGTGTTTAGCCCAGAGCTGAAACCCTAAACAAATTCCCAGAACTGGGATGTTCAGATCAAAAATTTTATTATCAAATTTTGGGGGTTCAGCATGCACAGAAGCAGGACCGCCAGAAAGAACAATACCAATCGGTTTCACTTTCTTAACATCCTCTGCGGTCACCTCTTCCGGGTCAGCAACTAAACAAAAAACTCCTAGTTTTTCTAATTCCTGTTTTATCAAATGATCGAATTGACTTCCTAAAGAAAACAATAGGAATAATTCTTTAGTTTTACGAAGCTCTTTTTCCTCATTTATGTCTTTAATAACTCTATCCGTTACTTTCTTTAAGGTATACAACATTTTATTTTTCCTCCTGTTTCTTCAAATATTAAATTTTAAATTTGCCTTTCAATGTTATAAATATATCAATAATTTGTCAAACAAAAAAAGCGCCCTCGGCCATAGCTCACTTACGGGCGAGGCCTGATTGGCGATTTGCTTTTGCTGCGGAGCTTGGACGACGTTAGAACCTGTTTTTTAAACATTAATTAATAATATTATGATTTTTGAATATTTCTAAAAATGTAGGCGTAGCAAAACCAAAAGAATAATTCGCATTCAGTGTTTCGATAAATGCTTTTTCTTTGTAGACCTTAAGCGCCTTAGCTCCTTCATCGGGAATTAAAACTTCTTCTTCTTTAATTCTAATTGATTTATAGCCTCTAACGATAGAGATAACTTTACCAGTTTTAGTGTCGAAAACCGGCCCTCCGCTATTTCCCGGGTTAAAAGCTAAGGTAAATTCATATAAATAATCTGTCTTAGAAGTTTGATATCTACAATTAATAACTCCTTGATCGGTACGAAGTAAAATATCCCCAATTAATGGTTTCTTTATATCCCCTTCTTGAAATTTAAGATTACAAAGTGGATATCCGAGAACGCCTACCTCAGAACCGATAGGTAAAAAATCTTTCGATATCCGAAGAAAATCGTTTCGGTCAGCAAAAATTCTATCACCAACTTGATAAAATTCATTGTCTAAGTAAATTATTGCTAAATCTATATTCGGATAAACGAAAATACCACTATTAATTCTTGGCTCAAATATTCTTAAATGAAATCTATTTTCGTCATCGTGTCTTAGAAAAAAATATTTATCTCCGTCTTGGTGTTGAAAAAGCTCTCCTTTCTTCTGATCGGTGATAACGTGAGCAGCAGTAATAAAACGATTGGGTGCGCCAACAAAACCAGATCCTAAAGTAGTCCAATTTATAACTTCCTTTTCGTCAACCTTAATTCTCTTTCCACGAACGACAATATAGACAGATTTTTTAAGCCACCCTACACATTCTGAAAATGAATGAAATTTTTCAGGTCTTTTCGGAATTTTTGGTCCCTGATATTTTTTATTTTTTCTATTCTTTTTAGACATAGTTACTGCGGGCCGTGAACTCTAACTTCTACTCCACTGTTACTGATTTTGCTAAGTTTCGAGGTTTATCAATATCTAAACCCAATTCTAATCCCAAATAAGCGGCGAACAAATGCATGGGAATAACCGATAAAATCGGGGTCAGCATTTCCAAGGTCTTTGGAATATAAATTACATCATCAATTATTTTTTTAATTTCTTCGTTGCCTTCAGTAGCAATAGCCAATATTTTCCCGTTTCTTGATTTAATCTCGCCAATGGCGTTTTTCATTTTGTCGTAGACCGAATCTGATGTGCAAATGCAAAAAGTGGGAACATTTTGGTCAATTAAAGCCAAAGAGCCGTGTTTTATCTCTCCGCCGGCATTTCCCTCGGCGTGAATTTTCCAAGCGATTTCTTTTAATTTTAAAGCGCCCTCCAAAGCAACAGGGTAATTATATTTCCTGCCAAGATAAAAGAAATTTCGATATCCGGAATATTTTTTAGCAAGTTCTTTTATATAATCCGATTGTTTTAAAATTTTCCTTGCAAAATCCGGCAACTTTCTCATCTCTTCAAGAATCCTCTTCCCGGTTACAAAACTCATTTCTCTCTGTCTTCCCAAATAAACTGTCATTAAGGCTAAAATAGTAACTTGGGAAACAAAAGACTTGGTAGCGGCCACTCCTATTTCCATTCCGGCTCGATTATAAACTCCGGCATCCGTTTCTCTGGACATTGAAGAACCAACTACATTAACAAGTCCTAAAGTTAAGCTTCCTTTTCTTTTTGCTTCTTTTATTGCTTCCAGAGTATCGGCCGTTTCTCCTGATTGGGAAATGGCCAAAATTGCTGTTTTTTCATCTAAAATCGGTTTTCTGTAGCGAAACTCTGAAGCAATTTCAGTTTTAGCTGGAAGCTGGGCATATTCCTCAAACATGCACTCTCCCACCATCGCTGCATATCTGGCGGTACCGCAACCGACTAAAATAATTTTTTCTATTTTACTTAATCTTTCCCGCGCCTGCTCCAGCCCTCCCAATCTGGCTATCCCTTTTTCCAACTCCATTCTTCCTCTGATTGCCTCTTGGATAACATCCGGCTCTTCAAAAATTTCTTTTAACATAAAATGGGAATAATCTTTTTTCTCCGCTTCCTGAATTTCCCAGTCAATTTGTTCTATGGGTTTTTCTTTTAAAAGAAAATGGTTGTCCGGAGAAATTACCGCCACCTCATTGTCGTCCAAGTTAATTATCCGGCGAGTATAAGAAACCATAGCAGAAGGGTCGGAAGCCACAAAATATTCATCCTCGGAAATCCCCACTAAAAGAGGAGCGCCAAATTTAGCTAAAACAATTTTATTAGGGTCTTTCTTGGAAATAACAGCAATGCCATAATTTCCCCTCACTTCTCTCAGGGCTTGCCTTACCGCTTCCTCTAAGTTTCCCTGAAAATATTTTTCAATTAAATGGCAAAAAACTTCCGTATCGGTTTGAGAATTAAAAGAATGGCCCTCTTTCATTAGTTTATTTCTAACCTGTTCGTAATTTTCCATTATGCCGTTGTGCACCAGAAAAATGTTGTTAGTGCAATCAAAGTGAGGATGAGCATTAGCTTCAGTAACCTCTCCGGTTGTTGCCCAGCGAGTATGGCCAATACCCAAATTTCCCGAAAAACTGATATCTAATAAATTTTTCTCCCATTCGGAAATTTTTCCAACTTTTTTCAAAAGAAAATGTTCATTTTTATCTAAAGCAAAAAAACCGAAACTGTCATAGCCTCGGTATTCAAGTCGTTTAAGTCCGGAAACTAAAATTGGAAGCGCCGGTTTTTTACCAATGTAACCTACAATTCCGCACATAATATTATGCTTTTATCTTGTTATAATTTAAATTCAAAGTCAAAGGTTAAAGAGCGTTTTCGCGTTTTGAGCTGTTGTGCTTTCTATTTCTTCGATTTTTTTGTTTTTTATTTGAGCTATCTTTTCGGCAATATACCTTACATATATAGGGGTGTTCCTCTCCCCTAAAAAAGGAGGCGGTGATAAATAAGGGCAATCGGTTTCTATTAAAAGCTTGTCTAAGGGCGTTTCTTTGATTACTTCTTCAAAATTTATTCCTTCGATTTTTTTAAAAATTATTCCGTTAAATCCGATATAATAACCTAAATTCAAATATTGTTTCAGTTCTTCCTTGCTACCCACAAAACTGTGAGCAACCGCTTTTTCAGGCTTTAATTCCGGATTTTCTAAAAGAGTTTTAATTAAATCTTTCTGAGCCATCCGGCAATGAAAAATAACAGGTAGCTTTAATTCTTTTGCCAGTTTTAAATGCTCTAAAAATAATTCCCTTTGCTTTTGTTTAAATAGTTCTTTTTTGGCCGTGGTTTTTGGCCGCCAGTAATAATCAAAACCGGTTTCGCCAATGGCAACCACTTTTTTTGACTTGGCGAGTTGCTTATATGCGTCGTAATCAAATTTTTCTTCCTTGCTTTTAAACTCTATTTCCTCGGCATCAACTCTCATTTTTACCAAGCCCGTATCTAAATGAATAGGATGAAGGCCAACGGCCGAATATACTCCTTTTTCGTAATTTTGGGCTATCTCAACGGCTTTTCGGGAAGTATCATATCTGCTCCCGACGTTTATCATCCAAACATCATTTTCCAGGCATTCTTTTATGATTTTATCTCTGTCTTCTTTAAAAGCCGAAAAATTAACGTGAGCATGGGAATCGATTAACATAATAATTTATTTTACTTTGAGAAAAATTTTATTTCAATCTAAAAAAAGAAAACGGCCTAAAAATATTTTTAGAGCCGTCATATTATAAAAAAAGGAGGGTAAAAAATTAGCTGTGGCTGGTTGGGTTTAGAGAATATTCTTCTTTGTCTAGATTTGGAGTTGAACTATCCACAAATTTTATGTCTCTGATATTCGCTATGGCTTTTTCAATTTCATCGGGAAGATTGTCTAGATCAAAGACATCTTCTTTTACTTTCTCCAGTACTGTTTTTAGACAATCCTGCAGGGTTTTAGCGGTTTTTTCGGGCAAGGCTATTAATTTTCCTTTGCATCTTACGTAAAGACTAAATAGCTCTAAAAAAGCTTTGAATTCTGGGAAATCCCATTCTTTTTTGATCTTAGCCCTTACCTTAACTAAATCGTACCCGATCCTGCCCTCAATCTTTGCGCTTTCTAAAAAGGGCAACTTTTTCAACACCGTGATCTGTTGGCCAGTGTTGCCATCATTGCATCGATAAGTTATAGAGATTTCATCCATTATATGTCGCGGGTTGTTTTTTATTCTCGGATTATTATCCGCACTTCCGAGATTCTCCTCATTTCTCGTTTTTTCTGTCATACTGTCCACATCTCCTCTACTAATAATTGGTAAAGGACTATAATATTATTATATACCACATTATTGATATTTTTTCAAGTCTCAACCAAAAAAGAGCTTTTGCTCTTTTTTTTGATTTTACCCAGATTAAATTCTTGGAAACAAAGGTTTCCCTTTTTTAATTTTAGTACCGGGTTTTAAACCGCCCCATTTTATTGCTTCTTCAAACTTTTTACTCTTTTCTTTCTTAATATCTAAACCCAACTGCTCAAAGGTTTTATCGGATGTTTCCGGTAAAAAAGGTAAAATCAACCAAGCCCAAATTCTTATTGTTTCGCTAAATTCATAAAGGGCATCGGATAAAATCGTAGAATCGGCTTTGTAAATTTGCTCTTTATCAATTCTATTATCCAAATCAGAACAAATTAACATAATCTCCTTCAAAGCTTCATCTATTTTCAAATCAACTAATAACTTATTGTAATTATTTATTTTTTTAATTAATGAATCGGGTTTTATTTTTGAACTTTCCGGTATTTTTCCGTTAAACCTTTTTTCGATTAAAGTTAACACTCTGCTGATTAGGTTGCCCACTCCGTTAGCCAAATCAGCATTATATCTTTCTTTGAATTTTTCGTGAGTAAAGTCTCCGTCTTGAGTAGACGCTATTTCTCTCATTAAGAAGTAGCGGACAGTATCTGCGCCATGTTTTTCAATTAATTCGAACGGATCAACCACATTGCCCAATGATTTTGACATTTTTTGTCCATTTGCAGTAACAAAACCGTGAACTAAAATATTTTTAGGCCTTTCTAATTTTAAGGCTATTAACATTGCCGGCCAAAATAATGCATGAAAACGAAAAATATCTTTTCCTATACATTGAACGTCCGCTGGCCAATAATCTTTGGGAAAAAGATAATTTAACAATGCTTCAAACCAGATATAAATTGTTTGGTTGGGGTCTCCGGGAACGGGAATTCCCCATTTTAAGCTTTCTCTTGACCTTGAAATGCTTACATCCTCTATTCCTTGATTGATAAAACTCAAAATTTCATTTTTTCTCGTCTCGGGAATAATTTTTATTTCATCTTTTTCAATTTCTTCTTTAACTTGGTTTGCGTATTTTGAAAGTTTAAAAAACCAATTTTTCTCTTCTATAATTTCCGGCTCTTTTAGGTGATTTGGACATTTACCATCAGTTAAATCTTTTTCTTTTACAAAAGCTTCACAACCAATACAATAAAGTCCTTTATACTCTTTTTCGTATATATCTTTATTTTTCTTTAGTTCTTTCCAGGCTTTTTCAACCGTTGGCCAGTGTCTTTTTTTATCGGTAGTTCTTATAAAATCATTATTTGAAATATTTAATTCTTTTGTTAATTTTTCAAATTCTTGAGAAATTTCATCTGTAAATTCTTCTGGTTTTTTACCCAATTCTTCCGCTTTTCTGGCTATTTTTGTTCCATGTTCATCCGTGCCGGTTAAAAAGAAAACATCATCGCCTAAAATGCGATGGTAACGCGCTAAAACATCAGCCTGAACTAATTCCAAAGCAAAACCAATATGAGGCGGAGCGTTAGTATAAGCTATGCTTGTTGTTATATAAAATTTTTCAGATTTTTTAATCATTTTTAACAATTACTACGAATTCTCCCTTTATCGGGTCTTTTTTTATTTTTTCCATTACTTCTTTAATTTCCCCCCGATAAATTGTCTCAAATTTCTTGGTTAATTCCCGGCCGACAACAACTTTTAAATTTGAGCTTGAAGCTTCGAGTTCACTTAAGCTCTTTAAAATTCTATAAGAAGATTCGTAAAAAATAACAGGCACTTCAGAGTTTATGGCTCTGTCAAAAAATTTTTTTCTTTTATTTTTTGCCGGCGGAAAACCTAAAAATAAAAACTTATCCATCGGAAAACCTGACACGCTCGCCAAGGCCGTTGAAGCCGAGGGGCCCGGGATAGGAATGATTTTTATTTTATCCTTAAATTTTTCCAGCACTTCTTCGATTAGTTTATTACCGGGGTCGGAAATTCCAGGCGTCCCGCTGTCTGTCACTAGGGCTATGTTTTTTTCTTTTAAATTTTCTAGAATATAATTTATTTTATCCTGCTGGCTGTGCTGGTGGTAACTTAAAAACGGAGTTTTGATATTAAAATGCTCCAACAGCACCTTGGTCACCCTGGTGTCCTCGCATAAAATCAAATCAACCTCCTTTAAAACTCTGATGGCTCTAAGAGTTATATCTTCAAGATTACCGATGGGGGTCGCAATGATATAAAGGATGCCCATTTTAAATTACCAATTTATTTTTGTCTTTTAAAAAATCTTTAAAAAACTCGAATAAAATTGCCAATAAGGGAACGAATAAAATTATTCCGGCAAAGCCCCAAATTTTTCCGCCGATAAACAAGCCCGCCATAACTAAAATTGGAGAAACTTTTATCATTTTTTGAGATATTGCCGGAAATAAAATCATGTTTTCAATCGCCCCAATTAAATAAAGCGCTATTAATGCTAAAATTCCTTTAAAAATATTATCCACCGAAACTACCATAAAAATTATAATTGCGGCTATTGCAGGACCAACAATTGGAATAAAGTCTGCCAAACCGAAAAGAGATCCTAATATAACCGGATAATTGATGCTCAAAAGCTTGAAAATTAAACAAGAACTTAATCCCACAAAAATAACGCCGACAATTCTCATCAAAAACCAACCCATAACTTTTTCTTTAGAATTGCTCCAAAGGCTTAAAAAACGTTCTTCGTATTTATTAGGAAGAAAGAATTTTAAGATTCTTTCTATGAAATTTTTTTCCAAGGATATAAAAATAGCAATACTGATGGTAAAAAAAGCGGAAAAAATACCGCCAAAAATTATCATAATGGAGCTGAAAATATCCTGGCTCATTCTTAAAAAATAATTTTTAACGATGTCTAAAACATTTTCAAAGTTTGAAATTTTTTCCAGTCCCAGTTCTTGGAAAATAGGAGAAGCTTTCTCAAAATAAATAGGAAACTTTTGCGGAACAACTTGAGAAAAATGTTGAATTTCAGCAATTAAAAAAGGCAAAGACATATAAATAATTAAACCGAAAAGAGCAAAAATAAGAAAGTAAGAAAAAAGTACGGAAAAAAATCTGGGAATTCTTGCTTTAGTTAAAATTTCGATAAGAGGCTCGAATAAAATAGAAATAATTAAAGCGAAAACAAACCAAACAATAAGGCTTTTTATAAGATAGAGGAAATAAATAATAGCAATTACCGCTAAAATTTTGAAAATTGCCGACCAGGAAATATCTATTTTTTTAATATCAATGTTGCTCATATTTTTAATAATTTATTAAATTTTTCTTTATTTTTAAACGGACCTATTAAGGCCAAGTTTAACCTTTCCGGTTTAAAAATATATTTAGCTAATTTTTGAATGTCGCCAACAGTTACCGCATCAACTTTTTTAAATATTTCTTCAGGACTTAAAATTTTACCGATTAATAGTTCTTGGTCGGTATAAAAAGAAGCTTGAGCGTCAGAAGATTCCAAGGATAAAATCAAGTTTCCTTTTATATTTTCTTTTGCTTTTTGAAGCTCGGATTTTTCGATTTTTTTATTTTTGAAAGATTGGTATTCTTTAAGGATTAGTCTTATTGATTCTTCAACTCTGTTATTGTCTACTCCGGCCTGAGTAACCAAATAACCAGTATCGGTATAAGACTCGGATGAAGTTCTGACATAATAGGTTAGCCCCTTTTTGTCTCTCATCAATATAAAAAGCCGGGAGCTCATAAACCCTCCTAAGATTTTCGCTAAAATAGATTGAGCAATTCTTTGAGGCTGGAAAAGATTAAACCCTCTTACCCCTAAGGCTATTTGGGTTTGGCCGGCGTCCTTGAAATGAACCGCGGATTCAGGTTTTTTCTGTTGCTCGATTACTTTTAATTTTAGCTTCGGGTTTATCGTATTAATATTCTTAAAATACTTATTAATTTTTTCCTCGACAATTTTTGATTCTATATTCCCGGCAACGCAAATTATAATATTTTTTGATGAATAATGATTTTTTAAATAATCTAAAAAATGAGGTCTTTTAAGTTTCATTATGTTTTCTTTTTCTCCGCCCAAAGACCAACCTGCCGGCTGATTTTTATAAAGTGTTTCTTCCCAAAAATCCTCGATATAAACAATCGGTGTATCAAAGCGCAAGTTCAACTCTTCAACTATCACCCCCTTCTCGTTTTCAATTTTTTTTTCTTCCAATTTTGAATTTAATAAAATATCAGAAACCCAATCCAATAATAAATCTAAATATTTTGAATCCGCTTTTGCCCAATAGCCGGTTTCTTCTTTGCCGGTAAAAGCATTGTTAAATCCGCCAATCCTGTCTATTGTTTCGTTTATTTCCAAAGAGCTGGGACGCTTTTTTGTTCCTTTAAAAGACATATGCTCCAAAAAATGAGAGATTCCGTTTTCTTCTTTGGTTTCGTATTTTGAACCAGTCCCGACCGTAACTAAAACAGTCACCGCTTTGGTGCCTTTCATTGGAATCGTAATTATCCTTAATCCGTTTGAAAGAGTAGTTTTTTTATACATTTATTCTGTCGGTTAAAAAACCGGCTAAATCTTTTATTTTTATTCTTTCCTGCTTCATCGTGTCCCTGTCTCTGACGGTCACATCATCTTTTTCTAAAGTTTCAAAATCAATCGTTATTGTAAATAAGGTGCCCACTTCATCTTGTCTTCGATAACGCCTTCCGATTGAACCCTGTTCGTCATACTGGCAATTAAATTTATTTTTGAGAGCTTGATAAATCTCTTTTGCTTTTTTTACTAATTCCGGTTTATTTTTTACCAAAGGAAAAACAGCTGCTTTTATCGGAGATAATTGCTTATTCAATTTAAGCATAGCTTCACTTTCTTTAACGGATTTAGTGGTTTCAGTTCTTCCGCCTTGGATTTCTTCATAAGCATCAATCAAGAAGGTTAAAAAAGCCCTATCTATCCCTCCGGAAGTTTCAATAACATAAGGAATGTATTTTTCTTTGGTTTCTTCGTCAAAGTAACTCAAATCCTGGCCGCTATTTTTAGCATGGCTAGATAAGTCCCAATCTCCCCGATTATGAATGCCTTCAATTTCCTTCCAACCAAATGGGAAATTGTATTCAATATCAACTCCGGCTTTGGCATAATGAGCCAAATCTTTTTTGGCATGGTCTTTAAAGCGCAAGTTTTCTTTTTTAATACCCAAAGACAAATACCATTTCATCCTTTCTTCTTTCCAAAAATTAAACCATTTATCAACTTCTTTCGAGCTACAAAACCACTGAAGTTCCATTTGCTCAAATTCGCGGGTTCTGTAAATAAAATCTTTGGGATTTATCTCATTTCTGAAAGATTTACCGATTTGGCAAATACCGAATGGAACTTTTAATCTCATGGAAAACAAAACGCTGGAGAAATTCATATAAATTCCCTGACAGGTTTCAGCTCTTAAGTAGGTTTTTGATGCGTCTTCTTCAACGGGCCCCACGAATGTTTTCATCATTAAGTTAAACTTTCTCGGTTTGGTCAGCTCTCCGCCGCATTCCGGACATTTTCTACCTATTTGGTCAGCCCGAAATCTCTTTTTGCATTTTTTACATTCCACTAACTCATCTGCGAAACCAGCGGCTAAATGGCCCGATGCCTCCCAAACCTTAGGCGACATTAAGATAGCTGAATCCAAACCCACGATGTTTTCTTTATTTTTAGTCATTTCTCTCCACCAAGCTTCCTTAATATTTTTTTTCATTTCAACGCCAAGAGGCCCGAAGTCATAACAAGACCCAAATCCGCCATAAATTTCAGACGACGGGAAGATAAATCCCCTTCTTTTGGCTAAAGATACTATTTTTTCCATTAAATTTTCCATTGTTTTATTTTACCTATTTTACTGAAAAATAAAAGCCTTCGGCTTTTTTGCCAAAGAGCTTTAAATGATTTCAATTATAAATTATCGAACAATTCCTTTGTCGCTAGTCATGTTAGGGTCATCTGGCAAAGTAGTATCGGTCGAAGAAGCTGTAATTTTTAAATTTTGCCCTGTCCACTGGTCGTCCGCTGAAAAATCAGATTTGTCCATCAATATAGCCGGACTTCCGCTTTGACCGGAGTTTGGCGTTAAAACAATTTGGAAACTAATATTCGAAGATGGATTTAAAACACCTTTGCCCGGTTCCAAGTCCCCGATATCCCAAACAATTTCCCGAGATTGAGAATCAAAAGTTAATTTTTGGGATTGGTCTTCGGGGAAAATTTTTCCGGTTAATTCAACATTCAAAGGAAGAACTGTTTTTATTTTTGCATTATTCAATTGATTATAATAATTTTTCACCTGCCAAGTTATAGTATAAGTAGTTCTCTGGCCAACTTCCGGAGGCAAGGGCCCGGAGTTTCCAAATACTTCATCGAAAAATGAACCTCTTTGCAAAAATTCCAGTTTTGAATTAATCTTTGTTTCAAATTCTTCTCTGGCCTGAGAAAGAATGACTTTATCGCTAACAACCTGGTTTTTGTCTTTATCGACATCGGAAATTACAAAGTCTTTTTTTAATTCAACCCAAAATTCAACATTGCCTTCTTTTTGGGCATCTAAAAATTTAAGGTCAGGATTTTTCTTTGAATCAAAAATAATGGAATTATCTCCTATTTCGTAATCTCCTGAATGAGCCTTTATCGTTTCCAAATCAAACATTTGACCATTAAGCTCGGCTATCAAAAATAAATTCTCCAAAGCTTGCTGACCTAAATTTTGGAAAAAAATTTCGTAGTGTAAAATATCGCCGGCGTTAGCGGTGTATTCAGAAATACCATTTATTTGTTGAGTTATTCTTAGGTCAGGCTCCACAATTTCCAAGCCCTTATATATTTCTTTCAATAAGATAAATTCTCCGTCCTGCCAAATTCCTATTTCTGCTCTAAAAATTTTTTGTTCGCCCAAATCACCCCTAAGATTCCCTGAAATTTTTATTCTTCCTAAGTTGCCTTTATTCAAAGAGCCTATTTGCCATTCTTTTTGTTCCATGGCCTGAGGTTCTGATTTTTTAAATTCAAAACCCGAAGGATATTCGGATTTTATCATTAAATCAAAAAGGGGGAAATTAACGTAAGAAGCATAATTTATAGTGAAATTAATGTCTTTTCCAGATTTTATCGTTGAAGGCAAATCTTCGAAAGAAAAATTAATGGGAACATTTTTTATTATCGTGGTAAAAGTGGTTTTTGACTCATATTGAGCATTTAAATTTTTAGGCTGATAACTAAGAGTAGCTTTAGCTTCTTTTGATTCGTTTTCTTTGCCTAAAAGCCGGCACTTAAAATGAATCGTTTTTTCTTCTCCGGGATATATGGATTCTCCAAGCTGATCTTTCCCTATTTCTCGAATCTGAAATTCTCCTTCTTCTAAAATAGCACGGGAAGGATACTCAAAAACTAATTTTGGATTATCCAAACGAATGTTATCGCTGTTATTTTTATACTTTACTAAATATTCAATTTCATCTCCCAGTCCGGCTTCTGCGGGTCCCAAAATTTCCAATTTCAAAATATCTTTAGAATAAATATTTTTTGAAGAATACCACCAACCGGCTATTCCCAGAAAAATAGCCAAAAATATAATAAAAAAAGTAAATTTTCTCCTCATATATATTATTAATTTTAACAGTTTTTAAGAAATATCTAAAGTGTTGGAGAGACAGGAGAGATAATTTTCTGAAATTTCTCTCAGCTCTTTCTTGCTTTCTTCTTTAATTTTTAATTTGGATAAAATCTTCCAGTTTTTCTTTAAGAAAACCCTTAAAAATTTAATTGTCTCTGGGCTGATTTTTTTTCTTTTTTCCGCTTTTTTAAAACAATTTCCGCAAAGCACCCCCCCGTTACTAGAAGCGAAATAAAGATTCTTGGGCAATAATCTTTTTTGGCAAAAAACGCATTTTTCGACTTCAGGATAATATCCTAAGGTTGAAAAAAAATTCCAAAGAAAATAATAAAAAACAATAAAATTAGATTGGAAATGACAATTGTTGAGCCTTTTAAAGACCTCTAAAATTAGATTTCCGATTTTTTTATCCTTCTCTTCGCCCTTTATCAGCCTGTCTGAAATTTCGGAAATTTCAACAGCTATTTTTAGTTTATCCAGGTCTTTCTCTATTTTTCTAAATCTTTCAATCCTGACCGCATCGGTTAGAGTTTTATATGATTTCCCTTGAATAAACTCTATCTCCGTTAAATAAAAAGGCTGGACCGAAGCTCTTAATTTCGATTTTATTTTTCTTATTGATTTTCCTAAAATCTTAATTTTCCCGAAGTCTTTGGTAAAAATTGTAAAAAGCTGGTCTTGCTCTCCTCTGTCTTCTTTTTTTAAAACAAAACCTAAGGTTCTATAGTGGACGAACATGTTTTAGTTTTAAATTTTTTTAATCGCCAACCACAAGTTTTCTTGGTCGATTTTCATTTCTATTTCTACGTCAAAAGCCAGTTTCGGCTTTTCTCCAAGTTCAAATTTCTCCGCTTTTGACTCTTTTAAAATAAAATCTTTGTTTTTACTCAAAATATCACTCAGCTTGGGGGAGGCAGAATATTGAATTTGAACCCTGTGTCTGGGCTTATAATTAGCTTTTTTTCTCATTACCTGAATTTGCCTTATAACTTCCCTTAATATCCCCTCCTCTCTCAATTCTTCGCTTATTTTAAGGTCCAATTCTATTTCTTTTTTAATTCTATTATCAAAAGCTATATTCTTTACATTAACTTCTTCTTTTATTAATTTCAATAATTCTGTTTCTTCTTTCAGTGATTCGTTTTTTATTTTCAATTCTCTTAACGGTTGTCTGACTTTTACGTTGGCCGATTTTCTTTCAGAAAGAGCAAGGGCTACAATTTCTCTTATTTTTTTCATTTTATTTTCCAGGTCTTCATTGATTCCTGTTTCTTGAAAGGAAGGCCATTCGCACAAATGAACGGATTCGGGCAGGTTCTTTGTTTTTAACTCTTGATAAAAGTTTTCGGCAAAAAAAGGCATGATAGGCGCTATTAATTTCATTAAATTAAGTAAAATGAAATATAATGTTTCTCTGGCTTCTTCTTTCTCTTTCTCGCTTTCCGGTCTTTGAAATCTCTTTCTAGACCTTCTTATATACCAAAGGGATAAATCTTCAATAAAAAAATTTTCGATCAGCCCAATAACTTTGGTTAGGTCGTATTTTTCAAAAGATTGAGTGGTTTCTTTAACCAGGCTATTGAAGGAAGACAAAATCCATTTATCCAAAATATTATTCGAGCTCGAAAATTCTTTTTCAATGGCTCTTATCTCTTCTTTTGAAATATAAGTCTCAAAAAAAGTGAAACTGTTCCATAGATTGAGAATTCTCTTTTTAAATTCATCTGCAACCTTATAGCCGAACATTAAATTTAAAGCCGGATTCGGACTTGCATACATCCATCTCATAATATCAGCTCCTATGTTTTCAACCGCATCATCAAGCCAAATGGCATTACCTTTGGATTTATGCATCTCTTCGCCTTTTTCATCTTTTACTGAAGCGTAACCGAAAATCGTTTTAACCGGAGCCTTATCTTCAAGGACAACGCTCATAACTAAAATTGAATAAAACCAATTTTTAAACTGGCCCGGAAAAGATTCGCAAACCAATTCAGCGGGAAACCATTTTCTCCAATATTCCCTGTCGGAAAAATATTTCATTGTAGAGAAAGGAACAATGCCTGCGTCCAGCCAGGGATTACCAACGTCTAAAATTCTAGAAACCGGTTTTTTGCATTTTGAACATTTTATTTTTACTTCATCTATCCAGGGCTTGTGGGGAGATTTACCCTCAAATTTTTCCCAACCCGATACCGCTCTTTCTTCTAGCTCCTCTTTTGAACCTATGACCTCAAAATTTCCGCATTTTTTACATTCATAAATCGGCAAAGCCAACCCCCAATAACGTTTTTTTGAAATTAACCAATCCTGCATATTTTTTAACCAATCTAATTCTCTTTCCAGGCCGAAAGAAGGAATCCATTTTATCTGATTTGCAGCCTTAATTAATCTTTCCCTTATTTTTTCCATTGAAATATACCATTCGTTGACCAACCTAAAGATTAATTCTGATTTACACCTCCAGCAAGTCGGATAACGATGTTTATAGTCTTCAATTTTGAAAACTAAGCCTTTCTTAGTCAAGTCTGCAAAAATTAAATCATTAACCTCGTTTACCGGCTTTGAGCTTAAAAAATCAAAACCTTTTTTATATTTACTTTCCGAATCGGTCGGATTTACTACCGGCAGTTTTAATTCTTTGCTCAATTTAAAATCTTCCTGGCCGCAACCGGGAGCTATGTGCACAATACCTGTCCCCTCTTCAATATTTACGTCCTTCCATAAAACAACTTGATGTTTATGGCTTTTAAGGCTTTTTTTAACTTCAACGAGTTCGTCAAATAATCCTTTATACTTTAAACCCTCTAATTTCTTTCCCTTTATTGTTTTAATTATCTTACCTTCCGATATTAAATCTGATTTTTCTTTAAGTAAAATAAAAATGTCTCCATTTTCGTCTTTAACTTGGACATAATCTAAGTCAGGATGGACAGCCAAGGCAACGTTAGCCGGCAAGGTCCAAGGAGTGGTTGTCCAGGCAACAAAAAAAGTATTTTTCTTTCCTAAAACCTTTAATTTTATAAAAATGGCCTTATGAGTTATTTCCTTATATTCTTCTGTTAAGATCTCGTGCTGGGAAATTGCCGTTCCGCAGCGCAAACACCAAGGCACCACGTCTTGACCCTTGTATAAAAGCCCTTCTTTCCAGCATTTTTTTAAAAAATTCCAAATGGCATAATTATTTTCTTCGGAAAATGTATAATAAGAATTTTCCCAATCCATCCATTGGCCCAATCTAATTGACTGGTCTGTTTGAATCTTTGAATATTTCTTTACCCTTTCTTTACAAAGATTGACGAATTTTTCAACCCCGAATATTTCAATGTCTTTTTTTGATTTAAAACCAAGCTCTTTTTCCACTTCCACCTCTACCCAAAGCCCTTGGCAATCAAAACCATTTTGAAACCTAAGGTCAAACCCTTGCATCGCTTTTTGTCTCTGAAAAACATCTTTATAAGTTCTGCCCCATGCATGATGTACTCCCATGGGATTATTGGCTGTAATGGGACCATCCAAAAAAGACCACGGCTTCTTGCCTGAGTTCTTTTGTCGAAGTTTTTCAAAAATTTTCTTTTCTTTCCAAAAATTCAATATTTTTTTCTCATTTTCCGGAAAATTAAACATATCTTTATTAGATTTCTTTTATTTCGCCGGTTTTTAAATATTTTATACTCAAAATTTCCGACTCATTTTTAATATTTTTTAATAATGACTCTAAAATACGCAAAGGATCTCCGTGGCTGACAATTAAAATTCTTTTATTCTGATATTTTTCTTCAATTTCTTTTATAAAATCTTTGACTCTTTTTTTAACGTCTTGCCAGCTTTCGCCCTGGGGAGGGTTTTTCAAAAACTTTTCTTGTTCGTTAGAGAAAAAATTTATATACTCATTTTTTCTTTTTCCTCCAAAAATTCCGAAGTTGGTATCTCTTAGCCTGATGTCCAAGATTATATTATTTCCGGTTTCTTTGCCAACAATTTCAGCAGTTTGTCTGGTTCTGGGCAAATCAGAAGAAAAAATAATTTCTATTTTCATTTTTTTAAGTTCTTTGGCAGCTTTCGTAGCTTCTTTTTTGCCTCTATCGGTAAGTAAAATAGGTAAAGGCTCCGGACAAGGATACACCATATCAGGAAAATCAGCCTGATAAAAATTTTGGCCGTGCCTTAGCAAAAAATATTTATTGTTCATAATTACATTTTCTCGGGAGCTGAAATTCCCATTAAATCTAATACGTTCTTTAAAACTATTTTTGTCGCTAAAACCAAAGACAATCTTGCTTTAGTTAATTCTTTGTTTTCAGAAATTGCTCGACATTCTCTATAAAATTGATGAAAAGCTGTTGCTAAATCTATAGCATATTGAGGAACTCTCTGAATCTGATAATCTTTGGCAGTATCTTCAATAACCTCAGGCCATCTAATTAATTGTTTAATTAAACTTAATTCTGTCGATTCTTTCAATAATTCATAATTACCATGACTAATTTTCTTTTCAATTTTATTTAAAATACTACAAATTCTAGCATAAGCGTATTGGATATAATAAACCGGATTTTTTTCGGATTTCTCTTTTGCTAAATCCAAATCAAAATTCAAATGAGTATTAGGACCTTTGGTTAAAAAGAAAAACCTAGCTACGTCCAAACCAACTTCATTAATCAACTCGTCTATTGTCACATAAATTCCGCTTCTTTTTGACATACGTACTTCCTTGCCAGCCTCTAAAAGCCCGACCAACTGCATAATTATCACCTCCACCTGCTCTTTTTTATAACCCAAAGCAACTGCCGCAGCTTTTATCCTGTTGATATAGCCATAATGATCTGCTCCCCAAAAAAATATTAATTTTTCAAAACCTCTCTTAAATTTATTTTTCAAATAAGCGATATCCGAAGTTAAATAAGTTTTTTCTCCGTCAGCTTTTATTAAAACTCTGTCTTTCTCGTCTCCAAATTCTTTTGATTTAAACCAAAGCGCTCCTTCTGACAGACGAGTTAAATCTTTGTCTCTTAAAAATTTTAAAGTTTTATCAACTTCCTTTTTATCATACAAACTTTGCTCAAAAAACCAATTATCAAACTCAACTTCCATTTTCTTTACAGAGGGTTTTATCATTTCTTCTAAAATAACCTTGGCCGCTTCTTTTCCGACTTTTTCAGGATCATTTCCTTTAATTTTTTTTCTCAATTCTTCAATATATTTTCCCTTATAAACCGCTTCGGAATCTCCGATTATGGAATGCCCAAGCTTCCTAATCTGCTCTCCAACATCATTAATATAATATTCTCTCGTTACTTTATATCCAGTTTTGTTTAAAACATTTGATAAAACATCTCCGCAAAAGCCGCCTCGGCCATTACCTAAGGTTAGGGGACCCGTGGGATTTGCTGAAATAAATTCAACATTAACTTTCTGATTATTTCCAATTTTCCTTAATTCTTTTTCTTTATATTTGTCTTTTTTTTCTAAAATTTCAGCTAATTCCTCTTGCAAGCACGGCTCTGGAATAGAAATGTTTATAAAACCAGACAAACGATCTGCTTGTATTGGATATAAACCAGTTTTATTGCCGAAATAAGAAGGAGAAATACTAACAATTTTCATGGTTAACTTTTCAGTTACGTCCCAAAGATTTTTTCCTGTCAACTTAGCTATTCTAAAAGATACATTCGTCGCATAATCACCAAAGTTTTTATTTTCTGGTACTTCTATTATAATTTTAGGCATCTCAAAATTAGGAAAATATTTTTCGTCTTGCAGCTCTTTTATCGCTTTTTCTATTAAATTTTTGATTTCTTGCCTTATCATTATGCTTAATTTTAACCTATTTTTCTTCAAAATTAAAGGTTTTAATGCTAAGCTTAAAATAATGAAAACAATTTCTGAAAACAAAAAAGCCTTTTTTGACTACGAAATCCTGGAAAAATTTGAAGCAGGAATTTTTTTGATTGGACAGGAAGTAAAATCAATAAAATTGGGAAGAATAAACTTAAAGGGTTCTTATGTGGTTTTGAAACAATCCGATAAAAATCCGGAGGTTTTTTTAATCGGATGCAGTATCCCGCCCTACCAACCGAAAAATTCACCCGCAGATTATGACCCGCAACGCTCAAGAAAACTCTTGTTAAAAAGGGAAGAAATCAAGTATTTAATCGGGAAATCAAGCCAAAGAGGGTTGACAATAATCCCTTTAAAAGTTTATACTAAGAAAGGCAAAATAAAGGTAGAGATAGGAATAGTGAGGGGAAGAAAGAAATTCGACAAGAAAGAATTGATAAAAAAAAGAGATACGGACAGGGAAATCAAAAGAGCGATTAATCAAAGTTAAAAATCAAATATGGGGACGAACAGATTCGACAGGAATTTTATTTTTGAATAATCAAGCCGAGTCCTCCGGAATTCTCGTTAAACTTCCGGAAAATGATAAGTGTCAACTTATTCAAAAAACCCGCTTTAGCTTTTGCTTAAAGCCATCTGTTTTAGTGACTCTCGATAGCTAAAATAGGTGTCAAAAATCGAGATGAGCAGTGGTTTTTGTTTCAAGGCGACTGCCGAAATGAATGAAACTAGGAATCTGAAATTTTACTTATTTTAAATTCAAATTCCAAAAATAAAAATAAGTTAAGTTTGTAGAATTATTCAAAAAAGATTTCTGGACGAGGGTTCAATTCCCTCCGTCTCCACAATATAAAAAACCTTAGAAAAGGTTAATTTTTTAAAAAATCTGTTTAAAAAACCCCCACTCAACAATCAAATAAAAAGCAAGTCCGTCAGAGTAGTGGACGAAACAGGAGGCCAGCTCGGAATTATGGAGCTGGAAAAAGCCTTGAAATTAAGCATAGAAAGAGGACTGGATTTAATCCAAGTTACCGAAAAAGTAGACCCGCCAGTTTGCAGGATAATGGATTATGGAAAATATATCTATCATCAAGAAAAGAAAAATAAAAAGTTAAGCAAAAAATCAGGAGAATTAAAACAAATAAGGCTGAGCTTCAATATCTCTCTCCATGATTTGGAGACCAAGGCCAATTTAGCTGAAAAATTTTTTAAAAAGGGAGATAAAGTAAGAGTCGGAATGCGCTTAAGGGGAAGGGAAAAGGCTTTTGGAAATCTGGCCAAAGAAAAAATAAATAATTTTTTAAAAATATTAAATGAAAAAATTCCGTTTAAAGTCGAAAAGGAATTAAAAATGATTTCAGGCAGTTTATCAATGATTATCTCTAAAAAAGACCATGAAAACTAGAAAATCAATCTCTAAAAGATTCAAAATCACTAAAACCGGCAAAGTTATGAGAAGAGCCACCGGCCAAGACCATTTCCGGGCCAAAAAATCCGGACAAAGAATCAGGAAGGGCAGAAAATGGATAAAAATTGAGGGCTCTTTGGCTAAAAAAATAAAGAAACTAATTAATAATTCATAAAATATTATGGCAAGAGTAAAAAGATGGAAAGCTGCCCATAAAAAAAAGAAGAAATTTCTAAAACAGACCAAGGGATTTAGATGGGGAAGAAAATCAAAATACAGAGCAGCGAAAGAAGCAATGCTTCACGCCGGCACTCACTCGTTTGTAGACAGGAAAAAGAAAAAAAGGAACTTTCGAGGCCTTTGGCAAATTCAGATTGCGGCTTTTTGCAAGCAAAATAATTTATCTTACAGCAAATTTATTTACGGATTGAAAAAAAATAAAATTGAAATTGACAGAAAAATTATGGCGCAATTAGGACAAGAACATCCTAAAATAATGGAAAAAATTGTAAAAAGTTGCTTAAATGAATAAAAATTAAGTTAAAGTAAAAAAATGGCTCTTCTTTTTGAAGAGCTTTTTGTTTTATGAGTTCACTAAGATGCTTCTCGGATTTTATCCTAAGTTGTACCGCTTGGGAGTGAACATGGCCAAAGCGTTTTGATAAGTCCCGGATTTTTAAAAAAAGTTCGATTATTTTTTCGACTTCTACTGGATCTTTAATTTCTTTAATTTTATTTATATCTACCTCCTCTATCCCAAAAAAATTTTGGTTTTTAATGATTACTTCAAACTGTTCTAATTGTTTCTTTATTTGTTCAAGCTTTTTAAGCATCTTTTTCTCCCCTATTTTTTTGTCAAAGAAAGATTCTTTATTATAACTCCTTCTTTTTTTAAGAGCAATATTTTTTTATTTGTTCCTTTATTATAACCGCCGATTTTTCCATCCGACCTTATTACCCGATGACAGGGAATATTTAAGTCTGTATTTTTGTTCAAAACATTACCAACTGCCCGCCAAGCTTTAGGAAAACCAGCTAGTTTTGCCACTTTTTTATAAGTCAGAACTTTGCCTTTAGGAATTTTACTGACAATTTTAAAAACCGCTCCTTTGAAAGAAGCTGTTTGTTTTTCTTTTTTAGGTTTAGCCACAAGGGTTTACGGTAAAAGACCTCGGTTTTTGAATCTCAAAACGGTCGTAATTATTAATAATTTCAAAAGAAGGCACAGTAAAAAAATTAATTGATTGAAGGTTAGAAAAATCAGTAACTACTGGATTAATCGTATAGGAAGTAAGTCCGGGAGAAGTTGGTGGTGTTTCGCCAGAAAGACAATCTATATTTCCTGAGCTGTCTAGTTTTCCTATAAAAGCATTAGTATCTTCAAAAAAAGGCTGCATAGTTGTTTTTATCGACTCGCTACCAGCTATAATGAAACTGTTATCGGATAACACCCTTGAATTATTAATATAATTATAAGCCTCATTAAATTCGCCCGGATTGTTTATTTTTATTTTCTTGTCCCAAACAACATGGCCGTCTCCGGCATGTATTCCTGCAACATACAAATCAAATATGTCTCTATCCTGATGCAAATCTTCATTTACTTGAATATAACCGCTTATAATATAAGTTCTTTCTATTTCGTTTTCAAAAACAGAATTAGCTGTGCCGGAAATAAAATTAGTTCCACGATACAGTTTACTGTCCCAATCAAGACTGCCATTAGCCCTTAGCTTGACAATATACAAACCGCTGGGTTCACCGCTAATAACCTCACCGCTATCGGTTGATCCGACGACAAGAAATCCACCTTCTGACGTCTCTATGACTGATTTTCCAATATCCGATAAATTTACGCTTACCCCTTCAGTTCCTCCTCTTATTTTTTTCGCGAATGTTACTTCGCCATTTTCATCGGTTTTGATTAAAACAATATCAGGATAAGAAGGGGTACCAAGGGAGGGTTGAGTCGTTCCGGTTATAATATAACCCCCGTCTAACGTTTGTTTAATAGAAAAACCCGTATCTTCATTGCCTGTTGCTCGCAATATTTTACCCCATTCAATCTCCATGTCAGGACGAAACTTAGCTATAAATATATCCTTATCTCCCAAGGTTTCCGTGGTGCCAACTACAATAAACCCACGATCGCCATTATGTGGGGTTTCTACAATTTCTGCGATTGAATCATATTTACGACGATCCCCCAATAATTTAGTCCTTTGATCTTCTCCATTTGATTCTATCTTTATTAAAAATCCATCGTACGAAGAATCTCTGGAGGCTGTTTCCCCCGCTAAAACATAACTATTCTCTATGGTTTCAATTGATAAGGCTTGATCTAATACAGCAGATCCTATCGCCTTTTTCCATGCAATTTTTAAACCATCGTTGACGTCAGGTACAATTTTTACGACAAAAATATTACCCTCATACACAAACTCCGGACTTTCGCTCGTTGTTTTGCCTGCCATTACATAACCATCAACGGTTTTCTGAAGAGAATAAAAAATATCCATTTTATCTTGATCGTGACCAGAAGAGCCACGGATTATCCGAATAAAAGTTTTTTCCGAGTCGTCATCTTTAATTTCAACTATTGTTTCGTTTCTAGGGCCTAAAGTGCCTCCCCCAGGATCGGTCAAGCGAACGATAAAAAACTCTTTATCTTCCGAAATTTCATCGTTATTGATGGCTATGTCAAAGTATGCACTGGTGCTGCCTTCGTTAAAAACGATTTTTTTAGGATTGGGGATGGGAGGAAAATAATCATAATTAGTATAAGGATCAGTGCCTGAAGCAGTAACATCAATGGTATTATAATGAACGTAGGCGCCCAGAGGAGCAGGTCCTGTAAGATTAACTGTGATGCGAACGCTTCCTACTGATTCATCATTGTTAGGATAGCCTAAAGACTCAAAATTAAAATTAATGCTATCACTGTCGCTGATTAATAACTCTGCATTATCCCTCCCTAGAGAACAATTACTATGGTTAAAGTCATCAATATAAAGATTAAGTTTCACTGTTTCCGAATCTTCCGGCAAATCATCTTCATTAATTTTTATTTTAAACGTCTTTCTTGTTTCGGTATTTGCTTTAAACGTTAATTCTCCGCTTGTGGCCCAATAATCATAATCAGTCAATCCATCTTGATATTCGATAGCGCTGCCGCCTACAATAGTTCTGTAATAAACAGATACGTCTTCGTCAAAAATAATATCCTCTTGAAAACCTACGGTAATTGTAGCTTCTCCGTCGTCTTCGCTTACATCAAATTGCGAAGATATAAATTCTACAATCGGATTAGGAAAAAGACGAGGATCGTCTTTCTTTCCAGTGGCTAATCCAGCCATAAAGGTTATATAAGTACCCTCCGCTCTACAGCCAGTGCCCTTTTCTAAACAAGCCTTTACCCAAAAATTTGAACCGTCAGAATAATATTGATAGGCAAACAGTTTCCCGTTCGGGCCAGGAGTGTCTTCTCCCTTTCCATAAAGAGGATCTTTTGGGATTTGAGAAAGATAAGGTTCCATTGCTTCGTTAAATTCTACACATTCCTGACAGCCGGACGGGCAAGAACCTTCTGTGCAATCTATGCAACACCTATTGGGATCACGAGGATAACCATGATAATCCATGTTATACATTTTTAGGGCAGTTCTTAAAATTTCCAGATCAGAAATTCTTTTTACATCTCTGGCTTTAGCTCTTCCGCCTTGAATCCAAGAAAAAGTAACTCCGCTTATAATTCCTATAACCGCGATGATAACTAATAACTCGGGAAGGGTAAATGCTTTTTTCGATTTAAACATTTTTATAATTTCATTTTTATTATTCTATTATAAAACAAAAAAATGAATTAAACACTGTTTATAAAATAAACAAATTTTCTTGGGAACGAGTATTAATAATATCCTGTTTTTTTGCCCAGCCTCTTCTGGCTTGAAAAATACCAAATTCCATGAACCTCAGCTGGTCTTTATGGTGAGCATCAGTGTTTATTGCCAGCTTAACCCCGGCCTCCACCGCTTTTTTGATATTAATATCATTCAAGTCCAATCTTTCCGGATAAGCATTTACTTCCAGTGCCACTTTAAATTCCTTAGCTGCTCTTAAAATTTTATCGAAATCCGCCTGATATTCGTCTCTTTTTTTAAGGATTCGGCCGGTAGGATGGGAAAAAATTTTAACGTAAGGATTTTTCATGGCTTTTATAATTCTTTCCGTCATTTTAATTCTCGACATTTTAAAGCTGGAGTGAACTCCGGCAATTACATAGTCTAGTTTCGCGAGAGCTTTATTTTTAATGTCCACAGACCCATCATTTAAAATATTGGTTTCCGCTCCCTGTAAAATTTTAAATTTGTAATTTTCATTTTCTAATTTCAAATTTAATTTTTCTATTTCCTTGCCTCTTTTTTCCAATTGCTTCTCGTCCAAACCCCGCTCTATTCTTAAAAACTTAGTGTGGTCGCTTATTCCCAAATATTCATACCCAATTTCTATCGCTGACCTAGCCATTTCTAAAATTGAGTTCTCACCGCCGTCCCAATTTGAATGACAATGCAAATCGCCCTTGATATCATCTAACTCTATTAACTTGGGAAGTTTTCCTTTGAAAGAAGCTTCGATCTCTCCCCTATTTTCTCTTAACTCAGGCTCAACAAAAGACATTCCTAACGCCCGATAAATTCCTTCCTCGCTCCAGCCGGCCACCATTCTTTTCCCCTTAAAAACACCGTATTCATTCAGCTTTAATCCTTTGTTTATCGCGATCTTTCTGGTAGCTATGTTGTGCTCTTTGGAGCCCGTAAAATACTGCAAAGCTGAGCCATAACTCTTCTCGGAAACAGCCCTTAAATCAATGTCAAAACCTCCGCTCATCTTCACCGAAGCTTTGGTAGCGCCTTTGGCCCAAACTTTATCAACGTCCGGCAAAGAAACAAAAAAATCCATTACTTTTTTTGGATTTTTAGTAACAACTAAAAAATCAACGTCACCGATTGTTTCTTTTTTTCTTCTGAGAGAACCTGCTTGTGAAATTATTTCTATTTCCTTTAATGTTTTTAATTTCTCTTCTATTTCTTTAACTTTTGGTAAAATTTCCCCCAGAAGAAATCTTCCTTTGCTTCTTTTAAAAAAAGCGATTCCTTCTAAAATATTTTTTTCGCTTTTTTCTCCAAAACTGAAAAGGGACGAAATTTTATGTTTCTTTGCGGCTTCTTCCAGGTCTTTTAAATTTTTAATTCTTAGTTTTTGATAAAGAACTTTTATTTTTTTAGGGCCCACTCCTTCTATTGCCATTAACTCGTCAAGCTCTACCGGGAGTTTATTTTTTAATTGCTTATAATATTTTATTTTCCCTGTTTTCAAATATTCTTCAATACAATCGGCAATATTCTTCCCGACCCCGGGAATATCTTCCAGGGCCTTTTTCCCTCCTTTTTTATAGACATCTTCAATATTTTCTTCCAGGTTTTCTATGTTTAAAGCCGCTTTTTCATAAGCTTGGGGTTTAAAAGCGATATTATCTATAGACAAAAAAATAGCTATATCGTAAAAAATTTTAGCGATTTCTTGATTTTTCATTTTTTCTATTCTCTATGAAAAATTTCTTTAAAAGAAAAATGCAAGCCGTGGTCAAAAACTCCCTTAATGTCATCTTTGAATCCAAAAAGAAAAATAACACTGATTATGCCTAAAAGCCCGACGCCGGCAAACAATACTTCAAATCCAAAACTGGTCACCACCCATCCACCTATAGCTCCGGCAATTCCCGTACCAAAACCCAAGCCCATGGCATCTAATGCCCATTCCGTAGCTTCCCTGCCTTTATCAATATGACGGGTGAAAATAGCCTGCCACCCAGAAAGCGTTAAAGCCATACCCACGGCATAGACAGATTGTAATAAATAAATATGCCAAGGTTGTGTGGCAAATATAAAACCAAAAGAAACCGTTGCCGAGATAGACAAACCTACTACTAAGAAAAAATAATCGTCTTTTTCTCCCGGACATTTATCTAAAAATACTCCAACCGGCACTCTTAAGGCAGATTTTAGAATCCAATAAATCGCTGCCGCCATCCCGGCAACAAAAGCCGAGCCACCCGCTATTTTTTGTACTATAAAAATTGCAAAAATAGGGTTAATCAAGCCCCAGCCGGTCCAAAAAAACAAATCGCTCAAGATTAAATATTTTACGATACGATTAACTTTGAAGTTCATGTTTTTATTATATCAAAAAAACGCCTAAACCATAAGGCGAAAAGGCGATTAAAAAATCTTTATTAAATAATTATTCTCCAGGTTCCCGGGAAACTAATTTATCAAATATTTCTAATATTCTCTTTCTAATCAGCTCTACGCCGACTTTTAATAAAAGCAAAAGGCCCACTAAGCAAACGAACGAATCCATTGATCTTAATATTAAGGAAAAAGCAAATCCAATATTGGCTCCTAATCCAAAACCTTGAAAAACCAACGATTGCGCTACCTCTTGAATTCCCAATTGAGCCGGAATAGGAGACATATCGGCTAAATTAAAAAAACCGTAAGCTGCGACTGCCTTTAAAAGGCTTGACCCTCCTTGAAAGAAAAAAATTAAAAGCCATGCCCTTATTAAAATAATCGAGTACTTAAGAAGCGAGTTTCCTATCGCTATCCACATTTCTTTTTTTCTTGGTTTGAAAAATTTAAGCGTTTCCTGCTCTCCGTCAAAAATTAATTTTCCTCCCTTGCTCTCTTTTACTTTTTTAGGGTCTTTACCAAAAAATTTCAATAAACCGGATAAAACGCTTTGTCCTTTAAAGCTTTTTATATAAAAATTAATGAGCAAAGCAACAAAAATAACAGTTATTATCCCTCCGGCAAGCAATGCCTTGCTGGTGGGGAAATACCCTGCTGTAATGGGAAAAACCAAGACTCCTAAAATTAAAAATGGAAAAAAAATTGTAGCGTCTACGGCTCTAAAAATAAATACAGCTGCTCCGCTTTTTTCCCAGGGTAAAGAGTATTTTTTTGTAAGAGTATAGCTCATAAAAAACTCACCGCCCCATATAGCAAAAGGAGACAGATACGTAATGGCAAAACCTGGGAGCCAGGCCTGAGCGACTCCCCAATAAGAGATATTGTACCCTTGGCTTTTTAAAATAAACTTTAACTTCCAAATATCGATTGAAGCAATAATTAAGGTTAAAAATAAAACAACAACCAGCCCTTTCAAAGAGAACAGAGAAAAAGCCCTAAGAATGTCTTCTATTCCAACTTTTGAGGTAACAACACCAAAAACAACAATGCCTATTGTCAGAGAAACCAAAAATATTAAAATTTTTTTCATAAGCAGATAATTTGGCTATAATCCAATTATTATAATCCAATTTATTAAAGTAAAACAGCGCTTCAATCAAGACTACTTTTTTATAAGGTATTCTCTAGCGCTGTTTATCTTTTGTATTCAATTTTTTTTATCTTATATTTTGTTTTTATTATTGAAGGAACAATCACTTCTTCTCCTGTTTTATGGTTTAATAAGGCCCGACCCAAAGGCGACTCATTGCTGATCTCTCCCTCGGAGGGATTTGCCTCTAAATGTCCTACTATTCTGAATTTGTCTATTTTATTATTTTTACCCTCAAGCCAAACCTGAGCCCCTAAGTCGACTGCTTCTCTTTTTTCTTTAGCCGGAGGCTTTATTAACTGAAAATTCTTTAAAATATATTTCAATTCCGATATTTTATTTTCTAAAAAATTCAAATCTTCCTGAAAACTTAAATACTCAGGGTTTATTTCCTCTGATTGCAAAAACTGGGGAATATCATCGGATGATTTTGCCTTTCTGATTTCCCATAAATCCTGGTACTGTTTCTTTATTTTTTCCAGTCCTTCTTTAGTTAAATAAATTTTTCCCTCTTCCATAATATTTTTATTTTTATTTTTTGAATAAAGTTTGTCAAGAGCTTGAAAATAATTTAAAATGATGTATAACATATTTTTAACTTTATGATAGAAATTGATGGTTCCTATGGTGAAGACGGGAGTCAAATTTTAAAAACAATCTTAGCCTTATCGGCCATAACCGAAAAAGATTGCTACATTTTTAATATTAGAAAAGAGCGTGAAAGCGCAGGACTAACTAACCAAAGCCTTTTAGAAGCTCAAATCCTGTCCTCTCTTTGCCAAGGCAGAATGGAGGGAGATTTTTTAGGGTCAGAAAAGCTAAAATTTTTTCCTGGAAAAATTAAAAAAACGCAATCGCTTAATATTAAATTATCAAATACCATAAGCTCAACCTTGCTTCTAGAGGCTCTCTTGCCTCTTTGCTTGTTGAGCGATTATCCAATAAACTTAGCTCTTGAAGGCGGAGCAACTGATACTTTTTTTTCTCCGACTATTGATTATTTCAAATATTGTTTTTTAAAATTTATAAAAAAACTGGGCGGGAAAATAGAAATAGAAATTTTAAAAAAGGGTTATTACCCGGAAGGGGATGCCAATTTAAAAATAAAAATAGAGCCTTCGGAATTAAAAAATATCAATCTTACAGAGAGGGGAGAATTTAAAAAAATCATAGTTTTTTCAGGGGCTTCCAGCTCTTTAAAGCCAAAAAATATAGCGGAAAGACAGCTTTCCGGTGCAAAAGAGATTCTTGGGGAGTTAAAGCTGCCTATCGAGGAAAAAGTAGAATATTGCCAGACTCAGTGTCAAGGAAGCCAAATTTGTTTAATCGGTGAATTTGAAAATACAATCATCGGAGCGGACAACTTGGGCGGGCTTGGTAAAAGAGCCGAAGATATCGGAAAGGAAGCGGCGATAAATCTTTTAAAAGAGCAGAAAAGCAACGCCTGTTTTGATAAAAAAATGGCTGACCAAATTTTAATTTATCTGGCTTTGACAAAAAGAAAAAGTTCGATAACCGTTTCGGAGGTTACCGAACATTGTAAAACCAATATTTGGGTAATTGAAAAATTTTTGGATGGGAAATTTGAAATAAAAAACAATCTTATAAAATGGTCTCCCTCTAAGTAAAATTAAATTTTAATCTCTTAAAATAAATTGCCTTGTTTAGACATTTTTTTTTGTTCTTCCTTGGAAAAAATTTTAATTTTACCGTAAACGCCGTCATATCCTGGTTCAATATAAATTTTTCCCTCTCTGCTTCTTAAAATACCTTCTGCGATTTCAGGGCGAGAGACGCTCTTTAAGTCTTTTAGGGAAGCTTCCAATAAAACGTTGAATTCGCTTCCGAAATTCTCAATTAAAGTTTCGTATTCTTTTATTGTTTTTTTCGTTCCAACGCCCATCCCCAAGCTTTCAGCGATTATTTCTTGAAGGGGAATCAAGCTTTTAAAAGGAATCGCATCTTGAGGTTTAAATCCTTCGGGCCGGTCGGAGAGCTTTTCTACTCTGTTTAAAACGCCTATTGTCAGGCCCTTGCCGCAAACCGGACAGATATTGTTATATTTTTTAGATTCTTTAGGAGACAAAGTTATTCTGCAATTGCGATGCCCGTCATAATGGTATTTCCCTTCTTCGGGATAAAATTCAATCGTATAAAGAAATTTTTTAGGATTTTTTGATTTTATCGCTTCAATAATATTTGAGTAACTTAAAAAATCTAAATCAAAAATATTCGCCTCCCGCCCGATTTTAGCCGGGCTGTGGGCATCGCTATTGGAAACAAGAGTAATTTTATCTAAAGCTGAAAGCCGCCAGTTCATTGCAGGGTCCGAAGATAGTCCGGTTTCACCGGCAAAAATATATTCAGAATATTCTGCGAAACATTCTTCTATAGAATCAAAACCTGATTTTGAACCGAATAAAGAGAACCAAGGTGTCCAAATATGACAAGGAATTAAAATGCAGTCTTTGGAAATATTAAAAACAATTTTTGCCAATTCCCTTGAGTCTAATCCCAAAATTGGACGGCCATCTGATTTTAAATTACCGATAAGGCCCAGTTGAGTATTTATTTTTTCAGCTATTTCAAAAGAAGGAGAAAAAATTAAATTATGAATTTTACGGACTTTATTATTTTTACTGTAAATACTGGAAATTTCTACGGTCAAGATAAACCTGATTTTTGAATCAGATTTTTTTAATTTAAATAAACCTGGCTCTGCGCTTACCAGTTTTTCTTTCAAGTTTTTGAACCATTGAGGATGAGTAAAGTCGCCCGTACCTAAAACATCAATCCCTTTAATCCTTGCCCATTTATCCAGACTATCTAAATCCATCTGGGGAGAAGTAGCCCTTGAATATTTTGAATGGATATGAAAGTCGGCAACTATTTTCATTTTTTAATAATCCCTTAAAATAACGGCTTGATTAGAATAAAAAAAGAACGCTCGAAGCCGAGTCCTGTTAAAATTTATTTATTTTTTATAACTAAAAACGCATTCCCCTACTGGCAAGGCAACCTTACGCACTCATTTACTCCTACGAATCTTTTTTATCTCTTGTTTTAAAATTTTATTTTCAAAAAACCCAAACCCGACAAAAATAATAATTATCAATAAAGTGGTAATAATAGAAATAAAATAAAATCCTAAACCCACGGCCATTCCCACCGCTGCCGTTACCCATAAACCGGCTGCCGTAGTTATACCTTCTATTTTAGATTCTTTTTGGAAAATAACTCCTGCTCCAATAAAGCCGATTCCCATTGCCACTGCCTGAATAACCGTCGAAGACCCGAAATTAAAACCTGACTCTGCAAAAGAGGATTTAAATAATGCAATTCCCGTAATGGCAAAAAGACAAGAACCCAAGCTTACCAAGCTGTAAGTTTTTAAACCTGCTCCCCTTTCTTTAAATTCTCTCTCTAATCCTATTAAAGCGCCTAAAAAAACCGCCATTATTAACTGAAAAACAATTTGAAAATCAACAATATTCATTTAAAAAAAGCAAATTTAGACTTTATAAACTTTATAGTCTTCCCTGGCCTTTTCTTTTATTTTTAATCCGATGGAGGAACCGGACTTGGCGGTCTTTATTTTTTTTCGGTCAATCTCCATTGAATCAACCTCCTGGGTAAAATCTGTGTTTTCTCCGCCGACAATTCTTATCGTGTCCCCTACTTTTAGGGCTCCGCTCAAATCAATAACGGCCACGCCGATATTTCCGTAATAATGAGAAATTTTTCCTATTAATTTATCTTTTTTTTGTTTTGTTTGAGCCATGTTTTTTATTAATTTGTAAAATTATCGACCTTTTTTGTCTTTTATTAATTTAATAACTTCGCTGACTAGTTTTTTAGGGTCAGATTCATATGCTATTCTCAGTTTTCCGCGGAAAGGCCTTCTTATCAATCCTTTTATCATGTCGGCTGTTCCGCCCGAACCGACCAACACCCCTATTGGCTTTTGATCTTCAAAGGCAATCGTAAACTCATTTAGCGTTCCCATTCTTCCGCAAATAACAATCACGGCATCAGCAGCTCTTGTCATTAGAAGATTCCTGCCCGCATAATCAAAACCCGTATAAACCATAGTGTCGAAAGCATCTAAAGGAAGCCTGTATGCTTTTTTATGGGCTAACTCGGAAGCAGCCGGAGAAAAACCTATGCTTATTCCGCCGGCTTTTTGCGCTCCCTTGGCAGAAAAATAAGGAACTCCGGTGGTAGCGCCGGTAACTATAATACAACCTTGTCGGGCGATTTCTTTACCAACCTCTTCTGCTTTTTTTTCTACATTTTCGCAACAATGTACGATCTGGGCAGCTCCTGAAACAGCAATTTTATATTTCATGCTTTTTATTTATAAATAAGTTAATTTGTATATCTTATTTTAACAGATTTCAATAAAAACAAAAAAGAACAGACAGTCGTTATTCACAACCGCCTGTTTGAGAGAAATGGACGAAAATTTAATAATTTTAGCGTCCTTAAGCTAGTTGGGCAACAGCTAATTGCGCAAACACCTCCATTACTAAACCTTATTGCCCTTTTGTCCTTCTCTCGATTTTAATATTAATTTTTAAAAGCTTTATGTCAAGCTTAAAATTTTGCTTTTTCCCCTCTATTTATCCACTATTTATTAACAATTTTTACAGACAAACCCTAAAAAACTTATGCCCTCGATAGGAGTCGAACCTGTATTTTTAGCTCCGCCCCAAACCACAATAATGCGCCTGACTGGATTCGAACCAGTAATCTTTGGCTTCGGAGGCCAACGCTCTATCCGTTGAACTACAGGCGCTAATTATTTTTCAGCCACAATATAAAGATTGGCTTTTTTGGATTTTCCTCTCGCCAAAAAACCTGCGTCTCTTACGTGGAAGCCTATTTTTTTAATTAAACCTTCTAATTCTTTTTTATTAAAACAATGGAAATAACGTTGAACTGTTATTTTCTTTTGAGAATCTCTCCAGGGATAAAAAATATCTTTCCCGTCTAATTTCGACTTTCCAAAAATTCTTAAAATTGTATACTTTATTAAAAACCGCAAAGCTCCTTTTTGCGATCGGAGATTCCAAACTGTTAAAATTAAAAGTCCGCCCGGTTTTAAAACTCTTTTAGCTTCATTTAAAAATTTCAGGCGAAAATTTTCAGACGGAATATGGTGTAAAACCGCAATGCAGTAAATCTTATCAAAAGACTTATCAGGAAAAGAAAGGTTCAAAGCTTCAGCTACCGAAAATTTAGCATTATTTTCTTGATATTTTCCCTTGGCTATTTTAATTAATTCCTCGGAGCTGTCTATGCCGACGTATTCCACGTCTTTTTCCCTTAATAAGCCGAAAAAACGGCCATTTCCGCAGCCTAAATCCAAAACCCTGTCCTTTGGCTCGATATAATTTACCAAAGGAACTAGTTCCTCCCATAAAAACGCCCGGGAATTGGAAAAATCTTTGGCAATTTTATCGTAATCTTTGCGTCCTTCAACTAATAAATATTCCGCATATTTTTCATCCATGGAAATTGAACAAATCGCAATTAAAAAATTAATAAATAAAAAAGTAAAAACTTCCGAGGAACTGGCGAAAGCCAAAAGGGAATTGTCGAAACAATTCAAGGTCCCTTGTTTTTCCAATGTCCAGCTTATTAAAGCTTATCATAAATTACTGGGAGAAAAAAGAATAAAAAGACAGAAAAATTTAGAGAAAATTTTAAGAAAAAGGCCCATCCGGACACTCTCCGGAGTGGCCGTAGTTTCCGTTTTAACAAAGCCCTATCCCTGTCCTGGAAAATGTGTTTTCTGCCCGACTGAAAAAGGATTGCCAAAAAGCTATCTAAAAGGAGAGCCGGCGGCGGAAAGAGCTTTAAAATTAAAATTTAACCCTTATTGGCAGGTTAAAAAAAGAATCGAAAGCTTAGAAAAACAAGGGCACCCTACCGATAAAATTGAATTGAGAATTATTGGAGCCACTTTTTCCGTATATCCGAAAAATTATAAAATTTGGTTCTTTGCCAATTTATTCAGCGCAGCTAATAAAAGAAAAGAAATAAATAAAACCGACATTGAAGTCCTTGAAAAAGAAAAAAAGATAAATGAAAAAACAAAAAATAGGATTGTGGGAATTTCGATTGAAACCAGGCCTGATTTTATAAATGGAGAAGAGGTTCTTTTAATGAGAAGTCTGGGAATTACAATGGTGGAGCTGGGAGTTCAATCAGTCAGCGAAAAAATTCTTAAAAAATCAAGCCGAGGCCACGGCTTAAAAGAAATAATTTCAGCCACAAAATTACTAAAAGATGCGGGATTTAAAATAATGTACCAAATGATGCCCAACTTGCCCGGCTCCGATTTGGAACAGGACTTCCTGGATTTTAAGGAAATTATTAATAATGAAAATTATAGGCCCGATTGGTTGAAAATTTATCCTTGCTTAGTCTGCAAGGGGTCAAAACTTTATGAAATTTGGAAAAAAGGAAACTATAAATCCTATTCCGATAAAAATCTGATTAAGCTTTTAATCAAAGTAAAAACCGCTCTTCCCTACTGGATAAGATTGGCCCGACTTTTCCGGGATATCCCCGCCCAAAAAATTGAAGCTGGCTCCAAAGTTTCCAATTTAAGAGAGGTTATCCAAAGAGAAATGAAAAAAAGAAATTTAAATTGCAATTGCATAAGATGCCGGGAAATAAAAGAAAATTTTGACCCGAATGAAAAAATCTTGCTTTTCAGGGAAGATTATCTGGCTTCTAAGGGAAAGGAGGTCTTTTTAAGTTTTGAAAATAAAAAAAGAACGAAAATTTTCGCTTTTTTAAGATTAAGACTTGATAAAGATAACTTTATCCCTGTTTTAAATAATTCTTCTGTTATTAGGGAGCTTCATACTTATGGACAACAAACTCCTTTAGAAGAAAATTCTTTGGCAATCCAGCATAAAGGTCTGGGCAAAAAATTAATCAAAGAAGCTGAAAAAATTACGAAAAAAGAATTTAATCTGTCAAAAATCTCAGTAATCTCTGGGATAGGAGTAAGGGAATATTATAAGAAACTTGGCTATAAGCTGGACAGCGAGTACATGATAAAAAAGCTATAAATAATAATTTTATTTTATACCAAAAAAATCGCCAATCAGGCGATTTTTTATTTAATTTACTGTCCCAAGGTTTTAGCTAAAAATTAGGGCGTTTACCAAATTTTGTTATAATTTTTTTATTCCATTTATTTCTATCTATTCCTCTCCTGAAGGAGCTTTCAACCTTAATTGGTCTTTAAGTTTTGTGTTTTCCTCCGCAAGCAGGCCCACCTTCCCCTGCTCCTGACCAACCGAAACCATGAGTTGATTTATTTTAACATCCCTATCCTTTAATTCTTTTTTCTGTTCCCTAATAATTCCGTCTTTAATTTCCAACTCTTTTTTTAGAACAGCTTCTTTGCCTTCGTGTTTTATATTCTGGAACTTTAAAGCATTTTTTAATAATCTAATCCATGGCTTTTTTTGTCCTATCTTTTTTGTCCTATGCTCAACTTTCTTTTGGCTAACATTTTGGGGGGCTTCAAAAATTGAAGGGGGTTCATTTTTTGAAGGGGGTTCAATTGAAGGGGCTTCATTTTGAAGGGGTTTCAATTGAAGGGGGTTCAAATTAAAAGCTTTGATTTTATCGTTTACGTTGTCTTTTAGTTTCTGGAAATAGCCCCTTTTATTCTTGGCAAAATCTTTAAATCTCTGAGTATAAACCCATTCAAAATTCTCCTTGCCTGCCTCTTCATTTTCAGCTCTTTTCCTTAAAATTGAACCTAATTCAATAAACCTTGAAGGGGAATCATCCCAATTAAGGCCTTCTGATTTTAAAGCTTCCCTAACCCTTCTTTCTAAGGTACTTTTGGATATTCGAAGGGCTTCAATTATCTGGGGGGCTTCAAAAATTGAAGGGGGTTCATTTTTTGAAGGGGGTTCAATTGAAGGGGCTTCATTTTGAAGGGGGTTCAATTGAAGGGGGTTCAAACTTTGAAGGGGTTCATTTTTCTTTACCATATAAATTAATTATACAATACAATAGGACATATCCTAATTAAACCTGTGGATATTTATACAAAAAACCTTGCCTACCGTCAGGCAGACCTGCCTGCCGGTAGGCAGGTCTGCTTATCGTCAGCCAGAGGCAGGCCTGACTGACGATAAGCAAGCTCGGCTGCTAATAAACAGTCTCCTTCGTCAAAAAACAATTTTTATCAGCACATTCGCACTGTTGTGCTCAGCACCTCCTCGCCTTCGTTCGTCGGCTCCCCTTTACCAAACAAGCTTAGAACCTTAGACAGAAAAAAAAGAAAAGCTATAAATTTTTGACTCCTTTACAATACAACTGGAAAGCATAGCTTAATCCGTGCTATACTTATATAAAGGTCAAATTTAATAATAATTAAATAAACTTATGGCAAAAAAAGCTAATTCAGCTTTCATGAAGCCGCTAAAGATCAGCTCTGAATTGAGTCTGGTAGTTGGCAAGGGTCCTATGCCCAGGTCTGAAGTCGTAAAAAAACTTTGGGTATATATTAAGAAAAACAAACTGCAGGACCAGAAGAACAAGCGCAACATCAATGCCGACGAAAACTTAAAAGCAGTATTTGGCGGGAAAAAAGTTGTAAATATGTTTGAGATGACAAAGCTTGTTTCAAAACACCTTTCTTAATATTTTTAAGATTTCGAAAACAAAAACCGCTTTTTATAAAGCGGATTTTGTTTAATCTTTAGATGGCTCTACGAGAAAATGATAAAACTTTTTTAATGGATCATTGCAGCAATTTTTTAATCCTGTCTATGCTTTCCTTCCTGTCATTTTCTTCGAATTTATGAATTTCTAGCGTTATATTACCAGAATAATTTATTTCTTTTAATTTTTTAAAAATCATCAAAAAATCAATATTTCCAAGCCCTATGGGCAAATGTAGATCGTTTGCTATCTCCTCCGGTCCGCCAAGATTATCATGAGCATGGATATGTCTTATTTTTTCTCCAAAAGCGTTTAATAAACTTATCGGCCGATTTTTTTCATCGCCCAAATTAGAGTGGCCGGTATCCAAACAAAAATACAGTCCTTGCACTTTATTAAAAACTTCGAGCAAATTTTTAGCGCTGGTAGAAATTGTATTTTCCAAAATTAAGTTTAGCTTTTGCTTCTTTGTAAAATTAGCCAATTCTTTGAGGCCGGCTATCTTTTCTTCCGGAACGCCGTCTTTTGCCGGCGCTTCTTTTGTGAAAAAATGAAAAATAAAATTCTTAGACTTTATTTTTAAACATTCTTTAATGAAATTCTTAATTTACTCAACTTCTTCTTTTTTGAAATTGATTTGAGGCAAATGCACTGCAGAGATAGGAAGAATTGAGCTGTATTCTTCGTAATTTTTCTTATATTCCTCAATAAAATTTTCCGGCGCGCGCAAACCAAATTCGCCGTAATCGTAACCTAACGACCTAAGGGTTTTTAACTCCGTTTTTAAATTACCTTTATTATTTATTAATCCTCCAATTTTTGATTTCATGTAATTTATTCTATCAAAAAACCCCGAACAAAAACAGAGTTTTCTAACGGGGCAAGCCGCCTTATTGGCGATTTTTATTAGCTTGAGCGATAGAGACGGCGCTTATCGTTAAATCATCAAAGCAATTAAATATCCCAAAACACAAAATAAGGCAATCGGCGGCAAGGCCGGAATTGCTTTTCTCTCCTTTTGGAGAGTAAAAATAAAAAAACTAAAAAGAAGCCCGATTATTGAAAATATAGCAACGATTAAAGAAGAAAAAATATCACGACTGAGCAGGGAAGAGCAAAGCATCAAAGGAAAGGCGACATCTCCTCCTCCCAGAATCAAAAACTTACCGCCGGGCCTTACCTCTTTAATACTTCCTTTAAAATCTGAAGCTTTCGGCGGAACTATAAAAGCTAAGATTGCCTTATGCTCCACCATTTCTTTTGCCATGGCTATCATATGCTTGGTTTTATAAACAGCGATAAAATCATATATAGAAAAAACTATCAAAAGCAAAACCATAGCTTCAGGATTTATTCTTATTCCTAAAATTGCACCTACCCCTGAAATCCCTAAAACCATACAAATATTATGGATTAAAACCGAAGATTTCTTCACTAACAGGAAAATTAAAAAAGATGACAAAAACAGAGAAAAAATAGCTCCGGAAAGGAAAAAAAAGCTTTCCAGCCAAACATCCAAGGTTAATAAAATTCCCCAAAAAATAACAAAAATAAAAAGACCCTTAAAAATTATTCCCTTTTTTATTTTAGACTTAATAAAAAAAATAACTGACAATATCAGCAAGGTGCCTACAATAAAAGAAAAAATAAACTGCCAAGGACTAATAGGGGAGATGGGCGTTTCTTGAGAACTTATTAATCCTGATATTTGAAAAGAAGTAGCAATCCCCAAAAATAAGGTTATTGAAAACAAAAAAACTTCCCAAATAAAAAATTCTAATGGAAGTTTTTTGTTTTGAGTGTTATTATTTTCTGCCATTTTTAAGCTAATTTTTTAAGCTCTTCCGCCTTATCAGTCCTTTCCCATGTAAATTCAGGTTCTGTTCTGCCAAAATGACCATAACTCGCAGTTTTTAAATAAATCGGTCTTAGCAAATCTAAGCCAATAATAATTCCGCCCGGCGACATGTCAAAAACTTCAGGAATTGCTTCTGCTATTTTTTCCTCCGGAATTTTTGCTGTTCCAAAAGTATCAATACTAATTTCAAGCGGCTCTATTCCTCCGATTACATAAGAGAACCTTACTAAGCATTTTTCAGCTAAGCCTGCCGCTACTACGTTTTTTGCAATATAACGAGCCATATAGGCAGCGGACCTGTCCACTTTTGTAGGGTCTTTGCCCGACATCGCTCCTCCGCCGACCGGTATCCAAGCGCCATAAGTATCAACCATTATTTTTCGCCCGGTCATCCCGGTATCTGATGCCGGACCGCCAATTACAAAACGGCCGGTATTGTTAATAAAAAATTTCGTATCTTTTGTTAAATATTCCCCGCAAACTGGTTTTATTACTTCGTTAATGACTCCTTCTTTTACCTTTTCTAAAGAAATGTCGTCGTGCTGGGCGGCAATAACAATTGAGTTTACTCTTTTGGCAATATTATTTTCATATTCAATTGTAACCTGGCTTTTGCCGTCGGGCCTCAAATAAGGCAAAACTTTATTTTTTCTAACCTCGGCTAATTTTTTAACTAATTTATGAGCCAGCATTATTGGAAGGGGCATTAATTCCGGAGTTTCACTACAAGCAAACCCTATCATCATGCCTTGGTCTCCAGCCCCCTGTTCTTTACTGGCAGTTTTTTTAACACCAAGGGCGATATCCGGAGATTGTTCGTGGATACTGTTAAAGATAGCAACCGAATTACCGTCAAACCCGTATTCTGGCTTATCGTATCCTATATTTTTAATTACATTTCTTGCCAGATTGGCAACATCAAGCCAGGCAGAAGTAGTTATTTCTCCTCCTATGACCGCGTATCCCATTCCAACTAAAACTTCGCAAGCCACCCGGCTACATTTATCTTTTTTTAAGGCTTCGTCTAAAATAATATCGGAAATTTGGTCGGCCACTTTATCGGGATGGCCTTCTGTTACTGACTCTGAGGTAAAGAAAAAATTTTTCATATTTTTTTTCAATTTAATTTTTATCTTTTAATTCTGATTAATCCCGAACAGGGGATAATCTCAATTCCTTTTTTATCAAGCTCATCTAAAAACAAATTAACTCCCAAAGAATCGGAAGATATGTGGCCGGCAATAACAACATTGATATTGGCCACTTCCGCTTCTTTTTTATGCTCTTCGGAAATGTGCATGCCTATAATAGTTCCTATTCCGGCTTGCGCCATTTTTTCATAAAGCTTTGAGGAACCTTCCGTCCCACCGGTAATTTCAGTTAAAGCGATTTTTCCGCATCTTCTTTCCGGGTCGCCTACAAAAATTTTGGGACCTGCCCCGATTTTCATCGCCTCTTTATATTCGGGAATTTGTTTCAATAAATCCATCAAATCGCCTAATCTCTCTAATGCTTTCTCTTCGATTAAATTTTTTAAAAAATTGGCGGCCAGATTGTCGCAAATAGTATGAGCACACATTAAGTTAAATCCTAAAATCTTTGCAGCATCTATTGTCCTTTGATGGTTCAAGGCGCTAATACCTCTGGCAACTTCTGAAATTTTTTCCTTCATTAATCCCTCGGCAATATTAATTGGAACACCGTATTTATTTAAAATATCGCACTGCAATTCCATGACATCTGATAAACTTGCCAGCCCTTTTCCCCTAGGGTGATGGGAAATAATCAGGTCTATCCCGCTAATTTCTTTTGCCATTAAGATTTCGGCCGGGTCAATATCAATGCCTACTAAAACTTTTTTAATTTCTTTATCTTGGGCTACGTTTAAAATCCTTGAATCCAAATAAGGGTTCTCCAGCTCTTCCAGGTCAAAATAATTTTTTTCTGTCTCAGATAACTTTTCAAATTTTTCTTTTTTCCTGTTTAAAATATCATTTACCCTATTTTCTCCCCGAAAATCGCTTTCTTTGCCCATTTTTATCGCTAAATCGTAGATTTCTTTAATTTTCATGTTATAAATTTTATTTTATTTCCGGATTTTTTAAAATTTTTTCTTCTTTAACTTTAATAAACTTTTTATAAAGCTCTCCGATCGCTTTTTTTTGCTTTTCTAAATCAAAAAATTCCCGATAAATGCGGCTTTTTTCTTTGCGAATAAACTTACGAATATTTCTGGCTAGTTTTTCTTTTTTGCCCATAATTTTTAATTCCTTTTTTAAAAAAATATTCCATAACGATTCTTTTTGATTTTAAACTTTTAATTGTCTCTTGTCCAGAAATATTTAGCATCTTTGCTATAATGAATATTTTAAAACTTCAAACCCCGAAAATATCGGGGTTCAAATAAAAATAGAAAAATATTATTTTAAGTTTTTTATAAACTCATTTTTTTTAATTCTTCCCTGACGATTTCCCTGTCGTCCCAAGGTATTTTTTTCCCTCCTGCCACGCACATCCAGGGTTCTGACCCTTTACCGGTAATAATTACTGTATCTCCCTTCTTAGCGAGCGCTAAGGCCTGTTTTATAGCTTCCCGGCGGTCTAAAATTTCTTTTAAGTCGACTGAGTGATTTTGGATGCCTGAAGCGACTTCCTTGATAATCTGGTCTGGGTTATCGTCGTATGGGTCTTCATTCGTTAAAATAATTTTGCTGCAAAATTGAGAAGCTATTTCTCCCAGCTTTGGCCTTTTCCATTTGTCTCTACCGCCGCCGCAAGAACCCAAAACGCAAATTTTTAAAGAATCTTTTGGCAAAGCAGAATAAGCTTTGGAAAGCGCGTCGGGAGTATGAGCATAATCAACAAACACTTTAAAGGGCGAGCTAATCACTTCTTCCATTCTACCTGAAACAACTTCTATTTTTTCCAGAGCTTTCTTGCAGGTTTTTAAATCAATTCCTTGAGACAAAGCCGAAGCAATCGCAGAGAGAGAATTATAAATGTTAAAAATACCCCTTAACTTTAAATTAAAATTCGTATCGGCCAGGGTAAATCTCAGACCATCCTCCAAGGTTTCTGTTTTTATCGCTTTTAAAAAATTGGAAACTTTATCGGTTGGTTCGCTATTCAACCCGTATCCTATTTTTCTGTCTGCCTCAAACTTTAAAAAGTAATCTGCATTAGGGTCGTCCAAATTAATAATTGCTGTTGTTTTTGATTTTTTACTTCCCCTCAACGATTTAAATAATTGTCCCTTAGCTTCTCTGTATTTTTCAAAAGAGCCGTGAGTTTCAATGTGCTCCGGAGTCAAATTAGTAAAAACAACGACATCAAAATCTATAAATTTGTGCCTGGATTGCAAAATTCCCTCTGAAGTAACTTCGATTACAACATATTGGCAACCCTGATCCAGGGCCTGTCTTAAAAATTTCTGCAACTTAAAACGGCCGGGCATTGTCATTTTAAGAGTGTTTGGCCATTCCTTATCCTTTATTTTAAATTTAATGGAAGAAACTAATCCAACGCTAAAACCGGCCTCTTCCAAAATTTTACTTATTAAATAAACTACGGTAGACTTGCCATTGGTTCCGGTAACGCCGATTATTTTTATTTTTCTAGAAGGAAAAAAATATAAAACAGCACCTAATAGCGCTAATCCTAAATGATAAGAGTTTATTAAAAACTTAGGCACTATTTTTCTTATTATTTTTTTCATATAAAATTCATAAACAAGGTCTTTTTCGCCTTAAATCATATTAACATGTTTAAATTGGTTTCAAAATTCAAACCTACCGGAGATCAGCCCAAAGCAATCAAAAGTTTGGTTAAAAATTTAAAAAAAGGAGAAAAACATCAAATTTTATTAGGAGTTACCGGAAGCGGTAAAACCTTTACTTTGGCTAATTTAATCCAAAAAATCCAAAAACCAACCTTGATTATAAGTCACAATAAAACCTTGGCTGCACAGCTTTATCAGGAATTTAAAGATTTTTTCCCGGACGCCGGGGTTCATTATTTTGTTTCTTATTATGATTATTATCAGCCGGAAGCTTATCTGCCCCAAACAGACACTTATATTGAAAAAGATGCCAAAATCAACGAAGAGCTCGACCGGTTAAGGCACGCGGCTACCCAGGACTTGTTGGTCAGAAAAGACATAATCATAGTAGCTTCTGTTTCTTGTATTTATAACATCGGATCTCCGGAGAATTACCAAAAAATATCTTTAGAGATAAAACCAGGCCAAAAAATAAGCCGAAAAGAATTTATCCATCACCTAACTTCTCTTCAGTATCAAAGGAACGACATCGATTTTCAACCGGGAAGCTTCAGAACAAGAGGGGATATAGTTGATATTTTTTTAGTTACCGGAAAAGAAATTTTAAGGATATTTTTTGAAAAGGAAAAAATAGAAAAAATTTTAATTTCCAAGACCTCTATATCTCCTGATTTTAGAATTTACAATCAGTGCTTTAAAATTTTCCCGGCTCATTTTTGGCTAGGGCCTCAAAATAAGATGAACATATCTTTGGAAAATATAAAACTGGAACTCCAAGAACAGATGAAAAAACTTAAAAAACAAAAAAAACTGGCGGAAGCCCAAAGGCTGGAAAGCAAAACAAATTATGACTTGGAAATGCTCCAAGAAACAGGTTTTTGCCACGGAATAGAAAACTACTCCAGGCAATTAGAGTTCAGAAAGCCTAAAGAACCGCCGTTTACGTTAATTGATTATTTTCCAAAAGATTTTTTAATATTCATTGATGAATCCCACATGACCCTGCCTCAAATTCAAGCGATGGCTAACCAAGACAAGGCTCGTAAAAAAACGCTTATTAATTACGGCTTCAGACTGCCATCGGCCATGGACAATCGGCCGTTAACCTTTAAAGAATTCGAAGATAAAATCAATAAAGTTATTTATGTTTCAGCAACTCCCGGGCACTTTGAGAAAAATAAAACAAATAAAAAAAATATCGTCGAACAAATAATAAGGCCGACCGGGCTTTTAGAGCCGTCAATTGAAATAAGGCCCACTAAAAATCAAGTGAAGGACTTAACCATGGAAATCAGAAAAAAATTAGCAAGAAAACAAAGGGTTCTGGTTCTAACTTTAACTAAGAAACTGGCAGAAGCCCTCTCTGACTACTTAATCGAAGAGAAAATCAAAACTCAGTGGCTCCATGCCGAAATAAAAACGCTGGAAAGACCTCAAATTTTAAAAGACTTCAGAGAAGGAAAATACGATGTTTTGGTGGGCATTAATCTTTTAAGGGAGGGACTGGACCTGCCGGAAGTGACATTGATTGCAATCCTAGACGCTGATAAAGAGGGTTTTTTAAGGACAGAAACAACCTTAATCCAAACCATGGGCCGGGCAGCCCGCCATCTGGAAGGTCACGTGATTTTATATGCCGATAAGATCACTTTATCAATGAAAAATGCCATAAAAGAAGTGGATAGAAGAAGAAAAATTCAAGAAAAATACAACAAAGAGAATAACATTTCTCCTAAGGCAATTGTAAAAGAAATAAAAAATTGGCCATTTGCCGTAAAAAAAGATGTTTTGGGACCGGAATTCGATATAATTAAAGACATTAAATTCGTGGAGAAAGAAATGAATGTGGCGGCGAAAAATCTGGATTTTGAAAAAGCAGCTAAACTGAGAGACCTGATAAGCAAAATCAAAAAACAAGGATTTAACCAAAAAACGATGATTTAATCAAAAAAACAGGGGCTTAACGAAAAGCTATTGCAAAAATTTTAAAATTTGCTATCCTGATTAAAGTTAAAAAACAAAATATGCCAATAACCAATTCGGCAAAAAAAGCCCTAAGACAGAATTCAAAAAGAAGAAAAATAAACTCAGTAAAAAAAAGAAAAATAAAAAATCTTATCAAAGAGGCGCGAGCTTTAGTTTCTCAAAATAAAACTGATGAAGCTAAAAAACTTTTACCTAAAATTTATAAAATCTTAGATAAAACGGCAAAATCCGGTTTAATTAAAAAAAATACGGCTTCTAGGAAAAAATCAAGAATTGCCGCATTAATTAACAAGCCGCAAAAAAAAAGCTAAGCTTCTCCGATTAAAATGTCTATCGCCAAAACCGGCCCAATCTTGCCGGTTTTTATTTTTAGGTCTAGTTGAAAAATTTTTTTATAAATTCTTTTTAGCTGGTCTAAATTAAATCTTTGAGATAATTGACAGCTTTTTCTTAGAACAAAGGGGTGCATACTTAAGCCGGCAAAACCTCTTTCTCTTTCGATTAAGTCTTTGACCTTCAAAAGATTGGAAAATTGAAATTTAATCATTGAAAAAATATAAAAAGGGGAGTCTCCTTTTTCTAAATGATAATGCAGAAGAGCCAGCGCTCTTTTTTTATTTTTAGAAGAGATAGCGTCAATTGTTTCAAAAATAATCGGCTCGATTTTCGGCGTTACTAAAAGGTCAAAATCTTTTTTAGTAATTCTTTTTTCGGGCTTTTTGATTCCATAAAGAGAAAGCTTTTTTATCTCGTTGGAAAGTTGCCATAAATTATTTCCGATAAAATTAACCAAGCTTTCTAAAACTTCCGAATCAGCTTCTATTTTGTATCTTTTAAACTCCTCTTTGGTCCAGCCCTTAAGTTCAAGCCCTTCTAGCAAATTAAATTCTTGAAAATCGCCGTATTTTTTTAAAAAATTAAATAAAGATTTTTTTGTTTTAGTTCTTTCTTTCCCGTAAAATAAAATTAAATCTTCTTTCTGCTGTAACTCTTTTTTATTTTTTAAAAAATTTAAAATATCTTCTTCGCTCTCTGATTCAGAAAAAAAATTCGTTAAAACGGCTATCTTATTCTCTTTGAACATTGAGGCTGTTTTGAACGTATCCTTAAATTTTTCAAAATCCAAACTGCAATCGAAATAATCTAAAATTATCCCGTTTTTATGGATTTTTTTATATTCTTCTATAATTTCTTTCAATTTTTGACCGGACCTATAAGTGTCTTTTCCGTAAAGAAATTTAATCATATTTTTTGACAATTAGGACAAAAATGCGCCGACCTTCCTCCTATTTTTTTTCTTAAAATCAATCCTTTACAATAATAACATTTTTCTCCTTCTCTTTGATAAACTTTGCGGTAATCATCGAAGAAACCCTTTTTCCCATCAATTGTCCGCCAATCTTTAAAGCTTTCTCCTCTTAGTTCTATTCCTTTTTTTAAAACTTTTATGATGCCCTGATAAATCCTTTTGAGTTCCTTTTCTTTTAGGCTTGGGATTAGCCTAAAAGGATGAATCTTCGCCTGAAATAAAATTTCATCCGAATAAATATTGCCGATGCCGGCAATAACATTAGGGTCCATCAAGACCTGTTTTATTTTGCCCCGCCTTTGGCGAAGCTCGCCACTGGCGGCTTTTTTATTTTTTAAAATTTCTTTAAATTTTTCAAAGGTAAAACTTTTTCCTAACGGTTCTGGCCCCAAGCTTCTAAATTCTTTTGAATCAAAAAGCTCTTTATGATCCCATACTTCTATTCTGGCAAATTTTCTCATATCAGACAAAGCTAGCATTTGACCGTTGTCCAGGTTAAACAATAAATGAATATAGCTGTTTATCTTTTCCGAAAGGTAATCTTTCTTAAAGCTCTTCCAATTGTTTTTATTTTTTTGCCACTTGCCCAACAAAAGATGTCCGGTAAGTTTTTGATGAATTAATAAAACCTTGTCGCCAGAAAGCTCAAAAAGAATAAATTTGGCCCTCCTTTTTACGTTCAATATTTTTTTGTTAATTATTTCTTTCTTAAATTCCGAAAAACTTTTGGGCTTTTTTATCATTTTTTCAAAATCCGTCCAGACATCAACAAAGGTCCTGTCCAGGACCTTTTTTCTTAAATCTTTTACTGTTGTTTCCACTTCCGGAAGTTCAGGCATTTTTATCCTAAAATATTTTTGATTTTTTCTATAACTTCTCCGGGGGTAAAATGAGCTTTTATTAAATAATCTTTGGCTCCTAATTGCAATCCTCGCTCAATATCGTCTTTTTGGCCCAAATTAGACAAAACAATGATAGGAATTGCAGCCAAGGACGGATCTTCTTTTATTTTAGACAAAACTTCGAAACCGTCTATTCCGGGCAAAATAAGATCCAATAAGACTAAGTCCGGCTTTGCTTCTTTTATTTTTTGAACTCCCTGCTCCCCGTCAACCGCTTCTTCGGTATTAAACCCTTCCCTTAAAAGCTTTTGGTTCATTAAATCTCTTAAAAACTTATCATCTTCTACTATTAAAATTGTTTTTTTATTTTCGACCATATTTTAAAAATTTTATTTTTAGAATTAACCAATTATTTTTTTAACCTTTTTAATTACTTCTTGCGGGTCAAATTCTGTTTTTATCAACCAATCTTTAGCCCCCAGGCTTTTAGCACGGTCGAGCTCGACCGGTTGACCGGAATTTGAAACAACGATTACGGGAATCGATTTTAGTTTTTTATCCTTATTTTTCGCCTCCATAACTCCAAAACCATCCATTTTAGGCATCACAATATCCAGTAAAATAAGGTCCGGGATAACTTCTTTTGTTTTACTTACTCCTTCTCTTCCGTCTTTAGCGATATAAACTTCATATCCTTCTTTTTCTAATTTTTTTTGCAATAAATTAAGGATTATCTCTTCATCTTCTATAATTAAAATTTTTTTCATTGTTTTTACTGTCTGTTTCTTTTATTTTACTCCCATCAATAAAGATTGCAATGCTATTTTCCACACCATTTTATAATCAAAACTGCTCTTTGGAGACAGGCAGAGAAAAATAGAAAGTAGATCCTTTTCCGTCATTAGATTCAAACCAAACTCGCCCTCCATGGGCCTCTATTATGTTTTTGGTAATAAAAAGACCTAAGCCGGATCCGTCGGTTTCCATTCTAACTGCGTTTTCTGACCTAAAAAATTTCGTAAACAATCTCTTTTTATCTCTATCCGGGATACCGATACCTGAATCTTTTATTGAAAATTCTATTTCTTTATTTTTGTTTATAAGATTTAAACAAATTTTAACCTTTCCCTTGGCTGGAGTATATTTCACGGCATTGTCTAAGAAATTAGTTATCACTAAATTTATTTTTTCTACATCAATTTTAACCTTAGGCAACGATTTTTCTGATTTTTCAAAAATAAGTTCAATATTTTTCCGCTCAAGCTCGCCCTTATAAGAACTAATGACCGACTGGGTTAGTTCGTCTAGTTGCACAAAAGTGGGGCGATAGAGATATTTTCCTTCCTCTATTCTGCTTACATTTAACAGGTCATTAATAAGATGAATCATTCTTTCGTTAGAAACGTATGTCTTTTGCAAGTAATCTTTCTGGTCTTTATTAATTTTTCCTAAATCCCCGTCTAATATCATTTTTAGCGTCCATTTTATCGCCGAAAGAGGGGTCCTTAATTGATGAGCAGTTAAGGAAACAAACTCGCTCTTTATCCTTTCTATTTCTTTTTCTCTTGTAATATCGTGTAAAATAACTAAATTGCCTAAAATTTCTTTCCCTCTTTTTATGTGAATAATCGAAACTTCTAAAATCAGGCTTTCTTTAAGTTTAAGCTCCCTCCTGAAAATCTCTTTTGTTTCTGAAATAAAAATATCTATAAGTCCTTTGAATACCGGAAATTCCATAAGTCCTGAGAATGACTTCCCGATTATTTCAGAAGACTCTACGCCAAGAAGATCTTCGGCGCTTGGATTAATCAAAATCAAGCTTTGTTGTTCATCAAAAACCAAAAGGCCGTCGGAGAAATTAGTAATAATAGCCAATGTCTTATTTTTTTCTTCCACCGCCTTAATACGGGCGTCTTCGACGTCCTCCAAAATGTTTAACAAAGCTTCATGGGCTTTTTTTTCATCTATTTCATAACTCTCTTTTAAATCAATTTCTCCTGTTTTTATTTTTTCGTCATTTTCCGCCATTATTATTTTAATTTGAATAATTATTTTTTATTCATTAATTTTAACATATTTTATCTTTCTTCAAAGGATTTAAAGTCCGACAACCGAGTTATCAGGCTATAAAATTCTAGCTCTTGAAAAATTTTTATTATTTTTTCTTTTTCATAACCGCCAAAGCGGCAAATTTCTAAATTAAATTCGATCGGAACATCGCGTTTCGCCTGGGTTAATCTTTTACTTAAAAAAGCGTCTTTTTTATATTTTAATAGGGCTTCTTTTGTCCTAGAAGAAATTAATTTAGATTTTTCGCTTTCAACTTCTAATCCTTCATAAAGATTATCTATATCGCCGAATTCTTTTATTAATTTTATGCCATTCTTTTCTCCGATTCCTCTGACCCCCGGAATATTGTCAGAAGGATCTCCTCTTAATCCTTTAAAGTCGGGCAATTGTTCCGGAGTTAATCCGCTATATTTTTCTTTAACTTTTTCAATGTCATATAAAACCGTATTTTTTACGCCTTTTTTTAAATTATAAATTTTAGTATTTTCATTAACCAACTGAAAAACATCTGCGTCACCGCTCAAAATAATAGTTTCGATTTTAAACGTTGCTTGTTTTTCTTGGGCTAATTGAGCTATGGTGGCAATTATATCATCGGCCTCAAATCCTTCTTTTTCAAAAATAACGACATTAAAAGCCCTGAGAACCTCTTTAATCTTAGAAATTTGGCTGGAAAGTTCGTCGGGCATTCTAGGTCTTTTCGCTTTATAGGGTTGAAATTCTTTATGACGGAAAGTAAGCCCCGGCAAATCAAAAGCAGCGGCCATAAAATCCGGATGGAACTCTTTTAATGCTTTTAAAAAAACCAACAAAAACCCATACACTGCCCCCAACGGCTCTCCTTTTTTATTAGTTAAAGGAGGTAAGGCGTGAAAGGCCCTATGTGCGACAGAATTACAATCAATAATAATTAAACATTTTTTATCCATATTTTTCTGTTGCTTTTATCTAAAAAGCTAAACTCTAATAAAACTTTATCTGCAGGTAAAATTTTAATAATTCTTTCAGCCCATTCAACGGCTATGATGTTCTTGGGGTTAGAAATAATCTCCCCAAATCCAATTAATAATATTTCTTTCGGGTTTTTTATTCGATAGCAATCAAAATGATAAAAATTTTTAAATTTTTTATTATAAGGAATTTCGAATTTTTTCATTAAAACAAAAGTCGGGCTTAAAATCTTGTCTTTTATTCCAAGCCCCTTGGCAAAACCCTGTAAAAAAGTGGTTTTGCCCCCGCCTAAATCTCCTTTTAAAGCTAAAATCTTGGCTCTTTTGCAGTTTTTGCCTTTTAAAATTTTTTTAGCTAAGTTTTCTCCTAATTTTTTTGTTTCAAGGGGACTCCTGCTTTTTGTTTCTACATTTCCACAATTGACTATTTTCATTAATTAATATAAGTTAAATTAATTTGATTTATTCATTTTACAATGAATCAAGAAATTACCAAACAAATAGAAATACCGGAACAATTTTTTTTGAAAATTCAAAAAGAAATCGAAAATATTTCTGATTTCCAAACAATCATCGAAAAAAACTTTAATGAAAAAATAACCGACTTTCTCTCGATAATTTTAGTAGGGTCAATGAATCTTAAAGCTTCTGATGTCCACATTGAACCTCAAAAAGATGATTCTAGGTTAAGAATAAGAGTCGATGGGATTTTACATGAGGTAGCCGCAATCCCTATTGAAATTTCAGCTAAAGTTATTTCTCGTTTAAAACTCTTGTCTGAACTCAAACTAAACGTAACCGAACGACCCCAAGATGGCCGTTTTTCTATTTTAGTTCAAAAAAATCCCATCGAAATAAGGTCTTCTACTTTACCTTCCCAGCATGGAGAATCAATTGTTTTAAGAATATTAAACCCAAAAGACTTGGTAAGCATAGAAGATTTAGGGCTAAGAAAAGATTTGTTCATGCTTTTTAAGAATGAAATTCAAAAACCGAATGGAATGATTATTGTAACCGGCCCCACCGGTTCCGGAAAAACAACGACGTTGTATACTTTTTTAAAAGACATCCAAGATCCAAAAATTAAAATTATTACGATAGAAGATCCGATAGAATATCATTTAAAGGGAATTTCTCAAACTCAGGTCGTAACAGAAAAAGGTTACAATTTTGCATCCGGATTAAAATCTATTATGCGCCAAGACCCCGACGTAATATTAGTAGGGGAGATTAGAGACCTAGAAACCGTAGAGATTGCCCTTCAGGCCGCTCTAACTGGGCATTTAGTTCTTTCTACCCTACACACCAATGACGCCGCAGGAACAATAACTAGATTAATTTCATTAGGGGCAAACCCGGTAAACGTTGCTCCTGCCCTTAATATGGCCGTAGCTCAAAGATTAGTAAGAAAGGCTTGTAAAAAATGCGGCAAATTAAGGCCCGCGTCGAAAGAAGAAATAGAAAAAATTAAATCCGGATTGAAAGGAATAAAAACTAAAAATATGATTCCTCCGATAGATAAAATAAAAATTATTGAAGCAAAAGGATGTAAAGAGTGCAATTTCACCGGATATTCCGGGAGAATCGGAATTTTTGAAGTTTTCTTGGTAGACCCGGAAATCGAAAAATTTATCTTAACTTCACCTCCGATTTCGGCCCTAAAGGAAATGATTGTAAGAAAAGGAATGATTACTATGTATCAAGACGGATTAATAAAAGTTTTAGAAGGGATAACCACGATAGAAGAGGTGGAAAGAGTAGTGGTTGAATAAAAAAACGACTCCTAGGCTGGGGGAAAATTAGGTCGTGTGGGCCTAAAGACAAAATCTCTCTGAGGAATAGTCTCGAGAAACTCCAGACTACCCGTCAAGAGAAACTCCTGCCCCCAGCCTAGGAGCCACTTTCTTGATAGTTAATTATATACTACTTTTAATATTTTGTCAATACCTCTATTTTATAGAGGCTTGTTTTTGGGAGAAACAATATAATTATACTCTTTTTATAATTCAGAGGAATAATCTATTATAAGCTTAAAGAATAATGAAAAAAATATTTTTTTTGATACTTTTTTTATCATTCTGTTTTTTAAAACCCTTAAAAGTTATTGCTTTTGAGCCATTAGACTTAACAATCAATGAAATTGCCTGGATGGGCACTGAAAAATCTTATAGCGACGAATGGATAGAGATCTACAACAATTCCTCTGTAGAAATAGATATCATTGGCTGGAAGATTAAATCGTTAAATAGCAAATTTTACATAGAACTTAGCGGTAAAATAACGCCTAAAGAATTTTTTATTTTAGAAAGAACCGACGACCAAAGTTTGCCAGATATTCCGGCTGATTTAGTTTATAGAGGAGCTTTAAGCAATTCGGGGGAGCATATTGAATTATTAGATAATGAAAATCAAATAATTGATGAAATAAATTGTGAAAAGGGCTGGTTTGCCGGAAATAACGAAACAAAACAAACAATGGAAAGAAAAAATTCTTTAAACCCGGGCAACGATAAAAATAATTGGCAACATTCTGGAATCCCGGGAGGAACTCCTAAGAAAGAGAGCTTCATAGAATTAAATGAAACAGATTACAGAGAAAATGACCAAAAAGAAGAAGCAAATGGCGAAAAACAAGCTCTTGCCCCAACTATTTATTCAACAAGCTATTTTTCTCTGGTTTATATTAATGAATTATTGCCATCACCAACAGGCCCAGACAAAGAAAATGAATGGATAGAGCTTTTTAATGAAGGCGACGACCTTAATCTTTCCGGCTGGCAGATAAGGGATGTTTCGGGAAGAACACAATCTTATTATTTCTCCCAAGAAACTATTATAAAAAATAATGATTTTTTGATTCTTCCAAGCTCTTTAACTAAAATTACTTTAAACAATGAAGGAGATTCCGTTTTATTGATTAACCCGGCGGGCGAAACGATAGACAGCGTTTCTTTTGGAAAAACTCCTCAAGGCAAGTCTTATAATAAAACAAACAATGAATGGGTTTGGACCTCTTCGCCAACGCCGGGCAAACAAAATTTTCTGTCCGACTCCAAAAAAGAAGACTATAATGCAAGCTCGGTTATTGTTTCTTCGTCGGAAACTAAGGAACCTGAAGCTGTCCCTGAGATAAAAGGACTGGCTTCCGTTTACCATTCCTTTCCTAAGTTTAATTTTTCTTTTATTTTATTAATCGCTTTTTCTTTATCTTTCTTTTCCGGAATACTCTTCATTTTATTTAAAAAAAGATTATTTATTTAATTTTTTCCAAAAAACTTGATTAAAAAAGAAAACTAAGATAAGTTAATAATATATGAGCGGTCATTCTCATTGGCATTCAATTAAATATCAGAAAGGAGTAGCCGACCAAAAAAGAGGGAAAATTTTTTCTAAAATGTCCCGTGAAATTTCCATTGCAGCAAAAGATAAAGGCAAGGACCCGGACAGCAACCCGTCTTTAAGGATTGCGATTGAAAAAGCTAAAAAATTTAACATGCCCAAAGATAACATAGAAAGGGCGATTAAAAGGGGGACTGGAGAGCTGAAAGAAGCGGAATTAGAATCTTTTGTTTTTGAAGCTTACGGCCCCGGAAATGTAGCTTTAATTATTGAAGGAATTACCGACAATAAAAATCGAACCTTCCAAGACCTAAAACAAATACTAAGCCAAAATAACGGAAAAATTGCCAACGAAGGATCTGTTAAGTGGATGTTTGAAAAAAAAGGAGTGATAACGCTAAACTTGGAATCCCAGGAGCCGAAAATCAGCAAAGAAGACTTAGAATTAAAAATTATCGAATCCGGAGCGGAAGATTTATTTTGGCATGAAAATTTATTGGAAATTTATTCAAAAACTGAAGACCTGGAAAAAATAAAAAATAGTCTTGAGGGTCAAAAAATAAAAATAGAAGGAAGTTCCTCAGACTGGATTGCCAAAAACAAGGTTCGGGTTGGAGAGAAAGAGCTTATTTCCTGTGAAAAACTTTTTGAGGCCTTGGACGAAAGCGACGATGTACAAGAAACTTATTCAAACTTGCAAGATTAGTTAGGTAAAAAAATAAACCTTATGATTATTTTAGGCATAGACCCGGGAACAGCAACTACCGGTTACGGGGTTATAGAAATAAGAAAGAATAAAAATCTTCTGGCCATTGAATATGGATGCATTAAAACCAGTCCTGACCTTGAAACCGGAAAAAGACTAAAAAAAATAAACAGCGAGATATCTAGATTAATTAAAAAACATCAACCGGAGATTTTAGCCATTGAATCTCTTTTTTTCTTTAAAAACCTAAAAACCGCCATCCCGGTCAGCCAGGCAAAGGGCGTGATTCTCTTGGCGGCCGCCAGAAAAATGGTTCCTGTCGTCGAGTTTGCTCCATTACAAGTAAAACTAACTATTACCGGATACGGCTGGTCGGAAAAAGAAAAGGTTCAAAAAAAAGTTAAAAAATTACTTAATTTAAAAAAAATTCCAAAACCTGACGATGTTGCCGATGCTTTAGGAATTGCTATTTGCGGCGCTTTAAAAACTAAAATATTATTTAAAAAACAAAAAGCTTGACAATAAGTTTTTGAAAAATATAATTGAAGTATGATTAAAAAGGTCGTGAATCTTAAAAATTTAATTGTTAAAAAAACAATGCTTCAAGACAAAACTATTTTTTCTTTTAGCGACGAAGAAGAAGCTGAAGAAGAAGCTGAGGAAGAGACGGATGAAGAGCCAATAGAAGAAGAATAATTATTTAAAAAAATCAAAAACCTCGAGATTATCGAGGTTTTTTATTTCAAAAATAATTATTTTATCTTAACGAATTTTCTTTTACCTACCCTTAAAACATCTCCTTTCTTTATTTCTATTATTTTTTGCCAGTCTTTTTGAGTTTCATTATTAATTTCTACTCCGCCTTGCAAAACAAGCCTCTTTGCTTCTGATTTAGAAAAAACAAGATTAGTTTTTATTAATAAATCGAGAATATTTATTTTTTTCTCTTTAATAGTCATTTCCGGAATATCTAAAGGATCTTTTTTATCTCTAAAAATTCTGTTGAATTCTTCTTCTGTTTCTTGAGCCTTTTTTTCTCCATAGTAAATTTTTACAATTTCTTTAGATAGCATTGCTTTTTGGTCGCGCAAAGAAAATTTTCTAATATCTTCAATTTCTTGATCGTTAAAAAAAGTACATAATCTAAAAATAGAAAGGACAACCTCGTCAGGGAAAGACATTGTTTTGCCATACATTTCGCTTGGAGAATCATTTAAAGCAATTACCCCTCCTTCGCTTTTTGACATTTTCTTTCCTCCTTTGTCCGCTGAAATAAGCGGCCAAGCTACAACTATTTTTTCTTTATTTTTAAAATCCTTCATTAGTTCTCTCCCGACCAACATGTTAAAAATTTGATCGCTCCCGCCAGCTTCAATATCTACATCCATGGCCACCGAGTCATATCCTTGTAAAACGGGGTAGATAAATTCATTTAACCAAATTGGTTTTTTATCTTCTTGTCTTTTTTTAAACATATCTCTTTCCAGCATTCTTTGAACAGTAAAAAAAGATAAAACTCTTAAGAAATCCTTGGAATTAATTTTTTCCCACCATTCGCTGTTAAACTTCAGAACGGCCGGGTTTTTTCCTTTAAAATCTATTATTTTACTGGCCTGTTCCTGGTATTTTTGGTAATTTTTTAAAATCTCTTCCTTGGTCAGCATTTTTCTTTTTTTGTCTTTTCCTGTCGGATCTCCAACTTGAGCAGTAAAGTCTCCTATCAGCAAAATTATTTTATGCCCCAATTCTTGGAATCTTTTTAAAGTAAAAAGATTAACAGAATGTCCCAGGTGCAAAAAAGAAGCGGTAGGATCTATGCCGTTATAAACCGTAAGCTTTTTTCCTGATTTTAAAAGCTTTTTTAGTTCTTCTTTAGAGGGGTAAACATTTTCCAGTCTTTCCAAAAGCTCTTCTATTTTTTGCGTTTCTTCTTCTTTTGTCATGTTTTTATATCATACAAAAAAAATAATAAAATTGCCAATTTTTATTAATTTGACTAGAATAATGATAAATATTCCAATTTTATGGCAATAAGAAAAAGACATTTAAAAGTATACCAGGAAAATAAAAAGAAAAAAAATATTTTTCTTCTTTTTAAGTTTTTTTTGGCTTGCTTTTCTTTACTGTCTTTTGCCTTAATAATTATTTTTATTTATTACGCCAAAGACCTTCCTCGTCCTGAAAATTTTTTAGAAAGAAAGGTTTTCCAATCCACTAAAATTTATGATCGCACAGGAAGCGTTATTTTATACGACATACACGGAGAAGAAAAGAGAGAGATAGTGTCTCTTGACCAAATCTCTGATTATTTAAAAAGGGCTGTTATTGCTGCCGAAGACGCAAACTTTTATCAACACTATGGCATTGATATCAGGGGAATCGGCCGCTCTCTTCTTATTAATTTAAATCTTAAAAAGCAATCTGATTGGGTGGGAGGATCAACGATTACCCAACAATTAGTCCGATCTTCTTTATTAAGTCAAGAAAAAACTGCCGAGAGAAAAATCAGAGAGATTGTTTTAAGCATAGCCCTGGACAGAAAATATCCTAAAGAGCAAATACTGGAATGGTATTTAAATCAAGTTCCTTTCGGCTCGAACGCTTACGGAGCTGAAGCCGCCAGCCAAACTTTCTTTAAAAAACCGGCGAAAAATCTTTCTTTAGGAGAAGCCGTAATTTTAGCAGCCTTAATTCAGGCTCCAACAAGACTTTCTCCTTACGGAGAAAACAAAGAAGATTTACTTAAAAGAAAAGATTATATTTTAGACCAGATGGTAAAATTAAAATTTATAAGCAACGAAGAAAAAGAAATCGCAGGAAGAGAAGAAATAAAATTTTCTGAATTGTCTGTGTCTGAATCAATAAAAGCTCCTCACTTTACTCTTTTTGTAAAAGATTATTTAGTCGAAAAATATGGAATTAATTTTTTAGAAGAAAACGGACTGAAGGTTTACACAAGCTTAGATTGGGAGGCCCAGGAGTTAGCAGAAAAATTAGTTAAAGAAGGCGTTGAAAACAGCAAAAGCTATAATGCTTATAACGCCGCCCTGGTGGCTATAGACCCAAATAACGGAGAAATTTTAGCTATGGTGGGGTCTGCTGATTGGTTTGGAACTCAATATCCTGTAAATTGCGTTTCGGGAAAAAATTGTCTCTTTGACCCTAAATTTAATGTGGCCATCGGAACGAAAAACAGCCCAGGCAGACAACCAGGGTCCGCTTTTAAACCTTTTGCTTACGCTGCTGCTTTTCAAAAAGGATTTACTCCAGAAACAATTTTATGGGATGTCAAAACTGAATTTAATTCCAATTGCAGTTCAGATGGCAATCAAATTAAAGACCAATACGGGTTAGATTGCTATCATCCTTTTAACTATACCGGCAAATTTAAAGGACCTGTTAATTTACGCAATTCTCTTGCCCAGTCTATCAACGTAACTTCCGTTAAAACTCTTTATTTAGTAGGAGTACAAGAAGCTATCAATTTATCTCATAGTTTAGGAATAACCACTTTAAATGAAGGGTCTTCCCACTATGGGCTGGCACTGGTTTTGGGAGGAGGAGAAGTAAAATTAATAGATATGACTTCGGCTTACGGCGTTTTTGCGACAGAAGGATTGGTGGTGCCGCCGGTGAGTGTTTTAAAAATTGAAGACAACCAGGGGAATCTAATTGAAGAGAATAAAAAAACACCCAAAAGGGTTTTAGATGTTCAAGTTTGCAGAAAAATTAACGACGTATTGTCAGACAATGAAGCAAGAGCTCCTATCTTCGGATTTAATTCTCCTTTGTATTTTCCGGGACAGCAGGTCGCGGTAAAAACCGGAACAACCCAAGAATATAGAGACGGCTGGACCATCGGATATACTCCTTTTATCGCAGTGGGAGTATGGGCGGGCAACAATGATAATTCGTCTATGAACAGAGAGCCCGGCGTAGTTTCAGCGGCTCCCATTTTCCATAAATTTATGGAAAAAATGTTATTAAAATATCCAAAACAAGAGTTTATAAAACCAGAAAAAACTACGAGCTCAATCTCTATTTTAAACGGCGAAATCGATAAGCAAAATCCCCATTCTATTCTTTATTATATTGATAAAAATAATCTTTCCGGGGCCACCCCTACCAATCCCTACCAAGATTATCAGTATAAAAATTGGGAGGAAGGAATTCAATCCTGGATAAAACAAAATCCTAATTTTTAATTACTTTTAATCGGCATCACAACGTAAATAAAATTTTTGTCGTCTGTCGGTCTTAAAACTCCAGGACCGTCTTCTCCGTTAAGTTCAAATATTATTTCTTTGCTTTTAATATTATTTAATCCATCAACAAGGAAGCGATAATTAAAAGAAATTTCTGTTTTTTCTCCTTTAATTTTTCCGTTTATTCGAGAACTGCTTTCTCCTAAGTCCGGATTTTGAGCAAAAACTTCAAGAATTTCTTGATTAGGAGCTACTTTGATTTTGACTTCATTTATTTTTCCGCTAAACAAACTGGCCGCCTTTATTTGGTTTAAAAATTCTTGTTTAGACAAAATTGCACTGGTTTTAAAGTCTTTCGGAATTATTTCTTTATAATTTGGGTATTCTCCTTCAATTAATCGAGATATGATTTGAATTTCCGGATGAGATGTTTCTTTTATTTTAGACTCGAACATGATTTGATTTGGCGAAAAAAATATTTTTATTTTTTCATAGTTTTCTCCGAAAATATTGATTGCCTCTCTAATGGTTTTTTGGAGAACAATCAAAGAAATTTTGTCGGGTAAAGATGTCGTTTTTGGAATATTTATCTTTTTTTCGGCCAACCTAAAACTATCTGTGGCAGCCATCTCAATAGAATCTCTTCCCAAGCAAAGATAAATTCCTGATATTTCCGGTCTTGTTTGAGAAGGGGAGGCCATATCCACTATTTGTGTTAGCCCTTGAATTAAATCTTGGCTATCTGTTTGCAGGCTTAATTCGCTTTTCACTTCCGGAATAATAGGGAAGTCTTCCGAGCTTAATCCTTTTATTTGGTTTTTATAATTTTTACCCTCAAGGTGTAAAATATTATTTTTAACCTCCAGGTTTATTTTTTCTTCCGTAATAAAACTAATTAAATTAATTAAAAATTTAGCCGGCACCACAATAGCCCCTTCTTTTTCTATTTTGGCCAAAGCCCAATATTTAATGCCTAATTCTAAATCAGTGCCTGATATCTTTAAAAAATTTTTCTCCGTAGAAAGCAATATATTATTTAAAATTGGCAAAGTAAAAGATTTCGACGTTGCCCTACTAACAATATTTAATCCTTTTAGAAAATTTTCTTTTAAAATTGAAATCTTCATAGTTTTAATAATATTTTTATATTTTTATTGTTGTTATGGATTTGATTTTTTGACTATTTTTAGTGTTTTTTGTTGAAGCTGCGCGGAAAATGATTGTTGAAAAAATGTTTATAAAACATGAGCCGGCCTGTTTATTATTTTAATAGAAAAAGAAATGATTTTTTTTGTTAACTGGTTTTGTTTTTTTTCACCAGAGTTATCCACTACATACTTTCTGTTTTATCAACTTGATTTCCTCAACCAAGCTTTCGTTTTTTTCGATTTCTTTTGTTATTTTTTCGCAGCCATAAATAATAGTGGTGTGGTCTTTTCCTCCTAATTTTCTCCCTATCGTAGGAAAAGAACATTTTAGTTCTTCCCTTAAAAGATACATAACAACCTGTCTTGGTTTTACTATTTCTTTTCTTCGGGAGCTATTCAAAAGATCTTCTTCTTTTAGATTATAAAAATCAGCTACAGCCTTAATTAATTGATTAGAGTTTATAACTTTAGGCGGGGCCTTGATAATGTTTTTTAAAAGATTTTTTGCCGTTTCCAAGTCGGGAATTTTTCCATTTAATCTTTGGTAGGCGATAAGTCTGTTTAAGGCTCCTTCTATCTCTCTAATATTAGTTTGAATATTAGAAGCGATAAAACCCAAAACCTTGTCAGAAAATTCTACTTCTTTTTGCTTGCTTTTTATTTTCAAAATTGCCAGACGGGTTTCATAATCCGGATGTCCGATGTCGGCAATCATTCCTCCTTCGAATCTGGACCTCAATCTTTCTTCTAAAGAAGGAATCGCTTTTGGGGTTCTATCCGAAGATAAAACAATTTGTTTGTTTTTTTCATAAAGAGAGTTAAATAAATGAAAAAACTCTTCCTGGGTTTTTTCTTTTCCTGCCAAAAATTGAATATCATCAATAATTAAAACATCAATTTTTTGATTTTCTTGTTTAAAGTTTTCTATACTGCCGTTCCTGATGGCCCCTACAATTCCGGAAATAAATTTTTCCGAAGAAGTGTATTTTATTTTTTTATCTGGAAAATTTTCAGAAATTTTATTTCCAATGGACTGAATAAGGTGGGTTTTTCCCAACCCCACTCCTCCGTAAACAAAAAGGGGATTATAAATAGCCCCTGGGTTTTCAGAAATAGCCCAAGCCGCTGCCTGAGCCATTTCATTAAAAGGTCCGACTACAAAATTTTCAAAAGTATATCTAGGATTTAAATTAGTTTCTTTGTTTATTTTTAATTCTTCAAATTCTAGCTGTGGAACGCTTTGGGGAACTAAAAAAGATTTTTTTTGTTTTTCCGTTTGGCCTTCAACTCGACTAATAATGTATTCAACCTCTTTAATTCCTCTGTTTAAATCATGCAGGGTTTTTAAAACGAATTTATTATATTTTTGCTCCAACCATTCCTTAGAAAACGCATTAGGAACTGAGACGAAAAGTTTTCCTTCTTTCTCTTCTAAGATTTCCGTGTTTCTAAACCAAGTTGCGAAGTTAGCTTTTGAAATGTTAAATTGAATTTGAGCTAAAACGGCTTGCCAAAGTTCTTCTTTGGTCATATTTTTTTAAAAATTTAAAATTATAGTTCTAAGATTATATTATAGAGATTATATCGCCTGTCAAATACCCCTTCTGTTATAAGGAGAAAATAAAGAATTGTTTAAAAACTGGGGACAAGCTGTGAAAATTTTTATAATTGACTAACTTTAAAATCAAGAATATACTAAACTTAGATTTAAAATTAAAATAAATTTTTAATTTTTTAAATTTAAATTAAAATTATGAGTTTTACTTATAATCCTAAAAAGAAAAAAAGAAAAAGAACTCACGGATTTAGAAAAAGAATGAAAAAATTCGGCGGAAGAAGAGTTCTTTCCAGTCGGAGAAAAAAATACAGAAAAAGGCTAGCTGTTTAATTTAATGTTGCCCTTAAAAAACAGATTAAAAAAGAAAAAAGACTTTGACGAAGTTTTTAAAAAAGGAAAAGGAATCGAAGGGTTTTTTTTATTTTTGAAAATAAAAAATAACGACTTAAAAGAAAGCAGATTTGGTTTCGTGGTGTCTCAAAAGGTCAGTAAAAAAGCGGTGGTTAGAAATAAAATTAAAAGGAGATTAAGAGAGGTGGTAGCAAGTAAAAAAAATTTTATCAAACAAGGACTGGACGTTGTCGTTTTGGCTAAAAAAGGCGCCGAGCGGAAAAATTTTTTGGAAACCGCAGAAGAATTGCTCAGTCTTCTAAAAAAAATAAAAGCAATAGAATGATCAGAAAAATGTTTTTAAAAATAATTTATTTTTATCAAAAATATCTTTCTCCGTTATTGCCGAAAGTTTGTCGTTTTTATCCGAGCTGTTCAGAGTATTCGATTCTAGCGATTAAGAAATATGGAGCCGTTAAAGGAATTTTTTTAGGAGCAAAAAGGATTTTAAGGTGCCATCGTTTTAGTCCGGGAGGAGTAGACCTTCCTTAAATTATAAAAATACAATGAATATAGGATCAATTTTTAATATTATTTTTTACAAGCCCTTGTTTCAAGCTCTTTTTTGGCTTTCTAAAAATCTGCCGGGAAACGACCTTGGGATAGCCATCATCGTTTTAACCTGCGCCATTCGTCTTTTAATTTATCCCTTAAACACAAAAGCGATTCAATCTCAAAAAGCCCTTCAAAAACTTCAGCCAAAAATTCAAGAAATCCAATCTAAATTTAAAGATGACAAAGAAAAACAAGGAAAGGCTATGATGGACCTTTATCGCCAAGAAAAAATTAATCCTTTCTCGGGCTGTTTGCCGATGTTAATCCAGCTGCCTATTTTAATGGCTTTGTTTTTAGTTTTTAAGGATTTTGCAAGTAATTTAGACAGTCCTACTTTTTTAGGAATAATTAATTTAACAGAACCTTCCAAGGTTTTAGCTGTTTTGGCGGGAATCACTCAGTTTATTCAGGTAAAAATGGTAAGCCCTAAAAACAAGCCCGGCAAAGATAAGTCTGATTTTTCCCAGATAATGCAAAAAGAAATGTTGTTTTTGTTTCCCTTAATTACAGTTGTTTTTTTATGGAAATTACCTTCAGCTATCGGCGTTTATTGGTTAACCACTAATTTATTTTCAATAATTCAACAATATTTAATTTTTAAACCACAAAATGACTATCAGCCGGGAGACTCAAAAAATTAAAAATATCGTTCAAGATTTTTTTGAGAAAATGACAATTTTCGTTGAGGTTGAAATAAAACCTCAACAAGAAAAAACCATTCCTATTGATATTAAAACGGAAAACCCGCAAATTTTAATAGGGGAAGGAGGACAAACATTAATTGAAATTCAGAGATTATTAAAAGCTATTATCAAAAAAGCGACAAAAGAAGATATTTTTGTTGACCTGGACATAAATGATTATAAAAAGAAAAAAATTGAGTATCTCAAAGAGTTGGCCAAGTCTGCCGCCGATGAAGTTGTTTTAAATAAAAAAGAAAAAATTCTGGCGTCAATGCCAGCATATGAAAGGAGAATCGTTCACTTAGAGTTAGCCGAAAGAAAGGATATTGCTACTGAAAGCATCGGAGAGGAGCCGGAAAGAAAAATAATAATAAAGCCCCTTCCTTAAAATTATTTTTTTATTCTTCTTGTTCTTGGTCCAAGGATTCCTTGGCTTTTTTTATTTTTTCAAGCTCTTCCGGGGAAGTAGTGATAAATTGGTCCTCAGCGTAAGAAGCGACAACTTTTATCGCCACATGTTTTGGGCCGGCAAAAAACAATCCTTCTCCTACGGCTGATTCTAATAAGAGGTATTTTTCTTCTTCGGTCAAACTGAATGTTTTTTGGACTACGTCGATAGTGGCGGGAGATTGTTTCATTATAAATTGCATTGCTGAGTTAGTTATAATTGGCTGGCCGTAAGTTGATTTCATAAAGTCGGCGACATCCTGGGTAACGGTAGTTACCCCCAGCCAATATTTTCTAGCTCTTTTAACCAAACCAAAAAGGAAAGAAGCTCCGTCCTCTTCTTGCATTATCCACCAAGCTTCGTCCACCACTAAAATTCTTTTTTTAAGTTCAGACTTAACCTTATTCCAGATATAACGCATTACAATAAACATTGCCATCGGCCGCAATTCTTCTTCCATATCTCTAATTCCAAAAACAACCAGATTTCCTCCCATAGAAATGTTGGTATGGTTATTAAAAAAATCAGCATAAGTTCCTTTAGTAAACTTTCTTATCCTCCTGACTAAAGATTCGGCCCCTTCCATTCCACTTAAAACCGCTTCCAAATCTTGCATTAAAGGAATTGCTTCTTGCCATGACCTGTGGTCTGTCTCCGGAGTAATATCTTTTGCAGCATAGGCTTCGGTAATAGCTTGGTCTATTATAGCATCTTCTTCCGCGGTTAAACCGCCAAGCATAATTCTTAAGAGACCGACCAAGTTAATAACATTGGACCTTAAAACATCATCAGGGTTATCGTCGGCCTGTAAAAGCGGAAGGTCGAAAGGATTAATATGATTGTCGGAAGATAAAGAAATATTAAAAAATTTTCCTCCGACAGCCTCAGCTAAAGACTTATATTCATTTTCCGGGTCAATAATAATAACATCAACCCCTTGCATTAAAGACCTTAAAACTTCTAACTTGATAGTGTAGGATTTTCCTCCTCCGGACGTTCCAAAAATTACTTCATTGCCATTAGCCAAAGAAAAACGATCAAATAGTATTAAAGAGTTGTTATGCTTGTTTATTCCATAAAGGACTCCGTCATTCGAACTCAGGTCAAACGAAACAAAAGGAAAAACGCTGGACAGGGGGCCCGTGTTCATCGGAGTGTGAATCAATAATTTATCCAAACCATAAGGAGCAGAAGATATAAAGCATTCTTTTTGTTGGTAACGCGCAGGTTTTATATAAATTAATCTGGATTCAAGTATTGATCTTAGGGTTGTTTCAATCTCTTTTGTTTCTTCTTCATTTTCTCCGTAGATTGTTATATAGACAGAGAGTTTTGCCATTCTTTCTTGAGCAGTTTGAAGTCTTTCTCTGAGAGATTCCAGGTCTTGATAGGCAGTTTCCAAGGCAGGGTCTCTTACCAAGCCTTTTTCCTCTCTGTCGGAAATTTCTGCTTGTACTTCGGTTACCCTTCGTCTCAATTTTCTTAAAAGAGGTCCTGTTTCAATTGGATGGACAAAAATAGCAATATCCATTCTTGAGCTTAGGTTTATGATAGGAGACAACCACCCTGTGTTAATATATCTTGGATAAGAGAAAATAAAGAACGACTTGGCTATTCTTTTCCCAAAAGTAATAGAATCGTAGTTTATAGCTACAGACGCAGGAGAGAGAATATCTTTCAGGTTAATGGTAGTTTGTTCGGCGGCTTTTTCCGATTCTCCCATTTCCACTTTCTCTCTTTGTTTTTTTAAAAAATTTACCATATTTTTTTCTATTTAATAAACTCGGGCGGGACTTCCGGGTAATAGCCGTACTCGGCTTCTTCTGGATGGTGAAGGCTCCAAATTAATTCTATTATTTCGGAGCTATCCAGCGGGGACGATTGAAGGCCGCATCTTCTTAGTCCCAGAGCGATAAATTCCATTCTTTGCCATAATTGAACTTTTGACCTTTGAAATAATTCTTCCGTAAAAACAGGAAGACTTGGTTTTTGAAACATGCTCTTTTTTTCGGTCGACTGGGTTTCAATTGTGGAGAAGGGGATAACAACAAAAAAACTCTTACTCGTTATCGAGCTCCTTAAAATTAAGTCTTGAATAAACTTTCGATATTCACTGGTCTGAGCTTTTAACAGCTCGTTTTCTTGTTTTCCCTCTAATACCTTTAATTTTTCCAAATATCCCGTGATATTTAGTTTCCGTGACTGAATAACGATTTGCAGAGAAAAATCCAATGAATTTAAAAAATCTTGGAACTGATAAATCGTAGCGTCTTGTTCGTCGGGGGACTTTAAGGCGAAATTTAAAGAAGAAACCATTAAAACTCCTCGCAGGGTTTTATTTTTTAGAATCATTATTCCTTCTCTTATTTCGTCTGCCTCTAAAAATTGTTGAGTTGAAATCTTTTGAGCCATATTAATTTTTTGTTTCTATTTTTGTAGCTAAGTCTCCAAGCTTGCTTTTTTTAATAATTTTAGAGCTCGTATCTTCTTCTGCTTTTACATCTTCTTTTTTCATAACAATCTTAGGAGCCATAAACTTTCTTTGCCATACATAAATTTTTGGAGACATACTAAAGAAGAACAAATTTTTAAAAACAACCAAAGGATGTATTCCGCCAATTTTAAAAAAAACCAAGCCCATAGACCCGCCTCCGACAAAAATTATAATTGGAATGTAAATATAAATAGGAGTTTTTAAAACTGCAACAAAACAAATTATGCCCGCTATGGCCACGACAATGAATTGCTTAAAGCTGAAGGGGCCCATTACCTTAGCTTCGTATTCAATAAATTGGGGAACTGTAAATTCCATTTTTAAAATTTGAATATTTTACTCTTTTTCTTCAAGCGGTTCTCTATAATTATCTTTTTCTTGAGGTTCTCTTTTTTCTTCCGGTAATTCCTCTATTGGTTCTTCTGGGATATCAGTTGATATTTCAGGCGCTTCCGGCGTGGTAGATGTTTTTGGCAAGCTAAAAGTTTCAGTATCAAGAGAGGGGGATGGCTTTGGTTTATAATCTATTTTTAAAATGGAAGCCAAGCTGTTTTTTAAGGGATATAAAATAAACCTTTCTATCTCTTGCGCGACATCTTTGGCTTTTTCTGAGCTTAAGTTTAATTCTTTTTGCAGGTTATCTTGGAGCCTTTCCGGCCGAATAATGCCTAAAAAAACATAACCCATAATTTCGATAAGGTCAGCATTATCTATATTGTTTCTTTCAGAGATAGCATCAATTTTTTTAGTTATATGTTCAGAGAACAAAGCATCTTGTAGCTCTCGAGGAAGTTTATCATAAAGGTCCCAAAATTCATCCGGAGTATATTTTTTTAACATATTTTTATTTTTTGTGTATTTATTAAAATTTTACCACATAATAAAAAAAATAAAAACATAATAAGTTATAGTTGAGAAAATAAGGTGTTGACAAAGTTTAAAATTTAATTATAATAAAGCAGTTATGTAATAGTTATTTATAAAGCAACCAACAACATAAATGTACATTAAAAATATATATGGAGGTTTGATTAGAAATGACGCAAGAAGAAAAAAAAGAATGGAATGATGTAGAGGACACCGTAGCAGAACCAAGAAAAAGAACAGGAGCTATTATAATGGGTACGCTGATAATAGCTTTTATGGCGGCAACGACATATTTATTCCTTTTTTATCTGGTCCCAGTAATAGTTGATTTTATTTTGGGGCTAGGCGGCATAGAGATAAATAAATTTTTATTGCTATACCAAAGAATCGGGATAATCTTATCGCCGATAATAGCTTTTTTAATAGCATGGACCCGTTTGGCTCCCGATAGACGATTCTTTGCTTTTGCGGAAGAAGGAACAGCGATATTGATAACCAAAGGCGGTCAATTAGTAGATGCTGCGATCCGATGGCAAGGCCATTATCTAGATAAAAATGGTTATGTAAGAAAACTGGCAGAAGGGCAAAAAGAACCCTGGTACCCGTTCGGAGGGTTTATCTACTTCGGACTTTATCCGTTTAAAAAAATATATATTTATAAATTTAAATGGACAGGCGTAAATTACGAAGGCCAGGTTGACAAACACGAAGAAGAGCCTATGCATTATATCCCCTTAATGGCTGATATGTATTATAAAAAAATATCGAAAGTAGAGGATATAAATGGATTACCCCTAGACGCTGAATTTCTAGTTAGAATGCGAATAGTGAATCCAGGAAAATCTCGGTTCGGCATTAATAATTGGCTAGAAACATCTCTAAACACAACAGGAAGCGTTGGCGTAAGAGTGATGAAAAAACTATCTTACAAGAATTGGTTGTCAGGGCAAGCAACAGAACAAGCAGAAAAAGGAAATCCTTTAAAAACCCTAAAAGATTTAAAAAATATACCACCGCCAGAACTTGGAATTCCGATAATGGAACAGTTAAAACAGGAAGAAACATATTATACGGTTCTTTATGATTACGGCATACTAATTGAAGACATAAAGACGCTGGATTTTGGTCCGATCGCAGAGCTCAGAGATCTCACTCTGAAGCAATATATAGCAGAACAAAACAAAATCGAGACAATGATTAATGCAGACGCAGAAGCTTATAAAAGATCAAAAGAAGCAGAGGGAGAAGCTAAAGCAGCGGAACAGAAATATGAAGTGTATGGGAAAACTCCAGACAGACTGAAGCTTAGAATGATGGAGGTTATTGAAAAACTAGCACAAGGAGGAACAAAATGGGTTCTTTCTATGCCTCAAATAACTCAAATGCTTTCAGAGACCTTTAACAAGCCAGCAGAACAGATCAACCTGCAAGAATTAATGAAAAATCCTCAGGTGGCTCAAATTTTTTCAGAAATCCTTAAAAAACCAGCAGAACATATCAGTCTACAAGAAGTGATAGGGATACTGCCATTATTCATTGAAGAACTGCGTAATAAGACAAAAGAAACAAATAAAAAATCAGACCAAAAATCTGGAGAAGGACAAACCGATGACGATGACGATGACGAAGAAGAATGACGACATTTAACTAGAGAGTATTGTACTACAGATAATGTTTCAGAAAAACAAAAGATTAAAAAAGAGGAAGCCTTAACTTCCTCTCTTTTTTTATTGATTTTTGATTAATTTAAGTAACATCAATATTATCTCTATCGTTTTTTTTCTTTTTCCGGGTGTTCTTTGTAATAGTCTTTTTTTATTTTTGCTTGATTATCAAAATACTTTTCTATACGTTTTTTATGATCTTTCTCAAAATCTTTTTGTAATTTTTTTTGCGTTTTTTTATCTAATCTTTTAGCTTCTTGCATTACTTCACCCCTAGTTTTAAATTCATTCAAACTCTCTCCAAAAGTTCTCGGTTTTTCAAATGGTTTTTTTTCTTCTGATTTTTTCTCTTGATTTTCAATTTGCATTTTGTAGTATTCTGACGCAGCTATCTTTTTTGATTTACCTTCATTATCTTTAATTTCTTCGCCTCTTTCATCTTTCATTACTATCATTTTAAGCTCACCCGCAGTTTCGTTTCCATTTTTTACTTCTTTATCATTTTTATTCCATTCCTCTCCCTTTGTTATTCCAAATCCGGCCATAACACTTCCTGATCTATGTAATCCTTCATATAATTGTTTGTTGTCGTTTTTTATATCGGAATGATAAGCTCTAACTTGGTTTTTAATGGTCTCGCGAATTATTCCCTTTTGTTCTCTTGAAGCAGATGATAATTGTCCTACGCTAACGTTCCTAAAAAACTTTTTAGAATGTTCACCAGTCATCAAGTTTTTCAATGTATCTTCACTAAGATTGCCAAAATCGCTTTCTTTTAGTTCGGCTGCTAATTTATTAGATAAAGTTCCATATTTAACTTTATCTTCGTTAGAAAAGGTAAGCCCTGCTTTTTTCCTCATGTCTTCCATTTTTACATTTAATTTATCAGTTTCAGATTTTTTGTATATTTTAGCTTGTTCTATTTTTCCAGCCCTTTCCATTTCCTTAACCTTATCTTCAATATCTTTTCGTTTATTTCCTTCAAGTTCGTTTATGGCTTTTTCGGCAACTTCAACGTCTTTTCTTATGTATTTTCTCATTCCTTCTGCATTAGACTCTAATTGTTCTTTTGCAATTTTTAATTTAACGTCCATTGTAATTCCTTTTTTAGCTATTTTGTCCAGGTCGCCGTCTTTTATGGATGCATTGTAAGCCGCTTTTCTGTCAGCTGCATTTAATCCATGCTTCATAGCATAAGCTTTTTTCTCAGCAGTTGCACCTTCATATTTTTTAATTCTTCTTGCATCTTCTTCGGCCGTTGCTTCTGCGCTGGCCACATTAATTCTTTCTCCGCCTCGTTTTATGCCACCGCCCACTACGCCTCTTGTTTGTATTTTCATTCTTGCCCAAGAACCACGCAAACCTTTAACTCCTTCAACCTTGGCTAGCTCTTCTTTAGTATAATCTTTTCCTCCCCGGACATTGCTCATTCTTTGTCCGACTCTTTGTACCTCTTTAGTTTTTGATACTCCTTTAGCGAAACTTTTTGCACGAGTCGTCATTCCGCCTCCGGCTCCTTTAAGCATGGCCAATCCTTCGGCAGCGCCGGCAGGAATATATTTTTGAGTAGCTTTTAGCGCGACAAATAAGAAAATAATCAAAAACAAATAATTGTAAATAGCGTCAGTAATGGTGAAGCCGCCCATTCCCCCCATTGCGCCTATTTGCACTACGGCCGGCTGGTTTTGGAAAACTTGATTGAACATTGTTACTATTAATCCTAAAAGGAATAAAGCTACTACTCCCATAAAAGCCCACTGTATAAGAGCCTTGAACCATTTGCTGAAATATTGTTTGGTTTGAGGGAATATCAGGCAGAAAAACGCTACGGGAGAAAATATTGCTATCAGCCAGAGTGCGACAATCCTGCCTAAGAAAAGGAAAAAATACATAAAAAAGATAGAACCCATAACCAAATTCATAATGACAAAAAGACCGGTCTGGAAAAAAGAACCAATCAAAGTTCCTGTGATTAATTGAATTATAAATGCAATAGCAAGAGGAATGGCGCCATAAATAGTAACGCTGGCAGTAATATATGCCAAGATAATATTAGCGAAAACAATAATAATAGAAGTAACAGAACTTTTGAGGGGAGTGAGAGCCATTTCAATAAAATCAACGCCAAAAGCGGCCCTCAAGGTATTCATAAAAAATTCGCCGATATCAGTGACCATTCCTACCACAAGTAAGCTGAAGTTAACTAAAAGTATAACTAAAAGAAGCCTCGGCAAGATTTTTTTAACCGGGAAGCTTTCCAGTTTTAAAATATAAGCAATGGCTATAAAAAGGAGGGCTAAAACAAAAAATAAATTAACTAATCCTTGCACGAAAGTCCAGCCCGAAAGAACAACAGGGCTGTTTAAATTAATAGGAAGGTCAATGGCCCATTGCAAAAGAGCGGCCCCAAAGAGAACGTAAACAAAAGACATACTGACAATCAAAATTAACCAAAGAGCCAAAGATAAAAATGGATCACCAATGTCTATTAATCCGCTTAGTGCATCTGCATAATCAAAAATTCCAAACTGCGCTTTAGCTGAACCAAAAACAGCAAAAAAACCTAAAAAAATCAGGATAGCGATGAAAAAGAATGTTAGCTTTTTGTTTTTGAACATTTTATTAGGGCGTATATTTTTCAACTCTCATTACATTGCAGACATTAACAAAAGAAAATTGGCAAAGGGGCTCTGCTACATCATACTTCCCGCCGCTTTTTGTAACTCCTTTGGCTGTCCAATAATAAACTTGAGGGTTTCCTTCAGAATCAGTTATATCGAGACCGGTAATTATATAACCATAATCGCCCAAGCTATTCTTATCTTTTTGTTTTAATTCTTTCCAAAGAGGATCTGGCATCCCAGATGGAGGAGTTATTGAGTCCCACAATTCATTGTCTATATCATCATAAGGAGGCCAGGTATAACTGATTCTCATTGGAGACTTTCCATATATAAAGTAAAGATTGACATAATCATTGGGCGGATCTCCTATGCCATCTAGGAATCCTCTTAAATAAACTTGGCACTTGCCAGAAGTATCAACTGCTGAGCCCGTTACGGCTAAGGCTGGGTTTACTCTAATTGCCGGCAATGCTGGACATAAATTCTGAGGAGATGAGTCGTCATTAGACACGACAGGATTTGTGGGAGCTTCGCGATCAACCAGCATCATTGAATGTAAATCTTGTTTGGATAATCCAGATGAGTTTTGGTCGCTAAGAAAAATAGCTGTTTGGTTTCCTTTACAATCTTCTTCTGAATAAAGATTAACAACGCAGTCGCCATCTATTTGCTCCGAAAGAAACGGAATGTCTTCGCCGAATAATCCAAAAAAATCATCGTGACCAATTGATTTACATCCATTTGCTTCTAATTCGATAACGCACTCTACCCCTGGGTTACAAGGGAAAATACAGTCAGAACATTTTAGCCATGCAGCAGGCCAATTGGCTGAATCATTAAAATAAGCAGCTGTAGGAAGGCCGTCATATTCTGTTGCACGATAAAAGATTACTGATTTGCAAGGTTTGTTAGAAGGTCCGCTTCCAACATTTCCAGAAGTGTACCCTCCAATAGTGGTTGTGGGCAACTGTAAGGTAGTTAAGTCTGGATTTATAGTATTAAGAATAAGAAAGGTTGATAAAAGTAAAATAAGACCGGCCAAAGCAGCGATAATTCTTTCTTTAGCATCGCTCATTTTGGAAGGGTCTCCTATTGAAGTTAAATACTTAAACCCGGCGAATATCAAGGCAAAAAAAGCAGCCAGTCCTCCAACAAGCAATCCCCAGCGATAAACGTAATCGATAAAATCAAGCAAAGTGCTGTCATCAGCTAAAGTTTTTCCGCCAGGTGCTGGAGGCCAGTTGGTTTCTAGTCCCTGGGCAAAAGAGAAACAAGCAAGCCCTAAAACAAGGCACAGAGAAAATATTAATAAAAAAAGTTTTTTATTTTTTAAAATTTTTTTCATTTTAATTAATTTTACTATATTAAAATCTATTCAACAAGATTAGCGGAATTTAAAACAGTTTCGGCTTCGTCTTTAAAAACTTCCCAATCTTTTTCCAGGGCGTAAAAGGTAATAATATAAAATTTTCCTTTTTCTTGGTCAAATAAAATTATTTTTTCTTTAGATAAAAAATTTTCTTTATTTGTTTCCTTATATCTCGCCGTAAAGGTTGTTTCATTATCTTTTACCTCAGATTCTGTCAGTTCCATTTCTAATCCGTTTTTTTCCACGGTTTCTTTCAATATGTCAAAAACCTCTTGGGTTGATTTTTTATCATTAAATATTCCTTCGCTTAAGGTTAAATTGGCGATTCTATTGTCTTTTATTTTTTGAGCGAAAAAAAGCAAATTTAAACTATATTCTTCCGGGAAATTTTTAAGAACAGTTTTTTTTAAAATCTGTTCGTCTTTTGTCAAAAACCATTCGGAAAGATTTTCTATTTTCAATTTACCGTCTTGGGTTATAAATTCTTTTTCTTGATAATTTTTTGCTATTTCCTCAAAATTAATTGAATTTTCTAAGGAAGAAGAATTTTTTGAGAGGTTTAAAAAACTTACTTTTTTATTTAGCGGAGAAAAGAATTGTTGGTAAAAGAAAATAGACAAAATTAAAAACGCCATCGTGAAGCCTAAAAAAATAATAAGTTTGTTTATTAAAAATTTTTTCATTTAAAGCGTTTTTAAAAATCAAAAACCGATATCCCACCAGCGGCCAAAAAATTCAAATTGATAGCCAAGTAGCGCCATTATTAAATTTATAACTAACCAAGCGCCGAAAATAATAAAATATCCTATTGCGGCAGAGCGCATAACTGATTTTACTTGTTGTACCACGGTGGACTCTCCTTTCGAAGCATAGAATAAAATGCCGATAGCCAGCAATATTAAAGCCATTAAAATAGTTGCTACTTTCCATAAAATAAAATCTAAAATGCTTCGCATCATAAAAAAGAGATGTTTTATCTGACAGGATTCTCTTTCATTCCAGAAAGTATCAGGATTATCGTATTTTCTTCCGCAGGGAACAAATCCGCCTTTTTGTTCAGGAGAAGAGGCGATGAAATTAAGGTTAAAAGATGATATATCGCTCCAATTTCCAGCTGTACAATTTAAATCTAAGCAAGCTTGGACTTTCCATTCATAGTTGCCCGCTTCGGGTAGCATTATTGATGGAAGAGAAACATTGTTTGAGGTAATTGTGTTATTGGCTATTTCTTCAGGAGGAGCAGCCGGAGGCAGATAGGTTATATTATATTTATAAAATTTTGCTCCAAGAACCGGATTCCAAGAGAAATCCAACCTTGTCGGGTCATTGATAACGCCCGAAGGAGAGAGAAGAATAGGCTTTTCAATGTCAAAAGTAGTAAATTCTCTTGTATTGGAAAATAGTCCGCATCTTGTTATTGTTCCAGCTTCGTCGGCACAAGTTTGAACCTTCCAACAATAATTAGTATTCATCTGGAGGTCCGGATAATCAATAGAAGAATTAGAAGAAAAAACTAAATATTCTTTTTTTGGATTAAAGGAGTTACAGGAGTTATCTAAAATTTCAATTCTATAAGATTTTGCCCCGCCAATATCTTCCCAGTCAAAATTTACCGGGATTAAAACGTCGGATTCATTAATATCAGGGTAAGAAAGAATAGGAGCGGCGCCGGTAGTTTTAAATCGCCAAGGTCCATTGCTTGATAAAGAGCCGCAATTTTGCGAACTATAATCAAGACATCCTTTAACATCCCATTGATAAATGGTGTTTAAATTTAAATCATCATAATTAAAAGTAATAAAATACTTACCCACGGTTGCAGCGCGTTCTACTCCATTAATTATGTATTTAAAAGAATTTAACCCTAATTTTCCTTGCCATTTAATAGTTATTGGAAATCCTATTGGAATAAGAATTTGATTTTGGGGAGACAATAAAGAAAAACCCTCTGGAGCAAGATTTTCAGTTGAAAGTTGCCATTGTTGGCTGGGAGAAGTACAAACGTCTGTTCCTCCTGCTTTATGGCAGGAAGATACTTCCCATTTATAATCATTGTTAACCATGAAATAAGAACTTAAGATATTGTCTCTAAACTCGACAATCGGCGATTCGTAAGGCACAGAGTGTTCCTTGTCTATTTTTTTAAAAGAACAGCCGGTGCCTTGTTGAAGGAAAGGATGACAGCTGCCATCAGCATTATATATTCTTAAAGCATAATAATCTTCTTCTTTCACGTTGCACCAGGAAAGTTTAACGGGAAGCAGCACGTTTTCTGCCATTTGAGCGGTATTATTCCAATCAGGGTCTGCTGGTGAAATTAGTTGAGGAGCTAAACTGACTTCAAAAAAATTAATAGGAACATTAGACCAATCCTTGCAGTTAAACCCTGCGGCATCGCAACAAGGAGTAATCTGCCAATCAGTAGAGGTTGATTGAGAATAATTAGTGTTATCGGGTAATTTTAAAAAACAGGGGGTTTCGTTCCCGCTTGCCGGGATTACATTAGTAGAGCCGTCGCTGACAAGCCCGGAAACTTTAGCCTCGGCAGCATCAAATGAAGTAACTGTTGGCGGGTCTATTTTCCAAGTTCGATACCAGTAAGATTGTGCTCCGGGTACAGGGTCCCAGGTAAATTTAATAGGCAGGCGGACGTTATTGTTTGATACTGCTCCCAAGCCATCATAAAGCTTCATATTTGTCGGATTTGACAGGCAATTCGCAGAACAATTACAAGAATGGCTGGCTGCATTGCAAATCTCCCAGCTATCGCAATTTTCAAAAATAGAAGTGGCGCAGTTCGCATCGCAATGAGGAGCACCGGAAAGAACCCAGTCTCCTTGTGATGAACAAATATAATCTTGATGACATTCGCAAACGGTTTGAAGAACATCGTCTCCGCAACCGGCACCCGCACAAGAATAAGCTGTGCTGCAGTTTCCAGTATGGTCACTGCAAGTGCTATTTGGAATACAAGGATTTATACAATTAGAGGTAGCCGGAGAACAAGGAGCGGAAGGCCCTGGCGGAGGAGGCGGTGGGGGAGGCGGTGGAACTCCGGTTTTCTGGATAAATAACGCATGCTTCCCTTGCAAAGTATAATCCGTTCCATTAAAAGTAAATGATTCGCTATTTGATAAAGTGTCAAGATTAGCCACTATATAATAATAAGTAAATTCTCTAAAGTAGACATTATTCTTAATTTGTTTGTAATTATCCGTACCTATTGGTGCTCCGATTTGAATATCCATAAAAGGATAATAAGTTGGAACGCCACTTGATGGGTCTGCTGGCATAAATTCCCAAGAAAAATAGGCCTTAGTTAAAGCAGTTAAATCATCCCCTACTGCAAAAGAAAAACAGGCATAAACGAATTTTGCCCATTCTTCTTTTTGTGAGTCATTTCCAAGATAACAACCTCCGTTTACCGCTATTACTTTTCCAAGCTCAGCTTGCTCATGAAGTGCATCTACCGCCAGAAATATACTTGAAGGAGTATAGCCGTCTGAAGTATAAGTAGCACTCCTTGCATGCACAAAACCTTCCCAAAGCATGGTCTCGGCTATGTTGCCTAAATATGTGTCTATATGGCTGTTGGTCATTATTATGTCATCGTCATCAAGCGTGGTTTTTAAAAGATTTGTATAACTAATCATCCAGCTTCTCCAGTTAGCTATACTATAATTATTTCTAATATCATCCGAATAAGGTACATATATTCGATCGTTTGTGATTGCGTCTTTAAGATCATAAGGACCATAAGCGGTAGATTCTATATTTCCTGCGTAGTCATCTAAAAATACACCGTTGTAATTTGAATAATCATCTAGTTTATCCTTAAGATATTTGGCCGTAAAATCACTCCAGCCAGAGCTCGGGAGCGGGCTAGGATTCATTAAATATTGGCCTTGATATTCAGTTTTAACGCGTTCAAGTCGATTTCCGGTTGTTTCCATATGCATAAACCATGATTCGTTTGGATTTATATCTGTCCAATAATAGGGAGAGGTTTCAAGAGAAAAAATAGACTCATAATAACCTATGCCTTTAAAATTAGGATTAACTGCTTTTATGTTTCCAATTGCTATATTTCCCCCGTTGGACAGTTCGGTGTCCACTAAATCAAAATGTTTCCCTATATATTCTTGAATGCTTAAATTATTTATTCTTCCGCTATAGGTTATGGACATTTTTTGGATTCTTGTAGGGTCGGAACTGCCGCCACCACCTCCTCCTCCGAGAAACTCAAAAGCGCCAATATCATCTGCTGAATCTTGAGGACGAGAAACTCCGTCATAATCTAATCCTGGGGCATAAACAGAAGAGCCCTGATCTTTGGCTGGAGAATCGCTCTGCAATCGTAAATTGGTTGCGCCTAAGTTTACGAATTTGGGATCGGTGTTCAATACAGGATCTTGACCCCACGACTTATCGGTTCCGTTTGACCATACATTATGTCCCATGCCTCCAAAACGATAATACAAATTATCTGATAAGGTTATATGGCCAGGAGCCTCTGTTGAAGCTGTATTTTGAAAATGAATTAAATTATATCCTGTTCCCGAGAATATATTGTTTGCAATAACTAGATTTGTGATATTTATTGCTGACGGGAATATTCTCGGAGAATTATCAGAATTACCATAGAATGTATTATTATAGATAAAAATATCTTTCCACGGGCCATCTAGAATTGAGTCAAGCGATCTAAACTGACTATGGCCCGCAGCATAAGATATTGATACTAAGTTATTATATATATTTATTTTTTCTATTTTTCCGCCAGACTCAGGATGTTCAGCTCCTATCATTATCGCTGTCCCGCCATAGCCGGTTATTGAGTTAGAATAAATATTTATATCATGATTTGTGCGGGTGTATCCGTCAATATAAATACCAACGTGATTATAGTCCCATTGAAAAGCAGGGGAATCCAGTGAGTTATTGATGGTATTATGATGGACTTCTCCATTGCTGCTTCCGCTTTTACAATCTATGCCTTCTTTCCCATATTTGCTTAAATTATTATGGTGTATATTAAAACCTTGAATGCCCGAAAAAGAAATCGCTTCTTGCGGGCTATATGATGGTTGGCCTGCCAATCCATTGTTTACGTCATAGACCGTGTTAGTGCCGAACTCTACCCTTCTGACGTAGCTTGAGCCGTAATCACCGCTATATGCATAAATTCCTGATGATTGGCAATTATGGATGGTACAATTATCTACCTGTATATCTGTTATTTCTCCACCATAAAGAAAAATTCCTGCGTAGCTCCCGTTGGCTATCTCTAATCCGGTTATTCTGATAAATTTACAACCGTCATTAAGCTGAAAAACCCCATCATATGACCCGGGAATTCCTGCGCCACTGATAATAACCTTTTCATTGTTATATGCTTTGAAAGTAATCCAGGCATTAGATGCGCCCTGTAAATTATCAATTGTTACTTTCTCGTTGTACGTCCCGCCTCTTATATAAACAGTATCTCCTGCCTGAACCTTAGTTGCTGCATAATCTATTGTTCTCCATGGATAAGTAAAACTTCCATCACCGAGAGGATTGCTTCCGCTAGTAGAGACGTAATAAGTGGAAGCTCCTGATGCCGGATTTTGGAAAATTATTAATAAAGCGATAACTAATCCTAAAACTATCGTTGTTTTCTTTAAAAGAGAAAGCGACTTTATCTTAACAAAGATATTTTTTTTCATATTTTTTAATTTTTTCATTACATAATTATAACTTTTTTGCATTATAAATAAAAATGCCCTGTGAATAAGTTATTATTTAACATGGGTAATTCTTGTGGAAAACATGCTTGACTGGAAAGACTTAATCAGATATTTTTAAAAGCAGATGCATAGAAAGCTAAAAAAAGCCCCCTTTTTGGGGGTCATAGCGCTTGTAATAATGATTCTAGGAGTTGGAATGCTTTACGGCTCACTTACTAAATCCTCTGAAAAAAACAAAGGGTCAATTTCCGGTTTTGACAATAAATTATTTTTGGAAAAAACTACGAAAACCATAGAATCTCCTAATTTATCTTTAGTCCAAAATAATAGCATTTCCGGAATTTCCTGCTCTCAGATTGTTTCTTCAAAGGCCCTCGGGGTTTTAGTTGGAGAAGAAAGCATGGAGGATAATAAAGAAATTACGGAATACGTCGTTCAACCAGGAGAGACAATTGGATCAATTGCTGAGAAATTCAATATCTCTGTAGATACTATTCTCTGGGCTAACAATCTTAGCAAAAGCTCAACTTTAAAATCAGGCCAAAAATTAATAATTTTGCCGGTTTCCGGAATTTTTCATAATGTAAAAAAAGGAGACACTATAGATCAAATAACCAAAACCTATAAAGGAGAAAAAGAAGAAATAATTGCTTTTAACGAATTGTGCCCTGAGGGGGAAATTTATGTCGGTGATATTTTGATTATTCCCAATGGAACCAAGCCGGCCCCGGCTTCAATCCCAAAGCCAATTCAATCAGCGCCGCCTTTAGCTTCCAGTTATTTTATCGCTCCAGTAATTTCTCCTTACAGAATAACCCAAGGGCTTCATTGGTTAAATGCAATTGATTTTGCTTATCCGTCAAATAGCTGTGGCAAGCCGGTTTTAGCGGCTGCCGAAGGTACGATTTTAAAAGTAAGATATGGTTATAACGGAGGAGCAGGAAACTATATAAAAATTCTTCATCCTAATGGTTTAATTACACATTACGGCCATTTGCAGGTTATCTTATTTAAAGAAGGAGAAAAAGTTTCTCAAGGGGACATAATCGGCTCAATCGGTTATAGTGGAAAAACTATTCCTTCCGGACCTGCAGGTTGTCATTTGCACTTCGGTCTGGACTCGGAAGTTGGTGTTTCGCCTCGCAACCCCTTTTCAAAGTAAAAAAACAAAAGATATATAACATAAAAAGCGCCTCGGGCGCTTTTTAGTTTTCTTCTTTTAGCCTATACATTAGGGCTTCCATTAAATTATCAAAAGATATTTTTTCTTTTTCTTCTAAATCAGCTATGGTCCTTGCCATTTTTAAAACCCTATGATAGCCTCGGGCTGAAATTCGGCCGGAGTTGACGTATTTTTTCAAAATAGATTGGGATTTACTGTCTGTTTCGCAGTACTTTTTAATTTGGGCAATAGGCATTTCATTATTAGTCATAATTTCCTTGTTTTCTGATTTAAATCTTTCTTTTTGAATTTGCCGGGCGATTTCAACTCTTTTTTTAGTACGTTCAACAAAATTTTCATCATCAACTTCGGTTAGTTTTTCGTATTTTATAGCCGGTACATCCACGAAAACGTCTATTCTATCCATAAGGGGGCCCGACATTTTTCTTTTGTATTTTTGAACTTGAGAAGGCGTACATGTGCAGATTTTTTCAGGATTATTAAGATTTCCGCAGGGACAAGGATTAGAAGCCGCTACCAAGGTAAAGTTAGCTGGAAATGTTAAACGATTTTTAGCCCTCAATACCGTAATAATTTTTTCTTCTATGGGTTGGCGCAAGCTTTCCAAAACATCGCGATGGAATTCGGGAAATTCGTCCAGAAAAAGAATTCCACGGTGAGAAAGGGTTATTTCTCCCGGCAGGGGCGGATTTCCGCCTCCCAACAAAGCAGCTTCGGAAGAAGTATGATGAGGAGAGCGAAAAGGTCTTGTTTGTATCAATGATTTTCCTTCCGGCAGTAATCCGGCGATACTGTAAATTTTCGTAACCTCTAAAGATTCTTCAAGGCTTAGGGATGGCAATATTTCGGGCAGAGCTTTAGCCAGTAGGGTTTTACCAGTACCCGGAGGACCTGTCATTAAAAGATTATGATTTCCGGCAGCGGCTATTTCCAGCCCTCTTTTTGCGTACTCCTGGCCTTTTATAAAAGCCAAATTAATAAAATGTTCATTTTGTTGGCTGATAATTTTTTCAAAACTTTCAAAAACCGGTGAAATATTCTTTTTTCCCTCTAAATAGTCAATAGCTTCTTTTAAGCTTTCAACTCCGATTACATTAATGTCTTTTATTAAGCTTGCTTCTTTTTGGTTTTGTTTTGGCAAGATAATTTCATTAAAATTTATTTTTTTGGCAAGCATTGCCAAAGAAAGGCCTCCTTTAATTGGTCTTAATTTTCCGTCCAAGGATAATTCTCCGACAACGATTTTGTTTTGAGGGTTAAATTTTATTTGCTTTGATGCTAATAAATAACCCAAGGCAATGGGAAGATCGTAAAGAGAGCCTTCTTTTTTTAGGTCAGCGGGAGCCAGGTTGACTAAAACTCTGTGGGGCTGTTGATAGGGTGATTTTAAACAAGAACTTTTTATAGCAGCGCCCACCCTTTCTTCTGATTCTTCAACTGCCTTATCGGGAAGGCCGACAATATTAAAACATCGAAGACCATAAGAAATATCTGTTTCCACTTCTATAATTTGAGCGTCTAGCCCTATAATGGCCGCAGAATAAATTTTTGATGACATATTCATCTATTATATATAATGTAATAATTTTTAAAATAAACCCCCTCTTTTTTAAAAAAGAGGGGAGAAGGGAGCGATACTTTATTTTTAAAATTAAATTAGTTGCATTTTTCGCAATTTTTAGCCGCTGGAAACGCTTTTAATCTTTCAGTAGAAATTGGTTTTTTGCAGTTTTCGCACGCTCCATATTTATTTTTTTTAATTTTTTCTAAAGCTAAATTAATGTCTTGAAGTTTTTTTTCAAGGCTAAACTCTATTGGCAATAATCTTCCATACTCTTCGACTTCATCAGCCGCCCTTTCCATGCTGGAGCCGCCGGTTTCTTCGCTGAAACGAGGAAATTTAGTGTCCCAGTCGCCCTTTAAATTCGCGTCTTTTTTAGCGAAACTTTGAAGCTGTTTTTCTATTGTTTCTTTTTCTTTTTCTAAAATTTCTTTTGCTTGTTTTTTAAAATTTTTATTCATTTTTTAATAATAATTTAACTCTTTATTTTGTCAATTGTTTTTTGCATAGATTCTCCCGAGCCAGTTAATATAAAAAAGCCTTCGGAAATTAAATAGCAAAGTCCGAGGTTTTCTTTCGTAAAATCTTGGCATCTGAAATTTAAATTTTTATAAGAATAATCTTTAAAAGTAGGAGAAATTGCTTTTTCTTTTTTTTCCATTAAAGCAAAAAAAGATTCAAAGTCGCTTTCCATTGTTTTTTCCCAATTTTTTAGAACATTTTTTGATTCTTCTTCGTCTTTAGTTTTTACTGCAAAGCCGATTCTTGGCTCTTTTTTTTCATTGATAAAAATAAAAAGAGTAAAATTTTCCTCTACTTCAGGATAAAAAGATTCGATATTTTTAACTTTAAATATTTCCAAAAAATCCTTTAAAAAAATTATTTGATTTTTTTCTTTGTCTATCAGCAAGATCCTGACAAAAGAATCGCTTTCCCGTTCTTTTTTAAGGGCATCAATTAAATATTCCGTAATTTCTTCTTTTTTCGAGAATTCGAATAGTTGCTTTTCTTCGATGGGAAATAAGGAATCCGGAATTTCCAGGGTTGTTTCTTCTGTTATTTTTTCATCGTTTTTGGGCTGTATTTTTTCAATTAATGTTTTAACCTGAGGCAGGTCGGATACATTGGTATAGGGAAGAGGTTGGCCCCTTAATAACCAATATAAATAAAGGGCAATTATAATTATAGCTATAAAAAGGAAGATTATTCCGACTCTGACTATAATTTTTTTCAGTAAGGAAGATTTTTTAGGCAAATCTCTTCTTTTTATAATTTCTTTTTTTTCTATTTTTATCTCAGTTTTTTCCTGAATAGGGCGTTTAGGGATTCTTTCTTGTTCTTCTATTTCCTTTTTTATTCTTTCAATTTCAGTTCCTTTTCTGAAAACTTTCGACTCGTAAGATTGTTCTTTTAATAAGTCTAACTCTTCCTGGAGTCTTTTTTCTTTTTCTTTCGTTTTCTCCCTTTCTTTAAGAATTTTTAATTCTTCTTCTTTCTCTTTTTCAGCGCTTTCTATTTGTTCTCTTTGAGCTTGTTGTTTTAATTGCTCTTCTTGTTTTTTTCTTAATTCTTCAGCTTCTCTTCTTTTTCTTTCTTCTTCTTTTATCCTTTCTAATTCTTTTTTTTCATCTTTTTGCGGGTTTTCTGGCTCCCGTCTCAGCAAGTCATAGGTTTCTTTTAATTCTTTTCTTAATTTTTCCAATTTTTTTAATAATTCCTGATAAAGCAGAGTGACTTCTTTCTCTTCTTCTTCTATTCTTTGTTTTTCTTCATTTAATTTCCATTTATTCTTTTCAATTTTTTCTCTCTCGTCTTCCACCTTCCATCTTTCCTTCTCAATTTTCCTTTTTTCATCAAAAAGTTTAGCAGCAGCTTCTTCCTCTTCCAGTTCGTCTATTTTGCTTTCAACTTCATTTTCTTTTGTTGTCAGTTCATTAAAATAGGCGATAATTTCATCCTTTATTTCTTTTATTTCCGATAGTTTTTCTTCAAGAGGGATTCTTTCTTTTACTGTTTCTTCCAATTTTTTCTCTATTTTTTTAAGCTTATCTTCCAGATTTAAAAATTCTTCTTGCTTTATTATTTCTTTTTTTCTTTTTTGAAGATCACTCTCTAAAATTAAAATTTTAGCGGATTCTCTTTCGCAGTTATTTACCTCGTTTTCTATGCTTTGCATTTTATCTTCCGTCTCCCATCTCTTTTCTTCAATTTTTCTTCTTTCTTTATCAAGCTGCCATCTTTGAACGGAGATTTGTTGTTTTTCTTCAAGAGAAACAGCTTCTTTGCCTTTTTTATCCAATTCTTTTACATCTTTTTCTGTCCCGGCTTCTTTAACTGAAATTTGTTCCAGTCTTTTTTTAATTTCTTCAGTTTGGTTTGAAAGATCATTTTTTGTTATTTCCAGTTTTTGTTTTTGCAAAGCCAAAAAAACGAGTTTTTCTTCAATTTGGACTCTTTCTTTTTTGAGCTCCTCTTTTCTAAATATTTTTGATTTCCTTTTTTCTTCTTCTTGTTGTTTTTTTCTTAATTCTTCAGCCTCAATTCTTTTTCTTTCTTCTTCCTGCCTTATTCTTTCTTCCTCTCTTTTTCTTAACTCTTCCTGTCTTTTCCTTTCTTTTTCTCTCCAGGCTTCTTCCTCTTTCTTTTTTTGTTCTTCCATTCTTTTTCTTTCTTCCTCGAGCTTTCGCCTTAAAACTTCTTCCTGTTTTTTCTTTTCTTCTTCCTGTTTTTTTAATGCCTCAATTCTTTTTCTTTCTTCTTCCTGCCTTATTCTTTCTGTCTCTTGGCGCTTTAATTCCTCCTGTTTTTTCAGCTCCTCGGCTTGTTTTTTTAATAACTCCTGCTGTTTTCTATCATTTTCAGCTTTCCTTATTTCTTCTTGCTTTTTTCTTTCCTCGACTTGTCTTTTTTCATTTTCTAATCTGATAAATTCTTCCCTTTTTTTTCGTTCTCCCAATTTTTTTTCTTCCTCTCTTTTTCTTAACTCTTCCTGTTGTTTTATCGCTTCTTGTTTTTTTGACTCTTCCTGCTGTTTTCTTTCAATCTCAAATTTTTTTAATTCTTCCTGCCTTTTTATCACCTCTTGTTTTTTAAGTTCTTCTTTCTGTCTTTTTTCATTTTCAATTCTACTTAATTCCTCCTGTCTTTTCATTATTTCTCGTTGTTTTTTGTCTAATTCTTCTTTCTTTCTTTGCTTCTCTGCCTCTATTTTTTTTCTTTTTTCCGCTTCAAGGGCTATTTTTTTAAGGTCTTCTTCTTTTCTTTTAGTCGTACCCAAATCAGCCATTCTTTTCAATTCTTCCTGGGATTGTTCAGTCTTAATCTTTTCAATGTCTTTCCCCATCGTTACGATATCCTCCGGTTTTATAAAGTCCGTTTCTTCGTTATTTTCTTCTTGAAAATCTTCCTTTGGCATAATCAAAAGAATTTTTTAGAATAATGATTAAAATTTATTTTAACGGTTTGCACAAACACAAATCAACTCTTCCTTGGTCGTCAATATTGGCTACCTCGACCCAAACTTTGTCGCCGGCTTTTAGAACTTTTCTTCTAAGTTTGGAAACATGGATTAGTCCTTCTTGCCCGGGGAAAATTTCTACAAAAGCTCCAAACTCCATCATTTTTTTAACCTTTCCCTCAAAAGTTTCTCCTCTTTTTACTTCTCGGGTCATATTTTTAATCAAAGCTGTCGCTTTTTTGCCGTTTTCTTCTTTTTCAGCCGTGATGAAAATTTTTCCGTCTTCTTCAATATCAATAGCTACCTCATATTCCTCGGTAATTTTTCTTATTACTTTGCCTCCCGGGCCTATAACGTCTCCGATTTTTTCAGGATTTATTTGTAAAACATAAACTCTCGGAGCCCAAGAAGAAAGATTGCTTCTTGGTGCCGGTAAAACTTCTTGGATTTTTTTCAAGATTTGTAATCTCGCTAATTTTCCTTTAGCCAAGGCTTCGGCTAAAATTTGTTTGGTAATACCGAATACTTTTACGTCCATTTGAATTGCAGTAATCCCTTCTTGGGTTCCTGCTACCTTTAAATCCATGTCGCCGTGGTGATCTTCAGGTCCCTGAATGTCAGTTAAAATTTTATAGTTTCCTTTCTCGTCGCTCATTAATCCTAGCGCAATACCCGCGGCAGGTCTTTTTATTGGGACTCCGGCATCCATTAAAGCCAGAGAAGAAGAGCATATCGAGGCCATTGACGAGGATCCATTAGAAGAAAGGATTTCCGAAACTATTCTGATTGTATAAGGAAAATCATCAAAGCTCGGGATAAGCGGAAAAAGAGCTTTTTCGGCCAGCATGCCATGTCCTATCTCTCTCCTGCCGGGACTTCTTATCGGTTTTACCTCTCCTGAACAGTAAGGAGGAAAATTATAGTGATGCATAAATCTTTTTTTGCCTACAATTTCCATGCCCTCCAGTAATTGTTGGTCTCCAGGGCTTCCTAAGGTTAAAATAGAAAGAGCCTTGGTTTGTCCCCGGACAAAAAGACCGCATCCGTGGCTTCTCGGTATTAATCCAACCTCAGCGTCAATGAACCTTAACTCATCCAATCCTCGGCCATCAACTCTTTTCTCTTTTTCGAGTACGTTTTTATGGACTAAATTTTCAATTTCTTTATAAAATATTTCATTCGCAAATCTGATTTTTTCCGGCTCATCATTTTTTTCTTTCACAAAATTAGTCAGCTCGTCTTTAAGGTCGCTTATTTTATCTTCCTGCGGCAAGGCAGGCGACAAGTATATATCTTCTAATCTATCAGAAAGCCAATGTTTGATTTCTTTTTCAAGCTTCTCATCCTTGAAGTTTTCAATTAAAGCTTTTTCTTTGCCCAACTGCGTTGAAATTTCTTTTTGAAAATCTATTATTTTTTTAAGATAATCTCCCCCGAATTCAGTTGCTTTTAAAATTGTTTCTTCATCAGATTCTTCAGCCTTGCATTCGATCATATTGATTAGAATTTGATCAGCCTTTTTAGTGCCGGCTAAAACTAATTCAATTTTTGATTCTTCTTTTTGTCCGCAAGTTGGGTTTAAAATAAAATCACCGTTTATTTTTCCTATTCTGATGGCGCCGATGGGGCCTGACCAGGGAATGTCAGAAATTGAAAGAGCAATTGAAGCGGCGATCAAGCTGACCATATCGGGGTTATTTTCTCCATCCCAGGCTAAGCAAGTGGTAATAACTTGAATTTCCCGATAAAGACTGCTGGGAAAAAGAGGCCTGATAACCCGGTCAATTAACCTGGAAGACAAAATCGCTTCGTCAGATGGCTTTCCTTCTCTTTTCATATATCTCGAGCCTTTTATTTTTCCGGACGCATAATATCTTTCTTCGTAATTTACGCTTAAAGGAAAAAAATCAGTTTCCGCACTTTTTGATTTTGCCATAACGCAAGTTGCCAAAACTAAGGTGTCGCCATATTTTACTAAAACTTCGCCGTTAGCCTTTTCGGCTAAACTTCTAATTTGAACAGTTAAATCTCGCCCTCCTAATTCTAATTTATAATTTTTAGTTTCCATTTTTTGTTTTAATCTTTTAATAAGTATTTGCTGGCTGTTTTATCCAGGTCTATAAATTCATCTGCAGACTCTTTTAATTTAGAAGAAGTGGTTTTTCCAAAAGCCAGAACCTCAACTCTTTTTCCCTGATTTTTTAAATATTCAACTAACGGAAAAAAATCCCCGTCTCCCGAGCAAAGAACGATCACGTCCAGGCTTTGAGCGGTTCTTACCGCATCAATAACTATTCCGACGTCCCAATCGGCTTTTTTCATTCCATCATAAAATTCTTGTAAATCTTTTACTCTGGTTTCGATTCCAAGCTTGGTTAAAGCTTCAAAAAAAGGCTTCTCTTCGCCGGTTTTTGTTTTTACCACATAAGCGAAAGCTCTTATGAATTTTCGGCCGGCAATCGCTGTTTTGAGAATTTCTCTGAAGTTAACTTTGGATTTATAAAGATTTTTAGCCGAATGATAAAGATTTTGAACGTCAATGAGTGCTTCCACTCTTTGTTCAATTGGTTTTATTGCCATATTTTTTTATTTCCGCTTTTCGCGGGAAAAATTATTTCTTTAATCCTATTTTTTTGATTAAAGAATTATATTTTTTTTCATCAGCCTTTTTTAAATAACTCAAAAGGCTTTTTCTCTTAGATACCATTTTCAAAAGCCCTTTTTTTGAATGAAAATCTTTTGGATTTTTTTTCAAATGAAGCAATAACTTGCTTATTTCTTCGCTGAGCAAAGCTATCTGGACTTCCGAAGACCCGGTATCTTTTTCATGCTGCTGATGTTTCTTAATCAGTTTTTCTTTGTCTTCTTTTTTTAACATATTTTTTTATTTAATTTATTTTTTTATTTTACCTCAAAAATTAAAAACAAAAAAGGCATCCTACCTTTGGTTTTAATTTATGCCCCCAGCAGGACTCGAACCTGCAACTCACTGCTTAAGAGGCAGTTACTCTGCCGATTGAGTTATGAGGGCCTTTTTTATTTTATTACTACATCGCAAGCTATTTGAAACCAACTGCCCAAACCCGTCCAGTCAGCCACTCCCACTGCAGTGAGAATAAGATTTATGATGAACCAGGAGCCGTAAATCAATACAAATCCTATTGTTGCAGATGTAAGAATTTTTTTTGCAAAGCTGGATTTTTGGGGGCTTTGTCCTCCCTGATAAAAAGCAACTCCTCCTATCGAAAAAATTAAAACCATTATTGGAGGAACAATCGTAAACATAATAAAGTTAGAAAAGTAATTAAGCATAATAAAAAAATGGCACATTGTGCAAGGAATGAATTTTTTCGCGATAGCAGCCCCACAAACGGCGGGCGGGACTACTGATACGGTCGCACCGCATTCATTTGTTGACCAAGCCTCGGCAGTACCAGCGGTGACCTCAAGGCATCTTCCGCAGGGTACCATTCCTTCATACTTTACGGAAAAAACCTTATTGCATTTCGAGTCTGTGACTTGGTAGTTGCTTTCGGCAGAAAAAATTATAAAAGGAAAAAATAAAAAAATTATCAACGAAACGAAAAATATTTTTTTCATAAAATTTTTGATATGCCCTCGAGAGGATTCGAACCCCTATCTTTTGTTCCGAAGACAAAGATGTTGTCCGTTACACCACGAGGGCTCAATAAATATTATACCTAAGATATCAATTTTCGCAATATCGACATATCAAAAAAGATTGAAAAAAATAAATTTCTAGATTAATATAAGAACGAAATGGAAATTCCCAAAGAAATTCAATCTATCATAAAAGAATTGGAAAATAAAGGATTTGAGGCCTATATTGTCGGCGGATGCGTTCGCGATTTTTTGCTTGCCCGTCAAAGCGAAAGCGAAGGAGGGAGAAAAATAAAGCCCCAAGATTGGGACATAGCGAGCAACGCTAAGCCCGAAGACGTTCAAAAAATATTTTTAAAAAATTTTTTAGAGAATAAATTTGGTACGGTAACCGTTTTAACCGGCTCCAAAGACGAAAGCCTTGCGGAGATTGAAATTACTCCTTATCGAATTGACGAAAAATATACCGATAAGCGTCATCCCGACAAAGTTATTTGGGCGGAAAAAATTGAACAGGATTTGTCTAGAAGGGATTTTACTATAAATGCACTTGCGATGGCGATTGGCAAAGTAAAGAAAAAATCAGAAACAAAAATCATTGACCTTTTTGGCGGGGAGAAAGATTTGAAAAATAAAATTATTCGGGCAGTGGGCAGTCCTCAAGATCGATTTTCCGAAGATGCTTTAAGAATGATGAGAGCCGCAAGATTTGCGACAACTTTAGGTTTTGAGATTGAGAAAAAAACCGCTGCGGCCATTAAAGACAATTCCCATCTATTAAAAGCCATATCTAGGGAAAGGATAAGGGACGAGCTGATGAAAATTATTATGTCGGAAAATGCGGACGAAGGGATTGAATTGTTGAGAGAGCTGAATCTTTTAAAATATATTATTCCTGAGCTTGAAGAAGGGCACGGAGTTTCTCAAAATAAGCACCACGTTTACGAAGTTTATAAGCATTCTTTGCTTTCCTTAAGATATGCGGCTCAAAAAAATTTCAATAAATATGTAAGAATGGCGACATTACTTCATGACATCGGAAAACCCCGGGTTAAAAAAGGAGAAGGTCAGAACGCCACTTTTTATAATCATGAAGTAGTGGGAGCCAAAATGACATGCCAGATATTGGATTCGCTAAGATTTTCCAAAAAAGACATTGAAAAAATTACAAAACTGGTAAGATATCATTTATTTTATTATCATCCCGATGAAGTCGGCGAAAGTTCGGTAAGGCGGCTGGTAAGGCAAGTCGGGCCGGAAAACATGGAAGAGTTGTTACAAGTCAGATTAGCTGATAGAATCGGGTCGGGCTGTCCCAAGGCCGAGCCATACAAATTGCGCTATTTAAAATATGTTATTGACAAAACCTCTCAGGATTCAATTTCAGTAAAGAATTTGAAAATTTCAGGGAATGATATAATGGAAATTTTAAAAATTGCACCTGGCCCCAAAGTCGGAATGATTTTAGATATTTTATTAGGCGAAGTCTTGGAAAATCCTGAAAAAAATAAAAAAGAAATTTTAGAAAAAGAAACTGGAAAATTAGGAAAATTATCGGAAGAAGAATTAAAAAAATTTACTCAAAAAGCCAGACAGGAAAGGGAAAAGATAGAAATTAAAAGAGATGAGATGACAAAGAAGAAGTACTGGGTAACGTAGTTCTGAAAATAATTTCAGGACACGCTCTGTGTCCCAGCGGGACGCAAGCTTAGTTCCTCGTCCCGATAAATCGGGACCGCGGATAGTCGCTAAAATTATTTTCTTCACTTTCAAGTTTTAAAAATCGGGGCGTAGTATAACGGTAGTATGCAGGGTTCGGGACTCTGCGGCCTGGGTTCAACTCCCAGCGCCCCGACAAGAGAAAGTTTAAAACTTAAACGGGCCTGTAGTTTAACGGCAGAACACTACATTCGCATTGTAGGAATGCGGGTTCAATTCCCGCCGGGTCCACACGGGTTCGGTCTTATTATCAGGGTTAAGAAAATTACGTTACGATAAGAATTTTTTAGCAAGACTGATTAATAAAAATTTCAATTTTTTTATGTATATGTTATTATAAAAAAAGAAAAAATAAAAAATAATTTAAAGCATGGCAGACGTATCATTGATCGCAATCAAGAGCCAACTTAATAAAGATATAAAAGAGATATTTAAAGAGCTTGAAGAAGAAAGAGCTAAATTTACAGAGACCGCTTGCAATTTTTGCGTTGACTGGGTCAGAGGCTACGTTGAAAGAAAAGCATTTCAATATAATCTTCAGGTGAGCGAAAATCTTGGATTAAAATTGAGAGAATTTAAACACGAAGTGGATGATTTTTGCGAAGAAGTGCCGAAATCGATAAAAAAAGAATTTTCTCAAAAAAAATATTGGCAACATTATAAAATTTCAGGGACCAATGCTGTTGACCCGGATAAATTTAGAGCCCCTTATCATTTTAATGGCGTTAACAGTCCTCAAATTTTAGATCTTGGGACAAGGTTGGCAGTTGGTAACCTCGGTTTTATTTTAAAGAAATATGGATATTTGAATCCCGATAAAGACCCAACCGACAAATGGGAAGAAAAGCCAGGTATTTTTTGTTATCCTTTTCCGTTGGTTCGCTATTGGCCCAAAGATTTGGGCGACATTGCGGAAAACTATGCCGTAAAATTAGAGAAATTTCAGGAATTAAATTTTAAACTATCGCAAGCCATGAGGAAAGAAAAGGAGCAGAATGTTAAAATGAATTGGTGTTAATTAAGCGTATCTTTAATATTTTTTACAGATTTTTCCGTCATAGGCCTGGCGGTTTTTTATTATAAGGCTTTTTTTGTTGTAGTCAGGCCCTCGCGGAAAAAATTTATGCCCGAAAATTTCAGGCAAAGAAAGTCATCACCGCGTCTTTACAGACGAAGAATAGAGGCAGTAGAATTATAATAATGGATTCAAAAGAGCTTGGAATTTTAGGAGAAAAAATTGCTGAAAATTACTTACAAAAGAAAGGATATAAAATTTTGGAGAAAAATTATTCCCCGAGTTTTATTTCCGGGCTGAATATCGGAGAAGTCGACCTCATCGCCAAGAAAAAGGACGTAATTATTTTTGTTGAAGTGAAAACTCTCCGACAATCTCTCGGAGGTTTTTTTAATCCGGAAGATAAAGTCGATTATCAAAAGCAAAGAAAGATTATTAAAACAGCTCAAAGCTATATTTTAGAAAAAAAACTTTTTTCTGAAATTAAATGGCAGATTGATGTTTTATCGATTGTCATTGATTTTGAAAAAAGGAAAGCAAAAATTAAACATTTTGAAAACGCGGTCGTTTGACAAGCTTGTTTTTGTTGTGATATTTTGATATATTAAATAAAAGGTTGTCCGCGAAGGGAGCCCTTTTTTAAAATATGGATATTAAAACTTTCGCATCAGCTATTGCTCAGATTGCCGAAGAAAAAGGCATTCCTGAAGAAAAAGTGTTTGAGATTATCGAACAAGCGATAGCTGCGGCTTATAAAAAAGATTACGGACAGAAAGGACAAAAAATAGAAGCGAATCTTAATCAAAAAACCGGTGAGGTTAAATTTTGGCAGGTTAAGTTGGTCGTTGACGAGGGAATGCTTTTGACCGATGAAGAACTGGAAAAAATGAAGGCAGAAAACAAGGAAGATTTTGAAGAAAAAGACGGGGCAGAACCTAAAGAAAAAAAAGTGAAATTTAATCCGGAACGTCACATTATGATAGAAGAGGCCAAAAAAACAGACTCTAAGGTTAAAATCGGCGAAGAATTAAAAATTCTTTTAAAAACCCAGGAAGATTACGGAAGAATTGCCGCCCAGACGGCCAAACAGGTGATTTTACAGAGGATAAAAGAAGCAGAAAGAGACACGGTTTTAGATGACTTTAGAAAAAAAGAAGGAGAAATTATTTCCGGAATTATTCAACGAATTGAAGGGAAAACGATTTATTTGAATCTCGGTAAAACCTTAGGCGTTTTGCCATTAGAAGAACAGGTGATGGGAGAATTTTACAGAATTTCCCAAAGATTAAAAGTTTATTTATTAAAAGTAGAAGAAACTTCAAAAGGTCCTTTGGTTTTTGTTTCCCGAGCTTATCCTAAATTAGTTTCCAAACTTTTTGAATTGGAAGTGCCTGAAATTTCTTCAGGCCAGGTAGAAATTAAATCAATCGCCAGAGAAGCCGGGTCGCGTTCTAAAATTGCGGTATCAGCCAGCGACAAAGGAATTGACCCCATAGGTTCAGTGGTAGGTCAAAGAGGGACAAGAGTAATGGCGGTGATTAATGAATTGGGCGGAGAAAAAATAGATGTTATTGAATGGTCCGATAGCCCGGAAAAATTTATTGCCAATTCTTTGGCTCCGGCGAAAGTTTCAGCGGTAAAGATTGGGGCGAAAAATACCGCCCAGGCTTTAGTCCCCGAAGACCAATTATCTTTGGCTATTGGGAAGAACGGCCAAAATGTCAGATTGGCAGCTAAGCTTACCGGCTGGAAAATAGACGTAAAATCGGAAACTGCCCCCGAGGAACCAATTGAAGAGACGGAAAAAGAAAAAGCTTCAGAAAAAAAAGAGCCAAAAGTTAAAAAAGAGGAAAAAGAAAAAAAAGAAACAAAAAAAGAAAAAACCAAAGAAAAAAAATAAATTAATTTTTAAAAATATGACAAATCTTTTTAAAGATATCCCTTCCGGAGAAAATCCTCCCGAAGAAATTAACGTAGTTATCGATATTCCAAAGGGCCAAAATAATAAATTTGAATATAAAGAAGAAGGATATTTTTCTCTGGATCGAGTTCTTTTTTCCCCTTTTTTCTTCCCTTTTGAATACGGGTTTATCCCTCAAACATCTTCCGGAGACGGAGATTCTTTGGACGTTATCCTTTTAACCACTTATCCGACCTTTCCGGGATGCGTTATAAAGGCCCGACCGATTGGCGTACTTTTAATGAAAGACGAGGCCGGGACAGACAACAAAATAGTGGCTGTCCCCATTGAAAAAGTGGACCCTAATTTTAAAGAAATTAAAAGTATAGATAATGTCGGGGAACATTTAAAAGAAGAAATTAAAGTTTTTTTTGAAGATTATAAAAAACTAGAAAAAGAAAAGTATAAACATGTTAAAGTTGAAGGATTTGCCGGACTAGAAGAAGCCAAGAAGATAATCGAAAAGGGAGTGAAGAATTATAAAAAATAAAAAAGCGTGAAATTTCCACGCTTTAATGGTTTATGAATCCGAGACCCCAGTATACTGCATAACAAAGAACAAATACGCGGAAAGCGTTTCCTGCGAGCAAAATAATCAAAGCATATTTCATCCTTATAATTCTGGCGGCAATAATTGTTATAGTCGGAAGCTCGGGTAATAGAGGCACAAAAGTTAAAAATCCAATAACTAAACTGCCTTTTTTTATCAGCCAATTTACAGCGTTTGCTCTTTTTTCTCCAACGAAAGCGAATATTTTCAACCCTTTTATTTTTTCTAAAAATTTTTGAGCGAGAACCCTTGAGGGTTCCCATTTTTTTAGAAGACCAATCGCTCCGCATGCTGTTCCGTAGGTTATCAAAAGAGTAAAAGACCAATAAATTGTTAGAGTTATCGTCGCTTGCCAGAAAGGAATTTCGTGCAGTTTCCAATAAATTACCGCTAACCAGCCGTTAAGAATCATTGATATAAGTCCAATCAATTCTTCAATCACTAAAACAACCCTCCTCTTAAGAACTCTATAATCTTATCAAAAAACATGGAAACGTCAATTAAAAAATTACCAAAATCAAAAATAGAAATTCAAATAGAACTTTCTTCTTCTGAGTTCGGTGATTATTATAAAAAAGCGGTTTTGAATTTTAGAGAAAAAATAGAGATGAAAGGGTTTAGAAAAGGCAAGGTACCCCTGGAAATAATTGAAAAAGAAATCAGCCAAACAGAAATTTTAAATCAAGCCGCTGAACTGGCAATCAGGGAAAGTTATTTTAAAATAGTTGAAAAAGAAAAATTGGAAATAATTGAAAAAGCAGAAATTGAAATTCTAAAAATCTCAAAATCCAATCCTTTTGTTTTTAAGGTTAAAGTTTCGGTCTTGTCCGAAATTGACCTGCCGGATTATAAAAAAATAGCAGCTGTCTGTAAAGAAAAAGAAATTTCAATAGAAGAAAAAGAAATAAAAAATACCATGGATTGGCTTTTGAAATCCCGGGCCAAACTTACGGTTATTGATAGAGAAGCGCGAAAAGGAGATTTCATTGAAATCGAATATTCTTATTTGGAAATCGAGGGCGGCAATAAAAAACAAGATTCTTTTTTATTAGGACAAGGTCATTTTGTTAAAGGATTCGAAGAAAAGCTGGAAGGGATGAAAGCTGGTGAAGAAAAAGAGTTTTCTTTGGTTTTGCCTAAAGACAATATCAAAAAAGAATTAGCCGGAAAAGAGATTTCATTTAAAGTAAAAATGAAATCAGTCTTGAAAATGGAGCTGCCCGAACTTAATGATGAATTTGCCAAAACTCTTGGCAAATTTGAAAATTTAGCTTTCTTAAAAGAAAACATCAAAGAAGGAATTAAAACAGAGAAGACCATAAAGGAAAAAGAAAGGCACCGGACGGAAATTTTAGAAAAAATAGCGGATTTAATAAAATGGGATTTATCGGAAAAATTAATCGAAGAAGAAAAAGAAAGGCTGTCTCAAGACTTTAAACTGAGTTTTTCCCAAAACTCGGGCATTTCTTTCGAAGATTATCTTAAAAATAATCAGAAAAGCGAGCAAGAAATTAAAGATTCTTTTTTAGAATTAGCCAAAAAAAACATAAAAAACTTTTTGATTCTAAGAGAGATTTCTAAAAAAGAAAACATTAAGGTTTCGGAGGATGAAATTAATCAGGAAGTTAATGAAAATTTGAAACAATATCCCAACCTTAAATTTGCGGAAAAAAATCTTGATTTGGAAAAAATTAAACATTATACTGAAGATAGAATAAAAAATGAAAAAGTTTTCCAATTTTTAGAAAATATTTCAAAGTTAAATTAAACACTTATGTCTTTAATTCCAATTGTCGTAGAAAAATCTCAATTCGGGGAAAGAGCTTACGATATTTATTCCAGGCTTTTGAAAGAAAGAGTTATTTTGCTTACCGGTCCCATTGTTGACGAGTCGGCCAATTTGGTTATTGCCCAACTTTTATTTTTAGCCTCAAGAGACCCCAAAAGAGATATCAGTCTTTACATTAATAGTCCCGGAGGAGTGGTGACTTCAGCTTTGGCGATTTACGACACCATGCAATATATTAAATGCGATGTTTCCACTTTTTGTTTGGGCCAGGCGGCTTCAGGCGCAGCACTTTTGTTGGCTGCCGGGACTAAAGGCAAAAGATATGCATTGCCTAATTCCGAAATTCTTTTGCACCAAGTAATGGGAAAGGCTTCCGGCCAGGCGGTTGATGTGGAAATTTGGTCAAAGCATATTTTAAGAATAAAAGACAGACTTAGTAAAATTCTTTCCAAGCATACCGGTCAATCTTTGAAAAAAATTGAAAAAGATACTGACCGTGATTTTTTTCTTTCAGCCCAGGAAGCTAAGGACTATGGAATTATTGATGAAGTGATTAAGACAAAAGAATAATTTAGTAAGCTTCTTCAATTTATTAAAGCCGTTTTCAGAACCGGCTTTTTCTTTTTTTGAGAAAGGTGGTAAAATATAAAAACAATAACTTTAAACCATGAAAAATAAATTATTTTTAATAATCCTGATAGTTTTGAGTATTTTTTTAGTAAAAAATGTAAAAGCTGAGAGTAGCGATAATGTTTCAGGCTATGCCTGGTCGGAAAATATCGGCTGGATAAGTTTCAATTGCACAAATGATTTAGGATCGCCTTGCGGGACTTCAAATTATGGAGTTGACATTGACGAGGGAACAGGTGATTTTTCAGGTTATGCCTGGTCGGAAAATATCGGCTGGATAAGTTTTCAACCGGATGATGTTGAAAAGGGTCAATGTTGTTTGGGCGGTTGCAGGGCAAACTTTGATTCAAAAACCGGATTAGTTTCGGGTTTTGCCAGAGCTTTGTCCGCTTCTGACGGTTGGGATGGTTGTTTAAAATTAAGAGGTAAAACAGGAGGGGGCGCAGGGATGCCCAAGGACTACGGCGTATCAATAGACTCTTTAGGTAATTTTTCCGGCTGGGCTTGGTCAGACAGTGTGTTTGGATGGGTAAGTTTCACTCATTTTAATTGTGATTCTGATGGAGACGGACAGACAGACCAAAACAATTATCCCAATTGCCCCATAAAACAATCTATTTCAGATTATCAGGTAAAAGCATCTTTAAATGGTTCTCCTGTAGCTAGCATGAAATGCGATCCTGGTTATTGGTGTGCAGGCGAAGGCTGTGCGTGCGATGCTCTTAATTGGGTAACTTTCAACCAAGACGCTGATGATAATAATGCCATATATACAATTATTAATGAATCTACCGACCCTGACCCCGGAGATTCTATTGCTTACTCCACTTGGACACTAAGAAATACTGCGACCGGAGAAGCGGATTCATCGAAGTGTCCCGGGCTTTGCAACTATACCATTTCAGGCCATGAGGAGGCGGGAGATTATACAGTAGAGTTGCAGGTTGAAGATCAAAAAGGGGATTCGTCCTCTTTAATTTCTCATTCTTTAAAAATAAAACAAGAGGCGTCTGCTTGTTTTGAGTGCTCTTTGAATTACTCTGAGGACCCGGATGCTTGGGAGCCTTGTTCAGAACTTGAAAATTTAACATTCGGCACCGTAGTCTATTTTAAAAGCGACCTTCCTGATCCTCATTGCTATTCTACCCCTTTAGAGCGCGGTTTTCCCATTGCGACGAATACTTGGATCTTCAATGGCATTGAACAAAGCGATCGCAATCCGACGTCTTCGTATACTTTGTTGCCAGGCAGTTCAAACCATATTAAATTATTAATCGAAGGAACAGACGATAGCTTTGATGCGGAAATGGATTCTTCTTTCCCGCTTTTTGTTCCACTTCCCATATGGAGAGAGGTTCCGGCAGTCAGTTTTAAGGAGAAAACCTTCTCTTTTTATAGATTTTTTCAAGTTTAATTATTAAATTTTAAAATAAAAACCAGTTAATTAGGGATTAACTGGTTTTGACATTTAACTTTAAATTTTATATTATATATTATGCTTAAAAATAACTTTGAAATTTTGGTTTTTAATTATAATTTTAAAGAATCTAATGTTTAATTGCCAATTTTTCAACTTAAAACATGAATCAATTTATTCCACTTTGGCTGGGTCTTTTTTCATTAGCAATTGGATCTGTTCTTGGTTATTTTGCCCGTCAATCAATTGCCAGAAAAGAAGCCGGCTCTATCGAAGAAAAACTTCAAAAGAAAATTGTTCGGGCTAAAGCCGAAACAGAAGAAATGTTGTCTAAGGCGAACAAAAAAGCCTTAGAAATAATTACTAAAGCCCAAGAAGAAGAAAACCAAAAAAGATTAGAAATCTCCAACACTCAACACTTTTTATTAAAGAGAGAGGATTTGCTTAATCGAAGGTTTTCTGAAATGGAAGGGAAAGAAGAAGATTTTCGCCAGAAAGTAGAAAAGCTGAAAAACATTAAAGCAAACCTAGAAAAAGTAAAAGAAGAAGCCTTTAAGAATTTAGAGAAAATTTCCGGTTTGACTAAAACTCAAGCCCGGAAAGAATTAATGGACAGCCTGGAGGCGGAATATCAAAGAGAAATTACGGAAAAGATTAAAAAATTGGAAGTCGAAAAAGAAGAAAAATTCCAGAAAAAAGCCAAAGAAATCTTAGCAACTATAATTCAAAAATTGGCCGTTAATCAAACTCAGGAATTAACTACGACCACGGTTAGCCTGCCTAACGAAGAAATCAAGGGTCGGATTATCGGGAAAGAGGGTCGTAATATTCATGCATTTGAAAAATTGACCGGCACGGAGTTGTTAATAGACGATGCGCCGGAAACGGTAATTATTTCCAGCTTTGATCCTGTTAGGCGCCAAATTGCAAAAATTGCTTTAGAAAAATTAATTTCTGATGGAAGGATTCAGCCGGCCAGGATTGAAGATACGGTCGAAAAAGCAACCGAAGATATTGCAAAAAAAATAAAGGAAGCCGGCGAGCAGGCAGTTTATGATATTGGAGTTATCGGACTAGATCCTAAGATTATTCAACTTTTAGGCAGGCTTCATTTCAGGCAAAGTTATGGACAAAGCGTTTTGATTCATTCGCTTGAGGTTGCTAATTTAGCGGGAGCATTGGCTTCAGAGCTAGGAGCTGATGTTCAAATTGCTAAAAAATCAGGCCTTTTACACGATATTGGCAAGGCAGTTGATCATCAAATTGAGGGCTCTCACGTAGAAATCGGGATAAAAATTTTAGAAAAATTCGACATAGAACAGGAAATAATTAGGGCAATGAAATCTCATCACGAAGAATATCCTTATGAAAGTTTGGAGGCTATAATAGTTCAAACTGCCGACGCTATTTCCGGTAGTCGGCCAGGAGCGAGAAAAGACACCTTAGAAAATTATATTAAGAGGCTGGAAGCTTTGGAAAAGATTGCCTTATCTTTTAGTGGAATTAATAAAGCTTTTGCCCTGCAGGCCGGGCGGGAAATCAGAGTTTTTGTAAGGCCGGAAGAAATAGATGATTTAAAGGCCAGAAAACTAGCCAAGGAAATAGCCGAAAGAATTCAATCTGAGTTAAAATATCCTGGTGAAATAAAAGTAATTGTCATAAGAGAGTCCAGAGTGATTGAATACGCCAAATAAAATTGGTATAATTTAATAAAATAAAGGTCGGTTTTTTAAATAAAAATAAAAAAACATGACAAAAGTAGACATAATCGAAGCTTTAGCTAAAAAAACTAAATGTTCAAAATCTTGCGCCGGAGAATGTTTGAACGCAATTTTAGAAGAAATTACTAAGTCCCTCAAGGGAGGGAAAGACGTAGTTTTAACCGGATTCGGCTCTTTCGTGGTTGCAAAAAGAAAAGCCAGAACCGGAAGAAATCCTCAAACCGGAGAAGCTATTAAAATTCCGGCCCGAACCGTTCCCAGATTTAAAGCCGGAAAAGGATTAAAAGATGCTGTTAAATAAATTTGATTTTTAATTATGAAAAACCACCAGATAGAACTGGCGGTTTTTCATTTTGAGCGGGATACGGGAGTCGAACCCGTCTCTTCACCTTGGAAGGGTGACGTTGAACCGATCAACTAATCCCGCAATTAAATTTTAATCTTTCGGGGCGCTGGGAATTGAACCCAGATTTCATGCTCCCAAAGCATGTATACTTCCATTGTACTACGCCCCGCAAAACTTCGTTAAAAATTAATAACTCAGATTTGCAATTTTTTAATTCTACTATAAAAAATTTTTATTGCAAGTTTGTTTTTTTTATTTTTATTTATGTTATGGTATTATAAATATATGAACAATAAAATTACAGAACAATTAAATCTAAAAGCCCAGTGTAAAAAATACGGCCTTCCATTATGGCAGTGCCCTCATTTTATTTTCGTCATAATGGGACTTGTTATTATGATTACGTCTCTTTTGGCATATTTCATAGGATTTAGATATGTTGAAGACCCGTTATTAATTGCTTTAGTGGTGGTATTAATAACCGGATTTTTATTTATTTTGTCTTTTGTCGTAGTTAAAAGTTTTGAAAATTTAGCTGAAGCTTCGCGCATGAAATTAGAATTTTTAACGGTAATTTCTCACCAGATGAGGACTCCTTTTTCGAACTTAAGATGGGTTATTGACTTGTTGAATTCAGGGAGGGTCGGAGAAGTTCAGAAGAATCAAGAAGAATATTTGAGAATTTTAAAAGAAAACAGCGAAAGAATGGAAGGATTGATTAATCAACTGCTTACCGCTTCAAAGCTTGAGCAAGGAAAGCTTTCTTTTAAGATGTCCCTTTTTTCTTTAAAAACATTAACGGAAAAGCTGATTACCGAGCTTAAGCCTTTGTCCGACGCATCAAACGTAGAAGTAAGATTTGATTGTCAAGAAGAAATACCTGATGTTTTTGGAGATCAAATGTGGATCAGGGAGGTTATAAGCAATTTGTTGGATAATGCCATAAAATATACAAGGGCAAAAGGAGAAGTTAGGGTAAATCTTTCTAAGAAAGGCAGAAAGATTTATTTGGAAGTAAAAGATACGGGAGCTGGGATTCCCAAAGAAGACCAAAAATATATATTTGATAAATTTTTTCGCGCCCAGAATATTTTAAAGAAACAAACTCAGGGCTCAGGACTAGGTTTATTTATTGCAAAATCGATAATTGAATCCCATAAAGGGAAAATAGGATTCCAGTCTGAAGTAGGAAAAGGGTCGACTTTTTGGTTTTTATTACCAATAAAATAAATAAAAATATGAAAAAAATTTTATTTATAGAAGACGAATCTGCCCTGCAAAAAACTTTCAGAGTTTTTATCGAGCAAGAAGGGTATAAAATGGTTTCAGCCTTAGATGGAGAGTCGGGAGTTAACCTGGCTAAGCTGGAAAAACCGGATTTAATTTTGCTTGATCTTATTTTGCCGAGACTTCATGGTTTTGAAGTGCTGAAAAAACTAAAAGAAGATTATGAAACAAAAGAAATACCGGTTATTATTTTAACTAACCTCGAAAATTCAGAAGATATTAATAAGGCCTTGGAATTGGGAGCTACAACTTATTTAGTCAAATCAAACTATACTTTATCAGAATTGGTAGAAAAAATAAAAAAAGCCATAGAAAAAGAAAGATAAAAGAACTTTTATGAGGATTGAAGTTCAGCAATTAAAAGCTTTTTTATTGGATACCAGTTTAGTTACCGAGGAGGAATTTGATAAAGCTTTAAAAAAATCTGAGAAAACCAAACAAAAAATTGGTGATATTTTAATTTCCGAAGGCTTAATTTCTCAAGAAGAATTAATAAAATTAGAAGCTTATATCTTAGGCATACCCTTTGTTGATTTGGGCAAGGAAAGGATTGATCCCGAAATTTTAAAGATTATTCCCGAGCCCATTGCTAAATCACATAATATTATCGCCTTTCGTAAAAAAGGAAATTGTTTGGAGGTGGCGATGTTAGACCCGGAGGATTTGGAAACAATAGAATTTATTAAGAAAAAATCTAATTTAAAAATATTAGCCAGATTAACAACTTCTCAGGGAATTAAAAATGCCCTAAGGCAATACCAAAAAACTCTGGAAGCAGAATTCGGTGATATTATTAAAAAAGAAGCAGGAGAAATTAGAGCCCTAAAAGAACAATCATTTGAAGAAGAAGAAAAAGAGCTGAAAAAAGCAGCAGAGGAATTACCGGTTATTAAAATAGTAGAAACTTTGATTCACCACGCCGTCTTAGAAAGAGCTTCCGATATCCATATTGAGCCCCAGGAAAAAGAAATTGTTATAAGGTATAGAATAGATGGTATTTTAAGAGATGCCATGGTTTTACCAAAAACTGCAGCTTCCGGCATTGTAGCCAGAATTAAAGTTTTATCTAATTTAAAACTAGACGAGCATCGTCTTCCTCAGGATGGCCGGTTCAAATTTGAGACAGAAGATTATAAATACTCGATTCGAGTTTCGATCCTGCCTGTTTATAATGGAGAAAAAATTGTGATGAGGCTTCTCTCTGAAAGTTCGAAAGCTTATACCCTGGAAGGCCTTGGTATAAGAGGAGAAGCATTGGAAAAAATTCAGGAATCTTTGAGAAAGCCCGTTGGTATGATTTTGGTAACCGGCCCTACCGGTTCCGGGAAAACGACCACTCTTTATTCTATGATGGATATTTTAAATACTCCGGACGTTAATATTTCTACGGTTGAAGATCCTATTGAGTATCGAATGCCCAGGGTTAATCAAACCCAAGTTAATCCTAGAATCGGACTATCTTTCGCTTCAGGATTAAGAACATTGCTTCGTCAAGATCCGGATGTTTTGATGGTTGGGGAAATTAGAGATGCGGAAACTGCGGGATTGGCCATTAACGCCGCTTTAACCGGTCATTTGGTTTTGTCGACCCTGCACACCAATGATGCGGCCGGAGCTATTCCCAGGCTGATTGACATGAAAGCAGAGCCGTTTTTAATTTCTTCAACAATCGAAGTTGTTATAGCCCAAAGATTAGTCAGGGCTATTTATGAAGAAAAAGAAAAATATAGGTTAAAAAAAGCAGAAATAGAAAACTTAAAAAAATATTGCAATCCGGACAGAATTCTAGATGTTTTAAAAAAAGAAAAGATAGCGAAACCAAAAGATACCTTAGAAGATATAGAATTTTATCGACCCAAATTAAGTCCGGACTGTCCCGAAGGTTATTCCGGTCGAATCGGAATTTATGAGGTTTTACCGGTTACCTCATCAATAAAAGAATTAATCAACAAAGGAGTTAGCTCTGACGAGATAAAAAATCAAGCCCAGAAAGAGGGGATGAGAACAATGGCAGAAGACGGATTTGTAAAAGCGGCACAGGGAATTACCTCTATCGAAGAAATACTTCGCGTTATTACCGAATAAATTTTTAATAAATAAAAAATGCCAAAGTATTTTTATCAGGCAACCTCCGCCGAAGGAGAAATCCAGTCGGGAGTTGTGGAGGCAAAAGACGAATCTGAATTGGCAAAAAATCTTCGCCAAGAAGGTTTTATTTTAGTCTCGGCCAGCTTGGAAAAAAATAAAAAAAAGTTCGGATTTTTAGGTAATTTGAAAGGGATTTCTTTAAAGGAAAAATTATTTTTCACCAGGAATCTGAGGTTAATGATAAAATCTGGCATTTCTTTGCCAAAAGCACTTTCTATTTTAAGCACTCAAGCCGGAAATAAAAAATTTCAAGAAACTCTTTATCAAATTAAAGATGAGATAGTAAAAGGAAAAAAATTATCAGAGACATTAAAAGATTTCCCCGAAGCTTTTTCCGAGCTTTATAGCAGTATGGTGGAAATAGGAGAAGAAACTGGAAATTTAGAAGATATCTTGAACGGGCTTTCCAAACAAATGGAAAGAACTTATGAATTAAGGGCAAAAATAAAAGGAGCAATGGTCTATCCGTCGGTTATTATTATTGCTATGATAGCAATCGGAATTTTAATGATGATTACGGTGGTCCCTCAATTATCTGCAACTTTTGTAGAACTGGGAATTGATTTGCCTTTTACCACAAGAGTGGTGATTATGATGGCTAATTTAATGTCTAAGTTTTGGTTTTTATTGCCAATATTCTTTTTAGCCATAATTTTTTTATTTAAGAAGCTTTTAAGTTCTTCCAAGAAAAGGAATAAGAGCGTTGATGGGCTTATTTTAAAAATTCCGATTATTTCTTCAATTATCAAGGAAAGTAATATTGCTTATACTGCCAGAACCCTTACTGCTCTTATTAACGCAGGAGTTCCAATTATAAAATCCTTGGAAATCGTTTCGAGAACCTTGGATAATTTTTATTTCAAAGAAGCAATGGAGGTTGCTTCCAGAGAAGTCAAAAAAGGCAAAAAACTTTCCGACGTTCTTAAAAATTATTCCAAAATTTACCCGGTTACTTTTTCGGAGATGTTGGCCATAGGAGAGGAAACCGGAGAAACAGCCGATATTTTAGAAAAAATAGCTGATTTTGCCGAGAGCGAAGTTGATAATCTGACTAAGAACCTGTCAGCCGTGATTGAGCCTGCAATTATGATAGTAGTTGGAACCGCTATCGGTTTTTTTGCAGTTTCTATGATTCAGCCAATGTATTCTATGTTGGAAAGCGTTTGATGACTTTTGGTCAGTCAAAATTTATTTTCTTTTGTTCCGTTTAGCGGGACAAAAGAACTTGCCCGAAGGGATATCACGTCCCTTTAGGGCGGGGTAGTTCATATTTTGGTTATTTTTAATATGAAAAAAGGGTTTACATTAATAGAGGTTTTAATAGGAATCTTTTTAGTTTTGATTGTTTCTTTCGGTGTTTTCGGAGCTTACAGATTAATTTTAAAAGTTGTTGCTCAATCCAGGAACAGGATTACAGCTGCTGCTATTGCTAACGGTTATATTGAAAAAATTAAAAATTTATCTTATGAATCAATCGGAACAAAAGGCGGTTTTCCAACTGGAACATTAGAAGTATCTACTACTACCAATCAAAATAACACTCTATACACGATTGAACAGAGAGTTGATTATGTTGTTGACCCAATTGACGGGGTATCCGAGGTGTCTATACCTAAAGATGAGTGTCCAAACGATTATAAAAGAGCGGAAGTGAAGGTTTTTTGGTCAGATAAAGCAGGCGACAAAGTTACCTTAGTTACTGACATCGCCCCTAAAAATCTTGCCCAAGAATGTTTGATCAGCGGGGGAATTATTTCGGTTTCCGTTTTTGATGCTTACGGGATTATGGTTCCCCTTCCATTGATTGAGATTAAAGATCCGCTGACTGACCAAATATTAAAAATGGCCACCCCTTTTGGGGGACAGCACTATTTTTCTTTAGCCACTTCTACTTATAAGGTTGTTGTCTCAAAAGATGGTTATAGTACAGAAAGAACCTATGGAACTAATGAGATTCTTACTCCAGACAAGCCTAATCCGATAGTTCTTGATGGTCAGCTTGTAGAAAATAGTTTTTCAATTGATAAAGTAAGCAGTTTTTCCGTAGAAACTCTTTCTCCGCGAGGGATTGATAATTTTTCAGATTCTTTTCTGAACGAAGATAAAATTTTCGAAAAATTAAACGTAAAAATTAGCGAGGGTAAAATAGAGTTGGCGACTTCCGACGTCGGATATCTATCCGATGGATACGTTTTTTCAACAGAAATTTCGCCAACCAGCTTGGCTAGTTGGGATAAATTTTATTTTTCTGATTTAAAACCGACATATACCAGTCTTAAATATCAAATTTATTATGCTTCCGGTACTGATGGATATTTCTTGATTCCCGATTCCGATTTATCGGGTAATTCAGCGGGTTTTGAGATTTCTCCCATAGACCTGTCTGGTCTCTCTATCGCTGATTATGATAAATTGAAAATAAAAGGAAGCTTTTTTTCTGGCTCTTTAGATAAAACTCCGGTTCTTTATGATTGGCAAATTTTTTGGATTACTTCCCAGGCAATTCCCATACCGAATGTCATATTTGATTTGCAAGGAGCGAAAACAATCGGAAAAGATGCTGATGAAAATTTAGTTTATAAATACGCAACTACTTTAACCTCAAATTCCAGCGGACTTAAAGATATCCAAAATTTAGAATGGGATTTGTATACTTTTTCGATCCCACCGGCAAGCAATTTGGATTTGGCAGAAATCCAACCCTCTCCTCAGCCTATTAATCTTTTGCCCGAAACTAATTCATCTGTCAAATTATACCTGGAGGCCCAAAATTCTTTTTTGTTGACGTTAGAAGATGCAGAAACCTTAGAACCGATATTTTCAGCCACAGCAACTTTGTCTAATTTGGGACTAGGCTATAATCAATATCAATACACAAACGAAAAAGGCCAAACTTATTTTATTCCTTTAAGCCAAGCGAATTATAATTTAGAAATTTCTGCCATAGGATATTTAAATACCTCAACAGATGTTTTTATTTCAGGAGATTTCAATAAAATAATTAAATTAGAGCAGGAATAATAAATAATGGCATCTAATTTTTTTAAAAAAACCCCTGCAAAAGGGTTTACGGCGATTGAAGCATTGATATCTATCATGATTTTTTCTTTAGCCACAGGAGTCATTACTGGTTTTATTTTCTTATCTTATCGAACGCATAATTATGCGTTCGAAGAGTCAACGGCAATTAACGAAGCTAGGCGAGGGGTTGAAATGATGACCAGAGAAATAAGGGCGGCAAAAACAGGAGACGACGGTTCTTACCCTATAGAAAGAGCTGATGATAAACAATTTATATTCTATAGCGACATTGATAAAGACGGAGAAACCGAAAGAGTAAGATATTTTTTAGGAACAGTAATTCCGGGGAGCCAGACAAAAGAATGTACAACTGCCAGTAGAGGAGGGTCTTGCAATGTTACTTTTTCTAATTTTTTAACCGGTGAGTTGCAGTCAGCCGTTGCGAAAGTTTCATTAGAGGGCGACTTAGACGCTAACGATGAACATGCTGAAATTTTAGCAGACGGATCATCCTTTATAACAGATCTTTGCCGAAACGGTTGTTCTCATTGCGCCGGGAGTTGGGAGGGAACCACCACTTTTGATGTAACCGGTCAAACAAGCGATAATTTAATCCAATTTACGGCTGATGCAGCCTATGCGGTTCAACGGCAATGTCCGGTAAGTTCTGTCGACCATTCTATGAGGGCAAGATTTGAACTTTCCTGGGCCGAAGAAGTTATAGGCACGGGGAATGAGTTAAAAAGAGGAGTAACAGAACCTGTCGGCAACCCGGCCACATATCCTACAGATCAAGAAAAAATTTCAATAATAACTTCTTCTGTCCGCAATGACCCGCCAATTTTTAAATATTTTGACAAAGACGGAAATGAAATTATAAACGCGCCTTTTCGTTTGACCGATACAAGATTAATGAAAATTTATCTAATAATTAATATCGACCCAAATCGTCCACCCAATGAATTTCAACTGGAATCTTATGTCCAACTGAGAAACCTAAAAACAGAATAAATTTCAAATTTTGTTTATGAAATTTTTTTATAGATTAAAATTATATAAAAATAAAAAAGGAACAATAATAACTTATGTCTTGGTTTTCGGATCAATATTTTTAGTTTTGATAGGCGGACTTTTAGGATTTATCTTATTGCAATTAAGACAGACTTCTCAGAAAGTAGCCCTGAGCGAGGCTTTGGATATTGCAGAAGCCGGCATTAATTATTATCGCTGGTGCATTAATAATAATATTGAGCAAGATTGTTTAAATCAAGGCGAAAAAGATTATTTTGACCCGGGAGGAAACAATATCGGAAAATTTTCCCTCCAGGTTGTTTCAACTGTTTTTTGCGGTCAGGATGTTAAAAAAGACATTGTTTCTACCGGCTGGACGAATGAATTTCCGAACGTAAAAAGAAAAATCGGCGTTATATACGGTCGTCCGTCAGTGGCTCAATATTCTTATATCTTAAATACAAATGTTTGGATCGGTGACGACCATGATATAAGGGGCCCTTATCATTCCAACGGCGGGATTAGAATGGATGGAACTAACCAATCAACCATATACTCTGCTCAAACTGAATGGGCCTGCACTGATTCTTTTGGTTGCTCCTCTTGCCCTACAAGTCACGGCTGCCGAGTTGAAGGGTCAAACTGTATTTGCCCGGGAGTGCTTACTACTACCGCCAACAGCAACCCTAACTTATTTAGCTTTCCCGTCACTTCATTTGATTTTAACGGCATTACTATCGATTTGGCGCAAATGAAAAATATTGCTCAAACGAGCGGAGTTTATTTACCGCCCTCTACAACTACAAATCCTCAAGGAAAGGGATATCATATAAAATTTAAAGATAATGGAACCTTTGAGGCTTGGATAATTACCCAGCTTTCTTCGACTTATGCTTATAGCCTGGAGGAAGATTGGCATTATGATTATTTTACGATTACCAATGAATATCTTTATAATGCCTATGTTATTCCCTTGGTTTGTTCAGCTATTTTTATTGAAGATAATATCTGGCCCGAAGGAACGATAAAAGGAAAAGTTACCGTTGCTTCGGCCAATCTTATAACTCCGGGCAAAGATACTGACGCAGTGTTATTAAATAATATTAATTATGCTCAAACAGACGGTTCAGATGGTTTTTCTTTAATAGGGGAGAGAAATGTTTTAATTGGCCCTCAATCTCCCAATAACATGACTTTAAGGGGAGTTTTCATAGCTCAGAAGGGACGTTTCGCCAGAAATCATTATCCTAATAATTTCAGGAACAACTTAGAAATATATGGATCGGTGGTTAGCAATGGCAGAGTTGGAACTCAATGGACTTCCGGGGGAACCATAGTTTCCGGATATTCACAAAGAGAGAGTTATTTTGACCCGAATTTAATTTACAGTCCCTCTCCTTTTGTTCCTCACGTTGACCCTGATTTTAAAATTATTGACTGGAAAGAAGTAAATTAAATTGTAAAAAAATAGGCTTGTTTGTATAATAAAAAAATGATGGAAATTTTAAACTTAAAACCCAAAACTTTTGGGTTGGATATTTCAGATTCGTCTTTGAAAATAATTAAGCTCAAAAAGAAGAGAAAAGGTTTTGGTTTGGCTTCTCTTGGAGAACAAAGAATTAAAGACGGAATAATTAAGGACGGAGAAATAAAAAACCAAGAAGAGCTGATAAGGATAATTAAAGAAAGTGTTTTAAAAGTTGAGGGGGAAAAAATAAGAACAAAATATGCAATTTGTTCTTTGCCTGAAGAAAAAAGCTTTTTAAAAATAATTCAGATGCCGAAAATGAAAGAAGAAGATTTGAAAATGGCAGTAAAATATGAGGCAGAGAATCATATACCGCTTTCTTTAGATGAAGTTTATTTGGATTCCCAGATTATTGTTCCCATAAAAGACCATTTGGACCATATGGATGTTTTGATCGTCGCTTTTCCTAAAAACATAATCGACTCTTATGTCTATTGTTTGAAAGAAGCCGGGCTTCAGCCTGTTATTATGGAGCTAGAATCAACTGCCATTGTCAGAGCGCTGGTCGAAAAAGAGATTAGCTATTTTCCTTTATTTATAATTGATATTGGCGTTGATAAAACTAGTTTTATCATTTTTTCCGGTTGTTCTTTGAGGTTCACCAGCTCCATTTCTATTTCTTCAAAAACATTTACCGAGGCTATCGCTAAAAATTTAAAAATTAGCGCAGAAGAGGCTGAAAAAATTAAATTAAAGTATGGATCAGACAGCAAGTCTGCAAAAAATAAAAAAATCCTTGAAAGCCTTCTTCCTGTCTTGGCTGGCTTGGCGGAGCAAATCGAAAAATGCCTGCTTTTTTACAAGACCCACGCTTCCCATGAACATTTAAATATTGAAGGCCAGGGTATTAAAAAAATTATTTTATGCGGGGGAGGAGCTAATGTCGGGGGTTTATCGGCGTTTTTATCTGAAAAACTGGGTTGTCCCGTTGAACTGGGCAACCCTTGGGTGAATGTTTTATCTAAAGCCCAAAAAGAATCATCCCTGATTTCTTATAAAAATTCCCTTAAATATACAACAGCCATAGGGCTTGCTTTAAGAGGATTTAAAGAAAAATATGATTAATCTTTTACCATATTCGGAAAAAAATATCCTTAAAATAATAGAAAAAGAAAAAATAGCTTTAATTTTAGAAATTATTTTATTTTTCTTTTTTTTATGCTTAATTTTGATTTTATTTTCAATTAAAATTCAGGTTGCCGGTCAAGTTGAAGCTGAAAAAATTATCCTTGAACAGGAAAAAAGTGAATTTGGAAACTCGGAAACTAAAAATATTCCGGAGGATATTATATTAATAAATAAAAGTTTTTTCGAATTAAAGTCTTTTTATGAAAATCAATTCAGCATGACTGAGGTTCTAGAAAAAATATCTAAAACTCTTCCCGAAGAAATTTATTTAAATACTTTTTCTTATACCAATAATGATTCTCAAGTTATTCTTTCCGGTTTTTCAAAAACCCAAGAGGGACTGTTGGAATTCAAGAAAAACTTAGAAGAAGAAAAAAACTTTCAGGAAATTATTTTCCCATTTTCTTCTTGGATCGAAGGAAAAGACATAAGCTTTAATTTGAATTTTAAATTAAAAAATGATAAAGGGATCTAAAAAAATTTATATAATTTCCATTTTTTTTATCGGCCTTTTTATTGCCTTAACGGTTTTTTTAATAATTCCTTTAATAAAAGGAATAGAAAAAGATTCTCGCGATTTGATTGTTATTAAAGGAGATAGAGAGTTTTTTTTCGAGGAAAAGAGTAATATTAAAAAATTTGAGAATATTTATAAAGAAATAGAGCCGAACTTTAAAAAAATTGATAATTTTTTTGTAAATTCCGAAATTCCGGTTGATTTTATCAGCTTTTTGAAAACACTAGCTTCGCAATCCAATGTTTCAATTAAGATTTATCCTTCAGTGAGTTTAGAAAAAGCAAATAAAAATTCATGGCCATTTTTTAATTTTAACCTAGAGGTTGTCGGTTCTTTTTCTGATTTTTCCCGATTTATAGAAAAATTAGAAAATAGTTCCTATTTAATCCAAGTTCAAAATTTAAATATAAAAAAGACAAGAGAGCAATCCTCTTCGCCCGAAGAAGCAAGTTTATTTGACGAAATTACAGCATCTTTTTTTCTTAAAGTTTTTGCGAAATAATACAGGGCTTATTAAATTAGCCAGGCTGAATTTACTGAATTATGAAAATAAATCCTAAAACAATAATAAAAAAATTGAAAAAATTGCCGAAAACATTGGCAAAACATTCTTTTTCCACTTTTTTAATATTTCTTTTATTGGATTTTGTTTTAGCAGGAATTGTTTTTTATAAATATGTTATTTTAATTGAAAAAACAAAAGTAGAAACTTTAAGGACGCCCCTTAGGTTTGACCATACTAGCTACCAGGAAGTTTTAAATCAATGGGAAAAGAGGCAAAATAATTTGGAAAAAATTAATTCCAAGCAATATATCAATCCTTTTCAGGAAATAAAAGTTCCATTCTCAACCGGGACAGAAGAAATTGTTTCTACAAGCACGGAGGAAATAGCTACAACCTCTGAGGAAATTTCCGGAAACGCGGAAGAAGCTACCTCTTCCCAAACAACATCAGATTTGTCTAAAGAGTTAATAGCGAAACTTTTATTCGCCAGCAATATTTTTGATTTTTATAAGATAAAAAAAGAAAAACTTCCTTCTGTTTCAGAAAGGGGAATTGTTTGGGAGGAAAAAGGTTTTGGAAAAAGAGACGATTATTATGGCAACGTATATCAAAATATGACTTTACTACAAGCTCTGAAAAAGGATTTGACCAAATAATTTTTTTCGTTATAATAAATCACGTTAACTATTTAGCGCCCTCGTAGCTTAACTGGATAAAGCAGGGCCCTTCTAAGGCCAAGACTGCAGGTTCGACTCCCGCCGAGGGCACTTAGCGGTGGCTATGGTGTAATGGCAGCACAGTAGTCTGTGGCACTACTAGAGGCGGTTCGAGTCCGCTTAGCCACCAATTTAATTGTAGATAATACACCCAGTTTAAGCGGGGTTTTATGGCAGAATTGATCAATATGAAACAACAAATTGTGATTATAGGGGGCGGAGGTAGTTTTAGAACCTATAAAGAATATATAAACTATCTTAAGCACAAAAAATTAGCCTTAAAAGAACTGAGAATTACTAAAGGATGGAAAGATAATTTAGATAAAGATTTGGGGAAAAATTTTGAAGTTATTAAATTAAAAATGCCTAACGCGACTAGCGCTAAATATATTGAATGGAAGATAATTTTCAAAAAATTAATACCATTACTTAAAAATAATGTTATTTTATTAGGGCATTCTTTAGGGGCAATATTTTTAGCAAAATATCTTTCTGAAAATAAATTTCCAAAGAAAATAAAAGCTACAATTTTAGTTTCGGCTCCATTTGATGATGGCACAGTAAATAATTTTAAACTACCTAATAATTTGGATAAATTTAAAAAACAAGGAGGAAAAATTTTTCTTTATCATAGTAAAGATGATAAAGTTGTTCCATCTGAAGATTTAAAAAAATATAAAAATAAATTAACCACAGCAAAAATAGTAGCATTTAAAAATAGAGGACATTTTGAACAATCAAGATTTTATGAGCTTATTAAAAATATCAAAAGTTTATACTAGGTGGTTTGCTTAGCCACCCATTCGTCGCTACGTTTCTCAGGGCAAGCCCTTCGACTTCGCTCAGGGCAAACCAATTATAAAAATCGCTAATTAGGCGGCCCGCCCCGTTAAAAAACTATGTTTTTGTTCGGGGTTTTTTGCTTGCGCTGAGTTAATTGAAGCGTTTACACTGAGTTTATTGAAGTGGTAGAATTAAAAAAGCCTTCATCGAATAGTTATAATCATATGTGGAAACATTTTAGCAAAGGAACATCTACGCTAATAATTTTAGGTACTATTTTTATGATAGCTATTTTTGCCTTTTTTTTAGTTATTTTGGTCGGTAGCCTTAATTGGATTCAATATGGGCGGTACGGAGAAATTTTATTTGAAAAAAAAGAAAGCTGGGAGCAGTGTCCTTCATATAAGATCTGTAATCAATCTACTAGATTATATTATTCAGGGAAGTTAATTTTAGAGGGCGAAAAGAATATTGAAAAAGACATAAACGCAGAGACTGTTAAAAAAATAAAAGATAGGATTAAACTCGCTGGTATTATGGATAGAGACTGTTGGATCGAAGAGCCGCTCGCTGATTATTCGGCAGTATATAATTTTAATTTAGACGGAAAAATTAGAAAGATGCGTTATCCCAATTGCCAGGAAGAATTAAAAAAAATTGAAGAATTAATCAAAATTTAACTTATAAAAAAATTCTAATATATAGTTCGTCATAAAATCGCCACTTAGGTGGTCTGCCCCATTAAAAAATCCTATTTTTGTTCGGGGTTTTTTGTTCTCCTTCGGCCGTAGCTCGGCCACGGCCTCGCTCGTAAGTCTCATCCGTAAGGTTTACGACCGAGGAGGGCTATGGCTGAGAGGCGAGGCCTTCGCCCTTGAGAGCTTCGGACGGACACGGTATAATAAAAAAAGTTAAAAATTATTTTATAAAAATATGAATGAGGAGCTTATAAATTTAATAAAAGAAAAAACAAAAGAAGGAAAGAGCAAGGGAGAAATAAAAAATCTTTTTTTATCTCAAGGTTATTCAGCCGAAGAAATAGAACAGTGTTTTTCTTTTCCTTCGGAAGTTGACTTAAAGCTTCCGGGAGTCGTTTCCCTTATAAAAGGAACACTTTTAATTTATAGAAAAAAATTAATAGTAATTTTAGGAATTTCTTCGGTTACTTTACTAATAGGCCTCGCTTTAAATTTTTTATTATATTTTTTGCCGAAAGAAAATATTCTTAATATTAATATTTCCGATTCTTTTAATTTCGGTTTGTTTTTTTATTTATCGATATCTGTTTTCTCGGCAATTGTTGCCATAATATTCCAAGCTTGGAGTTATCTTGCTTTAATTTATGCGATTCGAGACAACCAAGAGAATGTTGGTATAAAACAATCTTATATTTTGAGCTGGAATAATATTCTTTCTTATTGGTGGATAGCATTTTTGATGGGAGCAATATCTACTTGTGGATTTTTTTTATTGATAATTCCGGGGATCATTTTTTCTATTTGGTTTTTGTTCGCTCCTATAATATTGGTCATGGAGGGCATTAAAGGGATGGAAGCTCTTTTAAAAAGCAAATATTACGTTAAAGGTAAATTAGTTAGTTTATTGTGGAGGTTTTTTGCTGTTTTTTCAGTTATTTTTATGCTTTTTGGTTTATTGTATTTTATAACGAATACCAATAGTCTGCTTTTGCAGGCCGGCGGCACGATTTTTTCTTTTATTTTTTTTCCATTTTTAATTATTTATTATTTTTTAATTTATACTTATTTAAAAAAAGCAAAAAGTGATTCTTTTTTTATTCCCGATTCCAAGGAAAAAAAAATATTTATTTTTGTTGTAATTTTAGGAATTTTTTTACCGATTTTATTAACGATCGGCTCTTTGTTTTTAGTTAAGCAAGCTTTTACAGTATGGGATAGAGCGCTTGATGCTAAAAGGACAAACGATATTCAATTAATTAATACAGCAATGAATATTTATTATCAGGACAAAGGACAATACCCCGAAATTACAGTAACTAACGGCAGAATAAATCTTTCCAATATAGGGCAAAATTTAACAGAAGTTCCTTCAGATCCAGGCTTAGGAAAGATTAAGGGTTGCAATGATGTTCAAGGAGCTCCATACTTCGGTTTTGCCAATACTTTAAACAGGGATAAATATTGCATTTTCGCTTGTTTAAGCGACGGCAGTTTTTTATCTGTTAGTCAAAATGGAGTTAAAATTTTAAATAAAATACCTTTTGACCTAGATTGCCAGGAAGAAAAGGCGCAAAAAGAATCGGAAACAGCAACAAACGAAGCTTTAGATTGGAAAACCTATATAAATAATGAATATGAGTTTGAAATGAGATACCCTGAAAGTTCATTTTTTCCCGAACCTAAAATGGAAAGCTTTGATTGCGCCTATCTTAATTTTTCCGAACAGTGCCCTTATATAAAACTTTCCGGTTCTAATATAGAAAATGACCAAGATCTTGAAAGCGCAGTCAGCAAGGGATTATTAAAAATAGAAAAAATTAATATAAACGATACGGATTACTGTTTGCAACAATCGAGCGAGGTAGCAGCTGGTTCAATTTATACTACTTATTACTACACCGCCCTTAAAGACGGTAAATGCGTTTCTTTAAATTTTGTTCTTCATGATGTTAATGATTGCATTGTTTTTGGTCTTCCAGGCGAAGAAAAATATAAAGAATGCGAAAACGGCAAAATTCTAAGAGAGGAAATATTAAATAAAATTATTTCTACTTTTAAATTTTCAGAATAAAAAGTTGAATAAATAAAAAAATAAAATCGTGAAGGAAAAAATTAGAAAACCGAAGATTTTAATTTTTGATGACGACGAACCGATAAGAGAAGTTTATGAAATGACGCTTTCTAGGGCTGGATTTGAAGTAAAAACGTTTAAAGATTATAAGAACGTTATAGGCGTGGTCTTAGAAGAAAAACCGGACATTATTTGGTGCGACATTCTAATGCCCGAACCAATAAATGGTTTTGAGGCCCTGGAACTTTTAAAAAAAGACAAAGAAACCCGAAAAATTTCCGTTGTTATGGTCAGCAACGTTGGAGAACCTCAAGACATTAATCGAGCATTTAAGCTTGGAGCAGATGATTATTTTTTAAAAATAAAATATACGCCAAGCAAGTTAGCCGAAATTTTAAAAGAACATCTTTCTAAGAAGGGCAAGCTTAATCAAAGTCATTTTAAGAAATTAAAATTTTGAAAAGCTTAATTTTTAAAATAAATTTAATTATCATTTTTTTAATATAAGAAAATATAAAAATATGAAAAATCAAAAGTCGTTAGGTCAAATTTCACCGGTCATTTTAATTTTAATAGGAGGAGTTATCGTCTCGATGGTGATTATTGCTGTTTTTTTTATAATTCAAAAACCAACGCCAACGGTTTCAGAAAAAGAAATAAAACCGAAAGAGCCGGTTTTAGAAACGAACCTCGGAGATATAAAAATCAAACTTATAAAAGCAGAAGAAATAGGGGATGTCCTTTTGGGCTCAGAAAGCAAAAACCCTATTACGACGAAAGATGTTACTACTACCGAAAAATTTATTAAAGTAACGGTAAGCGCCGAAAATATAGGAAAAATCGAGACAAGTTATGGAAGTTGGGATATCGGAGAAATAGTAGACAGTGAAGGAAGAAAGTTTCCTTACTTCGAAAGATTAAATCCTTGGCTTCCGGCCGAAAATGGATGTAGAAGTTCTTTAAAGCCAGGTTTTAATCCTATTTTTTGCACCAAGATATACGAAGTTGCTAAAATTTCAAAAGATTTAAAAGTTAATTTAACTTCAAATAAATTTAAAGTTGGCAGTATTGGAACAGAATCTTTTATTGATTTAGAGCTATAATTAGATTTAGAATAAAATAAAAAACAGCAGAAATTTTAAAGCTGTTTTTTTGTTTGGTTATTTTATTAAAATTTATCAGTTAGAATCGTAGGTAAGATAATTTCTTTCCCTTGTCTTAAGATTTTAAGTTGGACGTTGTCTCCGACTTTAAATTCCTGAAGAATTTCTTGCAAAGGATTTTTTAGATTAATTTTTTTATTTTGAATTTCTAATACTATATCTAATTCTTTAACTCCTGATTTTTCGGCCGGACTTCCCTTGGTTATTGCTTCGCCGCCAGGGAATCCTTCAGATATAACCAAGACGCCGTAGTTAACGGGCAAATTGCATTCTTGTTGTATTTTTTTATTAACAGGGATATATCTTAAGCCAAGAAATGGCTGGCGGATTTTTCCATATTTTCTAAGCTCTTCAAGGTCTTTTCTGGCCGTATTAATTGGGATGGCAAACCCTACGTTTTCTGCTCCAAAAACCATTGCACAATTAATTCCGATTATTTTTCCATCAATATCAACCAAGGGGCCGCCTGAGTTTCCCGGATTGATGGCTGCGTCGGTTTGGATTAACCCTTTTAGGTTTTGCGTGCTTTGCTCTATAGCGTCAATGGCTTGGATATTTCGGCTTAATCCCGAAACCACGCCTATTGAAACAGTGTTTTTAAAAGTTCCCAGAGTATTGCCTATAGCAATAGTAGTTTGTCCTAATTGAAGATTTGAAGAATCTCCAAGTTCTGCAAAGGGAAGGTTTTCCTCTTTGATTTTAATTATGGCAATGTCGTTAATTGGATTTCGAGTAAGAATCTCCGCTTTATATTTTTTATTGTTATTTAGAATAACCGTATATTCAGCATCCGGATCAATAACTACGTGGCGATTAGTAAGTATAATTCCTGTTTTACTAGCTATAAAGCCGGAACCGCCTCCTATTTTTACTTTTTTCTTTTCTCTCGGGGGATTAGAAAAATCATTAAAACCGAAGGGGTTTCCTCCGAAAAGGCTTTGCCCAAAAGGACTTTGTCCGCAATCTTTACCGGGGAGGTCTAAATATTTGGAAACGATAATACTTGCCACGGCTGGCAAAACCTTCTTTATCGTTTTGATTGTTTTAGATTTTTCTGGCATTAAACTATTTTAACATTAAAATTGATTGTCTTTCAAGGAAAAATTTGCTATATTATTATTGATAGAGGGCCCTCGTAGTTCAATGGACACCTGCCCGCCATAGCTTGAGCCCCTGTAGTTCAACGGACAGAACAAGAGACTCCTAAGCTCTAGATAAAGGTTCAATTCCTTTCAGGGGCATGAGCGATGGCAGGAGGGGAACTTCTCACTCCTAAGGATAAAACGGAAGTTCGATTCTTCCCGAGGGCATTAAATATGGGAAAACTTTTTTATTATTTCATAGGGAAAAATAACAAAAAAATATCGTTTAATATTTTAGTTTATTTTTTATTTACTTTTATAGCGGTAAGGCTTTTAGTTTATGCCTTTACCTATGACATCATTTCACCTCTTACTCTTTTCATAAAAGGAATTCATATCCATCATTTTAATTTTGGTATTTTTATTCTGGCTTTTGTCGGTTATTGGGCATTGACTAGTTCAAAAGATACTTATAAATTGAAAGTTGCAAAGTTTTATGGGATAGGACTGGCTCTAACTTTTGATGAATTTGGATTATGGCTTTTCCTCCAAGACAATTATTGGGTACGTCAAAGTTATGATGCCATAATTGTTATTTTGGCAATATTTTTAAATATTATTTATGCAGGGCCTTTATGGCAGAGAATCATTGATAAAAATACAAATTTTTGGAAAAAAGCTTGGTACGGTTTTCTAAAAAAAATTTAAGAGCTATAAAGATTAAAAATATTAAAGGGCCCATAGTCTAACGGTAAAACACTTCCATGGCATGGAAGAGTTGAGGGTTCGATTCCCTCTGGGTCCACTGTCATTTATTTAACTAAGTTTGGCTTTTTTATTAGGAAAGGAGGGGTGCCTGAGTGGCTTAAAGGGATGGTTTCGAAAACCATTATGGAAGAAATTCTATCGTGAGTTCAAATCTCACCCCCTCCGCATGATTAATTTTTTAAATAAAAAAAATAAAGAGCCGGAAAATTTCAAAGAAATTTTGAGTTGTTTTAAAAAACTGGAAGGTAATTTTAAAAAGATTTCTGAAGAATTAGAAATGTTAAAAAAGGAAAATAAGTTTTCGGTTCAAAAAGTGGGAATTGTCAGGTTTAATCCTTTTAATAAAGGGGGAGGAGACCAAAGTTTTTCTTTCGCCCTGCTTAATAGTTCGGATACCGGCATTGTGATTACCAGTTTATTTAATGGAGAGGAAAGCCGTATTTACGGTAAACCGATTAAAGAAGGCAAGTCTTCTTATCTTTTGACCAAAGAAGAAGAGGAAGCAATCCTTGAAGCTAAAAAAAATAAAGATTTTTTGAAATAAAAACCTTTTAATTATTTTTTAAATGATTTTTTTATTATAAATGGAAAAAATAAAAGAAAATAAAAATTTAATAACTCGACCGCCGGTAGTGGTGTTGATGGGTCATATTGACCACGGAAAATCAAGCTTGCTTTGCGCAATTAAGGATTTTCAAATTACTGAAAAAGAATCGGGTGGCATTACTCAACACATTAATGCTTATGAGATTGAGCATGAAGGTAAAAAAATTACCTTTATCGATACTCCCGGACACGAAGCTTTTTCAGCCATGAGATCGAGGGGAGCCAAGGTGGCCGACCTTTGCGTTCTGGTAATAGACGCTGAAGAAGGAGTAAAGGTTCAAACCAAAGAAGTTATTTCTCATATTAAAAATTGTTCTTTGCCTGTGATAGTGGCTTTAAATAAAATTGATAAACCCCAGGCGAACCCGGAAAAAACAAAAAGAGAATTGGCTCAAAATGATATTGTAGTTGAGACTTTAGGCGGGAAAATTCCAAGCGTTGAAGTTTCGGCTAAAACTAAAAAAGGCATTCCCGAACTTCTAGACTTAATTTTATTGGTGGCGGAAATGGAAAATCTAAAAGTCGATTTATTAAAATCGCCAGAAGGCGTGATAATTGAATCTTATCAAGACAGTAAAAGAGGTCCTACAGCTACCTTATTATTACAAGAAGGAAAGTTAAGGCGGGGCGACATTATTGGTACGAATTCAGCGTTTGGTAAGGTTAAAATTTTAGAGAACTTTCAAGGCAAATTGATTAATGAAGTTTTACCTTCAATGCCGGCGATTGTTTTAGGCTTTGAAGAAGTTCCCAAAGTTGGGGAAAGCTTTAAAATGTTTGTCACCCTGGAAGAAGCTCAGCAAAACACGAAAATAGAACAAAAACAAGGAATTAGTCGAAATTTTGTTAATAGCGCTTCTGATAAAAAAACGCTTAACTTTATTTTGAAAGCAGATGTTTTCGGCTCATTGGAAGTTATTGAAGAAATTTTGAAAAATCTCTATCAAGAACAAATAGAAATTAAAATTTTAAAATCAGGAGTTGGAGAAATAACCGAAGAAGATCTAAAAATGGCGCAATTGTTTAAAACAAAAATTCTAGGTTTTAAAGTCAAAGTTAATCCTCAGGTTCTGAATGCCGCCCAGTTTGGCAAGGTAAAAATAATAACCTTTGACGTAATTTATAATTTAGTTCAAGCCGTCAAAGAAATGGCAGAGAAAGAGTTAAAACCAAAGGAAGGATTTAAGGAAATAGGGCAAGCTAGAGTTTTAGCAGTATTTATAAGCGACAAAAATCGGCAAATAATCGGAGCTAAGGTTTTTAAAGGGGAGGTCTTAAAAGGTGCTAAAATTGAAGTTTTGAGTAACGGCGAGACAACGGGAGAAGGAAAACTAATTAATCTTCAAAGGAACAAGAAGTCCATAGATAAAATCCAAAAGGGCAATGATTGCGGTATTTTATTCGAAGGGAATGTAAAAGTTAAAGAAGGGGATGTTCTAATAATTAAAACATATGGTTAAGGACCGGGCTTTAAGAGTAAACGAATTAATAAAAAGAGAATTGAATAATATTTTATTAAGGGAATTAGATTTTCCCAAAGATACTTTAATTACCCTGACCCGAGTGGAAACTTCTTCAAACTTGATTCAGTCTAAGGTTTATGTAAGCGTTATGCCTGAAAAACAACACGAAAAAGTTTTGATTTTTTTGAATAAAGCAGTTTTTAATTTTCAGCAATTATTAAATAAAAGACTAAGAATGAGGCCTGCGCCTAAAATTATTTTTGTTAAAGAAAGAGAGATTCAAAAAGCCGATAAAGTTGAAGAAATCCTGGAAAAGATTACCGAGAATAAAAGTAATTGAAAAAAAATAAAAAATTGTTAGAATGAACTATCTTGTCCTAAAGGACGGACGCCAAAATAAAATCACGGCCTGGTAGCCAAGTAGCAAGGCATCGGTCTGCAAAACCGATATACGTGGGTGCAACTCCCGCCCAGGCCTCAAATATTTCGCCCGGGTGGTGGAACTGGCATACACGAGAGACTTAAAATCTCTTGATCGCAAGGTCTTGTGGGTTCAAATCCCACCTCGGGCACCAAAACTAAAGAGAGGGAGAGTCGTGGTTTTACCGGACGGGCAAGATATTACTTGTGGAAAATGAAACCCCGCATTGCAGCGGGGTTTCGTGATATAATTAAAAAATGGATTTACTGAATAAACAAAATTGGCCGAATTCAGAGAGAGCGAATAATGCTTACCAATTTTTTATTTTGTAAAAAATTTTAACAAAAACATTATTTTTAACATTATTTTTGTTTACAAAAGGTCGAATTAAATTTAAATAAAAGCAAAAATATGGAAAATAATAATTTAACAAAAAAAGATCAAGAGGCGGCCTTGCATTATATGAAAACGCTGGTAGACGTTGCCAGAGAGGCATTCTTAATTCTTGATTCCGATCTTGAGGTAATCTCAGGGAACGAGATTTTTTATCAAACCTTCCAAGTTAAACCTGCGCAAACAGAAAGCGTGTCTCTTTATAAATTGGGAAATGGCCAGTGGAATGTCCCTGAACTGAAGAAATTACTAGAAGAAATTTTGCCCAATAAAAAAGTGGTGAAAAATTATGAGGTTAAGCATGTTTTTGAAACAATCGGGGAAAAAACAATAATGCTCAATGCTAGGCAGATAGATTCGGTGCAATTGATAATACTCGCCATGGAAGACATTAGTGAAAGAAAGGAACTTGAGAAAAAATTGGGCCAGACCGTTAAAGATCTTGAGGTTAAAGTTAGGAAGCGAACAGCAGAGCTTAGTAGTCGAATTAAAGAATTGGAATTGATAAATGAAAGTATGGAGGGAAGGGAATTAAAAATGGTGGAACTTAAGAAAGAAATCGAAAATTTGAAAAACCAGGCCAAAAACGGCAACCACAAGAATGGCAACGGAAATTATAAAGATATCCGGTAATATTATCAATACAATATTAATACAATAATAAGTGAAGATTAGACTGAAATTTTCGCAAAATTTAATTATCATCATATGTCTTTTGCAATGGTAATTGCATTAATTCTTTTGTCCTTCGGAATAACTATTTCATTTTTACGACGGAGTAAAGCTTTAGATATAAAAGTTCGGGAAAGAACTAAACAATTGGAAAATTCGAGAACAGCTGCCCGAAACGTCCTCCAAGATCTTCAGGTTGAGAGCGAAAAGCTTATCCAGAATAAAGTCAAAGAAGAAGCTTTATTAGAGAGCATCGGCGATGGCATGATTGCAGTTGACGAGCGAGGGCGCATTATTGCTATGAGTAAGGTGACGGAAGGCATGCTCGGGTGGCGTTTTGATGAAATAAAAAATAAAAATTTTTGTGAAGTTATACTAATTGTTGAGGGAAAAGGAAAAATTATTCCAAAAGAAAAAAGACCCCTGCATATTGCATTGACTACTGGCAAGAAAACTACTACTACTACCTACTTTTATACAAGAAAAGATGGAACTATTTTTCCTGTCGCACTCGTCGTTGCCCCGATTATTCTAAAAGGAAAGATTATCGGCGCAATTGATAGTTTTCGTGATGTCACCAAAGAAAAAGAAATTGATAAAGCCAAAACCGAGTTCGTTTCTTTAGCCTCTCATCAGTTGCGCACTCCCCTTACTTCTGTAAAATGGTATTCAGAAATGCTTTTAGAAGAGGATGCCGGGAAGTTAAACAAAAAACAAAAAAGATATGCTGTGGCAATTTACCAAGGGAACGAAAGAATGATTGAATTGGTGAGGAATTTATTAAATGTTTCTCGGATTGAAATGGGTAATTTGGCTGTTAACCTCAAACTGACCGATATCGGAGAAATACTTCGAAAGATTGTTAAAGAGCAGGCGCCTTTTATTAAAAGAAAAAAACATGATGTTGTTGTTGAAATATCAGAAGGATTACCGAAAATTTTTACTGACCCTCAATTATCACTAATGATTTTTCAGAATCTTTTGGGTAACGCCATTAAATACACGCCAACTGGAGGCAAAATCACCTGTATTATGGAGAAAAAAGATAAAGAGATTATTATCGGGATTAAGGACACGGGAATAGGAATTCCCGAAAATCAGCAAAATAAAATTTTCCAAAAATTATCAAGAGGAGACAATGCGATTAGACAATATCCTGGAGGAACCGGTCTGGAGCTTTATGTTACCAAGGCAATGGTCGATGCCTTATCAGGCAGAATTTGGTTTAAAAGCAAAGAGAATGAGGGAACAACTTTTTGGATTGCCTTGCCTATTAAGTAGTTAAAAAATTATTAATAACCAATTATGACCAAAATAAATAAAAAAATTTTAATTGTCGAAGACGAAGAAGCCCTTCTTTCAGCCCTTCAAGAAAAATTTACGAGCGAGGGATTTTCAGTGGTTACCGCCTTAGACGGTGAAGACGGCTTAAACGCAGCAGAAAAAGAAAAACCCGACCTGATTCTTTTAGATATTGTAATGCCTAAAATTGACGGCATTGCTATGGCCAAAAAACTGAAAGAAGCTGGAAGCAGCATACCGATTATATTTTTAACTAATTTAGACGATGTCAAGCACATCAGTGACGCAATAGAGGTAAGCAAATCTGACTATCTGGTTAAGTCCAATTGGAACTTAAATGATATAGTGGAAAAAGTTAAAAAAAGGTTGGAGTAGTAAGCGGTTTTAGCTTAAATTTTTTGAAAACAAGGGGCACGCCAACTAAAAAATACAAAATTTTATTGGTGGAAGACGACCAGTTTCTTAGCAGAGCCTTGAGAGATAAGCTTGAAAGAGCCGGGTTTTTAGTGACAATATTAAATAATGGGAATGAAGTTCTGTCACAAATTAAAAGAGAAAAACCCGACCTTTTACTTTTAGATATTATGATGCCGGGGAAAAATGGCTTTGATGTGATTGAAGAAATAAAACTGGGAGGGGAATTTAAAAAAATACCCATTATTATTATTTCTAATCTTGGACAGGAAATTGATATTAAAAAATGGCTTGGATTAGGAGTAGCGGATTATATAGTAAAGTCCGATTTATCAATAAGCGGCGTAGTAGAAAAAGTTAAAGAATGTTTAACCAAACGCTTAGTCAAGCCTAAAAAATAATTAGTAACAAAAAACAGCCAATTTTTTATAAAATGGCTGTTTTTTTGTTGTTTTCGTTAGTTTTCCAAGATTTCAATATAAGTCAGCTTTGCCCCGAATTTTTGGGCCTCTTCTTTGGAAGGAAACCAAATATCTACGTGATAAAAACCCGCTCTGCCGTTCATTCTGTCTTCAACAATGAAGATTTCATTGTCATAGAGCTCGGGTATTCTTATTTCAGTCCCAAAAGGCAGCAAGTTATTGGCAACAATTCCATCTCTTACTAATGTTCCTTTGGCAGTGATAAAAGGAGTGTCATCGGTTTCTTCCGGAGTAGAAGAATATCCGGTTATGACCACTTTCATTTTTTTAACTACTTTATTCGGGACAGAAGAGTCGCTTAAAGCCGCCAAGCTATTATCTTGAATCATAATTAGGTTTTTGTTTGGTTCTTGAGGTTGGTCTTCAATCGTTAAAGCCCTGGTTAAACCTATTCCTGAGAAAATCAAGGAAATGATAGTTATAATTGTTAAAAAGAGCAAGATAACAAGAATTTTCTTTGAATTTAACATAATTTCTGGATTTAATTGGTTACAACCTTTCTAATAAAAAAGATATCCCATAAAAGATATCCTTGCGTTTTATGTCCTTATTCTATCTTTTTCCATAGGAAATGTCAAGTATTAAAAACAAAACCGTTGTATGTCAACGATTTTGTCCTAATTGTGTATGTTTTTACTTTTTTGAGTGAATTTTGCTCAAAAATATATAAAAATGAGCGGGTGAGCGGACTCGAACCGCCCTTACTACCTTGGCAAGGTAGAGTAATAGCCACTATACTACACCCGCCTATTGGTGCCACGGGCCAGACTTGCACTGGCGACCTTATCTTTTTCAGAGATACGCTCCACTACCTGAGCTACCGTGGCATACAAATTTAATATAATAAAGCAGGGTGGGCGCGTCCTGACTCGAACAGGAGGCCTTCTCGGTGTAAACGAGACGCTCTACCAACTGAGCTACGCGCCCTTTTTGTGCCCAGGGTGGGACTTGAACCCACACGCCTTAAAAAGGCATAGAGCCTCAGTCTATCGCGTATACCGATTCCGCCACCTGGGCTTTATTTATTTTTTTAATTCAACCCCTTTTTCTTCTTTTTTAGCTTTTTCTTCATCCTCTGTGTTCTTTGTTTTAAGCCTCGCTCTGACACCGGTAGCTTCTCTTAGATAATAAAGCTTTGCCCTTCTTGCTTTCCCTCTTTTCACTTTTTCTATTTTTTCAATAATTGGAGAATGTAAAGGAAAGATTTTTTCTACCCCTATCCCGGAAATTATTTTTCTTACGGTAATAGTGGAGGAAATTCCTTTCCCGTGTTTTCTGGCCAGAACTAGACCCTCAAAAACCTGTTTTTTTTCCTGTCCGCCTATATTTATTTTATGGTAAATCTTAACCGTATCTCCAGGACGGATATCGACGAAATCGTTTTTTAAGGCAGGATTAAATTTTTCAGTTTTATTCGTCATTTTCTTTTAATGTTTTGATTATTTTGTTTAAATCTTCGGGTAATCTCGACTCAAATTCCCTATTTTCGTTTGGCGATAAGTTAATTTTAAGATAATTAGCGTGTAAGAATTGTCTGTCCAAACCCTTAGGACAGGGCTGATTTTTAAAGCCGTAAAGCTTGTCTCCCGCAATTGGATGTCCGATTGAATTTAGATGACATCTGATTTGGTGCTTTCTGCCGGTTTTGGGTTCTATTTCTAAAAGAGTAAAACCTTCAAATTTTTTTAAAACCTTATAATGGGTTTCAGCTTCTCTCTTGCCTTTTGGATTTTCTTCCATAAAATAAGCTTTTTGTTTTCGTCGGTCTTGGGGAGAACGGCCGATCAAGGTTTTAATTTTACCTTGGTTGTCTTTTATATTTCCCGTTGCTAAAGCTAGATATTTTTTAGCCACTAAGCCTTCTTTGAACTGTTTTTGCAAAAATAATAAGCTGTTATTGTTCTTGGCTACCAATAAAATTCCGGATGTGTCTTTGTCTAATCTGTGAACCATGCCATATCTTGGAGCAAGCCCGGTCTTTTTCAGTTCCGGTTTTTTTTCAATTAAATAATCAATTAAAGTTTTTTCTCCGCCAGCTGGCAGGGCTTTTTCCGGGAAAACAATAATTCCGGCTGGTTTGTCTACCACTAAAACATTATCATTCTCGTAGATAATTTTCAACTCCATGTTTGCCTTTCCGAAGCTCTCTTTCAATATTGAACCTATTGAGAGCGAAGGATGGTGGGCGCGACAGGACTTGAACCTGTGACCTTCTCGATGTCACCGAGACGCTCTGCCAACTGAGCTACGCGCCCATCGATTATTTTTGTTTATTCTAAAAAACTATGGCGCAACATCGAACGTGGCTAACGCGTTTGATGCGGTGGGCGTGGATGGTATCGAACCATCGGCCCCCACTTTATAAGAGTGGTGCTCTGCCACTGAGCTACACGCCCATTCTCGCGAACATGAATATTATTAGTTTATCTAATTTTTTTTGCTTAGTCAATTTAATAAAAAAACTGAAGCTTTTATTGCTTCAGTAGTCATCTGAGCTGTGGCCTCGATATTTTACCGTATATTCGTAAAAAGACAGCCAATCTAAGGCTTTTTTAATATCGGCGCCGATAAAAACCGGACCTTCTTTTAACAGCAAAGGTTGTACGCTGTTTTTTCTTAATAATTGATAAGATTCCAAGCTATAGTTGTGCGGGTTTTCATGTTTTTCTATCTCGTCAAAATGATCTGAGAGAATGCATTTAACGCTTCGGATAAACTCTTTTCTTCGTGTTTCGGTCAGGTTTTTTAAGATATGAATGACCGGCCAATATTTTTCTTCATGGTGGCGATACTGACAAACGCCGATGTTTATCACCTGTAAAAAGCATTCATGATGTGGATTTAATTTATGGATGAGCTCTGATAGAAAATTTGCCATGCTCAAATCAAAATGGCAGCTGGAACAGGTTTGAATTTTGAATTTTTTATGGTTTTTTTTGATAATCGCGTCAGCTTCGGGGTTTACGGTTGTCTTAAAAAAAGAATATCTGTCTTCGTTGTCAAAACCAAGATTTATAATGGCTTTCCTGGCTGGGTTATCGTCAAATTCATAATCATTATTTATGTCCAGATGCATCCTGGACAGATCCAGTTCTATTTTATTCAGCTTATCTTCGCTTTCGATTATTTTGGTATCAACTATTATTTTTTCTTTTTCCATTATTCGCGCCTCCTTATATATTTAAAAACAGCAATTTTTAACTGGTTTTAATCTAATATAATATGTTGATTTTGTCAATTTAAAAACAAAAAAACCGCCCTTAATATCGGCGGCCTTTTTTTATTTCTATTTTTCTATCTTTTTTTCATTTTTCTACCGATTATCTTTTCGAAATCTTCTTTTTCGATTGTTTCTTTTTCCACCAAAGTTAAGGCGAGTTTGTTCAATAGTTTTTTATTTTTAGTAATAATTTTTTTGGCTTTAATTTGTGCTTCTTTGATAAACCGAGATACTTCATTATCAATTTGAATCGCTATTTTTTCCGAATAATTTCTTTGTTCGCCGATTTCTTTCCCGAGAAAAATCATTTCTTCTTTTTGTCCGAAAGAGACCGGTCCCAAAGGAGACATTCCATATTCTTTAACCAATTTTCGTGCCAACTCGGAAGCTTTTTCTATGTCATTTGTGGCACCGGTTGTTATTTCTTTAAACTTAATAATTTCAGCAGTATATCCTCCGAGCAAAACGGCCATTTCAGAAAGGAATTCGGATTTAGTTCTTATTTTTCTGTCTTCGCTTGGAGTTGTGAGAGTATAGCCGGCAGCCATGCCTCTGGATATTATTGAAATTTTACGGACAGGTTCCGTATTGGGAGATAAAGCGGAAACCAATGCGTGGCCAGCTTCATGAAAAGCAGCAACCTCTTTTTCTTTTTTTGATAAAATATGGCTTTTTCTTTCCGGTCCCAAAAGCACTTTTTCAATGGATTCCAATACTTCTGTTTGATGAATTTGCTCTTTATCTTTCCGGGCCGCTAAAATTGCCGCTTCATTGATTACATTGGCCAAGTCAGCTCCCGAGAATCCCGGGGTTCGCTCAGCTATTTCCCTGAGATTTACGTCAGCGGTTAAGGGTTTTTTTTGGCAATGGATTCTTAAAATTTCTTCCCTTTCGTTAATGTCGGGCAAGTCCAAAACTATTCTTCTGTCAAACCTCCCTGGCCTTAAAAGAGCAGGGTCTAGAACGTCTGGCCGGTTGGTTGCCGACATTACAATACACGTTGCTTCCCTCTCAAAGCCGTCCAGTTCCACCAAAATTTGATTTAAGGTTTGTTCTCTTTCGTCATGTCCGCCGCCTATTCCGGAGCCACGAATTCTGCCGATTGCATCCAGCTCATCGATAAAGATAATGCTGGGCTGGTGCTTTCTGGCGGTTGCAAAAAGGCTTCTGACCCGGCCTGCTCCCACCCCCACAAACAATTCAATAAATTCCGAGCCGGAAATTGAGAAAAAAGGAACGCCGGCTTCGCTGGCCACCGCTCTGGCCAACAAGGTTTTTCCGGTGCCCGGATGTCCCATCAATAAAACTCCTCTTGGAATACGAGCTCCTATTTTTAAAAATTTTTTAGAGTTTTTTAAAAAATCAACGATTTCTTTTAGCTCTTCTTTTGCTTCTTTCAGCCCTCCGACATCTTTTAGGGTGGTTTTTTCTTTTTGACTTCCCCCTAAAAAAATTCGGGGATGAGCCTTGGTAAAGCTGAAGGCCTCCATTGCTCCGGTTTTAGCTCTTTGAAAAGTTATAAATAAAAATATGAAAATAATAATAAGGGGTAATATTAAAATAATCGGCCCTATCCACAAGGACATCCCTGACTCTTGTTTTGATTCAATGTTTATTTTATTTAAATTTTCAGCATTCAGCCCGAAGTTCAAAAGGGACTGCGAAAGACTGGTTTCCTTTTCTTTTATTGATTCGGCTAAGGAGTCATCATTAAAGATAACTTCAAGCTTATCATCATAACCAACAATTATTTTTTTAATGTTTCCGGCATTGATTTCACTAACCAGCTGGCTTATTGTAATTTGTTTTGTAGTTTTAAATTCTTGGGAGAAAAGAGAAAAAACACCCGACACGATTATTATTATTAAAATAAAAACGCCAAATTTTTTGATTAAGTTTTTCATTTTTTATTTAATTAAAATTTAACAATTAAGCCGAAAGCTCCAAAATCATTTTGTGTTCTTTCGGGTCGATTAAAGAAATTTTAAAATCGTATTTTTTTCCGATTTCCAAGGTTTCCTCCATTTTCTTTTGAGAGCCGAATTCGGAAATATGAATTAATCCTTGGATTTCCGGTGTGATTTGGACAAGAGCGCCGAAGGGCTTAAATTTTAAAACTTGCCCTTTTATTTTGTCGCCTTTATTAAATTTTTCTTCTACAGATTTCCAGGGGTCCTCTTTCAGGGCTTTTAAAGACAAAAAGACCCTGTCTTTTTCAATGTTTATAATTTTTGCTTTTACTTTTTGGCCGATTTTTACAATTTCATTAGGATCTTCAATTAATTTCCAATCGAGCTCGGAAATATGGATTAATCCTTCCAAAATCGGGAAGTTATCTTTTTTAAACTTTATGAAAACTCCGAAATTTAAAACCGCAGTTATTTCTCCCTCAACAATATCTTCTTTATTGTAATTTTTCAAAGCATCTTTTATTTTTTCTCCGCTTTCAGCTTTTTCTGAAAGAATTAATTTGTTTTCTTTAGCTGAAAAATCTAAAACTCTGACTTTTATTTCTTTGCCCAAGAACTTTTGGAGTTCTTTTAATATTTTTCCCGGGTCTCGGTCTTCAATCCTTGGATAATTTTCCGGAGATAATTGGGAAACCGGCAAGAAAGCAGGTACTTTAAAGACCTGGGTTAAGAGGCCTCCCTTGTTAGCTCCCAAAATGCTTACCGTGATAGGCTCTTCTTTTTCTTTCAATTCTTCGATTTTTTTCCAAGTTACTTCCTGGTTCGCTTCTCTTAAAGAAAGCTCGACAAAGCCTTCCTCGGTTTCCAATCCGACCACTTTTGCCAAAATTTTTTCTCCGATTTGCAAATCTTTTAAAATTGTTTTAGCCTCTTTGAATTCTTTTCCGTAAATAATGCCGGTGCCTATCGGACCCAAATCCAAATAAACGGCCGACTTTCCGGTTCCGACAACGTTTCCCTCAACCACTTCCCCTAAGCGGGGAGGTTGAATCGAATTTCTATCCTGGATATTGTTTTTCATAAATTTTATAATGTATTAAAAATAATATACTAAAAATTTAATTTAAGCAAGAGTTTTTATTTGTTTGAAAAAAGATAAATTTATGATAATATAAAAATGGCACGACTTCAAAGAGGTGCGTATCTTATTTTTTTAAAACACATACAAGATAAAAATATAAATAATATTTATGAAAATTGTTTGGCACGGACAATCTTTGTTTGAAATAGCGGTCTCTGCCCGCCAAGGAGAAGAGACAAAAATTGTTATCGACCCTTTTGACGAAAGTTATGGCTTAAAGCTTCCTAAATTACAAGCTGATATTTTATTGACTAGTCACGAGCACAAAGACCATTCTAATGTCGGCGGAGTTTCGGGAAATTATTTTTTGATTGAAAACCCTGGAGAATATGAAATTAAAGGCGCTTATGTCAAAGGCATCCCGGCTTTTCACGATTCTTCCTCTGGAAAAGAACGAGGAAAAGTAACTATGTTTAAAATTTTAGCCGAAGACATTAAAATCTGCCATCTTTCGGATTTGGGCCAAAAAGAACTGACCGAACAGCAATTGGAAGAAATAGGGGAGGTTGATATTTTATTAATTCCGGTCGGAGGGAATTATACGATTTCAGCGAAAGAAGCTTCGACAATAATCAATCAGATAGAGCCGAAAATTGTAATTCCGATGCATTATCAGGTTCCCAAATTAAAATTAAAACTTGATGATTTGGATAAATTTTTAAAGATAATGGGTTCAAAAAGCCCTGAGAAATTAAATAAATTAACAATTAAAAAGAAGGAATTGGTCGAGGATGGAATGAAAATAATAGTTTTAGAATTATAATAAAATGAATATTTTGGAGAAAATCCAAAAGTTGTCCGAACCTAAAAAGAAAATTATATTGTGGACGTTGATGATTATAATTGCAGTTTTCTTGGTTTGGTTATGGTCAAAAAATCTTAGTAAAAATTTTCAGGGCTTTAAAAATACGGGATTGTCAGATGAGTTTAAAATACCTTCTTTGAAAGAAAAATTGGAAAAAGATTTGCCCAAAATAGAAATTCCTTCAAATATTCAAAATTTTAATCAATAATTTTTAGTGGGAAAATAAACCAAAATGGTAAAAGAGCCAAAAAAAACAAATAATAACGAGATAGGATATATAAAACAAAGAGAAATTACGGAAGAAATGAAAGATTCTTATATTGATTACGCAATGTCTGTGATTGTTTCTCGCGCCCTACCCGATGTTCGAGATGGCTTGAAACCGGTTCATCGCCGGATTTTATATGCCATGTATCAGATGGGATTAGGACATGCTGCTAAGTTCAGAAAATCAGCTACAGTCACCGGAGAAGTTTTGGGAAAATATCATCCACACGGCGATGCCGCTGTTTACGAAACAATGGTCCGGATGGCCCAAGATTTTTCTTTAAGATATCCTTTGATTCACGGCCAAGGAAATTTTGGTTCAATCGACGGCGACCCGGCAGCAGCTCATCGGTATACTGAATGTAAAATGTCAAAAATAGGCGAAGAAATGCTTAAAGACATTGAAAGCGATACGGTTAATTTTGTAGATAATTACGATGGGACAAGAAAAGAACCTACGGTGTTGCCCTCTCCTTTGCCCCAGCTTTTATTGAACGGCTCTTTAGGTATTGCTGTAGGAATGGCGACTAACATTCCGCCCCATAATCTTTCCGAGCTGATAGATGCTTGTGTTTATTTAATTGATAATCCTAAAGCCGACACAGAAGACCTTTTTAAATTTGTTAAAGGGCCTGATTTTCCTACCGGAGGCCAGATTTATGATGCCAAAGAAATAGTTTCAGCTTATTCCCAAGGAAAGGGTTCTATTATAATGCGGGGAAAATCAGAAGTAATTGAAAAAGGCGATACTTCCCAAATTATAATCACTGAAATCCCTTATCAGGTTCAAAAATCCGCTTTAGTGGAGCAGATAGCCCAGCTGGTCCAGGACAAGAAAGTGGAAAAAATAAAAGACATCCGGGATGAATCAGACAGAGATGGGATGAGGATTGTCATTGACCTTCAGCGGGGCTCTTTTCCTCAAAGGATTTTAAACCGAATTTATAAATATACAAATTTACAAAAAACTTTTCATTTGAACATGGTAGCATTGGCAGACGGCATTCAGCCGAGAGTTTTATCTTTGGTGGACATGCTGAATTATTTTCTTTTGCACCGCCAGGAAGTGATAAAAAGAAGAGCCAAATTTGACTTAGAAAAAGCCAAGGCCAGGTGTCATATTTTAGAAGGGCTGGACAAGTGCCTTTCCCACATTGATGAGGTTATTAAAATCATTAAAAGCTCTCCAAATCGCGAGGAGGCCCAAAAGAATTTAATCAAAAAGTTCAAATTAACTGCAATTCAGGCTAACGCCATTTTGGAAACCAAGCTTTCGGCCTTGGCCAGGATGGAAAGAGAAAAAATAGCAGAAGAATTAAAGCAAAAGAAAAAAGAAATAAAAGACCTTGCCGAAATTTTAAAAAGCCCCGAAAAAATCAAGGAAGTTGTCAAAAGAGAATTGAAAGAAACGAAAGAGAAGTTCGGGGACGAAAGAAAAACCAAGGTTTTATCTCAAAAGATAGGAGATATTCCGGAAAAAGACTTGATTCCCCAAGAAGAAACAATTATCAGCCTGACCAAAGGCGGTTATATCAAAAGAATGGACCCGGAAACTTATAAAACCCAAAAAAGAGGCGGAAAAGGAATTATGGGGATGAAAACTTTGGAAGAAGACATTGTGGAAAACTTTCTTTTATGCCAAACCCATGACTCTTTGTTTTTCTTCACTGATTCGGGCAAAGTTTTCCAGACCTTGGCTTATGAAATTCCCAAGGAAAACAGGTTAGCTAAAGGCAGGGGATTGGCTAATTTCTTGGAAATGTCTTCCCAAGAAAAAGTTTTATCAATTATTTCCATAGTCAAGGAAAAAGAATCACAGGCAAAATATTTAGCCATGGTTACGAAAGATGGTATAATAAAGAAAACGGACTTGAAAGATTTTGAAAATGTCCGAAGGTCTGGATTAATTGCAATAAAATTGAAAAAAGGCGATTTATTGAGAAAGGTGGTCAAAATTAAAGATAACGACCAGTTGATATTAGTAACTAAACACGGCCAGTCTATTAAGTTTAAAGAAAAAGATATAAGGTCAATGGGCCGTCAGGCCTCAGGCATTAGGGGGATAAGGCTAAAAAAGGGAGAAGAGGTTATCGGCATGGAGGTAATCGATGAGAAATCCAAACAAAACCAGTTATTAGTGGTAAGCGAACTGGGTTTTGGCAAAAAAACAGATTTAAAAGAATATAGATTACAAGGAAGGGGAGGGAGCGGAATTAAAACCGCCAAGGTTAATTCCAAGACAGGGAATCTGGTAAGTTCCCAGATATTAACAGGTGAAGAAGAAGATTTAATAGTTATTTCCCAAAAAGGACAGGTCATAAGGATAAAGGTCTCTTCTATCTCAAAATTAAGCCGGTCAACCCAGGGAGTCAGGATTATGAGATTAGATTCAGGAGACCGGGTGGCTTCCACGGCTTGCGTTTAATCAAAAAATAATGGAAATTTCTTTTTTAAAGCCGGAAAAAATTTTAAAAGAATTGGATTTAAGAGAAAACATGGTGGCAGTTGATTTTGGTTCGGGCAGCGGCGGGTGGGCCATTCCTTTGGCTAAAAAATTGGAAGAAGGAAAGGTTTACGCAGTTGATGTCCAGGAAAGCGCTCTCTCTGCCTTAAAAGGAAAAGCCAGCTTGGAAAATATTATAAACATTGAAACCGTTCTTTGCGATTTAGAAAAAGCCGAGGGCTTGGAGTTGATAGATAATTTTTTTGACTTGGTTTTAATGACGAATCTCCTTTTCCAGCTAAAAGACAAAAATCAGGTTTTAAGAGAGGCTAAGAAGATTCTGAAAAAAGGAGGCCAGCTTTTGATAGTTGATTGGAAAGCGGAAGTCCCCTTGGGCCCGAAAGAAGGTAAAATTTCTTCCCAGGAGCTTAAAAAAATGACGGAAGGGCTGGGGTTTAAGTTAAACAAAGAATTCGAGGCTGGGGATTACCATTATAGTTTGGTATTTACTAAAATTTAATTTTTTTTATAATTAAAATAAAGCATGGAGAAAAAAACAATCATTTTTACTGCTATTTTAATAATTACAGTTTTTAGCTTGTTTTTCTCAGGGAAGAATTTGGCTTTCGCCACTTGTTTGGGCAATGCCACTGACTGCAGTAAAACTCCCGGAACGGGATATTGCGCTGATCCTTGCCGTGAAGACCCTCCAGGCTCAGGAAACTATACTGGTTTGAATAATCCTGTCGGTCGAGTTTGTATTTGCAACCCCTTAACATCAGATACCTTAGAAGATTTAATAGCTAAAGTTATTTCTTTCATATTTATGGTTGCAACGGTTGTTTATCCTTTGATGGTGGTACTGGCTGCTTTTTTCTACACAACTGCTGCCGGAAATCCCAGCAATGTTGAAAGAGCCAAGAACATTATTGTTTATTCTTCTATCGGCTATGGGATGGTTATCTTGGCACATGCCTTAGTTTATGTTATAAAAAATGTGATAGGAGCAATATAATAAAAAAGGTCGATCAGTTTAATTAAAAAATATAAATTAATAATTAAAAAATGAAAAAGATTGCTATAAGTTTAATTGCTTTAAGTTTCTTATTTGGAATTATAGCTCCGGCCCTAGTTTCCGCCCAGATTACAGAAGATTCTTGCGTAATAAGAAAGAACGCTGACCAAATTTTAGGCACAGGCTGTTGTGGAGCAGTCGGCACCACGATGAATTATGGAGACAGCATAGCTGGTTGTACTAGTAACGTTAATGGGGCCACTTGTTGTTTGTTCAGCAGCATTCTTAATATCACCAGCTGGATTTTCTTGCTTTTAATGGTGATAGTAATGTTATTTATCGTTATTGGAGCAGCCACGATAGTGCTTTCCGGTGGAGCTGAAGACAAAGTAAAATCAGGCAGAAATTATATCACCTATGCTTTGATTGGATTAGCAGCTGCTTTATTATCTTACATGCTGCCTTACCTTATGAAAGCGATGATTGGAGCTTAATAGGGTTGAAAAATACAATAATTTAAGATATTATTTTAGCGTTGCCCTCGTGGCGGAAATGGAATACGCGCAACGCTTAGAACGTTGTCCCGAAAGGGTTGCAGGTTCAAATCCTGCCGAGGGCACCAAAAAATCCCGTTTGCGGGATTTTTTGGTAGATTCAAATATAATATTTTTTACTTGGTTTTCAGTTTTATTTTTCTTTTTCTTTCCCTTTCGATCTTGGGCATTTTAACCGTTAAAATGCCGTTTTTTATTGATGCCTCCACCCGGGAGTTATCCACTTCTTTTTGCAAGATAATCTCCCTGGAAAAAGGACCCCAATAACATTCCTGGATAAAATAATTTCTTTTAATTTTGCCGTCGTCTGGCTTTGTTCTCTGGCCTTTTATTTCCAAGACGTCGTTTTCAATGGAAATTTCCAAATCATCAACATCAATGCCGGCCACCGCGCTTTGGATAAAAAGTTCATTTTCATTTTCAAAAACATCAACAGTCAATTTTCCTTCAGATTTCAACCAGCCGCCTTTATTTTTTATTTCCTCGGTTTTTTTATTTTCCTCTTTCTGAGGTTTGGTTTTTTTAAAAAACATAGACCTTTGATATTAATTTTTTATTTTATTTTACAAACGCTTTTTAGTTTTTTCAATTTTTGAAAAGCCAAAAAAACAAAAATGGCGAGTCCGACTAAAATTAAAGCCGGAATCAAAAGCAGAAAGTCATTTAAAGTTTCTACAAACTTAATTATAGAAAAGTTATATAATCCATGCAAGAAGGTGGCAAGAAAAATACCGCAAAGCACGATTCTTTTTTTTGGTTTTTTTGAGCAAAAAGAAAGAGCCAGGAAAAAACCAATAGTTCCCGAGCATAAAGCGTGCAGAAAAGTAGCCCCTAAAAACCTGAAAAGGGACAAAGTCATAGTACCCATCATCTCAAAGGGTTGGCCAAAAGGCAATAAATATAAGATGTTTTCCACAGCGGCAAAGCCCAAACCGGCTATCACCATATAAAGCATGGCGTCAATGGGTTCATCAAATTCCGGGTCTGAGATTGCAGCCTTCCTTACTACCAGGTATTTCATTAATTCTTCTATTAAGCTGATTCCCAGGAAAACTTGCAATATTAATGAAAGAAAAGAAGGTAATGAAATTATATTCAACCCTAGCTGGAAACTAATTTCCAAAAGAGCAGCGAAAAAAGCGGAAACCATGCCATATCCGAAAACCTTCAATATCATGCGATTGGATTCGGGATGGGCATCTTCTCTTAAAAAAAATAAAAGCCAGATAATGCTGGGCAAGACCCCGAACACAAAACAAATGCAATAAATCATTTTATTTCGGCCAAGATTCGATTAATAATAATTTTTGTTTGTCTTTTATCGGCAAAGCCTGGTAAATTTCTTCAGTAATAAAAGGAACAAAAGGATGCAATAACTTTAAAGAATTTAACAGGACAAAAAGCAGTGTTTTTTTAGTATTTATTTTTTCTTTTTGAGATTTAGCTTTTTCGATATATTTATCGCAAAAATCATGCCAGAAAAAATCATAAAGCTTATTGGCCGCTTTCCCGAATTGGAAATTTTTTAAATATCCATCAGTTAATTTTATAGCAAGATTCAGTTGTTTTATTATTTTTTTATCAGCTAAAGTCAGTTTTTTTGAATTCTTAATATTTTCCAATTCCTTCGCGCTGAACTTTGAGTCTCCAATTTGCATTAAAACAAACCTACTGGCATTCCAAATTTTATTACAGAATTTTTTAGCCATTAAAATATTTTCTTCGCTAAATTTAATATCCTGGCGTTCTGAAACCTGAAAAATTATTCCAAAGCGGGTGGCGTCCGAACCGTATTTGGCAATTAACTCCATCGGGTCAACTCCAGTTCCCAAAGATTTTGACATTCTTTCTCCGGTTTTGGCAAAAACCGTGGGATGGATATAAACATCTTCAAAGGGAATTTTTTTCATAAATTCCATGCCCGAAAAAATCATTCTAACTACCCAAAGATAAAGAATATCGGGGGCGGTGGTTAAAACCTGGACAGGGAAATAATCTTTTAAATCTTTTGTTTTTTCCGGCCAGCCGAGAGTGGCAAAAGGCCACAAGGCCGCAGAAAACCAGGTATCCAAAACATCACTTTCTCCGTCGATTGGGATTTTATGGCCCCACCAGATTTGGCGGGAAATGCACCAATCCCGGACATTTTTTAACCAATTGAGATAATTTTTTTCCCATCTTTTAGGATGAAATTTAATTTTTCCGTTTTTAACCGGCTCTGCCGCCAGTTTTGCCAGTTCCGTCATTTTTAAAAACCATTGTTTTGAAGGCAGAAATTCGATGGTTGTTTTACAGCGATAACATTGGGGAGAGGAAATGATATAGTTTTCGATTTTTTCCAGGAGATTTAATTGTTTTAAGTCCTCGATTATTTTTTCTCGAGCTTCAAGAGAGGAAAGTCCTTGGTATTTCTGGGGAGCTTGAGTTGTAATTTTTCTTTTTTCATCAATGACTTTTATAATTTCCAATTTATGCCTCAGTCCCATTTCATAGTCTTTTAAATCGTGAGCCGGAGTAACCTTAACAGCTCCGGTTCCGAATTTTAAATCAACCAATCGGTCAGCAATAATCGGAATTTCTTTTCCAACCAAGGGTAAAATTATTTTTTTACCAACCAAGTTTTTATATCTTTCATCTTTGGGATTTACCGCCACGGCAGTGTCGCCCAGCATGGTTTCCGGCCTTGTTGTGGCAACAGTAATAAAATTTTTAGAATCTTTAAGGGGATATTTTATATACCAGAGGCTTCCTTTATTTTCTTTATGCTCCAACTCCAAATCAGACAAGCTGGTTTGGCATCTGGGACACCAGTTAATAACCCGTTCTCCCTGATAAATCCAGCCCTTTTTAAAATAATTTGAAAAAGCTACTTTAACTGCCTGAGCATAGTCAGCGTCCATTGTGAATCTGGTTCTTGACCAATCGCAACTGCAACCCAATTTTTTAAGTTGTTTTAAAATAGTGTCTCCGTATTTTTCTTTCCATTCCCAGATTGTTTCAATTAATTTTTCCCGACCCAAATCAAAACGGGTTTTTCCTTCTTTTTTTAATTGTTTTTCCACTACATTCTGCGTTGCGATTCCCGCATGGTCCATGCCCGGCAGCCAAAGGGTTTTAAGCCCCTGCATTCTTTTCTGGCGGATTAAGATATCCTGACAGGTAGCATTTAGGGCATGGCCCATATGCAAGGAACCCGTTACATTGGGAGGGGGAATTACGATTGAAAAGGTTTTTTTCCGTTTACCGGGAAGATTATCTGGATTAAAAAAACCGGACTTTTCCCAAAGGCTGTAAATTTTATCTTCAGTTTTTTTAGGTTCGTAGGCTGATTCCATATTATTATTATATCGTTTTTATTTTTTTTGAGCGAATTATTCTATTCTTAGATTGGCTTTTGCTTTAAGGTTTTGCCAATGCTTTAACTTTCCCGAAGGAAAGTTAAAGTAAGAATTAATTCCCGTCATCACGGCGTTGTCAGTGCAATAATAAGGTTCGGGAATCATTAGCTTGGTTTCAGGCAAAGAATTTTTGATTGCTTTTTTTATTTGTTTTTTCAGCTCTTGATTAGAGACAACCCCTCCTCCTAATAGTAAAGTTTTTACCCGAAAATCTTTGGCGGCTTTTAAGGTTTTTTTAATTAAGACATCAAAAATCGCTTGCTGGGTTTCAAAACAGATTTGGCGGATATAATTTTTATCTTTTTTTATTTTCGTACTCCTTGTTTTAAAATCATACAAAACCGCTGTTTTTAATCCTGAAAAACTAAAATCGTAATTTTTGCTGTTTATCATGGGCCTGGGTAAATTAATTTTAAATTTGCAATTTGCCATTTGCCATTCTTCAGCTTTTTTTTCAATAACAGGGCCTCCAGGATATTCCAGTCCCAGAATACGGGCTACCTTATCTAAGCATTCTCCGGCTGCGTCATCCTGTGTCTCGCCCAAGATTTTATATTTTTTAAAATTATTCATTAAAATCAATTGGGTATGGCCTCCGGAAACCACCAGGGCCAAGGCCGGAAAAAAGCCAGAATCTTTTTTTAAATTAATTTTTTCTTTAACAAAATTGGCGAAAATATGGGCTTTAACGTGATTTATCGGAATAACAGGCATTTTCCAAAAAAAAGATAAAGCCCTTGCCAGATTTATTCCGGTCCATAAACAGGGTTCCAGTCCCGGCCCTTCGGTTATTGAAATCGCATCAATATTCGGTTTTTTAATTTTTGGGATAAATCGCAAAAAATTATTAAGCAGTTCCGGCTCTTTGTCTAAAATTTCTTTTATTGTTGTATTTTTTCTTTCCCAAGTTGCTAATTCGATTCCTTTTGGAATCGCCCTGAGCCTGTCGAAGGGTGCAATTTGCAATTCCCCGGCTTTTTCCAAAACTTTTTTTAAAACCGGAATTAAATTTTTCTGGTGAGCTCTTAATGCTAAGGCAGGATAAACCCCGCCCCATTTTTTATGGATTTTTATCTGGGAAGAGACAACGCTAGAAACAACATCAAAAGAAACCTGATTTTTTCCCCGCCGCTCAATTTTATTGAACGAGCCTCGCCCCCTTGGGGCGGGAGCTCTAATTATAGCCAAAGAAGTATCATCGCAAGATGTTTCAATGGAAAGGATGTTCATACTAATTCAAATTTAACAGGTTAAACGAAATTTATCAATTTTTTCTTGCTATTTTTATTGTTGTTTTTCTTGATATTTTTTTATTTTTTAGATACAATAATTAGCGTTGGTAAGGCCCTATCGTCTAGTGGCTAGGACAGCAGGCTTTCAATCTGCTAACAGGGGTTCGATTCCCCTTAGGGCCACCATTATTAAAAATCCGAGATATTCACGTTCTCGGTTTTTTTATTTTTTCATAATATTTTATGGTATAATAATAAAAATAAATCAGAATTTAATATTATTTAAAGAAAAAACATGTTTCAAAAACAAGAAGAAAAAATTATTACTTCCTCGTTTTTTTTAATAAAAAAATTATAATTTTAATTTTTATAATTTTAATTATATTTTTTGCCTTATTGGCAGTTTTTTATTTAATAAATAAAAAACCAAAACCCCTTCCTCCTCCGCCAGAACAAGAACAAAAAAGTTCTAGCGGTTATAATGGCATGATTCCGGATGTTATTTATAATTTAAACGGTACAATTAAAGAAATTTCAGGGAATATTATTGTTGTTGAAGGAGACGCTCCTTATTGGGAAAATCAAAACGGTTCGGCCGATGAACCGGATGAGAACAATCAACTGCCGAGCACACAAAGAATAAGGCAGATTCAAATTAATTCAGAAACAGAAATTACTCGCTTAGACCTTGTTGTTCATAAGGAAACGGGGAAACTAATGTCTCAGGAGGTTAAAATAACCTTGAAAGACCTTAAAACAGGAGATCGTGTAACCGTTATTTCTTCCCAGAACATAAAAGACAAGGAAGTGTTTCAGGCGACTAAAATTAGGTTAATGTCCGGCAGTAACAAATAAAATAATAAAAAATGAACAAAGAATTTAAATTTTATTTTATTTTTTCAGTTTCATTATTTTTATTTTTCTTGCCAAAATATTCTTTGGCGATAGATGATTTTATTTTAACAATCAATGATGACCCGCCTGCTCGCTGCAATTTTTCTCAGCCGAGAGCTGAATTAGACTGGGAGAAAGCGACAACCACAAATTATCGTGTTTTTAGAAGAGAACTTCCCAATCCTTACGGTGTCACTCCTTTATACACTACCACTAATTTAACTTATATAGACAACAGCATTCAAAGCGACAAAGAATACGAGTATCAGATTAGAACAGATGGCGCTTACATATCAAATAATGTCATAGCGACAAAGCGTTATTGTCCGCCTTCCATAAACAATATTAATTCTTCTTGTTCTGGCGGGCCTAAAATTTATCTTGACTGGAGTTCTGTTTCGGGTAGTTTAAATTTCTATAGAATTTGGAGGTATAAAAAATCAGAAAGTCCCGCAAGCGCCATATCAATATGGCAAGGAAATGCTAATTCTTATACAGACGGTTATCTTCTTGAGGGAAAAATAACTTACAACTATTTTATTGAAGCTGTTTGGTTAGACGGCGGTTCAAATACTTCTCAGCCCAGGGAACAAGAAGCTAAAGCTTGCAAGCCAATTATTAGTTTTAGCACGAGCTGCGAAATGGTTTCTGATCCCGGAGGCCCTAAATTTAATTTATCGTGGAATCAGCTGCTGGGAGTAACGGGATATGAGCTTTATAGAAACGGAGTTAGAATAGCAGAAATTAACAGCGCTTCAACTTCTTACGCTGATGCCTTATCTGAAAGCTTTTCTCAAGGCTATGGAAACCCGGGCAATCTTTTATACGATTTAAAAGCCTTGTTTCCTTCTGAACCTACCAATGCCACTACTCAATTGGCAATTTGGCGTTGCCCGCCATTTTTAGAAGTTGAGCCTAACTGTTCTACAACAGCTAATTTTCGTCTTTCTTGGACAAAAACAATGGGAACTGGTTTTTATGATGTTTGGAGACTTTTGCCGGGACCCAATACATGGTTAGGTCAAACTCAAAAAGCTACATGGACCGACCCGAGTCCTTGCGGTCCAGAATGTAATGGAGTTACTTATAGAATAATCACGTCTGAGCCTTTAAACTCAAATGATGTTACAAAAAACATCGATTGTTTAACGACAGATCCGCCCTCACCAGCTCCAACTTTATTAGAAATAAATTCTTTTTGTCAGGGATTAAACCCGGCAATAGAAGTTAATTGGCAACAATCAGGCAACCTTTCTTATTATCAATTTAAAAAGAACGGGCCAGTTTATGCCACCATATCTGATAATTATTATATTGATTCAGGCATTACTTCGGGCCAGAATTATACTTATACTGTTACAGCTGTGGGGCCTGGCGGTTCTACGGCTGCTCCAAATAGTCTTGCAGCCCAAGCTTTAATTTGTTCGGCTCCTGCATCTCCGGGCCCTGTTGATTTAGCTACTTCTTGCGCTACAGGGGAGCCTGTAATAAATATTTCTTGGAGATCTGTTTCCAATATATATAGCTACGAAATTTTTAAAGGTACTTCTCCAACCAACTTAGAATCTTTAATAAGCTTTGATTCTAATGATCCGGAATTTTATTCTTTAACTTGGTCAGACGAAGGACCAGCAATCAATACTGTCTATTATTATAAAGTAAGGGCCAATAGAACCCCGGCAGGTCCTTATACTGATTCTTCTCCAATTAGCCAGATATTAACCTCTGATTGTTTGCCCACTCGACCTTCCAGGCCTACTTATTCTAATTTTTGCGAGGGTTTAAATACAGGAGTAACTCTTTATTGGGAATCTGACGGAGAAAATACGTCTTATTACGAAATATATAGAAACTCAACTAAGCTTTCATTTACCATTCCTTATTACGAACAAACAGCAACAGATACAACAGGCTTAGAAAATATTACCTATCAATATACAGTAGTTGCGGTCGGTCCGAGCGGAAAAAGAGCAACAAGCTCAGCTAGAAGCGTTTATACTTATTATTGTCATCGGCCAGATTCATTTACCATAAATAATAATCCATATATTTATTGTCAAAATGGAAATCCTTGGGCGAGCAATACTTGGACTTGGTCTAACCATGCCGTTAATTATTATTTAAATCGTTATTTATATGAAGGCAGTTTAATAGTAGGAACAACTACCTTAAAAAACCTTGGAAATGTAGCTAGTTCTGTTGATAGGGGCCTGGGCAATGCTATTTATTTTAATGGTGATGACGAAGTTGAGTTTCCTTATGTTCCTGAATTTGATAACTTAACTCCCAATCTTACGATGGAAGCTTGGATAAAGCCCGATAGGATAGGATTTATGAATATTTTAACAACAACCGGTACTTATTATGGTCATAAGGGTTATAATATTTATTTAAGAACTTATAAAGATGCAATGTTTAGAGTTACTTTGGGCGGACAGACGAATCCTATTGCGGATCCCGCGTTCGGAAATTATGCGACTGATACTTGGTACCATTATGTTGCCACCTATAATGGCTCGCAATTAATAACCTATATTAATGGTGTATTGCGAACTACTTCAAATGTGGCAAGTACATCTCTTCCTCTCTGGCCCTTAATAGTGAATGAAAGCCATCTTAATATCGGAGGTGAAATGAGCAGCAGCAACATCCAGGGATTTACGGGTATAATTGATGAAGTTAGGATTTATAACAGAGCTTTATCTTATTCAGAGGTTCGCGCTCACTATTTAGGATATTTTACGAATGAAACAGGACTTTTGGGCCTTTGGCATTTTGATGAGGGACAGGGAAATATTGCCGGAGATAGCTCGGGTAATAATAATCACGGAACAATTACGGGTCCCGGGTGGTCGTGGGTTAGTGTGGGGCCCCAAGTGTCAACGGCATACAGCTGGCAAGGCATAGCTTACAGTTATGGTCCCTATCCTACTTTTTCTAGCAACATTACTTCTCGTGTTACTACTCCTCGTTGTCCTCCTTCCAAACCAGTTTTAACTTTAACTCAAGATTGTTCTAATGGTTCGTCAAGTATTAAGCTCGAATGGTCTTTTTCAATGAACGTTAAAGAATACGAAATTTGGAGAAGCACGGGGACGGATCCGGCAGTCTTGAGATATGCTTTTCCAGCTAGCAACGATCCATTATCTTTGTGGTATTTGGATTATAATTTGAAAAAAAACCAAAGCTATACTTATTTTATCAGAGCCCAGGCAACCGGAACTACCGGCGTTTATACTGATTCAGCTAGCGTTACCTTAACAGCGCCAAGTTGTTTAGCTCCTGATCCTCCGGGAAATGTTAATGCTAACTCCAGTTGTGTTAATTCTTATCCCAGGGTTACCTTAAGTTGGGATGCATCACCCGGAGCTAATTCTTATGAAGTTTATAAAAACGGCGATTTTTTGGAAGCAACTGATAGTCTTTCTATTACCGAAGATTATCCCAATGTACAGGTTATGAGAAAATATTCCTATGAGGTTGTTGCTGTAAACGCTGGGGGAAGCAGTGATCCTTCAGGGCAGGAAGAAATTATTCCCGGCTATTGTTCGGCTTCGAAAGCCATTCTATCGGTTTCTTCTTATTGTTCTTCCACATACCCCATTAATGAAATTGATTTTAAAGATCCTACTTTTTTTAACACCAAACAATATAAAATTTTGCGTTCAGGAGTTGAGATTGGAAGTTTTTCAAACACTGAAACTGCAGCTTTGAATTTTACCAGCAATCCCTCCAATCTTACCGATAGTATTAATTGTGGCAATGATTCAAGCTTAGACATTGATGATAAGCTTACAATTGAACTTTGGATAAACCTTGAATATACCGGCACTAATTTTCCTTTTTTATCCAAGGGATATTATGAGGATCCTGCTTATAGTAATAATTATGAATTTGAAACCGGAGATAGCGGATCTAAATTAGCATTTCGTTGGGGGACATTAAGTGATGATAATAGGATTCTCTCCTCGGTTAATCATGGGTTTAACGCAGGAGAATGGCATCATGTTGCAGTTACCGTTGATGCAGAAAATGATGTTCTTACCTTTTATTCAGACGGATCTCAACTTGGAGCTAGTACTACCTTTAATGGCATCCTTCCAATTAATAATTCTTATTTAATAATTGGCGATGGCTTCGGCGCTTATTTTAAAGGATTTATGGATGAAGTAAGGATTTATAATAGGATTTTGAGCGCTTCTGAAATTGAACAACATTATCAAATGAATTATGAAGATGAATCAAACTTAAGAGCTCTTTGGCATTTTAATGAAGCTCATGGAATGTTTGCCCGAGACAGTTCGGGTAATAGAAACAATTGTCAAATTAGACCTCAGCTTTACTGGGGAGCAAAATGGTATAATCTTTCTCCCTCAGACCCCACCTATTCTGTTGTGGACACAAAATTTTCTTATGAATATAAGACTCTCAAAGATTCGAATCTTCAATCAAATACTGAATATTCTTATTTAATAGAAACAATAGATCAATTTAATTCAGCTTCTACTTCTCAATTAAAGACAGTTACAACTTTGAATTGCGGATTTGCTCCGGCGGCTCCCGCAATTACGGGAACCAGTAGCGGTTGTTTGGCTTATAAGCGCCCCTATACTAGCACAACCTGGGAAGGTCCCTCAAATAGCAGTTATTATTATATTAATCGTTCAACCAGCTCAGGTCCTGTTTCAAAATTTTATAACTATGTTTCTCCTTTTTTAGACAAGGGCAGTTTTGCTTTGGACTTTTTAGGAGTATCGACAGGAAGTGTTAATGTTCCTGATGGTAATTATATAGACGGTTTAAGTGCCATATCTGTTGAGTTTTGGGCTTATGTAGACCCAGGGGCATCATATAAAAGAAATGTTATGCGAGACGATGGGCTTATTTTCCATTTTTTTAATAATGAGCAGTTCTATTTAAGCGGACCTTATAATGGGGAACCTTATGTAGTTGGGAACAGCGGTTACATGGGCGCTAACCGGCCCTTGTCTGTAGGAGAATGGTATCATTTTGTTGGGACCTGGGATAGAAACCAGATAGGAAATAACATGAAGCTTTATCTTAATGGAGAATTGCAAAGCGAAAAGGTATTTATTGGTACCAATTATCTTTCCTTAGGTTCAAGCCCTTTGATTATGAACAATGGTTGGCAAGGATATCAACAATCAATTGATGGTAAATTTGATGAATTTAGAATTTATAACAGAGCCTTAGGACCGGAAGAAGTCTTGCAACATTATAATGGAATTTATAATACTGAAACAGGACTTTTGGGCCTTTGGCATTTTGAAGAAGGGTGGGGAAATACATTTTATGACATCTCTGGAAACGGCAATAACGGTTCTTTCAACTTGACTGAAGCTGATTGGTTTAATCCAGACCCTTCTTCGCCTGAGTTTAAAGATGAAATACATAATCCTTCTTTAATAGGAAGAACCGAATATGATTATAATTTTTCAGCTTGCGGTCCGGGCGGAAATTGTAATTCTTCTTCTTGGTCTGTAAAGACCATGGCTTGCGAGCCTTGGATAGAAGATTTTGCGATAGAGGCAGCTTGTGGTGCTTCTGGAACTCAAATAAATCTTAGTTGGGAGGGAGAACCTGGGGCTCAGGTTGATATTCGCAGGTCTTATGGTATCCCGCAAAACCAGGAAGATTTAGAAGAGATAGCTACTACATATAATAATTATTATGAAAATTGGACAGATCTTGAGCCTGGTCATGATTATGGCTATCAAATTGAACTTTGGAGCCCTTGGGGACCAACCGGCGCCACAAGCGTTCTTTCTTTTGTTGAAACCACCACTGCTTTATATTGCGGAGACATTCCCAGCAAACCTCAAATTACGGTAAATCCTGATTGTGTATATGTAACTGAGCCTGCAATGTATATTGATTGGGAGTCAGATCCTTTAGGCAAAACTTCTTATTATGAAATTTTTGGAACAGACACTGATTGTGGTAGCGCTGCTTATCCTGGAGATTTTCTTTATATTGCCGACAGATCATTAGCTGATCCAACGGACTATCCACACGTAGACGAAGTTTTTTCAGTTGAGGAAAATCATCCTTATTGCTATTACGTTAAAGCTGTTGGGAATTCAGGTGAAAATTCTTCAGACCCAAAAGGCGGCGTCTCTGCGTTATGCTATAACCAACCGCCCCAACCTCCAAATCCTTTAACAAGAGTAGATTGGCTTTCAACAGCTGATAATAATGGAGTTAGCGTTACGCTAAGTTGGGGAGATGGTTTAAACGAGCAATATTATGTTCTTGAAAGAAGAGAATGCAGCCCGGATAATTGTTTATTGCCGTTAACTGATTGGGCGGAAGTAGCTACCACTGAAAGTCGTATTTATCCGGACTATAATCCAGTGCCCTCCAATCCTATTCCCGCAGGCTATATAAATGATGGAAGACATTATCAATGGCGAGCAAAATCTTATAATCAGTTTGGTAGCACCTCTTCTCTTTATTCTGATTTTTATATTCCGATAGCGATACCTGGCAGCTTTAGTATAACTGGTCAAGAAAATGGAAATAGTATTAATGTGTCTTTGACAGAACCTAATACAACACCAGCTTCCGGTAGGGCTTACTATACTTTTTATCGAAGCAATCAAGATGAAGTAATCAGCAATCCGCCGGATTTTGATGAATGGGAATCTTCTTGGGCTACTTTTAGCGATGATGGTCAATGCACTGGAACAACTTCTAGAGAATGTACAGATTATTCTCCAAGTCGTGAATATCGTTACTATATGGCAGTAGCAAGAGCAGAACATTGGCAAGATCATCCCTGTCAAACTGAATATGGTCGTCGTAATTATACTTTTTCAGACATAATAGATTTATTTATTTTTGCTCCCAAATGGAAAGAAATCCCGGTTTATTAGTTGGTTAGTTGGGTATTGAAAAAGCGAGATTGCAAAGTCTTGCTTTTTTGTTAAAATTATATAAATAAATTAATAGTAAAAAATATGGCTCAGGAAAACTATAAGGCAAGCTTAGAAATGTTTTTAAAAAATAAAAAACTGACAATAGTTTTGTTTTCAGTTCTTTTGACCGTTATTTTATTAATCATTTTTTTTACTTTTTTTAAAAAAGAAAAAGAAAAAATTATTCTTCCCAAAGAAGAAAAAAAAGAAGAAATTCAAGTTTCAGCCGTTGAAACTTTTGTGCCTGAAGTAATTTTTAGTTTGACCGGAGTAATTACGGACATCGACAAAGATATCGTTACTTTTAACGCCTCAGTCCCTTATTTTAATTCCGAAGGAAAAAGGGCAAACATCAGCGAAACAAGAAAGGCGAGCATTGATGAATCGACTAAAATTTTTCGTTATTTGGTGACAAAAAACAAACAAACCGGAAAAAGTGAGATAACCGAAGAAACCCTTAAAATAAGCAACCTTAAAATAGGCGACGAGATAGAGGTTGTATCCGGAAAAGACATAAAATATAAAAAAGAATTTTTGGCGATTAAAATTAGGATTTTACAAAATTAATCTTTAAATTTAAAAAAATGGTAAAAAAAATAAAAAACAAAAGAATTTTAGCGATTGTTTTCTTTTTATTTGTTTTTTCTTTCGGAGGTTTTTCTTTTGTAAAAGCCCAGCTTGTATTGCAAATTTCAGCAACCAGCTGTCCCAGCCAACAAGGAGAGGTATGGCTAAATTGGAACGATCAAGGCTCTTATACTTATACTATCCAAAGAAGGGTTCTGCCCTTGGGTTCTTTCGGCTTTTTGGCTTCTACAACAAGCTTGTCTTATATTGACCAGACCGTTATCAGCGATTTGTCTTATGAATACAGAGTAAGCACCAGCACTGTTTGGTCAAATACGGTTCCTGTAGCGGCTTTGTATTGCGCAACCGTTTTAAATCAACCGGACGGTTCCTGTCCAGGTTATCAGCCGCGTATTGCCTTGCAATGGGCCCAGGCTTTGGGCACCACGGTTAACAGATACGAAATATGGAGAAGGCAAAATGGAGGTTCTTATATTTTTTTGGCCTCTACGACTCCGGCTGTTTTGACTTATTATGACGGCCCTGATATTGCCGGAGGAGATTCTTATGATTATTACATTAAAACTTATTGGAACAGCGGAACAAGAAATTCTTTGACAAAAAATATTCCCGGGCCTTCTTGCGCTCCCAATGTGACTTTCAGCACCACCTGTGAGAGCGCAGTTCCCGGAGGGCCGAGTATTAATTCGTCCTGGGATAGCTTATACGGAATCAAGTACTATAATGTTTATCGGGAAGGCCCTGGAGACCCGGAACATTTTTTAGCTTCAACTACCCTGAATTATTTTAAAGATTTTCTTGTTAATACTTTTGCTTCCGGATACCATCAGTTCGGGACTCTTTATTATACAATCCAGCCGGTTTGGCCCAACGGTTCGGCCCAGTCAGAAAAATCATTAATTATTTTCCGATGCAGCCCTTTTTTAACAATAGAAAATAATTGTAAAGAAGGGGAAGGTCCCGCAATGCTTCTTTCATGGACAAAAACCCAAGGAGCAAATCAATATAATATTTTTAGGGCAACCGGCAGCGAACCATTCGGCTCAGATCCTCTTTATCAAATTTCTTCTAATCAACTAGAAGATTATTTAGGAATAAATCCCGAGTGTTCAGATGGTATTTGCACTTTTAGATACAGAATAGACGCTCAAGGTCCGGGAATTAATGAATCTTCCGTTGAAGTTTCCAAAACAATAGATTGCGCTACCGTTGAAAATCCTTCTCCGGCTCCGGTCATGAATGACCCCTCGGCTTATTGCGTTTCAAATGATTCTCGAATAAGCCTTTCCTGGTCGCCATCAAACTATACGAATTATTATATTCTTTATCGCAATACTTTTACCACTACTACCTGGAAGTATCCTTTTACTGTTGATAACAACGTTACCGGCGGGAACGAATATACTTATTGGGTTGATGCAATCGGCCGGATAGGGAGCCAGCCGACTACTTCTGTTAATCAAAAAACAATAACGGCGGAAAACTGTACTAACCCTTCAGGCCCAAGCGTTTCTTATGAAAAGGGCTGTTTCCATACCAGGCCTTATATTGATTTGTCATGGAGCGTTATTTTTAACGCAAGGAGCTATCTTATTTACAGGGGAACTTCGATAAATAATCTTACAATTATAGGAGATCCTTTACCGGGGAATCAATCATTCTACAGAGATGATGACGCAGCGCTTGAGCCTTCCGAGGTTTATTATTATAAAGTCGTGGCAGTCGGGCCCCTAGGAACCGTTCCCGGAGAATCTTCAATTTCTCCAGCTCAGCTGACCTTAAGCTGTTTACCTTCAAATCCCGCGCTTTCTTTAAACAGAAGCTGCAATGGCTCCAATTCGGTCATAAATCTTTCTTGGGTTTCCGATACTGTTAATGCTATGCGCTACGATATTTATCGTAACAATAGCTTTAGGGTTACAATCGATGATCCGGCAGTCAATACTTATCAGGAGAACGTTGAGGGCGGAATGAATTATGAATACAGGGTAGAATCAATTGGCTGGGATGCCAGAAAATCAATGAGCAGCGCAAGCATAACTTCTTATTATTGCCTTCCACCGGGGCCCTTTAGCATGTATGAGCCTTCCCTGCCCATTGCTTGCAATGATGCTTATCCCTCGACAACTATTTCTTGGGGGGTCAGCAGCAATGCGAATTATTATAATTTAAATCTTTACCGGTATAATCCGGGGACAGAAACAATAGTAGAAACGACAGCCTATCTTTCTAATTTTTTCTCTAACAATGCCGATAGCGCTTCCAGCCCTTTTATCAATAAGGGACTGGGCTATTCTCTAAAGCTAAGCAGTTCATCCAATCAATCTGTAATTATTCCCTACAATGAAAGTTTTTATTTTCCGCCCGGACAGGACTTTTCTTTGTCTTTTTGGGTGAAATTCAATGCTTATCCTACGGAAAATTATTATGATTTCATCGGTTATTTTGGAAATACGGCTGCCGAGGGTTATTGGTTTTTTGGAATGGAGGGACCGGACAATGGTGTCGGTCCATGGAATCAACTTAGATTTCGTTTTTACGACAACAGCATTCCTCAAAACAGCATATCGTGTAATTGTGGCTGGGTTCCCGCTTTAAACAAATGGTACAATATAATTGCTACCGTAGACAGGGATGGATACGCCGTTATTTATTCTAACGGAGTTGAGACTTGCAGATGTGGCGTGTCGTCTATAAACGATATTGGTACAAATAAGCCCTTTAAAATTAATAATATTTCTTATACCGACCATCATAATATCAATATTGACCATGTTAAGCTTTACGATAAAGTTTTAAACAGCACCGAAATTCAGCAGCACGTTTCCCTTACTTATGACGACAGCAATTATAACAATTTAAGGTTATTTTTGCGCTTTGACGAAGGGACAGGGGCTTATGTCTCTGACAGTTCAAACTATCGCAATGACGGGACGATAATTAATAGCCCTCTATGGGAGAGGAACGGGCCCCAATGCAACACTAAGCATCGTTGGCAGGCAAAAGCTTGCGCCAACGGTTGTACTTTTGCCGACAATAAAGTTCCTTCAGACAGCGCTCAGGCAGTGATGCCTTCTTGCCCGCCGTCAAAACCCGGGTTATCTGTTATGCCTTTCTGCCAAGTACTTGATTCCAGAACAAGCCTTAGCTGGTCTTATTCTATTAACGCTACGGTTTACGAAATTTACAGAAATGGAGCTTTTCAGGCAAGCACTTCAAACAGCAGTCCCGGAAATCCGAGCAGCAGAACTCTTATTCAAACAGGGCTTAATCCCGGAGCTTCCTATAATTATTATGTCAGAGCAAAAGATTCTGTAACGGGATTTTCCAAAGATTCCGATATAATTACTATTAATGCGGTAGATTGCAACGGTCCTTCTCAACCTCAAAATCTTATTCTTTCAGCTTCCTGTTTTGAAAATAAACCCCGAGTAGCTCTTTCTTGGGAAGGAACCTCGAATACCGAATATTATAAGATATTTAGGAAAACAGGCTCTCAACCTTATAGTTATATTGCTTCCAGTTCCGCTACTTCAACAATAAACGCCTATCCTTCGGTCAGCGTCAATAATACTTATATTTATTACATTATAGCCCATGGTCCCGGCGGAGACAGTATTCCTTCGGCAACCAGCAGTATTTTTGTTGATTATTGCCCGGTGTCTTCTGCAAACCCAATTTCAATTTTTACAGATTGCGATTATACAACCGCTTCAGCTACAACTAAAATTTCTTGGCGGGATGCTACTAATTTTAATACCAAAGAATATCGGATTTACAGGAATATTGAAAATAATACCACCAGCGCAGATTTAATTACGACAATACCAACCACAAGCTCGTCTTTTTCAAGGAGAACTTACGACGACAACAGCGGGCTCTCCAACCAGGCTTATTATTATTGGGTTAGGACAGTAGGGATTGGGACAGGGCAAGGTTATGATATTTTTTCTGACCCTGTATTAATAACAACAAACAAGTGCCAGACGCCGGTCATGGCTCCTAGCCTGTCAGATGTTCAAGTCCAGTGCGAAGCCGGAAAACCCAATCATTTGATAACTTGGCAACCGGGAGATTCCAATACTATCTCTTATAAAATCCAAAGAAACGACAGTTACGATTATTATTTTACCAGGCAATCCTCTTTTCTTGAGAAAAACAAAGAAAGTTATTCTTTAAACTTTGATAATCTGACCGGTCCTCCCGTGGGATATTTTATAGTTAGTCCTTCCAATTCTTTAAAAATTGACAGAACTCCTTTTAGCATTGAAACGTGGGTTTATCCGCAGCTATCGAGCAACGGGACGAATACCTATATGTCAATTTTGAGCCGGCTTAACGGAGAAAGCAGTTATAATGCTTTGCATGTTGAAAAAATTACAGGAAATAATACGGCTGGAAGAATAACTTCCCATTTTTATTTTATTAGGGAAAATGATGACGGGACTTTTCAGAAAGTCAGTTATCCTCGCGCTTTTTCTTCGGCACTGGTTTTTTATAACCAATGGAACCATGTTGTTTTTACTTGGGACGGAAGAAGGCAAAGAGTTTATGTTAATGGGGCGCTTAAAGAAACCTATACAATTTCAGACAGAATTTATTCTCTTGCGACAGCTACCGATCCTTGGTCCTTAAGAATTGGCCGGGGAGCCGGGGATGATGATTGGGACGAAAGATTCAACGGAAAAATTGACGAACTAAGAATCTATGGCCGGGCCTTAAGTTCATCGGAGATTACCGACCATTATATCGGCCAATATAAAAACGAGCTTTATTTGAAAGCTGTCTGGCATTTTGACGAGTCGGGAATTATCCGGAAAACCCCTGACAGCTCCGGCTATGGAAATCACGGGACGGTTTATGGAGCTAGTCCGGTTGCCGGAAAGATAGGCAATGCTTTTAGTTTTAACAGAAGCAATCAAAATTATATTGACCTTGCAAAGGGAGGTGATATTGGAACAAATAGTTTTACTTGGGAAGCTTGGATAAAGACAAACCCGAACAGCTCAGCAATGTCTATAATAAGGAAAAAGGGATCGGCTTTGCCCCAAAATTGGGTAGGAGATCTTAGGGTGGTTCAAAATAGCGGAGGCAATGCCAATAAAATACTTTTTTATATTACGGAAAACATTTATAGATATAGTTTCGCTCCTGTTGCCGATGGTAATTGGCATCACATAGTTGCAACCTGCGACAGGTCATCAGGCACAGCCAGGCCAATGGTTTATATAGACGGAGTAGCAAGCAATGGTGACCGTGCTGGTTTTTGTTATCAATTACCCGAAGTTTCAAATGGCGGAGATTTATTTTTGGCTAATTATTCTTCGGGTAATTATTTCAACGGTTTGATTGATGAGGTAAGAATTTATAATCGATATTTAACTCAAGCAGAAGCTAGTGAACATTTTAATGGAAATTTTAACGATGAAACAGGATTATCAGGTTTTTGGCGACTTGACGAAGGAAAACCGGTAAATTCAAAAGTTTACGACAGCTCGGGAAATAATAATGATGGTATTTATTGGTTGTCTTCTAATACTTCAGCCATTCCTCCGGAAGAAGTTTGGTTTGAGCTTCCTGATACGGCCCCGACTTATGTTCCTTCTTTAAGTAATAACGTTTTATATGAATATAAAGTTAAATCTTTCGGAATCAACACTTCAAGCGATTTTTCCAACTCAATAATCGTTACTCCGAACTGCGGACCTGTTATAGACAGTTTTACCATTGCGACCACTTGCGAAGACGGAGGCTCTGTAAGTGTTATTGACTGGACAACGCATAATTCCAGCGCCGGGGTAAAAATAAGCAGATTTGACGACTATGGAGCAGAAGATACAATTTTAGAACACGGTCCTTCTTCCGGAACAGTTGAGGATAAGCAAACAACGGAAAATACGCATTATATTTATCGCATAATAGCTTATGGGGAAGACGGAGAAGAGGTTTTCAGCGACAGAGATGTTACATCAAAAAATTGTGGCCAAACTCCTGCAGAACCCATAATAATGCATTTAAATTATACTTGTGAAACTTCCGCTAACCTGCCCAGGATTAATCTTGATTGGTCTACCAGCTGCGATATAACCATAGAATACCAAGTTTATCAAGCAACCAGTTCTCAAGAACCTGACGAACCCTTAGCAGGAGATTGGCCCGGTCCGATTTCTTCAGGAATTGATTGTGAAGTATCAAACGCTAAATTTTATTTATCTGCGGAAGACGAAGGAACGAACTTTTGGTACAGAATTAAAGCTTTAGGAGAGGGAGGCGGAGTTTCTTTTTCAAGTTCGGCGTCTGCTTTAGTTCCGAATTGCGAAAACATGTCTCCCAGAACGCCGGTTCTTTCTTACGATTCAATAATTTCAACCGGAGATGGGATTTCGATAAATTTAAGCTGGACTGATGCCGGCAATGAAACAGAATACAGGATTTATAGATGTTTTGGGGGCGTGGCTTATTGTTCTGATATTGGAAATTATTTATTGATGGCGACAAGAACAGCAGATGTTTTAAACTGGCAAGAGGAAAATCAAAATCCTCCCAATCCCGACCCCGAAGATATAATTGATGAATCCACTTATTATTATTTTGTTGAACCGAGAAACCCCAGCTGTATTTTAGCAGGAGATTGTCCTAAATCTAATCAGCCTGGGCCCTATATTCCCATAGCAATTCCCGGAGCTTTTCAAATTGCCGGCATTGACCAAGGAAGCAAAATTAGAATTGACCTTATAGATCCTGAGCCGGCTACCACCGCAGCCGCCGGCCTGGCTTTCTATACTTTCTATCGTGGCTCCGTAGACACTCAAGATCCTAATGCGTCTACCTGGAATATTTTTAACAGTGAATGTATGAGCACCACTTCATTGTATTGTATTGATTATGACCCTGACCCAAACTATAGATTTTATATGGTAAGAGCGATTTGCAGTCGCTGGGAGCAAACCCCGAACTTTAGTCAGTCCAATAATCTTGATTTGTTTATTTTCTCCCCCAAATGGAAAGAAATTCCGACATATTAATTTAACTTTCAAAGGTTTTTAAAAAAAGCGAGATTGTAAAATCCCGCTTTTTTGTTAATATGATAAAAATGGAAAATAATGATTATTTAAAAATCGGAAGAGCCCTTGATATTGAAAATAAAAAAGAAAGGACACTTTATCGGCTTTTGGAAATTTCCCCCGGGCTTTTATCTTGGCTGACTTTAATTTTACTTTTTTTGCTTTGCTGGAAGGAACCTTTTTATGTCGCCATTTTCGCGATTTTTTTTGATTTGTTTTGGCTGGTCAGGGTGGTTTACCGTTCTTTTTTATTGAAATCAGGTTATAACAAAATGAGAGAGCATGAAAAAATTAATTGGCTGTCTAAGTTGAAAAACTTAGAATCAAAAAATTGGCGGGATTTTTACCACTTAATAGTTTTGCCCATGCACAAGGAACCCCTTGAAATTGTCCGGGCAAGCTTTCTGTCTTTGAAAAATTGCGATTATCCTAAAGACCGCCTGATAGTAGTTTTGGGGTTAGAGGAAAGAACCAGAAAAGATGTTTCAGGCACGGCTGAATTAATTGAAAAAGAATTCGGAAAAGATTTTTTTAAATTTTTGATAGCCTGGCATCCTGAAAACCTTCAAGGAGAGATAGCGGGGAAGGGGTCTAATGAAACTTGGGCCACAAGGTTTGCTAAAAAAGAAATTATAGATTCTTTAAAAATTCCATACGAGAATGTTATTTTTTCCTCCTTTGATATTGACACGGTTGTTTTCCCCAAATACTTCAGTTGTTTGACTTATCATTATTTAACCGTAGAGAATCCGATTCGAACCAGTTTTCAGCCCATACCTCTTTTTATTAATAACGTCTGGGAAGCATCTGTTCCTTCCCGGATTTTTTCTTTTTCTTCCACTTTTTGGAACACCATGAATCAGGCCAGCCAGGACAATCTGATTACTTTCTCTTCTCATTCCATGAGTTTTAAGGCTTTAACCCAAGTTGATTTTCGACAAACCAACGTGGTTAGTGATGATTCCAGGATTTTTTGGCAATGTTTTTTAAAATTTGACGGCGATTATCGGGTGGAACCTCTTTATTATCCAATATCAATGGACGCAGTAGTGGCGAAAAGTTATTTTAAAACTTTAGTCGGCGTTTATAAACAGCAAAGAAGATGGGCTTACGGCGCCATTGAAATCCCTTATCTTTTATTCGGGTTTCTGAAAAATAAAAAAATCTCTTTAAAGAAGAAGATTGTTTTCGCTTTAAGAGCCATTGAGGGTCATTGGTCTTGGGCAACAGCCAGTTTTATTATTTTCCTTGTGGGCTGGCTGCCTTTGATTTTAGGAGGAAAAGATTTTAACGTCACCCTTTTTTCTTATAATTTACCGCGGGTTTTGAGCAATATCCTTACTTTTTCAATGATAAGCATGGTCACTTCTGCTTATTTTAGCATTCTTTTATTGCCCCCCAGACCGCCTAATTACGGAAAACATAAATACTTGTTTTTCTTTTTGGAATGGTTTGTGGTGCCCATTGTGATGATAGGATTTACTCCTTTGCCGGCCTTGGATGCCCAGACCCGCTTAATGTTGGGCAAATATATGGGTTTTTTCCCGACGGAAAAAATGAGAAAATAGTTACTCCAAGTGGATTATTTTTTGGAACTCCTGAAGTCTTCCCGCTAAAAGCGGGTGTTTTTTTAATTCCGGGTCAGAATCCAAAAGGTCTTTGGCTTCTTTCCTGATTTTTTCAACCAAAAAAATATCTTTTAGCGCGGTCATTGCCAAATCCGGGATTCCCCATTGCCTTGTCCCTAAAATATTTCCCGGGCCTCTTATTTCCAGGTCTTTTTCAGACAGCTCAAAACCGTTATCGCAGTTGACCAAAGCTTTCAGCCTCAGCCTTGTTTTTTTTGCCGGAGAATCGGTAAACAAAAAACAAAAAGACTGGTAGCGAGACCTTCCGACCCGGCCTCGGAACTGATGCAACTGGGCCAAACCGAATCTTTCCGCTCCCTCGATCATCATCACCGTGGCTTCCGGGATATCCACCCCAACCTCTACAACGGAAGTGGAAACTAAAATTTGGATTTTCTTTTTTTTGAAATCAGCCATTATTTTTTCTTTTTCCTTGGAGCTTAATTTTCCGTGAAGCATTCCCACCTTTAAGTCCGGAAAAATTTTTTGGGATAATTTTTCATATTCTTCTTTCACCGCTTTGACCTCAGCCCAATTCAAAAGCGCTTTATCCTTTTGAGTTAATAAATCCGGCGGAATTTTTTTCAGTTCATCACTGTTTTTAGGTTCAATTCTGGGACAGATGACAAAAACTTGCTTACCGGATTTAACCTGTTTTTTGATAAATTCGTAGGCTTTCTGGCGGTTGGTCGGACTGACAACTTTTGTAATAATTTTTTTTCTGCCCTTGGGCATTTCGTCAATTAAAGACAAGTCCAAATCTCCGTAAATCGTCAAAGCCAGAGTTCTGGGAATGGGAGTCGCGGTCATTGATAACAGGTGAGGGACTCGGCCGTTGTTTTTTTGTTTTTCCTTGGCAATTAACTTTGCCCTTTGTTCCACCCCGAATCTGTGTTGTTCATCTAAAATGACCAGGGCTAAGTTTTTAAATTTAACCTGGTCTTGGATTAAAGCATGGGTTCCTATTAAAAGGTCCAGTTCTCCGTTCAAGGATTTCTCCAGGATTTTTTTTCTAGAAGCTTCAATGACCTGGTTTTTTAATTTTTTGGAAACGAATTTGTCGGATTTTCCCGTCAAAAGGCCGACATTAAGATTAAAATTTTGAAGCAATTTTGAAACTCCCTGGAAATGTTGTTTTGCTAAGATTTCGGTCGGGGCCATAAAGGCTACCTGGAAATGAGCTTTAGCTGTATTCAAAATAGCAAGAGTAGCAACAACTGTTTTGCCCGAACCCACGTCTCCTTCCAGCAGCCGGTTCATGGGCCTGGGCCTTTCAACGTCTTTTAAAATTTGCCAGGCGCATTTTTTTTGGGCGTCAGTAAGCTTGAAAGGCAAAGAATTGACAAGTTTTTTCACCAATTCTACATTAATGGGAATCGGAGTTCCTTTCTGCCGGTTTATTTTCATTCTTTCTATTAAAACCAGAAGCTCGATAAAAAAAAGTTCGTCAAAAGAAAGCCTTTCTTGGGCCGCTTTAGCCAGAGAAAGGGAATCAGGGAAATGGACTTGCCAAAGGGCCTTATTTAAACTTAAAAGCTTATTTTTTTCTTTTATCTCTTTGGGCAAGGGGTCTTCTATCTCATCCCGTAATTTTATTAAGACGGGCCTTAGAACAAATCTTAACCAGCGCGAAGATAAACCTTGGGTTTCCGGATAAACCGGTACCAGCCTTCCTGTATGAATTAAAATTTTTGATTGTTCCGTTGGATAAATTTTTTCGTAAGAAGGGTTGGTGAAATACAGGCCTTTTTCTCCCATAGTTAATTTTCCTGCTAAGCAAACTTTATCTCCTTTCTTCAAAGTATTTATCAAATAAGGCTGATTGAACCAAACTATTTTTACTGCTCCGGTTGCATCTTTTAAAATGGCCTGGGTTAAAAACATTCTTCTTTTCCAAGTTTGTTTTGTTTCTATTTCTAGAATTTCTCCTTGAACGCACTGTATTTCTCCTGTTTTTATTTTGGAAATCGGCGTTATTTTTGAGAAATCGTCGTAACGGAAAGGGAAGTGGAACACAAGATCCCGGATGGTTTTAATTCCCATCCTTCTTAGTTTTTTTCGGTAAACTGGCCCGATTCTGGGTATTTTTTCGATTGGGGCGGTTAAATCCATTGTTTTATTTTTTACTATTTTTTAATATTATATTAAAATGATTAATAAATAAACACTTTAATAAAATAAAAGTTAAAAAAATATGGTATTGGAAAAAAATTTCAAAAGAAATAAAAATTTATGCCACGATTGTAAAAAAGAAATCAAAGTCAGCAATGATGGAAATTTGGAAGGAAAAGAGCTGGTTTATGAGGATAACGGTGAAAAAATCGCTATTTTAAAATGCAACGAATGTTTTAAAAAAGCTCCGGGCTTAACTAATTTCAGGAAGTGCGAAGTTTATTCCCGAGTTGTAGGCTACCTAAGGCCAATAGCCCAATGGAACGAAGGTAAAAAAGAAGAGTACGAAGAAAGAAAAAATTATAAACTGAAACCTAATTTAAAAGATAAAAAATAAAAAAATGATAGCCAAAAATCAAATTTACAAATGTGCCATTTGCGGAAATGTAGTGGAAGTTTTAACTGTCGGCGCAGGAGAGTTAGTTTGTTGCGGCCAACCGATGGAGTTACTCCGAGAAAAAACAAAAGACGAAGGCCTTGAAAAGCATTTGCCTGTTATAGAAAGATTGGCGGCGAAAGACTGTAAGGGGAGCGATGGCTTTAAAATTAAAGTCGGCCAAATTCCTCATCCTATGGAAGAAAAACATTTTATAGAATGGATAGAAATAAAAACAAGAGACGGCAAAATAGGCAAAAAATTTTTAAAGCCCGGAGAAAAACCGGAAGCTGATTTTTATACCCGTATGGATATTCTGGAGGTCAGGGCTTATTGCAATGTTCACGGGCTTTGGAAAAAATGATTTATAAATTATTCTGAAATAAAAATTCCCCGATTATTATCGGGGAATTTTTGGTCAGTGCCCTCAGAAGGAATTGAACCTTCATCACAACCTCCGCAGGGTTGTACTTTATCCGTTAAGCTATGAGGGCGAATTTATGGGCGGGACTGCGTCTCGCCGTAGCAAAGACGAAGCTCGCCTTCGCTAAAGCTTCGACAGAGCTAAGGCGGAGGGGGTGAGATTCGAACTCACGGTAGAATTGCTTCCACAACGGTTTTCAAGACCGCCGCCTTCAACCGCTCAGCCACCCCTCCAAGTCGAAAAGATTAAGTAGAATTCGTCTTCGCTAAAGCTTCGGCGAAGCGAAGGCGGAGGAGGTGGGACTCGAACCCACAAACCGCTTTTTACACGGTTACAGTTTAGCAAACTGCTGGCTTGCCATTCGCCGCACTCCTCCCAAAACTATCTTTAAATTATCATTTTATATTTTTTCCGTCAATTTTAATTTCCTCGAGCTACAACCACGCCAAAAACTTCTTTAGCCCCCGATTTTTTTAAAATTCTTGCTGCTTCTTCCATGGTGGCTCCGGTAGTATAAACATCGTCCACCAAAAGAATTTTTTTGCCTTGAATTTTTTCTTTGCAATTGACCTCAAAAACGCCTTTTATGTTCTCTTGTCTTTCTTTTTCGGAAAGTTCCATCTGGGGCAAGTTTTCTTTTATTTTAATCAGGCAATCAGTTATAACGGGAATTTTCAATTTTTCGGAAAGTTTTTTGGCAATTTCTTCGGCTTGGTTGAACCCGCGGTTTTTAAGTTTTTTTCTGGCCAGGGGAATAGGTATTAAAATTTTTCCTTCAAAATTTTTTTCACACTTATTTAATGCTTTAAAATGAGTTATAATTAAGTCAGCCAGATTTTCCGACAAATCTTTGATAAAAGGTTCATATTTGAATTGATGTATTAATTTTTTGACTATTTTATTCCGGTAAGAAAGAGCGAAATAAAGCCCGTCTAGTTTTTTAAGACTGCACTTCGAACATTTGCTTGTGAAACTTAATCTTTGAGGGGTTTCGCAAAGGCAAAAAACGTTTTCTGAAATTTCCAAGCAGGCCTTGCAATCCTCGCAAAGATAAATTCCCTCTGCTTTACAACCGAGGCAAAATTTCGGGAACAAAATGTCCAATAGTAAGTTTTTAATTTTCATTAAATTTAATTTTTTTGTTATAATCAATCAATGATTGGAAATCCATTTAGATTATCTTCGAAAAATTTTTTAGGGATAGATATCGGCGTGTCTTCGATAAAAATTATTGAACTTGCCAGATGGGGAGGAAGGGTGGAGTTGAAAAATTACGGTTATTTATCTATTTCTCCTTTCAAAGAGGAGCCCTTTCAAAAATTTTCCGAAGATACTTTTCTATTATCCACTTCACAAATAATTAAGGTTATTAAATCAATTTTAATCACCGCTGACATTAAAACCAGAGATGCTGTTTTTACTATTCCTGATTTTTCCACTTTTTTTACCAGTTTTGAGCTTCCGCCGATGGGCCAGGAAGAATTACAGGAAGCTGTTAAATTTGAAGCCAGGCAGCATATCCCGGTGCCTATTTCAGAAGTTGTCCTTGATTGGTTTTTGATAGAAGGCAAGGCCGGAAAAAAAGAAACAAATTTAAGGGTTTTATTGGTCGCGGTTCCCAATGATTTAATAGGCCGTTATCAGGAAATAGCAAAGCAGGCTGGAGTTAATATTAAATATCTGGAGGCAGAAGCTTTTAGCTTAACAAGAGCTTTGGCCAAAGAGGAAAAAGAAGTTGTTTGCATTTTAGACATTGGCGCCCAGAGCAGCACGATTAACATTGTTGACGGCGGCGCTTTAAAGCTTAGCCACAGCTTTGATGTTTCCGGCAATGATTTTACTTCAGCTATTATGAAATCTATGAATGCAACTTCAGAAAAGGCTAATTTTTTAAAGAATAAATATGGCTTGGAGTCTTTAGAAACCAAAGAGGTGTTGTCTCCTTTGATTAATATTATTATAATAGAAATAGAAAAGATTTTTAAAGATTTTTATTTGGCAAGAGGTCAAGAAATTAAGAAAATAATTTTATCCGGAGGATCGGCTTTTCTTCCGGGATTAGTCGGTTATCTTTCAGCTTATTTTAAAAAAGAAACCTTAATAGCAAATCCCTTTTTAGATATTTTTTATCCGCCGACTTTAGAAAAAAAATTAGAAAAAATGGGTCCTTCTTTCACGATAGCCGTAGGGGCTGCGCTGAGAGGCATTAAACAATAAAAAATGGCCATCGAAATAATTCCAAAACCAGAATCTAAAATTCAAGAAAAAGGAAATATTTTTTTTGTTATTTCTTTAGTCGTTTTGGTTTCCTTTGCCAGCGTTTATTTTTATTTATTTTTAACTTCCCAGAAAAAATCCGAAGAATTAATAACAAAACAAGACCAGCTCGACCAGTTAAAAATTAGTGAAAATTTTACCAAAAAAGAAAAAGCAGTTTCAGTCGTTAAAGAGAAAATCGACAATTTTAACGATTTGTTTAAAGCCCACAATTCCATTCTGGGTTTTTTTGATTTTTTAGAAAAAAATACTCACATCAGGGTAATGTGGGAAAATTCAAGTTTTTCTAAAACAATGGAAGAAGCCGGCCAGTCGTATAACCTTAGTCTCTCCGCTAACGCAGACAGTTTTATAACTCTAGCCCAGCAAATCATTGTTTTGAAAAATAGGCCGGAAATTTTAAGCATGGAACTTTCCAGTCTTTCAATGGAAGAAAAAGGGAAAGTAGGGTTTAGTATTGAAATTGTTTTTAACCCAAGTTTGTTTGTTTTTAAATAAAAACTATGTTTTCTTTTAAAAACCTATCCATCATTTTTTTGCTAACGGCCCTTGTTGTGTTCGCCATTTTAGTTTGGCCTGAATACCAAAAAATAAAATCTTTAACATTAAAAATAGAAGATGTTGATTTTGAAATTAAAAATCAAGAAGATTATTTTTCTTATTTAAAAGATCTGGACGATAAAATAAACAAAGAATATAAGGACAAGATTATTCTTATCGACTATGCTCTTCCGCAAGACCCAAACCTTCCCCTGCTTTATGATTTTATGATTAAAACCTGCTCTCAAAATGGCTTGATATTAACTGGAATTTCAAATAGCGTTTCCGAACCGCCGGAGAATAAGGGCCAAGGCGTAATTACAATTAGTCTCCAGGTATCGGGAAGCTATACTGCTTTAAAGAACTTTGTTTCCGTTTTAGAAAAGTCAGCAAGGATGTTTAACGTAGAGTCCGTTTATTTTTCTTCTCCCTTGGAAGAAAATAAGCCTTTTGATTTCAGCTTAGAAGTAAAAACTCAATTTATAAAATAAAAAATAAGAAAATGGCAATTACCCTAACCAGTAAGAAAAAAAGCCAAAAAAATTTAGTTATAATTTTTTTAACTTCTATTGTAGTTATTTTTATAATTTTTTATTATCAATTTTTCAAAAAAGAAGAGCCTTTGATTGACGAGACCGAGGCGTCTCAGATTGTTAGAAAAATTAAAATAGATTTTGGAATTTTAGATAATCCTTTATTTTTGAGGCTTAATCCCTTTCCTGACCCGCCAGCCGCTCCCTCTGCCGCGGAAGTGGGGAGAGAGAATCCTTTTTATCCTTATAATACCACCACCGTCTCTGGTCAATAGATTTTATCATGACTTTAATCCAATCTTTAGTAAAAAAAGGAATTTTAGACAAGAAGAACGCCGCTTCTTTTGAATATGAAATAAAAAATTCTGGCCAGAAAGAAGAAGAGTTTATTTTGTCAAAAAAGATTGTCGACGAGAAGTTTTTGTTTGAGTTAAAAAGTAAAAATTTAAAAATACCCCTGAAAGAGCCATCCCTGGAAGATATAACCTTGGATTTGTTAAAATTAATTCCCGAAGACGCTGCCGGCTTGTATTCAATGGTTATTTTGGCTAAAAAAGACAAAGTTTTAGAAATAGGCATGGTTTATCCGGAAGACCTGAGGGCTCAGGAAGCGGCAAAATTTTTAGCGCGAAGGCAAAAAGCATCTTACAAAATTTTTTTAATAACCATAACTTCTTTCCGGGAAGTATTGAAAAAGTATAAAAACTTAAGAAAAGAAGTTACCAGAGCGCTGGAAGATTTAGAGCAAGAATTGGAAAGCGAAAAAACAACTCTTAAGGTTGACGAGGAAGAGTTAATGAGGCTGGTCGAAGAAGCTCCCATTTCAAAGGTGGTTGCGGTAATCGTCAGGCATGCTGTCGAGGGAGGCGCTTCCGATGTCCATATAGAGCCGGGCCGGGAAAATTCCAGAGTCAGATTCAGGCTAGACGGTGTTTTGCATTCCTCGCTTTTTTTGCCTTCAAGAATTCATCCGGCCGTTGTCGCCAGGATTAAAATTCTTTCCAAACTAAAATTGGATGAAACAAGAATTCCTCAAGACGGAAGATTTTCCGCTCAAATCGGGGAAGATAATATTGATTTTAGAATTTCTACTTTCCCCACTAATTTTGGGGAAAAAATTGTAATCAGGGTTTTAAATCCTAAAACCGGCATGAGAACGCTTGAACAGATAGGATTTATTCCGGAGAATTGCGAGAAAATATCAAAAGCGATCAACAAGCCCTATGGAATGATTTTAGCCACAGGTCCCACCGGTTGCGGTAAAACCACTACTTTATATGCTATTTTAAGAATTTTAAACGATGAAGGCATTAACATTGTCACCCTTGAGGACCCGATAGAGTATTTTTTACCGGGAATTAACCAGTCCCAGACCAAACCCGAAATAGGATATGATTTTGCCTCGGGATTGCGCAGTATCGTCCGTCAGGACCCGGATGTGATTATGGTGGGGGAAATAAGAGATAAAGAAACAGCTTCTTTGGCTACTCATGCCGCCCTTACGGGCCACATTGTTTTATCTACCCTGCACACCAATAATGCTTCCGGAGTTGTTCCCCGTTTTATTGACTTAGGAATAGAATCTTATTTAATTCCTTCCAGTTTAAGCTTGGCAATTGCCCAGAGATTAGTAAGGCGGCTTTGCCCGGAATGCAAGGAAGCCGTGAAACCGGAAAGTGAAGCAAAAAGAATGATTTTAAAAGAGATAGAGAAGCTTCCCGAATACATGAAAAAGAAAATAAAAATTAACCCTAATAGTTTTACTATTTTCAAACCAAAAGGTTGCAAAAGGTGCGGAGGGAAAGGTTATTCCGGCAGAATAGCAATAGCTGAAGTTTTAGAAATGAGTGAACAATTAGCCGAACTTACCCTAAGAAGAGGTTCGGAGGCGGAGGTTGCCGAAGAAGCAAAGCGCCAAGGAATGATTACAATGAGGCAGGACGGGATTCTGAAAGTTTTGTCAGGAGAGACTTCAATTGAAGAAGTAATCAGAGAAGCAGCCGAAATTTAGTAATTTTCTAAAGCATTTAAAATTATGAAAAAAATTTTTCTTGTGGAGGACGACGAATTTTTAGTCGACATTTACACCACTAAACTCAAAGAATCGGGGTTTGAAACTGAAGTGGCAAAAGACGGCAAAGCAGCTTTGAATTTTTTAAAAAAGGAAAAACCCGACCTCTTGGTTTTGGATTTGGTTTTGCCCGACATGGACGGATTGGATCTTTTGAGAGAAATCAAAAAAGAAGACCGCTTTCAAGATTTACCGGTTATTATCCTTTCGAATTTAGACAAGGGACTGGAAGAAAAAGATTATATCGGGCTCGGGGTTAAAAAATATTTAATTAAAGCCAATCATAAGCCGAGCGAAATTGTTGAAGAGATTAAAAAAATAATACAATAAAAAACATGGAACCAAAAGAAGAGCTTGATGAGTTATTATCTCTGACAGTCAAGGCAGACGCTTCCGACCTGCATCTTTCCGTAGGTCACCCGCCGGTTTTAAGGGTGGCCGGCCGTCTTTCGCCTTTAATTAAAAGGAAAAGATTGAACGCCGAAAACTCGAAAGAACTGGCCTTTGCTTTGATGAACAAGGAACAGCAAGAAAGATTTTTAAAGAAAAAAGAAATTGATTTTTCTTATACTTTCCAGGAAAAAGCCAGATTCAGGGTGAATATTTTTTTCCAAAAGGGAACAATAAGTTCGGCCCTGCGTTTAATCCCGACGAAAATTCCGACCATTGAGGAATTAAACCTTCCGCCGATAATCCATCAATTTACCAAGCCCAATCAAGGATTCATTTTAGTTACAGGTCCCAGCAGCCACGGGAAATCCACCACTTTGGCGGCTTTAATTGACGAGATAAACCATACGAGAACAGACCATATTATTACCATTGAAGACCCGATTGAATACGTTTTTCAGGATGACAAATGCATTATTGACCAGCGGGAAGTTTATCAGGACACTTTGAGTTTTTCTCGAGCCCTGACGTCTACTTTCCGCCAGGACCCAAACGTAATTATGGTGGGAGAAATGAGAGACTTGGAAACCATATCAACGGCGATTACGGCTGCGGAAACAGGCCATTTGGTTTTTGCCACTCTTCACACTAATTCTGCCGCACAAACCATTCATCGTATTGTGGACAGCTTTCCTTCTCTTCAACAGGGCCAAATAAGGGCTCAATTGGCAGCTTCTTTATTCGGAGTTATTGCCCAAAAATTATTGCCCAGAGCCAAGGGAGGTTTGATTCCGGCTCTTGAAATTATGTTTTGTAATTCTGCGATTTCCAGTTTGATTAGGGACAATAAAATTCATGAAATTCCCCTGGTTATTGAGACCTCGGCGGAAAAGGGCATGATTCCTTTGAACAGGTATTTGGCTGATTTGGTGAAAAGGGGGGAAATTAGCCTTAGAAATGCCTTGGATTATTCTTTGAATCCCAGCGAACTGAAAACTTTAATTAGGAAATAAAAAAATGAAATTTGAGTATCAAGCCAGAACAAAAAGCGGTGAAATGAGGACTGGCACGGTGGAAGCGATTTCCAGAGAAGGAGCCGTATTGCTTTTACAAAGATACGGATTTTTTCTTACTCAGCTGGAAGAAATAGAAAACGTTCCTTTTTATACTAAAAAATTAAGATTATTTGATAAGGCTTCAAGGAAAGACCTGGTAATGTTTTCCCGCCAGCTTTCCATTATGTTCAGGTCGGAAGTTCCCTTGGTTGAATCTTTGAGAACCTTGGCCAGCCAGACAAAAAAAGAAGATTTTAGGGAAAAAGTTATTAAGTTATCTGAAAGAATAGAAGGAGGAATTGCTTTTTCCCAGGCTCTTTCCAGTTATCCCGATTTGTTTGACCAATTTTATATAAACATTGTCCGGTCCGGCGAGAGCGCCGGAAAACTTTCCGAGGCCCTGGGATATCTGGCCGACCATCTGGAAAGAGATTATTATTTGCGCTCTAAAATAAAGGGAGCAATGATGTATCCTATTTTAATCATTGCTATGGTTATCGGCGTTATTTTTTTAATGACCTATTTTGTTCTTCCCCAATTAATCGAATTATTAAAATCAACCGGCCAAGAGCTTCCTTTTATCACCAGAGTTATAATTTCGGCGACCGATCTTGCCAGAAGCTGGATGGGCATTGTTGTAATGGCCGGCTTGGCGGGCTTCCTATTTTTGTTGTTCAGCCTTTCCAAAACTGAAAAAGGCAAAGCAAGAAAAGACAGAATAATTTTGAAATTGCCTTTGCTGGGCAGTTTTTTTAAAATGGTTTATATCACTAGATTTGCCGAGAATCTTTCTACTTTGATTTCCGGCGGATTGCCCATAGCTAAATCTCTGGAAATCGCGGGGAATGTTGTAGGGAATGTTCCTTATCAAGAAGCGATTTCCAAAACAACCGATGAGGTTAAAAAAGGAGAGAAAATTTCATCTGTTTTAAGCCGTTATCCGGAACTTTTTCCGCCGATGTTCACCACGATGATCATGGTGGGGGAGAAGACGGGAACCTTAGACAGCTCCTTGCTTAATGTTGTTAATTTTTATCGCCAAGAGATTGAAAGAGGGATTGAAGAGCTTTTAAAAATTTTAGAGCCGGTTTTAATTTTATTTTTGGGAGCTGGTGTGGGGATAGTCGTGGCGGCTATTTTAATTCCTCTTTATCAGGCCGTTTCTTCAGCTTAAAAATTTCAACCTTAAGTTTTCCACAACTTTGCTTTTTTAAAAATGATATAATAAATTTGTAAAACATAAAAAGGTCGAGAAAACAGAAAAATTCGAAACAAAATTATGATATTCAAAAAAAATAAAGGTTTTACGTTAATCGAGCTGTTGGTCGTGATTGCTATTATCGGTATTTTATCATCCATTGTTTTGGTTTCTTTGGGCGGAGCCAGGGCTAAAGCCCGAGATGCCAGAAGAGAATCAGATATCAGGCAAATAAGCATTGCTTTGGAAATGGACTATGATGATAACGAAGCGTATTTAGCCACAGACACTATGCCTACGGTAATATCGCCTTATTTAGACCCAGTGCCTACTTCTCCCGGGACTGCTTATCCTTATGTGTGGGTAGACAATACAGCCGCTGCATCGCAAGGTGAGGCTATCGGCGACTGGTATTGTACTTATGTTGTGCTTGAGGCTGGTAATCAAGATATAGTTGTAGCCAATCAAAAAGGAGTGCACACGGTAGACGGCACAATTGGCACCACAAGTGCGGATTGCTCTGATTGGTAAAGATTAAAGAGAATTAAATATTTATAAAAATACTTTTTTGCCTCTACTGGAAAGTAGAGGCAAATTTGTGTTATTGTTAATTAAATAAAACAATAAACAATGTTTAATTTTATTATTTATTCATTTATTTTTATTTTCGGCTTGCTTATCGGGTCTTTTTTGAATTGCGTGATTTATCGCCTTGAGAAAGAAGAAAGTTTTGTATCGGGCCGTTCTTATTGCCCTTATTGTAAGAAAACGCTCAAAGCCATGGATTTAATCCCGATTTTAAGCTTTTTGGCATTAAGGGGAAAATGCCGTTATTGCCAAAAAAAAATTTCCCGGCAGTATCCTTTGGTGGAATCGGGTACTGCTTTTTTATTTGTTTTAGTTTTTCAACATTTTGAAAACAGCCTTAACTTTTTAGGAATCATTTTTTATTCGGCAATTTTTTGTTTTTTAATAATTGTATTTGTTTACGATTTAAAACACTTTTTAATCCCCGATAAAATAATTTTTCCGGCTATTGTTTTAGCTTTAATTTATAATTTTTTTGATTTCAACAATTTATTATTTAATTTTTTTCCCTCTGCCTTCGGGGCGCTTATTTTCTTTTTGATTATTTTTTTAATTTCTAAGGGGAAATGGCTTGGCTTTGGAGACGTTAAGCTGGTTTTTCTTTTAGGCCTTTTTTTGGGTTTCCCCAATATTTTAGTTGCCCTATTTTTGTCTTTTACCATTGGTGCTATAATAGGAATAGGATTGATTGTTTTAAAAAGTAAGAACTTGAAATCAGAAGTTCCCTTCGCTCCTTTTTTAGTGCTGGGCAGCTTGATTGCATTTTTTTGGGGAGAAAAAATATTAAGTTGGTATCTTTCTTTAATTATTTATTAAAGAATAATGCATATGTTTAAAAATACGCAAAAAGGCAATGTTTATCTGCTTTTAACCATAGTGGTTGTTGCTTTTTTGACCGTGGGAACGGTTGTTTATTTACAGTTTCCCGAAGAGAAAGCAAAAATTCAAATAATAATTCCGCCCAAAGACCAGTTTAAACAGAGAGAAATACAGTTGAGCGAAGTTTTACAGTCTTTAACGTCCGGCGGGAGCAAGGAAATATCAGAAAGCGATACAAAAAAAGTTCTTGAGGGCTTGTCCGGAAAAATCCAGGCAACTCCTCAAAAAAAATCAGAAATTCAAAATGATGTTTTAGAATCTTTAATTAAATAAAACTTAAAGGTTATATTTTTAATTTTATTAAAATTTTTTATGCCAAACAAAAAAGAATTTTTTCAAAAATCAATTTCCTTGGTTCTCGGAGTCGCAATCGTCTCGCTTGCCCTGAGTTTTTGGGCGATGGCTTGGACCGAGCCTGCCCAGAACCCGCCCGACGGCAACGCCCAATCCCCCCTGAACGTGGGAGATACGGGCCAGGTAAAGCAAGGGTGGCTGTCTACGCTAGAGAGCTTATGGGTAGGATTGGAGCCTAGCACTCCAGGCGAAGGAAAAAGCTATGCCGGACTGTTAAGGGTTTTAAAGGGAGCTTTAATCAATGAAAACGGCTCTCAGTATGGTTTAATCGTGGCTACCGGCAGCGTTGGACTGGGAACCACTGATCCTGCAGCCGGCTTTAGAATGGAGGTCAACGGCAACATCAAGCTGACCGGAACTACCCCTACTTTTAAGGTTACAAACGTTGCCAGCCCCATAGCTGATTCTGATGTGGCGACCAGGGGGTATGTTGATGAGCAGTGTACCGGCGGATCAGGGAGCCCCTGTTCTTTTGGTTTAAGATTTGCCGGATATACGTCCCTTGCCTTTCACGGCAATCTCGGAGGATATAAGGGAGCCAACCAAAAATGCGCTGATGATTATCCTGATTGGAATAATGAGATTAATACTGTTCATTGGTGCAGCGTAAATGAATTGATGGAATTAGGCGCTCAATACCATTATGATTATACTGTTTGGGTTGGAAATTCATACAAAGGTTCATTTAATAATGGTTTACTGGGTGGATACTGGGGCATTTATGGAGGAGCCGGAGCCACAAGCACTATGTTTGATCCAACCCTAGATGCAGTTCCTGAATGCAAGAATTGGTCATGGTATAATCCCAATCCCCCTGTTATTAACTATGAAGGTCCTGTTGTTTACGATTCCAGTAAGTCCGGCAGGATTGGCGTTGAGTCATGTTCGTTTAGCCCCGCTTATCGGCTGGCTTGTTGCTACAGCGGAGATTAATTAATTTAAAAATTAAAAGGTCGTTTAGTTTAACTTTTAATTACTATGATAAAAATCAAAGAATTTTTTCAAAAATCAATTTCCTTGGTTCTCGGAGTCGCAATCGTCTCGCTTGCCCTGAGTTTTTGGGCGATGGCTTGGACCGAGCCTGCCCAGAACCCGCCCGACGGCAACGCCCAATCCCCCCTGAACGTGGGAGATACGGGCCAGGTAAAGCAAGGGTGGCTGTCTACGCTAGAGAGCTTATGGGTAGGATTGGAGCCTAGCACTCCAGGCGAAGGAAAAAGCTATGCCGGACTGTTAAGGGTTTTAAAGGGAGCTTTAATCAATGAAAACGGCTCTCAGTATGGTTTAATCGTGGCTACCGGCAGCGTTGGACTGGGAACCACTGATCCTGCAGCCGGCTTTAGAATGGAGGTCAACGGCAACATCAAGCTGACCGGAACTACCCCTACTTTTAAGGTTACAAACGTTGCCAGCCCCATAGCTGATTCTGATGTGGCGACCAGGGGGTATGTTGATGATAAACTGGCAGTACTGGATAATTCTAATTTATCTTCTAATGATTATGTTTATGCTGCTGAAAATGAACCACCGCCAGTGCCGCCAGAAAGTTGCGCTTATCGTTTAAGGTATAAGGGATATGCCGGGTCTTTTAACGGTAATCTTGGAGGCCCGCAAGGAGCAGCGCAAAAATGCGCAAATGCTTTTCCTTCTTTAAATACCCCCGAAAATCATATTCACTGGTGCAGCGCGAAGGAATTAAATGATTTGGGTTTGGCTTATACTTATGCTTCAGAGGCTTGGGTTAGGGATGCAGTTCTGGGTGTTGCCGATCTTCCAGCTATGTGCGGCGGTTTTTATACTATTTATGGCGGTTCAGGCTATGCCACTACCAGCAAAGATGAAGATGATGCCACTTGTTGGGCTTGGCTAAGCCCTAGCTCGGGTTTCGTGGGGCCGGTTATGAAAACAAGCGGAGGCCTTGGTGTTGCAGCTTGCAACCTTTCCAAAGCATTGCCTTGTTGCTATTACGGAAATAATTAACAATAAAAAGCTTAAAATAGATTATGGCTCCGAGATTTAAAAAGCTGTTTTTTCCGTTAATTTTTATTTCCGTAATTTTATTTTTTTTCTGCTTTAACCTTTTGCAACAAGAAATTTTTTTAAAAAAACAATCGTCAAATTTTAATGATTTTGCGGTAAAAGCCGAAGAAAAAAATTGTGAGCAAAGAATAGAAGAAAAAATTGTAAAAGGCGATTCTTTAAGCCCTATTTTGGAACCGGGCCAGACAGTAAAAATTGATTTTAACTATTATAATTGCAATGAAATTAAAAAAGGAGATATAATTGCTTTTAAATACTCTAAAAACATCGACCCGCTTGTTAAAATAGTAAAAGGCCTGCCCGGAGACAGCTTTCGCTTGGAAAAGAAAGAATCAAAATGGAGCATCCTAATAAATGATAAAATTATTAAAAATTCAGAAGGTAATCCTTATGTTTTAAGCGAGCAAAGGCAAAAAATGTTGAGTTTATACGAAAGGGATTATCAGGGCAAAATTCCTTCGGAAGCATTTTTAGTCTTAGGAAATAAAGTTTCTGGCACTATAGACAGTTCTTTTTTTGGGCTAGTTGACAAAAGCAGTATTTTAGGAAAAGTTAATTTTTAAATATTAATGAATTTTTTCGGTTTTTTAAATAACAGGTTAAAATCAAAAGGATTTACCTTGATAGAAATTTTAGTTTCTTTATCTATTGTCATTGTCCTAACGACTTTAGTTATAGCTAATTTTGAATGGGGCGGATATAATTTTGCGCTTCAAAGATCCCTTCATGTCGCTTCTCAGCAAATAAGAAATGCCCAGGAAATGGCATTTTCTTCCAAAGAGATAGGGGAGGCCGTTCCTCCGGGAGGATATGGAGTTAATTTTAATATTCAAAATTCAATTACAAAATATATTTTGTTTGCTGATAATAATGGAGACAAATTTTATAACGGTGAGCCAACAGACAAGATAATAGAAGAGTTTTCGTTGGAAGACGACGTCTCAATTTCCGGTCTTTTTATTTCTTCGCTTGCTACGGAATTTTTGGATATTGTTTTTGTTCCTCCCGACCCTGCAATTTATATAAATAGTTCATATGGTGGCGGAGCAGATTTTTCCGGCGATATTCATTTTGAGGCCGCAAACAAAGCTACGGGTTCAATCTCGGTTAACGGGGTTGGCTTAATTGAGTTAAATAAGTGATCCATAATCGTTAATAAAATGCAAAATAAAGGGCTAACTTTAATTGAAGCAGTAATCGCTCTTTTCTTGATAACCATGGGAATGGTCGGGTTTTTTAGTCTCTTTCAGAAAATTATAAACTATAATACGGTTATTTCTTCAAGGCTAATAGCCGCTTATTTAGCCCAGGAAGGAATCGAAATCGTCAGGAACATCAGGGATAATTATTGGCTGGATACAGACCCGTCAATGACTTGGGATGATTTCAGGGGAGATGGCAGCTTGTACTGCTCTTCGGGCTGTGAGTTTGACTACGAAAGCCTGGATTTTAACAGTTTCGGACAAGGTGATGATTATTTAAAAATTGACGACAATGGTGATAACAAAGGATTTTATAACTATACTGACGGACCAACCACTAAATTTAAAAGAAAAATTATAATTACTAGCAGCGAGAACGAAGAAGTAAACGTTGTTGCTGAAGTACGCTGGACCGAGAAGGGCCAAGATTACGAAATTAAGGTTCAGGAAAACCTATATAAATGGTGGATGGTGGAATGATACGCCATAGGAATTATTAAAAAATTTAAAAATGAAAAATAAAGGATTTACTTTAATTGAAATTTTAGTAACAACTACTATTTTTGTTTCTATATTCGGCATAATTTCGGGTTTGTTTTTTTCCGCCTTAAAAGTCCAAAGAAAAGCCATGGCTTTACAGGGCTTAATAAAAGAATCAAGCTATGTTATGGAATATATGAGCCGTCAATTAAGAATGGTTAAAAAAGATGATATGAATTGCACGGATCCGTCGGAACCTAAGAATTATTTTATAAACCCGGATAAAAATAGCGTAAGTTTTAAAAATTATAACGATGAATGCTGGAAGTTTTATTTAGATGAAGATGAGGGCCGGTTGAAAATAGACAGAGCCGGTAAAATTGATTTTTTAACATCAGCAGATTTGAATGTGTTGTCTTTTAAGATTAACTTATTGGGAGACGTAAATGGAGACGAAGCTCAACCCAGGATAACATTTGTTTTAAAAATTCAAGGCAATGGACAGAAAACAGAAGAGAAGCCCACAATTCAAATTCAAACTACGGTTTCCCAAAGAAACCTTGATATTTAATGAAAAAAAATAATTTTAAAAATCAAAAAGGAGTATCTATCTTTTTAGCTTTGCTGCTTATTGCTATTTTTTTAAATCTTTCCCTGGGTTTAACCTTTATTTTATTCGGAGAAATTTTAATGACAAGAGACGTAGGCCATTCAATAGTTGCTTTTTATGCCGCCGATACCGGAATAGAAAGAATATTTTATGTAGATAATTTTCAATGTTTTCAATCAGACTGTCCGGATGACTGCGTTGAAGGCTGTTTCAAGGGGCTTAAGTCCGGATACGCCATAAGCCAAGTGCCATTAGGCGAAAGCCAGGCGTTTTATGATGCTTCTTTTGTCACCACCACCGCAGAAAGGATTGCCACTTCAACCGGTTTTTTCCAGAAAACCCGAAGATCCATACAGGGCAGATATTGATATGGAAAAAAAAGAATCCGCCGATTGGCGGAAAAAAAGAATAGAAAAACTAAAAGAGGTGATTAACTATCACCGCTATTTATATCATGTCTTGAACAAGCAGGAGATTTCTCCGGAAGCTTTGGATTCTTTAAAGCACGAGCTTTATAAGCTGGAAAAAGATAATCCGGAGTTTATCACCTCAGATTCACCGACTCAAAGGGTGGAGGGGATTGTTTCCAAGGGTTTTTCTAAAGTTGAGCATAAGCTTCCCATGCTTTCTATTGAAGATATTTTTTCAAAAGAGGAGCTTTTAGACTGGGAAAAATATATAAAAAGATTAACCCCTTTCGAAGAAAATGAATATTTTGCAGAGCTCAAAATTGACGGTTTCGCCGTGTCTTTGATTTATAAAAACGGAATATTTATCAGGGGGGCTACCAGGGGAAACGGGAAAATAGGCGAGGATATTACCCAAAATCTGAGAACCATTGAAAGCATTCCTTTAAAGCTTTTTTTGCATAAAGACCCGGGAGGCGATTTGAAAACAGTCCGGGAAAATTTAAAAAAAATAATATCAAAAGGAGAAATCGAGATTCGAGGCGAGGTTTACATGGAAAAGAAAGATTTTGAGAAATTTAACGATGAAAGACAAAAAAAGGGAGAAGAGCCTTACGCCAATCCCCGTAATTTGGCAGCAGGTTCCATCAGGCAATTGGATTCCAAGTTGGTTGCCAAAAGGCCTTTGAAGTTTTTAGCTTATGATTTAGTTACCGACGTCGGCCAGAAAAAACATTCAGAGGAACACGAAATTTTGCCGATTTTGGGGTTTAATACCGACCAGGGTAAAAAATTAAAGAGCTTGGAAGAAATAGTTTTTTTTAAAGAAGATATCGAGAAAAAAAGAGAAAAGCTACCTTTTCAAATTGACGGCATTGTAATCAGCGTTGACGATAATTTTATTTTTAAAAAACTGGGAGTTGCCGGAAAAAGTCCGAGGGGAATAAGGGCTTTTAAGTTTTCTCCAAAGCAAGCTACTACTCAAATTTTAGATATTAAAATTCAAATTGGCAGAACCGGGACCGCAACTCCGGTAGCTTTTTTAAAACCGGCTCAGGTTTCAGGAACCTTGATTTCCAGGGCAACCTTGCACAATGAAGACCAGATAAAAAGACTGGGAGTTAAAATCGGCGATACCGTCGTTATTGAAAGAGCGGGGGACGTCATACCGGCCGTGGTAAAGGTGCTGCCGGAACTTAGAAACGGAAAAGAAAAAGAATTTAAAATGCCGGAAGTTTGTCCGATTTGCGATTTTAGATTGATTAAGAAAAAAGGCGAGGTTTCAAGGCGTTGTCCTAATTTAAATTGCCAGGCCAGAAAGCGCGAGAATTTTTATCATTTTTCTTCTAAAAAAGCTTTTGATATCAAAGGGTTGGGCCCTAAAATCATAGACAAGCTGATGGACGAAAAATTAATTTCTAAAATTCCGGATATTTTCACATTAAAGGAAGGGGACTTGCTGCCCCTCGAGAGGTTTGCCGAAAAATCAGCCAAAAATTTGGTTTCGTCCATTGAAAAAAGCAAAACAATTTTTTTGGCTAAATTTATTTACAGCTTGGGAATTTTTCATGTTGGAGAGGAGACAGCCATTGATTTGGCTTCTTTTTTCGGTGATATTGAGGCGTTAGAGAGAGCCTCAAGAGATGATTTGGAAAAAATACCCGACGTGGGGCCGGAAGTCTCAAAAAGTATTTTCAATTGGTTTCGCTTAAAAAATAACTTAAATTTAATCAAGGAACTCCTTTCGCTGGGAATTAGTATTCTACCTCCGGAAAAAACCGGGAAAGACCTCCAAGGGCAAAGCTTCGTTTTAACCGGCACCTTAAAAAATATTACCCGCCCTGAAGCTGAAAAGAAAATCAGGTTATTGGGAGGACATCCGTTAAATTCAATCTCTAAAGCGACCGACTTTCTGGTTTTAGGGGATAATCCCGGTTCGAAGCTTGAAAAAGCCAAGCTACTTGGTGTAAGAATAATACAGGAGAAGGAATTTCTGAAGATGATAAAATTTTAAATTAAAATGTCTTTTTTAGGTCGGATTAAAAATTGGGATTGGATTTTGATAATCAGCGCCACTTTATTAGTTTTAATAGGGTTGGCTTCCATTTATAGCAGTTCTCTGGGAAAGGAGAATTTTTTTAATTTTAAGAAACAGGTTATTTTTTTAATTTTAGGTTTTTGTTTGATGTTTATTTTCAGTCTGTTCGATTGGAGATTCATTAAGAGTAATTCTTATTTAATCTTATTTTTTTATTTTTTATGCGTTTTGTTGTTGGCCGGTCTTTATTTTTTTGCTCCCCAAATCAGGGGAGTGAGAAGCTGGTACAGGATAGGCCCTGTTTTTTTAGACCCGATAGAAATAGTTAAAATTGTTTTAATAATATTGTTGGCAAAATATTTTTCAATGAGGCACGTTGAAATGTACCGATTAAAACACATTATTCTTTCCGGCATTTATGTTTTGTTGCCCGTGATTTTAATTTTTTTTCAACCGGAATTAGGGTCTGCCCTGATTATTTTTTCTTTATGGGTGGTAATTTTAATAATTTCAGGAATTAAAATCAGGCATTTTCTTTTGATTTGTTTTGTTATTTTTTTAATTTCGATTTCAGGCTGGTTGTTTTTCTTGAAAGATTATCAAAAGCAAAGAATCTTAACCTTTTTGAACCCCGAAGAAGTGGCTCCCCTCGGGTTCGGCTGGAACCAGAAACAGGCGGAAATTGCCATAGGTTCGGGCGGGTTTTTGGGCAAAGGATTGGGCAATGGGTCTCAGACTCAATACGGATTTTTACCGGAGAATCAAACGGATTTTATTTTTGCCAGTTTAGCTGAAGAAACTGGAATTTTTGGAATTTTAATTTTATTCATTATATTTTTAATTTTTATTTGGCGGATAATCAGGATTGCTATACTTTCCCGGACTAATTTTACCCGTCTTTTTGCCTCAGGCCTTGCCGCCTTATTTGTCTCAGAATTTTTTATAAATATCGGCATGAACCTTGGTGTTTTGCCGATTGTCGGGATATCTTTGCCTTTGGTTAGCTACGGAGGGGCAGGATTACTTATGGCTTTTGTGAGCTTGGGCATTCTTCAGGGCATAAGAACAGAGGAATTGTAACTTAATTTTTCCTTTATTTTAGGTTAAAAACCGGCATTTTCTTTATCCACAGTTCTCGGTCCTTTCAGGGCCGGTTTTTTATTTATATAATACACATAATATATATAAATTTCATATTATATATATTAGATATCCGATACTGGTATCGGGAGTAAAATATTTGGTTAAATTTGATATCAAATATGGAGAAAATAGAGCAATATATATCGCTTCAAGAAGCCGCAAAATACTGCGAATATTCACAGGAGTATTTGTCTTTGAGGGCCCGCCAGGGCAAATTAAAAGCAATTAAAATTGGCCGGAATTGGGTTACCAAAAAAGAATGGCTGGAGGATTACTTGAAGAACTTTAATAATAAAAACGGGAATCATTCGCTTTCCCCAAAAACCCCTGAAATTTTAGCAAAACCAAAAGAGTTAATTCCTCTGCCCAAAGAAAAATTTTCTTTTCCTACCGTAAAACAATATTCATGGGTTTCAAGGAAGTTTTCCATTCCCCTTGTAAAGCATCAGCCCTTTTCAGTCAAAGAATTTTATTTTTCGAAAAAATCGGGCCTTTTTATTTTCAAAAAATTAGGTTTCGGATTGGCGCGGGCTTTATTGGTAATTTTTTTAATAAGCGGAGTTTTTTTTATTTTCCAAAGATTTGAATTAAAAAATTATTTGGAAAAAAACGCAGCCGCTCTTTCTCAAAACTTTTTTTTGCTTTCTCGGACAATGGATTTTAAAGACATTCAGGCGGCTAACGCAGGGGCTCTTAAAGGATACGGCGAGTGGCTTTTCTTGTCTATTAAAAATTTGCCGACAAATATCATAGACGATTACTGGGCTGCCGATAAATTCGTTGAAAAAAAATTAAAGGGAGGATATCTTCTTGTAATTAATTTTTTGAATCCAAAAAAAGAAATCGCCCAAGAAAACACAGCTCCTTTGCCGCAAGGCTATATTGAGGAAAAACCCAAAGAAGGAATGGTGGTATTGCCTTATGAGGGAGAGGGAACAGAAGAAGAGATTGCAAAAAAAATAAAAGATTCTTTTTCCGACGAAGTAAGGGTTGAGCAAAAAGACAAAAGCTCGGGCATCATTACTCCGATTTTCAGAGAGCAAAAAGAGGGAGACAAATATTTTTATGTTTTGGTCCCCCTGAATCATTAATTTTTGTCTGAAAAATAAAATGAAAGACAATAAAAACAATTTAACCGGAAAAGCAGCAGGATTATTCTTAATTTTGATTTTATTCGGATCGGCTTTTTATTTTGCGAAATCAGTTAGAGCCCAGACAATAGTGAGCGATTTAAGGATTTTATATCAGGACGAAATAAAAGACACTGATGGGACTTTAATTCAGGACGGCAAATACAATATAAAATTTGTAATTTATGACCAAGAACAGGGAGGCAAGGCCTTGTGGGAAGAAGACCACATTTTTTACGACGCCATTTATGTTAAAGACGGAAAATTTAAAATAGTTTTAGGCAGGCTGGCCCCCCTTGAGCTCAATTTTAATCAGCCGTCATTCTGGTTAGGTTCGGCTATGGGAAAATTGGACGAATCAAACAATATTAACTGGGAAAGCGAAATGAAACCCAGGAAATCAATAATTTCGCTTAAAGAGCTTTTAAGAGAGAAAGGGCTTGAGCAATTGCAAGATGACGGATTAACCGACGAAGAATGGCAAACAATCTTCGCTTTGATAGAAGAAAAATTAAAAGAGCAGCCTAATTTAGTAATTCTTTTTGACGCCGAGCAATTGAAAAATTTCGGAGAAGCCGGGGGCCAGGCCGGCTCTAAACTATTTGACGTGCTCCAAAACCTGATAACCTTTATAAGTGATAAAATTTCCCAAATTCTTGAAGAGATTTCCAAGATAGGAGAAAAAATAGACAATGTTTCAGCAAGACTGGAAGGGATAAGCTCCCTTTTGGCAGATATTAAATTTAAAATAGATGTCCTTTATAAAATTTTTGTTGAAGACAAAGGATTGGCTCCGGCTCAAAGCCCCTTGGAAACAAGTTATTCCAATAAAAAAATTGAAAGAATGGTTTTTAAATCAGGAGAAGTTTCTTTAAAGATTTTTAATCAATCAATAAAAGAAAACAGCCTGATTTTTATTAGTTTTTCTCAAGACCCGGGAAGCTCATGGTGGGTTTCCGAAAAAATACCGGGTTTTTCTTTTAATCTTTCTCTAAGTTCGCCTTCGGAAAAAGACTTAATCTTTGACTATTGGATTTTGAATGAAGAGACAGAAGAAGAGGCCGAATTAACTTCAGATGGCGAAACTTCGGAAGGTCCGCTAGAAATAAACGGGCCTGAAACAAGCGAAGCAATGAATATTGAGACGGAAAGTTCAAACGGAGAAATGCAAACGCAAGAAGCCACTTCAACTCAAGAAATTATAGAAAATCCGACAGAAACAATAGAACCGGAAATAAAAGAAGAACTTCCTTTAGAGCCGGAAATAAAGACAGAAGAAGCAACCGGCTCGAACAATTTGCCTCCTGAAAATTAAAAACAACATTTAATTAATAAATGGAAAATAATCCCAAAAATATATCTTTTAAAAAAGTTGCGCTAGCTTTAGCTTTTTCGGGAGCAGCTGCCTTGATTTATGAAATTTCAGCCACCGAAGTTTTATTTCATTATTTCAATAACAATATTTATTCGGCGACTACGGTTTTGGTTGTTTTTCTTTCCGGATTGGGATTGGGTTCTTTTTCTATTTCTAAATATTTAAAAGAAATAGAATCAAAAGAATTTGTTTTTGTTTTTTTTCAGCTGATTATCGGTTTCTACGCCATTATTTTTTTTACCAATTCGAACATCGTCCCTTTTTACATAAATTTTATTAATGAATTTATTCCCCAAAATAATTTTATTTTTATTATTTTAAGCAAGTTTTTGGTTGGCGGCTTGTACCTTGCCCTGCCCGCTTTTCTTTTCGGCACCTCCTTGCCTTTAGCGGTTTCAATCGCAGTTAAAGAAATAAAAGAAGCCGGAGAAAAAGTCGGGTATCTTTATTCCTGGGACCTTTTAGGTTCAATTGCGGGAATTTTATTCGCAGGGTTTTTAATTATGCCTTTTGCCGGCCTGAAAGCAGCCTGTTTTTTCGGCAGCGGTCTTAATTTTATAAGCGGTTTTATTTTATACAAAGAGGAAAAGAAAAAAAGATTGGTTTTTATAATTTTAATTTTAATTGTTTTTTTGTTTTTTTATTTTTTAATGGACCCCTTTGAAAAAAAAGGAACATTCGTGATGGAAAATAAAAAGATTGAGAGCTATTCCGAATCGGGAAATTCAGTAGTTGATAATATCGAGAAGTTTGACTCTTCTTTCGTTCCCAAAAATAATATTCTTGGCCAGCTTCCTTCCCCTTTCGGAGTTTTACAGGTGATTTTAAGAGAGGGCGACATAGAATTGTATATTAACCATCAAGACCAGTGCGGAAAAAATTTTCAAAGAGAGAGAAGCCTCGCTTCTTTTGCTCTGAAAGCTAGCGAAAAGGGAAACATCAAGGTTTTAGTTGTTGGCCTTGGCTGCGGCCTGACCTTGGACAGTTTTCTTAAAGATGACAGGGTCTCGAGGGTGGACGTAGTGGAGATTAATTCTGAGATACCAAAATTAGTCCATTATTTTTTTGAAGAAGGCCAAAGCCCTTTAAACGACAAAAGAGTGAATTTGATTATTGATGACGGATTTCATTATTTGCAAAACACGGGAGAAAAATATGACATTATAAGCGTTGATATAGAAAGTCCGTTGGTGGCCCATTCTTCTCCTTTGTACACGGTGGAGTTTTTTAAATTTGCCGCTGAAAAAATCGAAGAAAAGGGTATTTTCGATATCTATGGTTTTGGCGGCTCCACCGAATATTTGAAAACTTTTTATGATTCTTTGAATCAAGCTTTTTCTTTTGTTTATCTTTCCGGCATTGTGGATACGAATCCGGCAATATTTTTAGCCTCTTTAAATCCTTTGGAAAAAATAAACCTTTCAGCTTCAGAAAAAGAAATGGTCGAGACAATCAAAAAAGACAAAAAATTGTCTTTAAGCACCCTAAATCACCAGCTTCTGAAATATTATTATGGCAAATAAGCTTTTTCAAAGTTTTATAATTTTTTTTCTTCCCAGGACGCTGATGGCTATTTTAATCTTTGCTTTTATGGCTGTTTTCGGTTTTTTTGTTCAGGCTAAGGTTGAAATGAAAGTTGCCGATTACAACCTGGGAGATTCCCATCTTGAAATTGAAAAAAATTCCAATTCCGAAATTATTGATTTAGCTAAAAAAGAAAATGACAAAGAGACAGCAGCGGGCCAGGTTAAGATTGTGGATCAGTATTTGCTTTCCGACCTTCCTGAAAACGAATTCTTGGGAAAATATCCCCAGCTGAAATCCGGCTTTGAAGACCTGAAAATAGAAATAGAAGCTGACCAGCCTCTTTTTAAAAAAGAAAATTTTTACCATGCTAAATCTTTTTTTGATAAAATAAAATCTTCTTTTTTGGGCGAAAAAATTTCAGATTACAGATTAATAAGGGAAATTAAGAATAATGGAGAAAAACTGGAAACGAGTTTTAATGTTTCATCTCTAAGCTTTAAAACCGTTTACGAAGAAAAAGAAGGGAAAATAAAACAAGGGCTGTCTCTGGAGAACAGTTCCGACCAAGAAATTAATTTTCAACTGACCCTGACTCATTCCTTGGCCGCAGAGCAGGTTTCTTTTAATCAGCAAGAGTACGGTTTTTTTGAAACCCCTTTAATGCTCCCGGCAAAAGAAGGAAATTCCATATCTTTTTTTTCCAACATTCCGGGCACCGGGAATCTGACTTTCACTTATGATTTTTCCGATTTAATGAATTTAAATCCCGAAATCTGGCTTTTCAGGAAAGACTCAAAAGCAAATCTTTTGGTAAAAACCTTTTTTTCAATTGCCCCCCATTCTTCAACAATTATTGACCCGAGTTATGTGGTGGATGTTGCTTCTTCTTCTACAGCTACAGCTTACAGCTTTCAAAGGAAAACCTGGCATGACGGGACCCGCTTTTGGGTCGGTTTCCATTCAGACTTGGATAATCGGATGGAATTTTGGTATTCAACAGACGGCACCAGTTGGACTGAAAATACTTCTGCCAGAATTTCCATGGATACTTATGATTTTTCCGTTGATTGCGATTCTTCAAACTGTTTTATTGTTTATCCCAGCAGTTCTGCATACCTTATAGCCAGAAAAGACAGCGATCTTTCGGTTTATCCTTCTACTAATTGGGCTTGGAGCGCTGCCACCACTGTAACTTATATAGCGGGTTACGTCAAAACCAAACCTTTTGTTTCCAGAAGCAGTGGCGGATATTTATGGGTGAGTTTTTTCCATGAAGGCTCAAGGGGCAACAAGAACTTTAGTTATATTAGCTCTTTAAGCCCAAATAATATCAATAATTGGAATACTGTGTCTACTCTGGATACTACGGTGGCCTATTACCATGGAGTAATTGTTCGTTCCACCGGAACCCGCATGTTGGCTGTCTGGGCTGAAGACCTGAAAATTCTGTCAAAAAAATATAATGGTTCAAGCTGGGATTCAACAGCAACAACGGTTGGTTATTTGTATTCAAGCGACACGGCAGGCGGGATTTCAGCTGTTTATGACACCATAGGTGATGTTCATTTGATTTTTAGGGCAACGGGTTCTGCTTCAAACGTGGCTTATAAAAGATATATATCAGCAAGTGATGCCTGGGCTACAACCGTATATGTTGCTTCTACGACTGCTCCATTTAACGCTTATCAATACAATACGGTTTCAGTTGATGACTCAAGCAGGGTTTATGCCATGTATATAAATACCCCGGCGGCGGGTTTAGGCTATCTTTACTATTTGAGAGGCAGTTCGCCTTATTATAATTCTTCAAATTGGGAGGACCAAGTAACATTAGCTTCAGGCACTAATGGAAATTATTATTGGTTGACTTCCAATTTTTTTCCTTATACCGGATTTGGAAGCACGACAAATAATATTTCAGCTCTTTGGACCAAAGCCTCAGGCACTAATTATGAAATAAGGTCTGCCATAATTGATACTTCCGGAGGCAACAGCGCTCCGACAGTCGGCACGACTACTTTGAATGGCGGAAACAATATCACTTTGATTGAAAGCTCAAGTACGACAGTTTCTGCCACAGCAACAATTACTGACACAAACGGTTATTCAGACATTGCTTCAGTAACAGGGAAAATTTATCATCAGTCAGCAGGAGCAAGTTGTTCAGATGACGACAATGATTGTTATTCAATAGCCAGTTGCGCCACCAGTTCCTGTTCGGTAAATAGTTGTACTGCTACTTGTCAAGCGAATCTTTGGTTCCATGCCAATCCTACAGATGTCGCTTTTCTTGGTCCTACTTATTCCTGGCTGGCCTGGATTAAAGTTACAGATAGAAGCAATGCTTCAAGCACCGGTACCTCCGGCGGAGTTGATGTAAATACTTTACATGCTTTAGATGTTTCCAGTCTTTACGAGAGATATAATACCGGAGATGATACATACGGTGCTTACTATGGCGCTCTTTGGGCGGCTCAAACATTTACAATCGGCAATACTGGATTTGATTCGACCCATAATGTAAATATTGTCAGGATCAAGGCATCTCTTTCCGGTACTCCTGGGACCACGACTTTGAGCATTAAAGCGACTGATGCCAGTGGCGCCCCCACTGGTACGGATTTAGTCAGCGTATCCGGGAACGCAGACATAATTTTTTCTAGCGCAGCTTCCTGGGCGACTTTTCCTTTAAGCGCTTATTCGCTTGCGACTGGTACGAAATACGCGATTGTAGTAAGACTTCCTTATGGCTCTCTAGGCAATGGAATTACGATAGGTTTTGATAATTCAGCTTCTTCTTATTCAGGCGGTCAGAAGTGCGGCTCTAGTGACAGTGGCGTTACATGGACATGCGGTACAACTGATTTTGTTTTTGAGGAATACGGAACTGGAGGAATAAATTACGGAACACTATCTCCGGGAGGGAATACCGGAAGCAGCCATGAGCAGAATATTATTCTGAACACAGGCAACTCTACCATTGATAGTTATCTTTATGGGACTGACCTGGAAAAACAATAATGATTAATTTTTGTTTAATTTTATAAAATGATTAAAAAAAATATTTTTCCAATTTTAATAATAATTTTATCGATTTTGATAATCGGAATGTTTTTGATTTCTGGAGATATTAATGCAGCAGATGCTTGGATTGGGATAAATGGCTCCAATTTGAATGATTTTTGTGGGGGAGATGCTTTAGCTGAAGCACTTGATGGAGGAGGAACTTGGGCTCATGCGGCTGAACACGGAGATCATTGGTTTATACTTGATTTGGGAGAAACGTATACCATAAAATCAGTGCGCGGCAGGTCTTTATCAAAATTCGACCCGATCCAGGTTGATATCTATGTTTCTGATGACACCGGGGATTGGGGAACAGCCGTAACGGATAATATTGCCACATGGCAGGATACTTTTGTTTGGCAAGAGGTGGACACCGAGGATAAAGATGGCAGATATATTAAAGTTGTCATTGAAAGATTGGAAGATGCCGCTGAATTACACTGGGGCGGCGAAGACACGCCGTTTACTATTTTTGATGCTTATGGAAGCGTGCCGTCAGGGCCGGCAGCAGAAACTATTTTAGTTGGCAACCAAGAATGGTCAACCAGTTCATCGTGGAGTTACGGCTCGGGAACCGACCTTACTACCGCTACTACTTCCGTTGAATTGGACTTGCCAAAACCAGTCAGTCATTTTTCCACTTCCACAGATGATATTTATTGGGGACTTGGAATTCCCTCGACAACATCAATGGGGGTTTACAGGGGGACGACTACTTTTGAAGTTGTAGCTGATTAGTCTGGCTGATTTAAAATAGAATTTTAAAATAAAAAAAATAATTAAAAGTCGAAAAATAATAAACTAGGCAACTTTAAAAAATAAGTTTTCCACAATGATTGGTTATATTTTAGTCGAACGGTTTATATAGTATAATAATTAGAATAAAGCCAACTTAAATATAAAAGGTTGGTGGAAAATATTTAAATTAATAATAAAAATAATTATAAAAAATGGCCAAAAAAATAGAAAAAGGAATTCCTTGGATTTTAGTCGCTATAATTTCTATAATGATTGTTTGCGGAGCAGGAATGGTTTTAAAAGAAGCTATTGCTGCTTCAATTACGCCTTCAGTCACGGTGGGTAACTCGGCTCCATCAGTCGGAACAGTAATTTTAAACAGCAACGCAGCAATTACGGTTGTAGAAAATACATCCACTCTTATATCGGGAACAACGACCATTACGGATGATAATGGTTATGGCGATATTACTTCGGTTACTTCCACTCTTTTCCTGAATAATACATCCACTGCTTGCGGAAGTGTCGCTGCCTCAAATCCTAACTGGTGTTATTATATATCGAATGGAACGGCAAATGGTACATGTGTTACAAGTAGTTGCACTGGCCTAAATTGTGTAGTGACCTGTTCTGCTTATGTTTGGTTTCTCGCTGAACCGACAACTCCAACGACCTCTTATTCGGGCAAGCAGTGGCAAATGAGTATCACCGCAAAAGACGCTTATGGCAGTACTAGTGTTTCAGGTACTACCGGCCAAGCATTAAATACCTTGTATTCTTTCGACTTAGGAAGCACAATAGCTTATGGCACCGTGGCAGTAGGCGCAACAAGCAATCAGCAGACGGTTAATGCGACAAATACCGGTAACTTTGCAATTGATTTTCAAATGAGCGGAGTTAATATGACAAGCACTGCTAATACTATTGCCGTAGGCCAGCAGCATTATTCAAGCACTACCGGTTTCCAATATGCCAGCGGAATAACTTTAACCACAAGTGCGGTTAGTTTTAATGTTGATATGCAAAAATCAACTGCCACGTCGACTCCTACAGGAGAGCTGGTTTATTGGATGATACAAATACCTACTAGTACTACCTACGGAACTTATACCGGAACGAATACGACTGTGGCAAGAGACGCAATGTAGTAATTTCTAAAACAGAAAAATGGCAAAAAAACAAATTTTATTATTTTTAACCATTGTTTTGTTTGGTTTTTTTGGATGGGTTTATTTCGCCCAGGCCGGTTTTGGAGTAAGCCCTCCCATGGTTATAAACGACCGTTTAATCAGGGGTTCTCATATAGAAGAAACTATTTGGCTGGTTCGAGGGGATCCTTATGAAGACATGATGGCGGAAATTATTATTGATGATTCGGAAATTAAAGATTGGATTAAAATTGACAAAGGCCTAAGTTTTCTCCTACCCAAGGGCGAAGTCAAAGTTCCTATGAATATAATTATTGATGTTCCTAAAGATGCGAAATTCAAAAATTATCAGGGTTACATGCAAGTAAAAGCAATTCCCAACAGCGGGCAAGAAGGGCAGGTGGCTACTGTTTTGGGCGTCAGGGTTGATATTAATTTGACTGTAAGCGAAAAAGGATTTTTTGATTTTGAAGTAAGAGGAGCAAGCGTGCCGGATTTTGAAAAAGGAAGTCCTATGGTTGTTTTAATGTCAATAAGAAACACCGGCAACCAAGAAGCGCAACCTTCCAAAGTTCATGTTGATGTTTATGATATAAACCATCTGAAAATATTAAAATCAATAGATATTTTTGAAACCGGCAAAGTTAAGCCTTTTGAAACGAGCCAGATTCAGGGCAGCTCTCCTATGGATTTAGAATTAGGAGAATATTGGGCGGATGTTAGGGTTTTTAAAGAGGAAAGCCCTTTGGGCGTTTTTACAGTTCATTTCGCTGTAGTGCCTGAAGGAACATTAAAAAAAGTAGTTGAAAAAAAGGAAGGATTAAGCTCAACTGATTATAAGCTTGGAGCAATAACCATAATTATGGTATTGATTATTTTTGCCTGGATTAACAAAGATAAAATTAAACTTGTTCTCAAGAAGAAGAAAATAAAATAAAAAATAAAATTAGATTTTTAATTTTGGTCTAAATCAGGTTTCTTTTTAATTTAATGTGGAGTTTAAACTTAAATTTATTATCAAAATAAGAAATTTAACGAATCTTTCTAAAAAAAGAGGAGCTATGGCATTACTCCTTTTTTTGTTTTCTTTTTTTGTTGTTTATGCTTTGGAAGCATCGGCTTTAAACATTAAGCCATCAGTTACGGTTGTGACTCTTCCGGTCCCGGCTAATTTAATAGCCGTGGCTGTCAGTCCTTACCAGATAGACCTTTCTTGGGATGGTGTATCCGGGGCAGCCAGTTATAATGTTTACAGAGACGGGGCTTATATTGCCTCAACAACGGTTAATTTTTATTCGGATTCCGGCCTTTTTCCCTCTACTTATTATATCTACAATGTTTCAGCTATAGATAGCGGAGGAATAGAGTCTTCCCAGAGTGACTCTGCTCAGGCGACCACATTATCTTTGCCTTCTGCTCAAGAAGAAATAGGGGGTACTATTTTTATTCCTCCGTCACCAGGTAAAATTTCAATAACAATCAACAATAATGCTATTTATTCGAACTCAATAAAAGTAAGGCTGGGCCTTTTTGCTCAAAATGCTTTTCAAATGGTAATCAGCAATAATCCGGATTTTATAGGAAGTGTTTGGGAAAACTATGAAACCGATAAAGAATGGTTTTTGACTCCTAGAGAAGGCGAGAAAAAAGTTTATGCAAAATTCAAAAGTTTTTCCGGCGGGGTTTCTGATGTGATTTCAGATTCCATAATTTTGGACTTGACTCCTCCGGCCAATGTTATTAATTTAGAATCTGAATCCGGAGACAAACAGGTATTTTTAAATTGGGAAAATTCTCCAGAAGAAGATTTTAGAGAAGTCTGGATATTAAGGTCGGAAAATTTTTATCCTTATTATCCTTTTGACGGAGTTTTGGTTTATAGGGGCGGGGGTACTGAGTTTATAGATAAAGGGGTTGTAAATAATATCAGATATTATTATACGGTTTTTTCTTTTGATAAAGCCGGCAATTTTTCTTCCGGAGCTATAATTTCCGAAGTTCCCATATCTTCTTTGGCCCCGGGACTTCCTCCGGAGCTACCTCCTGAAGTTCCACCGACAATTCCTCCCGAAGAAGTGCCGCCTTCGGTCAGGGAATTGACCTTAGAGGATTTTGATTTTATCCAGGAAGGGAAAAAATTGCCGATTTTTAACAAAGAGACATTAAGAGTTGAGCCTGACAAGCCTTTGACGATTTCCATTGATTACGAAAAACTGCCCGAGGTCTTGAAAACAATAATGGTTGCTTTGCAAAAAAACGAAAAGACCTTTTCCTTTCTTTTAAAAATAGACGGCGGGAAAAATCGATATTCAGCCGTAATCTTACCGCCGGAGCCTCAAATTTATCCTTTCGATATTTTTATTGTTAATTATAAAAACCAAGCCCTAAAAAAAGTCTCGGGTAAAATGATAATAAGAAAAACCGGTATTTTTAATCCTGAAATAAGCTGGGAAAAAATCAAAGAATCCGAAATTAAGTTTCCCATTATATGGCTGATTATCCTGCTGGCTTTCCTTACATATATAATAAGAAAGAGAAGGAAGAAGAAAAAGGAAGAAGAGCTTAAAAAACAAGAAGTAGAAGAAATAAGGAAAAATGGCTTTGACGGACTTGACAATTATTTCAGAAAGGAATAATATCTGGAGTAGATGAATTTTTTAAAAAATTTGTAATTTTTTATCTTTTGAACTTTTTTTCTTATTAAAAATTAAAAACTGGTCTCTTTACCCTAAAATATAAAAAACCTAGGGTCTTTTGTTTATTGATTTGCTCTCTTAAAAAGAGTAAATCGGTTTTTCTAAATTAACATGGAAAAAACTCAATTTAAAAGTTTTTCAAAATCAAAAGTTAACTTAGACCTCCCTTATTTGCTCGATATTCAAAAGCAGAGCTGGCAATGGTTTGCCCAAGTCGGGCTCAAGGAGCTTTTCGCTGAAATTTCTCCAATTCGGGATTATACTGGAAAAGAATTGGAGCTTTGGTTCTTGGACTATAAGCTTGGCAAATGCAAATATAAATCAGATTTGGAAGCGAAGCAGAACAACGCTTCTTTTGAGGTCCCCCTCAGAGTCAGAACAAAGCTGGTTAATTTAAAAACCAAAGAAGTAAAAGAACAAGAAGTTTTTTTGACAGACTTCCCCTTAATGACCGAAAGGGGCACTTTTATTGTTAACGGCGTTGAGAGAGTGATAATTTCCCAATTAATCCGATCTCCCGGCGCTTTTTTTACTTTGAATAACAGCAAAGGCAGAAAGCTTTTTGGGGCTAAAATAATTCCCAATCGCGGCAGCTGGCTGGAATTTGATACGGAGTTTTCCGGAGCTATTTCGGTAAAAATAGACCGTAAGAGAAAAATTCCTGCCACGGCTTTGTTAAGAGCTTTTGGGATTAGCGACAACAACTCCATGAAGAAGCTTTTTGAGGACGTAGACAGAGGAGAAATTAAGTTTATCGAAGAAACTCTAAAAAAAGATTTAACTAAAAATCAAGCGGAGGCGGTAGTTGAAATTTACAGAAGATTAAGGCCCGGAGACATGGCGACTTCTGATACGGCAAGAGAGCTTTTGGAAAACATGTTTTTTAATTTTGAAAGATATGACTTGTCCAGGGTCGGCCGCTGGAAAATGCAACAAAGGGTGCCTGACCTTAAAAAAGCGAAAGAAGAAGAAATCACCAAAGAAAACAGAGTGTTGAGCGTTCAAGACCTAGTTGCTGTTTTAAGGGAGATTATCCGCTTAAACAATACTCCCGACGCAAAGCCCGACCAGATTGACCACTTGGGAAATCGCCGGGTCAGGAATTTGGGGGAATTTTTACAAAACAGATTAAGGGTGGGCTTGATGAGGATGGAAAGAATTATTAAAGATAAAATGTCTACCCTTGATATCTATACTTTAGCTCCGATTCAATTGATAAATCCGAGGCCTTTTATGGCAGTTGTCAAAGAATTTTTCAGCTCTTCCCAGTTTTCTCAATTTATGGATAACGAGAATCCTCTGGCAGAATTAGAACATAAAAGAAGATTATCAGCAACGGGACCGGGAGGCCTAACCAGGGAAAGAGCCGGTTTTGAAGTCAGAGATGTTCAGCCGTCTCATTATGGCAGGATTTGTCCGATTCAAACTCCCGAAGGCCCCAATATCGGACTTGTTAATCATTTGGCCAGCTTTGCCAGGGTTAACCCGTTTGGTTTTATAGAGACGCCATATTTTAAAGTTAATAAAGGTAAAATTACCTCAGACCTTCATTATTTGCTGGCCTTTGAAGAAGAAAAATATAATATTGCCCATGGCGGCACTCCTATTGATGACAAAGGTTGTATTATTCCTGAAAAAGTCGAGGCCAGAATTAAGGGAGAGCCCGGGGAAATAGAAAGAGATAAAATTGACTTCATTGATGTTTCGCCCCAGCAGTCAATTTCAATAGCAACTTCTCTTGTGCCTTTTTTGCAAAATGATGACGCGAACAGAGCTCTTATGGGTTCTAACATGCAACGCCAAGGCGTTCCTCTTTTAAATCCAAAAATGCCTCTTGTTATGACGGGTAATGAAAAAAGAGTTGCCCAAGATTCAGGACAGGAAATTTTAGCTCAGGAGCCTGGAACGGTGGAGGAAGTTGATTCCAATCATATAAAGATAAAAACCCAAAAAGGGCAGATTAAAAATTATGAGTTGAGGACTTTTATCAGAACCAATCAATATACTTGTTTTCATCAGAAACCCAGAGTGCAAAAATATCAAAAAATTAAACCCGGCGATATCTTGGCCGATGGCGGAGCAATTGATAACGGCTATCTGGCTTTGGGACAAAATGTTTTAGTGGCTTTCCTGCCTTTTAGGGGAGAAACCTATGAAGACGCCATAGTTATTTCTGATAGATTGTTAAAAGAAGATTTTTATAGCTCAATTCATATCGATAACTTCGGGTGCGATGTCAGGGAAACAAAATTGGGTCCGGAAATTACCACTTATGACATTCCCAATGTCGGAGAGGAAAAATTAAAAGATTTGGATGAGGAGGGAATTGTCAGGGTAGGGGCTGAAGTCGGGCCGGGCGATATTTTGGTCGGTAAAATTTCGCCTAAGGGTAAAGAAGACTTAACAGCAGAAGAAAGATTGCTGGGCGCTATTTTCGGAGAAAAAGCCAAAGAGGTAAAAGATACTTCTCTCAGGATGGAACACGGAAAAAAAGGAAGAGTGGTTAAAGTAAAGGTGTTTCACAGGGAAGAGTCTAATTTGGAGCCCGGCGTCATAAAAAGAGTGGAAGTTGAAATTGCTCAATTAAGAAAAATAACGCCCGGAGACAAATTAGCCGGTCGCCATGGGAACAAGGGCGTGGTTTCAAAAATTTTACCTGCCGAAGAAATGCCCTTTATGGCAAACGGCCTTCCGGTTGATGTTGTTTTAAATCCTTTAGGAGTGGTTTCCAGAATGAATTTGGGCCAGATTTTAGAAACTCATTTAGGATGGGCTGCAAGGGAGCTGGGATATGTTGCGATAACTCCTCCTTTGACCGGAGCCAATGAAAAAGATATTAAAGAAGAACTAAGAGCGGCCGGCCTTCCGGAAAGCGGCCAGACTACGCTTTATGACGGAAAAACCGGAGAAGTTTTTCCGGAAAAAATTACCGTAGGCTCGATGTATATGATGAAGCTTATCCATATGGTGGAAGATAAGGTTCATATGCGAGCCATTGGTCCCTATTCTTTAATCACCCAGCAACCATTGGGAGGAAAGGCGCAATTTGGCGGACAAAGATTCGGAGAAATGGAGGTGTGGGCTTTGGAAGGATACGGCGCGGCTCATGCTTTGCAGGAAATGTTGACCATAAAATCAGACGATGTTCCGGGGAGAGCGGCTACGTACGAAGCTATTTTAAAAGGAGAGCATATTTCTCCGCCGAATTTGCCCGCGTCATTTAATTTGTTGATAGGGGAATTAAAAGCTTTGGGCTTGAATGTTGAAATAAAAGGAAAAACAGAAGAAAATTTTCCTGCTAAATCAAGAACTAAAGAATCAAAATCAGAGCAATAAAAAAATAAATCAAACTAATTTATGCGAGTAATAGATTTAGATTCAATAAAAATTAAATTGGCCTCTCCTGAAGACATTTTTTCTTGGTCTCGCGGAGAAGTAACCAAGCCCGAGACGATAAATTACAGAACCCAAAGAGCTGAGAAAGACGGCCTTTTTTGTGAAAGGATTTTTGGGCCGGCAAAAGATTATCAATGTTATTGCGGGAAATACAAGGGAGTAAGGTTTAAAGAAGTTGTTTGCGACCGTTGCGGAGTAGAGGTGACCAAGTCCCAGGTGCGCAGGGAGAGAATGGGCCATATCAATTTGGCCACTCCTTGCTCTCATATTTGGTTTTTGAGGGGAGTGCCTTCCAGAATGGGCCAGGTTTTGGATTTGCCGATGCAAAAACTGGAAAAAGTAATTTATTTTTCAGCTTATATTATTACTAAGGTTGACAAAGAAGCCCAGAAAAAAATTCTTGAAGAAATAGAAAAAGAATATAAAGCTAAAATTAAGGCCGGCCAAAATCAATTCGAAAAGGATAAAAAGAAATTAAAGAATATATTGCAGGACTTGAAAGACGCCAGAGAAAAAGCCAGAAAAGAAGTTTTGGACCTGGAAGTTTTAAAAATATTATCGGAAATTGATTATCAGAATTTAGCCATGAAATACGGAGAAGTTTTTGAAGCTGAAACGGGAGCGGAAGCTTTGGTCAAAATTTTTAAAAAAATTGATTTAAAAACTGAAATTGAAAAACTAAAAAAACAACTGGAAAAAGAATTGATCGATAAAAAGAAAATTCTTAGAAGATTGAAGCTTTTTAAAAAAATGCATGAACAAAAAATAAGGCCGGAATGGATGTTCTGGGAAATGTTGCCCATCCTGCCTCCTGACTTAAGGCCGATGGTCCAATTGGAAGGGGGCCGGTTTGCTTCTTCCGACCTGAATGACCTTTATCGCCGGGTGATTAACAGGAACAACCGCTTGAAATATCTTTTGGAAATATCAGCTCCGGAAGTTATCGTCCGCAACGAAAAAAGAATGCTTCAGGAGGCGGTTGATGCTTTAATTGATAACGGCATGAGAAAGGCCCAGACAACCAGGTCAACAACCGGAGGCAAAAGATTATTAAAATCTTTAGCAGATATGTTGAAAGGCAAAGAAGGAAGGTTCAGAAGAAATTTATTGGGAAAACGAGTTGACTATTCGGGCCGGTCTGTAATTGTTGTGGGACCTGAACTTAAACTTTCAGAAGTCGGTCTTCCTAAAAAAATGGCTCTAGAGCTTTTTAAACCCTTTGTCATTCATAAAATTTTAAATAAAGAATTAGCCTATAATGTCAGGGGAGCTTCCCGTTTAATTGATGAAAAAACTCCGGAAGTTTGGGCGCTATTGGAAGAAGCGGTCCAAGATAAATTAGTTTTATTGAATCGGGCTCCTACTTTGCACAGGCTGGGAATCCAGGCGTTCAAACCCGTGCTGGTTGAAGGAGAAGCCCTGAGAATTCATCCCATGGTTTGCCAGGCCTTTAATGCTGACTTTGATGGAGACCAAATGGCGGTTTTCGTTCCTTTATTGCAGGAAGCCCAAAAAGAAGCAAGAGAGCTTATGCTTTCCAGCTTGAATCTTCTAAAACCGGCTACCGGTACCCCGGTAATATCTTTGAGTAAAGATATTATTTTAGGTTGTTATTGGATGACAACAATAAAAGAAGGATTAAAGGGCGAAGGAAAAACATTTAGTTCTCCCGAAGAAGCGATTTTATCGGAAAGTTTGAAATACATTGATTTGCGCGCAAAAATAAAAATTAAAATAGAAAATAATTTTATTGAAACTTCGGTTGGCCGGATTATATTCAATCAGGCGTTGCCCAAGGGTTTTCCCTTCCAAAACATCAGGATAAAAGTTAAAGAACTTAAAAACATTGTCAGCACTATCATTGAAGATAATAAAGCCCCCATAGGATATGAACCTATAGTGGAAGAAACTTTGGATAAAATTAAAAATTTAGGATTTGAGTATTCAACGAGGTCGGGGATCTCCTGGGGCATGGACGACCTGCAGGTCCCGGCCATTAAGCCAAAAATTTTAGAAGAAGCAGAAAATAAAATTGACCAGATAGAGAAGCATTTTCAAAAAGGCTTGCTTTCTGAGGAAGAGCGGGACGATGAAGTAATCAGCGCTTGGCAGGAAGCAAAAAATAATATTGAAAAAGAAGTTTCAAGGACTCTGCCCGTTGAAGGCTCGGTTTATACAATTGTTGACTCGGGAGCCAGAGGGTCTTGGCTGCAACCTGTGCAGATGGCCGGAATGAAGGGATTGGTGACAAATCCTATGGGAAAGATTATAAAATTACCGGTTAAAAGTTCTTACAAGGAAGGATTTAATGTGCTTGAATATTTCAACTCTACCCATGGCGCCAGGAAAGGAACGGCCGATACAGCCCTAAGAACCGCCAAGGCAGGTTATTTAACCAGAAGATTAGTTGACGTTGCTCATGAGGTGATAGTCATTGAAGAAGATTGTGGAGATAAAAAAGGAATTTTAGTTCTAAAAAAAGACGCGGAAGAACTCGGCCAGAGCTTTTTATATAAGATTTTGGGCCGAGCTTGTCTTGATGAAATAAAAATAAAAGGCAAGACCATTGTTGAAAAAGGAGAATTAATAGACTTTAAAAAAGCAAAAGCCATTTTAGAAAGCGAAGAAATAGGCGAAGTCAGAGTCAGGTCTCCTTTAAGCTGTAAAACCAGCCGGGGAGTTTGCCGGCAATGTTACGGTTGGGATTTGGGAAGAAATCAATTGATAAAAATGGGGGAAGCAGTTGGAATTATAGCTGCTCAGGCAATTGGAGAGCCTGGTACCCAGCTTACACTAAGAACATTTCATACCGGCGGAGTAGCTGGCGGAGGCGATATTACCCAGGGTTTGCCTCGAGTGGAAGAAGTTTTAGAATTGCGCTCTCCTGCCGGAGAAGCGACTATGAGCCAGGTTGATGGAAAGGTAACTAGCGTGGATACGAAAAAAGGTGCAATTAAAATTGCTCCGGATTTGGATTCGAAAAAACCTAAAGAAAAAGAAATTGAATATTTAATTCCTATGGATTTGGCTATCTGGGTGAAAATCGGTCAAAAAGTTAAAAAAGGAACTCAGCTTTGCGAGGGAAGCTTAAATCTTAAAAAATTATTTAAATTAACCAGCCTGGAAGAAACATGGAAGTATGTTCTTCGGGAGATTCAAAAAATTTATTCTTCCCAGGGAGTGGACATCCACGATAAACACATTGAAGTGATCTCCAGACAGATGTTCTCGAGGGTCAGAGTAAAAGACCCGGGCGATTCTGATTTTATTCCCGGCGAGATAACCGAGAGAGCGGAAATAATCGAAGAGAACGAAGTGCTTAAAAAAGCCAATAAAAACTTAATCAAAGCAGTTCCGATTTTATTGGGCATCTCAAAAGTAGCCTTGACCACGAAGAGCTTTTTATCCGCCGCTTCCTTCCAGGAAACTTCCAGAATTTTGATTAAAGCTGCCATTGAAGGCCGGGAAGATAAGCTTTTAGGATTGAAGGAAAACGTAATCATTGGTAAACTGATACCAGCGGGCACCGGATTTAAAATAAAAGAAAAAAATAAATAAATTATTTATTATTATCTGGTATCAAAGTGGCTAAAGATAAAAAAAACAACAGAAAATTAAAAAAAGAAATTAAGGAGAAATCGGGTAATTTTTCCATCCTTCCTCCCAAAATCAAACAAAAGATTTTGGCGATATTGGTTGTTCTATTTGCGATTATCATAAGTTTAAGTTTTTTCGGATTAGCGGGAATAGCCGGTAAAACTTTTCTTGAAGTTTCCGATTATGCAATCGGCAAAACAATTTTTGCCCTCCCTCTGTTTTTAATAATGGTGGGCTTGGTTCTTTGGGAAGGATTTAAAATGTTTGAAAACAGAAAATGGCTTATTTTTTTAGCCGTTTTTTTCTTTATTGTGGGAGTAACCGGAACTTTAGGTACCTTCAGTCCGCCCAAAAAGTACGGCGGCTTATTGGGTTTTTATGCAAGCTTGCCGCTTTTGAAGTATTTTGAATTTTGGGTCTCTTTGATTGTTTTTTGTACGATTACCTTAATTTCCGGATTGGTAATTTCTTATCCTTTTTATAAGAGAAAAAAAGAAAGGGAAAAAATGGCGCAAAAAGAAGAAAAAGTTTCTTTCGTTAAACAGGATATTTTCAGCGGTTTGAGGACAAAAGACATATTTTCGCCCAAAAACGTCTTATTCAGCCCTAAGCCCGAAAAAGAAAAAGTGGAAACCGCCGAAAGCTTGCCCGGGCTTAAATTAAAACAGCTTTCAATTGCCAAGAACGGCAGGAATTATGAAAAGCCTCCTATTGATTTGCTCGAGATAGAGAGAAAAGAGGCAAAGAGCGGAGATATAAATACCAATGCCGCTATTATTAAAAGAACGTTGCAAAACTTTAATATTCCCGTTGAAATGGGTCAAATTAATATTGGTCCGACAGTTACCCAATATACTTTAAAACCGGCTGAAGGCATAAAGGTTTCAAAAATTACCACTCTTTCTAATGACCTGGCTTTAGCTCTGGCTGCCCATCCCATAAGAATTGAAGCTCCGATTCCCGGTAAACCCTTAGTGGGCATCGAGGTGCCCAATGCTATCAGGGGTGAGGTGAGATTAAGAAACCTGTTGGAAAACCCTGTTTTTCAAAACTCTGCTTCATGGCTTACTTTTGCTCTGGGAAAAGATGTTTCCGGAAGCACGGCCTATGCTGATTTGTGCCGGATGCCTCATATGTTAGTGGCCGGCAGTACCGGCAGCGGAAAAACAGTATTTTTAAATAATTTGATTTTAAGTTTAATTTATAGGAACTCCCCTGAAACCTTAAGGTTAATTTTAATTGACCCGAAAAGAGTGGAGTTTCCGGTTTACGGAGAGCTTCCCCATTTGTTGTCGCCGGTAATTTGCGATAAAAACAGGGCAGTTAATGCTTTGAGATGGCTGGTTGATGAAATGGAAAGAAGATTCGATGTTTTATCTCGTTTCAGGTCAAAAGATATAATTTCTTATAACGAGCACGTTGTTAATGGTTCTGCCGAACCCCTCCCTTATATTGTTTTAATTATTGACGAGTTGGCGGACTTAATGGCTTCAAAAGGAAGGGACGTCGAAGCTTTAATCGTGAGAATAGCTCAAATGGCAAGAGCCGTAGGCATTCACTTGGTTTTGGCCACCCAGAGGCCTTCAGTAGAAGTAATTACCGGTTTAATTAAGGCCAATATTACTTCCAGGGTCGCTTTTCAGGTTGCTTCCCAGGTTGATTCCAGAACTATTTTTGATATGTCCGGAGCTGAAAAGCTTTTAGGCCGGGGAGATATGCTTTTTGTTTCAACTGAAATTTCCAAACCTAAAAGAATCCAGGCAGCTTTAGTCACCGAAAAAGAAACAAAAAGAGTGGTTAAGTTTATAGCTTCCAAAATAGACCCGGCCGAGATTTATAACGCAGACATGGCAGACAGCCTGAAAGAAAAACTTTCGGAAGAAGAAGCCAAAGAAGGTTTTGATATTTTTTCCAGAGGGGAAGATCCTCTTTACGAAACAGCAAAAAATGTAGTTATAGAATCAAGGAAGGCATCGGCCTCTCTTTTGCAAAGAAGATTGCAAATAGGCTATGCCAGAGCTGCCAGATTAATGGATATGCTGGAAGAAAGAGGAGTGGTAGGGCCGGCTGACGGCGCTAAGCCTCGGGAGATAAAAGGAGACGAGCTGGAAACATTTGGAGGGGAAAAAGAGGACCAAAGCACAGCCGAAGAATCAGAAGAAGAGTCCCAAGAAAACGAAACAGAAGATGAACAAGAGGCTGTTCCTGAAGAAGAGGATTTTCAAACTGAAGAAGCTTCGGAAAAAAGAGATGAAAATGAAGAGGATGGAGAAAAAGAATAATTTTAATAAAATAATTTTAAATTAACTTAATATATTATGACCAAAAAACCGGTTTCTAAAATAGAGAAAAAAGATGTTCAGGAAGCCCTGGATGAGATAATTCAAAAATTCGGGGAAGGCGCTATTATGCGTTTAAAAGAGGTTAAAGCTGTTGATATTGACGTGATTCCTACAGGTTCCCTTTCTTTGGATTTGGCTTTAGGAGTCGGTGGAATTCCCAGAGGCCGGGTTGTTGAGATTTTCGGCCCGGAAGCAGGAGGAAAAACCACATTGGCTCTTCATATTTTAGCTGAAGCTCAAAAAAAAGGAGGCCAGGTTGCTTTTATCGACGCCGAGCACGCTTTGGACCCGGATTATGCCCGAAAAATCGGAGTAAAAGTAGATGATCTTTTAATCTCCCAGCCCGATTCGGGCGAGCAGGCGCTTCAAATTTTAGAAACCTTAGTCAGGTCGGAAGCGATTGATGTAGTGGTGGTGGATTCAGTGGCGGCCCTGACTCCCAAAGATGAAATAGCCGGCGAGATGGGCGAATTTAAAATAGGCCTTCAGGCCAGATTAATGAGCCAGGCTTTAAGAAAATTATCGGGCATTGTGGCTAAAACCAATACTGTAGTTATATTTTTAAATCAAACTCGCATGAAAATCGGCGTTGTTTTCGGAGACCCGGAGACTACGCCCGGAGGCCTGGCTCTTAAGTTTTACGCCTCCGTAAGAATTAATTTGAGAAGAATAGCTCAGATTAAAAAAGGAGATGAAGTTGTCGGCGGTCGGCATAAAGCCAAGATAGTAAAAAATAAGGTAGCCGCTCCCTTTAAAATCGCTGAATTTGATATTTATTATAATGAAGGCATTTCCAAGTCTTCCGATATTTTAACTTTAGCTTTGAAAAAAGACATTATAAAAAGAGTAGGTAATTCTTTCCAATATCAGGACAAAAAGATAGGAGTAGGAGTTGAGGGGGCCAAAGAATTTTTAAAGGAAAACACGGAACTGGCAAAAGAAATTAAAAAGGATATCTTGAAAAGTTACAGCGATGATCAATAAGTGTTTCGGATTTTATTTTTGAAAACAAAAAAACCGTCCTTCGACAAACTCAGGGCGGTTTTTTGTTTTTTTTAAATAATATGTTTAATTTTTTAATATTTACTGGTGAAAGATAGTAAGCCTAAAAATCTCGCTCTTTTTATGACTTTAGCCAGTTTTCTTTGGTGGGTTGAACAAAGCCAAGTTCTTTTTTTAGACTTAATTTTACCCCAACTGGAAATAAATTTTTCCAACAATTTTACATTTTTAAAATCAATTTCTTTGATGTTTCTTTGGCAGAAATAACAATTCGTTTTCATGAGTTTTTTTAAGTTTTTATTGTTTAAAAAGGCAAATCCTTAATATCAATTTCTTCTGAATCTTCTTCGCTATTTTTTTCTTCGCCCTCTGCAATTTCTTGTTTTAATGATTCTTCGGAAGTGGAAGGATGGGGGGTATCATTTTCTTCAATAATAGGAATTTCTTCGTTCATTCCTCTTGGCTCATTTTGCATTTGTTTTCCTGAGAATCTCGGGCCTAATTGCATTCTTTCGGCTATAATTTCGGTGCGATAATTATTTTTTCCCGATTGGTCCTGCCAGGTTCTGGTTTGGAGCCGGCCTTCAATCAATATTAGAGATCCCTTAGTTAAATATTGAGAGCTGATTTCCGCCAATCTCCTCCATAAAACTATATTATGGTATTGAGTTTCGTTTTGTTTTTGGCCGCTGTTCCTGTCGTTCCAAACCCTGTTGGTAGCGACGCTGAAATTACAAACTGATTGTCCCGTTGGGGTTGTTTTTAAAATCGGGTCAGCTGTTAATCTTCCTATTATAAAAACTTTATTTAAATTCATTTTTTATTCTAAAATTTCCTCTAATTTTTTTTCAATATCCTTTAACTCGACCTTTTTTTCAGTTTTTTTAGTTATTTCGGGCTCAGCAATACTTTCTTTTTTTGGCGTCTCCTCAATTTCGATTTCCGGTTCTTTGGCTTTTGTTTTTGAGAACAATAAAAATCGGATAATTTTTGCTTCTGTTTTTATTTCTTTTTCTAAAGCCTGAATGTCTTCCTGTTTTAGGCTGAAAATCAAAGTAATCAAATGGGCCTCATTGTTTTTCTTTATCGGATACCTCAAATTAATTCTGGAAGGTTCTGAGGAAAAATCTAAAATTCCTCCTTTGTCTTGGACGGAGGCATTAATTTTTTGCTGAAGTTCTTTGGCTTGAGCTTCCGAAAGTTCCGGAGAGGCCAAGTAAGTCAATTCGTAATATTTCATAATCCTAATAATCTATTATATTTTAACTTGTTTTATCAAGATTAATATAGCAGTTTTAGATTGAAAAATCAAGCTGTTTAGTATTAAAAACCGATGAAAAACTAATGTACCTATGATATACTAAAAGAATATGAAAATCAATCCTTCTATTTTCAGGTCATACGACGTCAGGGGAATTTATCCATATGAATTAAATGAAGAAGTTTTTTCTAAAATTATAAAAGCATATATTAAGCTCTATCCTAAGGCAAAAAAAATAGTTGTTGCTCAAGACACGAGATTAAGCTCCCCGTCATTGGCCAAAGAAGTAATTTCAACCTTATTTAAAGCCGGCAAAGAAGTTATTGATATTGGCATAGCCCCTGACCCTTTGTTTTATTTTTCCATCTTTCATTATAATTTTGATGGTGGCGTTATGATTACCGCTTCCCATAATCCCAAAGAATATAACGGCATGGGCCTTAACGTGAGAAAATTAAACGGAGAGATAGAAGATATTATTGGAAAGGATTTGGAAAAAATAAAAAAGATGGTTATAAGCAACAAAAAGATTGATTTACCGGATAAAAAAGGAAAAATAACTGTTTTTGACCCTTCAAGAGATTATATCGATTACGTTATTCCCAAAATTAATTTAAAAAGGCCTTTAAAAGTTATTTTAGATTCCGGCAATGGCGCTTGCGGGTTTTTGCCTGGGGAAATTTTTAAAAAAATAGGCTGTGAAGTTGAAACCTTATACGGGGAATTTGACGGTTCCTTTCCCAATCATTTGCCTGACCCTTATGAAGAAAAAAATTTGGAAAAAATAAAAAAAGAAGTTATTTCCAAAAAGGCGGACATAGGTTTCGCTTACGATACCGACGGCGATAGGGTTGGCGTTATAGATAATCAAGGGCGGCCAGTCCAGGGAGATTTTTGTCTTTTAATGTTGGCTAATCAAGCCCTGAAAAAGAAAAAAGGGCCTATTTGCCACGACATGAGGGTTTCCAAGGCTTTTCTAGATGAAATGAAAAAAATAGGAGTTCCAACTCATTTTTGCATTTCTCATCATAGTTCTATCATTAAAAAAATCTTGGAAACCAAGGCTGTTTTTGGCGGGGAAATTACGCTTCATTTTCTTTTTCCGCTTGATTATTATCTTTGTGACGAAGCTATTTTTTCATCTTTAAAGATAGCTGAAATAGCTTCGAACCAAGATGATTTTGCCAAACACATTGACGGCTTGCCCCGTTATTTCGCCAGTCCGGAAATTTTTATTGATGTCAAAGATGAAGAAAAATTCAAAATCGTTGAAAATTTGCAAAAATATTTAAGAAAAAACAAATACGATTTTATTGATGTTGACGGAGCCAGAATAAATTTTTCAAACGGCTGGGCCTTAATCAGAGCTGCTAATACCTCTCCTTTTATCAAATGTCGTTTTGAAGGCGAGACCGAAAACGGCCTGATTGAAATAGAAAAAAAATCATTGGAAATTTTTAAAAAAACAGGCATTCCTATAACAGAAGCTGTCTATAAAAAATTAAATTTAAAATAAAATCACATTAAAAAAACAATTTTTTGATTTTTAAAAACCCTTTTTTTAAAGGTTTTTAGTTGGAGATTTTTGTTTTAAATCAATCCTGTTTTTTTTCGCACATCTTCCATGGTTGATTGAGCTAAAACTTTTGCTTTTTTAGCTCCTTGGTCCAGGATTTCCTTAATATAATCTTCTCTGGAGAGAAGTTCTTTTCTTTTTCGGCGCATAGGTTCCAATTTTTCAATAATGAGTTGGACCAAAGCCTTTTTAAAGTCGGCGTAGCCTTTCTTTTTAAATTTAGCTTCAACCTCTTTTATAGATTTAGAGCTGAACAAGGAATAGATTGTCAAAAGATTTGAAATCCCGCGTTTTTTTTCCGGAGAATATTTTATGCTTTTTTGATTATCGGTTACGGCCGACATTATTTTCTTCTTCAATTCATCGGGTTCATCAAATATATTTATCTGGGTTTGGGGGCCATCGCTTTTTGACATTTTCTTTTCCGGCTCCTGTAAAGACATTATTTTAGCTGAAGATTTTAAAATCAGGGCGTCAGGCTCTTTAAAGGTTTCGCCGAAAGTTTTATTGAACTTTCTGGCAATAGTACGAGCCAGCTCCACATGCTGTTCCTGGTCTTTTCCTACCGGCACTCGGTCAGCCTGGTAAATTAAAATATCAGCTGCCATTAAAATAGGATAATTCAAAAGTCCGGCGTTAATATTCTGAATTTGTTTTTTGGATTTTTCTTTAAACTGTGTCATTCTCTGTAGGTCTCCAACCGGAGTTACATTGCTTAATATCCAAGCTAATTCAGTTACCTCTTTAATGTCTGATTGCAAATAAATTATGCATTTTTCCGGAGATAGCCCTGAAGCTATAATTTCAACGGCTTTATCAGTTACTTCTTTGGAATAGGTTTTAGGTTCAAAAGGAGTGGTCAAACCGTGCAAATTGGCAATGAAAAAAATGCATTCATTTTTTTCCTGAAGTTCTTCGTATTGTTTGACGGTGTTTAAATAGTTGCCGATATGTAATTTGCCCAAAGGCCTGATTCCGGTTACAATTCTCATATTTTTTTATTTTACAATATCTAAACTTCTATTACTACGGGTAAAATCATAGGTCTCCTTTTTGTTTTTTGGAAAAGGAAAGACCCGACTTTATTTTTAATTTCCTCTTTTATATTAATCCAGTTTATAGCTCCTCCGGAAAAAGCCGCCCGGTTAACCGTTTCTATCACTTTTTTTCTGGTTTCTTTCAGCAAATCCTTAGATTCCCTCAAATAAACGAAACCTCTGGAAATTATGTCCGGCGAGCCGATAATTTTTCCGGTTTTCCGGTCAACGACGGCAATAATTACAAACATTCCATCGCTTGCTAAAGTTTGGCGGTCTCTCAAGACAATTTCTCCCACATCTCCAATCCCCAATCCGTCAACCATAACGTAGCTTGATTGTGTTTCTTTTTTCTCAACAAAAATTTGGTTTTGTCTTAAATTAATGATTTGTCCGTTTTCAGCCACTACCACGTTTTTTTCGGGGATGCCTGATTCTATGGCTAGTTGGGCGTGGGCTGCCAGCATCGAATATTGGCCGTGAATAGGCATAAAGAACTTCGGTTTTAAAATGTTTATCATCATTTTTAATTCTTCTTGCTGGGCATGTCCTCCGGCATGAATATCCATCATTTTATAATGGAAAACTTTGGCTTTTTGCCTTATTATATTATCTTTCATGTATTGAACCGTTCTTTCATTTCCCGGCACCACCGAAGAGGAAAAGATTACCGTATCTTCTTTTTTCAGTTTTAATGACCTGTATTCTTGATTGGCAATTCGCATTAAAACCGCGGATTCTTCTCCCTGAGCTCCCGTGCAAAGCAGAGTTACTTTGGAATCGGGATAGTTGCGGATTTTTTCCGGCTTGATTAAAGTCCCTTTTTTTGTCTTAATATAACCTAAGTTTTTGCAAAGCTCCACATTATTTCTCATTGTGTAGCCGTCAACCGCGACAAATCTTCCGTATTTTTCCGACAAAGATATAACTTGCTGGATTCTATTAATTAAAGAACCGAACGTGCCGGCGATAATTCGACCCCTGGCTTTTTTAAAAATGTCTTCGAGATTTTCAAAAATTTGTTTTTCGGAAAGAGAGTGTCCCGGCTCTTCGGCTCCGGTGGAGTCGGACATTAAAAGTAAAATTCCGGCTCTTCCGATTCTGTTTAAATTTTCAAAATCAGTCGGTAAATCGTTGACAGGTTCTTTGTCGAATTTGAAATCAGAAGTGTCGATAATGTTGCCTATCGGAGTTTTAATTAAAATTCCCAAGTTGTCGCTGATATTATGGTTTTGCCGGAAAAATTCAATTTTAAACTGGCCCAGACTGATTTTTGAGCCGTTTTTAACTTGAGTTATGTCTAATCTGGGAGAGCGGGGGAAATCTTCCTGTCTTTTTAAGATAATGCCTTTGGCAAGGCCTGAAGCAAAAAGCGGAGGGTTTCCCAGTTTTTCTATTAAATAAGGGACAGCTCCGATATGGTCATAATGTCCGTGGGTGAAAACCACTCCCAAAATATTCTTCTGTTTTCCTTGTAAATAAGAGATATTAGGAATGATATAATCTACGCCTGGCATAGTTTCTTCAGGCATTCGAAAGCCCATATCAATAATCACTATTTCCTTTTTGTATTCAATAATCATCATGTTCCGGCCGACTTCTCCCAATCCGCCCAAAGGGACAATTCTCAAGCTCGAATCTTTTTTGTTTAAATTAGTTATCATAAGAATAAATTAATTTTAAACCTCTGAATGAAGAGATTTTTTATTTTATAAGTTTTTTGATAGTGCCCTCGACTGGATTTGAACCAGTACGACCTTGCGGTCCTTGGCTTCTGAAACCAAGGTGTCTGCCAATTTCACCACGAGGGCTTTTTTTATTTTGACCCGTCTATGATGCCAATCGAACTTGCCCCGAGAGGGATGCCTCGTTTCTTCAAGGCGGAAGAGTTCATTTCCAAGTTCTTTTAGTCGCAATATACCAATCCTCAATTCCCGAGAATCTTTGAGACGGGTCGGTGATGATTTTTGTTTCCATCCCTTTAATTGCGTCTTTTTTAATCAAGTAAAAATAATCTGGAGTATAGAGAAAGATAGCTGGAGCATCTTCAATTAAAATATCTTGGAATTGTTCATAATTTTCTTTCTGTTCTTCGGAGCTGGTGCTTTCTCTTCCCTTTTCCAAAAATTCATCAGCTTTTTTATTTTCGTAGCTCGACAGGTTCAATCCGGGGTCTTTTATTTGGGAAGAGTGCCAAAAGGGAAAGGGGTCGGGGATTGACCCTAAAACTTCTCCGAACAATAAAATTTCATAATCTCTGGTTTTAATAAAATCTCTTTCCAGAGTAGCTACGTCAGTAGTTTTAATTTCTAGTTTTACCCCTATTTTTTTCCATTGTTCTTTCAAAATATCGGCAACTTTAATTAATTGAGCCTGGTCAACGGTTACTAAAGTAAATTGCAAGTCCAAAGTTTCTTTAGGAGAAGGAAAACAAACTTGATTTAATTTATCTATCGTTGCCCCTCCCACTTTTCCGGTTCCCGAAGTTAATCCTAACGGTTTCAAAATTTCTTCGGAATATTTTTCTTGGAATTTTATCACCGCTTTCTTGGTGGCCGGGCCGAAAGTTCCGGTGATTTCGCCTTCAGGATAGATATCGCTTCCTCCGGCCGGCGGGTTGGCAAGACATTTCTGCAATTCTTGGACTTCAAGTCCCTGGCTTCCCGTGTTTAAAACTGAACTGAACCTGAAGGCCGGAACTTTTTCTATCGTTTTCTCCATAAAACCGTCATTATTTTCATCTTTAAAACCTGATTTCTCCAATATCTCTTTAGCTTTTTCTATATTGAATTCATAAATTTTAGTAGGAGTAGCGAAGCCGTAAATTTCAGGCATTAAAGGAGAATCAATTATTTTTCCGTTATCAGCCAGGGTTTTTTTTAATATTTCTTCTTTATCGGTTGCTAAATTCAAGGCTTTCCTTACCTCTGCGTCTTGCAGAATTTTTGATTTTACCGGATTGAGAAATGCAGCAAAATATCTGGGAAGGACAAGCTTGTTTACGTTAAAATATTTGACGAAAAGAGATTCGTAGTGCTCAGGGTTGATTATAGAGAAACCCCCTATTTCTCCTTTTTCTACGGCTGCCATCAAATTTTCCTCATTTTCAAAGAATTTAAAAGTAATTTCAGAGATAAAGGGTCCTTTTTCGTAATAATTAGGATTTATTTCTATCGTAAAATTGGTTATTGAGCCTGACTTGTCTTTCTCTGAATCTTTAAACTTATAGGGACCCGAACCGACAGGTTCTAAATTATAAGGAGTGGAGTAGACGTTGGTAGTTGGTATTTTTTCCCAAATGTGCTTCGGGATTATTTTCAGAGTGGCGTTTTCAATAAAAACAAAAGAAGGTTTTTTAAGAATAAATCTTATTTCATAATCTGAGATTCTTTCCATTTCTACTCCTAACCATTCCGCCCTTAAAGGACTTTTATAATCAGAACTTTGAATGGCTTGAATTGTAAATATTATATCGTCAACAGTTAATTTTTTTCCATCAGACCAGAGAACATTATCTTTTATTAAAAATTCATAAATCTTGCCATTTTCTTTAATTTCTACGTTTTCCGCCATATCTTTAACTACTTTTCCATCTTTATCATATTTCATCAGTCCGGAAAATAATATTTCCGTTAGATCTCTGTCAACGTCAGAAGATTCCGAATACAAGGGATTGATAAAGCTTGGCTGACCAATTAAACCTTCAACAAAAGAACCTCCAACAGCCGGCTTAATTTCTGTATTTTTTAGATAAAGCTTTACGCTTAAAAAAACAGAAGAGATTATCGCCATAACAAAAAATAAAAAAACAAGTTTTCTTTCGGTTTCAGAAAGAAGGCTGTAAAGTTTTTTCCATCGCGAAAAACTAAACCAGGAAAATTTGAAATTTTTGAGGAATGAATTTTGGCTCATTTAAGATTCAATAAGGACAAAATAATAAAGGCTATTCCCAGAGCGATTGTAATCCACAAGATAGTTTTTTGCATTCCTCTGCGGGTAGAGTAAGACTCTCCTCCTCCGCCGAAAGCGGAATCCAAGGCAGCTCCCCTTTGTTGAAGCAGAATGCAAATAATTAAAAAAATAGAAACTATAATTTGTGTTATAGATAAAATAGACATAATAATATAATTAAACTCGATTGGCTATCAAGCTTGAAATCCAAACAATGATCGCCGTCCAAAACAAGGGTAAAAGTCCGACAAAATTTAGATTTGTAAAAAAGATATCAATTACCCAAACAATCCCCATATTTATCGCCAAACCAAAAAGTCCGAGGGTAATTATTCTTAAGGGCAGGGTAATCAAGTTAAGGATAGGCTTAATAAAAGCATTTATCAAGCCTAACAAAAATCCTGCTAATAATAAATCCTTAATAAACCCAGTGAACTCTATGCCCGGAACAAACTCTTTAGCCAACCAGAGCGCTATTATTCCGGCGATGATTTGTAGAATTAATTTTCTAAAACGCGACTTCATAGATTGTTTAATAATTAATAATACCAGAAATGATACCAAAGTTCAAGTTATTCTTCAACTGAACAATTTATTTTTTCTTAATTTACGATGATATTCAATGGCAAAACGATGAGCTTCGTCTCTGAGCCTGAGAATTAAATTGGAAAGTTCGCTATCCAATTTTTTTAATAAAATCGGTTTTTTTTGATGAGGCAGAAAAAGTTCATTATGTTTTTTGGCTAAAGCCATAATTTTAATTTTTTTATTTTTAATTTCCCTTAAAGCTAAGTTTAACTGTCCTTTTCCGCCGTCAATTAAAATTAAATCTGGCAGAGGCCATTCTTTATGTTTTAATCTTCTTTTTAAAACTTCTTTTAGCATTAAAATATCATCAGGCTTGTTTTCGGAAAATTTAATTTTAAACCTGCGATAAAGGCTTTTGTTAGGTTTGCCTTCTGTAAAAACAATAAGAGCCCCTGTAGCTTCTTTTCCCTGGAAATTAGAAATATCATAAGCCTCTATCCTGTAAAAATCTTTTTTATCATTTAAGATAAGCTGCAAATAATTTTTGATTCTTTCCCAGATAAAACCTTCTTTTTCTTCGCTTAAAATTATCCGGTGGGCCATTATTTTTTCCAGAGACCTGATCTGGTCCCTTATTTGGCCCGCTTCTTCGAAATTTTTTAATTCCGCCTCTTTTTTCATTTTTTCTTTAAGGTCTCTTAAAAGTTTTTCTTTTTTGCCTTTAAAAATTTTTAAAATATTCAAGGCATTTTTTTGGCACTCTTTTTTCGTTTTTTTTGAAATTTTTGGAATTTGTTCAGCTAGCCTGTTTTTCAGGAGGCAGGGAGCCGGACACCTTTTTAGCTGATACCATAAACACGGGTTTTTAGGCAAAATATTGCAACTTCTATAAGGAAAAGTTTTTCTTATAATTTTTAAGGTTTGTTTTACGGCCTTGCCGTCGACAAAGGGGCCTGCATATTTGTTTAAAGCTTTATTTTTTGGAATTTGATGGGTGATAAAAATTCTCGGAAAATCTTCTTTAGTAAAGACAACGTAGAAATAGTTTTTATCATCCCGCCAAATTACGTTGAATTTAGGCTGATATTTTTTAATCAATTTAGCTTCCAAAATCAAAGCTTCAATTTCCGAGCCGGTTTTAATAATTCCTATCTTATCGGTTTTGTCTATAAAAATATCATCTTTATAGGACGGCTGTTGAAAATGGCTTTTTATCCTTTCTTTAATATTTATTGCCTTGCCTATATAAAGAATTTCTTTTTTTTTGAAAAAAGCATAAATTCCCGGACCTTTGGGAAGGCCGGAAATTTTATTTTTGTTTGTTAGTTTGAATTTTTCCATTATTTCCTCATCTTAAAACATAAATTTTAAATTCTCAACGCAAAGGCTCCTTTCGCTATTGAAATTAAAGCAAAATTGGATTATAATTAATGACTTAAAGATTTCTCTTATATATGTATAGCAATTTTATAAGAATTAAAGGAGCTAAAATTCATAACTTAAAGAATATTTCCGTTGACCTCCCGAAAAACAAATTGGTTGTGATTACCGGAATTTCCGGTTCCGGCAAATCATCTTTGGCTTTTGATACTCTGTACGCCGAAGGCCAGAGGCGGTATGTGGAAAGCTTGTCTCCTTATGCCCGTCAATTTCTGGGCATTATGCAAAAGCCCGACGTTGATAAGATTGAAGGCATTTCCCCGGCAATCTCCATTGACCAAAGGAAGGCCGCTCATAACCCCCGTTCTACGGTCGGCACTATTACCGAAATTTATGACTATCTAAGATTATTATTTGCCAGGATAGGCCAGGCTCATTGTCCGAAATGTAAAAAACCCATAACCCAACAGACGGTCACCCAAATTATCGGCCAAATTTTAAAATTACCCTTAAATTCGGAAATTTTAGTTTTAGGACCGGTTATTCGGGGCCGGAAAGGAGAACATAAAGGAGTTTTGGAAGAAATTCAAAGGGCCGGTTTCATCAGGGTAAGGATTGACGGTATCATCCATTTAATTGAGGATGCCTTGGCGTTTGATTTTAATTCTAAAAAAACCCATAACATTGAGGTGGTGGTAGACAGATTAGTTGTTGAAAAATCAATTGACCGCATAAGGCTGGCTGATTCCATAGAAACAGCTTTGAAGCTGGGCAAGGGAATTTTAATTATAAATTCAAAAAATAAAGATATTTTGTTCAGCGAGCATTTCGCTTGCGAAGAATGCGGAATTAGCTTGCCCCAAATAGAGCCCAGGTTGTTTTCTTTTAATTCTCCTTATGGCGCCTGTTCTTTTTGCCAGGGTTTGGGTGAAAAATTAGAAGTTGACCCGAAATTGGTTTTACCGAATAAAAGCCTGACCATTTCCGAAGGCGCTATTTTTCCCTGGTCTCGGGCCTCCCATAAAGTCGGAAGGCAGGGATATTTTTCTTGGCAGCTGTCTAAACTGGCCCAAAGCCACGATTTTTCCCTTGATGTTCCTATCAGGGATTTGCCAAAGAAAGTCATTGATTTGATTCTCTACGGAGATAACAATTTTGAGGGAGTTGTTCGTAATTTGGAAAGAAGATATCACGAGACCGATTCCGATTGGACCCGCCAAGAAATTGAGCAGTATATGATGATTAAGAAATGTCCCGAGTGCTTAGGAAGGAGATTAAAGCCCGAGGTTTTGGCAGTAAAAATCGCTCAAAAATCCATTGACCAGATAGTGGAGACAAACGTCCAAGACCTAAAAATATTTTTTAGCGAGTTGTTGGAGCAAAAATCATTTATTTTGAAACCGGAAGAAATAAAAATCGCTCATCCTATTTTTAAAGAAATTATAAGCCGCCTTCAATTTTTAAGCGATGTCGGTTTGGACTATCTGACCTTGGGCCGGAAAGCCGCCACGCTTTCAGAGGGAGAGGAACAAAGAATAAGATTGGCCACCCAGTTGGGCTCCAGATTGACCGGCGTTCTTTACGTTTTAGATGAGCCTTCTATCGGCCTTCATTCCAGAGACCAAAGAAAATTGATTGCTACTTTAAAAAATTTAAGAGATTTGGGAAATACCGTTGTTGTCGTTGAGCATGATGCAGATACAATATTAGAGGCTGATTGGGTTATTGATATAGGGCCGGGCGCTGGAAAGCACGGAGGAAATTTAACTTTTCAAGGCACTCCCGGGCAATTATTAAAGTCAAAAAGCCTTACCGGCCAATATCTTTCGGGCAAGAAGAAGGTAGAGATAGAATATAAGGAAAAAAAAGAATTGGAGAAAATTAAAAATCAAAATAATAAAACCCCTCAATTTTTAATAATAAAAGGAGCTAAAGAAAATAACCTTAAAAACATAACAGTTAAAATTCCGTTAAAAAAAATGATTTGTATCTCCGGCGTTTCAGGTTCGGGCAAGTCATCTTTGGTCACCGACACCCTAGCTCGGGCCTTATTTAAGAAATTTTATAAATCAAAAGAAGAGCCGGGGAAATACGATGAAATTTTGGGTTTGGAGCACCTGGATAAAGTGGTCTTGGTTGACCAATCTCCCATAGGCAGAACTCCAAGGTCAAATCCCGTAACTTACACAGGAGCTTTTTCTTATATCAGATATATATTTTCCAAAACTAAAGAAGCCAGAATCAGGGGCTATAAATCCGGCCGTTTTTCTTTCAACGTTAAAGGAGGTCGCTGCGAGGCCTGTGAGGGCCAGGGAGTTAAAAAAATTGAAATGTATTTTCTGCCCGATGTTTACGTGGAATGTCAGGAATGCAGGGGGGCCCGTTATAATAAAGAAACTTTAGAAATAGAATATAAAGGTAAAAATATAGCCCAGGTTTTAGGAATGACCATTGAAGAAGCTTTGGAATTTTTTAAAAATATCCCTCCTTTGTTTCAAAAATTAAACACCTTGAAAGAAGTAGGGTTGGGTTATGTTGGTTTGGGCCAGCCGGCCCCTTCTTTATCGGGCGGAGAAGCTCAGAGGATTAAACTAGCCACCGAACTTTCTAAAAAAGCTACCGGCAAGACTTTGTATATTTTAGACGAACCGACTACCGGCCTCCATTTTGAAGATATTAAAAAGCTTTTGTTGGTTTTAAAAAGATTAGTCGCAAAAGGAAACACTATTTTAACGATAGAGCATAATTTGGATATTATCAAAAACGCCGATTGGGTTTTTGATTTAGGGCCGGAAGGCGGAGAAAAAGGGGGATATATTGTGGCTCAGGGTCCTCCGCAAGAAATTATTAAAATTAAAGAGAGTTATACGGGAAAGTATCTAAAACCCGTTTTATAATTTTTATTATGATGAGGGGCTTGACATTACTTTTTAAAAAATTAAAATAAAAAATTAGCAATCAAAGGTCGCAATTGCTAACTGGTGAAATTATTATCAATAAAAATTATTATATATTATTAATTATAAAAAAATAAAAATATGAAGATTAAACCTTTGGCCGATTACATACTAATTGAGCCAATTTCTCAGGAAGAAAAAACCAAGTCCGGCATTATTCTTCCTTCGACTGTTGAAAAAGAAAAGCCGGAACAGGGAAAAGTTATTGCCGTGGGGTCCGGCAAAAAAACCAGGGATGGAAAAATTATTCCTCCGGAAGTTAAACCCGGCGATATAGTTTTATTCACCAAATACGGCCCTAACGAAGTAAAGGTCCAAGATAAAGAATATTTAATTGCCAAACAGGAGGACATCTTGGCAATTTTGGAATAATTTAAAAAACTATGGCAAAACAAATATTATATTCGGAAGATGCTCGCAAAAAATTAAAAGAAGGCGTTGATAAATTAGCTAACGCCGTTAAGGTGACCTTAGGCCCAAAGGGCCGGAACGTTGTGATTGAAAGCGGATTCGGGTCTCCTACCATTACCAACGATGGAGTTTCCATAGCTAAAGAAATAGAGCTTGAAGACAAGGCTGAAAACATAGGAGCTGAAATAGTTAAAGAAGTCGCTCAAAAAACCAATGACGTGGCGGGCGACGGGACAACTACCGCAGTGCTTTTGGCTCAAGCCATAATTTCAGAGGGCTTGAAAAACGTAGCGGCCGGAGCGGACCCTTTGGCTATCAAGCGGGGCTTGACCAAGGGCACCGAACAAGTAGTGGTTGAATTAAAAAAAATGGCCCAAAAAATAACCACTAAAGAAGAGATGGCTCAAGTGGCGACGATTTCAGCGGAAAATCCGGAACTGGGTAATTTAATCGCTCAAATGATGGAAGAGATCGGGAAAGATGGAGTCATCACCATCGAAGAATCAAAAACTTTTGGCCTTCAAAAAGAGATAGTCAAAGGCCTTCAGTTTGACCGCGGATATATTTCTCCCTATATGGTAAGCGACCCTGAAAGGATGGAAGCTATCTATGAGAATGCTCATATTTTAATTACCGACAAAAAAATTTCTTCTTTGAGCGAAATTTTACCGGTTTTAGAAAAACTTGCCCAAATAGGCAAAAAAGAACTGGTAATTATTGCCGAAGAAATAGAGGGCGATGCTTTGGCCACCCTTGTAGTTAATAAGCTTCGCGGAATTTTTAATACTTTAGCTATTAAAGCTCCGGGATTCGGAGACAGAAAAAAAGAAATGCTGGCTGACATAGCTACAGTTACCGGAGGCCAGGTGATTTCCGAAGAAACGGGCTTGAAATTGGAAAATGTTGAAGAAAAAATGTTGGGAATGGCCCGCCGGGTGATTTCCACCAAAGAACACACTACTATTATCGAGGGTAAAGGAGAAAAGACCGAAATTGAAGCCAGAATCAACCAGATAAAAAAAGAAATCAAAACTGTAACTTCCGATTTCGACAAAGAAAAACTTCAAGAAAGATTGGCTAAATTAAGCGGAGGAGTCGGTATCATAAAAGTGGGAGCCGCCACTGAAGTTGAACAAAAAGCTCTTCAGCATAAAACCGAAGATGCTTTAAATGCTACTCGCGCTGCCGTTGAAGAAGGAATAGTTCCTGGCGGAGGAGTGGCTTTGTTGAGGGCGGTAAAAGCTTTGGAAGGTTCAAAAGCAGAGGGCGACGAACAGCTCGGGTTTAATATTTTAAAGAGAGCCCTTGAAGAGCCTATTCGTCAGATTGCCAAAAATGCCAGCGCTGAAGGTTCTGTGGTGGCCGAGCAAGTCAAGAACCACAAGGGCGGTTTTGGTTATAATGCCAGTAGCGGAGCTTTTGAAGACTTAATGCAAGCCGGTATAGTGGATCCGACCAAAGTAGTCAGGTCAGCTTTGGAGAACGCCACTTCAGCTGCCGCAATGTTGCTGACCACTGAAGTTTTAATCGGAGAGAAACCTGAAAAAGAAAATCATAAACATTCAGCTCCTCCAATGATGCCTGAATACTAAAAATTTATGGCAATCATTCTTCCAAAGCAATTAGGGACTAAAGAAGGGGAATTGCTTATTAAGGAATCGGAAAGCGTTTCCGATTTCAAAGAAGCAAGCGAAATTGTAAAATCTCTCAAGGAAAGCTTAAATCATTACGGCGGAGTCGGGATTGCCGCTCCTCAGATTGGAATTGCGAAAAGAATATTTATCGTAGACATAAAACCGAACGAAAAACGTCCGGACATAAATAAGATTGGTTTTATAGCCTATATTAACCCAAAAATTTTGAAGCTTTCGCTGGGGACTAATAAAAAACCCGAAGGATGTCTAAGTGTTTTTTATGGTTCTTTTTACGGAAATGTAAAAAGATCGAACAACTTAAAAATAGAATATTTTGATTTGGAAGGAAAAAAACGCATCGAAGATATAAAAGATACTTTTCACGCCAGGGTCATACAGCATGAATTCGACCATCTTGAAGGAAAGAATTTTTTATATCGCATGGAAGAAAAAGATTTTTTGTCCGTTGCCTGGGACGAGAAGCTGGATATCAGAAAAAAAGATTAAAAATAAATCAACAAAAAAACCGCCAAAGAAAGCGGTTTTTGTTTTTTTATATTGATAAATTTTAAAAATTTGGTAAAATAAAATATAAGACAAAAAGGTCAAAAAATAATAATTATTTTAAATTATGATTTTACTATATTTATTAGGTGGCGTAATTTTAGTTATTGCGTTTTGGTTGATTATTACCTTTAACGGTTTGGTTGTTTTAAGAACCAGGTCCAAAGAAGCCTGGGCCGATATCGATGTCCAATTGAAAAGAAGGTACGATTTGATTCCCAATTTAGTTGAAACGGTTAAAGGATACGCTAGTCACGAAAGAGAGCTTTTTGAGAAAGTAACTAAAGCTCGAGCAACGGCAATGGGAGCCGGAAGTATGCAGGAAAAAGCCCAAGCCGAAAATATGCTTTCTTCCACCTTAAAATCTCTTTTTGCCGTGGCGGAAAATTATCCTGAATTAAAAGCTTCGCAGAATTTTCTGGAATTGCAAAGGGAGTTGACTGATACCGAAGATAAGATTCAGGCTGCCCGAAGATTTTATAACGGGAATGTCAGGGATTTGAATATTAAGATTGAAGTTTTTCCTAGTAATATGATTGCCGGCGCCCTGGGGTTTAAAAAGATGGAGTTTTTTGAGCTAGAAGAAGCTGCTGCTCGCGAACCCGTAAAAGTAAGCTTCTAAAAAAATGGCAACTCTTTATACTCAAGCCGAGTCTAATACTCGCAAAACTTGGATATTGATGAGTTTCTTTTTCGTTCTCATTATTGCTCTCGGTTATTTATTCAGTTATTATCTGGAAGCTCCTTTTGTTTTGCCGATCGCGGTTGCTTTTAGCGTGTTTACCAGTTTTGGAAGCTATTGGTATTCTGACAAAATTGTAATCGCAATGACCAAAGCTCAGCCGATTACAAAAGAACAAAATCCCGAACTTTATCGATTAGTGGAAAATCTTTGTATCGCCGCCGGTCTGCCCTTGCCCAAAATTTATATTTTAGACGAAGCCCAGCCCAATGCTTTTGCTACCGGCCGCGATGCCGATCATGCTGTTGTAGCCGTGACAAGGGGACTGCTGGGAAAATTAGAGAAAACGGAATTGGAAGGTGTTATATCTCACGAACTTTCTCATATAGGAAACAAAGATATGTTATTGCAAACAGTAGTTGTAGTTTTAGCTGGAATGATAGCTTTGATGGCTCAATTATTTTTTAGGATGAGCCGTTTTGGAGGAAACAGAAGAGGGAAAGGAAATGCAATTTTTTTAGCCATTTTAATAATTGCCGCAATTTTAGCGCCATTAGCCGCTACCTTGATAAAATTGGCTATTTCCCGTAAAAGAGAATTTTTAGCAGATGCTACCGGTGCCCTTTTGACCAGATATCCGGAAGGATTGGCAAGAGCTTTAGAAAAAATTTCTGCCGACAATAATCCTTTAAGAGTGGCCAATAGCTCCATAGCTCATCTTTTTATTTCAGCTCCTTTCAGAGCCGAAGAAAAGCAAAATTGGTTTGCTAATTTATTGAGAACTCATCCTCCTACAATAGAGAGAATAAAAGCGTTGAGAGATTTAAAAATTTAAATTGTAAATTGCAGATTGTAAAATGGAGAGGTACCAGAGTGGTTTAATGGAACGGCTTGGAAAGCCGTGCCTCGAAAGGGGCTCGTGGGTTCGAACCCCACCCTCTCCGCCAGGTTTCAATTTTTAAAATATGGCTGAAGGTTTAGGAAAAATTAAAAATAACGTCATTAAAAATTTAAAAAATACTTATTGCCGTATCGGACGTTCAAAAATAGAAGGGATTGGAGTGATTGCAATAAGGGACATTCCCAAAGACACGAATCCTTTTCAAGGAATCAGAGAACAGAGATGGTATGAATTAAAAAAACCGGATTTAAAAAAACTTAATAAAGAAATTTTAAAGATGATTAATGATTTTTTCGTGATCGAAAAAAATGGCAAAGCTTTAATACCAAGGTACGGTTTGAACGGAATGGATATTTCTTTTTTTCTTAATCACTCAGAAAATCCAAACGTAAAAAGAACTGATAACGGTTATATTTTTTTAACCTTAAAAAAAATAAAAAAGGGGCAAGAGTTAACGGTTTCCTATGCAACCTATGACTGGAAATATAAAAAATAAAAATATTTACTATTTTAATTATCTAATTGATTTGACGTAAATGAAATGACAAATGGTTTAGAAAAAAATAACGAGAAAAATAATAATCACGACAAAAATCAATTTTCTGTCAAGAAATTTTTATTTGTTTCCTGGGAAAGCCTGAGCGGGGATTTGGCTTTAAAAATAAAAAACGAAGGTCATGAAGTTAAGGTTTATATCAAGGCGGAAGGAGATAAAGATGTTTATGACGGTTTTCTTGAAAAAGTCGATGATTGGCAAAAGTATAAAGAATGGGCAGATATTATTATTTTTGATGATGTAGAATTTGGGAATTTGGCTGATTCTTTAAGGGCTGAAGGAAAATTAGTTGTGGGAGGAAGCAAATATACTGACAAGCTGGAACAAGATAGGGAATTCGGTCAAAACGAAATGAGCCAAGCGGGCTTGCTGGTGCTTCCTCATTGGGATTTTTCTGACTTTGATTCTGCAATTAATTTTATTAAATCAAATCCCAGCCGTTATGTTTTCAAACCCTCCGGCAATATCGCTTCCGAACAAAAAGGAATTTTGTTTTTGGGACAGGAAGAGGACGGCAAGGATTTGATTGAAATATTGGAACAAAATAAAAAACTTTGGGCAAAAAAAATAAAAAAGTTTCAGCTTCAAAAAATGGCAGTAGGAGTCGAAGTGGCAGTCGGAGCGTTTTTTAACGGCCAAGAATTTATTTATCCCGTAAACGTTAATTTTGAACATAAAAAGTTATTTCCCGGAGACATAGGCCCTTCTACGGGCGAGATGGGAACTTTAATGTATTGGTCGCCCCAAAACGAACTTTTTAAAAATACTCTTTTAAAAATGAAGCCTAAATTAACTGAATCGGGCTATGCCGGATATATTGATATAAATTGTATAGCAAATGCTAAAGGCATTTATCCGCTTGAGTTTACTTGTAGATTTGGTTATCCGACAATCAGTATTCAAATGGAGGGAGTAAACAGCGACTGGGGAGAGTTTCTTTATAAATTAGCCAGAAAGGAACAGCTGGAATTAAAAACTAAAAAGGGCTTTCAAATAGGCGTTGTTGTTGTTGTTCCTCCTTTTCCATACGAAGATAAAAACGAATCTTTTATCTATAAAGACCTTTCAATTCTTTTCAAAAAAAATGATTTTAACGGCGTTCATTTAGGCGACGTTAAATTAATAAACGGGGTCTGGAGCATTGCCGGAGATTCCGGTTATGTTTTGGTGATAACCGGTTCCGGCTTGACCGTTGATGATGCCAGGAAACAGGTTTATTCCAGATTAAAAAACATTATGTTGCAGAACATGTATTACCGAACGGACGTCGGCCTTAAATGGTACCAGGACTCAGATCGCCTTCAAACCTGGGGATATTTATATTAATATTAAAAAATAAATATTATTTATGTTGCCAATTGCCCACGCATCAGCTCCGCTTTTATTTTTGGCTATTTATAATAAGATTAAAAAAGTTAAAAATGGAGAAAGCATCCCTTGTTTTTGGTTTGTTGTAATTGGTATTGCCGGAATATTGCCTGACTTATTAAAACCCCATTTTTTAGCCAGTGAAAGAGTCGGCATTTCTCATTCTATTTTTTTCCCTTTATTTTTTTTGGGCTTCTATTTGGTACTCAAATCTTTTAAAAATAAAAATAGCATTTATTTTCTTTTATTTTTTTGGGGAACTTTGATTCATTTAATTTTAGATATGGTTACCGGAGTAGTTTTTCTTTTTTATCCATTAAGTTATTTTACATTTAACGAAGTTGTTTTTTTTCCCGCCAACATAATAAAGCTTAATGACGGCAGATGGTACGCTGATTTTTCTCAACACGCCCTTTGGTATCTTTTTGACGCTTTTTTCTTCGGTCTGTATGTTTTTGTCGATAAAACAAGTTTTTTAGAAAGAAACCTCAGGAAATTATTTAAGAAAAACAACATTTAAGGCCGGACAGTTAATTTTTAACTAAAAAGTCAAGTTTTTCTTGACTTGTTTTTTTATTTTGTTAAGGTATGTCTGGCAGGGAAGAGGGTTTTGATTTTCTTGACTCCAAACGAGAAAACCCCCTCTCTTTTCTGCCAAAACTAAAGGTGGTGGAGAAAATGTTTTGTACAGAAGAAGGCTGTAGTGGAGAAATTAACGATAGGTCGATAATACTTCCAGCGGGGTGTCCCGATAAAAGAGAAGCCCGTTATTGTAAGAAATGCAGGGCTGTATTTCTTAGGAACGGCTCTCCGGTAGTAGACAAGAACGAGAACAGAGTTTTTTTTATCGAAGAAAAGTTCTATTCCAAAAATAAACAAGGCGAAATGGAATCAATTAGAATCGCCTAAACAGCACATTGCGGGGTTTCTTAAAATAATTTAAGAAACCTTTTTTATTTCTTTTTAAATAGGTTTTTGATAAAATTAATGATAGCTATGGCAAAAACAAAAAAACAAACTGAAAAAAAGCTTTGGCAGGAAATAGAATCGCTCTTGCATCCAAAATTCGGATTTATTATGGCCGGTTACCCCAAACTTTTAGGTTTTTTCGGACGAGATTCTTTAATTACTTCCTGGCAGTTACTTGAGTTAAAGCCCGAAATTGCCAGAAAAACCTTAGAAACACTAGCATTCTATCAAGGGAAAGAAATAAATTATAAAACCGGCGAGGAGCCGGGTAAAATTCTCCATGAGTATTATCCCAAAGAAACTCCAAGCGATTGGTGGAAAAAATATAAATCTCATATTAAATGGTTAAAAAGAGGGGAGCCGGTTTATTTTAGCGTGGACAGCACCCCTCTTTTTTTAATTTTGTTGGATAAATATTGGGAATTTAAGAAAGATAAGGTTTTTTTAAAAAAAATATGGCCCAGCGCTAAATCAGCCATTAACTGGATGATAAATTTTGGCGGATTGGATACGGGCTTCTTAAGACACGAAAAAAGAAACCCCGATGAAGGTTTAATGAGTCAGAGTTGGAAAGACGGTTGGGGCGGGCCCATAGAAAAAATAACGTCTCCAATCTCCATGGTTGAGGTTCAGGGTTACGCTTATCTGGCTTTTTTATCAGGAATTAAAATGGCAGAGATTATGAAAGAGCCCTTTTTAGAAAAAGATCTTTTACAAAGAGCGAAAAAATTAAAAAAATATTTTAACGAAAAGTTTTGGCTTCCTTCGGAAAATTTTTTTTCTGTGGCTATTGATGGAAAAAATCAGCAACAAAAAATCATAACTTCAAATCCGGGACAGCTTCTTTTTACCGGAATTTGTGAAACGGAAAAAATAGAAGCTGTCGTGGAGAGGATTTTTAAAAAGGATCTTTGGACCCCTTTCGGCATAAGAACTCATTCTGCGATGGAACCGGATTTTGATCCCTTTTCTCATCAAAGAGGAACAATTTGGCCCCATGATAATTGGATAATAGCAGAGGGATTAAAAGAGGCGGGTTTTAAAAAAGAATATAAAGTAATTAAAAAAGCCATATTTAAGGCTTATGATGAAATGGGTATTTTACCTGAATTTTATAGCGTATTTAATAATAAGATTGTTTTAGAGTTAGCGAAAAAGCCCTGCTATCCTCAGGCTTGGTCTTCGGGAGCTTTAATCAATTTTATAGATGCAGAATTTTAAGAAAAGTTTTTTCGTAATCATCAATCATCTTTTTAATTGAGAAATTTTTTTCCATCCATTTTCGGCATTTTTTTCGATCTATCCGGTCGATTTTTTTTATTGCTTCTACTATTTCGTTATTGTTTTTAACTATAAATCCTGTTTTATCATTTTTTACTATTTCGCTTACAGAGCCTTTATCAAAGGAAATTACCGGCGTTCCGCAAGCCATTGATTCTATTAAAGTTAAGCCGAAAGGCTCTTCCCATTGAAGGGGAAAAATATAAGCTCTGGCCTTTCCGATTATTTTATACATTTCTTTTTGCGATAAAAATCCTTTATAAATAATTTTTTTGTTATCAATTTGGGGCATAATTTTTTCTTTCCAATATTCATCGTTTCCGTGTTTCCCCATTATAATCAAGGGTATGTTTGCTTTTTTTGCGGCTTCTATCGCCTCTTTCACTCCTTTCGAAGGATGAATTCTGCCTGTAAATACCAAATAATTATCTGGTTTTAAATTTAACGGTATTTTTTTTAAGTCTAAGCCGTGATGTATCGTAGCTGCATATTTTAAATTTGGCAGGGTTTTTCTTTGGGAATTCGAGATTGATATATAATATTGGGTATTTTTAAAATTATTTAAAATTATTTTTTTTAATCCCGCTAGAGGACTATGAAGAGTTGAAACCGTCGGTGTTTTGACAAGGGGAGCGAAAAAGGCGCTCATGGTATCAAAGTGACTATGGATAATGTCAAAATTAGCAGCCATTTTATAGGCTTTTTCAATAAGCAACAATTCATATGGTTCGTGAAACCTTGATGATCCTGCTGTTTTTCCTTCGCTTGTATATAGCGTTGGAATGAAACCGATTTTTGAATCTTTGCTCGTAGCCTTTTTTGTGACGCTTATTAATTTTGCATTAGTCTTGGAATCGCCGGACGCAAAAAGGGTAACATCATGGCCCCGTTTTACTAATTCTTCGGTGATTTGGCTGGCTATCATTTCCGGAGCTCCGGAACATTGAAGAGGGATGTCTTTCGGCTCGGGAGGAATGCGGATAAAATTCGAAGCCAATACGGCAATTCTAATTTTTTTCATATTATTTTTTATTTTTCGATTTTAAAATTTCATAATATATTTTTTCATAATTTGAAGCCATTCTTTGGCAGGTAAATTTTTCTTCTACTCTTTCTCTGCAGGCCGAACGATTTATTCCGTCGATCTTTTTAATTGCTTTTGCCATTTCATTAATATTTTTTACGACAAAACCGGTTTCACCGTTTTTAACAACTTCTTTGGCTGAGCCCCTGTCAAAGACAATAACCGGCGTTCCGCAAGCCATTGATTCTGCCATAACTAAGCCGAAGGGTTCTTCCCATTCAATAGGATAAAGACAAGCTTTGGCATTGCCGTAAAAATCGGATAGTTGATTTTGAGATAATTCTCCCAGGTACTTTATTTTGTCGGAAAGATTAGGTTTTATTATCTTTTTAAAATAATCTTTTCTCATTTCTTGAATTTGACCGGCCAGAGAAAGCCTCAAGTCTAATTTTTTCGCAATTTTTATGGCGTTTTCTATCCCTTTAATCGGATCAATCCTTCCGATCCAAACAAAATTATTATTTTTTTCTTTATTAAATTTTAAATTCGATATGTCGATTCCATTATAAATAATCCAGTCTTTTTTGAATTTAATCGGAGAATTTTTTTTCTCGGAGTTGGAGATAAAAACCACATTCATATCTTTCTTGTAATAATCCAGAATTTTCCATCGGTGGTCTTTATGTTTGGGAATATTATGAAAAGTGTAAACAACGGGTGTTTTTATAAATCTTTGAAAGAAAACAGGAAAAAATTCCCAATGACAATGAATGATGTCGAATTTATCCGCATTTCCTAAGGCAACGCTGGTATTCAGGCCGGCCCAGTTATAATCAATCCAAGGAACTCCTTGGGAAATAAGCCCCTTTTTAGTTACTGAAACTAATTTTGCATTAGTCTTGGAATCGCCGGACGCGAAAAGGGTAACATCATGGCCCTGTTTTACTAATTCTTCGGTTAAATAGGACACTATTCTTTCGGTTCCGCCATATTTTTTGGGTGGAATAGAAAACCAAAGGGGCGCTACTTGGGCTATTCTAAGTTTTTTATTTATTTTTTTTGTCATCTTTTAAAATAGAATTATAAAGGGCTTCGTATTTATTCACCATTTTTTTAAGAGAAAACTTGCGTTCCACATATTTACGGCAAGCAAGGCGGTCAATCTGATTGATTTTCTTGATGGCTTCTATCATTTCTTCCTGGTCGTTCAGCAAGAACCCTGTTTTTCCGTCTTTGATAATTTCGGGCATGGACCCTTCTTTAAAAGTAAGAACCGGCGTTCCGCAAGCCATTGATTCAATAACCACCAACCCAAAAGGTTCAGGCCTTCTTACCGGAAAAATAAAAGCTTTGGCATTTTTAAAAAGCTCTATTTTTTTGTTAAAATCAGCCGCTCCTACAAATTGGATTTGTTTTCCGTCGATTAAAGGAGCTATTCTATAATCAAAATAGTCCTGGTAATCCTTAGGAATAACTCCCGAGATTATTAATTTTTCTCCGGATTTAATGGCAATTTCAATCGCCCTTGCCAATCCTTTTGTCGGAATAATTTTTGAAAGCCATAGCAAATAATCTTTAGGTTCGGGATTAAAAATATATTTATCTATCGGCAGTCCGTGATAAATGGTTTTGGCGTTGTTTATTCCCGGGCTGGTTTTTTTTTGGTTTTTAGAAACGGTTACGTAGTTAATCTTGGAAAATCTTTTGAAAAGAACGGTCATCTCTTCGTAAATCGGGTGGTGAAGTGTGCTGATGATGGGCGGTTTTAAAAAAGGACTGAAAGGAGCAGTATAAAATTCGCAGTGGTCGTGGATAATATCAAACTCGTTTTGCATTTCAATCAGTTTTTGATATAACAAACCGTAAACAGCATGGGGAACGGATAGTTTTGCCCGCCATAAGCTTTTTTGCCAAATTGGAACAAGGCGAGCCGAAGTTTTGGCGTCGCCTGTGGCGAAAAGCGTTACTTGATGCCCCCTTTTAACTAATTCTTCCGTCAGCCAGGAGACTACCAGCTCCGTTCCTCCATAAGTGTAAGGCGGAGTGGGAATCCAAAGGGGAGACACTTGAGCAATTCTCATAAATTAAGTATAATAAAAATACCTATTTTCAGTATAACATTAACCTTAAGATTAAAAAATGTTTGGTTCTCAAATTGATGATATTAAATCCCGCTTGGACATAATCGAAGTTATCGGCGGTTATATTAAAGTTCAAAAATGCGGGGCGAATTATAGAGCTCGCTGTCCTTTCCATTCGGAGAAAAAACCTTCTTTTTTTATTTCACCGGCCCGCCAGATTTGGCATTGTTTCGGTTGCGGTAAGGGCGGAGACATTTTCGGCTTTATTAAAGAGGTAGAAAGAATAGAGTTCGGAGATGCTTTAAAGATTTTAGCCCAGAAAGCCGGAATCCAGCTAAAAGAGATAAGGCCCGAGATGAGAACTGAGCGTCAAAATCTTTATGAAATTTGTGAGTTAGCCTGCAAATTTTTTGAAAAACAACTTGAGGGAAATAATGCCGGGCTGGCGGCTAAAAAATACCTTTTAGGCAGAAATATAACCCAAGATTCAATAAATAAATGGAGATTAGGTTATGCTCCAGATAGCTTTCGGGGTTTAAGTGATTTTTTAATTTCCCAAGGATATAAAATAAAAGAAATCGTGAAATCGGGCTTGGCCATTGAAAACGACAGGGGTAATTATTACGATCGTTTTCAGAGCCGGATTATGTTTCCGGTTTTTGATATGAATTCCCAGGTGACAGGTTTTGGCGGCCGGATTTTCGGACCAAAAGAAAAAGACGAAATAGCTAAGTATGTAAATACGCCATCTACTCTTTTGTATGATAAGGGCAGGACCTTATACGGATTAGATAAAGCGAAAGTGGAAATCAGGAGAAGGGACGCGGTTATTTTAGTTGAAGGATATACCGACTGTATTTTGTCTCATCAGGTAGGGCAGGAAAATACGGTAGCTGCTTCCGGCACCGCTTTGACTCTTTTTCAATTAAATATTTTAAAAAGATATTCGGAAAATTTGATTTTGGCTTTTGACATGGATTTGGCCGGCGACACTGCAACCAAAAGAGGAATAGACTTGGCTCAGGGCCTGGATTTTAATATCAAAATCCTTACCACTCCTCAAGATACCGACCCGGCTGATGTTATTTCCAAGGACCCGAAAGAGTGGGAAAAATTAATCAGTCAGGCAAAATCAATTTTAGATTTCTATTTTGACAGCACGATTAATCGGATTGATAAAACTACCCCTGACGGCAAAAAAGAAATTTCAAAAATTCTTTTACCCGTGATAAAAAGAATTCCCAATAAAATCGTCCAATCGCACTGGATTCAAAAACTAGCTAAAAACTTGGAAGTCAGAATGGAAGACATCGAGGAGGAACTTAAAAAAGTCAAAGACCAAAATTATAATTTAATTGATGAAAATCCCAGAGAAGAAGTGGAGACTGTTGTTAAATCAAGGAAAGAAAAAACAGAAGAAAGATTGCTTTCGCTCCTTTTAAGGAAGCCGGAAAATCATAAATTAATTTGCGATAATGATATTTGTTTATTAGGCGGAAACGCTTCGGGCTTCATTTCGAAATTTAAGAAATTTTTTCAAGAAGATAAAAATTTGTCCGATTTTAAAATTAAATTCGCTGATTTTCAAAAAGAACTGCCTTCGGAAGAAGTTGAATTTTTAAATCCTTTGCTTTTAAAAGCGGAAATTGATGAAGAGTTCTCTGAGATGGACCCCTGTCAGGAAACGAAAGTTTGTTTGCGGGAAATCAGGGGTTTTAATATCAAAGAAAGACTGGAAAAGATTGCCAAAGAAATTAAAAAATCCGAAAACGATAAGGATTATAAAAAAATAGAGGAACTAGTGAGACAATTTAATGATTTATCAAAAGAGATAATTAATAATAATTAAATTATGGCAAAGAAAAAAAGCAAGAAGAAAAAAATTAAAAAAGCGAGAAAAATCAAGAAAAATCCGGCAAAAAAGAAGAAGGCCAAAAAGATTAAAAAGCAAAAAATAAAGAAAAGAAAAAAGACCAAGAAATTACCTAAAAGAACCAGAGGCAGAAAAAAGAAAGTTTTTACTCCCGAAAAGGTAGCGGAACTGATTAAAAAAGGCAAGTCTAGAGGGTTTGTCACTTTTTCCGAGCTTTTGTATCATTTTCCGGACATGGAAAATGATATTGTAGGCTTGGAAGATTTATATAAAGAACTGGAGAGACAGGGGATTGAAGTTAAACAGTCAAGAGAATTTTTAGAAGTTAAAGGAATAAAAGTAAAACCGACAAGAGGAGAAGGGGTTGATTTGGTTCAGATTTATTTAAAAGAAATCGGTCGAACGCCGTTTTTAAACGCCAGAGAGGAGAAAGAGTTGGCAAAACTTATTGAAAAAGGAGATGAAGAGGCTAAAAAAGGATTGGCCAAGGCTAATTTAAGATTAGTGGTTTCTATTGCCAAAAAATATGTTGGCCGTTCTCCCAACTTAACTATGCTGGACTTAATTCAAGAGGGAAATTTAGGTTTGTTCAGAGCAGTGGAAAAATTTGACTGGCGGAAAGGATATAAGTTTTCAACTTATGCCACTTGGTGGATAAGGCAAGCTATAACCCGTGCTTTAGCTGACCAGGCCAGAACCATCAGGATTCCGGTCCACATGGTGGAAACAATTTCCAAATACACGAAAGTCAGAAGGCAGTTATCCCAGAATTTAAGACGCGAACCCTTTCCTGAAGAAATTGCGGCTGAAATGGGGATTGAAGTGGATAAAGTCCATCACATAATGAAAATTTCCCAAAAAACCATTTCTTTGGAAACGCCCGTGGGAGAGGAAGACGGGGACAGCATTTTACTCGAGTTCGTTGAAGATGAAAAAACTCCGCCTCCCCAGACAAAAGCTGCCAGGACTCTTTTGAGAAAACAGCTGGAAGAAATTCTGGTTGATTTGACTCCCAGGGAGCAGAAAATTCTGGCGATGAGGTTTGGCTTGAAAGACGGAATAAATCACACCTTGGAAGAAGTGGGAAAAGTTTTTGGCGTGACGCGTGAGAGAATAAGACAGATTGAAGCTAAAGCTTTGGAAAAAATCCGACAGCATCGTTCTTTGCAAAAACTGGAAGGTTATTAATTGATTTTTTAAGAAATTTAGTTATAATCAAACTATTCCGCGGTGGCGCAATGGTAGCGCGGGTGCCTGTGACATATTTCTGATTTCTTGGTAAAATTAATAAAAATTATGCCAGAAAAAAGAAAATATGCCGACCGGGCAAAGTACCTTATAAAGGCAGTAGCAAAAAGAAGAAAGAAAGTCAGGGAAATGGCCATAAATTATAAAGGGAATAAATGTATGGTGTGCGGTTACAACAGATGCATTCAAGCATTAGAGTTCCACCATATCGGTAATTTTCAAAAAGATTTTGGTATCTCTGATAAAGGATATACAAGGTCGTGGGAGAAAGTAAAAAAAGAAATTGATAAGTGTGTTCTATTGTGTGCTAACTGTCATAGGGAATTGCACGTAGGCATTACGCAGCCTCCAAAAGAAATTTTGGAATGAAAAATTCCGGGATAACGGTGAAGCCCTTAAGTAAGTTCAGGGTAATACCGTGGGAACCCCCTCTTTAAAAGAAGGGGGGCTCCGTAGAGACTAGATACCGGAACATCTAAATTCCGATAAAATCGGAACAAGATGAAGATATAGTCCACTCCTTATGGAAACATGAGGGTAAGGTGTAAGCACTAGGTTGTAGGTTCGAATCCTACCCGCGGAGCCCATTCGACTCGCTTCGCCCCGGCCTGAGCCAAGTCGAAGGCTCGCTCAGGGCAAGCCACTAAAAACCACCTTTTTATTGAGGCGGTTTTTTGGTAGAGTATTGACAAATTTTTTAAACTTGATATAATTTTTATATTACAGTTCATTGACTACAAAACTGAAATGATTGGAATGGTTCACGCGTAGCTGAGGCTGACTGAGAAATGTGCGTAAAAACGGCTTTCTCTTGAAGGCCTCAGTTTGTGAACCAGATTCATCATATTTATAAGGTGTGTTACACAGTTAATGCACCTTTTCTCATTTTAAAGATTTAAACAGGTTCTAACCTCGCCCCACCAGGGGAGCTAAATTTTTAGCTTTCTAATTTTTTTTATATTCTACTTTTAGTATAAGGTTTGGTTTAATACCAGATAATGCTGGTAAAAGATGATTTAAGACTTGCTCAGCAGTCATCCGAAATTTTCTTCCACGGGCTGATACCTTGAACCATCCTTTTTTGTTTCGATAATAACGTTCTGTAAAGTTCTTAGTGCCAAGTAAAATTATATAACTGTCATTAGTTAGTTTCATATTACCTGTATTTTAGCATATAGGTTCTAACATCATCCAATTAAAGGAGCAAAAATTGACGTTTTAACTCCATAATTATCCAAAAACCAAGTTCTAATATTGTTCCATCCCCGGAGCCATCCTTCGCTAAAGCTACGGAATGACTTTAGCCAACAGAAATCGCCAGTCAGGCGGTTTTTTGATTGACTAATTAATTTATTTAAATTAGTCTTTTTAGAAGGAGGCTTAATAAATGGAAGATGAAAGTACATTTGGAAATAATATTAATGATAAAGAAAAAAGGAAATGTATATCAGATAAGGATGGGAAACTTGGTTGGACTTGTTTGGGTAAGGACGCAACGAATCCTCTTTGTATGATGTGCGATGTTTACAAAGAAGAGGTAAGTAAAGCAAAGAATAAAAAAATTAAACGGATTAGAAAATACATAGAACAGCCCGACGGGACTTTTAAATGCGAAGGTTGCGGAAGCACGATTAAAGCAATTAGATTTAGCAATGCGAGCGCGAGGCTTTCTTTTGTCGGAGAATCTCTTGAGCCTATTGGTTCTGGTTTGCCAGAAACTTGGCGTGGTTCAAAAGAAATAGGAGAAAAAAGTCTTTTTATAGAAATACCCTATTGTCCTAAATGTGACGAAAGACCAGGAAAAGAGCCCGGCATGAAGTGTTTTTAAAATATATTATGGTTCAATCATCAAGAAAAGATTGAACCTTTTTTATTTAAACCATTGCCAAAATAGGTTTTAAGTTAACTAACTTTTTCTTTATTTCTCTCCAATCCAAAGTTCTAAACGCGTCCAATAGGGGGAGCAAAAACAAGCCGCTTTTTGGTAAGGCGGTTTTTTGATAAGATTAATGAATATGAATAAAAGAGAAAACAATTTTGCTTTCATCGACAGTCAGAATGTAAATATGGGCGTTGAAGAACTTGGCTGGAAATTAGATTTTAGAAAATTTATTACTTATCTTAGAGAAAAATATTCGGTTAAAACGGCGTATCTTTTTATTGGTTATTTACCAGAAAATCAAAGACTTTATGCCAATCTGCAAAAATACGGCTATTTACTTGTTTTTAAACCCGTAATGAAAGATAATGATGGAAAACCAAAGGGCAATGTTGATGCAGATTTAGTTTTACAAGTAATGATTGGTTTTGATAAATACGACAAAGCCGTAATAGTTTCAAGCGATGGTGATTTTTATTCTTTAGTCGAACATCTCTATACAAAAAATAAATTAAAAGTTGTCTTAAGTCCCAATAAAGAAAAATGTTCTATACTTCTGAAAAAGAAAGCAAAAGAAAAGATAGATTTTTTGGACAATTTGAGAGGTAAATTAGAGTATATTAAAAGGTAGACAGAGGTATTGACAGTGGGCATACTTAGGAAGTATGCTTAAAGTAGAATCATTACGAAAAAGCACTTCTTTGGGTTCCGTCCCTCAGCGGTGCTTTTTCATTTTGGTTAAATTTCTATAAACTCGCTGCGAACAGCCTGGACTAAGCGGAGTACTTCGACTTCGCTCAGTGTAAACCAACAACCGTCTCGTAGTTGAGGCGCCTGACTGCCGTCAGGCAGGGTTTTTTGTTTACACTGAACTTGTTGAAGAAGTGGTAGGATAAAACAATTAGTGCAATGGAACAGTTTGTTTTGACAAGTTTATATTGTTATGTTATATTTTCATCAGTTCTCTCAAATTAAATATTGAAAATAAAGATTGAAAAGGAGGAATAAAAAAATGAAAATTACTATTGCGCAATTAAATCCGACAATAGGAGATATTAAGGGAAACTTGCAGAAGGCAATGAAGGCTATGTCTCAGGCCAAGGAAGATTCGTCAGATCTTGTGGTTTTTCCGGAACTTTTTCTGACCGGGTATCCGCCTCGAGATCTTTTAGAAAAGCCATACTTTATAGAAGAAAGTCAGGAGGCGATAAACAGATTAGTAAGGGATTCAATAAATTATCCCGATCTTGGGATAATTTTCGGAACTCCTTTGCCAACCGGCAAGAACACGGGAAAAGGACTATATAATTCTGCCGTTTTGGTTTATCAGGGAAAGATAATCATGAGTCAACATAAATCTTTGTTGCCCACTTACGATGTTTTTGACGAAGCCAGATATTTCGACGTGGTTTCGGAAAAAAACGTGATACGCTTCAAGGACGAAGTGCTCGGAATCTCTATATGTGAAGATGCCTGGAACGACCCAAAATTATCGCTGAAGCAGAATTATCTTTTTGATCCAATAAAAGCGCTGGCTGAAAAGAACGCCACCATTTTTATAAACATTTCCGCTTCGCCATTCCATATCGGAAAAGAAGAGTTAAGATACCGGATTATTCAGAATCATGCTCGAAGATACCAAATTCCTTTTGTTTTTGTTAATCAGATAGGAGGCAATGACGAACTTATATTTGACGGGAGAAGTTTCTATCTTGATAAGAACGGAGAACCAATAAAAATTCTTCCATCTTTTAAAGAGCATGTGACGACCGTCGATGTAAAGCTTCCGGGAAAAAAGAATTCCTATGTGTTTCAGAATAAGATTGAAAGCGTTTATCAGGCTTTAGTCTTGGGGATTCGGGATTATATGAGAAAGTGCGGTTTTTCCAAGGCCATTCTGGGTCTTTCGGGCGGAATTGATTCTGCTGTTGTTTGTTGCTTGGCTAAAGAAGCTGTTGGAAGTAAAAACGTTATGGCTGTTTCTATGCCGTCTCCTTATTCTTCCGAAGGAAGTGTGGTTGATTCGAGAAAGCTTGCCGAAAGACTAGGTGTCGAATTTAAAGTGATACCAATTTCTTCAATTTACTCTTCTTATACTAAAGAGCTGAAAGAGCATCTAAAGAAAAAAGAGATGAGCGTTACTGAAGAAAATATTCAAGCCAGAATACGTGGTAATATTTTAATGGCTCTTTCTAATGAATTTGGTTATCTCGTGCTTTCTACCGGGAACAAAAGCGAACTGGCGGTAGGTTATTGTACTTTGTACGGCGATATGAGCGGGGGGCTCGATGTTCTTTCCGATGTGTTGAAAACAATGGTTTACGAATTAGCTTGTTATTTAAACAGAGAATCGGAAATAATTCCGAAAGAGACAATAGAAAAAGCTCCCTCTGCAGAATTAAGACCCGACCAAAAAGACCAAGATTCTCTGCCTCCCTACGATATTCTTGACGGAATACTTCATTGGTATCTTGACGAAGGATACTCAGTAGAGAAGATTATTAATCTTAATTTTAATCCAGAAACAGTAGAATGGGTGGTTAGAGCGGTTGACAAGAATGAATACAAGAGAAGGCAGGCGGCGCCGGGATTGAAGGTAACCACAAAAGCTTTTGGAGTAGGAAGAAGGATGCCTATTGCTGCAAAATACAGAGTTTAATAAAATATTTTAACCCGAGAATTTTTACTCGGGTCTTTTTATTATCTCATGACATTGTTATTAAAAAATAAAAAAAGAAGGCGAGGATATCGCCTTATTTTAATTTATTGTTTTTTCTAATTCTTGATAGTAGGGTGTTAGGCAGAATCTGTATGTATTTTTTCTCTTGAAAGGTTCAATTAATTTTTGTTTTACTTCGTTCAGCTGTTTTGCATCGTCTTCTTTCAGATGACCCAATAAGAGAGCGTCGCTGGTATACATGCCGAGTTCAAATTCTTTGTTAATTTGGTCAATGATTTTTTTCTGGACTGGCTTATATTTTTTTGCAATATCTTCGGAGTTTATTTCCATCATTACTTCGTTGGCAACTAATAGGGCGGGAATGGATTTAAACCATTTATTTCCGTACAAAGAAGGAATTTCTTCTTTTGAAAATGTGAAGCCTATGCGATAAGAGAAAAGACCAAAGGGTTTGCTGAAAGATGCGACAGCAGCGAAAATATTAGGGTGGCTTAAGTCGAATTCATGAAAATTCGTTAGTCCCAAGTAAGTCAAATCGTAAAAAACTTGATGGCCAGCCTCACAAATGCTCTGGACATACTTGTTGGGGATGATATTACCATCCCGGGCTGATGGATTGGATATGAACCAATAGCCTTTCTTAAGAGTGCTTGGATCCGTTGTGGACTTTACTTCGATTGTTTTAATGCATCTGGTTTCGGCAACTGACTTATAGCCCTCATATTCGCCTTCCAGAACATATATTTCTTTTACTTTCTTTGATTGCAACCAGGTAAGAATCTCGCGGATGCCTTCCTCTGAGCCGGCTGTCGGATAACTGAATTCAAAGTTTTTTAAATTAGGAACTGACCTTTCCTGGAATTCCAAATAGGTATTAATTATCGGAACGTGGAAATCATCTAATCCCGGATTGCACCACTGGTGGAATATATCGTGGGGATAGTTTTGAAACAGTTCGTCTATCGCTTTTCTAACTTCTGGAAAGTAATAACCGTAAACGGATTTCATTGCTTTGAATTTATTCATTGGCCAATCTTTTTTTGTCATTCTTCTTCACCTTTCCTTACAATAGGATCGCTCCCGGGTATTGCCAGTCATACCTTAAATGTCCGTCCGGGAAAAATATTAATTGACGAACTTCTTCCGGGCTTGCGCTGATAGTTAAAGCATTGGTAAAACAGATATTTTGACCATACAAATCGTAAACTGCTGCATTGTGGACCAGTCTAAGTAGTTCTTTCGCCTCTTTTTCCAGAAAACTCTTTATGTTATATATCTGGTTTTCACTTAGTTTTCTTTTGGAGACCCAATCATAAACCGCCGGGTTTTCGCTCTTTTTTGGTTGCTCAACCGGTCTTATAGTTAGTTGTTCTACTCCGTTGCTTTTAGCAAAGCTAACCAAATTTTTCACTTCATAAACATTATCGATGTAGTCTTTTATCATTGTTATCGACAATCTTACAGAAAAACCGATAGAGTGAAGATTGCTTATTAACTCACGCAAGTTCATATATTCGCCATTCGGCTGGAATATCTCTTTGTTTTTACTGCGTCTATAGTGAACAAGCGAAATAGCAACAGTAGTCATTCCGAGTTCGCGCCATTGTTTTAGTTGTGACGCATAGGCTTCGTATTCTTGGAAAAGGGCAATTCCGTTAGTCTGAAGCTCTATAAAGGGAAAGTCGTAATTTTTAAGATGTCGGAGATAGTCTATGATTTGGTGAGGATATAATGTGGGCTCTCCTTTGCCGGTGATTAATACGGTGGAGACGCCGCTTTTGGCTGCAAATTTACATCCTATTTCAAAATTTTTCCAGTTTATCCCGGGCTCTTTAAATTTATTTGGAGGAGTCCATTGAACTTCTGTTTTTTCTTGTGGGATATTAAATCCCGGCGTCATTTTGGCTACACAAAAGGCACAGTGGCCGTTGCAAGCTTTAGTTCCTGCCAAAACACTATAGGTTTGGATTTTCATCATTTTTAACACCTCTTTTTTATTTTCTGTCTTTTATTCAATTATAAAAGAGCAAGATAATTTTTTTTACCAGATATTCCTAAAAAGTCAACAAATATTTGACTTTTTTCTATAAAATTATAGAATATTTTTAGCAAATTAAAAAAAAGAAGGGATTCAGAATGAAAAAAAAGATGATTTTTGTTGGAATAGTTTACGATGAAAAAAAGGAAAAAGCCAAAGGATTGGCAAATAAAGTAAAAAAATACCTTGAATCTAGAAATTGCCGCGTATGTTCAGAAAAACTTGAAACCGTTCTTAAGAAATCGGATCTGGTTATTACTTTTGGAGGAGATGGTTTGGTTCTCCATACGGCTGATAAAATATCAAATCAAAATCGGACAATACCTCTTTTTCGGGTTAATTTTGGAAGAATTGGTTTTTTAACCAATGTTGAACCCAAAGAGGCGTTTAAAAGAATCGATGATTTTCTAGGTAGCAAATATATTATCGTTAGGAAATCAAGAATCGAAGTTGAAATTCGGTCCAGGAAAAATTCTAATAGCATAATAAAAGCTAATGCTCTTAACGAAATAGTTATAGAGAGAACTCAAGCCAGGGCTTTGTCATTTCAAGTAATGGTTAATAATCATGAAAAAATAGAAAGACAGGGAGACGGTTTGATCTTTTCCACACGGACCGGTTCTTCAGCTTACAACAGATCAGTAGGAGGACCAATACTCATAAAGGAGAACAGGTTTTTATTAACAGTTATATCTCCGGTAGTCAGAGAAAAATCATTCTATTTCGTCAGATCGGCAGATTCAATTTTCAGGATATTGAAAATATCTGGCGAAACGAGGATAGTTGTAGACGGCAAACATTTATTGAAAATCTCAGAGGATGATTTAGTAACCATCAAAAAATCACCCCAAAACACCTTGTTTATGGAGTTTGGAGATCTATGAAGGAAGTTCATTAATACTTCCTCTCTTTTTTCAAACTGATAAAGCTTTATCGGTTTGAAAAAGGAGTAAATTGTCCTTTATAAAATAAATATGGAGGTAAATGAATGAGTGGAAACTATATGTTCAATATGGACCGCTACCATGCGGTTATGGGGAATTTTTATTTGGGAGATAGCGCAACTAGTCCCGACGGAACAAGTTTAGGCAGAAAAGAAGCTGTTTTTTATCTGACTCAAAGAAAGTGTAAATTTGCACCGGTATTGGGGCATTCTGTTCTTTGTAAAAGCTTATTTGAGTCTCAGATAGACGCGCCTCACGCCAGATTTTTAAGGGAAGACAGGGCCAGGTTAACTCTTTTAGCCGGAAAGCTCCAAAGAGAAGGCGGTTTTCTTGGGAACATAAGTTTAGTGCTAGAAGGAACAATCATGTTTGCCGGAGAGCCGTTCGGATTTATTAAGGGTCCTTTGTGGAATGTCCAACTTCATGAAGTAAAATTCGAGCATGCTTTTGATTTGCCGATGACCGTTGGATACAGAGCGATCAAGATGAGAGAAGCTGCTGGCAATGAAAGTTTCTTGTCGGTATTTTCTCAAAGAAGAGACGGGGACAGCGAAAGATCTGTAAGAGTGTCCGAAGCTGCTTATATTTCCGGTTTCGACGATACTTCAGACATGGAAGCGGCGTTTCGTCTTGGAATTTCCGACGTAGGAACAATGGCTCACTATCTTGTCGAAAGCTTTATAGAATATCAAAAAAAACCAGAAATAGATAAAGGAACCAGAAAACCAAAACATTTTGAGAGGGTGGCTTTTGAAAGATGGCTCGATGATAATCCCAACGGAACAACTCTATTGATATGCACCTATAGCTATAAATCAGGGATTGTTCACGCTATTCAAGCGGCCTTAAGCACTCCTGAAAGAAAAAAATCTTTCAAGGCGATAAGGTACGATTCTGACGCTCCAGCGGAAGTAATATGCTACTGCCGAAAAATCTTAGACCTTAACGGGTTTAAAGACGTTGGAATAGTTGTTACTGGCGATATGGACGAAAAATGGATAAGAACAATAAGAGAGAAATGCGGATCAATTAAAGGATATGGAGTCGGAACAAGAATGGCCGCTCAAGTAGAGCACGTTGCCGGAGTTATATTTAAAATGACCCAGATGGCCGAGATACCGATTCTCAAAACATCAGGAAAAACTGGCGGCAAAGGAACTTTGCCCGGAGAATTGCAAGTTTGGCGAGCAATTGATTCTTTAGGAAAATACGTAAAAGACATTATTTGTCTTGTCGATGAACCCAAGCCCGTAAGCGTGGACTTCAAAGATGCTCAACCTTTGATTAAACCCTTTTGGGGAGTAAACGTTCCTTTGCATCAAAACATACCTCCAGAAACTCTTAAGGGGTATGTAGAATTTCAGCTGGAAAAGTTCAAGGTTCCGTTGGAAGAATATCCGGTAGAATTAAGCCCAAAGCTTTCAGCCCTAAAAGAAGAAATTATCGAAAACGTGGAAGATAAAAACACGTATCCCGAAATAATTTATCCGGAGGCTAACTAAAGGAGGAACGAAAATGACCAGATGTGTATTGGTAGTGGACCCTTTAAATGATTTTTGCAAAGGAGGAGCTTTAGCGGTTCCGAGAGCTGATGAAATTATGCCGATAATTAACGCGATTTTTCCAAAGTTTACAAAAGCGATAGCTATCCAAGAATGGCATCCAGAGGATCACTTCAGTTTTGTGACTCAGGGCGGCAGATGGAAAATTCATTGCGTAGCTGGAACCTGGGGAGCAGAATTTCATCCGGAACTAAACACGAAGTTTTTCACAGCGATTATAAGAAAGGGAATAAACAAATTAAAAGAAGGATATAGCGCTTTCGAAGACACAGGATTAGAAGGATTGTTACGGAGTTTAGGAATTACAGAGGTATTTATTTGCGGATTAGCTACCGATTATTGCGTTTCACAAACCGCGTTAGATTCAGATATGTTTTTCGAGAAAACCTTTATAATCAAAGACGCCTGCCGGGCATTATCACCAGAAACCGAGAAGAAAGCATTGCAAGCAATGACAAAAGCTGGAATAGAAATCATCACAAGCGACCAAATCAAATAAATAAAAATTATGTCCTGATTTAATACAAATCAGGATTTTTTTTATAATTTTTCATAAATCAAACCATAATTTTATATTTGACAAATAATAAATAAAATGGTAGAAAATAGGCGGATCTTTGTAATTATAATATATAGGAATATGTAGGAGGAATCTTAATGACTTCAGAATTTGGAAAAAAGACATGGAGAGAAATCGAATTTGAGGATATTTTTCCCGCAAGGAAAAAAAGCAGGATAGTGGGAATGAGTTTTCCCCCGCAAGATCTGAATCTAGGTTTGGAGCCGTCAGTTTTAACGGTGCTTCCGGAAGGAAATAATGTGGAATATTCTTTGAGAAACATTGATTTCAATGACAAGGATATTCAATACTACGTATGTTCGGTGTATATCTCGGGTTACGATGAATTTGTGAATTGGGCTTCCCGCCACGATAAAGAAAAAATCATAGTTGGTGGGTATCATCCGACAACCTTTCCCGAAGAATTCGAAAGGCATGCCTTCAAAATAGTTAAAGGTCCCTGCGATGATTTATTTGAAACAATAAAGCAGCCGGGACAATTGGTAAAAGGCATCACAAATTACAAAAAAATTCCGAGATACGATCTGTACAACATCAGATATAATCAACAGATTATTCCGGATAAAAAACCTGATGATTTTGTTGCCTCAATCAACACTTCGCAGGGATGTCCGTTCAGTTGCGATTTCTGTTGTACGCCGATCCTTTGCCCGAAGCTTATTTCCAAACCGCTTGATTTGATAGAGAAAGAAGTGGCCTATCTGAAAACCCAAAAACCGAAATGGATTTTCATCAGGGACGAAAATTTCCCCTTGCAAAAAGATTGGCCCAAGAGATTGGAGATCATAGAAGAAACGGGTGCCAAAATTTACCTGTTCGCCAGCGCAAACCTGTTGAACGAAGAAAAAATAAAGACAATGAAAGATCACAACGTTTACATGGTTTGTCTGGGCTTGGAAGATATCACCGTTGATTATGTAAAAAACAAGAATCTTGATGCAGTGATAAATCTTCTCAAAAAGCACGGTATTTATACCTATCTTTCATTCATTGTAGACCCTCTGAAAATTATCGGGCGGGAAGCAGGAAAAGAATTTTATCAAAAATTGATGGCGCGACTTTACGAGCTCGGGCCGGAAATGATTTGCGGAAATTTCCTTATGCCTTTCCGGGGAACCAAAATCTGGGATAAGTATTACGCTTTCGTAAGCAGAGAAGATTACAAGCACTACAACTCAAAAACAGCTTTTCTCATCCGAAATCAAATCGTTCGGGAAAAGATGCAGTTTTTCATGTTTTGGCACCAGTGGTTATATTTCACTTCAGATTTTTACAATCAAAATGTCCGAAAATTTGAAGTTCAAGATACCCTGCACTTAAGATTTCTGGAACTTTATGAATCTTTCAGGCCGAAATATGAAAAATTGTGGGACGTCAGGCCATGAGGTGAAAAATCGATGGAAAAGAAACTGGTATTAATAAACGGAAGCTATAAGAAAGATGGATTTACAAAGAAATGCTTGGACATAGAAGCAAAGCGATTGAAAGAAAAACACGGAATAAACGAAATCAAGTATTTTTTTCTAGACAATAAATTGACAGCCTGTATTCATTGCGATCAATGCCGGATAGGATGCGTTATACAAGATCAATTTCAGGAAATCACCGTAGAAATAAAAGATGCCGAAAGAGTGCTGTTCGGAAGCCCGGTTTATCTAGATTTTCCTTCGCCCAAATTACTGGCATTTTTATCACGTCTTACTTGTTATGCAGAAAGCACAGAACGAGAATTTTTCCGAGGGAAAAAAGCTCATTTTGTCGCCACAGCGTACTGCAGCGGAACAAAAACAGTAATACACGCCTTAATGGGCGCCTGCGAAATGTTGGGATTTACAATCGAAGGACGGAGTTCAAAAGAATATATCCAGCTTTGGAGAGATAAAAAAATACGAGGCGGGATGAAACCATCAGACTCCTGTTTCTTGGACACAAATAAAGAAATCAGGCAATAGAGAAGAAGTTTATTTCTTCTCTTTTTTATTTTAACTTTGTAGGATAGCTTCCCTTAAATATAAGCGCTATGACTAAGGGCGGTTTTTTTGATTGCCTACTTGACAGTATAGTTATATTTTTCTAACATTAGAATAGTTAGAAATAATTAACTTAATTAAAATACTATGACTAAAAATAAATTTTCAATTTATAGAATCATTATAGTTAGTGTTTTGGCTGTCTTAATCAGTTTATCTGTATCTTATGGCAACTGGTATTTACCCATAATTTCTCTTATAGCGGCGTGGGTTTCTCTTTTTATTTTAAGAAATAAGATAAAAGAAATAATAGCAGATGAACGCGACTACAGGGTAGCGGGTAAGGCTTCCGGACTGGCAATAAGAATTTACGTTTTGGTTTCACTTATTTTAGGCTTGATATTATACGTTGCCGAAAAAGAAAACGAGGTTTTGTTTGCGCTTGGTAACGCCTTTTTGTATTCGGCTTGTTTTCTGATATTTCTTTACGCCATTTTATTTAAAATATACGAGAAAAAAGATGAAAACGCTTAATGTAAAAGTAAAAGAATTTAGGGTTAAGAAAAATCTAACACAGGAAGAATTAGCCAATCGTGTCGGTGTGCGCAGGGAAACCATTATTTTTCTTGAACAAGGGAAATATAATCCATCTTTAAGGCTTGCTTTAAACATAGCTCAAGAACTAAAGGTTCCAGTTAATAAGTTATTTTCTTTATCGTAAAACTAGGTTCGAACGTCGTCCGTCCAATAAAAAAATCGCCAATCAGGCGGCCTGCCCCGTTAAAAAACCCTGTTTTTGTTCGGGGTTTTTTGCTTGTGCTGAGTTTGCCTGCCCTGAGTGTATCGAAGGGTCGAAGCGTTTGCACTGAGCTTGTAGAAGTGGTAGAATATAATAATATGAACAAAAAAATATTAATAGGAATAATAATAGCAGTAATTATAGCGGTTATTGCTATGGTTTATTTTTTAAACTCCGGCTCTAAAGAACAAGAAATAAACGAGCCTGTTCCCCAAATAAACGAGCCTGTTCCGCAAAAAAATGAGGAAATTACTTTAACCGATTTAGATGAATTAATAAAATCAAAAATCGAAAGTCTCAAATTAACTTGTGCAGATTTTCTTAAGGGAGACTTAAGCGGTAATCCTGACTTTGATTGTCCGGGATTCGATAAGTCTATAAATAAAAATTTATGTTTATACTGTTATGCCACCAAGAATCAAATTCCCGATTTATGCGAAAAAATAGATAACGAATCCGCCCTAAAGGGAATATGTCAAAGAGCAACCGGAATTCCTATTAATGAAATAATAAATCAATAATTTTTAAATTAAATTAAAAAATAAATTATAACATTCCTTTGGCGTTAAAAATTTTAATAGGCCGTAGTTTTTATAAGGGCAATCGCCGACCGTCTCGCAGTAGAGGCGGTTTTTGATTGACAAATTATTAAATTTTAATAATATAACAAAGGAGAAAGGAGGAATACTGATAAAACAAGGTAAGATAAATAGAATAATAAACGATAACCGAAATAAGAGAATTGAGTTGGATATTAATGGTTATTCAGGACCATTTTATCCTTCAAAAGATATAGAGGGGCTTCGCGAACTGGATCAGGTTTACAATAGGTTGGAAAGCTTGTATCCTTTGATAGATTCGATAAGCGAAAGAATCCCCGATTTTTATAGACAAATTAACAATATAATAACCGAGAATGGAGAATGGTATTTTTCAGCTTTGTTTTTTAAACAAAAAAAAGAAGAAATACTGATTCTCTTGCCTTGGACGCGTAGTTCTATCGTGGGGTCGAGAATGGCAATGAAACAGGTTGTCTTATATAGAAAAGGCGAAAACAATTACCAATTCATAGAATCGCTGGTTAAGGAAATCCGCGTTTTTTTTGAGGAAATAGTGGAATTAAGAGAGAACGAGAGAAGATCAAGAGAAGCTGTTCGTGGCACCATTAAAATTATTGAGGGTGGAAATATATAAAATATTTCCGCTTTTTTATTTATATTTTTCTAAAACAAGCTCTAACATCGTCGCACGGGGGGCACTTCGGCTTCGCTCAGTGTAAGCCGCTAACCGTCTCGCAGCAGAGGCCCGTCTCATCTTGCTCGATGAGGTGGACGGTTTTTTGATTTGACAAAATGAGGCGCCGGAATTAGAATTGAAATAGTTTTTTTTGGAGGCAAATAAATTTTTAAAACCATAGAAGAAGGATTAGAAGCATATAAAGAAAAATTAAGAGAATTTTTTGAATATTGCAAAGAAAGAGGAACAACGAAAAAAGAAAATCCTCCTTCAGGCGATGAACTCGTTGCTTTCAACGGAGATTTAGCATTATTAAAGGGCATGGCAATAGCTCTTGGTCTTTCAGAAGAAGAAGAAACAACCTTGCGAGCAGAATTATTAATGGAAGTAAAAACTGGTTCCGGAAAGATAATAAAGGAAAAAAATACGACAGAATCTAGTATGCAATTATACGCTTGAAATAAAAATTTTTATGCCTGCTTTACTTATATGTTTTGCAGGTTTTTTATTTTAACCCTTGCCAAGACAGGTATTTTTACTCCATAATTCTCCCAAAACCAAGTTCTCTCAGCCATAACCGGCAGACAGGCCTGCCTGCCGATAGGCAGGGTTTTTTGCTTGTGCTGAGTTTGCCTGCCCTGCTTGTCCTGAATTTATTGAAGGAAGTTTATCGAAGGGTCGAAGCGTTTACGCTGAGCCTGTCGAAGTGGTAGAATAATACGGAGAAGCAATAAATAATCGTATGAATTTTTTTGAGAACATATTAGCAGAACAGTCTCGCATAGAAGAAGCGATAAAAAAATATGGATACGCGCCCGAGCATCATTTTTGGTGGTACAAATCTCAAGCGGAAGAAAATTCAAAAAATGTTTATGTTGAATTTGATGATGGTGCGGGACTTTTGACAATAGAGGAAAGAGACAAAAAAAGAACTGCTATTTTTTCAAGTCCGATTGCGCCTCCATCAAGAAGGGCTTCGACTATTATTGAGTATTTAGAGCATATATTTAAATTACCGGAAATTCAGAAAGTCACGCTTGAACTTGAGACCTTACTATACAAAGAATTCCTTGATAAATTGCCGATTAATTTTAAAGCTCGAGCTATTAATTACACTCTTTTATGGCCGGTTTACAATCTTAAAAGTTTTAATCTTGAACTTTCAGGAAGGCACTGGAAAACATTGCGCAAAGAGAAAAATAAATTTTATCAAAATCATCATGTAAGTTCGGTAGATGCGAAAACATATAAAGACAAAGAAGCACTGCGCTTGATTATCGACGAATGGCGAAAAAAAAGAGGAGGACACGATAAAACATATTTTATTCCGTACCGTAATTTTATTATTAATGAGAATTTTATGGGAGCATCAGAAGCACGAGTATTTATAGTTGACGGCAAGGCGGTTGGGATAAACGCCGGATGGCTGGCTCCCAATAGTGGTCGTTTTTATGGAGCAGTCGGAATCCATAATTACTCATTGCCTGATTTAGGGGACATGCTTTATCTTGAGGATTTAGCGTGGCTTAAGGCCAAAGGTTACATAGAGGCCGATATGGGCGGCGGGGAGGAGGCGCTTACTAATTTTAAAAATAAATTTCAACCCGTATCATTTTATAAAACGCATATTTTCTCTGTTATAAAACGTTAGTATTGCGTTGCACGGCTTGATTTTTTGGGAGAATAAGCATAATATAGAGATAGAAGTTGAGAGCCAGGACCTACAAATAGCTGCTTCATTTCACTTAAAATAATAAATAATACTATTTGCAACTCATCGCGACTCGGAGTTGTTTTTTAATGCTTTCGTTGATTCAGCATTAACCCTGAGCTTGCCGAATGGGTTATCTTAAAATCGATCAAAAAATTATGTATCAAAGTTTTCAAAGGTTTTTGAATAAAGGCAGGCCATCAAAAGCTGATTTTCAGAAAAATACAAAAGAGGAGTTTTTATTGGAACACAATAAGCTTTCTCCCTTGAACATGCAAATTACCATGCCCCTGCTTTCCCGCTTCAGAATAGAAAAAGCGATGCTTTTTAAGGATGACAATTGGTATATAGATAAGCTTCGCAGGCCGTTTATCTTCTGGTTCACCTCTTTAACTCCGGAAGAAAGAGAAAGAATGAAAAAATCATAAATAAAATAAAAATTAAAATGGCTCAAAGACGAGCCATTTTTTAATTTGATTTTCGGATTATATTAAATACCTTGCTGGGGAGGCATTGATTGGGGCGGAATATTTACAGTAAAGTTTGATTGTCCCCCTAGAGTATAAGTTGATTTCCCGAAAGCCAAAATCGGATAGAAAATAAAAGGCAAAAAGATCAAGCCGATAGCAAATCCTAAGCTTTTTCCGAAAGCTAAGGCCAAATGATAAACCATAATAAAAGAAACAATAATATTGACTATGGGAATAAAAAGCAAAATAACCCACCAGACAGGTTTTTTAATTATTTGAAGTAAAATTACAGAATTGTATACGGGAATAATAGCAGTCCAACCCGGCTTCCCGGCTTTTTCAAAAATAATCCACATCGCCACAATCATGATAATTAAAAAGACAAACATGAGGGCCGGAAAGAAAAGAAAAAGAGCGGTAAGGCCGGCAAAAATGCCGACTGAATCTCCGGGTGGAATAAAATTAGGGCAGGCAACCATTTTTCCGTTTACTTCGCACGTAGGAGAAATCGCACCCAACAAAGGAGATATTGCAGAATAAACGCTATCCGGAAAACGAGCTAAAATATTTACCATAATTTTTATAATTTATTAATAAATAATAATCTTTTATATATTTTATAATCTTTTAATAGAAAAGTAAAAGTATCATTAAGGCACGCATTATTGTTGATTAATTCTATAGTTTTGCTAATATATTTTTAGGAAAGAAGGAGAGTTTTTAATAATAGAAACATTTACATTGTAAGTTCCTCCTCTGAAAAAGGGACTCCTTCTTTCCCCTTTTCCCCCTTTATTGTTCTTTTAGAATTCAGCGATTTCTTCGGCCACATAGAGGTGGGAAGATTTCTTCGGTCCAGCCTTAGTCTTCCCGCCTCATCACCTCCTGAACAGGAGTTTTTTTATTTGACTTCTTTTTAATTGATAATAAAATTAAATTATAAATTAAAATTTATGGCCGAGAAAAAATGCAAAAAATGCGGCATGCCTTTAGAGAAGCCGGAGGACGAATGCTCATGCGAGGAATGCGTTTGTTTCCATTGCTGCGAATGCGAGCCGGATTGTTCTTGCGGATGCAAGAATAAATAAAATTATCCATTGATTAATGATAAAAACGGTTAGAAAAAAACGTTGATAAATTTTGTTTTATAAAAATGAATATTTTACCCTCCATCACGACAACGAGCATGACTCCTTTTTTTTCCGATTGGCGGGCAAAAATCAAAAAAGCCCAAGAGCTCGGATTAAAAGAGCTTGGTTTCTTTTTGACTTGCCTGGAAGAAAAAGAAAGAAAAGAGGCTTACGATTTATTCATAAAAGCAGGAATTAAAAATATTCCCTTCGTTCACCTGAGGACTGATATGGATTTTGAAGAAATCGGTTATTTACTTAAAACATTTAACACCCAAATTTTTAACATTCACAGTATTTTCGAATATTCTCCTCATTTGCATGATTATTCAAAATCGGGATATAAAGACAGGATTTTTATTGAAAACATTTTTCACCCTATTGACGAGGAAGAAATCAGAAAATATGGCGGGATTTGCCTGGATTTCGCTCACCTGGAAAACGACAGGCTATTGGAAGATAAAAAATTTACTCATAATGTGGAAATTATAGAGAGAAATAAAATAGGCTGTAATCATATCAGCGCCGTAACCGATAAAACTCGAACCGACAGCAGGGGAAATACCAGATACGACAGACATTTTTTGAAAAATTTTTCAGAGCTGGATTATTTGAAAAAGTATCCTTTAAGTTATTTTTCAGATTTCATGGCCATTGAAACGGAAAATTCCCTGGAAGTGCAGCTGGAAATGATAGATTATATAAAGGGATTGTTGAAAGAAAAAAAACATGCTTAAGAAATTAATAATATTTTTAATTATTTTATTTTTGTTGCTTGCCGCAGGATTTTTATTCGTTTGGCGCGAAATTTTTCTGCCCAATAGCGTCAGCAGCGAGAGAGAAGCTGTTTTTAGCATTGAAAAAGGCCAGGGGTTGGAGGAAATAGCTTTGAATTTAGAAAAAGAAGGTTTGATAAAAGACGACCTTTTTTTTAAAATTTATGCTTTGTATTCCAGTCGGCATAAAGCGATTAAGGCCGGTGCCTATAAAATAAAAAATAATCTTTCAATTCCTGAAATTTTATCACTGCTTGTCGAGGGTAAAACTTTTAAAATAGAAGTTATTTTCTTGGAGGGCTTTAATCTGAAACAAGTCGAAAAAGAGCTTTCTGATAAATTGGACAGGAAAGTTTCGCTGGATTTTACGGTCGGCGAATTTAAAAAAGATTTCGATTTCCTTTCCGATGTTCCCGACGAAGAATTATTGGAAGGCTTTTTATTTCCCGACACGTATTTTTTTGATTCCGCTGTTACCGACAAGGAAATAACAAAAATTTTTCTGAAAAATTTCGGCGAAAAATTTAATCAGAAATTCGGAGAAGAAATTAAGTCAAAAAATAAAAAAGTTTTTGAAACCGTCATTATGGCTTCTTTGTTGGAAAAAGAAGTGAGAACTCTTGAAGAAAAGAAGATGGTTTCGGGGGTTCTTTGGAAAAGAATTGAAATTAAAATGCCTCTGCAGGTCGATGCAACCTTGGCCTATCTTAAAAACGGAAAAATCTCAATAATTTCTTACGAAGATACAAAGATAGATTCTCCTTATAATACCTACAAATATAAAGGCCTGCCCAAAGGACCCATTGCGAATCCGGGGATTGAAAGCCTTGAAGCTGCCTTAAACCCAAAAGACAGCGATTATTTGTATTATCTTTCAACTCCCGAGGGCGAGACCATATTCAGCAGAACCCTTGAAGAGCACAACATCGCCAAAGCAAAATATATAAAATAAGTTTTTTTATTGTTTTTTTATATTATTTTTTTGGTATAATTATACAAATGGATAAATTATGCTTAATAAAATTAATATTTTAAAAATATGAAAAAAATAATATTAGCTATTATAATTTTAATTTTATTGATTTGTATGGGAACCGGTATTGTTTTGCTTTCTAAAAAATATCAAGGGAGCGAAAAAAAGGTGATTGAAAATAAGATACTGTCGGACGAGGAAGAAGCTTGCATCAACTCAGGCGGAGAAGTAATAGTTGCTTCGTGCTGTGAATCAATTAAGGATTTTCCCAATAATTGTTTGGCCGAATATTTGGCCGGAAATTGCAGTTGTTTGCCGACAGACAGCCATGAAATTAAGATTTGCGATTGCGCAGAAGAAGGGTGTTTTGATGGTCAAAAGTGTTTGTCTCTGAAAGAATTTCGAGATTCACAGCCTGATGATAGTACCATATAATAAGCATGGAAATTAAAATCCCGGCCGAGACATTCGGGCCGGGATTTATATTAGAATATTTATAAATTATGTATATTTTATTCATCAGTTTTGTTTTAATTTCTTTTTTATTTTTAGTTTTATTTTTTATAACCTTAGGTTTTTTGAATTCGGTGATTCCTTTTTTATTTTGGGGCGCAATTTATGTCCCGACAAAAAAAGATAAAGTTGAAAAAATGATAAAATTATTAAATGTAAAACCTGGCGAGAGGGCTGTGGATATAGGTTCCGGAGACGGAAGATTGGTTATAGCCTTGGCCAAAGCCGGGGCTATAGCTACGGGATTTGAAATAAACCCCTTTTTGGTTAAAATAGCCCGAAGAAAAATAAAAAAAGCCGGCTTAGAGGGAAAGGCCTTTATTTATTGCAAGAATTTTTGGAAAGAAGATTTTTCTCCATATGGTGCAGTTTCGCTTTACGGCATGAGCCATATCATGAAGGGTTTGGAAAAAAAATTAAAAAAAGAATTAAAGAAAGAAGCCAGAATTGTTTCCAATACTTTTAGTTTTCCCAATTGGTCTCCGGCCAAAAAAGAAGATAATATTTTTTTATATAAAAAAATTTAGGTTTGACAAAAAATTGATTTGAGAATAAATTCTATCTGGAGGAATATAAATGTTAAACGCAACAGAACCCCATAAGCATGGTACTTTAACAAAAACACCCCAGCCCGGCGAGATCGCCTGGAAAGAAAAAATAATAAAATATAAACAAAGATGTCGTGTTTGCGGAGCACGTTTAGAAAAAACACCCCGTTATGATGAAATCGAGCCTTATGCTCGTTGCAGCGATAAAGGATGCGGAGTTATTTGTTGGAGGAAATTAACCGAGGAGGAATAATTTGAAGAAAAGAAAGAAAAATATTAAAAAAACCAGAGCGCAAACTCTTCTTGAACTATTGGAAGACCCGAAAGCCCGGGAAATGATAAAAAAAACAGACAGTTTCGGCGGTCACTTGAGAAGCGGGGACAAAAAATGCACCATATAGAGACAAAATTGTCTCTTTTTTATTTTTTCTTTTGATGAAATCTGTTAAAATAATATAACAAACAAAAAAGGTCGATTTTATCAATAATAACAAATCAAAATCACAATTTTATGGTTTCTCCAAAAGTGTTTTGGACATTTATCATAATCGCGGCTGTTATTGCCGGCGCGCTGATTTTCGTTTTTATTTCTACCCAACAGGAAATCACCGACTTGGCAAATGGCGGAACCGTTGTGCTCAGAGAGAAGAAAGAAATCTCTCCTCTTCCTGCTACTGGAAACGTGGATGACGCGGTTGCTTCTTTGTTAAAAGAACTGGACGATGAAAGCTCGGCGACAAAGGATTTAGAGGGAGATCTCGATTTGATTGATGATGACAGCCAGGAGGTTGATGATTTTGGTCAATCTGTCAATGAAAATGACTTCTAAAAAAATATTCATAATTTTATTAGTCGGGGCTTTTTTATTTCCGGCATTTATTTTGGCTCAGAAAGAAAACCAGGGAGGAGTGGAACAGAAAATAAAGAATTTTTGTAGTCAGTTTTCTGGTTTCACTTCAAAGATTGACCAAAGGATTTTAAGCATTGAGGATAAGCTTACAGCAAAAAGGCTGGAAATAACCAACAGGTTTCAGGAGCGAAGAGAAAACAGGGAAATAAAATTAGATGAAATTCGGGCCAAATGGGACGCCAATAGGGAAGAGCATTATGTCGAGCTTGAGAAAAGAGCTCAGACTGAAGCACAAAAACAGGCGGTAGTTGATTTTAAAAAAGCGGTCAATGATGCGGTAACGGCAAGAAGATTGGCTATTGATACGGCAATCGAGGATTTTAAAACCGGCACCGACCAAGCCATGGCTTCGAGAAAAGATTCCATTGATAAACTGAAAATTGATTATCAAAATGCGGTCAAGGCGGCAATTGCCAAAGCTCAGACCGATTGTGCAACAGGCCTTGTTCCGGCTACCGTCCGCCAAACCTTAACCAATGATTTAAAAGCAGCCAAAGATAAATTCAACAGTGAAAAACAAGCCATCGATAAATTACAGGCAACGAAAGACCAGCTTATCGCTACAAAGAAAGCTGCTTTTGAAAAAGCAATCAGCGATTTCAAAGCCGCCATGGAAAAAGCTAAAAGCGATTTCAAAGCCGCTTTTTCTGCTCCGGAATCGACAATTGAAGACTAAATTATTACTTTAGCCAAAACTCGAGTGCCCGCTCGAGTTTTGTGTTTCTCCTTCGTCCTGAGCTCGTCGAAGGACTACGGACGGACGCGGTCCTCCTTCTCCGTCATTTGGCGGATTCGGACGGACGCGGTAAAATTAAATATATGAATTTTTCCGGATATACAATAAAAGAAAATAAGGAAATTTTTGACTTGCTGCAAACTTCGCCTCAGGGTCTTTCAGAAAAAGAAGCCAAAGCGCGCCTGGAAAAATACGGGTTCAATGAGCTTAAAATGAAAGAAGAGGGGATGATAGATATATTTTTAAAGCAATTTAAGTCCCCGTTTTTTTATTTGCTTTTTGTGGCTTCGGCCATCGCTTTTTTATTGGGAGAAAGAATTGACAGCGCTTTTATTTTGCTTTTTATTTTCATCAACGTTTTATTGGGTTTTTTTCAGGAAGCCAGAGCCCAGAAAGCCATAGCTCTTCTTAAAAAATACCTCCCCTTAAATACAAAGGTTTTAAGGGGAGGAGAGAAAAAAACAATAGATAAAAAATTTTTAGTTCCCGGCGATATTGTTATTCTGGGGCCCGGCGATATTGCTCCGGCCGACCTGAGAATTTTAAAAGCGGAAAATTTGTTAATAGACGAATCGGTCTTGAGCGGGGAACCATACCCGGTATTAAAAACCGATAAACGATTATCCAAAGAAACCAAAGAAATTTTTGAAGCCAAAAACATTATTTTTGCCGGTACTTCCGTAGTTTCCGGAGAAGTCGAAGCTGTGGTTATCAATACCGGGAAAGAAGCTGTGCTGGGTGAAATTACCAAGCTGGTTTCTTCAATCAAGAAAGAAAGCGCCTATGAAAGAAACCTGCTTAATTTTTCCAAGCTTATTTTAAAGATAGTGGTTCTTACCATCGTTTTCGCTTTTCTGGCGAATTTAATCATCGAAGGAGCATCCAATTTCTTTGATTTTTTGATTTTTTGCATAGCATTGATAGTTAGCATCATTCCGGAAGCTTTGCCCTTGGTAGCTACTTTTTCTCTATCGGAAGGAGCCATGAAACTGGCAAAGCAAAAAGTGGTAGCCAGGAGATTATCGGCGATAGAGGATTTGGGCGACATCGAAATTTTATGTACTGATAAAACCGGAACCATCACCGAAAACAAATTGGAGCTGGAAATTGTTTTTTCCAAAGATCCTCAAAGATGTTTGCTTTTTGGCCTTCTGGCTTCCCCTTATTCTCAGGGCGACATAGATTCGGCCTTGGACCCTTTCGATTCGGCTATTTTTGATAAAGCCGGATTTAAAATAAAACGATTGGTTAAAAAATATAAGGTGATTTGCGAGAACCCTTTTGACCCGAGCCGTTTGAGAAACAGCTCTCTTTTGGAATACGAAAAAAATAAAAAATTGCTCATCGTCAGAGGAGCGCCAGAAACAATTTTAAAACTGTCATCAAAACTTGAAGCCGGCCTTGATAGGGAAAAAATTTTAAAAGAGATTGAAGACCGGGGGAAAAAAGGCAAAAGAACGCTGGCTGTCGCTTTTAAAAAATTCGATAAAAAAGAATTTTCTTCCAAAGATGAAAAAGATTTGACATTTATCGGTTATTTTTCTTTCAGGGACCCTTTAAAGCCTACTGCCAAAAACGCCATTCAGATGGCGGAAAAAATGGGAATCAGTATTAAAATCATTACCGGCGACAGCAAGGAAGTGGCTGGCTACGTAGCCCAAGAAGTGGGCTTAATTAAAAACACCGAACAAGTAATTACGGGTGAATACTTGAGCTTGCTTTCTGAAGAACAGTTTGAGAAAAACTGTCATGATTTTTCCGTTTTTGCCAGAATTTCTCCCCAGATGAAATACAAAATTATAGAAGCTCTCCAGAAAAAGAAAGAAGTGGGATTTTTGGGCGAGGGAATCAATGATGCTCCGGCTTTGAAAGCTTCAAATTTAGCCATCGTGGTCAACTCGGCCGTGGATGTTTGCCGGGAAATCGCCGATATCGTGCTTTTGGAAAAAGACCTGAATGTTATTATTGAAGGCATTAAACAAGGCCGAAATATTTTTTGCAATATCAATAAATACATAAAATGCACGGTAGCGAGCAATTTCGGCAATTTTTATTCAATAGTTTTAATTTCTTTGTATACCATCAGCTTAAAGGATATGTCTTTTCTACCCATGTTGCCCGTTCAGATTTTATTGGTTAATCTTCTATCCGATTTTCCCTTGATTTCGGTAGCGACCGACCAAGTAGACGTCGAAGAACTCAGAAGGCCAAAGTTTTATCAATTTAATAAGACCATTAAATTGGTCATTATTCTGGCTTTAATCAGCACCGTGTTCGATTTTCTGTTTTTCTATGTATTCTTTTTCTATCACAGGGTTGAGCCGTCGCTCTTGCAGAGCCTTTGGTTCGTGGAGAGCATTCTTACCGAAATTGCCCTGATATTTTCCATCAGGAGTTCTAATTTCTTTATTAAGGCCCGCAGGCCCAGTTCGCTTTTACTTGTACTTTCCTTGGTAACGATTTTTATTTCCGTATCTTTGCCTTTTACCAAATTCGGCCAAGAAGACCTCCATTTTTCCCAGCCGCCCCTGTGGGCAATATCGCTCGTTATGTTTTTAATTGTGGTTTATTTCTTTTGCAGCGAAGCGGCTAAGTTGGCTTATTTCCATTATCGGCCGATTAAAAACAACAAAAAAATATGAATTTATTTCAAGCGATAATTTTAGGAATAGTTGAGGGCATTACCGAATTTTTGCCCATTTCCTCAACCGGGCACTTAATCCTGGCTTCCCGGATTTTGCAATTGCAACAAACGGATTTTTTAAAAAGTTTTGAGATAGCCATCCAGCTGGGAGCGATTTTGTCGATAGTTTTTTTATATTGGAAATCTTTTTTAATTGAAAGGAAAGTTTTAAAAAAAGTTATTGCAGCTTTTATCCCGACCGGGATTCTCGGGTTTATTTTTTACAAAACTTTCAAAAACTTTTTAATGCAGGATTCCGTCGTTCTCTGGGCCTTGTTTTTGGGCGGTATTTTTTTGATTGTTTTTGAATTCCTTTATAAAGAAAAAAAAGAAGCAAAAGAGAGTATAGCCGAGATTTCTTATTTTCAGGCATTATTAATCGGAGTTTTCCAATCATTTGCCATGATTGCCGGCGTTTCCAGGGCGGCAGCCACCATAATCGGAGGCTTGAGCCTGGGCTTAAAAAGAAAAGCTATTGTTGAGTTTTCCTTTCTTTTGGCCGTTCCCACAATGCTGTCAGCCACGGTTTTTGATTTATCAAAAAGCGCAGGAGATTTTTCATTTTCTCAATTACATTTTTTAATAGCGGGATTTATAACCTCTTTTTTTATAGCTGCCCTCAGCGTTAAATTTTTGCTTTATTTCATAAAAAAGCATACTTTCGTTTCTTTTGGAGTTTATCGCATAATTTTGGCGCTTTTGTTTTGGTTTTTAATTTTAAAAATTTAAAAAATCTTTTTAACACTTGACGCTTCGATGGGCTCAGCATCTGCGAGCCGCCTTTGGAAAGTCGGCTCTTGACAAATATTTTTATTACGCATATCATTGAAGAACGTTTCTTTTTAGAAATGTCGTACTCGCGAACCCTTACTAAAAATTTAAAATAAGGTAAGTAGATAGGAGTAGGTCGTTAATTAAATAGTAAAAAATCAAAAATGGAAAATCGACTTTACGTAGGAAGTCTTTCATACGACACCAAGGAAGACGCTCTTAAAGAGTTATTTTCTCAGGCCGGCGCCGTGAATTCAGCCAATATAATCATGGATAAATTTTCGGGCAGGTCAAAAGGTTTTGGTTTTGTCGAAATGGCCTCTGAAGAAGAAGCCAAAAAGGCAATCGAAATGTTCAACGGCAAAGAAGTTGACGGAAGAAAATTAGTTGTTGACATTGCCAGACCAATGGAGAAAAGAGACACTTTTAAGAAATTTTCCGGTGGATTCAAGAGCAGATTTGGCTCAAGAGGCCGAAGCTCGGAATCAAACGAAGAAAGCTTCTAAGTACTCAAGCAAAAAAGCCCTTTAATCGGGTTTTTTTGTTTTTTTAAAAAACATGATAATTCCTCAAAAAGTATTTTTCGTTAAAGGAGTGGGCGTCCATAAAGACAAATTGGCTTCTTTCGAGCTGGCCTTAAGGGATGCCGGCATAGAAAAGTGCAATATAGTTTATGTCTCCAGTATTTTTCCTCCGGGCTCTAAATTAATAAGCAGAGAAAAGGGGTTGGAGTATCTTAAGCCCGGGCAAATTCTTTTTTGCGTAATGGCGAGAAACGAAACCAATGAGCCCAACCGCTTGGTTTCCGCTGCCATCGGTTTGGCATTGCCCTTTGCCGAGAATCAGTACGGCTATCTTTCAGAGCACCATGCTTTCGGAGAGAAAGGAGAAAAAACAGGGGAGTATGCCGAAGACTTGGCAGCCACTATGCTGGCCACCACGCTCGGTATTTCTTTTGACTCTAACCAGGCCTGGGACGAGAGAGAACAGATTTATAAAGCCAGCGGCCAGATTATCAAGACAACCAATATCTGCCAGTCAGCTGAGGGAAACAAAGACGGTTTGTGGACAACGGTTCTTTCTGCTGCGGTTCTCATCACCGAAAACTAGGAGTAAAAAAATAAACTCTCAGTTGATTTTTTAATTTTAACAATGCGAAAACAGCGCCAAAAGCGATGTTTTTTTAATCTTGATTTTTTTAAATAATATGCTATAATATGGTAATGGCTAAGAATATAATTTTACAACTTAAAAACCTTTTTATTCCCTACGAAGCGAATAATTTCAGGCCTAAATTTTTACAAAGCCGTTACTTGGCGTATTATTTAATTTTATTGCTGGTTTTAAAATTACTTACTTTTCCCTTTTTGGCTTGCTTCCCTAAAACTGATTTTTTTGCCGATATAAGCAAGCAAGTTTTGATAACTCTTACCAATCAAGACAGGACAAATCAGGGATTAGTCGCTCTTGAAGAAAATTACCAATTGTCCGAAGCCGCTTATTTAAAAGCCAAAGACATGCTCGACAAAGGTTATTTCAGCCATCAAAGCCCGGAAGGAATCACTCCTTGGTATTGGATAAAAAAAGCGGGCTATAATTATAAAATTGCAGGAGAAAATTTAGCTATCGGATTTTTAGATTCGGAAGAAGTTTTCAATGCCTGGATGTTGTCTCTGCCCCACCAGAAAAATGTTTTAAATCCCGGCTATAAAGAAACGGGCATAGCAATTTTGACGGGTGATTTTCAGGGAAACAAAGTGTCGATAGTTGTTCAGCTTTTCGGCTCTTCTTTGCCTGAAGAAAAACAGATAATACCCGTAGCTTCGGCTCAAACGCAAGAACCAAGAGACAGCGGGACAACGATAATTCCTGCCCAGGAGCAGCAACAAATAACAGGAATTAATCAGGAATCGCATCTGGAGATTTTGTCAGCTCAAAATGACATTTCCAGGGAAGGATTAGGATTTAAATTATTTTCTTTTCTAAGCCTTTATTACCAAGACTTCCTTCAAAAAATTATCTACGGTTCCCTGGTCCTGATAATCGTTTCTTTGTTCATCAATATTTTCGTCAGGTATGATGTCCAGTGTCATGATTTGATTTTTAAAACGCTTTGTTGCGTCTTATTGCTGGTCTTATTTATTTTTCTGGATAAGGGAGCCATGATTCAATTGATTCCTCATGGTTTTGGCATTTATTAGTCATATGAAAATTATAAAAGAAATAAAATTAAAAACAGAAACAAAAAGGCTCATAAAGCCCTTCCTTTTTGTGTTTTTAATAAGTTTTTTAATTATCAATTGGAGCGATATTTCCTGGGTTTTTAATTATAAAATTACTTCCCAAATTTTACTCGATTCTTTGCCCCAGATTAAATTTTCTCCGGTTTTTAATAAGATCTTCGCGGAAAGTATAGAAAACGAAGAAGTAAAGAAACCTACAAATCCGGGTAATTTGGAAATTCCGAAATTCGATGTTTTAGTCCCTCTTGTTTTTATTGAAAGCGAAGACGAAAAAGAATTATATAAAGCGCTGGAAAAAGGGACGGTTCATTATACGATTTCCGCTTTCCCCGGCCAAATCGGCCAGACTATAATTTTGGGCCACAGCGCTCCTGTTAATTGGCCGAAAGTAAGTTATGACTGGGTTTTTAGCAGGATAAGCGAACTAAACGAAGGAGATGAAATCATTCTTTATGTTGAAAACCGGAAATATATTTATTCCGTAAAACAGAAGTTTTTTTTGGACAGGGGAGAGCAAATTCCTGAAAACGACTTGACAAAGAAAGAAAATGTTTTAGTATTAGTGAGCTGTTGGCCTCCAGGCAAAGATGTAAAAAGAATTGCCGTGGAAGCCGAGCCAAAAAAATTTAAAATATTTTAAATATGAATAAAAAAATTTTATTAATTACTTTTGTGATTTCAGGAATAATCGGGCCAAGTTTGATTTTTGCAGATTCCGTGGCAGTTGACCTTAGAGTCAATAATTCCGATGGTCCCATTACCATTGCTTATAATGCGTCAGCCAACTTAACCTGGACTTCCGCTAATGCTAACTCTTGCACAGCTTCCGGCGATTGGTCAGGAAATAAAAATACCTCAGGTTCCCAATCAACAGGCAACTTAACCGCGTCCAAAACTTATACTATTACTTGTACCGGCCCGGATGGTTCGGCAACAGATAGCGTGACGGTTGATGTCAATAGCCCCGTTTTTTCGGTGGCTTTAGAGGCGATTCCATCCGCAGGCTGCGCTCCTTTGAATGATGTAGATTTAAAAGCTGTGGTTTCGGGCAACTATTCAGGTTATATTACTTATTTTTTTGACTGTACCAATGACGGCAACTGGGACAGAATAATCAGCGTAAATTCAAATAATTATCAGACATCTAATCTTTGCGATTATTCTTCGGACGGAAATTATACCGCTAAAATCAGAGCCGAAAACCAGAGCCTTTCAGACGAAGAAATAGCCTCAATTAATGTTTACTCATGCGGTTCAACCCCCAGCGTTGATATTAAGGCCAATAATTCCGATGGCCCTATCACAATTGGCTATAATGGTTCGGCCACATTAACCTGGAACGCATATAGTGCTAATTCTTGTTCAGGCTCGGGAAACTGGTCCGGCTCAAAAACAGTATCATATGGTTCAGAATCAACAGGTAATCTTACCTCTTCAAAATATTACACAATTACCTGTTCAGGCTCGGTCGGCACCACTGTTACAGACAGCGTTTGGGTGAACGTTTCTTCTGACAATACTTCGGGAAATATTTTTGTAGAAGAATCAGCAAGAAACCTTTCCGACGGAACGGGCTGGGCAAATTTAATTTATGCCAACCCCGGAGAAATAGTTTCTTTTTTCATCAGGGTCAGGGCTGACGGTTCTAATTTAACAAACGTAATAATAACCGATACTCTTCCCGGCAAGCTGATTTATCAAAACAATTCTCTTCAAGTAAACGGCGCCGCAGTTTCCGGAAATATTTTTTCAGGATTAAACATCGGAGATTTATATTTGGGACAGGAAAAAACAATCACTTTTAATGCCATAATTTCTCCGAGCGGAAGTTTTAACCTCGGCCAAACTCAATTAGTAGACACTGTTTTGGTTTCCAGCTTGAATAATTCTAATTCTAAAAGCGCAACCGTAGTTGTTACCAGGACCGCAGTGGCGGGAGCGGCAACTGACGTCAGCACCGGCATTACAGATAACTTGTTGCTTGATTCTTTCTTTTTGCCTTTGTCCGCGGCTCTGGGAATTATCTGGTTTTTCAAGGCTTACATTATAAATATCCAGGACTGGTTTTATTTGAAAAGAAAAAAATACCAGCAATACAGCGTTAAAAAAGTTCTGGAACTGAAGATAGCGGATATTAAAGAAAAAGAATCGTTGAAAAACAAATAAAATTTAATATTGGAAAGATATTAATTTTTTAAATAAATAAAACAAAGAGTGGGGAAAAACCGCTTTTTGTTTTTTTTATTTATGGTAGAATTAAAAAATAAATTATTTTTTAATTAATGAGATCAATGGAATCTAATCGTTATTTTTTTAGAAAAAGTGGTGCTGGATTTACGCTTATTGAATTATTAGTTGTAATAGCCATTATCGGAATTTTAGCCGTTATTGTTTTGGCAAACATGCCGGCAGCCAGGCAGAAAGCCAGAATTGCCAAAGCCCAAACACAAATTAAAGACCTTTATATGGCTATAGCCATGTTGGAAGGCGATACCGGTCAATGGCCCGGTCATCAAAGAATGGGTTATACTAATTGTTCCGTGCCCGGTGGCCCGTTTGATGATAATGAATTATGTGGAGATTGTGACCACGCAGGCGTTCCGGCGGATTCATATAATTTAGATTCAGGTCCTGCAGGATTAATCATAGATGATGCTTCAATCCCATTTTCCAGTTGGGATGGCCCTTATTATAAAGGACCGGTACCGACAGTCCCTGCTGATCCTTGGGGCAATGGATATTTTTTCGATACTGATTATTGGACGAATGGAGCTTGTAGGGTTGTTATTGGTTCTTATGGGCCGGACGGTGCAAGCGATTTGGTTGGTAATAGTAATAGTGCAGGGGCAAATTCTGAAGATGATGTTATTTATATGATTTCTGCTAAATAAAAATAAAATGTCCTAAAGAGATTTCCTTAGGACCTGTCCTGTTTATCCTGAGTGGTTCGATAAACTCACCATAAGCTCCTGTCGAAGGGCCTGTCCTGAGTTCATCGAAGGGCCTGTCCTGAGCTTGTCGAAGGACTTGACAAGGTTTTTTAATATTATAAATTGGAATAGTTCAGCGTAGCTAGATGCTACGCTTTTGAAATTAAGTGAAAATTAAAATGCCGCCCTTGGGCACCGTCTTTAGCGAAATTCCTCCCTAATTTCGGTGCCCGCGGATGGCATTTTAAAACGAATTTTCAGTTGTGGTTTAAGTGTGGAAAACTTTGTGGAAAATTATCTTTAATTTTTGCTTGACTATTATTTTATAATAGCATAAATTGAATAAGTATTAAATTGGATAATTGTCTAGCGGGGGAACTAGATTTGACCAGTGGTTTTTTCATATCAAAGGAAAATCAGAAAAAATTTAATTTTGGAAAATTGGAGAGAGAGATTTAATTTTACCGTTCTTTGCTCGCCCGTCCGTAGCTCACAGAGCGAAGGAGGGTTTGACCAGAACAATTGCGAAAAATTTAAGTATTTTGAAAATGGATTTTGAAATCCATTTTTTGTTTGCCCCGAGCGAAATGAAATGAAGTCGAAGGGTAATCACACTGAGCAAGTCGAAGTGTTGTTTACATATATATAAGGCACCGAAATTAGGCATTGCCCGTCCGTAGCTCTCAGAGCAAAGGAGGGCTTTGCCCTCCTGTAGCTCGCAAGAGCGAAGGAGGGGGGGAATATAAAATTTCAAATTGCAAATTGCAAAATGAAAATTGAGAAAGAAATAATTTAAAATTAAAATTAAAATTGTAAATTGGAATTCAGGCGTTTGATTCTATAAAAAAATTATGGAGTCAGACGCATGGATTCCAGCTTGAGCCATGTCCCGAATTCTTATGAGTAAAGAGGATTCGGGGGGAAGCTCCGAAACCTTAAGTAAAGGTTCGGGGCAAGGTTCAGGAGGAAAACCATGGAAAAGTCGACCGGCCGTATGAGGTGAGACGGCGAACAAATTAAAAATAACCAACTCCGTTTAACTCACTTTGATTAGTAGGTTAACGGGGGAATTTTACCCCAGTTAAATAATTTCACTTTGTGAAAATTTAACGGGGCAAGAAAAACATGAAAAAAATAATTTTAAGCTTAGCCATAATTGGCGCAGCTTCTGCAATAGCAGTGGGCGGAACCATTGCTTATTTCAGCGACACAGAGACCAGCACTGGCAACACTTTCACTGCCGGTAGTTTGGACTTGATAGTGGATATTGATGGAGTAGACCAGAATCCATTAGTAGACAAAATTTTTGATTTGCCAGATATGAAACCAGGTGATACAGGAGAGAAAACTATAAGCTTAAAGGTTGATAATAACCCTGCTTGTGGTTTTGTAAATATCGACCTAAAAAGCGATTTAGATAATTCTTGTACAGAACCAGAAGGTCAAGCTGTAATTGACCCATTATGTGCAGATAACGATGGTGAATTAAATGACAGTATAAATTTCGCTATTTGGGCTGATACTGATTGCGATAATATTTACGACGAAGGAGAAGTAATGTTAACTGGCGGTACTATCACAGAAGATATAAATTATCAAATTGGTGAATTACCAGTAGCTCCTCAAAAACAATGCTACGGCGTTGCTTACTGTTTTGGTGCATGGGGAACAGGAATGACTTGTGATGGTGCTTCAGTAAATAATGAATCTCAAAGTGATTCATTCGCCGGAGATATAATCTTCACAGCACAGCAAAAAAGAAACCAGTATCCTAATGGTTGTCCAATTGACGGGGGAATAGTTCAAATGGGCTATGTAAACCTGGAAAATAAGAATGAAAACTGGCAAATAATCCCAAACGACGGTATTCAAGGGGTGATGCAATATTCTGTTAACGACACAACATTCCATGGCGCTGTCTCTGGTACTGGTTTAGTGCCCAATGGAAAGTATCAGATTACTTTGAATGGTCCAACCGAGGCTTCTGGATTGTGCAGCTTTACCAACGTATCTTTAGGAAATTTTGGTGCTAACACTTTCCAAAGTGGTTTTTGGAATTCCGCATGGCCTAACTTATCATCAACTTGCACTGCCGGTGATGAAGAAGGACTCTATAACATGAATCTAATAGGCGACCATTATACATTTATTGCTGACGGAACCGGTGCGTTTAATTATTCCTTCGGTTTTAATTTGCCGAATGGTAGTTACAGCGGTGTAAAGGTTTTGGTTAAGAAAATGTTAGACACACACGTTTCACCGTGGGTAGATAGTACAACCGTACACACTTCAAACTTATTTGAAGTTGCACCGATTAGTTTCACAGTTATTTAAGTTATTAATCGTTTATTTAGTCAGTTATTATGAAACGAATATTAATTAGTTTAAGTATTATTGGAATAGTTGCTGCGATTGGAATTGGAGCTACCATTGCTTACTACAACGACACCGAGACATCTACCGGCAACATTTTAGTTGCAGGCGATATAGATTTGAAAGTTGACCACGTTTGGGAAACTTATAACGGCGTAGACTGCAAAACATGCAGTGTTACCGTTGTAAGCGATCCGACAAATATGGTGGTTGAGAAATTTGAGGGTCCTATTACTCCTTATCCCGCAGTTTATGTTGGGAGTAATCCTCCTTATTTCATCCACTCAGCTTGGACAGCCCAAAACGACCCGGAACTTTCAGCAGCTAATGCTGAATGGATTTGGGAGTCAGACCCAACTCAAGTTGCAGATTTAACGAACGATGTTACCTACACCTTTGAAAAAGATTTCCAATGGTTTGGTCCCATTGTTTCGACTGACCTTTACATGGCGGTAGGCTCCGACAATAGTGTTTGGGTATATTTGAACAACGTTTTGATTGGTTCAAATACCGGGGAATTTGGTTATTTGCAAGGATCAATGTTGCAAATTCCTGCAGCTACTATTACTCCTAACATTTTGCAGGGGACCAATGTTCTAAGGTTTGTTGTTAAGAACTGGGCGTTGGAAGGGAGCACCATTTATACCAATCCCGCAGGGCTTATTTATAAATTTTCCATTGATGGAAACTGCGGAGATGACTGGTTTAAAACCCATTGTCAACTTTGGAGCGAGAAAGACCTGCAAACAGGCGACACTTTCTTCAATTTTGACGATGTAAAACCAGGAGATTGGGGAACCAACATCATAAGCGCGCACGTATTTGGAAATGACGCTTTTGGTTGTTTATTAGTTACCAATCCGGTGGATAATGAAAACGTCTGTGTAGACCCTGAGCTTGATGTACCAGACACGACTTGCGGTACAGGTCCTGATCAAGGAGATCTTTCGGGCTTGTTAAGCGCCGTTGTTTGGGAAGACAATACTCCCCAAAACAATCAATACGATGCAGGCGAAACAATATTATACGAAGGTTCTTTAAAGGACATAAAGACGATGGATCGTCTTCCTTTAACTGCAACCACTACAGCTTATATTGGTTTGGCTTGGTGCGCGGGAACTCAAACTGTTGATGGCGTTATCTCTTGTTCAGGTGCAGGCAATCAGAATATTGCTCAAACAGATTCATTCATGGCTTCTTTGACTGCTTATGCAGAACAACAGAGGAATAACGAAAACTTCAGTTGCGAAAACGTAAACTTGCAACCCGAAAACTAGTAATACTTAACTCTCGAAACTTTTTAGATTACCTCATGACTTGTGGACGTGGGGTAATCAATAAAAATTTTGAAATTATTTAACAGGGTAAATGAAAAAAATATTTAAAATAATTTATTATATATTCGGCGCATTTATAATTTTAGTTGCAGGATTGCTGATTATTTCGGTTTTCCCAATTACTGGAAATATTAAATTTATGGTTGTGCAGTCAGGTTCCATGGCGCCGGCAATAAAAACAGGAAGCTTAGTGATGGTGAAACCGCTCCCTTCGACAGGCTCAGGGCAAGCAGATTATAAAATCGGGGACGTGATTACTTTCGGGCCGGTTACAAAAACCAAAGCGCCGACCAGCCACAGAATTCAAGACATTAAAGTCAACGAAGGAAATATTGTTTATATAACAAAAGGCGATGCCAACAACGCACCAGATGCTAGAGAAGTCCAGAAAAAAGAAGTTTTAGGCAAGGTCGAGTTTTCAATCCCTTATTTGGGTTACGTGGTTAACTTTGCGAAACAGCCCATGGGATTCGCTTTATTAATTATAGCTCCTGCCCTCGTTATTATTTTTGACGAAATAAAGAAAATTATAAATGAAATGAAAAAAGTTCACCCTGTTAAATAATTTTAAATTTAATAGGGTGAACCCCGTTAAATAATTTTAAATCTTTGTTATATGTTTTATATATATGTATTAAAGTCAGACAAAGATAAAAAATTATACACAGGGTACACGAGTAATTTAAAATTAAGATTTGAGGAACATCAGAAAGGACGAGTAGAATCTACAAAAAATCGAAGACCGCTGAAGTTAATTTATTACGAAGCGTGTCTAAACCAGAAAGATGCTACTCACCGAGAAAAATATTTAAAAACTCATTTCGGAAAAATGTTTTTAAAGAATCGCCTCAAATCTTATTTAATGGGGTAAAAAAATGAAAAAACGAAAGCTATCCAAAACTAAAAATTTAAAGCCCAAACTAATTAAGGCTGAAAACAAGAGAAAGAAAAAGCCAAAATTAGTTAAAGCCAAAATACGGAAAAAGAAAGTCCCGGCCAGAAAAGAAACCCTTCGGCTTCGCTCAGGGCGAGCCCTTCGACTACGCTCAGGGTCAATATTTCCTTTCTTCCGAAAGTCAATATTGAAATTCTCGGCTTTGGCTTTAATTGTTTTACTGAACTGGAGCGGACTTTCGGCAATAGGAAAAACCGCTGCTTATTTGCAAGATATCGAGGCTTCAGATGGTAATAATTTTATTGCCGGCATTTTGGATTTTGAATTAGCAGTTCCTTTTGATTTTTCAGCTTCTGCCATAGAAATCGGCGGTTTTGCAACTAAAACAATAGATTTAATTAATTTAGGGAACATTCCTAAATATAAAGTTCGGGCTGATAATTTTTCAGGTGACCTTTGCAATTATTTGAATCTGGAAGCGAATCTTGACGGAAACGTGGAATATACAGGAAGCTTAACATCTTTTACTGAGTGGGGAACCACAACTTTTAGCGACCCTGACACCTGGAATTTCACTTTAAGCTTAGCTTCCAGCACTCCCCAAAATCTTATTGGGGAAACTTGCAGTTTTAACTTTATTTTCTGGGGTTCCCAGATAAGAAATGACTTGCCTTTTGGCATGGGATTCAATGACGAAGAACAGGAAGATAATAACGTCAAAGCCAAGATTTGTTATGACGCAGAAACCCGTTCAAAGGGTTATTGGAAAAATCATGATGCTATTTATAAGCCCTATTTGCCTCAATATTTAGGATGCAACGCCACTTCATCAGAATGCGTGGCGGGTTTTGAGCTGGTTAACAGCAAGGCAAGGGTAAATCAGATTTTAGATACCGACTATAATTTATCAATGAGAAATAAGCTAAAAGGACAGTTGCTGGCGATGAAATTTAATATTGCTCACTATAAAATCGGAGAACAAGTTTACGCTACCCAGACAGACAGTTTTAATCAGATTGTCGGGCAAGCCGATGCTTTGCTTCAACAAACTCCTGCTCCCTCAGACGAAACCTTAGAAATAATGAAGAATCTTTTAGATGGCCTGAACCAAGATTTGCAATTCAGGACTTGTTCGGGTTCTTTTGTCAGGGTGATAGTTCCTAATGGCGGAGAAGTTTATTGGGTTGGGCATTACGTTGATTTGATTTGGGAAACCCACAATCTGAATTGTTCCACGGATTCCTTAGCCAGCATTTGGTATTCCAAAGACAGCGGAGCCACTTGGGGAAATATTGCCACCACCACGGAGAACGATGGAATTTATAATTGGCGGATTCCTCTTTATTTGGAAAATGGAACTTATTATGTTCCTTCCGGAAACGCCAGGATAAAAGTTGTGACCAGATGTTCCGAAACTCTTTTGACGAACGGCTGGGATATGTCTGATGCCGACTTTTGTCCACCAATAGATTACGATTTATTGTTCCCCGAAGAAATAGAAGCACTCAAAGCAATGGGATTGTTGCCGGAAGATTTTGTTCCGGAAACACCATCAGAAATAATTTCTGAAGAAAATTCTACTACTTCCGATGAAACTTCTACAACAACAGAGGAAACATCAATTGAAGAAATTATCGGCGGCGGAGGAGGAATAGGAGTTTCCACTAATGAAGGAACAACCACAGCAGAAGAAACATTGACTGAAGAAACAACAACCGAAGAAATAAGCAACGAAGAAACAACAACCCAAGAATTACAAACAGAAGAACCGATTATTGAAGAATCGCCTGTCGAAGGGACCAGTCCTGAGCCTGTCGAAGGAACTAGTCCTGAGCCTGTCGAAGGAGAAATTCCTCCGGACGAACAACTTTCTCCGATGAATCAATTACCGGCAACCGAGCAAGAAGTTATTATGACTCCTCAGGATGTTATTTTTATTGATAACAGTGGTGGTGACGGTAATCCGCCAAGCGGTGATCCTTCCGGGGAAAGCGTAGAAGCACCTTTGAGTGCAACAGAAGTTCCGGCAGTGGCTTCGGAAACAGCAAGCCCGGCTCCTGTTGAGGCGAACGCACCCACAGAATAAATTTAAAAATGAACAAAAAAGTTTATAAAACAATTTTATTAATTTCACTTATCGTTCTTGGAACGGGATTTTTAGCAGTGAATTCAACTTATGCTCAGCCTGCTGATCCTTTGGCGGTTCAATTTGAAGGAACACCCTTATTCCAAGAAGCGAACTTTTTGCCGGGCGAGGGAATTACCCGCTGGATAAAAGTAACCAATAACAGCGGAGAGAGCAAGGGGATTGCCATTGAAACAATAAATGAAAATGACCCGGATAATTTTGCTTCCCAATTGAATTTAACAATTAAAGAAGGAGCGACAATTCTTTACAATGATACTTTGATTAACTTTTTTAATGCCGGAGAAACTTATCTTTCTGATTTGGTTAATTCAGCTACAAAACAATATGACCTCACGATTGCTTTCAACTCAGGAAGTAATAATGATTATCAGGGAAAAGCATTGGGTTTTGATATTTTAATTGGATTTCAGGGAGAAGGGGGAAACGGAGATAACGGTTTTGTAACTGATGGCGGAGACAATCCGCCGGCTCGCGGAGGAGGAACTTTGCCCCAAGGTTTAACCATTTTGAATGAATCGGTGGTTACGACCAATCTTACGGGCTGCGAATCCTGCAGCATAACTATTAATTGGATTACCACTTATTTTTCTACCAGCAGAGTGGTTTATTCAAAAGCAAGCGAACCTCATTTTTTTGATTTATATGCTTTAAATTATGGTTATGCGAGCTCAAAAGAAGGAGACGACAGCGGTTTAGAAAAAGTAACCGCTCATTCAATAACGATTAATAATCTTTCTCCAAATACAACGTATTATTTCCGTTGCGAGTCCCATGCTTCGCCTCCGACAATTACCGGAGAATTTAATTTTGTTACTGCGGTTTCTTCAAATTGCCAAAATCAAAATACAAACGAAATTCCATTTCAAATTGCTTTTGGCGGTGAAAGCGGAGACAACCAGGGAGTCGGTGGAAACGAATTGATAGCCGGTAATGGCGGACAGGAACAAGAAGAAGGTATTAGTGAGGAAGAATTAAAGAAAGAATTGGAAGAACAAGCCGGTGGAGGTTTTTCTAATTTTTTATCAGGAGGATTAGCTTCTTTATTGGATGTAATAGGAAAACTTGGCGGAAACTGGATTATAATTTTACTTCTTCTTATTATTTTGGTTTTATTGTTTTTATTATTCAAAAGAAGGAAAAAGGAAGAAGAAAGATAGAACAGGGCAGTCTTCGTTTGCAATAAAAAAAGTCGCTTTTGGTGGCTTTTTTCTTAGCAAGGGAATAAGGACATTTGAATAGGACAAATAATAGACTTGGTATTGACAAAATACAAAAAAGTATTATATAATAGCAACACGAACAATCGAAACACAAGAAGCAGTTCTTTAAGTTTTTTATTTTGGTTATTAATGCCTTTTCTTAAAAAAGGGAAGGCAGGAGGGAACCTATAATAAGAAATAATTTAACCGGTTGTTAAAAAAACTTTAACAGCTGGCTCAAGAAATCTTGGGTAAAAATTATTTGTACGCTTTTTAACGGGAAGTGTTTTTTGTGTTTTATTAAATTATTAAAAATTATTAAAAAAGTCGATAAATTAATTATTAAATTAAAAATCTAAAAAATGAAAAAAATCGGTAAAAAAATATTACTTTTGACTTTCGTGTTTATGTTTGCCGGGAATTTTGTACTTCCTGCCTTTGACTTTTCTTTCAAGGTTTCCGAAGCTGAAGCTTGTGTTCCTCCGGAAAAGGTGAATGTTTGCCATAGGACAGAAAGTTCTGAAAATCCCTGGGTAGAAATAGAAATTTCCATAGATGCTCTTAGCGCTCATTTAGCCCAGCATCAGGAAGATTTTGTAATTGAGGGAGATGCTTTGTGTCCGCCTCCTCCGCCTCCTCCTGTCTGCGGGAATCAAATATTAGAAACAGGCGAGGAATGCGATGACGGAAATATTATTGACGGAGACGGTTGTTCCGCCAACTGCACAATTGAACAAATGCAATGTATCGCTGAAGGGGAAAGCGGGGCTGTTATTCCTGACGGACCCCAATGTTGCGAAGGCTTGACTCAAATAGGATGCGACCAGCCTGACCAGTCCGGAGAATGTTCCGGCGGATGCGTTGGAGCCTTCTATTGTACAATGTGCGGAAACGGAATTTGCGGTCTCGGAGAAAATAAATGCAATTGTCCTCAAGACTGCAAAGAAGAAGAGCTGACCATTTATGGTTATAAAATAGTTTGCGACAGCGAAGAATATTTACCCAATTGGGGCGACGGACAAGACGTACCGACGATAACCGAACAAGTTATCAATGATTTTATCGCCCAAAATTCAGAATATTGCCACCTTGAAGAAGGCTGGGATTTTGAATGGGGACGAAACGGTGAGGCCCAAAAGCAAAACGGCGACTACATTGGTTTTGCCCCTGACGGAACCGGCTGGAATGATTTTGATTCTTCCACCGGAATTGACCCGGCCCAAGTAGTTTTAAATGCTTCTGATTTAAACGGAACTAATCAAATTTGGGTAAGAGAAGTTTTAAAACAAGGATATGTTTCTTTTTCTAATCCACCCGGAGATTTGCAGAACAATGTCAGCGCTGAAATGTACTGCTATAATGATGTTCTAAATTATGACAATTATGATTACATTTTAAACCCGCAATTAGAGCAGGAATATTACTGCGTTGCTTTTAATGCTTTAGCTCCCGAGGAGCCTTATTGCGAATTAGAATTGACTAAAACAGATAATATCGACCCAGTGCAAGCCGGAGACCAGATTATTTATCATTTGAACTTAAAGAACACCGGAACCGCCGACTGTACCGGAGGCGGGGTCAGGGTAAAAGATGTTTTTGACCCCAATACCAGTTATATTAGCTCCAGCAAAACTCCCGAAGAAGTAACCAGCACTTATATTAAATGGAATTTCGGAACCTTAACCCCGGGAGAAGAAGAAAATGTTGACCTGACTATGCAAGTTTCCCAAGATGTCCAATGCGGAACTGTTTTGGAAAACAAAGCAAAATATTGGTCTGACCAAACCGGCTGGGGCGAGTTCGTTACGGAAGACACAACCGTAAGGTGCGAGGATGAATTAACTATTCATGCTTCCAAAATAGTTTGTCAGGCCGAAACTGATTTACCCAACTGGGGAGATGGAGGCCCGGATATCACATCAACAACTGCCCAATCTTTTGTAGACGGCAATCAAAATTGTCATTTAGCTTCAGGATGGGATTTTGAGTGGGCTTTTGCCGGTGCTTCCAATCCCGGAGACAATATCATAGGACCTGCTGGTTCAGGATGGACGACTTTCGGGCCAACAGACAGCAACGGCTTAGCTAGCGTTAATATCGGCACTACCAGCGGAGACAGAATCTGGGTGCGTGAAGTAATGAAAGACGGATATATTCCTTTTTCAGGAGACACAAGCGCGCCTCGAGATAACGTCAGCGCGGAACTTTACTGCCACCAAGATGTTTTGAACTACGACAACTACGACTATATTTTAAATCCGCAATTAGACGAAAATTATTATTGCATTGCTTTTAACGTTTTAACTGCTCCAGCGCTTTTTTGCGGCGACGGGATAGTGAATGGCGATGAACAATGCGATGACGGAAATATTGTTGACGGAGACGGTTGTTCAGCTAATTGTACTATCGAGCTTCCGGTCTGCGATCCGGAACAGGAATTAATTATTAATGGCGGCTTTGAATTGCCTTTAGTTTCAGCTCCTCAATTATGGGATATTTTTGATTCAGTTGCCGGAGATTGGACGGTTGAATGGAGGAACGACATTCCGGCCACTTGGGGCGATTATACAAGGCCCGACCCGGCTCATCTTGAACTTCAAGCCGGAGTTAACGGCTGGTTGTCTTATGAAGGAAATCAATATGCCGAGTTAGACACTGACTGGGATGGTCCGGCCGGAAGCTTGAGCAATGAGCCAGCTTCCGTAAAAATTTATCAGGACATCTCAACCATTCCCGGAGAAAATTATAATCTTAATTTTTATTTCTCACCAAGACCAAGCACTGCTCAGGGAGATAACGCCCTTGAAGTTAAATGGAATGGAAATATCTTAGGCAGCATTTCTCAAGCAGGTTCTTCGAATAACAATTGGTCTCAATATAATTATAATTTTACTGCCAATACCAGCACTACCCGTTTGGAATTTGCTGATTTGGGAATAGCTAATTCATTAGGTACTTTTCTTGACAGCGTAAGCTTGAGATGCCAGCCCTACGTTGAGCCTAGCACCAGCACTCTTATTGTTATTGATCATGTAATCGGCGGGACAGCCACATCAGGCAATTTCACGGTTTCTGTTACGGGAAACAATCCTTTACCGGCATCGTTTCCAGGACAAGAATCTCCGGGCACTTCAGTAGTGCTTGACCCGGGCGCTTACAGCGCAGGCCAGACTGCTCTTGCGGGTTATTCCACTTCTTATTCCGATAATTGTTCCAGCACAATTTCAGCCGGAGAGACAAAAACCTGTACCATAATCAATACTTACCAGTGCGTACCGGTTAAATCTTGTTCTGAATTGGGGTGCAACCAAACTGATAGTTGCGGCAATTATTGCGGCAATTGCGGCGGCCCCGCACCTTATTGCGGCGACGGAAGAGTAAATGGAGGCGAACAGTGTGATGGAATCGCCGGGATTCTGGAGGGTTATATTTGTAACTCATCTTGTGTTTTAGAAAAAAACACATGCAGCATGGACTTAGATGTAATGATGGTTATGGATGTGTCCGGCAGTATGGGATACAATAGCCCGACAAGATTATCTCAAGCCAAGATTGCAGCCAACAGTTTCATCGACAATTTAAGAAGCGAAGACCAGTCCGGATTAGTTTCTTTCAGCTGGACAGCTTCTTTAAACAAAAAATTATCAAACAACCACGCAGCCACTCAATCTATTATCAACGGATTAGTTGCAAGCGGGGCTACCAATATAGGAGAAGCAATCGATAAGGCCAATCAGGAACTAATATCAGCCGGCGCTTCTTTAAGCATAGCTAAAGTAGAAATTCTTTTGACCGACGGCAGAGCCAATCAGCCGAACGGCGATGGTTCCAGCGAAAACCCGGCTGACATAGCTTTGGTTTTAGCTAAATCATTAGAAGCGGCCGGAAACGGAATCACGATATTTACGATTGGATTGGGCAGCGACGTGAATGCAAACATGCTTTCAAGCGTAGCTAAAAACACGGGCGGAAAATATTATTTCGCTCCCACAGGCAACGATTTGGACGCAATATTCAATCAAATAGCTTCCGAAGCCTGCAAAGGCAGTTCTGCCACTTCTTCTGCTTTTATAGAGCCTCCTATTTCTATATTTAATGCAAGACTTAGCGATGTTTCGAGCACAAGAGTTACTGTTTCTTGGTACACTAACATTCCCGCCACCAGCAGAGTGGTTTATAGCGAGCAAAAAGTTTCTACGCCAGGAGAAGCACCAAATTATGGCTATAGCTTCTCAACTCCCGAACAAGATTCAACCAGCAAGGTTATCTTTCATTCCGTAGCGGTAAGCGGTTTGACTCCCGGAAAAACCTATTATTGGAGGCCCGTTTCTCACGGTTCTCCGGAAGTTTTAGGTGAAGAAGAATTAATTTTTGTAACGGAACAAGAACCTTCAGCTTCGGGTCCTGTTGTCGGAGAAGAACAACCCAACGCAACGATAGAAGAAGGCGCAGTAGAAGGAACGTCAACTGAAATAATGGAAGAGCCGGAACAAATAGGACAGGAAGAAAATAATGTTTCATCTCCGGAAAACCAAAAATTTACTGGTTTTCTTGCAGGGGGCTTGGCTTCAATATTCAATACAATAGGAAAGACCTATTCATTGGTTATTTTAGTCATAGGGATTTTATTTGTATTTTATCTGGTTTCCAAAAGGAAAAAGAAAGAACAGAAATAATAGCAATTATTTGCATAGAAAGATTGCCTTTTAGGCAATCTTTCTATTATAATGGGATTATTGTTTGATTAAAAATTAATTTTGTATTTTATGTTGATACTCAACCAAAAAGAAGTTAAAGAATTAATTCCTTTGTCGGAAATCGGGCAGGTGATAGATTGCACCGAAAAAGCGTTTTTAGATTACGGGCAAGGAAAAGTGCAGATGCCTCCCAAAAATTATTTGTATTTTAAGCAATACAATGGAGACCTCAGGATAATGCCGGCTTTTGCCACTGATTTGGACATGGCCGGTACGAAAATCGTGAGCGTTCATCCGTCAAATCCTCAAAAAGGATTGCCGACGGTAATGGCGGTTATTATTTTGAATGATTCCAAAACAGGTTTCCCTTTAGCTTTAATGGACGGCACTTATATCACAGGAATGAGAACCGGAGCCGCCGGAGCAATAGCCGTGAAATATCTGGCCAGGCAAAATGCCAGAACTTTGGGAGTCGTGGGAGCCGGAAAGCAGGCTTTATTCCAGATAGCCGCGATTTCAAAAGTCAGACAGCTGGAAAAAATATTTGTGGCTGATATCAATAAAAAAAATATAGAAATTTTAGCTAATCAGCTGAAAGAAATCGGAATAGAGATTCAGGAAGCCAGCTTGGAAGAAACCGCCAAGCAGGAAATTTTAGTGACTACTACGCCTTCGGAAAAACCGATTATAAAGAAAGAATGGATAATACCCGGCACCCATATCAATGCCATAGGAGCCGATGCTTCCGGTAAAGAGGAGCTGGAGCCGGAAATTTTGCAAGCGGCAAAGTTGGTAATCGATGACTGGGCTCAATCAAGCCACTCGGGAGAAATCAACGTGCCTTTCCATAAAGGGATAATAACAAAAGAGGATATTTATTCTTCTTTGGGAAAAATTGTGAACTCCGAAAAAATCGGCCGGGGAAATGACCAAGAAATCACTGTTTTCGACTCAACGGGGCTGGCTATCCAAGATTTATTCACTGCCAATCTTGTTTATCGCAAAGCAGAGGAAAGGCATCTTGGCAAGGAAGTTGATTTGCAGCTTTTCAATTAAAATATTTTCAAAAATTGGCCGATTTGGTATTATAAAATATTAGCTTATGAAGAAATTAATCTTATTTGCTTCAATTTTCTGTTTTTTGCTGGCTAATTTTAATTTGGCTCTTGCTCAAGGCAACAAAGCCGAGATTAATTTTTTTTACAGCTCCACTTGTCCTCATTGCGCCGAAGAAGAAAAATTTCTGGAAACGCTAAAACAGAAATATCCGGAAATTGAAATAAAATCTTACGAAGTGGTCCATAACCCCGATAACACCAAAATTTTAGAAGATTTTTATCAAAAATATAATGTTCCGGACAATGAAAAAGGGTATGTTCCGGTAACCTTTACTCCTGATAAATACTTTGTCGGCTTTAATAAACAGACAGGCAAGGATATTGAAACTTGCTTGATGGAATGTTTGGGCGTGAACCAAGGTTCTTCTAAAAATATTCATGTTCCTTTCCTGGGGGAAGTTGACGCTTCCAAGGTTTCTCTGCCCTTATTGACTGTAGTTTTGGGCGTTTTGGACGGGTTTAATCCCTGCGCCATGTGGGTTTTGGTAATGCTGATTTCTCTTTTGCTGGCTTCAAAATCACGCAAGAAAATCGCTTTAATAGGCGGAATATTTATTTTTGCCGAAGGGCTTCTTTATTTTCTTTTCATGACTGCCTGGCTTAATGCTTTTTTATTCATCCAATATGTCGTAATCACCAGAATGCTTATTGGAATTTTCGGAATTGGTTTTGGAGCCCTAAGAATCAAGGACTTTCTCGCTTGGAAACCGGCAACCTGCAAAGTTGTGGGAAGCGATGCCAGCGCCAAAGAAAAGATTTTTAATAAAATTAATAAAGCCATAATGCCGAAAGCCCTGCCTGCTACGATTTTTGGGATTATCGGCTTAGCTTTCGGCGTGAACATGATAGAATTTTTCTGTTCAGCCGGGTTTCCGGTTGTATTTACCCGCGTTTTGACTCTTCAGAACATCGGAAATTTGCAGTATTATCTTTATATGCTTTTTTACAACATATTTTATATGCTGGATGATTTTATAGTTTTCGGTTTTGCCTTCTTTGCTTTGAAGCATTTTGACTTTTCGGATAAATACAATAAGTACTCAACCCTGGTAGCCGGCATTCTGATGCTTATTTTGGGTATTTTGTTGATTTTCAGGCCGGGATTTTTGACTTTCGGGTAAAATAGGCCGGCTGTGGATAACTTCTTCTTTTTTTATTTAAACTAGGGTAAAATCATAAAAAGCTTTTAACAAAGGTCGTACTCTCAAATAATTTCCAAATTTATATGGTAGAAGCATACTGCGTAAAGTGTAAGAAGAAAAAGAACATGAAGGACGACAAGGAAGTCGTTGTCAACGGAAAAGGCGGCGCAAAAAGAAGAGCCGCAACCGGATTTTGCCCTGACTGCGGGACAAAAATGTTTAAATTCCTTCCCAAGCAATAGTTTTTCAGAGGAAATTAATTTTAATTTCTTTTTTAAAAAAGAAAATATCACTCTAGCGGAGAACCAACAGGTTCTCCGCTGCGTTTTTGCGTTTACACTGAGTATTTCGAAGTGGTAGAATAGAGCAACAATAAAAAAACCATGAATAAAAAAATATCCGCTCCAATAGCCATAGGGATTATATTGGTTCTTTCAATTGCGTTAAGCGGTTTTTCTTTTTGGCAGCTTAAAGAGATGCGGAAAGAGAGAAAAGCTCCACACTCGGAGTTAAAACTTCCGGAGAAAAAAGATAAAACCGCTGGCTTGCCCGCCAAAGCTTTAGCGACGGAGGGTTGGCAGATGTATAGAAACGAAGAATATTCTTATGAAATAAAGTATCCAAAAGACTGGATACTGGAAAATAAAGAAATAAAAAATTCGATTTCAGGTTCATATTTCTCGATAAATCAATTAGAAAATCCAAAAAATCTTAATTTAGATGAATGGTTTAATGAAAATACTATTGTTAATGGTCGTATTACTCTTTTAGGGTCTTCTGAAGATGTTTTTATTAATGGAATAAAGGCTAAAATATTAAAAAGCGATCTAAATTCTCCAAATCCATTATGGCATATTCATATTGCTGATAAAAATAATAGAATTTTTTCGTTATATGCTTATAGTTCCACAAATGCGGATATTGACGTTTTAAACCAAATGCTTTCCACTTTTACCCTATACTAAATTTTGCGAGGAAGATAATGGCGACGCCCTCTCCCGCGAGACCCCTATTCGGGGCCGGCCGTCGCAGAATTTAACAAAACCTATTTTAGAGGATAATGAGATTTCCATATTAAAATGGCAAAATTAGTACAGGGCAGGAGTTTATTGATTAAAAATTTAAATGTTTTTCGACAAAAGCAAAAAACTTATCCCGTTTTTCATTGGGATTTTATTTTTAGCCAATATTCTAACTTGGCTTGCGGTTTTTGATTTCAGCCGGCCGAAATTTCTCGAAGTTTCATTCTTTGACGTAGGACAAGGGGACAGCATTTTTGTTGAGACACCCCAGGGACATCAGATTTTAATTGATGGCGGACCGGGAAGCGCGGTTTTAGAAAAACTGGGAAAGGAAATGCCTTTTTGGGATAGGACTATTGACTTGGTAGTTTTGACCCATCCGGATTTTGACCATGTTTCAGGCCTTGTTGAAGTTTTAAATAATTATAAAGTGGAAAATATTTTATGGACAGGAGTTGCCAGTGATAAACCGGAAGAACAAGAATGGAAAGCGGTATTAGAAAAAGAAAAGGCAAGAGTGGTAATAGCTCAAGCAGGAGAGAAAATAATAGCTGACGGAGCGGTTTTTGAAGTTTTGTATCCTTTTGAAAGTTTGGAAGGGAAAGCTCCGGAAAATTTGAATAATTCTTCAGTCGTAATGAGATTGGATTTCGGAGAACAGTCTTTTTTGTTTACAGGCGATATTTACAAATCCGTGGAAAATGAAATTTTACAGGCAGGGGAGAACGTGGGTTCCGATTTTTTGAAAATCGCACACCATGGGAGTAAAAATTCCAGCGCCTCGGAGTTTATAGGACAGGTTTCGCCCGAAGTTGCGATAATTCAGGTTGGAAAAGATAATACTTACGGCCATCCGGCGCCTGAAACTTTGGAAACTTTGGAAAAATATGGTATAAATATTTTGAGAACTGACCTTCAAAGCGATATTAAAATAATAAGCAACGGAGTTGATTATCAAATAAAATAATAATTAATTTTATGAAGTTTCCTATTTTCAAAACCAAACTGGAGGACAAAAAAAAGAAGTTTGATTTAAACGACCCCAAAGAGCGCCAGAGATATTTTGAGCTGAAAACCGGGCCGGAAATAAAAAAATTAAGAGAGTACTTGAAAAAGAACACTTTCATAGCTTATTTTTTAGGCAAAAAAAATTCCGGCAAGGGAACATACGCTAAAATGTTCGGAGAGATAGTCAGCCCGGAAAAAATCGCCCACGTCTCCATAGGAGACGTAGTAAGGCAAGTTCACGATGAGGTTTCCAAAGATGAAAAGAAAAAAGAAGAGCTGGTTAAGTGGCTGGAGCAGAACTATCGGGGCTATATTTCTTTGGAACAGACTCTGGAAGCCATGATGAACCGCGACACCAAAACTTTGCTGCCTACGGAATTTATTTTGGCCTTAGTAAAAAGGGAAATTGAAAAAATGCCGAGAAAAGCCCTTTTTATTGACGGTTTTCCGAGGGGACTGGATCAGATATCTTATTCTTTGTTTTTCAGGGAGTTGATTAATTATAGGCAAGACCCTGATGTTTTTGTTCTAATTGATGTGCCCGAAGCCGTTATCAATGAAAGAATAAAATACAGGAGAATATGTCCGGTTTGCAAAACTTCAAGAAATCATAAATTACTGCCTACTTCCAAAATAGGATTTGATAAAGCAAAAAATGAATTTTATTTGATGTGCGATAATCCTGCCTGCAAAAAAGTGAAAATGGTGATGAAAGAAGGGGATGAGCTGGGAATCGAACCAATAAGAGCCAGATTGAAACTGGACCAGGAATTAATTGAAAAAGCGTTTAACCTTTACGGTATTCCCAAAGTTTTATTGAGAAACTCGATTCCGGCAGAAGAATCCAAGAATTTTGTTGATGACTATGAAATAACCCCGGAGTTTAGCTATGAAATGGCGGGGAAAAAAGTGAAGGTTATTGAAAAACCCTGGCAGGTTGCAGATGACGAAGGCGTTCCTTCCTATAGTTTAATGCCTCCTCCTGTTGTCGTTTCCATGATCAAACAGTTAGTGGAAATACTTGACTTGTAATCATTTGATAAAATTATCTCAATTAACGCGCCGTCAGCTTAAGTAAAGAAAATAAAATTTATTACAGCTGCGGCTATTTCTCGTTCCGCCCTCTTTTTTATAGGTTTTTCATTGTTTTATCTAGCGGAACTGCGAAGTGTTAATTTCGATAAATTTATTAAATTGAATTCTATTTTCCTATAGGGAACCGCAGTTCCATATACCAAAACTCTGTTTTGTTATAGTTTGATGCCTCCCCCAGTCGTTGTTTCCATGATTAAGCAATTAGTGGAGATATTGGATATTTGAATTTAAGGACGATTACCTCAATTAACGCGCCGTCAGTTCAGAACAAAAAAACAACCCCTTGACTCGGGTTGTTAAAATCTTAAAATAAAATAGAGTCCTGTTTAAATCCTTTAGTCAGATTCTGCAACAAACTTTTTTTAGGGAGTTCAATATTTTTCCAACCTGCTGGTTGGAAGTGTGAACACCCACTTGGATTATTTTACAGAAATCCTCTAAGGGAAGAACGGGACTCGTTAATTACGCTCTTTAAAAGGAGCGGTTTTTTATTTATGAAGTAGACTTAATTTCTTCTATTATTGCTTTCCAGTCAAGGTCAGCCGAATTGATTTCGTTCCAAACAGAATAGCGGTCCGGCCTTGTCTGGGAAAGGTCTTTAAGCCAGTCAGGATTAAAAACGACGTCTTTCAAGGGCTCTATGGCGAATTCAAGAAGATTTTCTCTTTTCATTTCGGAAACTATCATCTCAAACAAACTTTTAGATTCAAACCTTAATTTTTTGAAGTTGTCCGGAAACATGGAATATATTTTAGCTGAAATTAAAGTTCCGGTTCCCGCCAATTGGCCGTGGAGATAAACTCCCGGAATTTTTTCTGCAAATAATCTTTCAAAATGGTGTTCGGAGCCGGAACAATATCTTGAGGTTTTTTCCATTGCCAAACCGGAAATTATTAAGCCGTAGGCCAGGTGTTTTTCCTTTTCTACGTGAATCAGTTTTGTTGCCTGGAAACTTAAGTATTTGTAAAGGTCTTCAAACTTTTCTCCTTTTCTTTCGGCCAGACTCATATCTTGAAGGGCAATCAAATTAGAAAGCAAATCGCAAATGCCCGATTTTCTCAAATTACCGGAATTTCTCCATAAATTTAAAGGAATAATCAAATCCGAAGGATAGACCGCTTTCATTGTCTCTCTTTTGTTTTCGGAATATAAAGAACAATTTCTGGAAATTAATCCGTCATGAGAAGGGGCGGTAGGGAAGGAGATCAGTTTTATTTTTAAATCGGCCGCCACCTTTTTTGCCACGTCAATTGCTTTTCCTCCGCCGATTCCCACTATTTCTTTTGTTTTGATGTCTTTCATTTCAGATTTAACTTTTTCCACCGTTTCAAGGTCGGCTTGGTTTACTATGTGGAAAAAAATAAATCCTGCTTCTTTGAGCAAGTTAATATTAAAATCACTGTTATTAGTGATGATTTCTTTCTTTCTTATTTTCTTTAAAGCTTTCTTTTCGTCCTTGAACAATCCCAGCTTTATTTTTCTTTCCTTGAGAAGCTTGTGAATTCTAAGAAGAAGTTGTATTTCCATAAAAAGTCGGGGCAGTGGGAGTCGAACCCACTGTCGCACCCACCCCAAGGGCGCATGTTGCCGATACACTATGCCCCGCGGCACTTTGACCCTTAGATATTATTCAGGGCAAACAAACTCAATGTGAGCCGATAAAATTATTTGCTTTTAGCAATTTTTTTAATGCACCGAGTGCAAGCTAAAACTTTTTTTCCGTCAGGCAATCGGGCCCATTGGAGATTGGGATGTTTTCTTGAACTCTTGGTGGGATTGTATTTACTTCTGGACTTTATTATTCTTCCCACTACCGAGCCGCCTTTTTCACATATTTGGCAAATTCTAGACATATAAAACAATATATCTTTTTTACAATTACTTGGCAAGTGTTGTAATCTTTGATATCATCTTATATATTGGTAAAAATTAAGATTAAACATCAAACATGATTTTTATTTTTTCTTTAATTATTTTAATTTTATCGGTCATGGTTCACGAAATAGCTCACGGAGCAATGGCTGATTCTCTGGGAGACCCTACGGCAAAAATGGCGGGCAGGTTAAGCTTGAATCCCATAAAACACTTAGACCCGATGGGTTCAATTTTTATTCCCCTAATTTTAATTATTTTTCGAAGCCCTGTGCTTTTTGGCTGGGCAAAACCGGTTCCGATAAATCCGGCAAATTTTACCGATAAAAAATACGGCGAAGCAAAAGTGGCTTTGGCGGGACCTCTTGCCAATTTTGCTTTTGCTTTCAGTTTCGGGATGATTTTAAGATTTTTGCCCCTGACGTTCGAACTTTATAATCTTTTCAGCTACGTCGTTTTTATAAACTTAGTTTTATTTCTATTTAATTTAATTCCCGTTCCTCCCTTAGATGGTTCACACCTTTTATTCACATTCTTGCCGGAAACTTCAATAACGAGGGAAATTAGAATTTTTTTAACGCAGTACCAATTTTTTGTTTTAATTTTCGTTGTTTTTTTTCTTTTTCGTTTTTTGAGCCCTTTGATTTTTTCAATTTATAAATTACTCGTAGGCGTGCCTCTAATTTTTTAAAAAAACTATTGACACTTTTTATTTTTTTTGATAATTTAAAGCTCGAGCGCTAAGCGCTTGATTAATTTTGTAGTTATATTATGTCAACTATTCATCAATTAATTAAAAGACCCAGAAAATCTTTAAAAAAACTTGTGACGAGCCGAGCTTTAAAGTTCGGTTTCAATGTTGTAAAAAACAGAAAAATAAAATATTTATCTCCTTTTAAGAGAGGAGTTTGCATTAAAGTTTCAACCGTGACTCCTAAAAAACCTAACTCCGCTTTGAGAAAGGTGGCGAGAGTCAGATTAAGCAATGGCAAGGAAGTGACGGCTTACATCGGCGGAGAAGGGCATAACTTGCAGGAACATGCAATTGTTTTAATAAGAGGCGGGAGAGTTAAGGATTTGCCCGGAGTCAGATATCATATTGTGCGGGGCGTTTTAGATACTGCCGGAGTTGAAGGCCGGAAACAGCAAAGATCAAAATACGGAGCTAAAAAACCTAAATCCCAGTAAAATATGGCAAAGATTAAAAAAAGAACAATTCAACCCGATTATATCCACAACAGCGTGAGTGTGGCGGTTTTTATTAATAAGGTAATGAAAAAAGGTAAAAAAAGCACTGCCGAAAAAATTGTTTATAGAATGTTTGATGAAATTAAAAAGAAAAATAAAGACCCTCTTTTCGTTTTTGAAGAAGCTTTAAAAAATGTGACTCCTTTAGTTGAGGTCAGGCCAAAAAGGGTTGGAGGGGCAACTTATCAGGTGCCCGTTCCCGTGGAAAAAGACAGGGCTTTAACTTTAGCTACCAGATGGATTATTGATTCAGCCAGGTCAAAAAAAGGAAAAGGCATGGCGGAAAAATTAGCGGAAGAATTATTGGCTGCCGCCGAGAATACCGGCAAAGCCATAAAAAAGAAAGAAGATACTCACCGCATGGCAGAAGCCAACAGGGCTTTTGCTCATTTTGCGTGGTAATGGGTTTCGGGAATACAATTTTTAGGATACGCTCTGTTTTCCGGCGAAAACAAGCTCAGTTCCTCGGTAAATTTCGCCTTAAGGGCGAACCAGCAATTTACCTGCGGATGATCCTAAAAACTGATTCCCTTACTTGTAAAGATTTGTTAATAAGCTCGTTATAAATTTCAAAGCTTGCGTTTTCGCCTCGCCATCCCGATTAGAATCGGGAATCATGCTGGCGAGTCTGCGAAAGCTGTCTTTGAAACTTATATCTAGCTTAGATGTTTATTTATAAATTAAAATTTAAGTATTAGGTTTTTTTATTTTATGCCAAGACAATATCCTTTAGAAAGATACCGAGACATCGGAATTATAGCTCACATTGATGCCGGAAAGACAACGGTCAGCGAGCGAGTTTTGTTTTATACGGGAATTTCTCATAAAATAGGAGAGGTTCACGAAGGAGAGGCGGTTATGGATTGGATGGTTCAGGAAAGAGAAAGAGGAATTACCATAACTTCCGCAGCTACCACTTGCTTTTGGACTCCCGGAGAAACAAAAGCCGTAAAAGGAAAAGAATACAGGATTAATATTATAGACACCCCCGGTCATATTGATTTTACGGTGGAAGTCCAAAGGTCTTTGCGGGTTTTAGACGGTGCGGTTGTAGTTTTTGACGGAGTGGCAGGAGTGGAGCCTCAATCGGAAACGGTTTGGCGCCAAGCTGATAAATTTTCTGTTCCCCGGATTTGTTTTATAAATAAAATGGACCGGATGGGCGCTAACTTTGAACAAGACATGCAATCCATTTGGTCTAAACTTTCTCCCAATGCCGTAGCTGTCCAGATTCCAATCGGCGAGGAAGAGAAATTTGAAGGGGTGGTTGATTTATTAAAAATGAAGGCGCTTATATTTAAAGGTGAAAATGGCGAACAAATGATCGAAGAAGAAATTCCCGGTAATTTATTAGAAAGCGCCAAAGAATGGCGGAAAAAATTATTGGAAAAAGTAGTTGCCGAAGACGAAGTTTTGCTGGAGAAATATTTAGCGGGCGAGGAGCCTTCCGTCGAAGATATTAAAAAAGTTATAAGAAAATCAGTTTGTAATTATACTATTATTCCGGTTTTCGTCGGGTCTGCTTTAAAAAACAAGGGAGTTCAGCCATTATTAGACGGAATTTGCGAGTATTTGCCTTCTCCACTGGATTTGCCGCCGGTAAAAGGAATCGACCCGCGTAACGGAAAAGAGATAGAAAGGAAGCCTTCAGACGAAGAATCATTTGCCGCCTTAGCCTTTAAGGTCGCCACAGACCCTTATGTGGGAACTTTGACTTATTTCCGGGTTTATTCCGGGACACTTCAAAAAGGTTCCTATGTATTGAATTCCAACACTAATGAAAAAGAAAGAATCGGCCGGATTTTAAGAATGCACGCCCAGCATCGGGAAGAAGTCGATTCTCTTTATGCCGGAGATATAGCAGCTACAGTCGGGCTTAAAAAAACTTCTACCGGCCATACTCTCTGCGATGAATCAAACCCCGTGGTTTTAGAGCAAATTGTTTTTCCTGAACCGGTTATTTCCATCAGAATTGAACCTAAAACAAAAGCCGACCAGGAGAAAATGGGTTTAGCTCTGAGAAAATTATCTGAAGAAGACCCCACTTTTAAAGTAAAGTCAGACCAAGACACAGGAGAAACTATTATTTCCGGAATGGGGGAATTACACTTGGACATTATTGCCGACAGGATGAAAAGAGAGTTTAATGTTGAGGCTAACGTCGGCAGGCCGCAAGTTGCTTACAAAGAGACGATTCTAGACTTCGCCGAGTCCGAAGGAAAATATATCAAGCAATCGGGAGGCCGGGGTCAATACGGACATGTTTGGCTGAAAGTAAAACCTAAAGAAAGAGGCCAGGGCTTTGAATTTATTGATGATATTAAAGGGGGAATAATTCCCAGAGAATTCATTCCGGCAACCGAAAAAGGAATTAAAGAAGCGATGTCTAAGGGAGTGGTGGCGGGATATCCCATGGTGGATATAGAAGCGACTCTTTATGACGGGTCTTTTCACGAAGTGGATTCTTCGGAAATCGCTTTCAAGATAGCCGGTTCCATGGCTTTTCAGTCAGCATGCAGAAAAGCAAGACCAATTTTGCTGGAGCCTTTAATGAAATTGGAAGTGGTAATACCGGCTGAATTTTTTGGCGACACTATCGGGGACCTAAACTCAAGAAGAGGCAGTATTGAGGAAACAAAAGACAGATTAAGCTTGAAAGTGATAGACGCGAAAGTGCCTTTGTCTGAAATGTTCGGATATGCTACGGCTTTAAGGTCATTGACTGAAGGCAGAGGAACATTTACAATGGAGTTTGACCACTATGAACAGGTTCCCCAGAACATTGCCCAAGAAATCATCGAAGGAAAGAGGCGATAAAGGGTTGACTTTATTTTTGAATTTTTGTAATATATAAATTATTAAAATTGAAATTAATAAATAATAAAAAATAATAAAAAATCACGCAGTGAGCTATTTAAGTAATTAAAAATTTAGTTATTTAAGCGGCTGACTGCAATAAAAAAATATGGCAGAAAAAGCAAAGTTCGAAAGAACAAAACCTCATTTAAACATAGGAACCATTGGCCACGTTGACCATGGTAAAACCACCCTTACGGCGGCAATTCTTAAGGTTTTAAAACTTAAGGGATTTCAGGCCTCTGAAAAGGGAATTGACCAAATTGATTCGGCTCCCGAAGAGAAAGCCCGAGGACTGACTATCAATATCTGCCATGTTGAGTATGAAACTGAAAAACGCCATTATGCCCACATTGATTGTCCGGGACATGCCGATTATATTAAAAATATGATTACCGGCGCCGCTCAGATGGACGGTGCTATTTTGGTGGTATCAGCTCCTGACGGACCGATGCCTCAAACCAGAGAACATATTTTATTGGCCCGCCAAGTCGGTTTGCCTTGCTTGATTGTTTTTTTGAATAAATGCGATGCAGTAGATGACCCTGAAATTATTAATTTAGTGGAGTCGGAAGTAAGAGAGCTTTTGAAAAAATACGAATTTCCGGGAGATGAGATTCCGATTATCAGAGGTTCTGCCGTTAAAGCTTTGGAAGTTAAATCAGCAGATGATGCCGACGCCAAGCCGATTTTGGATTTAGCTAAAGCTTTAGATGAATATATACCCGACCCCAAAAGAGAAACCGATAAGCCGTTTTTGATGTCTGTTGAAGACGTTTTTTCTATTGCAGGAAGAGGAACGGTAGCTACGGGCAGAATTGAAAAAGGGATAATAAAGTCAGGAGAAGAAATTGAAATAGTTGGCATCCGACCAACTCAAAAAACAACGGTAGTCAGCGTCGAAATGTTTAACAAATCACTCGATGAGGGAAGAGCCGGAGATAACGTCGGGATTTTGTTAAGAGGAACAAAAAAAGAAGATATTGAGAGAGGGCAGGTATTGGCTAAGCCCGGTTCCATAACTCCTCATACCGAATTTGACGCTGAAGTTTATATTTTAACAAAGGAAGAAGGAGGTCGTCATACCCCGTTTTTTACAGGTTACAAGCCTCAGTTTTATGTAAGAACGACTGATGTTACCGGAGACGTAACTTTGGCTGCCGGCGCTGAAATGGTGATGCCCGGAGATACGGCCAATGTGAGCGTCAAATTGATTGCACCGGTAGCGATGCAAGAAGGACAAAGATTTGCCATCAGAGAAGGAGGCAAAACCGTGGGAGCCGGAGTAGTGACTAAGATAAAAAAATAAGAACCTGTCTTTTATCAAAGACAGAACCTTGAAATTATGCCTTTGGGCATATTATAAAAAAATAAATAAGACGCGAAACAAGCGAAAAGATGATTTCCAAGAAGAACACCGTGACTTCCAAAAAGAAAGTCATTGAAAAAGAACAAAAAGAAAAAGAGATTGAGGAAGCAAAACCCAAACTCCGAGTTAAGCTTAGGGCTTACGACCATAAGATTATTGATAACAGCGCTAAGCAAATCGTAGAGAGTATTTTACGATGCGGAGGAGAAGTTTTAGGCCCCATTCCTTTACCAACCGAAATTCACAAATATACGGTTAACCGTTCTACTTTTGTGCATAAAGATGCCAGAGAGCAGTTTGAAATGAGAATTCACAAGAGATTAATTGAAATTTCAAATCCTTCCGGCAAAATAATAGATACTTTAAGGGATTTGAATATGCCGGCGGGAGTAGACATTGAAATGAGAACTTAATTGCTATTTTTAATTAATGAATATGCAATTTTTTTAAAAATAAGATAATTTTTAAAATTTATTCGACTAGTCTGAGCTGGGCTAGTAGCCCAGTTTTGCGTTGATAAATAATGAACAGCCATGAAATTCATTCTTGGTCAAAAATTAGAAATGTCCCAGATATTCAATGAGAAAGGGGAAGAGATTCCCGTCACCCTTATTGAAGCCGGGCCTTGTAAGGTTTTGCAAGTTAAGAATAAAGAAAAAGACGGATATGAGGCCGTGCAGTTGGGTTTCATTAAAAAAACAAAAAACATCAAAAAAACCGAAAAAGGAAAAGAATTTAAATATTTAAAAGAATTTAAAAACGGCAAAGATTTGAAATTGGGCCAGGATATAGACCTTTCAATTTTTAAAGAAGGAGACAAAGTAAGAATTTCCGGTCTTTCTAAAGGAAAGGGTTTTCAAGGAGCGGTAAAGAGATGGGGATTCAAAGAAAGAGGGTTTGCCCACGGAGTTAAACATGAATCAAGAACCTTGGGGTCAATAGGTTGCCGTTACCCTCAACATGTAATTAAAGGCAGAAGAATGGCGGGCCATATGGGCTTTGCAAGAATAACGGTAAGAAATTTAAAAATAGCCAAAATAGATAAAGAAAATAATATTTTAGCCGTAAAAGGAGCGGTTCCCGGTCGGAGAGGAACCTTGTTGGAGATTAAAGAATAGGCTTATGAAAATTAAAGTTTATAATCAAGAAGGAAAAGCAGTAAGCGAGGCCTTGCTTCCCAAGGAAATATTTGAAGTTCCTTTTAACGCGGATTTGGTTCATCAGGTGGTAACCGTTCAAAAGGGAAACCGCAGACGGGTAATTGCCCATACCAAAGACCGGAGCGAGGTTAGGGGCGGGGGAAAAAAACCTTGGCAACAGAAAGGAACCGGAAGAGCCAGGCATGGTTCCATCCGTTCTCCGCTTTGGAAGGGCGGCGGAGTGACTTTCGGCCCCAGGAAACAAAGAGTTTTCAAAAGAGATATCCCGTTAAAGATGAGAAGGAAAGCCTTGTTTATGGTTTTGTCCGCTAAAGCCAAAGAAAATTTTTTGATAGTTTTGGATAAAATTGAAATAGAAAATATAAAAACAAAGACAATGGCTGAAATTTTTAAAAAACTTCCCTGCAAGGGCAGAAGTTCCCTGATGTCTTTGCCGAAATTAGAAAAGAAGATAGTTTTATCGGCCAGGAACATTCCAAATTTAAAAACAGTTGAAACGAGAAATCTGAATGCTTTAGACCTGGTTTCTTTCAAATATTTAATTTTACCGAAAGAATCGGTGAAAGCGATAAGGGAAACATTTATAAAATAAATTTATGAGTTTTTTAGATAAATTTAAAAAAAATAAAAAAGAAGAAAAGAAAGAAGCCCCTAAGAAGCCTTTGAAAGGAAAGAAGCTGCCAAAAAAAACGATAAAAAAAGCTGAAAAAGAAGAGATTGAAAAAAAGCCGGAAGAAAAATCAGTAAAGACCGAAGAGCCAAAAATTAAACTTAAAAAAATAACCCGGGGCGAAGAAAGGTGGGTTTTAAAGGCGCCCCATATTACCGAAAAAGCAACGGATTTATCAGAAAAAAATAAGTATGTTTTTAAGGTTTTTCCGAAAGCTAACAAAATAGAAATTAAAAAAGCCATCCAGGACCTTTATGGCGTGGATGTTTTAGCGGTAAGGATTATAAATATTCCGGCAAGGAGAAGAAAATTGGGAAGAAATGAGGGTTGGCAGAAAGGATATAAAAAAGCCATTATTAAAATAAAACAGGGACAAAAAATAGAAATTTTACCGAGATAAGTTTTTATGAAAAGTTACAAACCAACAACTCCTTCGAGAAGGCACATGATGAGCAAGGATTTTTCGGTTTTGACAAAAAAGAGACCGGAGAAAAGCCTTTTGTTATCCTTGAGAAAGAAAGGCGGGAGAAATAATACAGGTCGTATTACTTCCAGGCATCAAGGGGGAGGCGCCAGAAAAATTTACCGGATCATTGAATTTGGCCAGCAAAGATTAGGAATCAAGGCCAAAGTTATTGCCATAGAATATGACCCGAATCGGACGGCTTTTTTGGCATTGTTGGAATATCCCGATAAAGAAAAGAAATATATTATTGCTCCCCACGGCTTAAAAACGGGTGAAGAAATTATTTTTTCAGAGTTGGCTCCTATTTCGGTAGGCAATCGGATGAAGATAAAGAATATTCCGATAGGGACCGCGGTTTATAATATTGAATTAATTCCGGGCCAGGGAGGCAAATTGGTAAGAGGAGCAGGCTCTTCGGCCGTAGTTTTAGCCCACGAAAATGAATACTGCCAGATAAAATTTCCTTCCACGGAAATAAGGAGAGTTTTAGGGGATTGCTTCGCTTCCATCGGCCAAATTTCCTGTCCGGAACACAGATTTATAGTCATAGGAAAAGCGGGAAGGTCCCGCCATATGGGAGTCAGGCCGAGGGTTAGGGGAACAGCTATGAATCCTTGCGACCATCCTCATGGCGGAGGAGAAGGAAGCACTCCTATCGGTTTAAAATATCCTAAGACTCCTTGGGGAAAACATGCTAAGGGAGTAAAAACGAGAAAAAGAAAAAAATATTCAGATAAACTTATAATGTCGCGTCGCAAGAAAGGAGTCAGATAATTCGAAGAATAAATAATAAAGCAAAAAATAAGAACCTCGCTTCGCGAGAACCTTGATTTCTCCCGGAGCTCGAAAATAAGAACCATCGCTTCGCGAGAACCTTGATTTCTCGCTGATGCTCGAAATTAAAAAATAATTAAAAAACATGGCAAGATCGCTTAAAAAAGGCCCATTCGTGGATCCAAGACTTTTAGAGAAGATAGAAAAAATGAAAGCTTCAGGTAAGAAAGCCATTATTAAGACTTGGGCAAGGTCTTCCACTATTACTCCGGAAATGATAGATTGCGTTTTCGGCGTACATAACGGAAAAGAGCATATCCAGGTAACCGTAAATGAAGAAATGGTCGGACATAAACTCGGGGAGTTCGCTCCTACGACCCGTTTCTCAAGACATGGCGGAAGGATGCAGCGAGACCTGGAAGCTCAAGCGGTTGAAAAAGAACAGGCGGTCGTCCAGAAAGAAAAAACAGAAGCTAAAAAATAATACAAAGACATGGAAGTCATCGCTAAATTAAATTATTTAAGGATATCTGCAAGAAAAGTCAGATTGGTAGCTGACTTAATAAGAGGTAAAAAAGTTGAGCAAGCTCAAAATATTTTAAAATTTACCGCTAAAAGAGCGACTCTTCCTTTGGCAAAACTTTTAAAAAGCGCCATGGCCAATGCTAAAAATAATTTCGGATTAAATGAAAATAATTTTTATATATCAAAAATTTTGGTTAACGACGGCCCTAAATTAAAAAGATTTATGCCCCGAGCTCGAGGCCAGGCCTACGAAATTCAAAAAAAGACATCCCATGTCGTTTTGGTTTTAAAAGAAATAGAAGAAACTGCCAAATCGAAAAAGAAACCGAAGACCGCAAAAGCAAAAACGGAAAAAACCGAAGAAATCCAAGAAAAAAAAGAAACTAAAATTCCGGAAATTAAAAAAGAAGCAAAGTTCAAATTTAAAGACTTGAAAACAATTAAAAAGTCGGAAATTAAACCTGCTCCCAAAAGGATGTTTCAAAGGAAAGCAATGTAATTTTCAATAATATGACTCATAAAGTTCACCCAAAATCATTTAGAATAAGAGATATTGCCGATTGGGATTCCCGCTGGATAAGCGAAAAGAATACTCCCCAATATTTAGAGGAGGATTTTAGAATCAGAGAATTTTTAAATAAAAAACTTAAAGAAGCATCTATAGAAAAAATCGAGATAGAGAGATTTCCCGGAAAAATCAGCATTATTATTTTAACGGCGAGACCCGGTATTGTTATAGGCCGGGGAGGAGAAGGCATAGAAAAACTTAGAGACTACATTAAAGATAAGATTTTGAAATTGGACAAGAAAAGAATGTTAAAAATAGAAATAAAGGGAGTTAAAGATCCTTGGATAAAAGCCCAATTAGTCGGCCAATGGATTGCTCAGCAAATAGAGAAGAGAGCCCGCTTCAGAAAAGTTTTAAAACAAGCCATCAGCAAGGTTATGGCTCATAAAGAAGCAAAAGGAGTTAAAGTCCAAATTTCCGGCCGGCTTGATGGAAAGGAAATTGCCAGAAGAGAATGGCTTAAAGAAGGCAGGATGCCCCGCCAAACCTTAAGGGCCGATATTGATTACGGCGAAACAGCGGCTTTTTGCACTTATGGGAAAATAGGAATTAAAGTTTGGATATATAAAGGAGAAAAATTTGATTAAAAAATATGGCATTACTTAATCCAAAAAGAGTAAAACACAGGAAATGGCAGAAAGGACGTTCCAGAGGGATAGAAACCAGGGGAACTGAAATTGCTTTCGGTACTTTCGGGTTGAAAAGCATGGGGACAAAATGGATTAACGCCAGGCAGATCGAAGCTGCCAGAAGATGCATTATCAGGTATTTAAAGAAAGGAGGAAAATTATGGGTTCGTATTTTCCCTGACAAGCCGATTACCAGCAAGGGAGTGGAAGTGCCCATGGGCGGGGGCAAGGGCGGAGTAGAGTTTTATGCTTTTCCCATAAAGCCCGGCCGAGTTATTTTTGAGCTGGAAGGAATTCCCGAGGACCAGGCCAGGGAAGCTTTTAAAATCGCGAGCGATAAGTTGCCAATAAAAACTAAATTTGTTAAAAAAGATGAAAATATCTGAACTTCGCCAGAAGCCGAAAACCGAATTAGATAAAATGTTTTTAGAATTATCCGAAAAAATAGGAAAGCTCAATTTTGATTTGGTTTCCGGCAAAGTTAAAAATGTCAGAGAAATTAGAGGAATAAGGAAAGACATCGCCAGAGTTATGACGATAATGAATGAAAAAAAATAATTTAAAAATATGCCAAAACATCAATTAACGGGTAAAGTCATATCCGACAAAATGCAAAAAACAGTGGTGGTTTCGGTTGAGAGAAATAAATTTCATTCTAAATATAAAAAAAGATACACCATTAATAAAAAATATAAAGCCCATGACGAAAAGAAAGAAGCTAAAGTGGGAGATAAAGTTTTGATTGAAGAGTGTCGGCCGCTTAGCAAAGACAAAAAATGGGTGGTTATTAAGAAAATATAATTTTCAAAAAAAATGATACAGCTCAGGAGCATGTTAAAAGTAGCAGATAATACCGGAGCCAGGGTGGTTCAGTGTATTACTGTTTTGGGCGGAAGCAAGAAAAAGTTTGCCCAGATCGGGGACCAGATTGTGGTGGTTGTAAAAAAAGCCGAGCCTCGAAGAGACGTCAAGAAGCATCAGGTTTTAAGGGCAGTGCTTGTAAGGCAAAAAAAGAATTTTCGCCGGAAAGACGGCACCTATATCAGTTTTGATGAGAACGCAGTTGTTATTATTGATGCCAAAAAGGAGCCGAAAGGCGGAAGAATTTTCGGTCCCATACCCAAAGAAATAAAAGAAAGAGGATTTGAAAAAATAGCTAATTTAGCTGAAGAATTAGTATAGAATCTAAGAAAAAATATGAAAATAAAAAAAGACGACCAAGTTTTGATAATTTCAGGAAAATACCGAGGCAAAAAAGGCAAGGTTCTTAGGGTTTTACCGGAGTCTGAAAAAATTACCGTTGAGGGCGCGAATTTAATAAAAAAGCATGTAAAGCCGAAAAAATCAGGAGAAAAAGGTCAGATAGTATCTCTTCCTTTCCCTTTTCCGGCTTCGAAAGTAAAATTAATTTGTCCGAAATGCGGAAAACCTACAAGATTAGGAATGAAAATAACCGGAAAAGAAAAACTTAGAATTTGCAAAAAATGCAACACAACCTTGTAAAAAATTTTTAATTGTATGACCAAAGCAATTCCAAATTTACAATCAAAATATCAAAAAGAAGTCATTCCCAAAATGAAAGAAAAATTCGGTTATCCCAACAGCATGGCGGTTCCGAAAATAGAGAAAGCGGTCGTAAATATTGGTTTTGGCAGGCAGGTCGCAAGCGAAGCTTCTTCGGAAGAGCGGAAAAAAATTCAAAATTTTATTTTGCAGGACCTGACTTCAATTACCGGCCAAAAATTAGTATTAACCAAAGCTAAAAAATCAATCGCAGCTTTTAAAATAAGGGAAGGCATGGCTATCGGCGCAATGTGCACCTTGAGAAGAAAGAAAATGTATGATTTTTTGGAAAGACTGATTTCTATAGGGCTGCCCAGGTCCAGGGACTTTAAAGGGATTGAAGAGAAGTCAATGGATAAATCAGGGAATTTAACAATAGGCATTAAGGAACACATTGTTTTCCCGGAGGTTTCTCCGGAAAGGGCAAAACAGATTTTCGGATTTCAGGTGATAGTGGCGACAAACGCTAAAAACAAAGAAGAAGGGCTGGAGCTTCTGAAATTAATGGGTTTTCCAATTAAAAACAAAGAATTAAAACAATAATATGGCGATAAAATCTCAGATTGCCAAATCAAAAAAGAAACCTAAGTTCAGCACAAGATTAGTGCGAAGGTGTTTTAAGTGCGGTCGAAAAAGAGCGTATATGAGAAAGTTCGGGTTATGCCGGATTTGTTTCAGGGAAATGGCAAATCGAGGATTAATTCCCGGCGTTAAAAAATCTTCTTGGTAATTAAAAAAAATTTAAACTATGACAGATCCAATTACCGATATGTTTAATCAAATAAGGAATGCGCAAGCAGTCTCCCATCAGGAGGTTAAAATTCCTTATTCCGATTTAAAGTATAATATCGCAAAATTACTTGAAAAAGAAAATATTTTAGGAGAAGTTGATAAGAGCACCAAAAAGGAAAGAAAGGCGATAAGAATTAAATTAAAATATGACGGAGAGCTTCCCGTTATTTCCAGGTTTAAGAGAATTTCAAAGCCGGGAAGAAGAGTTTATATTTCTTTTTCTAAGATAAAAAAGGTCAGGAGCGGATACGGCATGTCCGTAATTTCTACTCCCAAAGGATTAATGACCGATAAGGAGGCGAGAAAAAATAAAATGGGAGGAGAATTAATGTTTGAAATTTGGTAAAATTTAAAATTATGTCCAGAATAGGAAAAAAATTCATTTTAATACCCAAGGGCGTTGATGTAAAAATAGAGAAAGATAAAATTTTGATAAAAGGCCCTAAAGGAGAGCTTTCCCAGGCCATTCGCCCGGAGATAGAGGTTTCCCTTAAAGAAGACAAAATTTTTGTCAGCCCCAAGATTCAAGTGAAAAAAACAAGTTCCTTCTGGGGAATGACTCGCGCCCTTCTGGCTAATATGGTTAAGGGGGTTACCGACGGTTTTGAAAAAAAATTAGAAATCAAAGGAATAGGTTTTAAGTCTAATTTAGAAGGAGAAGACTTGGTTTTGCAGGTAGGATTTTCCCATCCAGTAAAAGTCAAAAAAATAGAAGGCATTAAGTTTGGCGTGGAAAAAAATATTATTACGATTTCAGGGTTTGATAAACAATTAGTCGGAGAGACGGCAGCTAGAATAAAAAGAATAAAGCCGCCCGACGCTTATAAAGACAAAGGAATAAGATATCTTGGAGAGGTGGTAAAAAAGAAAGAAGGTAAAAAAGCAGTTGCTTCAACAGGCGCTTAATTTGATTAAAAACATGGCAATTTCAATAAAAAAAGCAAAAATTAAAAGGAAGCATAATAGAATCAGGGCAAAGATTTCCGGAACAGCCCAAGTTCCGCGACTTTGCGTTTTCAGGTCAGCCAACCACATCTATTGTAATTTAATTGATGACGAAAAGAATCAGGTTATTGTGAGCGCAAAAGATTTTGAGATTAAAAAAATAAAAATTAGCGAAAAAGTTGAAAAAAAATCCACTTCCGCTGGAGTTATGGCGGAAAATAAAGAAAAAATAAAAGAGAAGCCGAAAAGAAAGCTCGGCTCAAAAGAAGCCTTAGCTTTCGAAGTCGGGAAATTAATAGCTAAGAAAGCATTGGAAAATAAAATAAAAAAGGTAGTTTTTGACCGAGGCGGATTTGCTTATCATGGCCGGGTTCAATCTTTGGCCGATGGAGCTCGAGAAGGAGGTTTAGAATTTTAATTAATTTTTTAAATATGTTCAGAAGAGAAGAAAAAATAAAACAAAAAGACGAATTTGATTCAAAATTATTGGATTTAAGCCGGGTGGAAAGAATGACCGGCGGAGGACGTCGTCTTAAATTCAGGGCAGTGATGATAGTCGGAGACAGAAAAGGCAGGGTCGGCTTGGGTGTAGGCAAGGGAGTCGATGTCGCTCAGGCGGTTGAAAAATCAACAAAATTCGCCAAAAAGAACTTAATTGAAGTCCCGATTGTCAATGGAACAGTTCTTTTTGACGTTGAAGCCAAATTCGGAGCAGCCAGAATTTTAATCAGGCCTCAAAAGAAAGGCCGGGGGTTAGTGGCCGGCGGAGTAGTGAGGGCGATTTGTGAATTAGCCGGAATTCAGGATGTATCTTCAAAGGTATTATCTAAATCAAGAAATAAAATTAATAACGCAAAAGCCACTTTAAAGGCTTTGGACAGCCTAAATAACAAAGCGGCTAAAAAATAATTTTATGCAGTTGCATCAATTAAAACCAACTCATTCCAGAAGAGCGAAGAAAAGAATAGGACGGGGAGGAAAGAGAGGAAGTTATTCCGGTCGGGGAGTAAAAGGACAAAACGCCAGAGCGGGGGCGAAATTCAAGCCCATTGCCAGGGAATTGATAAAAAAATATCCCAAGCTAAGGGGCTATCGTTTTAATACAAAAATTAAAAATATTGTTATAATAAATATCGGGAACTTACAAAAAAAATTCAAAGAAAACGAAAAAATAACACCGGAACTTTTGATTGAGAAAAAAATTATTCGTACCGATAGGAAAAACGTTCCCCAGATTAAAATTTTAGGAAACGGAGAGGTCAAAAAAGCTTTAATTTTTGAAGGTTTCCAATTTTCTAAAAGCGCCAAGGAAAAAATAGAAAAAGCCGGTGGAAAGATAAGCGGCAACTAACAACTAGTAATTAACAATCAACTGTATGTGGTTAAAAAATTTTATTCAAATTTTTAAAATTCCCGACCTAAGAAAAAAAATACTTTTTGTTTTATTTATTTTCGTTGTTTTCAGAATTATGGCCAATATCCCGGTTCCGGGAATTGACAGGGCGAGATTGGTGGAGTTTTTTACTAATAATCAAATATTCGGACTTTTAAATCTTTTTACCGGCGGGGCCTTGAATAATGTTTCCATAGCTATGCTGGGGTTGGGACCTTATATTACAGCTACCATTATTTTACAGTTGCTGACCATGATTTTTCCTTCTTTGGAAAAATTATACAAAGAAGAAGGGGAGGCGGGACGTCAAAAATTTAATCAATGGGGCCGAATGTTAACGGTTCCTCTGGCTGCGGTTCAGGGATTTTCGATGTTAATTTTATTTCAGCGCCAAGGATTAATTCCGTCTATGTCTCCAAGCTTGCTTTTAACTTCCATTTTAACCATAGTTGCCGGCAGCGTATTTTTAATGTGGCTGGGAGAGTTAATTTCCGAGAAAGGAATCGGGAATGGCATTTCTCTCTTAATATTTGCCGGAATTATTGCCGGAGTACCGGCAAATATAAGTCAGATGATATCCGGAAGCAGCGGAGGAGCGGCTGATATTCCTTCTTATCTTTTATTTCTCGGCGCCTCCCTGATTATTATTTTAGGAGTAGTTTTAGTTAATGAAGCCCGTAGAAATATCCCGGTTTCTTACGCCAAAAGAGTCAGGGGGATGAAAATGTATGGCGGAGTTTCTACTTATTTGCCTTTAAATCTTAATCCGGCCGGCGTTATTCCTATAATTTTTGCAATATCTATCATGATGATTCCGGGGATGATAGCCTCTTTTTTTGCGGGAGCGGGGAATCAATTTTTATCTAATTTAGCCGTCGGAGTTAACAATGCCCTTCAAAATCCTTGGACTTACGGATTTTTTTACTTTATTCTGGTTTTTCTTTTTACTTTTTTCTATACGGCGGTAACTTTCAATCCCGAAACCATAGCTTCTAATCTTCAGAAAATGGGAGGGTTCGTTCCGGGAATCAGACCGGGAAAAAATACGGCTGACTTTTTAAAATATATCTTAAACAGAATATTATTTATTGGTGCTATGTTTTTAGGCACAATTGCTGTTTTGCCTTCTATTGTTCAAGGAACAACAGGAGTGCAAGCTTTCAGATTTTTAGTTGGGGGAACTTCTTTGCTGATTGTGGTCAGCGTGGTTTTAGAAACAATGAGACAAATCAAAGCTCAATTAAAAATGAGGGAATACGATACCTTTTAGTAAATAAAATTTTATTAAATAAATGGAAAAGCCAAAAAATTTTGTTTTAACCGGCAGGTCCGGTTGCGGCAAAGGAACTCAGGCAAAACTTTTAATGGATCATTTCGGGAAAGATAAATTCTTTTATCTTTCTACGGGTGACCTTTTCAGAGCTTTGGCGAAAAGAGAAACCGATACCGCAAAAAAAATAAAAAAAATATTGGAAGAAGGCGGTCTGCCTTTTGATGCTTTGGCTACTACCCTTTGGATGCATGAAATGGCTTTTAATATGAGAGAAAATCAGGGATTGATGGCGGACGGTTTCCCAAGACGGCTGGATGAAGCTAAAAACCTTGACGATTTTTTAAAATTTTTAGACCGCAAAGAAAATACTTATTATATTTTAATCGATATTTCCAGGGAAGAAGCTTTCAACCGCCTGACTAAAAGAAGACTTTGCTTGGGTTGCGGAAGAATAATTCCTTATTTTGGAGACTTTATAAAACTTAAAAAATGCGATGAGTGCCAAGGGGAATTGGTTACCAGGCCTGACGATAATCCTGAAGCCATAAATAACAGGCTGGATTATTATGAAGAAAGGGTTGCTCCTATAATCGATTACTGGAAAGAAAAAGGAGAATTGATAAAAATAAACGGAGAACAATCCATAGAAGGTACTCACGAAGATATTTTAAAAGCCATAAATGATTACGATAAAAAATAAAAAAGAAATTGAAATAATGGCCGAGGGGGCGGAGAAGTTATCCAAGATTATGAGAAAATTGGAAAAGATGGTAAAACCCGGCGTTTCAACCAAGGAACTAGACAAGGTCGCTCAAGACCTTGTTTTTAAGTCCGGGGCAGAGTCTTCTTTCAAGGGATACGGCGGATTCCCTGCTTGCCTTTGCGTCTCAATAAACGAGCAAATAGTTCATGGCGTTCCTTCAGAAAGAACATTAAAGGAAGGGGACATCGTTTCTTTGGATTTAGGGCTTTTTTATAAAGGATTCCATTCCGACATGGCTTTAACTCTGCCCGTAGGCAAAGTTGATTTTGAAAAATTAAGATTAATCAGAGTTACCAAGAAATCTTTAAAAATTGGAATTAAAAAAGCGAGGCCGGGAAATAAAATAGGCGACATAGAAAATACGATCCAAAGATATGTTGAGTCACAAGGGTTTAATGTTGTGAGAGAGCTTTGCGGACACGGAATAGGCAGAGAACTCCATGAGGACCCTCAAATTTTAAATTATGGAAAGCGGGGAACGGGATTTGAGCTCAAGGAAGGAATGGTTTTATGCTTAGAGCCGATGGTGACGGTGGGCGATTGGCGGATAAAAAAAGGAAAAGACGGATTCGTTTATGAAACTTTAGACGGTTCCTTGTCCTGTCATTTTGAAGATGAAATTGTTATAACCAAAGACGGATGCAAAGTTTTAACGGAGATATAGCAATAAAAAAATTCCATCTGATGGGATGGAATATATCACCTTAGAGCCTTCCGATTTTGGGCTCTTTTTCTTTTGGTTTTTCCGGCTTTTTTATTAGTTGCTTTTTAAGAGAAGGCATCTTTCTTTTTTTTGGCCGGTTTTTTTTACGACGAGATTTAGTCCTTTTCTCGTTCCGGTCATTGCTTCTGTAATGAAATGATGGCTCTGGCAAAAAATAATAATTTATTCCTTCAGTCCTTTGTTTTAGCAATAAAGAATACAGTTCTTTTAATGGTTTTATTTTTTTTCTGAAAAAAAATCTAACAAAAAAATAAACCCTAAAATCATCTGTTTTAGAACATATAACAATACAACGTCCGGAATCGGTTATATGAATTGCTAAATTTTCATATTCGGTAAAACAGCTGGGAAAATCTGTAAATCCATTATTACACAAGTCTAATATGTTCCATTTTATTGTTCCTTTTTTCGTTTCTTCAAGAAGCTTTGGAATTAACTCTGGTAAAATTCTTCTTTTTAAATTTTTTTCAACGAACTCTTCCATTATTTTCATCTCCTTTTTTAATCCTCAAAGAGCTTAGATGTTGTTTTTTAACATATTATTTTAAAAAAGTCAATGATCAAAAAAAACAGCAACCAAGAATAACTTAATTGATAACAATAAAATCAGGTTATATTATTGACATATTTTTAAAATATGTTATTATTGATATAAAAGAAAAATAGGAGGTTTTAAATGAGCACAGTTGTAAAGAAAAGATTGAAAAAAGCAGATCTTTTATCAAAAACAACTTCGAAAGATCGGCAAGAAATCGATAAAAAAATAGAACAAGAAACCGGCAAGTATTGCGACATAGGAGTCCATGATTTATCAGACGAGCAATTTAGGCTTCTTGTAGAATCAGTGCTTGAACAAAAAAAAGAAGAAAGTTCCTCTGGTGTCCAGAAGATTTCTTCGTAAGCACCTTTCATCCAAATATTTCAATATAAGGACGTTTTTCGTCCTTTTATTTTTAGAAATAGTTGACTTTTTTAGATAAAAATGTTTAAATAATCTATCTTTTACAACTGAATAGGATAAATAAAGAAGGAGGCAATGAAATGCTTAAATTTTTAGAAAAAGGATTCAGGGAAAAAATATCCCAGATTAACGATATGGAAAAGCTCGCTCATCGTCTGAAGCAATATTATTCTTTTCAAGACCAGTACGAAATAATAAAATTAAGAATGAAAGAGCTGCTCAAAGAAGAATTGCCGCAGATTAATGATATGAGAAAACTCATGTATTACTGGAACAGATTTTCTGAAGGCACGGAAGAAAAAAAGCGAATTGAAATCAGGATGGTCGAAATGATTCAAGAAATTACAGACACAAACATTGATAGTTTAATTTTTTATTGGAGTAACGTTCCTAAATATTCAGAGCCGGAAAATTTGGTTAATGATAGAATAAGCGAGGCATTGGAAAATATTACCGACATAGACAAGCTTTGCTCTTGTTTAGGGAAAGTTGACGGGCGTTTAAGAAAATTAGTCGAAGATAGGATCAACGAATTATCAAAAAGAACCGAAACTAGATCAAAACCGGAAAAATTAAAAAAAGCAATAAAAAAAGAGGCTTCATTAAAATCAGAAAATCAAAACAAGAAGCAAGCACCCAAAAAAGAAGAGCCCAAAATCGGAAGGCTCTAACATATTCCATCCCGCCAGATGGAATTTTTTATTTTAATCAGAATCATTGACAAATTAATCAAAATATGTCAGTATATGCGTTAGTTCTTAACAATAAAATATTGAAAAGAAAAGATTGGAGAAGAAAAAATGACAGAAGAAAATATTTTGCCGAACTGGTTTAAAAACCTAAGCACGCAATTTAAAGAAGGAGCCACCCAGGAGTTTATTCTTTATGGGAATATAACGGATTTGGTATTAAATCAAGACAAAGCAAATAAATCGGAGCCGCCTTATATTTCGTTTCGTCAATTTCTTGAGAAAGCGTTCGATGAACGTCAAATGGTTATTTTCTATAACATTGCTTCCGGAGTAAGTTTTTCCAAAGCAAAAACAAAAAAAATGAAAAAAAATTTTTTGAAAATAACCGGACTGAGCAGATCGAATAACGAACAAGAAATAGCCAGAAGGGAAATTCCCCGCGAACCGGAGCGTTGCTTGCCTCTCATCGAAAGAGTGCTGTTAGATCAAACAAAAACAGCAGTGGTGATAAGCTTTTTACACACTTTGGTTCCTAACGTGACCGGCGGAGCATCTTTGTCTTCCCAAGACAGAATTGCCACCGTCAGGCTGGAAAGCTGGGCTCAAAACGAAAAAATAAAAGAGAACGGAAACATTGTTTTGCTCTTAACCGATCAGTTAAGCGCCGTATCGTCTCAGTTGAGAGACGATGCTAGCAGGGTTTACGTGATTTACGTTCCCAGACCGACGAAGGAAGAAAGAGAAGAGTTTTTGCAAACAATCATAGAAAGCAAGGCTTTTTCCATTCCCGAAAGTTTTAAAGCCCAAGAATTCGTTTTGGCTACCCAAGGATTGAATTTCAGGCAAATAAACGACATTTTTCTTCGGAGCAGACAGAAAAAAGAAGAACTGACTTTAGACTGCGTGAAAGAAAGAAAAAGAGAAATTTTAAACGCGGAATACGGAGACCTTTTGGAAATCGTAGAGCCTGTTAAGGGATTGGAAGACATCGGAGGATTGGATCACATCAAAAAGTATTTTAGCAGCGTTTTGGAAGCCATAAAAAGAAACGAAATTTTGCTTGTTCCCATGGGTGTTACCTTAATGGGGCCTCCCGGAACCGGAAAAACGGCAATTGTGGAGGCTTTAGCTAAAGAAGCTAAGTTCAATTTCGTTAAAACCCGGAATATAAGGTCTATGTGGGTTGGAGAATCCGAAGGAAGAATGCAGACGATGATTAGCGCGTTAAAGTCTTTGGCGCCGGTAGTCGTAATGAATGACGAAGCGGATCAAATGGACAACAAGCGCGGCGAATACAGCGGAGATTCCGGAGTAACCAACAGGCTGCGGAAGATGTGGATGGAATTTTTATCGGATCCTAAAATCCGGGGAAAGGTTTTGGTGATTAATTGCACCAATCGGCCGGATTTAATCGACCCCGCCTTAAAAAGAAGCGGCCGGAGCGATGAGAGAATTCCGATGCTTTTGCCTTCCAGGGAAGAAAGGTGCTTGATTTTCAAGGTAATGTTCAGGAGATATAACATTCCGACCAATATCAGGGACTTCAGTTATTTTGCCGATTCGACCGAAGGATTATCCGGAGCTGACATTGAAAAGATTTCGCTCGGCTCTTACAGATTTGCTTTCGAACAAAGAAAAAAGGAAGTCGACAGAAAAACGCTTAAAGAAGCGATTGACGATTTCGTTTTTTCCGCCGACCAGAAAGAAATCGACCAGATGACTTTATCGGCAATTCAGGAGTGTTCTTCCAAAAAACTTTTGCCCGAAAATATCGGAGAAATAGTGGAAAGAATCAGAAAGCGCGGCTTTATACAGGTTAACGGCAATATCGAGAAAATCTTGGAGAAATCAGAAAAATAGAAATTCTGATAAACATATTCCATTCGAAAGAATGGAATTTTTTATTTATTGCACGACTATTGACTTTTTTGAGTAAAAATGTTTAAATAATGAATCTTTTACAATTGAATAAAAGAGTCAAAAAAAGGAGGTAATGAATTGGCTGGATTTTTAGAAAGAATGTTTGATAAAAAGATATCCAATACGACAGATTATGATGAACTTATAGAGCGTTTTCGATACGAATACAGAAAAAACAGGGGGAGACCTGAATACAAGAAAAACAACCGGAGATTTGAAGCGATAAAAAACAGAATAGCTGATTTGCTTAAGAAAGAAGAATTGTCCCAAATTACTGACATGGCAAAATTTGAGGAGCTATGGTGGAAGATTAATAAGGAGTTAGGTCTTCAACTCGGAGACGCTCAAGTTGGTTATACCAGGACAGAATTGACGAATAATAGTCCGGGAGCAGAGCTTAGAAAAATTATCGAAGGCAGATTGACAGAATTCATAAAAGATAACCTGTCTAAAATAAACGATATGGAAGAACTATTGTATTGCTGGTCAAAGGTTCCTTCAGAATCAGATCCGGACAAAAGAATTGCGCTTAAAATTGATGAATTACTAGGAAAGAGCGAGGATGTTTCAGAGCTTTCTTCTTGGTGGAGAGAACTTAAGGCAGAAACTGATGGCAAGGGTTATGCAATTGAAGAATTGATAGACGCCAGAATTGTCGAATTGTTAAGGAAAGAGCTGCCTCAAATTAATGACATGGAGAAATTATTGTATTTATCGGATGAAGTTCCTCCTGCTACCTATGATAATTTTGGAACTGCCCACGAATTGATCGAAGACAGAATTAATTTTTTAAAGCCCAAAAGAATCAGATCAAAACGCCACAACAAGAAAAAAACGAAAGTTAATGCCAAAGAAAAAAAACCAGAAAAGAAAAAAGATAAGCCCGATGAAATCACGAAAATCGGAAGACTCTAAAATGTTCCATCTCATCAGATGGAATTTTTTATTTTATTTTTAAAAATGTTATAATAAATAAATTAAATTTATTAATTATTTAAAAATATGGCAGATGATATTTATCTTTCAGTTATAATCCCGTCTTTCAATGAAGAGAAAAGGATAACCTCAACATTAAAGGATATAGCCGGTTATTTATCCCGGCAAAATTATAAATCGGAGATAATTGTGGTAAGCGACGGCTCTACTGATAAAACAGCAGAGGTTGTTAATGGATTAAAAAATAAAATCCCAAATTTAAAATTGATTGATAATAAAGAAAATCACGGCAAGGGATTTGTCACAAAACAAGGGATGCTGGAAGCTAAGGGAAAATTTAGGGTTTTTACGGATGCCGATAATTCTACCGCCATCAATCACGTGGAAAAAATGTGGCCGGAATTTAAAAAAGGATTTGATGTGGTCATAGGTTCCAGAGAGATAGAAGGAGCGGTTTTAGACCCGCCCCAGCCTCCGGAAAGGAGAAAAAAAGCGGCTGCTTTCAGATTGTTGACGGATATTTTTACCGGCCTCTGGGATATTATAGATAGCCAGTGCGGATTTAAATGCTTTACCGAAAAATCGGTTAAAGATATTTTTCCTTTGGCCAGAATTGATAAATTTTCTTTTGACGTGGAAGCTCTGGTTATTGCCAAAAGATTGGGATACAAAATAAAAGAAGTGCCCATAACCTGGAAAAATGATGCGGCTACCACTGTTAAATTCAAGCATATGGCAAAAATGGGTATTGACTTGGTTAAAATAAGAATAAATATGATACTCGGGAGATATAATAAAAAAATCCATGGATAAAAAAAAGCCAATTCCAAAATTTCCTTCAGAACTTAGGTTTGATTTGGTATCCAAAGATTGGGTGGTGATTGCTACCGGCCGGGCCAAAAGGCCGGAAATGTTCAAGGAAAAAAAAGAAAGGCCCCAAATATCACAAAAACTTTGTCCTTTTTGCAATATAGAAACGCAAGAATCTCCGACGGTTATCTTCGCTCAAGGCGAAAAAGTTAATTTTAAAAAAGGGGATAAAATTCCTTCTAATTGGACTACCTTAGCAATTCCCAATCGATATCCCGCATTTTTGCCCAACGATGATTTGGAAAAACACATAGAAGGCGGAGTTTATCAGGTGATGAACGCCGTGGGGTTTCATGAAATCGTGGTAACCCGCGACCACAAAAAACATTTAGCTCAACTTTCAGTCAGCGCCATAAAAGAAGTTTTGGACGTCTATCAGCAGAGGTACCTGTCTTTAATGAAAGAAAAATTCGTGAATTATGTTTCCATTTTCCATAATTACGGCCCAAAAGCGGGAGCTACTGTTTCCCATCCGCATTCCCAGATAGTGACGACTCCGTTAATTGATGTGGATTTAAGAAATGCATTATCTAACTCGGCTAGATATTTCAAAAAACATAAGAAATGCATTTATTGCGTTATGGGTGAATGGGAAAGAAAAAGCAAAAAAAGGGTTATTTTTGAAAATAAGGATTTTTTGGTTGTTTGTCCGTTTGCCTCAAAAGCGGCCTTTGAGATCATTGTTTCTCCCAAAAAACATTGGGCTTATTTTGAAATGATAACCGAAGAGGAAAAATGGCAATTAGCTGAAGCTTTCCAGGCGGCTTTAGGCAAATTACATAAAGGGCTGAACGACCCGGATTATAATTTTTATTTGCATACCGCTCCTTGCGACGGAAAAAGCTATAATAACTATCATTGGCACTGGACAATAATTCCCAAGACTTCAATTTGGGCCGGATTTGAAATCGGAACCAGGATGGAAATTTCCACTATTGAGCCGGAAAAGGCGGCGGAATATTTAAGAAAACAATAAATATCAGCCCAACTAATACTTTTTAAAATATATGATAAAATCTTTAATTGTCGCCAATTGGAAAATGAATCCTCCGAGCTTGGAAAAAGCCAAAATTTTGTTTAGTGCCATTGAAAAAGGGGCGTGTAATATAAAAGAAGACGAAATAGTGATTTGCCCGCCTCATATATATCTGGCGGATATTCAAAAAGAGCTTGAAAAAAGCAAAAATTCCAAATTAAAACTAGGAGCTCAGGATTGTTTCTGGGAAAAAGAAGGAGCTTTTACCGGAGAGATATCTCCTAAAATGCTGAGAGATTTGGGCTGTAAATATGTTATTTTGGGGCATTCGGAAAGGAGAAAATATCTGAAAGAGAAAAACTCGATGATAAATAAAAAAATAAAACTGGCTTTAGAAGAAGGGTTGAGTTGCATTCTTTGCATCGGAGAAAATGAAAAAGAAAAAAGAAAAGGGGAAATTCAAAAAGTTTTGAGATATCAGCTCGAAAAAGGGCTATCTAAAGTTCCAAAAAGCAAAACTGAAAAAATAATAATAGCCTATGAACCGGTTTGGGCGATAGGCACGGGAAAGTCCTGCAAACCCGTCGAGGCTCAAGTGATAAACCTGATGATTCATAAAATTTTAACCAGGATTTACGACCGTCCGACGGCTAAAAGCATCAGGATTTTATACGGAGGGAGCGTAGACAGGGAAAAAGCATCAGCTTTTTTAAAGGAGACTCAAATGAAAGGAGTTTTGATCGGAGGAGTATCTTTAGATTCGGTTGAATTCATCAAAATTGTCGAAGACGTGGGTTCTTTTTGACTTTAATTTTTCTCTTTGTTAATATTGGTCAATTATTATGAAAAACATAATTGATGGCAGTTTTTATAATCCTACGAGCGGTAATTTAAATTTCGATAATGTAATTAAAGAAATTGCCCGCTGGATTGAAGAAAAACCCGATAAAAAATACGAGATTACCGTGGGTTGTGACTCTTCTTCCCAGAAGGAGCCTAATTTTCCTTTGGCGGTGGTTATTTTAAGGAAAGGCGAGGGCGGAAGATTCTTCCTTAAAAAAATAAGATACAAAAACAAACTGTTCTTTAACCTTCATCAAAGAATATTGGAAGAAGTTTTATTGTCTTGCGAATTAGCTTTGGTTTTAAGAGAGGAACTTAAAGAAAAGATTAAAAGTCTTTCTTACCAATTCAACTATATTCATGCCGATGTCGGAGAAAACGGAGCAACTAAAGATATGATTAAAGAGGTTACGGGGTTAATCCGGGGCAACGGATTTGAGCCTAAAATAAAACCGGAATCTTTTGCCGCTTCCGTTGTGGCTGACAGATTTTCTTAATAAATTCAAATCATATTTAAAAAGCCGATTATTGCGGCTTTTTTAGTTTATATTGACAAATATATAAAAAATTGTATACTCTAAAGCGAGGTGAAAGTTATGGATTTAGTTCTTTTATTGTCGTATGTTGGGATTTTGATTGGCGCGGGGCTTTTATGCATTACCTTTGTGAGAATTCTACTAAGGGAAAAGACAGAGAAGATAGAAAAAATAAAAAAACAGAAAAAAGATGGAATGTGGAGATTCATAATTGTATATGGAATCGTAGGTTTTTCTGGCGTGTCGCTTCTCATAACTGGAAAACTGTTGCATAACTCACCAATAGAATATACCGGTTGGATTATAGCAATATCAATAGGACTATTAGGGTCAGGAATAATATTCGCGTATGACGAGGGATAAATACAAGTCTTAAAAAAATTTTAGACTTGTTTTTTTATTGAAATTATAGGAGGGGAGGAGAAAAGCTCAGGAAGAGGAGAAGGGAAAAATGTTAGGGGGAAGTGAATAATTTGACTTTTAAAAAAGGGAGCGTAAACTTCAAAAGTAAATTTAAAATTAAAGGAGATGTAAAGATGGAAAGAATTGCCGAAATTTTTAATAAAAAAGTAGAAGAATTTGCAAAACAGAATACGAAAGAAAATATAATGGATTTTAAGAAAAAAGCCATAAAAGAAATAATAGATCTAAACAAAGATTATTTGCCTCAAATAGTAGTACATAATGAATTAGTGAATGCTTATTGGTTAATGAACCATATAGGCCATACAGAGGATTCTGATTTTTACTGTGCTATTATTGAAGAAGGACTAGAAGGCATAGAAGGCATCATTTTTAAAAGGATAGAATCGCAAGGGGATTATTGCAAAAGAATTGCTCCGTTAGATAAAAACCTTCCTCCAAAAATTGATTTGGTAAATGAGTTTACCGACGAAGAGATAAAAACCATTTTGGAATTCTTGGAAGAAAAAATTTCTCGGAAAGAAAAAAATTCTAAAATAATAATTCCTTTTGGTTTTTATATATGGGATTATAAAGAAATAAATTCCTGTTTGGGGGAAAAACCAATAGAAAGGAAACAAAAAAGCATTATTCAAGCAAAAGACTTTGAAGAATCCTTGGATAAACTTTTAGACTCATTGCCTTATTCGCTTTTTAGTTGTTATTATGGTTTTAAATACTATACGAAGCTTGGAGGATGGATAGAATTTTCCGCTTATGATATAAGGATTTTTTACGATTTTTGTATAAGCGACAAAAAGCCCAATAGAACTTACCGGTCTGCGAAACAATAATAGTGGTGAAAAACACCACTTTTTTATTTGTTTTTTGTGTGTATTTTTAGTAAAATCATATTATGACGTCGAACGAACTTCGAAAGAAATTTTTAGATTATTTTAAGAAAAAGAAACACAAAATTGTTCCTTCTTTTTCGTTAATCCCGGCTGACCCGACGGTTCTTTTTACCACGGCCGGGATGCAGCAGTTTTCTTTATATTTGGCCGGAGAAAGAGACGTCTTAAAAGATTTTGGGAACCGGCATTTAACTTCCTGTCAGAAGTGTTTCCGGGCGAACGATATTGAGGAAATCGGAGACGATACTCATCATACTTTTTTTGAAATGCTGGGAAATTGGTCGGTGGGAGAAGATAAAAAAACAGGGTACTTTAAAGAAGGGGCGATAAAATATGCCTGGGATTTTGTGATTAAAGGATTGAAGCTAAAAAAAGAAAATATTTGGATAACAATTTTTAGGGGAAACAAAGATATTCCCAAAGATGAAGAGTCAAAAAAAATCTGGCTAAGTTTGGGAATTCCCGAAGAAAGGATAAGGGAATTTGGAGAGGCGGATAATCTATGGGGTCCGGTAAAAGAAATGGGACCTTGTGGACCGACTTCAGAAATCCATTACGATCGGGGAAAAGAACTGGGATGCAATGATAAAAATTGCGGCCCAAATTGTCCGAAGTGCAAAAGAATAATTGAAATCTGGAATTTGGTGTTTATGGAATACAATAAAGAAAAAGACGGCGGATTTAAGCCCTTACCTCACCGGAACGTGGATACCGGAGCCGGATTTGAAAGAATGGCGGCTTTGCTGCAAGAAAAATCATCGGCTTATGAAACGGATTTGTTCTGGCCTATAATTTCGGAGCTCGAGAAAAAATCTTGCAAAAAATACCAAGAGGAAAAAATAAAATTCAGAATACTTGCAGACCATGTTCGTGCCTCGGTTTTTCTGGCCGGCGAAGGAATTATTCCTTCAAATACCGAAAGAGGATATGTTTTGCGGAGAATTTTAAGAAGGATAATAAGATTCGGGAAATTATTAAATTTGCCCGATAACTTTTTAATTGAATCAGCTCAAAAAACAATAGAAATTTATAAAATAATTTATCCTGAGCTTCAATCAAAACAGGCTGAAATTTTAACCGTTTTGCAAAACGAACAAGAGAGATTCATGAAAACTTTAGAGAATGGCTTGAGAGAGTTTAATTTTCAAATCGGGAATTTAAAAGAAAAATTAATACCCGGGAAAATAATATTTGATTTATATCAAAGCTACGGTTTTCCCTTGGAGTTGACCGAAGAACTAGCCAAAGAAGAAGGTTTTGAAATAGACGAAAGAGGATTTAAAGAAGAATTTGAAAAACATCAGGCAATATCCAGGGCCGGAGTAGAAAAAAAATTCGGAGGAGTGGGCAAGGAAGCGACATTTGAAGCGACAAAACTCCATACGGCGACTCATCTTTTGCATAAAGCCTTGAGAGAAACACTGGGAGAGCATGTTCAGCAGATGGGTTCCGATATTACCCCTGAAAGATTAAGATTCGATTTTTCGCATAACCAAAAAATGACCCAAGAAGAATTAAGAAAAGTCCAAGACCTTGTTAACCGGAAAATAAATGAAGATTTGGAAGTGAAAAGAGAAGAAATGTCTTATCAGGAAGCGATTAAATCCGGAGCTTTGGCGTTTTTTAAAGAAAAATATCCGGAAATAGTCTCGGTTTATTCGGCCGGCAATTTTTCCAAAGAAATCTGCGCCGGGCCTCACGTTAAAAGAACTTCGGATATAGGCGGTTTTAAAATTATTAAAGAGGAATCGGCCGGAGCCGGCATAAGGAGGATAAGAGCCGTTTCGCAAATAAAACAAAATAATATATAATAATAATATGGGAGAAAAGTTTTTCGATATTTTGCCTCCGGAAAAATCCGATAAAATAAAAAGCATTCCGGTTGTTGGAGCCAAAAAACCCCTTCAACCTCAAAAATCGGAAAAAAAAGGCAAAGGAGGGAAATTATTTTTGTTCCTGTTTTTAAGCCTGATATTAATAATTGGCGGTTATTTTTTTATTTTTTCTAAAATAAAAATTGAAATTTCGCCTAAATTTAAAGATGTTAATTATAAATTTGAGCTTACCTTAGACACAAGCGCTAAAAAGTCGGATTTTTCAGCCAAAATTATTCCGGCATATTTCTTAGAACAAGAGAAGCTGGCCTCTCAGTCGTTTTTTTCTTCAGGCAAAATTTTAAAAACCGAAAAAGCGAAAGGCATAATCAGAGTTTATAATAATTATGAGGTTTCTCAGCCATTAAGGGAAAACACCCGTTTTATGTCAGCTTCCGGCCATATTTTTTTAAGTCCCGATAAAATAGTAGTTCCGGGAAAGAAAATAGAAAACAACAAAGAGGTTCCGGGCTTCTTGGACGTTAACGTGGTAGCTTCAGAGCCGGGCCCTGATTATAATATTGAGCCTGATACTTTTTCTTTACCGGGATTGGCAGGGACAATTCTTTATACCAAGCTTTATGGCAAATCTTTTGAGCCAATGAAGGGCGGTTTTACAGGAGATTTTCCTCAGGTAACCCAGGAAGATCTTGAAAAAGCCCAAAATATAGTGGTAGAGAAATTAAAAACAGAAGAGAAAGACGCCATTGATAAAAAGATACAAGCTTCGGGGTTTATTTTATTGGAGCAGGCATTTAAGCAGGGCATAGAAAATGTTTCTTCTTCTATTAAAACTGGATCTGAGCTTGAAAAATTTGATTTTTCAGCTAAAGCGGAGTCGGAAGCCCTTGTGTTTAAAAAGGAAGACGTAGATAATCTAATCGGAGAATTTTTCAAAAATAATCTTACTGGAAGTGAAAAACTTTACGAAAAAAGCTTAAAAATCGACTGGAAACCCAAAAACATAATTTTTCCGAATGCATCCACTTCTTCTCCTGGTAAAATTATCTTGGACATAGAGATTTCAGCAAAAACTTACCTTGAATCCTTACAAACGAATCTCAAAAAAGACCTGCAGAATAAAGATTTTTTAGCTGTTAAGAGTTTCCTGGAGGGAAAGCCGGAAATATCCAGTTTTAGAATAAAATCTTGGCCGTTTTGGATTAAAAAAACACCGCTTGACCTTAATAAAATTGATTTGCAAATAAACCTTGACTAAATTTAATATTTTTGCTATCTTTAAAGACAGTTTTTAATGGATAAAGAAAACAATAATTTTTATCAAAAATCTAATCAGAAAATTAAGGTAGAAGGCATAGTTTCTGAGGCTTTGCCGAGCACTTTTTTTAAAATAAAGCTAAGTGATGGGTCTGAGATTTTAGCTCATCTTTCGGGAAACCTAAGAAGATTTAGAATAAAAATTCTGCCTGGAGATAAAGTATTGGTGGAATTATCTCCTTATGATAAAACACGGGGAAGGATAATCTACCGGAAAAAGTAATTATGAAAGTTCGCGCTTCAGTTAAAAAAATTTGTAAGAAATGTAAAACGGTCCGACGTAAGGGCCGAGTTTATATCATTTGCGAAAATCCTAAACACAAACAAAGACAAGGATAGGTTTTTATTTTTAAAAACATATTTTGTTTTTTTATTTTATGTTGCGTATTGCGGGAATAAATATTCCGGAAAACAAACAAATAATAGTGGGATTAACCTATATTTATGGAATAGGGCCGTCTTTGAGCAAGAAAATATTAGCCGAAGTTAATATTAATCCTGTTATCAAAGGGAAAGATTTAAAAAGCGAAGAAGTGAATTTGCTTAAGCAAATTATTGAAAAAAAATATAAAGTCGAAGGAGATCTTAGAAGAGAAAAAATGATGGCTATAAAAAGATTAAAGGATATCGGTTGTTGGAGAGGCATTCGCCACATAAAGAAACTACCGGTAAGAGGACAAAGAACCAAAACAAATACCAGAACGATTAGAGGGAACGTCAGAAAAACAATGGGTTCTGGCAAGAGAAAAGCCATAGAGCCGACATAAGGTTAAGCGCATAATTAGAAAACTAATTTTATAATTTAGAAAAAATGGGCAAAAAAAGAGTCATTAAAGGCAAAAAAGAAGAATTGATAAAAGAAGGAGAAAAAATTGACGAGAAAATAAAAAAAACAGTAAAAATTAAAGAAGCTAAAAGAGTTCGAGAAGGAAAAATTTATATCAGTTCTTCCTATAATAATACCGTTATTACCCTGACTGATTTAAGGGGCAATACTTTGGGTTGGACTTCGGCCGGCAATATCGGTTTCAAGGGAACTAAAAAAGCTACTCCTTTTGCCGCTTCTAAGGTGGCTGGCCGTATTTGCGAAATTGCCCAAAAACTAGGGATGGAAAAGGTTGATATTATAATCAAAGGGGTTGGTTCCGGCCGAGAATCGGCCATAAGGTCTTTAGCTACTCATGGCTTGGATATTAATTCCATAAAGGATTTAACCCCGATTCCTCATAACGGCTGTCGGCCGCCAAAAGTCCGCAGAGTATAAAAATATGAAAAAAACTGCTAAATGTAAAACCTGCAGAAGATTGGGAACTAAATTATTTCTTAAAGGAGACAGATGTTTTACCCCTAAGTGTCCGATGATTAGACGTCCTTATCCTCCCGGAATGAAATCCCGAATGAATAAGGGTCTTTCCCAATACGGCAGAGAATTTAAAGAAAAGCAAAAATTGAAAAAATGGTACGGCCTGAGAGAGGTTCAGTTCAAAAATTATGTAAAAGACATTTTGAGCAAGCGTTCTACGGGAAAATCTAAGGATTCTCCGACCCTTTTAATCCAAAAATTAGAATCAAGGTTTGATAATGTAATTTTTAAAATGGGACTGGTTAATTCCCGGGCTCTTTCCCGTCAATTAATTTCTCACGGCCATTTTTTAATTAACGGAAAGAAAGTTAATATTCCGAGCTATCATTTAAAGATTGGAGATAAAATCAAGGTTTCCGAAAATTCTTTAAAAAAGAATGTTTTTAAAAATGCATTGGCTTCTTTGGAGAAAAAGACTATTCCTTCGTGGATTTTAGTCGACGTTAAAAAAGCCGAAGCAACAATTAAATCTTTTCCGTCATTGGAAGAAGTTGCTCCGCCAGTAGAAATATCTTTAATCTTTGAATTTTATTCTCGATAAAATTTAATTAATAAAAAAAGCTTTCATCGGTCAAAGTGGAAGCTAAATGCCTCTTGGCATAACATAAAAAAATAAAAAAATATGATTCCTTTACCTCAAAAACCAAAAATCGTTGAAACTAAAAAAAATTCGGTTGTTTTTGAAATAGAAGGCTTGTATCCCGGATATGGAGCTACTATAGGAAACTCTTTGAGGCGGGTTTTGCTTTCTTCTTTGGAGGGAGCGGCAATCACTAAAGTTAAAATTAAAGGAGTCCAGCATGAATTTTCAACGTTATCAGGGGTTTTAGAAGACGTTCTTCAAATTTGCCAGAATTTAAAACTTTTAAGATTCAAGGTCTACGCCGACGAACCCCAGCAAGCTTTTTTAAAAATAAAAGGCGAAAAAGAGGTAAAGGCCAGCGATTTTGAGTTACCTTCCCAGGTTGAATTAATAAATAAAGATGCTCATTTGGCAACTATCACTTCAAAAAGCACCTCCTTGGAAATTGAAATTCAGATAGAAAAAGGAGTGGGTTATGTTCCTGTCGAACAAAGAGAGAAAGAAAAGTTGGGAGTGGGTGAGATTTGTTTGGATGCTATCTTTACTCCGATTAAAACCGTAGCTTTTCATGTTGAGAATATGAGAGTCGGAGACAGAACCGATTTTGACAGATTAAAGATTGAAATTGAAACTGACGGCACCATTACCTCACAGGAAGCGTTATCCAGGGCAGCGGAGATTCTGGTTCTGCATTTTTCTTTGATTCCTGAAGAGAAAAAAGAAGAGGAAAAAGAACGGGTTGGCGAAAATATTTTAGAGAAGAAAATAGAAGATCTAAAATTATCAACTCGCACAATCAATGCTTTGAGCGCGAATAAAATTAAAACTGTAAGCGGAATTTTGAAAAGAAAACTACCGGAAATAGAAGGACTGGGAGAAAAAGGAATTAAAGAAATTAAAAAAGTTTTAAAAAAGTTAAATGTCCAGTTGGAAACAGAAGAAAAATAGAATTTTATTAACATGAAAAAAAGAAAAAAGGGCCGAAAATTTAACAGAGAGACAAGCCAAAGAAAAGCGCTTTTGGTGGGATTGGCGAGTAATTTATTTTTGAAAGAAAAAATTAAAACTACCCAAGCCAAAGCCAAGGAGCTTGCCGGTTTTGCCGAAAAATACATAACCAAAGCCAAAAAAATGAATTTAGCAAACAAAAGATCGTTACTTAGAAATTTATCCCCTAAGGTTGTTGCTAAGTTGGAAAAAGAAATTGCTCCGAGATATAAAACAAGGCCGGGCGGTTACACCAGAATTATAAAATTGGGCCGGAGAACAAAATCCGATGGTGCCAAAATAGCGATAATTGAATTGATTAAATAACATGGAAAAAAGAAAAACCCATACAATCGACGCCGAAGGGCAAATTTTAGGAAGATTAGCGAGTAATATATCGCTTTTACTCCAAGGAAAGAATAGCCCCAGCTATGATCCTTCCCAAGACATGGGAGACATTGTGGTAATAAAAAACATAGAGAAAATTAAAATTACCGGTAAAAAATTTGATAAAAAAATATATTACAATTACAGCGGATATCATGGGGGATTAAAGGCAATTCCCTACAAGAAATTATTTGAAAAAAAACCTTCGGAAGTCTTAAGGAAAGCTGTTTTGGGAATGTTGCCCAAAAACAGGCTGAGAGCCAAAAGAATAAGAAGATTAAAATTTACGAAGTAAGTTTATAGTATAACGTTAAAATTTATAAAGTAAATTTATAGCGTAGCGTTAATATTTAAGAAGTAAGTTTATGCCAAGAATTAAAAAAACTGAAATAAAAAAGAAACCTAAGGTGAAGCCCAAGGAAGAAGAAAAATATTTTGAGGCCGTAGGCCGAAGGAAAACATCCGTGGCTAGGGCCAGGCTTTACGGTAAAGGAGATAAAGAAATTTTAATTAACAATAAGCCTTATAAGTCTTATTTTCCCGGCTTAAAGCTTCAACGAGTAATTGTCGATGCTTTGGACAAAATGAAATGTTTGGATAAATTCAGGATTCAGATTTTAGTGAAAGGCGGGGGATTTAATTCCCAAGCTGAAGCCGTAAGACATTCCATCTCCCGAGCTTTAGTTTTGTTTAACGCTGATTTTAAAAAACGTTTAAGAAATGCGGGATACTTAACCCGTGATCCGAGAATGAGAGAAAGAAAGAAATTCGGATTAAAACGCGCAAGGAGAGCGCCACAATGGCAGAAGAGATAAAAAATTCGAGAATTAATTTTTGGCACACGCTCTTCGTCCCAGCGGGGCGAAAGCTCAGTTCCTCGCGAGTTGTTCCGACTTCGTCGGAAACCATGCCAACTCGCTGCGGATGGTGCCAAAATTTTATTCCCTCATTTGTCAGGGGAAAAAATAAAAAAATATAGTTTCAAAAATTTAGTCCGCTTGAGAAAGCGGATTTGATATTTGCCAGTTTGATTTTTTTAAAATAAAATAAAGCATATGTTAAAAGAAATTATTGATAAATTTTATTTGGACGGACAAAGAGACAAGGAACAGCGGCATTTTTACGTTACCGACGCCGGAAAATGTTCCCGCCAGATATTTTTTAAGTTTAAAAACGCTCCCAGGAAAGAAATGGAGGCAAATATTTTAAGATTATTTGACCACGGAGACGCCATCCATAAGCTCATAATGAAATCTTTGGTCAGCACCAGAGACATTCATGTTGTGGCCTCCGAAGTGGTTATCCCTCCCCAGGAGATAATTTCAGGAAGAGCGGACGCAATATTAAGCGATGGAAAAGAGCTTTATGTTTTGGACATTAAAAGCATGAATAGCATGATTTTCAGGAATCTGGAAAGCCCCAAAGAAGAAAATGTCAGTCAGGTTCAGCTTTATTTGCATTATTTTAAAATTTCCAAAGGCATTTTGCTTTACGTTAATAAGGACAATCAAGAATTAAAAGAATTTTTCGTTTATTATGATAAAAACATAGTCGAACCTATTTTAAAAGACCTTCAAGACCTTAAAGAAAAGATAGATTCAAACATTATACCCGCCAGAATTTCAAGTTATCCCGATGATTGGCAATGCAGGTATTGTCAATTTAAAGATATTTGCAAGATCGGAAAGAGCGATGAAATTGACTGGCAAGAATTTAAAAATAAAATTGAAAAAGAAAGCCAGAAAAAGATTAAAAAATAATCCTGAAAAAGACAGCTTAAAGCTGTCTTTTTGGTTTTTTAATGGAAAAAAGAATATCTAAAAACTTTTATACCAGACCAACTTTGAGGGTAGCCAAAGAGCTTTTAGGCAAATATTTAGTCAGAAAAATCGGGAAGAAAAAATTAGCGGGCGAAATAGTGGAAACTGAAGCTTATATTGGGCCAAAAGACAAGGCCTCACACGCTTATCGCTGGAAAATGACAGAAAGAAACAAAGTCGAGTATTTGGAGGGAGGCCGCATTTATATATATCTCTGTTACGGCATGTACTGGCAGCTTAATTTTACAACCGAGAAAAAAGGCAAACCCGAATGTGTTTTAATCCGGGCTTTGGAACCAGTTTTAAAATATAAAGAACCGAAAGAAATTAAAAATTTAGCAAACGGTCCCGGCAAGCTATGTCGTTGGTTAAAGCTGGATAAATCTTTTAATGGAGAAGAGTTGCATAAATCAAAAAGAATTTGGCTGGAGGACAGGGGAGAAAAAATAAAAAAAAGCCGGATTAAGACTTCAAAGAGAATCGGAATCGATTACGCCGACTCTTGGGCTGAAAAGCCTTGGAGGTTTTATATTAAAGACAATCCTTGCGTTTCTGTTATTGATAAATCAAGGAATTAAATTTTCTAGGACATATAAGTTTCCTCCGCTTAAAAGATAAAGGGTTTCGCGGGTTTGGCTCCAGAATATTTTAGGATTTTCAAAGTTTCCCAATTCTACCATATTTATTTTGTCTCGGAGGTCAATTTCGGAAACTTTGATTTTTTCTTCGGTGTTAAATATTAAATAATCGGAATTTAACCAATAAATATCGCCTATTTTTTTGGAAAAACGGGTCAAAAAAACGATTTTTTCCAAAGATTCATCCGAAAGCCAAATTTCATAATTATCAAAAAAATAAATATTTTTGGAGCTGGGAGACAAAGCCAATTCGTTAATCGAGCTTAACATTTTTTCAAAATTATTGGATTTCGAATCCAGGAAATAAAGTCCTTTTTTGTTGTTTATAAATATTTTTTGATTCGGTAAAATTTTTATTCCATAATCAACGTTTTTTTCAATCGGGAAAGGATCTTTATTCAGAATTATTAAATTATTTCCGGCCAAGTCAGACCTGTTTAAAAATCCTTCCTGGCTTAAGTAAAAGATCTTATTTTCATAAAGGGCGTAAGCCAGTATATTTTTAATCGGCAACCCTAAAGAGCTCGTTTGATAAAAATTTGTTTTATATAAATAAGTTTCAGCCGAAGTCGTTTTTAAAAAGAAAAGTTCTTGAGAATTTTGGTTATTAAATAATAATTCCTTGGGTTTTCCCAAATAATCTAAAGAAAAAATATAGTCATTATTTTCTTTGAGCGTATCTATCGCAAAATATTTTATCTCATTTTTAATTTCCACCTTTAATAATATTTTTGTTGAATCAAAGCTCCACTTTATATCAGAGAGGTTGACGGTTCCTTTTTGTTTTAAATCAGAATCTTTTAAAAGAAGATTTTCTTCTTTGTTCTCTATATTAAATAAAGTTAAATCCCAGCCATTTTCGTTATTTTTTTTGAGGATTGTCCTGTTTCCATCCGGCGAGAAGAAATAATCGTCAACATTAGAAAGCAAAATTGAAAAATTAGGTTTTTCCGGAAAAAGAATGATATTTTTAGCTTCAGTAACCATTTTTTCTTTTATTTCCAGGTTTTTTTCCCAAGTTGAAAAACCGGGCTTTTTTATTTTAATATTATATTTTTTTGGCAATAGATTTTTAATAAAAACTTCTCCGAAAATAAAATCGGTTTTATTAGTTAATTTATCATTTAAATAAACTTCGCAGCTTTTAGGCTTGGTCCTGAAGGCAATCCCGCCCGTTTTAATGATTTTTTTTGTTTCAAAATCAAAACGATACCCTTGAGAATAAAATATAACCGTTGGGATGGCTAAAATGAAAATAATTCCGAAAATTACAATTAAAATATTCCTTATTTTTTTATCCATATTCGTTAATTATAGTTTTTAAAACCATTTATGCCAAGCTAATCGTTTTTCATCCCGGTCTTTTTTGTTTACGCTGAGCTTGTCGAAGTGTTTACATTGAGTTAATCGAAGTGTTTACACTGAATTTATTGAAGTGATAGAATAAAACAATGACTTATTTTTCTGCATCGTATACTGACTTGATAAAGTTCAACAGGAAGCCCAATGAGGACTTTTATTTGATTTCTTCAAAGTTTCCTATTTTTGCAGTGGCTGACGGAGTAACTCAGGGCAGTTTTGAGTCGGGAACTTATGCTTTTCCATCGGGAGCTAGAGCTGCGGCTCAGATTTTTTGTTATATTAACGTGGAATTTTTAGAAAAAAATATTGATTTGAAGCAAAAAGACAATTTAAAATTTAACAAATCCATTATTGAAAAATCTTTTAATTTGGCAAACTTACGCATTAAAGAATTAAACGTGAACGAGGGTATAGATAAAAAATTAAATTATTTTGATTATGACTGGTTTGATGCCGTGGGAGTGTTGGGTTTTATTTTAGGAGATAATTTATATTATGGGTTCGTGGGGGATTGCGGTCTGGCGATTTTTGACAGGGCTAATCGTTTAAAATTTCAAACCAAAAATGAGGTCAGTCCTTTTTTGGAAAAAGCCAGAAAAATTTATAAAAACTGGGGGGAAATATCTTTTAAGCAAAAATCAATAATTCAACATAAGGAGTTCAGGAATAATCCATCAGGCCAAGGATACGGTTCATTCTCCGGAGAAGAAGGAATTAAAAAATATTATCAAATTGACGGCAAGCGCTTAGACGAGGGAGATTTAGTTATTTTTTATTCCGACGGATTTTTTAATTATTTTAAAGAACCGGCTTTTCTTGAAATTTTGAGAAAAGAAGATAAGAAACGTCTAAACGAGCTGACTTTTGAAAAAGCAAAAAATAACCCTTCAAAATACGGAACAGACAGGACTTTAATTTCCGCGAATTTTTGATACTTTTTGTTGTTTAAAAAAATAACAAAAAGCATACTTGCAAAAATTTTTATTTGATTTAAAATAAGCTGGCATGTCAGATAAATTTATTATTTGCGGCGGGAAGCCGCTTAGCGGAACAATAGAGATAGCCGGTTCGAAGAATGCAGCAGGTCCCATTTTGGCTGCCTCTCTTTTGACCGACCAAGAGGTTATCATAGATAACCTGCCTTTAGTTTCCGACATAATTAATTTAATAGAAGTTTTAAAGGAGCTTGGAGCTGAAACAGAATGGCTGTCTCCGAGAAAAATTAAGATAAAAGTAAAAAATATAAACTCTCAAAAGCTTGATTTTGATAAGATAGCCAAGACTCGGGTTTCGGTTCTTTTGATCGGACCTTTATTGGCTCGTTTCAGGGATTTTAAAATGGCTCGTCCCGGAGGAGACAAAATAGGATTAAGGCCTATTTATACCCACTTGGAAGCCTTAAAAAAATTAGGAGTCGAAATTTCCACAGAAGGAAATTTTTATCAATTTAAAACAAAAGAATTAAAAGGCAGCGAAATTATTTTAAAAGAATTTAGCGTGACAGCCACTGAAAACGTAATGATGGCAGCTGTTCTGGCTAAAGGTAAAACAAAAATTATGGGAGCTGCTTGCGAACCCCACGTTCAAGATTTAGGGAAAATGCTTATTTTGATGGGAGCTAAAATACAAGGCCTTGGAACTCATACTATAGAGATAGAGGGCGTGGAAAAATTGCATGGCGTATCTTACAGAATAATTTCAGACCCCATTGAAGCCGGAACTTTTTTAATAGCTGGCTGTCTTACTTCAGGCCAGGTAGAGATAAAAAACATAGAAAGCGAACATCTGACTCTTTTTTTGGATAAGTTGGAAGAGGCTGGCGTTAATTTTAAAAAAGAATTAAACTCAATAAGCGTGAATTATTCGCCGGATTTAAAAGCAGTAAAAGTCCAGGCTTTGCCTTATCCGGGCTTCCCGACTGATCTTTTGCCTATTTTTGCTTCTTTTTTAACTCAAGCAAAAGGAAAAAGCTTGGTTCACGACCCATTATACGAAAATCGCTTCGGTCATCTTCAAGAATTGAGAAAAATGGGAGCTGATATAGAAATGGTTGACCCTCATCGGGCAATAATTTTCGGAAAGACATCTTTGCAGGGATTAAAAATAGAAAGTTGGGACATTAGGGCGGGAGCGGCGCTCATTATTGCCGGCTTAGTGGCCGAAGGCAAGACAACTATTGAAAATATTTTTCAAATTGACCGCGGTTATGAAAAAATAGAAGAAAAATTTCAGAAGTTGGGAGCGGACATAAGAAGGGTTAGCGACTAACCACTAACTGCTAACAATTAACTGCTAACAAAAATATGTTTTCAAAAAAAATTGGAATTGATCTTGGAACTTGTAATTCTTTGGTTTTTATACCTAAAAAAGGGGTAGTCTTGCAGGAGCCTTCGGTGGTTGCTGTTTTTTTAACTGAAAATAAAATTTTAGCAGTCGGCAACGAAGCCAAAGAAATGATCGGCCGAACCCCGGACGCCATCAAGGTTTTCAGGCCTTTAAAAAGCGGAGTAATTGCCGATTACCGGATAACCCAGGTAATGTTAAAGCATTATATTGATGCTACTCTGGGGCGTTTTCGTCTTTTTAAACCGGAACTTATGATTTCTGTGCCTGCCGGCATTACTTCTACGGAAAAAAGAGCGGTTATTGAGGCGGGTTTGGCGGCCGGAGCCAGACATGCTTTTGTGGCGAAAGAGCCGATTTTAGCGGCTATCGGCGCAGGCATTCCCATTAATTCTTCTTCCGGCCACATGATTGTCGATATTGGCGGAGGGACTTCGGAGGTGGCGGTAATTTCTTTGGGAGGGATAGTTACTTGCAGTTCCGTAAGAGTAGCCGGTGATAAAATGGATGAAGCGATTTCGGATTATATAAGAAAAAAATATAACTTAGCCATCGGCGACCAAACAGCCGAAGAAATAAAAATAAAAATTGGCACTGCCTTGCCCGACCGGGAGAAAAAATATTTGGAAATAAGAGGCAGAGATTTAATTTCCGGTCTTCCTCAGAACATTAAGATTTCTTCTCACGAAGTCTGCGAAGCTATTACTAACGTCCTAAATGATATTATCCAGGTTATAAAAGTTGTTTTAAGGGATACTCCTCCCGAACTGTCCGCCGACATTATGGACAAAGGAATGATTATTTCCGGAGGAGGGGCACTATTAAGAAATATTGACCGTTTAGTTTCCCAGCGTACCGGCGTCCCTTGTTTCATAGCCGAGGACTCTTTGCTTTGCGTGGCCAAGGGCACAGGAGCTGTTTTGGAGAGCTTGGAGCTCTATAAAAAATCCATAATGTCCAAAAAATAATGGATATTTTAGGGCATCAACCTATCTGGAGGCTCTTAAGAAACTCAGCTGAACATGGGAAAGTTTCCCATGCGTATTTATTTTTGGGGCCGGAAAGGGTAGGCAAAAAAACAATTGCCCTGGAGTTCATTAAGTTCCTTAATTGCCAGGATAAAAATTTTGAAAATAGGCCTTGTTGCTCTTGTCAAAGCTGTCGGGATTTGGAGAAAAAATCCCATCCCGATTTTCTCTTAATAAAGCCGGAGCCGGACAAAAAAGAAATCTCAATCTCTCAAATCAGAAATTTGGCTTGGCAGCTGTCCCTGCAGAGATATTATTCTCCTTTCAAGGCAGTTATAATTGATGAAGCTCATTTAATGAATCAGGAAGCCCAGAGTTGTTTATTGAAGACCCTGGAAGAGCCAAAAGGACAGGCGATTATAATTTTAGTTACCGCTTTTCCAGAATTGCTTTTTTCAACCATTATTTCCAGGACAAAAAGAATAAGATTCTCCCGAGTAGCGAATAAGGAAATAGAAGATTTTTTAAAAGCAAAAAAAATTTCGGAAAAAGAAATTCAAAAATTAATTTCAATTGGCTGGGGAAGGCCTGGTGAGATTATGGGTTTTTTGGATAATCCTGAAAAACTGAGAGAAAGAGAAGAAAAAATAAAAGAACTGGAGAAGCTTATTGGCTCTCCTCTGAATATCAGATTTGAATATGCCAAAAAAATTGCTCAGGATTACCGACAGGTGAAAGAGATTTTGGATATTTGGTTAGAATATTTCAGAAATAAACTTTTTTCTTTGATTGGCAAGCCTGACGAAAAAGAATCATTTTTAAAGTTTAAAAAAATCATTAACCTGATTCAAGATATTAATTTTTTACTTTCCAAAACAGAAACAAATCCTGCGCTTGCCCTGGAAGTTTTATTCATGGAAATTTAACATGATAAATAGTTAAAAGCGGGATTTTTTTATTTTCTCGACAAAAAATTGATATTTTGGTAATATCTTAGTATATGGAATATCAAAAAATTATAGATAAAATAAAACCGGAATTGGATAAAGCAATTAATTTTTTGGAAAGGGAAATTTCCAAAATAAGAACTGGCGGAATTTCAATAGACTTAATCGAAGATATAGAGGTTGATTGTTTCGGCCAGAAAATGCTTTTAAAGCAATTGGCGGCGATTTCTTTTTCCGAATCCCGCCAGATTATTATCCAGACCTGGGACGATTCTTACATGGATTCTGTCCAAAGAGCCATTGAAAAAGCCAATATCGGATTAAAGCCCATTGTCGATAAAAAGATGATTCGTCTTTCTTTGCCGCCTTTAAGCGAGGAATATCGTCAGGATTTGATTAAAATGATTTCAGAGAGAAAAGAAGGGGCTCGCCGGACAGTAAGGCATTTACGGGATGAAATTTGGAAAGAAATTCAGACCAATGAAAGGGAGGGAAAAATATCAGAAGATGATAAATATAAAGCGAAAGATAAGTTAGAGGAATTGGTTTCTAAAACCAATGAAAAAATAGAAGAAATCAGCGAAAAAAAGAAAAAAGAAATAATAGAGGGTTAAATCATATGTTTTTAGCTATAATTATCGCTTTTATAAGTTTGATGAGTTTATTGGCCATTCATGAGTTTGGTCATTTTATTTTGGCTAAAAAATTCGGAGTAAGGGTAGAAGAGTTCGGGTTTGGTTATCCTCCCCGTATTTTTGGAAAAAAAATCGGAGAAACAATTTATTCAATAAATATTATTCCCTTTGGCGCTTTTGTTAAAATTTACGGAGAAGAAGGAGAGGGCAACAGGGAGCCATGGAATTTTTTAGCTAAACCCATTTGGCAAAGAATGTTGATTATATTAGGGGGAGTAGTCAGTTTTTGGATAATAGCAATTATTCTTTTATCAATGGTAGCTTACCTGGGAGAGCCAGTCTCAATCGGAGATCAAGACAATAACTTTTCCAATCCTAAAGTTCAAATTTTAGCCGTTTCTCCCGAGTCTCCGGCAGATAAGGCGGGAATTGAGATCGGGGATATAATTAAAGAAGTGAGGTCAGGAGAAGAAGTATTAACTATTGATAAAATAAAACAAGTTCAGGATTTTAATACTTTGCACAAGGGCAAAGAAATTACCCTTACTCTAAAAAGAGGCGAAGAAATTTTCGAAAAAAAATTATTTTTAAGAGAATCTTTTCCCGAAGAAGAAGGAATGATGGGCGTGGCTTTAGTCAGGACCAGTTTTCAGAAATATTCCTGGAAAGAAGCTCCCTTGGCCGGCGTTATAGCGACCAAAGATTTGACGATAGCCGCCATTTCAGGCTGGATTCAGATTTTTTCCAGTTTGATTAAAGACAAAGCAATGCCCGAAGGTGCTGACGTTGTTGGGCCGGTGGGCATTTTCCATTTATTTGTTCAAATGGAAAATTTGGGCCTCGTCTATTTCCTAAGATTCGTGGCTATAGTCTCTATTTTCTTGGCGCTAACCAATCTTTTACCTATCCCGGCTTTAGATGGCGGAAAAATGCTTTTTTTGACAATAGAAGCGATAAAAGGCAAAGCCGTAGATTCCAGATTGGAGCAAAAAATAACAACCGTATGTTTCGTCCTCTTGATTTGTCTTTTAGTGGTCGCCACCGTTAAAGACGTAATAAGAATATTTTAAAAATTAAATTCTAAATAATAAATATGCAAAATAAATATGTTCTTTGGTTTGAAGAAATCACCTCAAAAGATGTGCCCTTGGTCGGCGGAAAAAACGCTTCTCTGGGAGAAATGTTTTCCCAATTAACTCAAAAAGGAGTGGCAATACCTGACGGGTTTGCTTTAACTTCGGAAGCTTTCTGGTACTATTTGAAGGAAAATAAGATTGATACGAAAATAAAAGAAGCTTTTAGCAAATTTAATCCCAAAAGCCTTGAAAGTTTAAAAATAACCGGAAAAACTTGTCGCCAGTTGATTTTAAAATCAGAGTTTCCCAAAGATTTAAAAAAAGACATTTTAGAAAGTTATAAAAAATTATCCCAAAAATACGAAAGAAAGAACGTTGACGTTGCGGTAAGAAGCTCGGCCACTGCCGAAGACTTGCCATCCGCTTCTTTTGCGGGTCAGCACGAAACTTTTTTAAATGTTTCGGGCTCTGTGAAATTATTAAAAGCCATTAAGGATTGTATGGCTTCTTTATTTACAGACAGAGCGATTTCTTATCGGGACGAAAAAGGGTTTGACCATTTAAAAATTGCTTTATCCGTTGGGGTACAAAAGATGGTCAGGTCTGACCTGTCATCGGCAGGAATAATGTTCAGCCTGGATACTGAAACTGGTTTCAAAAATGTAATTTTAATTAACGGGACATTCGGCATCGGAGAGATGATAGTTAAAGGACAAATAACTCCCGACCAGTTTTATATTTTTAAACCTACCCTTAGGGAGCCGTTTAAACCGATAATTTCCAAAAGCATAGGCAGAAAAACTAAAAAATATATTTACGGAAAGGGCGGAGGATTAAAAGAGGTAAAAGTTTCCGAAAAAGACCAATTAAAATTTTCTATTACGGACGAAGAAGTTTTAATTTTGGCCAAATGGGCTTTAATTATTGAAGACCATTATTCCCAGAAAGCCGGTAAATGGATGCCCCAGGACATGGAATGGGCTAAAGACGGGGAAACGGGCAAGCTTTTTATCGTTCAGTCAAGGCCGGAAACGATTCACGCAGTAAAATCAAAGGTTAGTGTTGAGGAATATCGAACAGAGACAAAGCAAAAGGCGCTATTGGAGGGCATAGCCGTGGGCAGCAAAGTTGTCCAAGGAAAAGTTAAAATAATTTCCGATATTTCAAAAATGATGCAATTTACAAAAGGGGAGATATTGGTGACTAAAATGACCGACCCGGACTGGGTTCCCTTAATGAGAATAGCTTCGGCGGTTATTACCGACGAGGGAGGCAAAACCTGTCATGCGGCGATTGTCGCTCGGGAGCTGGGCATTACTTGTATTGTCGGCGCCAAGGGAGCCACAAAGCTTTTAAAAGACGGCCAAATAGTGACTTTGGATTGCAGCCAGGGCTTGTCGGGCAGGGTTTTTGCCGGAAAAGTTCCTTTTAAAATTGAAAGATATAATTTAGATGAAATTCCGGAGTTACCCGTAAAAATCATGGCGAACATCGGAGCTCCGGAAATAGCTTTTAAATTTGCTTCTCTGCCGGTTAACGGAGTTGGGTTAGCCAGGGAAGAGTTTATTGTTGCTGAAAAAATAAGGATTCATCCTTTAGCTTTGTATCATTTGAATAAAATAAAAGATAAAAAGATAAAAAAAGAAATAGAAGAAATTACTTTCGGCTATAAAGATAAAAAACAATATTTTGTCGATAAATTAGCCGAAGGCATTTCCCATATTGCCGCGGCTTTTTATCCCAAACCCGTTGTTCTTCGTTTGTCTGATTTTAAAACAAACGAGTATAAGGGATTGATCGGCGGGGAATTTTTTGAAGGAGAAGAATCAAATCCCATGCTTGGTTTCAGGGGTGCTTCAAGATATCTTGATAAGGATTTTCTTCCGGCTTTTGAAATGGAATGTTCGGCCATTAAAAAAGCGAGAGAAAAATTCGGTTTGAATAATATTGTAGTAATGGTTCCTTTCTGCCGAACTCCGGAAGAAGGCAAGGGAGTTTTGCAATTAATGCAAAAAACAGGACTGGAAAAAGGAAAAGACGGTTTGAAAGTTATTGTAATGTGCGAGATTCCTTCCAACGTGATTCTGGCTGAAGAATTTTTGGAAGTTTTTGACGGGATGAGCATAGGATCCAACGACCTTACTCAGTTAACAATGGGAATGGACAGGGACAATGCCAGAATTGCTCATATTGCCGACGAAAGAAATATAGCGGTTAAAAAAATGATAAAAAAAGTGATTAAACTTTGCAAAGAAAAAGGGAAATATTCGGGAATTTGCGGAGAAGCGCCTAGTATTTGGCCGGAATTCGCCCAATTTTTAATCGAAGAGGGGATTGAAAGCATTTCTTTAAATCCCGAATCTGTGATTAAAACTATTTTAAGTTTGGCTCAGCTTAATAAAAAATGATATAATTATATAACTATATAATTAAAATCATTATGAATCTTGATAATTATTTGAAAAAAAATGGCCACTCTAAAGAATTACGAGATTTGGTCAATATTGTCGTTGACCAGATAAAGCCCATTAAAGATGAATTTTTGGGCGGCGGTGAGAAAACCAATATTTATAATATTTACGGAGAAGAACAAATCAAACTTGATAAAAAAGCCAATGAAATATTGCTTAAAGCTTTTCGTAGTTCAAAACTGGTAAAGGAGGCAGGCAGCGAAGAAGAAGAAATCGTAATCCAAATGGATTCTAAGAAAGGCCATTTTGGCATTACAATAGACCCTCTTGATGGGTCATCTCTCATTTCTACTGATTTGGCCGTAGGAATTATCGTTTCTATCTATGAGAATGGCGACATAATGAGCGGGATTAGAAATATTACCCAGGCTTTTTATATTTTATTAGGTCCGCTTAATTTAATGGTTTTTGCCGATAAAAACGGCGTATCCCAATTTGTCTATGGCAATAAAGGAGTTTTTAATTTAGTAAAAGAGAATCTGATTGTTCCAGAAGGAAATTTATATTCTCCCGGCGGGCTAAGAAAGAAATGGACAAGCGCTCATAGTAGTTTCATTTCTGATTTAGAAAAAGAGGGGTTCAAACTTCGTTATAGCGGTTCATTTGTGCCTGATTTCCATCAGATATTAACTTGTGGCGGTATTTTTACTTATCCCGCTTTGGTTGATAAACCGCAAGGCAAACTTAGATTGCTTTTTGAGGTTGGTCCCATGGCTTTTATAGCAGAAAAAGCCGGGGGAGCCGCAATTGACGGCAAGAATCGTATTTTAGAAATTATTCCAACAGAAGTTGACCAGAGAACCCCGATATATATCGGGTCAAAAAAAATAACGGAAAAAGTAAAAGAAAAATTATCATTATAATTAAATATTTTTTTGAATTATGAAAAAAAATATTGAAAAGCTGGTTTATGAATTAGTTTTCGAAAATAAAGAAAGAGCAGGCGAGGAGATTAGAAAAATAGCCAAATCCCAAGGAATAAAATTGGCCTCCACTTATAATTTATACAAAGCTCGGGCAAGAAATGAATGGAAGAATTTTTCCTTTCCGGCTTTTAATATCAGGACCATGACTTTTGACACGGCCAGGGCAATCTTCCGGCAAGCCTTAAAGAAAAAGGTAGGAGCTTTTATTTTTGAGATAGCTCGTTCTGAAATAAGCTATACCAACCAAAAAATGTCGGAATATGTTCCTGTGATATTGGCGGCAGGAATAAAAGAGGGATTTAAGGGAAATTTATTTTTTCAGGGAGATCATTTTCAAATTAAAGCTGAAAAATTTTTTGATGATAAACAAAAAGAAGAAGAGCTTTCTAAAGTGAAAGAGCTTATTAAAGAATCTATAAAGGCCGGAGCTTATAATATTGATGTTGATTGTTCAACCTTGGTAAGATTGGAAGAAAAAGACCTGAAGGAACAACAGAGGTATAATTTTGGATTGACGGCCTTATTGACTTCCTACATCAGGAAGTTGGAGCCCAAAAATATTACTATTTCAATCGGAGGAGAAGTGGGAGAGATAGGAGGAAAAAATAGCACCCAGGAAGATCTCAAAATTTTTATGGAAGGATACAACGAAGAGATTAAAAAAAATGGAAACCCGGAAGGTTTAATAAAAATAGCAGTTCAGACCGGAGCAACCCATGGAGGGATTGTTCTTCCGTCAGGAGAAATTAAAAAAGTGGATATTGACTTTGAAACCCTAAAGAAACTTTCCCAGGAAGCTCGAAAATACGGAATGGGGGGAGCGGTACAGCACGGAGCATCAACCTTGCCTGGAGAATATTTTGACAGGTTTGTTAAAGCAGAAGCGGTAGAAATCCATTTGGCGACAGCTTTCCAGAATATAGTTTATGACAGTTCTTATTTCCCGGCCTCTTTGAAAGAAAAAATAACTGATTGGTTGAAAAAAGAATTAATAAACGAAAGAAAGCCTGACCAAACAGACGAGCAGTTTTTTTATAAGACCAGAAAGAAAGCCCTGGGGCCTTTTAAAAAAGAAATATGGGGAATTCCTCAGAAAGCCAGAGACAAAATTTCCGAAGAATTGGAAAATCAGTTCGCTCTTATTTTTAACGAGTTAGGCGTAGAAAACACCATTGATGTTGTCGAAAAATATTTTTCTTAAAATATTACTTTTTTTAAAATGAAAACTAAAAAAACTAAGCCCAAAAGCAAAAAAACTTTTAAAATTATCCTATGTATTCTATTGTTATTTTTAGCGATTGCTCTTTCTTTTTTGGTTAGGAATTGGATAATTTGGAAAAATTATGGAAAACAGAACATCGCCATTTCTACTGACAAACCAAGCTATCAAAAAGAGGAAACATTGATTCTAAAAATAAAAAATGAATCAAAAGATACGCTTTGTTTCTCTAATTTTTTTCCTTATATCCTGGAAAGAAAAGAGAATGGAAGATGGGCGCTCTATAAGTATGTGCCCTTGCAAAATAAAGATTTAATTGTAAAATGCATGACAGCCGGAGAAATTAAGGCTTTTGAGACGGTATTGTTCGGGAGCAAAGGAATTCATCGTATCGCCATTCCTTTTTGCGCCAATTGTCAGGTTGGGACGGAGTTTCGAGCTAACGAGATATATCATTCCAATGAATTTACAATAGAGTAATTTATAAGTTATCTGTAATAAAAAAGTTATAGTTTGTTTATAATTAATTAATATAAAAAATAAAAAAATGAAAATTATCCAAGAAGAGTCAAAATGTATCGGTTGCGGTACTTGCGCGAGTTTATGCGCAAAACACTTTGAGATGAGAGACGACGGCAAGGCCCACCTAACCGGAGAGTCAAATTTAATAGACAAAGCTAGTGAAAAATACGAAAAAACAATAGAAGAAATTAGTTGCGCCAAAGAAGCGGTTGAGGGTTGTCCTGTCCAATGCATTGAAATTAAAAATAAGTAAAAATAATAAAATGTTAGAAATTAATGCCAATGTCAGAAAGGAGGCTGGCAGAAAAACAAAAAAACTTCGAAAAAAAGGAATTTTACCTGCCGTAGTTTACGGGTCAAAGATGAAACCTGTATCTTTAGAGGTGGAAACAAAAAGTTTTGAAAAACTGTACAATAAAGCCAAAGGAAGTTCTCTATTATCTTTAAAAATAGAAGGAAAAAAAGAAAAATATTTGGTTTTAATCCATGATTTTCAGAGAGATTCTTTAACCGGTAAATTTATACACATTGATTTTTACCAGCCTTCTTTAAAAGAAAAGATTCAAATTAAAATTCCTTTGGTTTTTGAGGGGGAATCAGAAGCGATAAAGGGTTTGGGGGGAACCCTGATTAAAAATATTGCGGAAGTGGAAGTGAAAGCCCTACCCGAGAATCTACCTCACGAAATAAGGGTCAACATAGGAAAAATCAAAACCTTCGAGGACCACATAAAGATTTCAGACCTGGAAATCCCGAAAAACGTAGAAATATTGAAGAACGCAGGAGAAATAATAGCTTCGGTTGTTCCCCCGTCAAAAGTGGAAGAAGAATTGGAAAAACCAATAGAAGAGAAAATAGAAGAAATAGAAAAGGTAGAAAAGAAGAAAGATACGGAAGAAGAAGCAATAGAGGAAGAAAAAGAAGAGAAAAAAGAAGAAAATCCTCAAAAAAACAAATAATTAAAAAGATGAAATTTAAAATTTTACAGATATTTTTAATATTTGTTTTGGTTTTGGGTTTTGGTTTGCCGGCATTCAGTTTATTTTTAAAAGCAAGTGAAGACCTGGAAGCAATTTGTCAGTTAGATAAGCTTGAAGGGGATTGTGAAAGCCTTTCTTCCACCGATTGTCGAGCGCTTTTGGAAAAATGCGAAAGTTATTTTCAGGAAAAAAGCGATAGAATTGCACAAGACATCAGTAAAACTGAAGCTGAAAAAAATACGTTAAAAAACCAGATCTCTGTTCTATCGAATAAAATTACGAACCTGAATTATCAGATCAGTCAGAATAATATAATGATAAAAGATTTAAGCCTGCAGGTTGACGACACCAAAGCTTCCATTGATAAAACTACGTTAAGAATTGAAGAATCGAAAAAGCAACTGGCAGAGGTTTTAAGAGAGGTCTATGATCAAGACCAAAAATCAACAATAGAAATTTTGATCGGCAATGAAGAGCTTTCTGATTTTTTTGAAAATTTGACGGCCCTGGAGTCTTTAAACGAAAAAAACCAGGAACTTTTAGAGAATATCAAAAGTTTAAAAGCTTCTTTAGAAGGACAAAAAGAATCTTTAGACAATGAAAAGGGAGAATTAGAGAAAACAGTTGAATTGCAAATTCTTCAAAAAACAGCAAGCGATAAAAATAAAAAAGACCAGGAATATTTTTTAAAACTTACTGAAAGCGAATACCAAAAATATTTAAAAGAGAAAGCAGATGTCGAGAAGCAGGCCTCGGAAATTAGATCTCGGATTTTTGAATTAATTGGAGTTGTCAAAGCCCCAACCTTTGGAGAAGCAGTAGAGTTGGCTAAATCCGTCGAGAAAATTACAGGCATTAGACCTGCTTTTTTATTGGCTATTTTGACCCAGGAATCAAACATCGGACAAAACGTCGGCCAATGCTTTTTAAAGAACACTTCTAACGGATCAGGCGTTAATTCAAAAGGAGACCTGATGAATAATATTATGAAGCCTTCCAGAGATATACAGCCATTTTTGACAATAACGAGAGAATTGGGAAGAGATCCTTTGAATACGGCAGTTTCCTGTCCTATAAAGAGCGTTGGAGGTTATGGCGGTGCGATGGGGCCGGCCCAATTTATTCCTTCAACCTGGATGGCCTATAGAGACAGGCTTAAAGAGATAAATGGCAGGCCGGCTGATCCATGGGACATAAAGGATTCGTTCTTAGCAGCTGCCTTATATTTGACTGATTATGGCGCCGCTAAAAAAACAAGTGACGCCGAGTGGAGGGCAGCGATGATTTATTTTTCCGGAAGCACGAATTCAAAATATCGATTCTATGGAGATTCAGTAATAGCCTTAGCCAAGAAATATCAATCAGACATTAACCTTTTGAATCAATAAAGATTTTTAAAATTAAATGAAAAAAATCACCGATCGGTGATTTTTTTGTTTTTCAAATTATTATTTAAAAGTTAAACTGTTTTTTTCATTAAATCTTTTATTACTTGTTCCAGCTTTCCATCTAAAATTTTTTCTATATTATGCCAGGATTTTTTTATCCTGTGGTCGGTTATCCGGTCTTGGGGAAAATTATATGTGCGTATTTTTTCCGATCTTTCGGCAGAACCTATCTGGTTCCTTCGTTCCCCGGTAATTTTTTCTTGTTCTAATTGTTTTTGTTGCTCAAGAAGCTTTGCTGCTAAAATGCTCATTGCATTTTCTTTGTTTTCCAGTTGATTTCTTTCAGTTTGAGAGGTGACCACCAATCCGGTTGGCAAATGAGTAATCCTGATGGCCGTTTCCCTTTTATTCACGTTTTGTCCGCCAGGCCCTGACGCTCGGTAAACGTCAATTTTTAAATTTTCCGGTCGAATTTGGATTTCCGTCGGTTTTGGCTTTAGCAGAACCGCACAAGTGATGGTTGAAGTATGGACTCGGCCATTTTTCTCGGTTTTTGGAATACGCTGAACCCTGTGAACGCCACCTTCATATTTTAAGCTGTCCCAAGCTTCATCTCCCTTAATTTCAAAAATTACCTGTTTTATTCCTCCTAAAGAAGTGGAACTCATGTCCAATGTTTTTTGCTTCCAACCCCTGTATTGAGCGTAATTGGAGTACATTCTGAAAAGGTCTTTAACAAACAAAGCCGCTTCCTCGCCGCCGGTTCCGGCTCTAATTTCAAAAATAAGGGCTTGGGATTCTTTTTTAAATTCTTGCTCCATGCTTATTTTTTGCTTTTTTTGTCCTTAGCCTTGGCCAATCTTTTTTTGAATTTTTCAACCCGCCCCATTTTATCTATAAGCTTGTCTTTTCCGGTATAGAAAGGATGGCATTTGGAACAAATTTCAATTTCGATATATTCTTTTGTTGAGCCAACCGTAAAAGAATTTCCGCAAGCGCATTGGACTTTGGCGTTCGGATAATATTTTGGATGGATTTCTTTTTTTGCCATAAATTTTTTATAATAATCTTAGTATAAACTATAAAGACAATATGCTATTCTAATTGAAAATGCTAAAAAAATCAAGGAAGATAAAAGAAAGTTTAGATTATTAACATCCCTTGATTAATTTTTTAGTTTTGATATATTATACTTGTATTAGTTTTAACATATTATATATATTTATAACATTTTACTAGATTATATATGACTTTATCAAGAGAAGAGAAAGAAATTTTAGTTCACCCCAAAGACGTCTCGACAGGAGGCGATTTTCAGATTAATTCCGACGAAATGGCCAGGTGCGGAGTTCATTTCGGCCATCGCACTTCCGGCTCTCATCCTAAAATGAAACCTTATATTTCCGGAGTAAGAAACAACGTCAATATTATTGATTTGGATAAAACGGCTGAACGCCTTGAAGCGGCCTTAAAATTTATTCAGGATTTAATTTCTCAGAATAAAATTTTAATGATAGTCGGCACCAAAATTCAAGTTAAAAATTTGGTCAAAGAAATTGGCGAAGAACTCGGTTTGTTTTATGTCAACGAAAGATGGCTTGGCGGAACTCTAAGTAATTTTAGTATCATTAAGAAAAGAATAGATTATTTCAAAGATTTGGAAAAAAAGAAAGTCGATAAAGAACTTGAAAAATATACCAAAAAAGAAAGAGCTGATTTTGACCAGGAATTAAAAAAATTAGAAATAAAATTCGGAGGCCTTAAAAAAATGGAAAAATTGCCCGACGCCATACTGCTTTTAGACATGAAAAAAGACTGGGTCGCCCTAAAAGAGGCTAAACAAAAAAAGATTAAAATAATTGCGATTGCCGACACCAACGTGGACCCTACCTTGGTTGATTTTCCGATTCCGGCCAATGACGATGCTTTGTGCTCTATAAAGTATATTTTAGACAAGGTAAAGGAAACAATTAAAAAAGCAAAAAAAGAAACAAAAAGCGAGAATCAATAAAAAGCTATTTATTGGAGAATTTCTCGTTGTTTGTTTTTTTAACAAATATGATTTTAATTGATAAATTAAAACAACTTAGAAAGGAGACTTCTGTTTCAATGAGTGATTGCGAGAAAGCCCTGAAAGAAGCTCAGGGAGACATTGATAAGGCAAAAGAAATTTTAAGGAAGTGGGGGAAAGAAGTTGCTTTAAAAAGAGTAAGCCGGGAAATAAAACAAGGAATAATTGATATTTATTTGCATCCGAACAAGAAAATCGGGGTAATGCTTCAAATCAATTGTGAAACCGATTTTGTGGCCAAGTCCGAAGATTTTAGAAATTTGTCTCATGAAATTTGCCTTCAAATAGCGGCTATGAACCCCTTATTTTTGAAAGAAGAAGACATACCCGCAGAATTTTTAGACGGAGAAAAAAAGATTTATAGAGAACAGGTTAAAAATTCCGGCAAACCTCAAAAAATAGTTGATCAGATAATTGAAGGAAAATTAAAAAAATACAAAGAGGAAGTTTCTCTTTTGTCTCAAGTTTGGATAAAAGACGAAAACAAAACCATAAATGATTTGGTTAATGAATCAATCGCGAAGATAGGTGAGAATATGGCGATAAAAAAGTTTGTTCGTTATGAGATATAGCTTTTTATGGAAGAATTAATTGCTCAAATTATATTAGGAACAAGTCTTACGGGGATTGGCGTTATTTTAGTTAGAAAAATTCCGCTTTTAAAAGAGATGGACTTCCACCAAATAGAAGTCTTAGATGAAAAAAACGTTTTTTTAAAACTAAAAGATAAAATATTAAGTTTAAAAATTTTTTCCTCACCCGAAATATTTTTGCAAAAGTTTCTTTCCAAAATCAGAGTTTTTACTTTAAGATTTGAAAAAAAAGTGGAAGACCAGCTTAAAGATTTAAGAGAAAAAGCCAAAGAAAAAAATAATTTGGAGAAAGATAACTATTGGGATGAAGTAAAGAAAAAGAAAGAAGAGGAAAATAAAAAAATTTAAAATAGCTTTTCCGGGCTATCGCCGGGATAGCTCAATGGTAGAGCAACAGTTTTGTAAACTGTAGGTTGTGGGTTCGAATCCCTCTCCCGGCTTAAATTACTTGACAGAGGTTTTTAAAAAAGTAGTATGGAATGTACGAGAACATTAAAAATTTATTGTTGTTGTTAATTGTTAATTAAGTGTTAGTGTTTTAGAGTCGCTTCGAACTCTAATTTTTATTGAGAGTTTGATCCTGGCTCAGGATGAACGCTGGCGGCGTGGATAAGGCATGCAAGTCAAACGGTTCCGGTTTGCGCAAGCGAACTGGAATAGTGGCGAACGAGTTAGTAACACGTAGCTACTTTCCCCGAACACGGGCATAACTCCGAGAAATCGGAGCTAATTCCCGATAGTCCCCGAGCGTAAGCGAGGGGTAAAGGCGTAAGCCGGTACGGGATAGGGCTGCGGCCTATCAGCTTGTTGGTAAGGTAATGGCTTACCAAGGCTATGACGGGTAGGGGGTGTGAGAGCACGATCCCCAACGAGGGCACTGAGATACGGGCCCTACTCCTACGGGAGGCAGCAGTCGAGAATCTTCGTCAATGGGCGAAAGCCTGAACGAGCGACGCCGCGTGCTCGAAGAAACATTGTTGTGTAAAGAGCTTTTCTGGGGGATTAATCCCGATTTATCGGGATGACTGTACTCCAGGAATAAGGGGTCTCTAAACTCGTGCCAGCAGAGGCGGTAATACGAGTGCCCCAAGCGTTATCCGGATTTACTGGGCGTAAAGTGTCTGTAGGCGGTCGAAAAAGTTTCTGGCTAAATACTCAGAGCTTAACTTTGAGGATGCTGGAAATACTGTTCGGCTAGAGGATGTTAGGGGTTGTTAGAACCGACGGTGTAGGGGTGAAATCCGTTGATATCGTCGGGAATACCAAAAGCGAAGGCATTCAACTGGAACAATCCTGACGCTGAGAGACGAAAGCGTGGGGAGCAAAAAGGATTAGATACCCTTGTAGTCCACGCTGTAAACGATGGATACTAGCTATTGTAAGTGTCGACCCTTGCAGTGGCGAAGCTAACGCGTTAAGTATCCCGCCTGGGAAGTATACCGTAAACGTCGAAACTCAAAGGAATAGACGGGGACCCACACAAGCGGTGGACCATGTGGCTCAATTCGACAACAAGCGAGGAACCTTACCAGGACTTGACAGACTAGTGAAACCTCTGAGAAATCAGAGACTACCCACAAGGACACTAGTTCAGGTGCTGCATGGTTGTCGTCAGCAGGTGGCTTGAGTTGCTCCCTTAAATGGGGAAACCTGCGCAACCCCTACTCTGTGTTTTATATGTCACGGAGAACTGCCCGAGACGATCGGGAGGAAGGCGGGGATGACGCCAAATCAGCATGGCCCTTTGATGTCCTGGGCTGCACACGTGGTACAATGGCCGGTACAATGGGTTGCTAAACGGCAACGTGGAGCTAATCCCACCAAAACCGGTCTCAGTTCGGATTGAGGTCTGAAACCCGACCTTATGAAGCTGGAATCGCTAGTAATCGCCAATCAGCCATGTGGCGATGAATATGTTCCTGGGTCTTGTACTCACCGCCCGTCACGTCAGAAGAGCTAATAATATCCGATATGCCTGCTTTAGCAGGTCTTAAGGTAGGATTAGTAATTAGGACGAAGTCGTAACAAGGCACCCCTAGGGGAACCTGGGGATGGATCAATTATTTAATTTTTTTAAGCGTCGGCTATAATTGAAATCGGAAATTTGGATTTTAATTATAAGGTATTAATCGAACGTGGAAGATTGTTTTTAACAACTCCACAACTGCGCGAATAGAGAGTATATTCTGTGCGGTACCTTAAAGATCGATTACTCGGTTCGGAGCGACTCTAAGATACTAACTTAAAAAACAAAAGCCTTTACAGGCTTTTGTTTTTTGATTAAAATCATTTTATAAGGGCGTGTGGCTCAGTGGTAGAGCCGCGTTCTTGCACAGTAAAAATTGTTTGGTGGGCGTGTGGCTCAGTGGTAGAGCGCGTTCCTGATAAGAACGAGGTCGAAGGTTCGATTCCTTCCACGCCCACCAAACGATTTTTCTGGAAGATGAGTGAAACGAGGATTCATAAGAACGAGGTCGAAGGCCTGCCCCGTATAATTGAGCGAAGGGAAATTTGTTCGGGGTTCGATTCCTTCCACGCCCACATTCGGTTTTTCCCGGGCCCGTAGTTTAGTGGTAGAACGCCTCATTTGCAATGAGGAGATTGCGGGTTCGATTCCCGCCGGGTCCACCAAAGTTATCGGAACAAGTAGAGATGTCAGTTTCCTGCCTGCCGGCAGGCAGGCCTGCCTACCGGTAGGCAGGGATTCTGCCTAGGTCCACTAAAAGTTCGAGTCCCGTAGTCCCCGCACTTCGGCAAGCTCAGCGCAAGTAAAAGTTTTACCCGAGAATTAACTCGGGTTTTGTGTTTTTAAAATAAAGTTATCCACAATTATTTTGAGGCCATTTTTGGTAAAATACTATAAACTAAATAAATTTGATTTTCCTTGATTTATCAGGGAAATATTGAATTATTTCAAAGGTCGAGATATAAAAATATAAAAAAATAAAAAAAATGAAAAGTTGGTACATAATTACCTTAGATAGCTTGCAGGGTCTTTGGCAAGACTTCATAGCCTTCCTTCCCAAAATCGTTGGAGCATTGATTGTTATAATAGCCGGTTGGCTTATTGCCGTAGGAATTGGAAAGATAGTAACAGAGATTTTGAGAAGAATAAAATTTGATACTCTTTTCGAGAAAGGGGTTTGGAAACGTGCCTTAGAAAAAGCCGAATGGAAAATCGACCCATCAGGCTTTATCGGAGCTATAGTTAAATGGGTTTTATTTGTTTCTTTCTTAATAGCTGCCGTAGAAATTTTAGGCTTTGTTCAGTTTGCTATTTTCGTAGGAAAAATAGCAGCATGGTTGCCCAACATCATAGTAGCAGCGGCTATTTTTGTGGTAGCAGTGATTGTTGCTGAATATTTCCCGAAAATCATCAGAGCCGGAGTTGAAGGATTGGAAATAAAATACAGCAGCTTATTGGAAACATTAGCAAGGGGAGCAATTTGGATTTTCGCTATCCTGGCAATTTTAATTCAATTGGGGATCGCAGAGGAATTAATCATGACTTTATTTACCGGTTTTGTAGCATTTTTGGTGATTGCCGGAGGTTTGGCTTTCGGATTAGGAGGCAAAGATGCTGCCGCAGAATTTCTGGAGGACATGAAAAAGAAGATGAAAGAGAAAGAATAATAAAACTTTTTTACTTTTTAGCGCTAAGAAGTCATAAAAGTTAAATTTTGCTCTTAAATTGAGCCCTGATAAGGGCTCAATTTATTTTGACTTTAAGGGGGTAAATAAAGTAAAATAACAATAATATGTTAAATGAAGATATCAGAAAAATTAGATTAGAAAAACTGCAAAAAATAAGGAAATCAGGCATTAATCCTTATCCCGGAACAACCAAAAGAACTCATCAAATCAGCGAGGCTTTGGCTGATTTTAAGGAATTAGCTTCTTCTAAAAAAGAGGTGATTTTAGTCGGACGCATTAAATCGCAAAGAGGCCATGGCGGTTTAATTTTTTTAGACATTGAAGATGGTACCGGAAAAATTCAAGGTTTTTTGAAAAAAGACGGCTTGGGCGAGAAAAGCTACCAGTTCTTTATTGATAATTTCGATATAGGCGATTTTATTGAGCTGAAAGGCGTTTTATTCGAAACGAAAAAAGGAGAAAAAACCATTGAGGCTAAAGATTATAAAATGCTGGTAAAATCCCTTTTGCCTTTGCCCGAAAAATGGCACGGATTGAAAGATATTGAAGAAAGACTCAGAAAAAGATATCTGGATATTTTATTCAACCCGGAAATCAAGGAAATGATTCTAAAAAGGAATATTTTCTGGAGTTCGATGAGAGAATTTTTGGTAAAAAAAGGGTTTTTCGAGATTGAAACCCCGGCTTTAGAGGTTACTACCGGGGGAGCGGATGCAAGGCCATTTATAACTCATCATAACGCCTTGGATATGGACGTTTATTTACGTATTTCAATGGGCGAGCTTTGGCAAAAAAGATTAATGGTCGCCGGTTTTGAGAAGATTTTTGAAATCGGACGTCAATTCAGAAACGAAGGAATGGATGCAGAGCATTTACAAGACTATACCCAAATGGAATTTTATTGGGCATACGCCGATTATGAACAGGGAATGGATTTGGTTGAAGAAATGTATAAGTATGTTGCTAAAACGACATTCGGAACTTTAAAATTTAAAATAAGAGGATTTGACATCGATTTGGCTAAAAAATGGGAAAGGTATGACTACGGTAAAATTGTAAATAAAGAAACGGGAATAAACATTTTTAAATCGAGTTTAGGCGAAATGGAATCTGCTTTAAAGAGGCTTAATATTGAATATGACAAAAAAGGGTTTAATAAAACAAGGGCAATTGATAATTTATGGAAGTACTGCAGAAAAAATATTTCTGGCCCCGGATTTTTAATTAACGCTCCTGTCGATGTTTCTCCTTTGGCGAAAAGAGACGAAAAGGATTCTAAAATAGCGCTAAAATTTCAGGTGATTTTGGCAGGCTCCGAAAACGGCAACGGATATTCAGAGCTTAATGACCCGATAGACCAGGCGGAAAGATTCAAGGAGCAACAAAAATTACGCGACAAAGGAGACCAAGAAGCTCAGATGTTTGATTCAGAATTTATCGAAGCTTTAGAGTACGGAATGCCTCCGACCTGCGGGTTTGGAGTGTCGGAGAGGTTGTTTGCTTTCCTTATGGATAAGCCGGCAAGAGAATGCCAGATTTTTCCATTAATGCGTCCGAAAGACGAAACTAAAAGAGAAGAAGCAAAATGAACAAGCTTTTAATCGCAACGAGCAACCGAGGAAAAATAGAACAAATAAAGCCTGTCTTGGAAGATTTGCCTTTAGAATTAGTTTTTTTGCCTGATCTTAAACTAAACTTAGAAGCGGAGGAGAACGGCAAGACTCTTGAAGAGAATGCACTAATAAAAGCTAATTTTTACTCAGGCCTGACCGGCCTTTGGACCTTATCCGATGATATGGGCATGGAAATAGATGCTTTGGGCGGAGAGCCGGGGGTCAAATCAAGAAGATGGCCCGGACATGAAGCATCAGACGAAGAATTGATTCAATTGACTTTGGATAAACTTAAAGGAGTGCCTTTTAAAGAGAGAAAAGCTTCTTTTAAATCAGTCATAGCGATAGCCGGCCCCAAAAAAGAAAATTGGATTTTACAAGGAGTTTCCCGGGGTTACATAAGCGAAAATCCAAGCCAGATTAAAATTAAAGGACTTCCTTTCGCTTGCTTGTTTTTTATACCCGAATATAAAAAAATATTTACAGAATTAACCGATAAAGAAAAAGAAAGGGCAGGGCATAGGATAAAAGCCCTTAAAAAAGCCAAAAAAATTATAAAAGAAATATTATGTTAGACATTAAATTTATTCGTGAAAATATCAATAAAGTTAAAGAAGGATGCAAAAATAAAAAAGTAGACGTCGACATAGACCTGATTTTAGAATTGGACAAAAAAAGAAAAAAAACCTTAATTAGCCTTGAAGAGTTAAGGTCAAGAAAGAACAAGGCCACAAAAGAAATAGTTAGGAGTAAAACGGAGAAAGAGAAGCAAAAGATTATTTCTGAGATGAAAAAAACCGATAAAAAAGAAGAAATTTTACAGGAAAGATTTAATAAATTCGAAAAAAATTTTAACGATTTGATGCTGAAAGTTCCGAATTTACCATCAAAAGACGTGCCCTTTGGCAAGGATGAAAAGGAAAATGTTGTTTTAAGAGAAGTGGGAGAAAAAACTAAATTTGATTTTGAAATAAAAGATTATTTTGAAATTGCCAAACGCCTTGACCTAATCGACACGGAAAGAGCGGCTAAGATTTCCGGAACCAGATTCGGATTTATAAAAAAAGAGGCTGTTTTTTTGCAATTTGCCTTGATAAGATTCACCCTTGATTTTTTGGTTAAAAAAGGTTTTTTACCGATTCTTCCTCCTGTCATGTTGAGCCCGGAGATGATGAAAGGGACGGGGCATTTGTCAGATAAAGATTCTGACGAGAAATATTTTATAGAGAAAGACAAGCTTTTCCTGGTGGGTTCCGCCGAACAATCAATTGTCTCAATGCACAGCGGAGAAGTTTTCCAGGAAAAAGACTTGCCCAAGAGATATGTCGGTTATTCTACTTGCTTCAGAAGGGAAGCTGGTTCCTACGGGAAAGACACCAAGGGAATTTTCAGGGTTCATCAGTTCGACAAGCTTGAAATGTTTAGTTTTTGCCGTCCCGAAAAATCTGAAGAAGAACATAAAAAACTTTTATCAATCCAGGAAGAACTGATGGGACTTTTAAAAATTCCTTACCGGGTGATTCAAATTTGTACGGGCGACCTGGGTTTTCCGGCGGCAGCGGCTTATGATATTGAGGCTTGGCTACCCAGCGAAAATAGATACAGAGAGACCCACACCACATTTAACGACACCGATTTTCAGGCAAGAAGGCTGAATATTCGTTTTAAGAATTCAAAAAATAACAAACTTGAAATTATCCATGCTTTGAATGGCACGGCCTTTGCTTTAGGCAGGATTTTAATTGCCATAATTGAAAATTATCAGCAAAAAGACGGAAGCGTTAAAGTGCCCGAAGTATTGAGAAAATATTTAGATTTTGACAGTATAAAATGAAGTTCCTCAGGCTTTCAGCCTTTGGCACTACATATTTATTCCTCTTGCGCGGAAAAAAATTATAAAAAATCGCTATTTTAAAATTATGGAAAACAGTCAAAAATCTATTGTTATTCTTCATGGTTGGTATAGCTCTAAAGAAAGATGGCAAAAGGTAAAAGAAATAATTGAGAAGGAAGGGATAAAAGTTGAAATTCCGGATTTGCCGGGCTTTAAAGAGGAAACAAGGTTAAACAACCCATGGTGTTTAGACGATTATCTTAATTGGACGGAAAAATTTATTGAGGATAAGAAAAATTCAGGAGAACTTACTGAGCCGTTTTTTTTATTAGGCCATTCTTTTGGAGGAAGAGTTGCCATAAGATTTGCGATAAAAAACCCCGAAAAATTAAAGGGGTTGATTTTATTGTCCGCTGCTGGAATTAAACCCAAAGAAAATTTCATTGCAAATTCTTCATTAATTTTCAAACAATTATATTTTTTGCCGGGTTATGGTTTATTCAGGAAATTTTTTTACAAGTTTATTTTAAGAAAAACTGATTATATAAAATTAGAAGGTACAATGAAAGAAACTTTTAAAAAGGTGATAAGTGAAGATCTAGGTGATTTATTATCTGAAATTAAAGCAGAAACTTTGATTTTATGGGGAGAAAAAGACAACGTAACCCCTCTTTCCGACGCCTGTTTTATGAAAGAAAAAATCATAAATTCAAAGTTGGAAATTTTAAAAGGTTTGAATCATACGGCTTATTTTGAAAATCCGGAAATTGTGGGTCCCAAAATTTTAGATTTTATTGAAAAAAAATGAAATATTTAATTATTTTTTTATGGTTTTTGCTTTTTTCCAAAAAATTGTTTTTTTGGGTTTGGCTTTGGCAACTGAAAGAATATCATGTCGGAAGATTTAAGGCTCACTTTCAGACGGAAAAAGGAAAAAAAATAATCAATAGATATTCATTAATCGCCAAAACATTACTCGCTTTCGGCTTAGTTTTTGATTATATTTTTGTTTATGTTTTAGCTTTTGTTTTCTTAGCTGAAATATTTAAGAATCTTTATTCCCGTAATTTTAGAATTCCGGTTATAACCAAAAAAACTTCAATAATTTTAGGGACGGGGTTTGTTTTGGAAATTTTAATTATAATTTATTTTTCAATATTGCCCGATAAAATTTTTTATATTGCTTTATTGACCCTTAACATTCTTTCCCCTTTATTTTTTTCAGGTTTAATTTTTGCTTTTGAGCCTGCTGCCGTTTTTTGGAGAAAAAAAACAATAAAAAGAGCGACACAAAAAATTGAAAGTTTTAGAGATTTGAAAGTTATAGGCATCACCGGCAGTTACGGGAAAACATCAACTAAAGAGTTTTTGGCAGAAATTTTATCGGACAAGTTCAAGGTTTTAAAAACCAAGGAACATCAAAACTCAGAAATGGGTGTTTCCCGTTGTATTTTAGAAGATTTAAAACCGGAACATCAGGTCTTTCTTTGTGAAATGGGAGCTTATAAAAAGGGTGGAATTAAAATGCTAGCCGATATTGTAAAACCAAAAATCGGTATTTTAACCGGCATTAACGAACAGCACTTGGCCACCTTCGGGTCGCTGGAGAATATAATAAAAACTAAATACGAGCTTGTAGAAAGCTTGCCTCTTGAAGGAATCGCAATTTTTAATGGAAGCAATAAATATTGTTCGGACCTTTATGAAAAGACCAAAGTTTTAAAAAGAATATCAGGTAAAGATATCATGGTAAAAGAAATAAAAAAAGAAAAAGAGTTCATTTCTTTTAATGTTAGTGACGGCAAAGACTCGGAAAATTTAAGAGTTAATTTATTGGGCGAGTATTGGATAGAAGATTTACTTTTAGCGATTCTAGCAGCAAAAGAATTAGGAATGACTCTTAAAGAAATTTCAATTGCTTCGAAAAAAATTAAACCTTTCCCTCGAGCGGCCAATTTGATAAAAACAAAACAAGGTTTTAATATAATAGACGCGACTTACTCGGCTAATTTTAACGGAGTGATATCCCACTTGGAATATTTAAAAGTTTGGGCCGGAAAGAAATTGATTGTCATGCCTTGTTTGATAGAGCTTGGAGAAGCTGCCGAAGAAGTTCATTTTAAAATAGGAGAGAAAATCGGCGAAGTTTGCGACTCGGCAATCATAACAACCAAAGATTTTTTTAAAGAAATAAAAATGGGAGCCGTAAAAAAAGGAATGAAAGAAGAAAAGTTTTTATTTATGGAGAATCCGAAAGAGATTTTTGAAATAATAAAAGAGTTTTCCGGCAAAGAAGATATAATTTTATTGGAAAGCAGAATTCCCAAGAAATTGTTTTATTTTTTAAAATAAACTACCCGTCCTAATCCCGATAAATCGGGGAACGGGGGAAGTTCTTTTGACCCGACAAGTCGGGACCAAAATAAAAAAAGAAGGTCGTAATTATATTACAACCCTCAGTTGTTTTTAATGATCAGCGTTTCCTAAAGATATATTCCAGCATTCCCAGAATTGAGAAAATTACCATTTTAGCAGCTAGAAACCGGAAAGCTAATCCTTCTTTTATCAACCATAAATCCATCTGCTCACCTCTTAATTAATATACCATGAAAACAATATTTAATCAAGATTCAAAACCAACATTAATATCTTTATCTCCTAATACCGAAAAAGACGATGTTTTATTAGCCAAAAAAATAATTGGCGATTTTAAGCTATGGAAAAAAGGAGAACAAGTTGAAACCTTAGAGGTAGAGCTGAAAAGATATTTCTCGGCTAAGTACGCGGTTCTCTTTAACAGCGGCCGAGCTTGCTTGGCGGTAATTTTAGAGGCCCTTCAGATAAAAGAGGGAGATGAAATATTGCTTCAAGGTTTTACCTGTAATTCAGCGGTAATACCTATTTTACAGAAAAAAGCCAAACCTGTTTTTGTTGATATGGATGACAATTTAAACATAAGCCCTGATGATTTGGAAAAAAAGATTAGCCCTAAAGCCAAAGCAATAATGGTCCAACACACTTTCGGTTTTCCCGCTCAAATGGATAGAATCATGGAAATATCGAAAAAATATAATTTAATTTTGATTGAGGACTGCGCCCATTCTTTAGGAGCTAAGTTTCAAGATAAATTATGCGGAACTTTAGGGGACGTTGCTTTTTTCAGTTTTGGCCGGGATAAGGTTATTTCCTCAGTTTTCGGAGGTTTTGTTATCACAAACAATGAAAAACTTGGCCGGAAAATCATTGATTTTAGAGAAAAGCTGGATTATCCTTCTGGTTTTTGGATTTTTCAGCAGTTGTTGCATCCGATTTTAATAAATGACTTTATTTTGCCGCTTTATCGTTTTCCCAAGTTAGGAAAAATTTGTTTGATATTTCTGCAGAAAATTAAAATTTTATCAAAAGCTATCTCCCGGGAAGAAAAAAAAGGCAAGCTTTCTAACATTTATCCTAAAAAGTTTCCAAACGCCTTAGCAATTTTGGCTTTAAACCAATTTCAGAAAATGGCAAGATTTAATTTTCATCGCCAGGAAATAGCCAAGATTTATGAAGAAAACTTAAAAAACAGTGCGATTAATCTTCCTTTTTCAGGAAATAAAGAGCAAAAAGAAATTATTTTTATGCGGTATCCGGTTTTAATTCCAGATTCAGAAAGGACCTTGAAAGAATTCAGAAAAAAGAAAATACTTTTGAACGATGGCTGGCGGAAATTACCTATTGTTCCCTTGGGAAACGATATTAAAAAAATGGGTTATATCCCCGGCTCTTGTCCGAAAGCCGAAGAAGTTGCCTTAAGGATTTTGAATCTGCCGACCCATATTAATTTATCAAAAGAAAAAGCCAAAGAAATAGCAGATTTATTGAAGGAGTTTCAATAATTTTATGGTTAAAAGATTTATCTTTATCATTCTTGTTCTAATAATTGGATTTCTGTGCGGAATTTTATTCTTTAATTTCTTTATAGCGGACGTTATGTTCGATATATCGAGCGGCGTACCGCTCGCTATAGAATCAAAAATCAGTTTTTCTTATCCAGATTTGGTATTTTCCGATAAAAGTAACACAAGAAACAATAAACAAAAAGAGCGGGAAATTAAAATTATTCCCTTTTTTGAAGGAATAAAAAATGAAATTATTTCCCAAAAAGCCACCGCCTCTTTTTTGGAAATAAATTTTCCGGAAATGAAAACAAGAATTTGGCAGGAGGGGGAACTAAAAAAAGAAGTTGAAATCTTGGCAAGGGGAGACCCTCAAGAGTGGGGAGGAACCGCAGCGGGTCTATATAATATAATTTCTAAATATAAAATAGCTTTTTCTGCGATTTCCGAAGTTTATATGCCTTACGCGATGAATTTTTACGGCAAATATTATCTTCACGGCATTCCTTATTATGAAGAAGGAAACAAGCGTTTCGAAAACATTACCGGCGGATGCGTCCAGCTTTCCGATAACGACTCGGAAACTATTTTTAATCTGACTGAAAAAGGAATTCCTGTTTTAGTTATTGATAAATATCAAGACGTTTACCAGCCTTATTTTAAAAACGATATAAGCGAATTTCCTGCAGTTTCAGCTCAAAGTTATTTGGTGGCCGACTTAGATTCGGGTTTTGTTCTATCCGAAAAAAACATAGAAGGAAAGCGCCCGATTGCCTCTTTGACCAAACTAATGACGGCGGTTGTCGTCTCGGAAAACATTGATCTTAGAAGGTCCGTTGAAATTACGCAAGAAATGTTAAAACCGTTCGGAACAACAACCGGATTGGTTGCCGGGAAAACATTTAAAGTAGTGGATTTATTTTATCCGATGCTTATTGAATCTTCGAACGACGCAGCAGAGGCCGTAAGTAATTTTTTAGGAAAAGAGAAAACAATCAGATTAATGAGCGAAAAAGCAAAATCAATTTTAATGCAAGACACCAGCTTCGTTGACCCTCACGGATTGGACGCCGACAATATTTCTACGCCAAAAGATTTATTTTATTTGGCCAGGTATATAACGAATAATAGGCCTCCGATTTGGGAAATAACCAAAAATGAACAAGTGAATTCTTACGGAGAAATAACCTTTAAAGGTTTATTAAATAAAAATTTATTTTCCACTGACACCGATTTTATAGGAGGAAAAACCGGCTATATTACAGCCTCGAGATATAACGGCATGTTTTTATTTGAATTTTTAGATAAAAATAATATAAAAAGAAAAATTGTGATAATTCTTCTGGGTTCAAAAAATTGGCTTTTAGATTCAGACAGCCTGAAAGAAGACGCCGATCAAGTCATCGAATGGCTCAAAACAAATTTTTTTAATAATGAAAATAATTAATAAATTTTTCACTAAAGAAATTAGCGGGCCGTTCACCATACCGTCCGGTATAGTCGCTACGGGGTCATCAGTAATTGAAAAAATTGCGAATGAGATTCCGGAAGTCGGGATATTAACAACAAAAAGCATAGGTTTTAAACCGAGAGAAGGGAATAAAGAGCCGATTATCGCCCAACTTTCACCTTTTTCATTTATTAATGCGGTAGGGCTTACTAACCCGGGAGCCGAAGAATTTGCAAAAGATTTATCAAATATCAAAATCCCCAAAAATAAATTTTTATTAGTTTCAATTTTTGGCGGAAACGAAGAAGAATTCAAAGATGTAGCCGAAAAATTATATGATTTTGCCGATGGCTTCGAATTAAATGTTTCCTGTCCCCACTCAGATAAATATGGCCAGGTTATAGGCCAGGATAAATATCTTGTAATAAGAATTATTAAAGAGGTTTCTTCTCTGAAAAAACCAGTTTTCATTAAAATTTCTCCAAAATTAGACGTCGAAGAAACCTTAGAATATGCGATAAAAGCGGGGATTTCCGGCATAACGGCGATAAACACCAAGGGCCCCGAAAAGTATTTATATGATAATTATACGGTTCTTTCAAATAAGATTGGCGGAGTATCCGGGAAAGCAATTTTAAACATAGGAATTGAAAGCGTTAAAAAAATAAGAAAAATTACGAATTTGCCGATTATTGCTTGCGGCGGAATATCAAGGGCAGAAGATGTCAGGCTTTATAAGGAAGCGGGCGCTGATTTTTTTGGGGTGGGTTCGGCTTTGGCTGGCATGGATACGGCAGAAATAAAAGATTACTTCAGAGAATTGTTAAAAGACGTTAATAATAATACTGAAAACTCAGGAAGGTTTTTAAAGGAAAAATTAAACATGGAATATAAAAAATTTGAGATAAGAGAGAATAAGCAATTGGCAAAAGATTTATTTTTTTTAATGTTTAACGAAAAGATTGAAATAAAACCGGGACAATTTATTTTTGCCTGGCTTCCGGAAAAAGGAGAAAAACCATTTTCCGTATTCGATAATGACCCTTTGACTTTACTTGTTCAGAAAAAAGGTTGCCTGACGGATGAATTGTCAAAACTTAAAAAAGGCGATATCGTTTATATCCGAGGCCCTTATGGAAAATCTCCAAAAATTGAAGGTAAAATTTTACTGGTGGGCGGAGGAACCGGGATAGCAGCTCTTTATTTGTATGCGAAAATAAATAAAAAAACGAGCGCAATTTTGGGAGCTAAAGATAAACAGCATCTTTTTTGTGAAAAATTTAAGCCGTTTTGCGAAAACCTTTATTTAAATACGGATAACGGTGAAATGGGAGATAAAGGATTTGTAACTGATAGGCTGGAAAAAGTTATGGAGAGTGAAAAAATTGATTATTGTATAAATTGCGGTCCGGAGCCTATGGTGAAAGCCGCTATTGAAAAAGAGAAAAAGTATTTAGGCCTTGATAAAATTTATTCTTCAATAGAATTTTTGACAAAGTGCGGCATAGGTTTGTGCGGCAGTTGCGCAACTTCAAAGGGTTACAGGAGTTGCGTTGACGGGACTTTTTTTAAATTTGATAAATATTAATAATGGAAATTAAACGGATAAGCGATAAATTAATTTGGGAAGTTTTTTTTAATGGAATAAAAGAAAAAACATTTCTTCAGTCTTGGAATTGGGGGGAATTTCAAGAGATGATGGGAAATAAAATTTGGAGATTGGGAATATATAGTAAAGAAGAATTAATAGCCCTTGTTTTAGTTGCAAAAATTGAATCTAAAAGAGGAAGGTTTTTGTTAGTACAACACGGGCCTACCATAAATTGCAAATTACAAAATGAAAATTACAAATTTGAACTATTAAGATTTTTAACGAATGAATTAAAAAAAATAGGGGAAAAAGAAGGAGCAAGCTTTATTAGGATTGCGCCGCTTTTAGAGAGAAATGAAGAAAACAAAAAAATATTTAAAGACATGGGATTTAGAAAAGCTCCGATACACGCAAGCGCTTATGAGGCAACATGGAAACTTGATATAGCGCTTTCCGAAGAAGAAATTTTACAGAATATGAGAAAAACCACTCGCTACCTTATCCGCCAGGTAATGAAAAATCAGGACATTGCCATTGAAAAAAACGAAAAGATAAAAGACCTTGATATTTATCAGGACCTTAATAAAGAAGTGGCGAAAAGGCAGAAGTTTGTTCCTTTTTCCGACAAATATATAAAAAATGAATTTGAGGCTTTTTCGAAAGATAGTCAGGTTTCATTGTTTTTTGGAAAATATAAAGGAGAGGTAGCGGCGGCGGCTTTGATTGTTTTTTGGTCAAACATAGGTTTTTATCATCAAGCGGCGTCTCTTTCAAAATACGCTGAATTTTCAATTCCATATTTACTGCAATGGGAAGCGATAAAGGAAGCCAGAAAGAGAGGCTGTTTGTTATATGATTTTTGGGGTTATACTGACCCCCAAAAATTTCCCAAACACCCCTGGGCAGGCCCCACGCTTTTTAAAATGGGTTTTGGCGGATGCAAGAAAGAATACGTAGAAACACAGGATTTTGTACTTTCCAAAAAATATTGGTTCAGTTGGATAATTGAAAAATTACGGAAAATTAAAAGAGGTCTATGAGAAGAATGAAATATTACAGAAAATTTAATAAATACCAGCCGAGGAGTAAAAGAAAAATTATTTATTTTTTTCCCGTTATTTTATTTTTAATAGTTTTTTATTTAATCTGTTTTTCTTCTTTTTTTCAAATTAAAAAAATAGAAATTTCCGGAAACCAAAAAATTTCTTTGGCTGACCTGAAAAATCAAATAGAAGAAAATTTAACAAAAAAAATTTTATTTTTTGATTCAAAAAGTTTATTTCTGGTTAATTTTAAAGAAATCCAGGGGAATATTTTAAAAAAATATCCGGCGATTGAAGAAGTTTATTTTTCAAAAAAGCTTCCAGACAGGCTGGAAGTTTCAATAAAAGAGAGGAGTCCTGTTGCTGTTTTTGAAAAAGATAATAATTATTTTTTTATTGACGAATCGGGGATAGTTTTTGAAAAAGTCCAGGAACGGCAAAATTTTTTATTGATAAAAAAACCTGATTTTACCCAAGAAATAAATCTTGGGCAAAATATAATCAAAAAAGAAGAGATCAGCCAGTTTTTGAAAGTCGGGCCTGAATTTAAAAACAGAAATTTGGAATTTCAAGCTGACCTTGCGGAATTGGTAAACGAGCAAAGATTTAACGTCAAAACCTCAGAAGGCTTTGATGTTTATTTCGACCTTTTGGGAGACATTTCCCAGCAGGTTTTAAATCTAAGCGTTATTTTAAAAGAAAAGATTTCTCCGGAAGTTCGGAGAAATCTTGAATATATCGATTTAAGATTCGGAAACCAGATATATTACAAATGAAGGTTTATTTAATATAATAAACGAAAATTGAGTTTCCGATTTGAGCAACGGGCTCATATTGATTAAGCCAGTCATAATAGTCGGTTTTTTCCTTGTAATCAGGCAAAGCAAGGGCCCTTCCGCCTTGAAGTTGATTGGCGGAAACTGCCAGGTAATTGCCTTTGGGCAATTCACTCGGAGATTTTTTTCCATCCCATCTTACGTATTTTCCTTTTATATAGTAATCAAGGTCAGCACCGCCGAAATAATCAATATAAATCTTATTAACACCGTTCGACTCCATCCAGCTTTTTAATCTTTTAAAATCCTGGCCCCAGTCCAAATTTGAATCAACCACATACTTGTATCCGTTTTTAGGACCGCCGACTGCTTCATTGAAATAGGTTAAAAAATAAGGAAAAACCGACAAAGAGGAAGCAACATACCAACCGAGTAAAATTATTATTAAAATTAAAGCTGCTTTTTTAAAAGGAGTTTTTTTGATGTTATTCAGGAAGTTGCTGATTCCAAGGCAAGTTAAAATAAAAATAAAAGGCAGGGAAGGCATAAGGTGTCGAACGCCTATATTAAGAGAGCTGGTCATTGAGGTTGTCCAATATATCAATACAAAAATAATCATTGAAAATTCGGTAAAATGATTTCTGACCCAATTTTTAATTTCGTTAAAAATTTCTTTTAAAATTATTATTTTAATTAAAACGGCACTCGACAGGATGGCAATTAAAGTAAGAAGATGGAAGGCTAAGGGTAATTTTATAAAATAAACAACCGGAAAATAGAACCACCAGCCTTCGGCTGAAACCATCCCGAAAAAATAAGTGGTATTACCCGTAGCGGTTCTGTTGGTTGCCATTAAAAGGCCTTCCGCATATTGGGCTAGGGGCCGGGTCAACGGGTTTTTTGTCATTTCTAGATTCAAATTGACAATGGACTTGGGTATGGCGGTGGTTTCAAGAAAAGCCTTAGTTTCGCTGTATTGCAAGCTGGAAGGGTAGTTTATCATATGGTATTCATAAACAACCCAGATAACGCCAAGAGCCAATAAAAGCAAAATAAAGCCAGAGAAAAGATACTTTAATAAGGTTTTAAATTTATTTCCGTTTGTCAAGCATATAAAAACAATTGTAATTACCGCAAAAAACGGGAAGAGCAAAATCAATGAAAATTTAAACAATAAAGATATTCCCAAAGCCAGCCCTCCAAAAATGATATTTTTCTTGGAAGGATTTTTTAGGAATTTTAAATAATAATAAGTGGCCAGCACGGCTCCGAGAGCGGCTGCCACGTCCGTAGTTACGAATCTTCCGTTTGCGATAAAGGCAGGAGAAAAAGCAAAAATAATTAAAGATAAAAGAGCCATCTTATTGCCTCCTAATTCTTTTGCCCAACGGAACACAAACCATCCTAAAAATAATAAAATTAGAATCATCGGAACTCGGGCCCAGAAGATTATTTTATCGGCATCGTTCCCTGAACGGTATAAGAAATCAGAACCGAAATTGAATTGAACCCACCATCTTCCCTGGGATCCTTCCTGCCAAGCAGGGCTATCCTTGGGGAAGTTAATATCATTCATAAACAAAAGCGGGATTGCAGAGAAATCTTTGACCAGGGGAGGATGCTCCGGGTTCAACCTGTAGTCTTTTTGGGTTAAATAAGAATAGCCGGCCGGCAAATGGGCCAATTCGTCAAAGGTTAGGGCGTCGCCCTTCATACTCAGAACCGATATCAAGAAAACAAAAATTAGAACAACAACACAAATAATATTTACGATTTTATTAGATAATTGCATATTTTTTAGATTTTATTTTGACTATCAGTTTATTTTTTAATTTCAAAAATAACAAAAGTTTCTTTTTCTATGATTTTTGCCTCAGGATATCTTTTTTTCAATTCGTCAAAGAGGGAATTTTTATATAAAGGGATAATAATTGTTTCTGTTTCTCCTAAAACAATCTTATCAAGGTCTTCGGCTTTAATATAATTTGCCCGAGTTTTGCCAAACTTAGCAGCTTCAATGAACATCGGAGTCTGGCCGGGAATTGAAATGCCGTAAAGCGGATATTGCAGCTCGTTAACGACAACATACATTTTAGTGTCATCGGGCAGGGAATTAAGATAGTTCCCGATATCATAAAGGTCCTGGGCAAAAGCTCCTTTTAGGGCCGGATTTTGCCCCCACATCACAAAATATCTTTTATATTCGCCGTAAAATGAATAGAGAAGAAAAATAATTAATCCTAAGAGGAGAAAGGGTTTTAATTTTTCTTTTGTTATTTTTTTACTGAGATTTCTGTAAGTAGCTTCAGCTCCGATGGCAGCCAGAAGAAAAGCCGCAGGAATTACGCCAATAGACCTTAGGGCATGAGGAATTCCTTCATACGTCAAAGCACTGGGCAGAATCATAACTACCAGCCAAGCCAGAATGGTTGAATAAAGGAGGAAAATCCGATAGTTTTTATTTTTTAAAGACGAAAAGAAATTTTTTATAGAAATATATAATCCCGCCAAGAACATAATGCCTATGGGCCAAAACAAGAGCGGAGAGGCGGCTATGTTGTGCCGCCAATTGGGGTCGCCGTAGAAATTAAACATTCCCAAATGTACCATAAAGCTGATGATAAAACTTTTTATGGGATTTGGTTGCGAGAACACCGATACTCCTGTTGCCCGGCTGATAAAATCTTGGGAATGCTGCATAAAATAAAGGCCGATAGGCAAGGCGGCGATAAAAATAAAAACAAAAAGTAAAAAAGCCAAAAGGAAAAATTTTTTAAGATTCTTTTCTTTATAATAAATCAGCATCCAGACAAAAAGTAAAAAGGCTAAAAGAAAAATCGCCAATCTGAAAGAAATATAAGTGTGAAATCCTAAGCCGAAAATTGTCCCGGCAATTATTAAATTTAAAATTTTCTTAGTTCGAAATCCCTTAAATAAAAAATAAAGAGAAAATACCAATATAAAGGGAGTAAAAATCGCCCGAAAGCCCATTCTCGAAAAATTTACGTGCCAGAAGGATATGGCCAGAAAAAACGAAGAGATAACAGCAATAAACTGATAGTTTTTAATTTTAGCGTATTCAAAAATTTCTTTCGCGAACAAATAAATTCCCAAAACCGTAAAAATTCCGATTAAAGCCGAAACTATCCTCAGAGACCAAATACTGATTCCAAAAACCATAAAAGAAATTCCTATCAGGTTTATAAACAAACCTTCTCTTCCGTTATTTTCCGTATAAAATACTTTAAAGTCGTTGTTTTTTATTGCTGATATCGCATCGGTTCCGTTCATGGCGACGTCCGGATAGAGGCCCGGCGGAATCGAGTCTAATTTCCATAGCCTGAAGAAGCACGCTATGGAAAGGATTATAATTAAAAGAATTAATATTTTTTTGTTCATTAGTATATTTTAGCAGGTTTAGTTTTTTGGATAAAGCTTTTGCTGTTTTTTATTGACTTAATGGCTGTATGAATTATTATTATCTAATTAACGGTTATTTAAAAAATCAAAGGGGGCGGAAAGATGAACGGCAAAAATAAAAAAAGGCATGATAGCCATTCTTTTAATAAGAGCAAAGAAATAAAGGAGGGAAGAATAGAATCGGCCTTGTTCGGCCTTAGAAGATTGAAAATCATTAAAGGATTTAAAAGTAATATTCATTTAGATGGTGGAGAATTTTTAAAAATAGATTTAATAGTTTATCCCAATTGGAAGGGGAAAATTTTTTTCAGAAAGGGAAACGGATGCGGTTTTCAATCGTCGAAAGAAGCGGACCAATACGGTATTTATTATTTGGGAATTACCGACGAAATGACAATGGCAAATATTAAAACGACGATTATGGAAATTTTATTAACAGAAATGGAAAAACGGGAAACAAAAAATAATATAGCTCTCAAATGAGCTTTTTTTTTGTTTATATTTGTTGTTTGTTTTAAAGTTGATTTTTTCCAATAATATGGTAATCTAATCTCAGTTTTTTATATTAATAATATTCAGATAAGATAGGAGGTAGGATAATGGAAGAGAAGATAGAGATTTTGGTTTTTAGCGATGTTCATTATTCAATGGACACGAGAATAGAAGAAGCGAGATGGTGGCCACCGGCAGAAAGAATATTGCCGGAAAAGATAGCCTTAAAATATCTTCAACGCATAGACGGTCAAACTCAAAAATGTTTTTACGCAATGCTTAAACAGGCTTCCTCATTGGCTTCCGGATCAAAACTATTCGACTGCATACTCGAATTGGGAGATGGCACTCCGGGAACTAATCAAAGAGGAATTATTACTCAAAAAGCCGTGGAAGAACGTTTATTCTATAAAAAAGTCATTGACAATGTCTTTCCTGGAACAAAGAAGAAATTTTTATGGGGCAATCACGATACTGGATTTTACAGCAAGAGCACGGCAATTATCAGTCTTAATTCCCAAATTGGGTATATGAGCAAAAAAAGCTATGATTCGGCCAAAAAGTTTATTGGGTCACCATGGCAATCCTTTAAATTGGGTAATTTTGTTTTTTTACTGTTAAACTCAGAAATTATCCGGGCTTCAAGGTCAGCGGTATCCCCAGACAGATCTTTTTTTAAACAACAAGAGTTGAAACAGGAAGAGTTTATAAAAGATGTTTTGAATAATTGTTCTGAAAAGATTATTTTGGCGATACACGATCCTTCAAAGCTTGAATTTTTATTGCCCATTCTTAAAAACCATAAAGATCGGATTTGCTTAACTTTGGCGGGCCATTACCACGCCTTATCTCAAGAACAGATTCGCAGCAAATTCCCCTGGGGAGAAAAAATCAATTTTACGAAAATTATCCCGAACACCTGGGGAGGAATTTTAGAAAGACACAAGCTTTTCAACGGTAAAGGAGGATTCGCCATCCTTGAGCTTTCGGGTGATTCTATCAATCTAGAGCTTCACCACTTATAACTCTAAGTTCAATAATACTTAGAGTTTTTTTATTTTTTTAAAAAAACAATGGAGAATTTTTTTGAGCTTTTTTTGTTTAAAAATTATGATAATATAAATTATATGAAACAAAACAATTATTCGGGAAAATTTATCGTTTTTGAGGGATTAGACGGTTCCGGCCAGTCAACCCAAGTTAATCTTTTGAAACAATATTTGGAAGAAAAAGGATTTAAGGTTTTTGCTACAAAAGAGCCGACAAAAACCTCAAGCGTTGCCCAAGAAATAAGGGACGTATTAGATAAAAGAAAAGAGATTTCCGGCGATAATCTTCAAAAATTATTTGTTCAAGACAGAAAAGAACATCTGGAAAAAGAAATTTTGCCTGCTCTGGAAAGGGGAGAAATGGTAGTTTGCGACAGATACTTCTTCTCAACTTTTGCTTTTGGAACAGCCGCCGGATTAGACCTGGAATGGCTTATTGGATTAAACAATGAATTTTTATTACCCGACATTTCATTCATTTTAAAGGTAAGTCCGGAAGCTTGCTTGGAAAGAATTACTAAAAGAGGAACAGAAAAAACCTTATTTGAGGTTAAAGAAAAAATGTATAAAATTTGGGCGGTTTTTGAAAAATTGGTTCCAAGATTTAACAATGTTTTTTTAATTGACGGTGAAAAACCTATTCAAGAGGTTTTTGAAGATGCCAAAAAAATAATATTTAATAAAATTAAAATATGAAAAACATAAATCAATTAGCTAAAATTATCGACCAAACCAATATAAACGAAAAAGCAACCGCCGAAGATATAAAAAAAACCTGCCAGGAAGCCAAAGAATACGGCTTCAGAGGAGTTTGCATCAACCCTCAGTGGGCGAAGTTAGTAAAAAAAGAATTGAAAGGAACTCCGGTCAAGGTTATAGTTTTGATTGACCCGCCAATGGGCCAAAGCACTACTGCTCAAAGAGTCAAAGCTTGTAAAAAAGCTAAAAAAGATGGAGCCGACGAAACTGATGTGGTAATGAATATTATTGACTTAAAATATGAAAGATACGATAAGGTTTTGAAAGACCTGAAAAAGATTTGTAAAATTTTACCTACCAAAGTGATAATAGGTTCCGGCTTTCTGACCGACGAGGAAATCGAAAAAGCATCAGAGCTGGTCAAAGAAGCTGGAGCGATTTGCGTTAAAACAGCCACCTCGAAAGATCCTCTGGAAGCCAGAGAGATGGAAGAAAAAGCCAGACATGTGGCAATTATGAAAAAATCGGCTCCGGGATTGTTGATTAAAGCTTCCGGCCGTGTCTCCACCTTTGAGGATTTGAAAAAAATGGTGGAAGCCGGAGCTGACCTGATAGGTACCAGTTACGGAGTCCGGATTATAAAAGAAGCGTTTAACCAAAAATAATTTATATGGCCAAATTTAAGCCCATAATCGGATTGGAAATTCACGTTGAGTTGGGGACTAAAACCAAAATGTTTTGTTCTTGCCTTAATGACCCGGACCAAAAAAGCCCGAATTTTAATATTTGTCCCATTTGTATGGGGCACCCCGGAGTTTTACCGGTAGCCAACGAAGAAGCTATTGAAAGGGTTATCAAAACCGGGCTCGCTTTAAATTGTGAAATTTCAGAAGATTCAAAATTTGATCGAAAGAGTTATTTTTATCCCGATTTGCCCAAGGGCTATCAAATCAGCCAGTTTTATATTCCTTTCTGTAAAGAAGGATTTTTAAAAATAAATGATAAAAAAATAAAAATCAGGGAAATACATTTAGAGGAAGACACTGGCAGGCTGGTTCATCCGGTAGACGAGCCTTCCAGTTTAACTGATTTTAACAGAGCGGGAGTTCCCTTAATGGAATTAGTGACCGAGCCCGATATTAGTTCAGCCAAAGAGGCCCGGGAGTTTGCCCAAGAGCTTCAACTCATTTTAAGATATTTGAATATTTCCAGGGCTGACATGGAAAAAGGACAGATGAGAGTGGAGGCAAATATTTCAGTCGGGAAAAATAATAAATTAGGAACAAAAGTGGAAATAAAAAATCTCAATTCTTTCAGGTCCGTAGAGAGGGGGATTGATTATGAAATAAAAAGACAGACAGAGCTTTTAGAATCGGGTGAAGGAGCGGTTGTTCAAGAAACTAGAGGCTGGTTGGAAGAAAAGGGTGAAACCCAAAGCCAAAGGACAAAAGAGGAAGCTCATGATTACAGATATTTCCCGGAACCGGATCTGCCGGCTTTTAAAATAACTAAAAATTATCTTTTAAGAATAAAAAGGCAGCTTCCCGAATTGCCCGGTAATAGAAGGGAAAGGTTCAAAAAAGAATATAATCTATCGGAAAGAGAAATTGAAATTTTCGTGCAAAATAAGGATTTGGGTGAATATTTCGAAAAAGTTTATTCAGAGCTGGAAGATTGGGTTTCTTCGGTTGAAATGAAAAGAAAGATTTCCAAGAAAGAAGAAAAACAGCTTATTAAGCTTTGCTCAAATTATCTTTTAACCGACCTCCAATTTTTAATTAAAGGCGAGACATTTGAAAAAGAAAAATTTCCCATAACTCCGGAAAATTTCGCCGAGTTCATTACCCTGATTTATGAAGGAAAAATTTCTTCAAAAATCGGAAAAATGTTATTGCCGGAAATGTTTAAAACGGGCGGGGATCCGTCTCAACTGATTAGAGAAAAGGACTTGTCTCAAATTAATGATATTTTTGAAATTGAAAAAATCGCAAAAAATATAATTTCCCAAAACCCAAAGGCCATCGAGGATTTTAAAAAAGGTAAGGAAACAGCCCTCCAGTTTTTAATTGGTCAACTTATGAGGGAAACCAAAGGTAAGGTTAATCCTCAGAAAGCCGCAGAAATTTTAAAAGACCTTTTGAAATAGAGGATTTGACAAAATATTTTAAAAGAGTAAAATAGAGCATACACTGAACAATAGATATAGCAATAGTAGTTTCAAATGACCGATTTCCTGAATTTTTAAAGGATAAAATCGGAAGCAAAGGTCGGAGCTACTAATAAAGATCAAAAGATTGTTAAATCAAGTAAATCAAGTAAAACATGACAAAAGACACCAAAGACAAGGACTTTCTTGAGTTTATTATAAAAAACTTGGTTGATCATCCTGACGATGTCAAAATCGACCGAAAAGTAGACGAAATGGGAGTTTTACTTTCTTTGACAGTAAACCCCGAGGACATGGGCCAGATTATTGGTCGTCAAGGAGCGACAGCCAGAGCAATAAGAAATTTAGTTCGAATTGTCGGTCTTAAAAATCACGCTAGAGTGAATTTAAAGATCGAAGAGCCGGAAGGCTCTACTAGGCCTGCCAGGTCTGGCTCAGATTCAAAAAGAGGATCTGACAGAGACTTGGGGGACTTGAACTTATAAATTCTAAGTTTACAGAAAACAGAAAACCGTGCTATCATTTTAATGAAAGCACGGTTTTTGTTTACGCTTAATCATTGATATATGATTCAGTTTGACATTATTACCATTTTTCCTCATATTTTCGATTCTTATTTAAAAGAATCCCTTATTCAAAGGGCCGTTAAATCCGGCTTGATTAAGGTAAAAATCCACAATTTAAGGGATTTTGCTTCTGACCCCAGGAGAACAGTTGATGACCGGCCTTTCGGCGGAGGGATCGGCATGGTGATGAAAGTTGAGCCGATTTTTAAAGCAGTCTCTTTTATTAAAAAAAATAATAAAGATGCAAAAGTAATTATTTTTACCCCCAGAGGCAAAAAATTTAATCAGGAGCTGGCTTATCAATTTTCAAAACTCAAAAAAATAATTTTAATTTGCGGCCGTTATGAAGGAGTTGATGAAAGAGTGGCAAAAAATATTGCCGATATTGAGCTTTCAATCGGGGAGTACGTTTTAATGGGCGGAGAATTGCCGGCGGAAATTTTAATTGAAACGATTTCCAGGTTGATTCCCGGAGTTTTAGGGAAACCCCAGTTGTTGAAAGAAAGAATTCCTTCAAAAATCGGCAGGGGAGGCAGAGGATTTATTGAATATCCTCAATATACGCGCCCCGAAGTTTTTAATAAATGGAAAGTTCCAAAATTATTATTATCGGGAAATCATAAAAAAATTCAAGAATGGAAAAAACAAAAAGGAAAAATTGTTTCATCCTAAATTTATTGAAGGGCCGAAAGATTTATCCTGAGCGAAGCCGAAGGATTGAAAAATAGATTATAATGTAGTATAATTTTTGAGTATCAAGGGTAATATTATGGGTAGGTAGCAGAGTAGCTAATGCACCAGTCTGTAAAACTGGCGCCTTCGGGCTTCGGGGGTGCAAGTCCCTCCCTACCCACCACGCTTAGCGTGGTGGAGGTCCGCTGAGCGGACCCACCACTTCATTAATGTTTTATATTTATATACTTTTTAGCGAAAAAGATAAACAATTATATATTGGGTTTACGCCTGACTTAAGGGCTAGAATTAAAAAACATAATAATGGTTTTGTTCAGGCCACAAAATTTAGAAGACCATTAAAATTAATTTATTATGAATCATATTTGAATGATAAAGACGCTAAGCGTCGTGAGAAATTTTTAAAAGGAGGAAAAAGACATAATGAGTTGAAAGTGCAACTTAAAGAAATATTAAAGAAAATAAAATATAAAAATATATAAATTAGTGCCATCCCGCTTAGCGGGATAATAGCAAGCTAAAAGTGTGCCATCCCGCTTAGCGGGATAATAGGCACGCTCAGCGTGCCGATGTAGCTCAGTTGGTAGAGCAACTCCATGGTAAGGAGTAGGTCGCCAGTTCAAATCTGGCCATCGGCTCTCGAAATTAATAATAAGAACCGTCGCTTCGCGAGAACCTTGATTCCTCGCTGGCGCTCGAAAATAAAAAATTATGGCAAAAAAGAAAAGACCGTTTATAAAACTTCAATGTCAAGTCTGCAAAAGAGTTAATTATAATGTTAATAAATCCAAAGCTGCGCGCGAGAAAAAGTTGGAATTAAAAAAATTTTGCAATTGGTGCAAAAAACATACCCCGCATAAGGAATCAAAAAGATAAAAACAGGGGGCATAGTTCAATGGCAGAATAATGGTCTCCAAAACCATTGATCTCTGTTCGAGTCAGAGTGCCCCCGCCACGTAATAAATTTGCAGAGCAAATTTAAACGTGGCTGTCGCGTTTAAATTAAGAATTAATTTATTACGCGACGCCTTCGTTATGTTTTACGTTTATATTTTGCAAAGCCTAAAAAATCATTGTTTTTATATTGGTTATACTTCGGATTTAAAAAATAGAATAAAAAAACATAATAATGGACAAAATTTATCTACTAAAATCAATCGTCCTTATAAATTAATTTTTTACGAAGCGTTTTTAAATAAAAAAGATGCAAAAAATAGAGAAATATATTTAAAATCAGGATGGGGAAGAAAATCAATCAATAAATTTTTGAAAGATTATCTCAAAAAATAATTATAAAATAAATTTAATTTAAGATTTCTAAAATCCGCCAATCGGCGGGTTTCGTGTTTCTTTGATTGTGTTATAATTAAAAAATAAATTAATAATTAAAAGTATGTCTTTTGTTTATACGGGAATCGGCGTTTCTCAAAAAGATAATTTAGTAGAGGCCGCCAAAGAAGCGGCCGAACAAGCCAAAGAAGAATTAGGCGAGGGAAAAATTCCAAAAATCCTGATGTTTTTTTGCATTTTTACTTATCCAAAAGAAGAATATAAAGAAGCAATAGAAACGGTATATGGTGTTTTTGGAAAAAAAGATATTCCCTTGGTTGGAGGAAGTGTACTTGGTTTTTTCGCCAAGGATAAATATTATTTTGATATAAAGTTAGTCGGTAATGTGGTTGGTCTTGTGATAGGAGGTTTGGGGAAAGTTTTAAAACCGCTTAAATTTAACGGAGTTAGCGTCGTGGCTTTGTCTTCTGATTATTTGAGCATAGGAACGGGAATAGGTTTGAACGTAGATAAAAATCCCGAAGAAGCCGGTAAAAAATCGATTTCTCAGGCCTTAGATAACTTGCAATACAATCCCTCGGTGGCTTATCTAGCCATGCTGAAAAAAGGTGCTCGGGACCTCACCAGTTTTCGGCCTATTAGCGGATTTTTACTGACTCCGGGATTTTTTCCTAAAAATAAAGCCAATACCCTTCTAGATAACGAGATTATTTCAGGCATTACTTCAATAACCAAAAGAAATGTCAGGCTAGCCGGCGGGGGACTTTGCTCGGGAACATTAATCGAACAAAACAATACTTTAATGTATCCAGGCAATTCTTTTTTTAACCATGAAATTTATCAAAATTCGGTGATTTCCATTATTTTCGGTTCTGATTTGGAAATAGGTTACGGTACCGCTACGGGAGCTGAACCCCTTGGGGCATCGGTAGTTATTACCAAAGGAGAAGGAAATATAATTGAAGAATTGAATGGAAAACCGGCTGTTTCTTTTTTAGCAGACATAATCGAAAAACATACTGATGTTAAAAAAGAAATTTTTTTGAAGAATCCCTGGGTACTGGCTTTTAAGGGGATATACCTGGCTTTGTCGGAACCTTTGGGAAATTTTTATTGGCCGATAGTAATAGGAGGCAGGGATGGCGAAAAAATAAAGACAGTGGCTTCCATTAGAAATGGGCTAGCTTTAAGCCTGATAAAAGTAAATGAAGAACCGGCCGAAGAGGCGCCGACAGAAGCTACAAAATCAATGATTGATGACGTGGGCAGTTTTGATTTTGATTTTATTTTCTTTTCATCATGCGCAGGCAGGGCAACGGCTTTGGGCACTAAATATTTCAAAGAAATAGAAAGGGTTAAAAAAGTTTTAAACAACAAAGAAACTCCGGTTTTCGGGCTTTGTTCTTGCGGAGAGCAGGCTTTTTATAAATTAGGGCAGGTGGTAGGTACGGCCGGAACCTTTACTCTGATGGGCATTTCCAATAAACTTATTTCCGAAACTAAAGAATAAATTAATTGACTAAAAGATAATTAATGATATATTAAAAAAGGAGGAACACTCCTTTTTTAAATTGGGGTTAGTACTTTTAAATAAAAAAATATGGAAAGAAAAGAAGGTGAAAAAAATGAGTGGAAAAATAGACGCAAAAGATAGGCTGATTTTAGCTCTAGATCCAAACAGAGAAGAGATAAAAAATTGGATGAGAACGGAATCGGCAAGTAAGGTCAAAGAAAGAATAAGAGAAAAAACAATTTCTATTCTGGACGAGCTGGAAGGCGAAGTTGGTTTTATAAAAGTAAACTACATCTCCAGCATGGTCCCCGATATCATCGATATCATCCGGCAAAGAAAGATCGGCGTTTGGCTAGACGGTAAATACAAGGATATTCCCGGAACCGTTGAAGGATGGACAATGGGCGCGATTTTGAACAATGTGGATAAAATAACAATCCATGCTGACGGCGGATTGAAAATGATCCAATACGCGACAGAAGTTGCAAAAATAACCAAAGAAATAAAAGAACTCCGAGATATTGAAATTCTTGCAATCAGCGTTTTGACCAGCATCGGCCCCGAAGTTCTTAATGACGAACTGGAAATACCCGGAGGCGTTATGAACAGGGTTTTGGCTTATGCCCAATTAGCTGAAAAGGGAGGAGTCAATGGAGTTGTGGCTTCTGCAATGGAATCGCCGGTTTTAGCAAAGGAATTAAAAGCAGGAATGCATATAATTACGCCAGCAATAACCCCGCTTTGGGCAGCAAAAAGGGATGATCAAAATAAATCCAGAATTAACACCCCTTATCAAGCGATACGCAGCGGATCGACTAAAATCGTAGTAGGCAGCGCGATTATTGACGCCGAAAAATACGGGAAAACAAGACCCGAAGCAGCGCAAGCAATTGTTGTTGAAATTGATCAAGCTTTGGCTGACCGGAATTTTTGAGGAGGAATAATAATGGAAGAACAAGAAATTCTAGGCATTTTTAAAGAAACGAAAGCGGTAATTACCAATAGCCACCTTGTTTACAAGTCCGGAAAACACGGATCAGCTTACGTGAATAAAGATGCTGTTTATCCTTACCCCTTAAAGATCTCTAAAATTTGTTCTGAAATTGTGGAAATTTTAGATGATCGAGCAGACGTTGATATAATAGCAGCTCCGACTATCGGCGGGGTAATTCTCGGCCACAACACAGCCTACCAGCTGAATATGCGGAAAATAGATTTTTTCAGGCCAAACCAGATAAAGGAAATTCTTTCGGTTTATGCTGAAGAAGAGAACGGAGAAAGAGTTTTCAAGCGCGGTTACGACAAACTGATTCAAGACAAAAACGTTGTTATTGTAGACGACGTAGTTACTACGGGCGGTACCGTGAAAAAAATGATCAGTGCCGTTCAAAAACTTGGCGGAAAAGTAATTGCCGTAATAGTGCTTTGCAATCGGGGAGGATTGACCGAAAAGGATCTGGGAGTGCCATTTTTCGCCCTCACAAACATATCTTTGGAAGCTTGGCCCGAAGAAGAATGTCCGCTTTGCAAAGAAGGCGCACCAATCAACACAGAAGTTGGCAAAGGAAGGGAATACCTGATTAGAAAGGTAGGGGAAGCAAAAAAATAATCAAAATATAACCCACTGGAACTATTTCAGTGGGATTTTTTATTATTCGTGATTCTCTTGACTTTTTATATTTAGATGTTAGAATATTAAAAGGAGGTTAGTACATTGTCAAATATAGATGATAAAACTTTAAATCAGAACGATACAGAAAATAATTTTAGAAAAAGATTGATCACTTTCGCCGTTTTGTTAATCCCGATAGGATTTCTTTTTTTGATTATTATTCCGTCTTTTTTTTCAAAATATTTTCCTTTTTTAACGAGTTTTGCTTTAATTTTTTTAGCTTGGCAATGCGTTAAAGAAATTGGGAAAATAGAAAAAGGCAGAAATCAAAAAAAATTATCCTTGCTGTCAATTTTTTTCGCGATATATATATTTATCGCCCTAGGCATGTATTCTTATCTGATATTCAGCGAGAATGGGTTTTCGTGGCTTATAGTTGCAATTATTGGCGTCGCTTTTTTTGATTCGTTCTCTTATCTGATAGGAAAAGCTGTGCGATTTCTTATGAATTTTTTATTCCTGAAAAAATTTATTAAAAAACAAATAAAAATTCATAAAATGGTTCCGACTATTTCTCCCAATAAAACTTGGGAAGGAGCAGTAGGAGGCTTTATCGCTTGCTTAATCGCCGTCGGCATATCGGGGAAATTACTTCTTTTATTAGATTTTTGGCAGATAATAATTACAGGAACTTTTATTGCCGTGTTTGCTTTTCTGGGCGATTTATTTGAATCGTTTTATAAAAGAAAAATGGAAATAAAAGATTCGGGAAGTGTTTTACCGGGCCATGGTGGTTTACTCGACAGAATCGACAGCGCCTTATTGGTTATTTTTGGGATTATTCTTTTAAAGCTGATCTTCTGATCTTTCTAAAAATGGGCAGGCAATTTATATCTGTCCGTTTTTTTTATTTATTCGACATCTATCTTAATATGAGCTATTATGTAGCCAGCAATTTCAAAGGTAAATAATTGCAGAGAGGTAATAGAAATGAAATTTATTAATGAAAAATTAACCGAATATCAAAAACTAGGGATAAAACTGCTAGGAATTTCAGCGATATTAGGAATACTTTCGGCAGGGGCATTTCTTTTAGGAGCAGGAGAATTGATTTGTGAAGTACTTTTTGGCTGCTTTGCTTTGTCTTTTAGCACAGGCATGATTTCGGCGACATGGGAAACGATAGCGGCAAGCATTGCCAATTAATTAAAACTAAGAAATGATTTTTTTATCTCATTTCTTTTTTTTATTCGAAAATAATGTTAGTATTTAACAATATACATTATGTCTCAAACTCAAAACAAGGAAAAAAATAAAAGTGCTTTTGATGAAGAAGTTTATAAAAAACTGGCTACAAGCGATTTGATTTTATTTTGCATTTACCAAGTAAACAATTCTCAAGAAAATTGCACGATGGAGAGATTGGTAAAAGAATGTTTTATTTTATTTCCCAAAACGTTCAGTTTCAATGGTTTTCCTCAATGGCCCGATTCCAGAAAATTAGACCGTCCGCTTCGCACCTTAAGAAATAAAAAACTGATTAAAGGAGACCCCAAAAATAAATTTTTTTTGACAGAAATCGGTAAAAAAACAATTAAAGATACTGCCAAATTTTTGACTCAAAAAAAATTATGGTAAAATAAATTACGTTATGAAAAATTATGAAATCATTCTTACGTTAATTGCTTTTATCGCAGGTGTTTTAATTTTACTGACTATTTTGAAAACATTATGAAACCTCACGAAATTCCAATTATAATCATTGGTTTAATTTTAGGCATATTCCTTCTCTCTAGGGCTTTTTCAACCACGGGTTTTGATTTATTGGCTTCTGTAGGACATTTTATTAAATTAATAGTAAAATAAAAAATGACTTTTAATAAAATTACGGGAGCGGTGCTTTTATTTTTGGGATTAGTAATAATTTTTTATAGTTTATACTCTTCTTTTAATGTTTTTACGGCCAAGGCCGAACCGCCGACTCTTTTTTCTTTTCAAACCGCTAAAATCGAAGAAACAAAAAACGAAGCTCAAACTCCGGAAGAAATGCAAGCAGAGTTAGCTAAAGATATTTTAGCCAAACAGTTAAAAGAAATGATTCCGGCCGATTATCTGCAAAAAATATTCAATTTAGTTACCTGGTCAATTTTTATCGGCATATTAGTTTTTATCGGAAGCAATATTTCAGGTTTGGGAATTAAATTATTAACAGCTAAATAGAAAAAATGAAAAAAAATATTTTAATTAAAGCAACGATTTTATTTATAATATTTGTATCTTTCGGGATGAGCACTTTTTTTTATCCCTTACTTCCCGATAAGCTGGCTTCCCATTGGAATATTAAAGGGGAGGTGGACGGCTATTTGTCTAAGTTCTGGGCTTTGTTTTTAATGCCGATAATTTCTCTGGTGCTATTTTTATTTTTTATTTTAATTCCCAGAATAGACCCTTTAAGAGAAAATATTCAAAAATTTATAAAATATTATTATGGATTTATAATAGTTCTAATTTTGTTTCTATATTATATCTACTATATAACACTTATTTTAAACATCGGCTTTAAATTTAATATTATTCAATTATTGATTCCGGCTTTTGCTGGGCTTTTTTATTATCTGGGCATTCTGATAGAAAACTTGAAAAGAAACTGGTTTATTGGCATTAGAACTCCATGGACCTTGAGTAGCGACAAGGTTTGGTTCAAAACCCATAAAATCGGAGGGAAACTTTATAAAACTTCCGGAGCGATTGCTCTTTTAGGAATATCCTTTCCTGATTTTGCCATTTTTTTTATTATTTTTCCTGCAATTTTATTTTCTTTATATTTACTTTTTTTCTCCTATTTTGAATATAAAAAAGAAGAGAAAAAGATAAAAAAAACGAAAAATAAATAAGTTTTTGGTATTTTTTAGATAAAAAAGGGCCCAGCGCCTTTTTTCTTGAAAATAATCTCCAATAAGATAAAATAAGATATATGTTTTTGAACATTGCGTTTGTCAAAAAAAATTTATTTTTTATTATTATTGTTGCGGTTATTTTAATCTCCGCAGGAGGATATAAAATTTTTTTTGGCTCAAAGAAAGAAGTATATAATTTTGATACGGCAAAAATTGAAAATGTTGTTCAAGAGGTTTCTGCTGTTGGTAGAGTTAAAAAAGGGGAAGAAATAAATCTCAGTTTTAAGCAATCTGGCAGGATAGATAAAATTTACGTCGAAGTCGGGGAAGTGGTTGAAAGAGAAAAAGAACTGATAAAATTAGACGTTAATCAACTTTCGATTCAATTAAGCCAAGCCAAGGCCTCTTTAGATTTGGCAAGAGCCGAATACGATAAGTTATTGGCCGGAGCTAGTGCGCAGGAGATTCAAGTAAAACAAACAGCGGTTGATAACTCCAAAATAGCTTATGATAATGCGAAAGGATTAGCCGATGAAAATTTAAAATCAGTTTATGAAAATGCTTTTAACGCCCTAGAAGATTCTTATCTAAAAATTTATAACGCTTTTACTGTTGCCGATTTAATACGTCGGAGTTATTTTAACAGTTTTGATGAGGAATCCGTTTCGGTAAGAGAAAAAACAGATCAAGCAGAAAGTTTTAAAAATAAAGCCAAGGCCTCTTTAGATTTAGTTAAAGCCAGTTCAAGTAATGAAAATATAGATTCATCTCTTTTAAAAATGGATGATTTTTTAAGAGGAACCTATGAAAATTTAAAAATAATTAGAGAAGCTTGTGAATTTAACAATTACCGCAATACGGTTTCTTTAACCGACAAAAACTTGTTAGATAACCATAAGAGCTATCTTAATACTGCTTTAACCAATATAGTAAATAGTCGTCAAGGAATTACAAACACCAAAATAACCAATATATCCAATATTGATATCGCAGCGGGTAATTTAAAAACGGCTCAAGATCAATTAACTTTAATAACTGCCAAGCCACGTCAGGAAGATATTAATCTTTATGAAGCTAAAGTCAGGCAGGCCCAGGCGAGTTATAATCTTTTAGCGGACCAGATTGCAGATTCCATAATAAAAAGTCCATTAGATGGCCAAGTAGCAAAAATAAACAAAGAAATAGGAGAACAAGCAACCCTGGGAGAGACCATCATTTCTCTTATCCCGACAAAACCTTTTCAGGTTGAGACAGACATCTCCGAATCCGATATTGGAAAAATAAAAATCGGAAATGATATTAAAATTGTTTTAGATGCTTTTCCGGAAGAAGAATTTTCAGGCAAGGTAGTTGAAATCGACCCTGCTGAAACTGTAATTGCCGGCGTAATTTATTATAAAGTTAACGCCAGCCTTGAAACCGAAGTTGAAAAAATTAAGCCCGGGATGACGGCAAATCTTACTATTATCATTGATTCTAAAGAAAATGTTTTAACCATTCCCCAGAGAGCGGTTATTGAAAAAAATGGTAAAAAATTTACAAGAATTTTGAAGGGAGAAAATGTTTTTGAAGAAACAGAAATACAAACTGGACTTAAGGGAAGCAGCGGAACAATTGAAGTTTTTTCCGGCGTGAAAGAAGGAGACAAAGTCGTTACTTCAATAAAAGAGAAATAAATGATAGAGGTTAGAAATATTAAAAAAACTTATAATGGTATTGTCCCCACCAAAGCTCTTGATGGGGTTTCTTTTGATATCGCCGAAGGAGAGTTCGTAGCCATAATGGGGCCGTCAGGTTGCGGGAAATCAACCCTTATGCACATAATGGGTTTTTTAGACAAACCGAGCTCGGGAACCTATAAATTAAAAGGAAGAAGCATTGATGATTTTAATGACGATGAGCTGGCCAGAGTAAGAAACAAAGAAATGGGTTTTGTTTTTCAAAGCTTTAATCTGCTTTCGAGAACTACAGTTTTAGATAATGTTAAGCTTCCCTTGACTTATAGCGGTTTGGCTTCTGAAACGGAGAACAAATTGGCGATGGAAGCATTGGAAGCGGTAGACCTTTCTAAGAGGGCTCCTTATCTGTCGAATCAATTATCAGGCGGAGAACAGCAAAGAGTGGCGATAGCCCGGGCGATAGTAAATCATCCTTCCGTCATATTTGCCGATGAGCCGACCGGAAACCTGGACAGTAAATCCGGCCAGCAAATAATGGATATTTTGCAGAAAATTAATGACGAAGGGCGTACGATAATTTTGGTTACTCACGAAAAATACACTTCTGAAATGGCCAAACGTCTTATCCAGCTAAAAGACGGAAAAATAGTCAGCGATGAAAAAATTGCTCACAGAAGACTGGCCAAAGACGGCTTGATCAAATAAATTTTATGAAATTGTTATATTCTTTCAAAACAGCTGTTATTGGCTTAAAAACGCATAAGGTTCGTTCTTTTTTAACTATGCTTGGAATTATTATTGGAATTGCAGCTGTGGTAGGGATGATGTCTCTGGGCACAGGAGCTCAAAATTTAATAGTGGGCCAGGTGATGTCTCTCGGTTCCAATAATGTTTTTATTGAGCCCGGATCTTTTGACCCTAAAAAAAGTTCGATGATGGAAGCGATGATGGAACAAATGGAAATAAAAACTTTGAAAATCAGTGATAGCGAAGCGATAGCAAAATTAAATAATGTAGATTCGGTGTCTCCCATAGTCATGGGAACTGGAAGGGTGGTTTATAAGGGTATTGATAAAAAAGTAAGTTTTTTAGGTACTAATGAAAGCGCTCAGAATGTTTTAGAAAATAAAATTGTTTTGGGCAGGGAAATGACGGAAGCGGATGTTAAATCTCGGGCCGCTGTCGCTATTTTGGGTTATAAAATTCAGCAGGATTTGTTTGGCGATGAAGATCCGATAGGCGCGACAATAAGGATTAAAAATGTAAACTTTAAAGTCATAGGTGCGGCGGAAGAAGTGGGTAACCAGATGTTTCTTTCAATTGATGAATATATTTTTGTTCCGGTTACCGCTGCGCAGAAACTTTTATTGGGAACAGATCATTTAAATAATATTATAATGAGGATAAAGGATGAAAAAAAATCAGACGAAACGATAGAAGATGTGAGAATTCTTTTAAGGGAGAGGCATAACATTTATAATCCCGAGAATGATTTAAGCAAGGATGATTTCAGGATAATGAGCCAGGAAGAAGCGGCAAGCACGCTAACTTCAATTACGGGAATTTTTACTTTGTTTCTTTCAAGCGTAGGCGCCATTGCGTTGCTCGTGGGAGGCATAGGAATAATGAACATTATGTTAGTTTCCGTAACCGAGAGAACAAGAGAAATCGGGCTTAGAAAGGCCGTTGGGGCCCGGAGAAAAGATATTTTATTGCAGTTTTTACTGGAAGCTATCGTGCTTACCATTATAGGAGGAATTGTAGGTATTATTTTAGGTATTGTTTTTTCTTTTATCGGAGGCATAGCCATCAGCAATCTTTTAAGCATAGAATGGAAGTTTTTTATTTCTCTTCAGGCAATAGCACTGGGTTTTGGTTTTTCGGCCATGACCGGGCTGGTTTTCGGAATTTATCCGGCCCGCAAGGCCGCTAAATTAAATCCGATTGAAGCTCTTCGTTATGAATAATTATGGCAAATTTAGTTGATGCTTTAATTAAAGAAGGATGGCTGAAGACTCCCCGGATAATTAAAGCTTTTAGAAAAATAAAAAGAATAGATTTTTTACCGGAATATCTAAAAAATTTATCCGAACTTGATCAGGCCCTGCCTATTGGTTTTGAGCAAACCATTTCCCAGCCATTGGTGGTGGCTTTTATGTTGGAAAAATTAGAACCTAAAGAAGGAGATAAAATTTTAGATATAGGTTCGGGTTCCGGCTGGACATGTGCCTTGCTTTCGGAAATCGTCGGAAAGAAGGGGAGAGTGATTGCTATTGAATTAGTTCCCGAATTAATGGAATTTGGCAAAAAAAACGTAGAAAAATATAATTTTGTAAATAAAGGAATAGCTTCTTTTGTTTGTGCCGATGGTTCCAAAGGATATCCCAAGATGTCTTCTTCCCCTGAGCTTGTCGAAGGGTTTGATAAAATCTTATGTTCGGCTTCAGTTAAAGGAAAAATTCCTTATGCCTGGGAAGAACAGCTGAAAGCAGGAGGCAGAATTGTAACTCTCAAAGGTTCTTCAATTTGGTTGTTGATTAAGAATCAACCGGATATTGATAAATTTGAAGAAATTGAATTTCCCGGTTTTTCTTTCGTGCCTTTAATTGTGAAATAAGCTAATTTTTTATAACTTCTTTGAGTTTGAAAGAATTTTATCTTCGTTGTATTCTTAATATAGAGCATATTTTTAAGGTTTAAAGATAAAAAATAATATTTTAAAAAATGGAGGAAAGAAATTATTATTTAAGAAATTTTGCTCCGGTAATAATGGGCTGGTTTCTTTTGTGCGGCCTTTTCGGCTTTTTCTTTATTTTAGCCAGGGCTAATTTTACTGCAACCGATAACGAAAAAATTTTTATCATTAGCTGGCTTTTATTGGTGGCAATAATTCAAATTTACACTTTTTTATTCAGCGGAGGATTAAAATTAATCGGAATCAATTTTGAGAATAGAGATTCTTTTTTGATTAATAAGCACATTTTAAATAATAGAATTGACCCTGAAATTTCCGACGAAAATCTTAAGGAACTTTTTAACGCTTTAAAAAAAGAACCGTTTATTATTTTAAAAAGAATTTTTATTTACGGGTTAATGGGCGCTATATTTTTTGCCATTATAATATATATATCTAAAATTTCATTTTTAGATATACTTACAATCTTAAACGGCGGTTTGATTTCTTTGATAGTTTTGACTCTTTTTTTAATATTTTTTGTGGAAAGGTTTTTTAGCGGTTTATTGAGGGAGTGTAGAAGAACTTTAAAAAAAAGGGGAATTTATCCTCCCGAAGAAGAATGGCTGTCTACCTTAAAGAGCAGATTTAATTATTTTATTATCCTGCTTTTTTTAGTGGTTATTATAGTGGTAAGCTTTGTTTCGATTTTTAATCTTTATTTATTGGCCATTATAACCTTGGGACTTTTAATTTCGATCATGATAAGTAAGGAATTGTTCGCCTCTGTTTATTTAGTTTTTGAAGAGGTTAAAAATTTCAGCACCGAACTTTCTCAAACAGAAAAAGCAGAATATTTCACGGGCAGCTCTTATAAGGAAGTTTTTAATTTAGCCAAAGACCTAAATAAAAGCGCTAAAGATATTTATATCGCCAGAGAAAAAGAAAAAAAAGCCAAGGGAGAATTACAGGAAAAATTAGAGGAACTGGATAAATGGTATAGGTTCTCGGTTGGCCGTGAATTAAAAATGGTGGAGTTAAAAAAAGAAATATCAAAGCTTAAAGAAGAAGATAATTCTGATAAATAAAACACCTTCTCGCAAATTGTTATTTTTATGGAAAAATTATCCCTAAAAGAATCGTTATTTTTATATAAAAGTATTTTTAATCAATCGATTGAGCCGGTGGTTATTTTTGATTTAAAAGGCAATATTAACCACGCTAACGAGATATTGATTAAAACCGGGGAATATAGTTTGGAAGAAATTCAGTCAAAGCCTATTGTTTTTTTGCTTTCCGACAGGGAAAAAAATCGCATCGGTAGTTTGGTTCAGGAGGTTTTGGAAGAAGGAAAAATTTACAGAGATTTTAATACTTTTTTCCAAACAAAAAATAAAAAGGAAATACCAATAGCCCTTACTTTAATTCCGCTATTAGAGGAAAAAAAAATAATCGGTGGTTTCGCCGTTTTTATTGATATAAGGCAGCTAGAAGGTTTACTCGAGGGATTAAATAGGGCCAGGTCGGAACTGGAACAGAGAGTAAAAGAGAGAACCCGCGATTTAGAGGAAAAAACACTAGAATTAGAAAAAGCAAAGACGGCCATTGAGGAAGCAAAAAACATTCTTGAAATTAAAGTAGCAGCCAGAACCAGGGAATTAATAGAGCTTAATGAAAAACTGGAAGAAAAAGTTGGGCAAAGAACCAAGGAGCTTCAAGAAAAACTGAACGAACTTGATAAATGGTATAGATTAACTGTCGGTAGAGAATTAAAAATGATAGAGTTAAAGGATGAAATAAATAAATTTAAAAAAAGAAATTTGTGATTATAATAGGAAAAAAATTAGAAAATAGAAAAATTGCAATGATTATTGCATTCAGAGGCTTTAGAGATGAGGAGTATTTTATTTCAAAAGAAATTTTGAGCAAGGCTGGAGCTAAAATATCTACCGTAAGCAACTTACCGGGCAAAGCCATCGGGAAAGAGGGCGGAGAAGCTGATGTTGATATATTGCTGGAAAAATTTAACCCCGTAGAATTTGATGCAGTAATTTTTATAGGAGGGCCGGGAGCCCTAAAACATTTAGACGGCCAGATTTCTTATGATATAGCGAAAGAAACGGTCTTAAAAGAAAAAATATTAGCCGCAATTTGTATCTCGCCGGTTATTTTAGCTAAATCCGGTGTTTTGAAAAATAAAACAGCTACTGTTTGGACGGGAACCTTTGATAAAAGTGCCTTGAGGTTTTTTAAGGAGAATGGGGTAATCTATCGGGGAGACGGTGTAGTTATGGATGAAAAAATAATTACCGCCAGGGATTCCGAAGCGGTCCAACAATTTGCCGAAGCCGTAATTGCGGTATTGACAAGTTAATATAATTTAATATAATGGTGTTATCCCGTAGACAGCAGGCACCTATGGTATAAAGTTCCTCCTTCGTCCCGCCCTTGGCAGGACTTCGGACGGACAAGCCTGCCTAGGAGAAAAGAATATAACATAATTATTCTGTTTTTCATCTGCGGAGAGCAGATTTTTCGATTTATTAAAAAAAATATGCCAATTACAAAAAAACAAAAACAAGAAATCCTCCAGGATTTAAAAGAAAAAATCAAGGAACAAAAAACAATTATTTTTGTTGATTTTAAGGGACTGAAGGTGAAAGACGTTTTTGATTTCAGAAGAAAGCTAAGAAAAGCGGATTCTTTGTTTAAGGTCTCCAAAAAGACATTGTTTAGAATAGCTCTTAAAGATTTAGACTCGGCTTTGCCCGACAAGATCGACAAAATGGAAGGGCAAATAGGATTGATTTTTGGATTTAAAGATGAGATATCTGCGGCAAAAGTTGCTTATAATTTTGCCAAAACAAAAGAGAATCTTAAAATATTGGGAGGTTTTTTTGAAGGAAAAATTATTGATAAAGAAATGGTTGCGGAGCTGGCCCAGATACCCGGCCGGGAAGAGTTATTGGGAAGATTGGTTGGAGGCATTGCAGCTCCCATAACTAATTTCGTCTGTGTTTTACAAGGAAACATTAAAGGTCTGATTTGCGTTTTAAGCGCAATTAAAAAATAATTAAAAAAATAAAAAAATATGGCAGAAGAAAAAATAGATGTTCCGGAAAAGTTTAAAAGTTTGATAAAAGAGATAGAAACTCTTTCGGTTTTAGACTTAGCAGAATTGGTAAAAGTTTTGGAGAAAAAATTTGGCGTTTCGGCAGCTCCTCAGGTCATAGCTGCTCAGCCGGCAGCTTCGGGAGGCGCAGAGTCATCGGGCGCATCCGAAAAATCAATTTTTACCATAGAGTTGAAAGAAGTTGGGGCAAAGAAAATAGAAGTCATTAAGGCAATCAGGGATATTACTCAGAAAGGATTGAAAGAAGCCAAGGATTTAGTTGATGCTGCTGAAAAAGCAGCCCAAGTGGTAAAAGAAAACGTTAAAAAAGAAGAGGCCGATGAAATTAAGAAAAAATTAGAAACTGCAGGAGCTAAAGTTGAGCTTAAATAAAAGTGAAAATAGATTTTCACATTCATACTAATTTTTCTTTTGATGCCTTAAATTCCCCTGAAGAGGTGGTTTTAGGTGCTATTTCAAAAGGCATCAATGGTATTTGCATTGCCGACCACGGAACAACGGAAGGAGCCTCAAAGGCTCTTTCTTTCGCTTCCAAAAAGCCTCTTTTGGTGATTCCTTGCATTGAAATTAACAGCAGAGAAGGCGATATAATCGGATTCAATATCAGAGAAAAAATTGAAAATGGCCTCTCCGCCAAAGAAACAATAAAAGAAATAAACCGGCTTGGCGGTTTTGCGATAATTGCTCACCCTTTCGCCTGGCCGAAAAATTTTAAAGGCAACTTGGAGAAATTTATAATTGAAAATAAAAATCTTTTTTTTGCGATAGAAATTCTAAATGCCAGCGGCCAGGACTGGGCGAACAAAAAATCTTTTGAGATTGTAAAAAAATTCAACATGCCTTATACGGCAGGTTCCGATGCTCACGAAGCCGACTTCATAGGCAAGGCCTTTTTGGAAATTTCAAGAAATTGCCTGACAGCCCAAGAAGTTTTAGAAGAAATAAAAAAAAGAAACGCCCTCGTGAAAGGGGAAAAAGTAAGCTTTTTTATAAGAGTTAAAAATCTTTTTTCAACTAATATCAGAAAACTAAGAAGAGGAAAAATAAAAGTGTAATTTTTAGAGTTTAATCTCAAAAACTTTTAAGCCGTTTATTAAATAAGCGGTTTTTTCGTCCGGAGAAATAACAAAATCTTTAATATCATTTAAATCTTCAAACCTGTATTGCTTTAAAATTTTTCCGGTCTTGTCTAAAACAACGATTCTTTTTTGAGATTGGGTCAAAATATAAAGATAAGAAAAATTGGCTTGAGTGATTATTTTAGCCGGTTTTTCTATATAAGGGAAAAAATCTAAAGCAATATCTTCCTGCGCTTCTCCCTTATAGTATCTTGAAACAGTTTGGTTTTCATTTAAAAGCCACAAAGAGCCGTCAATTGCCATTGAAAGGGGAGTATTTGCCGGTTTTTTTGTTTCAGGACTAAGCCATATTTCTCCTGAAAGGTCAGCAGCTCCTTCTTTGAAAGCAAATTTGATAACTTCTTTTCTGTTTGATTCCAGGAAATATAAATTAGAGCCGAAAACCTCAAAATCAGTAAAATTAAAATCAGAATACGGGTTTTTCTGGTTTTGTGGGATAATCTTTTCTTCTTGATTCAAATACATTATCCGGTTGTTATTGGAAAGTAAGATCGGAAAATCTTTTAAAATAGCTCCAAGCTTTACGCTTTCCGGAATTTCAATGGAATAATCATCTTTTTCCTTGAGATTAAAACCATATATCTTGTTTGACGAGTTGTCCGTAAAATAAAGATTAAAACCCGCTAAAAGTATCTTTTGCGGGGCGAAATTTTTACCTTCAAAATCAAAAACAACATTAGAGCTGGGGTTTTGGATTGTTTTATTTAAAGCAAAAAGCTCTTTTTCGATAGAATTTTTTAATTTTGAAAATTCTCCTTTAATCGGATTATCCTGCCCTAAGAATCCCGCTATCTCTGTCCACGCTTCCTGATAAAGCAAGTTCGCTTTCTTTTCATCCCGATAAATTAAAGCATTTTCAGCTTCGTTCGCTTTGGTTTTTATTTGTTCGAGTTTCTCCTGAAATTTTATTATTTCCTTTTGTTTGCTTTGCTTAGATAAATATAATCCGGTTCCCGATATTACTATTAAGACAAAAATTAGCAGAATAATTTTTTTATAACTGAAAATTTTTAAAAGCGATATTTTTTCGGGAAGGTTAATTTTGATTTTGGGATAGATGTTTTTTGCCTTTTCTTTTAAATAAATTCCGACAGGTTTTATTTTCTTTAAATCTAATAATTTTTTTGAATAAAAAATTAATTTTTCTAAAAGTTTTTTATTAAATATCAGTAATTCTTTTATGTTTCTTGCTTTTATCAGAGCTCCGATAGCGGACAACCTGAAAGCAGGCATTTTAAAATTAATTTTCTTTTTCGAAACAACGGGTTCCCTTACGTTAACAGTTACTTTTTGGGCTGAGTCCAGCGAAATTAAAATAAAAACGCCGGAAATCGCAGATAACAACCCTCTTTTTTTGTTTAAAACATTCTTTATTTCTCCTTCTATGGCTTTTTGGGGCAGATTTTTTTCAAAAACCAATAAAATTTCCGAAAAGAAATCTTCTTTTGAAAAAAGCTCGTAGGCTTCCTTGGTTAAAATTATTATTTTATCTTGAGGGGCTAATTTTCCGGAAATTATTTTCGAAAATATTTTTAAAGGATGGGCTTCAGAAAAAGTTCTTTCCAGTTCTTTTCCGATATCCATTATTTTTCTTTCCCGGCACAATATTACCTTAATATCTCCGACTTTAGTGAAATTCAAATTTAAGTCCCTTAGGCTTATCTGGGCAAAATTTAAATTTCCCAGCCAGTCAACATTTCCCTTTTTTTCCTGGTCTTCCAAAAACTTATTTGCTTCTTTCAGGCTGCTCCTTAGGGAAGCTTCAGCTCCTGACTTAGCTGAAATATGGTAGAAGCTGTTTTTTATCGTTAAAGCCAAGCTGTTCAAGAATTGATAATTCTGGGGAAGGGCATTGGTGAGTTCTCCCACCATATAAAGATTTCCCAGCTTTTGTTCGTAAATATTTTCCGGCTCGTAAACAAAACTGTCAAAGACCAGGTCTTCTTTCTTTTTAGGATTGAAATGGAATTCGAAAATTTGCATAGTTTTATTTTATTCATTTTATTATATTCTATCTTATATATCAAATTACTATTTTTTCGACTGACTATTATTCGTAATTTGTTATAGCGGAATAGATTCCGGCATATCAGATTGCTATTCGGTTGACTATTATGTGCAATTTGCTATAAAGGAAATGTTGTTATTTAAAAAAATAGCAAGGAGAAAAAAAGATGGCGAACTCATTTGTATTGATGAAAACGGAAGAAAAAGACGCTATGGGAAAGCTAAATAAAATTCCGGAAGTTGTAGAAGTTAATTCTCTTTACGGAAAAGAATACAACCTAATGGCAGAAGTTGAAACCGGAAACAGAACTCTTAAAGAGATCATAGAAAAAGAAATTAAAAAAATACCCGGCATGTCCGTTATGAAGATTCTTAATGGCTGTTAAGCCAAAACCTTAATATCGTGGGGGATTAATAAAATCCCCCTCTTTTTTTTAATTTTTGAAGTGTTAAAATAAAAAATCAAGCGCGTAGCTCAGTGGTGGAATCGCTTCTTGCCTAAAGCTTGGACGCGTAGCTCAGCGGTAGAGCGCTTCGTTCACATCGAAGAGGTCAGAGGTTCGAAACCTCTCGCGTCCACACATATCTTTTATTAAATTATCTAAGAGGGCGTAGGTCTGCCCCGTAAACACCGAACAAAAAGAGGTGCTGTTCAAGGTTCAAATCCTGCGGTGCCCATTTTTTATTTCTTTATAACTATTGACAAATTATATTTGAAATGTTATAATTGAAACGTCTTGTGACCGTTAAAACTTCACAGGATAAGCCTTAGGTCGATGCAGGCCTTGTGCCAAAGTCGACCGGAACAGGCTTTTTTTCCAGCCAATAAAACAAAGATTGGTTTATCGGTTGAAAAAAGAGTAATTAGCTCTTTCAAATAAAAATAAAAGAAGAATATAAAAAAAGAAAAAAGGAGAAAAAACAATGAAAGAAAAAAATGATAGATATCTGAACGTAGACGATTTGGTAGTAAGAACAATGGACGCAGGGGGCAGGCTGATGAACGAAGCTGGTCGAATAGTAGAAATAGATAGCGGACAGGCATTCAAGTTAGAAGACGGCAAATGGTGGCCTAAAGACAACCTGGTATTTCTTTGCCACGATTATTCAAACGCAGAAAAACCAGGGGACGCACTGATTGCAGGTTTACCCGCAATCCTGGCTCGTATGACCAAAAGAGACGAATACAAAGACAGAAAAATCAAAGAACTGGAAGACAGGATCAAAAGGCTAGAAGAAAGCCAAAAAAAACCTTAAAACTTGATCCACAAAACTTTTCAATATTCTTCTTTCTTTTTTTTAGCCAATAATTAGATTTATTGGTTAAAAAAAGAGCGGTGCTCTTTGATAACAGAATATGAGGTGATAAAAAAATGGAAGAAAGACTAATATATCGAATAGAAATAAACACTTCTATTTTACCAGAAGTGTTTCAAAAAATTCTTAATATATTAATAGAGGAGAAAAATTTGGCGATCAAAGGCGGTCTTGCAAGAGCAATCTTTTTGATACTAGCCTTTGAAATAGAAAAAAAACCAATAAGTTCTTTTAGGTTAAAAATTGAAGAAAACTTAAAAGATCTGGATTTGATTATTTTTCACTATTTTAGATTGGCGGAAAGCAAAGAGTATCTTTTAAGAAGAGAGGCAACGTTAAAAACAAATCTTTCATCAGTTCTTCAGGAAAACAACATCAGATTTGATGGGCGAGACATCGAACCTATCAAAGGGACCATAATGGATCAAGATTGCAAAAAAAAATTAATCTATAAAATTCTGACAACCAGAGATCTCACAATTAATGAGATTATCCTTATTCCAGAGTGTGGCCGGTGGTACGCTTACTGCACCCAACAGGGATGGCGAGATTTGATTGGAGGAATTGGTGTTTTATCTCCCAACGGATGGAAAACAGTTCGACGAGACAAGGGAAGAATGGTGCCCACAAATTACGGATTATTCCGGCTGTTCAGATTCTTTGTTGAAGGAAAAGTCCGAAAAATATGGCTTCCTCAATGGATGATTAATATCCATTTGACAGAGATGAAACGGCTTCAAGAAGAAGGAAAGCTTCCTGAAGGTGCAACCTTGGGACGATACTCCAGGATTTTAACCAGTCAATTCAGAGACGCAGACGAAGAAATTAAACTTCGTTGGATGCAACTATTAAACAGTCTGGGCTTTACCGACTTAGCTTCCTTCGACGACTATGCCAAAGAACAAGAACTCTTAGATGGCTTGAACAATGAATTTGACTTTGAGGATCAGGTACTGTTAGAAACGATAATAGAAAAAACTCTAGTCGAAAGAAAAGAAAAACAAGAATCCAAACATTTGAGAAATCAACAAATGGAAAAGTGTGAAGAACATCTTTTTGAAGAAATTTACTGCGAAAACTGCCAGTCAGTTACTGGTTGTAAAATCAAAAAATGTGTTCTTTGTAATCGGGTTGAAGCGTCAGAACTTTTATTCTGCAACAAAATTTTTCAAGAAAGCGACTGGACAAAAGAAGAAAACGCTCTTATAAATTTCCCGAAATATTATGAGCTCAAATGTGGAACGCAAATAGCAATGCAGACGATGCCAATTATAGTGAAAAATAAATAATCTCTTTTTCTCCTCTTTTTTCTTTTTTAAAACCTGAACAAGGTTTTTTTTGTTTTTTTATCCCGATAAATTGGGGTTAAACGTACCGTTTAATTAGCACTCTTGACAAGCGAGTGATAATCTATAAAATGGAGTTATATGAAAATGACCAAGCGCCAGGAAAAAATTTTAAACGGCATAATCAAGGAATATATCCATTCCGCCTTGCCCGTTAGTTCGCAAGTTTTAGACGAGAAGTATAATTTTAAACTTTCCACGGCTACCCTTAGGAACGAAATGCAGGCTTTGAGCGATTTGGGATATCTTTTACAGCCCCACACTTCAGCCGGCCGGATTCCGACCGACAAGGGCTACCGTTTTTTTGTTAATCAGATTCTTGAAAAAGAGCTTCCCGAATTTGATGAGAAAAAGAAAATGGACATTAAAAAGGAGTGCAAAGAGAAAAAAGACGATTCTTTCAGATTCGTCCAGAAGGCCACTAAAATACTGGCCGATAACTCTTCTAACTTAGCCCTAAGCCATATCTTAAATGAAGATTTTTTTTGGAAAGAGGGCTGGGACGATGTTTTTACAGAACCGGAGTTTAGGGAAACCGATTTTGTCTTAAGGTTCGCTAAAATCATAGATTCCTTTGAAAAAAATATTGAAGGCATAACTTCTGAATTTTCCGATGATTTAGGCGTCTTTATCGGCAGAGAAACTCCTTTTTTAAAGAATGATGATTTCAGCATCGTGGTTTCCGGGTTTAAGTGTCCCGATTCCAAAAATAAAGGAATATTCGCCATCGTTGGCCCAAAAAGGATGAATTATAATAAAAACATTTCCATTATTAATTTGGTTAATCAAATCTTTAAAGAATTTTAAAAATATGGATAAAAAAAGAAATAAAAAACTCGCTTTTGGCGAAAGTAAGGCGGAGAAACCCTCTTGCGCTAAAGCTACGGCGGGCGAAGAAGAAAAAAATCAGCCTATTGCAGGAACGGCTACAGGAGAAAAAAAAGTTTCGACTGAGGAACTTCAGAAGCAGCTGGAAGAATGCCAGAAACAAAGAGACGATTATCTGAAAGGATGGCAACGCTCCCAGGCGGATTTTATAAACTATAAAAAAGACGAGACGGCCAGGATGAAAGAACTTTTAAAATACGGCAGCGCGGGACTGATTTTGGGTTTTCTGCCCACTCTGGATAACTTTGAGAAAGCGGAAAAAGAAATACCCAAAGAACTTCAGGATAATCAATATTTTCAGGGGATGCTCCAAATAAAAAAACAAATTCAGGACTTTTTGAAAAATCAAGGGATTAAAGAAATAGAATCAATCGGAAAAAAAGTAGACTTGAACTTTCATGAGATAGTGGGAGAAGTTGAAATAAAAGACAAGGAATCAGGTATTATTATAGAAGAGACACAAAAAGGTTATTTATTTGAAGATAAGTTATTGCGTGTCGCGAAAGTTAAGGTCTCAAAATGAAATTCGAAATAGTCAAATAATATAATATAAAATAATCTAACTAAACAAAAACATGCCAAAAATAATAGGTATCGATTTAGGGACAACTTATTCGGCCATGGCCGTTGTTGAAAGCGGAGAGCCGAAAATCATTGAAAATCACGAAGGCGCCAGAACAACTCCTTCGGTGGTTGCTTTAGCTAAAAACGGAGAGCGATTAGTCGGGGTGACGGCTAAGCGCCAGCAAATTACCAATCCCAGAAATACGATTTACTCCATTAAGAGATTAATCGGCCGGAAGTACTCGGATGTTGAAGTCCAAAGAGACAAAAAACTCCTGCCCTACGAAATCAGGAAATCGGCTGATGATGAAGGAGTGGATGTAAAAATGGGAGACAAATGGTTAAAGCCGGCCGAAGTTTCAGCAATGATTTTACAGAAATTAAAAAGAGATGCTGAAGAAAAGTTAGGCGAGAAAATCGAAGAAGCCATCATTACCTGCCCGGCTTATTTTGATGATTCCCAGAGAAAAGCCACGAAAGTTGCCGGAGAAATAGCAGGATTTAAAGTTAGAAGGGTTATCAACGAACCTACTGCCGCGGCTTTGGCTTACGGTTTAAGTAAAAAGAAAAACGAGCAGATAGCTGTCTATGATTTTGGCGGAGGTACTTTTGATATTTCCATTTTAAACGTAGGGGGCGACACAATAGAAGTTATTGCTACCGGCGGAGACACTCATTTGGGAGGCGATGACTTTGACCAAAAAATAATGGACTGGCTCGTTGATCAATTTAAAAAAGACAATGGCATTGATTTATCGAAAGATGAACTGGCTCTGCAGAGATTAAAAGAAGCTTCCGAAAAAGCCAAAATAGAATTGTCCACTACCATGGAAACGGAAATTAATCTTCCTTTTATCACTTCCGATGCTTCAGGTCCCAAACACCTTTATTACAAAATGAGCAGAGCTCAGCTTGAAAACTTGGTTAAAAGCTACATTGACCGCTCAATTGAATTAATGGAAAGAACTCTTATCCAAGAAGCCAAAATGAAAACTTCGGAAATCGAAGAAATAGTTTTAGTTGGCGGCCAGACCAGAATGCCTAAAATTAGGGAGGAAGTTAAGAAATTTTTCGGCAAGGAACCTTATATAGACATTAACCCGGATGAAGTTGTAGCAGTAGGCGCTGCCGTGGAAGGCGGAATTTTGCAGGGAGAAGTAAAAGATGTTTTGCTTTTAGACGTTACGCCTTTATCCTTAGGAATTGAAACGTTGGGTTCGGTAAACACGGTTTTAATTCAAAAAAATACCACGGTTCCCACAGCTAAAACTCAGGTATTTTCTACCGCGGCTGACAACCAAACCTCGGTTGAAATTCATGTTTTACAGGGAGAAAGGCCAATGGCCAAAGACAATAAAACCTTAGGCAGATTTATGCTGGACGGCATTCCGCCTTCACCAAGAGGGCTTCCCCAGATTGAAGTTGTTTTTGATATTGACGCCAACGGCATTTTGAATGTTTCCGCCAAGGACAAAGCTACCGGTAAAGCCCAATCAATCAGGATTGAAAGTTCAATCGGTATTTCCAAGGATGAAATCGAGAAAATGAAAAGAGAAGCGGAGTTGCACGCCGAAGAAGACAAAAAGAAACAGGAACTTATCGGGTTGAAAAACCAGGCCGATAATATAATTTATGTTTCCGAAAAAACCTTAAGGGAAAATAAAGACAAAGTTTCTTCTGAAATAGCCAAAGAAATTCAGGAAAAAGTTGATGACTTGAAAAAAGTTAAAGACGGCGAGGACGCCACGGCAATAAATGATAAAATGTCGGAATTGTCCCAGGCCATCCAGAAAATCGGCGCTGAAATGTATAAGCAAAAACCCGAAGATAAAAAAGGACCGGAAGAAGGACAATACAAGGAGAAATAAGAAGTTCGCAAATAAAATCTTAAAGTACCGACTCTTAAAATCCCAGCGAGATTTTAGAATCTGCGTTCTCGTCTCGCCATTCCGCTGAGCGGAAACCGTGCTGGCGAGACTCCGAAAGCTACTTTAAGATTTATTAGCTCGCTTAAAGGGAGGAGGAAAAAAATATGAAAAAAGTTTTAACTCTTTGCATAGTTCATCAAGAGCCAAAAATATTGCTGGGAATGAAGAAAATCGGCTTTGGAAAGGGCCGATGGAATGGTTTTGGGGGGAAGGTTGAACAAGGTGAATCTGTTGAAAAAGCAGCCAAAAGAGAATTATTGGAAGAAGTTGGCATTACAGCTAAAGATATTCAGCGTTTGGGCGTGCTTGATTTTAGCTGGAGAGATAAGCCCCAAGATTTGGAAGTTCATATTTTTAAAGCCAATAATTTTTTAGGCGAACCTGTAGAAAGCAATGAAATGATTCCTCAATGGTTCAATACGAATAAAATCCCGTTTGATAAGATGTGGCAGGATGACAAGCATTGGCTTCCCCTGTTTCTGGCCGGGAAAAAATTTCGCGGTAAATTTATTTTTGACGACTTGGATAATATTTTAAACTATTCATTAGACGAAGTAGAAGAGATATAATAAAAGATAAAACATGAAATACGATAAGCTCGTCAGGGATAAAATTCCAGAGTATATAAAGAAGAAAGGCGGAACGCCAATCATTCATATCGCTAATAACGAAGAATATTGGAAAAAACTAAAAGAAAAATTGCTGGAAGAGATGAAAGAATTTTTTGAAGATGAAACCATAGAAGAGATGGCCGATATTCAAGAAGTGATTGACGCTATATCTAATTATAAAAAATTCAATAAAAAGCAGATTGAATCAGAAAGAAAGAAAAAAATAAAAGAACGAGGAGCATTTAAGAAAAAAATAATCTTGGAAGAATCGTAAAATCTTTCCAAGTAAAATAGAAACAGAAGAGATATAATAAAAATATGAAAGATTATTACAAAATTTTAGGAGTTGAGAAGAGCGCCACTGATAAAGACATTAAAAACGCTTTTTATAAACTAGCTCATCAGCATCACCCTGATAAGGGCGGAGACGAAAAAAAGTTCAAGGAAATAAACGAGGCTTATCAAGTGCTTTCCGATAAGCAAAAAAGAGCCCAGTATGACCAGTTTGGCCAGACTTTCGACCAGGGAGGTCCTCAAGGAGGCCCGGGCGGTGGGTTTGGCGGTTTTGATTTTTCCCAATGGCAACAGCAACAACAGGGTTTTGGCGGTGGCGGTGAACAAGGATTTAATTTTGAATTCGGGGATTTTGGCGATATTTTTGAGCAGTTTTTTGGCGGAGGATTCGGAGAGGGCAGGGCTCGCCAGAAAGACATGAATCGCGGCCGGGACTTCCAGGTTGAATTGGAGATTAATTTAGAAGACACTTTAAAGGAAACGGAAAAGGAAATTATTTTGGAAAAAAATACGGCTTGTTCCCGTTGCGCAGGCAAAGGAGGGGAACCCGGTTCTAAACTTAACGAATGTTTCTCTTGTAGGGGCACAGGACAGGTCCAGCAGATAAGAAGAACGGTTTTGGGAGATATTACCCAATATATTGTTTGTCCCGAATGTAAGGGGGCAGGTTCCAAGCCGGATAAACCCTGTAATGTTTGCCGAGGGGAGGGCAGGATTTTTGAAAGGGAAAAAATAAAAGTTTCAATTCCGGCCGGAGTGGACACCAACCAGCAGCTCAAAATTAAAGGCAAAGGAGATGCCGGCAGACGGGGAGCTAAAGCAGGGGATTTATATATCCGGCTTTTAGTCAAGAAACATCCGGTTTTCAAAAGAAAAGAGGATGATTTGTTTATTACTCATCCCATATCTTTTTCCCAGGCAGCCCTGGGAGCTGAAGTTGAGGTTCCCACCCTTGAGGGCAAGAAAATTTTATTAAAAGTACCGGAAGGCACGGAAACAGGAAAAATTTTTAAAATTTCAGGCAAAGGCATCCCTCATTATTCGGGATATGGCCGGGGAAATTTATATATAACTCTCATAGTTAGAATTCCGAAAAGATTATCGAAAAAACAAAAAGAACTCTTGGAAAAATTAAAAGAAGAGGGGATGTAATTTCACCCTTCGATGGGTTCAGGGTGACACTGAGCGAAGCCGAAGTGTTAAATTGTAGATTGTAGATTGAAAAAATCGCCAATAAAGCGCCTGCCGATAGGCAGGGTTTTTAGTTTGACAAATAATAAATTATTGTATTATAGTATAAACGGTGATAGATGATGGAAGATCAATATGTTGAAGGAAAAGAAATTATAGTCGGTTTCAGCGGCTTATTGGAAAAAGTAGTATTAAGAGGAGGGCCTTCTGTAGTTAAACAGTATGTTCGATTGGCAGAAAAAGCAGCAGAAATGTTAAACGTACCTTTAAAAGATTTAACAGGAAACTCAAAAATAGGAGTTGTTTCTTTGGAGAGAGATGAATATCCTGTTTTTACGATGAGAGACAGAGTTCGTTTTAAAGGTAAATCTTTTTCTGAAGTGAAAGAGAGATTGGAAAAAATGATGAAACATATGTCATCGTCTGATCCGGTAGTTATTATAGGAGACTATCTCAACGCAGAAGCAACGTTCAAGAACGAAAAAGAATTAGCAAATGTACAAGAAGCAGCGTTGGAGCTAAAAGAAAAGCATAATCTCGCCAATTCATATTTTGCACCATTTTACAGTGCGACGGACTTGCTTGAAGATGCTTACAGAACAGGAAGGATTGATCCGAAAGAAGGTTTTGTAAAGGTTACCGCTATTCATTTTTGGCTTCCCCCTTTTAAGAGAGGTTTCCTGAAGGAAATAATCGTTGAATGGTCAGTAACCATTCATTGCAAAGTAAACAGAAAAAAGATCGAAGTTCCCATCGATCTACGCTGCAATCCTCCAAAAACATTTATAAAGACCACAAAATCATCAATATATATAGGCTCGCTAGATTAAATTGCGAGCTTTTTTATTTCAAAATTTGCTCCGCCAGGATGGGCGCAATTTAGAAGACCTTACTTGACAAAATTATTGTTTTATTGCAATATATAAACATTGGATAAGGAGGAAATTAAGAATGATACAAGCATATGTTTGGCCGGTGATTGGAATTATTTTGGCGCTTGGAATAATTTTTATAGTGATGGGAATATACATGCGCTCGCATAAGAAAAAGATGATTTTTACTACCGCAGCACTTTTTATAACAGGAATTTTGTTTATTGTTATGTCTGTAGTAAAAATTATTATCTCTATCTAGAAAAACTCATGCACCGAAAGTCAAAATGACTAGGTGCTTTTTTTTATTTCCGAAACCTTCATCTCAAAATCGCATTATTAACATTTTTTTGTTATAATAAAATAATAATGAACTCTTCTTGTCTTTTCTCGGAAAAAAATAAAACCAGAATTGTCTAGGGAATAGGAAGCGAATGCAACTTGAAATGCTGTAAACACTGCAGTATTGATTTTAAAGATAAAACAAAAGGTAAGAAAGAAGATTATCTGAGGGCTTTGAGGGGTATGGAAGAAGAAGTGGGCGAAATTTATATCTCCGGGGGCGAACCGTTGCTCTCGGATTTTGTTTACGACCTTATAAAAACCGGAAAAAAACACGATATTTTGATGACCCTGGGGACGAACGGGATGGCTATCGACGAAGAAAAAGTGAAAAAATTAAAAGAAGCGTGGCTGGATAAAATTTTTGTCAGCTTGGACCATTATCAGGAAGAAAAGCACAATTTTTTAAGGGACGGGAAGGTTTTTGACAAAGCGGTAAAAGCCATAGAATATTTAAAAAAATACGGAATATATATAAGAATAGACAGTATAATCTGGAAAGAAAACTATAAAGATTTGGATAATTTCGTAAATTTCTATAAAGAACGAGGAGTTGATGAAATAGCTTTCGCCTGGGTAGTTAAGGTAGGAAGGGCAATGGAAAATCTTAACATTCTTCCTCCTAAAAGCGAGTATTTTAAAATTGGTGACAATTCGAAAGAGCTGAAAGAAAAATATAATAATACTTTGAAAATTTCTTATCACAGGTTTGGTCATTTCGACAAAAGTTGCAAAGATTGTTTGGGTGGGAGAAAAATTTTTTATATCAGCCCGTCCGGAAGGTTAAGCCCTTGTTTTTGGATTACAACCTTGTTGCCGGAATTTTTTACGGAAAAAAATATTTTTGAAACAAATTTTTCCGAATTATTAAGAGATAAATCAATAGAAAAGTTTATAAATGCGGAAAAAGAAAGATACGAAAAATTTGGTCCCGGGTGTCCCGCAATATGCGTAATTGAAAACGGAAAATTTCATTCAAAAGACCCTCTTTTTTATTGACAAATCGTTGATTTAAGGTAAGAAAGACAAAGAGGAGGATTTGAATGGAAGGAACCTTAAAAATTTCAGAAAAACAAAAAGTTTTTTCCAAAGATTATTTTTATGGCAGAATAAATTCTAATTATCAAAATTACGACTGGTACGACAACGACCAACGCTGGGATTTCATTATCAAAAGAATAAAAAATCTAAGTTGCGGAGGAAAAATTTTAGATATCGGCTGCGCATTCGGTTTTTTTCTGAAAAGAATCGCTCCGTTTTTTAATGAAGTTCACGGTGTCGATATCTCCGAATTTGCGATAGAAAGAGCAAAAAAACAAATTCCTTCTGCAAAACTCATAGTTTCAGATATTGAAGCTGAATCTTTACCCTATCCGGATGGTTGTTTTGACGTGATAACGGCTTTTGATGTTTTAGAGCATACCCAATCTATTGATAAATCCATAGCTAAAATAATTCCAAAACTGAAAGAAAAAGGGTATCTAATTATTTCTCTTCCTGTAAAGGATATATTGGGAGGCAGGATTTTTTCCTTTTTCGACAAAGACATTACTCACGTCAGTGTTCCCGCTAAAAAGCAATTATTTGACATTATTAAAAAAAATAACCTGCAAATCATTGAAAGATATTTTTTCTTTTCAGGATTATCTTATAGAATACCGGTTCTGCCGTTCGGCATCGAATTATATCTGCAAAAAGAATAATCTGCCAAAATTTTGCACCATAGCATATTAATGGTGCTTTTTTATTGATAAATCGCTTGTTTCGAACAAGAAAGATACAATAATTTTTTATTTGAAAAATTTTAAAAATAGCGGTATGGTGATGGTGATTTAATAAAACAGACATGGAAATTAAAAAATCCCGAAATTTAAACGATATTCTCAGAAAAAACAAAAATATTATAAAAGTGGTAAATGAAAGCTCCGCTGCTTTAAACAATGAAAGCAGAGCTTTAAAATTGCTTAATGGTTGTTGCGCTCCAAAACTACTTTTAAAATCCGGTAAATCATTAACGATGGCAGATATAGACGGACGACACTTGTCAGAAATTAAAATAACATTAAAAGTGATAAAACAATTGGCGGCGGCGTTAAACAAAATACATTCTTATAGAAAAGGAGACAAGTGTTTTATCCATGGCGATTTGCATAAAGATAATATAATTTTGACAAAAAATGGAATTATTTTTCTTGATTTTGTTAAATCAAGATTCGACGATCCATTGATAGATGCTGCGGCTGTCGAAATTCATATCACCGGCAATAAAAGACTTTTAAGATGTTTTTATAAAATATTTCACGCAAAAGAGAACAGAAATAAAATTGATTTTTATAAAATCAGGCACTGTCAAAGTCATTTAGAATGGGCTGAAAAAGAAGGTTTTTTAAACTTGGCAGAAAAGTCAAAGAGGATAATTCGGGAAACAAACATGGAACTAGTGGATAAGGAAGGTTTTGATTTTTTAGGAATTTTCCTGCTTAAAGATATAAACGGCATAGAGGATTTTGTTGAAAAATCGAAAGAAGGATATTTATCAAGAAACAACAGCTATTATTCCGAAAAAACAATAAAAGAATGTTCTGATGAAAGAGAATATTGTTCAAGATTATTGCCATTACAGGGGAAAAAGGCTTTTGTGATAGCCGAAAGAATGTTAAATAACAGTTGTCGTGTTTATTACAACGAATATCTTGCTTTATTAAAATCTGAAAAACAAAGCAATAATAGAAATTTTGAACTGGCAAAAATATGCTTAGAAGAAGACGCAAAAAGATTAATAAGTGCACTCGAAAACAAAGCCGTTTGTTCAGCAAAAAATAAACTACCAATCTCTGAAAAATTGACAGAAAGCCGGTTTATCGAAGCAGATAATAAATGGATTTTATACGACACGATCAAGCATTTCCCTAAAACCAAGCACATTATAAATCTTTTATACGGAGCAATTTTAATTGGTCCTTTTTTCAAAGCAATTAAAAGAATAAATTATACGCCGGTTTTATTCGGAACACATGATCAAAAATCACAAAAACTTGTAAAAAATGGCACTATAAAAAATATAAACAAAATAATTTTACAGGAAGATTTAAGAAATTTACCAAAAGAAATAACCGTTGTCGATGATAATATAGGCACAGGAAAAACATCGGAGGCGCTAAAAAAAACTTTTGCTTTTTCAGGAAAAAAAATAAAAATTGGCAGCATTGAAATGAGCTGGACTTATTATGATCAAGTAAAAACCGGCGCAAGAAAAACTGAAATATTTAATATAAAATCCATAGATTTTCCAACTTTCCGCGATACGAGACATCACGTAACGGCAGAAAGGCTTATTAATGCTTTAAGAAAAAGCGGAGACGAATACTTGAAAGAATTAAAATCACTAGGATTTCATAATAAATTTATTTCCGATGACATTCTCCTTTTTAACAGAGGAAAATCTATAACCGAACGACATAATCAAAAGTTTAGGGCTTATTTGAAAAAAACAACCAATTTTATACTGAGTATGGATTTAATGAAAAAACGCGTCAGATATTTAGAAAAAGAACCTACCGATAAAGCTATTAATATTATTAGAGATTATGAAACAGTAAATATAATAGATATTGATAGGTATCAGGGGAAGAAACCAAATTTTGGTCTTATTAAAAATATTCTTAGGATAAAAAATTGTAGGGTCGGTGGGGGAGTGAAAACCAAAGAAGATATTAAGCAATTATTGGGTTTGGGCGTTAAAAAAGTAATAGTTGGCACTTATGCCAGCGAAAAATTATTGAGAGGTTTCCCTAAGGATAAGATTATTATCGCCCTGGATTCAATAGACAGAAAAAGTGGAGAGAAAAAGAATATTCCTTTTTTAATGAAGAAACTTGAAAATTATTGTGACGAATTTCAGTATGTTTGCGTAGAAACCGACGGAAAGATGAAGGGAGGCGACCTCAATAATGCGATTAAGTATTCAAAGCTGACTAAAAATAAATTTAATTGCGTTGGGGGGATATCTTCCAAGCAAGAAATGTTAGAACTAAAAAAACATAACATTGGCTGTGTTGTGGGGAGAGCTTTACAAAATGACTACTTTAACTAAAGCAATAATATTTGATCTTGATGGGACGCTTCTTTTAAGAAGCGATAAAAATTGGAAAACAGACCAGTTGGTTTTATGGTTGAGATATAATGGAGTCAAGAATCCCGAACAAACAATAAGAAATGGAAGATGTAATCGTTAAAAAATCTAAAATACACGGGAGGGGAGTTTTCGCTAATAAAGATTTCAAAAAAGGCGAGATTGTCATTAAGTACAATCTTAAAAAATTAACGGAAGAAGAGTTTAATAATTTATCAGAAAGAGGAAAACATTATACTTCAAAAGAAAATAGAGAATATTTATTATTTCCATCGCCAGAAAGATATGTAAACCATTCTTGTAATCCCAATACTAATCCTATTAATAAATGCGATGTTGCTATCAAAGATATTAAAAAAGGCGAAGAAATAACCACAGATTATTCAAAAGATAATGTCCCTGGTTTAAATATGAAGTGTAATTGCGGGGATAAAGATTGTAAAAAGATAATTACCTAAAATAAATCCATAAAATAAAAAATCGCCTCAGAAATTATCTTCATTGGCGATATTATTTTAGACATACATTGAAGGATCTTTTTTTTCGGCACCAATCGATTTTGCCAGCACTTGTCTGATTTCGCAGTCTATTCTTATTTCTTCTTCGAGTTGGATCATTTGTAAATAAGCAATCGAATTTCGGTGGACAGTTGCGGTTATTGCCGCAAATTTTTTGTAATGGGGCATCTTTTTTCTCAAGAACCGGGAAGTGTGCGCCCATTTGTCCATATCCGTATTGACAAAGAAATCAGTCAGATCTTCAACTTCTTTATCGTTTAAACTCAGTTGCATTATTCTTTCGTTTTCATTGAAAAAATAATCTAAAAATTTTTCAACGATTCTTTTGCTTGATTCGATGGTGATATTTATTAGCTGCCTGCTAAATTCAGCATTCGGATTTTCCGGAGATTGGTTTTCTCAATTTTAGGATAAGCATGAACGATATTTAAAGCCTCCTTATTGATTCCCTTATCCTTAATTATTCCAACCAACCGCTCAACCTTCTTTTTGTCTGCCGTCATTTATTTACCTCCATAGTGTCAAAGTATAACATCTAAAAATTATTTGTCAATTAATACCTTGATGAATTTTGGCGTTTTTTTGTTTCCCCTTCGGCCAGTTGGCGGACATGGCCGGTTTTTTATTTGACGCAGTGGCAAACTTGAGCTATTTAATAATTAGAACATGAAAAATTAAAAACGTTGGTGAGAAAAATGAGGAAAGTAATAATTTGTATGATAATGGCATTGTTGGTTGTCCCTTTTTGGACGGCCAGCGCAAAGGCAGATTTTACATTATCATTCGAAGGGAAAGCATCGATAGCCGGTTACCGGGAAGCGGGCAAACCTTTTGCTTGGAATATTATCAAAAATTGCACCATATCTTTCTATTTTACTAAATGGATAGCTATAAAACTTACTCCGTTTTGTTGGTTTTCATTAAGAAACGGTCAATTATTAATCTGTGGTTCCGAGGGCAACTATACTTACACTGATGGAACAAGGATAAAGGGTTTTCTGATATTTCCCGATGGCGTCTGGACCATCGGTGGCGTATAAATAAAGGGTGAAAATTCACCCTCTTTTTTATTTGACCCCGCTAAGCGGGGTTTGACAATATCTTTTAAAAAAAATAATATCAAGAAAAGGAGGAAATAAAATGTTCCTTAAAAAAAATAAAAAAGGAAAAAAGAAGGAGTTTAAACCCTTAACAGATAAAGAAATAAAAAAACGCCTTGAAAAAATAAGGAAGATGGATCCCGAAGAGATAATGCCAGGACGTCACGGGGGCTGCGACGTTATAATGTAAATAAGCGGATATAAACCGCTTTTTTTATCGATTAAGGAAGGTGATTGTAAAATGAGCTGGAAACATCCACCGAAAATTTGCCAATGGGATATTACTAAAAATTGTAATCTTAGATGTTCCCATTGTCGGGCTATTGGTTTGAGAAAAATAAAAAACGACCTTGATTTGGAAACCGTAAAATCAATTCTGGAACAATTAATTTCGTTATCTCCGGAAGTCGTATTGGTTATAGCGGGCGGCGAGCCTCTTTCTAGAAAAGATCTAAAGCAGATTCTTGTCTGGTATAATAAAAATTCGGAATCTCCCCATATAGAAATTTTAAGCAACGGCATTTTAATTGACGAAAATAACGTAAAATGGCTGAAAGATACTGTAAAAGGTTTTAATATCAGCCTGGAAGGAGCTGAGGAAAGGATTAATGACGCCATCAGAGGCAAAAGTTCTTTTAAAAAAACCTTGCGAGGAATTTCTATTTTGACAAAAAACGATTTATTGGTAAGCGTCCGAATGACATTTTTGGACCAAAAAGAAGAAGATGTCGAGAAGTTGATGAGACTTCTGCCGGAAATAGGAGTCAAAGCTTTTAATTTCCGCCACGTGGTGCCGGTTGGTCAGGCTCAGGGAATGCAGGTTTCAGCCTTGCAGTATAAAAAATTATCCAAGAAAATCTGGAGCTTGGGCAAAGATTTGGGTTTAAAAATCGGATTTAGCGACCCTTTTCCGGAAATTTTAGTCAATAAAGAGCTCCAAAAGCAGTACGAAAATTATGCGGGCTTGAAAGACGGAAAAGCCGTTGGCGGTTGTTCTGCCGGATTCAGCCTTTTATATATTGATCCGGAAGGAATAGTCAGGGTATGTCCTTATTTCCCTTTGAAAGTTTCTGACGCTAAGAAAAATTCGTTGGAAAAAATTTGGTTTAAAAACAAGACGTTAGAAAGAATCAGATGGATGCGCTCATCGCTTGAGGGGAAATGCGGCTCTTGTCAATACAAGTTTGCCTGCGGCGGTTGCCGGGGTGCAGCTCTGGCAACAGGGAATATTTTTGGAGAAGATCCAAGATGTTGGAACAATATCTAGCGGCAATTTTAATTAAGCCGCTTTTTTATTTTGTATAATCTATAAATAAAAAATTAAGATTCTTTAAAAAAATAACGAGCAGTATTATTATAACTGCTCATATTAGGATATTGTTTTATATTTAAATTTAAATGTACAAAAGGGAGGAAAGGGGAGGATAAAGGAATTTCTCCTCGGTTAGAAAAGATAGGAAAAATTTTCTTTATCCTGCCTTTATATTATTTTAGTAATCGTTTATTTTTTGTCAAGAGTAGATATTTTATAATATATATTTGACAAAATAGAAATTAATGTGGTATAATATAGGGGTATTGATTAAGTGAGGTTCATTTAATCAATGCAATGTTCCTTGAAAAATTATAAGGACAGAAGAAGATAGAAAAAACATGAAAGGAGAGTGAAAAAATGGAAGCAAAATATTGGATAGTGGGAATAGTATGCATAATTGCAGTAATAATTCTTATTATTGCAGGAATATACATTGGAACTCAGAACGACATAATAGGAAAAGACAATGTCATTGAGGAAAAATACGGCAATATCGAAGCTTGTCTTCAGCAAAGAAACGACTTAATACCTCGCGCAGTAAAAGTTGCTAAATTTTCGTTAGATATCCAGAATCAAATAATTACAAACTATACAAAATTAAGACAGGATTATCAACAAGCAATTGATCATGGCAATTTGGATCAAATAGATAAATCAGAAGAAGCTTACCAAGCTTTTGAAAGCGATCTAAGATCTAAAATACAAATTCAAGTGGAACAAGTGCCAAACATTGACATAACTGAATTAACAAACGTTATGTCGTTGATGGATAGCTGCGAAAGGGTATTAAGGACCGCAAGAATTGATTTCAATGGAGCTGTTAAGGATTATAATAATGCGATAGAACAATGGCCTGGAAATATGTGGGCTAAAGGATGGGGATTTTATCCCAAGCAGATGTTTAACGCCACTGCTGGAGCGGAAAATCCACCAGAAATAGACTTGCCTTAAGAGGTGAGAATATGGGAAATAAACCATCCAAACTGATTGTAGTATTCACGGCAGTTTTAATTTTTATTGCCGGATATTTCGTAATGAATTCTACCATAGCCAGACTATCTCAGCCAAAGAGAGATGTTCTCATTGTGGGAACATCCACTCCTTTTCCGCCCTTTGAATTAAGGACGGGTAAAGACATTATAGGCTTTGATATTGATATCGCAAAAAAAATCGCAAACAAACTCCAAAGAGATTTAGTAGTCCAGGATTTTTCCGATTTCGACGCCCTATTTCCGGCGTTAAAAACCGGAACCATAGATATGGTGGCAGCGGGAATCACGATCTGCGACGAAAGAAATGAAATAGCTGATTTTTCAGACCCATATTATCAAACATCTCAAGCCATACTTGTGATGCAAGGAAGTAATTTTTCCGAAAAAGCAAATTGTACTCCCGAAGATTTCGCCGGTTTCAAAATAGGTTATCAAACACAAACAACCAGCGAATTCTGGGTGACAGAAAACATAATCGGAAAAGTTGACGTAACAAGTTGCGAATCTTTTAATGATACGCAAATGGGTCTTCAGCTTTTGAAATTCAAAGCCGTAGATCTGATAATCATAGACAAGCCGGTAGCGGAAAGTTTTGCCAGATTGAATCAAAATATGGAAGTTGCAGGTACCATTGAAACCAATGAAAGCTATGGATTTGTTGTGCAGGAGGGAGATCTTCAGGGTCTTTTACCGGTTATCAATCAAATCTTAGCCGAGATGAAGAAAAATGGTGAATATGACCAACTGATAGATCAATGGTTTGGAGGCGTCAGTCAATGAAGGCTTTAAAAATATTACCAATAATTATAATTTTGGTGGCAGGAGCTTTTATTGCAAATCAAGCCAAAGCCGATCAGGGCGATTCGGTCAGAGGACGTTATGTTTATGATGAAGCCGACAGGCTTAAAACCGAATCAGAATTAACCTTGAGTAACTATCTTTTGGGAATAGATCAAAGAACCGGATATGAACTGGTGCTAGTTTTTTCGACATCTAAAATGGACGATCAGCAAATAATAGATTGGTTCAATCAGCACGGCGTGGGAAAAAAGGGAAAAGATACTGGAGCTGCTCTGTTTGTTTTTCCGGACAATTCCTGGTTTATGGCAATCGGGTCCAATAACGACAAAGTTACCGTGCCTTATTCAAAAACCTACGGAGACAAAATTCTGAAAGATCTCGGAGACGACTTCACTTTATCGATTCTGAGATACGTGGATGCTATAGGCAAGAAAATAGACGAACCTGGAATGGATAAAATAGCCGTTGATTGGGTTGGTTCAAATCTGGACCTAATCTTGGGCTGGGCAGCAGTTATTTCTTTTATTGTATTTTTAGTCCAGCAAATTGATGGTTTTCAATGGCACGATTTTATCATACCGGGAATTCTGATGTTTGTTTTTCTTGTTTTTGTAGGAGCAAACGTCCTCATGGTTTCTTACAGCTCAGGACATTACACAGACTACGGAATTATAACCGACACTAAAAAAGACAGCTATATGTATGTTACTTATATAATGGTGGGCAAAACTATGGTTCCCGTATATCATACGGTATACACAAACGATGTCAGAATTTTGGGCTACAACCTGAAAGAATACGGTTATCACTTTTCTACTACGGATTTCAACGGAGCTTGGGACCATAATACTGGAGAGATAGATTCGTTGTCGATTCACCTAAAGAGCGGAAGTCTTGACGGAGCAGATAGCATAAACGATTTTTCCGGCGGAAAAATGATTGGAGACGGTGCGTGGGGTGGAAAATAAACCCCAACTATTCTTTAAAATCGGCCACTTTATGTGTGCCGCTTTTTTATTGACAAAATAAAAATTATGTTCTAATATACAAATAGTTTATGGAGGTTTTAAAATGGAAAAAGGAATAATAGTTATAGAATCTATAAGAATAAGCTATGCTAAAACTTATGGAGCGAAAAAACTCTTCGAAATAGAAGGATACAGTTTCTTCAAAAATTCCGAAGAGACTTGCTTTGGGGTCATTATCAAAGAAGGGATTGCTCATTACAACATAGTGAAAAATTACGCAAGCGCATCTAGCGGTTTCACAGAAAGCATGGTAGTAATTACAGATACTAAAGGAACTACCTTGGATCTCGCAATAGTGGTAGGCAAAAGAGAGAGTGAAGAAGTAAAAACACTAAAAAGCGGGGAATTAATATCGGTTCTTTTAGGTCACGCTAAGAAAATAAGTGAAGAAATAAGACAAGAAGAAAAAAGGAAGAAAAGGGAGGAAAAGGATCAAGAAGAAAAAAAGAAAAAATAATAGGTATAATTATATACCTATTTTTTATTGATCCCGTTTGGCTGGGTTTGACAAATTATATAAAAAATGTATAATATTTAATTTGGAGGGAAAATTAGGTGAGGTTCATCTAATTAAGCTCCTTGAAATAATAAAAAGGAAAAAAACAGAAAAGACATGAAAGGAGAGAAAGTTATGAAAGAAATCATGAAAAGAGTTTGGGCAGTTTTAATCATCTGCCTATTAACGCTGGTATTTCCAGTAGGCGCAATGCCTGCTAGTGCAACCGAAACACTGTCTGCAATTGGAGGAAATCAAGTCCTTGCCATAACGCTATTTGGCATAGATCTTTTCTTCCTGCTTGGTCTTATAATGATCATAACAGTAATATTATTATTGATCGGACTCGGCATAAGAATTGTAAGACCGCTAGAAAAAGGATTAATTGAAAGGATGGGAAGATTCAAAGAAGTAGCAGGGCAAGGCATTCACTTTATGATTCCGTTAGTAGACAAAATGTATAAAGTGAATCTGACTGAAAAAATGATAAACGTAGAAAAACACGAAGTGATTACAAAAGACAATCTGAATGCCTCAGTGGATCTGCAAGTTTATTTCAAGGTGAAATCTGATGACGAAAGCGTCAAAAAGTCAGTTTACAATGTAGATAATGTAGACGAACAAATAGTTGCGCTTGCTCAAACCACTAGCCGTAACGTAATAGGTAATATGGTATTCAAAGATGTAAACAGCAAAAGAAATAAGATCAACGCAGATCTGGCATCTACTCTTGTTAAAGAAACCGATACTTGGGGCATTGCGATCGTAAGAGTAGAAATGAGAGAAATCACACCGCCTGAAACAGTGCAGGACGCGATGAATAATGTTCTTATCGCAGAAAACGATAAAATAGCTGCCAAAGATTTTGCTACCGCAGTTGAAACAAAAGCAGACGGAGAAAGACGAGCGGAGATAAAGAAGGCTGAAGGCAAGAAGAAATCCAAGATTCTTGAAGCAGAAGGTATAAAGCAGTTCCTGTCCTTAGAAGCAGATGGAAAAGCAAAGGCTATCAGGACGGTTGCCGCAGCCGACGCAGACAAGATAAAAGTCATCAACGAATCAATCCGAAAAAATTTCAAAGACGAAGCAGTCCAGTTTAAAAAATTGGAAACGGTTCAAGCCGCCCTGGAGAATAATACAAAGTTTGTCATTGATCCGCACGAAAACATTGTAAATGTCATTACCGAAAAAATGGCAGACGTCATAGTGCCTTTGAAGGCAAAAACAGAAACTAGCATTACTAAGGTAACCGAAGAGGTAACAAGTACAACAAAGGATACGCCTGGAAAAACCGACTCATCAAAAAACCACGTACGGATGTAAACGAGAGGATTGTCGCATGTTAGACATAAAGGATTCCGGCGATTTTCTTAACAAGCATGTCCTTATACGCCGTAAAGACGATTTGAATGACGTAGAGGGAACTCTTGTTTCTATCGAAGAAAATGGGATTTTGGTGGCGTGGAAGAACGACGAAGGGAAAGATCAGGGAGCATGCTATATACGAAAAGAAACAATAGCTGATATCCTGTACGACGTCGACGAAGAATATGACGACTATAAATAAAAAATCTATGGGAGAAAATTTCTCCCTTTTTTATTTAAAATAAGATTGACAAAAAAGCAGTTTAAGGTAAAAAGATGAAGGAGGTTCTTTAATAATGAAAAATGATCAAGAAGATGTAATAGGAAATTTTCCGGCCGTAGCGTCTCTCAGAAGAGTCATGCAAAGATATGAAGAGCTTGAAGAGATGCAAATTAAAAAAATAAAGATGTTTTTGCTTGAAGCTAAAAAAGCAGCCGAGGAAATTTGGAACATAAGCGAAAACAAAAATCCCCGTGATTTCAAAGTAATTGTTTGCTTTTCCGGAAGTTATAGTCTTGTTTGGCATATTCAAGAGAAATCTTTGGCAATTATTCTCTCTAATAATTGTTTCACTTCGAGAACGATTCTTTGGAAAAACGAAAAGTTTATTAACAAAGCAATTTTGGAGTGCCTTGGGAATTTGATGGATATGACCGAAGAGAGAGTAATATGTTTAATTACGTCTCAATTTTAAGGCTCTTTTTTTGAGCCTTTTTTTATTGACAAACTGTTTGGTTGAGCTAAAAAGATAAAGGAGGCAGCAAATTTGAACTTTAAAAAAATAAGGGAAAGATTGGTAATTTTAGCAATGGCGCTTTACGTCGCCCCTCAAATAGTAATTATGGCAATCTTTTATATTTTAGGGCCGGAACCTGATTGGTTTTTGCGTGTTGCGCAAGCACAACTAATTATTCTAGGCATATTTCTAGGGCTAGAAATATTGCTTCAGAAATTATCTTCAAAAAATGCACATGTACCCAAAAATAAGTAATAAAGACAGAAATAGCTGTCTTTTTTATTTTTTATTCGTACAATTTATGAATGGTAAATTGAGTATGTTAACATTGACAAATAAAAATTAATATGATATAATATAAGCATAGAAAAGAGAAAAATAAGTAGTCCTTTGAGTAAATAATATATAGGAAGAAAGAGACTTTACCTCCAGAAAGGAAATCATGGTTTAGTATGATTACTTTTAATCATGGTTTCTTGCCTGGAGGTAAAAAAATGAGGCTGATTAGAATTTTATCTTTAATTAAAAGATACAAATATCTTAAAGAAACAGATAAACTAATATTTCCAAAAAAACCAATACCAATAAAGATAGTATGGAGAATATCAGAAAATGCACCAGCACAGTATAAGAGGCTGAGTACGATATGTAAATTATCAAAAGAAGAGTACATAAAAGAATGGTACGAGATTGCCATTTTTACTAAAAATGGCAATGATTTCAGCAGAGCAGTTCATGAAACTAGACATAGAGTTCAGTGGAACTATCCTGTAAGGTTGTTTACAAAAGCAACGCTGACAGAGAAAGAAAAAGACATCTTAGATTATTTTAATGCAGTAGAAAAGCAATATGGGATATCTTTTTCGTCACGCGAAGTAGATGCGATAATAATAGAAAGAAAATGTCAGAATTCAATAGAAAAAGCAAAAAAATATCTTTCTTCTTCTTTTTTTTCTAACCCGGGATAAATTCACGGTTTAGAAAAAGGAGTAGTTCTTTGAGTAAATAATATAGAGAGAAAAGACTTGGATAACTCAATTTGCATATCAATAATGGTAAATAAATTGAGTTATCCAAGAGATAACAGATAATGGAGATGAGAATTATGGTAAAGAAAGAAAGTCTTAAGAGTAAAATTGGGGCTATCTTGTTGATATTAGCTATGATAGCGAGTGTTGGTGTGGTTATTTGGAGCATAATTTATACGCCCGCCTACGGCAGCGCTGATAATCGAATTCGGGATATATGGATTGGCCGATATACAATAGCAGATGAGCCTGTGTATAAAAATGGAGAAGTTTATTTTCAAATGAATGACACCAAAGGAATAACCCAATATTATGCTATGCAACAAAAGTTTTATCAGGAATATTTTCCGGCAGGCGGTATTCATAAAGGCGACATCGTTGAATTTACCAAGGATAAAGGAATAATAACTTCTAAAGGATAAATTTTTTTCTCTTTCTTTTTTTCCAGATCACGATAAAAATCGCGAACTGAAAAGAAGGAGGTAGTAAATTGAAAATAATAACAGATGAATTGGTAATGGAAGCAATTAACCTTGTCCGACCTACGGTAGAAAAGATTCTCAACGACAAAAAAATGACTTGGGGGCCGAAATGGATCGAAGGATTCATAAAGGCTCCAGGTTTAAAATACGGAATAACAGATTTTACTATTGGCAAAAAAACCGAATGGAATCTGGAATGGGGCGAAAAAGTTTCTTTCAGCGAGATAGCTGCAGCTAAAATGCACGTTATTGAGCGCGAAGGAATCAATTCCAGTCAGGTGGTAGCGACCAAACCCTGGAAACTGGAAACGGGAGAATTTCTTTATCCCGGTGGCGCTTGTCGCGACGGAATCTGCGTGGCAGTTTCCGGAGCCAGAGGCAGGGCAGACGAGGCGATAGCCGAGATGATTATTTCCGCTATCGTGATGCTCGCCTTCATGGAAGCAGACCAAAGGCTTAAAGAAGGCAAATATCAGATATAGAAATGTAATCCATTCTCCTCGATTAATATAGGGAGACGGAAACAACATAAATTATGTTTATTTCTTTCTCCTCTCTTTTTTCCAGTTCGTAACCAAACTATGAATTGGAAAAAAGAGAAATAGTTCTCTTTAAATTAAATATGGAGATGAAAAAGAATGGACGAAGTTAAGAAAGCTATAAAATCAATCGAAGCCATGGAAAATGATATTATTCGACCCTTTGCGTTGGGACTTTATCCACCCGGATGTAAATTCTTCGTAAAAGGAGAATTGAGCATGGGAGGAGAATTGATCGCAGTCGCAGTCATCGACCGGATGTCTAGGGAGAAAAGACAAATTTCTCCGTGCGAAGGCTGTTCTTTTTTGCCGACCTGCAAAAAAGAAAAAGATTTGAAAAGAGAAAAGACAGACTCGACACAAATCTGAAAAGTAGTCATCCTAATCTGCAAAACATTGAGGCAATGATAGGGGTAATGAAATCATCGCTCGAAGACACCGAGGATTGGGTTTTTGATCCTCACGGGAAAAGTAAAGAAGAAATTAAAACCCCGTTGGTTAGTGAAATTCCCTGGGTTAATAAAGTAATCAGACAGAGAATCATTTATGAAAGATTAAAAATAAAAATTACCCAGAAGGCACACTTCTTGATCTTTCTTATGACAGAGGGCAATCCCGGAAAAGCGATGTTTGTTTTGCACAAAATTGGAAATCTTTTCGAGGGGCACCAGATTAAAAACTGGTTAGTTACTTCGGGAGTATTAACTTCCGGTCTTTTCCCTGCGGGATTTCCCGGCGAAGAAGATTTCTGCAAATGGTGGGACGGTCAGAAGGACAACAACGGAGGAAATAAGGTTGATCATTTTCCTAATGAATGGAGAGAGGAAAAAGTTAAGATAGAAATTCAGTAATTTCTATCAATCTCTAAAGGGAGACGGAAACAACATAAATTATGTTTATTTCTTTCTCCTCTCTTTTTTCTAATTCGTAACCAGATTATAAATTAGAAAAAGGAGAAAACAGGAGCCGTCTATTTTTAGGCGGTTTTTGTTTTTTATCTTATTGATAAGCTATAATTAATATATGGCAAAAAAAATTGAAAAAAATAATACAGAAACAGCCTATTTTAGCGGCGGATGCTTTTGGGGTGTGGAATATTATTTACAAAACCTTGAAGGTGTTTTAGCCACGAGAGTGGGTTTTATGGGAGGTAGCGTTAAAAACCCCGATTATCAGATGGTTTGCCATGACAAAACCGGCCATACCGAAACCGTGGAGGTGGTTTTTGATAATTCCAAAACCAGCTTTGAAGAACTGGCGAAATTATTTTTTGAAATTCACGACCCCGGCCAGCTTAACCGCCAGGGGCCGGATATCGGAGAGCAATACCGCTCGGCAATTTTTTATACCAACGAGAATCAAAAATCAGTGGCAGAAAAGTTAATAGCTATTCTTAAAGAAAAAGGCCACAAAGTTGTTACCCAGATTATTAAAGCTGATGCTTTCTGGCCGGCCGAGGATTATCATCAGAAATACTACTTAAAGAATGGGGGAAGCCCTCATTGCCATTTCAGGGTCAAAAAATTTTAAAACATTGACAAAACAGAAAATATTATGTTATAATTTTGAATTAGAAAGATTAAAAATATTTGGTCTTTTAAAACAAAAAAGGAGATGAAAGAAATGGATAGAAGCTTTAAAATATTAATTGCCATATGGGCTGGGCTGGTGATTTTAACAATCGGAGCAATGTATTCTTGGACAGCGCCGAGAGAAATAACAGAAAATATCTGGCTGCCGGATAATTATCATTTTGTCAACGAAAAAAGATTAGTGAAAGAAATTCATATAAGCGGAACGGCGGTGATAATTTCTTTTGACGAGTATAAAAAGCAATTTTCCGATAGTAAACATGAAATCATCCTGACGAGAACCGGCGGCAAGTACGTAGAACTTCATTATTTAACAAAAGACAATAATATAACTTATTCTTCGTTCTTGTCTTATTCTGGTGCTCCATTTAATTTTGAAGTTGAGCCGAGAATGATAACAGATTCAGAAATGAGGTTGTCGTGTTCTCCCGGAGAAGGAGGAATCACTACGGCGATTGTTTTAACCGTGATAGCCGCATTCGTGTCTCTTTTCCTGGGGTTAATAATTGCCGATAAAATAGACAATATAATCGAGAAGTCAAAATATAAGCCGAAATCTTCATGATGAAATCATCGATACTCTAACTATAGCTCGCAGATAGAGAGATTTAAATTCTCTCTTTTTTTATTGACAAAAAAGTAGTTTAGAGTAAAAAGATGATGAGGTCTTTAAAAATGAAAATAGTTATTGATAATCAATTAGGCGGGTATAATACCTTTAACCAAAAAATTCCACCAATGCTGAAAGAATTAAGGAAAATGCTTGGCAATAAAATATTTAAATCAGAAGAACCCCTCCAGATTTACGGAGGGTCATATTCCAGGGATACTCCTTATTCCTACGAAATTTTTTCTAATAACGGATCGATTATTATCATGGAAATTACTTATGATGACTGGAATCCGAAAATAGCTTCCGATGTTTCATTAAATATACACAACCCAAAAACAGAAACAGTTAATTCTATCAGGGAATTAATGAGAAAATATCCTCATCATAGTAAAGAATTGTCAGAATATGCATATTTTGCGGAATATAATTGTTGTCCGATTTGCGGCTCCGGCAGAGACAAGCATGGCATAGGCGAATTCAGAGGAATTTGGAAGAAGGGCAAATGCCCTAACTGTGGCTGGAATTTTAAGTCGGCGAAAACAACTACAGATTAAACGAGGCAAACATATGCCTCTTTTTTTATTGACTCCGCTCAGCGGGGTTTGACAAATTGATGATTTAGAGTAGAAAGAGACAGAGGAGGATTTAACAAATGAATAAGGAAAAGGAAAAAAAGATTAGGGTTAGAACCGAAGATGATTTTTCTTCCGAGCTTAGAGTAATGGCAAAAATTTACGAATATACCGAAGCTAAGAAAAAACCGATTTGGGGCACAAGAATAAAAAACTGCTTTCGAGGAAAATTAGCGTCAGGCGTGGCGTTGCGAGCATTATATGTGCTTGAAGGACTCCGCGCTATAAACGTAGACAATAAGCTCACAAAAATTAACGGAAAGTACGTTCATCTTATATCTCTAACAAGCGAGCCCAAAGAATATGCTAAAGAAATATACGGGCTTATTGAAAAAGTAAGAAGGAAAGAAGATATAACAGAGGATCTTATTGAAATCAAAAAAAGACAAAAGAAAGCAGAGATTCATATAAAGAAAAATTTATTAAAGAAAGCACGTTTGCATAAAGTATCATAAGGGGTTAAACACCTCTTTTTTTATTGACAAAATAATTATTAAGGATAAAAAGATAGAGGAGGATGAAAAATTGGATAAGAAGAAAAAGATAAAAATAGTGGCAATAATTATGCTGATAGTTTCATTTATTGCCTATGGTGTAACCGTGGAAGCTCAAATATTGCCTTTTAGCGGATGTTGGAATGCGTCCGGCGAACTTCTGGGAATGGCAACTTTGCAAAAAGATGAAAAAGCCCAGATTCCGGCAACTAATTATTCTTTTATGCTCGCAGATGCCAAATGGGGAGATCACTATACTCAAGCGGCAAGTATTCGGCTTTTTAACAATACAGAATTTATCGGAGAGCGCATCTTGCTTCTTGGTTGTTACGGAAAAGATAAGGTATGGCAAATAGACGACTATAAGATCGTATTAGACAAGGTTTTCGAAAACCAAACTGCAAGATTCGGCATATATTTTATAGAAACATGAGAGATTATTTTCTCTCATTTTTATTTATCCTGAGCGGAGTCGAAGGATTGACAAATCAGTAATTTAAAGTAAAAAGGTAGAGGAGGTTGAAAAAGTGGAAAGTTTAAAAATTAAAAATCCCGCAATGGGAGCCAAGATATTATTTGATATGGGCAGAGCAGATCAATTAGACAAAGGGATGTCAATTGATGAAATTCTTGCTCTATTTATTCAGTCAAAACTTAAAGAAGAAATAGAGAATACGATACAGGAATTACACGAAAAAGGACTTGTTCGTTTAAGATCAGGGAAGATTGTTCTTACGTCGGAAGGTTATGATCTGATACAAGAGGAACAAAGAAAAGCAGACGAAGAAATAAAAAGACGCACAAAGAAGATCGGGTTGAGCGTAAGCCGCTGTGTGGCAGATATCTGCAGGGGAAATACAAAAATTGAAGATGTATCAAAAATAATCAGTGGGACAGCATGCAAAGACGAAGAAGATTGGAATTCAGCAATTTACCTGTATAAAAGAAAGGCCTGGAGCGAGTTTCCGGAAAAAGCCGAAGAAGTGATCAGAAAACTGATTGTCGAGAAACGGATCGAACAGCCACGATTAGAAAGAAAACCCTATCCTGATATTAAATATGAGATTTGGGTCACAGACGAAAAAGAAATTTTTTGGAAGCCTTAAAATAAAAATAACATATTGTCCGTTCGCATATTCAATGAGCGGACTTTTTTTATTCTATAATCTATGGAAGAAGACTCAATCGTAAAAAATGCAGTTTTTTGGTAGAATTAAATAATATGAAAAAAGAAAATAAAAATTGTAAAATAACAATTTTAAAAAATGGTCCCTATCTTGTTTCCGGAAGATTGTCCTTAGCCAAAGAGATTTTTAATGTAGATAATGATGGAAACCCGGGAACTTATGAAAAAGGGGAAGCATATCCCGATCAAGAGAATTATGACCTTTGTAGATGCGGGAAATCATCAAACAAACCTTACTGTGATGGAGCTCATAATAAAATTAAATTTAATGGTAAAGAAACCGCTAGTACTAAAAAATATTTAGAAAGAGCCGAAAAAACTTTAGGTCCGGAAATTGATCTAACAGATGTTGGCGATTTATGCGCCTCTTTAAGGTTTTGTCATAAGGGCACTTGGGAGCACACGGAAAAATCTGATGATCCTAAATCAAAGAAAATAGCGATAGAAACAGCTTGTAAGTGCGCGGCAGGAAGACTAATTGCTTGGGATAAAAAAACTGGAAAGCAGATTGAAGACGAACTCGAGCCATCAATAAGTTTACTTGAGGATAAGGCTGCAAAAGTAAGCGGGCCAATATGGGCAAAAGGCGGAATTCCTTTGGAATCGGATAATGGAACTAAATATGAGATAAGAAATAGAATGACTTTATGTCGTTGCGGAAAATCAAACAATAAACCATTTTGTGATGGAAATCATATAACTTGCGGATTCAATGATGGCGACAAGTCAGTTAATTAAAAAAGAACTCAAAAATAAAAAATCGTTCCGGGAAGGGCGGTTTTTTATTGAGGAGAGTTTATGTCTCACAATCTATGAACGAGGGATTAAAAACCAAGAAGGCGCTTGCCTACCGATAGGCAAGGTTTTTTGGTATAATAAAATAATCAAAAATTATCCAAAAATAATTTTTAGATATTATAAAATTTATAATTAGATTCTTAAAGGTCGATTAAAAAATTAATTTTATTATTTCAATGACATTAATAACATTAAAAGATTGGATAAAAAATCATAAATTAGTCACTTTGGCAGTTGTGGGAATACTTGTAATTGGTTTTCTGGCTTCTATAATGCTTGTTTCTTTGGGTGGTGCTAGATCAAAAAGCAGAATAGCAGTAGAAGAAACCGGATATGCTGATTATTTGGGGGCCACAAAAAATACTCCTTCTTCAATGGAATCTGATTCAGGATACGAAATAGAGGTTAAAGAAGGTTTAATGACAATAAAATCTAAAAATGCAGAGGGAGATTTTAACAAAATAGAATCCGCGGTAAAAAGCTACCAAGGATATGTAGAAAGAAGCAATAAATCAATCACTAATTTATATGTCCAGCTTAATTTGACTTTAAGAGTTCCTTTGGAAAGCTTTACTGATTTAGTTGAAAAATTAAAAAAAGGATTTGATGTAGAGTCTTATAGTATAAATGACTACCGAATTTCGATTGGCAGAGAATTAGATGAACTTCAAATTTTGAACCAGAGCTTATCTGACTACGAAAAAATAAGATATGAAATAAATGGAATGAATATAGGAAAGGATAAAATAGATTTATTAATGCAATTAACCGACAAACAATTATCGTTAAAAGAAAAAGAAAAGACATATCAACGCATAGTTTCTTCTAAGGAAAGGCAGGGAGAATATGCCACTCTCAATGTTAATCTTAAGGAGAAAAAATCTCCTACTATTTGGCCAGAAAACGTTTTAGATCAATTCAAAGACCGATTAAGAAATTCTTTGGAAAATACCTTAGATATATTGAAAGACTTAATTGGTGGTTCAATTGAGATATTTTTCAGAGCTATTCAGATTGCAACATATATTATTATTGTAGGAATAGTTTTTGCATTTTTTTACCGCTTAGGTAAAATATTATACAGCTTGATTACTAAAAAAAGGAAGAGAGAGAATACAGATTAAAAAAGAAGTAAATTTAAGAGCGAAAAAGTCCCTGTTTAAGCGGGGACTTTTATTTTATTCGTCTAATCTATGAACGAGGAATCAGCCGTCAAACAATGACATTTTTTTAGCTTGACTACTCTTTTTCGCAAGCCCCGACCTTTAGGCCGGGGCTATTGACAAAATATCAATTTGAATATATGATAAAACCGCTTCAAAATAAGGAGGTGAAGCAAATTATGGTAGGATTTATGGAAAAGATTGAATCTGAGATAGTAAGGAAAATAAGAGAAGCACCGAGTGAGGAAGATGCTTTGAAGATTTATCGATTGACAGAGATATTAAAGTCCCAATTTGACCAGGAACTCGTTTCTGTAAAAAGAAAAACGGTGGAAAAATTGCTGAATGAATTAAAGATAAGCGAAGAACTCAAGAGAGAAATCATGGAGTCCTTCAAGGGCAATGAAAAGTCAGATGACCCTGTCGATGACAAAAATGATGAAGTCGAAGTTGATAAAAGCATCATCATTCAGCTTGGCCGAGCTCCCGGTGAAAAAGAATAATATAAAAATAAAAAAAACCGACCTAAGGGGATGAATTTCATCCCTATTTTATTTTTTTACGTCTCCTAGCTAATTTTTATTTGACAAATTAAAGTGTCGGCGCTAAAAAGCAATCAAGGAGGGTTTAAAGTGTATATTTGCATATTAACAAATCCCATAAAAGATTTGGACAACACGTTGGAAGAAAAAATGAAGATAGAAGTACCCAGAATATTGTCGGAAACGTTAAATCATAAAATGGCGCTTGTTTTTTTGAAGAAACCAAAAAAAATTGATCTAAGCGCGCAATTAATGAAATGCGATGTGCTAATAGGAGTTTTTTTTGAAAACGAATTTCCACCCCCGGAAAAAGTAGCACTTATAGCAAAAGCATTTCGTACATTAATACCAAAGGATCTTTATGTCCGCCTTGAATTGCATTTCGAACTATAAGCTGAATAATATCTTCAGCTTTTTTTATTGACAAATTGATGATTCAGAGTAGTCTTCTATCTGGAGGTTGAATAATTGGACAAGAAAGAAAATAAAAAGACGGAAGAAAAAACAGTTACTGTTGAAAATCTGCCAGACTTTTCAGAAATACTTGGTTTCGTTGTGGAGGGAGATAACTTCACTCATCTAGGGTCTGTGCTCCGCAATCTTACAGCTTGCGGAAAGCCGGGAAAGGGCGCTTTGATGAGCAGAAACGTTACAGTCAACTGTCCTGAATGCGTAGAAGAAATTAGATATAGAGCCAATCATCCTGAGGCTGCGGAAAGAGATATAGGGATTGTAACCCATAAATCAGCAAAAGAAAACCTTTAAAGATAGTGAGAAATAAACCTTTTCACTCATAATTCAGGGTAGCAAATAGCTACCTTTTTTATTTAAACCATTACCAAAATAGGTTTTAAGCGGTTTTTAGCTTGACAAATAGCTAAATACATGTTAATATTATAACACTCGTGAGTAATGGCCTTACGGATAGCTCTTCTGATAGGTTTAGAATAATTATAAGCCTAGGCTAATTGTAGTTATACTAGCTTAAATGAAGAAGAATTATTTGCCTATGAAAGGCGGCCTTTTTGATCTTATAGACCTGAGCTAAGTCATTAAAACTAGCTCATTTTTTTTCTAGCCCATAAAAAAATTATGGTTTAGAAAAAGGAGAACACAGGAACTGTCTATCATTAGGCAGTTTTTGCTTGCACTGAATTAATTGAAGCGTTTACACTCAGCTTGTGGTAAAATAGATTAAGTCGAGAAAATTATAATTAAACAAAAAAAATTTGAACTATGCCAAGTTTATTTTATATAATTTTAGCGGGGTTTGTCGGCGGGACAATGCGAGGTTTGGTGGGGTATATTAAATATCGCAGTTCTTATAAAGATGTGCCCTTCAAAAAGGGCTATTTTTTGTCTGCGGTGGCGGTTTCCGGAGCGGTCGGGCTTTTGGCTGCCTGGGTAACCCATGATCTGGGCATTGAATTTTTGGGGTTGCCAATCATCACTCCGGCTATTGCCATTATTATCGGCTACGCCGGCGGTGATTTTATTGAAAATATCTTCAAGATTTTAACCGGCAAAACTTCACTCTACCAACTGCCAATTATTAAAAAATAATGGAAAAAATAGAAGAATTAAAACAAGAGATAAACAAAATAATAGAAAGAAATAAAAGAGTAGAAATTGATAAGGCTTGGGAGACAAGCTATATGAGAAGAATTCTTCTTGCGATTTTTACTTATCTTGCAATAGGAATTTATTTGAGAGTTATTAATGTTCCAAATCCTTGGCTAAACGCTATTGTTCCGGCAATTGCTTTTATGCTTTCAACGCTAACAATGCCGTTTTTTAAAAAAATTTGGACAAAATATAATAAAAAATAAAATGAAATTGCTTCTTACGTCTGGAGGAATAACAAATAAATCAATAGCGAATACTTTATTGGAATTGGCGGAAAAACCGTTTAAAGAATTAAAATTAGCCGTTGTTCCTACGGCCGCAAACGTAGAAAAGGGAGATAAAGATTGGTTAATCAAGGATTTTATAAATTGCCGCAATTTAGGATTTAAAGAAATAGATATTGTTGATATCTCAGCTATTGCCAGAGACAATTGGGAGCCAAGATTAAGAGAAGCAGATGTTCTGTTGTTTGGAGGGGGAAACAGCTTTCATTTAATGTATTGGTTAAAAAAGTCCGGTCTTGAAGATATTTTACCTGAATTACTGACTAATAGGGTTTATATAGGAATTAGCGCCGGAAGCATGGTAGCTACTCACGATTTATCTCTCAGCACTTCGGAGCGTCTTTATTATCCGGATGGTGTCGGAGAGCATAAAGATGAAAAAGCGCTAGGCTTTGTTAAATTTCATATTAGGCCCCATCTTAATTCGCCCGACTTTCCAAATTTAAAAAAAGAAAATTTAGAGAAAATAGCAAAAGAATTAAAAGAACCAATTTACGCAATTGACGACCAAAGTGCAATTAAGTTTGTGGACGGTAAAATTGAAATTATAAGCGAAGGGGAATATTTTAAATTTAATTGAAAAATAAATTTTAACCGGCAAAACTTCACTCTACCAACTGCCAATTATTAAAAAATAAACCTATGAAACAAAAAATCGTCAGAGTGGGCGATTTTTTGTTTGACAAAAAAAGCCATATTATTAAGATAAATTTATAGTTCTTTTGAAAGAGGAGGTAAAAAAATGGAATCAACTGAAAGAATATCAACTGACAGGATAAAGGTAATTGTAGTAAAGTATCTTGAGGAAGAAAAAAGCAGGAAAGAATTTAGGGATATTTCATATGTTTTCCCATACTTAGAGGTAAGAATGGTAAATGTAGAAAAAAACGCTCTCAAGGTTACAGTATACGATAATTTTATATGTAGGATAGATGAGCCTCAAGGCGTGAATCAAACTAATTTAGATATAAGAAAACAAAAGGGGTAGTATTTACTCCTTTTTTTATTTCCATTTTTATTCAAACTCTAAACAAATTACCATTTATGCCTTGTTCGTTGGTCTGTGGCCGAGGGGCTTTTTTAGTTTATCCTGAGCATAGTCGAATGGGTTTGAAAAATTTTTAAAATAACGGTATGGTGAAAGAAAGATCGCGCGAAGCGCAAGAAAAATATGGAAAATAAAAAATCAGCAATAGTAGCGATAAAAATTTTAGTTAAATCGAAAAATATTATTCTTAAAAGCCTAGAGAAAATTATTAAAAATAATACATCTTTTTCCTATCGTACTTTTGGAGTAGATATTGAAAAATACATATCCGAGATTTTAATTAAGATTTTTAAAGATAATGGCCTGATACAGTCTAAAAAAGATTATTTTTTAGCACCCGACAAAAATTATTTTCCGGATTTCGAACTAAAAACAGCGCCCCTGTTAGCTATTGAATATAAATCTGGAAACAAAATTAAATTAAGTAAGGGTAGGTGGGTGGAATGTAAAAATAGTAATAATGATATGGGGACGCTGAATAAATGGCCGGAAAAAATAAAAAAGTTTGGAGGAGAAAATATTTATTATATTTTTATTATTTATAAATTTGACGATAAAAATAAAAAAATCCTAGATGTTCAAATAGCAGTTTTCTATAAATTCATAGGCCTGAACAAAGCAAAACTACTCAGTTATAGAGAAAAAGACGGAAATTTAAGGCCAAAAAATTTTGGGGAAAAATCAGCCATTCCATCTCTCGAGGAATTTAAGAGGTTGTTTGAAAAAACGGCTATATATCGCTCTGAAAGAATAATAAAAAAACACAAGGCTATCTTAAAAAACCTACGAGTTAAAAAATGATGGATTGTCTATGGGATATACTCCCTCTTTTTCTGAAAGAGTCAGATTTTTTAAATATTTTGATGTTTTACCTTTTCGACCATAAAGATATCCGTTACTAAGTCGATAATTTACGTGTTTTAATTTATCTTCAATAATCATTTTATATTTAGGGTCAAGGTCAATCCCAATAAAACTACGGCCTAACCTTTTTGCCGCTAAAGCGGTTGTGCCGGCTCCAATAAAAGGGTCTAATACAATATCTTTTTCATTAGTAGTCATAAGTATTAATCTTTCCAATAGCGGTTCCGGCAACTGGCATGGGTGGTTATCTCTTCTACTACCATGTCTTATTCTATGTATGTCTGTCCAAACATCACTTAAAAGCGTTCCGTAAGGATTTATTTGACCCTTTTTTCCTCCGTAATCTTTAACCATTTCTCCGCATTTTCTGCATTTTTTATGAGGAGATCTAAGTTCGTGGAATTTAAAACCTTTTTGAGATTTTGTATAAAATAAAATTCCATAATGAGCAGGAAGTAATGTTTTTCCAAGAGGCACGCTCATCGAATCCCATGCAATCCAGTGTTTAAAAAAGGCTATTTTATTAAGATGGTTAGCAAAATAAACTAACCATTTTGGTATATTATGCACCAATATCGAACCCGTTGGTTTAGTAATTCTTACCATTTCTTTCAACCATTCCTCGCACCAATTTATATAATCCAGACTTATTTTTTTATCTTTATAGTTATTGTATTTTTTATTTAGATTGAAGGGAGGATCTGCGAAAGTCATGTCCATCGAATTATTTGGAATTTTTTTCATAATTTCTATTGCGTCGCCACAAATAATTTGATTGATTGGTAATTTAGAATATTTTTCTATTTTTTGCGGAATTTCAAATATATTTTCTTTTGTTTCTTCAAAATTTTTTAGTACACTTATAACTTTTCCTTGAATTATTAGTTCTTTAGTAAAAATTGGTTTTAGATTAGGATTTGCTGGTTGCAACCTGAATCCCTTTCTTTCTTTATATATTTTTTTAAGAGTTACTTCGTTGCCGTTCATAAGGGCTACGCCGGTTTCTCCGTTTTCCACGTCCGGTTGTTTTCTAATTATAACAATAGATCCATCATAAATTCCCTCATCGATCATGCTGTCTCCTTGAACGCGTAGCGCGAAATTTTCACCAGACTTTGATAGTAAACTTTTCTGCACACTGATTGTTTCTTTGTTTTCGATTGCTTCGATTGGTTCGCCGGCTGCGATAGTTCCAAGAATAGGTATTTTAACTAGGCTGGAATTTTTATTTTTTGAAATTTCTATTGTCCGAGCTCGATAGTTAGATTTATTTAAATATCCCTTTTTCATAAGTGTCGCTATGTGTTCGTGGATTGTTGACTTAACCAAACCAAAATATTTACCCACTTCTTCCAGGGAAGGGGAATATCCTTCGACTTTTATGTATTTTTTTAAATAATCTAATATTTGTTTTTGTTTTGGAGTAAGCATGTTGACAAGCCTTTTTTAATTTTTTATTATTATATTATACCGAACATTTACCGAACTCGTAAGTGTGTCAACTGTGGAAAACTTTTCAACTAATAAATATAAATATTATTATTAATAATGAAATATTTTAAAATATGAGCCTTCTGATATTACTAGATGACAAAATTAAAGATATTTTTGAGAAAACACCGGAATTAGAATCTGTTAAAAAAAACAAATTTGATCTTGCCGTCGCCCAAATTATTAATGTTAGATATTTGGGCGGTTTAGATTTAGAAGAATTAGTCGATGGAGTTGTAGACAAAGGAGGAGACGAAGGAATTGACATTTGCTATCTTTTCCATAACCAAGAATTTATACGAAACGAAGAAGATCTTAAATCAGCCAGCGTTACTAAATCCTCTAATTTCGAGCTAAAAATATTCCAAGTTAAATCGGAACGGGCATTTTCAACCAATGTATTTGGTAAACTATGTGAAGGTATAAAAAACATTATCATTTTGGATGAAAAAAAATTAAAAAGAATCGGTGTTAATACGGAATTAATAGATAAAGCGATACTTATACAAAAAGCCTTAAGGATTTCTAAAAGAGAAGATGCAAGGTTTGTTTTAAATGTATATTACATATCACATGGCGATACTAGCAAATTAAATACAAAAGATACAAAAATAGGCGAATATAAAGATCAACTAAAAGCTTTCCTACGTCTTTATATCGAAAATATTAATTTTATTTTTTGGGGCGCAGAAGAACTCTTAAATATCGCGGCTTTACCAGAAGAAAAAATTGAATTCAACGTAGATCCTACTGTTATTGATTTACGTGACGAAAAGAAAAAAATTAGTGGGTTTGCTTGTTTTATTAAGGGAAATTCTATATTGTCCTCACTAAAAGATGATAAATCCGGAAAACTAAAAGAAGATTTTTTTGATGCGAATATACGAGATTTTCTTGGAGAAAAAAAACCAATAAATCAATCAATGATAAATACCGCACAATCACAAGAAGAAGCCGAAAATTTTTGGGCAATGAATAATGGGATAACAATTATAGGAAGTGCAGTCCGATCTACCTCTGGTACAAGTATTATTGTAGAGAATCCTCAAATCGTTAATGGGTGTCAGACTATTTATTCCCTATACTTAGCTTCATTACAGAAAGGGGGTCTATCCGAAAAGGTAAAAATATTTGCAAAGATAATTCAAGTGGTAGACTCACAGATTCAACAAGACATTATTAGTGCGAGTAATTCTCAAAATGCCGTGGAGTACACTGGTTTTTTAGCAAATGATCCAGTCCAACGTCTTATAGAGAAATTTCTATCCAAAAGGAATTGTTATTATGAAAGGAGAGCTAATTATTATAAACGTAAAGGCAAGAAAGGATTGAGTGTAATTAGTATCAAAAAGATGGGTCAAATAGTAGAAGCGATCTTTCTTAAGCAATCCATCCGAGCATTAAATGATGTTAGAGTTATTTTCGACAACGAAAAATTGTACAAAAAAATTTTTAATATAGAAGCTGATTACGATGCATATTTTTTTTCTTACGTACTATATAAAAATATTTGGCTACGTAAAAATATCGATCTGCGAAAACATAATTATGGACCAGAAAAGAAGGAGTTAATTTCAAAAAGTCTACTTCCGATTATACATATTGCCTCTTCATTAATCTTTGATTCCGAAAAACCAATTGATTTTCAGAAGGTCGGAAAGAAAAATACCTTTTCTCTTATTAAAGAATCAGTTTTTAAAAAACTTAATAATGAAAATGAAATTGAGCAAATTTATAAAGATGCGAAAAAGATTTATTTTGAGTGCGCCAAGTTATATCAAAAAGGAACTAATAGAAATTCGATTACACTACTTAAACAGCGGGATTTTGATAGAAAATATATTATACCGAGGGTTGAAAAATTTTTAAATAAAAAACTCGAAAAATTAATTGATAAATAAAATTATGGGTTGGCTTCAAATTATATTAATAATATTAGGCTCATCTGTTGTGGCAACGATAATTACAAAGATTTTTGATTTTATTACTGAAAAAAATAAAAAAGAAGAAGAATTATATCAAAAATTATATGGACCACTTATATATAATCTTTTATTGATGAGATTGTTAACGAACAACAGAGAGCAGTTAACTAAGGAAATTAGAGAATTTTTTAGTGATGGTCAATCAAGACTAGAAGAACTGATAAAACGCGCTAATCCTTTAGTTAAAAGGTGGATTAGACATAAAGAAAATATTGAGAAGTTATTGATGGAATATCCAGGATATATAAAAAAAGAAGATTTAAAATTAGTAAGTGATTTTTTTGATGGTTGCATTAAAAGAGAAATAACCGAAGAGGGTAAAAATATTTATACTACAGAAGAAAGGGTTAATTCTTTACTAGATACTATTGAGATGATGCAGAAAAAATTTTTAAAATAGTTAAAATTTATGAGAAGATTTTATCGTCGGTATAAATCTTCAAATGGTTTATCTCCAGAAACTAATCGATTGGTAGGAAGTGTATTAAGAATAATTTTCATTTTTTTAATATTATTTATTTCATATAGTATATGGGGAATAAAAATTTTTAGTGAAATATGGTTTTATATAGCTGAAATCGTAGCTTTTTTTTCAGTTAAATTTTTTTTGATAGCCATAGGTTTTTGGGATCATTAAAATCTAGCCTAAATGTCGCACAAGGTATATAAATCGCCATTTGGGCGGTTTTTATATTGACAAATCAATTGTTTATTGTAGAAATGATTTGGAGGTAGAAAATAATGAGATCATTGAAAAATAATCTTGTGAAGGTGGCATGCCTGATATTGATAGTAATGATATTTGCGGCCCTTTTTGCGCCGTGGCTGTTCCCGAGTTATGCAAAAATAATACAAGAATGGGTAACTGGCATCATTTTATTGGGTGCGGTCACAAATGCAATATATTTTATGACCATTGGAAGCCACAAACCCGATACTGATTCTACAGAATCTCGGATTTTGGCAAAACTCTATGAGTTAACCATCGTAAAGAGTGAGCCTGTTTGGATAAAAAAATTAATCGAAAGCCTTGAAGATAAATTTTCCGAAAAAGAAATTCGGGAAGCGGAAAATAGGCTTTGTGAATCAGAAATAATAAGCTATTGCAAGGTAAATGGTGGCGATAGCGAATACTGTTACCTCATTGAAGATAATCGAGTAATGTACCTTGCCGAAATGATTTATGACAGAATAAACAAAAAGCACAAGAAAGCGCTCAAATGGATTAAAGATCTTGGTTATCCTCTAGTATATTCTGGCGAGAAAACAACAGATATATGCAATAGGGAAGACCATTTCCTGGAAGTAGTGGATCCATATCGGAAAACGCTACTGAGCGTTCCTTCTTCCGATCTTCGGAAAATAAAAGCAGTGCTCGAAAAATGCAAAAAGAAAAGTTACTTTACCAGCAATAGCGCCAAAGGAATAGTTGATTTAGCCATCGACAATATAGAGAGAGAAGAAGATATTAGACGACTTGAAAAACCATATAGAGACTAACAATCTCTATTTTTTTTATTTTAGAAAAATCGTTTCGCCATTTGGGCGATTTTTTGATAGAATTAAGTATATGGAAGAAAAAATCAAAACAATCGCTTTCGACTTGGGAGGAGTTCTTTTCGCTGACGGGAGAAAAGTAGCTATGGAGAATTTATTTAAAAGTTATGGTTACGACAAAGAGCTTGTTATGAAATTATTTACTTCCCCCGAATGCATTGATTTGCGCAAAGGATTAATCAGCGATGAAAAATTTTGGTCTTGGGCTCAAAAAAAACTTCCTAAGGGTTACGACGCTCAAATAATCAAGAAAGCATGGTATGACGGCTATATATTAGACGAAGACATTTTTAATTTAGTGAAAAAACTTAAAGATAAAAACAGATATAATCTTTTTGTTTTTTCCGGAAACATTAAAAGCAGAGTAGAGTACCTTGATAATAAATATCATTTTAGGAAATATTTTGATAAAGAAATTTATTCTTACGATTATTGTTTTAGTAAAACAGATAAAAATTGTGTAGAGATATTAATTAAAGAAACTAAAAATAAACCGGAGGAAATAGCCTATATAGACGATGGAGAAGAACTTATAGAATTTACGAAAGAGAAGTTCGGCATAAATGGCATAGTTTATCGTAGCGGCGAAATTAAAGAATTAGAGGAAAAATTACAAGATTTAGGGGTAAAGTTCTAAAAAACATTTGAAGATAAAAAATAATCAAAATTTAAATTAAAAATTATGGCATCTCATCTTATTCCGCCAATTAATGTTTTTGAGGCTCTAAAAGAAATTTTTACTTGGGCCTGGATGATTATAAAACTTATTATTATAACTTTAGGTTGGAAGGGTTGTCTTTTATTGGGTTTTGTAATTTTACTTCCAATAATTATTAAAAAAATTATCAAAAAGATAAAAACTTAAAATAACTAAAATTTAGCTTAAAATATGCATCAATTAACTCTTTTTGAAGCTTTCTTTATAACCCATCTCGTGATGGATTGGATTTTTCAGTGGAAATGGGAAGCAATGAACAAATCAAAAAATATTTTTCCTTTATTGTTTCACTGCGCCGTTTATACGGCGGGATTTGTTCCCGTATTTTTTATATACAATATCAATTTTTTATGGTTATTATTAATTTTCATCAGCCATTTTGTCTTTGATAAAAGAAATTTTGAAATTTGGATCTTAGAAAAATTCAAAGGGTTTAAAAAAGAAGGAAACTTGGAGCCATTTTGGAATATTGTATTAATTGGAGTTGATCAAACGCTTCATCTTGTTATTTTATCTTTTATCGTTATTTTTTCTTAAGATTTGCCAAGGTATATAATCCGCCTCCGAGAGGCGGTTTTTTGTTTGACGAAAAATTTTATTTTTGATAACCTCAAACAGATCTTTTAAAAGAGGTGAAAAAATTGAATATTAAAGTCCAAAAGATTAGAAAAGACGCGGAAACTCCAAAAAGAGCTTCTGATGGAGCCGTAGGCTATGACCTTTTTGCTTCGGTGGTTCTGAATGAAAAAACCAAAGAAATAACCCAAGAGTTGCCGATAGAAATTTCACCGGGCCAAAGATTGCTTATAGGCGCCGGCGTTAAAATAGCCGTTCCTTGGCCTTATCAGGCCGAGGTGAGACCCAGAAGCGGTCTGGCCGGTGAAATATGGCATTACCATCGGTAACGCACCGGGAACGGTTGATCCTGACTACAGGGGAGAAGTGGGAGTTCTATTGATTAACCACGGCCAAGACCCTTTTTCGGTTGAGAAAAACATGAGAATAGCCCAGCTGGTTTTTTACAAGAGCGAGATACCCAATCTGGAAGAAACGGAAAAATTACCGGAAACAATAAGGGGAGTCGGTGGGTTTGGATCTACCGGACTTTTCGGGCCAGGCCTGGGAACCAAAGAATACAACGAAGAGATACGGAAAATGGACAGATATTACATGAAGGTTGTTCTTGCCATAGCCGAAAGATCGAATTGCGTAAGAGGGTGCAAAAAACTGCCGAACGGCCGCTATCAAAAAGACGCGGAAGGAAAATTAATAGGCCAGATCAGAAAATTCGGCTGCATCATTGTAAAAGACGACAATATCATTTCCCAGGGATTTAACGAGCAGTTTCCCAAATTTCCCAAATGCGAAGACGACGGCTGTCTGAGAGATGAACTGAAGATTCCTTCCGGAACCCAAATTGAAAAATGCAGAGCCATGCACGCGGAATGGTGGGCGATTACGAACTTGGCCAGATCGGGAGCGGGCGCAAAAGGAGCCACTGCCTATATCAATACTGCCCCTTGCGAGGTTTGCGCCAGACTGTTGGCCGGAGCGGGAATAGATACCCTGGTAATATTGGAAGATGTTTATCCTCCTGCCGGTTTGAAAATCTTAAGCGAGGCGGGAATAACCATCAGAGCATATCCTAAAAATCAAATTTAGCCCTTACGGGCTTTTTTTATTTTGAAAAATTTGAACTATTAAAAAAATAGAGCTAAAGTAAGATAATAAATATTATAAAAATATGGCAGAAGAAAAAAAGAAAGTTAGTGCTGGGTTTGGAGTAATTTTAGAAAAAAACGGGAAAATTTTACTTGGCAAAAGACATCCCGACCCGGATAAAGCGGACTCGGCTTTCAGAAGCGCCGGAGAATGGTCTTTGCCGGGAGGAAAGCTTGATTGGGGCGAAGCGCTGGAAGACGGCGCAATCCGCGAAGTAAAAGAAGAAACAGGGATTATGATTTACAACCCCGAAGTAATCTCGGTTCATAATTGTAAAAATCAATATGCTCACTTTGTAACGGTCGGTCTTTTGGCAAAAGACTGGGAAGGAGAAGCTCAAGTCATGGAGCCGGACGAAATGACGGAGTGGAAATGGTTTGATTTAAATGATTTGCCGCATCCCCGTTATTTTCCGAGCTTTGAAGTCATTGAGAATTATTTAAAGAAAAGATTTTACATAAAAAGATAGCAAAAATCGCCCCGAGGGCGATTTTTTGTTTACGCTGAGTTTATCGAAGTGGTATAATTAAACAATAATTAAAAATAATAAAAAAATTATGCCAAATTTAATTTATATAATTTTAGCCGGGTTTTTAGGCGGAATAATGCGAGGCTTGGTAGGGTATATTAAATATCGCAGTTCTTACAAAGACGTGCCCTTTAAAAAGGGTTATTTTTTATCCGCAGTGGCGGTTTCCGGAGCCGTCGGGCTTTTGGCTGCCTGGGTAACTCATGATTTGGGAATTAAATTTTTAGGGCTGCCATCTGTCACTCCGGCTATAGCCGTCATCATCGGATACGCCGGAGGTGATTTTATTGAAAACATTTTTAAGATTTTAACCGGCAAAACTTCACTTTACCAGTTGCCGATAATTAAGAAATAATGAAAAAAATAATTATTTTAGCGATATTAGCCGTTGCTGTTTCGATAATAATTTTTGTTGTTTGGGAAAATATGAATACATTTGAAGAAAAACCGCTTTTTCCAAGTAATTTTGAAGAATGCGTTTCTTTGGGTTATCCGGTCATGGAATCTTATCCCAGAAGATGCAATGGGCCGGAAGGAACTTTTACCGAAGATATAGGAAATATTTTAGAGAAAGAAAATCTTATTAGAATCAGCCAGCCCAGGCCAAACGATTCGGTAGCCAGCCCGTTTGTCATAAAAGGCGAAGCCAGGGGAACTTGGTTTTTTGAAGCTTCTTTTCCGATAACTATATTAGATGAAAACGGCAATATTATCGGCCAAACCATTGCCCAGGCGAAAGGCGAGTGGATGACCGAAGATTTTGTTCCCTTTGAGGCAACCTTGAATTTTTATGTTTCTAAAGACCAGAAAGGAACCCTTATTTTAAAAAAGGATAATCCGTCCGGCTTGCCGGAACATGATGACGAGCTAAGTATACCGATCAAGCTTAAAGTCAGCGAAGGACCGATTTTGGGGAATCCGTCGATGGATGAAGCTGTCACTAATTTCCTTTTATCCCAGCAGCAGTTTTCATGGAAGACACAAGAGGGAAGCACTAATTTTTGCGTTTTTCAAAATTTAAATCCTGAAAGCGACCTTTTCCCGGTTTATATCTGGATACGTTGCGGAGAGTTTAAGGCGGTGTCAGGAGAGCTTAAAGAGCTCAGCGGAACATCCTTGCCCGTTAAGATTGATTATCCCAATGAACTTTCTTATTACGACTTATCAAAATTTTCCTATGAGGCTCCCAGAGACGGCTCGCTTTATGACGGGGATATAAAAAGGATTTTCCCTGAAAAGATTTGGCCCAATTTGAATTTTGATAGCGTTCCTTCGAATAAAAAGATTTTATCAGTAGCCGGTGAATCGCTTTTAAACCACTAATTAAAATTAACCAAAAAAATATGAAAAAAAATATTATATTTATTTTTCTGACAATAATTATTATTTTAGGCGCTGTCATGTGGTACGCCAACAAGAAGGCGGAAAATCCTTTGCCTTCGCCGTCTCCTTCGCCATCTCCATCTCTAATAGCTCAAGCTAATTATATTTGCAATGAAGGCAAGACAATAGAAGCCGCCTTTTACAAAGGAGAAGAAAAACCGGTGCAGCCGGGCGAAATGCCAATTCCTTCGGGGAGCGTAAAAATCGTTTTGAGCGATGGAAGAAATCTTGATTTGGCCCAGACAATATCCGCTGATGGAGCACGTTATGCCAATAGCGATGAATCATTCGTTTTTTGGAGCAAGGGGAACGGAGCGCTTGTGCTGGAAAACAATGTTGAAAAAAGCTATATAGGATGCGTTATTCTTGCCAAAGACCCCGGAGGATTGCCCAAGGTTTATTCCGATGGCACGGTAGGATTTTCAATTCGTTACCCAGTCGATTATTTAATAGATACTTCTTATAAGTATCAGAATCTTGGTCCGGGTAAAGAAATCAGCGGCGTGAAGTTTACCATTCCGACCAGTATCGCTAATGGAACCAATTTATCCAGCTTTGACACCGGCATTTCCGTAGAAATTATTCCTGCAATTCAAGATTGTAATGCAAGCCTTTTCTCATATGGCAATGTTGTATCTCAAACCATAACCGATAATGACATGGAATATTCTTTCGCATCAGTTATGGATGCAGCCGCCGGCAATCGCTACGAAGAAGATGTTTGGGTCATTCCCGGAACTAATCCTTGTATTGCCGTGCGTTATTTTATGCATTGGGGGAATATCGATAATTATCCTCCTGGCGTAGTTTCAGAGTTTGATAAAAACGCCCTTATGGAACAGTTCGATAAAATTCGCCACTCTTTGATTACTTTATAATTTTTTAAATATTTTTATTAATGAACTTAGATTGGAAAAAATTTCTTAAAATTGCATACAGGGAAGCCCAAAAAAGCAAATGGCCCTCAACTCAAAACGGGGCGATTTTAATTGATGACAAGGGAAAGGTTTTGCTTTCGGCGGTTAATGGTTTTCCTGACGGAATAGAAGTGACTCAAGAAAGGAAAACTAAACCCTTAAGCAAAAAATACGGAGTTTGCGCGGAAAGAAATTTAATATACCAGGCTGCAAAAAAAGGAATAAAAACAGGCGGAATGACCATGGTTTGCTGCTGGGCGGCTTGTACGGATTGCGCCAGGGCTATAATCCAATCGGGAATTAAAAGATTGGTGACTCACAAGCAGGCCTTGGACAGATCTTATGACTGGAAAGAAACCATAGATTTTGCTTTAGAAATGCTGAAAGAAGCCGGAGTGGAAATTATTATTTATGACGGAAAAATCGGGGCCGGCAAAATTTTACGGAAAAAAGAATTCTGGGAACCGTAATTTATAATTTTCTAAAATTAAAAATCGCCAAAGTAGCGCCTGCCTGTCGGCAGGCAGGGTTTTTTGGTAGAATGAAGTAATAATTAATTAATAAAAGAATATTATGAACAAAAAAATTTTATTAGTCGCATTAGTAATTATTTTGTTAGCCGGCGGAGTTACCGCAGGAGTATTATTCCTTTTTCCTTACAATCCAGAACAGCCGCCAGTGGCGGAAGAAACCGGTTCCACGGAGCAGGGAATAAAAGAGGTAATTGAAGCTAATAATAAATTTGCCTTTGATTTATATTCCGAACTGGATAAATCGGAAAGCGGAAACATTTTTTATTCGCCTTACAGTATTTCAGTTGCCCTGGCTATGACTTACGAAGGAGCTAAGGACCAGACTGCTAAAGAAATGAAATCAGTTTTTCATTTTCCGGAAAGCAATATTTTAGAGCCCAATTTTGGCGCCATTTATAACGATATTAATAAAGAAAACGACCAATATGAGCTAAAAACGGGCAATGCTTTATGGGTCCAGCAGGATTATCCTTTTTTGGCAGATTATATGAGCAGGGTTGAAAAATATTACGGCGGGAAAGCTGCCAATGTTGATTTTATCAATAAAAACGAAGAAACAAGGCAAACCATCAATAATTTTATTGAGGTCCAAACCAACAATAAAATCAAAGATTTAATTCCCGAAGGCTTTCTTGATTCCATGACCAGATTAGTTTTGACCAATGCAATTTATTTTAAAGGAACATGGACGTGGCAATTTGATGAAAAGAAGACCCAAGAACAAGATTTCAAAATAACTCCAACCAATATCGTTCAAGCTCCGATAATGCGAATGTATCCGGAAAAGACAAGGTTTAACTACGCTCAACTGGACGACCTGCAAATTCTGGAATTACCCTACAAAGGGGATAAAATATCCATGTTGATTTTGCTGCCCAAGGAAGATTTAAAGAGTATTGAAAATAATCTGACGCTGGAAAAACTCAATGAGTACAAATCTGAAATGGCAGAGACGAAATTGGATTCAATAGTTATTCCCAAATTTGAGTTTGATACCAAGTATTTTATGAAAGAGACCTTGGCGAATCTGGGAATGCCGACCGCTTTCTCTGAAAGCGCTGATTTTTCCGGAATGACCGGAAGTCGAGATTTATTCATTGATTTTGTGATTCATCAGGCTTATGTCAAGGTTGACGAGAAAGGAACCGAGGCTGCCGCCGCTACCGCCGTGGGAATAAAACTTACGGCTATACCCCAGGAAACAAATGATTTTATAGCTGACCATCCTTTTATTTTCGCAATTCAGGACAAAACTAACGGAAACATTCTGTTCTTTGGCAGGATGGCTGACCCGACCAAATAGTTTTTGATTAATAGTTTAAAACCGCTCTCTCTTAAGGGGACGGTTTTTTTATATAATTAAATAAAGAATCGCCATTGGGGCGCCTGCCTGCCTACCGGCAGGTAAATTTTTTTGATAGAATAGAACAATGAACCAAAGAGCAGCGGCAATAATAATTAAAAATGGAAAAATTTTATTGATTCAAAGAATAAAAAACGGGAAAGAATATTTTGTTTTTCCGGGCGGAGGGGTCAAAGAAGGGGAATTTCCCAAAGAAACTATTGTCAGAGAGGTAAAAGAGGAATTAAGCTTGGATATTATTAACATAGAAAAATTGATTTTTCAGGTTAAAAACAGGGGCAGGGAAGAGCTTTATTATTTAATCACGGATTTTTCCGGCGAGTTAGGGCTTGGCGGAGGGGAAAAAGAAATAATGGACGAAGATAACCAATATTATCCTGTTTGGATGAAATTTGACGAAATTAAAAGATTGACTAATTTATATCCCCAAGAAGCTAAAGAAAAAATAATAAAAATTTATGAAGAAAAAAATTAAAATTTTTATAATTCTTATTGCTTTTTGTTTTTCTTTTCCAATTTTTTATTCTTTAGCGAGAGAAAATGTTTATTATTGGTACATAGACAACTTTGAAACTGAAATAGTTGTTAAGGAAGATTCTTCTTTATTGATAACGGAGAAAATAACTGCCGATTGCGGCAATGCCGCCGATAAGCACGGAATTTTCAGGGTTTTGCCAACCCAGATAAAAACTACGGAAGGAAACATTAAAACGCCGATTAAACTGATAAGCATTGCCGATTTTAACGATAAACCGTTAAAATATTCAGTTATTAATGATTCTCTTAACAAAACAATTACTTGGAAAATCGGCGACCCAAACCGAACAGTAAAAGGAATAAATTATTACAAGATAATTTATGAAGTCAAAAACGCAATCCGTTTTAAAAATTTAAATTTCAATGAATTTTATTGGAATTTAAACGGAAATTTTTGGGATTTGGAAACGGATAATTTCATGGCAAAAATAATTTTTCCGGAGGAGACTAACCAACAAAACAGCCAAGTAGATTATTATACGGGACTATTGGGCGGAAAAAGCAAAGACTTAGCTGATTATGAATGGATAAGCAATAATATTTTACAATTTACTTCAAGAAGAACTTTATTGGAAAAAGAGGGAATAACCGTTTCCGTAACTTTTCCCAAGGGCATATTTTTTCCTTATGAGCCAAGTTTTATGGATAAATATGGAAATTATTTATGGTTTTTAATACCTCTGGCGGTTTTTATGTTTTGTTTTAAGGTTTGGAAAAAATACGGCCAAGATCCTGAAATTAACAAAACCATTATTCCGGAATACGGAGTACCGGAAAATCTTTCTCCAATAGAAGTAGGAATGTTGCTGACGAACGGACGATTTAAAAATGATTTAATTTCGGCTGCGGTTATTAGTTTTGCCGTCAAAGGGTTAATTTCTATTGAAGAAATGGAGAAAAAATTTTTGGTTGCCAAAGACTTCAGATTAAATAATTTAACCCTAGAAGATAAAAGCAAATTTAATAATCTAACGGCGACGGAAAAAATATTATTCGATAGTATCTTTGAAGGAGGCGGCGAAATGTTGCTTTCTTCTTTAAGGAATAATTTTTACATCCATATTCCCAAAATAAAAGAATCGGCTAAAGACGGTTTGATAAATAAAGGTTTGATTACGGAAAAAGGACTGTCGCTTATGATAATTTTCTTAATAAGCGGCATTATTCTTCCGTTTGTGTTTTGGATAGCTACAATTTTTATTTTTGATTTTTTACCACTGGAATTAATGGTAAGTCTTATTATTTCTTCGTTAATCATGGTTTCTTTTTCGTTTTTTATGCCTAAAAGAACCCAGAAAGGCGCTGAGCTTTTATGGAAAATAATGGGATTAAAAATGTATATGGAAACGGCCGAGAAATATCGCCAGCAATTTTATGAAAAACAAAATATTTTTGAAAAATTATTGCCTTACGCCATGGTTTTTGGAATGACCGGCCTATGGATTAAAAAAATGAAAGAAATTTATGGTGAAGAATATTTAAAAAATTATCATCCCGTTTGGTATGTGGGGACAAGCATAAGTTTTTTCAGTGTCGAAAGCTTCAACTCAACTCTTAACGGCATTTCCTCCAGTATTTCTTCCAATGTTTCCGGACCTTCCGGCGCCGGCGGAAGCGGGGGTGCCGGCGGAGGCGGAGGTGGCGGAGGTGGCGGGGGATGGTAACAAAAAATATGAAATTATAAATTTAATTTTTTGTATAATTAAATAAAAATAAACAAATCTATGATAAGAGATTTTGAAAAAGCGCCGAGTGCAAGGTCTTCTTGCTTCGGCTGTAAAAAAGTAATAGAAAAAGGAGGAATAAGGGCGGTGGAAGATTATATGTTCGGAAGATACATGGCTAAAAGATATTATTGCTTGAGTTGCGCTAAAAAACTGATAGAAGATTTTTTGAAGGAAGCTGGCCAATACATTGATTTTAAATAAACCCATAAAAGAGAAAAATAAATTGAAATAAAGATGAATATTTTATTTTATTTTTTTATAATTTTCTTAGGATTCGCTTGCGGAAGATTGGGCCATATATTTTTTGGACCCCTAAATACGCCGCATCACTGGATTTACGGATTAGCCTCTGTTATTTCAGGCTTAATTTTTCTTAATCATTTTTTTGGATTATTTCTATTATGTTGGGGAATAGGTTGTTTTATAAGTGATTCCAAGGATTTTTTAAAGTTAAGATTTTGGGGAGTCGACGAGGTCGATGAGTTTAAATTTTGGGGAATTGATTAAAAACATTCTTGATTTCCATAAATTTAAATAACGAAACAAGAATTATTGACTGGTTTTTTCTGCGTCAAAATTACAGACGTAAAAATGGTTTTTTAGTTTGACCTCGCTGAGCGAGGCAGGCCCCGCTAAGCGGGATTTGACAGCAATGATAATATTATTAAGATAAGTTTAGTTCTCTCCAATTTAATAAGGGAAAGAAAAGTAGGAGTGATAGAAATGGAAAAAATATTGATTCACGGAAGGGATGAAAACAAAGAGCAACTTTGCAGTTGCGGAGAAAAAGCAAAATATAGATATGATAACGGTTTGCCTGCAGGATGGCATTGCGATGATTGTTGGGAAAAGATGGTTTCTGAAGCCAGAAGTCGGAGTTGGTAAAAAGGAGGTAAAAAATGAAAGCAATTAAAAGACAAGAAATAACATTTACCGTTATAGGATATGAATGCGTGCAGATAAGGCCCGATAAAAAGAGAAAAATAACAGTTCCCGACGATTCTTGGATCGGGAAAAACGTTGTTTTAATAAAAACAGAAAAATAATATAATAATAGCTCACAATGTGAGCTTGTTTTTTCATAATAATTAATTTTATGTTATGATAAGGTAATTATTAATAATAATAAAAAAATATGAAAAAAATTATCATCATATTAGTAGTCATAGCCATTATTGGCGTTGCTTTGTATTTTCTGGTTTATCTCCCGCGCAAAAACGCAGCCTTGAATCAGACAGAGGAAACTAACACGACCGAGAACCAAGAAACCAATCCTGTTGTTGAAACGACAACAGAGGAACAAGAAAATAAAACTGAAACAGCTATTGGAAAATCGGTTCAAGGAGTTGATATTATGGCTTATCATTACGGCAGCGGAGAACAGGAAATTATTTTTATCGGAGGCATACACGGCGGGTACGCGTGGAACACGGTGCTCCTTGCTTACAACATAATGGATTATCTTAAAGCAAATCCGGCTTTGATAGCCGGCAACATTAAGGTGACCGTTATTCCAGCCTTGAACCCCGATGGATTAAAAAAAGTCGTAGGAAAGACAGGCCGATTTGATTATACCGACGTTTCAGATTCTCAAGCAGTAAATGTTTCAGGCCGATTTAATGCCAATAACGTGGATATAAACCGAAACTTCGATTGCGAATGGAAAGCGAATGGCGTTTGGCAGGAAACTACCGTAAGCGGAGGAAGCAAGCCTTTCTCTGAACCGGAAAGCATTGCCATTAGAGATTATGTCCAAACAAACAAACCAATAGCGGTTGTTTCATGGGACAGCGCTGCAGCCGGCGTATTTTCATCAAACTGCGGCAGCGAAGAAATTTTACCCGAAACTCAATCAATCGCGAACATTTACTCAAAAGCTTCTAATTATTTGGCTTATAAGGACTTTACTTTTTATGAGTTATCCGGAGACATGATAAACTGGCTTGCCAAAAATGAAATTCCGGCTATCAGCGTGCTTCTGTCCACACACAATAGCATTGAATTAGATAAAAACCTGGCAGGCGTCAAGGCGCTTTTAGAGCATTACGGTAAATAATGAAGAAATCTCTTTTTTCTAAGCATAAGCAATTCATAATAGCCGTTCTGTGCGTTATCGCACTCGGCGTGAGTTTATTTACTTTTTTTTATTTAAGAATAAACAGCGAGTTGCCCGAACTGGTTCCCGCAATGAAATTTCCTGAAAAAAAAGCTCAAGGCCCGGAGAGAGAGGTGCTGGGCTTGTCCGTGGAAGGGCGCGAGATTGAGTCTTATAAGTTTGGAAACGGAAAAACGCAAATTGTTTTTGTCGGAGGCATACACGGCGGATATGAGTGGAACAGCGTTCTTCTCGCCTATGAATTTATGGATTATCTTAAAGCAAATCCAGATGTTATTCCTGAAAACTTGACCGTAAATGTTATTCCATCTTTAAATCCCGACGGAGTTTTCAAAATAGTAGGCAAAGCGGGTCGTTTTGCAATTACCGATGTGCCGGCCGGAACCAATGGCGCAGGAAGATTTAATGCCAACGATGTTGACCTTAACCGTAATTTTGACTGCCATTGGAAGCCTAAGGGTTTGTGGGGAACAAAAGAAGTCAATTGCGGAACAGAACCTTTTTCTGAACCGGAAAGCATTGCCATTAAAAAATTTGTTTTAGAGGAAAATCCCAGCGCCGTTCTTTTTTGGCACAGCAAGTCAAATGGAGTTTATGCGTCATATTGCGACGGCGATATTTTACAGGAAACAAGAGATATAATGAACGCTTATTCAAAAGCTTCAGGATATCCGCCTTATGATACGTTTGACTCTTATGAGGTTACGGGCGACGCTACTGACTGGTTAGCTTCTATCGGCATTCCGGCCATCAGTGTGGAGCTTAAAACCCACGAGACCGTTGAGTGGGAAGCGAACTTAGCCGGCATTCAGGCGCTTTTCGAATATTATGAAAGCAAAAAATAATAACATGAAAGGAAATAGTCAATATAAAAATTGGTCTAAAGCCAAATTAATTGAAGAGATATTAAGGCTTAAAAAAGGAAAAAATAAAATTAAGAAAACTAAGATAAAAAAAGAAAAGCCTAAGAAAATCAGGAAAAAAATAAAAAAATCTAAGTTAAAAAAGATAAGAAAGATAGAAAAGAAACCTCAAAAAATTAAGAAATTAAAAATTAAGCCCGAGATATTTGAAGATGATAAAAATAAGTACGAGAAAGAAAAACTGGAGCGATTAAACGAATGGTTTCTTAAGGCCAAGGAAGAGCATCCGGAAGAAATAATAAGCTTTAAAGAATTTAAAGATTCTTTGAAAAAGAGTGATTTAGAAAAAATAGTTTCAATAAAAGAGTTGCAGGTCAAAGATGAAAAAAAACCTGCAGTACAGCAGCCCGAACCTATTCAAAAAACAGAGAAAACAGAGCCAATCAAGCCGGCGGAAGATAAAACAATGGAAAAGATAAGGGAGAATCTTGAAAAAATTTCCGAAAAACCCAATCAAAAAAAACCTTTGGAGTCAGCGTTAAAGAGAACAATAGGGCTATTGAACGAGGGGATCGCGGATTTTAAAGAAGAGCAACAAATTAAAAAAATAGAGAAATTAAAAATTAAGTGCAGGTACAAAATACTTGCAAGAGAATATGAAGTTGTCATCAATAAAACATTGAAAGAGTTTGATGAAAAACATCCGTTATCGGATGAGGTAAAAAATGTTATTGATGATGTCAAAAAAAATAAATCACCCAATCTGCAGGGATTGACGGACTCTCAAAAAGAAGAACTCAGTAAATTTATTAAAGAAAGAAAGGAACATCTTCGCAAAAGAGTAAATATTTGGTTTAAACAATTAGGAACCAGGTTTAGCCTTACATCCGAAGAAGTTTCTTTATTGGCTCATTTGATTAATAATGATTTCCCATATAAATAAAAAAATGTGGGTTTATATAATTTTAATAATAATTATTGCGGGGTTATTGATTTTTACTGAAATAGGAAGAGCAATTTTAAAAAAATTTATATGGCTGGTAATTATAATCGGATTGGCGTATTTGGGTATTTTGGCATTAAAATTTTTTATGGACCGGGCAGCGAAGATATAAAATATGAAATTTAGCATTAAGAAAAATGAGAATATATTATCCCTGACAAGAAGATTGGGATATGCTGCCAGAGGAACAGAAGGAGAAGAGTTTAATTGCGTAAGAATTTTGGGCGGTAATGGATATCCGAGATTTCATCTTTATATAAAACAAGAAAAAGATAATATTTTTTTTAATCTGCATTTAGACCAGAAAAAACCTTCTTATCAGGGGAATCCAGCCCATAGCGGGGAATATGAGGGGGAATTGGTTGAACAAGAAAAAGAAAGAATTATGAAAGCCCTGGAAGAATAACAAAGATAGATTGGGTATTGACAAGCAGTTTTTTATGTGATATTATGATTAGCATAAGATAGTTGCCTTATAAAAATTCGTCGGGTTTGTTGGGAAACTAAACTTTAGGATTCACCCCTGTTAAATTTATTTCATAATTGTTTAATGGGGTAAACCTTAAAACATTATTAAATTAATTTTTAACATGGAAGGAACAATCAAAACCATTGTTGAAGGTAAAGGATTCGGGTTCATTAGCGTTGAAGGAGAAGAGAAAGATTTGTTTTTTCATAAGAACGAAGTCAAAGGAGTAACCTACGAAGAGTTAAGGGTAGGTGACAAAGTTTCTTTTGAGAAAGCTGATTCTCCGAAAGGACCTAATGCGACCAACGTAACTCGTATCTAAGAGTTCTTACATCAGCAAAAAAACCACCCTGAGTTTATCGAAGGGTGGTTTTTGTTTAATACTTGATTCTTATTTGTTTATATGCTATAGTAAGCTTGTAACTGAATAGTTACAGAATTAACCGTTATTCCGGGTTTACGGAACGGATATCTTTTAAAAGGGTAGTCCGAATAAAGTTACGAAAGGTGGTTAGGAGATTTCACTTCTAAAAAAGTACAATTTTAAGTGAAAGTCCTAGCCACTTTTTTTGTTGCCTTGGCGATTTTTTGATAATATAAAACATTATGATCAAGAATATTATTTTTGATTGGTCCGGAGTAATAGGAGACGACTTGCACACCGTCTATGAAGTAGTTTTGGCGATATTCAAAAAATTCGGGGTCAAGGAAATATCTTTGGAAGAATTTAGAAAAGAATGGGAGCAACCTTATATGCTTTTCTATCGTAAATATGGTATTTCCGGAATATCCAGAGAAGAAGATGTCGCTATTTATCGATCTTTATATAAAAAAATATCTGTTAAATATCCTCCAAGAGCTTACCCTAAAATTAAAGATACACTGATAAAATTCAAGAAAGCCGGCATTAATATGATTGTATTAAGCTCAAACCTTAAAAAAACTATATTATTTGATATTAAACAATTCAGCCTGCAAGGATTATTTACCGAAATTAATAGCGAAATACACGATAAAAACGATGTAATACGGGAGACGCTTGAAAGAAATGGTTTTAACCCTCAAGAAACCGTATTTGTTGGTGATACGACCCATGAAGTTAATGTAGGCAAGAAGGCGGGGATAAAAACCGCAGCTGTTACGTGGGGGTATAATAATGAAAATAAATTGAAATCAGCGAATCCCGATTTCATAATTCACAACTTAGAAGAGTTAGAAAAAGCTATTTTTTCAGGCCGAACAGACGTAGAATAAAGTAGATTAATAAAAATAAAAATATGTTTAATCAAGAAATAATAAAATCAACCGGTTGTTGTGAACCTTTTAATCCTGAACCGTGGCAAGATAAAGAAATTGTATGGAAAGATAAAATTTTCGTTAAAGATCATGTAACCAGCTTTTTGAATATCCCTATTGATATGGGAAAGAAAGTAGTCAAAAATATGGAGCTTATTGAGAAAGCAAACGCTAAATCATCCCAGCAATTAATGTTAACCGATGAAAAATCTGTCTGGGGTGCGGATATTTACATTGATGTTTCCAAGGATGTTCCGGAAGCTGAAATGGCAACTCTTTCAGGAACATTTCTTACTAAAGTATTTGAGGGGCCTTATCAAAATGCGGGAAAATGGGCGGAGGAAATGAAGGACTATGTTAAAAATAAAGGCAAGAATCTGAAAAAAATTTATTTTTCATACACCACTTGTCCAAGATGCGCCAAAGCATACGGCAAAAATTACGTGGTTCTTTTCGCCCAGATAAACTGATATAAAGTATGGATTTTGAAAAGTTCGAAAAACTGGTAAATGAAGGGATTAAAGCCATCCCCGAGAAATTTTTAAAAGAACTGGAAAATGTTGATATTGTAATAGAAGACGAACCCACTGCTTATCAGTCGAATAAAGTTAAAGTTAACAGAGATTTAGTGCTTTTTGGATTATATGAAGGCGTGCCGCAAAACAAGAGGTGGGGTTATGGTCAGGCCCTGCCGGATAAAATAACCATTTTTAAAAAAGCGATTGAAAACTATGCGAGGTCGGAAGAAGAAATCAAAGAAATTGTAAAGAATACTGTCTGGCACGAAATTGCCCATCATTTCGGAATGGACGAGCAAATGGTCAGGGAATCTGAAAGGAAGCGCAAAAAAAATAAAATTACCTAGCGGGTAATTTTTTTTTGGTCCTCCTACGCTAAAGCTACGAATGGATAAATCTTTTATCCTTGAGAGCTTCGGACAGACGCGGTAGAATAAAATAAATATATGAAAGAAAAAGGTTTTGCCTTAGTTTCTTTATTGATCGCAGTTATTATTTTAATAATTTTAATTTTAGGCGGTTTTTTCAGTTTCGGATATTTCAAAGATTATAAGACCCAAAAAGAGATTAAAAAAAATTCGACAGAAGAAGCTCAAAAGGCACAAGAACAGGAAGCTAAGAGAGTTGAAAATATAAATAAACAAATTGAAGAGTTAAATCAATAAAAAATTATGAAGAGTAAAATTCGCGTCAGAAAAGCAGCGATGAAAGACTTAAAAGATATTATTAAGCTTAATTTAGATTTATTTAAAAAAGAATATAAAGATTTTGATAGGAGCTTAGATTTAAATTGGCCACTTAGAGAGGGGACAGATTATTTTAAAAATAGAATAAAAAAAGATGGATTCGTAGAGGTTGTAGAGAAAAATGGAAAAATAATCGGTTATTTATGCGGAGGGCTTTGCGACAGAATATCATATCGCAAACAAGCAAAATGCGCTGAATTAGAGAATATGTATATAGATAAAAAATTTAGAAACAAAGGATTGGGATTTGTTATGACAAAGAATTTTTTAGAATGGTGTAAGGCTAAAAAAGTAGATTATATTTCCGCCAGAGCATCTGCTCAGAATAAATTAGGTATAAAATTTTATAGAGATTTCGGTTTCAAAGATTACGATTTAATTTTAGAGAAAAAAATTAGATAAAACACATGGATTTAATGTTAAAAATTATAATATTTCTTTATGCAGGGACGGGAATAGTTGCAACAATAGGATATTTGCCGACAATAAAAGATTTATATCATAAAAAACCCAGCGCAAATATAAATTCATATATTATTTGGACTTTTTGCGCCGGTATTACTTTTTTATATGCGATAGCAGTGATATCAGATTTGCTGTTAGAGATAGTAACGGGATTAAATTTTTTATCTTGCGTTATAATTTTAATTCTTGCCATAAAATTAAAATATTATAAAAAATAAAAATTATTATGAAAAAAAATATTTTGTTAGTAATAATTGCCATAATCTTAGCCGTCGTAGCGGTTTTGTGCGTTCAAAGCTGCAGATTTTTTATTAACAAAAGCGTTGTTGAAGAAAATCCTATCGAGAATAATTATTTACCGGTGTCGGTAATCCCAATTCATCAAACAGATAATTTTTATAATATACAAGTTGAATATCTCCAGTTTAAAAACGCTTCGATTGATTTTAACAAAAAAATTTCCGATTTAATTACGGAAAAAATTGATAATTTCAAAAAGGATGCAAAAAACAATTGGGATGCGCGAATGGCGACGGCTGACTCTGAAAACCCGGTTCCTGAAAATCCCGAAGAGCCATTTGATTTTATCGCCTCTTGGAAACCGGTTCAACTTAATAATGAATATATAAGTTTTGTTATAAATTTATATTATTTTGTCGGCGGCGCTCACGGCGCTAACGAAGCGCATGCTTTTAATTACGACTTAGCAAAGCAGAAAGAAATAACTATTTTAGATTTTTTAAATTCATCGCAGCAATCCTTGGAAAAACTGGCTGAGTTATCGGCAAAAGAGGTAACTTCCCAACTTCAAGGCACTGGAGTAGCGATAGATGATTTTTTAGAACAAATGATCCAAGACGGCACCAAGGCGACTCAAGAAAACTACAAAGACTTTAATTTTAACTACAATTCGTTAACAATTTATTTCCAACAGTATCAGGTTGCGCCGGGCGCGGCAGGCTTAATAACGGTAACGTTTTATAAAAATACCTTGGACGCAAATTCAATAAAATCAGATTATTTAAAATGACATTGGATTTGAAAAAATTAAACGAAGAGCAAAAAGAAGCGGTGGTCCATGAAAAGGGGCCGCTTTTAATCGTGGCCGGAGCCGGAACCGGAAAAACAACGGTAATTACCCAAAGGATTGTCTATTTGATAGAAAAAAAACTTGCCAAGCCGGAAGAAATATTAGCCGTTACTTTTACGGAAAAAGCGGCCGGAGAAATGGAGGAAAGAGTTGATACGCTTTTGCCTTACGGCTACGTTGATTTATGGATTTCAACCTTTCATTCTTTTTGCGAAAGAGTTTTAAGAGACCACGCTCTGGATATCGGCTTGCCGGCTGATTTTAAGATTTTAGACCCGACGGCAGGCTGGCTTTTAGTGCGCCAGAACCTGGACAAATTCAAGCTTGATTATTACAAGCCCCTTGGTAACCCGACTAAATTCATCCAGACCTTGATTTCCCATTTTTCCCATTGCAAAGACCAGGAGGTTTATCCCGAAGATTACCTTGGATATAGCGAAAGGTTAAAAACCAGAGATGACTCTCCGGAAAACCAGGAAACGGAAAGAATAAAGGAAGTGGCAGAAGCCTTTCACGTTTACCAGAAATTGCTTTTGGAAAACAGTTATTTGGATTTCGGAGACCTTATAAATTACTGTTTGAAATTATTTAAAAAAAGACCTTTGATTTTAAAAAAATACAGGGAAAAGTTTAAATATATTTTAGTGGACGAATTCCAGGACACCAATTGGTCTCAATACGAATTAATAAAAGTACTGGCTGTTCCCAAAAATAATCTCACCGTCTGCGCCGACGATGACCAAGCCATCTATCGCTGGCGAGGGGCGTCTTTTTCCAATATTATTCAGTTTAAAAAGGATTTTCCTGAAGCAAAACAGATTTCTTTAGTTAGAAATTACAGGTCAGCCCAAAATATACTGGATTTGGCTTATAAGTTTATAAAAGCCAATGACCCCGACCGGCTCGAATACGTTAATAAAATAAATAAAAAATTAATCGCGAGTGACAAAAGCGAAGGTATAATCGAGCATATTACCGCCAAAAACTTGGATGAAGAAGTCGGAAAAACAATCAAGAAAATACTGGAAATTTTAGAAAAAGACAGAGAAGCGAATTATAATGATATCGCAATTCTGGTCAGGGCGAACAACGCAGCGAATGTTTTTACAAAGGCTTTGGAAAGAGCCGGCTTGCCATACCAATTTTTAGCTTCAAAAGGGCTTTATTCCAAGCCCATTATTTTGGATGTTATTTCTTATTTCAAGCTTTTGGATAATTATCATGAAAGTTCGGCGGCTTACAGGATTTTAAACCTGCCCTTTTTAGAAATACCTTATGACGACATAGTGAAGATTACCCAATACAGCCATCGCAAAACAAAATCTATTTTTGAGACGATGGGAGAGATGGCTTTAATTTCCGGGGTTTCGCAAAAAACCCAGGAAAAAATTCCTTTCATTCTCAGTCTTATAAAAAAACATTCCGCTTTTTCCAGGGAAAAAATTGTTTCGGAAATATTCCTGGCTTTTTTAGGAGAATCCGGTTACCTGAAATATCTGGCCTCAAAAAACGATAAAGAACAGATAGATGTGCTCAACCAATTTTATAAAAGAATAAAAAGCTTTGAAGAATCCTCAATAGAGCCCAGCTTAAAAAATTTTATGGAGGAAATAATTTTTGAAATAGAATCGGGTGAAGAGGGAAAACTTGAATTCGACCCCGAACAAGGTCCGGACATGATAAAAGTAATGACCATTCATGGGGCCAAAGGGCTGGAATTTAAATACGTATTTTTGGTAAATATGGTGGATAAAAGATTTCCAACCATTGAAAGAAAAGACTTGATAGAGCTTCCCGAAGAATTGATTAAAGACATAAAACCCGAAGGGGACGTTCATTTACAGGAAGAAAGAAGGATTTGCTACGTGGCCATGACCAGGGCCAAAAAAGAGCTTTATTTCACTTCGGCCGAGGATTACGGATTGGCAAGGAAAAAGAAATTGTCCCGATTTTTAATAGAAATGGGGTATAAAGATAAATTTGAATCCAAAAACTTGAAATCTAAAAACGGATTATTGGAGCCTGTTGTCAAAAATCCGGAAATAAAAAGCCAAAAAGAATCGGGATATCTTCCGGATCATTTCTCCTTTTCCCAACTGGCTGCTTTTGAAAAATGTCCTTTGCAATATAAATTCAATTTTGTTTTAAAAGTTCCGATTAAGGGAAAAGCCGTTTTTTCCTTCGGGAAAACAATGCATAATACTTTTTACAGTTTCTTGAAGGCGGTAAGCGAAAGTAATGAAAACAATCAAAGTGATTTGTTTGGCTTTCCGGAAAAAAAAGTAAAAACAATAAAAAATGACGGCGCTTTTAAATTGGAAGATTTGCTTTTGATTTTTGAAAAAAACTGGATAGGGGAATGGTATGAGACCAAAAGTCAAAAAGAGGAATATTACAAACTGGGAAAGAAAATAGTTAAGGATTTTTACGAGGAGTTTATAAAAAACCCTCCCAAGGTTTTTAAAATTAATAATTCCCTTGCTTTGGAAATGCCTTTTAATCTAAAAATAGGAAAAAATATGCTGTTTGGCGTAATAGACAGAATCGATGAAAAAGATGGTGGAGTCGCGATTATCGATTATAAAACGGGAAGCTCCAAAGAAAAATTAACGCCGGAAGATAAAGAGCAGTTGTTGATTTATCAAATAGCGGTTGAGGAGATTTTTAAATTAAAACCAAAAGAGCTTATTTATGATTATTTAAACGACGGGAAAAAAGCTTCTTTTTTGGGCTCGGAGGAGGAAAAAGAAAATCTTAAGGAAAAAATAAAACGAGAAATAGAAAATATCAAGAAAAGTAAATTTGAACCCACCCCGGGCTGGCAATGCGGATTTTGCGATTTTAAAGATATTTGCGATTTTGCCCAAAGGCAGTAAAATTAAACATTATGGAGCAAGATGAAAAAAAACTAGAACCGATTTTTTCTGTTTCAGAATATATAGAATTTCTTAATATTAACTTAAGAAAAATCGGCGTTGCAAAAATAACCGGAGAAGTTACAAAATTGACCGTTTCAACCAACGGTCATGTTTATTTTTCCATCAAAGACAAATCAGGCAAGGGCGTTTTGGACTGCATAATCTGGAAAAATAATTATGCCCTGTGCGGAGTGAGGCTTGAGGAAGGGAAAGAGGTGATTCTGTCCGGATACCCCGATGTTTATCCCTTAAGCGGGAGACTCAGTTTCAAAGCGGACACTATTGAATTAAAAGGGGAAGGCGCGCTGAAAAAAGCTTACGAAGAATTAAAAGAGACATTGGAAAAAGAGGGAATTTTTGACTTGGCAAGAAAAAAGAAAATTCCCATGTTTCCTGAAAGAATAGGATTGATTACTTCAAAGCAGGGAGCGGTAATACATGATTTTCTAAACAATATCGGAAAACACGGGTTCAAGATTCAGATGATTGATTCCCGGGTAGAGGGACAGGAAGCGATAAAAGATATTTTAGGAGCAATCAGGACTTTCAAAGAAAAGAACATAGATGTTTTGGTCGTGATAAGAGGCGGTGGCTCTTTGGAATCTTTGCAGTCCTTTAACAATGAAGCGCTTGTCAAAGAAATAGTTGATTTGCCCTTTCCCGTAATTGCCGGGATAGGCCACGATAAAGATACGCCGCTTTTTACCATGGCGGCGGATGTTTCAGAGTCAACTCCCACTGCCGTTGCGAATTTACTTAATGAATCTTGGGACCAAGCCCTGCTTTTTTTAGAGCGATATGAAAGAGATATTTTTGGTAAATATGAAATGATTTTAGATAATTATAAAGAAATTGAAAACAAACTGAAGATTTCATTCAGCAATTTTAAAAATGCTTTGACAACCACCGGGGAAAAATTACAAGGGTCATTGAGCAAATCTTTGTCAGGTTTTAAATCCTTATTGGTAATGGTCAGCCAGCAAATATCGCAAGCGGAAAAAATTGTTTTTTTTAATGATCCGGAACGCCAGCTTAGATTGGGATATAGTATTGCCAGTTGCGACGGAAAAATAGTCAGAGAAACAAAAGATGTCAAAATTGGAAAAAACGTATATATTAAAGTAACTGACGGTAAAATTATTTCAGAGGTTAAAAGCATTAACAAAAAATAAGGAGAACCTTGATTTCTCGCTATCGTTCGAAATTAAAAAATAATTAAAAAAAATATGGCAAAAGAAAAATCAGACTCAAAAAATTTAAACAGCAACCTTAAAAGGCTTTCCGAAATTGCCGAGTGGTTTGACAACCAGAAAGAAATCGACGTTGAGGAGGGGCTGAATAAAGTTAAAGAAGCGGTCGGCTTGATAAAAGCCAGCAAGGAAAGGCTAAAAGCGGTTGAAAATGAGTTCGAGGAGATAAAAAAAGCCATGGAGGATTAGGGGCGTAAATATATGAAATATCATCATATAGCGTTAAGCGTGAGTAATTTAAAAAAATCTTTACAATTCTATAAAGAAATTTTTGGGTTTATTGAAGAAAAAAAGATTAGCAGAGAAGATTTAGGGATAAAAGCGATTTTGCTCAAATTAAACCTTAAAGATGATTTATATTTGGAATTGATACAATCCCAGAACCCAATAAAAAACCAAGATGATTTTTCCAATTTAAATATTTTTGGTTTAAAACATATCTGTTTCGAGGTTGGAAACATTGATAGAAAATATAAAGAGTTGAAAGCTGATGGATACGAAGTTACAGAAATAAAAAAAGGGAAAACCCTTAGGCAATATTTTTTTATAAAAGATCCCGACGGATTTATGATGGAAATTTGTGAAATATAAAATAATATGAACATCAAGCAATTTTTAAAACCAAACCGGATAAAATTAATTTTATTTGTTGTTTTATTTGTATTGATTTTTTTTGGACTGCCCTTTATCGAAATGTCAACCGGAGAGACTAACAGCCTATTCTGGTTGGTTAAAAATTATTCCGGCTCGAAACTAGAATTGAGTATGATTGTTTATGGCTTTATAATTTACTTTGTCGCTTCTTATTTTGTGTCTTGTTCTTTAGTTATAATTACTTCTAATTTTAAGATAAAAAAATAATTAATTTTATAATCGAACAACCGCCAAAAAGCGGCTGTTTTTATTTACCCTGCTTGTCCTGAGTTTATCGAAGGAAGCCATGTCGAAGGGTTTGACCCCGCTGAGCGAGGCAGGCCCCGCTGAGCGGGGTTTGACAAAAAGGTATTTTTAGATAAACTTAAAATCAGGTTGGGAGAAATTTTTTGTAGCTTGCATGTTTATCAACCCATTCTTAACTCCTACCATCTCCCAACCTGATGTTATTTTAAAATTTATAAAAAAAGGAGGTAGAAATAACGACAAAGTATTCTTTTTTGAAAAAGAAGGATGAAGAAATTTTAAGAAGGCTTGATTTGGAAATTCTGGCGAAAAAAAGTGAAAAAATAAATTATATAAGAATGGTTGCCAGGAAAAAAGGGATAATCGCTGAAAAACTCGAAGATTTAAAATCCAGTTGCGGAGATCCGTTCAAAGAAAAAGAAAGAGATTCAACCAGAGATTATCGCAAGGCAATGGCCGGCGACGTGGAAGCAGCATATTTCTGTCCCACGGCGCATATTGAAGGTTGCGGTTGGGTTAAGGGTTTTCCAAACTCAGAGAGATACAATGATATAGGTTGTCTCAGCGGTTCGGCCGGAACCAGATTTTACTGCCAAATTTGCGGAAAGTTGATAGCCGAGCACCAATTCATGAGATCATAAGTAGCTAAACAGCTACTTTTTTATTTACCTTAAGCCATGTCGAAGGGTTTGACCCCGCTGAGCGAGGCAGGCCCCGCTGAGCGGGGTTTGACAAAATACGCCATTTTAATAAACTTAGGACGGGTTGGGAGTAATTTTTGATTTTATTTTCTAACCTTTCATCCCTATTTTAGTCTCCCAACCCAAAAAATAAACAGGAGGTTCTTTAAAAACATAACAGCTGCTTACTAGAAAGACATCGAAGAAGTAAAATATATTATTAAAGATTTTTTGACATTTTAAAATATGAGGCGTAATGCCTCTCTTTTATTGACATAACCCTAAATTTAGGTAAAAAGAATAAAGGAGGTCTTTTAAAATGTTAAAAATGAAGAAGAAAAAAGAGGAGAAAATTGGCCATTGGATTTGTTCTAAATGCCACAGGGAAAACAACGGAAATAAGTTTTGTCCGGATTGCGGAAATGTTTTTATCAAATAAATCACAGGTTTTTTAGAGGCGGAAGAATGAAAGATAAAAAGACATTATACGGAATGTTATCGGCAGTAATTTTGATATTGATCGGTCTTCTTTTTTGGGAGATGCCGACTTGGAATCTGAACGCAGCGGATTCGTTAATGCAAAATTTTTATTCTAAAATTTTTGCCCTGGTGTTTATTGTTATAAGCATCGCTGTTTCTTATTTTGTCGGGTATGACAGAGGAAAAAGAGATTTCGAAGGCAGGGCAGTTAATGTACTTAAAAATTGGAAGAATTACAAAGTTCTTTCAATCGCTTGCGAACTGAAGGAATGCAGAGAGTATACTTATTTAATTCTCCAACAAGAGAACGACGAGGACGATATAATTATCTACGAAAAAAACGGCGTTTGGTTGCCAGAAGGCATCAAAGAAGGTTCAGTAATAATCCAAGAAATAACCGAAAAAGGAGCTAAGATTAAGATAGTCGCCGCAGAATAATATCTTTATATGCCTGCGTGTTTTTAAAACAAGCAGGTTTTTTATTGTCCCGCTCAGCGGGGCGTAACCCAGCTAAGCTGGGTTGACAAATCATTGTATTTTGTTATAATCATTTTTAGTTTTTAAAAAAGATTAAACAAAAGAAGAGGTGGTTGAGTAAATGTTAGAGATAGAGCCAACAAATTTTATGGTAGTTGCTACTGTAAATGAAGTAGATGAAGCTTTTGAAATAGAAAAAATCACCAGAGCGGCAGTTATTAGACTAAGAATCAGCAATTTAGGAAAGGAACTTTTTAAGAACGAAAAAAAACTTAAAGAAGAACAAGAATCCTTAATTAATTTCGACGAGAATCAAAACAGAGAAAACGCGATGCAAATTTTTGAAAACACTAATTCTGAAAAAAATTCTATAAACGGCACGTCGTTTTTTAAAAAAATTTTTGATCTCGGCAAAGCGGTGATTAAGTCGGAATAACGCCTTATATTAGGTTCAAGGTTATAAAAATCTTGAACCTTTTTTATTTTATTGTGGCTTTTTAATGAAGGTAGTAGAATAAAATAATTAGAATATGAAAAAAACAAAAATATTATTAATAATATTTTTCGCAATTGCTTTGGGTTCGATTTGGTTTTTCCGGAATAACTTTCCGGAATTTTATTTAAAACTATCGGATAATCTGCCAAAAATTGAGAAAGGAGTTACCGACTTGATAAGCGAAACCGGTAAGAAAATTTCCATGCCACCGCCACTCAGAAGCGACAAGGAAAGCGAAAAATCCTATTTAACAAAAACCGGTGTGATTAAATGGACTAATGACCAAAGGGCAAAATACGGCTTGCCCGCCCTAAAGGAAAATTTTACTTTAGACGAAAGCGCCAAAAATAAAGTTGAAGAAATGTTTCAGAACCAATACTTTGCACATGAGTCGCCAAACGGCGTAAGCGTGGATGATTTAGCCGAAAACGCAGGATATGAATTTATAACAATAGGAGAAAATTTGGCTTTGGGTAATTTTGAGGATGATGAAGCTCTTGTGCAAGCCTGGATGGACAGCCCCGGCCACAGGGAGAATATTTTAAACAAGAGTTATCAAGAAATCGGAGTGTCTGTTATTGAGGGAAATTTTGAAGGAAAAACGACTTGGCTGGCGGTTCAGCATTTCGGCTTGCCCTCTTCGGCCTGTAAAGAACCGGAAGATTTTATTAAGTCAAGAATTGAATCAATTCAGGGCCAGATTAAATCCATTGAAAAGCTTTTAAACAGTTTAAAAGAGGAAATCGAAAATACGAAAATAAAAAGAGGAGCAAGTTATTTACAAAAAATAGAAGAATATAATAATTTAATTTCGCAATATAATGAGCTTATCAAAAGATCTAAAGATTTGGTTGATCAGTACAATAATCAAGTTAAATTATTCAATGAATGCGTTAGTTCGTTTAAATGAAAAGATGGTATGATTAAAAGATAAAGGTCGTTGTTTTATATTAATAATAAATAATAAATAAATATGTGGAAGCATTTAAATAGAGGAATATCTACTCCGTTGGCGATTATGATTATTTTGATTTTGTCCATAGCGGTAGGAGCTTTTGCATTTTGGCAAAGTTGGGAAATTCAAAAAGAAGAATTGGCAATATCGGAAATAGTAAAATTAGACAAAAAAACAGCGTTAGAAAAAGGACCATTGAATATTGCCTATATTATTGAGAACGAATCATTTGCATTGCAAAATGGTTTTGTTGAGAAAGAAATAGCCCCGGGGTCTGCCAGCAAATTAGAAGTGAGGGTTTTCGGCGAACCGACCTTCGGAGATTTGAATGGAGACGGTGTTAAAGACGCTGCTTTAATTTTAACTTATAATTCCGGAGGAAGCGGTACTTTTTATTATGTAGCAGCCGCCTTAAGAGACAAGGATATTTTACAATATACCGGAACAAACGGATTTTTTTTGGGAGACAGGATAGCTCCCCAAAATATTTCAATTGAAGAAGAAAAAATTATGGTTAATTATGCGGACCGAGCCGAAGGCGAGTCAATGGCGACTCAGCCTTCCTTGGGAGTTACAGGATGGTTTATAGTTGAAGGAAAATATTTAAAGGCGGTAAAAAAAATATCTTTAGAGGAAAGTTGTCAAATGAGCGGCGGAGAAGTTTCTACTTCTATTTGCTGTAAAACAGCTGAAGATTTTCCCGATACCTGTTTAATCGGCGCTTGCGGTTGTTCGCCGGAAAACAGTAAGGAGGTGAAAGTTTGTGATTGCGGAAATGATAAGTGCTTCGACGGAAACAGCTGTCGTTAGAAAAATTTATAAATTAAAAATCAATAAAAAAAAGTTTAAATCGCCCCTTTTATTAGGGGCGGTTTTTTGGTATATTGGGTTATTATGAAAAAGGATTTGGTGATAATTTTTGATTTTGACGGAACAATAGCTGAAATTATTAAATCACCGGAAAATATTGTGAATATATTGGCTGAAGAGTTTGGTTTTAGAAAAATTAAAGCTGAAGACGTGGAAATACTAAAAAAGAAAAAAGCACAAGATGTGCTTAGAATTCTTAAAATTCCCTTAATTAAGTTGCCCCTTATATTACTGAAGGGCCGTTCCATTTTAAGCAAGCAAATGGAAAAAATCAGACCGTTTAAGGGAATAAAAGAAGTCATCGATTATCTTTATGATAAAAAATTTATATTTGGAATATTAACTTCAAATTCAAAAGAAAACGTAATTAAATTTTTAAAGAAAAATCAAATGGATAAATTCAGTTTTATTTCTTCCGAACAAAGAATTTTCGGTAAAGGAAATAAGCTGCTTAAATTTATTAAAATAAAAAAATTAAAACCTGAAAATATTATTTTTGTGGGGGATGAGACAAGAGATATGGAGGCTGCTAAGGAAGCAAAAATTAAAACCATTGCCGTAACTTGGGGGTTAAACAAAAAGGAATTATTAGAAAAACAAAAACCTGATTATTTAGCCAGATCTCCTAAGGATTTGATTGGAATAATTAAAAATATTTAAAACGAAAAATTATTATGTCTAAATACTTAACTAAAGAAGGACTGGAAAAATTTAAAAAAGAATTAGAGGATTCAAAAACTATAAAAAGAAAAGAAATCGCCCAAAGGTTAAAACATGCCGCTTCCTTTGGAGATCTCTCGGAAAATGCCGCTTATCACGAGGCCAAAGAAGCACAAGGGCACCTGGAAGACAGGATAAAAGAATTAAGAAAAATAATTTCCGGAGCTTTTGTTATTGAAAATAATAAAAACGGCCGAGTTCAGATAGGTTCCAGCGTTGTTATAAGCTCATCGGACGGGGAAGAAAGGTTTCAAATTGTTGAGCATGAAGAAGCGGATTCTTTTGCCGGTAAAATTTCTTTTCAGTCACCCTTGGGAAAAGCTCTCTTAGATAAACTAGAAGGCGAGATGTTGGAATTTAAAACTCCGAAAGGAAAGATTGATTATAAAATTATTAAAATTGAGTAAGTATGGTTCAGGCCACTTTTGTAAAAATTGCCTGGGCAGGAAAACATTTTGGCGAGGAGCCGCCTTTAGTCGGAAAATCGGGTTCCGGCGCCATTTTTTTTACAGGTTGCAATTTAAGATGCGTTTTCTGTCAAAACTACCAAATATCCCAACAGAATTTAGGAAATAATCATAGTATGGAAGAATTGGTTCGGGTTATGATAAGGCTGCAAAAAGAAGGAGCTTTGAATATTAATTTAGTCAGTCCGACTATTTGGACAGAACAAATAAAACAAGCGATAAAGAAAGCGAAGAAGCAAGGATTAAAAATTCCTATTATTTGGAATTCTAACGCCTATGAAAGCTCAAAGTTGATAAAAAGCCTGGAAGGGCTGGTGGATATTTACCTTCCTGATTTTAAATACGGAGACGATGAAGTGGCCTTTAAATATTCCGGAGTTAAAAATTATAAGGAAAAAGCGGAAGAAACAATCAGGGAAATGTTTTCGCAGTCAGGTAATCTAAAATTATCAAAAGAGGGGATAGCTGAAAAAGGAATTATTGTCAGGCATTTGATTCTGCCTAATAACACAGAAAATAGCAAAAAAGCTTTAAAGATAATCAGCGAAATCAGCAAAGATATTTATATTAGCCTTATGAACCAATATGAACCGGTAAATAAAGCCAAGGAATTTCCTGAAATTTCAAGAAGAGTCAGAAAAGAGGAATTTGAAGAGGTTTATGATTATCAGTTGTCGTTAGGCTTAAAAAACGGCTGGGTTCAGACTATGGAAAGCCCTGATACTTTTTTGCCCGATTTCAGAAAAGAAAATCCTTTTATCTGATAATATTTTAAAAATTATGTTATAATTAAAAAGGAGGGTTTAAAAATGAATGAAATTGGGGATTTTCCCGGAATAAATAAACGAATAATGCCTGCGGGAAACATATGCGAAGAGGGATTGATAAGAAATTCAGAGCTGTTGATAGAAAAATGGCACTTAGAGCTTTCTTTGACGGGAAGAGTGGTAGAATCCTGGATAATTAACGGCCGCCAGTTCTTTATTTCAAATCATTACCCGCCGCAGCTTGTATTTATGGGAGTTTTATGCGCCAAGAACAATGATGATTCTGTAAAAATTGCAAAAAAAATCGTAGAAAACTGTAATTGCAAGCCCATAACTGAATTCCCTTGCTTTAATGAAATTTATACCAAAACGGTTATAACGGGAAATAATAGAGATACGGCTTTTTTATCAATTATTAAAAAAGAGATTTATCTCAGGGAAAAAGTTCCGGAGATAGAAAAGAAACTGGTAAGGGCGGTTGAACAATTTGAAAAAGAAAAAAGCAATATGCCCAAGAATTAATAATGGTTCTAGGGCATTTTTTATTATGGTAAAATTAGATAAGATATTGATTAAATTTTAAAATATATTAAAATAGCAATTAGTTTCTCCAAGCTCCCGTAGCTCAATTGGTAGAGCAATTCCCTTTTAAGGAAGAGGTTCCGAGTTCAACTCTCGGCGGGGGCACACTTTTTAGTCTCTATGAAAAAATTTTATTTAGAAACTTACGGTTGCAAACTGAACCAGACGGATTCTGATTTGATCAGGGGAATTTTGGGAAAAAATTTTCAGGAAATTTTTTCAACAAAAGAAGCGGACTTTATAGTAATTAACTCTTGCGGAGTGGTTGAGAGGACCGAAAGAAAGATAATAAAAAGAATAAAGTCGTTGAGGGGAAAAAAAATAATCATATCCGGATGCTTGCCCGTTATTTTACCGGAAGAATCAAAAAAAATAGCCTTAGGCGTCTTGGGTCCCCAAAATATTTTATCCATAGAAAAAGCGGCCAATAGTGTTTTGAAAGGTAAAAAATTTTTTGAAGTTTCGAAAAAAGAAATTGATAAGGCTAAATATTGTTTTTTAAAAAAAAGAGACAAAAATGAGGTTTCCGCGATTGTTCCGATCGCCGAAGGATGCTTGGGTAATTGTACTTTTTGCGCTTCCCGCAATTCAAGAGGAAAATTAAAAAGTTTCAGTGAAAACAATATTTTAAAAGAAATAAAATTTTTAATTGAATCGGGCTACAAAGAAATTCAGTTAACCTCTCAGGATGCAGCAATTTACGGCCTGGACAGCAAAAAATTTTTATTGCCGGAATTATTAAATAAAATTTCAAAAATTCAGGGCGAATTTAAACTAAGAGTAGGGATGATGAATCCTGAATTTGCCGGAAAAATCAGAAAAAAATTAGTAAAGGCTTTTGAGTCGGAAAAAATATATAAATTTTTACATCTTTCTTTGCAGTCAGGAGACGACAAAATTTTAGCCGAGATGAAGAGAGGATATAAAACCGAAGATTTTTTAAAAATAATAAAAGAATTTAAAGCTAACTTTAAAGATGTTTTACTGGCAATAGACATTATTGTCAGTTATCCAGGAGAAGACGGCAAATCTTTTCAAAAGACCTTGAATATCATAAAAAAAATAAAACCCGGAGTTTTACATGTTTTCAGGTTTTCTAAAAGAAAAGGTACTTTTTCTGAAGGCCTTAAAGATTTTCCCGAAAGAATTAAAAAAGAAAGGTCCAGAATGTTAAATAGCATTTGGAGGGAAATAAACCTTAAAGAAAACAAAAAATTTTTAGGAAAAAAATTAGAGGTTTTGGTCGTAGGAAAAAGAAAAAATAATTTTCTGGCAAGGTTGCCATCTTTTAGGACGGTTATTTTAAATAAAGGACAATTGGGAAAATTTCAAAGAGTAAAAATAACCGGCTTTAAATATAATTATCTGATAGGCGAGACAATAGATATAAAATAATTACTGGACTTAGAGTCTGAAATTTGATATATCAAATAAATATGCAAAGAAAGCTAATTTTTATTTTTTCAGCAATATTTATCTTTGGAATTATTGGCAGTTATGGAATAGGTTTTCATTTTGGCAATTCTTCCAAGGTTTGTGCTGTTTGCAAACCGGAATATGTCGACTTTTCTTTATTCTGGGAAACTTGGCAGAAAGTAGAACAAAAATTTATTGATCCGGAAAAAATAGATATTAAAAAGATGGTTTACGGGGCAATTTCCGGCATGCTAAACAGCCTTGAAGACCCTTACACTGTTTTTTTTGACCCGAAAAACTCTAAGACGTTTGCCGAAGACATTTCCGGAAAATTTGAAGGGGTGGGCATGGAAATAGGCAAGAAATCCGGAGAACTTCAGGTTATTTCTCCTCTTGAAGGAAGTCCGGCCCAAAAAATCGGTTTAAGGCCCGGAGATATAATTTTGGGAATAAACGGAACGTCAACTTCAGGCATGTCGGTTGAAGAAGCGGTAGATTTAATTAGGGGACCGAAAGGAACGGAGATAACTCTTAATATTTTTCGCGATAATTGGGGAGAAGCCAGGGAAATAACCATTACCAGGTCAATAATTGAAATTCCTTCTTTGAAATGGGAGTTGAAAGAAGGCGACATTGTTTATATTAGAATTTATAATTTTACGGAAAAATCAAAAGACGATTTCGATAAAGCGGCCTTACAAATTTTAAAAACATCCGGAAAAAAGATAATATTGGATTTGAGAAATAATCCCGGCGGTTATTTAGATAAAGCTCAAGATATTGCAGGATGGTTTTTAAAGAGAGGAGAAATCGTGACCATTGAAGATAAAAGGGGAGACGAGAAGACAGAATACGTATCTCAAGGAGACGGTTATTTTGGCAATTATCCCATTGTTTGTTTGATAAACGAGGGCTCGGCTTCCGCAGCGGAAATTTTAGCCGGCGCCCTAAGAGACAATTTAGGGATTAAATTAATCGGAAAAAAGTCTTTCGGTAAGGGAACCGTTCAAGAGTTAGTTCATCTTTCCGAGGGTTCTGATTTGAAGATTACTATCGCCAAGTGGTTGACTCCCAAGGGAGAATCAATCAATGATGTCGGTTTAGAGCCGGATATTAAAGTGGAAATGACAGAAGAAGATTATGAGGCGGACAAAGACCCTCAACTGGATAAAGCAATAGAAATTATAAAAAGCATGTAAATAGTTGATATAATAAAAAAAACAGATATAATATAATATAAAAATAAAATTTAGAATATGAAGGTAGTTTTATTAAAAGATATAGAAAAATTTGGGAAAAAATATGAGGTAAAAGAGGTGAAAGAAGGATTTGCCAGAAATTTTTTATTTCCAAAAAGCCTGGCCAAGACCGCAACAAAACAGAATTTAAAAGAAGCTGAAGCCAGAAAAGAATTGGAAGATAAAAAATCCGAAGAAGAGCTGAGTAAGGCCCAGAAAGAAGCAGAAAGCATAGAAGGCCTGGAGGTTTCAATTACGGTAAAAGTAGGGGACAGTAATCAGCTTTTTGAATCGATCGGTCCTCAGAAAATTTCAGAAAAATTAAAAGAAATGAACTTTAACGTAAAAAAAGAACAGATCACAGTTTCAGAGCCTATTAAAGAATTAGGTGAATTTAAAGTAAAAATTAATTTTAAACACAATTTAGAGGCAGAAATAAAATTAATAATTATTCCTGAAGAACAAAAAGTTTAATTTTTAAATTATGGCCCGTTATATTTTCGTCATGGGCGGAGTAATGTCAGGCGTCGGTAAAGGAATTACAACTGCTTCCATTGGAAAGATTTTGCAGGGAAAGGGTTTTAAGGTAACGGCAACCAAGATTGACCCTTACGTCAACGTTGATGCCGGGACAATGAATCCCGTTGAACACGGAGAAGTTTTTGTGACCCAGGATGGAGTAGAATGCGACCAGGATATAGGCAACTACGAAAGATATTTGGATGAAAATTTAACCACAGATAATTATATTACAACAGGCAGAGTTTATCAGGCGGTAATTAACCGTGAAAGAAACTTGGAGTATTGCGGTCGTTGTGTTGAAGTAGTTCCCGATATTCCCAATGAAATAATAGCCCGCATTAAAAGAGCAGCCAAGAAAACCAAGGCTGATTTTATTTTGATTGAAATCGGCGGAACAGCAGGAGAATACCAAAATTCTCTTTTTTTGGAAGCCGCAAGAATTATGAAATTAGAAAAACCGAAAGATGTTCTTTTTGTATTGGTCGGATATTTGCCCGTTCCCGATAATCTTGGTGAAATGAAAACCAAGCCGACCCAACAGGCGGTGAAATGGTTGAATATGGCCGGTATTCAGCCTAATCTCATTGTCGCCCGCAGCAGATTTCCATTGGATGAACCCCGAAAAAGAAAATTATCTATTTTTTGCAATGTTGCCAAGGAAGATGTTTTTTCTTCTCCGGACGTAAAATCAATTTATGAAATTCCCATTAATTTTGAGAATGATAACCTGGGAAACCGGATCTTGAAAAGATTCGAATTAAAACCCAGGAAAACCGATTTAAAAGATTGGCGGAAATTGGTCGGTAATATTAAATCTTCGAAAAAACCGGTAAAGATTGCAATAGTGGGAAAATATTTTGAAAGCGGTAAATTTACCCTTATGGATTCTTATATTTCCATAATTGAAGCGATAAAACATGCTTGCTGGTATTTTAAAAGAAAGCCGGAAATTACCTGGCTTTCGGCGGAAGATTATGAAAAAAATCCAAAAACCATCCATGAATTAAAAAACTTTGACGGATTAATAGTGCCGGGCGGTTTCGGAACCAGAGGCGTTGAAGGCAAAATAAAATCTGCCGGATATTGCAGGATAAATAAAATTCCGTATTTCGGACTTTGTTTTGGCATGCAGGTGGCAACCATAGAATTTGCCAGAAACGTTTGCGGCCTAAAAGACGCTACTTCGGCTGAATTTAAGCCAAATGGAGAAAATAAAGTAATAGATATAATGCCGGACCAAAAAGTTTTGTTAAAAGAAAAAAAATATGGCGGAACAATGAGATTGGGAGAATACGCTTGCAAATTGAAACCTAAAACGATTTCAGCCAAAGCTTACGGTAAAAAGTTGATTTCGGAACGTCACCGCCATCGTTACGAGGTAAACGATACTTTCCGGGAGATTTTAGAAAAAAAAGGACTGGTTATTGCCGGTATCAACCCCCAAAGAAATTTAGTGGAGATTATTGAACTGGAAAATCATCCTTTTTTTGTAGGAACTCAATTTCATCCGGAATTCAAATCAAGGCCAACATCTCCCCATCCTTTATTCAGAGAATTTATAAAAGCTTGCATTAAATAAAAAAACGCCCCTTTTCGTGCGTTTTTTTGTCTTTTAAAATTTATTTTTTTACTCTACATTAACGATTTTTACCAATCTTTGAGAACCGTTAAAGTTTTTCTTTTTTGTAGTTTTGAATTTTACCTTACCCTCTTTTATGGCATAGATAGTGTCATCACTTCCTTGTTTAGTATTTTTTCCGGGTAAAAATTTTGTTCCTCTTTGCTTTATAATTATCATGCCAACTTTTACTTTTTCGCCCTCAAACGCTTTTACACCCAAATATTTTGGGTCCGAATCTCTTCCTAATTTAGTTGCGCCTCCGCCTTTTGTTTTTGCCATATAAAATATGTTATCAAACATTAAAAATTTTGTCAAAGGAAATAAAAATGATATAATCTTGTTAATTATCATTATTTTAATTTCGTTGATTTCTTTTTCATTAGGGTATATAATAGCGAAAAGCGAAGGAAAAAATTCGATAATAATTGAAGAAAAAATTTAAAATTATGGGAAAGAGCAAAATAATACCTACTCATGTCGTTTTGTTGCCGGATGGCAATCGACGCTGGGCGAGAGAGAGAGGCCTTGCTTCAATAGAAGGACATTTGGCAGGACAACAAAATATTTTAAAGTTTACCCGTTATTGCAAGGATAAAGGAGTAAAAATCCTTACAGCTTTTGGTTTTTCAGCAGAAAATTGGAGCAGACCCAAGGAAGAGGTTAAATATTTAATGCAGCTTTTAGAAAGAGGTTTTCTGGCTGAAATAAAAAAACACAAGGAAGCAAAAGACAATTCCAGTTTATTGGGTAGCGGTATTCAAATAAGAGTTATAGGACAAAAAGAAAGATTGCCTAAAAATTTGCAAAAAATTATTAAAAGCTTGGAAGAATTAACTAAAAACAATAAAGATTTCATTTTAAATCTCGCGGTGAGCTACAGCGGTCGCTGGGACATTGTTCAAGCCATTAGAAAAATTATCAAAGAAAAAATACCTTTAAAAAAAATCAACGAAGTTTTTTTTGAAAAATATCTTTCCACAGAAAACTTGCCATCGCCCGATTTAGTAATAAGAACAAGCGGAGAAAAAAGAATTTCTAATTTTTTGCTATGGCAAACAGCTTATGCCGAGCTTTATTTTTCCGATAAATATTGGCCAGATTTTTCAAAAAAAGATTTTGAATTGGCGTTAAAAGAATATTCTAAAAGACAAAGACGATTCGGCTCGTAATATCGTTCCTTGCCTGATCATCGAAATTTAAAAGCCTTTAAGGGCTTTTTTGATTACAAACAATTGAGATTTTAAGTTTTTTCTGATAAATTTAATTTGTAATAGTTTATGGAAAAAATTCGCAATTTTTGTATTATCGCCCATATTGATCACGGAAAATCAACTTTAGCTGATAGGTTTTTAGAGTTGACCGGAACCGTACCAATGGGAAAAATGAGAGACCAGTTGTTGGACCAAATGGACTTGGAAAGGGAAAGGGGCATTACGATAAAACTTCAACCGGTGAGAATGGAATATAAGGGATATATTTTAAATCTGATTGATACTCCCGGGCACATGGATTTTAGGTCTGAAGTAGAGAGGTCTTTAAAAGCGGTAGAAGGAGCATTGCTCTTAGTCGATGCCGTAAAAGGAGTTCAAGCTCAAACTCTTTCTAATTTATATCTGGCTCAGCAGCAAAACCTAACTATAATTCCGATTATTAATAAAATTGATTTAGTAAATGCTAGGCCTCAGGAAGTGGAAGAAGAGCTGGCTAACCTTTTAAAAATAGAAAAAGAAAAAATAATAAAAATTTCAGCTAAAAACGGCGCCAATATAGAGCAGGTTTTAGAAACGATTATAGAAAGAATTCCTTGTCCTAAAGGAAACCCAGGATTACCTTTAAAAACCTTAATTTTTGATTCTTTTTACGACCCCTATAAAGGAATTGTTGCTTATATCAGGATCGTAGATGGAGTTTTAAGAAAGGACAAACAGGAAATAGGCATATTTAAACCTCAAATGGTTGCCACAAACGAACTTTTGACCGGAGAAATAGGGTACATAGCTACCGGCGAGAAAAATTTAGAACAATATTTGGCGAAAATTGGCTGGGAAAAGCCAAGGCCTATGGTTTTTGCGAGCCTATATCCCAGAGAAGATTCAGCATTTAACTTATTAAAAGATGCTATAAACAAGCTGAAATTAAATGATGCAGCTTTGTCTTCCGAGGAAGAATCTTCCCCGGCTCTAGGCAGGGGATTTAAATGCGGATTTTTAGGGATGTTGCACCTGGAAATTATCGCCGAAAGATTAAAAAGAGAGTTTAATTTGGATTTGGTGGCCACTACTCCCAGGGTAAATTACGAAATATTAAAAAAAGAATCAATAGTTAAAGAGCCCTGGGTAAAATTGGAAATAGTCACCTCGCATTTTTATTTTGGCAATGTTATGAATCTTTTGAAAGGTTTAAGAGGGGATTATCAGGAAACAAAATATTTAAGCAATGAAAGAATGATTGTCGTTTATAATATTCCTCTGGCCGATATTGTCACTGATTTTTATGACAAGTTAAAGAGCGCCACTTCAGGTTATGCTTCCATGATTTATGAACCAATCGGTTCTAGGCCGGGGAATCTGGCCAAATTGGAGGTCTTGTTGGCAAAAGAGCATTTTCCAAATTTATCCCAGATAGTTCCGGAAGAAGAAATGCAAAAAAAAGCTAGAAACTTGGCTTTATCTTTAAAAGAATTAGTTCCTAAACAAAATTTTGCCGTTGCTATTCAAATTGTTTTAGGAAATATTTTTGAAGATGAGGACCAAAAAAACATTGGAAATTCAAAAATTGTTGCCAGGGAAACGATACAGGCCTTGAGAAAAGATGTTATAGCCCCGCTATACGGAGGAGACTATACCCGGAAGAAAAAATTATTGGAAATTCAAAAGAAGGGGAAGAAAGAACTGGCAGCCAAGGGGAGAGTAAGAATTCCCACGGAAGTTTTCATTAATTTACTGAAACAGAAATGATTTGACTTTCGACAGTTTATAAAAGCCATTTTTTTGGCTTTTTTTATGTTATAATAAAAAAATGAAACTAAAAGGAAAAAAAGCCTTTACTCTTCTTGAGATGTTGATGATTTTAGCAATCATTAGCATTTTAGTCACAGCTATCTTACTTTATACTAAATCCACCAAAGAAGACGCAAGGATTGCCAGCGTGCTTGTATTCAGAAATTCGGTTAATGATATTTTAGGCGCTTATAATACCGGAACTTGGAGATTTGAGGGCGCTACAATCAATAATGCGGGAGACGATAGTTCAGGTCATGATAATGATTGCACCATCGGCGGTAATAGCATTAATGGAACAACAAGAATATTTGAATATGCTTCCAGCGCTGATAACAGTCTAGGCAAGGCGCTTAGAATTCGCAACAAATGGCTTAATTGCGGAGAAAGTACTGCTCGGCCCAATTTATTTCCTTCCGAAAATATAACAATGGAGGCTTGGGCAAAAGCTGAAACATTAGATAATAGCTATAGAGGAATTATAACAAACAAAATAGGAAATAATTACGGGATAAATTTATACATGCGTCGAAACAGTAGCGGGGTTGGCGAAATAGGTTCGCGCATTGGAACAATTCAAGGGACCAGTCATAGTAACACTCTTGTAACCACAAGTTGGGCTCCGGTAACTGGAACTTGGTATCACATAGTTGTTACTTATAACTCAAAAAACAGAAAAGTCATTCTTTATGTAAATGGTGAAATAGAAAAAGAGCAGGTATTACCTGGAACCAGAGTTTTAGCATATTCAAGCGCCAATAACTATTTTGGCGTGGGGTGTAATTACAAAAATAGCAACACTACTTGCAATAGTTATTTTATCGGTATTATTGATGAACCCAAGGTTTATAACGAGTCTTTAATCTTTGCCCAAGTTCAGAAGAATTATACAGAAGGATTAGAAAGGTTAGAACTGGCCGGTTCGAAATAAAATTTTTTTAAAAATAAAAATCTCTTTTAAATAAAAGAGATTTTTTTATTGACTAAAAAATATATTTTAAGAAATTTTTTTCAATTCATCTTTCATCATTTTTATATATCTGGTCTCTTTAGGGTTGATTCCTTTTTGTTTTCCTATAAGATAACCTGCAAGTCCGCTCAGCCAAACGAAATAAAGGATTTCTTCCAATCTGTTATTTCCTTTTCCGTAGATTTCGATAATTTTAACTTCTTTTTTTATTATTTTTTTAATGGCTTCTATCAAAATTTTTATTTCTTTTTTTTCTTTCTGGTTTCTTAAAAAAATTAAGCAATAATTATTATTTAAATTTTGCCAGCTTTCCAGCTCGTTATGGGCTAAATCAGGAAATACGGTACCCTTGGATAGTTTTTTCCCGCTTTCGCTCAGGTCGGATTCCCACCTGAAGCTTAAGGAGCGATATTCAGAGCAAATTATTGGAAAAATTTCTTTGATTTCCAAGGCCAGATTTTCAGCGTCTTTTTCAATGTTATTTTTTTCTTTTTCTAAAATATCAAAAAAGAGAGATTCTTTAGTTAAGCTTAATTTTTTAACTAAACTAAATAACAAACCGAATAAATAAGAAAACATTTCCCTAGTTTCTCTTTTTGAAAATTCCTCGGGGATTTTGATTAAAGGTATCTTCAGTTTTTCAGCCTTTTTTGAAATTTCCCCGCCCAGAGAAATAACAATAATTTTGCATTTATTTTTTATCCCTTGCTCCAATTGGCTGATGGTTTCTTTGACATTGCCGGAGCGGCTTACGCAAATTAAAAGAGTATTTGCCCCTGCGAAATAGGGGAGGTTATAGTTTTTAGATATTTCTAATGGAATTTTAAAAGAAGCCGCATCTTTAAGAACTTCGCCCGGGATTATTGAAGCTCCCATTCCGGCTATGACCATATTTTTAACATTTTTATAACCCGGAGGTATTTTTATTTTCGTTTTATAACCGGCCTCAAGCTCTGTTTTGAATTTTCTTAAATTTTCAATCATAATATTTTTTAATTATTTTTTTATTATATCAGATTGACGAATTAAATAAAATTTATTGACAGTAAAATCATTTTAAATTAAAATAATTTTGACCGGGAAAGAGTCTCAATTTTGGTAAAATTAAGATCTCTCCTCACCACCTTCGCTCTTTCTCGGTCTTTATAAAGTTCGTTTTAAATTTAATAAAAGGAGGATGAATAATGTTAAAATTAGAAGAGATGATAGAAGTAACAGTAAAAACGCCAAATGGTAAAATATTAAAAAATAAGAAAAACATCAGAATAAGCAGATGTTTTTATACAAAAAATCCGGACGAAATAGGATTTCTATGCGCCTATAAAGACGAATTGACATTGTCTTTTGCTAAAAGCGTTGCTGCCAGGCACGGAGACGATGGAACCATAATTAAGGTTGAAGAATTAGAAATAGGCCAGAACGAATATGCGGTTTTGATCGGAAATAAAGAATCGGAAAAACAGCTTATTAGAGCTGTTGAAGATTTTGATAGAATGCTTCGCGATGGAAACATAATAAAACGGGCAGGAATTGAATTATAAAATAAAAATTAGAGGCCTAATCATCGCCTCTTTTATTTTAAATCCAGGGAGGGTTTTCGCTTTCACCGTAAACTCTTTCGTCTTTGATAAAGAAACCGGTATTTTCGCTAGAATTAAGAATATAGTTGTCTTTTATGAAGTAACCGGTAGGACCATCGGGACTGTAAATTTGGCCATTATAAATATAATATCCGGTATCGGAATCAGAATCGTAGATATGGTTATTATGAATTTTGTAATCAGTTTTGACCATATTTTATATATTTTAGCAGAAAATTTTTTAAGGTAAAGAACTCTTGAGTTGATCTTGTTTTGCGAAAGACCTAAAAGCAAAATGCCCTTGAGATCATTTTTATTAATCTTAACGGCTTTTTTATTTATGTTATAATCATAGCAATGGTAACTTCAATAAAACTTTCACCCAGTTCTCTAAATTTATTTTTAGAATGTCCTTGTTGTTTTTGGCTGGAAAAGAAAAAGGGGATAAGAAGGCCACAACCTTATCCCTATGCTTTAAACGCAGCCGTAGATGTGCTTTTAAAACAGGAATTTGACGAATATCGAAAACAGGGGAAAGCCCACCCTTTATTATTGGAAAAAAATTTAAATGTTAAACTTTTCCCGAACCAAATGCTTTTGAATAAATGGCGCAATAATTTTGAAGGTATCAGGCATTTTGATAAAGAAACCGGGGTTACTCTTTTTGGCGCAGTCGATGATGTGCTAGAGTTTCCCGGGGGAAAATTGGCGCCTCTTGATTATAAATCAACCGGAAGCGCTGTTCCTACCGTATATGACCGTTTTCAGCTTCAAATGGATGTTTATACTTATCTTTTGGAAAAAAATGGCTACGAAACGCCAAGAAAGGGGTATTTAGCTTTTTATGTGGTAGATAAAACTAATGGTTTTAACGGAAAACTGCCTTTTAAAAAAGAATTACAGGAAATTGATACTGACCCCATAAGCGTTGTGGAAACTTTTAAAAATGCTGTGGCTATCCTAAGAAGAGAAACTCCGCCGCCGCATAGTGTTGATTGCGAGCATGGCCGATGGCTAAACAGAGCCGGTAAATTTTAATATTTTAAAAACAAATAAAGAGCAATAGCTCTTTTTGTTTTTTTATATATTTAATTGTTAATTTGCAAAGGGGAGGATGGGGAGGTAAGGGAAATTCTCCTTTGGCTTTAAGCCGTGAGGTGTGAGGAGAACGAGGGTTATACAACCCTTAACAAAAAAAGAGGAGTAAATTTCCTTTTACCTCTATAGTTATTTTATACTATTTAACTTATTTGTCAATAGTTTATTTTTTTTAAGTAGGGGAAATAAGCAAAAATTGTTAAGGGGGAGACAAAAAGACAGAGGAAAAAATTGGGATAAAAAAATATTATTTTTTGACTAAATTTAAAAATTTTGTTAATTTAAAATATTAAAAATTAAAAGGAGGCGAAAAGCTGGAAACTTTATCTGTTTTGATAGCGGGAATAATAATTTATTTATTAGGAATACCGGCGGCAGTATTTACGGTGAAGAACTGGGCTCTTTTAAAAATTTTTTGGAATCGGCCTAAAATTTGGGTTATTATTTGGCCCATATCTGTTGTTGTTGCGCCAATATTTTTTTTCGTATCAATAGCAATTGCTTTATTCAAGCGGATGGTCAGTTATTTATAAAAGGTCTTTTATGGCCTTCTTTTTTTATTTCAGTTTCGGTAGTATTTAATATTGTGCGACATTTATAATAGTTATTAAAAAACTATTGACAATTTATTTAATAATAGCAGTATAAAAACCGAAGGAGGTATGCGAGCAGTGCAAAATAATACAAAAAAGCTAATAATTGATTTATAAAAACGCACCCTGGGATCGAACAAACAAAGGGCCGTGTGAGGTAAAACTCTCCGGCCCTAAATTATTTTTTTATTAGCTATTCTTTTAAGTTTTTACCGCTATGGAATTGATGGTGAATGTCGCGAAGTCGCTTATTGGTTACGTGGGTATAGATTTGAGTAGTGACAATGTTCTTATGGCCCAGAAATTCCTGGATGCTTCTTAAATCAACTCCTTGGGTTAACAAATCCGTGGCATAAGAATGACGAAGGGTATGAGGAGTGGTAAAAATCGGTATTCCGGCCAAAATTGCGTATTTTTTAACGATTCTTTCAATTGAGCGCGGGGTTAGGCGAGCATCAGCATCTTTTTTGGCCCTGAAATGAATAAATAAAGCTTTATCTTTATCGGTTCTTGTTTCTAAATATTTTTTGAGCCAAGTCAAAGCCCGGTCGGAAAAGTAAACTGTCCGCGGTTGGTTTCCTTTGCCGATTATTCCCAGTTCTAATTCTTTTTTATCTTTTAAGTTAGCGAATTGCTCTTTATTTAAAGAAACCAACTCAGCGATTCTTAATCCGGTAGAAAAAAATGCCTCCAAAATAGCTCTATCTCTAAGCCCAATAAAGTCTTTTGTATCAGGTGCCAAAAGCAGCTTTTCAATTTGGTCTAAATTAAGGAACTTCACAGTTTTCTCGCCTTTAGCGTCCTTTGGCAGGGCTATCTTATCAGATGCGATACAAACCACGTCTTTAGCGCTAAAATAGCTTAAAATGGCTCTTAAAGCGATTAAATAGTAGTTCTGGGTAACCTTCTTTAAAGGATGACCTTTTTCGTCTATAAAACGGGATAAAAACAACCTATAAGCCCAAATATCTTCGCTGGTTAATTCGTGAGGCTTTAGGTCTTCTTTTTTACTCTTTTTTAGCCAATATATAAACTTTTCAAGGTATCTTTTATAGTTTTTCTGGGTATTATTGGAAAGGCCTTTTTCAACCTCGCAATAATCCAAAAAATCCGGGATATGCTTGATGATGGGAACATTAGATTTTGTCATGTTTTTTATAGAAAAGATACATTATTATGATTCCTAGAGCTTGCGTGGCTATAGTGAAGACTAAATGGATCTTCAACCACGTAGGCCAGGGTATTTGTACCAATAAACCTATAAACCGGGTCCTTAGGAGCCAAAGGACAGGAATTTCAATAAGTCCATGGATTATAAGACCCAAAAGAAATCCGAGAATAATCAGTAGGGAATAATTAAAAATTTTTTTCACAGAAATATTTTTTAAAATTTATTTTTAATTTTTTATATTTTCTTATAATACAGACTGTTGTTAAGAGTACCCCAAAAAGAGCAGTTTTAAAGGAGGGTCTCTCAAGAGGGTTTTTGTTTGTACTTGGCAATGTCGCTTAACCTACATTGTACGACATTATCTATATACAGAATAATGCCAGTAAAAACCAGCGTCAAGTGGAAAATCACTACTTCCCTAGAGGTTTAGATAATAAAAAAAAGAGGAATGGTTACCTCATGTTTTTTCATCTAGTAATGGTTTTAGTAACCATCGCCAAAATTTATAATCTTGTAATGGTTTTAATAACCATTGCCAAAAATTTTTTTCTGTCATTTCGTCTATTCTCCTGTCGTTTCTATTTATCTATTTCACTGGAATTATCCAGCATAGCCAATACTGTTTATTGTTGGTAATTATATTATACCATACTAATTTCATATATGTCAAGTTATTATAATAAGCCGCATAATATTATAAGTATATAAAGCAACTATTTTTTCTTATCTATAAATTTATCAACAAATCCTGCTTCAAATTTTTTCTTATTTTTAAGCTTTACATCATTTGTAATTTTGCTTGTATGCAGTTCTCTTTCGTATTCAAACTTTCTTCTTTCCGGCTCTTTAGTTCCTTTTTCAATAAGACTCCCCCACTTGCCGCCAACACCACCCCAAATATTTTTTTCTATTTCTTGAATCCTTTTATCTTCTGATAAATTCGGATAATGCTCAAGAGAATTTTTTCTGAATTCCGGCTGTTTGCGAAGCCAGGACCTGAACTCTTGTCTGCCCATCGATGATTTGCTGCCGAAAGCTGATTTTGTTTCTGGTGCCCCTTTTGATTTATTTTCTAATTCTAATTTTTTTCTGGCTTCTCTTTTTAATGTTAATGATTCCAGCCATGCTTTTTTGATTAATCCCTGATTTTTTATGCTATCCGGTATCAATGGCTTTTCTGGCGTTCTCTTAGGATTTCCCCTGTTAGCTATTGGACTCCCGCCAAAACTTCCCCGATTAATTATCGGCCTTCTTCCGGAAATTTCTCGGCTTTCCCTAGAATTTCCTCGATTAATCATTGGCATATTTTTTAAAATTAATTAAATTTTATTTTTATTTAAAAACTGACATTGCCAAAACAACGACAACTATAATCACGAAAAAAAGTATTGCCAGTTGGTTAAAAGCCGAATACTTTATCTGTTCGTAGTTTATTTTGTGGTATTTTACCGAAGCCACGATATATAAAGCGCCGGAAACTCCACCCAAAAGCAGGCCCATCAAGAAATAAATAGCTAATAAATTTGTTGGTTCCATGTTGTTTTATTATATTATTTATTAATTATTCTATTATAGCAAAATTAGGCAAAAAAAATGAGCCTAACAATATGCGTTAGAGCTCATGTCTGTTTCGGGGATTTCATTCAGATTCGAAATAAACTCGGCAAAGCGCAATGCGTTTTCTTGGAGTTTTTCCAAGGGAATTTTTTTGTTTTTTATATCCGGCATTAACGCTGCAGGCGAATCTAATGTTATCCAAAAAATTTCATCTTCTCTTCCGGCTTCTTTGATCATTTTGTTATACAAATTGACTAGTTTTTTTGCCTTATCCAGATCTTTTAGAGCAATAGCTACCCACGGGAACTTATCTCCCCAATTATTATTACCTTCACAAGACCAGACTGTTTCTACGTCCAATCTTATGAGTTCCGAGACCAAAGGCTTTATTTTTGGTTTTAATCCCTTTATATCTTCAACATTCATAAGTTCACCTCATATTTTAAACTTAATGTGCCATTTATATTATACAATAAAAATTAGCATTTTGTCAATTTAAAAATAAAAAAGCTGAAGTTTTTCTTCAGCCATGGTTTTTTTGTATATAATAGAGTGGCTAATCAGTGAGATGAGGCTATTTGAAAGACCTGATTCGGATTTAATCGGTTATCCCCTTTTTCAGTCAATTCTTCTAATTTCGCATCGCAGATAAGTTCATCCTTGCCCCTGATTTTCCCTAATCCTATTATTTTGCAATTCTTTGTGGTTGAATTTTCGTTTTTGGCAAAGCAGTTCATCTGGCCGCAGGTTAGACCGTTCCTTTCTTTTATTTTTTCTTGAATCCACCGAGAAACCGTTTCCTCGTCGATATGCTCCAAAAATTGTTTATTGATCAAAGGAATTATTTCTTTGATGTTTTTGTGCCCATTAAGATTATAAAGTCCCCAGGCGTATTTTTCCATTCTGTCTTCTTTCGATTTATCGAGGTTCGACAAAGGCTTATCGTTTTTGCTGTTGTCAGGTTTTTTTCTTGAGACAAAACTATTTCCGCAGTTACATACCCACCTGAATACTTTGTTTTCTTCGTCGCGCTCTTTCCATCCTTTGTCTTCTTTGACAAAATCAGATGTTCTGCAAAGATGACATAGCGGTTTAAATTCTTTTTCTCTAGGAATTTTTAGTTCATTTGTGATTTCCATAGCTATCTTTTTTATTTCTGCTTTCGGAAAATATTCTTTGATGGCGTGTTCTGATTTATTAAGTAAATTAGAAATTTCTGTTTTTGTTTTAGGCAAATCTTCGAATCCTAAATTTTTTATCACCAGCTCTTTATTCTCTTCTATCCAAATCGCTAATCTGGCATAAGAGACAAATCCGTAGAAGTGCTTAATGGTAAAAAGTTTGAATATTGAAATCACAGGATATTTTTCATTTTGGTGGACATTGTAAGACCCCATTTTTTCAAGCATTTCCTTTTCCATTCGTTCGAAAGACTTTTGGCGTTCGTTTATCTTGGAAACTATTAATTTCTCGCTCAGTTCCGGCATTATAACGGATTTTTTTATTTTTTGCTTTTCTTCATCCGGTTTTATTTTGTTGTCTACGGGAATTTGTAATTCACTTTCGATTTCCGCTATAATTTTTTCTGTATCTTTCTGAACATATTCCATCCAACTTGACTTGAAACAATAAAACAGGCTGATAATGCTTGCTTCTTTTTCCGGAATTTCCCCGAAACCCAGGTTTTCGAATAAATCCTCGTTGTTCTTTATCCATTTTGCAAATTCTGCGTATCGTGAGAAATTAAGCAGTCTCATTAAAATCATGGCTTTTATTTTTGCAGCAATCGTATGTTTTTCAGGATATTTACGGATTCTGTTCTTGGTTATTTTATTCTGCATTTCCTCAAAAGAGCTCTGGCGTTCGTTTATTTTGGAAATTATTAATTTTGCGTTGGCTGTTGGTGTAACAATTATCTTTTTTTCTTCGGTCGGTAAAGATTCTGCTGTATCGGATTTTTGTTCCTCTTTTTTCTCAGGTAATTTAGAATTTTCTAATTCACTTGTAATTTCTATGACTATATTCTTTATCTCTGTCAAAAGATAATTTCTGGTAGTGCGTTCCGATTGGTAGAATACGTTATAAATTCCTACTCTTGTTTCCGGAATTTCTTTAAGTCCTAAGTCTTTTTTCACTAGTTCTTTGTTCTCTTCTATCCAGGTTGCTAATCCGCCATAAGAGCCAAGTTTAAGAATTTCCTTAACGGTAAAAAGTTTGAGTTTCCAAATAAGGGGATATTTTTCGTTTTTATTAGCGCTATTATATTTCCCTTCTTCCTGCACTTTCTTTTTCATCTTTTCAAAAGAGTTTTGATGTTCATTTATCTTGGAGATTAACAACTCAACATTCATTTTTAATGGTACGTCTTCAGTCTTTTTCTTCTCGGTATCCTCTGGAGCAGTGATTAAATCTGTTGTTTCTGGTGGCGGTTCTTCTATTTGTTCTTGCAGATGATTTTCTTTTTCCTCTGATAGTGTTTTTTCTTTCTGTTCTGGCGGCGGTTCTTCTGTTTTTTCCGGCTCGGTTTTTATTACATCTGCTTTTGCTATATTTGAAAATTCCTTTCTTATTTCTTCTTCTGTTTTTTTCAGCTTTTCATTCTGTAGTTTTTCAAACAGATCTCTAAGATTTATTCCTCTCAATTCAAAGATTGTTCCTATTGAAGACGAGGATATCATTTTTTGGAATTCCAAGAATTCAGTTCCTTTCTTTTCCTCTTCCATTTCTTTCCATGCCTTGATTATTTCCTCTACGTTAAAATTTAACACATTCTTTTCCATCTTTTCCACCTTCCTAAATTGATTTTTAATGTTCTTTTTAAGATAATTCATTCTATCAATAAAGACCCTTATGTCAATGATTATTTTTTAATTTTTCCAATTTATAAAACAAAAAAGAAGAAAACATTTCTTCTTTTTTCTCGATTTTTATTTTATTAAAAATTACTTTAAATATTTTTTTCCTTTTAGCTTGTCCGGTAACAAATTTTCCGTTGTATATCTTTCATATCCCTTTCCGTAGTTCAAGTCTTTCATAAGTTTTGTGGGCGCGTTTCTTAAATTTAAGGGTATAGGCAGATTTCCATATTGTTTGACATCCTGCATTGCAGCCATATAGGCATCGTAGGCACTTCTGTTTTTCTTGCATCTGCACAAATAAACTACTCCGTGAGCCAGGTTAATTCCGCATTCCGGCAGCCCGATGCTTTGCACGGCCCTAAATACGTCATTAGCTACCACCAAAGCCGTTGGCTGAGCCATCCCGATGTCTTCAGAAGCGAAAATAACCATCCTTCTGGCTATAAACTTGGGGTCTTCCCCGCTATCAATCATTCTGGCTAAATAATACAAAGCGGCATCCGGCTGGGAAGCCCTCATGCATTTAATAAAAGCTGAAATAGTATTGTAGTGTTCATCTCCTTGTTTGTCATATCTTAAATATTTTGATTGAAGAGTGTTTTTTAAATTTTCCACCGTAATTTTACCATAGAGTTCTGATGTATTTTCCAGCATTGTAATGGCCTGTCTGGCGTCTCCATTTGCCATCCTGACAAGCCAGTCCTTTGCATCTTTTTGCATTTTAAATCCGGTTCGTTCAATAATTGGCAGCATTTCTTTTTCCGAAAGTTCATTTAAAACAAAAACCCGGCAACGTGAAAGCAGGGGCGAAATTACTTCAAAGCTTGGATTTTCCGTAGTGGCTCCAATAAGGGTTATCTCCCCTCTTTCCACAAAAGGAAGCAGAAAATCCTGCTGGGATTTATTGAAGCGATGAATTTCGTCTAAAAATAAAATTTTGGGTTCCTCTCCGATATTTTCTGCTATTATATTTCTGATATCCGCTTTCCCGGCCGAAACGGCAGATAATTCATAAAATCGGGCTTTCAAACTATTGGCATATATTTTAGCTAAAGTGGTCTTACCCGTTCCCGGTGGTCCCCAAAGAATAAAAGAAAACAGGTGTTTCTGTTTCATAGCAACATTTAAAGGCTTCCCTTCCCCTACCAGATGTTCCTGCCCGGCAAATTCTTTTAAATTTTTCGGTCTTATTTTTGAAGCTAAAGGTTCCATATCTGTATATTATAAAATTTAAAAATTTAAGCAATAAAAAAATCACCTAAGTCGTCTAATCTATGAACAGGGAGTTAAGTCGCATTATGTAGCCCAAATACCGACAAACTCGTTTTTTGTCGCTATTCGGTATACAAAAAGCGACTTTACTCCTCATTCATAGATTGTGAGACTCACATTTAATAGCAACCAAAAAAACCGCCAAATGGCGATTAAATAAAAAAAGGAAATATGTTCTAATTTTTATTTTTTAAATTTTTTAAAAATAGAATATACTTCCTTATCTAAAGTTTTCATTTGCTCATCAAGTTTTTTAATTGTTGGATAAACTTTATCTGTTGATCGTTTTACCTCTTTCCCTTTTTCTGTTAATCGACACATCATATTTTTATAGTGACTTCTAGAAAGTACATCATTGTCATTGTTTTTATGTTTTACTTTTACTAAACCTAAACGTTCCATATCCATTATGCAGGTAAAATATACATGAGTGGTCGACAACATACTCATTCCGTCTGTGTTTATTCTCTGTACAATTTCATAAACGGAGAGAGATTCTTCTTCGATTTTATTAAAGCATCTTATTTTTAGATTATTAAAGATCATACTTAATTCACCCTTACAAAGTATACAATAATTATATTATTTGTCAACAAAGAACTGACAACTAAAAGCTTGATTGGCGATTTTTGTTGGCTCCGGAGATAGTACAATATTAGAACTTGGTTTTTTAATAATTTTCCTACAATTAATAACATTAGAACTTACCTGATGAAAACTGAATAAAAAAGAGACGTCTCGGAGACGTCTTTCTATGAAAGAACTATTATTTTCTAAACATGTCTCTTAAGATTGGCAAAGTTCTCTTGGACAACGCACGGTTTAGAAATGAGTAAATTGCCGCGGCTTCTTCTTCATAGCTTGGCCTGTGATATTCTATTTCTACTCCCGACGATCTTGGATCTTTATCAGAATTAATTTTTTCTATGCTTAATTTTAACGGCTCATCTTCTCCTTCCACTATTAATTCTTCAATTTCTTTCTTTATCGTTCTTGACATATCTATCACTAAAATTAACTTATACTAAATCTTATTTATGTCAACTAAAAAAACCGCCTTTTCGGTGATTTACTCCTCATCCATAGATTAGACGACTAAAAATCGTCTTTTGGCGATTTTCTATTTCCTTCCCCTCACAAGCTGCAAATAAAAAAAGAGATAAAAAAAATATTTTATATTTTATCTCTCTATAGTTCTTCTAGTCTTATTCCTAGACTATTTCGTTCTGTTTGTTCAATCATCCCGAGAAAACCATCTGGGAATACTATATTCACAAAAGGCGGATCGCTTCCGAAGGGTTCCAATGCACCCAAATGAAGCGCTATCACTTTATCTCCCTTCACATCTTTTATAATCAGTGGTTTTCCTGCTTCTAGTTTAATTTCTTTGGCGTCTTTTTCATTAATCAGCCTAAACTTTCGTTCTTCCAATTTTCTACCTCCATTCGATATTTTAATTATACCACACTAATTTATCATTTGTCAAACTCACTTCCGTCCAATACCCTATTTTTAAAATAAAAAAGGTGTATATATCACCTTTTTGCTTTCACCAAAGAAAGTTCTCTTAGCTTGCACTCCCCCCAAGAAAATCGATTAATGGGAAATTTAATTTTTCCTTTTTCGATTTTAAAACCCGGTTCGGTTTTAAGAATTTCCGAAACTTCTCTTTTGCCTTTAGCTAGAATAATTATCAATGGATCCATTCCTTTTATCGGATGTTCAAGGTATGCCAAAAATGCTTTTTCTGTTTCTTCCATTTTTAATCCTCCTTTTTATTTCTTTCTACTCTGAATCATTAGTTTGTCAAATAAAAAAGAGTGAAAATTATTTCACTCCTATTTGTTTCGATTCAACCAGCTTTATAATCTTTGGCAAGAGGATTTTTATCTTGCGGAGCATGAATTCGCCAGTCTCAGTAATTTTATAAAGTCCCCTACTTTTGGTTTGCCGGATAGCATGGCCTTTTTTTAGTTTTATCAAGTGGAAACGAAGAGTGTTATTATTAAGATTAAAATGCCTTCTCATCTGCTCAAAAGTAACTTTTTTTCTCATTCGTATATAAAAAGCCATTTTTATTCTGGTAGAATTCCCAAAAGCCTCAAAGGTTTTTTCTATCTGGTTTTTCTTTATATTAAAACCTCCTTTATCTTTTTTATCTTAACCTATTAATTTGTCAATAAAAAATAGTGTTAGTATGATCTAACACTTTATATGCCTTGTTCTTTCGATAATTTATCGACTTTGTCTAAGAATTTTATGTATTTTTTAAAATCCTTGTTTGCCATTTCTTGTACATATTCATTGTAATTTTCGTATCCTTTTGGAAATCCCATTTCCTTAAGGACTTTGTCGATAATTGCTATTTTACCGGTTAAACGTTCCGCTTCTTTTTTGTCAGAAGCAGCAACTGGCTTACCATTATCAAAAATTACAGCTTTTGGCATTTATTTCCTCCTTTCTCTTTTTTTACTCTAAAACACTGATTTGTCAAACCCCGCTAAGCTGGGGTCAAATAAAAAAAGGAGAATTTTACCCTTTTATTTTTTTACTTCAGCAAGCTCGCAAGAATAGACAAAACATAATATTATGTTATCATCGAAAAATGGAGGGCTAAAAATGGCAAGTTTGGAAAAAATAAAGAAGTTTTTAGAGGTTAGCGGTACGAAAAAAAGCATGGTTTTTTTACAAAATCAATTTTCGGAAATAGTAAAAGGTTTAGTTTTTGGAGACATCGAAGATGATATCAAAGAAAAATTTCCTAAAATTTATCCCAAACTGGTTACTACATGCCGCGATTCAACGGAAAGGTTGCATAAAGTACTAATGAATAAAGGTTTGGATTTTGCGATGGAATCATTTTCCGGCACTTTTTCAGACGAAGAGCTCGATGAATTTATTGCTTTTTACTCAAGTCCCTTGTATGCCCGTTTTGAGAAACTAATGCCCGTATATACCAAAAAGATAATGTCTGTCATTCAAGAAGAGAGAGAAAGGCTGGAAACTCAATTAAAAAAATTCGATGATGAATTCTTAAACGAACTTGAAAAAAGAAGAGAAGGGCTGCAAAAGATAGTAACCGGATATAATATTGCCCGTTAACCAAATCATATTCGCCAATGAGTTTTAATTCTCTGAGGCGATTTTTTATTTCATCAAAAGTAAAATAAAAAAAGGAGAAATCAATAAAAGATTCTCCATTTTATATCACAGAAGGTGCTTTGCTATACGTTTCTTTTACTTCTTTGTCTAAACGATCCAATTCTTTAATAATTCGATTTGCCAATTGCCATTTTAGATTGTTTTCCGAGACGTCAAGGCCCAATATTTTCGCTATTTCCCACAGGTGAAACTTAGGGAGACCGTCACCGTAACGATAATTAGTTTTAGTGTAATTTCCTTTTGCACTTACAATGTCCTGTATCGTATAAGAAAGTTCGAAAACATTGCTAGGGAATCTTTCTTCCCATTCTTTATTGTCCTTTGTGAAATCGTTCCATTTTATTCCTCGGTATTTTTTTAACCACTTTATATCTTCATCGGTAATGGTTGCCTTCAGCCAATTCCATATTTTCATTAATCCTTCTTTTCTTAATACCGGCATATTATCACCTCTTTTTAAAGAACAAACAATATTGGAAAGGAAGGAATCCCCTTCACCCTTCCTTCCCTGGTTATGCATTTTTTATTGGGTGAGAGCATAACCATATATATTTTTAAAAATTTTGAAAGATTTGTCAACAAAAAAAGGGCAACGAAAAATATTATCGTTCCCCTATTTGATATTTTTTTATTATAAAAGTTCAGTTTAATAAGAGTTTACTAAATCCAATCGTTGTTTTTTTAGTCGTTTGCGGCGCTCTAAAATATACCAGAACATAATTTCCTCCTTTATTCATTTTACTTTTATTTTCTGAAATAAAAAAGAGTCAAAATATTATTAAATGACTCTTGATATTGATATTATGGATATGCTTAATAAAAATACGCCACAAGTTGAAAATATCCAGGCTATTTTCAAATAAAGTATTGATGGGTACGACGATACGAACCGTGCTGGAATTTCTCCTTTTTCTATTTTTTGGAGAGTTTCAAAAAATATTGTTTCTTCCTTAAGATGAAGTCGGAAGATTAAAATTCCTATAATCAATAAAACCGCCCCAATCACTGCCCCAAAAATTGCTATGTCTATCACTTATTTCCTCCTTCTGATTCTTTCTACCCCAAATAAAGGGTTTGTCAATAAAAAAAGACGCATTTAGTCTGTCAATTATAAATAAAAAATCCCCTCACCTTCTCTACTTGAGATGAGGGTTAATTGTTTTTCGCAATTCTTTCGGGTACTTTTATTTCTCTTAACGGATTCGCCTTTGTGATTACTTTTATTGCAGGGCCTCTGTGTTTAAAAAATTTTTTGCATTGCGGACAATATAGCTTTCCGGATAAATGAATCAACAGTTGTTTGTGGACTTCACAAATAAGGGAATCCGTTTCCATCAATTCCTCATCTTTTATTTCTTCCATTCTTTTTTTCATTTTTTATCTATCACCCCCTACAGACCATTTTTAATTTTAAAGGGTTCTGCTCCTCTTAATTAAACAACTTTCAAAAACCTTGTCAATAGTAAATAAAAAGCACTTATTTGCATAAGTGCCTGCATAGATCCTGATCGGATATTTGTTTCGGAATTTTCGCTATTTGAACGAGAGGACTATGATTGTTTCCGTCTATTCTTACTATGTGTTTTTTACAGTTACAAACATAGTTTCCATTTTCCGTCGGCAAAGGTTTGCAGCAAGAAGGTATTTTTTCCAATGCTTTTTTAAAGCTAACTTTTTTACCGTTGTAGCGCGAGTCAAAATATTCTTGGATAGGTTTTTCAAGGGGTATCTCCAGCATCATAATTACTATTTTTGCCGAGTTTTTGCCTTCTAGCCTGAATTTAACACGGTTCGGGTCCAATTTATTAAAATGTTTTTTGCTTTGATCTTCTTTCTCAATAATATCTTTTTTTGTCATCCTTCACCTCGTTTTGGAATGTACTATCTTAGTATATCAAAAAAATAAAAAAAGGAAACAATCTTCTTTGAATTTAAAAATTATTTCATTAAATTTCCATCCCTGTCTATTTCACCTTTGAATATTCTGGTGCTGGAAATCGGTTTTTTGTCTTTCGCCAGAACAAAATCTATTTTAACGATTTCAATCGGGTCTTTTTTTATTTTTTGGCGTTCTTCATTGATTAAAATAGCCGTTTGATAAGTTTCCGGAGAAACAATAATATAATCAAAATCTCCTTTTAGAGTAGGGCCAAATCTGTCCTCTATCTTTCCTATTCTGTAATAATTTTTAAAATTTTTTATAATAAAATTTTCCAGTTCTCTTTTTCTGAATTGAAAATCCTGAACCTGCCTTTTTTTTGTTTTTAAAGCCATTTCGTTCGAGGTTAACCCGATAAATACTTCGCCTAAGCTGAAAGCTTTGCTTAGAAGCTCTTTATGTCCTTTATGCAAAATGTCAAAAGTTCCTCCGATAACCACTTTTTTATTTGCTTTTTTCATATATTTTATTCTATCAAATTAATTGAATAAAAGAATTAGGAAAAATCAGATTTTGAAACTTTCACCGTGGCCGGGATAAACCGTCATTCCAAGTTTCATAATTTTAGATAATTTTTTTAACGATTCCTCCAATTCTTTTTGCGAACCGCCTTCAAAATCAGTCCGGCCGTAGCCGTCCTTGAATAAAGTATCTCCGGTGAAAATAAAATTATCTCCCAAAAGACAAATACTTCCCTTGGTATGGCCCGGAGTCAAAATAACCCTTAAAATGGTATCGCCTATTTTTATTTCATCATTTTCTTTTAAATATATATCCGCCTGAAAATCAATAAAATTTTTTTCGGCTTCATGAATTAAAATTTTAGCTCCGGTTTCTTTTCTTATTTTAATGTTTTCCGAAACGTGGTCGGGGTGATAATGAGTGTTTATAATATATTTTAATTTTCCATCAATGACAGAAAGCTCGTTTAAAATTTTTTGGGCTTCCGCTCCCGGGTCTATTATTGCGATTTCCTCATTGGAAATCAAAAAGTAACAATTAGTTTCCAGGGCCCCCACTTTTAAATATTTAATTTGCATATTTTTAGCATATTAAAAATCGCCATTATTTTTTTAGCGACTTTTATCAGACTTAATTTATTTATTTTGCCAATAATCATCAGCGTCTTCTTCCAGCTGGCTGAGACGGATATAATAGTCGGGAAATTCGTTTAAATGAGCCAAAGCTATCTTCCCCGTGATTAAAGGGTCATCATTAGTTACGTTGGTGCGAGGATCTTTTGAGCCGTGTTCGAGCTCCACCTCCATGCCTCTTCTGAACTGTTCTATGTCAAATTTATTCCATTTTATTCCCAAGACATCTCCTATTCTTTTTGCCTCTTCTGTCGAAAAATTATTTTTATTCATAATATTTTTTATTGAATTGAATTTAATTTATCTAAATAATTCTTTAAATTTTTCTATATAAGGATGATTGTTCATTGGAATATTTTTTCTAATTTCTTCTTTTTCTTTTTCTAATTCTTTTTCAATGACAGGTTTTTCTTTTTCAATGACGCCTCCAAATAAAGTCCTGATTTCTTCTAAAAATGAGCTGATTTTAGGTTTTAAAAAAGAATACCAAAAATTACTTATCTTTTCGCCAAAAAAATTGGTCCAAAAATCTTTAACCCAGTTCCACATTTTTTGCCAAATAGGCAAAATTTGATTTTGCCATATTTCTTTTATTATGGCGGGTATTTTTTCTATTATGATTTTAATCGCATTTTCAAAAAAACTTTTTGATTCCTCTATTGTTTTTGGAGGAGTTAAATTAGAGCTTGATTGGCCTAGGGTTAAAAATGGAAAAACAAAAATAATTATTAAAAAAAATAAAAAATATCCTATTTGTTTTTTTTGCATATCAATTAAACAATTTTTTTTGCTTGGGATAGTCTTTTTAACACTGTTTTTTTGCCTAAAATTTCAGCGATTTCGAATGGCCCTGCCGATGCTCGCTTCCCGCTTAAAGCGGCTCTTAATGGCCAAAGCATTCTTCCCCTGTCTTTATGCTCTTTAGCTAAAGGCATTATTTTTGCTTCCAAATTTTCTTTAGAAAAGTTATTTTCTTTAATTTCTGAAAATATTAATTCCAATTGGGAAATCATTTCTTTAAGCTCTTGGTCTGTCATTTCCTTCCATCTTAATAAATCTTTTTTAACCTCGATTTCTTTAAAGAAAAAATCGGTAAACTCAACAATTTCCGACAACTTTTTCAATCTTTCCTGGTAAATAACCACTATTTTTTTAATCCAATCAAAGCTTACAGTCTCTTCAGTTTCTTTTATTATGAATTTTTCGGTTTCAAAAAGCTTTAATCCGTTAGAATGATTCAATTCTTTTGTTTCGCTGAATTTATTTTTAATTTTTTCAATTAAACCGGCTTCAACAAGAAAAGGAAGGCATAGCTCTGTTATTTTTTCAGCTGTTTTTTGACGAAGATAAAAACCATTCAGCCATTCAAGTCTTTGAATATTAAAAATAGCGCCTCCTTTTTGGCACCCCTCCAAGGAAAAATCTTTAATCAAGCCCGGTAAAGGATAAACTTCCCTGTCTGTTCCCGGATTCCAGCCCAAAAAAGCAATAGCATTGATTAAGGCTTCGGGCAAGAAACCTTGTTTTCGGTATTCGGCGACCGATACCGCTCCGTGTCTCTTGCTTAGTTTGCTGCGATCGGGGCCTAAAACCAAGGCCAAATGGGCATATTGGGGAGATGGAAAACCCAGCGCTTCCTGTAAGGCGATTTGTTTTGGAGTATTAGATATATGGTCTTCTCCCCTTATAATATGAGAAAACTTCATTTCATAATCATCGATTGTAGCGGCTAAATTATATAAAGGGTTTTCTTCGTCTTTAGCTATGGTCATGTCTCCTATCAACCCTAAATCAACTTCTATTTTTCCCCTAATTAAATCGTCAAAAGCTATTTTTTTGGCCGGCATTTTCAATCTGATGATATAAGATTTTTTTTCGGCCAGATATTTTTTAACGGTTTCCTTGGATAGGTCGCGGCATTTTCCGGAATAACGGGGAGACTGGCCGATTGACATAAAATATTGTCTTTGGGTTTCCAGGTCTTCTTGGGAACAAAAACAATAATAGGCCTTCCCTTCTTCCAGTAATTTTTTAATATGTTTTTTATAGATTTCTTTTCTTTGGCTTTGACGATAAGGACCGAATTCACCCTTATACTCTGATTTATTTTCTTCTATAGGTCCTTCATCCCATTCTATTCCTAGCCATTTAAGCTGGGCTATTATGTCTTTGTCAAAAACATCTTTTGATCTTTCCAAGTCAGTATCTTCAATTCTTAAAATAAACTTGCCTCCGTTTTTTCTGGCAAAAAGAAAATTAAAAAGTGCATTTCTGGCGCTGCCTAAATGCAAAAATCCGGTCGGCGAAGGCGCATTCCTGACCCTAATTTGTTTAATTTCTTTTTGTTTTTTTACTCTGGGCATACGGCTATTGGTAAAGATAGTCTATTATATATTTTGCTATTTCCGTTGCTGCGTTAGGCTTGGCAAAATTTTCCGCGGCTTTTTTCATAATTTCCTGTTCGCTGGGGCTTTGAATTATATTTTTTATTATTTGTAAAAAGAAGCTGGAGGTTAAATTTGTTTCTTCCACCACCACGGTGGCTTTATTTTTTGCGTAAGCATAAGCATTCTTAATCTGATGATTTTGGGCAGAATTTGCCAAAGGAATTAAAATAGATGGTTTCTTGCAGGCGGCGATTTCAAAAATAGTGCCCGACCCTGCCCGAGAAATAATTAAACCAGAAACAGCGTAAGCGTGCTTTATTTCGGTTTCCTTTAAAAAAGGAAAAGGATGATAGTATTTCTGCAGATTTTCTTTTATCATGACTTGGGCTTCTTTGGTGACTTGTTTAAAATTTAAGAGTCCGGTTTGATGAATCAATTCAAAATTATTCAGCATTTGAGGCAGAGCATTTAAAACAGCATCGTTTATTTTTTGAGCCCCTTGAGAACCGCCGATAATAAAAATTACGGGTTTTTCAAGAGTTAAATTAAAAATTTTTTTTGCATTTTCAACCGAACCCTCTAATATTTCCTTTCTGATAGGGTTTCCTACTAAAGAAACTTTTTCGGGTTTTGAAATTTTAATTTCGGTTCCCGGGAAAGAAAGAAAAACCTTAGACGCATATTTATTGAACAACCTGTTGGATAATCCCGGAGCAATATCTGATTCATGTATAAAAATAGGAATTTTTAAAAGCCTGGCTGCCAACATAACCGGTACTGCTCCATAACCGCCCTTGCTGAAAACGGCGTCGGGAGCCAGGAAAAACAATATAAAAAAGGCCTGGAAAGTTCCTATAAAATTTTTGAAGATATCAATAAAATTTCTGAAAAAAGCAACAAAACCAACATATCTCCTGATTTTTCCGGCCAATATGTTTTTAACAGCGATCTTTTCTTGAGAAAGCACCCTTTCAGAGTCTAAATTTAAATAATCCTTAGGCCCGATATAGAAAAAATCTATTTTCCCTTTTTTATTAACTTCTTTATTTATTTGAGCTTGAAGACCGCCGATTTCTCTGGTAAGGGCAATGATGGGAAAAAAATGCCCTCCTGTTCCGCCACCGGTAAAAACTAATTTCATATTTATTATTTTAAATTTATTTAAAAATATCTATTATTTTTTTAAGATTGTTTAGAAACATTTAATAATATTCCAACTCCGGCGAGTTCTGCTATAATGGCCGACCCGCCATAACTTAAAAAAGGCAAAGGTATTCCCGCTAAAGGGAAAAGGCCAATCATTCCGGCAATGTTAAGAAAGGCCTGGATGGTTATCCAACAAGTAATTCCAAATGCAGCAAATTTTAGAAAAGAATTACCCGCTCTATTTGCAATTTTAAACCCTTGTCTCAAAAAAAGCAAAAATAAAAAGATTAAACCAACGCTTCCGATAAATCCTATCTCTTCGGCATATATCGCGAATATTGAATCCGACATGCTTTCAGGCAAGAATCCGAATCTTTGACGGCTTAAACCCAATCCCAATCCCTTCCATCCGCCTGACCCAATTGTGATTAAAATTTGCTTTGCATGCCATCCTTTCCCCATAGAATCAGCCAGTTGAGGGTTTAGAAAAGTTAAAAAACGAGTTAATCGGTATGGAGCAAGAAAGATAAAAATAGAAAAGATTAAAAATCCTATTAAAAAAATTACCAAAATATCTTTAAGGGGAGCGCCTGATAAAAAATACATTAAAAAAGCCACAATGCATATTATTCCAAGCGTGCTTAAGTCAGGTTGCTTAATAAGTAAAAAAATTATTGGCAATAGAATGGCTAAAAAAATGATCAAATTTTTTGACAAAAGCGAATGTTCTTTTTTTAGAATAGGACCGGTCCTGGTTTTTAACCAGCTTGCCAGATAAAGGATAAAACTTATTTTTAAAAACTCCGAGGGCTGGAAAGCAATAGGTCCGAGATTAAACCATCTGCTCGCCCCTTTAGCACTGGAAGTAAAGGGCGGTATGAAAACTAATATTAAAAAAATTAAATTTAATAAAAAAAGCGGCAAAACCAATTTTTCCAAAGTTTCTTTTTTAATTTTTAAAAAAACCCAAAGCAGAAAAAGTCCGGGAAGAATGCCGTAGACAATTTGGTGTTTTAAATAATAATTACTAATGCCGACTTTTTCTTCAGATAAAAAAGCTGACGCGCTGGTTAAAATTAAAATTGCTAGAAACAATAAAAGCCCGACAATTCCCGCTAAAAAATAGTCGATTTTTGGTTTTATGCCCATTTTTTTACGTATTTTTTAAAAAGATTTCCTTTTTCCTCGTAATCCTTAAAAATACTGAAGCTTGACGAGGCTGTAGAAAGAAGGCAAATTTTACCTTTCTTTGTGTTTAAATAAGCTAATTTAACCGCTTCTTCCATGTTGTTTACGAAAAAATTTTTCGGTAATTTTTTATTTTTTTCTTTTTTAAACTCTTTTTTTATGTCTTCCCAAATTCTCTGGCCGGTCGTGGGAAATAATATTATATTTTTAATTTTGCTTTTTGAAATTTTTTTAGCCAAACCAGTAAAATCAATGTTTCTTTCAAAACCGCCAAGAAGTATGGTTTGAACGTTGTCTCCGAGGGTTTCCATTGCAGCCATTGTTGCTTCGGGAATTGTAGAAATAGCATCGTCGTAAAATTTTATTCCCTTATAAGTGCCTATAAATTCCAGACGATGAGGCAGAGGCTTAAAGCTTTTTATTGCTTTGGCGATAAAATCGTCGGAAATATTGAAAATTTTAGCCACAGCAATGGCTGCCTTAATATTCTCCAGATTAAATTTTCCCAGCAAAGGAATGTCTTTAATCTTTATTATCTTTTCGATATTGATTGAGTTAAATGGATTTTTTTTAGCTTTTGTCTTTTTTGCGAGGTCGTTAATCAATTTTTGTTTTTTATTATAAACAAAGTAATCTTTTTTTGTTTGAAATTTAGTTATATTTGTTTTTGCCTCAAAATAATCTCTAAAACTGGGGTAATAATCCAGATGTTCGGGATAGATATTCAAAAATACGGAAATTTGAGGGCTTTTTTTAATATTTAACAATTGGTGGCTGGACAATTCATTTACAAAAATATTATTTTTTTTAGTCTTCAACAATAAAGAAAGAGCCGGATTTCCTATATTTCCCACCAGATAAGGTTTAAATTTCGCTGTTTTTAAAATATGATAAATTAAAGAAGTGGTTGTGCTTTTTCCCTTTGTGCCCGTTATTCCGACAATCCTGGAAGGACAATTTTCTAAAAAAATTTTAGTCTGAGAAGTAATAATCACTCCTTTTTTTTGAGCATTTTTTATTTCAGGCAAGAAAAAAGAAATTCCCGGTGATTTTATTATAATATCGTATTTTTTAAGATTTTGAAGATAATTATTTCCCAGTTCTAAAATGATATTTTTATCTTTTTTAATTAATTTTTGAGTTTTCTGGTCAAATCTTTTAAATTCCGTCCTGTCCCCTATTCCCAATAATTTTTTAGGGAAAATCTTTCTAAAAAAATAAAGGCTGTCTTTTCCTTCTTTGCCAAATCCCAAAATTAATATTTTTTTATTTTTAAATTCGTTAAAATTCATTTTTTTGATTATTTTAAGGTTTTTTCCAGCTCTTTCAGCTCTTTCTGGATAAATTTCTCGCACATTTTCAACGTTATTTTCAATTCTTTGCAAATTTCCTTTTCTTTTTGGCTCAAACCTTCCTTGCCGTCTAATTTAGCAACCTGTTCTTCTATCTCTTCTTTCAATGTTTTAAAGGCGCGGTAAAGAACCTTTTCGGTTTCGCTGAATTGTTTTTTAATTTTTTCTTTTTTCTTTTTTTTCTTGAATAAAATAATAAAAGTTATCGAAATGATAATTATAATCAGAATAAGCAAGCAGATAATTGTAATATAAATATTAAAATTTAGTTTTCCTATTGTAAGGAAAGGAGCGGGCGTGATAGAAATATCCACCTTTTCAGAAAGTTCGCTTTTTGCGCCCTGAGAATCTATGGCTTCAACCCAAGCCTGATAATCGCCCGTTTTTATAGGTTCATTTTTTGTCCAAGACCAATTTCCCTGATTGCTGCTTTTAATTTCCTCTGTTTTAAATTCAGCTTCTCCTAATTTTTGAAAATAAACTTTTACGGTGACTTCCGGCAAAGCGGTTCCCTTTATTGTAAGAGGACTGCCTGCAAATAAGGTAAAAGGATAATCAGTTATAGCGGGCATTTCAATGGAAGAAATATTAATTTCAGTCATTGCCAAAGTATAGTTTCCCGCCTTATCAATTGCCTTTACTATAATTTTATATTTACCGGGATTTTGAGGCGGTAGTTTGTATTCTGTATTTTTCGTTATTATAGATTCCTGTTGGTCAATTATTATTTCGTAATAATCTATTCCGGAAATTTCATCTTTTGTTTCAAAGCTTAATATTGGTTGAGGATTGGTCTCGTTTTCTTGTTTTATTTTTATTTCAAAACGGTCGGGAGCCTGGGTATCAATTTGGAATCTAAAATGACTGACAGCTCCCCAGCCAAAACTATTAAGCAGTTGAGTATGAAAATACCATATGCCGTCATCTAATTTTTCTAATTCTTTTCCCGTAATTAATTCCGAATAAAAAATTGTTGGGCTAGCGCTTGGCTGACGATCAACTAATAATTTTTCTCCGGTAATATCAGAAAGAATTTCCCAGTCAAACTTAGGAATATTATTAGAATACCATTTTTCTTGGTCAGGATGAGTCGGCGAATAAATAATCGGAGCATCCGGAGTTCCTTCCTCAGCCTGAGGAACGGATGGAGTGATAGGAATAATTGCTTCTCCGGAAAGTTCGTAAGAACCGGGCCTCATACCGGTTAAAACATTAGTTCCCGCCCCATCATCTGCCAGAATTGACCCTGAATTAAAATTAATATTGGTTTTTCCCGGAGATTTTCCTTTAAAAGTAATTGTTGCAACTTTTCCGGCATTACCAATAAAACCGGGACTGGGTTTTCCTCCGGCAAAATCTATGGTCCCCGCAGAGTTTGAAAAAGTCGGCTCTTGGACCCAAAGATTAAAAATTGACCCATCTTTAGAAATACTGACTACTTGTAACTTACTGGCATCAAAAGTTAAGCGTCCGTCAGCGCTATTAATGGAGATTCCTCCGCTGTCTAATCTTATTTGTACTAAAAAATTATCGCCAACCCTATAGGTTCCCGAATTAGGAGATAAATACAAATAAGCATTCGCGGCCCTTATAGAATGAGCAATTCCAAATAATAATATTAAAAATAATGAAAATAAAAAAACCTTTTTCATTTATTTTTTATTTTTTTTAGCTAACCACAATATTATTACTACTACTATTAATAATAGTATTAATGCAATAATTTCATAGGGACTTTGTTTTTGAAGGGTTTTAATCTCAGGCGTAATTTGAAAAAGTCTTTCGTTTCCGGCCTTATCTACTGCTTTTATTTCTATTATGCTTTTTAAACTCTGGTCCTCCAATAAATAAGGACTTTCGGCTTTTTTCCAGCTTCTTTTTCCCTCTTTTACTTCATAATAATCAATGCCAGTTTGTTTGTCCGTAGCATTAAAAGTAATAAAATATTTTCCTTCAAAAATTTCAGTATCTTGATTTATTTCCGCTTTAAATAACTCGGGAGGAGTTTTATCTGTTGCTAAATTTTCTTGCCATTCATTTTTTAATTCTTCCAGCTTTCCCGGTAGAATAGTAAAAATTGCCTGTTTTGTGGTTAGATTAACAGGAGTCCCCTGGCCATCATTCAATAATACTTGCGAATTATTTGAAAAATTAATTGATGTCTCCCCTATTTTTTCAGCTTGAATAATAATTTTTCCCAATAAATTATTCTCACCCGGGTCTCCGGACAGTTTGCCGCAATAACCGCCCGGAACTCCTCCGATAAAAGATACTGTCCCTTCTTCTTGATTAATTTTTGGAGATTGAAGCCAAATAACCAAGAAAGAATTACCCTGGCTGAAATCAATTATTTTTAAAAATTCGGGAGAAAATTTCAGAATAGCTTCAATTGTATTGACGCATTCTTTTTCGGCATCTATTTTTATATCAACGATAAAAGTATCATTGATTTGATATTCTCCTTTTTCCGGCTCTAAATATAAAACCGCCGCTTGGCAATAATTAAAAAAGAAAATTAAAGAAAGACAAAATATTAATTGAAAAAAAATTAATTTTAAATTAAGCATATTGTTTGAAATATATTATTAACCTGTCCAGTAATATAACATTATGGAAAAATCAGGTAAATCTACGATTCCATTTTGATTTTGGTCAGCACATTTATTTTGTTTTTTCCACCAGTGAAGTAAAATACTGAAATCAACCAAGTTTACTCTGTCGTCTTTATTTAAATCTGCGTTCGGGCAAAGACCTTCAAGGGCAAATTGTTTGCCAATGCTGAAATTCATAACCTTAGAATAAGAACTGACGAACCCTTCTTTGGTAATTTCAGCCTTGGCTTTAACGGTATGGAATCCTTCATTTAAAACATTTGTATTAAAAGGATAATCCCAGTCGCCTGAAACGTCGGCTTTAGTTTCTTTTGTTATTTCTGAGGATTGAACTGAAATTTTTATGTTGCTTTCCGGGGCAGTTTGACCAGTAATATCCAAAATTTCTCCTTGTTCAAGATTTGTTTTGTTGATTTCAATTGTGGGCGGGATAAAAATTCCCGAAACAGTAGTAGTCATTCCCTGAGTAACGGTAACTGTAAAACTCAAGGTTACAGATTTTCTGCCATCGTTATCTTGGGCCCAGAAACCAAAGTTATAAGTACCCCCGCTTAAATTAGTAAGCGCTACATCAAAGTTAGCATTAAAATCAGCCATGATAACGCTGATAACTTGACCATCTTTTAATATAGTTAATTTAGCCGAGGGAGAAGCTTTTCCCTTTAAAATAACCTTAGTTTCAGACGGTATATAACTTCCTCCTCCGCCGCCGCCTCCTCCTCCCCCGCCGCCACCACCCGAAGAACAGTTAGAGGTGTTAAAAGTACAACCAGAATTACAAGCTAAAGTGCCTCCGCCGCTATATCCCAAGCCAGTGCAACTCTGGCCATTAAGATTACTGTCGTCGCATTGCTCTCCTACGTCAATAATGCCATTGCCGCAAACACTTAATACTACCGACAGAGAAGTAGTGGTAAGATTGTTTGCTTTAACCTGGAAAAAACTATAAAAAATCAAACAAAAAATTAACCCGATAAAAGTCGGGATTAAAAACAAGAAATTATATTTTTTTTTAAAAAAACCCATTATTAATTTTTAAAGTAAATTTTAATCTAATTCTTGTTTTTTCTTATTTTTCTTTTTTTTATAATTTTTACTATTCCTAAAATTAAAATTACAAAAACTAAAGTAGTTAAAAAAGTAAATATGACCAATCTTAAAGGAGTAGCCGTAATGAAATTTTTTATCCTTTCAAGCAGGGGTAAGGGAATTAAATCGCCTTTCTGATAAACATAAAATCTGATTTTATCTTTTAAAAATAAAGTGTCGTTTTTATAAATTTCGTAATCTGCCCAGTATTGTCCGGGACTTAAATTCATTGCCAGCTCTCCCTGGCTTGCTCCAACCTTAAAAGAATCAACCCAAGTCATATTAGTAATATCGCCTGATTTTAAATTTTGTTGGTGATAATCATCAAAAATATCCAAATGAACTCTCGAAGGCCTGACTTTTATATTTCCCAGATTCTCCAGGGTAACTAAAAATTTTAAAGGCCATCCTTCTTCTAAATTTGGAATATCAATCCCTTGAACTTTAAAATCAGAAAATTTTTCACCGGAAACTTTTAATTTAATATCTATTACAGCTCCCAAAGCTACCGTTACCTGACCGCTGGCTCCCACCGGAACTGCTTTTATATTTATTTTTCCATAATAATTACTATAGCCGGCGTCTTCGGGAACATCAACAATAACGGTCATTGGAAACTGTTTTGATCCTGCGGGATAAGTAAAATTATTTCCCTCTTTTATTTTAATCCAATCTGTAATATCAGAGGCGTCTACCTCTGTTTCTATCGCTATTGAATTTTGCGGGTCAGACCTGGTAAGAGTTATCACTTGTTCAAAGTGGGAGCCGGGAACTAAATAATCATTCCAAACTCTGGGCGGAGATATTCCAAAACCGGCTTTTATTTCAAAAGCAACCAAAAAAGAACATAAAATAATACTCAATAAAAGAAATATTTTTTTAAATTTCATCCTTTTTAATTATTTTAGTCAGACAGGACAGAAAAAGTATTTACTCCGGTATAAGTTCCTATGGCTTGAGTCCCTGGAACGCTAATTCCCCAAAGAATGTTTTGAGCTTGGTTGGAAGTAGTAGCCGTAGGTTTTCCCGTAGTAAACTCTAAAAGCGTAGGAGTCGAACTTGCAGCCGTACCGGAGGCATAAGCTACTCCGCTGGTGGCATAATGCTGGTACGCAATAGCTACTGAATAAGCAGCGCAAGTCGGATAATCGGTACACATATCAGTCCCGGAAATATTAGAGTCTATTGCTTCGTTGCCGGTAGTGGTAGCGTGGACTGTTTTATTTAAAGGATCGTTAGTCTGTCCTGGAGACAAAGAACCATAACCAATGGCGTCATCAACATCAAAAGCAGTCAAAGTGTTCATCTCAATTGTCTGCGCGCTATTGGTTGCGCTTGAGCTAGCATTACTGGCATCAATTGCTTTAATCCAAGCCGCCCAATGTTCTCCGGACCAACCGGAACCTGCATCGGTAGGCTCGGCTATAAACCAAATATCAAACTGGCAAGTGGCCACGCAATCTGCGCCGGCACAAGAACTGGTAGCACAACTGGTTTGCTGATAGCAATTATTAGCATCTATAGTACAAGCTTCACTGCTGGTTGCGCCGGACCTGTATGCTCTGGCGATTATCGAAGAAATATTTCCGTAACCGTTATTATCGCTTACCGTGCAAGTAGCGACAACCGTAGTAGCAAAATTTTCAATTAAGCCGATATTGCTTCCTGAATTTAAATTAACTCCGCTAACGGTCGGAGCAGAGTTCCCGACTTCTAAGGTTGTTGTAGCAGTATCAGCCATAACCGGCAAAGTTTTAAAAAAATTGGAAGAAAATTCGATTAAAAAAGTAAGAGCCGTTATTAACGAAAGACAAATTATAAATATTTTAAAATTTTTGACCATTTTTTGTTAATTTTTTATTATTCTTGAAATAGACCTTTTATTATTTTAACTTAAATAATTTAAAAAACAAAACAATTAAGATGTGGATAATTTATTGCCCTGAAGAGGTAGCAATAAAACTGTTCTGCCCGTTATAAATCCCTATTTCCTGAACAGCTGGGACGCTGATTCCCCAATAAATATTTTGGTTCTGGTCGGAAGGATGAATAATAGGTTTTGAAGTATTAAATTGTAAAAGTTGGCCCGTTGTGCTGGCAATAAAACCTAAAGCATAAGATATGCTGTCGGTAGAGTAATGTTGCTGGCCAATAGCAATGGTACTTGCCGAACAAGTCGGATAATCGGTACACATATCGCTTCCGGAAAGAAAAGCAGAAATAGCTTGATTACCGGTAGTCACTACGTTAATAAGTTTGTTTAAAATACTCGTTCCTTCTCCGGGATATAAAATTCCGTAATTGATGCCGTTAATCCCGCTTTCTTCTGTCCCTAAATTTTCTTCATTCCCAAAAGTCATAAAAGTATAAGGAGAATTCATTGTATTATAGGAAGTGGAAATCCAGGCAGCGCTTCGATTAATATTTGAAATACGAACTTCATCAATGATTCCGTAAAAATAATGGCTTGTACCTCTTGTCCCTATCTTAGCGTTTGCGTCAAAACTCCAACTATCTGTTAAAGTTGATGATTGTAAATCTCCGTTCATATATATCGATTCAGGATTTCTGATTCCTACAATATAATGCCAAGCTCCGTTGTTTACTGTTGAGTTCGTTCTGGCCGTAGCATGACTAGCGGTAGTATTGGTCATAATTGCATAATTAGAAGGAACCGTGGCGTTAATCGATAGGGCCCAAAGATTCGTCGCCCCAGTTCCTATTGTGACTATTCTACCATCAGCAGTATAATTATGATCTGTGTTTATCCAAGATTCTACAGTAATAATTGCATTATCAAACTCACTAGGGTTTCCTAAATCTATTTTTCCAGTACCTCCGGAGAATTCAAGAGCTGTTGCTATTTGTCCTGTTGTTTCATAGGTCGTTCCACCACTAGTTGTTCCGTTATTAGAATATTGAGTGGAATCATAAATTATCCCCGAAGGCTCATTTAAATGATAAACTCCGATATAATTATCATCCCAAACGCTTGTTGTTTCTTGTTGGTTTGAGGCTGCCGAATTTCCATAATAAATATATAATTCTGTATCTGTGGTTGAAGAAAGATTAGTTTTCACCCATGCAACCAATTGACCGGTAGAAGAGGCATAGTACTCTATCTCATGGGGTATTTTAGTTTTTCCATCTGATTGAGTAAACAAAATATCGTCACAGTCAGATTGAGCCTTAGAAGCAAAATCATTGCTGGTAGTAGAAATTAAAATAGGAAAATCAGTTAAGTTGTCATCAACTTTTGTGTGATTAATTGTTATTTTTTTTCGATAAAGCCAATCCGAATCATACCATGAAAAAGAAAGATTAAGGGCGGTTAAAGTATTCATATCAACGGTTTGAGAACTATTAGTCGCACTTGAACTGGCATTGCTGTCATCGGTTGCTTTAATCCAAGTTACCCAAGTATCAGTCGCCCAATCAGAACCAATGTCGGTAGGTTCAGCATGGAACCAAACATTATATTCGCAGGTAGCTACGCAATCATTTCCTGAGCAAGAGCTTAATGAACAGGAAGAATCTTCGTAACAATTATTATCATCCAAAGTACAAGATTCGCTGCTGGTAGCACCTGACCTGAAAATTCGGCCCACAACTGAAGAGATATCCGCATATCCATTGTTGTCAGTAACCGTGCCCGTTGCCACAACCGAAGTGGTTGCGTTTTCAATTAAATTAATATTAGTTCCTCCGTTTAAAGAAACACTGCTGACCACGGGAACGCTATTGCTCACACCGGTTGTCGTTGTTTCTGTCTCTATCCACTGCAAGGACACCATGGCAAAATCCCAGATAGCAACGGAATTAGTGGTAGAGGCCCCGGCCACCGTAGTATTTAAATGCAACCTCATTTTGTAATTGGTGGTATCGACAAAATCTTCGGGATTGTTGATATAACCGGCCATGGCGCCCGAAGCCACCCCGACAACAAGAGTATTATTGGTATAAGCCATGGCTTGAGTCAGATTACCGCCAACCAAAACTAGACCGCCGATGGTGCCGGTAAAACCTGAATAATCCTTGTTGGCAAACCTGACCGTTCCGGCTGATCCGGACATTGCCCGGCCCGCGAAAAATATACTAGTTATGGCGGTTCCTGAAGCCGGCTGAACATTAAAACCGATATTAGCTGCACTTGCTTCTTCGACGTTTCCGTCGTAATCATTGTCCATGGCATAAAAATCATGGGACATGTCGCTGGATTCATTTTCTGACTGGATTGCCCAGGCGCTTCTATCTCCGGAAGTGGTGTCAATATCGCGGGTCCCTGAACAACTGGGATTTCCGCCAAACCCGGAGGAAACCCTCAATCCGCTTACGATATCTCTTTTTTCCATCAGCCATTGGTTGTCTCCAGCGCCGGTGCCAAAACCTGATATGTAAATATAATTTGAATCAACTGAAATGGCGTTCGGCCGGTCGTTTCCCCCGTCTTCCGACTGTGCGGTTCCGTCATTAGAAAAATTAGTGTCTAAGACGCCTGTGGTTTTGTTTCTTTTTTGCATATACCAGGTGCCGGCATCGTCATCTCTAAAACCGGCAACATATAAATAAGTGCTGTCAAGGTCAATGTCGGTTACCCAATCATAGTCATCGCTTTTTAGGTCTAGCTGGATAATTCCGTCTGCATCGAAAGCCACATCCAAAGAACCTGAAGCTGCCCACCTTTTCTCAATCCGCCACTGACCCGTCCCGGCAGCGTAATCCAATCCTGCCAAATAAATATAATCAGTATCCGTTTTCATGGCGTAGATTTTGTCGGCTCCGGTTGAAGGACTGCTGGTGGCAACGCCGTCTCCGTCAAAAGCGTCGGCCGCGCAGTTTCCGATTCCATCGCATAAAGCACCCGTTGTTTTGTTTCTTTTTTCAACCCGCCAATCACCGCCTCTCACTGACTCGTAACCGGCAATATAAATATAATTATCATCCACTTTAATTGTCTGAGGCCTCTCATCGCCAGAAGGCACGGGGTTTGATTGAACAACGCCGGCGGTTCCGAAATTAATATCCAAAGAGCCGGAAGCTACATATCTTTTTTCAATCCGCCAGACTCCGTTATCGTCATCTTCAAAGCCGGCCAGATAAACAAAAGTGTCGTCCACGGCAATAGCATTTAAATAATCGTTATCAGCCGTAGGGTTTACAAGAACAACGCCGTCGTCATCAAAAGCCGTGTCTAAAGACCCGTCCGACATGCTTCTTTTTTCCAGCCTCCATCGAAAAGGATTGGTGGCATCGCCGCTCGCGCCGTCAAAACCGGCAATAAAAATATAACCGTCTCCGGAGGTGGCGATATACAAGGCCTGTTCGGAATATATAGAAGGGTCAATGGTAACGATACCGTCTGAATCAAAAGCCGTAACTAATTCTCCGCTGGAAGCCCATCTTTTCTCAATCCGCCATTCATAGTCATAACCTATGGAATCGTAACCCACTAAATACATGTAGTCAGAATCAAGTATCATTTCGTTGACGGCGTCGCTTAAATGTCCTGAAGGGTTTTCAACAACTCGGCCGACTGTCTGGGAACCGAACGAAACTTCGCAGTCGTTTTCATCGGTGTTAGTTGTTCCTAATTGGATGTAGATTTGATCCAGCCTGATAGAGGTAGAACTGGTAGCCTGATTGGCTAAAGCGCCTATCCACATTTCATTGGAAGTATTGATATAGTCGGAAATTAAAACATTGTTTTTGGCAAAGTAATCGGTAACTTCCGTACTGTAGCATTCCACGTAATTAGAAATGTCTTCCCATTGGCTGGTGTTGAAATTCCTGATCCTGAATTTGTACCTCATGTCATAAGTATTGGCCGAGCAGGAGCTTTCAGCCAAAACAACCACCGTGTTCATGGTCGGATAGGTTTTGACGTTTTTAAATTTAAAATAAAACTCGGAGGAGGAGGCCTCGGTGCCATAAACATCAAACCGGATATTATCTGATTGACCCGTGCCGGCCGCAACTCCAACGCTGGCATACCAAATAACAGTGTTAGCATAAGTCCCGCTGGCTGCTCCTTCTGATACGTTGACAAATTCACCGACCGAATAAACAGGATTGATAACAGCATAGACCCTTAAATAATCAATAGCAAAATCAGTGGCCGTATCGCCGTCCGACCAATACCTGATTCTGATGGTATTGGAGGCGTTAACAAAGTTGGTTAAAGGCGTATCAATGGTCGTAGTATTTTCGCTGTTTATGAAATAACCATCATAAATTTGATAATGGATAACAGGAGTTAAATTGCCTGTAATTGGAATTTTCCTCACGTTTAATGTTCTCCAACCGCCGCCGGTGCATTGAGTATCCGTGGCCGCATCAACGCCGGTATCTGTTACCCAGTCGCAGATTTGAATAAGGGTGGTTAAAGCGGCGTTATCGGTATCAAACTCTGTTTGGACTATAAAAGTATTGGCTCCGTGCAGTTGAACAGCGCCGATATCCAACTGGACGTCAAGGTTCGGGGAACCAGAAGACAGAGGCTGGACTATCCAGTGGAAATTATCGTCAGCCAAAGTTCCTTTCCAGGAACCGGTATTTCTTCCTTCAGCTGAAGCTGCGCTCACAGAATCAATACTGGTGGTGCTGCCTACAATTAAATTGCCGCCGATGGGATTAAACTGGTAGTTGGCTAAGGCCGGTTTTACTTGAGGACTAATAAATTCTTGAATTTTTTCCTGAAATGTTTCCGGAATAAACGAAATTTTTTTATAAAAATTAAAGCAATAAAAAAACAATCCAACGATTAATATCGTCAGAAAAAAACCTCCCAAAAAATAATTTTTTATTTTTTTTGTTGGCATTTTAAAGCTTACTGAAGGGGTCCCTGGATAAACTTAAATTCGTTTTCTTCTGAAAGGGTTGCCTGCCATTTTTCTTGATTTTTACCTTGAAATTCAAGATAAAATTTTCCATCCGGACTAATTGGATTTCCGAATAAAGACTGCTCGGGTATTGAAAAACCATAAATTCCTTGCCTGCAGCTATCAAGCCAAAAAAATGTTTTATCCTTAATTCCTAAGGGCGAGAAATCGTCAAGGGAACTGTTCCCAAAGAAAAACGTCCAGCCATTCGAATCAGGATCTGAGCTTGAGGCGTAATACCAAAGCTCCGACATTCCTCCATTTTCAATAATGATTACTCTGATACCATCTTCTTCAACGTCTTGTCTTATTTGGCCGTATTCGAAATTCGGACTTAAAGCTAAATTTATAACTTCTTCTTTTTCTTCCTCCTCTTCCGCCTCTTCATCCTTTTCCTCCTCTTCTTCCTCCCCTTTTTCTTGATAAACCACTTTTAGCCAGGCGCTATCTAAATAAACTTTATTTTCATTTTCTTCTTCGCCTAATCCCTCAAATTTAATTTTTATTTTTTTAACATCATCCCAACTTTTTACAAAAAGCAAGCTATATTCAAAGTATCCGCCGTTTGAAGCATTGGATGCAGGGCTTTCAGAAATACTGCCCAACTTCCACCAAGCTTCTCCATCCAACGAATACCAAACGTTGATTAAATTTTTTCCTTCTTGTTCTATTATTTCTTCCGGTTGGTTTTCATAAACGGTTAAGTTTTCGTCAATTATTGTTTTTACTCTATCAACTGTCTCATCAATAATGCTTTCGCCGGGGCTTATTTCTTCATGGGCTTTAATTGTTTGATTTCCAAAAAAATTTCTAAATTTATTCCAAAGGCCGATAATTTTTTCCGAAGAGGTGTTTTGGTTTTTTTCTTCACTTTCTTCGTTTTCAGGAATTATTTCTATTATTTCTTGTTCGCCTATACTTTCATCAATTATTGCCTCGCTCTTTGGCTCAACAGATTCATTTTTCTTTAATTCATTTTTTTTGGCAGCCAAAGAAAAATTTATTTTTACTTCTTTAAATTGGTCTTCTTCCTGGGCGAATATTTTTAAATTTTTAAAAAAACTTTTAGCTTTGCCAAAAAAAGAAATCGGTTCTTCTGCACTTTCCTCATCCACAATTTCATTTTGAGTATTTGTGTTTTCCTCTAAAATTAAATTTTCTTGTTCTTCAATATTATTTTCTTCTTCCAATTCTCCTGGTTCTAATGTGGCTTCCGTCTCTGTTTCCGTCTCTGTCTCTGTTTCTGCATATGTTTCAATTTCCTTTTCCGTATCCGTATCTGTTTCTACATCTGCGTCTGCATCTGCATCCATATTCAGACCTGTATCTGTTGCTGATTCTGCTGTTTCTTCTGTTGCTGATTCCTGTATTTCTTCCGTAGTCGTCGGAACCAATAAAAATTCTTTCGTGCTTGTTGCAATCTCTTGGGTGCTTGTTTCTGAAATAACTTCTTCATTAACCGAACTTGAATCAATGATAGTTTCTTTTTTTATTAATTTTTCAACTTCTTCTTCCCTGGCATCAAAATTTTGGCAAATTAAATTAAGCGTTCCGCCCTCATAAACGGCCGAATTTTCTTCAGAAAACATTTCCAATCCTCCGTCAGCCGTCACGTCGGGCATTCCGCTAACTTTTGTTGAATTTTGCCAATCTCCGGAACAGTTTAACGAATAAAGATTGAAATTTTCTATTTTTTGTTCCTGGGTTAAGGCCCTTATTGAATGCTGGATTAATTTTATAGGCGCAAACCCCGTTAAAAAACAAACTATTAAAAAAACAGTTAAAGCCGCTCTCCAGGAAAAAGCCAGTATTTTTTCTTTATTAGACCTATATTTTTTAATTCCGGCCACCTCTCTGGCTACCTTTTTAATTTGTTCTGGCGGTAAAATATCATAAATAAAAAATATTTCTTTTTTAGCCTTTTTAAGAACTTTTTTTCTTGATTTATAAATTTTAGGTTTTTTTCTTATCAATTTCATAAAACCTCATTCAAAAGTGAGATTTTTAATTATTCCTTTATTATAACTAATACCATTAATCTTTAAAACAAAAACTGTTAATAACTAATAAAAAAAACAGCCAAAAATTTTGGCCGACAATTTATCTTCAAAAAAACTCTTTTTTTAATTGTCTTTTAAGGATTAATTATGTTTAGCCCGTCGTTCTCTTGATTGATATTCAGACAGGCGCCTTGAGCTTCCTGGAGTCCTTTTTGGATGTCGTCTAACAAAGAAGATGCGCAGTCATATTTATCTTTACTGCTTGTTTTTTTATCGCAATCTTCCATGGCTTTTTTAAAAACTTCAAAATAAGCTTCTTTAGCTGTGTTTAAACAATTCGTCAATACCAATCCTTGGGATTCTTCTTTTTGCTTGCTTTCCGTTTCGTTTTTAGCCTTATTCTCAATCACAGATTGGTTTATTTTTAATTGCTCTAATTCTTTTTGTTGTTCTAATCTTTCTCTCTCAATCGCCGGCATTAAAAGGACGTGGTAATAAAAAACAGAGAAACTTAATAATAAAACAGAAGCAACTAAGGTTAGTTTTAAAATTTTTTGATAATTAAAATTTATTTCTAATTTTAGAGGCTTGGCCCCTGCCTCTTTTTTCTTTTTTTCCAGTTTCTTTTTATTTTCTTTTATTTTTTTCTTCATTTGATTTTTATTGATCATCTGTTGTCTCCGCTGCCTGATATTTTTCCTCTTTCTAATCTTGAACTTAATTTTTCGATGTTAAACGAAGCCACCTCCTCCAGAGACAGATTCAACTCAGTGGCAATCTGGGACAAGTACCACAAAACATCCCCCAATTCTTTTTTCAATTCTTCTTTTCTTTTTTCGTCAAAAATACCGTTGTTGTCTCTGATTACTTTCTTAACTTTTTCCGCCACCTCTCCTGATTCCCCGGCTAATCCCAAGGTGGGATAAATAAAATTTTTATCTTTATCGGGATAAATGGCGGTTCTCCTAGAAAATTTTTGGTATTCTTCAAACGTCATATTTTTATATTATAGCTTAATTATTATTTTCTTTAAACACGAGCTGTCCGCAAGCTCCCTTAATGTCCTCTCCGAAACGATATCTTTGCACGAATTGTACTCCTTTTTTTTCCAATATTTTTTTAAATTTTTTAACTTTTTCAGGCAAAGATTTTTTAAAAGAACCTGTCGGGTTATATAAAATTAAATTTAAAAAATAAAGCGGCTTTTTCATTAATTTTGCTAATTCCAAAGCGCAATCCTCGGAATCGTTCAAATCCTTGATTAAAAGATACTCAAACATGACTTTTCTTTTTGTTTCTTTTATATATTGGTCAACTGTTTTTAAAACAGCTTCGATCGGATATTTTTTGTTTATGGGCATTATTTTTGTTCTTAATTCGTTATTCGGGGCGTGCAGAGAAACAGCAAGATTTATTTGAAAATTTTCTTTGGCCAGTTTTTTTATGCCTTCAATAACCCCGGCAGTAGAAATTGAAATATGCCTGGCCCCGATATTAAAAAAACTCTTATCGTTTAATATCTTTATCGCCCCCAAAACGTTATCATAATTTAAAAACGGCTCACCCATTCCCATAAAAACAACGTTAGTTGCTCTTTTTTGTTCTTTTTTTAAGTAACGGTTAAAAAACAAAACCTGATCTGTTATTTCCCAAGCGTCCAGGTTTCTTTTAAAGCCGATTTTACCCGTAGCGCAGAATTCACAAGCCAAAGGACACCCGACCTGGGATGAAACGCAAACAGTATTGCGGCCATCAATATGGCGCATTAAGATTGACTCAATTTTTAAATTATCTTTCAGGATTAATGCTATTTTTACGGTATTTTTTTCTTGAGATTCAAAAATTTCCGCTTTTATCAAAAGAGGAAATTCTTTATTTAATCTTTCTCTTAATTCCAAAGGGAAAACGCTTAAATCTTTCCAATCTTGAATCAGCTTATTAAAAACAGCTTCTCTGGCTTGTTTTAACCTGTATTTAGGCTCTCCAATTAAAGATTTTTCTAAATTATTAATATTCATTTATATCATATGTCAAAAATTAATTTATCTCCTACCCCGAGATTTATTTTATCCGAAATTCCTCCGTTTATTTCCAAAACATATTTCGAATCTTTGTCGGGAGCTATTGATTCGCAATTATTTTCAAGACAAGGCTGCGTATTTTTGTTAATAAAAACTACTTCTTTGTCTTTATTCAACCAAATTATATCCAGCGGAATTAATGTGTTTTTCATCCAGAAAGGATATTTATCTTCTTTTTGAAAAACGAAAAGCATTCCGTTGTCTAAACTTAATTCTTTTCTGAACATCAATCCTTTTTTAAGGTCTTCGTCGTTTTTCACTATTTCCACAAAAAAACAACGCTCTTTAAAGCAAACCGTATTTTTTGGTTCGTTTAAATTTTTCTTAAACAGCATTAACATTAAAAACATTGAAAAAATTAAAATGAAAATTATAAAAAAAATCGCTTTTTTCATAAAAACAGGGTGAAAATTCACCCTTCTTTATTGTTTTTGTTTAAAAATTTTTTTTTAGTTTCCTTTCTTAATTTATGCTCTTTATTATTTTGTCCTTTTCCGTTTTCAAATTTTAACTGGTTAATTTTTGAATCAAAAACATCTTTTTTGACCATTTTATCCTCCTTTTTTAAATTAATTAATATTAGCAAAGTTTTTACTTTTGAGCAAAATTTCTTTTTCAAAATATTCCAAGAGAAATGGAAGCTTTTTTATTTTTTTACATTTTTTCCAGCTCAAATAAAGGGCTTTCAAGCTTTCCTCTTTTGTTCCTACGCATTCAAAAGGTTTAACGCTTTCTTTTTCTGTTAAGTCTTTCAATAAAGAAAGCAGTTCTTTTTTTTCAAAAAGGTCTTGGTCAAAAATTTTAATAAGTTCCTGATTGTTTAAAAATGGGTACAGCGTTAAATAAACAAAGAAACATTTCGGACAATTATTGCACCATCTTTTTTTTGAGCTTAAGGAACCCCTTGCGTTTATTCTCATCCCGGCGTTACAGCTGGAAAAAACCGGAAAATATTTAGGATATTTAGCAAACATTTCCGAAATTTCAAGTTCATTATATTTTCTTAAAAAACTGAAATAATTTATATCTCTGGCTAAATATTTTTTTGCGTATTTTTTAAACATTTTTTCGAATTCGGAACTCTTTGCCCATTGGTGATTGATCATACTGTCAAGGTATTTAACATTTCCTTCGTCGCAACTCTTTTCATTGGAAAAAGCGATATTTTTATAATCAAAAATAACGGCGCAAAATACCGATAAAAAAGATAAAACGCCGGTAAAGGGAGTGTGTCCGTTTAAAAATCCTTTTTTATTTAATTCTAAAAGTTTTTTATCAATTTCTCTTTTAACTATAATTTGTTTTTTAATTCCTGAAACTTTTACCGTTTTTTGAATTTTTTCTATGGGGTTTACCGTAAACAAAGAAATCTTATCCTGTTTTGCCGGCTGACCTATCGCGTATTTTCTTTTAAGGCTTTCTAAGGTAACTATCGAATCCCGGCCTCCGGCAAAAGGAATTAAATACCTATTTTTAAGCTTGGCATTAAAATATTTCCGAACTCCGGAGCCCGAAGATAAAATTTTTATAAAATTTTTATTTTTCCAGTTGATTTCATTTTCGTAAAAAAATTGGCCTAATCCTTTAATAATTAAACTTTCCCACCAGTTAAGTTGTTTTTTGTCCAGCTCCCCTGCTCTAATTTCAATTTCCGGCGGACAGACCGATTTCCAATAACTGGGTATTTCTATCAGCCCTAAATGAAAAACTAAATTATCAATAATTTTTTTATCAATATTCAAAAACCTTTTTTTATCAATATTTTTTACGATTAAACTAGGTTTAAAATAAATATCAGGCTCAATAAAAAAATTGAAGAAAATCTTTAAATCTTTTCCTGAAATTTTGTAAGAATACTTCGAATATATAAATTTCCGGTATTTTCTTCTTAAAATTTTATAACTCGGCATAAATATTGACAAATTATATTAAGTGTTGTAAATTATATTAGTACCTTATAAATGGTACCTGGAGGTGGAACCCGACAAAAAAGAAATATCTTTTACGAAAGTTATTCAAGACGAGGCCTCTCTTATTTTCTTCTGTTTCACATTCGCCACCACCTTTATCTTAATGGGTATGGTCATCTATGAGTCCGTAGACAAGAACTATCCCGTTTCTAATGGCATCCTTTGTCTTTATACTATTTTTTTAACCGGATATATAACCTTAAAAGAATTGGTTGACCGTTGGATAAAAGATAGGGAGTGGAAACAAAAGCCTGGAGAATTAATTGTCGTATTGTGGGGCATAACTGCTATTTCTTTATTTATTGCTGAATATTTCACCCACGGAAAAATTTCTCCTCCCCAACATACCATAACAAACATACTGGAACTGGTGATAGCGGCTTTCCTGATCTCAGCAGGCTCTAAACAATTGCACAACAAAGTAAAGAAAAAGATAGGCCAAGCGAAGAATAACAACAACAAAAAATAAAATATGTGGCACAAAATTTTTTCTGTGCCCTTTTTTTATCCCATTAATCTGATTGCCACGCCTATTAACGCTAGAACCACTCCTATTATCCAAAATCTCATGGTTACCTTATAAGAAGGCCAGCCCTTAGCTTCAAAATGATGATGGATTGGAGTAGAAAAAAATATTTTTTTCTTTCTTATTTTTTTTGATAACAATTGTAAAATTACCGACCCTGACTCCATAACCAACAATCCTGCAATTATAGGCAAAACTACTATCGAGTTTGTTAAAAAAGCAACCACCGCCATAGTAGAAGTTAGTCCCAAAATGCCGGTTTCCCCCATATAAAATCTGGCTGGCGGAATATTAAACCACAAAAAAGCAAAAAGCGTCCCCGATATTACCGCGCAAAAAGTTGATAAATCTATTTTGTCCTGGGCAAAAGAGATAATTGCGAACGCGCCGAAAATTGAAGCAAAAGCGCCTCCGGCCAATCCGTCCAATCCGTCAATTATTCCGCTGGACCAGGAAGCTACCATAACCAAAATAAACAAGGGAACGTATAAAAATCCTATTGAAAAATCACCCAAAAAAGGAACATGAATGGTATCCCAGCCGAGTTTTGCAAAAAACCACCAGCCTCCCACGGCTCCTATCAAGGCAACTACTGAAAGACGGCTTTTAAAGGCTAATCCTCCGCCAATATATTTTCCCTTGCCAAAAACAAGGTCGATTATTTTTTTAATTCCTTTGACAAAAATTGATTTTGGCTTCTCCGAATTTTGATGATAACAAACCTGTAAAATATCATCCGATAATCCGACTAGAGAAGCTGAAATTAGGGTAAACAAAGGCAACCAGGTTTCTCCTCTTGAAAGAAAATTTAAATTTTTAAGCCAAATATTATCGGAAATTTTAGAGAGCAACCAAAATAAAAAAATAATAAAAAGAGCGGTAACCCAAATTAAAAGGCCTCCGAACCTTGGGGTCATTACCTCTTTTTCTTTGTGAAGATTGTAAAAAACAGTCGCCTCTTCTCCGGTAATTGCCAATTTTCTCGCTTCTTTCTTCCAGAGCTTATATTTATAAAGAAAATTAATTAAAATTGGCGCCCATAAAACAGCAAAAAATGCAGCCAAGGCTGCCAAGCTTAATAATTTTATTACGTTAAAATTCAGAGGCATGCTATTTAGCGTTAATTGCTTTTATTATTTTTTGCATTTCTTCAAATCTCGTTTCCTGAGATTTGGCTCCCAAAATTAAATTTATTAAATAATCTCCGTCTTTTTCCTTTAAAACTAAAATTATGCATCCGCCGGCTTCATCGGTAAATCCGGTTTTTCCTCCAACGATTTGCAAACCATTTTGTCCTAATAATTTATTGGTATTCTCGGGAATGAAATGATGAAGTGTCCCATCTGAGTTTAAAACCTCGTAAGATTTCTTTTGAGTAATTTCTAATATATCAGGATGTTTATTGATTATATATTGAACTAATTTTAATAAATCTCTGGCTGTGGAATAATTTTCTTGGCCATCTAAGCCCGTAGGGTTTACGAAATTAGTATTTTCCATTTTTAAATTAACAGTTTCCAGATTCATTAATTCTACGAAACCTTTAACTCCGACAAAGTTTTCCGCTCCCATCATTTTCCCCTCGGCTATTGCCCAAGCAGCATCGTTGGAAGACTCAATAAGCGCGCTGTGCAAAAGTTCGCTTAAAGAAAGCTTGTCTCCTTTTTTTAGATCCCCGGTTTGTTCCTCCTGGTTAACCGCTTCTTCGCTTACAATCATTATTTGCTCGGGCCTGTAAAGTTCTTTTGCCACCAAAGCGGTCATCATTTTGGTTAAAGAAGCAATGGGTCTTCTTTCGTCAATATTTTTCTGAAAAATAATTTTTCCTTCACCCTTTTCTGGCATTAAAAAAGAAACTGCCGAGGCAGCTTCAATTTCCATGTCTCCTATTTCCGGATATTTTTCGGCAATCTGTCTGTTTAATTTTGTTTCCGGGCTCATATTTACTTGAGCTAAAAATAATTTAGGATTTTTACTTACTTCGCTAAAATAATAAAAATCTTCCAAATTTTGATAAAGCAAATTTGCTCCCCACCAACCGGCAAAACTAACCAGAAAAATAATCAAAAATTTTGAAGTCTTGGACATGGTTTATTTTTTCTTTTTTTGTATTTCCTTACCTTTTGTTTTGTTTTTTTTAGATATAGAAAGCCTTAGGTCTATTCTTTCCATGTCTCTAGGAAAAAAACTGGCCTCCCTGAGATTTTCTAAATTTAAAAATTGTTTTACGATTCTTTCCGCTCCGAAAGCAAAACCCCCTTCAGGAGGCATGCCGTATTTAAATGTCTGTAAATAGAAATTGAAGTCCTCGGGTTTATTGCCCCATTTTTTAATATTCCCTAAAAGCTTTTCGAAATCATTTATCCTTTGTCCTCCGGTAACTATTTCCAATCCTTTAAATAAAAGGTCAAAGCTTAATGTATAGTTTTCGTTTTCAGGGTCAGGATAAGTATAAAAAGGACGTTTTTGAATCGGGTAGTGAGTGATAAAAATAAAATCAGAATTATATTTTTCTTTGGCAAAGTTGCAAATTTCTTTTTCATCACCGGGCTCCAGGTCGGGTTCTTGTCTGTTATCTCTCTTGGTTCTCTCAAAAATTATTTGTTGGGCCTCTCTCATTTTTATTCTTGGAATTTTTTCTCCAATCTGAGGCAAGTCGATTTTAAATATTTTTAATTCATTTTTGTAGTTTTTCTGGATGTCTGAAAAAATATTCCTTATCAAAACCTCGCAAACATCCATTAATTCCTGCCAAGATTCAATAAATCCCATTTCCGCATCCAAGCTGGTGTACTCGGAAAGATGCCGAGTTGTTACGCTGGGTTCCGCCCTGAAAACGCTGGTTATAGTAAAAACTCTTTCAAAAACGCCAACTAAAATTTGTTTGTAAAGCTGGGGGCTTTGGGCCAAATAAGCATCTTTATCGTAGTAATCAATTCTAAAAACTTCAGCCCCGCCTTCGGCGTTGGTGGGGACAATTACGGGAGCTTGAAACTCATAAAACCCATAATTTTTTAGCGTGTTTCTAAAGCTGTTTATCACCCCCTCTCTTATTTTAAAAATAGCCCTGATTTTTTCATTTCTCAGAGTTATGGGCCTGTAATCTAAAAGCGTCGGAAGAGTTGCTTTCAAATCATGAATATCAAAAGGCAAGACCTGGGCTTTAGTTAAAACTTTAATTATCTTTGCGTTCAATTCCACGTTGCCTGTTTCAATCTCCGGGTTTATCATTTTCGAAGGTCTTTTTTGTATTGTTCCTTCAATTTCAACGACATATTCCGGACCAATATTTTCGGCGATATCCGGACTCGAAACTATCTGTAAAATTCCCGAAAAATCCCTTAAATCAAAAAAAACTATTTTCCCGTGGTCTCTACGGGAATTTATCCAGCCCTGAACCTTAACTTCTTTGCCTATATGTTTTATTGTTTCAGAGTTTAAAATTCTTTGCATTTATTATTTTTTTCTTTTTCTCTTGGAAACAGTTTTCGCAGCGGTTTTCTCAAGATATTTATTGGCTTTGGCTAAAAATTCTTCCGGCGTATAGTTTGATTTTATCAAATAATCTTTAACCCCGTATTTATATGCTTGTTTTTTCGTATCAGTATCGTCAAAATTGCTGAAAACAATTACCGGAATTAAAGCAATTTCTGGAACCTTGGCTCTTTCTTTTAAGAAAAAAATGCCGTTTTCTTTTAAAAGCAAGATGTCTAAAATAATCAAATTTGGTTTTTTCTTCTTTGCCTCAATCAATCCCTCTTCGGCTGTCATTACGGAAATCACCTTATGGCCAGCACAGGAAAACTTATCTTTATACATTTCAGATAAAATTTTTTCATCCTCTATGAGTAAAATTTTCATATTTTTGACCTTAATTTTATTCTGATTTATTATAACAAATATTCAAAAAAAGCAAAATAAAACCCGACTCTCTCGGGCTTTCTCTATGCATTAAAATTTCATAGAACTTCCGGTTCAGATGGCGACTGAAAAGGCGGCTCTGAATCAACTTTCGACTGGTCAGATTCCGGCTGGTCAGATTCCGGCTGTTTCTTTTCGCCTGCCAAACCTTGCGGCTGGCTCTGGCTATGATTATAAGTCTTTTCTGGTTCTTTAATTTCCGGCTCTTTAACTAAAAAAGTTTTTTCTTTTTTAATTAAATCTTTTGTAATTTCGGGTTCTTTTTTCTTTGTGGCAAGATAAATTGCTATTAAAGCTACTATTATAGTACCAAATATTCCTATGTACATAAATTTTTTTATTTAATAAAATTATTATTTAACCTTAATCTATTTTCTTTTTTACTGGTTTTCTGTCAAGTGGAGAAAACTATTCAAATTATATATATCTCCGGCCCCCATAATAACCAAAACCTCTCCGCCTCTTAGGTTTTTATCCAAAAATTTTAAGACTTCTTTAAAACCAGGCAGATAAACAGTTGAGTTTCTTCTATTTTTTTTAACTTCTTTAACTAATTTTTCTGAAGAAACTGATTTTTTAATAGATTCTTCCTCTCTTCCGGCAACATCGTAGATATCGGTAATTATCAATTTTTCTCCTTTAAAACCGGAAAGCACCTTAACAAAATCTTTAAATAAATAAAACGTTCTTTGGTACTGGTGAGGCTGGAAAACCACCCAGATTCTTTTGTTTTTAAATTTTTCTTCAAGTGATGAAAAAAGCGCTTTAATTTCCGTGGGATGATGGGCGTAATCGTTTAAAAGAATGATTTCTTTTGAGTTAAAAACTTTTCCTTTTTTAATATCAAATCTTCTCCAGGCTCCTTGATATTTAGCCAAAGAGTTAAAGCTGACCTTATCGGGAATATTTAAAATTCTGGCTACAAAAAGAGCGGCCAGGGCGTTATAAATATTATGACTCCCCGGAATTTTAAGTATTTTTTTTATTTCTTTGGCTTCTTTTTGTTTTAAAGAATATTCCTTAATCTGAAATTTGCAATTTGCAATTTTCAATTTCTTAATATTTTCGTCTTCCTTGTTCGCCACCAAGAACCCCCCTTTGGGCAAATGTAAGATAAATTTTTTGAAAGCTTTTAAGATATTATTTAAATTTTTATAATAATCCAGATGCTCTCTCTCAATATTGGTTATCACCGCGATTTTCGGCCAATAATTTAAAAAAGATTCTTCGTGTTCGCAAGCTTCAATAACCAAATACTTGGAATTGCCCACTTTATAATTGGACCCTTCTGCATTACTCAAGGCAGGATTCCTAAATTCTCTTACTTTAGTCCCGACAATGACCGTCGGGTCAAAACCGGCTTCAACCAACAAGAGCCCTATCATCGCAGTAGTGGTGCTTTTTCCGTGGGCACCAGAAACGGCTATTGTAAAATGATTTTTAGTCAACTCTCCTAAGGCCTCCGGATAGCTTTGAATTTTTATTTTTAATTTATAAGCCTTAACTAGTTCCGGATTGTTAGGGCGGACCGCCGGAGAAAAAATTACAAGTTCAGTTTTTTCGGAAAGGTTTTCTGCTTTATGTTTACCAACAAAAACCCTTGCGCCCTTTTCCTGCATGGCTTTTGTTATTTCGGAGTTTGCCAAGTCTGACCCTGAAACCGAAAAACCCTTTTCCAAATAATATCCGGCCAAAGCTGAAACTCCTATTCCTCCTATGCCTATAAAATGAATTTTTTTATTCATAATTTTTTAATAATTCTGACTGTAAAATATCATATTCGGCTCCTGTTTTTTTAAGACGGCTTTCCATCACTTCGATAGATTTAACTTCAAAGTCCAGAAAAAAAACTTCTTTGATTTCAGGCCTTTCTTCAGGTTCAATTTTACTCCATTGCCATTGTTTCACCCTTCCCAATGTGATGTGTGGCAGAAAATCTCTTCTTTCCGTGTTAAATCCGATTTTTTTATTTAAAAAAATATCTAAATTCTTTTTTAATAAAGAAAGTTTTTCTGATTTTTCTCCTGTTGCCCAAATTAAACGGGGCATTTTTTCTCCTTCAACGTCATAATTTATTTGAGTTAAATTAATAAAGAAAGGAGAGTGTTTCGGGGCAATATCTTTTAGTCCCCGACAAATTTCGGCCAAATCTTGGTCCTCTATTTCGCCCAAAAAATCTAAAGTTAAGTGCAGGCTTTGAAATTTTACCCAGCGAACAGGCAAATCAGACCATTTTTCTTGATAGCCGGAAAGTGTTTCTTTGACTTTTTCGGGAAGGTTTATTGCGATAAAAATTCTATGTCTCATTTTAATAATTTTATTTATATTACACTTTTTATTTTAATTTGACAAAATAAAAAATAACTGATATTCTTTCTTATTATCTCTTAAGGAGGAGAGATGAATGAATACTAAACAAAGAGAAATGGACTCTATAGAAATAGTGGAAATAGTAGACCAAATAGAAAAACCGCTAAGCCAGGCTAAAAAAAACCTTATTTCGATAAAAAACGACAAAGAAATATCGACGATTAAAGAAGCGAAAAAATTAATAGAAAAAATCGACGGAAACCTAAGCGACATAACAACAAAGATGAAAGAATTTAAGACCGGCGGTCCTTTAACAATTAATGATTTGGGAGATGACGTTAAAAAAATGTCATCGAATGCCCAAGAATTCAAAAAAGAATTAAAAAAGACAAGAATCGACCAATTTTCAAGAATGAACGTCGCAAGTTTAGCATTAAATGCCAAACAAATTAAAAATATAACAAACAAGAGGTAACCATCCCTCTTTCTTTTTTTATTGTGAAAATAATTTTAAAAATGATAGAATAAAAAAATGAAAGAAGCTTATCTTTACAAAAAACTCCCTAAAAATAAAGTTCAATGCAAAAACTGCGCTCATTATTGCTTAATCTCGGAAAATCAAAAAGGAATTTGCCAAGTCAGAAAAAACATCAAAGGCAAGCTTTTCGCTTTGAATTATGAAAAATTAATTGCTTGCAATGTTGACCCGATTGAAAAAAAACCTCTTTTTCATTTTTTACCGGGAAGCTGTTCCCTTTCCGTAGCAACGGTCGGTTGTAATTTTCGTTGTGATAACTGCCAAAACTATAACATTTCCCAATTTTCCAAAACCAAGGATAATGTTCCCGGAGAAAAAATAGAACCCGAAAAAATAGTCGAGCTGGCTATTAAAAATAATACTCCCAGTATTTCTTATACTTATACGGAACCGGTTATTTTTTCAGAATACGCTCTGGATACGATGAAAATTGCAAAAAAACAGGGCATAAAAAACGTTTGGGTTTCCAATGGGTTTTTGTCCAAAGAATCTTTTAATTTAATTTCTCCTTATCTGGACGCCGCCAACATAGACTTGAAAGGGTTCTCTGATGATTTTTATCAAAAAAATTGCGGCGGGAAACTACAGCCAATTTTAAATACCTTGATTAGAATCAAGAATAAAAAAATCTGGCTTGAAATTACCACTTTGGTGATCCCGGGGTTGAGCGATAAGCCGGAAATGTTTGAAAAAATCGCTAAGTTTATTAGAAAAGAACTGGGAGCGGAAACTCCCTGGCATCTGACCCAGTTTTACAGTAAAATTTCTTGGAAATTAAAAAAACTGCCCGATACTCCCGTTGAGGTCCTTAAAAAGGCATGGCAAGTTGGCAAAGATGCCGGCTTAAAATACGTTTACAACGGGAACGTTCAAGGGCTGGAAAGCGAGAATACTTTTTGCCCTAAATGCGGCTCTTTGATGATTAAAAGAACGGGATATGATATTCAACGATTTGACAAAAAAGGAAAATGCTCCAAATGTAAAAATAATTTAAATTTAATTTTAAATTAAAATGAGTATTGTTTTCTCAGCCTTCTCCCCTCACCCGCCGATTTTACTTCCATCGGTCGGCGCCCAAAAAGACAGAGGCAAGGTCAAAAAAACGATAAAATCCTTGGAAGATTTAGGTAAAAAGCTGAAGAAAATAAATCCCGATTTAATTATAATTTCTTCTCCTCATCCCGACTGGGGCTTTAACGTTCCCCTGTTTTTTCTTGCCCCAAATTTTAAAGGAAAAATCCAAAAAATTTTAATCGGCAGTGAATCTCCGGAATTTTATTATCAACAGGGCAAAGAATTTTATAAATCTGGAATTCAAGGCCCTGAGCCTGTCGAAGGGTGCAATCTAAAATCTAAAATCAGCTTAATCGCTTCCGGCGACCTTTCGCATTACTTAAAGCCCGAGGGACCCTACGGTTTCAATTCCCAAGGTCCCGAATTTGATAAAAACCTGATAGAAGCCCTGAACGAAAAAGATATAAATAAAATTTTAAAACTAAATGAAAAATTTCCCGAGGCCGGAGAATGCGGCCTCCGTTCTTTTTCTTTTATTTTGGGAATTTTAGAAGCTCATTCAGCAAGCTCAGGGTTAAAATGGCAACCTGAAATTTTATCCTATGAGGGACCTTTCGGGGTGGGATATCTGGTGGCTGATTTTAAATTAAAAAATAATTAAAAAATTATGCATTCCTTGGTCTCTCTTGCAAAATCGGCCGTTGAAAATTACATTAAAAACAATGAAATTATTCCGGTTCCTTCTGATTTTCCCCAAGAATATCTGCAAAAAAAAGCCGGCGTTTTTGTTACTATCGAAAAAAAAGGTCAGCTAAGAGGGTGTATCGGCACCTATTTACCAACTCAAGAAAACATCGCCAAAGAAGTTATTGAAAATGCCATTGTTGCCGCTACTCAAGATTACAGGTTCGGCTCAGTCAAAAAAGAAGAGCTCCCTTTTCTTTCCTATGCTGTTTATATTTTAGGGACGCCGGAAATTATTACAGATCTAAAAGAGTTAAATCCTAAAAAGTATGGTATTATTATAAAAAATATTCCCGCTCCCCTTTCTGAAAAAAAAGATGCGATATTCGACGAATGGCCCAAAGCAAAATCCGGACTTTTATTACCTAATTTAAAAAACATAGACAGCGTTGAAGAACAAGTTGCCATTGCTTGCCAAAAAGCGGGAATTGACCCGGAGAAAGAAGAAATAACAATTTATAGATTTTTAGCTGAAAAATATGACGAATAAAAAAATTGCCCAAATACTTTACGAAATATCCGAACTTCTTAAAATAAAAGGAGTTCCTTTCAAACCCGCAGCTTATGAAAAAGCCGCCAAATCCTTGGAAAACTTACAGGAAGATGTTTCTGTTATTTATAACAGAGCTCTGATATGTCGTCCTCTTCAAAAAGGAAGACGTCATAAAAATTCCGGTTTAAAAGCAATCCAAAAAATACCGGGCGTAGGAAAAAGCATAGCCCAAAAAATACAGGAATATTTAAAAACCGGAAAAATCAAGTACTACGAAGAATTGAAAGAAGAAACTGCCATCCGCCAGATAGTTACCCATTATTTCGAAACTAAAGGCATCCCCCTAAACGAACTGAAAAAAAATGCTAAAAAAAAGAAAATAATATATTCCAGATTTACCAAGCCCGCAAAACAACTTTTAGAACTGGCGGGTTCCGTAAAAAAAGCTGAGGAAGCAATGGATAAAGTGGCCGGATGGGCAAATTCCCGGAATTTGGATTATGCTATTGAAACAGTTTTTAAAAAATGGTTAGAATTAGATAGGCTAAAACCAAAAGACGTTATTAAAAAACCTTTTTACTGCGGCAGACCCATGATTTGGTCTGATACTAAAAAAAGATGGTATGTTATTGATGATGGAGGCAACTGGCTGGAATTTGCCGACAAAGAAGAAAAAATAGAATGGAGGGTCGTCAAATAAAAAAACCATGAAAATAATATTCTTAGGAACCCCAAATTTTGGGGCGATTGTTTTAGAAAAATTGTTAAAAAATAAAATAAAACCGGCCTTGGTCATTACCAAGCCAGATAAAGCCTTAGGTAGAAGAAAAATAATTACTCCCCCGCCGGTTAAAATTTTAGCTGAAAAATACGGCATTGATTTTTTACAGCCGGATAGTATTGAAAATATTCATAAAGAATTAAATGAAATAAATCCCGATTTGATAATAGTAGCGGCTTACGGAGAGATAATCCCTAAAAAAATACTGCAAATCCCCAAATACGGTTGCTTAAACGTTCATCCCTCCCTTTTACCGAAATATCGAGGAGCTTCTCCTCTGCAATTTACAATTTTAAAGGGAGACGAAGAAACAGGCGTAACTTTAATCCTAATTACGGAAAAAATGGATGAAGGTCCGATTTTAGGCCAATCAAAGATTAAAATTGAAAATAAAAAAATTCTTCCCAAAGATCTGGAGAAAAAATTGGCAGAATTGGGAGCTGATTTATTGGTCAAAACAATTCCGCAATGGATAAAAAAGAAAATAAAACCAAAAAAACAAAACGAAAAAGAGGCAACTTATACTAAAATAATTGAAAAAAAGGACGGTAAAATTGATTGGTCAAAGCCGGCCGAATATATCGAAAGGCAGATAAGAGCTTTCCATCCCTGGCCCGGCAGTTTCTGCAAGGCTGACGATAAAATGCTTAAAATCCTAAAAGCATTTACCTTAAAACAAACTGATGTAAGTCCTAAGGGACCATTGGGAAAAACTTATTTAGCAACTAATGAACAGATTGCCGTACAATGCGGAAAAGATTATCTGATAATAGAAGAATTACAGTTTGAGGGAAAGAAAAAAATGACGGCCAGAGACTTCTTAAAAGGAAATATAAATTTTATCGGTAAAATATTAAAATAAAAAAATATGCTGTCACATACTGATTTTAGAAGAGGAGTAAAAATTATTCTTGATGGGGAACCTTATGAAATTCTGGATTCCCAACCCATGAAAAAAGCCCAAAGAAGGGTGGTAATTCAGGCCAAAATTAAAAACTTGATTACCGGTAACACTATGGATAGAAATTTTCACCAGGGAGACACCGCCCAAGAGGCTGAAATGACAAAGATAGAAGTTAAATTTTTGTATTTCAATAAGGACCAATTTTTCTTTTGCGAAAAAAACGACCCTTCAAAAAGATTCAGTTTGACAATCCAGCAAATTGGAAACCAAGCCAGGTTTTTCAAGCAAAACCAAATATTGGAAGGCCTTGTTTTTGAAGATAAGATTGTCAGCGTTCTATTGCCGATAAAAATCTTTTTAAAAATCATAGAAGCTCCTCCTGGAGTTAAAGGAGAAAGAGCGCAAGCCGGTACTAAAATAGCCATCCTGGAAACCAAAACTCCGATAAACGTTCCTTTGTTTGTGGAGCAAGGAGACACGATTGAAGTAAATACCCAAACCGGCGAATATATCAAGAGAATCGATAAAGAATAAGGGGTTTTAAAAAAAGAAAGCGAAAAACGCTTTCTTTTTTATTTGATTTAAAAATTCTATTAATGAAATAAAATTTTAATTAAAAACATCATTCCCAATCCCGACAAAAAAAATAAAAAATAAATTATTGATTTTAAAAGGCCTTCTTTTTTATTTTTAATTTCAGGTATTATATCGGAACAGGCAATATAGATAAAACTGCCGGCAGCAAAGGATAAAAGGAAAACAAGAGAGCCCTCAACTTTTCCCGCAAGAAAAAACCCTAAAACTCCGCCAAAAATCGCTAAAATGCCTGATAAAAAATTAAAAAACAGGGCTTTTTGCTTTTTAAACCCGCCGTAAATCAAAAGGCTGAAATCCCCTATTTCTTGCGGAATTTCATGAGACATAATGGCTATGGCGCTGGCTAATCCTAATGGTAAAGAAACCAAGAAAGAAGCACCGATGATTAGGCCGTCTATTAAGTTATGAACCGCATCGGAAAAAAGAATCAAATAAGAAAAAGATTTTATTTCAGGATGACGGGTTTCGTGATGGTGATGCCAGCTGATAAAATCTTCTAATATAAAAAAAATACAAAAACCGAAAATCAGGTAAATAAAAATATTTAGAATTAGTTTTTCATCTGCTTTCCCTGCTTCTTCAATGGTTTCCGGAATTAAGTGAAAAAAGGCATCTCCCAATAAAGAGCCCGCCGAAAAAGCTATCAAAATAAGAAGAATTTTGTCTAAAATCTTTGCTTTTAAAAACAAGGTTAAAGCTCCCACAAAAGAAATTAAGCTGATTAAAAAAGTGGTTAAAATTATTAAAAATAAAATCATAGATTATTTATATTTATATTGATTTTTATTCTGACTGTTTTAATATATATAATCCATTATATTAAACAATTTATGAAAAATCTAATCTTCGTTAAACTGGGTGGCGGGTTAATTACTGATAAAAACACCCCTTATACTCCAAAATTAGATGTTATTAGCAGGCTTTCTCAAGAAATTATTGAAGCTAAGAAAGAAAAAAATTTCAATTTATTATTGGGTCACGGCGGCGGCTCATTTCCTCATACCTCAGCTAAAAAATATAGAACTCATGAAGGTTTTCTAGACAAAGAAAGTAAGTATGGATTTTGTAAGGTTCGGAGCGATGCAGCGGAACTAAATCAAATAGTTATTAAATTTTTTATCGATGCGGGCGAAAAAGTTTTCTCAATTCCACCTTCTTCTTGTTTTCTTTCAAGCAATTCAGAAATTTCAGATTCTTATTTAAAAACTACAAAAAAATTACTAGATTATAATATTGTTCCTGTTTTTTACGGAGACGCTGTTATTGACCTAAAAAAGGGCTGTTGTATTTTATCTACTGAAAAAATTTTTTTATATTTGGCAAAAAAATTAAAACCGAAAGAAATCATTATCGCTGATAAAGTTGATGGAGTTTTCACTGATGACCCGATAAAAAATGAAAATGCCCGATTTATCCCTGAGATAAATCGGAAAAATTGGAAAAATATTAAAAAATATTTAAAAGGTTCTGACGGAATTGATGTCACTGGCGGCATGCTTCAAAAGGTGGAAAAAAGCATTGAACTGGCTCAGGCCGGATTTAAAGTCCAGATAATAAACGGATTAAAGCCCGATTACCTAAGAAGAACTCTCTTGGGAGAAAATCTTGGAACTCAAATTGATTGGTAAATAAATTAATTTTCTTTACAAAACTTTAAAAATAAGTAAATTAAAAAATAAGGAGGCGTGTATTTTGAAAAAATTAAATGAAATAGCAAATATTATGGAAGAAGGAATGGAAAAACTAAACAAAGCCATAAACGAATTAAACAACATTAAAGAATCTGAAGATGAAGCGGTTGAAAAAAACGAAGATAGATTCAAAAAAATTGAAGATCAAGTTAGCGGCCTAGAAAATAGTCTAAAATCTATACCCGAAATTCTTCTTGAAATTTGCCGGACCATCGAAAACCAATCGGGAACAAATTTAATCGTTCTTACAAAAAAAATAAAAAATTTATAGCTAAAAAAATAAAGCCGAATAATAAAATTCTGGCTTTTTTTATTTTTTATAATTTTATTTTAAACTCCCCTTATCTCGCAAACATCAAATAAGGGAGCTATGGCATTTTTTATCTCCACCAAATATTCGGAAGGATACGGTTTCACTTTTTTAAAGCTTGGATCAATAGTTTTTTCCGGCCTAAAGCCTTGCAAATAATATTTTCCGCCGGGCCCTATCCAGCGGCTAAGCTTAGTGATGTCTTTTTTTTCTAAAAGCCCCGGGACAATCGTGGTCCGGAATTCAAAGTCTATTTTTGACTCTTTTAAAATTTGAACGCTCCTCTCTACATCAGCTAAGCTTATTTTCCTGACAACTAGTTTTTGATAGCTCTCTCTGGGACCCTTGATATCCATTGCCACGTAATCAATTAAATTATTTTCAATTAAATTTTTTAAAACCGAGGGGCCCGAGCCATTGGTGTCCAGTTTTACGGAATAGTCCATTTTTTTTATTTTTTCTATAAAAGTTGGAAGGTCTTTATGGATGGTCGGCTCTCCTCCGCAAATCACAACTCCTTCTAATAACTCCTTTCTTTCTTTCAGAAAATCAAAAAATTCAGCTTGGGAAATTTTTGGCTGATTTTTAATTTTACCGGGTAAAACTAATTCCGGAGAATAACAAAATGGACAGCGAAAATTACAGCCTGTCGTAAAAACGGTACAGGCTAGTTTTTTCGGATAATCTATCAAGGTTAATTTTTGAAGTCCGCCGATTTCCATAACTTTATCGGGCCTTGGCTAATTTAAACAATTTTCGGTCATCAAACTCTCTTTGTTTTCCCTTGTTCCATTGCCTGACCGGCCGTAAATAACCGACGATTCGGGAATAAACCTCGCAGGGCTGCTTTATCGTACATTTAGGACAGTTAAAATGCTCTCCGGATAAATATCCGTGAGCGGGACAAATGGAAAAAGTAGGGGTTATCGTAATATAGGGCAAATGGAAGCTTTCAAAGGCCTTTTTAACGAAGTTTTTAACCATTTCGGTATCAGATATCTGTTCTCCCAAAAATACGTGTAAAACCGTTCCGCCGGTATATTTACACTGAATTTTATCTTGAAGTTTTAATGCTTCAAAAACATCCCCGGTATAATTTACCGGTAATTGGGAACTGTTTGTATAATAAGGCACATCTTTGGTCCCCATCGTTATAATGTCCGGGTATTTTTCTTTATCTTTTAAAGCCAATCTGTAAGAAGTGCTTTCCGCAGGAGTGGCTTCCAAATTATAAAAGTTGCCTGTTTCGGATTGATATTTGATAAGCCTGTCTCTCATAAAATCCATAACTTCCAAAGCAAATCTTATTCCCCGCCGGCTTCCGATATCTTCTCCGATAAAATTAAGCAAAGCCTCATTCATTCCCGACAAACCGATGGTTGAAAAATGATTTCCGTAATAGCAGCTCCTCATTTTTTTAATTCCGGCCAGATAATACTTTGAATAAGGATACAAACCCTTAAGCATGAAGCTTTCTAAAGCTTTTCTTTTAATTTCAAGGCTTTCTTTGGCAACATCCATCACGCCCCCTAGCCTGTCAAAAAATTCTTTTTTTGTTTTAGATAAATATCCGATTCTTGGTAAATTAATCGTAACTACTCCTATGGAACCGGTCAAAGCTCCGCTGCCGAATAATCCTCCTCCGCCTCGGCCATATAATTGTCTTTTGTCCAATCTCAATCTGCAACACATTGACCTTGCATCTTCGGGGCTGATGTCGGAATTTATGTAGTTGGCAAAATAATTTATTCCGTATTTGGCCGACGCCTCCCACATCGGAGCTAACGTAGCATTGTTCCAATCAAAATCTTTCGTGATATTTACGGTTGGAATTGGAAAATGGAATGGCCTTCCTTTGGCGTCTCCGTCCATCATGCATTCATAAAGCGCCTGATTTATCATGTTTATTTCTTCCTGAAATTCGCTGTAAGTTTCTTTTTGCGGTTTTCCGCCGATAATTACCGGTTGCTTGGCGAAATTGGGGGAAGGCACGATATCAACCGTAATATTGGTAAAAGGACACTGAAATCCCACTCTTGTGGGAATGGCGCAATTATATAAAAATTCCTGAATTGCCTGTTTTGTTTGATGAAAATTTAATCCGTCATACCTGATAAAAGGAGCAAGTAATGTTGAAAATTCGCCTACTGCTTGAGCACCGGCCGACTCTCCCTGCAAAGTGTAGAAAAAATTAACCAATTGTCCTAAAGCCGTTCTTAAATGTTTTGGAGGCCTAGCTTCAATTTTTGTCGGCACTCCCCCGAATCCTCTTAAAAGTAAATCGTATAAATCCCATCCGTTGCAATAAGTGGCCAGAGTATCTAAATTATGAAGATGAAAATCGCCGTTTTTCACTGCGTCTCTGACTTCATTAGGATAAACTTTATTCAGCCAGTATTTTTTAATCAGCATTGAAACTGCATAATGATTTAATCCCTGCAAAGAATAAGCCATATTTGCATTTTCGTGCACTTGCCAATCCAACTCTCCGATATACTGGTCAAGCATCTCCACTGTTTCTTCCGTTATCACATTAGCTTCTCTTATTCTTCTCCTTTGTTCACGGTAAAGAATAAAAGCTTTAGCTGTTTCCACCAATCCTTCTAAAATTAAAATTTCTTCAACTATGTCTTGAATCTGTTCTACCGTCGGAATTTCATCTTTTTTAAATCTTCTGTTTAAAATACTAACCGCCCTTTGGGAAAGGCGTTTGGAAACTTTTCCGTCCCTCTGTCCGGTGGCGGTAATCGCCTTAAAAATAGCGTCTTCAATTTTTTTCGCGTCAAAATCAACAACCTCGCCCGTTCTTTTTTGAACTTTTAAAATTTTGTTTGTAATTTTTTGCGCCATTGTAAAGAAAAAAAACTATTATTGTATTTTAGTTTTAAGATTTTAAGTAGTCAAACTGTGGAAAACTAAATTCCAAAACCAAAAATAAAATTTAATTTTTTCTATTCAATTCTTCAAGAACTTTCTCCAAAGGAATGCCGTACATCTCGCAAACTTGGCCAATTTTTAAGTTTTCTATTTCAAATTTAGCCATCGGACAGGTTAAACAGGGAAATTTGTATTTTTGCAGAATATTTTCAGTTCCTTTTTGCTTCAAAACCTCTGCCAAGGTCATATCTTTGGTGACTTTGCTGATTTTATTGTTATTTTTAGTATTTTTTTTAGGCATATTAAATAATTTCTAATTTTGTTTTTAAAATAGCTTCTTTTATTATTTTTTTAGAATTCAATTTTTCTTCTTCGGCCTTTATTTCTTTTAAGTTAGCCCTGGTTTCCGGATTTTGCGGCAAGAATCTGGCACAGCAATCCTGATGGGGTAAAATTGAAATTTCAAAAGTTCCTATTTCCTTGGCTTTGTTTATTATCTCCTCTTTATCATAACAAATCAAAGGCCTTAAAACAGGTGTTGCGATCGCTTCCTCGATTACGCTGATATTTTCCAAGGTTTGGGAAGCCACTTGACCGATATTTTCTCCGGTAATTAAAACCTTGGCTTTTTCCTTTTGAGCTATCTGTTCTGCGATTTTAAACATAAATCTCCTATAAAATAAAACCCTTAAGCTTTGTTTTGTTTTCAATAAAATTTCTTTTTGGATTTCAGCAAAGGGCACCAAATAAAGCTTTGAAGTAAATTGATATTTATTCAAAACTTTGATAATCTTTTTTACTTTTTCCAAAGAAGCCTTACTGGCAAAGGGATAGGCGTGAAAATGAATAAATATGATTTCAATTCCCCTTTTTTGAGCCAAAAAACTGGCTACAGGAGAATCAATTCCGCCAGAAATTAAACTGACCGCCTCTCCGGAAATTCCGACGGGCAAACCACCCATTGCTTTTATTTTTTTAAAATATAAAAAAGCGTATTGTTGGACAATTTCAATAAAGCAAACCATTTCCGGATTTTCCAAATCAACTTTGATTTTTTGCTCTTCATTTTGCAATTTACAATTTACATTTTGCAATATATACTCCCCTATTTTTTCATTAATTTGAGGCGAGGTTAAGAAAAAGTCTTTTTTTGACCTCTTTGCAAAAATTTTGAAACTTTTTGGTTTTTCTTCTTTTATTGACTCTAAAGTTTTTTTCTGTAAGGCTTCGATTTTTTGTTCGGTTAAAAAAGCAAAACTGAAAGAAGTCAACCCGAAAACATTTTTTAAAGATTCTTCAATTTCTTTTTCTTTTTCTTGATATCTATCTTTAAGCTCAATTAAAATCCTTCCTTCAATTCTTTTAACTTTTTTATATAAAGAGGGATCTATCGCTCTTTTAATATTTTCCACCAGTTTTCCTTCAAAAATTTTCCTGTTTTTTCCCTTCAGCGCTATTTCTCCATAGTGGCAAATAATGTATTGAAATTTCATAGAAATTATTTGCTGATTATTCCTCCGCCTATAAGTTCTTCTCCTTTGAAAAAAACAGCTGACTGGCCATGAGTTATTGCCTTTTGAGGCTTATCAAATATCACCTTTAAACTATTCCCTGTTCCCTGAATTATTTTTGCCGGAACCAAGGGAGATCTCGACCTTATTTTTGTTTTTATTTTTAAAGGTGATTTGGGCTTTTCTCCTGATAACCAATTAGTGTCTTTTGCAATCAATTCTTTTTTTTCTAAATCTTTTTCGTCACAGGTTACAACCAAGGAATTTGTCTTTACGTTTTTTTCTAAAACATACCAAATTTTACCATTGCCCTTTTTAATATCAATTCCTTTTCTCTGGCCTATCGTATAGAAATAAAGCCCTTGATGTTCTCCAATAATTTTTCCTTTTTTATCTATTATAAAACCGCAATTTGTTTTTAAATTCTTTTTTAAAAAATCTTTTAATTTTTCTTTAATAAAACAAATTTCCTGAGATTCCGCCTTATTAAAAACCGGCAAATTCATTTTTCTCGCAATTTGCCTTGTTTTATCTTTTGAATCCATTTCTCCTATGGGAAATAAAATCTTATTCAGCTGTGTCCGGTTAATCCTCCATAAAAAATAGGACTGGTCTTTGTTTTTATCTTTTGCCCTATATATTCGAGAATTTTTAATTTTGGCATAATGTCCCGTAGCCACAAAATCTGCTTTTTGTTTTTGGGCTTCCTTGATAAGAAAATTAAACTTAATTTCTTTATTGCATAAAACGCAGGGGTTTGGAGTCCGACCCGCTTTTTGTTCTTTCAAAAAATATCTGATTATTTTTTCTTTAAATTCTTTTCTTAGGTCTAAAATAGAGAATGGAATCTTTAAAACTTCGGCTATTTTTTTAGCGCTTCTTTCCTCTTCTTTTAAGGAACTTAAATCATAAAGGCGGAAAAATATTCCTTCAACATCAAAACCAGCCCTCTTTAATAGGGCTGCTGCGACCGAAGAATCAACGCCGCCGGAAAGCGCAACTATTACTTTCTTGCCCCGTACCATTTTGGTATGGGGTTTATTTTTTCCTTTTTTCATAATCTGCTATCGCCATTTTTAAAGCTGATTCCGCCAAATTAGCGCAGTGAAGCTTGGGCGAAGGCAAAAAACCCAGTTCGTTCGCAATGTCTTTAAAACCGACTTTTAATGCCTCTTTCAACGTCTTGCCTTTGGCCAGCTCGCAAATCATGTCTGAAGAAGCAATGGCCGCCGCGCAGCCCAAGGTTTCAAATTTAATATCCTTGATAAAATCTCCTCCTTTTTTGTTTTTCGATACCCTAATATAAACTTTCATTATGTCTCCGCAACGCAAATTTTCCGTATTTCCCATACCATCCGGATTTTTAATCTTTCCCAAGTGCCTTGGATGTAAAAAATGGTCCATTACTTTTTTTGAATAACCTGTTGTCATTTTGTTTGATATCCTGAAATTATTCTTAATTTTTTTATGGTTTTGGGTAAAATTTTTAAAAATTGGCTAACTTCGCTGTCTTTCGTATATCTTCCCAAAGATATTCTTAAAGAACAATGGGCGTCTTTTTCGGCTAATCCCAAGGCCATTAAAACATATGAGGGCTCTAATTTTTTTGAAGAACAGGCCGACCCCGTAGATACTGCAATTCCTTCTTGGTCCAAAGCCATTACAATGCTCTCTCCTTCAGCTCCGGGAAAAGTAAAATTAATGTTGTTGCAAAGCCTCTTTTCCAAGGAACCGTTTATTTTGGCCCCCGGAATTGTTTTTAAAACTTCTTTTATTATTTTATTTCTCTGTTTTGTTATTTTTTTTATTTTACTTTTTTCTTTTTTTACCAATTTTATTGCTTCTCCTAGTCCTGCAATTCCGGCAATATTTTCGGTGCCCGACCTCTTTCCGTTTTCCTGTCCCCCGCCAAAAAATAAAGGCACTAAAGGCGTTCCTTCTTTTACAAATAAACCTCCTACTCCCTTAGGCCCGTAAATTTTATGGGCAGACAGAGTTAATAAATCCACTCCCAGCTCTTTAACGTCGCAATTAAGATAATTTATTGCCTGCACCGCATCAGTATGGAAAAGAATTTTAGATGCGTCATTTTGTACTCTATAATTGGCGATTATCTTGCTTATTTCTTTAATCGGCTGGATTGTTCCTATTTCGTTATTGGCGTAAATTATGGAAACTAAAACCGTATTTTTCTTGATTGATTTTTCGATTTCAAAAAAGTTGACTATTCCCTCTTTACTGACCGGCAAATAAGTAACTTCCGCTCCGTTCTTTTCTAAAAACCTGAATGGCTCCAATACTGCCGGATGCTCAATTTGAGTGGTAATTATGTGGGGCGTTTCTATTTTTAATTTTAATGCGTTAACCGTCCCTAAAATCGCCAAATTATTGGCTTCAGTGGCTGACCCCGTAAAAATAATCTCGCTTTCAAGGCAATTCAAAAATTTCGCCACTTCAGCCCGGGCTTCATCAATTGCTTCCTGCCCTTTTTGACCAAAATAATGAATTGAGGACGGGTTGCCGAAATCTTTTTTCAGATAAGGCATCATCGCCTTTAAAACCCGGGGGTCAATGGGAGTAGTAGCTGCATAATCTAAATATATTTTTTGTTTGCTCATAATAAAGAGATTCTCGAACTATTTCAATTATATACGAAGGTTTTTCTTTAATCAATAAACTCAAAAACGCCTATAGAAATAAGCGTTCCTGAGATGTCTTCTTTTTCTAAACCACCCTTCGATTCTGCTTCCTTCGACGCTACTCAGGACAAGCAGGTCAAGCCGAATGATCAGCTAGAAAAAAAAGAGAGAGAAGGTGAAGGTTTTTTTGCTGATTCCGTTTCTTGAAATATGCGTTTAACTGTAACAAACATGCTTTGAAGATTGTATCCAATCTTCCCTTCGTTGAGAAATTTCTCAGGAATACCGTTTTCTTTTGCTATAGCTTTCATTTTGTCTAATAGAATCTTCGCTATATCCCAATAATCCTTCCCGGGATTCTCGTCTATACATTGTTTGGCTATTTTCTTAAGTTCTCCTGCTCCATACTCATATCGTACGTTTATAATATCTATGTTTATTTCTACCATATTTAACCTCCAGATAAGAAACCATTTTGGAGGCCTCTTATCTGGAGATTAATTCCTTTTCCTCTCTCTGTATTATTTACTCAAAGAACTGTTTTCCTTTTTCTAAACCACAATTTTATTATGGGTTAGAAAAAAAATAGGAAGGAAAAAATTTATTAAGGAAAAGCTTTTTTAGTTATTTCTAACCCAGATTCTTCTGTTGCTAAGGAGTATATTCTTTCAGCAGAGATCACTATTTGAACTTCAGTGATTGGAATATCAGTAGTAGTTCCTTCGAGAGTGTTAATTTCCAAATGAGTAGGGTAATTTCCTTTTTCCCAAGGAACAATACGTCCTTCTTTTAATTCTTTGAGACCGATTATCATTCCAACTCTATTTACATTTCCAAACCTTCCAGCGCCTTTGTAAACTACTATTTTTCCCTTTAATTCTCCTGCTTCCAATTTTGTATTTCCGATTTTATTCTTAATGTCTTTTCTCATATTATTTTACCTCCAGAAAGGAAATCATGGTTCAACAAGCTCACCACAGGTGGTTCGGCATGATTACCTTGATCATGGTTTCTTACCTGGAGGTAAAATCTCTTCCTTCCTATATTATTTACTCAAAGAACTGTCTATTTTTATTTTCTTCTACTTAAATTATATCATACTATTTTATATTTGTCAATAGATAAACCAAACCAAAAAAGAGCGTTTCCGCTCCTCCTTTTGAAACAAACTCCACCAGCTGGTGGATTAAAATTCGTGGTCTTTAAAATGCTTTTGAATAAAGCATTTCAGGTCTTTTTCGGAAACTTTCCTTCCCTTAAGCATTTTGTTTTTTAATTTTTTCAGTTCTAAAAATGCGTTTTTTCTGTTTTGCTCTTCTTTTATCTCGGATTTTATTTCTTTAGAATATATCTTTTTAAGAATCAGGCTTAATCTCCTGTCGCATACTTTTATCGAATAAAAAATCCAAAAAAGCAAAAACAAGGCAATAAAACTGAATAAGGTCGCGCTGGAAATCAAAGCCAGAAAAAAAGATAAAAAAGCAATTAAAGCTAAAAATAAAATAAACTTTATTTTAGAACCGGAAAAAACCTCTTTGGCAACTATTTTTGCCTCGGCTTCTTTCTTATTTTCTTTTTGTTTTTTATTCCTCCTTTTCATCAATTTTATTTTACCACAAATAATGTCTTGTCAAAATAAAGCTGTGTATAAATAAAAATTAATTTAAATATTCCTTCCACTCTTTGGGAAAAGGAATTGAAATTGATTTTCTTCCGCCGCCGACAACTGATTTAAAGATAATGGAAGTCGCACAAAGGCCCAGCTGATTATCCGACAAAATAAAAAGAGCTCCATATTTTCTATCCCCTAAAATGGGGTTACCAATAAAGGCCAGCTGAGCCCTGATTTGGTGGGATTTTCCGGTTTTTAAATTAATTTTCAAAAGCGAGTATTTTTCATTTGAAGAAATGGTTTCAAAATAAAGTTCTACTAATTCAAAACCCGGTTTTTCCTCCTTGGAAATTACCACCTTATTTATCGATTCGTCTTTGTTTAAATAATTTATCAGGTTCGCTTTTTTTTGTTTTGGTTTTCCCAAAACTATGGCGTGGTATATTTTTTGAACGCTTCTTTCACGGAATTGCTCAGAGAGCCGACTGGCTCCCTTGCTGGTTTTGGCGAATAAAACAATTCCTGAAACATTTCTGTCTAATCTGTGCAATAACCCTAAAAAAACATTGCCCGGTTTTTTATATTTTTCCTTGAGATATTTTTTAACCTCATCCATCAAGCTGATATCTCCACTTTTGTCTCCCTGTGTTAAAACTCCGGCTGGTTTTAAAACCCCGATCAAGTGATTGTCTTCATATAAAACTTTAAGCTTCATATTATTAAATAATAACAGATAATCATTAAAACAAAAATCATCCTTTCGGATGATTTTTGTTTATTTAGTTGTAATTTGCTTCAATCGTTTTTGTTTTAATCCGCAATCTTATATAATTTCGAACTAAAATAAAAATGATTTAGAGAGGGAGGAGCCGAATTTCTTTGCTTTCTTCGGATTTCCTCCCTCATATTTTTAGTCTTGCATTTTTATTTCCTCCTTTTTCTAAACCGTAATCCTTCGATAAACTCAGAATTCCGAGCTAGAAAAAGAAAAAGAGAGAAAAGAAATTTGGCCCTTATCGGTTCCTTCAGGAGCATTGAGAACCAAATATCCTTCAAATTTGCTTTCGCCAGGAATTGAATGTCCCTTTGTTACAACTACACTTTTATCAAAGGGATTGCGTTCAAATTCCTTTATTTGCACTTCTATATTACATTCTTCGCTTTTCTCAATCGAGCTGTCTGTTATTTTACCATCTTCAAGCGGTATCTTTAAAACAGACAATCCGAAGATTTTAGAAGAAGTAAAGAAATCTGCTTCTGATATGCTTTTTTGTATTTCAAATATCTCATTTTCATTGTTCATATTTATGTCCTCTAAACTATTTATTAGGATTTAGTAACTAATTTAGAGGACATAAAATTTATTCTTTTCTCTCTATATATTTATTACTCAAAGAACTGTCTATTTTCTTCTTTCTCTACTTAGATTATAGCATACTATTTTATATTTGTCAATAGTTAAAGACACAAAAAATACCGATTAAATAATTTAAAAAATCGGCTTTAAATTAAAGCTGGTTCCTTGCCCATTTTTTGGTGATTGCTTTTCCGGGACAGGATTTCTGGGAATTAAATTCTCGATGAAAATGAATGTCTTTTGGCTTAAGACTAAATTTTTCAAGCAGTATCTTTAGCGCTGCTTTTGCGTTTTTCCAAATAGCGCCCGAGGGAACTTTATTATCGTATCTCCCCACCATTTCAATCCCAATGCTTCCTTTGTTACCGGAATTGGCATGTCTCCCCTGTTTTTGAATATCGGTGAATAACCAGATGCCTTCGGGAGCCACAAACAAATGAGGGCCGGATTTCCAGCCCTTAGCTTCATACATTTTTTTATAATATTTGCAGGAAACTTCACCTTTTTTCCACTGAGAAACGGTATCTAAAGTATGATGCAAAATTATCTTATCTATCTTTCTTTTAATTTTTTTATTTTCAATGTATTTTTCAAAATCTATGACAGAGAAACATTTATTTACTATCTTCATAATAATTCATCATTTTTAATAAAAGATAGGCTAAAAATCCTCCGCAAAGCGCAGTTATTAATTGAGGCCAACTCATCATAAAAGCCAGCTGATTGGCAACAGGTCCCCTTATAAATAAATTCACCGCAATTGAACTGGTAATTGCTAAAAACCCGAATTTCAAAAATCCAGCACCGGCAATCGCTAACCAATAATTTTTTCTCTTTAAAAGGTTAAAAACTAAAACTAAAATAATATTTCCCGCGATGATAAACGGTAAAAAGTGAGCTAAAGCCAAAGATAAAAACCCGACTGAAAGAGAGATTATGCTCGGCAAAAAAGCAATAAGAAATGCCGCGTTTCTGCCTAACACAATCAAGGAAACCAAAAGCGTTGCATTAACAATAGAACCTGTAATCAATTGGTTTTTAAAAACTGGGGCTAAAGAAGCAATTCCAACGAAACTTGCAAAAAGCGCTACTTTCCAAAATAAAATTTTTGATAAAGGCAAACTTAAAATTTTTGTTTTTTCCATATTATTTATTATTTAAATCTAAAATTGTGAAACCTTCTTTCTCTTTTTTATGATAACTAGTATGTAAAATAGCACGTTTCATTTTATCGTCTTTATCCAAAAATTCGGCATATATTTTTTTAACAATCGGGTTTTCGTGAGCTTTTCTAAGTTTCTTTTTTTCGTCAATTTTATACAGACTCTCAGCTCTTTTCTGCCTTATTTCCGGATAGCAAGGCATAGGTTGTCCTCCTCCGCCAACACACCCTCCAGGGCACGCCATAACCTCAATACAGGTGTATTTTTCTTGAGGATTATTAGCCTTAATCTCTTCTAAAAGCTTTTTAGCATTGCCCAGTCCGTTAATCACAGCTATATTATGGCAATTAGACCCTATTTTAACCTCGGCCTTCTTAACGCCTTGCATGCCCCTCACTGGCTCAAAATTAACATCTTTTAATTCTTTGCCGGTTAATCTGAAATAAGTAGTCCTGAAAGCCGATTCCATAACTCCGCCACTGGCTCCGTAAATTACCCCAGCTCCCGATGGTTCTCCAAAAGCGCTGTCTAAATTTTCTGATTTTAATTTTTTAAAGTCAATCTTATTTTTCATTATCAGCCTTGCCAATTCTCTGGTGGTCAAAATATAATCAACCGGTTTTAATCCGTTGAATAATTGTTCTTCTTTTTCAATTTCGTATTTTTTCGCTATGCAAGGCATTATTGAAACAACTACTATTTTTTTAGGGTCGATATTCTCTTTTTTTGCCCAATAAGTTTTAATCAGTCCGCCCAGCATAGACTGGGGGGATCTTGCGGTAGTCAAATTAGGAACAAATTCCGGATAAAAAAATTCAATGAATTTTACCCAAGCCGGACAACAGGAAGTTAAAACCGGCAAAAGCGAGTTGTTTTTTATCCTTTCAACCACTTCTTTCGATTCTTCCGAAGTTGTGAAATCAGCTCCAACTGAAGTATCGAAAACCTTGTTAAATCCCAGCTTTCTCAAAGCAGCCGTTATTTTACCCGTAACTATTTCTCCGTAAGGCAAACCGAATTCTTCGCCCAAACTTGTTCTGATGGAAGGCGCAAATTGAACTACCACAATTTTGCCTTTTTCTTTAAGGGGTTTTTCAATGTCTTCAAACTCTCCCACCCCCTCAAAAGCGCCCACCGGACAATGGACGAGGCACTGGCCGCAATAAACGCAATCATGGTCTGGTTTTTGGGAAGGAACCACATGAAATAAATGCTTTTTCTCTTGCAACTCCAAAAAATCCACTCCCTGTTTATGACAGGCCTCTATGCAATTGCGGCAATCAATGCATTTTCCGCTGTCAAAAATAACCGCATTCTTAAACTGGTAAATCGGGAAACGGGCTTTTCTGTCTTTGAATCGGTTTATTATTACGTCGTATTTTTTGACTAATTTTAAAAGCTGGCAGTTAAATCTCCAAACACAATCCGAACATTCTTCTTTGTGCTGGGCGAAAATCAATTCCAGATTTATCTTCCTGGCTTTCTTGACTTTCAAAGAATCAGTAATTATTTCCATTCCTTCGCAAATTTTTGTCGAACAAGCAGTTGCCAAATCTTTTTTTCCGGTTATTTCCACCACGCAAACACGGCAATTGGCTTTAATTTCCAAATCCGGATGAAAGCAAAGAACGGGAATTTCAATGTTGTTTCTTTTGCAAACTTCGAGAATAGTCTCCCCTTCTTTAGCTTTTATTTTTTTTCCGTTAATTATTATTGAAATTTGTTTTTTCATTTCATTATTAATTTTTTAATCAGGCTGGAAAATGGCCGGACCATGCTTTTCCCCAAAGGACAAAAGCTGGTATTTTCTAAAACGAAAAATAAATCTTCAAAAATTTTTTGGTCAAGATTTTTATCATTAAGCATTTCTTCAATTCTCAATGCTCCTTCCCGGCAAGGCGTGCATTTATCGCAATTTTCCCTTAAAAAAAAGCTTATCCATTTTCTCATCAGCAAATTCAAGTCAGTTTTCTTTTTGTTAAAAACAATAATTGTCGCGATTCCCTCTATTTTTTTATTAAGTTCCTTGGGCAATAAAATTTCTCCGGCCGCTCCCCCGCCCGCTTGCACGAAAAAATCAAAATCAGGCAGGTTCCCGGTTTCTTCCAAAACTTGTTTAATAGTCCATTCTTCCGGCAACTCATAAACTCCCGGCTTCGCAACATCTCCGCTTATTGAATAAAATCTTTCATTGCGATAACTGCCCTGGTCTATTTTGGCTATCGCATAAAAAGTTTCCACATTATTGACCAGGGTTGGATACCCCCAAAGACCAGCTTCCGCCGGAAAGGGCGGTTTCACTCGAGGCTCCAGAGGTTTTCCTTCTATAGCCTCGCAGATTACAGTTTCCTCTCCCGCCAAATATCCTCCTTTCTTTTCAAAAAGAGTTATAGGCAGCCCTTGAGATAATATCTTTAATCTTCCTCCGAATTCCCGATAATAATCATTCTTTAAATAAATAAAAGCCTCGCTTTTTTCTATTGTTTTCAAGGCGATTCTTATTCCTTCTATAACCTTTTCAGGAGAGGTTCTCAAAATAAATCCGTCTTTGATGGTTCCCGGCTCCCCTTCCGAAGCATTGCAAACAATATATTTTTTTTCAGCTTTTATTTTTTTTACCATTTCCCATTTCAAAGCTACCGGAAAACAAGACCCGCTTCTTCCCAATAATCTATATTTTTCAATTTTTTTAATGATATCCTGCATAATTAATTTATTATAACTTTTTTAAAAAAAATAAAAAACCGAGGTTTTCCTCAGTTTGTTTTAAAATTAATTTTTAAAACTTTAAATCTGAATTTTTGAAAAAAGATAACCGCCTATGCTTAAAGAAACCAAAGTAATCAATCCTAAAATTAAAAGGTCAAAAGTCATTCCAAAGCTGGAAGCTCCGATTAAGGTTCCTCTTATCCCATCCACCCCATAAGAAAGCGGATTTATTTTAATGATTAAATTAGCGGCTTTGGGCAAATTTTCAATCGGAAAAAAGGCTCCCGAAAGAAAAAATAAAGGCATTATTAAAAAATTCATAATTAACTGGAAGCCATGCATGTCTTCCATCAAAGAGGCTATCGCCGTGCCGACAGCGGTAAAAAGAAGAGCGGTTAAAAACAAAAAAACGAAAAATAAAGGTAAAAGCCAAGGGTTTGAAATTTCAAATCCCACCATCAGAGAAATAATGAATATAAAAACTCCCTGGATTATGGCTACAGTTGCTCCGCCCAGAGTTCTGCCAATCATAATTTCCAATCGGGAAACCGGAGCCACCAAAGTTTCTTTTAAAAAACCAAACTGCCTGTCCCAAATAATTTCAATACCGGAAAAAAGAGCGGTAAAAATAATGCTCATTACGATAATACCGGGAGTTAAAAACTGGAAATAACTGCCTTCGCCCGCTTTCTGGAAAACTGGGCCGAATCCGAAGCTAAAAACCAGCAAAAACAAAAGCGGCTGACCCAAAGACCCCAAAATTCTTGCCTTTGACCTGACGTATCTTTTTAATTGTCTTAACCAAAGAATATAAATTGTAGTCATAGTTTTATCTGTTCCAAATGCGTTTTCTCATCATCATTTTCATTTGGCTGGTTGCTTGCTCGGAACGGATATCTTTTCCGGTAAGCGCTAGAAAGGCTTCCTCCAATGAGCTGGTCTTTGTTTGGTTTTTTAATTCTAATATTGTTCCCCTGGCAACAATTTTTCCGTAATCGATTATGGCAATCTTGTCGGTAACCTTTTCCGCTTCTTCCATATAGTGAGTGGTAAAAAATACGGTTATTTTCTCTTCCCTAGACAAACCTTTTATATAATTCCAAATATGGGTTCTGGTTTGAGGGTCTAACCCGAGAGTGGGTTCGTCCAAAAACAAGATTTTGGGATGATGGATAAGGCCTCTGGCAATTTCCAATCTTCTTTTCATCCCTCCGGAAAAATGTTTTACCAGATCTTTTCTTCTTTCCCAAAGCTCAACGATCTTCAACAGTTGTTCGATTCTCGCTTTTCTGATTTCTTTAGGAACTTTATATAAAATTCCGTGGAATTCCATATTTTCCAAGGCAGTTAATTCGTCGTCCAAACTCTGGTCCTGGAATACGATTCCAAAAGACTGCCTTACTTCGACTTTTTCTTTTAAGGGGTCGAACCCGTTCACCCTGATTTCTCCGCTACTCGGATTCAAAAGCGTAGTCAACATTTTAATGGTTGTTGTTTTCCCTGCGCCGTTTGGCCCTAAAAAAGCAAAAATTTCCCCTTCTTCAACCTCAAAAGAAACGTTATCAACGGCACTAATTTTATCAAATTTTTTAACTAAATTTTTAACCTCAATCACCTTCATAATTAAAATTTTATCACGAATAATAAAAAAGCTAATAGACTGTCTGTGCCTATCTTCAGGATTGTAATTATATATTTTTTGCTTTCTCAGCGAGCCTGCCTATCCAGATTGTGGCTACTACCGCAATTATTGTAACTACCCCAGCGTAAATCAACATCGGTAAAATTCCTTTTGCGTCGCCGAAAACTTGCTGGAAAATTCCCTGAATGGCGCTGTTCCAAGCCAAAGCCGCTACCAACCCAAAAGCCGTAGTTATCAGGGTGGACATTTTTTCTATTATTTCTTTTTTCATATAAATAAATTATAGTATAATTTTTATTAAAATAAAATAAAGGATCGAATAACTCGTCCTTTTTATTTAAAAAATTAGTTGTAAAGCCATTAAAGATCAACTGGATCAAGCAACAGGTTCTTGTAAGGCACGCCTCACAAGAACCATTTTTTAAAAAATCAGCTTTTTTTCCGCAAACCAAACAAAATAATTTAAATTTTACAATTTTAACCATTTATTCCCTCCTTAATATAATGCTATTCTATTTTTTTTATTTTGTCAAAAACTTCAATTATTTTTAACTTTGATTTTTCGCCGGAAATAATTTTAATATTTGAACAATTTTTATTGAAGTAGATAGAAATGGCTTTTACAACTGCTTCATTGGCTTTTCCCTTTTCCGGAACTTCTTTAACGGCTACGATAAAATGACTTTCGTCGTTTTTTTTAATATATTCTTTTTTTGATTTAGGTTTGACTCTGACAAAAATTTTCATATAAAAAAACTAAGCATTGTGTTTAATTTCAATGACATCTCCGTCTTGGACAATGTACTCTTTGCCTTCGGTTCTGATTAATCCTTTTTCTCTGGCCTTGGCAAATCCGCCGACAGACAACAAATCACGCCAATTTATAACTTCAGCTTTAATAAAATGGCTTTCGAAATCGCTGTGGATTTCGCCTCCGGCTTGAGGCGCTTTTTGGCCCTTTTTAATCGTCCAGGCGCGAGTTTCATCGGGACCTGTAGTAAAAAAAGTTAAAAGCCCCAATATTTCATAAGCTTTCTTAATTAATAAATCCAGTTCCGATTCTAACGGCAGACATAGAGAAGCTCTTTCTTCCCCGTTTAGCCCTTCCGCCTCAAATTCCGTCAAAATATCAATTATTAAGAAAGGCCAATTATTTTGTTGAAATTTTTCTATTATATCGCGAGGAACCTCTTCGTCTCTCCCGTTAAGTAAATATAATCTCGGCTTCATCGTTAACAACTGATAATGATTGATTATTTTAAGCTCCTCTTCTTCAAAAATTTCTTCGCTTAAAATTTTTCCCTTCTCTAAAAATTCTTTTATTTTTTTTAAAACATTAAATTCTTTGAGAGATTCTTTTTTACCGGCTCTTACTTCCCCTTCCAAATTATCAATTCTTTTATCCGCGGTTTCCAGATCTTTTAAAATTAATTCCGTATCTAAAATTTCTTTTTCTTTCAAAATATCTATATTGTTTTGAGTATTTATAATGTCCTTTTTTAAAAAAGCCCTCAACACATAAACAATTGCATCCGTTTCTCTGATATTGGCTAAAAATTTATTTCCCAATCCTTCTCCTTTATTAGCTCCCTTAACCAATCCCGCAATGTCAAAAAATTCGATGGCTGTATTTATTTTTTTTTCCGATTTTGTGAGTTCGGCCAACTTATCAACTCTTTCGTCGGGAACCGCAACTACGCCCACGTTCGGGTCAATAGTGCAAAAGGGATAATTAGCTATGTTAACTTGTTTTTTAGTTATTGTCTGGAAAAGCGTTGACTTTCCCACGTTGGGTAAACCGACAATCCCGATAGAAAGAGACATTTTTTAATATTGTATTTTATATATTATATATACCATAAAAAATAAATTACAACTCTAAAAAAATAACCGCTGACTAAAAAGTCTAGCGGTCTGCCAAAACGGCAAGATTTAGGATTAAGGTCAAACTTTCTCCTTCTTCCAGATATTTGCCCTTTTTATCTCCGAAATAAGCAGGATCTTGAAAAACAGGTTCAACACAGAAGTAATCTTGGCTGTCGCTCCACAAAACAAAACAAGAATTTCTCCCGAAGTCTCCTCCGAGCGAAAGTTGAACTTTTGCTCCACCAAGATCAATAATTACTTTTTCTTTAGCAGTAATTATCTCCGCTTTCTCGTTGAAATTTATTATTTTCTTATCGTCAATAAAAAGCGCTCTTTTGCCGAGATTCGGGAAATAAGGGTGAACTCCCGGATTGACCGGCGCCCTGCCTAAAATTCCGTCTGAAAGCCTTGTCGCAAAAAATTTCATTAGGAAATCATTGTTTTCCGTTATTGAAACACTGTTGCTATAGTATAAATGCCAAGGGTAATCTTTTCTTCCCAAGCTTGTGCCTTCAAATTTCAGAGACGAATTTGACTTTTCTCCTTCTAATTCTTCTTTCCTTAACCAGCCGTGTTGGGGTATCCCGGAAAATCTGCCTTTCGGTGGCCCAAAAAACGGGAAACAAATTGGCATTCCTCCTCTTAATTTTTCGCCTCTTCTTCTTTGGAAGTAAATAACCGAAACATCGTTTAAGACTAAGCTGGTCACGGTTCCGCCGATTTCAGAAACAATTGCGTAATTTCCTTCATCTTTTATAATTTTCATTTCATAGCCTCCATTTCCATATTAAATTATTAAAGTATATTAACATTATAACAGATTATCATTATTTTGTCAACATAAATAAACCGCTGGAATCCAGCTTTTCCCATTGACGCTATGGGTTGGTTTAAGGTATAATTTATTTTGTAAGTTTTCTCAATAAATTTTCGCTTTACTTTTTTAAAAGTGTAAGTCAGCGCTTCGGCAGGCTCGAGGTCATACAGAGCGAAGCCGAAGCGTCAAAAGATCCTTTTAGGGTCTTGGAAAATTATTAGATGAAAAGTGTCAGTCGACTTACAACTAATTAAAATAAATAAACATGGCAAAAAAATTATACGTTGGCGGTTTACCTTACAGCACAACCGAAGATTCTTTAAAAGAAATGTTTGTTCAAGCCGGAAAAGTTGATTCAGCGGTAATCATTATGGACAAAATGTCAGGCCGTTCAAAAGGCTTTGGGTTCGTGGAAATGTCCACGGATGAAGAAGCCCAGAAAGGCATTGAGTTATGGAACGGCAAAGAAGTAGAAGGACGAACTTTAACTGTAGCTGAGGCCCGACCAATGGAAGACCGACCGAAAAGAGACTTCAACCGCGGAGGCGGAAGAGGAGGTTTCGGCGGACAGCGAAGAAACAGTTGGTAAAAACAATTGTAATCAAAAAACAGGGTTTATACCCTGTTTTTGGTTTGATTGGAATAAAAATATTAATTGATTCCCAAAAGCTCAATCTCAAAGATAAGTGTGGCTTTTGGGGGAATGGGACCGTAGCCTGATTCTCCGTAAGCTAAATTATAAGGAATCGTAAGTTTCCTTTTCTCGCCCAACTTCATTCCCAAAACTCCCAAGTCCCAACCTTTGATTACCTGGCCGGCTCCTAAGGTAAAAGAAAAAGAAGTGCCTCTATCAACGCTTGAATCGAACTTCTCGCCGCTTTCAAAAGTTCCAACATAATGGACGGCAACTTTATCGTTATTCTTTGAAGCTTCCCCCGTCCCCTGTTTTAAAATTTCTACTTTCATGCCTTGAATATCATAGGTTTGAGAATTTAATTCGGACTCTTTATCGGAGTTTAATTCTGGCTCTGCGTTAGAATTTAAGCTTAACTCTTCGTTAATTTTGGGACTCCTAAAGATAAAATAAACCCCCAAAGCTACGACCATTAAAATAATAATTAAAAATACTTTTTTCATGCATTTTTTATCAATTATTTGCTGAGCGGTATCTCGTTGATTTGGGCAATTATCATTTCTTTTTGCGTTTCGTTCACCTCCTGGTCCAGTTTTGGATATAGAATAGTTTCTTCGGTTTTACGATGATTGGTTAATAATTCCTGAAATTTAGAAATATCAGTTTCGTTTTTAATTACAATATCGTTTTTCATTTCATTCAACATTTCAAAAAAAGTCTCGTGTTGTTCGGCTAACTTTTCAACGATTTGACACATTTCTGAATTCACAAGCTTGCAAAATACAAATATTACTTTTTCCTCAACAAAAATATGTTTTTCCAGCTCCCATCTGAACTTGTCAAATGTTCTTTCTGTTAATTCGGCACTCTTTCCTAGGCTGTCCTTGAAATATATAAGCAGGACTTCTATTAAAGCGTGGTCGCCAACCATAATTTCTGTTATTGCGTTTGATTTTTTCATGGTTTAAATTAAAAATTAATTTTTAATAAAACGACCTTTTTAAATGAATTTCCCCATTAAAATTAAAGCTGCTGTAGCAACTATGATGCCTAAAATTTCATAATTATTAATGGGTTCTTTGAAGTAGAAAACGCTTATTATCGTTAAAAAAATCATTGTTAAAATCGCATAAAACACGCCCAGCGTTGAAAGTTTAATATTTTTCATTATTAAAAACCAACCGAAAGCCGTTGAGGCGTAAACTATAAAACCGATTATGAACCATTTAAGCTCAATAAATTTTTTCCCTTCCCCGGCAAGATTGATAAAAAAATCACCGACAACGCCGATCAAGCTTAAAATTGCAATAAATACTAAAGAAATTAATTTTAAGTTCATAAACTAACTTTTATTTTTTTAATTCATTCTCCAAAGGATGAAATTCAGAATCCCGGCAAAAGAAACCCAGGCAATATAAGGAATTAATAAATAAGCGGCCGGTTTGGAAATTCTGTAAAAATTGGCAATTGTATACAGTATCGCCCACCAAAGCATTATAAGTTCAAAAAAAGCGAGACCCGGGGACTGCAAGCCGAAAAAAATTACTGACCACAAAATATTTAAAACCAATTGGAGGGTGAAAATTAAAATCGCGTTTTCTTCCCGCCAGGTGCCTGTCCATAATTTTTCAGTAATCTTGTTCCAATATTTCATTTTTTGGTCTTTCTTTGAAACTTCGGCTTTAAATCCCTTCTCCCAAGCTAAATATAAAGAAATTCCCATTAAAAAGAATAAAATCGTCCAAACGGCTCCAATAAAGAAACCGGACGGCGTGAAAGAAGGTTTATTTATCGTGGCATACCAAGTCGCGATTTTTGGCGTTGTAAAAATAGCACCCACGAAACCCGCCATCTGGCAAACAACTATGCTGATTATAAGTTTAAATATTTCTTTGTATTTCATATATTTATAAATTTAAAATTTACCATTTATAATTTTAAATTTAAACGTGCCCATTGATAAAATCAGGATGCTTATCCCTTATTTCTTTGGCAAAAATTTCAGCGTGTTTTAAGTCTTCTTCGTTGGGCCGGTCTTTGTTTATTCCGCCCGTCAGCTTAAGGGGACCAAAGCTGTCCCAGCCCTTACAACTGAACTCACCCATTATATCAAATTCTTTTTCCTGTAATAATTTTCTCAACTTATCATGATTGGTATCGATATTTTCTTCGTCTCCGCCACAGGTAGAAAAAATAAAGGCTTTTTTGTTATTAAACAAAGGAAACCTTTCAACTAATTTAATTATATTTTTATGATGAATGCCCATATAAATGCCCGAACCAAAACCGATTAAATCATATCGATTTAATTCATTTATCATTTCTATGTCTTCGGGATTTATCATTTCTGGTTCGGTTAGTTTAGCGTCAAGAATCGGCGCCATTTTTTCTGCAATTTTTTGGGTATTATGATGATGATATGATTTTAAAATTATTAGAGTTTTCATGATATTTGTTTATTATTTTAATTTTACTCTCCTTTTAAAATATTTCCAGTTGAGAAATAACAATTTCGAGGTCCCGATTTATCGGGGCAGAAATAAAAAAAGCTTGATTAATTAATGATTATCAAGCTTTATTGGGTTTGCAGGATGCACGCTTCCAATCGGACGAATATTAGTTTCTTGAACTTTCATTTCCCGGCCAAACAAAGACGGGTGCAACTCTGAATCTGTAAGCAAAACCGTATAAGAAACCTTGTGGTTTAATTTAAAAAAGCTGACGCCTTTTATCTCTCCCTTAAACCATGCTTTCCTCATGTCATAATTGCTTGATCCTAAAAAATGAAATTCTATTATTTGGTTAATCTGATAAATATTTTTCTTCCCCTGAGCCGCGCATTGCCTCACTTTTTCCTCGTTTTTTGACATATAGCCACAAATCAAACATTCATACCATTTTGCAACTAATTCATCAGTATTTCCCATATCAAAACCCCCCAATTTTTAATGAACTTAAGCCTAATTATTTTCTTTTTTTGAACCCACATTCGTTAGTTGACGAATTAATTATGGGTTCAAAAAAAGAAAGAAGAAGGATTTTATTTTTTTATTTTCTGCATCTCATGGCAATGTTTTTCTAATATTTCTATGATATCTTCTACGTCCCCAAAAAGACCATCTAATGGACCGGAAATTCTGGTCAAATTTCCTCTCAAATTCGAGACGTCTCCAGAATTATCAGAAACAAATCCGTAAACGCCAGAAACGCAACGGCAAAGCCCTGAGACGTCTCCGGTTACTCCGGTAATATCGCCCCAAATTTTAGAAGCATCTCCGTAAGCATAGCGAGCGTCTCCATAAAGGCTGGCGTTGGGATTAACCAGTCTGTCAGCGTTTATGAGTTTTTTTCCTCCGCTTAATTTTAATTGTTTTTTTGCGTGATTTTCTAACCAAGGTTTGCTCGACCGAGTATGTTTCCTTATACAACCCATATAATTCACCTCTGCAGACAAAAATCATTATTATTAATTTCTCTCTGCAAAGGTGATTTTCCTTCTTCTTTAAAAAAGCATAAAATACTATACCACGCTAATTTCTATTTTGTCAAATATTACTTGCTTTCCCGAGCTGCTCTTTTGGCGCTAATTTCACTCAAATATATTTTTCTGATGCGAATATTTTTTGGCGTAATTTCCACCAACTCATCGTCTCCGATATATTCCAAGGCATCTTCCAGTTCCATTGTTTTTGGAGTGTTAAAGTGTTCCGTAACCCCTTCTCCTCTGGACCTCATATTAGAAAGTTGTTTTGTTTTACAAACGTTTACTCTTATATCTTCGCTTCTGGAGTTCTGACCGACAACCTGACCCTCATAAACCATTATTCCCGGACCAAAAAACAATGCTCCTCTGCTCTGGACATTTCTTAATCCGTAAAGATTGGTCTGTCCCGTTTCGTGGGCAACCAAAGACCCCTGGTTTCTTTCTTTCCAGTTCCCGGGGTCTTCTTGATATTGATAAAAAATAGCGTTTATTATTCCAAGACCCTTGGTATCGGTTATAAATTCCTTTCTATACCCGAAAAGCCCCCTGGTTGGAATTATAAATTCTAAAAAAATCGTGCCTTTTATCTCTCTCATCTCTTTCAGTTCTCCTTTCCGGCTGCCCAGTTTCTGAATAATAACGCCCTGATATTTTTCGGGCACTTCAATGAAAACTTTTTCAAACGGAGCCATTTTTTGCCCGTTTATTTCTTTGGTAATAACTTGAGGTCTCGAAACTTGGAATTCATAACCTTCCCGACGGATTCTTTCTATTAAAATTGCGAGGTGTAATTCCCCCCGGCCGGAAACTGTCCATTTACCGCCGGTTGTTTCTTCGATTCTAAGAGCAACATCTGTTTCCAGTTCTTTAAATAATCTTTCTTTTATTTGGCGAGAAGTAGAAAATTCACCTTCTTCGCCGGCAAAAGGAGAATCATTAACCATAAAATTCATTTTTACGGTTGGTTCTTCTATGTTAATCAAAGGCAAGGCTTCGGGACTTAAAGAGTCTGCTATCGTTTCACCGATGGTTATCCCAGGAATTCCGGCCACGGCAACAATATCTCCCGCAAAGGCCTCTTTAACGTCTATTCTGTTCAAACCGGAAAATGTCATCAAAGAAGTCAGGCGATATTTTTTAAGAATACCGTTACGACTTATATGGGCTATCTCTTGGCCGACTTTCATCGTGCCCTGATGAATCCTTCCGATTGCAATTTTTCCTTTAAAATTATCTTTGGCGGTTGAAGTAACCAACATCTGCAATGGCTTCTTAGTATCGCCTAAGGGCGAAGGAGTGTGCTCTAAGATAGCTTCGAAAATAGGAATGATATCCTTCATCTTTTTTATATCTTGGTCCTTGCCCGCTTTTCCTTCGCGCCCGGTAGCGTAAATTACCGGAAAATTTAAAGAGTGTTCTGATGTACCCAATTCTAGAAAAAGTTCTAATGTCGCGTTAAGAGCGAAGTCCGGTCTTGCGCCCTCCTTGTCTATTTTATTTATAATCACAATAATTTTGTGCCCCATTTCCAAAGCCTTTTTCAAAACAAATCTTGTTTGCGGCATAGGACCCTCTTTGGCATCAACCAAAAGCAGACAACCGTCAGCCATATTCAAAACTCTTTCAACCTCTCCCCCGAAATCCGCATGACCGGGAGTATCAATTATATTTATTTTCGTGTCGCCATAATAAACTGCTGCGTTCTTGGAAAAAATAGTAATCCCCCTTTCTCTCTCTATTTCATTGCTATCCATTATACATTCCCTGCTTATCAAATCTTTGCTTAAATTACTATTTGATTGGCGCAGCAAAGCATCCACAAGCGTGGTTTTTCCGTGGTCTACATGGGCTATTATCGCAATATTTCTTATCTTATTCATTTTTTTAATAACGAATACATATTGTATAATAAAAATCTTATTACGTCAAAATTGTGTTTAACCGAAAAATAAAAAACCGCTCTTATATAAATAAAAAGATGGCGGTATAAACAAAAAATTTATGGCTGAAATAATTCTTCAGGCAAAAATCGCACTTCTTTGACTTCCGAGAACTGTATGGCGGTAGCTTCAATCTGAAACCATAATATTCCCGCCCTGCAAGAACCTCCTGTAGTTTTATTATTAGAGTCTTCAAACTCCAAAGTTAAAATTTCGTTTTTTAAAGAAGCGCCTTTTAAAGAAAATCCTTCTAAGGGATATTCAGTAGAAACTCCTTGAATGCGTTCTTGGTCTGTAATCTCACCCTTCAACAGAAGACGAATTGTGTCTTGAATCGGAGTTTGAGTAATTGGAATTTTACGCTCTAAAGGAACAAGGCCGGCCCTACTACAAAGAATATTTCCCGATTCGTCTTTATCTAGATTGGAATTGTAATAATAAAGAAAAACGCTTATTTCTTGAGGCGTTTGATTTTTTTCTTTTTCTTCTTCTTTTTGTAAAAAAAAGATATAAAAATTAATAAAAACTATTAAAAAAATAGCTATAAAAAATATTACTTTTTTCATATTTAAGTCCCTTTACAATATTTCTTTCGAGCTCCCTACAGGCCAAGGTAGCTACCGCTTAGAGTGTTTAAAAATTGAGGAATAATAAACATTAGCCCGATAAGCGGAATAACAACGGCTGCTAATGTTATGACAAGAGTGATAAGAAAATATTTTCTTATTTTTTCAACAGAAGAATAAATTTCATCAAGCTTTCTGTCTTGCGCTTCTATTTTTTTAAAAATTTCGTCTTCCATATTTTTTTATAAATTTCTAATCGAAAAATGATATTAAATATTGGTCTATCTCGCGCTGGTCAAGGTCATAAAAATTTTTATTTTCTTCATGTAGTTTGTTGGCTAAGGCCCTGCCCACAAATCTCCAGTGCCACGGCTCAAATTGATAATATTTATTATTTTCGGGATAAGAAAGAATGAAACCATATTTATAAGCATTATCTAAAAGCCATTGGTAAGTCGCCGTTTCTTCAAAACCCGAATACCCGGCTCCGACTTTTGATGTCGTAAAATCAATAGTCGTGCCTAATTGGTGTTCTGAGTATCCCTGGTCTGCGCTAAATTGATTGGCACCCGAACCATAAATTATTTTATACGATGATTTTAAATCACTCTGAAAATCAAATGACCGGTAGGCCGATATGATTTTAATATCGATATTGTTGTTTTCTGCACTTGCCAATAAGTTATGTAAAAATGGCCAAGTTTTTGAATAAAATAAATAATCTTCTTGAGAATCATAAGTATATTTATTTTCTATCTTAATAAACGCTTCGGGAATATAATTTTCGCTTAAAAAATAAACTTTGGAATATTTTTTAAGTAATTCCGGGTCCGTTTTGCTTAGTTTTTCCAAATCCCCCACGGTACCTGCAATGCCGCCTATTTGTTCAGCAAGAAGGTCTACCCTGTTTTTTTCCATATTATATTGCAACTCAAAGTCATTTCGTTCAGTTTTTGTTTTTGTAAGCTCCCACTGAATCGAATCTATAACTGCTTGGAGGTTTACTGTCGTTGAAGCAAAATTTTCTTTAGTTTGCAAAAGCTCATTCCCAAGGGCTAATTTATCTTTTTCCAATTGATAATTTTGATATCCAAAATATCCTACGATTCCGAGGTTTGTTATCGCCAATATAAATAAAAATAGATTTAATTTATTTTTCTTCATTATTAAATAATTATAGCATATTTTTCGCCTTGAAAATATTATAATAAGAAAAAAGGGCTCCAATATGGAAACCCTTTTGTAATCGCATTACGGCAAATTGATAGTGCCAATAGGTAATTGAACATTACCAACTATAACCGTAGCTAATTTTATCAGTGTTAAAATAAATTCTTCAAGAGCTTTAAAAACAGTCGGAGAAATTATCCATAACACAAACAATAAAATTGCTATATTAAGTGGTTTCATGAATTTTAGGAAAAAAAGGTTTTATTTTTTTCAGATATGACTAGTATCTGTGAGGCATGTATTAATAAATAATAAACATACCTCTTTACCTGTTAATTCCTACCAATGCTCCACGAAACCACAATGAATCTGTAAGGAGCTATTTATAATATAGCAAAATATTTTTATTTTGTCAATAGAAAACCGCCTCCACCGGCTGGGGAAAGCGGTTTCTTAAATTAAATTATAAATCTATCTTTTCCTTGATTAATATTTGCCGCGCTATTTTATCTCGTATTGTATGGAAACAGTAACACTTATCTCTTGAGAGCCCGGTTCAATAGTCGGAGTTGGAACCGTCTTTGATGTGGCTCCTCCCAAACCTTCGGCATAAGAATAATCATACATAGGATAATAATTATAACCTTCGCTTAAGCTAATTATTTTACCCAATTTAAAACCTCCCGCATCAGCAATGCTCTGTGCTTTTTCCTTCGCCTTGGTTACTGCCTGAGCCCTGGCTTCATTCTGGACTTTAGTCGGGTCATCAATTGAAAAATAAAGCGCGCCAATCTGATTAGCCCCGTTTTCAACAACCCCGGTCATAATTTCACCTATTTTGGCAAAATCGCGGATTTTCACGGCAACCGATTGCGTTATGGTATATCCCGCTATAGAAGAAGGCGGGCAAGGTTGAACGTTTAAATCCAAAGCATCGTAGGGCTTACAATTATATGTCTGGTAACGGGGACTAACATTATAATAAGAAGTTTTAATGTCTTTATCCTCCACGCCTTTTGATTTCACGAAAGCTATAGCCTTGTTTACGCTTTCCGTATTTTCAGACTGAAGGGAAGAAACATCTTTACCGCCCTCGGTTATCACCGTAAAAGCAAACTGAGCTACGTCCGGTATGGCGATCACTTTCCCGTCGCCCGAAACGGAAAAATTTCTTATGGAAGACTGTTCGGTAAATTTCCCATAAAAACCCACGTAACTCCAAGCTGAATAAGCAAGCACTAAAACGGCTACAACAATAATTATTCCGAAGGTATTTTTAATATTTTTATCCATAAATTATTAAAATTAATTTAATATATTTTCGACCCTCTCCAACATTCTACCAAAAAATCGCCTTGTAAAAAAGTAGGTCAAATTAGTTGGAAGCATTGGATGATATTAATACTATTTTTTCTCAAGAATCTTTTTAAGCTGGACAATAACTGCTTTTTCCCAGTACTTCATTGAATACCAGCGTATTAGCGGTAAGGCAATTATGCGCAGCCATTTTTTATGAATGGTGACTTGGTAGGTATAGTCAATCAAAGTTCCCTTGGCGTGTAAAGATAACAACAGCTCTTCATGCCCGGAAGTCCCAAACTGATAACTGTCATTATCTGAAATGAAGCCCTTCCCCGGAAGAATTTGAGTTTTCATTTTCACCTGAAATTTTTTACCGAATGACCTTACGGTTGCTTCCATCTCTAAATAATTACCTTCCCGTTTATTAATCTGTATTGATTCGGCAACCTTTGGAAAATGCTCCGGAAATTTTTCAAAGTCTGTCATTATTCTGAATACATCATCTATGGGAGCATTAACTAACCATTGATTGTGAAGTTTTATTTCGTTCATATAAAATTAAAAAGTTTTTTATATTTTTTTAACGATATAGAAAACATAACCGTAATACTGTTTGTATTTTGAGTATAATTCCGCCTCATAACTCATTTTTGCAATAAAATCTTCTACGGTTTTATTTCCGTTATATTTTTCTAAAAGCACTTTTCCGGCCGCTTCCCGCGGAATAAAATAATTATCCGTCCAGCATTTTTCAGGCAATGTAAATGCGGCAACAGGAATATATCCCGATTTTTGCATTATTAAAATATTATGTCCTATGGTGCTTATTTCAGGAACAGCATCAACCCACCACTTTTCAATTTCAGCAGGACGCTCATCGGTAAACCATGACTCGTATGTTATGGCAACATAGCCGCCTGTCTTAAGAAAATTCTTCCAATAGTTCAAGCCTTTCTCAAAACCAATGCCGGCAATAGCCCCTTCAGACCATATAAGGTCGAACTCTTCTTTTTGAAATGGCAAATTGTCCATTGAGCCGACAATACCCCTTACTCTTTCCTGAAGGTTTAATTTTTTAGCGTTATCGTTAAAAATATCTATAAAACCGGGGGAAAAATCCACACCAGTAATATTCCCGGTGATATTTTGCGCCAAAACCATTGTTGGCCCGCCGGTTCCACAGCCTAAATCCGCTACCCGTGAAATTTTATTAAGATTATCCAGAAAACTTAATGCTTTAATGGTCATTTCAGGGCTACCGGGCCCTTGCCGTTCCAACCCTATATGTAATTCGCTAATTAAGTTTAAGTCAAAATCGTGAATTGATTTGTTTTCGTCAGTCATGATATTTATATTAATAACTTTTTAGAAGCTCTGGCTTGATAATCATGTAGGGTTTCATTTTCCTTGAGCTTTCTATATTTCAACCGCCCATATGATAAGGCGGATCGGTCTCTCGAACCGCGCTCAAGGTAGCTGTGTACCTCAGTTCTGAACCCCGGTTTTAAAGGGAAAACTAGGGCTTTTTGGGGTGTCTCATTTAGGTGTCTCAGTCGGGGCGTTTTGTTCGGGAAACGAGACAAATGAGACACCAATAGACTGTATCATTTTATGTCTCGTTTTGTTTCTGTTTTTTAATCTTACCATTAAGCCAGCTAAAAAACTGACTTGATGATATTAGAACTTATTTTATTAACTCAACCATCAAACTCTCAAGGGCAATGCCATGATACTGCTGTTTACTGATTTCTTTGTTTTCATACAAAATATGAACATCAAAACCTGCTTTCTTTATTTTATCCAAATAATCCTTTTTCAATAGCGCGCCGGCCACGCAACCAGTTAATAAGTCTTTATTATTTTTTTGTTCTTTTGAAAGTTCTTCCAATAAAACAATATCTGAGAGATAAATTTTCCCTCCCGGCTTTAGAACCCTATATGCTTCGTTAAATGTTTTGGCTTTATCTGGAGTAAGATTAATAACGCAGTTAGTAATTATTGTATCTACAGAGTTATCTTTTAGGGGTAGATTCTCTATTTCTCCTAATAAAAACTCTACGTTAGTAATATTTTGTTTCTTAGCGTTTTCTTTTGCTCTCTCTATCATTTCTTCGGTCATATCTACGCCGATAACCTTTCCCTTACTTCCAACTCTTTTGGCAGCCAAAAGAGCATCCATACCAGCTCCAGACCCTAAGTCTAAAACTACGTCTCCCTCTTTTATTTTTCCAAATGCTAATGGATTCCCACAACCGAGGCCGAGGTTTGCTTCGCCCACAATCTTTAATTCTTCCTCAGAATAGCCGATGCTTTTTGAAATATTCTTTGCGCTGTTACATCCACATCCACAAGAAGAACCGCTAGCTGCTATTTCTTTATATTTATCCTTAACAATTTGTTTTATTTCTTTTGGTTTTTTCATATGTCTTATTCTACCAAAAAACCGCCCTCGGCCATAGCCCTACGGGGCTTGGATGCTTGCCCGTCCGTAGCTTTAGCGAAGGAGGGACGTTAGAACCTGTTTGGTAGAAATTTAAAATTGACATTAAAAATTAATTTAACTAAAATTCACTTAGCATTATTAAAAAGGAGAAACTTAGAATGAAAAAAGAAAATGTTGATTTAGAAAAGATAAGAGAATTTTATGATCCACATCCAGGTTTGGCTGGCGCTATTGTTCCCATTCCTGAACCAGTAAGAATCGCTGCCGTTGAACTCTGTAACCAAAAAATATCTTTGAACAAGGCTGTCGGTAAAATTCGAGCAGTTACTACCGGAGAAGTAGAAATTGATTCTGAGTATAAAAATATTAATCTAAAAATAAGACAAGGAGGTCTTGAGCATAATTTTTTAGTAATTAGATATCGTTAGTTCTTTTTTAATAAATCTGGTTTTTTCCAGATTTTTTTATTTAATAAAAACCGCCCAATTGGCGATTTGTTCGTGATGGCATCCTCGGCCTAGAACCGGGTCTTTAAGAGGAAATTCGGGTCGTTTTGAGCTCTTCCGCTGACCCGTCTCGGTCGGAGTATTTAATGAAACTTTCGACGCTGTTTTGAATATCTAATTTTGCCTTATCAAATCTTGATTTTAAATTTTCGCTAGAAGAAATATAGGTTTTACAAAACTTATCCAAAACTTCGATAGTTCGCTCAAAAATTTTTTCAGCATCATCTATTTTCAATCCTAATTTAGTTAAAAATTTCTCCCAATTCCGAAGGGTTTTCAGGTCATTATGCCCAATCGCTTTATTTCTTAATTTTCTAATTTTTTCTAATTTTCTTATATATCCCTTGAAACAAATGTTTGGAAGATAATAGATTGACAGTGTTTTACTGAAATTTTCATTTGGTTTTTCGAATGTTTTTGCTAGCTCCAACCAAAATCCTACTTCTAAACTTACAAGTATTTTATCCCAAACTACTTGGTAATTTTTGTAATAAGGATTTTTTACTTTATCATGAAGAAACTTATTCAAACAAAATTGCTCATAACCAAATAAAATCTTACCTACTAGAATATCAAAGTCTTTATCGTTTTTCATGATTATTATGTATCTCGGTCTCTCGATGCCGAGCACTAATTACTTATTTATTAACGCTAATTTTTTATCTCGGCGCCAGCCTTTAATCTGTCTTTCTCGCGCCAAAGCTTCCTTTTGGGTTGGATATACTTCCTTATAAATAATTTTCACTGCGTCATGACTGCTAGTATAATGCCCGCCTTTTTTATTTTTATGTTCTAAAAATCTTCTTTCAATATTATTAGTAACCCCGGTGTATATGCTTTTATCTTTGCAAAGAAGAATATAGAGGTAATACATAAAGATGGTCCTTCGATTCGTGGTTCGATAAACTCACCACTTACTCAGGACACTTCGCCTCGTTCACCCAATCACATTAAGTAAGTCGAAGTGCCTGCACTGAGCGAGTCCTGAATATAAATGAAGGACGAGCCGAAGTGCTGCGGGGCTTGGACTCGAACCAAGATAGACAGCTCCAAAGGCTGTTGTCCTACCATTAGACGACCCCGCAATTAATAATTTAAAGAACGACCCCGCAATGATTATTTTTTTGAATACTTTCTGAAAAATTGGTAAATCTTCTGAGGATCCTCGATATCTTTTAAACTCATCTTAAAAGAAGCTGGTACAATTAAAAATGCTTCCTGTTCGTTTTTATCTATCCCCGCGTGACAGCTGAAATAAGGAGCGAAAGTCAAAAGCTTGTTATTAATTTTTGAACTAAAGATTATCACGTCTCCGGAGCTTTTCATTTCCGCCAACTCTTTTATAAAACTCAAAATTAATTCTCGGTCAAAAACTTTTGAAAGCGGGTCTTGTCCTTTTATTTTTTCTTTATTTTCAGAAAGCGCAATTTCTCCGCCCTTACCCAAGATTTTAATTCCCCTGCGGGAAAGAAAAACTAAAAATTCTATTCCTTTGTGGTTTGAAAGAAATCTTAAAAAACCCGTGTATTTTTTCTCTATTTCTTCACCAAAAATTCTACTCTTTTTTATATTAAAGTAAAGATGAGCTACGTCCCCCTGAGAAACCAAAATAATGCGACCGGGAGCGAAAGAAAGACAATATCTGTGATAATACCTTCTGGCAAGGAATCTTAAAAACCAGCTTATTCTTTTTAACCAGCGCACATCATTTAACAGCTCTTCTACCTGATGAATAATAATGCCTTTTTCGGCATCGCTGCCATCTATAACATCAATTTTTAGATTACTCTTAATGGTTTCTTTTAAAGATTCTTTAAAATAATCTTTAAAGGGCGTTGAATCCTGCTGTCCATGGTCGGAAATAAAGAAAAAATCATAATCAACCAAATTGGTTTTTTGCGCTAAACCGCATATTTTTTTTATCTCTCGGTCTATTTTTTTAACAGAGCTTTTAGTTAAAATATTTTTTTTGCCTAATCGGTGGCATCTTCGGTCATAGGCCGTAAAGTTAACATATAAAGAAGGCGCACCCTTTTTGATGGTTCTTTGAGCCAATTCGGAAGTATAAACATGAAGCATCTGTTCTATAAAAACTCCTTCAAAAATTGCCCCTTTTTTTAACCTCGTGAATAAAGCCACTATAAGATCTGCGAATATCATAAAAAAAGCGGAAAGCAGATAAAAAAATATTTCCAGCCTTGAAAAAGAGCTTAAAAGTGCAGAAAGGGACGGTCCGTCTATTGTTGCGACAGAACCTAAGCTTTCTTTGGATCCTCCCGAAAATATAGCGCCAATGGTAGAGCCTTTTTCTAAAATTCCGTTTTTAAGCCTTCTGTCAAATTCCTTAATATCGGAAAGATTATACATGCTGATAAATCTGTTTTTTTTCTTGTCAAACCAAGTTAAACCGGGAAATTCTTCTTTTTTTCCGTACATCAAACAAACCAACCTGCTTAAAGGAGATAAGCTGCAATGGGCTTTTTGAATTTTAAAATTTTGCTTTTGCACTAAAGACCTTAAAAAAGGGGCCTGCCCCCTTTGAATAGCCTCTTTAAAATCATTAAAAGATAAACCGTCTATTTGAAAAATAATGAATCCTTTTTTCATCTTGAGTTGATAACTTCAATTATTGCCAGCTCCAAAGGAAGCTGGATAATTGACGAGTATCGCATCTTTTCGTTGGCTTCGATAAAAAGATTTAACATTTTTAAAATATCTTTTTCCTCAAAGCTCTTAATCTGAGTTTGAAATTTTGTTTTTTCATCCTCGCTTAAGCTTAAAAGCAAAGGATTTTGGGAGCCGGAATCAATTTTAAAAAGCAAAACTTGTCTCAAATACTCAATAAGAGTTTTAATGAACTCCCTGGGGTCGTATCCTTTTTCCAGCGTCTCGCTCAAAAAATCTATCGCTCCCCGACTATTTTTTTCAGCAATAAAATCCACCAACTTTGCTACCGTGTTTATTTCAACCAATCCTAATAAATCCTTAATATCTTCCATTTTTATTTCTTTTTCTTTCTCAAAACCGGCAAAAATCAAGGCTTGGTCCAAGAATCCTTCAGCGTCCCTGATTGAACCTTCCGAATTCAAGGCAATCATATCTAAAGCCCTGTCTTCAATGCTTGCTTTTTCTTTTTTAATTATGGTCTTTAATTTTTGAACTATTTCTTTGGATGTCAATTTTTTAAAATCAAATCTCTGGCAGCGGGAAATTATTGTTGGAATCATTTTGTGAATCTCGGTAGTGGCTAATATAAAAATAGCGTGAGCAGGAGGCTCCTCCAAGGTTTTCAATAATGCATTGGCGGCGTCTTTGGAAAGCTGATGGCATTCGTCTATAATAAAAACTTTATACCTTGATTTAGTGGGCGAAAACTTGATACCGTCTCTCAGATCCCTCATTTCATCGATTCCCCGATGGGACGCGGCGTCAATTTCAATCAAATCTATTGATTTCCCTTGGCTTATCTCTAAGCAAGAAGAACATTTATTGCACGGCTCCCATTCTTTTTCCTTGCGATTCAGGCAATTAACGGATTTCGCTAGAATTCTGGCTATTGTTGTTTTTCCCGTTCCCCTAGGACCTGCAAATAAATAAGCATGAGAAACCATGCCCTCGGAAATAGCATTGTTTAGGGTTCTGACGATATGGTTTTGTCCTACAATCTCGGCAAAATTTTCCGGCCTATATTTTCGATATAAAACTAAATTTTGCTCTTTCATATTTAAATAAGTTTATCATAATTAGAAATCAAATTCAAAATAAAACACCCGGTTTTTGGCGGGTGTTTTTTGAATAAAATAAATAATTATTTTTTAAAAACCAGAAATTTAGAAGCTAAAAAATTCCAAATTAATGATACGAAAGCGGCCCCGATTCCGCCAACACTTCCCCAGCTTTCAACAGAAAAGCCGAACTGAGGTTTAATCACGTTAACAATAAAATCAGCCGCCAAAATATTAATTCCTATTCCGATAAAACTGACTATCAAAAAACCTACTAATTCTTGAGCTTGTTTCTCTTTACCCGTCTTCTCAAAAACCCAGATCCTGGCCGGTAAGAATTTTATCGTAAAAGCTATGGTTGCCGATGCGGCTTTTAAAACTTTGTACCAAGGACCGGCATAAATATCGGTCAAAGACATTAAAACTTTCAATAATCCCAAGTCGATAAGGGTAACCAGAGCTCCCACCAAAAAAAATTTAACTAATTGAAAAATAAATAAAAATTTCTTTCCCAGTAAATTGGCTATCCAGATCGCTATTATCGCCAGAATAGGAAAAAGAACAGGTAAAACAATATAAAGCAAGGTCGTTCCCATGCCGAATTTCGCCGCCAAAGAACCCAATTCTTTGAAAGTCAGCAAGAAATACCAGGCAACCGCCTCTCCAATAACTGCCGATAAAATAAAATCTAATTTTTTCATATGAACTTTAAAAATTATTAATATTAAATGATTATAACATGGGCAGTTAAAAAGCTGTAATATAAATAATAAAAATTGTGGAAAAAACTGGAAATATGATAAGATAATAAAATAAATTTTATGCTTAAAATATATAACACCTTATCCCATAAAAAAGAACCTTTTAAACCCTTGAAGGGTAAAAAAGTTAATCTTTTTGTTTGCGGACCGACGGTTTACGATTTTTCTCACCTGGGCCACGCTCGAACTTATATTGTTTTTGACATGATCGTAAGTTTATTAAGAAAAACCGATTTTAAGGTTTTCTATCTCCAAAACATAACAGATGTTGATGATAAAATAATTAAAAGAGCTAAGGAAAAAAACATTTCCCCGGAAAGCCTGACTTCAAGCTTCGAGAAAGAACACCTGAAAGACATGGAAGCTTTAAAAATAGATACTGTGGATAAATACGCCAAAGCCACCGAATATGTCCCTGAAATTATAAACCAGGTAAAAAAACTGGTTGAAAAAGGGTTTGCTTACAGGATAGAAGACGGAATCTATTACGATATAAGTAAATTTAAAAATTACGGCAAGTTGGCCCGAAGAACGGTTCTACAAGCCCAAGACGGAATTTCTAGAATTGATGAAGGCAAAAACAAAAAAAATAAAGGAGATTTTTGTCTTTGGAAATTTTCTAAATCCGGTGAACCTGCGTGGAAAAGCCCTTGGGGCGACGGCCGGCCCGGTTGGCACATTGAAGACACGGCAATCACGGAAAAATATTTCGGCTATCAATATGACGTTCACGGAGGAGCAATCGAGCTTATTTTTCCTCATCACGAGGCAGAAATCAGCCAAATGGAAGCTATTTCGGGAAAGAAACCCATGGTAAAGTATTGGCTTCATACCGGACTCTTAACTATAAACGGGCAGAAAATGTCGAAATCTCTGGGAAATTTTATCACCATAAAAGATTTTCTAAAAGAAAACCCGCCCGAACTTTTACGGCTTTTTGTCTTTTTAAGCCATCACCGCTCCCCCATTGACTATAATTCAGAAAAAATAAAACAAACTAAAAATACCTTGGAGAGAATTAATGATTTTTATGAAAAAATCGGTAAAATGATAAAAAGTCCGGCAAATTCATCAAAAAGAACAGCGCTTATCAAAAAATTCCTTAAAATTCTTGAAGATGATTTTAATACTCCTGAATTTTTTTCTTTGCTTTTTGATTTAATTAGAAAATCAAACAAAAAGTTTAATAAGTTATCTAAAAAAGAAATCAGAGAAATTTACGGACTCTTAATTTTTATCGACGGAATTTTCAAAATTTTTAAAAAAAGCGACAAAATTCCGAATAAAATTTTGGAACTGGCAAGTTTAAGGAAAAAATATCGCCAGCAAAAAAATTGGGAAATGGCCGATAAAACAAGAAAGGAAATTGAAGCTTTGGGGTTCTTGCTTGAAGACACGAAAGACGGCCAAAAGATAAAAAAAATTGTTTCTTAGTTTTCCCTACTTTTTCCTCTTGTCAACGATTTCAATCTTTGTTAGATTTCAAAGAGACAAATGGCAAACAATAACTACTCAAACTCCAATACTGATGATAAAATTCCCCCCCAAGACCTGGAGGCGGAAAAATGTATTTTGGGTTCTCTGATGCTGGACAAGGAAGCTATCTATAAGGTGGCCGACTCTTTAAATCCCGATGATTTTTATAAAGACGCCCACCGAAAGATCTATCAGGCAATGATAGATCTTTTTGAACGTTCCGAACCCATTGATTTTCTTTCCCTTTCCACCCGTTTAAAAGAAAAAGGAGAGCTGGAAGAATTGGGAGGTTCCGGTTACCTGACCGAATGCGTTAACTCCGTTCCGACCGCCGCCCATGTTTCTAACTATGCAAAAATCGTCCAAAGAAAGAGAACCTTGAGGGACTTAATCTCAACGTCTTACGAAATAAGCAGTTTGGGATATAACCAGACCGAAGACGTTGACACTCTTTTGGATGAAGCTGAAAAAAGAATTTTCAGCGTCGCCCAAAAAGGATTAACTCAACGATTTCTACCTGTCAAAGACGCTTTGGAAGAGGCATTCCAAAGAATTGATAATTTATCAAAACATAAAAACGCGATAAGAGGGGTTTCAACGGGATTTGTGGATTTGGATAAAATTCTTTCAGGATTTCAAAAATCGGATTTAATAATTCTGGCTTCCAGGCCCAGCATGGGAAAAACTTCATTAGCTATGGATTTTGCAAGGCACGTTGCCGTTCATGAAAAATTGCCTGTCGGGATTTTCAGCTTAGAAATGTCAATGGACCAAATTATAGACAGATTAATCGCGGGTGAATCCAACGTGGATTTGTGGAAAATAAGAACAGGCCATCTGTCCGATTCCGGAGAAGATAATGATTTTGACCGAATTAGGGAAGCGTTGGGAGTTTTAAACGAGGCTCCTATCTATATTGACGACGCGGCAATCACTAATGTATTACAAATGAGAGCCATGGCCAGAAGACTGCAGGCCGAAAAAGGATTAGGACTTTTAATTATTGATTATTTACAGTTGATAGAACCTAAAAAAACTAACGAAGATTCTATTGTCAGGCAAATAACCGATATTTCAAGGTCTCTTAAGGCCCTTGCAAAAGAAATGTGTGTCCCGGTTTTAGCTTTATCTCAATTATCCCGTGCGGTTGAACAGAGGACTCCCCAGATTCCAAGGTTAGCTGATTTAAGAGAATCAGGCTCCCTCGAGCAAGATGCGGACGTAGTAATGTTTATTTACAGGGAAGACCGCTATCGTCCTGAAACTTCCAGAAGAAATATTGCTGATATCCTTGTTGCCAAGCATCGTAACGGACCAACAGGAAAGGTAGAATTATATTTTGATGAAACCAGAGTTTCTTTCAGAAATTTAGAAAAACAATAAATTGTATTCAAAATCAATCCAAAAATTAATTGACCGGTTCTCTAAGTTTCCCACTGTCGGGCCCAGAACCGCCGCCCGATTTGTTTTTTATTTACTAAAATTAAAAAAAGAAGAGGTTAAAGAACTCATTGAATCAATCTCCGACCTCTCTAAAAATATAAAGTTCTGTAATTTTTGTTTCAAGCCCTTTGAAGGCGAAAAAAATCTTTGTGAAATCTGCTCTAATAAATCGCGCGACCAAAAAACACTTTGCATTGTAGAAAAAGAAACAGACTTAGGTCCGATTGAAAAAACAAAAAAATATACGGGACTATATTTTATTTTAGGAGGCAATATTTCTCTTTTAAAAAAAGACGCTGAAAAAATTAGAATTGAAGAATTATTGGAAAGAATAAAAAACCCAGGCTCTTTTGGCCTAGCTGGAAACACTAAGTTCGAGGAACTGATAATCGCTACGAACCCCACCACCGAGGGTAATGCCACTTTTTTATTTTTGGAGAGAAAATTAAAACCTTTAATCCAAGAAAGAAAAACTAAAATAACTAAACTCGGCCGAGGTTTACCGACAGGCGGAGAACTGGAATACGCTGATGAGGAAACTTTAAGTGAGGCTTTAGAAAGGCGGAGATAATCGTTTAAATAAACAAAAAAACAGTCCTTGCGACTGCTTTTTCGTTTTTAAAAACGATAAGGCCTCGGGTTAATATTTAAATAAAAAAACCGAGGCTAATATAATGATATGTGAAAAAATTTTAAAAGAACAATATTTTTAGAAATTAGGGAAATTACAGAAAACCCAATCTGCTTCCCTAATTTCTCTGTCATTACGGAAATTCATTAAGGGTTGTATGGAGCTATCCCCACAAACCATAATGATCCGTGTCGTCGATGTACCACAGCTTACTTCCGTATTGTTTGTATGCTATGTTCATCTCTATCCACTTCGCTTCAATACGCAACTATTTCACGAACTCAAACGAAACGAATAGATTTTTTATTTATTTTCTAGCTTTCAATTATAATATAGCATATTAAAAATTATTTGCAAAATATCATCATAAAAAAAAGCAGTTGCTTAGACTGTATGAAAAAGAAAGGGAAGCAAGGAGATATCTCTTTTTAGGCCCTCTTTAATTTAGTGGATTTTACCCCACAAGAATTGGTATAAAGAGATACTATTGAACTCCTAGCTTCCCATGATATATCTAAAGGTCTAATCGTAGATTTTTCTAATAGGTTCGCATTAGAACTCTGAATATGGATTCGATTTTCCATATATCTATTAGAAATTATCTGCTTGAGAATCTTAGCGTCTGTTCGCCATAGATTCCCGGTTGTCCCTGTACTCCTCTGCTTGTGCACCACTTAAGACGGTGCCATTTACTACTATCATTTCCATCTCTCATTTCACCTCGCCTCAATTTTTAATTTCTTATTAAAAACTCAGGTGAGACAGAGAGGAGAAACGAGATGGGATGCGATTAAAAAATAATATTTCTCCTCTCTATATGAATCTGACTTAGGAAAGGCCCTTTTGTCCTTCCTCTTCTTGTCGCAAGTACTTGCTTTTAACCATATTGAGAATCTTGTCTTTGGCGCCTATAAGGATTCTCTTTAAGGTGTGCTTTCCCTGCTATCCCCCTAGGACTAATCCGGGAAGAAGTGTCGCTTCGGACCTAAGTCTGAAAAAATATTATTATTTTTAACCATATCTCTTCAGGCTTAGGTTTTTATCTATTCTTTTAAATAACTTTATTCTTTTCTTTCTCTTTCTTCTATATTATATCATATCAAAAATAATTTGTCAAGTCATATTAAATAAAACTAGAAACGCAGGCCTCAAATCCTGCGCTTTAAAATTTTTCTACATTTCAATCTTATCAATCTCTACTAAAGTAAAGGGCTGTCTGTGTCCTTGTTTTCTTTTATGCCTGGTCTTAGATTTAAACCTGAGAATGGTTATTTTCTTGCCTCTCCCCTGCTTTAAAACTTTGCCTGAAACCTTAGCTCCTTTTACAAAAGGATTTCCAATTTCTATAGCATTCCCCTTCTCCACCAATAAAACTTCTTTAAAGGCAATTTCCTTGCCTTCTTTTTCATCCAATTTCTCTATTTTTAACTTTTGACCGGGCTCAACAATGTATTGTTTTCCTCCGGTTTTAATTACAGCTAACATAATTTTTTAAATTTTAATCTTCTAAAAGAGGCGGTTCAACCTCATCAATTTTTATTTTTGATTTACCGCCCGCAATTTTTACAACATCTTTGTCAATTTTACAAAACTCTTTTCCGGCTTTGTTATAAGCATTAACGGTGATTCCAAGGTTCCCTCCCAGTTTTTTCATGTATTCGCTGTAAACCGCTAAATGCCTGCCCAGTCTTTCCACTTCTTTTATAATTTCTTGAGCCCTTTCGGAAATTTGCTGATTCCTCAAGCCTTGAAGCACGGTCTGCAAGTAAGCCAGTAAAGATGTGGGAGAAACAATAATTACTTTCTTCTTTCCGGCGTAATAAATAAGGCTGTTTGTATCTCCATCAATAACTCCTACCTTGTTAACTCCTACCTTGTTAATCAACAAATCATAATAAATGGCTTCCGAAGGAAGAAACATAAAAGCGAAATCCATTGTTTTTTCTTCGGGTCTCACATATTTTGCGGTTTCCTCTATCCTGTTTTTTAAATCGCCGACAAAAGCCGTTTCATACTTTTTTTTATCAGATTCATTTCTAGATTCTAAAATCCGATTATAATTTTCCAAACTGAATTTCGAATCAATCGGAATTATCCTTTTATCAGCAAAAACCGCCGCATCTACGATGGTTCCGTCCTTAAAAGAATACTGCATTTGATAGGAACCAGGAGGCAAAACATTTTTTAAAACAGTTTCCAGATAATATTCCCCCAAAATCCCCCTCTGTTTGGGATTAGCCAAAGTGTCTTGCAGTTTTCTTAGTTGGTCTGTAACTCCCAAAACCTGCTTGCTGGTTTCTTTCAATCCTGTAAGTTCTTGGGTAACATCTCGGATAATTTTAAAACTTTGGTTATATTGTTCCTGCAAGCTTTTATTGGATTCTGATAACTTACTGTCTAAAACCTGGTTTATCCTATCGAGTTGCTGTTGAAGCATTAAAAAAGCAGGGTCGGAATTTTCTTTTTTTTTGCGTATTAATAAAAAAATAATTACAACTAGTCCTGTAATTATAATAAGAAATAAATAAATGAACAAATTATCCATAAAATAATATTATAATATTATTCTCTAAAAATCAACTATCTGAAAAATACTTCGCAAATTAAGAATGCTATATATAAAAACAATAAAAATAAACCTTCTTTTTGTGTAATTTTTCTGTCCGTTTTAACAAAAATGAAAAATAATATTAACGAAACTATCATAAAAAATCTTGCTACCGCGAAAGAAGAAAATGAAAAACTGGATATCTCTATGGGTGAAATCAAAGCGACCATTCCTAGGATAAGAGTAGCCGGAATAATCATCGCTCCCATAATGTTCCCTAAAATCAGCCAGCACTGGCCCTTTTTTACGGAAAATAAAGAAAAATAAATTTCGGGCAAGGCATTGCCCAATCCGACGATTAAAATTCCGACTAACGGCAAGGAAACGTTGAAAATATTGGAAAAAGCAATCGAAGACTTAATGATTCCTTGGGCGGCAATTAATATAATAAAAATTCCAACCAATAGCTTAATTAAATCTTTTATAGTCGCCCAAAGTCCTTTCTTTATCTTTTTCTCTTGGTAGGTTTTACAAAACCTTTCTTTTTTAGAAAAAAGCCAATAGACATAAATAAAGAAAAAAGAAATTAAAACCAAACCATCTGCTCTGCCCAACTTGCCGTCCCAAATTAAAAGTAAAGGTAAAATCGCTATTATGAAAGTAAAAATCATCGATGATTGCACTACCCTGCTATTGGTTGTAATCCCTCTCTTTGAAATTAAAGCCGCTAATCCTATTGCAAGCGTTAAATCAACAACATTACCTCCGATGATATCTCCAAAAGCTAACTGAGGAATTCCCCTTAGGGCAGCTGATAAATCAACAAAAAAATTAGGAACGCAACTGGCAAAAGCCATGATAAAAAAAGCTACCACAAACTCCCTTAATCTTAAAAAGTGAGCCAAACTAATTATAGAATCAACTATCCATTTTCCCATTAATAAAAGCAAGGAGCAGGAAAAAATAAAAATTAAAGCATTGAGTAAAAGCATTTTTTTTATTTTAAAAAATATATTATTTGATAAATAATTCCTAAAACGAAAATTAAAATTAAAGGATAAGTAAATAAAGGAACTTTTTTTTGTTTTATTTTTTGGTACATCAAAATAATTAAAATTCCGTCAATACCGATAGTAATTCCTCCGACAAAAGATATTACGCTGATAAAGCTTTTAAATCCGATTAAAAAAAGAACTAAAGGGGTAAAACAAACTATTGCAGAAGCAATTTTCTTATTTATTTTTAAATCGTAATTAAAAACCTTCCTTAAGGTCAAGCCGATGCTTATAAAAGAAGTAAAAGTAGTCAAAAGACCGAAAAATAAAGCTAAAATTATGGTTTTGGAGCCTAAAATATTTTTTAATCCTTCTATAGCTTCTTGGGAAGTATTGCTTCCGGTAACCCCCAAAACCATAAAAGTAAAAAATAGATAAGTGATAAAAGGAATTAAAATGGCGATAAAAATTATTTTTTTTAAAAGTTTTTTATTTTTACCCAGCATCTCTTCAACTTCAGGAATTAAAGCGGCGCCCCATAAAGCGAACAATATGGGACCGTACGGCAGAAAAAAATCTTTTTGTGGGTTCGATAAAAAAATATTTTCAATTTTTAAAAACGGAGCAACATTAAAAAATATGGCAAATAAAATTATAAAAAATAAAATAAGACCCCAGAATTCAACTTGGGATATGACTCTAATGCCAAAATAAATAAGAATGGAACCTAAAATAAAATATAAAAAAATGCCGATTAATTCATTATTTGTTCCCAATAAAATATTCAGAAATTTTCCTCCAATAATTAAATAAGCAAGATTGGCGCCGAAAAGCCCTAAAATAATGGAAATTAAAGAAATTTTTTCCGCCGTCTTTCCAAGATGGAGCTTGGCAAAACCGGGAAATCTCAAATAATCAGGAGTTGCCATTGAAACCTCTCCGAACATTAAATGCACAATAATAATTAATGCTCCCAATCCAAAAAAATAAAAAAGCATGGTCCAAATCCCCGATTGGTAAGCGATGTAAGGCAAAGAAAAAAGGCCGACTCCGATAATCGTTCCTGCTAACGTGCAAATTCCGCAAAAAAACTTTTTGTTCATAATATTGAGCCTTAGCGAAAGATTATATCGACGCAATCGCTATATTATTCAATTATATATGAAAAAAGAGCTGTTTTGTAGCTCTTTTTTTATTTTGTAGCCCCAAGGGGATTTGAACCCCTGTTCCCGCCGTGAGAGGGCGATGTCCTGGGCCGCTAGACGATGGGGCCGCTGTTTTTAAAGTTTTAACATAATTTATCGAAGTTGTCTATTCAACTTATTCTTCGTAGTCCGGCGGTATTTGATAATAATCAACTATATATTTTGCCAAATCATGAAAAATTGGAACCGCTGAATACTCGGCGGTTTTTGTCTTGGGATTATCCAGTTTAATTAAAATTAAAAATTTAGGGTCAAAAGCAGGAGCAAAACCGATAAAAGACTGGACTGTTTTATCAGAATAACTCGCTTTGTTGATTCCCAAAGAGGACCAAGAGACTTGAGCGGTTCCTGTCTTACCAGCTATATAATAACCTGGAACCTTGGCTTTCTTGCCAAATCCATTCTCAACCACGCTGACCAACATTGCCGTTAATTTGGAGGCGGTGTTTTGAGAAATAACCGAAGGGTTTTGAACTTCGCTTTGAATTTCTATTTTTTCTCCATTTTTTTTAATAATTTCGCTTACCAAATAAGGCTTCATTAATTTACCGCCGTTGGCTATCACGGAAAAAGCTCTTACTAATTGAATCGGGGTCATTTCTATCCCTTGCCCGAAAGCAGTAGTAATAAAATTCAATTCGTATCCTTTTTTCATTTCTTCATTTTTAGAATAAACTTCGCTTTGCAGGTCAATATTGGTTTTATCGAAAATTCCAAATTTTTCAATATAGGCCAAAAAAATATCGTGGGGAATTTGTTCCTCAACAAAAACCGCACCCGTATTAATTGATTTTTCCAAAACTTCCGTCATTGTGCATTTCCCATAAGTTCTCTTATCGTAATTGTAAATTGTGTCAGGCCCAGATTTTACAAAACCTTCGTCAGTATAAATAGTTTGAGGAGTAATTTTCCCCTCTTCCAACCCTATCGCCATGGTAAGAGGTTTGAAAACGGAACCTGGTTCAAATATTTTTTGGGACACGGAGTTAATAAAAACTGAAAAATCATACTTTGAATACTCATTAGGATTAAAATTTGAAAGAGAAGCAATGGCAATGATTTTCCCTGTTTTTGGATCTTGTACTATAATTTGGCCGTCTTCTATGTCTAAATCTTCTTTGGCTTTTTTTAGCAGCTCTTCTGCTTTCAATTGAATATAGAAATCTATGTTTAATACGAGGTCGTATCCTTCTTCGGGCAGAGAAGATTTTTCTGAATCAAAAAAAACTAAATCTCCACTTGAACTTCTTTCTCCTTTAATCAAACCTTCCTGGCCCCTTAATTCTTTGTCATAAAAAGCTTCAATGCCATACTGGCCTACGCCCTCTCCCCCCAAAAAACCAAGAATATTAGAGCAGAATTCGTCCTCTGGATAGTAACGTAAAATTTTATAATCCAAATAAATTCCTTGAATTTCTAAATTTTCAATGCCCTCTTTCTCTTCCTTTGTAAGGTTTTCCTTGATTAAAATAAAACCATTCCCTTGTTGTTGAAAAAGTTCCAAAATTTTATCTTTTTCCAAATTAATAATTTTAGATAATTCTTCAGCCGTCTCTTCTTTATTTATTATTTCTTCCGGGGAAGCAAAAATATAGCTCGATTCTTTGTTGGTAGCTAAAATATAATGTCCGTCATCTTTGTCTCGAGCAAAAATTTCTCCGCGGTTTGGATTTATTGATTGAAATAGCATCTGTTGGCCTTTGGCTAAAGCCAAATAATCTTTATGCTTTAAAACTTGGATATAAAACAAGCGACCTGTAATAGTCGCTCCGAAAATAAAAATTAGAATAAAAATTAAGCTCGCTCGCAAATTCCTCATTTTATTGTTTAACCGCCAAGGAAGTGTCTAAAACTTTTATATAATCTATTTTTGCTATTTTTTCAAAACCTAAATCTTCAAATGATTTTTCAAAATTTTTTAAATAATTTTTCTGGGAAAAAGCCAGTTCTAGTCCCATGTTTTCATTATAAAGTTCTTTTTTCTTTTCTTCAAACTCAAAAATCAGGGCTTTTTCTTTAATTTGCTGGCTTACTTGAAAAATATAAAAAACAACAAACACTGTGATTAAAATCAAAGAAATTAAACTGAGAAGTCTCAAAAAAATTATGGTTCTTGATGGAAAAGCAAGGGTTATTGTTTTTGATATAGATTTTTTCATTTTTTTAATTTTTTTTCTCCACGACTCTCAGTTTGGCGGAACGAGAACGAGGATTTATTTTTAACTCTTCTGCGCTAGGAGTTATCGGTTTTTTAGTTAAAATTTTTATTTTTTTTTGCTGTTCTTTTTCTTTAAAAAAATTTTTAACAATTCTGTCTTCTAAAGAATGGAAGGAAATTACAGCTATCCTTCCTTTTTGGTTTATAACCTCCAATGAATCGGTTAAAACCATTTGAAGATTTTCAATCTCTTTATTCACAAATATTCTTAAAGCCTGAAAAGTAAGGGTGGCAAAATGAATTTTTCTTTTCTGATACCATAATGGCGTTGCTTTCTTAATTGTTTCTACTAAATCTGCGGTGCTTTCAATGGGTGATTTTTCTCTTTCTCTTACTATTTGAAAAGCGATTTTTTTAGCGAATTTCTCCTCGCCGTATTTTTTTAAAATTTTTTCTATTTCTCCTTGAGAAAATTTATTTACTACATCTCTCGCCTTAAGGCCGCTATCCGCCGGACTATATCTCATGTCCAGCTCTTCCTGTACTCTGAAAGAAAATCCCCTCTTGCTGTCTTGTAAGTGCCAGCTTGAAAAACCAAGGTCAATTAATATAAGGTCGGCTTTAAAATTATTTTTTTCAACGATCTTTTTTAAATTTGCAAAGTTATCGCAGACAAGAATAAGATTATTCTTTTTACCCCAATCTTCTCCAGTTTTTTCTTTAAAATTATTTATCATCTCCTGATCCCAGTCTATGCCTAAAATTTTTCCTTCAGGTAAAATTCTTTCTAAAATTATCAAAGAATGTCCCCCTTCTCCAAAAGTACAATCAATTAAATTTTCATTGGGCTTGGGAGATAAAAGCTCAACTACTTCTTTTTGTAAAACGGGAATATGCATAAAAATTATATTTCTCCCCTATAAATCGGGGCGACCAAAGGGGTGCCCCTTTGGAATCCTCATTTTTCGGAGATTCCCCGAAAAATTAAACTCCCATTTCTTTTAACCGCTCGGCGATATCCCCCACCGACATTTCAGTTTTCTTTTTATATTCCTGCCAATTGGCCTCATCCCAAATTTCCAATTTATTCAAAAAACCGATTATCACCACATTTTTTTTCAAAGAAGCGTAATCTTTCAAATAATCGGGAATTAAAATTCTTCCTAAATTATCCAATTTTGAATCCATCGCACCCGCCGACATAATTCTGGAAAATTTTCTGGCATCAGCTTGAGTCGTCGGCAAAGAGCCTAATTTCCTTGCGAAATCTTCCCATTCTTTTACAGGATACACAACCAAACAATTATCAATTCCCCTGGTAATAATTGCCTTATCTCCCAACTCCTTTCTGAACTTAGAAGGAATAGCCAGTCTTTTTTTTGAATCTATTGTATGAGAATATTCGCCGTTAAACATATTTTTTCCCCTGATCCAGGGTGTTTTCCCACTTTTATCCACAATTTTCCTCTACGCTTTAATAATATTCCACCAAGACCCATTGTGTCAACAATAAAAAATAGGCTTTTTTTCCACAAATTTTCCACAACTTAAAAATAGCCTGAAAAAGGCTATTTAAAAAAATAATTACTATTAAATTATGAATTTTTAATCGTTAATTAAAATTTCAAAATTATTCGGATTAAATTTTACTCTGTCTCCCCTTCTCAATTCTTCCCTTAAAATAGCTTCGGCAAATTTATTTTCTATTTTATCCTGAATTACTCTTTTCATTTCTCGAGCGCCAAAAATTGGATTATATCCCGTCTCCACTATTTTTTCTTTAAGATCAGGAGTAATAATAAAATCAATCTCTTTTCTTTTTAAATTTTCTTTTGATTTCAAAAGTAAAAGTTCGGCTATTGATATCAAATTTTCTTTGTTCAATGGTTTAAAAATAACAACGGCGTCGAATCTGTTGACCAGCTCCGGCCGAAAAATTTTATTTTGGAATATAAAATCTAAAAGTAGATCTTTAATTTTCGGGAAAGAAGTCTTGTTTTTGAAAGCATCGAGAATTACAGAATACCCGGCATTGGAAGTCGCAATAATAATTGTATTTTGAAAATAAACTTTTCTGCCCATGCCATCAGTTAAAAAACCTTCATCGAAAACTTGCAAAAAAAGATTTAAAATATCTGGATGCCCTTTTTCAAATTCATCTAAAAGAATAAGAGAGAAAGGATTTTCTCTCACCCTGGTAGTTAAAAATCCCTCTTGGCCCCTTTGGCCAATAAGTCTTTTGATATCATTTAAGGTTTGAAATTCGGACATATCCAGCCTTATCATTCTTTTTGCTGAGCCGAAATAAACCTCAGCCAAAGCTTTTACGGTCTCGGTTTTTCCAACGCCCGTTGGTCCTAAAAATAAAAATGCTCCCATTGGACCTTTTCTTATTGTAATATCAACTCTTGCCCTTCTCAGGGCCGTGCTCACTTCTTTAACCGCCTCTTCTTGGTTTATGATTCTTTTATGAATTAATTCTTCAAGATTTAATAAAATTTCTTTTTCTCTAATTTCTATTTCACCTACCGGAATTTCTGTTTTTTCTGAAAAAAGCTTGGCTACATGTCCGGGTAAAATTATTTTTCCTTTTTCTAAAGCAACATCAACCATTACTTCACCCAATAAATCAATGGCTTTTTTGGGAAAGGGAACGTCTCCCATGTATTTATCGCAAAAATCTATTATATCTTTGAGGGCTAAATAAGAAATAAATTTTTTATATTTTTTTTCTAAAATCAATGACATGTCTTCTATTATTCTCAAAGCTTCTTTTTTAGAAACCTGGGAAACATCAACTTTTTCAAAAAGAGATAAAATCGCGGTATTTTGCTCAAGGCAATTGTGAAGCCCTTCGGGAGTTACAATGGCTATTAGAGGAAAATTAGTAAGATTTAAATATTTAGAAACAATTCCTGAGATATCAACAACGCCGGGTTTGGCCTCCTTTCCTATATAATTATGAAAATCATCAATAACTAAAATAATATTTCCGGCAGAAACTACCTCCTTAAAAATTCTATCTAAAATAATTTCTGTTTCTTCCAAGCTTTGCGTTCTCGCCAAAAGAGTTGCCATGTCTAATTCTAAAACTCTTTTATAATTAACTTCCGGTAGACACTTGCCTTGGGTACTAAGTTCAGACAAAGCCCATGCTATGCTTTTTCTTCCAACCCCCGGTTCTCCGACAAGCAAGACATTATTTTTCTCCGTTCGAGCTAAAATTCTTTCTATGGCTTTTATTTCTTTTTTATGTCCCGATCTTTCAGAAAAATTACTGGATTTAGTTTTTAACGAAATATCAATTGAAAAATTATCTAAGGTAACGGAATAGCCGGAGGCCCAATCTCTGGCTATACTGCCTTTTTTAGTCAGATTTTCCCAGTCTAAAATATTTTTTATTTTTTTCCTTCTGTTTTCCAACGACTCCAACCAAGAGGTCAAGCTTTCAATGTCTTCTTTTTTTATTTTCAAATTAACAAAAATTTTCTTTAAAACCGGGTTGTGCTCTGAAAGGGCGGTTAATATGTCGCCTACTTGGATTTTTGAATTTTCTTTTTCCAAAGCAATTTCCAAAGATTTTAAAATAGTTCTTTGAAAATCGTCGGAATAAAATCCGTTAATATTTTCTTTTTTTAAAATTTTTAAATGGGCTTTAAGTATTTTTTCGACATCTTTTAAGTTTAAAAGAAGCCTGTTGAATATAAAGTTTAAATTTGGATTATCTTTTAAAATAAAATAGCTCAGAATTGATGAATCTAATTCCGAAATTTTTTTAAATTTAGCAAAGCTTATGGATTTAGCAACGGCTCTTGCCGCTTCAAAACTTAAGAATTCAGCCAAATTAAACTCGGAGGGGCTTGTTATTGCTTCTTCCAAATTATCTTTTATTTTTGGATTTTTAAGCTTTTCATTAAAGAAAAGCTCTTTTATCCAAAAAATTATAGTTAAGGGTAAAAAAATAAAAAAACTTCCCAAAATTATTTGTAATGACCTTTTCCCGAAATCACCTTCAAAAAATCCGTAAACAAACAATAGGATACAAATAAAAAATAGGGCTATAGATAGATTTTTAATTTTTTTAAATAAATCAAAAGTTTTTGACCATTTAACTGCCTGGTAAATTTTTGCTTTTTCTAAATCGAAATTAAAACCTAGTTTGATGTCTTGCATAAATTAACTATTAATCATATTAAAACGGCTTGCTTTGTAAACATTTTTCAACAACAAAGCCACGGTTAAGGGTCCTATCCCGCCGGGAACTGGAGTTAAAAATAAGGCTTTTTCCTCCACGCTTTCTTTATCAATATCTCCTTTCACCTTGCCGTTTACAAAACTAATTCCAGCATCAATTAGAACGGTGTTTTTCTTTATCATTTCGCCATTGATAAAGCCCGGATTTCCGCAAACAGATATGATAATATCGGCTTTTTTCATTTTCAATTTAATTTGAGCTGATGAATATTGGTTTTTAATAAAATATTGAATTTTTATTCCTTTATTTTTAAAAAAATTTTTCAAGGTTTTGCCGAAAATGTCGGAATTACCAAAAACAAAAATTTTTTTATTTTTTATTTTTTGAGACGATTTCTTTAACGCAATTGAAATAGCTTCCGGTAAAACCGGAACGAAATATTGTTTGTCCTTTTTTAATAAACTTCTATTGACCTCATTGAACCCGTCAACGTCTTTTTTGGGATCAACGGAATTTATTATTTTTCCGGTATTAAGTTTTTTAGGCAGTGGCAGCTGGATAATAATCCCATCTACTGAATTATAATTGTTGTTTTTCTTTATTTTTTCAATAATATCTTTTTCTTTAACTTTTTCTTTAAATTTATAACAAAAAATAATTATTCCTATTTTTTTTGCGGCAATTTTTTTCTTTTTAATATACAATTCCGACGCAGGATTTTCACCAACAGAAACTATAATCAAAACCGGTTTTTTGTTTTGTTTTTTAATCTTATTTTTTAAATCTTTCAGAATTTTTTGCGATTCTTTTTTACCATCGAAAATCATCATAAACGGTAAACTTTTTGCAAATTTCTTTTACTCTTTTTCTAATTTTAACTTTTAGCTCCAAAGAATTTATATCATTTAAAAATTGACAGATTAAATAAGCTATTTCTTTGGCTTCTTTTTCTTTTAGTCCCCTTGTGGTAATTGCGGGGGTGCCGATTCTTATGCCCGACGGATTAAAAGCCGGCTTTTCGTCAAAGGGAATTTTATTCCTATTAACAAAAATATTAATTTTTTCCAGTTCATTTTGAATAAAAACTGATGCCATCCCCGTTGAAGATATGTCTATTACGAATAAATGATTATCTGTCCCGCCGCTGATAACCCTGAATCCTTCTTTTTTAAAAACTTCGACCATTGACTTCGAATTTAAAATAATCTGTTCTTGATATTTTCTAAACCCGGGTTTCGCTGCTTCCAAAAAGCAAATTGCCTTTGCAGCTATTACGTGTTCGAATGGTCCTCCTTGAGTTCCGGGAAAAACAGCTAAGTCTATTTTTTCCGCCAAGCTTTTTTTATCAAATCTGTCCGATTTTTTACATAAAATCAGTCCTCCTCTCGGTCCTCTTAGGGTTTTTTGCGTGGTAGTAGTGACAATATCCGCAAAAGGAAAAGGATGGGGATGTAAACCGGCGACAACCAAGCCCGCGATATGAGCGATGTCGGCCAATAAGTAAGCTCCGACCTTATCCGCTATTTTTCTAAATTTTTTAAAATCCAAGGTTCTTGAGTAAGAAGTGGTCGAGGCAATAATTAATTTTGGCTTATATTTTAAAGCTTTTTCTTCCACTTCTCTAAAATTAATTTTTTCTGTTTTTTTATCGACGCCGTAGTGAAAAAAATTATAAAATTTTCCTGAAAAATTAAACTTAGCGCCGTGGCTCAGATGCCCCCCGGCTGCCAAATCCAAAGATAAAACACTATCCTTGGGTTTTAAAATTGCCAGATATGCGGCTTCATTAGCTTGAGACCCCGAGTGGGGCTGAACATTAGCATGTTCAGCTTTAAAAATTTTTTTGGCCCTTTCAATTGCAATTTTTTCTATTTCATCTATGAATTCGTTGCCTGAATAATACCGTTTTTCGGGATAACCTTCTGAATATTTATTATTTAAGGGAGTGGCCATGGCGGCTAGAACCTCGAGGGAAGCGTAATTTTCAGAAGGAATCAAAATCAAACCTTCTTTTTGGCGTAAGTTTTCTTTTTTAATCAAATTATAAACCTTAGAATCTTTTTTCTTAAAATTATAAATCATAAATTAAAATAAAAATCTAAAACCCAGCATAAAAAAAGAAACTAAAATGAAGGGCAATAAAAACCAAATTATTAAAGCTGAAATTCCGATTAAAATTATAAAAATTTCTAAAATAATTCCCAAGACAATTAAAAAAAATCTTAGCATCGCGCCCAAGATTCGCATAATGGCGTTGGAAATAAAAGCCTCAAAATATATTTTAAGATCAAATCCCCGGCAATAAGGCCACTTGTATTTTCGCCAAGGCACAAAAAAAGTTTTTAAAAGTAAGGGAATTGAAAAATAATTTAAATTAAAAAGAAGCAAATTTTTCCAAGCCCTCAAAATCGAAAAGGGCTTGTCTATCAAATACCATTCGAACCACTGTAAAATAATATTCCTTTTTTTAGCGAATTTTTCCATTAAATTAATTATATCACCCAAGTTTTAAATAAAAAAGGCATATATGAGAATAAAAAAAGAGCGTTTTAAGCTCTTTAAATTTAAAGCTTCTTTCAAATTATTTTAAATGTGTCATATGGTTCTTCTAAAACCCTGAGTAGTTCCTCTAAGCTTCCCTGCCAGTGGCCTTTGTCTCGTAAAAAAGCTCTGCAAACATTCTTTTTTTCTTTAAAGGTTTTAGGCTCTATACATCTTCCTTCACGCCAACATCGAGGTCCGATAGTCTTTCCCAGGGATTCTTTCTGTTTTAAAAATTCTTTTGTTATGGGAATGCCGACTTTATTTCTTATTTCCCACTGAGCAACGCCTTCACTTCTTGATTTGGAGGTCTCTATAATGCTGGGACCGTTTCCATAAATCATTGATGAAGCCTGTTGACCCAATAAAAGAAAATAAACAAACGATGGATCTCTCTTCTCTATCAGCTCCAGCTGTTTTGATCTTGCGATTTCCGCTATTTCTCTATAATCTTCTTTAATTATCTCCGGGAAAGCAGAGGGAATAACAAATTCTCCGTTTTTGGCTATCCCTTCCAGTGGCTCTATTTCACATAAAAGCTGCCTTTGCCTCACTAATTGTGCATACATGCACAAGCTTCCTTCTATTCCAAGTTCTAATGCGATAGAATTATCTGTTTCGCAAGAAAGACTTATCTTTTTCAGAAGTTTATCTTGGCCCCAAAAATGCCATTTCGAGGGAAGATTTTCTGCTGGATTTTTAAAACCGAATTCCTGCAAAATTATCTTTTCAATTTCTTCACCGATTTCTTTTAATTCAGGTAAAATCGTACCCTTGAGAGAGCTTGCCAGCTTTAAAAGATAACGTGGAGGGGCAGTAAAAATCATTCTTGTCAGAGTTCCTTCCGGCAAAAGATATCTTGCGTCTTGTTCTAAAACACCCAGAGAAATAGCTTTTTCATAAAATTTAAAAGCTCTTTCTCCTACCTCTCTGCTGGCTTCGTTGTATCTGTTGGGCTTTATCACCCTGAAAGAAGCTTCTATCCCTGCACCAAAAATTAAATTTCTGGTATTTACATTGCGCCAGATATAAATTGCTGCCATTCTAGAAATATCCTCCAATGCTATTGCATAAGGAAGAAAATCGCCCAAAACTAAATGCCCAGAATTAATAATTATCTTATTAACCAATTCTTCTGCTTTTATCGGATCTGATTTACATTCCCGATAAAGAGTCTCTATATCCCCTTCCTCAAATGGAGTTTGGGAAATTTTAGCCGCTAAAGCAGCAATAATTATAGGCCTATCTTTAAAAAATTTAATTTTTACCATTTTTCATAGCCTCCTTTAAATTTTTAATTTTCTAATCCTCCTTAATCTTTGTTTATTTTAAGCTAAACAAAAAAACTGTCAAATAAACAGTTTTCGATTTTTCTAAAAATTAATTTTAATTCTGGTCCGTTCCGTATTGGTTTTTATCGTCTATAATATCATTTTCCTGCCAATCTTTTACCCAATCTTGAATATTAAAAATTTTATAATCCCCTTCTTTGTCGGAACAAATCATTTTATTTAAACCGGCGTTAATAATCATTTTTTTGCAAATAAAACAAGGAAATCCGTCTATTGTCTTCCCATCTTTGTCTTGGGCATATTGATAAATGTCGCCCCCTAAAAGGCTGACTCCCGCTCTGGCTGAATTTATAATAGCATTTTGCTCGGAATGACAGCTTCGGCAAAGCTCATATCTCTGGCCATGGGGAATATTTAATTTATTCCTGAGACAAAACCCTCTTTCATAACAATCGAGGGTTTTTCTGGGAGCTCCGGCATAGCCTGTGGCTATTATTTGATCATCTCGGACAATAACCGAGCCTATTTTTACCCTTAAACAGGTTGACCTTTGAGCTACTTCTTTAGCAATATTTAAATAATATTTTTCCTTGCAAGGCCTTTCCATAAAATTATTTTATCTCTAACCCCATGTTTTTAGCGGTTCCCTCAATTATCTTCATGGCAGCTTCTATATCGTTAGCGTTTAAATCCTCCATTTTTCTTTGAGCAATTTCTTTTAACTGTTGTCTGGTAATAGAACCGACTTTTGTTTTATTGGGCTCTCCGGAACCTTTCTCAATGCCGGCCGCCTTCTTCAAGAGCTCGGAAGCGGGCGGTTGTTTTAGAATAAAATCATAACTTCTATCCTCGTAGACCTTAACCTCTACGGGAATCACCCAGCCTTTTTGTTCTTTGGTCTGGTCGTTGAATTTTCTACAAAATTCGGCGATATTTATTCCATGCTGAGCTAAGCTCGGGCCTATCGGAGGCGCCGGGGTAGCTTGAGCAGCGGGAATGTGCAATTTTACTGTCGCTTTTATTTTCTTTGGCATAGAATTATAGCTTATATTTTTTTAATTTGGAGGGAGTCTAATTCTACCGGAGTGTCTCGCCCGAACATGTTGACCAAAACCCTTACCTTTCCGCGTTCGGTGTCAATTTCTGAAACTTTACCGTCAAAATCCTTAAACGGCCCGTCTACAATTTTAACTGCATCTCCCGGAGTAAACTCAACCTTATACTTTGGCTCTTTTACCCCTATTCTTTGCTTTAAAGTGTCGATTTCATTTAATCTGACTGGAATTGGCGTGGTGCCAGCTCCGATAAATCCGGTTACTCTGGGCGTATTCCTGACCACATACCAAGAATCGTCTGTTACAATCATTTCTACCAAAATGTAACCTGGATAAATTTTTTCTTCTACTGTTTTTCTTTTTCCGTTTTTAATTTTTATCTTTTTTTCTTTGGGCACTAAAACGTTAAAAATCTTGTCTTCCATTCCCAAACTTTCAATCCGCTGTTTTAAATTTTTGGCAACGGCATCTTCGTATCCGGAATAAGTATGAATCACATACCACTTTTTTTCTTCAGAAATTGTTTGTCTTGGCATGTTTAATTAATTTAAAATATACATTTTTAAAGCATTATTAAAAATCACATCTAATCCTCCTAAAAATAAAGCCACCAATACTGAAAAAATAATTACAATAAAAGTGTATTTTAAGGTTTGTTCTCTGGTCGGCCAATTGACTTTTTTAACCTCAAGTTGAACTTCTTTTAAAAAGTTAACTATTTTTTGAGGAAAAGCAACGATGTTCATATTTTTTTCTTATTTAAAAAGCCCTCTTAGGGCTTCATTTTCAGATTACCAAAACGAAGCCTTACTGTCAACTAATTTATTTTAAATAAGGTTGGAAATTTTCGGAAATTTCCACCTCTGTTGGATTAACCTTTTTTATTTTACCATCTTCAATCAAAACCTCCAATAGAGTTCCCTGCATTGTTTGCGTAGAAAAGCTTTGGTCAAATATAAAATTACCCAAACTATAAGCTATCCAGCCTTCTTTATATTCCTCTAAGGGCTGGGTTACATGGGGATGATGCCCTAAAATTAAATCTGCCCCCGCATCAATACATATCCTGCTGAATTCTTCTTGAAAACTTGTCGGATTTCTAACGTATTCCGTGCCAGAATGTAGAGAAATAATTAAAATATCTACCTTTTTTTTGGCTTCGCTGACTTCTCTTTTAATTTTTTCAAAATCTTCAATATTAAAAAAAGCGACCCCTAAAGTATTGGTTCCCGGCTTCCAAAACTTAGAGCCAAATTCAGTATAAGCCAAAAAGCCGATTTTAATTCCTTTTATTTCTTTTATTTTTAACGAAAAAACTTCCTTATCGTTAAATCCGGCTCCGATATACTGGATGTCATTATTTTTTAAAATATTCATCGTGTCTTCCAAAGCAACTCTTCCATAATCTAAAGCATGATTATTGGCTAATGACAGCACGTCAAAACCTGCATATTTTAACCCCTCTACGGCCTTAGGATTTGCCCTAAAAGAATAAATGCTGCCGATTTTCTCGCCTTTTTCAGAAATAGGACTCTCAAGGTTTCCGATTAACAAATCTGCTTTTTTTAAATCGTCGGCAATTTTTAGGAAAGGAAAATTAAATTCCCCCGCTCCTTCTTTTAATATTTTATATTCCACTCCCCTGTCCAGCATTATGTCTCCAACAGCAAAAATATTTATTTTAGAAGGCATACTTTGGGGCAGTTCTTTAATTATTTGAGAATAAACTAAAGAAGCCCTGCTCCCTTCAAAAAACAAATTACCGGTTTCATAAAAATAAAAAAAGCTTATAAAAAAAACAACGACTTCCGTTAGAATGATAAATATTAAAAAATTCTTCATTAAGCAATTTTTATATAAAAAACCGAAAAATTCAACCCCCGCCTTTAAAATAAAGGCGGGGGCCTAATTAAATCCTATTAATTTTTTTAGGTAATTAGTACTGCTGCATGCCTTGCTGCTGTCCCTGGTATTGCTGGCCCTGAAATTCTCCCTCGTCAGAATCATTGGCGTTTATGGTTACCGTGGCTGTCTTAGCTGAAATATTCAAATTAGCGTTTGTCGGGTTCTCGAGTTTGACGAAAAAAGCTTCTGCCAATTCTGCCGTACTGTCGTCAAAAATTAAAACTGGAATTGTTTTTTGAACTTGGCCAGAAGTAAAATTTAAAACTCCGTTGGTAGCCTGGTAATCGCTGCCGGCAGTCGCCGTAAAATTAGAAGTGTAGTAATTCACCGTAACGGTATTAGCTGAAGACTGAGATAGAGACACATAGAGAATCACCGTAGTATTATATTCGTTTGTTGAATAAAATACTGGGTTAAATGAAATTACAGGCAAGGCCTGGTCATCGTCATTTATGGTAACAGTAGCTGTTTTAGTTAAATTTTTTATTTCCGCATTAACCGGATTGGAAAGAGTAACGTTAAATATTTCTGCGAATTCATTAGAGGTATCGTTAATTATATTCACCGATATGGTTTTAGAAACCTGACCGGGCGTAAAGTTTAAAACTCCGCTTACGGCCTGGTAATCGCTGCCCGCTGTAGCTGTAAAATTAGAGCTTTGATAGTTTACCGTAACTGTTTTATCGGAAACAGCAGACAAGGTAACATATAAAACAGCACTTCCGGCATTTTCATTAACAGAATAAAATAAAGGACTGAAAAAAACTGTGGGAGGCGCCTGCTCATCATCGTTTATAGTTACTGTCGCTGTTTTAGTCAAAGCTTTAAGTTCGGCATTAACGGAATTTTTTAAAGTAACGAAAAAAGTTTCATTGCCTTCATAAGTATTGTCATTAATAATTGAAACCGGAATTGTTTTTAATACTTGGCCCGGATCAAAGGTGATGCTTGAATTTACCGCCTGATAATCGCTGCCGGCTTTAGCGGTCAAGTTCGAGCTTTCATATCCCACGCTTACGGTTTTATCTGAAGCCGAAGAAAGCTTTGCGTTCAAAATAATAGCGCTTGAATTTTCGTTAACGCTGTTTAATATCGGCTCAAAATAGACCGTAGGCAAAGATTGTTCGTCATCTTTAATTGTTACGGTCGCTGTCTTTAAAACTCCCAATTCCGCATTGGCAGGATTTTTTAAAGTAACGAAGAAAGATTCATTGCCTTCGTATACCGTATCATTAAGAATAACTACTGGAATAGTTTTGGAGATCTGACCCGGAGAGAAAGTAACACTGCTATTTACCGCCTGGTAATCGCTGCCGGCTTGAGCGGTCAAGTTCGAGCTTTCATAGCCTACTGTAACTGTATTGTCGGAAGCAGCAGACAAGGTAACATATAAAACAGCACTTCCGGCATTTTCATTAACAGAATAAAAAACAGGGTCAAATCTTAAGATAGGCAGAGCCGGCGGAGCCTGCTCGTTATCTTTAATTATTACACCAGCCTTATAGCGCATTCCCAATTGAGCTCCTACAACATCTTTTAATGTAACTCCGAAAACCTCATATCCCTCATAAACATTGTCATCAATGGTTGCTATTTGAATAGTTTTAAGAATTTGGCCCGGAGTAAAAGTTAGGCTTTTCTCAACGCCCTGATAATCGCTTCCGGCAACAGCTTTAGATCCTAAACCCTCTCCTTCATTGTACTCGGAAGTATAATAACTTACCGAAACATTATCATTACTCGCCTTAGAAAGATAAACATTGAGAGAAACGGTGGAGCCTTCGTCAACTGAATAAATCGCGGGGCTGAAATAAACCGTCGGCTCAGAGGGAGGAATAGGGTCGTCGTCGGCAATAATTACGGTTGAAATCTTTTTCCCAAAAACAAGATTAGCGTTGACCGTATTTTTAAGGGTAGCATTAAAAGATTCCACTGTTTCGTACTGGCTATCATTTATTATGGTTAAAGATATGTTTTTTGAAGTTTCGTTGGGATAGAAAATCAAAGTATCGCTTACTGCCTGATAATCGCTGCCGGCCTTGGCTGAAAAATCAGAAGTAAAATAATCAACTTTAACCGTATCGCTGCTGGCTTTAGATAAATAAACCTTTAAATTTAACGCATTAACGTTTTCATTTTCATGATAGATAACAGGGTAAAAATAGACCGTTGGCAAAGTTGGCGGAGCCTGTTCGTCATCATTAATCGTAACCGTTGATTTAAAACGTAAGCCCAAATGAGCCTTGCTTGGGTTTCTCAAAGTAACAAAAAATGATTCATTGCCTTCATAAACCGTATCGTTCAAAATCGCAATTGATATATTTTTTGAAGTTTCGTTGGGATAAAAAGTCAAAATTCCGCTGGCTGATTGATAATCGCCACCTGATTGAGCAGTAAAATTCGAGGTATAATATTCAACTGTAACCGTATCCGGAGTAGCTTTCGAAAGAGTAACGTTAAGAGATGCCGCATTTATATTTTCAGCCACGCTGTAAAGGACCGGATTGAAATAAACTGAAGGCTCCGAGTGATCGTTATCTATTATGTCAAGCTCGGCCTCGGCCTGGTCTCCTAATCTTGCATTTTTAAGATTGAAAAGTTTTATCTTAACCGTCTCGTCGCTTTCGGCAATAGTATCATCGATTATGCTTATCTGAAAGGTTTTCGAAATCTGTCCGGCAATAAAAGTCAAAGTTCCATTGGCTGACTGATAATCAACGCCAGGAGTTGCGTTTCCATTAAAAGTTTCGTATTCGACAGTGATATCCTTGTCGTTGGCAGCTGACAGATTAACGGTAATTACTGCTTGGGATTCGTTTTCTAAAACGGAATACAAAGGATAACTGAAAGAAACACTTATTGATTCATTTGCTTGAAAATAAGGAGCACCGCAATAAATTCCTTTAAGTTTTAATCGGGTGCTTTCTTTAACCAAACCAGTTCCTTTTTTTAATCCCAAGGGTTTTAAAATATCATCGCTGTATTTTTCCTGAAAATTAGTTACGGCTAATCGGGTAAGAATTCCGAAATATTTGGTATTTTTCTCTTCCCCGACGCTGAAACCTTCTTTTTCTAATGCCTCTTGGAGAGCTTCTACATCGGACCCTTTATCTCCTAACTTTAAATTAAGATTAAATTTACAGGTATCTTGCGCCGGCTCTTTCTTTAGTTCGAATAGCTGAATCTGGAGCTCATTAATCTTGGCCCTAAGCTGGTCGATCATTGATTGAATATCTGAAGATATCATCGTTGCTTTAGCTTGACTGGCAAAAAAGCAACCAAAAAATAAAACACTTACTAAGAATATTTTTGTGATTTTATTCATATTTTTTATTTTTAAATATTAAATTCTAAACTTTCTTATAATTATCGATATTATAACTATTTTTTAAAAAAACAAGCATAAAATAAAAATTAGATGTCCAAATTTTTTACAGCCTTAGCGTGAGTTTGGATAAATCTTTTCCTCTGGAAAACTTCTTTGCCCATTAATGTATCAAAAACCTTATCAGCGGCTTTCGCGTCTTCAACGTGAACCTGTAATAAAACCCTATTCTGCGGATTCATTGTCGTTTCCCATAATTGTTCCGGATTCATTTCTCCCAAACCCTTATAGCGCTGGATGGAAGGTATTTGTTTTTGTTTTTTAATATCCTCCAAAATTTCAGCTTTGTCGGAGTCGCTGTAAGCATATTCTATTCTTTTGCCTGCTTGAATCCGGTAAAGCGGCGGCTGGGCAACATATAAATAACCCTTTTCAATTATTGGCTGCAAGTGCCTATAAAATAAAGTTAGAAGCAACGTTCTAATATGGGCGCCGTCAACATCGGCATCCGTCATAATGATTACCCTATGGTATCTTAATTTTTCCAAATTAAAATCTTCTGCAATCGCCGTTCCCAAAGCAATAATTAATGACCTGATTTCTTTTGAATCTAAAATTTTATCCATGCGAGCCCTTTCTATGTTTAATATCTTTCCTCTCAGGGGTAATATCGCTTGGAAACGCCTATCTCTGCCTTGTTTTGCGGAACCGCCCGCGCTTTCTCCTTCAACAATATAAAGTTCGCTTTCTTCGGCATGTCTGGAAGAACAATCGGCTAATTTTCCCGGTAAAGCCGCTCCTCCCATTATTCCTTTTCTTAAAACCGTTTGCTTAGCCGCTCTTGCAGCTTTTCTGGCTTTCTGCACCAAAAGACAACTGTCAATAATCTCTCTGGCATCTTGAGGATTTCTCTCGAAAAAATCATTCAAGCCTTCATTCACTACTTTTTCAACGGCAGCCTTAGCCTCCGGATTACCCAATCTGGCTTTAGTTTGCCCCTCAAATTGAGGGCTTTCTATTTTTACCGAAACAACTCCCGTAAATCCTTCTCTTATATCCTGACCGCTTAAGTTTTCGTCTGTTTCTTTTAATAATCCCTCTTTGCGAGCATAATCATTAAAAGTACGAGTTAGAGCTCCTCTAAGTCCTGTCAAATGACTTCCTCCTTCTCCTGTGTTTATATTATTGGCAAAACTTTCCTCATAACATTCTCTTTCTTGCGTATATTGAAAGGCCGCTTCCACTAATATTCCATTGACTTCGCCTGAAGTATAAAAAATATTTTTTTGAATTGTCTCATTATCTTCTACTAAATACCTGATATAAGATTCAAGGCCTCCTTCAAAATAAAAAGTGTAAACTAGCTGCAACTCCGGCTCTTTCTTCCTCAAATCTTTTACCGTAACCTTCACTCCTTTGCTTAAATAGGCCTGTTGGCGTAAATGATTTAAGATTTTGTTTAAATCAAATTTAATTTCACCGAAGATTTCCGGGTCCGGCTCAAAGGTAACACTGGTACCGGTTTGTTTGCAACTTCCGTCTTTTTTTACAGAAGTCATGACCTTTCCCTTGGCATATTCCTGAAAATATTTCGTTCCTTTCCGGCAAACTTCGGTTCTCATAAAAGTAGAAAGAGCGCAAACCACCGAAACTCCGACTCCGTGCAAACCGCCCGCCACCCTATATGCTTTTCCGCCGAACTTAGCTCCGGCATGCAAAGTGGTCATTACGGTTTCCAAGGCTGACTTACCGGTATCGGGATGTTTCTCTACCGGAATTCCCCGGCCGTCATCGGCAGTTTTTATCCGATTGCCCGGCAACAAAGACACCTCCACGTTTTTTGCGTAACCCGCCATGGCTTCATCCAGAGCATTGTCTACGCATTCCCAAATCAAATGGTGAAGGCCTTCAGGTCCGGTAGAACCTATATACATACCCGGTCTTTTTCTTATTGGATCTAATCCTTTTAAAACGTAAATGTCTGAAGCATTATAAGAATCTTCTTTTTTGGTTTTAGTTTCAACTCTTTCGGGCATTTTCTTTTTTGCTGTCTCTTTTTTTGGCATATTTTTATTATTATCGATAACCTTCTTTAATCATGAAATTTAGAGTATTTAACTCTAAATATTCTTTTATTTTACCTTATTTTAAAGTATTTTTCAAAAGCATTTATGAATTAAAAATTAATAATAAAACGATACAAATTCAAAAAAAACATTACCGCAAAACTGCGTTCAAATCCTTTTGGGTTTTTACACGAATTTTTTCCTGGATTTTGTTTATTTCTTCGTTGATTAAGGTTCTTTCAAAGGAACGATAAATAATTCGGAAAGTATAAGATTTTTTGTTTTTACCGAATTTTTTTTCATCCTCATATTCATCAATCATTTTGACTTCTTCAATCAAGTCATCGGCAAAATCCCTTATAATCTCATAGTAATTATTTAAGTTAATATTTTTATCGATTATAAATGAAATATCCCTAAAGGTTCCTGGGTATTTACTAACTTCTTTATATTTGCTGTTTATGTCTTTAAACTGGCCGGTAATTCTGGGATCTTCAGACCATAAAATCCTAATATCGGGAATTCCCATTTTTATCATGGCTAATCTGTCGCCAAACCCGAAAGCCCAACCGTTGTAAATTTCAGGATCCAAACCAAAATTTTTCAGACATTGCGGATGCACAAGACCAGCCCCATTTACTTCCATCCATTCACCGTTGAATTTAATATCCATTTCTAAACTTTCAAAAGTATAGGGAAAATTGTCTGGGATAAATTTCCATTCAATTTCGGGACCGAAAATTCCCTTCGCCAATTCAATCTGTACATTTTTTAAATCTTCTTGTGTGATAATCTTTTTAGATTTTTTGCATATCAATATTCCGTCAATCTGGTGAAAGGCGGGATAATGGCATCTGTCAATTTCGTCTTTCCTGAAAACAATTCCAGAAGATAACCCCCTTACTTCACCTTCTTTTTTCAATCTTTTCAAAACTTCTTTATCTTTCAAATAAAAAGACCAGAAAGCCGTTGTATGAGTGCGCAATATATGAGCATCATCTAAATAATAGGTATCTGTTTCTTTTCTGGAAGGATGGTCTTTCGGCATGTTCAGAAGGTCAAAACATTGGTCAACGGTTACAATCTTGGGAAAATCAATAAAATCAAAGTCTTTAAATATTGGCAAATTTATTATCTGATCAAACAAAATTTTTATGGGAGAATTCTCTTTTTTAGTTAAATCCGGAAGTGCTAAAAGTCTTTTTATGCGCTCCGCTTTAACATCTTTTCTTCCGTTCAATTCTTCAAGCAAAGATTGTTCTTTGGCGTTTTTTATTACTATTTTTTTGTTCATTTTAAAAATAAAATTAAACGAATATCGATAATTAAGAGAGTTCGACTATAGCTTGAATTCTTTTAAAATTAGAGTTATTTTTGCCTCTAAATATTCTTTTATTTTACCTTATTTTTACCGCTTTCTCAAGCCTTTTATGTGTGGAAAAAAGAGCTGATTTTAGCCCCAGAAAGCGTTAAAGGAAGGTCGATAAAACCTTCCCTATTTTTTATTCTACGAAATCAATAAGATTTCGTATTTTTTCTTCCCCTGAAGCGGGGAAAACTTTTTTGCCTTTTACGGATACTTCCTTTATAAAACCTGGAAATTCCGTATTAAGGTCTTTTAAGATTTTTATTTCTTCTCCGATAATATTTTCTTTCTGCTTTCCGCTAATCATTTTTATTCCTCCTGATATGATTATATTATATCATATTAAATATTATTTGTCAATGGATACAGGCTTCAAAACTTTTTGCTGGATAATTCCCTTATTGCGTCTTTGGCTATCCATTTTGCGCTCTTGCTGTTTATCTTCTCTATTTCTTTGGCAAGTTGAATCGCTTTTTTGTTTAAATTGGCGTTTCTCTTCCCTATTTGCCTTAAGGCCCAATTAACCGCTTTTTTCACAAAGTTCCTTTCATCATTGGAGTGTTTTTTTATAATCGGAAAAAATTTTAAAAAATCTTCGTCTTTTGCTTTTTTATCATGTACAGTCAAACAGGCCATTAAAGCAAACCCCGCTCTTCTGACAAACTCTTCTTTCCGCTCTGCCCACTCTACGGCTTTCTTCCAAGCTAGAATATTTTTATCGAAAAGATTCATACAGCACTGGTCGCACAAATCCCAGGAATTAAAATCTTTAACCCATTCTTCCATTTGTTTTTCGCTCACTTCCCTTGAATCATCAATCATTCCAGCTAATATCCTGGCTTCATGAATTTTACTATCCCATAGTTCTTTGGCTAGCTTATGATTCTTGCCTATTTTTTTTGCCAGGCCCCTTAAAATAGGCACCCTAATCCCTAAAGCATATTTAGGATTAATGCCAAACCTTGCCATACCTTCCCTGTCCTTGGGGTTGGAATTTTTCTTTAAATGGAAAATAACCTCTTTGAAGGTCATAAATTTATCGCTCAAATTTTTTTATTCACGGTTACGTTTTACTAATGTATACGTAAAATCATTCTTATTATAGAGAAGGGTCCAATCTCTATCCATGTCGTCTTCAAATTCAGCCGAACCGTTCAGTTTGGCTGCTGAAAAAATAGTCTTGGCTTCCGCTACTTGAAGGTCGTTTTCAAGATAATTTATTCCATTCCTGAATTCTTCTTCAAAAAGTACCCAGTAGCCGTGAACTTGTTCTTTTTTTATCGCCATACTAATGAATTCTATATTTTCTATTAAAAATTCGCAAGAAAATAAAAAAAATCTAAAAAGCCGTCTTTTTACCAAGACGGCTTTCAAATAATGATAAATAAATACTACTCGCTTGTTTGACCGTCAAAATCCGCCTCGTTGTTTTCTGCTTCTTCTTTCGTCTCGCGCACTATGCCATCTTTATGATGGGCCGGTGAATAAATAGTATAAAGCTTAAGTTCTTCAGTATCTGAGGTATTAATTATATTATGTTGAGCGCCGGCCGGAACTACAATTGCAACTCCGTCCCGAAGTTCATATTCGTTGCCATCAATAATACATTTGCCTTCTCCCTGCTCAAAGCGGAAAAATTGGTCGTTTTCTTCATGAACTTCCATGCCAATCTCTTCTCCGGGCTTTAAGCTCATTAAAACTAACTGGCTATGCTTGCTTGTATAAAGCACTTTTCGAAAATTGTTATTTTCTAAAGTGTCTTTTTCGATATTTGATGAAAATCCTTTCATATTTTTTTATTATTTATTAATAATTAATTATTTGTATCTTAATTATATCAAAAAACCGCTGATTTATTCTACTACCTCATAATTAAGCATAGAATAGGCATCGCAGTCATCAGGGCCATTGTTATAATCGTCGTCATTTTTTATCATTACAGAAAAAGATACTTCGCCCAAGTCGTTCGTTTTTGTAAAATATGAGCAAAAATTATCGCTAGTCCAGTTTTTGTTGCAATCATCAGAGTAAAATCGGAAGCTAACCGGCCTATTGTTTGGGTCCTGCGCATTAACTGTAATTTTAATTTCACTTATGGATTTTGCTGATACTACAAAACTTCCCTTGTTTATGGGATAACAGTTCAAACATCCGGTAATCCTATCACAAACCATTTCAAAAATATTTCCTAGGTTGTCTGAAATTGAAACTATTTTAGGAGATTTTTTCCATGTCTCGTTTATGGCATCTTCAGGCATCTGGTCAGAAGTTGATTTCGGCGGGAGCGAGGATGTTCCAGTGGCATTATTTTCTTGCGTTGTTGAGGTCTGCTGTAAAACATGTGAAGACGAGAAAAATTCTGCAAGTGCTTCTTTCCTGATTTGCCGAATTTGGTATTGCCTTACACTAAAATAACCGCCCACAACGATGGTTAAAACTTCCACGATAATTACCAGTGATATGGGAATCTGGATAAAACTATTTTTAATTTTTTCTTTCATAAATTAATTCATTTTACCACTTCAATAAACTCAGTGTAAACGCTTCGATTAACTCAGCGCAAGCAAAAAACCCTGCTTTACCGGCAGGCAGGCCTGCCTGCCGGTAAGGCAGGCGCCTCTTATGTAAAACGGCTATAATTTTTAAATGTTAAATAAAATTTAATCTCTAAGCAATTTTAATATCCAGAAAAATCTTCTGTTTTTATGTTCTTTTTTTCTATGCCAATTTCTATTAAAGCATTATAAACAGCTTCGACCATCCGAGGAGGTCCTGAGACCATATAAAAGCAAGCTTCTGGCTCGGCTGTGTATTCTTTTATAAATTGACCGTTAATTATTCTTTTCTCTCCTGACCAATTTAAATCATCCGTCATGGTTAGTATTAATTTAAACTTTTGATTATTCTCGGGAATTTTTTTTAATTCTTCCAAAAAGGCCGTTGATTCTGTGTCGCGATTCGAATATATCAAAGTAATTTGATAATCGATTTTTTCTTCCTGAATATACCTTAACATGCTTATATAAGGCGTAATCCCGATGCCTCCGGCAATAAAAACAATCGGCTGAAATTTATTGTCGGGTAAAATAAAATCTCCGGCAATATCACCGATTTCAACTTCAGCTCCTAAAGGAGCCTCGAAAAGTGATTTTTTAAAAGCAGATTCTCTGAGGCGCGTTGCCATTGTTATCAGTCCTTTCTCGTTCGGAGAGTTCACAATAGAAAAGTGTCTTTGGCTTCCTTTTTCGTCATTATAAAAATAATTAATTAAAGTAATAAAGAAAAATTGGCCGGGCCTGAAAATAACCTCTTTTCCTAAAAGATTAAATTTAGCTAAAAGAGTTCCCTTGGCTATTTCTTCTTTTTCTATTATTTTTGCCCTCATTTTTTATGCAATAGTGCTGTTAATTTTCACGCTTAGGCCCGTCTACGCTGGCTTCGTTGTTATAACCGCCGCTTTCGTAGGTTCCTTTATAATTAATATCATCTGATAATTCAATTTTAACCAACCATTTTATCCATTTATAGCCCCATTTTTCTTCGGCAACCAGCTGAAAAGGAAAACCCTTTTCCGGAGGAAGAATAACGCCATTGATTTTGTAAGCTAAAATAATATTATTATCCATTATAAAGTCTAAAGGCAAAGAAGTGGTAAAACCGTCTTTGGCATGAAAAATAGCTATTTTAGCTTCCGGCTTAACTGAGGCTTCTTTTAAAAGGTCTTTAAGCAAGATTCCTTCCTATAATATCTTAGCGCTCCATCCAACTACGCAATTTAACTCGACCACTTTTGAATATTTAGGCATCTCCAAAACTTGGCCGTAGGTATATGATTTTTCTTTATCTACTAAGCCGGTTATTTCTAAAGAATAATTATCAATATTAATATATTGGGTGCCTTTAATCCTTGTGTTTTCAATGTCTTTTATCGACGAAAGATTTTCTCCTTGATATTCTTTTATTTCAATGCTTGCCAATTTTTCAATTTTATTTTCAGAATTAATTTGTTCTTTAATAAAAGAAGTCAGAAAAAGCACTATGATAATTAGAAAAATTATTGCTAAGTGCCAAAATTTAATTTTTTTAATAAAGGAAATATGAGAAATTAAAGTGTTTTTTATCCAACCTCTATTTAAAATAAGATGAATAATAATAAGGATAACTAAAATTATTCCGGACCAATCATGAACTAAGTTTATCTGCCTCCGAGGCAAAGAAGTATTATCTATTCCGAAAAACCCAAGCAAACCAGGAAATTTAATGATTCCGGTTGCAAGAGATCCTAAAAAAACTAAAAATAGAGCTCCGTTTGTAATTTTTAAAAGTCTCCTTTCAAGCATTTATTATATTCTACCACTTCAATAAACCGTTAGGTAGTGAGTCAACAATCGAACTGCTCAGTGTAAACGCTTCGATTAACTCAGCGCAAGCAAAAAACCACTCCATCAGAAAGCGGTTTTACCCGGCAAAGATTAAAACTTATTTCTTATTTCACAATGCTTCCAGGAGGAACATCTTTTTCCGGATATAATAATACCGGTATTCCTTCGGCGCTTGCTGCTAAAATCATACCTTGGCTTTCAACTCCTTTTAATTTTTTCGGTTCCAAATTTGCAACAACGGGAATTTCTTTTCCAATTAAATAATCGGGTTCATAAAATTGCGAAATTCCCGCAACAATCTGTCTTTTTTCCGCCCCCAAATCAATTTCTAATTTTATAAGCTTATCCGCTTCCGGGACTTTTTCAGCAGAAATAATTTTCCCAATTTTTATTTCTATTTTTTTGAAATCTTCGAATGTAATCATGTTTTGCTTTTATTTTGATGACCGTCCGTGGCTTTAGCGAAAGAGGGACGCGCAGTCCTGAGTACCTCCGAAGGACCTGTCCTGAGCCTGCCGAAGGATTAGAACTAGGATTAGAGAATTAAATGGTGGTTTTATGGTAAATTTAGTTGACTTTAGTCTATAAACTTAAAAGTGGAAAGTATCTGAGTTAATGTTTTTAAAAGCTCTTCTTCTTTATTAGCCATTCTATGAACTACGAATTGATAACCTTCATCCGTAAGAGCATATCCCTTGTCTGCGCCCTTCCATAGATTATCCGGAATTTCACCACCTAAGCCATTTTCTGTTATAGTTATTACATAATAATTATTATTGTTTTCAGTAATAGCACTAATGCTTCTTTCCCATTGCAATTGTCCTCCATAGCTTACAAAATAATTCATTTTAAATAATGTATTATTGATTGTTTCTTCTTTTAAAATATATTTTCCTAACAAGTTATCTGATTTAATATTCATTTGAGCTGAGGGAGACCATAATAATAATTCTGGTCCTGCATAAAAATTCAATTTTGAATATTTCTCTTCGGGATATTTTACTTCGTATCCATATTCTTCATTTGAATATGTTTTCCAGCCAGCAACACTTTCTTTAACCTCTTTATTTATCTCTGTTTTTGAAATCCCCTCTTTGTCTATTGCTAAAAATTGATTAATAGTAAAAACGCCCACAAGGATGGCTAAAACTAAAATGACGCCTATTGCTATTGGTGTAGATATTTTTTTGTTCATATTCCCCCATTCTACCGCGTCCGTCCGAAGCTCTCAAGAGCGGAGGAGGAACACAAAACCCGAGTTAAATCTCGGGTAAAACTTTGCTTGCACTGAGTATGCCCGAAGTACGGGCTTTGTCCGTCCGTAGCCTTGGCGTAGGAGGAGACTCGTAGACGACGTTAGAACCAGGATTAAGGGGAATAATGAGGGTTTTGTGGTAAATTTGGTTTATTAAAACTTTTTTAGCTAAAATACGATATTCCTATAACTATTATAAACGTTAAAGCTCCTAAAATAATCCCTATTATTGCTAATTTCTTCCCTCCTAAATTATTCAACCTCATTTGTAAAAAGGAAGCTAATCCAAATAATATAGCAAAAAAAGCGATAGGATAACCAAAAAATAATACCCAAAAGGCAAAAATAAAGTTCTCTTGCAGTAATCTAAAAGTATCAAAAAAAATACCAACTAAATTAATTATTGAAATGAGCCCAAGTATAAAACTTAAGCGAGCCAAAATACTTTTATTCTTGTCTCTTAGAATTTTACACATATATTTATTAATTATTCTTTTTCATTCTACCAAAAAACCGCCTTATCAGAAAGCGGTTTTATTTTGGCTTGCATTGAACTTGTTGAAATGCGGGGACGACGAGACTCGAACTCGCAACCTCATCCGTGACAGGGATGCGATCTAACCAATTGATCTACGTCCCCCTTTCGTTCTTCCGGTGCCGGTGACAGGATTTGAACCTGTGACCTAACGCTTATGAAACGTTTGCTCTACCCCTGAGCTACACCGGCAATAAATAAAACTATCCTTTGTAAATTGCTTGCACTGAGCGAAGCGGAGCGGAGAAAGTATGCCCTTCGACAAGCTCAGGGCAATTCTCTTCCGCTTCGCGGAGTCGAAGTGTTGCGGGGACTGGAGTTGCACCAGTGTCTTGGGCTTATGAGACCCACGAGATACTACTTCTCTACCCCGCTATAATACTCATCATAATATCTAAATTTTAAACTAAAATCAATAGCTAAAAAACATCCAAATCCTTAAAAGATTTTTCGTAAATAGCTAAAACTTTTTTTGTCTCTTCTATAGTTAATTGATAATTAGGATCGCGGACAATACAACTGCGGACATTATGGGCTTTCCAAACATCATCTAGATTTGAGATAACCTCTGGGGTTATAACTTTCAAACGGTCTCCCAGGCTATCTCCTTTATACCCAAGCTTTTTTAAAACATCATCCAGCATTCCATCGGCCTCAATTAAAGCCAGCTTATAATCTGCTTCTGTCGCCCCTTCTAATCTTTTCATTATCTTATTCCAATCGCTGTCTATTCTTTTCATGCCGTAATCTTTTCGAGTAAGGTTATCTCTTAATGGTTCAAGGTACAACCACTCAATGTAGTGGCTTTTTTTAATGAAATAAACAATACTGACAAAAAAATAAAGAAAAGCAAGAATAAAAATAATTTTTAAAACCAAAAAGAAGCCTTGAAAAGGAGGGTTGGTTAAAAAACTGATAGCGCTCCCGGGACCGGAAAAAAGCTCTGAAGCGTTTAAAAGATTATCAAACATATTATTATCTTATTGTCTCAAATATTTTAACAATTTTCAAAAGATTTTTTTCCTCAAATGGTTTTCCAATCAAGTGCAGTCCCACCGAAAGGTTTCCAATATTACCGGCTGGGATAGAAATTCCCGGCAAACCAGCTAGATTAACCGCTGTTACGAAAATATCAGAAAGATACATAGAAAGAGGGTCTTTTGTTTTTTCTCCTATTTTAAAGGGTAAGGTCGGAGCAGTGGGTGTTAAAATAATCTTAACTTTTTTAAAGGCCTTTTGGAAATCTTCCCTTATTAAAGTTCTTACTTTCTGAGCCCTTAAATAATAGGCGTCATAGTATCCGGAAGATAAAGCAAAAGCACCCAGCATTATTCTTCGTCTTACTTCTTCGCCAAACCCTTGCTCCCTTGAATTAAAATAAGTTTCCATCAGGTCTTTAGCGTCTTTTGCGGAAAAGCCGTATTTAATCCCATCATAACGAGCTAAATTACTGGAAGCTTCAGACGGCATTATAATGTAATAAGCCGCTAAAGAATAATCCGTGCAATAAGGTAAAGAGATTTCTTCTATTTTCGCTCCCTGATTTTCAAGTTTTTTTATTGATTCTTTTATAACCCTGTCCACTTCCCCGTCAATTCCTTTAATAAAATATTCTTTAGGCAGCCCGATAACCAAATCTTTCAATTCCAGCGCTTCTTTTTTTTCCAAAAAATCAACACTGGTAGAATCCATTTTGTCTTTTCCCTTAATTGCGTTAAAAACAGTTTCTGCGTCTTCGGTATTTTTCGCCAATGGCCCTATTTGATCCAAAGAAGAAGCCATGGCAATCAGTCCGTATCTGGAAACTGCTCCGTATGTCGGCTTCAAGCCGACAATGCCGCAAAAACTAGCCGGTTGCCGTATCGAGCCTCCTGTATCGGAACCCAAAGAAAAAACTGCTAAATCCCCTGCCACGGCTGCCGCCGAACCGCCCGAAGAACCACCCGGCACCCTTTCTAAATCCAGCGGGTTTTTCGTTACGCCAAAAGCTGAATGTTCATTGGAAGAACCCATGGCAAACTCGTCCAAATTAGTTTTGCCTAAAATTACAACTTTTTCTTTTTTTAATTTTTCAACTACCGTAGCGTCGTAAGGAGCCGCGTAGTTCTCTAGAATTTTAGAACCTGCCGTACAGCGCAAGTCCTTTAACAAAATATTATCTTTAATCGCACAAGGAACTCCGGCCAACAAGGGAATTTCTTCTTTTTTGGCTATCATTTCATCGACTTCCTTGGCTTGGTGAAGCGCCTGTTCTTTATTCAATGTCAAATAAGAAAAAATTTCAGGATTTTTCAGTTGAATTTTTTCAAAAAAACTCTGAGCCAGGTCAAACGCTGAAAATTCTTTATTTATCAAACCCTGATGGACTTTTGAAATAGTTAAATTTTTAACTTCCATAAAAATTACTTATTTGAATTTTTCAAAATTTGTTTAACCTTAACATAAGCTCCTTTCAAAAAAGGAGCCAAATCCAAAAGTTTTTTAACCGTTCTTTCGTCGTTTTCCCTAGGTAAATCCTTCCTTGTTATATTCTCAATATCAAAAGGATGGCTTGTCGGTTTTATATCTTTAATATCAACTTCTTTCAGTTTTTCAATATAATCCAAAATCAAGGAAAGTTCTTTTTGAAATTTTTCCTTTTCTTCTTCAGTAAGGTTTAACCTCGATAATTTAGCGATATGCTCAACCTCTTTAAGGCCAATCATAAAAATTTTATTTTGGCGGTTCTAAATATTCTGTATCAGCCAAAACTTCTTTTAGCTCTTCTATGCTTTCTATGACCATGCCCGCTCCCCTGACTACGGCCGTCAAAGGATCATCGATTATCTTGGTCGTAATTTTTGTTTTTTTAGTAATTAAACTGGCCAATCCTCTTAACAGAGACCCTCCGCCGGAAATATAAATTCCTTTTGACATAATGTCGGCCAGCAATTCGGGCGGAGTTTCCTCTACCGTGGTTTTGATAGCATCAACTATTTTATTGACCGATTTTTCCAAAGCCTGTCTTACGTCCTCGCTGGAAATTGTTACTTCCTCGGGAAGCCCTGTAATTAAATTCCTGCCGCGCATGGGCATTTCTTTCATTTCTTTAAACGGATACACGGAACCGATGGTAATTTTAATTTTCTCGGCAGTTCGCTTTCCTATTAAAAGTTTAAAACGCTCTTGGGCATAATTAATAATGTCTTCATCCAGTTTGTCTCCGGCAACTCTTAAGCTTTTGCAAACAACTATTCCGCCCAAAGAAATAACCGCAACTTCGGTCGTGCCGCCGCCAATATCAACAATGAAGTTGCCGCCCGCGTCCTGAACCTGCAATCGAGCTCCAATCGCTGAAGCCATAGGCTGCTCAATTAAATAAACTTCTCTGGCTCCCGCATTTTTAACGGCATCTTGAACCGCCCTTCTTTCAACCTCCGTAACTCCGCAGGGAATTCCGATAATCACTCTGGGTCGGAAAAAAATTTTTAGTTTGCTGTTGTTAAAAACTTTTTCAATAAAGTATTTAAGCATCTGTTCGGTAACCTCGAAATCAGAAATTACCCCATCCACAAGAGGTTTGGTGGCTACAATATGAGCCGGAGTCCGACCGACCATTCTTTTGGCTTCCTCTCCGATAGCCAAAACCTGGCCGGTTTTTTGATTAATCGCCACTACCGAAGGTTCGGAAATAACAATTCCCTGGCCTTTAACATAAACCAAGGAATTAGCTGTTCCCAAATCAATGGCAATATCTTTTGAAAATTTTGACCAAAATTTTTCTAACATATTAATCTTTCAAAAATTTAACCAAGCTTTTGAGCCCGATTAGCTTTCCTTCTTTTTCCCCTCTTTTCTTAAGCTCAATTGAATTCTTTTTCAAAGTTTTTTCACTCACCACTATCCTCAGGGGAATGCCGATTAAATCGCAATCAGCGAACTTTTCACCCGGACTCTTTGTTTGCCTGTCATCATATATTACTTCCAGTTTTTCTTTTTGTAAAGTTTCATATAAATTTTGAGCGGCTTTCTTAACCTTTGCGCTCGACTCAATCGAAATCAAATGAATTTTAAAAGGAGCAATTGATTTCGGCCAGATAATTCCTTTTTCATCGCGCAAAATCTCAACAACAGCTCCCATTAATCTCGGAAGGCCTATGCCATAACAACCCATCATAACTAATTTTTTACTGCCATCTTTATCGGTAAACTTAAAATCAAAAGGCTGAGTATATCTTTTTTTTGTTTTAAATATATTTCCCACTTCAATTGATTTTTGTTCTTGTGATAAATTTTTTGAACATTTCCAGCATTTATCAGTTTTTCCGATTATCTCCTTATTAATTGCGGTTTGGCATTTAGAACAAATAAAAATTGCATCCTCACCGGCCGGAGTAATTGTCTGGAATTCATGGGAAAATTCTGAAAAAGTACCGCCTGAAGCCAAAGTCAAATAAGTTTGCTTAGCAATGCCCGTTTTTTTAAATATTCTTTCGTAAGCTTTTTTGACCTTTTCATAATAATCATCCAAGTCTTTTTCGTTTTCGTGAAAAGAATACAAATCTTTCATCAAAAACTCCCGCGTCCTCAAAATTCCTGATTTTGCCCTTAGCTCATTCCTGAATTTATTTTGAATTTGAAAAACCGCTACAGGCAAATCCTTATAAGAAGAAATATAATTTTTCATCAAAGGCACCACCACTTCTTCGTGAGTGGCTCCCAAAGCATATTCCATCTCACTCTGGCCTTTTAATTTAAATAAATTATCACCGAGACTAGACCATCGGCCGCTTTTTTCCCAGTTGGCTTTTGGAATTAAGCCGGGCATTAAAATTCTTTGGCCGCCGATTGACTCCATTTCATCAGAAATTATTTTTTCAATTTTATCCAGTACCTTCAATCCCAATGGCAAGAAAGTATAAACACCGGCGGTTAATTTATCAACAAAACCGGCCCTAAGCAATAACTTAGCGCTCTCGCTCAATTCCTCTTTGGAAATATCCCTGATTGTTTTGGTAAAAAGTTTTGATTGAAGCATGTTTTTTATTTTTTATGCCAAAGGCATAAGAATCAAGAAATGGAACGGAGTGTTAACAACCGTGACATTTCTTACTTTTTAATTATTTGCTTAATTTTTTCTACGCTTTCGGGGTTAGACAAGGTCGAAAGGTCGCCTAATTCCTCGCCGATAAAAATTTTCTTTAAAATTCTTCTCATTATTTTTCCTGACCTGGTTTTTGGCAAGTCATCAACTATATAAATTTCTTTTGGTAAAGAAATAGGCCCTATCTCTTTCATAATTTGATTCTTTACGCTGGTTTTAATTTCATCTATTGATTTTTGCTCTTTTAAAGCCACGAAAGCCAAAGGAACTTCTCCTTTTATCGGGTCGGGCACTCCAACTACGGCAGACTCCACAACTCCGGGAATTAAGTTAATGGCGGCTTCTAATTCTCCTGTTGTTACCCGGTGACCCGCTATTTTTATCACGTCATCAACCCGGCCTACGATTCTAAATAATCCTTTTTTATCTTTAAAGGCCGCGTCGGAAGTAAAATAAATTTTGTTACCATATTGGCTCCAATAAGTCTCAACGTATTTTTCGTGATTTTTATAAATTCCTCCGAATAAGCCCGGAGAAAAAGGCGGTAAAATCACCAAGTTCCCTTCTTTTTCTGGCGGCAAAGATTTTCCTTTGTCATCTAAAATATCAAAATTAACTCCGGGGAATGGAAGGCCGGTAAAAGAGGGTTTAAAAGGTCCTATTCCCGGCAAAGAAGTGATTAAAACTCCTCCGGTTTCCGTCTGCCACCAAGTATCAACAATTGGACACCTGCCTTTTCCAACCTCATTAAAATACCAATTCCAAGAAGATTCATCAATCGGTTCGCCGACTGAACCTAAAAGCCGCAAGGTATCGAGTTTACAATTCTTAAAAATATCTTTGCCGTACTTAACAAACATCCTAATAGCTGTCGGGGCGGTATAAAAAATAGTGACCCCGTGTTTTTCAATGGTTTGAGCCCAGCGAGCCGGCGTTGGCCAGTCCGGAGCTCCTTCAAATATTAAAAAAGTAGCACCATTTAATAAGGGGGAATAACAGCTGTAAGTATGGCCCGTAATCCAGCCCATATCGGAAGTTGACCAAAAAATATCATCATCTTTCCAGTCAAAAATTAATTTCCCGGTCCACAAAGCTTGTACCGAATATCCTCCACAGCGCATAACGCAACCTTTGGGTTTTCCGGTACTGCCGGAAGTATACAAAATAAATAAAGTGTCGTTGGCGTCCATAACTGCCGGAGCGCAATAATCTGGCTGATTTTTTATCACTTCTTCAAACCAAACATCTTTTTCTTGATTCCAGGGAATTTCATTTTTTGCCCGCTTTACTACGATTACTTTATTAACCTTAGTTTCTTTTATTCCCTCATCCGCCCCTTGTTTTAAAGAGACGATCTGCCCCCTTCTATAATAACCGTCAGCTGTAATTAAAATTTCGGCTTCGTTATCCTGTAATCTTACTTTCAAGGCCTGCGAAGAAAAAGCTGAAAAAACCACAGCGTGAATAGCGCCTATTCTGGCGCAAGCTAACATAGAAATTATTGTTTCGGGAATCATGGGCAAATAAATTCCCACTCTGTCCCCTTTCTTGACTCCCATTTTTTTTAAGCCATTGGCAAATCTGTTAACCTGCCGATAAAGTTCATAATAAGTTATCATCCTCGGTTTTTCTTCAAGCGATTCCGGTTCCCAAATTATGGCCACTTTGTTTTTTCTTTTTTCCAGATTTTTTTCTAAAATATTATAAGTTATGTTTATCTTCCCGCCCTCAAACCAATCAAAATAAGGGGGCTTGTGAACAAAAACTTTTTTCCAGGGTTTAAACCAAAAAAGCTCTTTGGCCAAGTTCGCCCAAAATTTTTGGGGGTTTTTTTGCGATTCTTTATAAATTGACGGATTTTTAACCCAAGCCCTTTCTTTTTGTTCTTTTGTCGGGTAGTAAAGATTTCCTTTTTTAATCATAATTTTAAAAATAAATTAATTTATCATTAATTGTTTTCTGCTCTTTTATTCTAACAGAAAAAATATCTTTAACAAAACAAAAAAGTGGAAACTCTCCACTTTTTTTAATTATATTTTTATTCAATTTTTATAATTTCCCTCCGATAAATTCAATGAAGTCGGCGAACCTCGAGGCATATCCCCATTCGTTGTCATACCAGGAAATAACCTTCACAACGTTATCAATGGCTTTAGTCAAAGAAGAGTCCACAATTGAAGAAAGAGAATTTCCTTTATAATCGCAGGAAACCAAAGGAATATCCTCTACTCCCAAAATTCCCTGAAATCTTTTTTCTTTCGCAGCTTTTTTTAATGCAAAATTAACTTCTTCAGCCGTAGTTTTTTTCTTGACCTCGCAAACTAAATCCACTACTGAAACCGTGGGAGTGGGCACCCTGAAAGCCATACCGTCTAATTTGCCTTTAAGTTCCGGAATAACCTTGCCGATAGCCTTGGCGGCTCCTGTAGTTGTGGGAATAATGCTTAAAGCCGCAGCTCTCGCCCTTCTCAAATCCTTGTGGGGCAAATCCAATAAGTTCTGATCGTTGGTATAAGCATGGATGGTGGTCATAAATCCTTTAACAATTACGAAGTTTTCATTCAAAACTTTGGCAACCGGAGCCAGGCAGTTTGTCGTACAAGAACCCATGTCGCAAATAAAATCTTTTTTTGGATTAAACTTATCTTCATTAATCCCTAGAATAAAAGAAGGCGTATTATCGCTTTTAGCCGGCGCTGAAATCACCACTCTTTTGGCTCCGGCTTTCAAGTGTTTGCCGGCGCCTTCCTCGTCCGTAAAGTGACCCGTGCATTCCAAGACAACGTCTATCCCTAATTTTTTCCAAGGCAAAGAAAGCGGATCCTTTTCACCGAAAATTTTAATTTCTTTGCGCCCGCACTTTCCCTCAATCAGCAAAGAACTATTAACGGTTTTTACGGAACCGTCATAAATTCCGTAAGTAGAATCGTACTTAAACAAATGAGCTAAAGTATTACTGTCGGTTAAATCGTTAATAGCCACCACTTCCAACTCCGGATGGCCCTCTAAAATGCTTTTTAAGGTTAATCGGCCGATCCGGCCAAAACCGTTGATTGCAATTTTTATCATAATTTTGAATTATTATTTAGCTAAAATATAATCTTTAGGGACGCTTAAAAGTCTGAGCGGGCACGGTTTCTCTGGTTTTATCAGAGAAGAGCGAGGGCTTTTACACGAGCGAATGAGCCTCGCTGGGGCGAATGAACGACCCTAAAAAGTATATTTTAGCGTATTATTATTTATTAATTTTTAAAATTTTACAAATTTTTTCTCTGTCAAAACCAACGATCATTTCTCCGTCAATTTCAAGCACCGGCACCGTCATTTGGCCTGATTTTTTTATCATTTCATCCTGGGCTGACTGGTCTTCCGAAACATCAACCTCCTTAAAGCTTATACTATTCTGCTCTAAAAATGCCTTCAAGCTGACGCAGTAAGGACAAAATTTCGTTGAATATAATTTTATTATCATAATGAAAATAATAATGCCGCTCCCAATGCGCCGGCAAATTCCCCTAATTTTGTTATTTCTATTTTAACATTTTTTCGGGATTGAGTGGATAGAACTCTCTTTCTCATTTCTTTTCTGGCGGGCCCTAAAATTAAATCGCCTGCTTTGGCAAACCCGCCTCCCACCACAATAACTTCCGGGTCCAGAATATTAACTAAATTCGCTAATCCTATTCCCAGGTTCCGACCGAATTCTTCATAAATTTTTTTTGCCCTTTTATCCCCTTTTTTGGCTTTTTCTTCCAATTCAACCGAAAAAATTTTGCTTTTCATTTTAATAAATTTTTCTGAAGCGTATTTTTCAAAACATCCATTGCTTCCGCAAGAACATTCCGGCCCCCTAAGGTCTAAAACCATATGTCCGATTTCTCCCGCTCCTCCGAAAGCTCCTTTATAAATCTTGAATTTCGGATTTTTAGTTTTAACCTTCGCCATAATCAGCCCCCCGCCAATGCCCGTTCCCAAGGTTATCCCTAAAACAATTTCTTTCCCTTTGCCAGCTCCCATCATCGCTTCCGCCAAGGTAAAGCATCTTGCGTCGTTTTCCATTTTAGTTTTAATTCCCAAATCTTTTTCAATAATTTTAGATAATTTTAAATTAGAAAGCGCATTTAAGTTCGGGGAATTTAAAATAATATCTCCTTTTTTATTAAGAGGCCCCGCAATACCTAAGCCGATTCCTAAAATTTCAGATTTTGAGATGTTTGAAATCAGGTTTTTTATATTTTCTTCAATAATTTTTATTATTTCGCTTTTCTTTTTAGGAGTTTTTATTTTTTTTCTGGCAATAATAAAAAACTCTTTTAATAGAACAAAGCTTATTTTTGTGGCTCCTATATCGATGCCTATTGAATATTTCATAATTTTGAGCGATAGCGAAAAATTATATCGACTTAATCGCTCTATTCAATCTATTTTAACAGATTTATTAAAATAAAAAAAAGGGTTAGTTTAAAGACTGCCCCTTTTATTTTTTTGATATATTCTATGGAAGGTTCTTTTGGCCCATCCCCCGATAACCTCGACATACACTAGTTTGTAGCTTGAGAGGATCTGATGAGCTAATGCTTCTGTTTCCTCCCCGTCTAAATCGAAACCCAGCTCCAATTCTAAGCAAAATCGCGTTGATATTTTTTCGTATTTTTTTAAAAAACTGTCCCTTCTTCTTTTTTTAATATAAAGAAGCATACTGCAATCCTTGCTTTCTTTGGATTTATTGTCTTTCTTTCTTAAATATTTTAATTGTTTCGAAATTGCCACGACTTCTTTGCTTAACTTTTTCAGTTCATCGCTGATTCTTAAATATTCCAATGCAAGTTCCACTCTTTTAGTTTTTTCTCCTATTGAAAGGTGTTTCAATCCCATCACCTCGTTTTTAATTTTAAAACATAAAAATAATTTTGTCGAACAAAAAGACGCCATCAAATAGACGGCGCCTTCAAAAAGTAAAATTTATTGACAGCTTCCGCCACTGGTACCCGTTCCTCCGCCAAAACCTGAAGAAGCAGCCTCTGTTGAAAGTGTTTGATTACATTCTGCGGGAGCGGTAATAAAAGCATCACAAACAGCTTTTTTGAATTCTTCCGGAGACCTGTTGGCATTTACTAATTTGCCATTGATAATTAAAGTTGGTGAGCCCTGAACTCCATATTGTTGATTAAGGTCGTCATGAACGCTAAACTTTGGAAATTGGCCGCTAACCCAGGTGGATTTATCGTTATACTGTTCGGTAATCTTAAATTGCTGGTCAGTAGCTGAAATACAAGAATTCATTTTATTTTTATCTATGCCTGCATCGGAAAGACACTTATCAAAGCCTTCAACTCCTGCTCCAAGCGCAAAACAATTCAAATAAGCACCGTATTTGTCGTTTTGTTCCTTTTGAATACAATATTGCCTTAGATTTTCATCAATTTCATTTTTTCCGTGCATTATATAGTTAACAAAATAAACTCCGATATCTGCTTTGTCCTTCAATAAATCCATCACCGGCAATAAGGCTTTCTGGGCTTGTAATCCGTAAGGACAATGAGCCATTACGAATAATCTTACGGTAGGAACGTCTGTTTTTTCCGGTTCTCCCGTGGTGTCTTGTTGGGCAGTTTGTTCGCCGGTATTAACCCCGTATATAAAGAAAATATTTGCATCTTTGCTTATATAGGATTCGTAATCCTGGTCTTGAATTTTAAGTTTTAATTTATAAACTCCGCTGGCTTCCGTAACGTCTACTAGAGAAGCGGTGGCTCCTTCTTGGAGCATTTCTTTATTAATAAAAGTTAGTGCTTTTTCGGCTGCTGCTTGAGCAGACAAGGCTCCAGCCAAAGATCCGTCATCTGCGCATTTATTTTGGTTGGTATAGACCAAAGCTCCGCCGATTATAACTGCGGCAACAACAACAGATAGCACTGCTAAATTTTTGAAGTTTTTTAACATATGTTATTTTTTTTATTAATTTTTAATAATAAGTTATATTAACAAACCTTTATTTTTTGTAAAGTTCCAAAATCTTTGTCATCAAATCCGTTTGTTTTAAAATCCCCAGTTTTCCTGATTTGCAATCTTTTTCGGAAAACTTGGAGATATTTTCGAAACCTTCTCCTGAAATTAAAACCGGAATTAGTTCATCGCAATGCCTTTTTAAATTACAGCAGGTTGAATGGTCGGCTGTAACCACTATCAAGGCATCTTTTAAACCCAGAATCTCTTTCAGGTTTTCGTCGATTCTTTCAATAAATTCCTTTTTTTCTTTATATTTACCGTCTTCGGCCAAGGTATCAGTTGATTTTATGTGAAGGAAAATAAAGTCATATTTTTTCAAAGCGTTTTTAGCGAATGAAAACTTCCCCGCCAGATTTGTCGACGGAGAACCGTCGGCCCCCTTAACTTCTATTATTTTCATTCCAAGGGATTTTCCTATTTCTTTATAAAGATTTTTACCGGCAATACAGCAAGCTTTCAGGCCATACCTGTTTTTAAAGCTTGGCAATTCTATATAAGAACTGACTCCCCTGATTAAAAAATAGTTACCGGGCAGCAAGCCCTGTTCTTTTCTTTTTTTATTAAAAGGATGCTCTTTTAAAATTTGGTGGCTTCTCTCTAAAAATTTATTTAAAACATCTGCGGTAAATCTTGCTTCTTGGGTTTCGTTCAATGGCTCTATTTTTCTTAAACCCGTCTCCATTTTTCCGTAATGGGGATCGCCCTCGGAAATGGCCGAGCTTAAGTTTTTACCGCGCATAACTATTCCCACCCTGTGGCCATCGGCATATTTAACTATAAATTTTACTCCGTTAATTTTTATCCCGCTTACAGCTTTAATCAACCCGAAAGTGTCATCAATCCTGCCGGCTCTCCGGTCTATAACTTCCATTTTATCGTCCACCGTGGCAAAGTTTCCCCGCAAAGCAATATCCCCTTTTCTCATTTTAATTCCCGCCCCCAAAACCGTAAAAAACCCTCTTCTCACCGGATATTTATCGGCGCTGTATCCGAATAAAGAAAAATGTCCCTCTTCCGATGTGGGAAGCAGAGTATTGTAATGAACTGGCGAAAGCAATCCGCATTGGCCGGATTTTAAAAGCTCGTTCATGTTTGGAGTTTGGGCAGCTTCCAAAGGAGTTTTATTCCCCAGCTCCGGAACAGGAGCATCCCCCAGCCCGTCAAGCACAATAAAAATTATTTTTTTCATAAAATTAAATTACAATATTAATTAATCTTTTGGGTACAAAAATAATTTTTTTAATTTCTTTTCCTCCAATCCATTTTTTTATTTTATCCCGGCCAATCGCCAATTCCTTGGCTTCCTTTTCAGAGATATCCGGCGAAGCTTCCAGCTGGTCCCTTAATTTCCCGTTAACCTGAACCAGTAAAACAATTTTTTGTTCTTTGATTAATTTTTCATCATATTTTGGCCATTCTTCCAAGTGAATGCTTTTTTTATTTCCCAATTCTTTCCAAAGCTCTTCGGCAATATGGGGAGCAAAAGGCGCCAACAAAATAAGCATTCTTTCAATTACATCTCTGCCGGCTTCTTCTTTTTTTTGCTGGCAAAAATTAACAAATTCCATAAAAGAAGCTATAGCGGTGTTGAACTTCATGCTTTCCAAATCTTCGCTGATTTTTTTGTTCAACTGATGAACTAATTTTATTGCTTCTTTTCCGCTTTTTTTGTTATTTTTACATTCCAAGGTTAAACTCCAAACTTTATTCAAAAATCTGAAAACCCCATTTACGCTTTTTGAATTCCAGGCAATTGCCTGGTCAAAAGGCCCCATGAACATTTCATAAACTCTCAGAGTATCGGCTCCGTATTCTTTTACAATATCATCGGGATTTATAACGTTTCCTCTGGACTTTGACATCTTTTGATTGTCTTCCGCCACAACCATGCCGTGAGATGTTCTCTTTTGATAAGGCTCGGGAGCCGGAACTACTCCAATATCAAAAAGAAATTTATAAATAAATCGGGAATATAAAAGATGCAAGGTTGTGTGTTCCATTCCGCCATTATACCAATCAACCGGAAACCAGTATTTCAATTTTTTAAAATCAGCTATCGCCTTATTATTTTTTGGGTCGCAGTATCTCATGTAATACCAATTGGAACCTGCCCAATTGGGCATGGTATCTGTTTCTCTTTTAGCTTTGCCTCCGCATTTGGGACACTTGGTATTCACCCATTCTTTAATTCCGGCCAATGGCGACTCTCCGGTGCCTGTTGGCTGATATTTTTCGATATAAGGCAACTCAATTGGCAAATCTTTTTCCGGAACAGGAACTGTTCCGCACTTTTCACAATGAATTATGGGAATGGGTTCGCCCCAATAATGCTGGCGGGAGAAAATCCAATCGCGCAATTTGTATTTGATAGTTTTTTTGCCCAATCCTTTTTCTTCCAGCCAGCCACTGATTTTCCGGATGGCTTCTTTTGATTGCAATCCCGTGAATTGACCGGAATAAACCAATTTTCCATAATCCGTAAAAGCTTCCTTTGAAATATCCTTACCCGTCGAAGCTTTAGCGAAGGAGGGGCCTCCCTCGACAACTTCTCTGATTTCCAATCCGTATTTTTTGGCAAAATCATAATCTCTTTTGTCGTGGGCAGGCACCATCATTACGGCTCCCCCGCCATAAGTGGAAATTACATAGTCGCCGATCCAAATCGGCACTTCCTCGTTGTTGGCCGGATTTATGCAATAGGAACCAATAAAAACTCCTGTTTTTTCTTTTTCCAGTTTTGTTCTTTCAAATTCTGTTTTTTCTCTTGATTGCTTTATATATTCCTTAACTTTCTCTTCAAATTCTTTTTTAATTAAATTTTTTACAAAGGGATGTTCGGGAGCTAAAACCACGGCCGTTACTCCAAAAATAGTGTCAGCTCTGGTGGTAAAAACTTTTATTATTTCCGGGAAATCTTTTATTTTAAAATCGATTTCCACGCCCTCGCTCTTCCCTATCCATTCAATCTGCTGAGTTTTTATTTTTTCAAGATAATCAAGATTTTTTAAATCCTCAATCAATCTGTCGGCGTATTCTGTGATTTTTAACATCCATTGCTTGATTTCCTTTTGCTCTACCGATTTTCCGCACCGCTCGCATTTTCCTCCTACCACTTCTTCGTGAGCCAATCCGATTTTACAAGCCGGACACCAGTTAATAGGAATTTTTGCCTGATAAGCCAATTCCTTGTTAAACAATTGCAAGAAAATCCATTGGGTCCATTTATAATATTTTGGGTCGGTCGTGTTAATTTCCCGAGACCAGTCAAAAGAAACACCCAAGCTTTTAATCTGTCTTTTATAGTTAGCGATATTTTTTTTGGTTGTTATTTCCGGATGAACTCCGGTTTTAATGGCAAAGTTCTCTGCCGGCAATCCAAAAGCATCCCAACCGATCGGGAATAAAACATTAAAGCCTTCCATTCTTTTTTTTCTGACAACTGCGTCTATCGCTAAATAAGGTCTGCAATGGCCGACATGCAATCCTTGTCCTGAAGGATAAGGAAACTCAATCAAAATATATTTTTTTGTTTTTTTTGAAAAATCCTCGGCCTGATAAAATTTCTTCTTTTCCCAAAAATCCTGCCATTTTTTCTCAATTTTTTGATGATTGTATTCTTTCATATGCCTATTTTTTTAACTTTTTGAAAAAATTCCTTATTATCTTTGAACAAAATTGTTTTAAATTTTAATTTTTTTGCCGCTTTTATATTATCAATTTTATTGTCTATAAATAAGCATTCTTCGGGTGATTCTTTAATCTTTTTTAAAACATACTTAAAAATTTTCGGGTCCGGCTTTAATAATCCGATTTCTCCTGAAGAAAAGAAAAAATCAAACAAATTATATATTTTAAATTTTTCTTTGGCTAACCTACGGAAAAAAACGCTGTTATTGGTCAAGGTAGATATTTTATAATCTCCTTTCTTCTTTAAAATCCACTGAACCAGTTTTTTATTTAATTTTTCCTCTTTATATATTCTTTCAAATATTTTTTCATAGTCCTGCCATTCTAATAGCTTAGAAAAATTTTTATCGAAAATTTTTCTCTCATTGAATTCTTTACTTAAACGTTTTTCTTTTAAAGTTTTAAAAATTATTTTTAAAACCGTGCCTTTTTTAAGATTTAACTCTTCATCAATTTTTTCGAGGTTTATATTTCTTCTTTTAATAATCACTCCCCCGATGTCAAAAATCAAATGCTTAATCTTATGATTTTTCATAAATACTTAAGCATTATATATTCATCGACTAACTTACCCTTTACATTAAATTGCTTGGGAATTACTGCGACTTTTTTAAACCCATTTTTAATATAGAATTTAAATGCGTTTTTGTTCGTAGAGGTAACGCTTAATCTTATAATTTTTGGCTTAAATTTAAGCTCTCCCTGAGATAATTTTATTATTTCGTTAATCATAAAACTACCTAATCCAATTCCCCGATAACCATTCTTAACCATTATTCCTAATTCTGCTATATGACTTCTTCTTCCTTGTTCGAAAGAAATCTCTACGCTTCCTATTATCATATTATTATACTCAGCCAATAAGAAAAACTTCTTAAGTTTTTTTACTTCTTTTGTTCTTGCCTTCAACCATTCTCTTTCTTGTTTTAATGTTTTTTTCTCGGTTGTATTAATTTCTGCATCTTCTTCAGCTAAAGAATTAATAAAATCCTGGAATTTTTTCGCATTTTTTATATCGCTTTCTGATAATGGCCTTATTATAATCTTCTTTCCACCAAAATTTTTAATCTTTTTGTAGCTCATTTTATCTTTTCTTTGAATTCGTTAATTATGTTTTGATAACCTTCTTTTTGAACAATTTCCCACGCTCTTTTATAATCTTTAAACTTACTCATAAATTCAATCTCTCTTTTTAGTCTTTTTTCTCCGAAAAATTTTAGAAAAATATGTTTATGAATTGCGTGGATAACAACGTGAACTCTGGTATTCCATGTCTCTTTTTTATATTTTTTATTAATGTAATCCCATGCCTTTTTGCTCTTTTGGAAATTTTCTTTTGAAGCAAATATCCGATGAATTAATTCGTGAGTCAAAGTATCTGCGAGTGGGTCTATTTTTCTGAAAGAATCATTCCGGTAGCTTAATAACGTAAGCGGTTCGGAGAACGATTGCAAGCTTTCCGTTACCACATAACAATGAATATATTTTTCTTTCCAGTTTATATTTGTAATTTTGGCAATTTCTTTAATTATTTCTTTTTCTTTTTTTCTCCATGCCTTTTCTAACCTATCTTTAAGTTTTAAAATGCTAGCCCAGGAAGGATATTTTTTATTCTTCCTTTTCATCATTTCCTTCATTGTTTCATCATAAATCCACGAATACCTGAAAATAACTTTTGGAATCATATTTCATCATTTTACTACTTTTTTTTGCCAAAACAAAAGCCCCCGCTGAGCGGGGGCTTAATTTAAAAATTAAATTTATTTATGGTTATTATGATTATTTATGGGCAGCTCAATATAAAATTGGGAGCCCTTACCTTTACCGGCTGATTCCGCCCAAATATTTCCCTTCTGCATCTCAATAAATTTCTTGGCGATATGAAGGCCAAGTCCGGCTCCTCCTGCATCCATTCTCGCGCCAGCCTCTCCTCTGGAAAAGCTCTGGAATAATTTCCCAATTTCTGCCTCCGCCATTCCCAGCCCGGTATCGGAAATTTCAATTTGCAATTTACCGCTTACGGTTTTCAATTTTATCGTCACCCCTCCCTTCTCAGTGTACTTCAAGCAATTGTTAATTATATTGGAAATAACCTGCCGGTTTTTATCCGCATCCATCATAATCAAAGGAATCTGCTCTTTGGGTTTTTCAAATTTCAAATAAAGATTCTTATCTTTTGCCTGAATAGCAAATATATCTACTATACTGGAAATTAAATCTTCCATCGAAGCCATCTGCATTTCCAGTTGCAATTTACCGGACTCAATCCGAGACAAGCTCAAAAGGTCATTTACCAATTTCACTAATTTGTCGTTCTGCTGATAAACTTTTTCCATCGGAGATCTGGCTTTTTCCGGTATTTTCCCGTAGCTCCCCTCCAAAATCATGGAAATATAGCCCTTTACAGCAGTCAGAGGCGTTCTTAGTTGATGGGAAGCAATGGAAATAAACTCTGTCTTGGCATTACTTAAACGCTCGATTTCTTTTCTTTGCTCGATTTCCCGAGTAACGCTTTTAATCAATGATAAGCCTAAATATAAAAATATAAACAAGGCTAATCCTTTTAAAAGTTGCAAAATTAAAATATCAGTAAAGGCTAAAATATCAACGGCAAGTAAAATAGTTGTTAATCCAACAAAGATAGTGGTAATCACTACTTTCATTCCAAATAATTCACTTTTAACTATGGCGTAAGCAGTAAAACCAAGGAAAAAAATAACAGAATAATCTCCAAAATTTTGATATTTAGTAGTGCCCAATATTAGTGGAGAAATAATATTAAATATTATATTCGCAAAAACAAAAATTAAAATACCAATTAAAAAATATTGTATTTTTAATTTTTCTACGTAATGAAGTTTAAAATATTTTTTTAAAAATAATCTTATATTAAATATTCCGATCGAAAAAAGAAAAATATTAAAAAGAAAATTCAGTTCTCCAAAAACTATATCTCTTCCTGCTGGCCCGGTAACGACATCTTTAATAATATAATTAGTAAATATAGAAATAATAACGAATAAAAAACTTACTAATATAATAATCTTGTCTAAAATAAAATATCTTTTTTCCTCTTTTAAAAAAAATATGGATAAAAAATAAGAAGCTAATCCAGATAGAGCAACGGCCGCCCAATTCAATCTATACCAAAAAATTGCTTTGTAATCTTGACTAATATTGCTGCCTAAATAAGAAAAATTTACCCATAAAAGAAAAAATAAGGTTACTATAAAAAACCATTGATTTCCTTTTTCTTTCTTATTTACGCTATAAACCCAAAGTCCAAACCATATTCCTATAAGATTAATAAGAATAAGTATAATTTTTTCTAAAAAATTTGCATCGTTTATCATAAAGTTATAAATATTTGCTTAAAATCAAGAGCATTGGCCATAAAATAAATTCTCCGTCAACTATTAAGTATGAAATTATCTTTATATTAGCATTTGGACTCTTTGTTTTTTCAATATAACAAAAACAATAAAAAAATAAAATTAGTAAACTTAAAGAATAATAAGGAAATATTCCTCTAGATATACCTATAATTATAGGCATAAAAGATAAAAAATTAATTATGTGTAAAAAATTTAAAAATCTATTTTTTCCCCATATAGCTGGTAGGGTTAACAAGTGCAAATTTTTATCATTTTCTATGTCTTTAACATCAAAAAAACTTGTATTAATAAACCATCTTAAAAAAACAAAGACAGAAACTAGCAAAACTGCTAAATTTAGAGAATAAAAATAATAGGTTACCAATATTAATATAAGCAATGACCACGTTAAAGATACAAAAAAATTTTTAAAACTTGGTATTTTTTTAGTAATTTTTTTAAAAAATAAAGTATAAGAAAAACTTAGAAAAAAAACGAATAAACTAATAGACAGGGAAATTATTTTATTAAAATAAAAAAATATAACAAAAAAAAATAAAAGACAAAGTAAGATTATAATGGGTATTTTTTTATAATACTTTTGAATATGCTTTGTTCTCTCTGGATTTGTTAAAAAATCCTCCCCTAACTCCTTATAGCGATTATATAAATAAACTGATTGAGAGCCAAGATAAGAAATAAGTAAAAAATCCCATGTAATTTTTATGTTTAATAAAATTGCTTCAAAATAAACAATACTTACAGCCCCCAATGATAATAAATGCCCTCCGTAAATAAATTCATCCCAAATATTTTTAAAATAATTTACCATAAATGACTTTTACTTTTTCGCCAGATTAAAATAAACCCATAAATTTTAAAGAAATTTTTTCTCAAACAAGGCCGAGAAATAATTTTTAAAATACCCGGTATGGTTTTTAAATAAGAAGTGCTCTTGTTTTCAAGAATTTTTCCTATTTCATTTAAGGTTTCATTATCAAAAGAATAAAAATTTTTACTAGCCTCAATAACTTTTGGATCAACAAAAGGATATGATTTTATTTTTTTATCATACAAATCAATCTGATTATTTAAAATATACTTAGCGGCAAGCTTCCCCGAAAGCATTGCCTGCCTCATTCCTCCTTTGAAAAATGGATCAATCAATCCACCGGCTTCGCCTACCAATAAGGCATTATTTTTTTCGAGCATAGACAGGGGTTTCCCCGAAGGAACCATTCCGCTTTTATTTTCTAAAAGTTGATAACTACCATATTCTTTTCTGACTATTTCTTCCATGAATTTTTTAAAAATCTCCTGAAGATTACCCTTACTTCCTATCCCAATATTTGCAGTAGTTTCTGATTTAGGAAAAATCCAAGCGTAGCCATCTTTAAATTTTTCACTATCTAAATATATTTTAATAACCGAAGTGTCCAATTTTTTTTCTAGTTTAACTAAGTATTGGATGGCTGGAATAATTTCTAAATTTTCTTCAAAAACCTTCCTTCTGACAATCGATGAACAGCCGTCAGCTCCAATCAAGTATTTTGATCGAAATAATCCTTTGTCGGTTTTTACTTCCCATAAGTCATTTTTCAGTTCTAAATCAGAAACTTTAGTATTTAACTGAATTTTGGCTAAGCATTTACTGGCCAAAAATTTTTCGAAGCCTATCCTATCTAAAATACAAGATAATTCTTTGCGTGTTTTACCAACAATTTTTCCGTTAGGCATTATTCTTTGAACAGTTTTGATATTGCAACAGATCCAACTGGGATCTGGATTAATTGCGAATTCTTTTAGAGTTAAATAACTAAGCCCTTCCCCACACCTAACCGGTTTTCCAATTTCTTTTTTTTCATCTAAAATCAAAGCATCTTTAAGATACTTTCCGGCGATGAGTCCTGCTGGACCTGCGCCAACGATAATTGTTTCAAAATAATTTTCCATTTTTTGTTTATTTTCAATTTTTTCTTCCATTTTACTTAAAAATTATCTCAATTTTCATAAGCTATTTTATTAATTTTACTATTTTCCCCAAATAATAACAATAAAAAAACCGCTAAAGGTGCGTTTTTTAGGAATAAACTTTTTGATTATTTATATATAGCAATAATCTGCCTAATAATTAGCTCTTCCGGTTTAATATAATGACCGGTGAAATCAAACCATACTTTCATAAAATCCTCTCTCTTAATTTTTCTCTCACCACCAGTTTCCGGATCCTGAAGATATATATGTTCCTCATCCAAACCAAATGCAACCGAATAGTGCCCGTCTGCTACTTCCGAATCTTCATAATCGCAACGACCACGGGTAAACCAATCAACAATAACCGGTACTCCTTTTTTAAGCCATTTTTCTATATCGTCAAATGTGCTTTCATTTTTTATCTGCGCCTTAAAGCCGAGCGACTCGGCAGCTTTAATAATACTTTTATCATCAATTCCTAAACCCGGTACCAATCCAGTCAGTTGGGCAAGTTCTTCCTCGCTTTTATTTACCCCATAATAATCTACTACAATTTTCAACGATGCCGGCCCGCACATATCTGCGTGTAGAGTTTCTTGAAAAGATTTTACATTAAGTATTATTTTTTTCATCATACATTAAAATTATTTTTACTAAATATATTTGTCAATTTAATATAAATTTTCGTAACTTCTTTTTTTGTTGGAGCAAAAACCACTAATGCTAAAACGGGTTTATGGCTATCTACGGCGACAACAACTACTCCTTTTTTTTCACCTTTTATGGGAAAATTTATTTCTGAAATTTTATCTAATATATTTTTAACAGGCAAGACATTGTTTCCATAATAAAATGAATCTGATGACAAAGCAACTATTTTATCTTGCCATTTATTGCCAAATAAATACTTCGTCAAATCAAAGACGTGAGTGCCTCCCGTTCTTCTTAAATTAGTCTCAATCGGATAGGTGATGCCTTCTTTTGACATAATAAAATCGATATCAAAGAATCCCCTGTATCCTAATTCTGAATATCTCCTACCAACTGTTTTTGCTATGCTACAAATTTTTGACTCAGTTTTTATATCTAAACAATTTTTTCCCATTAATATACCAATGAATTTACCTTGAGAATCAATTATTTGATTACAAGTATAATTAATTTTTATAGTCTTATTATCAATAAAAACTTCTAACGAAGGAGACCTCTCGTTATTTTTTTTTGAGGATATAAACTCTTCAACGATATAAGGACTATAATTCCATATCGAGTCTCTGTTTAATTTTAGTTTTATCTTTTTTCTTAAATCAGATTCAGAACTATAATTCTTTATTTTTATCATCATCACTCCCCAACCGCCCTCGCCAGAAAACGCTTTAACCACACATGATAGTTTCTTTTGATAAAACCACGCTACGACATCTATAATTTCTTTTATGTCTTTACATATAAAAAATTCCAGATTTGGAATTTCTCCGCCCATACTTTTTATTTTTTTAATTTCCATTCTAAAACCTATTTTTGAACCAAGATATTCTACTAACCATTCAGAATTTTTAAGAGGTCCTTGGTCAACATAAAATTTAAGGCCCTCTTCTCTAAGAAAGTTAACTAAACTAGAAAATTGTCGCGTAAATGAGTAAGGTGATAATATTATACCTGGATTGTTATTTATGATTTTTTTAAGTTTTTCTAATAATATTTTATCTCTTAAAATAGCTTCGGATAGGCTGATACCAACCTCAGACGGATACCAATTTTCAACATTTTTATATCCTATTTTTTTAGCATGATTTAATAGCGCACCTTCTATCGGAAACGGCGTTATTACTATCTTGCTATCCCCCTCCCAAAATAAAAATCTACTGGATAAAAAATGCTCTTTATTTATTTTTTCAATACGTTGAGTTTTATTTTTAACATTATTAATAATAAACTCAAAAGCTTCGGTGTCATTTGCAATTATTATGTTTTTGATTTTTTTATTCATATTAATGTATCTATTTTTAATAATAATCGACTTTATTTATTTTGCCAATTAATTTATAAAAAAGGGGCGAACAGCTATTTGCCGATCCGCCCTTATTCCCGCTAAAGACCATACCTCTCTTGAGCGACAATGAGAATCTTTTCTATAAAATCCTCGAAAGAATATCCAGCATAATTAGCCATCATCGTAAGGGTGTTATTCAGCCCATGCGAATTTGGACCAATGCCTGGATTACAATTAACCTCAAGCAGAAATATTTGCCCATTTTTAGATAATCTATAATCCATTCTGGCGTAATCCTGACAGTCCGTTGCCAAAAATGCTGTCCGCGTATACTTCAGAAAAAGACTGATCAAATCTTTTGGAAGATCTGCCCGGGTCATTGCCTCTTTGCCACCACCCCATTTGTATTCGTAAGAACGAATCCTTCTGATGACTGGAGTTGAATCAGAAAAAACAAACTCAAGCGGCGGAAATAATTGGACGTTAGGTCTATTGCCGATACAACCAACGGAAATTTCTCGACCCTCAATAAATTCCTCTACGAGAGCGGGCTGTCGATAAACGCTGACTACATTACGGACTCTACTAGCGAGATCGTTATAGTTAAACACAACGCTATCGTAAGTGATACCTATACTCGCTCCTTCGTATAGCGGTTTGACAATGAGTGGGAAGTGCAAGCCTTTTAAAACAACCTCTTGTCCCGAATAAAACACATTATGACGTGGCGTTGGAACTCCGCGTGCGTTCAAAACAATATTCGCTTTAGCTTTATCGTGAGTAAGGACAAAGTTATGAAGCGAAGCACCCGTAAACGGAATCCTAAGCGCCTCCAGTAATGCTGGCACAAAAACTTCGTTTGAATTAGCACCACCGAAACCTTCGGCGAGGTTAAAAACTATATCAAAATCTTTTCTTCTTTTTTTCAGTACTTCCCAAAGGTCAAGATCGGCCTTGAGTATTTCTACGCAATAGCCTCTTTTACTAAGAAGTTCTGCGACCAAGGGAACAATGATGGTTATCTCTTGTTCACAAACTAAGTCGCTTAGAACTCCTTTTTCTAATTTTTCTGCCAAATTATACAGTACTAATACCCTTTTCATATTTAGTCCTCCTTTTCGGTAAAAATGGTTTTCAATGAACAATTTTACTATGGTATGTTTTAAAAATTACTCGATTTTTTTTCCAATCCCCTTTTCTTTAGCTTGATTGTAGTAGTATTGCCCAATGGCTATATCAAATACTCCCATACCCATGGGGTTGAACATTACTACTTTATTTTTTTCTATTGTTTTTAAAAAATCTCGGCAGACGACGTCAATAATATCTTTTACGTCTTCTTTTTTTAATCCCTTCTCTTTGTGCATAATTTCTATATCAGTATTTTCTCTGCAAACCTCATCCCAATTATCAACAATAATTGCATTTTTTAAATATTTTAAAATATCTGTTTTATAATCTCTTAATGAGATGTTTAGTTGTAAAGAGCCACTCTTTGGCTTTTTATCAATATATCTATTTTTTGATACTGTACAGGTTATAACAACATCCGAGTCCAAATAGGCGTCCTCCCAGTTATTAGTTATTGTAATTTTATCCTTGTACTTGCAATTTATAATATTTTTATTAATAGACTTTACATCATACAAAAAAATTTTTTCTACTCTATCTCCAAATAAATCTATAAACATATTTAAATGGTATTGGCCGATTGGACCAAATCCTATTATTCCTAAATTAAAACTCTGTAAATTTCTTACTTTATCATAATGCTTTATTATCAATCCACTGACAGAAACTGTTCTTATTATGCTTAAAAGTGCAGTATTTATAACGGCTATCGGCTCTCCAGTATTTGCATTATTCAATATAACTATGCTACTAGCTCTGGGTATACCTTTTTTAATATTATCTGGAAAACTAGCGATCCACTTTATACCAGCCACATGAAAATTTCCACCAATGTAAGCTGGCATAGCAATAATTCTATTTTTTAAATCCTTATATCTTAAATATGGTTTAATCGGCTGAGAAAAATCTTTTTTGTCTAAACACTTTACAACCTCTTCGATAACTTTAATTGTGTTATTCCAATTAATACCAATTAATTCTAAATTTTTTTCGTCTAGATAAATCATAATAAAATTATATTTTTTTCATTTAAAAATTATTTTGAAAAAATTTATTGTACCAATCCTCGTTATATATGGTATTTATATATCTATCTCCCATATCGGCAAATATAAGTACAACGTTCGGTTTTTTATTAAATTTTTTTCCAAAAAAATATTTTTTAACAGCTGAAAATACCGAGCCAGATGAACCTCCTACAAATAAATTGTGCTCTTTCAATAGTTCGTGGCACATCTTTATTGTAGAAACTTCGTCCATTGTTAAAACTTCATCAATTTTTGCATCTTTCAAAATATTGGGAACCATACTAGAGCCTATGCCTGGTATATATCTTTTTCTAGGACTGCCTCCGAATATTACTGACCCAACAATATCTACTGCTACAATTTTCGCCTTTGGAAATATATCTTTAATTTTTTGCGACACACCTGTAATGGTCCCTCCCGAGCTCACTCCCAAAAAAACATAATCAACCCTATTTAATTCATTGCAAATTTCCTTACCTAAGGTTCTATATGCCTCCGCATTATATGGATTACCATACTGATTAACCCAATAAGAGTTGGGTATTTCTTTTATCAATTCTTTTACTTTTTTTATTCTATTTAAAAGATAACCACCATTTTCGTCAGGCTCAGTTACCTTAATCATTTTTGTACTTAACGTTTTTATAAGGTATTCGTTTATCTGACAAATATGTGGATCTACAACACAATAAAACTTTAATCCAAGTTTTTTACAGTAAGCGGACAAAGAAATACCAAAATTACCAGAAGAAGATTCAATTAGTGTCGTATTTTTATTAATATCTTTAAGTTTAAGTGCTTTTTTTATTATATAAGATGCTGCCCTGTCTTTTACACTGCCAGTTGGATTGTAGCATTCAAGTTTAGCATATAAATTAATATGCTTTAAACTTGCATCTTCTATTTTAACCATTGGTGTCTTGCCAATTTTTTCTAAAATATTTTTATAAATCATATTTAGTAAACTAAAATATAATTATTTTCGTCTGTCCAGATTTCGATATTTATACGGTTTATTTTTTAATGTCTTTAATGTAATGCTTCTTTCGTCTTTATGTTGACAAAATTCAGGAATAACTCTAACCTTTCCTAGCCCGCCATTGCAATCAAATGCAAAATTAGGCACAGCTAAGCCACTTATGTTTCCGATAAGATCCTTTGCTACACTGAATATTTCTTGATAATCAGTCCAAAAATGCTCTGTTCCCAATATTTCATCGCACTGATATAAGTAATATGGCCTAATCCCTGTTTCTATGCATTTATATAATAGTTTTTTAATTGTCTCACTTGAATTGTTTATGTCTCTCAATAACACCGTCTGACTGCCCAGTATAATTCCAGAGATATATAATTTTTTTAAAGCCCTGATAGTTTCCGGCGTAAATTCATCTGGATGATTAAGGTGAACATTTATATATATAGGACCAAATTTTTTAAGCAATTTAACCAATTGATCAGTAATTCTATAGGGACATGAAAAAGGAGCTCTTGTTCCTATACGGATAATTTTAACGCTTTTTATCCCTCTTAATTTTTTAAGTATTATCTTTAATTCACAATCCTCCAATATTAAAGGGTCTCCTCCTGAAATTAATACGTCTCTTATTTGTTTATTCTTTTTAAGATACTTACAAGCACCTTCTAGTTCTTTTGGGGTAATTTTTTTATATGCCTTCTTTATACGTTTTCTTGTACAAAACCGACAAGAACTAAAACACATATCCGTGGCGATTAATAATACTCTGTCTGGATACATATGAATTAAGTTTTTAGTTGGTTCTCTGGCCACTTCTTTTAAAGGATCATTCTCTCCTCTACAATTAATCAATTCCCTCTTATTTGGAATAAATTGCCTACTTATTGCTTTTGATTTTAAACACTCTTTAAGCACAAAGGGAGAAATAAGAACAGGGTATGCCTTGATTACTTCTTTTATTTCCTTGTAAAATTTAGCTGATTTTTTAATATTTGCCTGGTTAAAAATAAACCTCAAATCATCAACCGAGGTTATCGTCTTGCTTATTTGATTATGCCAATTTTTCTTTACTGATTCATTTACCATAAATTGTCATAAAATTATTAATAAATTATCGACTAAAATGTTTTTAAAAAATAACTAATATTTTTATTATACAAGTTTTATAAATTTTTGTCAATAAAGAAGGCCCTAATTTAAATTAGGGCCTTCTTTTCTTTATCGGTCACTTTTTTAAAATATTGGCCTAGTTTTTACATTAAATTTTTTAAAACTCTCTTCTGCTTTATTCTTCTCCCACCAAATTGTTTCCATTCCTAATTGTTCCGCTGTTTTGATATTTTCTTTTAAATCATCTACGAACAAACACTCTTTTGGTTCGAATTTTAATTTTTTAAAAGCAATAAGATAAATTCTAGGGTCCGGTTTTTTAACTCCTTCAGCGGCGGAGTTAACAAAAAAATCAAAAATACTAAAATCGAATCTTTTTTGCCAATATCTCCAAGCTATATTATTGCCGTTATTTATTATTGCCAATTTATATTGCTTTTTTAAATTAGGCAGCAAAGTCCACAATTCTTTATTTTTCTCATACTTTTGAGGGATATGAGGCAAGGCTTCTTCGATTTCTTTGATGGTTAAGCCTAGTTTTTCTTTTATATCTGATAAAAGCTTTCTGTCGTCTAAATGATTATAAAGTTTTTCAATTTTTTCAGCGTTTAATTGTTCTTTGGTTTTAGATATATAGTTCTCATTTTTAAATACCAAAACTCCTACCAAATCAAATATAATTGCCCTGATTTTATTCATATTTTTTATTATAGCACGAACCCCTCTCCTTTTAGGAAAAAGGAGGGGGGGTAAAAAGGTTAAATTTAATTTCTATTTAAGACAATAAAAATACCATGCCGAACAGCACTGCGCCCATCAAAAATATAGCGCCGACAACTTTAAAAACTTTTTCCTCCGGCTTTTCATTACGCGGAAAAACCCGAATTAAAAAAGCGAGGCCGTAACAGACTACCATGACTAAAACGTTTATTTTGCCGGACATAATTTAAAATTTTTATTTTATTCAAAAATTTTAGTTCGAGACTGAACCCAAACCAAAATAATAGCAACAGCAGCTCCCAAGGAAGCCAAGCCCCAAACCAGGCCTATTTCCATAAAGCAAAAAATAACAAACGCCGCTATAAACAAGACGAAGCCTAAATCAATAAGATATTTCATATTTTCATACTATTTTAACACTTATTTTTTCCAAAACAAATTAATCCGAATCTTTAAATTGCAAAGAATAAAACTTATGATAAGCTCCTTTCTTTTTTATCAATTCTTCATGATTTCCTATTTCTACTATCTTTCCTTTTTCTAAAACTAATATTTTATCCGCTTTGCGAATAGTACTTAAACGGTGAGCAACAATAAAAGTAGTCCTATTGATCACCAATCTCTCAAGGGCTTCCTGGACTAATTTTTCAGATTCGGAGTCTAAAGAAGAAGTCGCCTCGTCTAAAATTAAAATTTTAGGATTTTCTACTAAAGCTAAGGCTATGGCTAATCTTTGTTTTTGGCCGGTAGAAAGCTTAATTCCCCGCTCCCCGACTACTGTGTCATATTTTTGAGGAAAAGATTCAATAAAATTATGAGCGTTAGCGGCTTTAGTAGCGATAATGATTTGTTCGTCTGTGGCCTCCGGATTGCCGTAAAGAAGATTATTTTTAATTGTGTCATCAAACAGGGTTATCTCCTGAGGAACGTAAGCTATAATTTTTCTTAAAAAATGAAGATCTAAATTTTGAATATCCACGTCATCAAGAAAAATTTTTCCTTTAGAGGGCTTAAAATAAAGGGAAACCAAATCAACCAAAGTTGTCTTTCCTTCACCACTACCTCCGACCAAGGCAATTTTTTCTCCGGGCCGGGCAATAAAATTAATATTATTTAAAACTAAAACATGATCTTTGTATCCAAAGCTAATGTTTTTAAATTCAATTTTTCCCTTTAAATCTTTTAACGTAATTCCTTGTCTGTTAAAATTTTCGCCCTCAACGCCCAATAAATCTTGCACCCGTCTTATTGATGTCATCCCGGCTCTAAATACCTGCCAAAAACGTCCTAAATTTTTAAGAGGAGCTTGAATTAAACCTAAATAACCCAGAAACATTACTAATTTTCCTATTGAGATTAAGCCGCGACTTGTAAATAAAATAGCTAAACTAAAAATCAAAACAAATCCCAGGGAAAATATTATGTCTTGCCATAAATTAAGATTCTTCCATAAACCCTCAAAATCTTTAGAAACAACACTGAATTTTTCTTTAAAATCTTTCCTGGTTTTTTCTCTTTGAAAATCTTCGGCGGCACCTGATTTTATCAATAAAATATTTGAAAAAGAATCATAAAGATTGCCATAAACTTCTTCGACGGTCTTATTCAGCTTTTCGCGAACCTTTATAATGGGTTTAGTTTTTAAAATTATAATGAAAAAATATCCTAAAACAATCATTAATACTCCCGCTGCCAATCTCCATTCAACAAAAAACATAATAAGAATACTTACCATAACTGAAAAAAGCTGAGGCAATAACCAAAAAACAACATCTTCAATAATTCTTCCTAAATAATCTCCTGCCCGGTCAATTTTTGAAAAAATTTCGCCTGTTTTTTTCTCTTTGTGAAATTTTAAAGGTAAATTTATAACATGAGCGGAGGTTTCGCAGATTAAATCGCTCAAACAATCTATCGATAAAAAAGCTCCTTGTTTGTCTACAGTTCTAGTCATAAAAACAGAAGCTAAGCTCATTAAAAACCACATTCCCAAAAGAGCGAAAATAAAAGTAAAATCCGTTGATTTAATAGAAACTAAATCAATTAATCTTCCATAAAAATACGGCAAAAAAGCCGCAATCGAAGAAGCTGTCATGCCTAAAATAATAAGAGGCCAAATTTTCTTTTTATATTTTCTTAAATATTTCCAAAGAATTTTTATTTCGTTTAAAGTTTCCATAAAATTAACGGGTAAAGTACCAATTCAAAACGTCCTTGGCAACGGGCAAGGCGGCAAACTGCATCCCCTGGACATCTTCAATAAGCACTATCAATACTATTTGAGGATTATCATAAGGAGCAAAAACATTCACCCAGTTTTGATAAACTTCATTTTTAGAGGTTTGGGCGGTTCCGGTCTTAGATGCGGCCTTTACCGGTAAATCATTTAAAAGAACGCTGGACCCTGACATTACTCCCTGCCTCATGCCTTCCCTTACTACTTTTAAATTTTCCGGATTGATAAAATTCTCGCGGATAACCTTAGATTCGATTTGTTTAACCGTTTTAAGGGAACCCGAAGACCCTTCAACGATTTCTTTAACAACCATGGGTTGATATAATTTTCCGCCGTTAGCTATGGAAGAAAAAGCCATAGCCACCTGCAATGGAGTCACGGAAAGATCTCCTTGGCCAATTGACATATGATAAGTATCTCCAATTCGCCAAATTTTCTTTTGAGGGTCCTGGAAATAATTTTCCTTCCAAGCAGGGTCAGGAATCAAGCCCGGGATTTCACCTGAAATATCAACGCCGGTTTCCTTTCCCCAACCGAACAGCTGAAGGTATTTTTTTATTCTTTCCACTCCCAAGCCCTTTATATCTCCGTATCCTCCGCCAATAGTATAAAAGAAAACATTGCAAGATTCAGCAATAGCCTTTCTTATGTCCGTCCAGCCGTGGGTAGCCCAGTCCAAAAAAGTAGAAGGATGCTCAGGGTCATAGGGATTGGGAATGGATATTCCCCCTTCGCACAAAATACTCCTATTTGGAGAAATTACATTTTCCTGCAAGGCGGCTGATGCCATCAACGGTTTTATGGTGGAACCTACCGCATATCCTCCGGCAATCGCCCTGTTAAATAACGGATGATTGGGATTTTCATTTAATTTTTTAAAATCCTGGACCGAAATTCCTTGGGAAAAAAGATTATTGTCAAAACTGGGCAAGCTTACCAAAGCTAAAATTCCTCCGGTGTTGGGATCCATAGCTACGGCTACCCCTCTTTTTGAACCAACCCTGTCCAAACTGGCCTGCAAAGCCTCTTCGGTTTTTTTTTGTAAATCGGAATCTAGCCACAAAACCAAACTGTCTCCGGTTTTAGGCTCTGAAATAACTTTTTCTGAAATTTTATTACCAATAGCGTCCCTTTCAACTAAAGTTCGACCGGGAACGCCTCTAAGAGTTTCTTCATAAAATTTTTCCAAACCCTGTTTTCCGATATAATCACTGATGGAATATTCTCCAAAGGTTTTCAGTTCTCCCGGATTTATTTTACCGGTAAAACCCAGAAGATGAGAATAAGAAGAAGCGTCTTGATACTCTCTTACCGTATTTTCTTTAATTTCGAAACCCTTCAAGTCCTTTATTTTTGTTTTCAATAAAACCAGGCTTTCGTGGTCCAAATTTTCCTTTATCAGGACAAAATCAAATTCGCCTTCTTCAATTCTTTTTAAAAGGTCCTGCGAGTTTTCTTTTAAAATTTCCGCGACTCCGGAAATAACAGCTTGCCTTTCTTGGTCTTGAGGCAAATTTTTTCTGTCTAAAATCAAGTCATAGCTGGTTCTGTTAAAAACCAGCTGGTTCATTTTACTGTCGTAAATTACACCCCTGACCGGATTGAAAAATCCTACGTTATGACAGTTGTCTTGAGCCAATTCGGAATAATAGTCTCCCTTGGCAACTCCGAGGTTTAAAGTTTTATAAAAAAGAAAGGCAACTAAAATAAAAAAGCCGACGTAAAAAATCTTCAATTTCGTTTGACTGAGAGGCACTTCAAATTTTTTCTCGGTAAGCCCGTATTCCCTTTCTTTTCTTTGGGCAAGCTCGTCCAAAAAAATTTCATGGGGCTCTATTTCAAAAAAATCCGATTTTTTATTTTTTTTAAAAATATTTCCTAGCATAATCAACTAAAGCAAAAATAATAATACCTGCAATTAAGTTATAAGCGATTTCAAAAAAATCCAACTTGCTTAAATTAAAATAAAAAACGAAGGAAAGCTTAAAAACAGCGTCTAAAAGAAACGAAACTAAATTATAAAAAATAAAAGAAACCGCAAGAACCAGGGCGAAATAAACAATGTTTTCCTCGCCCAAGGATTTTAAAAATTTTTTAATTAAAAGGGCTAAAAAAATAAAAGTCAGAAAATAAACGCCAAACTGCAATCCGGAGAAAAAATCCAGCAAAATCCCGCTAAAACCTGCGAATAACAATCCGGAATTTTTTCGGGAATTTTCCAAAAAGTTAAAAAGAACCAAGAAAATCAAAACGAAATTCGGAGTAACGCCCCATAGACTGAAATGATTAAAAAAACTTGCCTGAAAAATAACCAAAAAGAAAAAAAATAGAAATAAAAATAAAAATTTTTTCATTTAAAAAATCAGAAGCTGGTTACGGCAAAAACCGTTTTTACGTCTTCAATGTTTAAAAAAGAATGAATTTCCGTTTTTTGAAAAGGCTCCGTATCGCTTGTTTTAATATTTTTAACCTTACCGACTAAAAGCCCTTTGGGAAAATTTCCGCCCAAAGACGTGGTAAGAATTATGTCGTCCTCTTTTATTTCTTTATTTTGGGGTATTTCTTCCAAAGACAGCTGGCCTTTCCCCTTGCCTCTCACTATGCCGGTAGCTTGGGCGGCCTGAATTGTCACGGGAAAAAAGCTTTCTTGGTTGGAAATTAAAATTACCCGGGAAAATTTATCAAAAACTTCGCTTACCCTTCCTAAGAGAACTTTTTGCTCGGTAATCACGGTCATGCCCTGGGACAAACCGTCTTTCAAACCCTTGTTTATTAGAATTGAATCTTGAGAAATATCTTTAGAAATAACTTCGGCCAAAACTAATTTAAACTCCTCGTTCAAGCCCAGTTCCAAGGCTTTTCTTAAAAATTCATTTTCTTTTTTCAATTCGTCAATGGCAATATTTTGAGATAAAAGATTTTCATAGTCCGCCTTTAATTTTTCGTTTTCTTCCTTTATTTTTCCGCCCTGAAAAATCCCTTTTAAAAAACCTGAAACGCTATTCCCTGCCTGCCAAAGAGGTTTCTGAATCGGCTGGGAAATCGAATAAAAAAATCCTTTAAAATTATTAAGAAACCCCGAATTTTTATTCAAAGAATTAAGAGCCCAAACAATCAAAAACAAAAAAACAAGGATTAAGGCTATTTTTTTAATGTTTTTCTTTTCCATATTATTTTCTCTTATTATATATAACAAATCCAAAAAAAGAAAAAGAGGACTAAATTGCCTCTTTGCTATTCTGAAGGTTTTTTTTCCTCACAACATATTTTAAAAATTATTACAAAGCCCAAAACCATCGCGCCCGCTACAGTTAACCCCGTGGGAAAATCCAGCGTTGAGCAGCCATAGACACAAGCTACCGCTACGACAATCGTTACACTAATCAATAGCGTAATAAAAATTCCTATCCGATAAATTTTTTCCGTCTTTTTTTTCATATCTCACCTTCCTCTCTTTTTTAATTTTTTAAGTACTTATCAAAAATAACCTTAAAAAAAATAAAAGTCAATAAAAAAAGAGGCAATCAAGGGAACTACCTACTTTCGCATCCTAATGGATACTATCATGGGCCTTAGAAGATTTCACTTCTGTGTTCGGAATGGAAACAGGTGGAACACTTCTGGTATAGTCCCCGTGACTACCTCTTTTTTTTATTTGATTTTTAATGATTATCATTTATTAGCCAAGAGAAGCATTTTATATTTGGCCATTAGTAGCACTCGGCTGAACTCATTACTGAGCTTACACCTGTGCCCTATCAAGGTCATAGTCTTTGACCGGCCTTAAAATGAATTCTAATCTTGGGATGGGCTTCGAGCTTAGATGCTTTCAGCTCTTATCCCGACCTAACTTAGCTACCCAGCGATGCCACGGGCGTGACAACTGGTACACCAGAGGTTAGTTCAATCCGGTCCTCTCGTACTAGGATCAACCTCCCTCAAAATTCTAACGCTTGCGGTAGATAGGGACCAACCTGTCTCGCGACGGTTTGAACCCAGCTCGCGTAACGCTTTAATTGGCGAACAGCCAAACCCTTGGGGCCTACTCCAGTCCCAGGATGCGTTGAGCCGACATCGAGGTGCCGAACAGGGCCGTAGATACGGACTCGCGGGCCCTACCAGCCTGTTTTCCCCGGGGTAACTTTTGTCTGATGATCTCCCCCGATTCTATGAACCAGGGTCGGTTCACTAAGTTCTGCTTTCGCAACTGCGCGGCATATACGCCTTGCAGTAAAGCCGGCTTATGGCTTTACCCGACAACTCCGATTTCCATCCGGAGCTAGCCGACCTTTAAACGCCTCCATTACCTTTTAGGAGGCAAGTGCCCCACTTAAACTGCCCACCAGACACTGTCTCTCTGATTTTGTCAGAGATTAGAAGAAAGATTTTCAAAGAGTGGTGTTTCATTGGCGACTCCACCTCGACCGAAATCGAGGATTCAAAGTCTCCCACCTACGCTACGCATCGAAAATCAAAATTCAATATCTGGATACAGTGAAGCTCCCGGGGTCTTTCCGTCTAGCCGCAAGTAACCTGCATCTTTACAGGTTTTGCATTTTCACCGAGCGACTCCTAGAGACAGTTCTCCAATCGTTAAGCCTTTCATGCGGGCCAGAACTTACCTGGCAAGGGGTTACGCTACTTTAACACGGTTATAGTTACCGCGGACGTTTACTGGCGCTTCGAGCAGTTAGCCTTTCCAACTTGCGTTAAAAAGACCGCCGCTGTTAACGTTCCAGCACTGGTCAGGCCTCAGTTCCTATACATCCTCTTGCGAGTTAGCAGGAACCTGTGTTTTTGGTAAACAGTCGTCAGAGAAACTTTTGCTGCGGCCCCCGTTAAACGGGGGCAAGGCTTATTCCTAAGTTACGCCTGCTTGTTTGCCGAGTTCCTTTAGGAGATTTCACTCGTTCACCTTGGTACACTTACACCATCCCACCTGTGTCGGTTTACGGTACGGTGCCCGTTAATAATACTCAAAACTTTTCTTGGAAGAGCGCTCGTTTGAATTTCCCTTTCCGAGGAAAAAGATTTCTGGCCTACTTGGAAAATTCCTTATAGGACAAACGTAAATCCAATAATACGCCCAAAGTACTGCTCTTCGTCATTTTGAGGTTAATTAACGGACGGGCCGGAATATTAACCGGCTGTCCATCAGGTACGCCTTTCGGCATCCCCTAAGGCCCGCCTAACCCTTGGCTGATTTTCATTGCCAAGGAAACCTAAGGATATCAGTGTCCTGAGTTTTCATCAGGATTGTGGTTACTCATGCCAACATTTTCACTTCTCTCCGCTCCACCCCGACTCACGTCGAAGCTTCACTGCAGAAGAGAACGCTTCCCTACCCCTCATATTGTATAAATACAATACGAAGCCTTATCTTCGGTACTGAGCTTTAGTCCCGGAAATCTTCGGTGCAGAGTCTCTTAGTTAGTAAGCTATTACGCACTTTTTAAAGGATAGCTGCTTCTAAGCTAACCTTCTAACTATCACAGAGGCTCCACCTCCTTAAGTACACTTAGCTCAAATTTTGGGACCTTAGATTAAGGTCTGGACTCTTTTCCTCTCGACCCCGAACCTTAGCGCCCGGAGTCTAACTGCCGAGTAGTTACAACTGGCATTCGGAGTTTGGTTGGAAAACCTGGCGAAACACCACGGTATTCCATCCAGTGCTCTACCTCCAATTGTGTAAGCTCGACGCTAACCGGAAAGTTATCTCGGGAAGAACCAGCTATTACCAGGCTCGTTTAGCTTTTCACTTCTTACCACAACTCATCCCAAGGAGTTGAACGACCTACGGGTTCGGACCTCCCCCCAACTTTCGTCGGGGTTCATCCTGGTCATGGTAAGCTCGCACTGGCTTCGGGTCTTGGACACTTTCTTAACGCGCTTTTGACGCTTGCTTTCGCTACGCCTCTGTCCCATAGGGACTTAGACTAAGAAAACGCCCAAACTCGTTGGCTCATTCTTCAATAGGCACGCCGTTACCCCATAAAGGGGCTTCGACTCTTTGTAAGCAAAATGGTTTCAGGTTCTATTTCACCGGGGTCACCCCCCTACTTTTCACCTTTCCCTCACGGTACTGGTTCACTATTGGTGAGACTGACGTATTTAGCTTTGGCTGATAGTTCAGCCTGCTTCCTTCAGGTTTGTCTTTTCCCGAAGTACTCAAGATAAATAACAAGGAGCACAAAGTGATTTTCGCCTAAGGGACTATTACCCTCTATGGTATCCCTTTCCAGGGTATTTCGACTAATCAAACTTTGCCTAAATGTTCTCCCTTGAAAGCATTTCTGTGCACCAGAAATGCCCCAAACGTTATCTTCTTACTACCCCTATCTTGATTTGCATCAAGAAAGGTTTGAGCTCCTTCCTTTTCGCTCGCCGCTACTAAGGAAATGATTCCGACAAAGTCGGAACTTTTTTTATTTTCCTCCGCTTACTAGGATGTTTCACTTCAGCGGGTTTGCTTCTCAACTTAAAAGTTGAGACATTCTGATTTAACATCAGAATAGGTTTCCCCATTCGGAAATCTCCGGATCATAGGTTGCTAAGCACCTCCCCGAAGCTTATCGCAGCTACGCCACGTCCTTCTTCGCCGCAGTCTCCCAGGGCATCCACCATCTGCCTTTAATATATTTATGTAAGTGCATCTCTTGGCTAGTAATTAATAATCATTAATTTTCAAAGTTCTTGCCGGTTCTTTCTTATCTTTAAATAAAAAACCGCTTCTTTCGGAAGCGATTGTTCTGAGAACTAAAAATTCCCAGAATATTTTTTTAATCGCTTCCTCTTTTTTTTTGCAAGCTAATCACGATATTAATCATGCGCATTAATATTAGGAAATCCATAAGTCTTTGTCAAGGGTTTTTTAAGAAAAAACCCCGACAAAAAATCAGGGTTAGTTTCAAACGTCTTTAAAAATTTTAATAAATTAACGGGTAAGAGAAATTGTGGGTATCGTTCCGCCTTCCGATTGGGCAAGAGGAGCGATAATTGTTATCCGACCGCTGGTTGCATCTTGTTGAATCGTGTAATAAGTATGGTAAGTAGCAGTGCAATTAACTGCTCCGTTGGCCGGAGAACCCTTCAAGGGATCCACTGCCAAACTTCCTATGAAATTGGGAACTATACAGCCGCAAAGATCATAAAAAGTAGCGTATTCTGGTGCAGCTGCGTTCGCTATATAAGCAGGACTCGTTGTGGGGATAACCCCTCCGCAGTTCGTAGAAGATGCGTTAAACACTCCTTTACCGTCCACTATATTCTGGGAAACCGCATTCATAATATTCATAATGTCCGCCCAGCGTCGAGAATTATTGGCTTTGGCAAATTGTTTCGGAGGATTAACAGCAGCGGCGATTGCGCCTATCAAGACAGCCAAGATTCCAACGACTATCAATAATTCAATTAAAGTAAAACCTTTATTTTTCATAATATTAAATTCAAATATGTAGAGTTTTAACTCGACCTTTTAATTAATGTGTCTTCCGTTATTTTACCTTTTTAAAGTTTTTTTATGAATAAGAAAGCTGTGAATAACTAAAAAACAGATTTTAATAAATTTTAAATCTTTTTCTAATATTTTGCCAAACCGTTTCCAAATAATTTTTTTTATTTTTTATTTCCTTTATCAGATTGATTCCCGATTTTTCCGGATCTTTATCCAAACCCCTCAGGGCGGAACCGATTGCCGTTGAATAAAGAACTGACTTCATTTTGAAGGTTTCCCTGTTAGGCAAATCATCTATGTTTATGTTTTCCAGAGGAGCGCCCAGAAGCACGGACTTTTGCAAATTTTCAGCCAAATATTCTGAGAAATAAGGCAACAGCGAAGAACCTCCGGTCAGAATTATTTTTTCAAGGCCTTCACCTTCTTTGTTTTTAAAATAACATTCAATTTTTTTTATTTCGTCGATTATTTCCCTGGCTTCTTTCTGAAGAATTAAAAATATTTTTCCTTGATTTTTTTCCGGGCTTAAACCGAATTCTTCTTTCAGGGTTTCGGCTTCCTTAAAAGAAATTTTCAAGCTCTCTGAAATAGACTGGGTGAATTTTCTTCCCGCAGTTCCGGTTGAAATGCTCATTCTTAAAAACCCTTTATTGAAAAGGCTAAAATCCGTATTTTTGGCACCAATATCAATAATTAAAATCGGGCTCGTTTGTTTTTTAATCAAAGAACGGGAGAGGCTTTCATTCTCCGGCTCAAGAATTACCGGCTTCAACTTTAAATCTTCAAAAATTTCCAAAAATTCATCCGTTGTTTTTTTGGGAACGGCAAATAAAAAAACTTCTCCATTATTAATTTTAAAATCCAAATAAAGGTCTTCTACAGGATAAGGAAAAATTTCGGCCGCCTCCCGTTTTATGGCTTCAAGTTCCTGGTCTTTTTTTAAATCTTTGGGAAGCCCGAAAGCGCAAAAAAGATTTTTTGATTCGGGTATCGAAAAAATTATTTTTTTTGTTTTTATTTTTCCAAAAACTGGATTTTTAATTAATTCTTGAATGGCATTTTTTAATTTTTCTTTATTTAAAACTCTGCCGTTTTCAATCGTTCCTTCTTCAAGCACCGTCCTACCTAAAATTCCGATTTTCGGACTTTCCGGAGAACCCTCTAAGGAAACCAACTCAATCGAGCAATCTGAAATATTAAAACTCAAAAATTGTTTTTTATAAAAGTTAAACATTTTTTGTTAAAATTCGTCTACCTCGGTCCAAGAGCTGATAGACATTTTAGGATTAATTTGATCAATTATGATTTTCATCTTTTTTACTTGCCCGGAAGAGCTGGCTGAAACTCTGATAGTCCAATTTCCTTCAATCGGCAGAATCCGGCAAGTACCCTCCGCCAGGATTATTGACTCGTCTCCATTATAACTCATATTTTCTTTTAATCGCATTAAAGAATGTTCTGCGCAAAGATTTGCCAAATAATAAGATTGCAGGGACTGGCTTTTTTGCAATTCCATTTTTAATTCAGAAATGCCCAAAAGCCCGGAAACAATCACTATCATCAAAGCCATTCCCGAAGCTATTATAACTAAAGTTAAGGCAATGAATCCCTTTTGGTTTTTTGAATTAATTTTTGACATACCATTCACAATTAATGTAAGCGAAGCTTGAATTAATTCTGAATATACCATTCACAATTAATATAAGAAGGATATCCTTCTTTAAGATTTTCCAAATTCCAATACCACCTAAGAATATTCCATGAACATCCCGACTGATTCTGGCAAGAAGTTTGATTAAGAAAAGTATTGCAAGAAGTACAGTTGCCCCGACACGTTCCTCCGCTCCAACGGCAACCTCCTTGTCGCAAACATTGGTCCCGATTCAAAAAAGTTCCGCAAGGCGTGCAAGTTCCGGCGCACTGAAAAGCACAACCTGCTCCTTGCGAACAGACAGTATTCCGGCTCAAAGAAGTCGGCGTCATCTTATAACAAACACCATTTCCATTATTACTGCAAACTCCCGAAGGATTTAAATAAAAATAACCGGCGGGAGAACAAAGAGCGGCACAGCCCGGGTCAGTATAATAATTGGCCAAAAAACCAAAACTTAAATATTTGCAAGAAGAATCGCACATTCCTCCTGTCCCCCAGCAACCGACCGAGGGCGGTTCTTTCGGCAATAAAGCGACCGTTGACCTTAAACTGATTTTAGATTCGTATTCTTTTCTTGCTCCGGGATTTTTATATTCAAGAGTTACCTCTATTAAATAAGAATTCGCCAAAGAGGTTATTGTAAAATGAGTTACTTTAATTTGGTCTGTGGTTAATGGAATTCCTGATTGAAAAAGAGTTCCATCTGAAACATAAAAAATTTCCGGATTGTTATTAACTTGAATTTCCTTAGTTATTTTTTCCAAAGAAAACCAGGCATTATGTTGAATCTCTCTCGAAGCTTGCCATTTAACGCTTCCATAAACAACCTGCCAGCTGAAGTTAATAACAACGAATAAAACCATTGAAACCAACCCGATATAAATCATAAGTTCGATTAATGTAAACCCCTCACCATTTTTTAAGAAAGAAAATATTCTGACAAATGGTTTTTTAAACCGGTATTTATCTTTACTTCGAAAATTAAAATATCTTAAATGGTGGGGGGTAAATCCTTTTGAAGTCATTTTTTATATTATTATTTATGGCGCAATCACAATAAACTCCTGATTGCCAGATTCCGAAGCAACAAAAACCCTGTCTTTCAATTCGTTATAAGCCACGCCGTTAATATCGTTGTTTTGCACTGAATCAAAGAAACCAATTAGGGTCGGTGAGCCTGGAATGGAAATATCAACTACTTGAAACTCGGCATTGTTTGAATCTGTTCCCAAAAAAACATAATTATTATTATTGCCCAAAGAAATATCATTTATTACTCCTCCGGCATTAAAAGAACCCAATAAAACCGGCGAAGAAGGCAAAGATACGTCAAAAATATATAATAAATTTGCTCTTCCTAAAACAACAGTATTGTCAAATCCAGCGATAGCAAGAGCGTTGGTGTTACCTGAAATATTATAAGAACTCGCCAAAAACGGAGAGGAAGGAGAAGCAATATTTACAACCTGCAATTCTTGAGTATCACGGCTTGAAGCGACAAAAGCATAATCTCCCAGAACAACCACTTCATTAGCGCTGTCGTTTAAATTTAATGAACCCAATAAACTAACATTAGCAGGAATTGAAACATCAAGAATTAAAAATTCATTCTCTGCGCTGGAGCTTCTTAAAAGATAAACCAATGGCCATCTGGCAGCTACTCCGTTAGCATCTGCACTGCCTGAAGCATTATAAGTTCCCAAAATAACCGGGGACGAAGGGTCGGATAAATCAATAATTTGAAACTCCCCATTGTTGTTGCTTGAAGAAATATAAGCATAATTGCCAGTAATGGAAATATTGCGGGGAATATCTAAAATATCCAAAGAAGAAACTAAAATTGGGTTAGCAGTATCTGTAACGTCCAGTACCGAAAAATCTAAAGTTCCCCCGTTTCTGATAATATAAGAATAATTATTTTTTGTCTGGATTTTCAATCCGTTTTGAGCCCCGGAAAGGTCTAAGCCGGATTCTTGAAAGGGATGAGACCAGTTGACAATCGCAGAAAGCCAATTGGTCAAATAAGTTATAAGCTCGATTTTTTCGGGCCTTTGTTTAGAAAAACTCCAAGCAACGCTGGAAATTACCGCTTTTTTGTTTGGATCTATGCTTTGAACGATAATTTTTCTTTTGCCTTGATTAAGATAATTGGAAAAATTTTCTTCGCTTCCCTGAAAAACCCATCCATCCGCTGAAGTTGCCAATCCGTGCTCGCCGATTGCCAAATTATTCCAAGAATTATCCCGAATAGATTTTGCGGCCTCGATCCCCTCTTTTGCCAAAAAATTCGCTATGTTCATTTCCTGAGCTAACAGGCCGGAAGCATAACTTTCTAATATTAAAAAAACTATCCCGCTAAACGATATTATAAAAACTCCCATGGCGATTAATAGTTCAATAATGCTTTGACCCTTCATTTTATTCTAAATTAATTCTTCCCAAAGAATTAATATCTATGGTTTTATTTTCAATATTATTACTTAAAACTATATTGCCCGTAACCGAAGGAAGGCCTTGGGCTTTTGTAAAAACAATTTCTTGAAGGCCGCTTATATTTATAGTTTGAGGCAAATCAAAAATTTCGTCGTATTGAACTTCTCGGGCCGCATAAGAATTACCCCTGAATAAAACATATTTTCCCTCGGTGAAATAAATTCCAAACCTTGAATCTTGCTCAATTGAAATTGATTTCAATTGAACTCTTCTTAAAGACTGAACCAATTCCTCGGTACATAGATTAAGCTGATATTTCTTATAAAAATCTAAAGATAAAGGCAAGGTAGCTATCACTAAAATTGTAAATATCCCAATCACCAACAAAGTTTCTACCAAAGTAAAAGCTTTTTTTTTACTCGCTATCATAAATTGCTGGTAAATTGATAAATTGGAGTAATTATTGACAGGGCGATAAAAGCGACGAAAAGTCCGACTAAAATCAGCAAAATTGGTTCCAAAATTACGGAAAAATTTTTAAGAGCCGAGTCCGCTTCTTCTTCATAAAATTCAGCCAAATAAGACATGCTTTCCTCAAGGGTTCCTGATTTTTCGCCCACCAAAATCATCTGGGAAAAAATTGAAGGAAAAACTCTGGGAAACGCTTTAAAAGATTGATTGAGTTTTTCCCCTCTTTCAACGCCGGCTCTGACCAATTTTAAATATTTTTTATAAACCTCGTTAGTTATCGTTTCGTTGCAAATATCCAAAGCTTCCAAAATCGGCACTCCGCTTTTCAAAAGAGTGAAAAAAATCCGGGAAAATTCAGCCAAATTGCTGTTTTTGTTAGTAGTTCCGAAAAAAGGCATAAAGAAAATAATTCTATGAAGATAAAACCTGGTAATTTTTATATAATTAAAAATTTTATAAATTAAAAATAAAAAAATAAAAATTACTATTAAAAAAATCCAGTATTTTTGCAAAAAACCGCCGGTTCCCAATAAAATTTTTGTGGACAAAGGCAACTGTACTTCAAGAACGCTGAACAAGCTGAATAATCTCGGCAGAACAAAAAGCGTGGTCGCTAAAACAATAACCAAAGCCAGGGTGATGACAATGACGGGATACATTAGGGCCCCCAATAATTTTTTCTTCAAAGAGTGCTGGTTTTTCAGACAAACGCTCAAATATTTTAAATTTTCCTCAAGGGTTCCGCTTTCCTCCCCCACTTTGACTACGTTTTGAAAAAATTTATTAAAAATTTTAGGATATCTCGCCAAGCTTTTATTCAAGCTTTCTCCTTCTAAAATTCTTTTGGAAATGTTCTCCAAAGCTTTTTTAAAAGCTCTTGATTTGGATTCTTCTTTTAAAATTTCCAGCGCTTCGTTAAGAGTTGTTCCGCCCTTGATCAACAAAGAAAGATGTTCGGCAAACAACATTTTTTCTTTTTGAAAATTAAACATAAATTTATTTTACTGCCTTTAAAATTTCTTCGAGAGTGGTCAAGCCATTTTCCACCTTTTGAAGGCCGTCATCAATCATCGGAATCATTCCTGACTTCAAGGCCTCTTTTCTAATTTGAGAAGCATTGGCTTTCTCCATTGTTAATTTTTTAATAGAGTCATTCATTTCTAAAATTTCAAAAATACCCACCCTTCCCAAATATCCGGTTTTCTGGCAAACCGGACATCCTTTTCCTCTAAAAAGGCAAACGTTTCCTTTTTTGATCTTTGGCAATTTAAAAACTAGGTCTTTGGGCAAAAGAGCCTCTAATTGCTGAATCGAAATTTCATAACTTTCAATGCATTTAGGGCAAATTTTCCGAACCAGTCTTTGAGCAATAATAAGGTTGACCGTTGAAGCTATAACATAAGGCTCAATTCCTATATCAGCAAGCCTGGTTAAAACAGTTGAGGCATCAATGGCGTGGAAAGTTGAAAGAACCAAATGACCGGTCATGGCGGCGCTTACCGCGAGCTTCGCAGTTTCGGAATCTCTTATTTCCCCGACCATGATAATGTTCGGGTCTTGTCTCATTATGGCCCTAAGGCCTTTAGAAAAAGTCAGGCGAGTTTTTGCGTTAACTTGAATTTGGTTGATCCCCTCGATATCATATTCAATCGGATCTTCGATGGTCATTATATTAACATCGCGGATATTCAAAATTTTTAATATCGCGTAAAGCGTCGTGGTTTTTCCGCAACCTGTTGGACCCGAAGAAATAATCATTCCCCATGGTTTCTTTAAATTGTCCTTAATAAGATTTAAATCCTTTGAAAGGAAACCCAGTTCTTTAAGGTCGAATTTTTTTGATTTTTCCGCCAATATTCTCATCACTATCTTTTCCCCTTCTTCAATGGGAACAACCGAAACTCGGACATCAACTTTTTCATTAGCTGTTGGAAAACTAAAATGCCCGTCCTGAGCGGCATCATGAACGTCGGTTCTCAAACGAGCCATGATTTTGATTCTTGAAACTAAAAAATCCTGAACTTCCTTGGGCAAGGTCAAAACATCATGCAAAACTCCGTCAATCCGGTACCTTAATATTATTTTGTTTCCATAGGGTTCAATATGAATATCGGAAGCTCTATTTTCATAACCAGAATTTAAAATCAAATCCACTGTTTTTATCGCCGGCAAGGGTTCTTCTTTGCCTTTCACTTTCTTTAAGTCTTCTATGTTCTTTCCGATAATTTCTTCAAACTCTTCTTTGATATCTTTTCTGTAAAATTTAAAAGAATCTTTAATGCTGTTTTTGGTGGCAAAATAAGGAATAACCTTTTCTCCCGTTTTTCTTTCGATAAATTCTATTATTTCCAAATTTTCGGGATTGGCCATCGCTACTTTCAATCCCTCTTTTTCCCTTTCAAAAACGATTATTTCCTGCTTTTTTGCCACTATCTCGGGGACTATGCTTAAAACTTCTTTATTTATCTTTATTTTTCGTAAATTAACAACAGGAAAGCCGATTTCATCGGCGATAAGCTGGCCCAATTCATCATCGGAAATCAATCCTTTCTCTATGATTATTTGCTCGATAGGTTCTGTTTTCTGATGAGCTTCATCTACTGCGAGATTAAAATCTTTTAAAAAAATTATATCGGTATCAACTAAAATTTTTTTTAAGAAATCTTCCGTGATTTTCATGTTTTTATTTTCACCGACCATTCTTTAATTTTATTTACCACGTCAAAAAGACTGATTTCGGTTTTCACCAAATATTCTTTCGCCCCTAAAGAAAGACCTCTTTTAATGTCCGACTCTTGGCCAAGATTGGAAAGAATGATTACGGGTATTTTTTTGGTTTTTCCGTTTCTTTTCATTTCAACCAAAACATCAAAACCGCTTTTTCTCGTCAGAATCAAATCCAGCAAAACGATATCCGGCTTTTCGGAAACAATCTTGTTCAACCCCTCCTCGCCGTTAGTGGCTTCAATAAATTCAAAATTTTCTTTTGATAATTTGTTTTTATAAATCTTCCTCAAAAACCTATCCTCTTCTATCATTAATATTTTTTGTTTTTTTTCGCTCATATTTATTTTTTAGCGATAGGTAAAGTGAAATAAAAAGTTGTACCTCCTTTTTTGTTTTTAACAAACCAAATTTTCCCGCCGCTAAGCTCAATTGTGGCTTTGTTTATATAAAGACCTATTCCGGAACAACCAATATCAATTTTTTTAGCTTTTTCCGAGCGGTAAAATTTCGTAAAAACTTTTTTAAAATCTTCTTTGGGAATTCCTATCCCGTTATCTTTGCAGGAAAATAAAAGTTTCCCGCTCTTTTCTTCTATTTTTATTTCAATATTCCCGGGACCAGGCTTTTTATATTTTACGGCGTTGGTAATTAAATTCTGAATGACCCTTTCAATTTTATCGGGATCGGTTAAAACCTTGGGAAGATTGTCGGATTTTTTAAAAAACACCTTACAGTTGCTGGCTTCTATCCAAACGGATAAATCGGAAATAACTTTTTCCACTACGCTTTCTATAGATACAGGCTTCAGTTTAATTTCAAAATGCTCTTCTTCAATCCGGGAAACATCCAAAAGATTATCGATAAATCCGGACATCCTTCTTAGGTTTTTTAAAGCATCAGATAGATATTCTTTCTGAAAATTATTAATTTGGCCGCAATCTCCGGAAATCAAAGCCTCTAAATATCCTTTTATCGCCGCAACCGGACTTTTTAACTGATGAGCTATTGTGGAAACCATTTCGTCAGTTTTTTGTTTTTTGGAAAATTCTTTTTTCCGCATATTATTCTAAGTCTTAGAGCTAAAGCTTGTTTCGACTATTTTTTTATTTTACCACAAAAATTATTGATAACAAAAAAAAGCAAGACAAAGTCTTGCTAACTGGAGAGATCATCGGGCCAATGATATATATCTTGATTTTTTATATTAAAAAGACTGATACGACATTCAAGCAAAACTATGTCCTCTATAACATCAAAATCATGATGTACGAAGGGTTGAATTCTCAATTCATATCCTTCTTCTAAAACGAACTCTTCTGAGTCGCCCTTTTGATTATGGAGGGTTACCTTCATTTTCCCCTTAATTAAGCCGAAAACTTCAGGGTCTTTCGAAGGATCTTCTCCTTTGTGATAATGGCCACCCAATGGAGCTTCTTTTGTTCTTTCTCTTGAAATAATTTGTTTTATGCAATTCTCTTTCTGAGAAAGAGTCCATAAGTGATTTTTTTCTCCGGAAACTTCCATTTCGATAGTCTCCATTTTTCTTATTTCTCTCATTTCTGTTTTTCCGATAATTTCATCTTTTTTGTTTTTTTTCATCTTTTTCCCTCCTTTAAATTTTTCGAGAGCTAGAATAAAGATTAATTAACTATCGTTGTTTTGTCAAACTGATTTCAAATAAATAAAAAACCCGAGACTGGCTCGGGCAAGAATTATTTTTTGGTCAAAATTTTATTTTTTTTCTTCCAAAGGTTTTTCCTTCTCAGACGAACTCTCGGCCGGGACGGTTTCTTTCTTTTCCTCGACCGGTTTTGGCTGTTCTGCGGGTTTTTGTTCGATAGGTTTTTCCGGCGCCTTTTCTGAAGCAGTCTGAGCTGCGGGTGCCTCGCCGGGAACAGAAGGTTTTGCTTCTGCTTTCTTCTTGCTTTTTTTATGGACGGCAATCTTTTTTCCCTCTAAAATTTTGTGTTTAACCAATAAATTATGAACCGTGTCCGAAGGTTCGGCTCCTTTGCTCAGCCAATATAAAATTCTTTCTTTTTTTAAGGATATTTTTTTTGTTAACGGATTTAAAAAACCCAACTCTTCAATTCTGGTTCCGCCTTTCGCGGCTTTCTTTTTTTCCGTAACAATAACCTTGAATGACGGTTGATTTTTTTTGCCTATTCTTTTTAATCTTATTGATAACATGTTTTTATTTTAATAATTTCTTTTTAAATTTATACTTATAACCAATTTTTAACTTCCAAGGCCTTTTCAGCGGCCTTTACTTCAGCTTCCTGTTTTGAAGAGCCTTCTCCTTCGGCAACCAACTCTTCTCTCAGAAAAACCCCTACCTTAAAGTGTTTGGCGTGGTCCGGTCCCCATTCTTCTAAAATTTTATAAGTGGGGGTAACAGTCGTTTTTTCCTGGGCTTTCTCCTGAAAATGGGACTTTGAATCTTTGAAAGAACCAGATTTGATTATCTGGGGAAGCTCTTTTATAACTTGTTTCTTTATAAATACCTGGCTCGCTTCATACCCTAAGTCGAGATAAAGCGCGCCGATAAAAGCCTCTATAGTGTTGGCTAATATGTATCTCCGGGCTTTGTTCATTTCTTTCGACTCTCCTTTAGAAAGCAAAAGAAAATTATTCAAACCGATTCTTTCGGCGATTTTCGCCAGAGAATCGGCATTCACTAAAGCCGCCCGCCAATTAGTCAATTCTCCCTCGGATTTTTTAGGATATTTTCGGTAAAGATATTCCGTCACGACCAGCTCTAAAACGGCATCTCCTAAAAATTCCAACCTTTCGTTGTTCCCTATTTTAAAGTCCGGATTTTCGTTCAAAAAAGACCGGTGAACGAAAGCCTGGGTCAGAAGTTCTTTATTTTTAAAATTTAAATTTAATTTTTTTTCAAGCAAAGAAAATTCTCGCATAAAAAATCATTCTTTTTTATTTTCTTCTTTTTCTTCTTTATTTCCGCTTATTTTTTCCATTTCTTTATAAACCGTACCTAGAACTCCGTTAATGAACTTTCCCGAACTCTCTCCGCCAAAATTTTTAGCCAATTCTATGGCTTCGTTAATCGCCACTTTAGGCGGAACTTCATTTCTATCTTCATAAATCAACTCATAAAGGCCGATTCTTAGAACATTCCTGTCAATTATTGTGATTTGTTCCAATGGCCATTCAGGGGCCGTTTTCTCAATAATCTGGTTTAACTGGGGCAAGTTAGAAGTAACTCCGTCAATCAATTTCCAGATAAAATCCACGCTTTCCAATCCGGGACCGAACTCTCCTATGTTTCTTTCAACAATTTTTTTAAGAGCATCCGGTTTCTGGCCGTAAAAATCCCACTCATATAAGCTCTGCATGGCGATAGAACGAGAAAGATGTCGGCTGGACATAATTTAAAATTTACTGTTTATTTTTTAGACAAATTATCCATGCTTAAAGGCTTTTCCGCTTGGGCTTCGCCTTCCTTTGTTTTGATTTCTTTTTCTCTTTGTTTTCTTTCCTTTTTCTCCAGCTTTTCTAAAACATTTACCACCTCAACCCCTTTATAATAACCGCAATTCCAACAAATAGCATGCGGTAAAACAAACTTTCCGCATTTTGAGCATTTATTTAAAGATGGCGGAGTAATAAAAATATTCCTCCGGCGATTATTCCGATGGCTTTTGGTATGTTTTTTTCTTGGAATTGCCATAATGTTTTTTAATTAAAAACTTTAAACTGTTTTCAATACTAACAAAAAATTAATCATTTGACAAGTCTTTGGAAATTTAGATAGACCATTAGGAAAATCCTAATTGTTTTTTATTTTATAGCGAGCTTTGTTCGGTATGTCGACTTTATCGTTATTAAATTTTTAACGGGTCCAAAGGTTTTTCGGTGAATCTTGCAGGGGCCGTATTTTTTTAAAAGCTTTTGGTGAAGCTCGGTTGGATAACCTTTATGAACAGCAAATTTATATTTTGGATATTTTCTGTCTAATTTTGCCATTAGCTTGTCTCTTGTCACTTTGGCAATCACGGAAGCCGCCATTACTGAAAAAACCTTGCTATCGCCTTTGATAATCGACTTTTGGGGTATTTCTGAGTTTATTTTAAAATTTCCATCTAAAATCAAAAAATCAATTTTACCTTTTATTTTCTTTTCTAAATTATCAATCGCTTTTAACATTGCCAGTTTTGATGCCTCAAAAATATTTATTTTATCTATCATCTTTTCCGAAACATTAGCTGTCCCCCATTTAATTTGCTTATTGCTTTTTAAAATCATGCAAAATTCTTCTCTTTTTTGCGGAGTTAATTTTTTGGAATCTCTTATTTTTTTTAATTCCGGAGATAATTTAAATTTATTTGAAACAAAAACAGCGCAAGCTGTTACGGGACCTGCTAAAGGACCCCTGCCAACCTCATCAGTACCCGCCACAAATTTAAATTTTCTTTTCCAAAGATTTTTTTCTTCTTTTAAAATATCCATTATTAAATTTTAACACATTAATATCTTTTATCTAATGAACGTCGCTCAAGCTAAATAAAAAACGGCACACTTTTAAAGAGTACCGCTAAAGAGTGCCAAAAAGTTATGCTAGAGAAACAAAAGTTACAAGCGATGCAGATCCTGTTATTGATAGTAAAATCGCTGCAAAAAAAGCCAAGGGAAAATTGCCAGACGAAAGACCTATAAGTAAGAATACAATACATAAAAGCACGGAAACCACTAAAGCTATAAACGAAACGAAACAGAATATTGCTTCTTTTGTCTCTTTTTTTTCCAGTTCTTTTTTTGTCATCTTTCTCTTCGGTTCTTCTTTTTTTGTTTTTAATGCTGCCCACCATACGACAACACATATTGCGCATGGTATTAACACGGCTAACCATCCATACATTGTTTTCTCCTCCGTTTTAGTTTTAAAAAGATAAAATTTTATTTATCTTGACTGGCTATACTATAATTTACTTTTAAAAATTTGTCAAATAAAAATCGCCTTTTGGCGGAACGGTTTTTTGGAAATAAAAAAACTGCAAAAAAATAATTTTGCAGGATAAGTATGTTTTAATAGTTCCAAATAGCTTCTACGGCTGATAGCCAACCATCAGGTTTTAATTCTTTTACTGATTTAATAAGCTCAGTTATTGCATAAAAAATCCAAAGCCCGAACAGTAATGCGAATGAGATTGATAAAAACCAAATATTTTTCGCATAGAATGTAACAGCAAGTCCTGTAAAAAATGCTACCAGCATACTCAAATTTATTAAATCGATTTTATTCTCTAAAGATTCTGACTCTTCTTTTGTTATCATTTCAAAGAACCTCCTCTGTCTTTTTAATCTAATTTAATGTTTTGTCAAATTTTAATTGACGGAAAATTTTCGAAAGAATAAAATAAGTTAAGTTTATTTTTTTATTTAAGAAGATGAAATTTACCCACTTACACTTCCACTCACATTACAGTTTGCTTGACGGACTGCCGAAAATCGATGAAATGATAGACCAAGCCAAAAAATTAGACATGGATTCTTTGGCAATAACTGATCACGGAAACCTTTACGGCGCCGTGGAATTTTATAAAAAAGCCAAAAAAAATGGGATTAAGCCCATAATCGGATGCGAAATATATCAGGCATTCAATTCAATGGACGAAAAAAGGCCTAATATCGACGGCAAAAGATATCATTTGATACTTTTAGCGAAAAACGAGGAAGGTTATAAAAATTTAGTAAAATTAATCACCCAAGCTCATTTGAGAGGTTTTTATTACAGGCCGAGAATAGATGATGAATTGTTAAAAAAACATAGCTCCGGATTAATTGCTCTTACAGCTTGTATTCAGGGAAAAATTCCCCAATTAATTCTTTCCAATAAAATGGAGGAGGCCAAGGAAACTGCCTTAAGGTATAAAAAAATGTTCGAACCGGACAGTTTTTATCTTGAGCTTCAGCACCATGCCAATATAAAAGAGCAAGAAAAAATAAATCAGGGATTGAAAAAACTTTCCAGGGAATTGGACATTCCCATGGTTGCTACTTGCGATGTCCATTATTTAAACAAAGAAGACGCGGATGCTCAAGATATTTTGATGTTAATCAATACCGGAGCTGATATTAACGACCCGGAAAGATTAACCATGAAAATAGATGACTTTTCAATGAAAAGCACAGAAGAAATGAGTAATTTTTTTAAGGATGTTCCGGAAGCTATCGAAAATACCCAAAAAATAGTTTCTCTTTGTAATTTCGAATTTAAATTAGGAGAAACCAAGCTTCCCCTTTATCAGGTACCTGAAGGTAAAACTCCGGAAATTTATTTGAGAGAGCTTTGCGAAGAAGGATTAAAAAAACGATACGGCATTTTGCCAAAAAAAGAAACGATAGAAAGAATGAATTACGAATTGTCGGTTATCGGCGAAACCGGATTCGCCTCTTATTTTCTGATAGTTCAGGATTTTGTTAATTGGGCGAAACAAAACCGGATAGTGGTGGGACCGGGCCGAGGCTCGGCCGTCGGATCTCTTGTCTCTTATTTGCTAAACATCACTAATGTTGACCCCTTAAAGTATGATTTACTCTTTGAAAGATTTTTAAATAAAGACCGAATTTCCTTGCCTGATATTGATATGGATTTTACCGACCGCCGGAGAGACGAAGTAATAAATTATATCGCCCAAAAATACGGCCGGGAAAGAGTCGCCCAAATTATAACTTTCGGGACCATGAGCTCCCGAGCGGTAATCAGGGATGTAGGCCGAGCGTTAGGAATGCCCTACAGCTTTTGCGACAAAATAGCGAAAATCATTCCATTTGGGTTTTCTTTAAAAGACACTTTAGAAAAAATTTCTGAATTCCGCCAACTTTATGAGGAAGATGATGAAGCTCGAAGATTAATCGATTTTGCCAAAAAACTGGAAGGTTGCGCCCGCCATGCTTCCACCCACGCCTGCGGAATAGTAATTTCCAACGACCCGCTGGAAAATATAGTGCCGCTTCAACACCCCACACAAGATGATGACGCTATTGTCACTCAATACGAAATGCATTCTATTGAGGACTTGGGACTTTTAAAAATGGATTTACTGGGACTGAAAAACTTAACCATTATTGAAGATGCCTTGTCCCGCATTTATAAAGTTAAAAATAAAAAAATTAATATCGACGAACTTCCCCAGGAAGATAAAAAAACTTTTCAAATATTTCAAAAAGGAGACACTGTCGGAGTTTTCCAGCTGGAATCGGATGGCATGAGAAGGTATTTAAAACAATTAAAACCCTCCTATTTTGAAGATATCATCGCCATGGTCGCCTTATACCGACCTGGCCCCATGCAGATAATTCCAGATTATATCCAAAGAAAAAATAAACTAAAAAGCGTTGATTATTTTCATTCTTTGCTTGAGCCGATTTTAGCCACCACGTACGGTCTGCCGGTTTATCAAGAACAAATAATGCAAATCGCCCAAAAGTTAGCCGGTTTTACCCTTGGGGAAGCTGATGTCTTAAGAAGAGCTATCGGTAAAAAAATCAGAGAACTCCTTTTATCTCAAAAAGAAAAGTTTATGGAAGGAGCGAAAAAAAATAATGTCAGCCGTGAGATATCTCAAAAAATCTGGGACTGGATTGAGCCTTTTGCCAGTTACAGTTTTAATAAAAGCCATGCGGCAGCTTACGCCACAATTGCCTATCAGACAGCATACTTAAAGGCTCACTTTCCCGTTGAATTCATGGCGGCTTTGTTAACTTCGGAAAAAAGCGATATTGAAAGAATTTCCGAATTAATTAACGAATGCAAAAAAATGGGAATTGAAGTTTTGGCTCCCGATATTAACGAAAGCTTCCGCAACTTTTCGGTAATTCCCCATAAGACTCAAATCCGCTTCGGATTATTGGCTATTAAGAATGTGGGAGAGGCGGTGGTAGAAACCATACTTTTGGAAAGAAAAGAAAAAGGACCCTTTAAATCAATATCTGATTTTGTTTCAAGACTTAACTCAAAAGTTTTAAATAAAAAATCGCTGGAAAGCTTGATTAAGGCCGGAGTTTTAGACAACCTCGGAGAAAGAAACCAGCTGTTATTTAATATAGAAAAAATCTTAAATAATCACCGGGAAATCCAAAAAACAAAAAATAACAATCAAAAGAATTTATTCGGAGAACTGTTTCATTCAAACTCTACAATAACTTTAGACGAAGCAAAGCCGGCGACCAATAAAGAAAAGTTAACTTGGGAAAAAGAGCTTTTGGGACTCTATATCAGCTCTCATCCTCTGGAAGGTTATCAAAAAATTTTTGAAAAAAAAGTTTCGCCGATAAAAGACGTAAAAGGAAAAATCTGGGGCCAGGCGATAAAAGTCGGAGGAATTATTTCCAGCATTAAGAAAATTATAACGAAAAAAGGGCAGCCCATGCTCTTTGTAAAGTTGGAGGACTTTCACGATAAAATTGAGCTGGTTGTTTTCCCGAGAGTGATGGAAAAAAACCTGGCAGCTTTCCAAGAAAATAAAATTGTCATAGTAAAGGGAAAAGTTGACAATAAAGACGATTCTCCGAAAATTATTTGCGATGAAATAGAGGAAATCGTGGAAGAGGAATAAAAAAACAGCAATGATAAAACATTGCCATATAATATAAAAAGAGTATAAATAAAAAGAGCTAAGATTTCTTGATTTTCGGAGAAGCATCTTCTTGGGTTTCTGAAACTTGATTTCTTATATTTCCTAAGCCCAAAAAGAATCCTCTATAACTAGTGTCTTTTATTTCTTTATCTCCTGACTTTTGAGAGCTCATAGATTTTTCTCCTTTTTCAAATATAGATAAAATTTAATATAATATAAGAAAAAAGTCAATAATAAAATATGAAATTAGAAACCATACGCCACTCCCTATCTCATATAATGGCGTCGGCAATTCAGGAATTATACCCCGGAACTAAGTTTGGTATTGGACCTGCAATCGAAAAAGGTTTTTATTATGATTTCGCTTTAGCCAAAAAGATAACCGATGAAGACCTTTCAAAAATTGAGCTGAAAATGAAAGAAATTATAAAAAATGATGTTGTTTTTAAAAAGAAAAAAATATCTAAAAAAGAAGCAAATAAATTATTTGCAAAAGAGCCTTATAAGCTAGACCTGATAAAGGAATTAAAAGAAAAAGAGGTAAGCATTTATCAAAGCGGAAATTTTATCGACCTCTGCAAGGGACCGCATATTAAATCAACCCTTCAATTACATTCAGGACAAGCCAAAGAAATAATTGATGGTTTTAAATTAACGAGGCTGGCGGGAGCTTACTGGCGAGGTGATGAAAAAAATAAAATGTTAACCAGAATTTACGGCTTGGCTTTTGAAAATAAAGAAAAACTGGACGAATATATAAAATTGCAGGAAGAGGCTGAAAAAAGAGACCACCGAGTGCTTGGCCAAAAATTGGAATTGTTTATATTAGATGAAGAAGTTGGAGCAGGGTTGCCTATTTGGCTTCCCAAAGGCGCGATGTTAAGAAAAACTATAGAAAATTATCTTTACGAAGAACTGAACAAACAAGGATATCAGTGGGTTTGTACTCCCCATATAGGTAACCTGAACCTATGGAAAAAATCAGGCCACTGGAATTTCTATAAAGAGAATCTTTATTCCCCCATTAATATCGATGAAGAATACTATCTTTTGAAACCGATGAACTGCCCTTTCCATATTAAAGCTTTCCAGTCAAAAATAAGAAGCTATAAAGAATTGCCTATAAAATACGCTGAATTTGGCACTGTTTATCGTTATGAAAGGTCAGGCACTTTGCACGGACTAACAAGGGTCAGAGGCTTTACCCAAGACGATGCTCATGTTATTTGCGAGCCGGAACAGTTGTCGGAAGAAGTGGAAAAACTGGTCAGTTACACTTTGAAAATGCTGAAAGCCTTCGGTTTTTCCCAATTTGAAATTTATTTATCAACCTGTCCTGAAAAATGCGTAGGCACCACCCAAAAATGGAAAAAAGCAACTGATACTTTAAAATACGTTTTGGAAAAACTTAAAATCAACTACAAAATAGACAAAGGCGGAGGAGTTTTTTACGGGCCTAAGATTGATTTTAAAATAAAAGATTCTTTGGGCAGAGAATGGCAATGTACCACCGTCCAATTTGATTTCAATTTGCCGGAAAGATTTAACATGAATTATATAGATTCAAAAGGCAAGAAACAGGAACCTTACATGGTGCATCGGGCGCTTTTGGGAAGTATGGAAAGGTTTATCGCCTTACTTCTTGAACACTATGCCGGAGCATTGCCTCTTTGGTTGTCCCCTGTCCAAGCCTTGGTAATACCGGTAGGAAGCGACCACCAAAAATATGCCGAGGAAATTCAAGAAAAATTAAAAGCTTTGAACATCAGGACGGAAGCAAACTTGGAAGCGGAAACCGTTTCTAAAAAAATACGAGAGGGAGAAATCCAAAAAATTCCTTATATTCTAGTTGTTGGAGGGAAAGAAATAGAAAACAAATCAGTAAGAGTCCGCCAAAGGCAAAAAGGAGACATTGGAGAGATTGCTTTGGATAAATTTATTGAGAAAATAAAAAAAGAAATAGAAGAAAAAAATTAAAATAAAAGAAATTTAGCTAAAATCCCGAACTAATTCGGGATTTTTTGTTTATATTGACAACTAAAAAAAACTGTCTAATATTACTAAAGGTGATAAAATGAGTTGGATGAATTTAGAAGAAAGTGAAAGAATAGCAAAAGAAGAGTTTGCCAGATACGGATTCCCTGAGCCCTTTGACAAAAAAGAAATAACAACCAACGACTACATATCAATAAAAATATCTGTAAAATTTATAATCGCAGACCGCATCGAGAAAGCAATCAAAAAGATAGCCAGAAATGCTTATGAGCATATTAAAAAAAGTAAACAAACAGTAACAATCAATGAAAACGTATGGATTGAACCAACGTGGTTTAACAAGCTAACGATCTTAGAAGATGAATTTCGGATAAATGTTGAATTAGACAACCAAAATTCTGAAACTGAAAAGTATTGGGGTTTCATAAAGGTAAAAGTAAATGACCAAAAAATTTTTTATACGCAAGATCACGATAGGGCAAACCACACGTTTTTATACGATTCTAAAAATGCTAAAAAAGCATTCCAAATCATTCTAAGGGAGGCGGAAAAAATAAAATGAGGCCAAATGGTCTCTTTTTTGTTTCAAGTTGACAATGGAAGGAAATTATTTAATATGATTAAGGGTGATAGAGTGGGTGAAGAAAAATCTAAACTAGATGAATTAATAGAAAAAGAATTTGAAAAATACGGTTTCAAGTCCTTTGATAAAGAAAGGATAAATATGGAAAGTTTTGACACAATAATGACATCTATAAAAAATCTTGTAGGAAAAGAAATCGGCAAAGCTCTTTTCTGTATAATCAGAAAGGCTCAGATATCCCTGCGAGAAAACGAAATAGAAATAAGAGAAAATACAGTCGTTACGGCAGATCAGTTTCGTGACTGCATACTTCTTAATCGCGACCCGGAGATTAAAAAAATAAGAATCAAAGTTCATTTTGATCCTGAAGAAAAAGAAGCTTGGTATTTTACAGAATTAGAAATAGAGAGCCAAAGCATTCTTTGGATAAAAGGAAAATATTGCAATCCAGATAATGCACCAAATAACGCAGAAAATATAGGAATTTCTACTTATAAAAAAGCTCTAAAGACATTTCAAATTATTCTAAGGGAGGCGGAAAAAATAAAATGAGGCCAAATGGTCTCTTTTTTATTTATTTACGAAATTAAAATTTTAAAGTAGAATCAAATAATTAATCTTATGAAATACTTTATTGTTACTTTGGGCTGTCAAATGAATCAATCTGATTCAGAAAGAATCGCTTCGGCTTTGGAAAAAGCTAAATATAAACCAGCTTCGCGAATAAACGAAGCTGATTTAATTGTGGTTAATATGTGCTCGGTCAGGCAAGCAGCCGTAGACAGAGTTCTTGGAAAAATCATCGATTTTTCTAAATTTAAATTTCAAAATACAAATTGCAAATTTCTTCTTACGGGTTGCATATCAAAAAGAGATGAAAAAAAATTTGAAAAATACTTTGATTATGTTCTGTCCATTAAAACATTGAATCATTGGAAAGATTTTTTAAAAGAAACTAAGTGTTTTTACTATCCCCCGTCCCGCGATTCAAGTTTTTGTAAAAAATTCACTAATCAATATCTAAAATTTAAACCAGTTTACTCCAGTAAATTTTCAGTTTTAATTCCAATTTCTATTGGCTGTAATAACTTCTGCAGTTTTTGCGTTGTTCCTTTCGCCCGAGGCCCTGAAACCAACAGAAATCATAAAGAGATCCTAAAAGAAATTAAAGAAGCAATAAAGAATGGCGCTAAAGAAATTTGGCTACTTGGCCAAAATGTAAATTCGTACAAATCAGAAGTCATTAATTTTCCCAAGCTATTAGAAATGGCAAATAAAATTCCGGGTAACTTTTGGATTCGCTTCACCAGCCCTCATCCTAAGGATTTTTCCGGTGAACTCATAAAAACAATAAAATCTTGTAAAAAAATAACCAATTACTTAAACCTGCCAGTCCAGGCCGGAGATAATAAAATTTTAAAAAAAATGAACCGGCCTTATACGGTTGAGCAATATAAAAATTTGGTAAAAAAAATCAGAAACAAAATTCCGAACATTTGCCTGTCCACCGATGTTATTGTGGGTTTTCCTGGGGAAACAAAAAAACAATTTGAAAATACCTGCAAATTGTTTAAAGAAATAAAATTCGATATGGCTTACATTGCCAGATACTCCCCTCGCCCCCAGACTCAAGCTGCAAAAATAAAAGACAATGTTTCGAATGAAGAAAAAGAAAAAAGAAAAAATGATATAAACGAAATTTTAAAAAAAACCGCTTTGGAAAATAATAAAAAATACATCGGAAAAACAGTCGAAGTTTTGGTTGAAAAAGCAGAAAAAGGATTTTTAATCGGAAAAACAAAAAGCTACAAAACCGTAAAATCTAAAGGAAATAAAAATTTAATAGGAAAATTTATAAAAGCTAAAATAACAGATGCTTCGTTTTGGGGATTGAAAGGTGAAAAAAAATAGCCTTGGCACTCAAGGCTTTATTTTCTAATTTTATGTTGTCTTTTCAGATTATTTATGTTGTTTTTCCATTTCCTTACGAGCTTCTTTAATTTTTTTTGATTCTTCTTTTTCTATTTTTTCTAGGAGATTACGTAGTTCTGCTAAATTGGGGTCTAAATTTTTTAAAGAACCTGCAGTGATAGTTCTGGGACTGAAAAACATCATGTCGTCTATTGTTTTCTTTAAATCGCGTCTGAGAAGTTCAATAAGTCTTGGAAAGGTAGGCTCATGATCAATTACACCGTTAAGATGATTTATAATATCTCTCACTGAAATTTCAACTTGTTTTATTGCAACACTTACTTCATTATTTATATCTTTCTCCATTTAATTTCCTCCTTATAAAACATTATATTTTATTATAATAAAAAGCAAGTTTAATGTTTGTCTCTTCTAAGCCCGGGATATAATATAAAAAAATGAATAATAAATCATTATCCAAGTTAATTGTGATTTTAGGACCTACGGCTTCAGGAAAAACGGAATTGGCAATAAAACTCGCCAAGAAATTTAATGGCGAGATTGTTTCGGCCGACTCAAGACAAATTTATAAAGAAATGAATATCGGGACGGCAAAACCTCAAAAAAAAGAAACGAAAGGAATCCCCCATCATTTAATAAATATCGTCAGCCTAAAATCCAATTTTAACGCTGCCCTCTATAAAAAATTGGCTATTAAAAAAATTGAAGAAATATCAGAGAAAGATAAAATTCCTTTTTTAGTTGGAGGAACAGGACTTTATGTCTCGGCAGTAACCGATAATTTAGACTTCCCCAAAATAATCCCTGATAAAAAATTAAGAATCAATTTAGAAAGAAAAACAGCCAAAGAACTCTTTAAAATTTATAAAAAACTAGATAAACAAGGCGCAAAATTAATTGATAAAAATAATAAAAGAAGGCTGGTAAGGGCCGTTGAGGTCTGTAAGCTGACGGGCAAATCTTTTTGGGAAGAAAGGAAAAAACAAAAACCGATTTTTAAAGTTTTGAAATTAGGAATTAAAACTGAAAAAAATTATTTGAATAAAAAAATCAGGAAAAGAACGGAAAAAATGATAAATTCGGGGCTAAAGAAAGAATCAAGAAGACTTTTTAAAAAATACGGGATGCTGCCGGTTTTAAAAACCATCGGATATCAAGAATTTAAAGAAAAAAAAGATTTAGAAAAAATAAAAGAACAGATTAATCTGCATACTCTTCAACTTACCAAGCGCCAAATGACTTGGTTTAAAAAAGACAAAAAAATTCACTGGATAAAAAACCAAGTAGAAGCTATAAAATTAATTCAAAATTTCTTAAAAAAATAGCCAACTTTGAAAGTTGGCTTTATCTCTTCAGGGACTTTGTTTTGGCCTCCATAAATCGTCTTTTATTTTCTTTCCCGTCTTTTTTTCCCATTCTTCTTGCGATAAGGAATATTTTTTTCTTATTTTTTCGCCGTAATCAAGGCCGTTATAAGAACAAAAAGGAACCATTCCTTCTTCGGTCGTATACTGGATAACACATCTTTCAAGACGATCTATATTAAGGTTAAACGGGTCTTGAAACCACATTGATCCGATAAAAATGCTTTTGTGGTGGAATTCTCTTAACGAATCGTAGTTTCCGGTCAAAGAAATTTTAATCAACATTCTTCTCAGATTAAAACCTTCGGGCGCCTTTTTTTTATCAACAAAACCATTAACTTTTCTAAGAAAAGCTGATACTATTCTTGCCTTTTTAAACATTTCTTGTTTTTGGGCTTGTTCATGGATAAAGTCCATTAATCCCTCCACGTCCACAAAACGAGTTATAGGCAAAAAACCGCCGTCTTTGTTTTTAAAAATATAGGTTGCTCCGCCACACCCGGGATGAGCCGTAAATTCAACTTTGATTTCTTTCTTTAAGATTTCAACTATCTCGGATATGGGAAAAACAAAGGGAACGGGATAAAAATCTTCTCTGGATATTTGGTAATCAAACTCTTTCTCAAGCGCTTCCATCATGGCTACGTAGTCTACTCTTTGTTCTTTCCTTTGTTCCGGGCTTATGTCTGCCAAGCGACCGCAAAAAGATATCGGCTGAACATTGACACCTCTTATTATATCTATGTTATCAAAAGCATACCTAACGACTTTACCTATTTCGTGAATATTTTTGCCGCTTAAAACCGGAACCAGGACAAGCATCTGATTGACTTTTCTAAGATTTTCGATAGCTTTTTTGTTTTCTTCTATCCAGGGATTGGTTTCTTTGGAAACTCCATCAAAACTCATGTAGACGGTGTTGGTCCCCGCTCTTCTTATCTGCCTGCAATATTCAATGTCTTTGGCAAAATTTATTCCGTTCGTATTGACTTGAATGTGAGCGTAACCTACGCTTCGGGCATAAATAATAATATCTTCTATATCATTTCTCATCATCGGTTCTCCACCGGTAATCTGCAAAGCTTTGGATCCGCTTTTTATTCCCTGTAAAACAAGTTTTTTTATCTGTTCGAAATCAGGCTCGTATATGTAGCCCACTTTTCCGGCATTCATAAAACAATAAGAACACCTGAGGTTGCACCTGTTCGTTACCAGTAAATTTGTTAAAACCGGTTGAGATAAGTGCTGGTCGTAAAGCTCGGGATCGTCAAAAAACTTAGTCTTTACGTTCGGGTTTACTTTTCCGTCAATTTTATACTTCATCCATCTTCTGTATAAATTCACGTCACCAAAATAAATATCTTTTATCGGGCCGTGTTTTTTGCACAATTTGGTTATCCAAACCTTACCTTTTTCCTCGATAATTTCTCCTTGGATTTTGTTGATATTTCCTTCTTTAAAACATTCCGGACAAATAGACATAATTTTTTCCAATTTTTCCATTTTTTTCACCTCTTCAATTTTTTATGTACTGGTTTATTTTCATCCAATTAATAAGGCTTGTCAACAACCCCGCTAAGCGGGGTCAATATTAAACAAAAAACGGTGTTTAACCGTTTTTATTTTTCCTTTATTTAATTATTTATTTTTCTCTTTTTATCACAAAATCAGCAATTTCCTTTAAGATATCATTCCATTTGTTTTGAGGAAGAAATTCGAGTGCTTTTTTAGCCTTGCTTATAAATTCCTGCGCTTTTGCCATTGAAAGGGAAAGGGCTTTGGTTTTTTTGATTTTTTCTATAATCTCTTTAACTTCTTTATTGTTAACATTATTTTTCCTGATTGTTTCCAGAAAATTCTTTTTATCCTGAGCGGAAAACTCCCGGCAGGCAAAAAGAATAACAATGTTCCCCAACTTCCCCTCGGCTATATCCTGACCTTTTCTCTTGCCAAAAGATTTTTGAGAACCAAAAATATCCAAAATATCATCCTGAATCTGGAAAGCTATCCCTAAATTCAAGCCATATTCTTTTATTTTCTCTAAATCATTTTTTTTAGCATTGGCTACCAAGGCTCCTATTTCACAGCTTGCTTGAATTAAAACGGCTGTTTTTTTTGAAACCATTTCAAAATAATCCTGGTCAGTCACTTTATCGTAACGATTTTGCTTAATATAAGGTTCATTGCTTCTGCCCGATTGTTCAAATAAAATATCCAATATTTCTCCATCAACCAAAACTTTCATACTTTTTGCTAAAATTTCTGAAATTTCTATCGGTTTTTTCGAACGATTGGCTCCTTGAAAAATAGCAGCTGAATAATAAATGCTTATGCATTCAGCCGTAGATTTGCCCAGTTTAAACCAACAAGTCGGTTCTTTTCTTCTCAGGGTACTTTTATCAACTATGTCATCGATAATCAAACTATAATTATGCAAAATTTCCAAACTGGCGGCCGGATACAAAGAATCTTCTATTTTTCCTCCTAACATTTGACACGCCGTTAACGCCAATGCCGGCCTTAATCTTTTACCGCCGGTCGAAATCTGATATTTTACCGCTTCTCTATTTTTTTCGTCTACGTAAGAAAAAAGCAACTCTTCTATTTTTGGCTCTACTTTTTTTGATGATTCTTCGAGAAAATCGCCCAATTCTTTAAAATTCATAAAATTATTTTTTCAATTCCTCCTCTATTCTTAATAATCTGTTATATTTTTCGACTCTTTCTCCCCGAGCCGGAGCTCCGGCTTTAATGAAGTCGGCGCCTATCCCGACAGCCAAATCGGAAATAAAAGAATCTGCCGTATCTCCGGAACGATGAGACACCAAAATTTTCCACCCGAATGATTTTGCCAATTTGGCAGCTTCCAAGGTTTCGGTGACAGTCCCCACCTGATTGGGTTTTATAATCATGCCAGAACAAGCTTTTTTAGTTTCAGCCATTTTCATTCTTTCCATATTAGTTGTTGTCAAGTCATCTCCCAATATAAATATTTTTTTCTCAATAATTCGAGTGATGGAAGCAAAACCATCAAAATCTTCTTCAGCATAAGGGTCTTCAATAAATAGGATGGGAAAATCGCGGATAATTTTTTTATAAAAATTTAAAAATTCCTTAGGAGCCATTTTTTTTCCTTCAAAATTATATTTTCTGTTTTTATAAAATTGAGTGGCGGCCACGTCCAAGCCGATTTGAGTCTTTTGAGAATATCCTGATTTTTCTATGGCTTCCATTATCAAAATCAAAGCCTCTCCGCTTTTTTTTAAAGAAGGAGAAAATCCGCCCTCATCTCCCAAATTAATCGAAGACTCTTTAAACCTCTCTTTCAAAATTCCTTTTAGGGTATGGTAAATTTCCGAGGCCTGTCTCATTTTTTCAAAAAAAGAATCTGATTGAGGCAATACCATAAATTCCTGAATGTCCAATTCATTCCCTGCATGAGCTCCTCCGTTAATTATGTTAAAGCAGGGCTGAGGTAAAATAAATTTATAATTTTGGTCTTCGAGGTTAAAAATTTGAAAGACATGCCGATAGAGAGGAATTCCTTTGGCTTTGGCTCCTGCCCGGCAAACCGCCATGGAAATGGGCAATATGGCGTTAGCTCCCAATCGGGCTTTGTTCTTGGTGCCGTCCAATTTCATCATTAAATAGTCGATTTCTTTTTGCTGGGTCACCTCTTTACCTATCAGTTTTTCGGCTAAGATTTCTTGAATGTTTTTAATCGCCTGCAGAACGCCTTTTCCATGATATCTTTTTCCGCCATCTCTCAATTCCTTGGCTTCGTTTCTGCCCCTGGAAGCTCCCGAGGGAACCGACGAATAAAAAATTCCTTCCTGAGTTATCAAATCAACTTCAACGGTGGGATTCCCCCTTGAATCCAATATTTCTCTGGCTTTAATTGATTTAATTTTTGACATCATTTTTAATCTTAAATTTAAATTCTTTTATTTTATCTTTAAGGGTCTTATTTTTTTCCTGATAATGACCGAATCTGTAATTAAAAATATCCGATTTCACCCCGCCGAAGAGTGCGAAATAAAAAGCGCAAATTGCATATTTAACCGACATGGTCAGCCTGCCATCTTTATCCAATCTTCTCATTGAAATTGGGATTTTTATTTTTTTAAAATATCGGAATTTGCCAATTTCGGCCGCCCTGTTTATATAATCGAAATCTTCATTTATTTTTATTGTTTCGTCAAATCCTTTAATCTTTTCATGAATTTCTTTTTTTACAATAATACAATGGCCGGGAGCTTGAGGAAGAAAAAATTGGGCTATTTTTAAATAAGCGTTGGCAGTCCCGTAAATTATAAAATCAATATCTTTGTCGCTTAAGGGTTGAGAATAACAACCGGCGACATCCAATTCTCTGCGTTTAAACTCTCTCAGGGTCTCTGAAAGGAATTCTTTGGGTAAAACTACGTCTGAATCCAAAAAGACCAAAATATCACCCTTGGCCGCCTCCGCCCCTCTGTTTCTTCCGGCTGAAGGAGAACCGCCTTTAATTACTTTGCATCCCCAAAGCTTAGCTATATCCCTTGTTTTATCTTTAGAGCCGGCATCAGAAACAATTACTTCAAAATCCTGAAAAGTTTGCGTCCTTAAAGATTCCAAAAGCAAAGGCAAGAGATTTTCTTCATTTAAAGCGGGAATAATTACAGATAACATTTGTCTTTAAAAAAAATTATTTTAATTTCAATTTCTTTATTTTCTTCTCTATGTCTTCCATATTCTCGTTGTAATGAGCAAAAGGATAATTAAAAATGCTTTTTTTAATTCCGCCGAACAATAAAAAATAAATCGTACAGGTTAAATATTTTAAAGAAAGCCTAAATCTCCCCTCTTTATCCAACCTTCTGACTGAAATCGGAATTTTAGCTGATTTTAAAAATCTTCCTTTTTCTTTTTTTGACGCTCTTTGAGCATAATCAAAATCTTCGTTTAGCTTCATTTCTTCGTTAAAGCCGCCTATTTCTTGATGTATTTTTTTCTTAACAAAAATACAATAACCGGCAACTTGAGGAATAAAAATCTGGGTAATCCTTAGATAAAAATTGGCGATACCATATAATATAAAGTCTATGGGTTTATCGCTTAAAGGCAAAGAATAACAACCGGCCAAGCCGAGATTCCTGTTTTTAAACTCTTTTATGGTTTTTTTTAAAAAATCTTTGGGCAAATAAACATCCGCGTCAAAAAAAACCAAAATATCGCCCTTGGCCGCCTCCGCCCCTCTGTTTCTGGCAAAAGCAGGCAAACCACCTTTCACTACTTTACAGCCCCATTTTTTAGCTATTTCCAATGTTTTATCTTTGGACCCGGCATCGGCAACAATCACTTCAAAATCCTGAAAAGTTTGGTTTTTTAAAGATTCCAACAGAAGAAAAAGGTGTTTTTCCTCGTTTAAGGTAGGAATAATGATGGATATCATTGTTGTTTTTGTTTTAAAAAAAACCTAAAATCGTTTATAATTAATGAAATATATTATATATAATTAATCCAGTATAGTATAATAAAGTAATAAAATCAAAATGAAAATTGGCTTTTTTACCGACTATTATTTGCCTTCCGGGGCCGGCGTTACGGTTTCAATAGAAACCTTCAGAAAAGAAATGGAAAAAAGAGGCCACAAGGTTTTTATCTTCGCTCCGGCTTCAAAAAATTATAAAGACAAGAACCCGAACGTTTACAGATTTAAATCTTTGACGCTTTCCAAAGCAAGGGACCTTTACCTTGCTTTGCCTTTTTTACCGGAAAAAAGAAAAATTCAAGAAGTTTTAAATTTAAAATTGGACATAATTCACGCCCAATCTCCTTTCAGTCTCGGATTTTTAGGAAAATATGTTGCCATCAGGCAAAAAATTCCTTTTATTTATACCCATCACACTCACTTGGAAGAATATGCCAAATTTTATTTGAAAGAAAACTTTTTCACCCCCTCTTTGGCTAAAACGTGGACCACTTTTTTCTGCAATTTATCAAATCCTATTATCACCCCCTCGGAAAAAATAAAAAAAGTTTTACAAAACTATGGAGTAAAAAATAAAATTTTCGTTTTACCGACCGGTGTTGATTTGAGTGTTTTTAAAAAAATAGCAAAACAAAAAAGTCTCTTAAGAAAGAAATTAAATATTGATCAAAAAAGCAAAATTTTAATGTTTGTCGGAAGAATGGAGGCTGAAAAAAATCCTTTATTTTTGATAGAGGCCTTAAAAGAAGTTTTAAAAAAAAGAAATGATGTTTTTTTGATAATGATAGGAACTGGGCCTTATGAAAAAAAAGCTAAAGAGTTGGCCGAAAAATTAGGAATAGAAAGGTTCGTAAGGTGTACCGGTAGGGTTCCTTATGAAGAAATTCCCTCTTTTTATCAGGGCTCTGATATTTTCAGTTTTCCGTCTTTAACTGAAACCCAGGGTATCGTTGTTTTGGAAGCGGAAGCTGCCGGCCTGCCGGTAGTAGTTTTGAAAGATGATGTTTTTGCCGGGATAGTCAAGGATGGAAAAAACGGCTTTATAATAAAAAAACAAAAACCTGAGGTTTTTGCGGCTTCCCTATTAAAAATTCTTGATGATAAAAAATTATATAATAAATTTTCTAAAGCTTCCCAAAAAATCGCAAAATCATTTTCTAAGGAGAAACAAGCGAAAAAATTATTGGATATTTATAAAAAATCATTAAAATACAATAAAAATAATAATCATTCCAGAATTTCGAGAATGATAAACTTTCTCGGCAGAGTCAAATCTTTAATCAGGTAAGCTTTGATTTTTCAAATAATTATAGCAAGAAAGAGCAGCTTTAGCTCCTTCTCCTGCAGCTATTATCATTTGCTTGAAAGGAACGCAAGTTACATCACCGGCGGCAAAAAGCCCCGGCGTTTTGGTTTCGTTTGTTAAAAGATTAATTTCTATCTCGTTTTTTTCGTTAAAATTTACTAGTTCTTTGATGAAACTGACTATCGGCTCCCAACCAATTTGGATGAAAACTCCGTCTAAAAAAATTTCTCTCAATTTTTTATCGTTCCGGTCTTGATAAATAATAGATTTTACAAAACTTTCTCCCTTAATTTCTCTAATCTGAGCCGATAAAATCACTTCTATTTTATTATTTTTTTTAATCTTTTCCTGATTGATTTCGTCTGCTTTTAATTTTGAAGAAAATTCTAAAATATAAACTTTTTTAGCGTATTTTGTCAGTTCTAAGGAGGCCTCTATCCCGCTGTTCCCGCTGCCCGCCACTGCGACGGTTTTCGCTTTAAAAAATGGCGCATCGCAAATAGTGCAGTATGATATTCCGCGGCCGACAAATTCTTTTTCTCCGGGAACACCTAAAGACTTAGGCTTGGCCCCGCTTGCAATAATAACGCTTCTTGCCAAATATTCTGAATCATCGGTTTTAATTTCAAAAAAATCTTTATTCTTTCTAAGCTCATTCGCATCTTCTTCTTTTGTTTCAATTTGAAATTTTTCTAAATGTTTTTTCAGCCTCGCTGCAAGTTCAGCTCCCTCAATTTGCTCAAACCCGGGATAATTTTCGATTAAAAGAGCTTTTCCTGTTTGTCCTACAAAATCTTTAGAAAGAACGAGGGCGTTCAATTTCTTTCTGGCAGCGTAAATTCCCGCGGTAATGCCTGCGGGACCTGCTCCAATAATAACCAAATCATATATGCTTTTCATATATCGTAAAAAAATTCAGAGCGCATAATTATTCTTAATGTAAAACCTTGCAAAGAGATTCAATTAAATCGGTTGTCAGCATCGATTCTTTTTTCGTTTTTGCCGCCAATTCGCCGGCCTTGCCATTGATAAAAGCTGCGGCCTGAGCAGCTAAAAAGGGGTCGAATCCTTGGGCCATAATGGAACCCGCCACGCCCGCTAAAGCGTCTCCGGTGCCTCCAATGCTCATATAAGGGCTGCCCGTATTGCTTAAAGCTACTTCTTTGCCATCAGAAATTATATCTGTTTTTCCCTTTAATAAAATGGTACACCCCAAAATTTTAGCCTGTTCTTGAACCGCTTTTACTTTTTCATCAAAAGAAACATCTTTTATTTCTTTGCCGGTCAAAATAAAAAATTCGAAACTGTGGGGGGTGATTAGAAATTGCTTTTTTGAAATTAATTCCTGGTAATCGGCTATCGCATGAATAGCGTCGGCATCAATGACAGCCGGTATTGAAATTTGAGAAAGATATTCTTTAATTACTTTTTTAGTTTCTTCGCTCCGGCCCGCTCCTCCGCCAATTACAACCGCAGTCTTCCCGTGAGAAACAATTTTGGCCGATTCGGTCATAGAAATTAAGGTTGACAAATGTTTTCCCTCCAAACATTTTCCCTCCAGTGGATAAGCGGCTAAATCCGGACTGAAAGAAGCGATTATATCTGCTGCCCTCCTCGGAGCAATTACATAAGCCATATCCGCTCCGGCCCGCAAACCGGCCAAGGCCGACAAAGCAGGAGACCCGGAATAAAATTCCGAACCGCCGATTACTAAAAGCAGGCCGTAATCGTATTTTTTAGCTTCCAAAGGCCTTTCTTTATAAATTGTTTTTAAAATGTCCTTGGTTACATTTATCATAATATTTTATATTTCTTTTATAAAATCTTTTATTTTAGGTCCAAATTCCGGATGTTTGGAACAGAGATAAAGAAAAGAATAAACCCAAGAGCTTTTTGTCCCGCATTCAAGCCACTTTCCGTCAAATTCATAGCCATAAATCATTTTACCATCGTCTAACATTTTCCCCAAAGCTTCAGCCAGAATTATCTCTTTTTTTGAATTTGGAGGAGTTTTTTCTAAATAAGTAAAAACTTCGGGAGTTAAAATATATCTGCCTACAATCGCCAAGTTAGAGGGAGCTGATTTTTTATCCGGCTTCTCTGCAATTTTTTTCACCTTATAAAGACGGCTTGATATCTTTTCCACTTCCGCTATTCCGTAGTTGGAAATTTTATCATCTGAAACTTTTTTCAAGGCGATGATGGGAGCTTGGGAGGTTCTAAAAATATTGGTTAATTGCAAAAAACAAGGAATTTTAGAATCAACTATGTCATCTGCAAAAAAAACACCGCAAGGATCTTTTCCTATTAATTTTTTTGCCTGTAAAATGGCATGCCCGTCTCCCAGAGGCTTGAGTTGAGAAACAGATACAAAAGAAACGCCTTTTAAAATTTCTTTAGTTTTTTGGATTTCTTTTAACAGACTTTCTTTGCTCCTGCTTTTTAAAGTTTTCTCCAGCTCCGGATTGTCTTTAAAATATTCCAAAATTTCTTTTTTCTTGGGACGAACAATAAAAATAATTTCCTCAACCCCAGAAGCCTTGGCTTCTTCAATAATATATTGAATAGCCGGTTTATCCACCAAAGGAAAAAGCTCCTTGGGAATAACTTTCGAAAGCGGTAAAAATCTTGTTCCTAGGCCGGCAATGGGAATTATAACTTTTTTTATCATATTTTTTATTATTTATTTTTTCCTTTTTTATCTTCAAAGATTTTAACTTTTTCTTTCCAAGGACTGCGACGGAGAAAAGCAGGTATGTCCCATTTTTCTTCTTCGGCTAACCTTTTATTTTCTTCTTTTTCAACGGCTTTCTTAACGTCAAGAGCGCTTAATCCTTTTTTCTTTATTGTTTTTTTGGGCTTTTCTATCTTTTTTTCAATTTTAATTTTAACTTCTTTTTTAGCGATGATTTTTTCTTTAGTTTTAAGAGTTTTTTTTGAAACTTCCTTTTTTTCCGGCTTCTTTTCCTTTTTTATCGGAAGCTCTTCCTTTTTTAAATTTTTTTTATTTTTATCGTCTCCTACTACTAAAAGCGCTAAACCGATTTCTTGCTTATTTTTGGGCAAAATTTTAGAAATTCCAAAGATTATTTTAGAATTCCGGTTTAAATCAGCTATATTGTTGCAAATTTTTTCGACTTCAGCCATTTTTAAATTCTGGCCGCCGGAAATATTAAATAAAATTCTTTTTCCTGAAATAATATTAAAATCAATAATCGAAGAGTTAAAAACCTTTTGAACAACTTCTTCTGCCCTATTGGGCCCCGTAGCTTGGGCCGTATTAAAATAAATTTTTTCCCCGCTTCCGTCCAGAATTGCTTTAAAGTCAGCAAAATCAATATTAATCAGCCCCGGTTCAAAAATAAGATTTATCAGGGCCGATAAATTTTCAGCTAAAATTTTGTTCAAAGATTCGAAGGCTTTATCTAAAGAAGTGTCCTTATTGATAATTTTAAAAATTTTTTGATTATAGATAATTAAAAAACCGTTCAAGTTCGGTTTTATTTTCTCCAAGGACTCTCTGGCTATCTCCATTTTTCTTTCTCCCTCAAATTTAAAAGGAAAAGTGAAAATTCCCAAATTTATACTTTTTGATTCTTTGGAAACTTCCGTAAAAATAGGTGTTGCGCCCGAACCCGTGCCGCCGCCGAGGCAAGATACAAAAACGCAAAAATCCTGATTTTTTAAAACTCTTTTTATTTTTTGCCTTTCTCTTTGGGCTGCCGTCTCCCCCAGTTTTACGTCAGCTCCGGTCCCCAATCCTCCGGTAAGCTCTTCTCCGAACTGAAATTTATGAACGTTCTTAGAAACTTTTTTTAAGGCTTGGGAATCGGTATTTGCCGCTAAAAAACTGACTTTTTTTATTCTTTTGGCCAGCTCCGAGACAATCGAGCCCCCGCCGCCGCCAATGCCAATTACCTTAATTTTTGTATTTTTCAATAAAAATTTTTCAGCCATGTTTTATTTTTTAAAAAATTCTTTTACGCTTTTAATGATGTATTTTACTTCTTCGTCTTTCAACTCCGGATAAATTGGCAACCTGACGCTGTTTAAAGCAAGTTTATCCGTTATTGGAAGCTTGAAATGACTAAGCCTTAATCCTTTTAGTTTATAATTCGGAGTTGTGTCTCTTATTAAAAGCTCTATCCCCTTTTTTTCCATAAACTTTCTAAACTTATAGATATTGGGCATATTGAGAATGTATTCCTGGTAAATTTGCCCCGGATACTGAATGGGAAGTTTCAAATTTTTAATTCCTTTCAACTCTTTGTTGTATCTCATGGCAATCTTTTTCCTTCTTTTCAATATCCAATTAAGGTATTTAAATTTTACATTAAGAAAAGCCGCTTGTATATTGTCCAGTCTTGAATTCCAACCCCAATCCATTATTTTTGGCTGTTTTGGCTGATATCCCAACAAAGATAATTGGTTAATATTCCAGTGGTTCCTTAATAATAATAATTTCTTATAAATATCTTTTCTGTTCGTAGTTATGCCTCCGCCGTCTCCATAGCAACCCATTAATTTAGCTGAAATAAAGCTGAAACAACCCGTATCTCCAATATTGCCTGCTTTCTTTTTATTGTATATGGCTCCCAATGCTTGACAAGCGTCTTCAATCACGGCCAGCTTGTATTTTTTGGCAATTCTCATTATTTCGTCCATTTCGCAAACTTTTCCCGACAAATGAATGGGCATTATTGCTTTGGTTTTTTTGGTGATGACTTTTTCTATCTGGCTTACATCCATTAAGCCATCTTCTTTCACATCAACAAAAATAGGAATTGCCCCGCAATGGATAATATCCTGTATTGAAGCAATAAAAGTATGAGATACGGTAATTACCTCGTCCCCCTTCCCTATTCCTAAAGCTTTTAAAGACAAAAAAATGGCGTCCGTTCCGCTGTTAACGCCTACGGCATATTTTGCTCCGCAAAATCTGGCAAGATTTTTTTCAAATATTTCCACGTCTTTCCTAAGAACGAATTCTCCCTGGCTGGCACATTTTTGGAATGCTTTATTTATTTCCGCTTTGTGAGATTGATAATATCTCCTATAGCTTGAATTAATAAAATCTACTTTATATTTCATTTGGTTTATTAATAATTTTTAACTTCCTTCTTTATTATTTTCATCTCAAATAACTAATTTGTCAATAAAAAAACCGGCGAGATTACTTCTCTGCCGTTTTTTTCATTTCTTCTAGTTTATCAATTACTTGAGACACTCTTTTTTTGATTCCTCCTTTCACAAAAAGGATCTTATTCGGCCAAAAGTGTTCTATAAAACTTCTGATTAAATGGTGTCTTTCTCTCGCCCAAGCTTCATTTGATTTCCTGCTTTGGTCTTTTTTGTATTTAATTTCAAACGGGTTTTCTGCTATTACTATTAATTGATATCTATCTTCAATCTCAAGACACATACGAAACAATTCCCTTACAGCCAAATTGTCTCTCGGCTCAGAAGCATACTGTCTTGCTTGTACGTAATAATGAAACAAGGGTTTATCGGTAATAAAACCATTTGAAGCCGTAGAACGAAGCTCCTCTCTTTCTTGTTGGCGCCACATATAGACTCTTTCAAAAGGACTACGAAAATGCCCAAATTCTTTTTTTAATTTTCGATCTTCCTCGCCGACAAAATCATAATCATATCCTCTTATCTTAAGCTCTGCAAAAAGAGCGGCTGCTAGCGTTGATTTACCTGTACAAGGCCCTCCGGCCACTGCAATATTAATTTTCATAAAGTACAACCTCCTTAATCTTTTTACTATAAACAAAATGCTTGTCAATTCCGTCCAATTCTCTATTTTCTTAAATAAAAAAGAGCTAAAATTTTTCATCATAATATAAATAATATTGATGAAAAAATAATAGCCCCGACGAATATCGTTATTCCGAAAACTGATTCAAAAGTTGGTTTAAGCCAGCTATTTTCCAGCCACTCTTTAAAGTTTGGCTCTGAAGAAAGCCTTTGTTCTGCTTCTTCTTCCGTATAGGAATTAATAAGCTTTCTTTTTTCTCCTTTCCCTCTTTTGCTGAAAATCGTGTAGCTTTTCTTACTAAACGGCGCCAACCATTGAACCCCGACGCCTTCTTCTTCCTTCGCGAAGCTATCATGGATAAAATAAAACAGTATACACAAAGCGGCGAGAGTGGCTCCAAAAATGGGGAGCTTTGCAAAATCAGGCCAGAGAAAAGACAAAAAATAAATAAAACCGGCAAACCCTATCGCCCATGGGATGATGATTAATGGATAATGATCCATCCCCCTATGATGATGCAGTTCTTTTTTTGCCCTTATCAGGAAAAGGACTTTAATATCCGGAGAAAGAGCAAGAAGAATCCCCGCAAAAATAAAAAGAACATAAAACATAGGATTCATGCCCAAAAGCTTTCCCATGATAGACGCGATAGTTATTCCAGCCCCTAAATCAGTTAACATTGCTAATACAACCCCTATTAGGATTTTCGGTCTCAATCTTTATTCCTCCTTTTTTTCAAAGATTCTATTTCTTAAATCTAATTATAATATATTTTAAAATTTTGTCAAACCAAAAAACCCTTTGTCCGTCCGAAGCCTTGGCGAAGGAGGAAGTGAAGGAGGAGCCTGCTTGGCGATTTTAGAAACTTTTTGGTTTCTCGATAAAAAACGTTCTTAACTTACCGTCGTGAACAGTATTAGAACCAAATTATGAAGATTGGTAAAATCTGTATGTCTGACTTAACGTCATATTTAATGATGGACGCAATTCGACATTTAGTTTAAAATTAGTAATAAGGTTGCCCTAAATAATAAAAAGTAAAAAACGTAAGCGAAGATTTGCATTACTGATAGCCCTTGAAATAATATAAAAAATAATCAATCACACTATAATGTTAATGATTAAGAAACATAAATGTGTTTTTGTTATAATCTTAATCTCAATTATTTCTACTGTAATTGTATTTTATAAATACGACAAACAATGGATTTTATATCAAAATTTGTTAATTTCCCAGATCACTAATAATCAAAAAAATTTAGAAAAATCATTTACCGGTGCCTTAGCCTTAGCGCCATCAATAGGTAATTTCTATGTCGGCGATACTATCAATTTATCTTTGTCTGTGGATGCTCTCAATCAATCTATTAATTCTTTGGAGGGCAAAATCACTTTTCCGTCAGATAAGTTAGAAATTATCAGTTTATCTAAGGCCGATTCTATAATCGATCTTTGGGTTCAGGAGCCAGCTCTTCCTTCAAATCAAAATGATTTTATCGCTTTTTCAGGAGGAATACCTTCTCCTGGTTTTGTTGGTCCGGCGGGTGAAATTTTTACCTTATCGTTTAAGGTAAAAGGACAAGGCAAGGCGGTAATTAATATAGAAGATGCGCACGTACTAGCTAATGACGGATCTGGAACTGAGCTTCCAACTGAAATAAAACCTAGTTATCTAACCCTAATAAAACCCAAGATTAAAAGAGAAATTTCTGATATTGACGAGAGTGGTGGGATTGATTTGACCGATTTTAGCATTCTAATAGCTAATTGGGGAACTCCAAAAAATGGAGGGGCCGATTTAAATGGAGACGGTAAAGTTAATCTACAAGATCTCAGTATCCTCTTGTCTAAGTGGTCACCAAAATAAAATATATCGAGGCAAACAAAAAGATGCCCAGCATGAATGGGCATCTTTTTTTATTATTCAGGGTTTGCTTTGTCCCGAAGTTGCGGGGTTTGGACGACGTTAAAATCTATTTGGGAGGGATTTGAAATAAAAAAAGACCCTGAGTAAAAAAATATACAGGGTTTAAAGACTATTTAGCGATGCGTTTGTAAATAAACATTGGCATTTTTTTCAGCTTTCTTTCTCTTTTCCGCCAATTCTCTGGAGAACGAGTACGTATTTGTTCAGATCCAGCACAATACCATTTGTCCTCAGAATACTGATAAATATCTTCACAAATAAATACGCCTATCTGCGCTCTCATCTCTTTCACCGCATATATAAGGTCTCTTGTACAACGCCAGAGATGCGGTTCTGCAGCGACTATCCAAAGATCTTCAAGTCCTGATTCCTTCGCCCATTTTACTGCCCCCCTAGCTATTCTTAGGGTTGGGGGCGGGCTGCCTTGCTTTTCCTCAGTATATACCACTCTAACGTCTTCGGATTGAATAGAAACATCAAGCTGAGTATATATAGGTGCTTTAAGCTCTTTAGCTTTTTCCAGTGCAATCTTTGCAATAAGCTCATTAGACCTAATGTTGCTTGGAACTCCAAACGCAAATGCTACAATACCTGCTTTTTTAATTTTTAATCACCTCCTTAATCTTTTTACTATAAACAAAATGCTTGTCAATTCTGTCCGATTCCCTGTTTTTTATAATTTGACAATGAAAAAAGATGATTTAATATGATTAAGGGTGATAAAATGAAATATTTAGAATTAAATAGATTTATAGAGGAAGAATTTGAAAAATACGGACTGAAGCCCTTTAAAAAAGAAAATATTGATATACGCAACAAAAAAACGTGTAAAAATTCTATAGGCATAATCGTGGCAACAGTTATTAATTCAGCCGCACTCAAACTGGTCAATCACGGCATAGAATCTTTTAAAGAAAGAAAAATAGAGCTCCCGACAAGAAAAAATATAGGAAAATCAATAAAAGCAAACTATCCTGTTGGTGCGTATGATAAACACGATAGCTGTGATTTACTAAATCGCGATCCGGAAATTCCTTTAATAGACATTCGGATTGTTTCTATAGAAAATAAAGAAAGAAAAAAGTGGGATGCTACGAAAATTACAATAAAAAACAAACGCCTTGAACGTCACGAAATCTTTGAGTACAGCACATACCAAATTTTTCATAACATTTATGACATAAACATGTCTAATAAGAAAGAAACCCAAAAAACATTTCAAATTATCTTAGAGGAGGCGAAAAAAATAAAATGAGATCTAAATGATCTCTTTTTTTATTTTAACAATAAAAAAATAAGCCTGAACTGATATTTTCAGCACAGGCATTTATTGTCTCCATTTGGAGAATATTACTTGTACGTACGATCGTAGACCTGAAGTGCTTGCTCGATTAAAAAACGAGTTCTTGGAGAGACGATCTCTATTTTTTGCAGTTCATTTCTGGGAACGAACATTACTTCTCCTCTTTCCAGTTTCTCCCGGAATTCCTTTGTGTCCCGAACAAAGACGGATGATTCCCAAGGAACAGGAAATGAAAAAGCAAGATCAATCGTGGTGCGTTCTTCTCTCGTGTGTTCATCTGTATAAGAACGCCATAACCAAGCGGGTATCATCCTTAAAGGATCTGGTAGCGAAAGAAGCTCCAATCCGCTTTCCTCTTGCAATTCTTGTTTCAGAGTTTGGAATATTGATCCTTGGTATTTTTCTTCCAAATCTTCGGGCGAAGCATGATTGCTTGCAAAATAGCTTTTAAAGTGCGAGAGTTCAGTTCCCCCACCCGTCATCTCCCATTTACCGGAAAGATCCTTTTGATAGAGAGAGTCTTTTTCCAGTCTTTTCCGAAGAAGCGGATCTCCGTTTTTGATTATTACGCAAAACACGCCAATTCCGGTACCAACAGCTCTTTTTTTTGCCAAAGTTCTTTGACATTCGGCAAGAATCATTTCAATTTCCTTTTCTGCCATTTTTTACCTCCATATTCATTTTTCAATATCTATATTATACCATGATTATTTATAATTTGTCAAACCAAAACCGCCGCTTATCAATAAAAAAGAGATATTTTATTTTAAATATCTCTTAATGATAATTAATCCTCTAAATATTCTTTCCAGCCATTTTTCTTCAATTCTTTTATTTTGCTTTTACTAAAAATTACAAAAACTCCTTCTTCTATTAATTCAACGAAGAATCTGTTATAAAGAAATCTTTCGTGTTTTTCAAAAGAAAAACCTTCTTTTTCTTCTCTGTTCTTTCCTCGCCACCTAAGACCTGGAAATGTTTTAGCCACCATACTTCTCCATTCCATGAAACCATGGGAAAGAATCTGATGGGGAACAAGATCGGCGTTTCCGGACTCCCAAAAAGATTTTGTTTGTTGTTTTAAACTGAAAAAGAGCTTTTTTCTTTCTTTTCCTATTGATACCATTTTCTACCTCCTCTATCTTTTTATCCCAATTCAGTAATTTGTCAAATAAAAAAGGAAGAATCTTGTTGAAACTTCCTATTTCAATGAAAAAAGTATGTATCCAAATATTAAGCCGAGAGGAAGACCCGTCAGCAGTCCGCCGCCAATTAATAAAATATTATCGAGTAAGCTGGGCTTAAATTCTCCTTTCTTTGTTTTAAGTTTCATTTTGATCAAGCCAGCTATCCCCATTACAATTCCTGCGATCATTACCAGGGCTAATATTATTAAATATAAAAGTTCCATTTACTTACCTCCAAGATAATAATTACCACAAATCATCAATTTGTCAATAAAAAAGTGGCTCTTTTTATAGGACCACATATGTTGGTTTTTTTAATTTTATTCTTTCTTTTTGTTTTTTATTACTTGAGCTAAATCTTTTTTAAACTTTTCCAAGCCTATGTCACCACAACCAAAGAGAAATATCATTTCAAATAACCTCCATATAGAAAGATTAACTCAACTTAATAATTTGTCAATCAAAAAACCCTTCGTCCATCCGTAACTTTAATGAAGGAAGAGCCCTCTTGGCGATTTTCGAACTTCCCCATTGACGCGCATCGCCTGCCCGAAGCTTCAGCATAGGAGGGCTTGTCCGTCCGTCTTGTCCGCCAAAGCTTTAGCGTCGGTGGAAGCCTTGGCGAAGGAGGGCCTCGGCCAGAGGTCAGTGTTTCTTCTCATTTTTTTTGATTTTGTTCGGGAAATGAGACAAATAAGACACTATTAGACTGTATCATTTTGTATATTAAAAAGGAAGATCTTTAGCGTCAGACTCATTATCTTCTTCGTTATCTTTATCGCTTTCTTTAACATTTATTTCTTTCTTAATTTCTTCAAACTCATTCTCCACCGCTTTAAGTCGTTCTTTACTAGCTTTAATAAGATCTACTGCTTCTTTCACCTTTTTTAAACCCTCTTCAATATCAACTTCTTCTTGATTATCAAACCACTTAGTAATTTCAGATAAACGCTTAAGATTATTGTTTAAATTTTTGGTATCTAATTTTTCTTTAGACATTTTTATTTTTATTTATATTTTTAATTTTTGAAACAATTGTACCGTCTATTACTCTTAAGTCTATATCCTCACCTATTTTCGCATCATTTATCCGTCTAATTATTCTGTTACCGTGTCTCGCTATACTATATCCAAGAGCTAATTGTTTTTCCGGATCATGCGAATTAATGACTTTCTCGAAGTATTCCAATTGTTTATTGACCCTAAATATTAATCCCTTAAATCCTGAAAAAGATTTAGTAATTAAATTATCTAAATTAATTTTAACATTAAATAAAGCGTTCTGAAAATTATTAAACGAAACCTTTAATTTATTTTCAATCTCTTCATATTTATTAATAATTGAATCACAATATTCACGAATAATCTCGGTTGCTTGATTTATAAAATTCCGAGTATCGCCTAGAACCTCTTCGTAATTACTAATTATATTTCTTTCATGTCTTTCTATAAATAAAGTTGCTTGCTCCCACGATTCATTAAGTTTGGTTGCGGCAATACTTGGTGTTGAAACAGAACGATCAGCTGCTAATGCTACAAGAGGAACATCTTTATGATGACCAATTGCTGCAATTACTGGAACCGGAAAATTACTTATTTCTCTAATTAATAATTCATTATTAAATGCTAACATTGACTCTAAAGAACCACCTCCACGCATAATAACTAATACTTCTATGTCTTCTTTCTTAAAAGTTTTAACTGAAGCTAATAAATCACCTGTGGCAGCTTGCCCTTCTACACGAGAATCAATCATTTTAGTTTTAAATCCAAACCTTCCTAAATTATTTAAAAAATCAGCAAGAACAGCGCCCTGTTTTGAAGTAACAACTCCGATTCTCTGAGGATATTTCGGAATTGATCTTTTTCTAACTTCTTCAAAAATTCCTTCTTTTGTTAATTTCTCTTTTAATTTTTCGTACTCTTTTTTTAGATTTCCCTCTCCGACATGTTCAATAACTTCGGATTTAAAAGATAGTTTGCCCCAAGGTGCATATATTTCAGGATATCCAGTAGCAATAATTTTAATTCCTGCTTTTAATTCAATGCCGTACATATCGTATTTAGACTTCCAAATAACACACTTTATTATGCTCTCATCTTTATCGTCTTTTAAAGTAAAATAAACATGACCCGTAGGCCCAACACTAACCTCACTAACTTCTCCTATAATTTTCGAGCTAAAATTTTTTAATCCTTGGTTTACAATTTTTATATAACCTGAAACTGAAAAAATTTTCTCAACTTCTTTTTGATTTTCTTCTTCCATAATTTAGAGATTTAATAGATAAAGATGGGGGGGGTGAAAAATTAAAGTAAAATTTTATCTCATCATCTTGCGTAATTTACAGTAATAACAGTCTAGATCATCACATTTCTTATCCCAAAATGATAAATTAATAATCTCTTTCGCTACTACTTTAATTTGTTCTTCGAGCTCTGCTATTTCTTTAAGTTCAATCTTAAATAATTCCTTTCTATATTTACCTTTATTATCTGGTTCTACAAAATCAATTTCTCCGGATATCATCTTAAACTTACTGTCTTGATAATTATTAAGTAGCAAATTATAAAATACAAGTTGGCGTTTATAGTCTCCCTTACTATTTTTTGTATATCCTTCTATGTCGTTACGAGACTTGGGTTTACCAGTTTTATAATCTACTACATTTACGTGATTAGACGAATTGAGAATCTCTATTTTATCAATTTTTCCATTAATTGTTATGTCTTTGTCTATCTGAATTCCATTAATATTAAATTCGGTAAATATATTATTACGCCAATAATTATGATAATTATCATAATACCCCGAGAGCGCAATTTTTCCTTTATCGAGTGCTTCGCGATATTCCTGCTCTTGGATTGGCTTTTGTGCTAATGATTCGGCAAATCGCTGGATAAGGTATTCTTTTGGAGGATGTTTACCGTTACTCATAAATCTATCAAAATAGTTTTTCAAGGCAATATGTATTGCTGAGCCAAAAATAAGGTGTTTATTTGGCGCCTCCGGGATACGGATTAAATTTGTATAAAAATATTTCCATGAACATTTAAGATAGTTATTAAGAGCGGTTACCGACAGTCCGTGTTCTAAAAAAAGCTGATTTAAAAATTCTTTTTCTTTAACGGTTGATGAAATAGAAAGAACTGGTGCAAATTCTATATCTTTATTTTTATCAAATTCTATTCCTTGTTGTGTCATATCAATCTGTTTAATATATTTTGTTTTTATTTCTTGTACAAACTGACTTGGTAATTGGTCACGGCCATCCTGATTCCGCTGAGAATACGTAACTAAAACCTCTTGTTTTGCCCTTGTAAGCGCTACATAAAATAAATTGCGTTCATCTTCATCGCTCGTACCAGTGAATTTTTCGTTCACTTTATTTAGCAATGAATAAATCTGCGGTGGCAATTTTAAAAGCTCATGATGGCGACGAGATCCCCAGTGACCATCAACCGCATTAATAATATATACATATTCAAATTCAAGTCCTTTTGATTTATGAGCTGTCATGAGTCGGACTCGACCAGGTATCTGACCCAATTTCATAGTTCTAATTGCTACATTATGTTCTTGTAATACATCCAGGTATTCAAAAAAATTCTCAAGAGTATAATTTTTATGATTTTTAATGAGCGATTTAATCTGGTCAAAAAGTGAGTGAAGTTTAACGATTTTTTCGGCCGCTGAGGGATTCGCAAGTATATACATGAGAAAACCCGAGTCTCTTACTATATTTTCGAAAGATTGAATAGCGTTTTTGTTGTGGGCTCCATTTTTCCATGTCGAAAGCTTATTAAATAAATCTTGTAATTTTTCTATTGTTTCAATACCCGCTTCCTTCATAATTTCTGGAGATCGAATTGCATCATAAAGATTAACGCGTTTTTTGTATAAATTTGCAAGTTTGTATACGTCGAGCGGTGGTATGCCGAAAATATCAACATAAAGCAACTCTATGAGTTCTGGATCCGATCCGAATTTTTGAACCGCTTTTAAAATAATAAGGAGTTTTTTGATATCCTCGTCATCGAGTACATCTTGGTCTGATTCAATTACAAAAGGAATACCGATTTTTTCAAATATTCTTGCTATTGGAATAACTTCTCGGTTTTCTCTATATAGTACTACAATCTGGCTGGCGGATTTACCTTTTTCAATTAATTCTTTAATGTTTCTGGTGAGAAAATACTGTTCTGCCTCCGGCGTAGAAAAAGTGTAAAACTTTATAGGCAATTCCGGGTAGCTCGCTTTAGCTATAAGTTTATTTGTATTTGGATTAAGATCATGAGCCGCATTTAAAATTGCTTGCGTAGAACGATAATTGTGCTTAAGCGTAATAAGTTTTACGTTTTTATAGAGATTTTTAAAGTATAGAAAATTTTCTAATGATGCGCCTTGAAAACGATAAATAGCTTGCTTTTCATCGCCGACTATAAAAAGATTAGGGTTTTTGTGGTAATTAGCAAGAAGTTCTAATATTCTATTTTGAGCACTATTAGTGTCTTGATGTTCATCTACAAGAATATATAAATACTGCTCCTGTAACGTTAAAAGCAAATCATTATTTTTTTCTAAAACTAACATCACCTGCATAATCATATCGCTATAATCATAGAAACGTGATTTGCGCAATATCGACTGGTAATCACGATATACAACAGCAAGCTCCTTGTTGCGGTCAATGTTTTTCTGCATATCTATATACTTCCCTTTCATTTTTCCCTTATGTACACCGGACTCATGGTAAAGATCTTTCATGACAAGGAATGCTTTTTCTTCTTTTTGGATGATTTTTAAAAATTCTTCTGGTAGTATGCCTTGGCATTTTAATTCGCTAATAGCTTTAATGATTGAAGGAAGATAAAAATACCAGTTTCCAAATGGTTTTAATTTTTTAAAATCTGCATTATCAATAATTTGACGTATGATTTTTACCTGGTCTACGTCAGTAATATTAGTAGAACCTATAATGTCTGGAAAATAATCAGGATAGTTTTTAATAATATCATTAGCAAAACTGTGAAATGTTGTAATTTTTACATGATATGCTGGTGTACCAATAATTTCAGTTAAACTTTTTCGCATAGAAGAAGTAGCTGATTCTGTAAAGGTAAGAGCAAGAATTGCTTCGGGCGGAGTATCAGTTTTATCTAAAATATTAGCGATTCTCATTGTAAGCAAATGAGTTTTTCCTGTTCCCGGTCCAGCAATAACCATTACCGGACCATCAATTGCATCTACCGCTTTTTTTTGTTCAATATTAAGCTGTTTGTATACAGATTTAAATTTGTTTTTTAATGATTGAACCATATTTAACTAAAATTTTATTTATTTTTATTCATAACTGCTCTTAGCTCTATTTCTAATTTTTTCCAAGCATTTTCTGGCTTGACTGGTAATTTTAAACTTTCGTAAATTAATTGATTATGTTTAAGGAAAATTTCTTTTACATTATCAATGGTTATATTCAACTTTTTTATTAATATTCTAATTCTATCTACAATACCTGAAGCTATAAAAACTGAAGTCGTATCAAAGGGTGGAAATTCTTTTAAAATTTCGGGATCGTTTATCCCACCCCTATTACTAAAACCATTTAAATCAAAATAACATATCTCAAGATAAGTCTTTAGGGCTTCCTTTAAATTAATCTCTCGACGCAGAATCTCTGCCATTTTTAATCTTACATTCCTGTATAAACCCCAATCGCTTTTTTTGGCATACTCAATTAGTTGTTTATTTAATAATCCCCACTCAACATCATTAGGTAAATATTGATTACTCATAATATTCTTAATTACATTGTCTTGTCCCTCGACAATATGGGAACTTTGAACAACCGTAGAACTTACCATATTTACCGCTTCTTAAAATCATCTTAGAACCACACCGTGGGCAATTTTTATCAGTTAAAACTGGTTGCGGTTTATTAATTTTTACTCTTATTCTATAATTTTTAATATTTTTACAATCGTTACAAAACCTACCATATCCAGTAATAAGCGATGTATCTTTAAAATCATTAAGCGATTTTATCTCCTTACATTTAGGGCATTCTCGCATTTCTCCATTTTGAAGTTCTTCAAATGTTTGATGTATATTAGTAAGAAGCGAGTTCACGCTTTCAGGCTTCTTTAATAAATATCCAATTCGCTCATCAAGGGTTACTATGGGTTTTTTTCCAATATTAAATTTATTAATCCGTAAAAACTTATAACCATAACCCTCTAATACCTTTTGGCGATAGACATCTTCATCTGTGTAATAATTTTGATAGTTAAATTCATTTATTTCATCAATCTTTTCAAAATGCTCCTGAAAACCATCGTATTCAATAATGATTTTATGTTCTCGATGTTGTTCATCATTATAAATAAGCAAGAAATCGACTTTGTACCTTGGGTGACTATAAGTATGATCTAATCGCTTGAGATATTCCCCAATCTCGAATTGTGGAAGGAACTCGATATTCTCTTTGTGTTGTCGCCAAAATTTCGTCTGATAAAACCAATTCATTACTTCTGGTTCCATTTTTGATTTTTCATCAATCTCTACAATACTATGTTCTTTTTTTGCTTCTTCTAAAACATTCTGATAGTGTCTTAGCGCTTCACCGATAGATCCCGTAAAATCTTCTATTGGTTTACTTAGTACAAAATGCATACACTCTTTAGCACGACTAAAACCAACATTTAAACGTTGAGCTTTAATTTGACCATCTTCTTCGATATCGACATTACTTAAATCCTTAATAAATACTCCCCAAAGTTTATCACTATAAGGAGAAGCTACCATTGAGTAATAAATAATATCACGCTCTTCCCCCTGACAAGTATCAAAGGTCATTATTTTTAATTTCAGTTTATTTAAATAATAATCCCATTCAACTGTCTTGCTTATTGTTTCCATTAAAAGTTTCTGTTGGTTTGTATGAGGTGTAATAATGCCAACGCTTAAACTTTTATCCTCTTCTTTGAGTTTTTTTAATTCGGAAATAATAAATTCGACTTCTTTTAAATTAGTGTTGGGATAAAGTTCGTCCTTTTCAGTGGGCTTTAGGTATGAAAACTTGATCACTTCATTTATGGCTTTGCCTCGAATCTTCATTACCTGCAAACTGTCTTGATAGAAGTATTTATTAGAGTAAGAAATAATTTCTTTATAGCCCCTAAAATATTTGAGCAGTTGGGTGGTGTAATTACTAATAAACTCAAAAAACTCTAGAATAGAAGTTTTAATGTTAAATTTTTTGAGTCTTTCTAGTTTAATTTGTTCAGCAGAAATATTTTTTTTGAAGCAAGTTTCTAAGCCGTTAAGATATTCATGATTTGTAACAGTACGAGCTTGAGCTGATTTTATATTACTAAACTGCTTTCTATCACCAAGAATCAATACTTTTTTTGCCCGTAGGAGTGCAGGAAATGCTTGCGCTATGCTCACTTGAGACGCTTCATCGATAATTACCAAATCGAATATTTCTTGTTCCAAGGGAATATATTCTGCATAATCTCGAATCCCAGCTAGAATACATGGAAACGCCTCTTTCAATTTTTGAAATTCGTCTCTAGGAAATCTTTGCTTGCTTTTAATAATATTTCTTAAAGCTGCCGCATCACCATGACTTTCTGTGTAGAAATCTATAAGTCTCCCGTCAAGTAAATAAGTTACCTGTGTGGTTATTAAATCCTCAATTTGTTTCATTCGCGTGGCATAATTAAGCTCTGAAATGCCAGCGAAATCTTTGGTAATTTTTTGTCTGAGATTGAGATACCGTATCTGTTTATTGAACTCAATCTCAGGAGTATTAACAACTTTATTATTAATCAATGTATTTAACTTATCTGCATTAATTCCTGCTTTTTTTATTGTCTTTGGATATTTTTTTATAACTCCATTTAAATAGTCTATTTTTTCTTTTAATGCAATAATATTTTGGACGGTTTTAGTAAAGTCAGAATTGGTAAGTAACTTGTGAGCTAGCGCAACATAATCAAAACTCCCAATGCTTTTTTTACTAATATCGATGCCTATTTGGTGAGCAAAATTATAAATCTCGTATATATTATTAAGTTCTTTAATTTTTTCATGGGGTTTTGAAAAATTACTATAAATAAAATTTTCTTTAAAGTTAATATCTAATTTTTCCGCTTTCTTCTTTGTAAATAGAAAACCCACGGCCCATAACCTTAATTTCGAATATTCTTTAATGAAACGTTGAAGTTTCTGTAAATCTTTTGAACTGAATTGGGAAAAATTATTTATTGAATTTATTTTTTCCAGAAATGATGTTCTGATTTTTTGAATACTTTCCAACGTTAGGGTCAAAAAATATAAAAATTTCTCATAATCATCAAGAGTAAGCAAATTTTCAGGATTCACTTCTAGAAGTTGAAATAAGTTTTTCGTTTCTTTAGATGTAAAAATTTCTTTAATCTGATATAAAGAATCTTTTAAATCTCCTATTTCTATTACTGCTTCACCCTGTCCCTCAAGTTCCTCGATATTTAAAATTAAATCTTTGTCTCTTAAATAAAGTTCCAAATCAAAGAATTCATGAATTTCTTGAATACTAATTTCGTCATATGTTAATATTTCTGCTTCTAAATCTTCTTTTAAGGAATTAGTAGATTTAGTAATGGCCTCCGCAATAGTCTCGTAATCTTTTTTTACTGCACGATAGTGAGTTTTAATACCTTCGATAGAGGCTCGCGAAAGAATCGAATTATAGGTATTGCCAGTTTTGCCGAGCCGAAGAATAGGATTCTGGAAATTTTTATCAAAGCGAACTTTATTCATTGTCTCAGTAATTTTTTCCTCTACTACATCAAGTGCTTCTTTTTTATCCGAGAGAACTAATATAGATTGATTTTTTAAAATTGCATTAAAAACAATAGCGGTAATGGTGTGACTCTTTCCCGTTCCAGGAGGCCCCTCTACAATAACGTATTTACAACCATCTTTACAAACTGCAGATAAAATTTGTCGCTGTTCACTATTAAGCGGTATAGGACTTTGATAAACTAACTTGTCTGCTACACTATCGTTATCCCACTCATCTTCTACTTCGGGATTCAAAAGTTGAGGATTTTTATAAATAAAATCATCTATTAGTTTATTGAATATTCCGGAAAGAATACCTCCTCCTTGGTTTAATTGTTGTAAAATTTCTTCGTAATCATTGACGAGAGCCTCATCCGATTTGTCAAATAAACAAATATAACAAGTATTAGAAACACGTACAGAGGCGCCTCTAGCATTAAAGGATTCTTCACTTGAGAAATCGACTTTCTCCTTAAGTTCAAAAAAATGAGAGATCTCATTTAATATATTGTCAATTGTTTGAGAGAAGTCATCCTGATGTTGAGATAAATAAATTATGCGTTCAGATATAGTTTGTAAATTGCCCCTTGTTCCTTTTTGAACATTGCATTCTTGCACAATATACTCAAGCGCTTTTTTATTAATGTATACTTGAGAATCAAATTCAATATTAAGCGTATCTGCGTCTCTATTTAACTCAAAAGGAATATAGAATATTGGGTATTTAACGTTATTAAAAGAAATATCGCCAAAGTAAAGATAAAAATCTTGTTTATCAAGTATGTTCTTGTTACGTTCCATTTCAAATATCTCCAAAAACAAATCAGCCACCTGGAGATTTTCAAAAAATGAGCTTATATTACTTTTTACGTCCTCCGGTTCAAAAACTATTTTAAATTCTTTAATAAAATTTATTTTTTCTTTCGCAATAAGAAGATTTAATATTTCTGATATTTTATTTTCTAATAGATGCAAAAGAACTGCCGTAAGTTCTTCTTCGATGAGATAAACATTATCTTCATCGCCAAGATTTAAATTTTGTAGGGGTTTTTCAATGTTCTCTATAAAAGGATGCACAAGCTCGTCACGAATAATCTTTGAGGCTCCTTCAATAGAATTGGTAAGGGCTACATCGTATTCTTTAGAGTAAAATGCACTTGCTTTCTCTATTTCATTAGCTATTTTTTCTGTAAGATTATTTACTTTATTATTTGTAATTTTACCAACTTGGAGCTTTATTAAAGCTAATAGGTTCTGAGGGAGATTGGTTTTATAAACTCCCCTTGTAATTTTATTCAAAATTTCTTTATCGAAACCTTTAATAATCAATTTCCATATTAATTTATTGAAAGTAGGATATTTTTGGATATTTAAACCAATGAGTAAATTATCATCATTGCGAAATTTAACAGTACGACGAGGAAACCTATGTTTATGGAAATCGGTTTCCAAAAAATCCATAAAATACGTAGCAACTTCTTTAATAAATATCAATCCGTTTTTCTTGTCGTCCGTATTTTTATGTTGGAGTATTTTAACCATAATTCTTATTTTTTTAATAATCTTAAAATATCCTCTTTTTTATATCTTCTATCTTTCCTACTACCAAAGCGGATGGCTTTAAGGAAACCCTTATTATCCCAGTTCCTTAAGGTATTGGGATGAATATTTAGAAGTTCGCAAACTTGTTTCATTGTTAGAATTTCCGGCATTTTTTCTTTATTCATAAATCAAAATGTAATTTAAGCATAACTTACCATTAGTTTACAATGAAAAAAACTAAAAGTAAAGAAAAAATTATAAAATAATCAAAAAAAATAAAAAATAAGGCTGTGGATAACTTTTAATTATCCATTTTATTATTTTTCCGAAAAAGGGGCTCGTCAAGACCCTAAAAAAAAGTTTTTTAATAAAGTTTTTATGTTTTTAAAAGAGCTGTCAAGGGGCTCTTTAGAAAAACTAAAATATAGCTATTTGGAACTATTGACGAGTCGTTTAAATTCGATAAAATAAAAATAAGAAAAATAAATACCCCAAAATTTAAGGAAGGAAAGCATCGGGTAATCCTTGGATGAGTTCAAAGACTTATCCGGGAAGGAAGGTTGCCTTATGGTCGGCAGCTTTTTTATTTGGAAAAATAATTAATTAAATAATAAACAAATGACACAAATAAATAATTTAAAAATAAGTTACGTACAAATCAGTAAGTTAAAAGCAGCCAGTTACAATCCAAGAAAATGGAGTGAACAGGCTGTTAGTCAGTTAAGGGAAGGCATAGAGAGGTTCGGACTAGTTGACCCATTCATAGTTAATAGTGCCCCCAATCGCAGAAACATCATCATAGGGGGCCATTTCAGGCTTAAAATAGCCAAGGAAATGGGAATTAAGGAGGTTCCAGTAGTTTATGTGAATATTCCCAATATTGAACGGGAAAAAGAATTAAACATCAGGCTTAATAAGAATACCGGTGATTGGGACTGGAATTTATTAGCAGGTTTTGACGAAAATTTCCTCGCCGACATCGGATTCAATAGCGAGGAGTTAGACCAAGTATTCCAAATTGATGAAACTCCTGAAATGTTTGATTTGGAAAAGGAACTTTCTAAGTTAAATATTAAAAAGATAGAAATTCAAAAAGGAGACATGTGGCAACTCGGAACCCACAAATTAATGTGCGGCGACTCTACCGTTGAATCGGATATTTTTAAATTGATAAGCGGAGAAAGGGCAGATATGTGCTTTACCGATCCTCCATACCTTTTGGATTATTTGCATGGTAAGAAAAAAAACAAATCAACCCAAGGTTTTGGATACAAAAGAGATAGGAGATATTTAGGAACGGACAGCTTACCTTCTGATTTTACAAAAAAGTGGATGGCAAACATTCATAAGATACAGAAAGAAGATTTCAGTATTATCTGCTATGAAAATTGGAAAAATATTAGGACTATATGGGATGAAATGGAAAAGTACTGGAAGATTAGAAATATGATCGTTTGGCATTTGAAAAATAGAGTCCAGGGTTTTTCCGCCAAATTCCGCTTCTTTAATAAGCATGATATTGCGATGGTGGCAGATTCAAATAATAAAGACTTAAACCTAAAACCGGAAGCCGAACTTTTACAGAACGAATACGAAACTGCTTTATACGCCATAGCCGGAAAACCAAATTGGGAAGGATACGAAAAAGGAAAAAAAATTTGCCCGACGGATTTTATTGAATTCCACGCTGCCGATGAGAAAAGCTCCGGGCAAGGAATAATTTTCGGGACAAAACCTTTGGAAATCTTAATTCCGTATATAAAAGTCTTAACTAAAAGAGATGACCTGATAATAGAACCTTTCGGAGGTAGCGGAAGCACGCTTATCGCCGCAGAAAAAATGAAACGCAAATGTTACCTGATGGAAAAGTCGCCAGTATACTGTGAAGTAATAAAACATCGCTGGGAAAAATTAACAAACCTAAAAGCTAAAAAGCTATGAAAACTAAAAAAGAAAAACAATTATTGGTTGAGCAGTTGAAGAAAATGCCGATTGTCCAAATCGCCTGCGATAGATCCAGTATCAGCAGGGCCAGCTATTACCGCTTAAGAAAAGAGGATAGAGAATTTAAAAAAATAACTGACGAAGCCATTATTGAGGGAGAAACACTTATCACAGATTTGAGCGAGTCGCAGTTGATCTCCTTGATTAGGGATAAAAATTTTCCGGCCATACAGTTATGGTTAAAGTCGCACCATCCAAAATATACCAACAAAGTCGAAATGACCGGCAATCTTAACGTCAAAGAAGAACCTTTAACACAAGAGCAGAAAAGATTAATAGAAAAAGCTATGCAGATGGCCGGATTATTAAAAAATAATCAATCACAGTAAAACCATGAATGATACTCTTCAAAATCTACCGGACGGTATAGATCCAGAGGTTATAAAAAAGATACTTAAGGACAGAAAAGCGCTGACAGAGATCACTCGGAGAAGTTTCTTTTATTTCTTCTACCTCTATTTCGGCCGCTATATCAAATTTCCGATTGCCCCCATGCATTATAAGATGTTTGAAATCGGCGAGGATGAAAAAATAAAATTTGCCGGGTTGATGACTTTCCGCAATTCAGCAAAATCAACAATTCTCAATACAGCTTATACTTTGTGGTCTATTATGGGAACGCCACAAAAGAAACATGTCGTCATCGTCAGTCAAACGCAACAAAGAGCAAAAGACCATCTAATGAATATCCGTAAAGAAATTGAAGATAATAAACTCCTGAGTGAAAATCTCGGACCTTTTGAGGAAAGAGAAGACCGTTGGCACGCAACCACTCTTATAGTTCATAAGTACGGGGCGCGTATTACCGCCATTTCAACAGAAGAGGGAGTTCGCGGACTAAGAGAAGGACCTTATAGGCCGGATCTTATTATCGCCGATGACATAGAAGATACAAATTCAGTAAAAATTCAGGAAAGACGCGACAAGACTTTTAACTGGTTTACCGGGGAGCTTTTGCCTTTGGGCGATATAAACACCAAGACAATAATCCTAGGAAATTTTCTTCATCAAGATTCAGTTCTTTCCAGATTTGAAAAAATGATCGAAGAAGAAAAAATAAAAGGACTCTTTTTCCGCGTCCCGCTTATTGATGATAATAACGTTATCGCTTGGCCAGGAAAGTTTGCTTCTTTGGAAGCAGTCAAAGAACTGGAACAAAGCATTGGCAATGAGATAGTTTGGCAGAGAGAATATCTTCTCAAAGACGTTGCGGATAAAAATCAAAAAATACTTGAGGAATGGTTTAAAGAATATGTTGTAATGCCAAATCTGACTGGCGACGATTATATCGGCACGTTTATAGGCGTAGATCCAGCGGGATCTGATGATGAAGACGCCGACTTTACCAGTATGGTGGCGGCAAGTGTTTTCGGTCGCGGTGAAAAAATGAAAATTTATATTCATCCAGATCCAATAAATAAACAATTGCGGTTTAATGGGATTAAAGATCATATAATACTGCTTTCAAAAACGTTAGGAGGAAATTATCCCGCAACGGTAATTATAGAAGATGTCGGTATCCAGAAATGGCTTGCACAGGAGTCAAAAGATGCAGGCATCACGGTTATAGAATTTAAAATTGCCGGAATGAACAAAGGAGAGAGGCTTACTATTGCCGCTTCTCAGGTGCAAGCTGGAAAGGTCTTTATTCCTAAAGATAAAGATAAGGTAAGGGATTTGCTGCTGCAACTTCTTAATTTCGGCCGTGAAAGACACGATGATTTAGTCGACGCGTTTACCATTCTTATTCTGGAAATAATGAAAGACTATGGAGGAACATACTCCCCTTTTCCCAATCAGGTAAATTATCGTAATTATGAAGGATTAACCCTTAGATCTGAAGATTATATGCCTTTTGATAAAAAATTTTAATTATCAACTGACAGGGTCTGGACTCCCTAGCGCCGTTGCGTCATTCCTTTGTATTGAAAGGTCGAATATTATTAACCAATCAATACAAACATGGAACAAACAACAGCGCAATTTAAGAGCCCTCAATCCCCCGTAATAATCGCTCCTACGCTTAAATATTGCCTCTATGCAAGGAAGTCTACCGAAGCTGAGGATAAACAAGCTTTATCTATAGAATCGCAGGTAAAAGAAATGATGACTCTGGCGCAACGCGAGAATCTTCAAATAGTTGAAATTAAACGCGAAGCTCATTCTTCAAAAGACGTTGGTCAAAGAAAAATCTTCAATCAGATGTTAGCCGAAATTCGCGAAGGAAAATACAATGCGATTCTTACCTGGGCTCCGGACCGGTTAAGTAGAAATGCCGGAGACTTGGGATCTATCGTAGATCTTATGGACCAAAAACTTCTCTTGGGAATAAGAACATTCGGTCAAAGGTTCACTAATAATCCGAATGAGAAGTTTATGTTGATGATCTTAGGTTCGCAGGCTAAACTTGAGAATGACAATAAAGCGGTAAATGTGAAACGAGGCTTAAGGACAAGATGCGAAATGGGCCTGAGACCAGGAACAGCTCCCACTGGCTACTTAAATGAAAAACATATTGATAAGAAATGCCAAGCAAGATTAGACCCTAAAAGAGCGCCGATTATAAAACAGATGTTCGAGAGAGTGGCGAACGAGCAGTGGTCAGGACGTAAAGTATACCGCTGGTTAAGAGAAATCGGATTCAAGACTAAGAATGGCAAACCGCTGGTATTAGCAAATGTCTACCTCATCCTCCGGAACCCCTTCTATTACGGAGAGTTTGAATATCCGGTAGGAAGCAATAACTGGTACACTGGCAAGCATACACCGATAATAACTAAAGAATTGTTTGATAGAGTCCAAATGACGCTCAATGAAAACTTTATCCCGAAAACCGAAAGCAAAGAATTCGCATTCACAAAATTGATTAAATGCGGTTATTGCGGCTCCGGGATATCGGCTGACGAGAAGTTCAAAAAGCTCAAGGATGGCGGAGTAAACCGCCATGTCTATTACTTCTGCACCAAGGCAAGAAATATTGATTGCAAAAATCCGGCGATCAACGAAACAAATCTAATCAATGAGTTAGTCGGACTCATGGATAAGATTGATATAGATGAACTCGGTGTGAAATCAAAGGTTGAACAGGAAATGATTAGGTTAAATAGATTCAAAGCTATGTTGGGTAAAAAAGAAAGAAAGGGTAATGTTGATGTAAATTCAAGAGACTACGCAAAATATCTCCTTAAAGAAGGAACATTGATTGAAAAAAGAGAGCTCCTCTTCTTCCTTAGAAGTAAGCTGGTATTAAAAGATCGAAAAATTATTCTTGAATAGCCACGCATAATAAATGAAATATAAAATTCCTTGAACGACTTGTCGTTCAAGGAATTTGTTGCCAAGGGACCAAGAGACCAAGCTCTCAACAAGAGCCAAGACTCCAAGAGTCCAAAAGTTATTTTTGATACTTGCGGGAGCGGACGAACACCCACTGACCGTCGGCATGCCAGACGCAACCGGGATAGTCATAGTGGCCGTAGAGCCAAAGCCCTGAGCCACTGCGCACGACATCGAACACGAACAGAACGCCGTCCGAGTCGCGAATAGGCTCCATGCCGATAAGAATCCACTCGCCATTCGGCTGGTCTCGATACTGCATGCGCAGTTGAGGGCCAACCTCCGGCGGGCAGAGCTCAAGACCGAGCTCTTTGGCACGCTCGTAGATCTGGTCGCGCCTGGCGCCTTCCTTGAAGCCGAGTTCGGCAACAGTGACTTTGATTAAGTCAACTTCCGTCTCTCCGGTAATTACCGTGAACCCGGACTTTCCAAGGATATCGTCAGCCCAGTTGCTGATTTTCATTCCGCCATTCTTGATGGCTTTGCGGAAGTCATCGGCGGTCTTAAGACCGGTGCCGAGTTTGATGGTCTTCCAGATTTCAAACTTTGGGGTTGCTTCAGGTGGACAGAAAGCTTCTTTCAAAACCTTCTGGACACTCTTTGGATTTTCAATCCATCCCTGCATTACATCGCCCGAAAGCTCGGGCATATTCTCGCCAATCACGGCAAGAAGTTTAGCTGTCTGCCTATCATAGGTTTTCGTTGTCATTAACGTTTCCTCCTTGTGCTAGCGGGCTACTTCTGTAGTCATAGCCAGAAAATATCAATTTATCTTTTAATATCTTTTGGCTATGACTACCAAATCGCAAGTATTTTATAAAAAAGAGCTGTTTGTTTATAATATTATTATACATTTTTTAATTGTTGCTGTCAAGACCAAATGCGTAAAACCACCTTTAGTGTATTTTCTCTAATTTTATGCGCGTTACCATGTTTTAAAAGTCCGAAATAGGAATTTAGTATCGCGTAATCGCGGCCACCCTTTTCTATCTTTTTAAATACTCTCGACTCTGTAGTTTTTCTTAAAATTCTATGGTCAAAAAAGTTGTTCCAACCCAAAAAATCAACGCCCGACGATAAAGTTTTAATAAATATTTTGTCGGGATGCAATATAAGCATCAATTTGTTCTGCAAAAAATTAGATATCGGCTCTACGATATTTTCTAAATACTCTTTGTTCTCTGATAAAACAACAAAGTCGTCCGCATACCTAATGTAGTATTTTGCTTTTAATCTATGTTTTACAAAATGGTCGAACTCATCCATGTAAACATTAGCAAAAAGTTGTGAAGTTAAATTTCCAAGAGGCAGACCAGTCCCCTGTTTGCCCGAATTAAAACTGAATATTATTTCTTTTAAAAGGTTTACAATATTTTTATCTGGTATATGCTGTTCTAAAACATTTATTAAAATATTTTGGTCAATGCTTGCAAAAAACTTTTTGATATCGCACTTTAAAATCCAGCAAGTTCTTGTATTGTTTTTTGAAACGATGTAGGCAAACTCTCTAAATCTGTTTATGGCTTTATGCGTGCCCTTATTATTTCTACAAGAGAATGAATCCGAAATAAATGTTTTATCAAAAAACGGGTATAATATACTATATACGGCGTGGTGCAGTAAGCGATCTCGTACGCTAGCTTTGTGGATTGTCCTTGGTTTTGGATCATTAATCTTAAAACATTGATAGCCGCCGTGCTTGTATTTACGATTAGCAAGATCGCTGTGCAAATCTATAATGTTATCCATTAAAGAAAATGAAAACATCTGAACATCTTTTTTATTCCTTTTCCCCTTGATAAATTCCTGCCATGCTGAAAGCAAATTATCAATACTAATTGTATCTTCAAATTTATGACTCAATTTAATTTTCATAGTCAAAATAATTATTCTTCTAATCCCCCCCCCCACGACCTTTGGTTTAAAACTCATCCAAGAATTAGTTGTAATTTATAAATTGTGGCATGAATTTCTGCCCCATTTTCCAAAGAATTCACGGTACACACTGGGCGCAAAGATAGACTCTTTATTATTAGATTCAATCGAATTAATAATCAGTGGAAGCTATTCAGATAAAATAGAAAAACTAATTTCTTTAAAACGGGCTTCCCTTAAAATGGATTTGCTGAAATTTTTTCTTCAAGTAGCTTGGGAGATAAAATCTTTAGATAATAAAAAATATATTTTTCTTTCTGAAAAAATTGGTGGTGCTGGCAAGATGCTTGGAGGATGGATTAAAAGCTTAAAATAGAAACCAGTCCCGCTATAGCGGAACTGGGAAATAAAGAGAGTTGCGGGAGCGGACGAACACCCACTGATTGTCGGCATTCCAGACGTTATCGGGATTGTCATAGTTGCTGTTGAGCCAAAGCTCTGAGTCATTGCGTTCGACATTGAACACGTTCAGATCGCCGTCCGAGTCGCGAATATATAAAACGCCATCTGGGCCACTGCCCTTTGAAGTTATAAAACGATCTCGGGGCTGTATCTTATTCGATATCTAATTATACCTTAGCGCTTTATACCAAGTATCTTTATTTTTAGAAAATCAGGGGCGGCTCTCACAAAAGTCGTAACCACTGTGACTCTGCGCTTTCCTGAAAACCAGAATTCAGCCGCCTGAAGCCGTAACCTCGGGCAAGATTCGCCTACTATCCAGTTTAATAATATCATTATTTGTAGAATTAAAAAGCTACCAAAAAGCGTGGGATAATTTCGTGCTTTTTTAGTAAAAATGTTTTTGAACAAAACTGTGAGTCGCAGAGCCATGTGTCCTAGACACCTGACTTAGCATATGATGGCTGCAAGCCTTGAACGCCGTTAGAACCATTATTCTGGAAGGCTGGAAGCCTTACGAAATGGAAGCGGCGGCCAAATTATTTAATTAATTGATGCCTGATTGACTGTGGAACCACTTAAAATAACTTACTACTCTGTTCCTATCGGAATTTTACCGCATTTTGATTCTGTGGCTCTTTGGCAATTAATTTATTGCCAGTTTTTAGTGTCAGAGTTACGAGTCGGTTGTGTGTTTGGAAGACTTTTTTAACTTCGCAATTATTGACAGTTAACAGCGCTTGCTCCCAAGTGCTATTTGTCTCCTGAAGAAATGTTCTTCCGTTTATTGTCTGGCATTGAGCTGGATTAGATTTTAATATCGAAAATCCTGCCATAACGCATGAGTCAAAATCAGTAATCTGTTTCAAAAGCTCGTCGCATTTCTCTTTATCTCCCGAATAACTCGATACTAAACATTTGAAGAGCTGGCTTGCCAGAGTATTTTCGTTTAAAGTCGAATCCCATTTAATAGTTTGAACTATACGATCCACCGTTGCATCAATATCAAAAGCCTCTCGCTCGCTCGTGCAGGCCCGACTCTGCTCTTCTTCGTAATTAGTGCAGTTAGGATAGCGCAAGACAAAGCTTACTAAAACCAGCTTTCCTCTTAAGGGAGTCGTGTAAACGTAGGAAGAATAAACGCTCCCAGCAGCTCCCTCGTTTTTAACGTTAACGCAGTAAATTCTATTATCGACTAATCTCTGGCTGGTTATTTCAAGCATACTGCTTTTCTCTTGAGGCGTTTCTACACAGGAAAAATTGCCTGATGCAACCTTTATGGTCGGTGGCCACTCTGCAACGCTAATATATTTTGCCAATAATTCTTTGGGGTATTGATACGTTATTCCATCGTCATTGGTGATTGTCACCCATAGATTATTATCGGAACCATTGCTGTTTTCTGTAATAGTCCAAAGCGAATAGTAACGGCTGTAATATTTGTGAGTGGCAACTGCGCTTTGTCCTGTCGGAGACTTGAAAAAATAACCTGATCCCATTTGTTCTGTAAACTCATACCCCTTAGTTTTCATAAAATTATGTATCATCATTCCGTTCTTACTTTCAGTCATGAACTTATTATCCGAACCAGATAACTGGACTATGTCCGCGCCACTAAATTTTAATTGAATAATTCCTTTGATTTCTGGCCAAGGATTACCTTCTTGAAAGATAATGGGAGAATACATAAATATAAAAACTCCAATCACTAAAACAACGAGGGTGGTGACAAGCAAAAACTTTTTATTTTTTGATGAGTGTTCAAAAATCATAGTGGATTATTATTTTTCTTTCTGCCTCTGATCGCAATAACAATTGTGGTAATAATCAGAATAAGGCCGAGTCCTTGCGCTCCAGGACTGTCGTCGTATCCGCCGAATACGATTAAAAACAGCCCAAATAATATTACTAAAATACAAAGTGTTATTTTAATATATTTATTCATTTCTTTTATATCCATCTATCAAATACAAAATTCCTGGAATGATAGGCACGGCTAAATTGATGCTAAGATTTGCTTCTGTTAAAAGACCGACAATAAAACCGATTGCAATCGCGATAACAATAAGCCAGCCCGCAACTTTCGGATATTTCCAACCCAATGCCAAACCGATAAAAACCAACGGCATCATGGATAAGGCAACATTTTCCCATAGAGAATAATTTGGATTAGCAAACGGTAACGGATTGTCATAGCCAAAATAAAACGGCAAAGCGAACACCAAAATACATAATGCAATTATTCGAGCGAACCATTTGATTGTTTTCATAAATTTTTATTTTTAATAATAACTTTTTTGAGAAGCTCTGGCTCAATAATTGATTCTGGCATATAGGTAACCTTATAAAGGTTAAACAAATTATTGGCGCGCAAAGACGCCTCCTCACGAGAAATCTCTTTCCCGTATTCCTTCTTATAAATCTCTTGAAATTCAATTATTGCTTTTTCTGGTAGGATCATAATGATAAATGAAAAACTAAACAGTAAAGCTTGATTTTGTTATTCCCTTAGAAAAAATTGTTTTATATAAGTCTAAATCAACGAAATTAGCCATTGTAAAATTCTGGCCCTTTAGCTCATTCAAAATAGTATATTTCCTGGTATAGATTATATTCTTTATCATAGCGTAGATCAGAATACACATCTCATAATCTCTTTGAAAATCAAAGGGCTTTTGGGTCCTCATTATTCGACCGGTCGGTAACAATTCACCGTTTACGCCTTTCTTTCTCTGTTCCTCTAGGAATGTAATACAATCCTCCGATGAGCCCAGCGAGTGCATCTGTTTACTCCCGGTAATGCCAATAGCCATAGAAAATGGAGAGTTATAAAAACGAAGCGAATGTTTATATGCATTATATTCGCCTCTATCAGAGAAATCTTTAGCGAAGCTTAATAATAAATGTTTGATATTTTCCAGATTTTTATTCCATTCTTCGTCAGTCAGTTTTAATGGATAAACAAAATAGAAAATCCATCTTAATGCAGAAACCTCCATCTGTTTCCCATTTATTTCGGTTTTCATCTTCTCTACAAAAATTTCTGAGTGGTCATTTAAAGCCGCTATTTCTTTATAAGTTTCAGAATAAAAAGGTGTATTTCTGTCATTTGAAAAAGTGAGGGCTACCCATAAATCTCTATTATCGTGTTTTGATACAGCAAAGATTGTTTCGAAAAGCGCTTCTATCATCTGGAAATAAAGAAAATGCAGCTCGGTTCGCATAACTCTCTTAAAATCTTTATCAGTGGTTTCTTCGGTATTTTTTGTCAAACTTAATTTTAGTTGATCGAAATCATCGTGGGAGTTTTTTAAAAGCATTATTCTGTATAACCAATAATCAGGATCGTACATCCGATAAAATTCTTTCTGAAGGCAATCTAAATTATCCACAGCAAAGGTTTTCATTTTTTTATCAAGTTTTTTGTTCTTCTTTTAAACTCTTTTTGGATATCAAAAGAATTAATAGGTTTTCTAAAAAGAAAGCATTTATTTTGATTTTCTTTAGGAACTATATAATCGACTAAGCTTTTACCATCTAGGGTGCCACAGTGTACCTGGTGGACAAATTCCTTACCATATTTTTGCGGATCATTGAAATCGCAATAATACAAATAATCATCGGTATTTAATTGGAAAACATGCGAAGTTCCGTGGCCCCAAAAATATACTTCTTTTACGCTTTTATCGCTCATGATTTTTTCAATATCTTTGAAATCAGCGTCTGGATAAAAGGAAAAATCCTGGTCTTTTGCTTTTAAGTATTTAACGAGTGATTCTATTTCGCTTTTAAGAAAATTATGCTTAATCCAGGCTTCTAGTTTAAACCAGTCAGATCGCCCTAAAACAATAACAGCCTCTGCTAGAACATTTTGTTTGAAGTTTCTTAAATATTTTTTAAGAAGATAATTTTGGATCGGGAAAAGTATTGCTGTTATAGGTGAAAGGAAGAACAATAAAAATTCTTCTCTAAAATATACAATGCCATATATAAACACGAAAAAAAGGTGAACAAAAACAACTGACCACCAACCATGCCCTGTTATCAGTAAGTATATTAAAGCTCCAACATATAAAAAGAATTGAATTAATCCAGTATCTGTTCTTCTTAAGAATCTTTTGAGATTATTCATATCATTTACTTTAAATTCCAGTATTTACTTGGATTTTTATCAATAAGCTTTTTAATAATCGCCCCTGCGTCTTTATTAGATTTTGCGATCTGTTGAATAATTAACACGAGATTGTCCGTTTCGTGAAGTTCTAATTCCTTAGGAAAGGAAAAGAATATCTTGGCGGCTTGCATAAATTTATCTTGACCAAGTTTTTCATGAAGTAACTCCATTATTCGCGAATGATACAAAGCTGGGTACCAATAGACATTGGCCATATTGCCTTTTTGGGCTTGTCCCTCGTAAAATTCTTTTTCAATTCCCAAACATTTAATCAAAAGGTTATACCACCTCTCGACATATTTGTCTGGAGTACCAAATTTTGTTTCAAGAATCTGATAAATCAAATTAAAAATATTGTGAGCGTAAACACCCGAGAGCATCTCAAGATACTCAAGAGCTATTTCGGTATTCCGCGGAGCTTCATCAATCGAGGATTCCCTCATAACGTGCTCGACAGATGACGCAAACCTAAAACAACTGTCAGGATCTTCTTTTTGCAATTTTTTAATCGTCTCAATTAGTATTTTTTTGAACTTCTTTTCGTCATATTTTTCCGGTCCAAGATCTTCATATAACCCCGGCATACCAAACTTCCAATTAGTATATGCATTCTTTCTAAATTCAGCGTAATAAATAAACAATGGCGCAGATTCTTCCGTGACATCCGCCGGGAGCTTCGCCAAGGCATTTACCAGCTTGAGAGAGTCTTGTTCATTAAGGGCTCTTATGGGATCAAATACATGCAAAACACTTTTTGCCATGGCCTTTTGAACCAACGGAGGCCAGAAAATAAGTTTATCTAATAAATCAAAAGCAGTAGCCTCAACCGTCTTTGCCATTTGTAAAGCTGTCTTTTGATCATCATCAAAAAAGAGGATGTTTCGGTTGGATGGTAAAACGGTAAGGCGATTACGAGCTATCTGGCCGAGAGCAAAGCACGCCATGTGGATTGTGTAATAATTTTGATCGTCAATCAGCTTTTTTGTAAGCTTAATTACTTCTGGTACTTGGCTTCGGCCATCAAGGACTGAACATTTCATAAGAACCCAGCCACACCAACCTCGAACCGACCTTATCGAACTTGGTTCTTTGCCCTCCAATATACTTTTATGTTCGTTATATTTATCTTCTGGATCGTGAGGATCTTGACCGGGAAGATATGGGTCCGGATCGTTTACAAAAATTCGCACAATTCTTAATGCGTCGGTCATTCTTTTTTGAACTACTAATCTTGCCGCAAATTGTACTAAAGCCTCGCGACAATTGGCGTCCGTTAATCTCTTAGATATTTTAACAACATCATCGCTGTGTTTTTTTAAGAACGGGTCAACAACATCTTTATATATATTTAATAATAATTCTTTATCATCTGACTCATCGTTTCCATGGTAATTAAATAGGCTAAATGAATAAATAATTTGTTGATCATCGCTTAATTTCTCCTCATTTTCCAATAGGCGAAATATAGACAACCCTATATCATAGTCTCGTTTGATAATATCATTTAGCAACGCCGCGACAGTATATGCACCAAAATGATCACTCTTTCCGTTTTTTATATAGTCGCTTGTTATGAGCGCTTTAAATAATTCAGCGGCAAAACTTAAATCGCTATCAAGCAATACTTTAATGCTTGAAACCGAATCAAGATCAAACATAAAATGTTTGTAATATTTTGAATCAGCAAACCATTGCTTGAGCGTTGCTTTGGCTGGCTCATAACCTTTCTTGGCAAGATCGGCAACTATTTGTTCGGCAAAAGGATTGACTGGTACGCCATATTTCTTAATAGTGAGGTTAACTAATTTCCATTTTTTATCATCAGATAAACCGGAGCCAGTAATAGATTGGTAGATTAAATCGGATTTGTGCGGTATTCCTCTTCTTGAAAGAATAAATTCTTTCAATATAGAAAACGCTTCATTTGATATATTTTTATCAGTATCAGCATATCGGCTTAAAACTATTTCATACACCGAACGATTAAGAAAGTCCGGTCTGGTTTTACTAACCTTTGTTGTTATGGTAATACAGTGTTTTTTTATGAATTTCCATCCTTCAGTTTGGTTGGTGTCGTAATATTTATGAATGGCAGGTGCAAGGATAAAGCCGATAAAGTGGCGATCACCGACATGGTGGCCACCGGGTCCAAAAGAAGTACCGCCACCCATATGCTCCCAACCCTTAAACTCAACTTTGCCGCCAAATTTTTTGTAGTAACGCTGGTACTGATCACTGGCGAGTTTGACTATCTTGATAAATCTACCTTTAAAATCATCATCCAACCATTCATGAAGTATCCCGTATACATCCGTTGGTGCATGATGAATGAATTCTCCGTCGTCTTCGGTAACGTTAAATCCTAAAACAAGTAAATCAAAAACTTTTTGTTTTAGAGTTACGTCTGCGCGGGTGTAAATTTTATGCAGGAGCTTACAAATTTCTCCTTTTTCCCATTCGCCCCGATCATAACCACTATCTTTAAGATAGAAAAACTCTTTCTCATTGAAAGTAATTAAATCTTCAATGATAGCGAAAGCATCATTAAAATATTTTGTCCCATCAACGCCTTCAATAATTTTTGTAATAATTTTTACGACATCCACATCAAAGAAATCAGATCGGTAAAATCCTCGAATTGTTTTGGTGTATTTTTTTATATAACCTAATATATATCTTCGGTTTTTGTCTGTTTGGAGATTGGCTTCAAAAACATGAAAAATACCGAAGGTAAAATAATAGACACGATTTAATTGCCAAAGATCACTCCATTTTTTCAAATCAAGATCGCTTCTTGTTTTGAGCCTATCCATTGCAAATGACATTAAATCCCATCGGGTCGAAAAGGCAGAAATTGAACGACTGCCTAAAGTAACTTTTCCATTACCCTTAACAATCTTTTCCAGCTCCTTAAATTGCTTATCCTTTTTTGTTTTTAGATTAAAGTAATCACTTCCTTTCTGAATTTCTTTTTTAAATTCCTCTATTTCTTTAAGGACATCAGAACGACCATAGGTAGCCCCACTTGCCGAGCCTTTATAAATTTTTTGAATCAAAATACTATCAACAAATCTTTTGATATCCTCCGGGGGGAGCCAGAAATTAATAAGCTCTGCAAACAAAGAATAGATAACCTCCTTATTGAATGATGCCGGCACAACCCAAAAATGAACTTTTAATAGCAGTGGCAAAAGTTTGGATGAGTAACCCTTTTTATTAAATTTTTTTTGAAGTTCATCAAAATATTTAACATTGCGAACATCGGAAATTAAATCAAGGTTTGCTTTACTGCATATAACAAGAACTTCATCTTTATCGCTTAGGGAGGTTTTGCTAGAAATATTTTCTAGCAGTTCTTTCAGATGTGGGTAGCTGAATTTTTCCTTTCTATCCTTTGATTCACAAATAATCTTTTTACCGTCGTCGAAAATGAGGTTGAAGTCTTCAAAGTTTACTGCTTCAAGCTGAATTGAGGAAAATTTAGGATCACGCAAGTATTGCAAAAATAACGACATCGCCGCCCATGCTTGTGCATTTATCCCTTTATAATTGTATTGTCCTGCTTTGCTCATAAAATTATTATTGTGTCGGGTTGCCTTCACCATCTTCGCTTCTGATTTGTAAGGTCTCCGTTATTGTTATTTGTCTAGTAACGACTCGATTATAGGGAATTTTAGGCAACTCAACGACAGTTCTTTTTTGCTTTTTTGACCCACCGTCTTCGATTTTTTCTTTTTTATAGGTATTAATAAACACCGTAATCAGATTTTGAATATCAGTATTCAAAAATACTCGCTCGTTGTCATTGATTTTACAGGAGACGATGTCAATTCCATCTCTCATCCTAGCAATAAAATTATAAACAACCTCATCTTCGATAGCTTCTGTATTTCCTGTTTTTTCTTTTAATACTTCCGTTGAGATAGAAAATACTAGCCGTTGCATGTCTTGCTCACTAAAACAATGGAAATTAATAGCAAATAATCCAACGGGTACATCTTTCAAGGCCGTGTCAACAAATTGTTGTATGCGTTTGCCATACTTGACTCCTCTATAGCCTTCGCGAAGGATCGTAAATAGATGTCCTAGAGACTTTACTGGTTGAATTGTAAAAATGAAAAAGAACAGTCTATTAGTCTTGGCGGTGGTTGTCGATTTATTATCATAATATTTAAAAATCTCATTTACCTCTCTTGCAGTTAAATTTGCTGGATTTGTTTTCACCTGAAAGCCAATAAACTCATTTGTATTCCATACCTCAAAGTCATTTTTGCCTTGTTCACAATATATTTTTTCAAATGACGGATTACTCTTAAAATGATTAAGCGCAAAGTACATTGCGCAATAATCCTGATATCTTATTGGAGATCGTGCAGTATTTCCTTCCATAAATTATTATTCATAATTTAATTCATCCCATTCGCCCCAATCGCCACGCTCGCATTTCTCCCAATCATAAGTAGATTTATTATTAATGTGCCATGCCTTATTGCGCTCAATGACAATGCCACCAAAAATCTTCTTATTTTTCTGGCCGACGATATATTTCTGCAAAGCTTCGGCCTTAGCTTTAGTATAGGTTTTGCCATCCCGATCACCAGACTCTTTAACTTCAAGAAGGCCAACCCGGCCATCGGCAAGTTTTACGAGATAGTCAGGATAAAACGTGTAGATACTACCAGCATATTCATACTTGATACCAAAGTAGTCTTGTTTGTTCTCTCCATTCTTCCACCACCAATCAATCTTGGAAGCATTATCGTTTAAAAATAATTCAAACTCTCGTTCAGGCTTCGAACGATCCACATTAAGATAACATGGCTCGTAAGCATACTTTTTAGTCTTTACAATCTCATCCGTGTATTCGTTATAAAATTGTTCAGGCAGAAGTTCAAAAGGATAACATTGTTCGCTTTCTTTAATGCGTTCTCGAACCTCCTGTTCCTTAACGGTCATGTAGCGATTAATAGCCGTGGCAAGGATATGTTCAAAATATCCACGATTTTTGTCGTGCAGGAAAATTTTCTGCACCATTAATAAATCTTCATTGCTCCAACTCTCTGAGCCGAGCACTTCTCGAAACCAGATATAAATTGCAGTTTTTACAGCTGGCACTGAACGCTTTATGTTTTTAAATGATCCGAGATTATCTTTAATAGTTTGTTCAAAAAAGACCATTAGTTCGTCGGCCGCAACTTGAAGTTTGGCCAAAGCATCTGCGCCAAGCTTACCTTCAAGTTCGTCAAAACTCTTTACGTCCAAGTGAGTGTCTGCGATAAGTTCTTGTTGATATTTTTTGATATTGAGATCAACACCTTTAGTCTCAACTTTTTTGACGTTCTCTGTCGACTTATTTTTTCGTGATGTCCCAAAATACTGATCAGCCACTTTCTCAAAAACATCGTGGAAACTGGACGTAACATCACCATAATCTGCCCGGGCCTTATAATAAGATTCTATCTTAATAGGCTTGTAGTTTTTAATACGAGCGGCGCGTAGATGCTTAATGATATTTGGATTATATTCTTCTTTTTTAACTTCAATTGATTTAAGATTTGTATAAATATATCCGCGATTAAGCATCTCGTTGCCATAATGTCGCTGTTCCGGCATGCGCAAAATACGACCGACAGTCTGAATTTCAAAAACAATATTATGTGTTTCCCGGAATTTCACAAGAATGTGTGCTCGAGGACAATCCCAGCCGGTATCAATAGCTTGTTTGAAAATAAGGAATTCTATCTCGTTGTCTGGCTCGGCGATCCAATCAATTAGCTCAGACTTTTGCTCGGCCAGCCAAATAGCCAGCTTACCATTGCCATGGCCGTCTTTACGTTCGTGGATACCTTTGCCATTTAAGAATTTCTTTACTGCTTCGATTTTTTGATCGCCAGCTTCGGCCGTGGGGATTTGTATCAAGACAAGAGGATTGATGTTTGACCCTTCTTTTTCAAAGGCTTTTTTAAGTTCCAAACGTTTTCGATATGCGGCCTCGAGTACGGCCGATTGCGAATCTTCTTCCGAAGCAGCAATTTTCTCGATGTCTTCGTTAATAATGATTTCTTTTTTAATCATACCCTCATCAATCACATCCTTCGGTTCAACAATGATATAGCCAGCACCGCCTCGAGCAAGCTCTTGAGTAAACCCAAGCTCCTGCTGTGGTCGACGAGGAGTAGCAGACATCTCGATCACAATGTCGGCACCGATAATATCTCGGAGTTCATTTGCTCGGGCTGTATCGGCACTTACATGACTCTCATCAATGATAAGAATAATTTTGCGTTGCTCTTTGGTTTTATCGAGCACGTCCCGAAAATTTAACTTCTCGCCATCTTTCATTACTAAGTTCTTCCAATCACCAGACTCTCGTTCTTTGCTTCGTAATTTCTCCCAGTTAGCAACCACTACTTCATTCTGAACGATTCGTTCTCGTCCACCACTAAATGCGTCTTCAACCGATGTAACCCGAGGAAAACCAGCGAATACTTTCTCGAGCGAATGTTTGCTTTGTAAATGAAGCTCACCCTTACCAATACTCATCCAGACAAAGCAAAAATCCTCTTTGGGAAGTTCTTTGATAATGCCCTCAATGTACTTAGCCATCATGATGGTCTTACCCGAACCGGTGGGTGCCTGAAAGACGCAGACTTCTCCCGGGCCATCATAACCCAAAAGCTTGACCGTTGTTTCGATCAGCTGACTGACTGCTTTTTCTTGATAGGGTTTAAGATCAATATTCATAAATTTGTTTATAAACATCTAATATTTTTTGTGGGATTGGCTCTAACGTAACCCCATGCCAACCCATAAACTCGGACTTAGAAAGACCTACCGGATCAAGAGTAAAACAATAAAGTGTTTTTTCACCATTGATTTTCTCAAGCTCCTTTTTGAGGACTGGCAGACTAGTACGAGCAAGAGAATAATAGACAGCGAGAGTTTTATCTCCTTGCTGAAATATACGATAATGAGTGGCCTTTTTTACTTCGTCAAAAATACCTTCACGAAGACACAGCATTTCTGTACATTCGTTAGTGATGCGTGTTTTAAAGTCATCGCCATTTGCGTTCTTTTTGACAAACTTTGTTTTGAAATATTTGAGAGAGCCGCCAAAACCATCATTCCCATTCCAACCCTTAATTACATTTTTAATGCGAGGGTAACAGACCTTCTCACAAATATCATTTTCATTGTTTGTGCAAACTATGAAGCTACGAGCCCCACCATCTTCTTTATTCAGATCAAGAACGGCATGAGCTGTTGATCCTGAACCAGCAAAGAAATCCAGAACGATCGCTTTTTTATTATTGTGGTAGTTTATAAATTGCTTAAGCATTTTCACAGGTTTTTTACCAGCATTAAAACCCACACCTCCCTCATGTCTTATGTTCCCGAAGTCTGGGCTAAAGTCATAATAATTTATTATAGGACGATAAACATCCAAGCTACCGCTTTCTAACACCTCTCTTTTTTCAGTTGGTATCTTAGTAAACATTTTCCCTCTTGATGAAGATTCTCTTTGAGGATTAATCATATATCTGAACCCAAGGCCATCTTCACCGAGGCCATAAATTTTATATAAAGTAGATAGTCCATCAGTCTGTACCCGCTTCTCTACGATTTTTTGATAAGTAGTCCCATGACCAGTCCCAGAATAAATTGAGCCGGATAGCCACGTCTCCTTGAAAAGATTGATATCACCCTTATCTTTTTTAGTAATCGAATAAGAACCAGCCAAAAAGATATCAACTTTTTTACCATTAATCTCCAAACTTTTATCGGGTTTTTTTAATTCTTTTATTTCCAGGTTAAATTTTTCAAGATCATATTCTTCAGTTGGCCTATTCGCCTCAAAAAGATATTTATTTTTTGCATACACCAAAGCATATTCTATAAGCTCTTGAAAATCTTTCCTCTCGTTTAAATTTTTACCGCCATACCTAACCTGGATATGCTGTGTTGACAATCGATTACTTTCGCCAAAAATTTCGTCGCACAAAAGCCTTAATTGGGCCGACTCGTTATCGTCGATAGATATGAAAATAACTCCGTCATCCCTTAATAGAGTATTCGCCAATTTTAACCTCTTACTCATGAACGATAGCCACTTACTATGCCTATAAGCATCATCCTCGTTAACCCACTTATCATTGTATTTAAAGTCTTCTTTTCCTGTGTTATAGGGCGGATCAATATAAATAACATCAATCTTACCCTGATGCGTGAAATTCAAAACTGAGAGAGCGTGATAGTTATCACCCTCTATAATAATATTTACTGGATTTGATGGGTCTTTACCCGTAATTTCCTTAGAATTAATTTCTTTCAGCACCGGTAAAGCATTCTCAGCGTCTTTCTCAAACTGTTCTTTGACTTTTTCTTCATCCCAAATAAGCCCATATTTTTTCCTGGACTCTAACTTTTGAACGATTTTAAGAAGTTCTTCTTTACTTAGATGTGAGTGATCTTTCTCCATAAATTATTTTTTCTTTTTTACGTTACTCGTCTTTTCTAAAAAAGCGTGCAAGTCTGACTCCTTAATCCGCCATACTCCTATTTTCGATGCCTTAAGTTTCCCGGATTCGATATAACGCGTAACAGATCGGCCGCTAACGCGCAAAATTTTAGCAACTTCCTCGATGGTAAAAAGTTTGTCGATGTTTGAATTCATAAAATTATGTGCCTCTGTAATTGGTTATTATCATTTTAGCTCTTTATATTTTCATTGTCAAAGATGACATTTTTTGTCATAATGGGGATAAACAATGAAAATGAATATGATAAACGATAGTATCACTAAAAATATACTTGAAGCCATACAACAGCGCCGCGATCTTAACCCTGTGGCCGATAATTTTAACTTTGAGCTCGGAGGCTTCGAAGCTAAGCTTGATAACGAAAATGACTACTCAGCACTTAAGGACGCTCTTGAGGGATTAGCTTCACAAGCTGGAATTAAGTACGAAATTACTGAGAACTCCACCCTTTATGAATCTTACAGCTGTAAAATAACCATTACTGACAAGAAGAATTTTGAAGAATTCTATAACAGCAACGCTTTGCCAAAAGATGATCACGGCCAGAGGTTTCCGCACCATCTTCCAGCAGGTACTACTTGGGAGAAAATCATTATAAAATTTATTGATGACAGAAATGCTGTGATAAGGGCTGGTAAATTTCAAGAACCACAAAACTTTTATCAAATGGGATTTGCAGATAAAAGAAGCATTGAAAAACCAAATATCCAGTGGCAACTTTTATTGCTTTTAGCCAAACAGCCCGTACCTGGTGAGCTTATGTGGGATTCGGAAAGTGCCCAGATTAAAATACAGAAGTGGAAAGAAAGGCTTTCAAAATCCCTTAAATACTATTTTGGGCTAAGCGATGATCCTTTCTATCCCTACCATCCGTATGGTCCGCAAAAGCAGGAGCGATCATATAAAATTAGGTTGCAACTTATGCCTCCAGAAAATACAAAAGAAAGCAAAGATGCAAACGCCGAGATAGACGATTTATTCAGCAATCAAGTATATGAAGAATAATCACTGACAAGCCCGACAAAAACAAATAAAGCTCAAATCAAGAAGACCTCCAGAATAAGGGGGTCTTTTGTTTTTCTTGAATAAGTCGCCGACAAGTCGCCATTGGTCAGTGAAAGCAAAAATGACTATGACGACTAAACCAACCGAAAAAGAATACTTCAAAAGCTCCGACCTCGCACTTGCGGCGGTGCTTTTTCTTTTCTTTCCGCTTGAGGGAATAGATAAAGAAAATCCGAGAAAAGCATTATTCCTCTTTGAAAAAGATAGCGATGGACACTTAGACGAAACGATCACTGATTATTGGCGCGGGGAATTAAAGGTCGATCCCCGCAGATATTTTGAGGCTCTCCGCCAGATCAAAGCGCGCCTCTACGAAAACTGATATGCCACTCCCAGCTGAAGCCATAAAACAATTTACCGACCTATACGAACGCATGTACGGCGTAAAACTTGAACCAGCCGAGGCTTCGGCACGGGCCAATACCTTTTTTCAGTACTGCAAAGCCATACATTTTGGCTTCCCGAATACCCCAAAAAATAACAATGACAATGACTATGCTAACAAACCCATTCCAAAACCTAAAGATAAATAAGAAAAAGACAAACTTTTTTCTTGCGCCGCATAAACCTTATGACGATGAAGAATTAAAGAAAAAGCTAACCCATGCGGAACGAGATTTTTATATGACGCTATGCCATTTAGAAAACAGGTATGGCAAAGGTGAAGACGGATGGTTCTGGCATACAGATAAGTCATTTTTAAACCGTGACGGAAAAAGTTTAGGATTTGAGTCTTTCGGCTTCGGCCTGTCAACATGCAAACGTGTAAGGAAAAAATTAAAGGACCTGGGATTAATAGAGACCAAAAGAGAACCCCTTAAAAGCGGAAAATTGGGAGGAACAATGTATCGCATCAATCGACAATTTTTAATCCAAACCAGAGACCATAGTGAACCCTGGCTAAGGACCACCATGGACCAAAGGTCGAGACCACCATGAACTCCTTATTAAGAAAGATGATTAAAAAAGATTTATTAATAAAGCTTAAATAAAGCCTACGGGGTAGGACAAAAAATGCAAAACTTAAGATCATGACCAATAAAATAAAATTAAAATTATCAATAATGGACGGAGAAAACCTAAGACAATATTGGGCATGGCTTCTCTATTGCGAAATGGAAAGCGTTAATAAAATGTTAGGTAAATGGAAAGAGATTCAAACAAATAAGAGTAAAGCACCTCAATCCTTAAGGGGTATAGAAGAAAAAATTGGAAAAGCGCCATCAAGAGCAACAATTATAAACTGGTCAAAAGAATTCAGCTGGATCAAAAGAAAAGAATGGAAGCAAAAAATTGAATCGCGATATATCTTCGAGAGAGTAAAGAAAGCCAAAGCAGAAGAACATTTAGAATTTAGAAAAACGCTTTCACAGCTAAAATTAAACCAAAGATAGACCAGAAAGAGGGCAAAGGTGGGGTAAAACGAGGGTAGATTTAGACCAATAGTTGGATGGGAGCTGGATAAAACTTGGACAGGTTTTATACCAAAGTCG